>Ga0326758_100001_pt1:357500-1379842 | contig 1379842 bp, 1315 predicted proteins | sample GCRJH_S_FD_207221 | JGI IMG/M metagenome (GOLD analysis project Ga0326758, IMG submission 207221) | Hot spring sediment microbial communities from Geyser Creek Basin, Yellowstone National Park, WY, United States - GCR.JH_S | ecosystem: Environmental > Aquatic > Thermal springs... | reverse complement strand
CGGAAGGCGCAAGCTTGCAGCCGCATCCGCCACCATGGGCAAGGCTCGTCAGGCGCACGATGGGAGCATTCATTGTCAGGTCTCCTGCGGATTGCGCCGCGCAGCGGCAGCCTCACCAGCATTCCGCACAATGGCCAGAGCGGCGAGCGGCAGCATGTAGAATATATCGTCAGCTCAGTTCAAGGAATTGGCAGCTCAATTCATATTCATGGACCATCGCGTTGATACTAACTTGCACAGCGTGGGAGCTAGGAAACGCTCGTTTTACGACACGTGGCACCTTTAAGGCATTTGGTCGCAGCACAGCGCATTGACCACAAGGCCAATGAGTCACAAATCAAAAACGTGGCGACACAAACCGCTCCCGCAGGCCCGCGCTCATAAGTCAGACAGCATCAACGCGGTATATTTTTCATGCTTCAGTCGGCAGCCAGACTCGTCGTCGCACTTTTCTGTGCCGCCTGCGTGTTGGCCTGCCCTCCTATGCCTGCAACCGCTGGCCCTTCAGAAGCACCTCAGACCGCCGTTCCGGCCGCGCTAAAGATCGTGTCCGGGCTGGAGAAACATGCATTTTCACTGGACGATTTGCACGGCAATCAACGCGACCTCCGGGCGTTCGCGGGAAAAGTTGTGCTGGTGCATTTCTTCGCAACGTGGTGCGAGCCATGCGTGAGCGAAATAGCATCGCTACAGCGGCTGGCCACAACAACTCGCGGAAAGCCGTTCGTCATTCTCGCCGTCGATGTTGCCGAGGTCGATCTTCGCGTCCGGGCATTCTTCGAAAAGCAGCCGGTCGATTTCACCATCCTGCTCGACCGAGATCGAGCCGTCAGCAAATCCTGGGATGTCAGCGCGCTGCCGACTACATTCGTGCTCGACACAAATCTTGCACCGAAATTCTTCATCGAAGGCGATCTCGACTGGTCACGCCCTGATGTTTTGGCCGCGATTGAATCTCTCTACCCCGCTTCGGACCAGCCGCAAGGGAAAACAATCAGCAGCAAATGATCCGAACATTCAAAAGGAGGAAAGTATGCAACGGCGAGAATTTCTAAAATGCGCAGCGATCCTTTCGTTGGCGACTGCATTGCCCCGCAGCGCCTGGGCGGAAGAAGTCGCATTCGCACCCAAGCCAGGCGCCTGGCGAGCAGTCGACCTCGTCACAAAAATCATCATCGAAAAACCTGACGGAAAGATGCAGGCATGGATTCCTTTGCCCTCCGTCACGGAATCCGAATGGGTCCGAAACGGCGAGACAACATGGACCGGCAACACCGCCTCCGCGACACGCGCGCGAGACCCGAAGTACGGCGCCGAGATATTGCACGTGACCTGGAAAGAGAACGAGGCGGCCCCCGTTCTTGAAGTCACGAGTCGGGTCGAGATGCGCGACCGGGCGATCGATCTCAGCAAGCCCGGCAAGGTCACCCCGCTCAGCGATGCCGAGCGCAAGCTCAATCTCGAGGGGACTGCCCTCATCCCGGTTGACGGCATCGTCAAGCAGACATCGGACAGAATCGTCGCAGCGGCCAACGCCAAATCCGATATGGAAAAGGCTCGCGCGATCTATGATTGGGTCGTCGAGAACACGGTTCGCGTCGCTGCAACACGCGGCTGCGGTGTAGGCGATGTCGCAGCCATGCTCAAAACCGGAAATCTCGGCGGCAAATGCGCCGATCTCAACGCGCTCTATGTTGGGCTCACCCGCGCCGCAGGCGTGCCCGCGCGCGACGTCTATGGCATCCGCGTCATTCCCTCACAATTCGGCTACAAGAGCCTCGGTGCCGGATCGAGCAACGTCACCAAGGCACAGCATTGCCGGGCCGAGGTTTTCCTGGAGGGCTTCGGCTGGGTACCGACTGACCCTGCCGACGTGCGCAAGGTGATGCTGGAGGAGCCCCCAGCAAACCTCGCAATCAACGACCCGAAAGTCGTCGCCGCGCGCAAGACACTGTTCGGTGCGTGGGAGGGCAACTGGATTCCCTACAACACCGCGCACGACGTCGCGCTACCGGGTAGCACGCATCCGAAGCTCAGCTTCTTGATGTATCCGCAGGCAGAGCGCGCGTCGCTGCTTCTCGACTGCCACGACCCGGATAATTTCAAATACGCCCTCACCGCGAAGGAGGTGAAGGCGAGCTAATCGCACCGCCTTAACGGGCATACCGCGCCACACAAATCCAGCCCCGACGGCGAAAACCGTCAGGGCTGGCTCGTTTCAGAGCACTCTGTATATTGGAAAAACAGAAGCCTAAACGTCTGCAAAGAACCAGTACTCAGCCTGGCACCGGCGCATCATCAATCACAATCAACAGGTTAGTCGGCTCGGCTTTGATTTTATCGTTATATACAATAAAATATATTGTTGATGATCAATGAAGCTTCGACACCATAGTACTGAGCTTTATTGCGTCTGGGGCCGAGAATAGAATGCGGGCACCGGAGGATAGACGATCGCACCGGCTTCGTTCACCGCAGCCATCGAGCGGATGTAGCCGATATGCAGTGGGATTTCGCGCAACAGCAGAACCACGCGCCGCCGCTCCTTCAACGCGACGTCAGCCGCGCGGGAAATCAAGTTGGTGGTCGTGCCGTTACGTTTCGACAAAACTGCGCAGCTCGCTGGCCAATTTCTCGGCTACAGGCTTTGGAAGCGATAGATCCATGGCCTCGACATATGAAGCGAGATTATTAAGCGCGAGCTGATCGATGGCATCGCTGGAGATCCCAGATTTGAGATGATGAATCGCCTGCGTATACATGATCTGCTGCTGCACCTTCTCAGATGACAACTCGAGCGCCTTGGCTTGAGCATAGAGCTCGCCGCCCTTATCCCGGCTTTTCAAAGAATGTCGTAAGGCTCTTATCGGCAGAAGAATGGTTCTCCGCCAGTCGGCGATCGCCTCATTCAGCTTCACAAAATCACCTGATGAAACCGAATGCCTCTCACCAGCCTGCCAGAGCGCGTACAACATCATGTTGATATCTAGCGCATCTTCCTGCGCCTTGAGCAGCAACTCCTGAATGCCCGGGCGGGCATAGAACGCGATCGAGAAGCGCCAGTATGGATGTTCGTGTGTCGAAGAACTGTGCTTGCCACGGATACCTAGGTCGTCATCAGCCATTCGCCCATCCTCTCTCCGAAATGCACCGATACATTCGATCTTCATGCGCCTGATCTTGCTAAGCCCGATGATAGAATTTGCAAGTAGGGCGGACAAACTCGAACGAGCAAAGCAGGCGGCTGTACGCGACGTTTTTTCGATGGCTTGACTCGTCCTATCCTAAGTAAACCTGAAATCCTCCAGGAATTTAAATGGCAATTGGTCCGGCACTGGAAGCGGCGGCTGTCGATAGGCTACCGCGCCCTGCTTTGCGGTCGCCTTATTCGATTGAGCATTTCTCGAACCTTCCAACTAAACCGCCACTTAGTTTGAGTCGGATCAAAGAAAGCTATTTGACCTCTGCTATATTTGATGACGAGCAACTTGGGAGTCCGGGCATGAGCGTCATGACAATTATTCGGCACTTGACCGCGAACGTAAGCTCTTTATTAGACAAGGAGCCGACGTTTGTTTGTGGCAATTGCGACCGCTGGCAACGCTGCAACTTAATGTCTTCCGACAACTGCCCTTTCCGTCACGAGCAACTTGCGAGATTTGAGCAAGCAGGACGGACACGCTCACTTTCGAGCTACCACCCAGTAGCAGCAGAACACTTGTCTACGACACTCTAAAGTCGAAGTTACAGCGCCCGCAGCCGGGAATTACCTAATTGCCCGGCCTCGTCAGATTGGGATCAAAAAAAGCCGCAGCCGGGCCGACTATCTGTCGGTAAGGACGTTATAGCCCCACGTGTTACCCAGATGGTACCCAAGGTCACCCTCGCCGCGACCGAAGTAGCGCGTCAGAGTTCAACAACCAATTGATGATTATCGGGAAAATGGTGCCCAGGGGCGGGATCGAACCACCGACACTGCGATTTTCAGTCGCATGCTCTACCAACTGAGCTACCTGGGCATTGCTCCCGGGACATTATCCAAGGGGAGCGGGCGGGTTATAGAGAGGCTGGCGCGTCATGTCCAGCCGCGCGGGCCGGTTTTCCGCCTAACATACCATTCCCACGAGCGAGCGATAACGGAAGAAAATCAAGAAGATCGGGAAGCGCCCGGTGCGGGCGGCGGCAACGGCTCCTCGTCGTCATCCGCCTCCGTATCGGCCGCCGGGATCGCGTAGGAACCGGAGAGCCAGCGGTTGAGGTCAACATCGCGACAGCGCTCCGAGCAAAACGGCCGGGAGGCCGCAACCGCAGGCTTGCCGCAGATCGGACAGGGCTTCTGCATCGCCATCCTTAACTCGCGTTGATCCAGCCCGCGCGCACCGGAAAACCCTCGCCGTCCAGTAGCGCCATGGACTCATATAAAGGCAGCCCGACCACGCTGGTATAGGAACCAACCATCTTCACCACGAACGAGCCGGCAATGCCCTGCACGGCATAGCCGCCCGCCTTGCCGCGCCACTCGCCGGAATCGATGTAGCCCTGGATGTCGTCAGACGTCAGACGCTTGAAGCGCACCCGCGTCTCGACCAGACGCTGACGGAAGGATTCCTTCGGCGTGACGAGGCAGATCGCGGTGTAGACGCGATGATTGCGACCCGACAGCAGCCGCAAGCACTGAACCGCCTCATCCACCAGTTCGGCCTTCGGCAGGATGCGGCGACCGACCGCAACCACCGTGTCGGCGGCCAGAATGTAGGCGCCGCGCAGATCGTCATCGAGCTGCACCGATTTCAGCGCGGCGTCCGCCTTGGCGCGCGCAAGCCGTGTCGCGCAAACGCGCGGCAGCTCGCCTCGTTTGGGTGTCTCGTCGACGTCGGCAGGACGCAACGCATCGGGCTCGATGCCGGCCTGATTGAGCAGGCTGAGGCGGCGCGGCGAGCCGGACGCAAGAACGAATTTGGGACGGCCAGTCATGAAGGAGCGATCTGATGGGGATGAGGGTGCGCGGAAACTATCGGAACCGCCGTCCGCCGACAACCGGAGAAACCACAGGGAACATGGCCTGTTTCCTACTCATTGGCGACGGTCGGAGGCGCGAACCGACCGCGGATCTTGCGCATCAGTTCGTCGCGGGTTGAGCGGTAGGCATCAAGCTGCAACTCGCGCCGCCCTTCGGTGCCGACCGGATCCTGCGTCGGCCAATACTCGACATCAGTGGCAAGCGTCGCCGTCATCTCCAGCGCTCGATGGTGAGCTTCCGGCGCGAGCGTGATGATGAGATCGAAATTGAATCCCTCCCAATCCTCCAGTTCGTCCACTGTCCAGGGCTGATGGCCTGAGATGTCGATTCCGATTTCCTCCATCACCGCCACCGCGAACGGATTGGACTCGCCCGGTCTCACGCCGGCCGACTGCACATAAAGCCCGCGCGGGCCGGTCTGGCGCAGCAGCGCGGCCGCAATGGGCGAGCGCACGCTGTTCTGTCCGCACATGAACAAAACTGCCTGCGGCGTGCGGCGGCGCGGCGGCTCGTTCATGCGAGACCTGCCGGGCGCACCGCCCCATCGCGACACAGGAATGTGCAGCAGTGGGCCATGGTCAGCCCTTCCAGTGCAGCACGCATAAAAGAGTGAAGAGGCGGCGCGCGGTCTCGAAGTCCATATCGACCTTACTGCTCAGGCGTTCCTTCAGCGTGTTCGAGCCTTCGTTGTGCACGCCGCGGCGGCCCATATCGATCGCCTCGATCTTGTCGGGCGTCGCGGTGCGGATGGCCTGGTGGTAGCTGTCGCAGATCATGAAGTAGTCCTTCACGATGCGGCGGAACGGCGTCAGCGAGATCAGATGCACGATCACGGGATCGCCGCTCTCCTTGCGGATATCGAACATCAGGCGGTTGCCGGTGATGCCGATGCGCAGCGTGAACGGGCCTTTCGGTGTGCCCTGCGGCGCGAAGAAATTCTGCTCGATCAGGTCGTAGATCGCGATAGCACGCTCATGCTCGATGTCAGGACCCGAGCGCCCGATCGATTCCTCGTCCAGCGTCACCGCGACGAGGCGGCTGTCGGGATCGTGGTCCTGATCGAGCTCGTCACTCATGGCAAATTCAGCCGCAGGCCGACCGAGCGCGCATGCGCATCGAGACCTTCGGCGGCGCCGAGCGTCATCGCCGCGGGGCCGAGTGCGCGCAACTGGTCCGGGCCGCATTTCAGGATGGAGGTACGCTTCATGAAATCGAGCACGCCCAGCGCGGAAGAGAACCGCGCCGAACGCGCCGTCGGCAACACGTGGTTGGAGCCGCCGACATAATCGCCGATCGCTTCCGGCGTGTGCGCGCCGATGAAGATCGCACCAGCGTTGCGCACGCGCGATGCCAACGCCTCGGAATCCGCTGTCATGATCTCAAGGTGCTCGGCGGCGATCGCATCGGCCAGCGGCAACGCCTCCTCCATCGACTTCACGAGAATGATCGCGCCGAAATCGTTCCAGGACGGGCGTGCGATATCCGCACGCGGCAGCGTCGTGAGTTGCGCCTCGACCGCGCGTTCGACATTCGCGGCCAGTTCTTCGTCATCGGTGAGAAGGATCGACTGCGCGTTGACGTCGTGCTCGGCCTGCGCCAGCAGATCGGCCGCGATCCAATCGGCATTGCCGGTTCGGTCCGCCATCACCAGCACTTCGGATGGCCCCGCGATCATGTCGATACCGACCTTGCCGAACACGATGCGCTTCGCCGCTGCGACATAAGCATTACCGGGGCCGACGATCTTGGCGACCGGCTTGATGGTCGCGGTGCCGTAAGCGAGCGCTGCCACCGCCTGCGCGCCGCCGACGCGATAGACTTCCGTGATCCCGGCAAGCGAAGCCGCCGCCAATACCAGCGGATTGAGTTTCCCATCGGGCGACGGCACCACCATCACCACGCGCGCGACACCCGCCACCTTGGCGGGCACGGCGTTCATCAACACCGAGGACGGATAGGCGGCGGTGCCACCGGGCACATACAGGCCCGCTGCATCGACCGCGCTCCAGCGCCAGCCGAGTTCGACGCCGAGCGCATCGGTGAAGCGCTCGTCCTTCGGCAACTGGCGACGGTGATAGATCTCGATCCGATCACGTGCGAGCTTTAATGCGTCGACGGTCTTGGGATCGCAGGATGCGGTCGCCGCCGCGATCTCTTCCGCGCTCACCCGCAACGTATCGGCCGTCAGGGTCAGGCGATCGAACTTCGCGGTCGCCTCGATCAAAGCTGCATCGCCGCGTGCCGCGACATCCTCGACGATGGCGCGGGCGGCTGTGTCGATATCGCGCGACACTTCACGCTTCATCGATAGGAAAGCGGCAAAACGCTCAGTGAAGTCTGGATTGCGGTGGTCAAGACGGATCGGCATGGATGGCTTTCGAACAGGTCTTTCCATCTTCAATGGCGTCCCCGGGCACCGCCGTCAACAACCGGATGCCGGGACAAGCCTTTTCAGACCGAATGCCCTTCAGACAGAGCCTCTGGCCCCGCCTTCCCCGCCGCCGGTTTCCAGCGCACCGTCATCCAACAGGTCCTCGCCGATATCGGCCAGCTCGCATTCGATGCACTCGACATCGAGCCGCAGCGCGGCCCCATCCGCAAACATCAGCACAACGCTGCCGCCAGGCGCCTTCCCGGGGTGAAACTCCAGACCGAACAATTCCAGTACCGAATTGCGGTCGGCAAGATCGATCCCGCGCGCCTTGCAGGCCAGCACGCGGTCGAAGCGCAGCGCCGTGACGAGACGGCGCTCCGACAATTTCCCGGAGCAGACCGCCTGATCCCAATCCAGCCGCTTCATGCCGATGACGAGACGCTTTTCGTCCTGCCGCCACAGGATATCGGCGATATGCACCGAGGCATCCTGCACATGGGCGGAGATCACCGCGAGGTCGTCTTCATCGAGCGCGATCAGTTTCCGCAGGGAGGCCATGCCGCTCTCCAAAAATGTCACTCTCCGCAACAGGTGCGAGGATCGAGCAACCGTCTCAGCCGCTGATCCGTTCGATGGTGGCGCCGCAGGCCGAAAGCTTGTCCTCGAGCCGCTCGAAGCCGCGATCCAGATGATAGATTCGATTGACCATGGTTTCGCCTTCGGCGGCCAGCGCCGCGATCACCAGCGACACCGAGGCACGCAGATCGGTCGCCATCACGGGCGCGCCACGCAGTTTAGGCCTGCCTTCGATGGTCGCGGTCTCGCCGTCGAGCGTAATTCTGGCGCCAAACCGTGCGAGTTCCTGCACGTGCATGAAGCGATTCTCGAAAATCGTCTCGGTGATATGGGAGGCGCCCTCGGCACGGGTCATCAGCGCCATTAACTGCGCCTGCAGGTCCGTGGGGAAGCCGGGGAACGGCGCGGTCGACACCTCGACGGGGCGGATGCCCGCGCCGTTCCGCTGCACGCGGATACCTTCATTGTTCTGCGTGATGGTCGCGCCCGCCTGAGTCAGCACGTCGAGCGCCGATTGCAACAATTCCGGCCGGGCGCCCTGCAACTGCACGTCGCCGCCCGTCATCGCCACCGCCATCGCATAGGTGCCGGTCTCGATCCGGTCCGGCAACACGGCATGGCGCGCGCCGTGAAGTTTCGACACACCCTCGATCATGATGCGCGGGGTGCCCGCACCAGTCACCTTCGCCCCCATCTTATTGAGGCAATCGGCGACGTCGGTGATTTCGGGTTCGCAAGCGGCATTGGTGATGACGGTCGTGCCCTTGGCGAGCGTTGCCGCCATCAGCGCGACATGGGTGCCGCTGACCGTGACCTTCGGAAAATCGATGGTCGCGCCTTGCAGGCCCTGCGGCGCGCGCGCGACCGCATAACCACCGTCGATCGCGATTTCCGCGCCGAGCTTTTCCAGCGCCATGATGAGCAGGTCGACGGGCCGCGTGCCGATGGCACAGCCGCCCGGCAACGAGACTTTCGCCTCTTTCATGCGCGCAAGCAGCGGGCCTATCACCCAGAAGCTCGCCCGCATCTTGGAGACCAGATCGTAGGGTGCGGTGGTGTCGATGATGTTCGCCGCCGAGATATGCAGGGTCTGGCCCTGATGTTCGCGGTCCCCCGGACGCTTGCCGGCAGACATGATGTCAACGCCGTGATTGCCGAGAATCCGCTGCAGCAGCGCGACGTCCGCAAGACGCGGCACGTTCTCCAGGATCAGCGTCTCGTCCGTCAGAAGAGCGGCGATCATCAGCGGCAGCGCCGCGTTCTTCGCGCCCGAAATCGGGATGATGCCGTTGAGTTCTTTACCGCCAATGATGCGAATGCGATCCATCGTACCCTGTCGCTTTTTGAAGGAAGGCAGTCTTAGCGCGTTTTCGGATTCCCGCAAAACCGCGGCGTCCGTTCACCAAAACCTGAATTACATGAATTTACTCAAATGGATAGGTGAATATCACCAGTCAGCCAGCGACGAAGGTCTGGCTCAGGCGAGATGCATGGGGCTGGGCCGGAATCGCAGTGCTCCCAGCGCGGTCGTTGCCACGAACAGCACAAGTACCGCGCCCTGCACCGCGATCAGGGGCCAGACGCCCTTCGTTTGCGTCAGTTCCGCAAGCGGCGCGACCTTCTCGAACATCTGCACGATCAGCACCACGGCGTTGAGATAGAGAGTCAGCATCGCTGAGACGACATAGACGGTGCGCCACCGGCCATCCAGCCGCTTCACAACGAGTGCGGTGACGGCAAGCGTGAGCAGCACCAGCGTCACCACGCCAAAAGCGTGGGAGGGCTTGAGTGCAGTGACGGGAAACATGAAGCCGGTAATGCTGACGGCCAGCGCCATCAGTAGAAACAGCCAGGTCCAGCCGCGTAGCAGACTGCCCCGCAAGAGGCCCCACATCGCGATCAGCCCGGCGACGATGCCGATCAAAGCCAGCAACACATGCGCGGCGGTGAACGCCGGCAGGCTCATCCCCAGAACCATAACCAGTCCCTCGGTACCGGAGAATGATACGGCAGCCCCGCCTGATTGTCCCGATCCTGAAGCAACAGGGCAGCCCTCTCATCTCCCGCCGGGAGAGGTCTCACCTTCGCCTTCACTGGTCGAAGCGGCGAGATCGTCTTCCGGCGTTACGATCGCTCGGCCAGAGCGGCCCTTGGCCTGCGATTTCCGCCGTTTCAGATTTTCCCGGAGCGCCGCCCGCAGCCGCGCCTGCCGCTCCCGATCCGCCCGGCCGGGTTCACTATTCATAATGTCCTTGTCCACATCCGCATCGAAGGTTCCCACATCGCCCTTTCATCGTGTCACTCAAGCAGCGAAAGTCTCTAGATTATTGTTTTGATACGTTTTCTTTACACGACCCGGTTTCCACTTCGCTCGAAACTGCGCTGATGCCCTGATTTTCGACCATAACATGGAAAATCCTACGGTTTCCCGCAGGGTGGTCGCTCTCGCGCTTGCGCCGGAAGCCTCGTTATGGCAAGGATCGCGCGCCTTTCGAGGCTTTTGGCCGATTCCGCCTCGGCCGCCCGGTCGGCTCAAACCGATCTGCATGTCTGGCGTTCGCTGCCGTAGCTCAGTGGTAGAGCACTCCATTGGTAATGGAGAGGTCGACAGTTCAATCCTGTCTGGCAGCACCAGCCGGTCCCTATCCCAAGACTCTTATTGCGGAAGCAATTCAAGCGCACTGCCCCTGTGGGCCGCAACATGATCGGTCCTGTCACTTTTGATTTCGTATTGAGGATCTTCTTCCGACGCGTGATGCGTGTGGCCCTTGTAATCAAAGTCCCTGGTGTGGATGGCGATGATCATTCCGGATACCCGGCCTGCCTCTGAATTCCAGCTTACGTGATCACCGATTTTGAATCGCTTGGGCATGGTGGGGCTCCTCACAACAAAGAAGGGAGCGGCTATGACACCGCTCCCTTCTTTAACTAGCCTGCTCCAGCAAGGTTGCTAGAACTTCGCCCGCGCCAGCACGCGGAAGGTGCGGCCCTGGCCGGGGGAGATGTTGTTGTTGCCGTCGGCACTCGCCCAATATCCCTTATCGAAGATGTTCTCGATGTTGAGCTGTGCGCTCCACGTCTTGTCAATCTTCAGATAAACCGCCGCGTCCACGCGGACGAAGCCCGGCAATTTCACCGAGTCGTCGTTACTGGCGTAAGAATTACCGAGATAGATTACGCCAAGAGCAGCAGCCCATTGGGGGTTAAACTGATACTTGTTCCACCACGAGAACTGATTGTAGGGCACCAACTGAACGCGGTTTCCCTTGACAAAGACCGTTGACAAATCCTGCGCGACACGAGCGTCGGTATAGGCATAACCAAGGATCGACTGCCAATCGGCAGTAACATAACCATTCAACGCCGTCTCAAATCCGCGAGTATGGGTTACGCCGTTTGGAACGAAGAAGCCATTTCCGACTGCGAACGGCTGATTAGTCCGATTCAGATTATAGAGCGCCGCCGTCCACAACAGTTTCGGATTGATATTCCACTTCGCGCCGATTTCGGTGCTCTCGAACTTTTGCGGATCGAGAATGAGCGTTCCGTCCGACAGCGCGCTGAATTGATCGCCGGACGCCGGAAGATAGGAAATGCTGTAGGCGCCGTAGAGTGATACGTTATCGACCGGCTTGAAGATCAAGCCGACGCGGGGAGATATCTTGTCATCGACGCGATTGCGCGTGAAACCTCCCGGAACATTTCGATCGGTGGCCGTCATATCGAACCGATCGAACCGCGCGCCTGCAATCAATTGCAACCAGCGCGTCACATCGATCTGGTCCTGCGCATAGGCCGACGAGATATTCAGACGATAAACGCTATTGGCGTCACCCGTTGAGCCGTTGATCGGCGGATTATTGACCACATGGCTAAACGTGACCGGGCCGAAATAGGTCGGGTCGAACGGATTGACTGCCACCGTTGTCGAGCCATTGAAAAAGCCGGTCTCGCGGTAGCTGAGACCGGTCTGCCGACCGAACTCGGTGCCGAAGGCAATCGTATGGAAAACCGGTCCCGTGAACGTTTTGTAGGTAAAATCGGTCTGGTTGAACAGATTTTCGCGATTGGTCGTGTTCTGGTAAGCGCTCAGATTCATCGTGGGGCTACCAAGACCAGTCAGCGTCGCCGCGCTGCCGGGATAGACGTTGGTGTAGCCGCGATTGTAGTCGGCATACATCGTCGAGTTCTTGACGGTGAGGCCGTTGCCGAAATCATGGTCGATGACAGCCATCGTGGTCTGCACGTCGGCATAGGTGTTGTTGTAGATCGGGCTGCCGAAGAATTTCGAGAAATCTCCGTTTGGCACGAACGGAGCCGTTGGATTAAAGCGCGCCAACGAGGGAGGGACGCCGTTAGCGATGGACGGATTGCCACGATCCGCCAGCTCCTTGTCGTGATAATACTCGTAAGAAAGCTTAATCTTGGTGTCGTCGGTCGGCTTCCAGGTCAGCGTCGGGTTGATGCCGTAGCGTTCGAGCCGCCCGAAGTCGCGGAACGTATCCGAACCCTCATAGAACGCATTGAGGCGCACAGCGACCTTGTCGTTCACCGCCTGCCCCGCATCAACCGTGAAGCGACGATCACCCCACGAGCCGGTCTGCGCGGTGGCTTCATAGATACGCTGGCCGTCCGCTTCCTTCAGCGTGCGATTGACGAGACCGCCACCTGCGCCGCGGCCGAACGTCAGCGCGCTCGGCCCCTTCAGCACTTCAAGGCTCTGGGTGTTGTAGAGGTCGCGGAAATACTGAACGTCGTCGCGGAAGCCGTTGACGAAGAAATTCGCGCTGGAGTCGACGCCGCGGATCACAAGCTCGTCGCGATTGCCTTCGCCCTGATGGATCGTGACGCCTGGAATATAGCGGGTGATGTCGGTAATGCTTCGGGTCGCCTGATCCTCGATCATCTGCCTCGGGACCACATTGACCGATTGCGCGATATTGAGCAGCGACGTGTTGGTCTTGGTGGCAGCCGACGTGCTGTTCGAATAGTAGCCCACGGTGCCGGTGCGCGCTTCGAACGTATCGGCGTTCTGCGCCGGAACAGGCGGCTGCGGAGCCTGTGTACGCCCGGAACGGCGCGACGCACGACGCGTATTCGATGAAGATGATGCTGACCGTTGCCGCTTGTGTGTCCGCGGCTTCGCCGCGTCGATCGTCACGGCTGGCAAGGTTGCACTGGTTTGTCCAGCCGCCTGCTGCGCATTCGCGGGAGCAGCGAGAATTCCGAGGCTGAGGGCTGCACCACCCGCTGACGCGAGCGCCGCTCGCCGAACCATCTTCAAATCGAACAGACGCTTTGAAACAGACACAATTTTCCCCCAGCAAGTCGCGCGTTGCGCGCGTATTACCGGGAATACAACGGCCCGTGACAAAAAGTCCCGGAATGCGCTTTAGATGTTCTCTAAAACGCTGAGTTTAGATCACTTCTAAAATTTGGCACGCTAGACGCTTACAACAACATCACGCGCAAGCATCGTCCGATGCAGTTTTCAGTGACACCGTCCAGATCACCAGCAGGCACGGCGTCGCCGCGATCGCCACCGGTACGAATGCGAATACGGCCTGGCCGCCGATATCCCAGGCCATGCCACTTACAAGCGACACGAGCATCGCACAGGAATAGCTGATCGCCAGCGCGGCGGCGAGAATTCGCGCGACATCGTCGGGATTGCGTGCAAGCAGCGGCGGCAACGCCATGCCAAGCATCAGCACCGAGCTGCTCGACATTCCCGTTATGCCTGCCCACGTGATCGTCGCCCAACCGGTCGAGAACACGACGCCGAAAACGCTCGCCAACATCAGGCCGCCGAAGAAGAGAAACGGCCAGCGTTTGCCTTGAAACCAGTCGGCCAGAAAGACCATCAGCAACGAGACGGGAAACTGCCCGAGGTTCAGCGCCGTGAGCGCGGCACTGACGTCCGCGCTCCGTCCCATGCTTATGAGGTAAGCCGGCAGGAAGGCATTGGTGCAGAAATAGGTACTGGCGACACTCGCGAGGATCGCGCCGATCTTCCAGTTCAATTTGCTGCCGAGATCGGGCCACAGGCGTCCGGATTTCGTGCCGGCAAGATGGTTATTTGTGCGCGGGCCGAAGGCGAGCACCATGAGCGCCACCACCAGCAGCGGCGCAGACCATGTCAAAAGGCCGAGCCGCCAGCTCTGGTTGAAATACGGCAGCAGCACCGGAAGCATCAGCGCAACGGGCACGATTTCGCCGACGATCAATCCGTTGGTGTAGAGCGCCGTGCCGAACGCCGCGCGCTCCGGCATCCATTGCCGAACGGCTGCGCCCATCGCCGGCTGCATGACAGCAATGCCGCCACTCATCAGGACGCTTGCCGCATAGAGCGAATAAGCCTCGGGTGCCAACGCGCGCAGGCCGGAGCCCAGTGCTGCGATCACAAGGCCGCTCACCAGCGTCCAACGCACGCCGACATGCTCGATCAGCAGCGAGCCGGGTGCGGCGGCGATCGCGAACATGATGACGGGAATGCCGGTGAGAATCCCGATCTGCGTGCCGGACAATTGCAGGTCCGACTGGATCAGCGAAATCACCGGTGGCACCGCGAGCACGCTCAAGCGCAGACCGACACCACAAAACCACAGCAACAGACCCGAGATATAATTTCGATTTTGCATGACGGCAGGAATAGAGAGAGGACGCACAGCGCGAAGTTCTGCTGTCTAGCAGAACAGACGGCCAGGTACACCCGAAAGGCCTAGAATGCGCTCACGATTGGCGAGAGGCCGGGAGCACAGCCTCGGTGCGCTGTTGCAGGCGCACCAGCGTCCGGCCGAACACGGCGTCTTCCTTCAGTGCGCGAGCAAGCGTGAGCGCGCCCTGGATACCGCCGACAACATCTTCCGCGAGCGGCCTCGCGAGCGCCGGATCGACGCCTGCCCGCACCAGCGCACCGTCAAGTGCCTCGATCCAGCGCTTGAAATACAGCCGGATTGGCTTGGCGAAGCGATCCCGCGTCTCGTCCAGCGCGAATGCACCGAGCAGACAGATCCTGCGGCCGGAGCGAAAATAAGCATCGACCGTCCGCCACATCCGCGCCAACGCATCGCGCGGCTCGTCGCGCTCCAGCGGCTCGAATACTTCGCGCACGAACCATCGGTCGACGTCGGCGAGGATTTCCGCCGCCATGCCTTCCTTCCCCTCGGGAAAGAAGTGATAGAGGCTTCCCTTCGAAAGACCGGTGCGCTCTGTGATCTCGTACAGCGACGCGCCCTCGAAGCCGAGTTCGCGAAAGACCTCGGCCACCCGCGTGATTGCGTCGCTTTTCTCGAAAACCGTGCGCGCCATTCTCTCGTCAGTTCCTAGAGTCCCAAGTCAGAGAGGCCCGGATGACCGTCGGGCCGCCGCCCGAGCGGCCAGTGAAACTTGCGGTCCGATTCCTTGATCGGCATATCATTGATCGAGGCAAAGCGGCGCTGCATCAGTCCCGCTGCGTTGAACTCCCAGTTCTCGTTGCCATAGGCGCGGAACCAGTTGCCACTGTCGTCATGATACTCGTAGGCAAAGCGCACGGCGATGCGAGTCTCGGAGAAAGCCCAGATTTCCTTGATGAGACGATAGTCCAGTTCCTTCGCCCATTTGCGGGTGAGAAATTCGATGATCTGCTTGCGTCCAACGGGAAATTCGGTGCGATTTCGCCACTGGCTGTCTTCGGTGTACACCAGCGCGACCTTTTGCGGATCGCGGCTATTCCAGCCATCCTCCGCCAGTCGCACCTTGGCGGTGGCGGTCTCAAGGGTAAAAGGCGGTACGAGAGGCGTGGCCATGGCGGCCTCCTTGATTTGCGGCGGTATGAAACGGCATGTTTAAACTATTCGGTCTTGATTATACCGTTCGGTTTAGTATTGCAAATCGATGGCTTGAAGCCGCTGCGGCCCTGCCATGAGCGCGGATGAAAACGCGCCACCGCGGACAGGGCTGTCCCGGCAGACGCTCGGCATGGGCCTCGGCTTCATCGGCATAGCTATTTTCGGCGGCACGCTACCCGCGACACGCCTTGCGGTGACAAGCCTCGATCCGTTCTTCATCACGGTCGGCCGCGCGGCCGCCTCCGGCCTGCTTTCAGCGGCGTTGCTTCTGGTGTTGCGGCGGCGCTGGCCGAACGCGCGCCAGATTCGCACGATGATCATCTGCATCGTGACCATCGTATTCGGTTTTCCGGGGCTGATGGCGCTGGCGATGCTGACGGTGCCTGCCGCGCATGGCGGTGTCGTGCTCGGCATTCTGCCGCTAACGACGGCCGCAGCTGCAAGCCTCATTCTGGGCGAGCGTCCTTCAGTGCGTTTCTGGCTGCTGGCCGTGCTCGGCACGACGGTGGTGGTGGCATTCGCGCTACGTGACAGCGGCGGCGGCATCGCAATCGGCGACGTCTATCTGTTTCTGGCCGCGATCTCGACCTCGATCGGCTACGTGTTCTCGGCTGATCTCAGCCACGAGATGCCGGGCTGGGAAGTGATCTCGTGGATTCTGGTGTTGGCGCTTCCGCTGACACTGCCGCTCGCCATATGGCTGTGGCCGGCGAACCCCGGCGCGGTATCGACCGGCGCGTGGATCGCCTTCGCTTATGTCTCCGTCTTTAGCATGTTCGTCGGCTTCTTCGCCTGGAATGCCGGCCTGGTGATGGGCGGCGTCGCTCGCGTCAGCCAGGTGCAGTTGCTGCAGACATTCGTCACGCTGGGACTGTCCGCCGCCGTCAATGGTGAGCACGTCGGCCCCTCCACCATCGCAGTGGCGGCGCTAGTGGTTGCGATCGTCGCGGCCGGCCGCAACGCCCGCATCGCGCAGAAAGTGCCCGAAGCCGGATAGCGCGCTTGGTTGACACCCTGCCAGCCGCATGGTCCACCCTTGGCTCCGGATCAGGGCGGCCCGACGCGGCCGCGGCGACAAGCAGGATCGGCCATGAACGTCTCGTCTTTTTCGATTGTCAAAGGATCGGTGCTGCCGCGCCATGACTGGACGCGCGAGGAGGCGCAGGCACTCTACGATCTGCCCTTCGCTGACCTGATGTTCCAGGCACAGAGCGTGCACCGCGCCAACTTCGATCCCAACCATGTCGAGACCGCGAGCCTGCTCAGCATCAAGACCGGCGGTTGCCCGGAGGATTGCGGCTACTGCTCGCAGAGCGCCCACTACAAGACCGACGTCAAGGCCACCAAGCTGATGGATCATGACGACGTCATCGCCACCGCGCTCCGCGCCAAGGAAGCAGGCGCGAACCGCTTCTGCATGGCAGCCGCGTGGCGCAACCCGAAGGACAAGGATCTCGAGCGGGTGTGCGACATGGTGAGCGCGGTGAAGGCGCTCGGCCTGGAAACCTGCGCGACGCTCGGCATGCTTAACCGCGCACAGGCCGACCGGCTCCGTGATGCCGGTCTCGATTTCTACAACCACAACGTCGATACCTCGCCGGAATTCTACGGCCATATCATCACCACCCGCACGATGCAGGACCGGATCGAGACGCTGGCACATGCCCGCGAATCCGGCCTCAAGGTCTGCTGCGGCGGCATCGTCGGCATGGGCGAGCAGGTCGAGGACCGCCTCGGCATGCTGATGCTGCTGGCGAACCTCGCCGAGCACCCGGAGAGTGTGCCGATCAATCTGTGGAACGAAGTGAAGGGCGTTCCGGTCAACGATACCGCCAACGCGCCGGACGCCATCGACATGGTCCGCATGATCGCGGCCGCGCGCATCATGATGCCGAAAAGCGTGGTGCGACTGTCGGCCGGCCGTCAGTACATGACCGACGAGATGCAGGCGCTGTGTTTCCTCGCGGGCGCCAACTCGATCTTCATCGGCGACGTGCTGCTCACCACCAAAAACCCGCAGACCGACAAGGACGCCGCCCTCCTCGACCGGCTCGGCATCAAATCCCGTTTCGACGAGGTCCGCGCGGAAGGTCAGGCCACCGGATCAAGCCGCGCGATTTGATTTCGCGCAAGGCGCTCCCCGTGGCGATCCGCCACGTTCTGCGCGCCTGGCAGTGCAGCTTCCCGATTCGACCCTCGACACTGAAGCTGGAAACGCTCTAAAAAGGCATCCGAGAATGGTCGCCCCTTTTGTGGACGCTTTCTCGTCCATGGGTCCAGTGGGATTTTGGTATGGATTACAATAAGTTCTTCGACGATGCCCTCAATCGGCTGCACGATGAGCGGCGCTACCGGGTGTTCGCAGATCTCGAACGCATCGCCGGTCGGTTCCCGTTTGCGACCTGGCACACCCCCAAGGGCGAACGCAGCGTCGTGATGTGGTGCTCTAACGACTATCTCGGCATGGGCCAGCACCCCAAGGTAGTCGGCGCCATGGTCGAGACCGCGACCCGCACCGGCACCGGCGCAGGCGGCACCCGCAACATCGCTGGCAACAACCATGCCCTGATCCAGCTCGAGCAGGAGCTCGCCGACCTTCACGGCAAGGAAACAGCGCTGGTGTTCACCTCCGGCTATGTGTCGAACCAGACCGGTATCTCGACGCTCGCCAAGCTCATTCCGAACTGCCTGATCCTGTCGGACGCGCTCAACCACAATTCGATGATCGAGGGCATCCGCCAGTCCGGCTGCGAACGCATCGTGTTCCGCCACAACGATATGGCCCATCTCGAGGAGCTGCTCCGCACTCATTCCGGTCGGCCGATCCTGATCGCGTGCGAGAGCCTTTATTCGATGGACGGCGACATCGCACCGCTCGGCAAGGTCTGCGACCTCGCCGAGAAGTATGGCGCCATGACCTATGTCGATGAGGTCCATGCGGTCGGCATGTACGGCCCGCGCGGCGCCGGTATCGCCGAGCGCGACGGTGTCATGCATCGCATCGATCTTCTCGAAGGCACGCTCGCCAAGGCCTTCGGCTGCCTCGGCGGTTACATCGCCGGCAAATCGAACGTGATCGACGCGATCCGCTCGCATGCGCCGGGTTTCATTTTCACCACGGCCCTGCCGCCTTCCGTGTGCTCGGCCGCGACCGCCGCGATCCGTCACTTGAAGACCTCGCAGTGGGAGCGCACGCGCCAGCAGGACCGCGCCGCCCGCGTCAAGGCGATCCTGATTGCCGCCGGAATTCCGGTGATGTCGAGCGACACCCATATCGTGCCGGTTTTCGTCGGCGATCCCGAGCTGTGCAAGAAGGCGAGCGACCTGCTGCTCGAAGAGCACGGCATCTATATTCAGCCGATCAACTATCCGACCGTGCCGAAGGGCACCGAGCGGCTACGCATCACGCCCTCGCCCTATCACGAGGACGCGCTGATCGATCAGCTCGCGGAAGCGATGGTTTCCGTCTGGGAACGGCTCGGCCTCAACTTCAACGAGAAATCGCTCGCCGCCGAATAGCGGGCGACATTCGCCTTCCGTCACGTGGCCATGCTGCGTGGCGGACGTCCCTCCTTCGACAGCACGATTCGCATCAGGTCGGCGGCGTTCTTCGCGCCCAGCTTGGCCATGATGCGGGCGCGGTGAACCTCAATGGTGCGCGGACTAATTCCAAGCCGCCGCCCCGCTTCCTTGTTTGAAGCTCCGCTTGCGACCTGTCCCAGCACCTCGCGTTCACGGCTCGTCAGCAGATGGCGGCCGTTAAAATCGCCCACTCCCGGAATCATCCCGTCGGCCAAGCGGCGATAGGTCAGCACCGCCTCGCGCACGCGATCGGCCATCACGCTCGCGGCGAAAGGCTTCTCCATGAAGTCGAGCGCGCCGCGCTTCATCGCGGTCACCGCGGTGGCGATATCCGAGTGCCCCGAGATCACCAGCACGGGCGGACCGAAACGCATCTCGCGTAAATCCCTCAGCACATCGAGGCCCGAGTAGCCCGGCAATTGCAGATCGAGGATCACGCAAGCCGGTGACTTCAGCCGGACCGCGTCCAGAAAAGCGAGGCCATCGCTGAAACCCTGGGTTGCGAATCCCTCCAGCCGAAGCAGCAAGGCCAGCGCATCGCTGACTGATTTGTCGTCATCCACTATGAAAACGTACGCATCTCCAGGAAACGCATGGATTTGCCCCATAATTCCCCCGACGAGCATGCCTAGTAAATACAACCTATACGGGTATAAGCTGATTCGAGGCGGTTTACAAATCCGGGCGTGGATCGCGCCTGCTCGCGCAAAACGCGCAACGGTATGTTTCCGTCATGCGAAAAAAACGCTTTGATGCCGCCTCGGGCGGCCGATGGGAGACCGCCTTCGGAGCGGATGGATGCTTGAAAACAGTACGGTGATTGCAGCGGCGTTCGGCTATATCGGCCTGCTGTTCGCAATCGCGTTCTACGGCGACCGCCTCAGCCCGGCGCAACGGGCGCGCGCGGGCATCATGATCTATCCGCTGTCGCTTGCGATCTACTGCACGTCCTGGACCTTCTTCGGCTCGATCGGCCTTGCGACCCGCACCAGCGTCGAGTTTCTGGCGATCTATATCGGCCCGATCATCATGCTGGTGTTCGGCAAACCGATCACCCTGCGCGTAATCCGGCTTGCGAAATCCCAGCACATCACTTCGATCGCCGACTTCATCGCCGCACGTTACGGCAAGAGCCAGGCGGTCGCAGCCACCGCCGCCATCATCGCCATCATCGGCTCGGTGCCCTATATCGCCCTGCAGTTGAAAGCGATCGCAGCGTCGCTCGAGACCATCCTCAACGGTGCCAACGATGTCTCGAGCCTGCCCTTCGCCGGCGACATCGCGGTGTTCGTGACGGTGGCGCTTGCTGTGTTCGCCGTGCTGTTCGGCACCCGGCAAAGCGACGCGACGGAACACCAGCACGGCCTGATGCTCGCCGTCGCCGCCGAATCCATCGTCAAGCTGTTCGCCTTTCTCGCCGCTGGCATCTTCGTCACCTTCGTGATGATGAGCCCGAGCGAACTGATCCAGCGGACCATGAAAACCCCGGAGGCCATTCGCGCGATCGAACACGCGCCCTCGATCGGAAACTTCCTGGCGATGACGCTGCTGTCGTTCTTCGCCATCCTGCTGCTGCCGCGCCAGTTCCATGTCAGCGTCGTCGAGAACTCCAGCGAGGCGGAAGTCTCCCGCGCCCGCTGGCTGTTTCCGCTCTATCTCGTCGCGATCAACATCTTCGTCATTCCAATCGCGCTGGCCGGTCTCGTCACCTTCCCGTTCGGGAAGGTCGACAGCGACATGTTTCTGCTGGCGCTGCCGATCGAGGCCGGCGCGCATTGGATGAGCATCATCGTCTTCGTCGGCGGCCTGTCCGCCGCGACCGCGATGGTGATCGTCGAATGCGTGGCTCTCGCGATCATGCTGTCGAACGACATCGTGATGCCGCTCGTGTTGCAGACCGACACCACACCGCGCAACGGGCGTGCCGATCTCGGCCGCCTGCTTCTGATCGTGCGACGCGTCGCCATCGTCGCCATCATGACGATGGCCTATTTCTACTATCACGCACTCGGCAACGCGCAGCTCGCCGCCATCGGCCTGTTGTCCTTCGCCGCGGTCGCGCAGCTTGCGCCAGCATTCTTCGGCGGCCTGATCTGGCGGCGCGGCACCGCAGCGGGCGCGATCGGTGGCATGCTGGTGGGCTTTGCAATCTGGGCCTACACACTGTTCCTGCCGAGCTTCATCGAGGTCGGACCGCTCGGCACGCAATGGCTGAAGGAGGGGCTGTTCGGCATCGCCGTGCTGCGGCCGCAGCATCTGTTCGGCAGCCAGATGTCGCCGCTGATCCACGGCCTGCTGTGGAGTCTCACGCTAAACATGCTGGCCTATGTCGCGCTGTCGTTCTGGAAGCAGCCGACATCGATCGAACGGCTGCAGGCGGATTTGTTCGTGCCGAGCGACCTCGCACCGATCTCGCCGAATTTCCGTCGCTGGCGCACGACGGTGACGGTCCAGGACCTGCTCACCACCGTCGCGCAGTATCTCGGCCATGAGCGCGCCAACGCTGAGTTCGAGGCCTTCGCGTTGGCAAACCGCATCACGCTGGACCGCAACGCCTCCGCCGACTTCCAGTTGCTCAGCCATGCCGAGCATCTGATCGCCTCGTCGGTCGGCGCGGCATCCTCGCGTCTCGTGATGTCGCTGTTGCTGCGCAAGCGCGCAGTGTCCGCCAAGGCGGCGCTGAAACTGCTCGACGACGCCCACGCCGCGCTGCATTTCAATCGCGAGATCCTACAGACCGCACTCGATCACGTCCGTCAGGGCATCGCTGTCTTCAACCGCGAACTGCAACTGATCTGCTCCAACCGGCAGTTCGGCGAGATGCTCAGCCTGCCGGCCCATGTCGCGCAGATCGGCATTCCGCTTGCGGAAATTCTGGAATTCATCGGCGACCATCCGCGCAACAGCACCGAGACGCGCGAGCAGCATCTGCGGCGCCGGCTCAACGCCTACACCACCGAGGGCGAACCTTTCCTCGAACGGTTGCCAGGACAAAACAGGGTCGTCGAGGTTCGCACCAACGCCATGCCGGGCGGCGGCCTCGTGATCACGTTCTCCGACATCACCTCGAGCTTCGAGGCGGCAGAGGCGCTGGAGCGCGCCAACGCCACGCTGGAGCGCCGCGTGCGCGAACGTACCGAGGAACTGACGCGCCTCAATAACGAATTGGCGCTCGCCAAAACCATCGCCGACGAAGCCAACATCTCCAAGACGCGCTTCCTCGCCGCCGCGAGCCACGACATTCTTCAGCCGCTCAACGCCGCGCGGCTTTATGTGACGAGCCTCGTCGAACGGCAGAGCGGCGGCGAGAACGCCCGCCTCGTCGACAACATCGACGAGTCTCTCGAAGCCATCGAGGAAATTCTCGGCGCGCTGCTCGATATCTCCCGTCTCGACGCGGGTGCGATGACGCCTTCGATCTCGAGCTTCCGCATGAGCGATCTGATGCGTTCGCTGCAAGTCGAGTTCATGCCGATGGCGAAAGAGAAGAATCTCGAACTGATCTTCGTGCCGTCGACGCTCGCGGTGAAATCCGACCGCGTGCTGCTGCGCCGGCTGCTGCAAAACCTGATCTCGAACGCGATCAAATACACGCCAACCGGCAAGGTACTGATCGGCTGCCGCGGGCGCGGTACGAACCTGCAGATCAGCATTCACGACACCGGGCTCGGCATTCCGCAGCACAAGCGCGGCGAGATTTTCAAGGAATTCCACCGCCTCGATCAGGGCGCACGGATCGCGCGCGGCCTCGGCCTCGGCCTGTCGATCGTCGAGCGCATCGCGCGCGTGCTGGAACACCACATCTCCATCACCGCCAACAAAGGCGGCGGCTCGCACTTCGCAGTCACGCTGCCAGTGGCGAGCGGTTACAGCCAGGTTCAACTGCCGACAAACGGCTCGATGATTTCCTCAAAAACACCGATGAGCGGCACCACCATCGTCTGCGTGGAGAACGATCCCGCCATTCTCGACGGCATGAAGACCCTGCTGCGTGGCTGGGACGCCAATGTCATCGCAGCCGTCGACCCCAAACAGGCGTGCAAGGCGATCGCGAGTTCGAACGAGCCGATCACCGGCCTTCTGGTCGACTATCATCTTGACCGCGGCAACGGCATCGCCGCGATCCGCGACATCCGCCACAAGTTCGGCGCGCACATTCCGGCCATTCTGATTACGGCAGACCGCAGCCCGCCGGTGCGTGAAGCCGCACGCGCCTATGGCATCGTCGTGCTGAACAAGCCGGTGAAGCCGGCTACCCTGCGCGCACTATTGAGCCAATGGCGCAATCATCAGATGGCGACGGCGCTGTCCCCGGCCGACGCCGGGCCGCAACCGGCGGCGGAAGTTCAGGCCGACGGCTCGTTTTGACGCCACTGGCTGCCGGAGATCTTCGCAGCCACGATCACCGCCTGGGTGCGGCTTTCGACGCCGAGCTTCTGCAGGATGGCAGAGACATGCGCCTTGATGGTCGCCTCCGAGACCCCGAGTTCATAGGCGATCTGCTTGTTGAGCAGGCCCTCCGACAGCATCATCAGCACGCGGACCTGCTGGGGCGTCAGCGTGATGAGCCGATCGCGGAGCTTGGCCATGTCGGGATCGACACCGGCAGAGAGATCGATATCGGACGGCGTCCAGACGTCGCCGTTCATTACCTTGCCGATGGCCTCGCGCAGCGTTTCTATCCCGTAACGCTTTGGGATGAAGCCGGACGCACCGAATTCCATCGAACGGCGGATGGTGTCGCCGTCGTCGCTCGCCGAGACGACCACCACCGGGATCGCCGGATACTGCGCCCGCAGGTAGATCAGGCCGGAGAAGCCACTGACGCCCGGCATCGAGAGGTCGAGCAGCACCAGATCGATATCGGATTCTTTTTCCAGCAGCGCCGTCAATTCGCCGAACGCGCCAGCCTCGTCGATACTCGCCGCCGGGACAACGCCCATAACCGCTTCCCGCAATGCCCCCCGGAACAGAGGATGGTCGTCGGCAATCACAAGCCGGGTGGAGGAAGAAGACGGGGCCATATCGTCGCTATCTCTTCGGTTCGAACTCAACTCGTTGTCTCAACGATTAAACCATACCACTCCCCCCCGGGAAGGCCGAATCCGGTTTTTTGTGATTTATCAGGTTAGTAAACCGCCTCCCGCGTGGAAAAAGCTTCTCGTCTGGCGACAAAATCGTCGCCGTCGAAGCCTCGAAAAGGACTTCTGGCTGCCACCGCACCGGAGTCGACCCCACAACCTGCAGTAAGCTTTGCATGCAGTCCGTCATGACAGACGCGGCCGTTCGCAGAACGGTGCCGCTTTCGCTCGGCTATTGAAATTTCCAGGACGAGGAATGCCCGGCATGCCGAGCTGGATGAAGACCCGCTCGACGTCCGCGCGGAACTGCCAGCCACCCGGCTGAATTTTCCTATCCGACGCTCGTCAACGCCGCCCTCGGCGCGCGACTCGCTGCCCTCACCTTCGGCATCCCGGGATGGCGGGCTGGGTTACGCTCAAGCTTGCACAGCAGGCGACGACATTGCGGCGATTTGACACGACCTGAAAAAACGCTCGGCGGAACAGCATCATGATGGCACGCCGCATAACGAGCGAGGGGGAGCGCGCTTCGCCAAAGTCTAAAGTCTATAGCACGATATATTTTCGCGCCGATTAGAGTGAACTCACTGGTACGATATATTTCCGATGGCCAGGTGAGGACTCATTGCGATGTGAACCGGCAGAAGAACGGTCCGCGCATAAGACTATTTGCTAAATGAGACATTGGGAGGATTAGATGACTACACTCACCGCCGCCTCACCGCGCAGCGGAAGAATGACCAAAGACGAACGCTTCGTGATCTTCGCGTCTTCGCTCGGCACGGTGTTCGAATGGTACGACTTCTATCTTTACGGCTCGCTCGCTGCGATCATCGGCGCACAATTCTTCAGCGCCTATCCGCCCGCGACGCGTGACATCTTCGCGCTGCTCGCCTTCGCCGCGGGCTTCCTCGTGCGCCCGTTCGGCGCGCTCGTGTTCGGCCGTATTGGCGACCTCGTCGGCCGCAAATACACCTTCCTCGTCACCATCCTGATCATGGGTCTTTCGACTTTCATCGTCGGACTGCTGCCCAACGCCGCGACGATCGGCATCGCGGCCCCGATCATCCTGATCGGTCTGCGTCTGTTGCAGGGTCTCGCGCTCGGTGGCGAATACGGCGGCGCGGCCACCTACGTTGCCGAACACGCACCTCCCGGCAAGCGTGGCTACTACACCTCGTTCATCCAGACCACGGCGACGATGGGCCTGTTCCTGTCGCTGCTGGTGATCCTGTTCACCCGCACCATCGTCGGCGAAGCAGACTTCGCGGCCTGGGGCTGGCGCATTCCGTTCCTCGTTTCGGTCGTGCTACTGGGCGTATCCGTCGTCATCCGGCTGAAGCTGAATGAATCGCCGATCTTCCAGCGCATGAAGGAAGAAGGAAAGAGCTCGAAGGCTCCGCTGACGGAAGCGTTCGGAAACTGGAGCAACGCCAAACTTGTCCTCATCGCGCTGCTCGGCGGCGTAATGGGTCAGGGCGTCGTCTGGTACACGGGCCAGTTCTACGCGCTGTTCTTCCTGCAATCGATCCTCAAGGTCGACGGCTATACCGCGAACCTTCTGATCGCATGGTCGCTGCTGCTGGGCACGGGCTTCTTCATCGTGTTCGGCGCGTTGTCCGACAAGATCGGCCGCAAGCCGATCATTCTCGGAGGCTGCCTGATCGCCGCCCTGGTCTACTTCCCGGTATTCCGCATGATCACCACCCACGCCAACCCGGCGCTGGAAAAGGCGATCGAAAACGTGACCGTCACAGTCAAGGCCGATCCGAAGGCCTGCGGCGATCTGTTCAACCCGGTCGGTACCCGCGTCTTTACCGCACCGTGCGACACGGCCCGCGCTTTCCTCGCACAGTCGTCGGTGAAGTACTCGACCGTCACCGCGCCGGCCGGTTCGCCTGTCGCAGTGTCGATCAATGGCAAGGACGTTCCTTACACCAGTGCGAAGGACTCCAACCCGGCGATCACCGCGGCCCTGCTGGCAGCGGGTTATCCGAAGGCCACCGACGCGGGCATCGTGAAGATGTCGAACCCGTTCGACATCTTCCGTCCGCAGGTTGCAGCCGTCATCGGTCTGCTGTTCCTGCTCGTGCTGCTCGTGACGATGGTCTACGGCCCGATCGCGGCGATGCTGGTCGAACTGTTCCCGACCCGCATCCGCTACACGTCGATGTCGCTGCCCTATCACATCGGCAACGGCTGGTTCGGCGGCCTCCTGCCGGCAACTGCATTCGCCATCGTGGCCTCGACCGGCGATATCTATGCCGGCCTGTGGTACCCGATCATCTTCGCGGCGATCACCGTCGTCGTCGGCGTGATCGCGTTGCCTGAAACCAAGGACGCCGACATCACGAAGTAACCCGCCGCGACTAGACGCGTCGGCAAGGCGGCCGCGGAGCAATCCGCGGCCGTTTCTTTTATGCGACCAGACTAAGGTGCACGGCGCACCGTGCGTCGCTCAGATATTTTCCGAAATCTTTTTCTGGACGCGGGCGGCGATGCCAACGAGATGCTGCCAGACACGGTCGAAGGCTACCGTGAGCCTGCTCTGCGAAGACCCGCGCGACTCGACGGCGGCATCCTTGTTTGTCCCGGCGTCTGCGGATTTTTTGCTCGCTTCGCTGTTTGCCGCAGGATTTTCCGGGGCATCCTTTTTTAGTGAACCGCTCTTGTTCAATGAATCGCTTTTGGCGAGCGGCTCATCGATCTTGCCTTTCACGGTGTCGTCGCGACTCGCAAGCTGCGCCTTGAGCGCGTCAACCTGCTCTTGCAGGTGCCCGATCTCCTGATCGAGCGCGGCGCGTTCGTCGGGCACGACGCGGCACGTCCAGCCGCCCTTGCGCGTGCAGATCGACACCGCGCCGGTGCGGGTGTCGAGGCGCAGATAACCGTTATCGGTCGCGGACAGCGTGTAGCGGCCGTTTTCATCGGCGGGCGGATTTTGAGCGCGCACGACATTCACGGCTGCAAGCAAAGCAACGGCCGCAGATCCGGCGCAGATGATCCCCTTCGTTCTCATATTACGTCCCGCACCGCTTCTCACACCTCCGCGCGATATGGCGCGCGGCCCGAGGTCAACGCATCGGCGAGCAGATCGATGCGGTCCTGTCCCCAGAAGACTTCGCCATCGAGCACATAAGCGGGCGAACCGAACACGCCGTGCGCGATGGCATCCTGACGATTCTGCTCATAGGAGGCTTCGACCTCCGCCGACTTTGATTGCTCAATCAGCACCGTACCCGGCAGGCCGGATTGATCCGCCAACGCCACGACCGTGTCCGGATCCGCGAGATTGAGTTCATGCACCCAGATGCCTTCAAATACGCGCCGCATGAACGGCTCCGGATTTGCGCCCGATGCGGCGATCACGATCGCCGCACCGTCGGCCAGCCGCGCGTTGAAAGGCCAGTATTTCGGCTGCAGATCGAAATTCAGCCCCCGCTTCTCACGCCAGCGCTGCAACTCGACCATACGATAGCGCTGCCGTAGCGGATGACGCTTGGCGAGCGGCAGGCCGCCAGTCTCGGAGAACAGCTCGCCGAGAAAAACTGGTTTGTAATCAACGTTTAGGCCGTGGGCGGCGACAAGATCGAAAAACGCCTTGTGGCCGATATAGGCCCAAGGCGACTGAAACGAAAAGTAGTACTCAACGGACCTGGCCATACCGACTCCGCCACGGAATAGGACGGTATCCCAACAGAGCGGACACGCCTGCGCAAGGTCATCCACGATACTTGCATGTCACAGCAACCGCGACGTTTGGACGGCTCTATTTTCGATATGTTTTTCAATGCGTTATTCGACATATGCAACCGTCGCCCAATCTTGACTTGCCAGAAGGCCAACAGTATGGTCCGCGCGGTTTCAGGGGTGTTTGGGACGCTTTTTCCGAGATCTCGCGACGTAAAAGACAGAGTGTCGGCGCAGGCAGGCACGTCGCAACGGGCGCGAAGACGATGGACGAAAAAGACAAACCATCTGCCGATGAAGCCGCGCTCTCCGCAAGGCTTCACCACCTGGAAGACCGGCTTTCCGCAACGAGGAAAGACCGAAATCTCCAGACAGGTCAGTCGGACGGCGGGGATGGAAACGCCTCGGCCAACGCATCCGCGATGGCACGCGGTTTCCGCCTCTCATCCGAATTGATTGCAGGCGTTCTTGTCGGAGCGGCCATCGGCTGGGGTTTCGACCGTCTGCTGTCCACGTCCCCCTGGGGACTGATCGTGTTCTTCCTGCTTGGCTTCGCGGCCGGCGTGATCAACGTGATGCGGGCGGCGGGCGTGGCAAACAAGCCGACGGACCGCCAATGATGCGCGGCATCGCCTGATCGATTGGGACAGCGCCGGCCGTGCCGGCATTTGAGAAAGACGCTTCGGAATGGCCGATCCGGTTGAACAATTCGAGATTCACAAGATCTTCTCGCTGGGCCACATCGGCGGCCAGGAGATCGCCTTCACGAATTCGTCCCTTTACATGTTCATCGCCGTCGGCGTGATCGCGCTCTTGATGCTCGGCGGCAGCGCCGGCCGCCGCCTGGTGCCGACCCGCTTCCAGTCGGTGGCGGAACTGTCCTACGAATTTGTCAGTAACATGATGAGGGAAAGCCTCGGCGAAGAAGGCATGAAGTTCTTCCCGCTGGTGTTCTCGATCTTCATGTTCGTGCTGGCGGCAAACGTAATCGGCGTGATCCCCTTCACCTTCAGCGTCACCAGCCACCTGATCGTGACCGTCGCTCTGGCGCTGATCGTGTTCCTCACCGTTCTGCTCTACGGCCTCTACAAGAACGGCTTCAAATTCTTCAAGCTGTTCGTGCCGAGCGGCGTGCCGATCTACATCCTGCCGCTGATTACCGCGATCGAAGTGATCTCGTTCCTGTCGCGCCCGGTGTCGCACTCGGTTCGTCTGTTCGCCAACATGCTGGCCGGACACATCACACTGAAGGTGTTCGCGGGCTTCGTCGCCGGTCTCGGCGCGCTCGGCGCCACCGGCATTCTCGGCGCGACGCTGCCGCTCGCGATGACCACCGCGCTCAGCGCGCTCGAGCTTCTGGTGGCGTTCCTGCAGGCCTACGTGTTCGCCATCCTCACCTGCATCTATCTCAACGACGCACTTCACCCCGGTCACTGACCGGATCGAGTTCTACCTAACACCAGCATCCAAAAAGGAGTTTCACCATGGATCCAATCGCAGCAAAGTACATCGGCGCAGGTCTCGCCACCATCGGCATGGGCGGCGCCGGCGTCGGCGTGGGCATGATCTTCAGCCAGTTCCTGAACGGCGCGCTGCGCAACCCGTCGGCCTCGCAGGGCCAGTTCGCGAACCTGATTTTCGGCTTCGCCGTGACCGAAGCGCTGGGCATCTTCTCGCTGCTCGTCGCGCTGCTTCTGCTGTTCGCTGTCTGATCTTTCGCACCGGCATTTGCGCGGGCTTTATCTGAAGCCCGCGTCGATTCCTTGAGGAGACATCTATGGCCGAGAGCCATGCAACGGGGACGACCGCGCACACCGAGGTTCCGATGAACCACGGCAAGCCGGAGTTTCCGCCGTTCAACAAAGACACCTTTGCTTCGCAGTTGGTGTCGTTCGCGGTCGCGTTTGCGTTGCTTTACGTCATCGTCTCGCGATTTGCCCTGCCGCGCGTCGGCGGGGTGATCAAGGCCCGCGAAGGCACGATCGAAAAGGATCTGTCCGAAGCCCAGGCGTTTCGCGACGAATCCGACGCCGCGCTGAAGGCTTACGAGGCCGAGCTTGCCGAGGCCCGTTCCCGGGCGCAGGCGATCGGTTCGGAAACCCGCGACACGCTTGCCGCGCAGTCCGAGGCGGAGCGCAAGGCACTCGAGATCAGCCTCTCCGCCAAACTGGCCGAGGCTGAAAAGACCATCACCGCGATGCGCGAGAAGGCGATGGGCAGCGTCAAGACGATCGCCACCGACGCTACGGCGGCTATCGTTCACCGTCTTTCGGGCGTCACCCCGGACAACCAGACCATCGACCGCGCGGTCGATGCCTCGCTGAAGGGTTGAAGCGATGCTGCATGAAGCAGAATTCTGGGTTGCCGTTGCCTTCGTCCTGATGCTGGCGATTTTCGGTTATTTCGGCGTCCACCGCGTGATCGGTGCGGCGCTCGACAACCGCAGCGCCCGCATCCGCAAGGAGCTCGACGACGCCCGCCGCCTCAAAGAGGAAGCACAGAGCCTCGTCGCCGAATATCGCGCCCGTCGCCAGAGCGCCGAGCGCGAGGCACAGGAGATCGTCGCCGCCGCCAAGGCGGATGCCGAACGGATCGCCGTCGAAGCCAAGGCCAAGATGGAAGATTTCGTTGCTCGCCGCACCAAGTCGGCCGAGAACAAGATCGCTCAGGCCGAGACCCAGGCTGTCGCCGACGTCCGCGCCGCCGCTGCCGAGGCCGCCGCTGCAGCCGCAGCCAGCGTGCTGTCGCAGACGGTTAAGGGCGATGTGGCCAACGGCTTGATCGAGAAGAGCATCAAGGACCTCGGCTCTAAGCTGAACTGAGCGTTCCCCACATCAAAGATAAAAAAGGCCGGTCGAAAGACCGGCCTTTTTGTTTTGTGAACTTGCGTCATTGCGAGGAGCGCATGCGACGACTCTAACCCTGTCAGCTCGCTTAATGCTTGCGGCCGCGTGCGCGCGCGGCGGGCTTTTGCCCGGCCGGATCGAAGCCGATGTAGAAGATGTAGTTATCGCCGGTATCTCCCGGCGGCACCGGGTAGACGATGTCTTCGACCACGGTGCTGAAATCGGTGTAACCCGCGTCGCCGGACAATGCGACCGAGGTCTGGAACGCCTTGGTGAAGATCACCTTGGTCGTCACGCCTTCCTGCATCACCGCGACGCGCATCGGAATGTCGACCGTCGGCGGCGCGCCTGCTGCACCGGTGATGATGCGTCCCTGGATGCCGACGCGGGCGTGGATCTGCCCGCCGCTCAGGGTGCAATCACGTGCGGTGCGCAGGATCGAGGCCTGATAGCGCAGGTCCATGCCGCTCGCAGGCTTGCCTGGAAGTCCTACCGCCAGGGTCGATGCGCCGAAGCGGACGTTCACCGGCGGACAGGTCGGCTCGTTGTTTTCGGGCGGCGGTGGCGCCTCGCCCACCGCCTGCGACTTGGAGCCGAAAATCTGGCTGAACCGGCTACCGATCGACGGACTGCTGGCGGGCGCCGAATCGGCGCTGGCACTTGAGCCGCCAAACATACTGCCGCCGCCACAACCCGCGAGCGTCACGCTCAGCAAAGCCGCTACGAGCAAAGGTGCACGATTGCGAACGCGCCCGCCATGAGGAAACTGCTGCGTCATTGCCGTTCGATATCCCCCGAAGTCCTGAATTGCGGTCGCTTATAACAGGCCGATCGCGGCGAACCCAAGGCATAAGGCATGGTGCGAGCCTGAGCCGCGCTCCGGCCGCAGGCCTTGCCCCGTCAGCCGACGAAATCGTCCTCCAGCAGCCCGTACAGATAATGGTCCTGCCAGGAGCCGTTGATGCACAGATAACGCCGCGCCACACCCTCGCGAATGAAGCCGCATTTCTCCAGCACCCGCGCCGACGCCAGATTGCCCGGGATGCAGGCGGCCTCAACGCGATGCAGATGAAGTTCGCCGAACAGCGTCGGCAGCAGCACCCGCAACGCCGCCGTCATGTAGCCTTGCCCGGCATAGGGCTCGCCGATCCAGTAGCCGACGGTGCCGCTCTGCACGATACCGCGCCGGACATTGGCCAGCGTCACTGCGCCGAGAAGCCTCTGGTCGCTCTCACGGATGATGATGAAAGGATAGGAGCGGTCTTCGGTGATGTCTTCGGTATAGCGCCGCAACCGGCGGCGAAATCCCGCACGGGTGAGATCATCGGTGGGCCAGATTGGCTCCCACGGCGTGAGATAGGCCCGGCTTGTCTGCCGAAGCTCCGACCATTGTTCGTAATCCGACATCGTCGGCGGACGCAGCCAGAGCCCACGCGCGCGTGGCATCAGCACCGCGGGCAAGGTAAGAGGCAACCGGAATAACGCCATGGCCACTCTCTTTTCATTGCATCGAGGCGGACACGCAGCCCGCTCGAGCGAAACATTCGATCAAAGCGTCTCGCGACGTAGAGAGCGCATCAATGCAGAAGCGCCCTCGCCTTCGGTCCCGACAATCCTTCCGCAAACGCAACCGCCTTGTCCAGTCCCCGGCCGCTGCCGAGCGCCACCACCGCCGGACGGCTGCGAGCCAGCAATGCCCGCGCCGCATCCCGGGCGGATTCCACACTGACATTGTCGATCCGCGCGATCATTTCGTCGATACCCAGCGGACGGTCATAGGCGAGCACATGACGGGCCAACTGCTCGGCGCGCGCGCTGCAGCTTTCCAACGCCATCAACAGTCCAGCCTTCATCTGCGCCTTGGCGCGAGCGATTTCAGCTTCCGTCAGCGTCTCGACCGCCGCGTTCATCTCGTCGACGATGACTTCCATCATCTCCGGCGCGTCGGTCGGATCGGTGCCGGTGTAGAGACTGAAGAAGCCCGTGTCGGAGTAAGGCTGGTGGAATGTGTAGATCGAATAGCAAAGCCCGCGCTTCTCGCGCACTTCCTGAAACAGCCGCGACGACATGCCTCCGCCGAGAATGTTGGTGAACACCTGCAGGCTGAACAGCGAGGGATCGGATTGCGGGATACCTTCGAGCGCCAGCGTCAGATGCGCCTGTTCGAGATCCCGGCGCACCACGCGCGAGCCGCCCTTACCGAACGACGCCGGCACGGATTTCGGACCGGCCTCGGCGCCAAAACCTGCGAACCGATGTTCGACATCGGCGACGATCCGGCGATGATCGACCGCGCCCGAAGCAGCCACCACCATGTCGGGGCCGCGATAATGCGTGGTGAGATAACCACGCAGCTTGTCGCGGGTGAAGGTCGCAAGCGTCTCCGGCGTGCCGAGCAGCGAGCGCCCCATCGGCTGGTCGGGATAGGCCAGCTCCCCGAGATATTCGAACACGGCATCGTCCGGCGTATCCATCGCCGCGCCGATCTCCTGCACGATGACGCTTTTCTCGCGCTCCAGCTCCTCGCTATCGAAGGAGGGATTGGCCAGGATGTCGGACAGCACGTCGATCGCGAGCGGCACGTCTGCCTTCAGCACGCGCGCGTAATAGGCCGTGCTTTCCGAACTCGTCGCGGCATTGAGATCGCCGCCGACCGCTTCGATCTGCTCGACGATCTCGCGCGAGGTGCGGCTCGCGGTGCCCTTGAACGCCATATGTTCGAGCAGATGCGAAATGCCGTGCTCGTCGATTTTCTCGTCGCGGCCACCGACCCCGGTCCACACACCGAGCGCTGCCGTTTCCAAATGCGGCATCGCATCGGTGACGACGGTGAGCCCGGAGGGAAGTTTGGTGATTTCGACGGCCATCAATGAACCTCTTGCTTGGCGACCCGGCTCGCCGACAGCACGAAGGCCTCGACCGCCGCCGGATCGTTCTTCATCACGGTGATGTGCTCCTTGCGGCTCATCAGTCCTTCGAGCCACACCGGCAGGCCGGGGCGCATGCCGCAGGCTTCCTCGACCGCATCGGGGAATTTCGCCGGATGCGCGGTGGAGAGCACCACGTTCGGATTTCTGGAATCGGCACCGTCGCGCTCGGCCACCGCCAGCGCCACTGCCGTGTGTGGATCCACGAGGTCGCCCGCCTCGCGGAATGCAGCGCGGATCGTCGCTGCGACTTCGGTCTCGTCGGCGCGCCCTGCCTCGAAATCGTTGCGGATCGCGTTAAGCACATTGCCCGGCAAAGAGAAGCGGCCGGACTGCGCGAGCGAGGCCATCAGGCCGCGCACCAATGCTGCGTCGCGCCCGCTCGCCTCGAACATCAGTCGCTCGAAATTGGACGATACCTGAATGTCCATCGATGGCGATTGCGTGGCGTGGACTTCGCGCACCTCATAGAGTCCGTTCTGCAGCGTGCGCGCGAGGATATCATTGATGTTGGTCGCGACCCGCAGCTTGCCGACCGGCAGGCCCATACGCTTGGCGACATAGCCCGCGAAGATGTCGCCGAAATTTCCGGTCGGCACCGTAAAGTCGATCACACGCGCGGGTGCGCCGAGCGCAACCGCCGAGGTGAAGTAATAGACCGTCTGCGCGACGATGCGCGCCCAGTTGATCGAGTTGACACCCGACAGCGATACGCGGTCGCGGAATGCATGGTGGTTGAACAGCGCCTTCACGATCGCCTGACAATCGTCGAACGTGCCTTCCACCGCGAGCGCGTGGACATTCGCCGCGCCGGTCGTCGTCATCATCCGCCGCTGCACTTCGGAGACGCGGCCGTCCGGAAACAGCACGAACAGATCGACGTTCTCGCGATTCTTGAACGCTTCGACGGCCGCGCCGCCGGTGTCGCCCGAAGTCGCAACCACGATAGTGGTGCGCGCGCCGCGCTTGGCGAGCACATGGTCCATCAGCCGCGACAGCAACTGCATCGCCACATCCTTGAAGGCGAGCGTCGGGCCGTGAAACAGTTCAAGCGTAAACTGGTTGGTCCCGCTCTGGTCGAGAGGCACCACTGCCGGATGGCGGAAGGTCGCGTAAGCCTCATTGGTCATCCGGCCGAGATCGGCATCGGAGATCTCACCTGCGACGAAGGGGCGGATTACCTCGGTCGCGACCTCCCAATAGGGACGGCCGGCAAAACCGGCGATGGCGTCGCGCGACAGCGTCGGCCAGACCTCCGGCACGTAGAGGCCGCCGTCACGGGCAAGCCCGGTCAGCATCACATCGCAAAAGCCGAGCTTGGGGGCCTCGCCCCGGGTCGAAAGATAGGTCGTCAACGGTGCCTCCAAAGGAGCGGGATTCCGCAAGCCTTTGACAAGATTGTTAATTTTATCCACATCGGGTGGAATTCCGCACCTTACCGGCTGGCTTTCCTCCCGACAAGGAAGCGAAATGATCGCCTCAGGTCCGCTGTTTGCCGAACAGCCAGAAGCCGAACGTGCCGAACACGGCGAGCGCGAGGCCGAACCAAGTGATCGCATATTGCAGATGGTTATCCCGCAACTTCGGCACCAGCGCGCCCGGCTTCGGCACGCCTTGCGCGGGCACCGGCGTTTCGAGGTCGATGTAGAACGGTGCGACCTTGCCCCAGTTCAGCGCCGCGGCGATGCGAGGAATGTCGCGCACGAACCAGAGGCGCTTGGGCTCGTTTTCGTGGGCGGTGAAAAGCCCCGCCTGCTCCGGAAAGCGCAGATAGCCGGTCAGCGTCTCCGGCTTGCCGGTCAGCAGCGGCGCGACAGCGCGGTCTTCTTCAGCCCGGCGCTGCATATCGTTCGGCACATAGCCGGCATTCACCACCACCTGTTCGCCGTTCTCCGTCCGTGCAGGCAGGAAGGCCCAGGCGCCCGGCGTTGTGACGTCACTGCGCACCGCCGAGCTCGAGGTGTAGATCATCGCGTCGGACTTGTTCTCGAAGGTCGCGGTGAAGCGCACGCGGCGGAATTCATCGTGGGTGGCATCGAGTTTCGACCACTCGGCGGACGGCGGCAAAGGCACCGGCTCCGCTGCCAGCCGCTCGTTGAGGGCGGCGATCAAAGCGTGTTTCTCGTCGCGGCGCTCGAGCTGCCAGAACCCGAGACCCGTAAGAAGTGCCGTCATCGCCAGCGCGAACACGGTCATGCCGATGACGCCGCGTCCACGCGCCGCCATGCTCATGCCTGATCCCGCTTCACGAGCTGCCCTTCGGCGGCCTTATGGTGATATTGCAGAGCAATCATGAGCGCCTTCATCGGCCGGAGCGGCGCCAGCGTCACCAGCAGGATCAGCGGCAACCACAGAGCGGCATGAACCCAGAACGGCGGCTGATACTTCACCTCCACGATCAGCGCTGCGCCGACCACGAGAAACCCTGCAATCAGAATGATGAACACGGCCGGCCCATCGCCGCTATCGATGAAACTATAATCGAGGCCGCAATTCTCGCAGGTAGGCCGCAACGACAAAAATCCGGCGAACAGTTTCCCCTTGCCGCAACGCGGGCAGCGGCAGCGCAACCCGGCAGCGAAAGGCGAAATCGCGCCGGTGGCAGGTGATGAAGGCGGCAATTCGGTCATGGGTGCTTTATGACAAAAAGGTGCGGCAAAGTCTCGACGAAAGGCTGTGAAGCGGTGGTCCGGCTCTGGCGAACGCCGACGGCTTCATAAAAAAAGCGGCCCGGAGGGGCCGCTTTTCTCTGCAAGTGATGCCGATCAGTGGGCCGCGTGGGCCATGGTCTCCGCACCATGTCCCCAGACATAAATGCAGATGAACAGGAACAGCCACACCACGTCGACGAAGTGCCAATACCAGGCAGCGAACTCGAAACCGAGATGCTGCTTTGGCGTGAAGTGGCCCATATAGGCGCGTACCAGACAGACGATCAGGAAGATCGTGCCGACCAGAACGTGGAAGCCGTGGAAACCGGTCGCCATGAAGAAGGTCGAGCCATAGATATGGCCGGCGAAGGAGAACTCCGCGTGGCTGTATTCGAAGCCCTGCACGAAGGTGAAACACGCACCGAGCAGAACAGTCAGGATGAGACCCCACTTCAGGCCCTTGCGGTCGCCTTCGAGGAGCGCGTGGTGCGCCCAGGTCACGGTGGTGCCCGAGGTCAGCAGGATCAGCGTGTTGAGGAGCGGCAGGTGCCACGGATCGAAGGTCTCGATCCCCTTCGGCGGCCAGACGCCACCGAACAGCGCATCACGGGTGAACTGTGCAGCATCGCCCGGAAACAGCGCGGCATTGAAATAGGCCCAGAACCACGCAACGAAGAACATCACCTCGGAGGCGATGAACAGGATCATGCCGTAGCGGTGATGGAGCTGTACCACGCGGGTGTGGTCGCCCTTGTACTGCGCCTCGCGGATGACGTCGCCCCACCAGCTCGCCATGGTGTAGAGCACGCCGATGGTGCCGATGCCGAACACGATCGGAGCGGCGGCATACATGTGATGCATCCACGAGATCGCGCCGACCGCCATGACGAATGCCGAAAATGAACCAACGAACGGCCAAGGGCTCGGATCGACAAGGTGGTAATCGTGATGTTTGACGTGCCCGCCAGCCATTTCGTTCTCCGTTTGCGGTGCCGGTTGCCCGGCGCTCGTATCAATTCACTCTAGTTTATAGGTTACTTTTGCGCTTGTCCGGCTCCGATGCCGCTACCGGCTTCGGCTCGGGGTTCTTCACCGGATAAAAGGTGTAGGACAGCGTGATGGTGTTGGTGCCGTCCTGATCGGAATCCTGCAGCATCGACGGATCGACATAGAACACCACCGCCATGTCGCGCTTTTCGTGCGGTGCGAAGGTTTGCTCGGTGAAGCAGAAGCAGTTGATCTTGGTGAAATACGCCCCGGTGGTCAGCGGCGTCACGTTGTAGCTCGCCTGCCCCGTGGTGGTGCGCGTGGACTGGTTGGTGACCGAATAATAGACCGTCGCGACTTCGCCGATCTTGACCCGAACTTCGTTCTGCTCGGGAACGAACTTCCACGGCAGCCCGCCCTGGATGTTCGAGTCGAAGCGGACCGTGACGGAGCGATTGGTAATATGAGTCGGCGCCGAAGCCGCCACCTGGGTGGTGCCACCGAAGCCCGTGGCACGGCAGAACCAGTTGTAAAACGGCACCGCCGCGTAAGACGCACCGACCATCAGCGCTACCACGAACCCGCAGATCGTCGCGACGAGGACGTCACGCGACATGCGCGGCTTGCGGGGCGGTGTGGTTGGGGTTTCGTTGCTCATGTCATATCGGCCGAATCAGAACGGCCGGTCCCTTGACCAAGGTCACGGCGAAGAACAGCACCACCAGAATTCCGAGCGCCAACGCGATCGCGATCGACCGCTCCCGCCGTCTGCGCTTCTGCGCATCCGTCAGCACGATCCCTTCTTCCTGGCGAGGCTCGTTGTCCATCCATGCCCTACCAAACCATCGCCATCAGCGCGTTTGCCGCGACCTCGAGGGGCAGCACCGCGAACAGCAGAAACAGATACAGCAGCGAAAACTTGAACAGCGCACGCGCAGCACGGTTTGCTTCCGTACCGGTACGGCGGCGAAAGACGTTGATCGCAAGCCACAGCATGCCCGCGCCGAGCGCGACCGAGGTAACACCATAGGCCACGCCGAAATAGCCGAGCGGCCAGGGCGAGATCGCAACCGCGACCAGCACGATGGTGTAGAGCAAAATCTGCAGCCGCGTCGCATCAGGTCCGGCCACCACCGGCAGCATCGGGATGTTGGCGCGCGCGTAATCGTCGGAGCGGAACAGCGCCAGCGCCCAGAAGTGCGGCGGCGTCCACAGGAAGATGATGAGGAACAGGATGATCGGCTGCGGCGCGAGCGATCCGGTCGCGGCCGCCCAGGCCACCACCGGCGGCAGCGCGCCTGCCGCGCCGCCGATCACGATGTTCTGCGCGGTCCAGCGCTTCAGCCACATCGTGTAGACGACCACGTAGAAGAAGATCGTGAAGGCGAGCAGCGCACCGGCCAGCCAGTTCACCAGAATGCCGAGCGTCGCGACCGAGATGATCGCAAGCGTGAGGCCGAAGGCGGCGGCTTCCGAGGAAGAAATCCGGCCGCGCGGAATCGGGCGATTGGCGGTGCGCGTCATCAGCGCGTCGACATCGCGCTCGTACCACATGTTCAGCGCGCCGGAGGCTCCGCCGCCGACGGCGATGCAAAGGATCGAGGTGATGGCGAGAACCGGATGCAAATGGCCCGGCGCGATCACGAGCCCAACGAGCGCGGTGAACACCACAAGCGACATCACCCGCGGCTTCAGCAGCGCGATGTAGTCAGAAACGCCCGCCTCGGAAATGATGAGAGGGGAATATTCGACCGAATGTTGCTCGATGACGGACAAGTCCGAACGACTCCTTGGATAGACCCTGTCCGCCATGGCCACGCCATGACGGCGAAGCTATGGCGGACAAGTTACTGGCGCGCCGTGCCTTGCGGCACGGCGGCGCGGATTACTGAATCCGAGGCAGTACCTCGAACTGATGGAACGGAGGCGGCGACGACAGCGTCCACTCCAGCGTCGTAGCGCCCGGCCCCCACGGATTGTTACCTGCCGGAATCTTGCGGGCGAAGGCTTCGATCACGCCGTAAAGGAAGATCAGAACGCCGAAGCCCGCAATGTAGGAGCCGATCGACGAGACCAGATTCCAGCCGGCGAAAGCGTCAGGATAGTCGATGTAGCGGCGCGGCATGCCCGACAGACCGAGGAAGTGCTGCGGGAAGAACACGAGGTTGACGCCGATGAACATCACCCAGAAGTGCAGCTTGGCGATGGTCTCATTGTACATGTAGCCGAACATCTTCGGGAACCAGTAGTACCAGCCGGCGAAGATCGCGAACACCGCGCCGAGCGACAGCACGTAGTGGAAGTGCGCGACGACGTAGTAGGTATCCTGCAGCACGCGGTCGACGCCCGCGTTCGCCAGCACGACGCCGGTGACGCCACCGACCGTGAACAGGAAGATAAAGCCGATCGCCCAAACCATCGGCGCCTTGAATTCGATCGAGCCGCCCCACATCGTGGCGATCCACGAAAAGATCTTCACGCCGGTCGGCACCGCGATGACCATGGTCGCCGCGACGAAGTAAGCCTGCGTCGCGCTCGACATGCCTACCGTGTACATGTGGTGGGCCCACACGACGAAGCCGATGCCGCCGATCGCGACCATCGCATAGGCCATGCCGAGATAACCGAACACCGGCTTGCGCGAAAAGGTCGAAACGATCTGCGAGATCATGCCGAAGCCCGGCAGAATCAGGATGTACACTTCGGGGTGGCCGAAGAACCAGAACAGATGCTGGTACAGGATCGGGTCGCCACCGCCATCGGCCGCGAAGAACGAGGTGCCGAAGTTACGATCGGTCAGCAGCATGGTGATCGCACCGGCGAGAACCGGCAGCGACAGCAGCAGCAGGAACACGGTCACCAGCACCGACCACACGAACAGCGGCATCTTGTGCATGGTCATGCCCGGCGCACGCATGTTGAAGATCGTGGTGATGAAGTTGATCGCACCGAGAATCGAGGATGCACCGGCGAGATGCATCGACAGGATCACGAAGTCGACCGACGGCCCCGGATGGCCGGACGTCGACAGCGGCGCGTACATCGTCCAGCCCGTGCCGGCGCCGAGCGAACCCGGTTCGCCTTCGACGAAGGTGGAGATGATGAGCAGCGCGAAGGAAGCCGGCAGCAGCCAGAACGAGATGTTGTTCATGCGCGGGAACGCCATGTCCGGCGCGCCGATCATGAGCGGCACCATCCAGTTGCCGAAGCCGCCGATCATCGCCGGCATCACCATGAAGAAGATCATGATGAGGCCGTGAGACGTCACGAACACGTTGTAGGTGTGGTTTTCGGCGAACAGCTGCACGCCTGGATACATCAGCTCGACGCGGATCGCGATCGACATCGCGCCGCCGATCAGACCGGCGATCACCGCGAAGATAAGGTACATCGTGCCGATGTCCTTATGGTTCGTGGAATAGAGATACCGCCGCCACCCGGTAGGATGATCGTGCGCATGGTCGTCATGGGCGTGATCGGTGTGGGCGGGAGTTGCAGCGGAGGAAGCCATTTTCTAATCCTTTGAACTTTGCAGTTCGTAACCTTGCGGTTGCCTTCTCAAGTGTGACGCCGCGTCAGTGCGCGGCAGCCTCGATTGAGGCGAAAGTGCTGTTGCGGGCGGAAGCGAACTTCTTCTGTGCTTCGGCAACCCACTTCTGGAATTCCTCGTCGGTCACGACGCGGATCGCGATCGGCATATAAGCGTGATCCTTGCCGCAAAGCTCGGAGCACTGGCCGTAGAACATGCCGGTCTGTTCGGCCTTGAACCAGGTCTCGTTGAGGCGGCCCGGAACGGCGTCGATCTTGATGCCGAAGGCGGGAACCGCGAAGGAGTGGATGACGTCGGCGCCAATCACCTGGACGCGAACCACCTTGTTCACCGGCACCACCACCTCGTTATCCACCGCCAGAAGGCGCGGCTGCTTGTCGGTCGCCATCAGCGAGTCGAACTCGAACTTGCCGTTATCGGGATAAGAGTAGGTCCAGTACCACTGCTTGCCGGTGGCCTTGATCGTGAGATCGGACTTCGGAATGTCCAGCTCGGTGAACAGAAGACGGAACGACGGCACCGAGATGCCGACAAGGATCAGCACCGGAACGATGGTCCAGACAACTTCGATCAGCGTGTGATGCGTGGTCTTGGACGCGACCGGGTTGGCCTTGGCGTTGAACTTGAAGATGACGATGAGGAGAAGGACGAGAACGAAGAGGACAATGGCGGAGATCAGCCAGAGCAGGAAGTCGTGGAACCAGATGATGTTCTCCATCACCGGCGTCGCAGCCCTCTGGAGATGCATCTCCCATTCCTGAGGTTGCCCCATGACTTCGGCTGCCATCGCCACGCCGCTCATGACAAAGGTCGCGGCGACGACGCCAATCCCCTTCAATCCGCGGCTCATCCAGCCCCTCGACAACTTCATGCCGCTCACGCTCCTATATCCATAGCTCCTGAGGCCTGCCGCTCGGCAAACCTCACTTCATCCCCGTCGCCATTCTTTTTAGGGCTGTCAGACCGCAATTAGAACGCGTCGAATTCCCGCTTCTCAAACCATAATTTGATGCCTACCGCAATGTACCTCATTCGCGAGCCAGCGTTGCGGAAATTGATCGCCGGAATCGAGGAAAAACCCAGCTTTTCCGGGGGTCGGGCTGGTCCCGCTGGCGGATTGTCCGTTGCAGGCGCATCATCGTCCGTTGTAGGCAGACCGGGCAGTGCGGCGGTGGCCCGATTCGGCCGCTTTTGGCCTTGCGGCGTCGTTTGTCGCCCTGAAGGCGCCGTCATTGCCCTGTCAATGACCCTGAAACGGACGAATGGCTCGAAACCGACTGAGAAAGCGCCCGGAATGAAATTTGTCGACAAGCCCGGCATTCCTGCCGCCCGCCTGCGGGGCACCCTCGCCGCCCTGATCCTGGCGGTCTGCGCCCTCGGTTTCGCCGGTACGGCACCGGTTTACGCGCAAGGCGCGGTCAAATCGGTCAGCGGCGACTGGCAGATCCGCTGCGACACTCCGGCGGGCGCCCAGACCGAACAATGCGCGCTGATCCAGAGCGTGGTGGCGGAGGATCGCGCCAATGCCGGGCTGACGGTCATCATTCTCAAAACAGCCGATCAGAAAAACAAATTGATGCGCGTGGTCGCACCTCTCGGCGTGCTCCTCCCCTCCGGTCTCGGATTGAAGCTCGACGACAAGGACGTCGGCCGCGCCGGTTTCGTGCGCTGTCTACCGAACGGATGCGTCGCCGAAATCGTGATGGACGACAAGCTGCTTGACCAGCTCAAGACCGCGAAAACCGCGACATTCATTATTTTCGAGACGCCCGAGGAAGGCATCGGCTTCCCGCTCAGCCTCAAGGGTCTGAGCGAAGGTTACGCCAAACTGCCGTAACCAGACCTCCCCTCGGCGGCTTCGGCACCCTATCTGTGCCTTGATCTTTGACTTGCCGCCATTCCGCCCGGATGCACAGGTTCGCTTGGCGGAACAATTTTGATGTTGCCGACGCGCGGAGCGCCCAATGACCCAACCCCAGTCCACCTCCCTGATCGACCGCGCCGGACTCGACCGCGACGATGTCCGCAAGGAAATCATCCGCGGCCTCGATGGTGCTGACGACGGCGAACTGTTCATGGAATACCGCCAGTCGGAGGGTCTCGCCTTCGACAACGGTCGCCTCAAGCAGGCCACCTATGACACCGCACAGGGCTTCGGCCTGCGCGCCGTGAAGGACGACGCGGTCGGCTACGCTCATTCCTCCGATATGTCGCTGTCGGCAATCGCGCGGGCGGCGGACGCCGTCGCGGCGGTCCGTGGCGGCTATTCCGGCACCTTCGCAAGCCCGCCGCCCCACACCAACGTACGACTGTACGGCGACGCCAACCCGCTCGACGGCGAAGCTTTCGAGACCAAGGTGAAGCTGCTCGCCGAGATCGACGCCTATGTCCGCGAAAAGGACCCGCGCGTGCGTCAGGTTTCGGTCAGCCTGGGCGCAACCTGGCAGGTGGTGGAGATCGTGCGTCCGGACGGCGAGAGCTATCGTGACATCCGCCCGCTCGTGCGCGTCAACGTGTCGGTGGTCGCGGGTTCCGGCGACCGGCAGGAAACCGGCAGCCAGGGCTACGGCGGACGCGAGGGTTATACCCGCTTCATCGAGACCAAGGCGTGGCGGACCGCTGCCGACGCCGCGATCCGTCAGGCGCTGCTCAATCTGGAAGCGGTGCCTGCGCCCGCGGGCGAAATGGATGTCGTGCTCGGCCCCGGCTGGCCCGGCGTGATGCTGCATGAAGCGGTCGGCCACGGCCTCGAGGGCGATTTCAACCGCAAGGAGACCTCGGCCTTCGCGGGCCTGATGGGCCAGCAGGTCGCGGCCAAGGGCGTCACCGTGGTCGATGACGGCACCATCGCGGCGCGGCGCGGATCGCTGTCGATCGATGACGAAGGCACGCCCACCAACCGAACCTTGCTGATCGAGGACGGCATTCTCGTCGGCTACATGCAGGACCGGCAGAACGCGCGGCTGATGAAGATGAAGCCGACCGGCAACGGCAGGCGCGAATCTTACGCCCACGTGCCGATGCCGCGCATGACCAACACCTATATGCTGGCGGGCGAGCGCGACCCGGCGGAGATTCTCGCCTCGGTGAAGAACGGCATCTACGCGGTGAATTTCGGCGGCGGACAGGTCGACATCACCTCGGGCAAATATGTCTTCCAGTGCACCGAGGCCTACAGGATCGAGAACGGCAAGATCGGCGCCCCGCTGAAGGGCGCGATGCTGATCGGCAACGGCCCGACCGACCTGCACCGCATCTCGATGATCGGCAACGATCTCGAACTCGATGCGGGAATCGGGACCTGTGGCAAGAACGGACAGGGCGTGCCGGTCGGCGTCGGCCAGCCGACCCTGCGGATGGACCGCATCACCGTGGGCGGAACAGGCGCATGACAACGACGACCACACCGGCGAAACCGCAACGCGGCTGGACACGCGCGATTGGCGAGATCGTGGCTGCCTTCCTCGTCGTGATGGCGGCGAAGGCAGCGCTGGCCGAGCCCTTCTACGTGCCCTCCGCCTCGATGGAGCCCACGCTTTTGATCGGCGATGCGCTGCTCGCGACGAAGTTCTCTTACGGCTATGGCACCGCATCGTTGCCGTTGAACATCTCTGTGCCGACGAGCGGTCGGGTGTTCGGCAACCTGCCCGAGCGCGGCGATGTCGCGGTTTTCCGCTGGCCGGGCGACACGTCGCAGGCGTGGGTGAAACGCGTGATCGGCTTGCCAGGCGACCGGGTGCAGATGCGCGACGGACGGCTGTGGCTCAACGGCAAGCCCGTGCCGGTGTCCGCCGACGGCTTCGGCGACGCCGAGAACGAAGACGGCGGCACGCTGCCTGCGGCACGCTACACCGAGACGCTGCCCGGTGGACACAGCCACACCTTCTTCAAGCTGCGCACCCACGGCGCGCTCGACAACACCGATGAAATCACAGTGCCACCCGGCGAACTCTTCGTGATGGGCGACAACCGCGACAATTCCGCTGACAGCCGCGTGCCGGTGGCGGAAGGCGGCGTCGGGCTGCTGCCGGTCGACAATCTGGTCGGTCGCGTCGACACCGTGATCGGCTCATGGGACATCGCCGCCAAGCGACAGCCAATCTGGAACTGGCCATCGGGCCTGCGCCTGTCGCGAACGTTTTCGTCGGTGCAGTGAGAATGAGAGTTAACGCACCACGCCGGAGATGAATCCCGGCTTGCGCCGTGGCGGCTTGATGCGATCCTTCAGATAGCAGCGTGCATCACGGCCGACATAACCGGGTCGCGCGTAGGTCCACGCGCGGCAACGGTTGTCGGCCTCACATGCCGCCTTGCAGTGATCGCCTTCTGTATCGGCCGGCACCGAAATGCTGCGATAGTCGCCGCCAAAACGATCGGTGGCGATCTCGATCTTGCGGTTGCGCAATTCGACGACGCCGGCACCGCGCACGCCCGAAACACAGCAGGTGTCCGCAGTGCGACGCGGCACGCCGCTCTTCAGCCAGCAGATCGCGCTGTCACGCTTGGCGGTCGGATAGTTGAAGCTCCATGAACGGCAGCGCCGGTCCCGCTCGCAGGCGAGCGCACAGGCCGCCGGATCGCCGGACAGAATTTCCGAATGCGCGTAATCCCCACCGGGGCGGTCGAAATTGGCCTGGGCGTGAGCGGGTGACGGCATCGTCAAAGGCATCAGCACCGCAGCCAAGGCAAAAATCGCCAGAAGCTGCGCGGGCCGCAGGAACAAACATCTGAAAGTATGAAATACAGACATGCCAACATGACTTTCAGAAACCGGACCGGCACCGCGGACGGTCCGCCGCGTTGCCATCCAAGCGCGGCTTTCCTGTATCGCAGATGAATGTCAGCGAAGGCGCTGCGCTGCCGCGACGGCAAACCGTCGCAAATCTTCGATACCTCTAAAAAGCGTAGGCGTCATAGACTGGATCGACAGAGCCGCCCCAGACCCCATTAAATTTTGTCAACATTTCCTCCGCCGGAGTACGCCCGGCGTCGATAATCCGATCGAGCGGCTCGAGGAATCGTGATTCGTCGCGGCCCAGATGATCAACACGGGCGCGGCGACGCAGACCCGCATGTGCCAGCACCAGGCATTCGCGTGCCACTTCGAAAATGTAGCGCTTGCCGACAGGCGTCTTGAAGCCGAGGCGCGGCACGGCATCGCGCATGGCTTGACGCGTTGCGGTATCCCATTCCCGAGCGATATCCCACGCCGCGTCGAGGCTGACGTCGTCATAGAGCAGGCCCGCCCAGAACGCCGGCAGCGCCGGCAATTGCTGCAGCGGCACGCCGTCGGCGCCACGCATTTCCAGGTAACGCTTCAGGCGCACCTCGGGAAAGATCGTCGACAGATGATTGGCCCAGTCCGACAGCGTCGGCTTCTCGCCCGGAAACTTCGGATTCTTGCCTTCGAAAAAATCGCGGAAGGAAGAGCCCGAGACATTGATGTAATCGTCGCCGCGTTTGACGAAATACATCGGCACGTCGAGCGCGTAATCGACCCAGCGCTCAAATCCCATGCCGTCCTCAAACGCCCACGGGATCATGCCCGCACGGGCGTTGTCGGTGTCGCGCCAGATTTCCGAGCGGAAGGAGAGAAAGCCGTTGGGCTTGCCTTCAGTGAAGGGCGAGTTGGCGAACAGCGCCGTCGCGATCGGCTGCAGCGCCAATGACACGCGCAGCTTCTTCACCATGTCGGCTTCCGATGAGAAGTCGAGATTGGCCTGTACGGTGCAAGTCCGGTACATCATATCGAGGCCGTAGCGGCCGACCGTCGGCATGTAACGCGTCATGATACCGTAGCGGCCCTTCGGCATCGCCGGGATATCTTCGCGCGACCATGATGGCGTCATGCCGAGACCGAGAAAGCCGATGCCAAGCGGCTCGGCGACTTCGCGCACCTGCGCGAGATGCGCGGCCAATTCCACCGAGGTCTGATGGATGTTGTCGAGCGGCGCGCCCGACAATTCAAACTGCCCACCTGGCTCAAGCGAAATCGCGCCGCCGCCGGTGACATCGTACAAACCGATGCTGTTGCCGCGCTCCATGATCGGCTCCCAGCCGAGCAGGAGGCGCATGCCTTCCAGCAACGTACCGATGCCGCGCGGTCCTTCGTAGGGGACGGGGCGATGCCCCTTCAATGTAAACGGCGTCTTCTCGTGCTCGGTGCCGATCTTGAATTCGGACTTGGGCTTGCTGCCCTCTTCGAGCCATCCGACCAGCGCATCGCGCGAATCGAGCGGGGTCATATCAATCTGGTCACGCGCCATGCGGCACCTTCTCAAAATGCGCCGTGAACGACGCAGGCCGCCGGGGGCAACGGGCGTTCCCACCCGTAGACACAAGTGGTGAATAAAATCTCATTGTTAAGACGCTGCTTCTTTCGCATCGGATGGCGATGTCTGGGCACAGCAGCCCAGACGATCGAGCAGACCGCATAATCTTGCGGCGTCCGCGTCCGACAGCTTGGAGCCGACGTGGCGCTCGATCGCGACGGAATAAGCCTCCCCCATTCTCTTTTGCAGATCGCGCCCGGCGTCGGAAATCTCGACGAACAGGCCACGCTTGTCCCTCTTGCACTCGCGCCGGGTCGCAAGCCCTTCATCGACCAGACGTTCGATCAGCCGCGAGGTGGAATATTGCGGCAGCAGCATCTGCTTTTCGAGTTCGACCGGCCGCAGTTCGCCGCCGGGCGCGCGTGACAATTCGAGCAGCGCATCATACCAGGCGAGCGGCGGAAACCCCGCTTTCTTCAGATCCTGCTCGACGGCGTCCAGCACGCAACTGCGCACCCGCATCAGACGCAGCCACGCCTCCGTCGCCTCGGTGGACGGGCGACGTATCATCGGTCCATTGCTGTCGCTGGGGCGCGAAGATTTATGCAAATGCATCCACCTTGGTATTCATGCATCTGCATTAAGGCACGGCGAGGCGCTTGCCAAGCGGGATGCAGCGGACCGGCTATCTCCCGGTACCGCGTAAACTTTTCCGCATCTGCACACCTCTCCTTAACCCGTTGTTTACCCTGACACGGAAAAGTCTGACTTCAGGCAGTCTGCCTGCGCCGGAAATTCGTTTGTTTCTTCAATGGCGCAGCGACTGAAGACGGGCAGACAACCGGCGTCGGGTACCGGACAGGGCATGGCATTTCATCAATCATGGGGCGCTGAGGGGAACGACCCTTCCGTCAGAGAGCGCGACGCAGGTGCCGCGCAGCGTCCCGGCGCGCCCCGCGAGCTGTCGCCCGGCGAAGCCCGCAACATCGCCGAAATCCATCAGCGGCTCGATTCCATTGCCCGTCAGGTCGAACAACTGTCCCAACATCCTGCCGCGCGCGGCGAGCATGGCGTCGCACGGCAACTCAACGACGCGATCTCGCGGCTAGACGCGCGGCTGTCGCACATGGCCGCACCGGCCCCGCAGGCGTCTTACGCCGCAGCACCACAGACGACAGCGCCCGTGACGTCTCCAGTGGCTGCTCCGCTGCAGGCGCCGGCGCTCCCACGTGCGCCCGGCCTCGATCTGTCGATTGCCGAAATCATCGCCCGTCAGGGCGAGCTCGACCGCGTCAGCCCCGCGCAGGAAGCGCTCAACCGTAGCGCGCCGAACTTTGTTCAGGCGCCGCCGATGGCGCCCGCACCTGAACATCCGGGTTTCCTCAATATCGAGCGCCAGATCGCGGGCCTCACCAGCCAGATCGAAACGCTGCGCCGCCCCGACGGGATCGAGCAATCCATCACCGCGTTCCGCTCCGAACTCGCCGAGATTCGTCACGCCATCACCGAGGCCTTGCCGCGCCGCGCGATCGAGTCGCTGGAAGGCGAGATCCGCTCGCTCGGCCGGCGGATCGATGAAACACATCAGACCGGCGGAGATGGCGCCGCGCTCGGCGCGATCGAACGCGCGCTCTCCGAAATCCGCAGCGAATTGCGCTCGCTGACACCTGCCGAACAGCTCGCCGGATTCGACGACGCCATTCGCAATCTCGGCAGCAAGATCGACACCATCGTCCACTCGAGCCAGGACCCCGGCACACTGCGCCAGCTCGACGATGCGATTTCCGCGCTGAAGACCATCGTCGCCAACATCGCCTCGAACGAGGCGTTGGCGCAGTTGTCCGAGAACATCCGCACGCTGTCGCTGCGGGTCGATCAGCTTTCGCAGGCCGGCCACAGCGACATGTTCGCCGCGCTCGAACAGCGAATCGCCGCGCTGACCTCGACGCTTGAGCAGCGCGAGCGCCCCTCCGCCGATACCGGGCATTTTGACAAGGCTGTCCGCACGATATCCGATCGTCTCGACAATCTGCAGATCGGCGGCGATGCCTCTTCGTCATTCAACCATGTCGAACAGCGCGTCGCGCATCTTCTTGAGCGGCTCGAGGCCTCGGAAGCGCGTCCCGGCAATCTCGGCAGCGTTGAAAACGGCCTGTCCGAGATCATGCAGATGCTGCAGCAGCGTGGCGCGCCCGACGTTGCCCCTGCGCACGCTGCGCACGCGATGGACCCGGCTTTCGTCGACGCGATCCGCCGCGAATTGTCGGACATGCGCCAGAGCCAGGTGGAGACGACCCGTCACACCCAGGATTCCTTGGAGGTCGTGCACAACACGCTTGGTCATGTGGTCGATCGTCTCGCCCAGATCGAAGGCGATTTGCGCCAGGGACGTCCGCCGTCCAATCCCGTTCCGCCATCCGGGCCGCAGCGTCCCACCGCGCCGCCGATTCCGCCGCAGACGCGGCCGGAATTGCCGAACCCAGCATTGCTGCAGAGTGCCGCGCGCCCTGCCGTGCAGATGCCTGCGAAAGCGGAGCCGATCCCGTCGCAACTTCCCAGAGAGTCCACCCCTGCTGGCGTTGTGAACGCGGCCCCGCCGCGTGCAGCACGTTCACCGATCGATCCCAACCTGCCGCCTGATCATCCGCTGGAGCCCGGCAGCCGCAACAATGCGCGGCCATCGGCGGCCGAGCGCATCGCCAATTCCGAGAGTGCCCTGCGCGACATTCCGCAACCGAAGGGGCCGGTCAGCTCATCAAACTTCATTCAGGCCGCGCGGCGCGCCGCGCAGGCAGCCCAGGCCGGCGAAACCAATTCCAAGCCCTCGCCCAAGAAAGCCACCCGCGTCACCGCGCTGAACGATGCGGCGCGGGCTGTCGCGGGCGCGAGAGACACATCCGCCAATACATCCCGTTCGTCGCGGGTGCGGGCGCTTCTGGTCGGCGCCAGCGTATTCGTGATCGTGCTCGGCACCTTCAAGATGGCGAGCAATCTGTGGCACAGCGGCGAGACCGGCCGTTCGGCACCTGCGATGGAATCCCATGCGGTACCGCCTGTGCCGACGCCAGCGGCGCCTGCCCAAGCTCCGGACACGGATGAAGACGACGCACCTGCACCTGCTCAATCCGCGCCGCAGGCGCCGTCGATGACCTCGCCGACGCCCATCGACAAGCAATCGATGAACGCACCGGCAACGACACTGCCGGGCTGGGCGTCCAATCCATCCATCGCGCCGGTTGCGCCGACGCCCGCACAATCCGCGAACGCCGACATCACTGGCTCGATTCCGACAGTAACCGGTGCTGTCGCTCCGCTGCCGGAGTCGATCGGAGGCCCGGTGCTGCGTGCGGCGGCCCTCAAGGGCGATGCGAGCGCCGCCTACGAGATCGGCCTGCGCTATGCCGAAGGCCGCGGCGTGACCGCGAATTTCGAGGAAGCCGCGAAATGGTACGACCGCGCGGCGAAGGCCAATCTCGTGCCCGCGCTGTTCCGCCTTGGCACGCTGTATGAAAAGGGCCTCGGCGTCCGCAAGGACATCGACACTGCCAACCGCTACTACCGCCAGGCGGCAGATCGGGGCAACGCCAAGGCGATGCACAATCTCGCGGTGCTGGAAGCCGACGGCGGCGGCAAGCCGAACTACAAGGCGGCCGCCTACTGGTTCCTGAAGGCCGCCGATCATGGCGTCGCCGACAGCCAGTTCAATCTCGGCATTCTCTACGCGCGCGGCATCGGCGTCGAACAGAACCTCGCCGAATCCTACAAATGGTTCAGCCTCGCCGCAGCGCAGGGCGACACCGATTCCGCGAACAAACGCGACGATATTGCCAAGCGGCTCGATCCTGCCTCGCTCGCCAAGGCCAAACTCGCGGCGCAGACCTTCAAGGCCGAGCAGCAGCCGGCCGAAGCTGTTCAGGTTGCAACGCCGCCGGGCGGGTGGGACGCCAAGCGCGTGCAGAAGACATCCAGCAAATCCGCCGCCAAGCCCAAGGCTGCGAATCACCCGACGGCAGCGAAGCACTCGACCATCTGAGTCGCTTCAGTTCAGATCACAGCATTCCGGCAAACATCGCGACCACGCAGATCGCCATCGCAGCGGTCGACAGCCAGCCTAGCCAGTACAGCCCTCCGCTGACCAGAAACTGACCCATCACGTCGGTGCGGCGGACCATCACCATCAACAGCACCATGACCGGCACGGCGAGCACACCGTTGACCACCGCGCTCCAGTACAGCGCCGCGATCGGGCTGATCGGCGTGAAATTCAACGCGATGCCGATCCCGGCGGATAATGCCATCACCGAGTAGAACGACACAGCCTCCTTCGGCTTGCGCGCGAGGCCGACCGGCCACCGACGGCCCTCGCCGATCGCATAGGCCGCCGAGCCCGCCAGCACCGGCACGGCCAACAGGCCGGTGCCGATGATACCCAATGCAAAAATGATTTCCGCGAAAGCGCCCGCGACCGGCCGCAACGCTTCCGCCGCCTGCGCAGATGTCTCGATGTCGGTCTTGCCGTTGGCGTGCAGCGTCGCCGCCGCCGTCACGATGATGGCAAGCGCGATCAGCGTCGAGAAGCCCATGCCTGCGATGGTATCGACGCGGATGCGGCGGAATTCGGAATCCGCATGTGCCCCCTGCTTCTTCAGCGGCTCCTTGTGGTCGTCGATGCGCTGTTCCTCGGCCTCCTGCGAAGCCTGCCAGAAAAACAGATAGGGCGAGATCGTGGTGCCAAGGATCGCCACGAGCGTGGTGAAGAATTCTGGCTTCCACTGGATCTGCGGAACGACGAGACCATGCAGCGCCTGCCCCCACGCGACATGGGCGAAGGCCAGCGCACCGACATAGGCGAACAGGCTCAAGGTCAACCATTTCAGCACCGCGCTATAGTGCTGGTAGTCGAAGAAGATTTGCGCAGAGACGGACACGACGCCGAAGACCACGACGTAAACGAAGCCCGGCCCGCCGATCAGAAGCTTGAGCGCATCCGCCATTGCAGCGAGATCGGCAGCGATGTTCACCGTGTTGGCAACGAACAGCAGCACAATCACAATGTTGAGAATGGATGCGGGGTAGTACCGGCAGGCATTGCCGGCGATGCCATGGCCGGTGACCCGGCCCACGCGCGCGGAAATCTCCTGGATTGCCACCATCAGCGGCAACGTCAGCAGCATCGTCCAGGAGATGCCGTAGCCAAGCTGCGCGCCCGCCTGGCTGTAGGTGCCGATGCCGGAAGGATCGTCGTCCGCAGCGCCGGTGATGAGGCCGGGACCGAGCGTTTGCAGAAAACCACGAACACCGCCTTGCTTCGTCGGCGGGGCGGTAATTTCGGCGGGTGCGTCGATATCCTGCTCGGTGTGCGTCATGCCTGCCCCGCCTGACAAGCGCGGGATGCCGCACAAGTTCCCTTGGTCAGGCCTTGCGCGCGACCGCGATCAGTCCCGGTACAGGCACGTCGTTTTCGGTGCGGGTGGAGGCTTCTTCAAGGCTGCATAACGTAAGCCCCGCCGTCCCAATCGCCCCACGCACATGAGCCGCGCCGTGCGCATAACGCAGGCCCGCGCCGATCACGACACCGTCGCCGGAATGCGTCTCGGTGGTGAATGCGACCAATCCATTCGGCCGCAGCACCCGCGCTGCCTCCTTCAATGCAGGAGCAAGATCGGGCAGGTAGATGATCGCGTCTGCCGACAGCGCGAGATCGAAGGCGGCATCGGCCTCACCTCTCAAACCTTCGACCATGTCGGCAACCTCGAGTCGCCGGTAGAGGCCCGTCGCGGCGGCTTTGGCGATCATGCCGGGCGACAGGTCGATGCCGACAAACGCATCCACGTTTTTCTCGAAGGCGCGCGCCGCAAGCCCGGTGCCGCAGCCGAGATCGATCGCTGATGTGAAGAAGGCCGGACGCTTCAGGTCGTGACAGGCGGACAGCATCGCCTTCAGCAGCAACTGTGGGCCGCGATAGTTGAGGTTGTTAACGAGCGCGTCCTCGAATGTCGGCGCGTATTGGTCGAACAGCGAACGCACATAGGCGGGCGGCATGTCCGAGACTTCCTCCACGCCAAGGCGTATCAGCCGTAGCTTGGCGCCGTGGCGGTCCTCGGGATCGGCTTCCTTCGCCTTGCGATAGGCCCGGATCGCCTCACCGTGCAGGTTGAGTTGCTGCTTTAGTTCACCCAGCGCGAACCAGGCTGACGCAAAGCCCGGTGCACGCTCCACCGCCTGCGCCATTAGATCGACGGCTCCGGCAATATCGCCACGCAATTGGAGATCCCGCGCAAAATCGTAGCGGCGGTCGGCGATCAGATCGCCCGACGACAGAAAAAGCGGGGCAGGCATAAGGGCCTCGAAAAAATGGCTCTGTCTACAGCCTCGCCGTGCGCCGGACAATATCGGCGCACCTAAAATTCTATCGTAACCGGCACGAACTGCCGCCTCCAGCCGAAAGGCCTGGAGGATTAAATTTGTGACAGGAGCAGCCGCCCTCCCCGGCGACGTCCTTGACGGGAACGGTTTACAGCCCCACTTGCGCCAAAGTGTGCTAAAATTAAAGCACACGGATTCTGGAGACGACGATGCAGGACGAAGCGAGAGAATTACCGGCGCGGGGCGATCAGTTCTCCCGCTTTTTCGGCGGCTCGCCGCTCGCGGTGGTGCTGAAGCTCATTCTGATGTCGGTTCTGGTCGGCGTCGTGCTCGCCGCAATCGGGCTCGATCCCTGGAACATCGTCGAAAGCCTGCGCCGCCTCGCGGACTGGGTCTGGAATCTCGGCTTCGACGCCATCAACAGCCTATGGCGCTACTTCATCCTCGGCGCGGTGATCGTCGTCCCGCTGTGGCTGCTGTCGCGGCTGTTCGGCGCACGGCCGCGCTGAGGCCGCCGCCATTCTTCCCATCTGAACGCAGCCTATGAACGACCAGCTTACGCATGGCCGGGTCTTTGCCATCGCAGGACCCGCGATGCTCGCGAACCTGACCACGCCGCTGCTCGGCATCGTCGCGACCGGCGTGATCGGGCAGCTCGGTGAAGCCCATCTGCTCGGCGGCGTCGCCATGGCATCGGTGGTGTTCGACTGCATGTTCTGGCTGTTCGGGTTCCTGCGCATGAGCACGGTGGCGCTGACCGCGCAGGCGCTCGGCGCGCATGATCCGGTCGAAGTGCGCGCATCGCTCGCCCGCGGCCTTTTGATCGCAATTCTATCGAGCGCCATCCTGCTCGCCGTGCAGAAGCCGCTGGCCGCGATCACCTTCGATCTCATGGGCGCGAGCGAGCCGGTGACGGACGCGGCGCGGGTCTATTTCGAAGTGCGGCTGTGGTCCTCGCCCTTCCTGCTCGCCAACTACGCCTTGCTCGGCTGGCTGATTGGCCAGGCACGTACCGGCTGGGCGCTCACGATCCAGATCGCGATCAATCTCATCAACATTGCTTCAACCATACTGCTGGTGATCGGCCTGAAGCAGGGCGTCGCGGGCGCGGCCTATGCCGCGATCATCGCGGAGGCCTGTGGCCTCGTATTCGGCCTCACGCTTGCCTGGCGCATGCTCGGCCGCGCCGGCTTTCGCGTTCCGCGCGCGGTGCTGCTGGAGCGCACGAAACTCACGCGGATGATGGGGATCAACCGCGATATCTTCATCCGCACCCTGGCGGTGACCGGGGTGTTCATGTTTTTCACCGCACAGGGCGCGCGCGAGGGCGACGTGGTGCTTGCGGCGAATGCGGTGCTGAACAATTTCGCGCTGATCGGTTCGTTCTTCCTCGACGGCCTCGCCACCGCCGCCGAACAATTGTCCGGCTACAGCCTCGGCGCACGCGACCGCGACCGCTTCCTGCGCACCACGAAACTCGTGCTCGGCTGGAGCATGGTGTTTGCCGTCGCGGTCGCGCTGGCGCTCGCACTGGGCGGGAATGCGCTGATCGACCTGATGACCTCAAGCGCCGACGTACGCCAGGTCGCCCGGACCTTCATGTGGCTCGCCGCGCTCGCGCCGATCTGCGGCGTGATGGCCTATGCGTTCGATGGGATCTATATCGGCGCGACATGGGCACGCGACATGCGCAATCTGATGCTCGCGTCCCTTGCGCTCTATTTCGCGGCATGGGCGGCGCTGCAACCGCTCGGCAATACCGGACTGTGGCTTGCGCTTCTGATTTTCCTGCTGGCGCGCGGTTGTCTTCAGGCGCTGCGCTATCGTGCCCTGCTGGAAACGTCCTTCGCAGGGCCGCTCACACCGGCCATTCTTCCGCGGTAATCATCGCCGCATCCGCCCCGACGATCTCAGACAGCGATTCCCGCCCGGTCCGCCGCAGCGTCGACAAGAGATCGGTCTTGATCGCTTCGACAAGGCCGAGACCCTTGTAGACCAGCGACGAATAAAGCTGGATCAGCGACGCTCCGGCCCGGATTTTCATCAGCGCAGCGCCGCCGGAATCGATACCGCCGACGCCGATCAGCGGGAAAGCGCCTTCGGCCCGCACATAAGTTTCCGCCACCATGCGGGTCGAGAGACGCAGCAGCGGCCGCCCCGACAGTCCGCCCTGCTCCAGCGCAAGGCCGCGCTCGCGCAGCGTGTCCGGACGCGCCAGTGTGGTATTCGACACGATCATGCCGTCGACGCCGCGTGCACGGGCCACGTGCACGACATCGTCGAGTTCGGACAGCGTCAGGTCCGGCGAAATCTTGAGCAACAGGGGCACCGGCCCCGCTTCGGTGCGCGCGCGGTTGCGCGCGTCGATCACCCGCGCCAGAAGATCGTCGAGCGCGGAAGCCTGCTGCAGATTGCGCAAGCCCGGCGTGTTCGGCGAGGAAACATTGACGGTGAAATAGCTCGCGACCGGCGCGAACAGACCGATCAGCTTGACGTAATCGCCGGTGCGGTCCTCGGAATCCTTGTTGGCGCCGAGATTGACACCGACGATGCCGCCACGCCCGCGTCGTGCGTTAAGGTGGCGCAGCGCGACCTCGGCACCCTCGCTGTTGAACCCCATGCGGTTGATGACGCCGGCGTCTTCCTCCAAACGGAACATGCGCGGTCGCGGATTGCCCGGCTGCGGCAGCGGCGTGATCGATCCGACCTCGACATAGCCGAAACCGAGCCGCAACAGCGCGTCCGGCACCTCGGCGTTCTTGTCAAAACCTGCCGCCATGCCGATCGGATTCGAAAAATCGAGACCGAAGGCGCGGGTCGCGAGCTTGGGACTGTCCGGCTTCGCGCGCGGCAACGGAAAGCTGCGCAGTCCCTTGATCGCAAGCCGGTGCGCATCTTCGGGATCGAGCTTGCGCAGCAACGGCAGCGTCAGGTGGTCGAAAGCACGGATCACGTCAAATTCTCCGGAAGCCGGTGGTGGCCATCTGGGCCCAGCACCAGCGTGGTGATGTTATCGGCGGCAGCCGGATCGAGCTCCCCATACAAATGGGGGAACAGATCACCGCCGCGCGAGGATTCCCACTTCAACGCCGCACCCAGCGCATCTGCATCCACCGCGATCAAAAATAAATCCGACTGGCCGGCAAAGTGCTTTGCCAGCGTGCCGGGCAATTGGGCCGCGGTGGACAAATGAATGAAGCCATCCCGCGCATCATCCGGGCTGCCACGATAAGCACCTGCCCGTTCGGCCTCCCGCCAGGCTGGCGCCGGGCAGATTTTATAGATGATCCGCACCACGGGTTCCTGGGAGCGCTTTGAGTTCATTGCTGTTTTTAGTGGAAGCTCACCCTAGCCACGGCTGTCCGCAACCGCAAGACTTGACCGCAAACCGCGGACGCAAAGCTGGAATGCGCTCCACCTGCCGATTGCGCGAGCGGCGCAATAAAGGTAATAATTCCTAATAGTCCAAATCCGCCGAGCGGTTCGCCGATGCTGACACACGATCAAATCTGGACGGCGCTCGACCGGCTGGCGGCCCGCGCCGGGCTGTCACCCTCAGGTCTCGCCAAGCGCGCGGGCCTCGATCCCACCACCTTCAACAAGTCGAAGCGCGTGACGAGCGACGGGCGCGAACGCTGGCCTTCAACGGAATCGGTTGCGAAGGCGCTCGCCGCCACCGGTGTCAGCGTCGACACCTTCGTGCATTTCATCGAAAGCTCCTCGCGCTCGGTGCAGGTACCGCTGCTTGGCTTCGCCGAAGCAGGTAGCGGCGGCTATTTCGACGATGGCGGCTTTCCGGTCGGCAAGGGCTGGGACGAAGTCGGGCTACCTTCCGTCAACGACGAGCACGCCTATGCATTGGAGATTTCCGGCGACTCGATGAAACCCGCCTATCGCGACGGCGATGTCATCGTCGTCTCACCGAGCGCGCCGATCCGGCGTGGCGACCGTGTCGTGGTCAAGACCAAGGACGGCGAGGTGATGGTGAAAGAATTGCGCCGACGCACCCAGAAGGTGATCGAGTTGCAATCGCTCAACCCGGCGCATTCCGACCGTACTTTGCCGACGTCCGAGATCGAATGGATCGCGCGCATTCTCTGGGCGAGCCAGTAATCTCTACCCTGTCGCAGCCGCCCGCCGAATCTGATTCTATTTCCGGACCACTACACCGGGGGCTGAGAGACATGCATCGCCGTCATTTTCTAAAAACACTCGCGGGCCTCGCGCTGTGCCCGCTGTGCGCACCCGCCGGCTTCGCCGCCGACACGCACTGGAGTTATGAGGGAGCGACAGGCCCGGGAAAATGGGGTGACCTCGACGCCGCCAGCAAAGTCTGCTCGATCGGCTCGCAACAATCGCCGGTCGACATCGGCCCGACCATCCGCGCGCAGTTGCCACGGCTCAACATCAAATGGCCATCGCACGCCGACACCATCATCAACAACGGCCACACCATCCAGCTTAACTTCGCACCGGGCGGCAAGCTCGTCCTGGGCAAGGAAAGCTATGAACTGTTGCAACTCCATTTCCATCGGCCAAGCGAGCATCTGATCGGCGGCAAGGACTTCCCCATGGAGGCGCATTTCGTTCATCGAAATGCCGCGGGTAATCTCGCTGTGGTCGGCGTGTTGATGGCTGCGGGCCGGCGCAACGCTGCCTTCGCGCGCGTGACTGCCACCATGCCAGACAAGGAAGGACCCGCGGTGAAGGCCGATCCGACGTTCAACCCACGTCGATTGTTGCCGGGAAAACTCGGCTATTACCGCTACCCCGGCTCGCTCACGACCCCGCCCTGCTCGGAGACCGTTGAGTGGCTGGTGCTGGCAACTCCGATCACTGTTGGGGCGGGCGACATCGCGGCCTTTGCGAAACTTTATCCCATGAACGCCCGGCCGGTGCAGCAACCCAACCGCCGCGCGGTGCTGCGCTCGGAATAGCGAGCCGCGAACGTTCTCACGCCACCAGCGGCGCGGCGATGGCGTTCAGCACCTTCGCCGCATCGTGCGGATTGAGCCGAACCTGCAATCCGCGCTGCCCGCCATTGATGTAGACGAGATCCTGCGCCATCGCCTCCTGCTCGATAGCAGCACGCGGCGGGCGCATCTGGCCGAACGGGCTGATGCCGCCAACCTTGTAACCCGACAGACGTTCGGCATCGGCGGGCTTCATCATCTGTGCCGACTTGCCGCCGAACGCAGCCGCGAGCTTCTTCATCGACACTTCGCGGTCGGACGGCACGATGACGCAGACCGGCTTGCCGTCGACCAGCGCCATCAATGATTTCAGCACGAGCGAAGGGGCTTCGCCGAGCGCTTCCGCTGCCTGCAGGCCTATGCGATCGGCGTTGCCATCATACTCATAAGTATGCGTCGAGAAGGCGACGCCCGCCTGCTCCAGCATTTTTGTCGCGCGTGTCGCCTTGGACATGATGCACGTGGTCAGGCGCTGCGCGCGAGCGCCGCATCGATCATCGTCACCGCGTTGGCGATGCCGTAGACCGCGACGAAGGAGCCGAAGCGAGGCCCTTTCTCCTGCCCGAGCAGCACCTGATAGAGCATGTTGAACCAGTCGAGCGACACGCCCGGACGGCCGTCTTTGCCCTTCTTGACCTGATCGAGGAATGGCTCGCGCCGGCCGATCTCATAGACAACGTTCTGGATGTCCTCGGCGGAAGCCTCCGCCGGCAATTGCGACAGCGCGTCGCGCAGATCCTGCAGCGCCGCACGTTCGTTCGCGCTCGGCTCTCGGAACTGCTTCGTGGGCGCAACGAAATCGCGGTAGTAGTTGATGGCGTAACCGACGAGCGCGTTGAGTCGTGGATGGGTCTGCGGCGTCACGCCGGGCCGATAGCGGCCGATGAAGCCCCACAGCGTTTCGGCGTTTTCGGCGTTCGACGACGATACCAGCGTCAGCAGCAACTGGAACGTCACCGGCATCTCGGAGGCCTCCGGCTTGCCGGAATGGATGTGCCACACCGGATTGCCGAGCCGCTGCTTCGCATCCTGCCGGCCATAGCCGTCGAGGAATTGCTGATACTCGTCGACATTGCGCGGAATTACGTCGAAGTACAGCCGCTTCGCCGCCTTCGGCTCGCGATACATGAACAGCGCCAGCGATTCCGGCGAGGCATAGCGCAGCCATTCGTCGATGGTAAGGCCGTTGCCCTTCGACTTCGAAATCTTCTGGCCCTTGTCGTCGAGGAACAGTTCGTAGTTGAAGCCTTCCGGCGGCGTGCCGCCAAGCGCGCGGCAGATCTGCCCGGACAGCTTCACCGAGTCGATCAGGTCCTTGCCCGCCATCTCGTAATCGACGCCGAGTGCCACCCAGCGCATCGCCCAGTCCGGCTTCCATTGCAGCTTGCAATGCCCGCCGGTGACCGGAACGGTGATGCGCTCCTTCGTCTCCGGATCGTCGTAGGACACAGTGCCGGCCTTCTTGTCGTGCTCGACGATCGGCACCTGCAGCACCACGCCGGTGCGCGGACAGATCGGCAGGAACGGCGAGTAGCTCGCCGCGCGCTCCTCGCGCAGCGACGGCAGCATGATCGCCATCACCTTGTCGATGTTCTCCAGCACCTTCAGCAGCGTCGCGTCGAACCGACCCGATGTGTAGTACTGCGTCGAAGACGCGAATTCGTAATCGAAGCCGAATGTGTCGAGGAAGGCGCGCAGGCGCGCGTTGTTGTGCGCACCGAAGCTGTCATGGGTGCCGAACGGATCGCGCACCTTGGTCAGCGGCTTGCCGAGGTCCTCCTCCAGTATCTCCTTGTTCGGCACGTTGTCCGGCACCTTGCGCAGGCCATCCATGTCGTCGGAGAAGGCGAGCAGCCGGGTTTTGATCTTGTCTTCGGTCAGCACGCGGAAGGCATGACGCACCATCAAGGTACGCGCGACCTCGCCGAAGGTGCCGATATGCGGCAGGCCCGAGGGACCGTAACCGGTCTCGAACAGCACCTCATCCTTCGGTTTCTTTTTCAGACGATTGACGATCTGTTTGGCCTGCTCGAACGGCCAGGCATTGGATTGCTCGGCAACCGCGCGCAGGTCGCTCGCCGACAGGTCTTCAAATCGCGTGATCGTCTCCGACATCTTCACTCCGCTGCGCGCGAGCCTCTCCCGCGCGCCCTTGCTTTCTCTCAGAACGGGCTAACGGAAAAATAGCGCAACCACAAATCGGTGTAGCCGCCTTTTTCCCAGACCCGGAACATGGCCCAATTCAGCGCCTGACGCAGTACATCGTTGCCTTTCTTGACGCCGATGCCGATGCCCTCGCCGAAATAGCGGCTTTCCACGAACGGACCGCCGCTGAACGCGCAGCATCCGTCTGAATCGGTGCCGTTGATCCAGAAACCGAGCGAGATCGCGTCACCGAAAATCAGATCGACCTCGCCACGGCGCAACGCCGCGCGCATCGCATCATCTGACGGAAAGCCGACCGCGAGCGCGTCGGTGAAGAAGGCCTTCAGATACGCCTCGTGCGCGGAGCCAGAGATGACGCCGACCTTCTTACCCGTCAGGTTTTCCGGCCGCACATCGGCAATGACCTCGTTGGCACGGGACACGAAGCGCGCCGGCGCGCGATAATAGGGATCGGTGAAATCGAGCTTGGTGCGGATGTCCGGCGTCATCGCGATCGAGGCGATCACCGCGTCGCCACGACCGGTGTTGATGGCGTCCACCAGCGTCTCGAACCGTCGCATCTGGATGGTGCAAGGCACCTTGATCTCGTCGCACAGAGCGCGCGCAAAATCGACATTGAAGCCTGCCGGATTGCCGTCCGGTCCGGTAAAGTCGAACGGCGGATAATCGGTCTCGGTGAGAAAGCGGATCATTGTGATGCGCGACAGGTCCGGCCGGTCGGGACGACGGCGCGGATCCCAGAACCCGGGCACAGCCTGGGGGGCCGCCGCGACGGCCGACTTCACCGCCGGTTGTGCCATCACCTCGGGCGCAAGCGAGCCCGCGATCAAAATACCAAGCAAAATCGCGCACATCGTCCGGCCTAAGCTTTTTGGCCAGCCGCTCGATCTTTCATTGCCGGAAATTACTATCTGTGATTGCATCGATAAGCATCCGCGAGGGGGTCTTATAGACCATCCGGCGGCGGAGGCGAGCAGCGTTTGAGTGGGTAGCGTTTGGTGGGCATATGGCTCCGACCTCCGGCCACTTCGACAATAAGGCTGGGCCGGCCCGGAAAATGCGCCGCCTGCGCGGCCCATGGCCGTCTTCCGGGCTTCTTGCCGACATTCTCAAGCGTTCCCGCCCACGACCTGCCGCGGCACCGCCCCGGCGCGAGAGCGACCATGCCTTCGAACTTGACTGCCTGCGCGGCATCCTGCCGCCCGGCATTCTCGCGGAAGCGGAACGCTGCGCCGCGCTTTTGGGCGTCGGCGCCGATCAGGTCCTGATCCGCCGCGGTGTCATCCCGGAAACGGAATATGTGACCCGGCTGGCGCACCAGTGTGGGCTCGCGGTCGAGGGTTTCCGCGACATTTCCCGCGCTGACTGTCCGTTGAGCGATCCGCAACTGCGTTATGCCGCGCAGCACCGCATGCTGCCGCTCGAGCGGCCCGACGGACTTTACCATGTGCAGGCCCCGCTCGGCTTCGCCGCCCGGCGGATCGCCGCCCTGTGCGCCCGGCGGGCGCGGCCGCGCATTCGGCTGGCAACGCGCGCGTCGTTCGACCGCTATCTGATGCGCCACGATGCACTCGTTCATGAGGCTGCCGAAGGCCTCGCCCTGCAGATGCCCGAAATGTCGTGCGCGCCGCTGCGTCGCGACGACAGCAGAAAGCGTCGCTATTTTCTGCGCCTGCTCGGCTTCACCGCCGCTTTCCTTCTCGCGCCCGTTCTCATTATGCAGCTTACCGGTGCGGTGCTCGCGATCTGGTTCCTGCTGTTCAACAGCCTGCGCCTTGCCGGCTCCTTCGCGGGCCAGGCACGAGAACCACCGCTCGACCGCCTGCCCGACGAACGTCTGCCGGTCTACACCGTGATGGCCGCGCTCTATCGCGAAGGCCGTTCTGTCCCGCATTTGCTGCGCGCGCTGGCGGCGCTCGATTACCCGCGCGAAAAACTCGACATCAAATTGTTGCTGGAAGCCGACGACCGTGAGACCCGGAGCGCCATCGCGCGCCTCCATTTGCCACCGAACGTCGAACTCCTGTTCGTGCCGCCGTTCGGTCCGCGTACCAAACCGAAAGCCCTCAACGCCGGACTGCCGTTCGCGCGCGGCGAGTTCGTCGCGGTGTTCGACGCCGAGGACAGGCCCGACCCATCGCAGCTTCGCGACGCGCTCGACGCCTTCCGCCGCCACGGCTCTGACATCGCCTGCGTGCAGGCGAGCCTCTGCATCGACAACAGCGCCGACAGTTGGCTCGCCTGCATGTTCACCGCCGAATATGCCGGGCAATTCGACGTGTTCCTGCGGGGTTTCTCACAATTCGGCCTGCCCCTGCCACTCGGCGGATCGTCGAACCATTTCCGCACCGCAATCCTGCGCCAAGTCGGCGGATGGGACGCCTATAACGTTACCGAGGATGCCGATCTCGGTTTCCGGCTGGCGCGGTTCGGCTATCGCGCGGTGATGTTCTCCTCGACGACCTATGAGGAGGCACCCGCCCGCGCGGGCGCATGGCTGCGGCAGCGCTCGCGCTGGATGAAAGGCTGGATGCGAACTTGTCAACAATACATATTGTTCTGCAAATTCAATTCCTTGACTGTCCTCCGATCCGACAAAAGAAACACATAGCAACACAGTTGCAACAACCTTGGCCCTATTCGCATATCCTCAATACGCGAGTTCTGCGATGGCTCTTAACAGCATGGCTCTGATGAAGAGACTTTGGCTCATGTTATTGAATATTGAGATCTAGAAAGCATGCCTTAGCGTTGATTATCTATGGAGCTATGCGAACCCACCGTAAATCACGCAGCCGGACACTTGTTCAACAGACTGGATCGAGCGACAGAAAAGAGGATGCGACCCATCGGTCCTGGACGATGGCGCAAGTCAAATCGAAGAACACTTCGCCCGAGATAATCGTTAGGCGGGCTGCGCATTCGCTGGGGCTCCGCTTCCGACTCCACTGCTCAAGCCTACCAGGGACGCCCGACCTAATTTTTCCTAGGTGGCGCACCGCGATATTCGTCAACGGCTGTTTTTGGCATTCACATCACTGCAAAAGATCGCGACTGCCCAAGACCAATGTCGACTACTGGACAAAAAAACTGCAGAGAAATGCGCTTCGAGACAAAGAGAACGTTAGGCTCCTAAAAAAATCCGGGTGGCGTTGCGCTGTAATCTGGGAGTGCCAAACGAAGGATCCCGTTAACTTGAATAGAATCCTTCGCCGCCTATTTGCTGCTGCCCCTCAGCACTAATCGCTGCCATTGGCCTGAACGGCTGGTGCGGGGCCCCTGCCCTCGACCATTTCCAGTGCCCGCAGCGGGCGCCGCTCCAGGTCGAAGGTGTCGATCGGGCGAACGGCGATGCCAGCCGCCCCCACTCCAAGACGGCTCAATAGCGTTTGGTCCGCCCGCCAGAGCGGATGGATGACCACCAACCGTCGGGCAACGCGCTGCTGCGCGTCCGTCTCGACCAGACATGGTAGCTGCATCGTGCCGGCTCTCTCCACCCGCCAGAATGTCGGACGCATGGAAGCGACTGACTCTGCCAAGGCCTGCGCCTTCGCGAGCCAGCCTTTCAGTTCGGGATAGGACTCAAAGTCGCCGTCCAGACCGCACTGGAAATACGGGTCGGTCATAGACCTCAGGTACGCAAGACCAAGACGCCAGTCCAGCAGCGGATGATAGCGCCGATTCTGGTACTGCTGGATACACATGTAGCAGGAAGTGGAGCACTGAGCCTCATGCTCTGCGTCCATAAAATCTGAGAGCGGCCACTTGTCGTTCGCAGTCAAGATCTCTTCGATCAATCGGGATATATCCGGACGTCCATCCGCTACCGTCTGGCAAAGTCGACGACACAATCCGGAGCCATTGATCAACGTGTCTGCAATCTGAAGCATCGGCCGTCCTTGTCGGAGACGCGGCTCAAGGGCCTCGAATTCGTCAGGCGCGACGTCCAGCTTGAGAGCTGCCTTCTGCACAAGCAGATGTGTGGCACTGATGGCCGCCGCTCTGGCGGCAATGTGCGTCCGATCGCCAGCCTTTGCGACGAGATCGATATTTAGTAGCTCGTTGAACCGTACAGCTTCTATGAAAACGGCGTCGGTCACCTTCCGCGCGAAAAGGCCGAACTGGCCGATGCCGTCGTCGGTCTTCTGAAAGCGCCTGTCTTTGCTCTTGATGGAGACGCTGGTGTCGATCGCCTGAAATGGAAGCTGAACACCTCGCGGATACGTAGCGACTTCCTGATCGGTCATGATCTCGACCTCAAAGAGTTGCTGCTCTCCGAGCTCGTTCGGGCGGCCATCGTTCAACTGCATGATGGTCGTACTGGCCCCCGCGTGTATCCGGATGCTCCCGACATCTTGTGGCTTGCCTTCGCGCGCCACCGTCGCGACCGTCCGGGTCGACATCACGCCGACTTCGTCGAGGTCCCCGTCTTCGGGTCGGAAATCCGTTCTAAAAGCAGATGGTGAGACGTAGTGGCAGAACTCACCGGGCAGTATATCTTCCCGACAATCGTCGCACCGAAGGCTTACACTTGGACGCTCGCGCTCATGCTTAGCAGCACCGCAGGTGACGCACCAGCCGACGAAACCGTCCTCGCTGATCCAATTCGTCATGGGAGGCTGAATGTTGATCTGCCTCCCGCGGCGTTCGGGATCTAATAGACTTCCGGTGAACCCGATCGACTTGTGCTTTTCCTTATCCTTGACCAGGAGGTTGCCAGGCGCGAACTCGAAGATAGCCATTTCTAGATCGCGATCCATGGAGAGCCACGACAACTCTTCGTCGGAGCCACTGCCGTTCGCAACCATTCCAAGATAGAGATTGCGTACACGCGTAGGCATTCCGTACATAGGAAGAAGCCCTTGTTCGGCGAGAAATTGGGCAAGCCCAGCGTTGTCGCGAGGCGCCGCATCTCTCCTCTTCATAATCTCCTCAAGAAGCGTCTCCGGCGTCGAAACCGCCAGCAGACGAGCTTGCTGCGCCTGATCGAGAATGGCGGAGCTTACGAAGCCATCGCGAACTTGCTGGGTCTGGCGCAAGGCGACCAACAGTCGAGCAGGCCAAAGTGACCCGGTGGCATAGAAAGGGCCGGTGGGCACATACTCACCGTGTACATCCGGTGGCACCAGATCGTCACCCGGAAAAGTATCTCCGCGGCTAATACAGTCGTCACGAACTACCGCGAACGCCGCTCGCAACCAGACTTTTCTGAGAAGCCTGTGAGGTATCGGATCGTGATCAACTGCGAGGAACGGCGGCGGAGGTGCGTCACCCGTAATCGACTCCGGGTGACGGAAGTAGAAAGCATCGTGGCTCCGCCCGCGGCAGAAGGTCGTCACAAAGGAGAATGCCTGGCCTCGCCGTCCCGCCCGGCCAACGCGCTGCTGATAGTTGAACCTTTGGGGGGGCATGTTGGCCTGATAGACCGTTTGCAACGAACCGATGTCGATGCCAACTTCCATGGTCGTCGTCACCGACAACATGTCGATCTCTTCGGCGAGGCGCCCCACTTCGTTTGATTGTCCGACGAAAATGTCTTTGAATCGACGCAGACGATCCGAGAAGTCTTCAGTCTGCCCGCTCAACTCCTCGCACTTTAGGCGGAAACGCTTGATGCGCTGATCGTGTCCGCGGACGATACGCCTGCCGAGAAAATTGGAATTCCAAAGCGCATCGACGGTTCCGGTCGGAGTATCCGGCAAGCGCGTATAGCATCGGGTACAAATCTGCTCGCCGCGATGTAGGTGCACTCGCTCGCAGGACTCGCATCTCCAATACGGATCCCCTAGCTGAGCGACGCGCAAGTGAAGCTTTCCCACCTCGATCACGCCGCCGAGATGACCGATCACGGCGAGATCGTCGAGCACCTTCTGCAAACCGTTGTCTCCGGTCGCACCGAAAACTTTGTCCGCAAACCGCCGTACTCTATTCTTCTTCGGTACCGCCTGGGGCCTGTCCCAGGTCATGAAGTTGTTCTTGTCGAAGAATTTTCCCTCTCGTACGCGGGATGCGCTCGCGAACACGCGCAACCAAGCGTCCAGCTTGCGCGTTTCTTCGGACCCATCGGGTGAAACCGACGGATAGGCTAGGCCCGTCTCCTCCAGCGCGAAAAATGTATTGGCAAAGATCACATCCTCGACCAGTTCATACTGATTGGTCATGATCTGCCTCTCCAGTTCGAGGCGCTGATCGGCCGCAAGCTGGGGAGAAAACTCACTCAGGCCATCGGAGCGAATGAAGGCGTTCCACCACGGCTTATTGTCGAACTTCTTCCTACCAACCTCGTCGAAGGGGTGAATTCCCAAGCCGACGAATTCAGCTGTTATACGCGAGAGCGAGCTGTCCCTGCCTCCATACTGCAGGAGATAGTCCAAGCGGATCTTCTTGGAGTCGAGATTAATGTCCCTCATCTCCTCGTCCATCTTCGCCCACTCGGTCATTCGGGCCATCATAGCCTTCATGTCGCCCTCTAGGCCGGCGAGTATCCGTTCCCTCTCCTCCTGACTGACGTATTTAGCTTGCGCCTCCACGAGGCACTCTCGTGCAGCTGTGACCAAAATTTCGCGGCGAAGATCACGAAGATGCAGCCGTTCGATCTCAAGCGATTGATTAGCCGCATCCTGTCGGCTGTCAGAGAACACAATGCTCTTCGGCTCGGCGCCGATCGCGTGTAGAAGTTCGAAAAGCTCCGTAGCCACCATCTGCGACGCCTTTCCAACGCCCGTCCGGAAAGCTCTGATGGGAGAATTGGCACGGCCTGACCGTGGCCGAAACGAGTAGTCCGTTCCGCACTTGGGGCAGCAGAAAGGTTGGGCCATCCTCAAGCGTACTTCATGCCCCTTAGCATTCTGGATCGCATCGTTAGTCTGGAAATAGATATGACCGCCGATATGGTTCGCCGGCACGTCGTCGCGCTCGGTGACCGCGCCAGATGCCGGGTCCAGTGCCGCTTTGATCCAATGATCGTATCCACGCTCGGATTCGCGAGGCGTTGTTGTCTTCGGCCAGAAGACGACAAACTGCGCCCACGTCATCTTGTCATAGTATTCAGACCCTGCCTTCTCCGGAATAGCCTCGAGTTCTGCCGCCGACGGAAGCATCTCGATAACTTTAGAGTTGCCCGCGGACGAACCCCGCTGACCCCCGAGTAGAAGTTCACCGCATGCTTCGCAGTAAAGGAGTTCGAAGAGACGGCGACCACGCGCAGAGTCTGGGGACGGCTTGCCGTGCGACACGCCTCGTTCGATCGTCAGGTCGCGGACCCGGAGGCCTGCATTTCCGAGATCGACCGAGCCGAACAGACCTTCGACGTTGCGGATGAAGCCATGAAAACGAAATGATGGAAGACCTACCGGAATATCTGTCTTATGACCGCGGCTCTCTGGGAGCACCCGAGCAAGCATTAAGCCTCGTAACGCCTTCGCCGCGTTCTTGTCTCCGAAGAGGATTTCGGCAAGCCGGTCAATCGACGTCGCTCTCACGTTATCGCCGTAGATGCAGGCGCTCGTCAGTATCTCCGCCGCACAGCGCGATAAATTGGCGACAAATTCCGGGTTATCATACTTCAAACCAAGAACCGTGGCGATCTTCTCCAATGCAGCCTTAACTTGTTCAGTGCGCGGAACGTCTCTGATCAACCCCTCGTTCTTCATGTCTGATGACGTCACGAGCGCCTCGAATGGCTCGCGCGGCAGCTTAACGAGTGGAACCAGGTCGAGATGCGGTTTGCCGGGCACCACGCAATCCCGCCAGAAATTTTGATCATGGGTGCCCGGATCGCTCGGCCCTTGGCTCGTGCCGTATGGGGCGAACAAATCGCGCAGATATTTCAGGCTGTGGCTCTCGTTTTCGCCGTCAAGTGGAAGCGATGCACTCGACGCGAGAATCCGAAGCTTATGGATCTTCGTCGGATCGTCGAGGCCCAGACGCTGAAGAAGCGACTTGATCAGAAACGACACCTCCGTGCCGGCTGAACCGCGCACTAGATGCAATTCATCGATGATGAGGAAAAAGTATGAGTCCGGATCGCTAGATAGCCAATCCCGCGTTGCTTCAAAGATCTTTTCCTCGACCTCTCGCGATAGCATAGCGCCTAACATCGACGCGTTCGTGACCAAGATGTCCGGTGGTGCCCGGTGCATATCCCATCGGCTTACCATCTCGCCGCCATCGACCGACGGGAAAATGTATCTGGTCGAATCGGGTGTCTTCTCACCAGCCGCCGCAGCCTTCCTGCATGCGTCGCCATCGTGCTGACGCGCCGCGTCCTGATCGTCTTCAAATCGGCGCATCGCTTCGCGCAGCTCGGCACCACGGCGCGCCCTCCGCGCCTTCTCGCCCTTATCCTGCGATTTCCGCGGATGCCTTTCGTAACCCGTGACGGGAGTCGAGCTGGTGTATTGTCCAAAGAATATTCGATTCCCGGCAAAGCGCTCGTCCATCACTGCGCGAGCTTCGTCGGAATCTAACGTCCGACGAAGACGGACCATCTGGTCGTCGACCAGAGCGTTCATCGGATACAGAACAATCGCGCGCAGCGCCTTGGCACGTTGCCGGCTCTCATGGCGCCGCATATGGACGAAAGAATTGCCACCCGCCCACCATTTCTCCTGAAGAAATCCGGCGTTCGGTGCTGGCCACCTTACGGCTTCGTTCGCGATGGTAGCCAAGACCGGAAGCATGAAACTCTCGGTCTTTCCCGAGCCTGTACCCGAGGTGACGACGCCTGGCTTTCCCGGGCTTACGCCGCGGAATAGCATCTCAACCTGGTGGATGTACGGATTGTAGATTGACTTGCGCTTCATCGGCCCAGCGGTGGGAGCGCCATCGAACAGACCCGACAAGGCTAATTCGACGAACGCCTCACGTCCGGCTTGGGATAGGTGGCTTAGCCTCTGGTCCGATATGACCTTTTCTAACGGATCCTTATACTGCTGATAGCGCGGAACAGGCTCGATAAAGGGCGCTGTCGCGAGCGCGCCCGCTGACTCCAGAAGCTCTCGCCGTTGATCGGCAGTCTGGGCGCTGGAGATACGAAATGCAGTCTCGACATAGGAGATGAAGAAGTCCTTGATGCGTTCGAAGCCGCCGATTGGGTCAAGCACGCGACGGCCCTCCGTTGTCGATCAGCTTCAGTGCCGGTTTCACATCGCCGGCTAGGGCCTCCAGGATATCCTTCAGGTACGGCCCGGCGTCGCCCTTCAGGATTGTCTTCGCCATGGGGACGAGTTGCGCTAGCCAGCGCGCATCGGAGATGGATAATCGAAGCGGCGCGGCCCCCATCATAGTCAATGCCACCGCAGGATCGAACGGAAGCTCTGAAATGTCTGCCACTCGGGGGAAAGCCTCATCGACGAGCGACGCCAGCGCGTGGCCTGCGGCGCCTCGCTCGATCCACCCTTCGGCGCGAAACGCCGACGGATCCTTCCGATCTTCTTCCTCGTCCTCGCCGGCTCCCGCTACGCAAAGTAGGAACGCGTTAGGGAACGAGCGACGCTTGCTGGCCCGGCGTAACGTGTCGAGCCAGAATCGGGACGGAGAGAGCTCGGCGCGACGAACCACGCAAAGCCTGACCGCTGCGGTCGACTGCACGTCGGCGAGCGCCAAGCCGAGCGCCGTCGTCGCTCCGGAGCCGGGTCGGCACCAAAGGTCGTCGTAGCTTATCACTGTGGGATCACAATCGAAGGCCGTCATGGCACTGCCCGCCAGCATCGCTGAAAGGATGTCACACACATCGTCGGCTTCGGGTCCGTCGATGACCGGAACACCTCCGCTCAGTATCAGTGTGGCGAGCCTGGCGGTGCCGCGCCTGCCAGCCTCCGTAAGAAGCTGCGATGCCTTCAACCAGTCTTGGATTTCGCCAATCAGAAGCGGCCGAGACGACGGCTCGGGCCTTGCGAGCGGAAAGAAGGGCCCTTCGTCGGCCTCCCGCGACCGGTCACCCGAACCTTTCAGCACCTCTTCCATGCGCAGCAGACGGTCTATATCCGCCTTGCGATCGACTATCTCTGACGTCAGCCTACCCACGTCGGCGGTTAGTGTCTCGATCTCTTGGACTTTCAGGCGGTGGCTTTCGTGCAGCCCGTCGCGCGCCCTCTCCAGTTCGGAAACGGCTCGCTCAAGGCCCACCTTCCTTACTTCGATCGCCGAGAGCGCGGAGCTTTTCTGACTGTCTATCTTCTCTTGCAGCTCCTGCAAGCTTGAGACTTCGAGATCGGACAACTCGGCCTCGAGCTTGCTCATCCGCTCCTGCCTGACGGCGGCGAGTTCGGCCTCGAGCGAAGTGGTCAACTGGGCAGCAAGCTCCGTCTTTTTTGCCTCAACGGTCTCTGTCGCGAGCCGCGTAATCTCCTGCTCGACGCGCGCCGCAATATCGGGGTCGCGCCGCAGCGCTGTCATGAAATCCGCGATCAACGCGGGTCGTGACACCAGAAGATCACCTAGACGGCGCGATCTTAGAATTTCTTGGACAACCTTCGGGTCAGGCTTACCGCCGTTGGACAGCTGGCCAGCAAGCTTGCCTGCGTGCGCCAGCAGCGTCGCAGCGATCGCAGCAACGGCCTTTTGATCGGCGTCCTCATTGGAGAGAGCTGCTCGCACAACCTGTTCAACGTATTGAGCGTCGCTGACCCAGTTCGTGACCCCGATCTCCGCAGATTGATGTTGCTTCTCCATCAACGACACCGAACCGCCCGGGGTCGGGATCACAAGAATCTGAGCTGGATCGAATTGGTAGATCAGCAATCGTCCCATATCCGCCGATGTGGCACGGTATCTGCCGTCTTCCGACCGGACCATCGTGACTACGACCATTTGTTCGGTGCCGATGCGAAAGACCTTCTCGCCGAGGCAACTCTCCTGGAGGCCGGTCTCGACTAGGAGCCTGCGCACCACTTCCGGACTGGAGAGACCGGACAGGTCTTCGAAAGGCAGCAGCTTACGTGCAGTTTGCGACACCCAGCGCTGGCGCCGTGGTGGTCCGTCCAACACCGGCCTCGCAATTGCCCAATCGTCCTGCTTCAAGATCGCGCGTGCGCCACGCAGTTCGATCTCGCCATCAGGCGGAAATTCGTTCTGCGACGTATGCGTGAGATCGCGCATCGTGCCATCAATTGACTGCGCGCGCGCTCTCATGAAAACGAAATCGTGCGCTCGCGTGCACTGGCCGACTACGAAGCTGTTGCTAGCGCTCATGCCCCACCCCACTCAGTCGAATTAAATGGCGTCCGCCCCGAAACGAAATGTCCATCCGTGAAGATCAGCCGGTCAACGAAGCCGCTGCGCCGAGCGGATGCAATGACGTTCCAAGACGCCCTAAGTGCCGTGCCGATGTCGACTATTCCCGGCAGGAGCTTCGCTATCACTGCAGCCTGACTTTGGTCGGCGACGTATCCGTAACCCCCAGACGGGGTTGGGCCTGCGTTTTGCAAGTTCGCGTATCGAAGCCACTGCGAAATCCGATCAGGCAGAAAGCCGTCTTGCCCGAGCCGAACAAGCCGCCCTGCATCGAAGCGATACATCGCTTTCTCAGCCACCATGTGCGCATGAATAATGGCACTACAGCGAGTAACGAATTTGCGCTCCTGCTTAGATCCCGACACAACATAGACGTCGTGATCGCGCTCACCGACATGAACCCATCTCGTAAGCCGCACGCGCGAAGAGGATTCGAGCGGCGTGAACCGATCTTTGTCCCACGACCATTCGTATTCCTGCCGGTAGGCTTCAAGCCGACGATGTGGAGCGTCGTGGAACGCCGCTAGACTTCGCCCCGGCTTCATCGCCCGCTTGATCGGCCAATCCAGCCGTTCCTTCAACTTGTCGACGGGTATGCCGACAGCGCCGATCAGCGGAAGGCTCCATGGTGAGGTCATTCGCCTAAACGTCCGCCCGCCGAGCGCAGTCACGATTTGCTTAAAGTCGCGAAGCAGCAGCGCGGGTACGCACCCGTCGACCAAAACAAAGTCCTCAGCGGACGATCGCAGCGGCACCAGAGCTATTGGAGCCAAGCTCCATGCTCGGCCACGGAACCGTGCTCGCAGAAATGGCGTTAGTACGGTGGAGTCCTGAAGGCTGCGTAGAAAGTCCCAAGGACTGACCTCCGAGGGAAGAACTCTTTCCAGCAAAGGAATTAGATCCGCCTCGCTCCATCCTCCACGTCCTTCTGCATAGATCGCCTCGAGAAGGTCGTCCACGGACTCGGGGACGTGGTCCCAGCCTTGGGGAGGCTCAGCGACACGCGACCGCAGCTCGACCACATCGTTCCATTCAGGGATGTCCACGACATTCGTTAGCGGGCGAACGTCGTGGACGAACGCGTTAGCGACAAACTGAAGTCGCGTTGCAGTCGTCACCGATCCTTTGAGCTCGTACGCACCGCCCAGAGGTCGCGGAGTCTTGATTGCGTAGAGATTGGGTTCGATCTCTCTGCACGTTAACGGGAATGCGTCAGGATTGCCGTCGGCGCTGATCGTTGGCACCCCAAGGTCCGTTTGGATCTTCGGCAGCACCGTGCGCCTTCCGAGCCAATGATGTCCGGTCCGGATGCCGCCCGCCACCGTCACGCCCGAGATCATCGGCTGCATGTCATCTTTCTCGAGCACTCGCTGCAAGGCATTCTCGACCTTGGCAATCGACACAGGATCGACCGTGAGGCTCCAGTCGCCGCTGGCGCACAGTTTACCGAGCTTCTGCCCTACCGCGGACGTCAACCGGCGGCAAAGTCCAACTTTAACCTCGCCTCGACATTCGGAGAAGCGCGGCACCGCAGACCAACGCGCAGTCCCCACGCGCTTAAAAATAACGTACCCCGCCTCCGCGACCTTCCGCAGATTGGAGTCGCCGAGCTTTCCGACCATCTCCACCGCGGACTGCAGCGTCGAGTGCTCGCTTCTGCCGTTGGCTTTTCCAGCGACGTCGATCCTGAATTGAAGCAACCCGTCTTCGTCGGGATAAATCTCGAGAGAGACGTCCGTGGGTAGATCGATGTTTCTCGACGCGGCGACCGACAGCACGAACTTCCAAAACCGGTGATCGGCCAGAGCGCGCTGTCCGCTCAGATAAGATCGGTAGAATTCGTCGAAGGCATCGTGCAATCCTGGCGAGGCGCTCGCACGATCGACTAAGTTGCGCAACGTCGCCAACATCGCGCGTTCGTCGGCAGCGATCCCAGGGTGCTGGTCAAAGAAATGACCGAGAAACGTGCGATCCCGGCGAGACGGGAACGAAAGCCTTAGCGAGTAGCCAATCTGAACCCAGCCATCATCGTCTGGAAGAACGAGCTTGCGATATGGCTTGCCCAACTTCGCCTGACGGGCAAGCCAATCGCGTAGCGACCTCCACATGGCGGCAACACCAGAGAGCTTCGAGAAGCTACGATCCGCTCCGAGGAATGCTGCCAGCTTCGACCTAAACTCGCTGAGACCTTGCGCATCAGCGCCATCGAATTGGCTGTCAACGAACATCGTCAGCGCGAGATAGGCAAAGCAGCCGGAACAATCCGGAGCAAGCCTCCTGTTGAAACTCCCGTCCTCGAGAGCAGAATACAAAGCCCATCTACTGCTCAGAAGCGCCTTCTTGAATGAGGCAACCGCCTGGGTGCCTGCGGATACATCCGCGCCGGCCGCGAGCGCCAGCGTCTCAGGGCTAATATCGAACGATCTGATCGGACCGATGCCTTCACCCGCCACCGTCAGGAAACGGCGCGTAAGCGCTTCTTCCCAGTCAGCAAGGTTGGTCGGCAGATCTGCGTGCATTTCAGATTCTCAGCTCCGGCCCGTCTCGACCACCACGCCGTCGAGCAATGCGCGCAGACCGCTTAGGACTATTCGCGCTTGTACCGCGAGCCTTCTTCACCGAACGCAACAGGGGCATCAGTAGTCTTGTGCGCAGAAAGGATACGACTGGCACGGCCACACCATCGCCAATCACTCTGAACGCATAGTCATAGGTTTCCGGAAGTTGATAATCGGGCTTCAGCCCCATGAGAGACGCGGCTTCTGCCGGTGCAAGAAGGCGCGTGCGCACATTCGAGCCTTTCACGATGATGACACGCGGCCTCGAGCCTCCGCCTTTGGGCGTCCGCAAGCAACCCGCCAAACCGCTGAAGCATATCTCAGCCCGCTGCACGGTCTTTCCATTTGATGGGCGCATCCGAAGAGAGAGCGTCCCCACCATACGTTTGCCAGACTTCTTGGCTTCGGAAAGCTTCCCCCGATTCATGTCAGACATCATGCTGATAAGACGCCTCGTTTCGGCGGCTGTATGCCATTCAACGCCGATCGGCTTATCGTTCACGATCTTGTTGAGTGTCTGCTTCATCTTCGGCGAAGAGCCAAGATCGAACCAAATCCACTTCTCTCGGCATTGCGGCGACAGCTTCTCGACGGCCTTCACCATCGGATCCGGATGCCACGTCGGATGTGGCTCCTCACGAACGAGCTCGGTCGCGATTTTGGCCGACTTCGAAACGGCGACAATGAAAACCCGCGGCCTAGACTGCGGAACGAAATGCCGTGCATCGACCACGACCCCGCCGGCGCGCATTCCCAGTCGGTCGAGCGCTGTGACGACCGCCTTGAATTCCTCGCCACCGTTGATGGTCAAAAGACCAACAACGTTCTCGAGCACGACCATCCTCGGCAGACGGCCGTTGGCCTTCAGACTTTTCATCAGGTCGACGAATGCCCAAAATGTCCCGGATCGTGTGCGATTGGCGCCTGTTGCCTGGCCGATGCCTAAACCATTGCCCGCCGTAGAAAGATCCTGACAGGGAAAAGACGCCCAGGCGAGGTCGACACGTCGTCCGAGGTCATCCACTCTTACACTGTGAATGTCGCCTTCAAGTATTTCGGCTTCGCCCCAGTTGCTCGCATAGACCTTCACTTTGAGCGGATCAAAATCGTTCGCGAACTGGCACGTCCACCGACCTCCTAGGCCAGCACGCACCATGCCACCGCCTGCAAAAAATTCGAGATAGCTGGGCACTTCAGAAGAACCTCGAAGTTCTTACAGCCGCATTCACTGCTCCATCACCAACACCCTTATTCGCGCCAAATCGAGTCATCGCCTCCAACAACGTCACCGAAAAGGCAGCAACGAGCTCTCCGCCGGCTGGACGAATGCGCCAACCGCCTTGCAACATGTTCTTGAAGACACGCCCCCGCGTCATTTCTGCCCCTCCGGCGCGACCGAATTCTTTGCACCTGAAAGTACCAAAATCGTCGCATAGGCTGTATCGGGCGACAAGCACAACCACGATAGTCTTTAGACGATAATTGTCATCACACGGTCGACGCGACGCGCGGTCGCTATCCTCTTCGCTGGCAAGGGTCCGCTGGTTCGCTTTCTCTCAGGAGCCGGTCCCTCAGCATGCCTCCCGTTTTTCTTTATGGGCAATGGCTTAGCGGCAGGCAGTTTAGCTTTCCGACACCATCAAAACGTCATCGCAACAAACGCACGTCGCAACCGAGACTGAGAATAAGACTGAGACAAATTGGCCCTAATACAACCGCATCAGGCGTTTGTTTTTTCTGTAGATAGCAAACGGAGCAGTTCGCCCGGGCCGCCCTTGGCTACCCGGCTCTCCGGGGGAAGTCGCCGGACTTACCTGTGCTCTCAGGGCGTGGCCCCCTTTCCCTTCCCCCTTAGGCATTGGTATTATCCGCCTCGAAATGGCATAGGCCATTTCGGGGCGTGAGAACCCCTTCGGTTAGGCGGTCTTTTAAGTGCACCGTCAAGCACTCCTCGACCTATATGGTCGGGGAGGCACACATGTATGTACAGGGCGGAAGCCTAAAGATGTGTGCGGCTCTCCTAACCGAGGCTTCTCAACTCCCCGATCACCAGAGCGGGGTGGGGTGTAGCAATGTCTTTTTTAAAGACGAGCGTTTTTTGGGTTTTCTTATTTGCATCGCCTACTGCATGGGCTCAAAATGCAACGCAAGACTTCAAGAAGGTTGAGGCCGACAATGGGTCGGCCTACGCGATTGATCTCAATTCAATTGCCAAACGAGGGCGAGAGACTGTTGCGATCATCTGCCCAGTAGAAGCCGGCGTCTGCGTACCACGAAATATGTTTCGTGTGGCCTTCGATTGCAAAGGACACTATGTCGACATTGACCACGGCGGCGGCCCGACCGCTGCCCCGCCTCACTCGCTTATTGGCCGCATGGCGGACATAGCCTGCGCCAAGACTAGCAGCCGGCTCAATAAAGAAGAAACGCCAAGCGCAGTCACTATTTATCATGCAAGCTACGTTCTTGCGGGATTCCTTCTCAGAGCAGCCAGAGCCTGCGAATTAGATAAGGGCGCCATTGAGTTGGCTTTCTCTGTGATAAGCAGTGATGAGATGAAAGCATTCACTAAAGCTTATCCAACGACAAGTGCGGCCTGGATGGGAGAGGGCTCGGACAATTTCAATAAAGCCACAATGAAAGCTGGCCTTAAGTCTGAATGCAATTTTGCACGGGACATCTTAAAAAAAACAGCGGACTCTATTCCGACACATCCACGATAGACAGGCGACCAAGCCGCTACGGATATCACCTTACTCAACACGAAATATTGCCGGCCGTTCACAGTAAGCGGCTTACCGACAGTAATTGCCCAAAGACGTCACCATTGTAATTTTGGAGCAATCTTCGCGCTAGACTTCTCACTTGACTGGACCTTGACCAAACCTGCCCCCGCAGGTTGGTCAGGGCTTGGCATGGCTCCGCCCTTTCCCTCCCTCCGGTATGCCTCCCGGCAATCCGTAGAGCCGCTCACTAGGCGGACCGCGCCTCGGGCGCGGCAGGTACTCAGTCCCTTTGCCTTTCGGCCCGCCGTGTTTTTCCCACGACGCCTCCGAGAGCTTTTTTGGGCGCTCTCACGATCCTCTGCTGAGGACGGGGGTGAGCCCGCCTGCCGACAGAAGCCGTCTCTCGACCCTCCGGGGTTGCCGGTACCGTTTGGTTGCGGGTTGCAATGGGCACAGCAGCGCCCGCTCTGAATTTCCGATGCACGATGGCATTTAGCGTTCGGCGCGCTACCGCAGTTTTCGAGTGCGGTTCTCACTGACGTTCATCGACGGCGCGCTTCTCCGAAGCGCCGCCGGCCGGCGGGACAACGCAGTATCAAGACCGCCTGCTATTCTGACGATCCAAGAAAAACGATATTGGGATCCTTCGTGCCAACATCACCTTCTCGGAGACGCCGATTGAGTTATTCCGACTGCTCTCGAGCAAGTTGGCAATAATTGCGGGCAGGCGATTTTGGGCGCGATAGCCCCCGACCAGCCATGGAATGCACCAAGGGATTGGTTGGAGTTTCCGTCAATCGCGGGAACTCATTCCATCGCACGAAGACCGTACGAGTATCGTCAACGGTCCATCTTGCGGCGGCGCCTACGGTTGACTGTAAGCCGTCATAAGGCATCAACTCATGCCTCGAAACTATCCTGACATCCGGATCTACCCCCGCCTCTAAAAGCAATCTCGCTCCATCGAGGAAGGGCTGCCTTGAGATAACCAACGGGCGGCTCGACGCTTCAAGGCGGGCGTAGAAACGCCCCCGGCGCGATTCAGTTTCTTTAACAATAAGACGGACAAAGCGGCTGGAATTTATCGCCACTATGAAGCGATGATAGTCGGAGGCGAATAGCCAAAATAGCTCCCTTTTTGACGGTCGCCCGACCGGCCTTGAAAGCACGGGTTCAACACAACATTTTTCGATCATTTCAAGCGCCCCCGAATGAGCATCGCGGAAATCACGCGGCTTCGTGAGGTGGGGCGCCCCCCACCAAAGGCAAACTCCTCAAAAATGCACGGTAATCCTCATCGAGAATGATTGTTCGCCGACCGAGCTTTCGGGCCAAAAGCTTCCCATCGGAAATAGCCTTGAAAATCGCGGTTCGATTGAGAGTGCCCTCATCGATAAGTTGATCGATTGTGTGTGCGGTTCGTGACATGATTACCTCGCAATAAACGCATTGAGTTCAGCTGCGTTCGAACGAGGATACCAGGGCTTTAAAGCAGTCTTCCCGGCACCCGATAATTTCTCGGAAATCCCGACGACAAAAAAAGTCGGGAGCCATTGAGCTTCAACCGGTTATGGTTCCCGGAAAAAATTTTCTGATACGATCTTCCAGCATAGTTTTGGATGGCTTTTTGAGGTGACTTTCATCTTCAAGCCGAGCCATGACAAACCTAAAGATGTCAGCTTTGGACGCGCCTTTTCGTTGGGACAGGCCCTTTTTGATGAAGAGATCAATGACTTTCCAATCAATGCGCGCGCGTCCGTCTTTTTTTGGGACTTCCAGTTCATTAATTTCCCGACCGAATGACGGAATTTTCTTTAAGCGAATACCAAGGCAAAATATTTGAGTGCCGTCAGATGCCACCCCATCATCGAGTTCATTGTCGACTTCAAAAGCGCTCTCTCGATCTTTCGGCAAAAGCTTCAAATACTTTAGTTTCGATGGGTCCAAGACCGTCGCCTCAGCGAGCGGAGAACCTATGCAGCAAACGAGTTCGGCGATTCCATCCCGAAGCGCTCGGTTGAAGCGGTTAGTCATGGCTCGATACAGAACTTCCGAAAATCGGCTTATCGGAATACGATCGTCGTTCAGATGAACGACTAGGGATGGGTCCTCTAAATCTCGAAAAAATTTTCGGGGGACGCCAGAGGGACCGCAGAAATTTGAGACAAAGTCATCCTCGGCATAGCGATATCCGATCGGATCGACCCAAAACAAACCACCTTGGCTATCTATAATTAGATCGGTCCGAGAAAACGTGACAACCGCCCGGGCGGTATCGCGTTGAGAGTAAGAAGAAACAACCACATCGATTTCTTGTTCGCGCGAGATGTCTTTGATTAGCGCGTCGAAGTTTGAATACCAGCTAGATGTTGTTAAAAATTGAGGCGCGAATAAAAAGGGGCCACGATGAAGTGGGAAAAGGCCTCCTACGGACAACTTCGCCATGGCGGACTCCCAACGTCCGTTGTGGTTTGATCGCCCGGCGTTCCAGCGCCGGGCGATTACTTCATTGCTTGTCCGCCGAAATTATCCATCCTGACAATGTTGTCTACAGCAGGTGTAGCGCCAACAATATCGCGCAAATGCTTATCCCAAGCGTCAAGCGCAAAACGTTTGCGGTCAATTCTATCTGTTCGATTGTAGTGCTTAGTCAGAATGCGCGTAACATTGCTACCTATTTCATGACCAATTACCGCGGCCACGACTTCGTGAGAAACGCCTAGATCAACAAGGCCCGTAGCCACGGTCCTTCTAAGATCGTGAGATACGAAGTGCTCCAGCGGCATACGACACCTTCGATTTCCCAATGCGCATGCGACGTCGTTACTTCTCAGTATGCGACCATTTTCACATCTGAAGAGCGCTCCTCGCTGAACATTTTTTAATCGGACTGCCAAGATTTCCCTTGCGAGACCGACTATCGGCGTCAACCGAGGCTTTTTGTTTTTTGAACGTTGCGCTGGCAGCGTCCAAATCCAAGCAGATTGATCGATCTCCTCTGCTGAGATTCCCGCTGATTCGCCAATGCGGGTGCCCAAGCATAGCTGCAACCGCAGAGCATCAGCCATGTCGGGTGTTAGATCAGGCGTAGAAAGCCAAACCCAAAGCCGTTTGATCTCTTCACTGGATAGTATTCGATCACGAAGTTCACCGAGACTGTAGCTTTTAAGCCCGCTGACGGGGTTCTCAGATACGATATCCTGACCAACAGCATAGCTAAACATCGCGCCGATACTTTGCCGTTGTTTCTCGGCTTCTCGCAAAACTCCGCGATCCGCGGTAACGTTCAGAATCTGTCGAACATCGCGGCGCCTGATCTCCTCGGCTGGCCTATTTTTGATTGGTGCGAGCGCTCGCCGAAGACGAAGCTCGATTTCGTGTTTTGTCCTTAGCTTTCCGCACGCGCGTTTCAAATATTCCGTCACCAGCTCGTCTACCGTCATGCGGGCAGCGGCAACCTCCTTTGCCCTTTTCTCTTCCGCAACCAAGTCTCTACCCGCCTGCGCAGCCCGTCCAATCTCGGTTGCGCGCTTTCTGGCATCTTCAAGGCTTACGGCTGGGAAAGCGCCTAGCGCTTTCCTACGAACTGTAGACGACCCTCTGATGCGGAAAACGGCGTCCCAGCTTTTTAAGCCTGATGGAGCGACCCGTACCCCCAATCCTGGACAACGCACATCTGATATTCGGTAAGCAACGTCTTGCGGTTGCAGCGTCTCGATTGTCCGGTGAGTCAACCCCTTCCCGAAAAGCATTTTTCCAACCACCTGATTGCCCTCCCGTGGCAACGCCATTGCAACGATCCCCGCAGGCCTAAGCGCATCCCAACAGAACTTTGTCGAACAAAATAAGACATTAAGCATTTGATTTTACTTTGCAAATCTGCACAGAACGGGACGATGCGGGATGTATCAGGACGGTATTAAAAGGGCTGGATGCAGACGTGGATCGTGCATATGCGCTCGCCGCGACAACTGATCCGGCAAAGCGGATTCGCCGGATTCTTCACGCTCAACCTTCTCGTCGGCGGCAATGTCATGACCGCGCTTGCCTACCCCGTGCTGATCGGCGCGTGTCTCGTAGAAATCGGTCTCAATGCTGCCGGCAGCACGGCACTGGAGATGTTCTCCGGGCCGTTCGTCGAGTTACATTTTGCAACTATTGCCGCAGGCTATCTTTCAACCGTGGCGGTGTCGCTGATCGGCCTCGCGCGCCGAAGGCTTCTGCATCATGCCTGGGTGCTACTGCTGACGCCGTTCTATTGGGCGTGTCTTTCGGCTGCGGCCTGGCGGGCGCTGCTGCAACTCATCCGCGATCCGTATCACTGGGAAAAGACCGAACACGGCCTCGCGCAGCATTCGCGTCTCGCAGCACGCGCAATGACGAGCGGTCAGAAATAGCGCTTGAGATCGGCGGCAGCCTGTTGCGGCGTCTGCTTCAGGTTGAACGGCACGACAAAGCGGCCTTCGCGATCCAACAGATAGACGGCAGCCGTGTGGTCCATCGTGTAATCGCCGTCCTTCAAGGGAATCTTCTTCGCATAAACGCGATATTCCTTGACCACCTTGGCCACCGCCTCGGGCGAACCGGAGAGACCTTTAAGGTGCGGATCGAAGCTCTGCAGATATTCCTTCATTACCGTCGGCGTATCGCGCTCGGGATCAACGGAGATGAAATAGGCGTTGACGCGATCGGCATCAGGCCCCATCGCGCGCAGCACCTCCGACATTTCGAACAGCGAGGTCGGACAGATATCCGGGCAATGGGTATAGCCGAAGAACATCAGCGTCGGCTTGCCCTGCAGGTTCTTCTCCGTGACGGTCGCGCCGGTCTGGTCCGTCAACTGAAAAGGACCGCCGATCGACGAAGCGGGCGTGCCGGTCCGAAATCCGCCGACCAGAAAAAGAACACCCATCAACCCGATTGCAAGGCTGACGACGAAGGCGGCAATGACGACGCCCGGCCGCGTTGAACTTGTTGCCATAGGAACCTGAAGAATTGGAATCCTGACAGCGGAGATGCTGTTCCCGTTCAAATAGCCATGAAAGACCTCATGGGCAAGCAAACCGCCCGCGCATGAGGCATGCAGCGATCACATCATGGCGAGGCAAGATGCCGCTGTCGCAGCGTCAGCGAACCGCCGCGGAAGCGTGAGCGTCCATGTAGCAGGGTTTGTACATCGACGTCAGCTGTTGTCCGCGCAGGAAAATCATCCGCGGCTTCAACCCACCGTGCCGCGCGATCCAGCGGCGGATCGAGGCCGGATACATCCGGTAGAGCATGTGGGTGGCTTCGACGTTGGTGACCGGACGGCCGCCTGCGCCCGGGTCCCACGCGGCGTGGAAGCCGAGGCTGGCGCGCGAGGTGACGCAGATGCGATCATGCGGAACGGCGCCGAGCACGATGGTGCAGGCGGACGCGCACAACCCGTCGATCACGACCGTGTCGCCGGAGGTGCGGATGCTCTGGTATTTGTCGACATAGGTGCCGATGCGCCCGCCGCGATCATCAGAGATGCGGACCACCGCATGGCTCGCGGTCAATCCAGCCAGCAGCAACACGCCCGCCAACAATCCGGTCACGAATCTCATCGTCGCGTCCCCCACCCGGCTGCGTCGCCAAATTTGGCTGTGTCACCAAGGCATCGACAGCGTGTTGCGAGTCCGGAGTTTTGTCCAGATCGATGCGCTCAAGCGCGAATGATTTCGATGTGGTGTTGCACTGTGGATGCAGTTCGCGGGAACTGCGTGACTAAAGCATCACGGCGGGAACACAATGAGAGACTGGAGCGGGCGAAGGGAATCGAACCCTCGTATGCAGCTTGGGAAGCTGCCGTTCTACCATTGAACTACGCCCGCGAAGTCCGTTCCACCATCGCCCAACCGCCCGCATTTTGCAAACGCGACAATTGCAAACGTGACAACAATGAGACGACGGCGACGTTAACCAAACGGCGTCAGGTGGGCGCGCGGAAATGTTTGGAGAGCTTCAGCCCCTGCCCCTGATAGTTCGAGGCGATGCGGGTGCCATACAGCGTATCCGGCAACGCCAGCATCTTCTCATAGACGAGGCGGCCGACGATCTGGCCGTGCTCGAGAATGAAGGGCACTTCACGCGAGCGCACCTCGAGCACCGCGCGTGATCCCTGTCCGCCCGCGCCCGCGTGGCCGAAGCCGGGATCGAAGAAGCCCGCATAGTGAACGCGGAATTCGCCGACCAGCGGATCGAACGGCACCATCTCGGCGGCGTAGTTCGGCGGCACCTGCACCGCTTCCTTTGACGCGAGAATGTAGAACTCGCCGGGATCGAGAATCAGGCTGCGGTCCGGCCGGGCCTGGATCGGCTCCCAGAAATCCTCCACCGCATAGCCGCCGCGCCGGTCGATATCGACGACGCCGGTGTGGCGCTTGGCGCGATAGCCGACAAACCCGTCCGAGCCCTCGCCCGACAGATCGACGCTGACCGCGACACCGCCGGTGAGATCGGCGTTCTCGCAATCGACGAGACGCTCGCTCTGATGCAGCGCCTCGAGTTCGTCATTGTCGAGCAGCGGCGCGCCGGTGCGGAAGCGGATCTGCGACAGGCGCGATCCCTGACGCAGCAGAACCGGAAATGTTTTCGGACTGATCTCGGCATAGAGTGGGCCATGATAGCCCGCGCCGATCATGTCGAAACGACGCGTGCCGTCCGCGATCACGCGGGTGAAGACATCGAGACGTCCGGTCGAGCTCTTCGGATTGGCCGACGCCAGAATCGAAGGCGGCAGCGCGAGGCTCTCAAGCAGCGGCACAATATAAACGCAATTGGTTTCGAGTACCGCGCCGTCGGACAGATCGACCTCGTGCAGTTTCAATTCGTCGATGCGCTCGGCGACCGTGGTGTCCGGGCCGGGCAGAAAGCTGGCCCGTACCCGGTAAGCCACCTCGCCCAGACGCAGATCGAGGCTCGCCGGTTGGATCTGGCTCTCCACGAACGGAAATGCCGGCAGAATCAGGCCATCTTCTTCCATGGCCGCGATCATGCGATCGGGCAGAATACCGCTGGCATTGGCTGGGAGAGAGAAGGCCAAATCCGGTCCCCTCGGGATTGAGCTATGCATAGAACCCTACCCCGTTATCCGATGGGTTGCTTGACGGAAAGAGCCGTGCGGATTAAGCCTCAGACTTATCCCGTGGTGATTTGGGCCGGCCGGCTTGCAGCCACGTAAAATAAGTCGCTAAACAGGCCGCGGACCTCGCGCCCCCGGCTGTTGGATTTTTTCCAGGCCGGTTTTTTTGTGCGCCTCGCTGCCTGGCGGGACGCCATTGGAGGTCCATAATGTCCGACGCAAAAAGCGCCCCTGATCTGTCCCGCTACCGCCCCGAAACCCGCCTCGTCCATGCCGGAACGATCCGCTCCGAATTCGGCGAGATGTCGGAGTCGCTGTTTCTCACGCAGGGGTTCGTCTACAAGACCGCTGAGGAATGCGAGGCGCGCTTCAAGGGCGATCTTCCCGGCTTCATCTATTCGCGCTTCTCCAATCCGACTGTGGCGATGTTCGAGCGCCGCATGGCAGCACTTGAAGGCGCCGAAGCCGGGCGCGCTTTCGCGACCGGCATGGCGGCGATGACCACCGCGATGCTCGCGCCGCTTCAGGCCGGAGATCACGTCGTCGCTGCAAAGGCGCTGTTCGGCTCCTGCCGCTATGTCATCGAAACGCTGCTGCCGCGCTACGGTATCACCTCCACGCTGGTGGACGGCCGCGATCTCGATGCATGGCGCAAGGCGATGCGCCCCAACACCAGGACGCTGTTCCTCGAAAGCCCGACTAACCCGACGCTCGAAGTCGTCGACATCGCCGCAGTCGCCGATATCGCCCATCAGGGCGGCGCGCGTCTCGTGGTGGACAATGTGTTCGCGACGCCGCTTTGGCAGAGTCCGCTCGAGCTCGGCGCCGACGTGGTGGTTTATTCGGCGACCAAGCACATTGACGGACAGGGCCGCTGTCTCGGCGGCATTATCCTGTCGTCGGAGCAATTCATCATGGAGCACATCCATAATTTCTTCCGACAGACCGGACCTTCGATGTCGCCGTTCAATGCGTGGGTGCTGCTGAAGGGACTGGAGACGCTGGGAGTGCGCGTCAAGGCGCAGACCGAAAGCGCGGGCAAGATCGCCGACGTGCTCGCCGCACATCCGAAAGTGACACGGCTGATCTATCCGGGCCGCGCCGATCATCCGCAGGCCGATATCATCAAGAAGCAGATGCGCGCCGGCTCGACCATGATCGGTTTCGAGGTGAAGGGCGGCAAGGCGGGCGCATTCCGCGCCTTGAACGCTTTTCAGGTCGCGTGCATCTCCAACAATCTCGGCGACTCCAAGAGCATCGTCACCCATCCCGCCACCACGACGCATCAGCGCCTGACGCCGGAGGAACGCGCCGAACTCGGCATCAGCGACGGCTTCATCCGTCTCTCGGTCGGCCTCGAACACGTCGACGACCTGATCGAGGACGCGCAGGGCGCGCTGGAGAAAGTGTAAGCGGCACCCATCGCCGGACAACAAAAAGCCCGCCATTCCGGCGGGCTTTTTCATTCGCGTCACATTGGTCGAAGGCTCATCACGCTTCCCGGCCTCTCGGCCCCCGGTTCGGCCCTGGCCTGGTCGACCGATTTGATGATGGTGTCGCCAAGCAACTGGGCGAAACAGGCATAGCCCCAATCGTTCAAGTGCAGTCCGTCGGAAATCGAGAAGCTTTCGAACGGCAGTTTCTCGTCCTCATGCCATTGCCGCATCACCTCGAAGCGCGGGAAGACCGAAACATGACGCAGCCGTCCAACATCGCGGATCAGTTGCACCATCTTGTTGGCGCCTTCCTTCTTCGCGGTCACGGCGGGCACGTATTGCGGATCGATCAGCACCACGTCGGCACCGGTGGCCTGTATCTTGGCGACGCCGGCCTCCACCATCGATGCGACGCCTGAGGAATCCTCGCCGCGCACCACTGTGTTGGTGCCGAGCTGCCAGATCACGAGGTCAGGATTGGAATCGAGCACGCTCGATTGCAGACGCTGGACCATCTGCGGCACTTCCTGACCGCCCATGCCGCGATTGATGACGCTGATGCGCGCCCGCGGATATTTCCGCCGAAGCTGTTCGGCGAGGCGGCTCGGATAGGTGTAGGTGGACGATGTCGTGCCGTAGCCCGCGGTTGACGACGATCCCAGCGCCACGACGGTGATCGGTTCTCCCGCGTTGAGCCTGCGCGCCACGCGAGGCAGCGAGGCGGAGACCGCACCTGCGCCTTTCGGCGGCAAGCATGGAATGCGCGTAAGGATATCGCCGGCCCGGCTCGCGGCATTCCGCGCCGCTTCGATCGCCTTGCCGGTCAGGCCGGGCTTGGCCGGAGCCGCATCGGCAGTTGGCTGCGTTTCCGGCTGGCTTGCCGAGGTCTCGCCCGCAGCGAGACACGGCGCGCCCGCAAGCACCCCGAGAAGCCCTGCCGCAGCGAGCAGCCTGGTACCGCGCCGATACATCGTCAGCGTACCCCGAGCTCGGAAGGGTTGATGTGAGCCGCCTCGATCACAAGCTTGGACAACGCGCGCCCGAGGCAATCATGCACCCGCGCGGCGACGCCGATGCTGTGCGCCTGTGCGAACAGGTCGAAATCGCCCGCCTCGCTCCAGGCGCGCATGATCGCAAAACGGTCGAACAGCGGCGCACCGTGTTCCTGCGCCACCACGCGCAGCGTGTCGTTGTAAGTGGTAGCCGCCAGTACTGTTTCCATGCGCGGGCTGTATTGCAGGTTCATCAGGATCACGTCGGCATCCGTCTTTTGCAGGGCAGCGAGACCGGTATCGAGCGCGGTACGAAAATCGTCCGGATCGACCGCGCGCATCGCGTCGACGGTCCCGGTCTGCCACACCACCAGCGTCGGCTTCCGATCCTGCATGATCTTGTCGATCTTCGCAGCGACATCGGCGGCCGTCTCCTTGGGATGGAGGTCGGTCGTCACGCTGATCTCGATACCCGGAAGCTTGCTGCGAAGGGCCGCCTCGAAGCGCGCCGGATAGGAGTTTGCGGCGCCGTCCGGCCCACTCAGCACGGAGGAACGGCTGCCGATGACCAGCACACGAATGGGAGACCGCGCCTTGAAGGCCTCCTGTACGTTCGCCAGGGTCGCATCGGTGCTGAGCAGATAGGCCGGCACGGAACAGAAATGGGCGTCGTCCGCCACGGCCGGCGTCACCACCAGCCACGCCAGAATCGCCATTCCCGCGATCCGCATGGTCCTCATCAACTGCTCCCGACCAGATCGGCGCTGACCGCGATCGCGGGCCGCTTGCCGCTCTTGCTCACCTCTGCCTTGTACCATGACAAAAGCCATGCGGCGCAGGACATGATGACCAGACCGGTCATACTAATGACGAAATGCAGCCCTGCTCCACCTGAGGTTTCCGCCAGGACAAAATGCCCGGCGAAGGCGAGGAACACGCCGATGCAGAAGATTTCCAGCGAATGCTGCCCGCACAGGATGATCGGCCGCAGCCATGGCGATTTCAGCCCCGGCCAGTCCTTCGGCAGGTAACGGACGACGACCGCCGCGAGGGCCAGGAAATGGGCAAACCGCAGCACATCAAGGTCGGTTTTGTTGATCGGATACATCCAGCTTTCCAGCCAGCCCGGCAGATAGCCGTGGAGCTGGGGAACATGCCAGGTCAGCGTCACGTAGAAAGCGAACAGAAGATAGGCCACCGCCAGCACGAACGTGACCCGCGAGGCGAGGATCGGCGCCATCCGCCGCGCCCCACCTAGCGCGCACCATGCGCCGAACACGAACAGCAGCTGCCATGCAAATGGATTGAACACCCACACGCCGTGCGGATAGGCCGGCAGCGCAAAGCCGAATTGCCAGGTCAGCGCATAGAGAAAGACCGCCAGCGCCAACGTAACATCGGGTATGCGGCGCATCAGCCAGAGCGTGAACGGCAGGAACAGCATCAGCACGATATAGAGCGGCAATACATCCATGTTGACCGGCTTGAACTTCAATAGCAGCGCCTGGATGATGGTGACGTCCGGGTGCTTGAGGAAATCGAGAATTCCCATTTCCTCCGAATAAAGCGGGTTCTCGAAACTCGTCGCGATGTATGAAATCTCGGCGAGATAGATCATGAACAGAAAGACGTGCGCCACGTAGATCTGCCAGACCCGCTTGAAGATACGCGCGCTCGAAATGATGAAGCCGCGCTCCTCCATCGCCCGGCTGTAGACGAAAGCGGCAGTGTAGCCCGAAATGAAGATGAAGATTTCGGTCGCGTCGCTGAAGCCGTAATTGCGGATGGTCAGCCAGGTTAGAATGTTCGGCGGCAAATGGTCGATGAAGATCAGCCACAGCGCGAGCCCGCGAAACAGATCAAGCCGCAATTCGCGCTCGCCCGTTCCCACAGGAAGAATGGGTTTCCCGACATCCTTTGGAACAACCTTGGGTTCGGGCGCTGGTGCAGTCAGGGTTGTCATCGGCTCGAACGGTTCAGGGACAATGCGCGAAAGTCATCGGCAAGATAGAGCTTCGGCAAGCAGCCGCAAACCACAACGGTGGAACCTCACTTCGATTTGCACTCTGCCAGACGAAGGCCATGCACAGCCCAATGTGAACCGCGGTTGAACGACAGGTCGCCATCAAGAACAGCTCTGAACCGGCGGGGTCGTTTTGCCATTGCCTGCGCTTAGGTCTATCATTGAGGCTCAAGCATCCGATTCAAGCAATGTACAGCGCCGTCACCCGTCAGATTGAAGTCCTCGTCGAACCCGAGTTCCTTCCCGAACGCTCGTCCCCCGAAAACCGGCAATTTTTCTGGGCTTACAGCATCGTGATCGTGAACGAGGGCAGTGAGACCGTGCAGCTCAAAACCCGGCACTGGATCATTACCGACGGTCTTGGCCAGCAACAGGAAGTCCGCGGTGAAGGCGTGGTCGGCGAACAGCCCGTCATCGGGCCGGGCGAACGCTACGAATACACGAGCGGCGTGCCGCTCACGACGCCCTCAGGCTTCATGACAGGCAGCTACCAGATGGTGACGGAGAGCGGAGAAAAGTTCGATCTCGCGATTCCACTGTTCTCGCTCGACAGCCCGGACGGCAAGCGCACGCTGAACTGACAGCGACACTTCAGCGCAACCGCACCGTCAGCCCTCCACACCCGCTTCCTGCGGCGTGAACTCATAGATCGAGCTACAGAACTCGCACGTCACCACAACCTTGCCGTTCTCGACCATGTCGGCACGATCCTCCGGATCGAAGCTCGCCAGCATGCCCGCCACCGCTTCGCGCGAACAGGTGCAGCTCGCATGCAGCGGCAGGCTCGGAAACACCCGCACGCCACGCTCATGAAATAGCCGGAACAGAAGCCGCTCGCCCGACAGATCGGGATCGATCAGTTCGACATCCTCGACGGTCGCGAACAGCGACTGGCTCTCGGTCCAGGCATCATCTTCTTCCACCGCGTGCGGCGTGCTGCCTTCCGGTGCATCGCCCGGGTGCAGATCGGCCTGCTTGGCGCGCTCCGGCGCCTTCGGCAGAAACTGGATCAACGCACCGCCGCCGCGCCAGCGATGCTTCGGCCCATCGCTGCCGCCACGCAATTCCTCGCCGACCGCGAGCCGAACGCGCGTCGGAATCTGCTCCGAGCGCAGGAAGTACTCGTGCGCGGCTTCTTCCAGCGATCCGCCCTGCAGAGCGACGAGGCCCTGATAGCGGCTCATGTCCGGCCCCTGATCGACAGTCATCGCGAGATGGCCGTGACCGAGCAGTTCACCGGATGACAGGCCGGGCTTCAGCCGCGTCTTATCGAAGCGTGCATAGGCGCGCAGCCGGTCCGGCGCGATGAAATCGACAACGATCAGCGACACCGGCCCATCGGTCTGGGTCTGCAGGATAAAACGTCCGCTGAATTTCAGCGACGAGCCGAGCAGCGTCGTCAGCACGATAGCTTCGCCGAGCAGCTTGCCGACCGGCGCGGGATAATCGTGACGCATCAGGATGTCGTCGAGCGCGGGCCCCATGCGGGTCAACCGCCCACGAACATCCAGCGCACTGATTTCAAACGGGAGCACCGCATCGTCGACGGGAACGGCCGACGGCGCGCGTATAGAACCTTGATCCGCCATGGGCGACCTTTTTTCCAGTGTCCTGAGAGCAAGACCGCAATGTAGGAAGCACCACCTACGATTCAAGCGCTGCAGCGTCTACCCGACGGCTCCCATGCACCATGCGAGAATGCCCTTGTGTGCGTGGAGACGATTTTCCGCCTCGTCGAACACCACAGATTGCGGCCCGTCGATCACTTCATCGGTGACTTCCTCACCGCGATGTGCCGGCAGACAATGCATGAAGATCGCATCACGGTTTGCCAATGACATCAGCTTCTCGTCGACCTGATAGGGCTTGAGAAGATTGTGCCGATGCTCGGCATCCTTGTCGCCCATCGACATCCATGTGTCGGTGACGACGCAATCGGATCCGCGCACGGCTTCCTGCGCATCGGTGCCGAGCACGATCGGTGCGTTGGCGGCCTTGATCCAGTCGCGCAGCCGCTTGTTCGGTGCAAGTTGCGGCGGCGTCGCGACACGCAGCGTGAAGCCGAAGCGCTCGGCCGCATGCGCCCAGGACGCCAACACGTTATTGTCGTCGCCGACCCACGCCACGGTGCGGCCCTTGATCGGCCCGCGATGCTCCTCGAAGGTCATGACGTCGGCCATCACCTGCGTCGGGTGGGAGCGCCGCGTCAGGCCGTTGATGACCGGCACGGTTGCGAATTCCACCATTTCAGCAAGCGCATCGTGACTGAGAATGCGGATCATGATGATGTCGACAAAGCGCGACAGCACGCGCGCGGTGTCGGCGAAGGTCTCGCCCCGGCCGAGCTGCATTTCCTGGCCGGTCAACATGATCGCCTCGCCGCCGAGCTGACGCATGCCGACCTCGAACGACACGCGGGTGCGCGTCGAGGGGCGCTCGAAGATCATCGCCAGCGTCTTGTCCTTGAGCGGACGATCGGGATGGCCTGCCTTCAAATTCTTCTTCATCGCAACCGACGCGTCGAGGATCGCGCGCAGGTCCTGCACCGGCAGTTCCGACAAATCGAGGAAATGGCGCAGTGTCTTGCTCATGATGCCGCCTTCTCCGTGCGAGCCGCCGGCAAATTCTTCGTCAGGCGTGCGCAGGCTTTTTCCACCCGGCCGACCGCGTCCTCGATCTCGGCATCCGACACGATCAACGGCGGCAGCAGCCGCACGACATTCTCACCTGCGCCGACGGTCAGGAGTTTTTCCTCGCGCAGCGCCGCGATCAGATCGGGCGTCGGCAGCGCCGCCTGCAGGCCGATCAGCAGGCCTTCGCCGCGCACCTGCGTCAAAACATCTGGATAGCGGTCGACGACGGAGGCGAGCTTCTGCTTCAGCAGAAGCGAGGCGCGCTTCACATGATCGAAGAAGCCCGGCGCCAGCATGACGTCGAGCAAGGCGCTCGCCGCGGCAATCGCCAGCGGATTGCCGCCGAAGGTCGAGCCGTGGCTGCCTGCCGTCATGCCCGACGCTGCTTCGCGTGTCGCCAAACACGCGCCGATCGGGAAACCGCCGCCAAGCGCTTTCGCCAGTGCCATCACATCGGGTTCGATGCCGAGCCGCTGATAGGCGAACAATTCGCCGATGCGGCCCATGCCGGTCTGCACCTCGTCGAAAACCAACAGCAGGCCCTTGTCGTTGCACAGCTCGCGCAGCGCCCGGAAGAAGCTGTGCGCGGGCTCGCGCACGCCGCCTTCGCCCTGCAGCGGCTCGATCAGGATGCCTGCGGTCTGCGGGCCGATAGCCTTCTTCACGGCCTCGATGTCGCCGAGCGGCACCTGATCGAAGCCTTCAACCCTGGGCCCGAAGCCGTCGAGATATTTCTCCTGGCCGCCGGCGGCGAGTGTCGCGAGCGTCCGGCCATGGAAGGCGCCTTCGAACGTGATGATGCGAAAGCGCTCAGGATGTCCCTTCGCTGCATGATATTTGCGCGTGACCTTGATCGCGCATTCCATCGCCTCGGCGCCGGAATTGGCGAAGAATACTTCGTCGGCGAAGCTGTTCTCGCACAGCCGCGCGGCGACCTTCTCACCGTCCGGACTCTTGAACAGGTTCGACATGTGCCAGAGCTTGGCCGCTTGCGCTTGCACCGCTGCGACGAGATGCGGATGCGCGTGGCCGAGCGCGTTCACCGCAACGCCGCTCGTGAAATCGAGATATCGCTCACCGTCGGTCGCTATCAGCCACGCGCCTTCGCCGCGTTCGAAAGCGAGATCGACCCGGGCAAAGACCGGCATGAGGTGAGACGAAGCGGTGGTGGTCATGGCAACCTGACAGGACGAACGGTGGACCGGCCGGGAAACCGCGAGATTCCTCCGGTCATGACGGTCCGTAAAAATGAAACATGCCGCCCCGACGGGGCGGCATTACGTGAGTATCCTCTCCGCATCACTTAGCTGTCAACACGCCAAAGAGCCCGTTTTGCGCCTTGCCGACCGGCTCCGCCGACGTCCCGCACAAGCCTTCGCAGCCGATTTGTGTGCATGACTGATTCGGAACATGTGGACTTTGAAGCCGGACTCTTGCGCGTGAGTCACGCCATATTGTAGCGTTCTAAGCACTGGATACGACATCTCGTGCGGCGTCCTAAATTCTGAATCCTCGAAGCGGCCTAGCGTCCGGTTCTTCCAGCCGGCGAGGGTTAAGGGATTCTGGCAGCAGAGATTTTCGGAACCATCAATCGGAGTGCCGGATTCCCCTTCCAGGCACGAGAGAGAAGGAAGAGAGCGATGACGGTGATGAATTGGACCGACGATCGCGTCGAACAGCTCAAGAAATTGTGGGAGTCCGGTCTCTCGGCGAGCCAGATTGCTGCGGAACTCGGGAACATCACGCGCAACGCCGTGATCGGCAAGGTTCACCGGCTCGGCCTGTCGGGTCGCGCCAAGAGCCCGTCGTCCGCCGCGCCGCGCCAGCGTAAGGTGCGCGCTCCACAGCACATGATGCGCATCAGCCGTCCTATGGCGCGCGGCAACACCGCGCTCGCCCATGTCTACGAGGTCGAAGCCGAACCCGATCCGATCGCCTTCGACAACGTGGTGCCGATGAACCAGCGCCGCACGTTGCTGGAGCTGACGGAGGAGACCTGCCACTGGCCGGTCGGCGATCCCGGCAGCAGCGAGTTCTTCTTCTGCGGCGGCAAGGCGCTCGGCGGCCTGCCCTACTGTGCCCATCACTCGCGCGTTGCCTACCAGCCCGCGGGCGACCGGCGGCGCGACCGCCGGCCGAACAAGTAACGCCATCAGACAAATTAAAAGCCCGCCGATCCGGCGGGCTTTTTGTTTTCAGCTCTCTACACGGAAAAAATTGACGATCAGCTTTCCACTTTGGCGAAGCGGTCGTCGAGCGCGTAACCCGCACCGCGCACGGTGCGGATCGGGTCCTGCTCCTCGCCGGGATTGAGCAGCTTGCGCAGCCGTCCGATGTGCACGTCCACCGTGCGCTCGTCGATATAGATGTCACGGCCCCAGACGCCATCGAGCAACTGCTCGCGGCTGAACACCCGCCCGGGATGCTGGAGGAAGAATTCGAGCAGCCGGTATTCGGTCGGGCCGAGATCGATCGGCCGGCCGGAGCGCGCCACACGACGCTTCTCGCGGTCGAGTTCGATATCGCCATAGACCAGCACGTTCGCGAGCCGCTCCGGGCTCGCGCGCCGCAGCAGACCCTTCACCCGCGCCAGCAGTTCCGGCACCGAGAACGGCTTGACGATGTAGTCGTCCGCGCCGGTCGCAAGGCCACGCACGCGCTCGCTTTCCTCGCCCCGCGCGGTCAGCATGATGATCGGCAGTTGCTTGGTTTCGGGCCGGGCCCGCAGGCGGCGGCACAGTTCGATGCCGGACAGCCCCGGCAGCATCCAGTCGAGCACCACAAGATCCGGCACGCGCTCTTTCAGCCGCGTATCGGCATCGTCGCCGCGCGCCACCGTCTCGACTTCGTAACCTTCCGCGTCGAGATTATAGCGCAGCAACGTCGCCAGCGCTTCTTCATCTTCGACGACAAGAATTCTTGCGTTCATGGATAGCCTTTTTTATCCCACAGAAGGTGTGCTGGAGAAGCTCGTCATGTCGCCCTTCGGCCGCGCCGCGGCAATAGGCTGCCCCTCGATCATGTAGAACACCGTCTCGGCGATGTTGGTTGCATGGTCACCGATTCGCTCGATGTTCTTGGCGCAGAACATCAGATGGATGCAGAAGCCGATATTGCGCGGATCTTCCATCATGTAAGTGAGAAGCTCGCGGAACAACGAGGTACAGATCGCGTCGACCTCCTCGTCGCCCTTCCACACCACCATGGCAGCAGGAACGTCATGGGCGGCATAGGCGTCGAGCACCGCCTTGACCTGCGACTGCACGAGATCGGTCATGTGCTCCAGGCCGCGGATCAGCTTCAGCGGATGGAAATCACTGTCGAGCGCCACGACACGCTTGGCAATGTTCTTCGACAGGTCGCCCATCCGCTCGAGATCCGTCGCGACGCGCAGGGCTCCGACGATCTCGCGCAGATCGACCGCCATCGGCTGGCGGCGCGCGATGGTGAGCACGCCGCGCTCCTCGATCATATGCTGCAATTTGTCGAGCTCGACATCGGTGCTGACGACGCGCGCACTCAGATTGATGTCGCGGCGGATCAGCGCGTCCACCGAATCCACGATCTGCCGCTCGACCAGGCCGCCCATCTCCGCGACCAGCCGGGCCAGTTCCTGCAGATCCTCGTCGAACGCCTTCGCGGTATGTTCCATAGCCATTTTAATTCTCCGATACCGAAGCCCGTCAGCCGAAGCGTCCGGTAATGTAATCCTGGGTCCGGCGATCGGCCGGCGAGGTGAAGATTCTGCTCGTCTCGTCGAATTCGATCAGCTCGCCGAGATACATGAACGCGGTGTAGTCCGAGCAGCGCGCCGCCTGCTGCATGTTATGAGTGACGATGGCGATCGTGTAGTCCTTCTTCAACTCCGCGATCAGTTCCTCGACCTTCGCGGTCGAGATCGGATCGAGCGCCGAACACGGCTCGTCGAACAGGATCACCTCGGGCCGCACCGCGACGGTGCGCGCGATGCAAAGACGCTGCTGCTGGCCCCCGGAGAGGCTGAGACCGCTGGCGCTGAGCTTGTCCTTGACCTCGTTCCACAACGCACCGCCACGCAGTGCGTGCTCAACCCGGCCATCCATTTCCGACTTGGAGATTTTCTCATAAAGCCGGATGCCGAACGCGATATTTTCATAAATCGTCATCGGGAACGGCGTCGGCTTCTGAAACACCATGCCGATCCGCGCGCGCAGCAGATTGAGATCGATCTTGGGATCGAGAATGTCGGTGTTGTCGAGCTTGAGTTCACCTTCCGCGCGCTGCCCCGGATAGAGATCGTACATCCGGTTGAAGATGCGCAGCAGCGTGGACTTGCCGCAGCCCGACGGGCCGATGAAGGCCGTCACCTTGTTGGCACCCAGGATGAGGTTGATGTTCTTCAGCGCGTGGTGCTGGCCGTAATAGAAATTCAGATTGTGCGCCGTGACCTTGGCCGGACCGTCGGGAGCAACGGCTGACAGCGGGGGCATGGACGGGCGGGAAACGGCGATCGAAGAAACGTCGGTCATTTTGCAGTCCTCTCAGAGCCCAGCAGGCGCGCGACGATATTGAGCGTCAACACGGTCAGCGTGATCAGCAGCGCGCCAGACCACGCCAATTCCTTCCAATAGGCGTAGGGACTCTGCACAAAATTGTTGATGGTGACGGGAAGGTTGGCGACCGCCTTGGTCAGGTCCAGGCTAAAGAACTGGTTGCTCAGCGCGGTGAACAGAAGCGGTGCGGTTTCGCCGGCAACACGCGCGGTCGCAAGCAGGATGCCGGTGATGAGACCGGAGCGCGCCGCACGATAGGCGATCCGCTTGATGACCAGCGAGCGCGGCAGACCGAGCGCGGAGGCCGCCTCACGCAACGGATTGGGCACCAGCAGCAGCATGTCTTCGGTGGTGCGCACGACGACCGGAATGACGATCACCGCGAGCGCCAGTGAGCCGGCCAGCGCCGAGAATCCACCCATCGGCACCACCACCGCGCCATAAACGAACAGGCCGATGATGATCGAGGGTGCGGACAGCAGAATGTCGTTGATGAAGCGGATCACCGAGGTGAGGCGATCATGTTTGCCGTATTCCGCCAGATACGTGCCCGCGAACATGCCGATTGGCGCGCCGATACCGACGCCGATCACCGTCATGATGATCGAACCAACGATGGCGTTGAGCAGACCGCCTTCGTTCGAACCGGGCGGCGGCGTGTTCTGGGTGAAGAGCTGCAGGCTGATGCCGGCGAGGCCGTTGTAGAACAGCGTGAACAGGATCATCGCCAGCCACGCCACGCCGAAAATAGCGGCGCCGAAGCAAAGTCCACGAATGATCAGGTCGGTACGGCGGCGGGATGCATAAATCGGATTCATAACTTAGCTCCCCGCCTTCTTCTGCAACCGCATCAGCATCAGCCGTGCGGCGGCGAGTACGAAGAATGTCAGGACGAACAGCAGAAGACCAAGCAGCATCAGGCTCGACTGGTGCAATCCGTCGCTCTCGGCGAATTCGCTGGCGATGGCGGCCGAGATCGTCGTGCCCGGCGCGAAGATCGACGGCGAGATGCGGAACGAGTTGCCGATGATGAAGGTCACGGCCATGGTCTCGCCGAGCGCGCGGCCGAGCGCGAGCATGACGCCGCCGATCACGCCGACGCGGGTATACGGCAGCACCACGTTGCGGACGACTTCCCATGTCGTGCAACCGACGCCATAGGCCGCTTCCTTCAGCACTGGCGGCACCGTCGCGAACACGTCACGCGAGATCGCGGTGATGAACGGCAGCACCATGATCGCGAGGATCAGCGAGGCATTGAACAGGCTGAGATAGGACGGCGGGCCGCCGAAGATCGATCCCAGCACTGGCACGCCATCGAACAGATTGATGAGTGCGGGCTGCATGGTATTGGCGAGGAAGGGGCCCAGGACGAAGAAGCCCCACATGCCGTAGATGATCGAGGGAATGCCGGCGAGCAACTCGACTGCCATGCCAATCGGCCGGCGCGCCCACAGCGGGCATAGTTCGGTGAGGAAAATCGCAATACCGAGACCGACCGGAATGGCGATTAGCATGGCGATGGCCGAAGTCAGGATCGTGCCATAGATCGGGCTCAACGCACCCAGTACCGGCGGTTCGGCCGACGGCGCCCACCGCGACGTCGTCAGGAACGCGGCGCCGTATTGCTTCATCGCGGGCCACGCGCCGATGATCAGCGAGATGATGATGCCGCCGAGCAGCACCAGAACCAGGATCGCGCAGATGCGCGTCGTCCAGTAAAATGTCTTGTCGCCCAGCTTGAAGGCGCTCAACGCGCGGGCACGGTCGTACGGTCCTGCGGCTTCCATCGAGGTACCATGAACGGCCATCTCTGCCACGCCAATCCCCTATCTTTAAAACGCAATCGAATAATCGGTCCTGCACCGTCGGGTGCTGGAAAAACGACGGGGGAAAGGCCTGCCTCTCCCCCGCCGGTTACAATCAGCTCTTGATGTCAGCCGACCAGGTCTGCTCGATCTGCTTGACCACGGAAGCCGGCATCGGGATGTAGTCGAGTTCCTCGGCCATCTTGCCGCCCTTCTCGAACGCCCACTTGAAGAACTTGAGGGCTTCATCGGAGGCTGCCTTATCCGTCGGGACCTTGTGCATCAGGATGAAGGTCGCAGCGGTGATCGGCCAGGACGCATCGCCCGGCTGGTTGGTCAGGATCACGTAGTATCCCGGAGCCTTCGACCAGTCAGCGTTGGCAGCAGCAGCCTGGAACGCCGGGACGGTCGGTTGCACGGTCTTGCCCGCGCTGTTGACCATGCCGGTGTAGGTCAGCTTGTTCTGCTTGGCATAAGCATACTCGACATAACCGATCGAGTTCTTGGTCTGGCCGATGTTGGCCGAAACGCCTTCGTTGCCCTTGGCGCCGACGCCGACAGGCCACTCAACCGCAGTACCCTCACCGACCTTCGACTTCCAGTCAGCGCTGACCTTCGAGAGGTAGTTGGTGAAGTTGAAGGTGGTGCCCGAACCGTCCGAACGGCGAACCACGGCGATCGCGGTCGACGGCAAGTTGACCTTCGGGTTCAGCTTCTTGATCGCAGGATCATCCCACTTGGTGATCTTGCCGAGATAGATGTTCGCAAGGGTCTCACCGTCGAAAACCATTTCGCCGGCCTTCACGCCTTCGAGGTTCACAACCGGAACGATGGCGCCCATCACCATCGGCCACTGGACGAAGCCGTCCTTCTCGAGCTGCTCAGCCTTGAGCGGCATGTCGGACGCGCCGAAGGTCACAGTCTTGGCCTGGATCTGCTTGATACCGCCGCCCGAGCCGATCGACTGATAGTTCAGGCCGTTGCCGGTTTCCTTTTTGTAGGCATCAGCCCACTTCGAATAAACTGGGAACGGGAACGTCGCACCCGCACCCGTGATGTCCGCCGCGAAGGCGGAGGTCGAGGCCGCAACCAGGCCGGCCGCAACGATGGTCTTGATGAAATTCACTGGCTGTCTCCCTGTGATCAGCGTGGGCCGATCTGGCCCGCGGCGCCCGCTTTAGAGGCGCCCCGTGCAGCTTTTATAAAGGTTGGATGACACTCATGTGACACAGCCAGGCCACTGAGATCGCTGCATTTTATGCGCCGGGGGGCGAGGCCAGCGGGGGAAAACAAACGGTGAAAGTCGCGCCCTTGCCGAAAACGCTTTCGATCAGCAGGCGGCCGCCATGGCGGCTGACGATGTGCTTGACCAGCGACAGGCCAAGACCGGTGCCGCCCTGCGCGCGGCTGTCACCGACATCGGTGCGGTAGAAGCGCTCAGTGAGGCGCGGCAGATGCTCGGGCGCGATGCCCGGACCATAATCGCGGACCGCAACGCGAATCTCGCCCGGCCCTTCCTCGGGTGCGATCCGCGCCAGCGACACCGTCACCCTGCCGCCGGATGCACCGTATTTCAGGCCGTTCTCGATCAGGTTCTCGAACACTCGTAGCAATTCCTCGGTGTCGCCGGCGATGAACACCGGCCCCTGCAGAAACTGCGTTTCGATCACGACGCTGCGCTCGTCGGCGAGCACCTCCAGCCCGTCGATCACCTGCCGCAGGATCGCGACCAGATCGACCCGGGCCTCGGGCCGCACATGCGCGCTCAATTCCACGCGCGACAGCGACAGCAGATCGTCGATCAGCCGTGCCATGCGGGTCGCCTGCGCGTGCATGATGCCGAGAAAGCGCTCCCGCGCCTTGACGTCATCGCGGGCGGGGCCCTGCAGCGTATCGATAAAGCCGGACAACGCGGCAAGCGGCGTGCGCAATTCGTGGCTCGCATTGGCGACGAAGTCGGCGCGCATTTCCTCGGCGCGGCGCAGCGGCGTCTGGTCGCGGAAGGTCATCAGAAAGCAATTGTCGCTGCCGCCGAAGTCGGTCGGCACCGCCACCGGCGTGACCATAAGCTCCATCCAGCGCTCAACCGGCACCCGTTCGACATAGGTGACGCGCTGGGGCTCCAGCGTCGCGATCGCGTCGCGCAGCACCGTGATGATTTCCGGCGAGCGCAGTGCGAACAAAGCCAACTCATTGCGGCGCAGCGCCGGCGCAAGCTGCGCAGCCTGCGCGTTCAGATGCAGCACACGCCCTACCCGGTCGAGCAGCACTGTCGGCTCCGGCATGGCGCCGATCACGGCGCGCACCGCAGCGCCTTCCGTCAGCCTTTCGCTGCCCTTCTCTTCGCGCGTCCGCACGCCATCGTGCAGTTGCAGCGGGACCAGCGAGACACCCGCGATGCACAGAAACACCAGGAGCGCGCTCGACGGCTTCAGATCGTGCATCGCTACCAGCGCGCCGAGCGAGAGGCCCGCGACGAGCACGACAAGACTCGAGCGCCGCAACTGTTTCAACCAGAACGGCGGCGAGGGTGGCGGGGTGGATGCATCGGCCGTCATGAGGGTCCCGGCGTTTAAGACTCTGACGTGGAGATATCGTCATGCTTGCGCAAGCCCGACTCACGCCGTGCTTTGGCACCCAGCATGACCTCCCGAAACAACAGCAACATGACCGAGATCACGAAAGGCACGATATAGTACAGCAGGCGAAACAGCAGCATACCGGCCAGCAGTTCTTCCTTATCGAACTGGCTGTCGAAATGCATGATGCCGTACAGCATCGCGGCGTCGAACACACCGAGTCCACCGGGCGAATGGCTGGCGAATCCCAGAAGGGTGGCGGAAACGAAGATCACCGCCACCACGACGAAGCCGACATGGGGCTCGTCCGGCATCAGGATGTACATCGCGAGCGCGCAAAAGGAGAGGTCGACGATGCCGATCAGAATCTGCACCAGCGTCAGGCTGCCGCCCGGCAGCGTCACCGTCCAGTTACCGCGTCCAACATTGCGCGGACGCGACGAAACCCAGACGACGTAGCCCGCAAGGACCGCAAGCAGCAACACAGCCAGCACGCGGTTAAGCCAGATCGGCAACTGGTCGATCGAGGATGCTGCTTCCGGATGATAGGCCACCCCGATGCCGAGTACGGCGGCGTTGCCAAGCCAGAAGGTCAATCCGGCCAGGAAGCAGACCTTGGCGACATCGATCGCGGTCAGGTTCCAGGAAGAATAGATCCGGTAGCGGACAGCACCGCCGGTGAAGACGCTCGCGCCAACATTGTGGCCGATCGAATAGCTGGTGAAACCGGCGAAGGCCGCAATGCGGTATGGGATTTCGGTTCGGCCGATCGCCCGCAACGCGAAGAAGTCATAAAACGTCAGCGTGAAATATCCCGCCGCGACGCACAATCCAGCAAGGACGATGGTTCGGGTCTCGGTCCCGCTCAATGCACTGAGCACGTCGTCGAGATCGATGTCCCGCAGCATCTGATAGAGAATATAGAGGGCAAAGCCGATAACGGTGGCGCTCAGCGCGACGCCCAGCTTGTGCAGGATTTGCCTCTCTCGCAGAAACGCCAACGCTCTGCGCACAGGTTCAAGCATCAAATCCTCAAAGCCTCTCCGTCCCCGACACCGTCCTAGCAGACCGCTCGTCGGATCGCGAGACAAAGCGCGAGGATTGCGGCATTTCGCGGCCTGGCCGTAGCCGGACGCTCAGCCCTCTTCGCCGCGGGGCCTGTCCGGCCGCAGCAGGAGCACATAACGCAGCCAGGAGCCGACGGCACCACCCAGCAAATAGGCTCCGAACATGACCAGGCCAAGGTCGAGCCAGTAGCCCGGCCGCCCCGGCAGCACCCGCCATAACGACACCGCCACCAGCGCCACGACCACCGCGAAGCTCATGCGCATCGTCATGGTCGACAGACTGCGGACGCGAGAGATTGGCGAAACCCATCCCGTCGCAAAGCCCAGCGCTGCAGCGCCCGCGATCCATCCCCAGTTGAACGCAACGAGAAAGCTCATGTCTCACCTCACCACGAATTCAATGCGGCGGTTTTGCGCCTTGCCTTCTTCGGTGTCGTTGCTGGCCACCGGCCGCTCGCTGCCAAAGCCAACCGCGGATATCCGTTCCTTGGGGATGCCGGCTTTGATGAGATAGTCAGCGACGGATTGCGCACGACGGGTCGACAGCGCGAGGTTGGTCTCCTTGTCGCCGTCACTGTCGGTATAGCCCGCGATCTCGATCTGCGATGTCGGGCAGCGCAGCACCGCCTCAATCAGGCGATCGAGCAGCCCCGCCGAATCCGGATCAATCACGGCCTTGCCCGTCTCGAAGCGGATGGTGCCTTTCGCGAGCAACCCCGTCAGCAATTGCTGGCAGATCGTGGCATTCACCGGTGTGGCGACCGGCTTCACCGTCAATTCCGACTTCTGTTTCCAGCCCTGCGGCAGCTTCGCGGCGAGTTCATCGCTGATCCGCGTGTTCGCACCGGGATAAAGAGCGTCGCCGGCCAGCGTGACGTCGCGGTCCTGTATCGTCAGCGTCCCGGTGGATAGTCGCGACAGCGCGCTGAGCGCCGCTGTCGTTGCGGCAAGAAAGCCCTGGGGCGCACCGGCGCTTGCCTTAAGCTTGTCATCCACCTTTTCGCCGACGAATTTGCGCTCGATTGCACTGAGGATGGCAGCATGCGCAGTGTTGTCAGGCACATAGCCGCTCAGCGTCAGCGTCGATGCCACCGGATCCTTGTTGACCTGAAAAAGATAGGGCGGCGCGTAAAGCGCGTTCTTCTCGACCGTATAACCCTCGGGAAGATTTTTTAGCGCCGCCGCAATCGCTTCGCGTCCGCCGATTTCGCGCGCCGAACCCTCCAGCGTCACCTTGGTGTTCGCCAGTGAGATCTTGCCTTCTTTCAGTTTCGATATCTGGTCGATCAGGAGCAACGCCGCCGCGTCGAACCGTACCGGTGCACCGCGCGCGAGCGCCATCTGGTCGACAACCTCGGTGCCGTTCGCAGCATTATGTGCCGCTTCAAGCAGCCGCGCCTTGATCGCCGGCAACGGCGCGTTGCCGCTCAACGTCACATGGACGACGTCGCGCTCGATCGACCAGGTGAAGGGCACCACCTCCGCGATCAGCTGGGTCTGGTCGGTAACGAGACGCACGCCCGGCACGCTCGCGACCTGATCGACGGCGGTGCGGCGGCCCTGTTCGGAGAACGCATCCGCCGACAGCCGGACGTCACGCCCAGAGACCTCGATCTGGGTCTTGTCCAGCACCGAGTCCTTCAGCGCCGCTGCGGCCTGGGCGGTCAGGTGCTGTTCGATCGGCACGGTTCCGGTCCAGATCGCTGCCACCCACAAGGCGGCCAGCGGGATCAGCCCGGGCCACCATTTCCGTACCCAGTTGGAAAACTCGCTCATTCCCATCCTTTGCGTGAGATATGAGAAAAATCAAACCCTTGCGGCAGTGTCAATTTGGAAGATGCCGTCTGGCGCGCATTGCGCGGATGGGCCTCTGGATAACCTATTCTTCAACCGATTCTGTCACAAAATCCGCTCTCAAACCCGGTTTTGGACGGATGCATGAAAAAGCTGCGCGGCACGATGATCCGGCTCGGTCTGGAAACGATGGCGGCGACCGGAGCATACCGGCTGCTCGCCCCAGTTACCGGCGGCGTCGGCTTCATCCTGATGCTGCATCACGTCCGGCCCGCCAAACCGGCGGCCTTCCAACCTAACCGACATCTTGAAATCACCCCAAGCTTTCTCGAAGCCGTGCTTACGAATCTGCGCGCGTGCGGTATCGATATCGTCAGCCTCGATGAGGCGCGTCGCCGTCTCACTGCGCAGCAGTTCGAGCGCCGCTTCGCAGCCTTCACGTTCGATGACGGCTATCGCGACAACCGCGATTACGCGCTGCCGATCATGCGGCGTTTCGATGCGCCGATGACGGTCTATGCGGCGAGCGACTTCGCCGCAGGTACAGGCCGGTTATGGTGGGTGGCGCTGGAGCGCATCGTGGCAAAGAGCGAAGCGATCACCCTTCCCCTCGACGGCGTCGAGGTGCGGATCGAAGCCGCGACGGATGCGCAAAAGCAGAATGCGTTTGTCCGTCTTCACGATCACTTCCGCCGCCTGCCGACGGACCGCGACATCAATGCCGCCGTCGGCATGCTGGCGCGGCGCTGCGGCGTCGACGATGCAGCGATCAGCCGCGATCTGTGCATGTCGTGGGACGAGTTGAAAGCCTTTGCCACCGACCCGCTGGTGACGATCGGCGCGCATACGATCACGCATTGCAATCTCGCGCATGAACAAGCCGATCAGGCGCATCGCGAAATCGCCGCGAGTCGCGAGCGCATCGCCGCCGTGCTGGAGCAACCCGTCAACCATTTTGCTTACCCTTACGGCGACAAGGCTGCCGCCGGGCGTCGCGAGTTCGACACCACCGCAGCGCTTGGATTCCACAGCGCGGTGACGACGCGGCCTGGCATGCTGTTTCCCTCGCATGCCGATCATTTGAACGCGCTGCCGCGACTGTCGCTCAACGGCAATTTCCAAACTGAACGCGCGCTGTCGGTCCTTACATCCGGTGCTGCAACAGCATTATGGAACGGATTTCGCCGCATCGACGTGCGCTAGATCAAACGTTCCCATTCCGTTTTATTCGCAAAACGCAACGCAGACCGGTTGTTGAACGACGCGTCCGGCGTGCTATATCCGTTACATGCTGGGCTGAATGGATATCGCGATGATGGACGGTATCAGCGCTATTGATCTGGCACGCTCGCAGTTCGCTTTCACGATGTCGTTCCACATCGTGTTTCCGGCCTTCTCGATTGGCCTCGCCAGCTATCTCGCGGTGCTCGAAGCGCTCTGGCTGTGGACCGGCCGCGAGGTCTTCATCAACCTGTTCAATTACTGGCTGAAGATTTTCGCCATCGCCTTCGGCATGGGCGTCGTCTCCGGCATCGTGATGTCCTACCAGTTCGGTACCAACTGGGCGGGCTTCTCGGACAAGACCGGCCCTGTGATCGGGCCGCTGATGGCCTATGAGGTACTTACCGCATTCTTCCTCGAAGCGGGCTTCCTCGGCGTGATGCTGTTCGGGCTTGAGCGCGTCGGACATAAACTGCATTTCTTCGCGACTCTGATGGTCGCCGCCGGCACGCTGTTCTCGGCGTTCTGGATTCTGTCGGCGAATTCCTGGATGCAGACGCCCGCCGGCTACGCTGTCAACGCCGCCGGCCAGTTCGTACCGGCCGATTGGTGGGAGGTGATCTTCAATCCGTCCTTCCCCTACCGGCTGGTGCATATGGTGCTCGCGGCCTATCTCACCACCGCCCTCGTGGTCGGCGGCGTGGGCGCCTGGCATCTGCTGCGCGATTCCTCACGCGAAGGCCCGCGCATGATGTTCTCGATGGCGATGTGGATGGCCACGCTCGTCGCGCCGATCCAGATTCTCGCCGGCGACCAGCACGGACTCAACACGCTTGAACATCAGCCAGCGAAAGTGATGGCGATGGAAGGACACTTCCAGAGCCACCCTGACGGCGCGCCACTGATTTTATTTGGTTGGCCCGACCAGAAGAACGCACGCGTGAAATACAGCGTCGAGGTGCCGAAGGCCTCCTCGCTGATCCTCAAACACTCCCTCGATGCGCCGCTGAAAGGTCTCGACACCGTGCCGCGCAAGGACTGGCCGGACGTGCCGCTGATCTTCTGGTCGTTCCGCATCATGGTCGGAATCGGCTTCCTGATGCTCGGCCTTGGTCTGTTCAGCCTGTGGGAGCGCTGGCGCGGCACACTATACGCATCACACTGGCTGCATCGTTACGCGCTGGTGATGGGGCCTGCCGGATTCATCGCCGTGCTCGCAGGCTGGATCACCACCGAAGCAGGACGACAGCCCTATCTCGTCTGGGGCCTGCTGCGCACCGCCGACAGCGCCTCGCCGCTTGACGCGCCCGCCGTCGCCTCCTCGCTGATTGCCTTCATCATCGTCTACTTCGCCGTGTTCACGATCGGCATCTTCTACATTCTGCGCCTGATGGCCAAGCCGCCACATCATGGCGAGGAAGGGCCGAGCCGGGATACGCCGGTCCGCGCCGCGGGCATCATGCCCGGCCCGGCGCCGGTCGCGCAGGAGCATCGCTCATGAACATCGCGATCGACCTTCCGACGATCTGGGCATTCATCATCGCTTTTGCGGTGTTCATGTATGTGGTGATGGACGGCTTCGATCTTGGACTCGGCATGTTATTTCCGCTGTTTCCCGCCAAGGAAGATCGTGACGTCATCATGAATTCGGTCGCGCCGGTCTGGGACGGCAACGAAACATGGCTGGTGCTCGGCGGCGGCGGGCTGATGGCCGCATTTCCACTCGCCTATGCCGTGCTGATGCCCGCTCTTTACACGCCGATGATCGCGATGCTGATCGGCCTGATCTTCCGTGGCGTCGCCTTCGAATTCCGCTGGCGCACGCTGCAAAGCGACCGCAACCGCTGGGACACCGCGTTCGCTGGCGGCTCACTGCTCGCAGCGTTGGCACAGGGCATCGCGCTCGGCGCTATCCTGCAGGGCGTGCCCGTCGCAGGCCGGCATTACGGCGGCGGCTGGTGGGACTGGTTGACGCCGTTCAGCATCCTGACCGGACTGTCGATCATCGCAGGCTATAGTCTGCTCGGCGCGACCTGGCTCGTGATGAAAACCGAGGGCGACTTGCGCGAGCGCGCCTATCATTTGAGCTGGCGGCTCTTGTTCGCCACCCTGGCCGCAATCGGCGCCGTCAGCCTCGCGACGCCCTTCCTGCAGAATGGTTATGCCGAGCGCTGGTTCGCATGGCCGAACGTGATGCTGACGGCACAGGTTCCTCTCGCAGTCGCGATCGTCACCGTGCTGCTGATCGTGAACCTGAAGAACCGCCACGACTATCGGCCGTTCTTCCTGACACTGCTGCTCTTCGCGCTCTCCTATGCCGGGCTCGGCATCAGCATGTGGCCTTACGTGGTGCCCAACAGCATCACGATCTGGCAGGCCGCCGCTCCGGAAAAGAGCCTGACCTTCATGTTAGTCGGCGTCGCCGTCCTGGTTCCCCTCATTCTGGCTTATACGTCATGGGCCTATTGGGTCTTTCGCGGCAAGGTCCGGGCGGGAAGCGGTTACCATTGAACACATCGCACCAGCCGCCTCGCCTGCTCCAGCGCCTCGCATGGTTCGTAGCGCTCTGGCTCGGTGGCGTCGGCACCGTTGCGCTGATCTCCTACATCCTGCGCCTCTGGATCGCACCGCACCGGTAAGAGACTGCTCCCTTAAAATTTGAACGAACCAAAACCTTCGCCCGATCAAGGCGCGGATGGCTTGCCAGTGCCGCAGCGGTCAGATTTGATAGCGGTTCTAGAGCGGAGCTTCTCATGATCGCATCCCGACTGCTTTCCCTTCTCACCTGCGTCGCGTCGCTGAGTGTGCTGTCGATTCCGTCCGCCGCCGCTCAGGGCCGCTATCCGACGAAATATGTCGATGGCGATCAGCCCGGCTACGTGCCAAGTGAAGCGGAAGAAGAACTGCCGCCGGAGTTCAAACGCACCACGGTGTTCTATCGCACCACCGAAGCTCCGGGCACCATCATCGTCTCGACTTCCGAGCGTTTCCTCTATGTCGTGCAGGGCAACGGCCGCGCGCTGCGCTACGGGATCGGCGTCGGACGCGAAGGCTTTCAGTGGCAGGGGCTTTTGAAGATCACCCGCAAGCAGGAATGGCCGGACTGGACGCCGCCGCCGGAGATGATCGCACGCCAGCCTTATCTGCCGCGCTTCATGGCAGGCGGCCCCGGCAACCCGATGGGCGCGCGCGCACTCTATCTCGGCACCACCGTGTATCGAATTCACGGCACCAACCAGCCGCAGACCATCGGCACCGCGGTGTCGTCCGGCTGCTTCCGGCTGGTCAATGCCGACATTGAAGACCTTTACGACCGCATTCCGGTCGGCACCAAAGTTGTCGTCCGGCAGAAGCCGCAGATCTGATTTCGCTAGAGTCTTGACCGATTGGGGACACGGGGCACCGACATGGCCATCTTCTCACGCACCTTCCGCTCCGGGCTCCTGCTCGGACTTCTCGTGGCACTGATCGTCGCCGCCGGCGCATTCATCGCCCTCGATCGTTACGATACCCAGACACTGAAACGCACGGTAAAGCGCGGCGCGGTGAACTGCGGTGTCAACGCCGGACTCCCCGGATTCTCCAACAAGGATGCGAACGGCAACTGGTTGGGCTTCGACGTCGATATCTGCCGCGCAGTCGCAGCCGCGGTCTTCGACGACGCGACCAAGGTCAACTTCATCCCGCTCGACACCAACCAGCGCTTCAAGGAGTTGCAGAACCGCAAGGTCGACATCCTGTCGCGCAATTCGACATGGAGCATGTCACGCGAGGTTGACTACGACCTGACCTTCGCGGCCGTATCCTATTATGACGGCGAAGGCTTCATGGTGCGGCGCGCGCGCAACGTCGATTCCGCGCTGGAACTCGGCGGCACCCGTATCTGCGTGCAGTCCGACACCACGACGCAGCTCAACCTCGCGGATTATTTCCGCGTCAACAACATGACCTATGACGAGATGAAGTTCGGTAATATCGGCGAGCTTCTCAAGGCCTACGAGGCCGGCCAGTGCGACGTGCTCACCACCGACACCTCGCAGCTTTATGCCTACCGGCAGAACCTAGCCAAGCCCGACGATCATGTTATTCTCGCCGATATTATTTCCAAGGAGCCGCTCGCGCCCGTGGTGCGCCAGCGCGACGACCAGTGGATGCTGATCGTGAAGTGGGCGGTCTATGCGATGCTTAACGCCGAGGAGCTTGGCGTGACCTCGAAGAACATCGACGAGGCGCTGAAGTCGAAGAAGCCGGACGTGATGCGGCTTGTCGGCACCGAGGGCACCTATGGCGAAGAGCTTGGTCTCACCAAGGACTGGGCGGCACGGATCATCCGCCATGTCGGCAATTACGGCGAGGTCTACGAGCGCAATGTCGGCCTGGGCTCCAAGCTCGGCATTCCGCGCGGCCTCAATCAGCTCTGGAACGCGGGCGGCATCCAATACGCACCACCGATCCGCTGAGGACATTTGCATGACGACGCCACAACCGATTGCACCAGGCACGCGGATCGGTCACGTCCACCTGAAGGTCGCGGACCTCGACCGCGCCCTCGGCTTCTATGTCGGCGTACTCGGGTTTGAGCTGATGCAGAGCTACGGCGATCAGGCCGCCTTCATCTCGGCAGGCGGCTATCACCACCACATCGGCCTCAACACCTGGGAGAGCAAAGGCGGCTCACCGCCGGCGCCCGGCACCACAGGCCTGTTTCACACCGCGATCCTTTATCCCACCCGCGCCGATCTCGCCGATGCGCTGCATCGCGTGTTCGAAGCCGGCATTCCGCTCGACGGCGCGAGCGATCACGGCGTCAGCGAAGCGCTTTATCTGCGCGATCCGGACCAGAACGGCGTCGAACTCTATTGGGATCGGCCGAAAGAAGAATGGCCGCGCAATGCCGACGGCTCGCTTGCGATGTTCACGCGCCGCCTCGATCTCAACGACCTGCTCGCCGCACGAAAAGCCTGAGCTAACCCCAACCCAGCGCCGTGGCGATGCGGAAGGTAACGAAGGCCGCGAGATAGGCCAGCGCCAGCATGTAGAAGAAGGTGATGAACATCCAGCGCCAGCCGCCAGTCTCGCGCCGGATCACCGCGAGCGTCGAGGCGCATTGCGGGGCGAAGATGAACCAGGCGAGGAAGGCCAGCGCGGTGGCAAGGCTCCAGTTGCCGGCGAGCGCCTGACCGATCTGCGCCGTCGCCTCGTCGCCACCACCAATAGCGTAGATCGTGCCGAGTGAGGCGACCGAGACTTCACGTGCGGCCATGCCGGGAATGAGAGCGACGCTGATCTGCCAGTTGAAGCCAATCGGCGCGAGGGCAGGTTCGATCCAGCGGCCGAGGATGTAAGCGAGACTGTAATCGATGGCAGGCTCGGTCGCGCCCACGGGCGGACGCGGGAACGATGCCAGGAACCAGATCACCACCATCATCGAAAAAATCGTGGTGCCCGCACGCTTGAGGAACATCATCACACGCGTGTAGAGCGCCATCGCCACGCTGCGCAGTTGCGGCAGCTTGTAGTCAGGCAATTCGAGCATGAAGGGCGGCGTCGCACTCTCGCGCCAGAAAAAATGATTGGCGACGAACGACACCGCGAGCGCGCTGAAAATACCGATGGCATAGAGGCCGAACATCACGAGCCCCTGCAATCCGACGATGCCCCATACCGTGCGATCCGGCACGAACGCACCGATGATGAGCGTGTAGACCGGAATGCGCGCCGAACACGTCATCAGCGGCGCGACCATGATGGTGGTGAGGCGGTCGCGCCGGTTGTCGATCACCCGCGTTGCCATGATGCCTGGAATGGCGCAGGCGAAACTCGACAGCAACGGAATGAAGGCGCGCCCGTGCAGACCGGCGCCGCCCATGATGCGGTCCATCAGGAAGGCCGCGCGCGCCATGTAACCGAGATCTTCCAGCAGCAGGATGAACAGGAACAGGATCATGATCTGCGGCAGGAACACGATGACGCTGCCGACGCCCGCAATCACGCCCTTCTGGATGAAGCTCTGCAGCAATCCGTCCGGCAGCATGGCCTGAACAAACGTGCCGAACGCGTCGAACCCGCCGGAGATCAGATCCATCACCGGCTGCGCCCAGGCGAACACCGCCTGGAACATCACGAACAGCACCGCGAGCAGGATCACGAGTCCCGCCACAGGATGCAGCAGCACCGCATCGACACGGCCGGTTAGCGTATCAGGCCGCGCGGGCTCGCTGACGGCAGCCTTGATGACGCGATCGGCTTCGCGCTGCGCCGCGCGCAGATCGGCGGCAGTCGGCGCGGCCCATTTGTTTTCGCCGACCTCACCCGCGCCGTTGGCGGCGAGTTCATCGAGACGGCGCAGCAACTCCTCGGTGCCGCCCCGGCGCACGGCCGTGGATGTCACCACCGGAATGCCGAGTTCGGCGGACAGACGCTCCAGATCGATCTCGATGCCGCGATGGCGGGCAATATCGATCATGTTGAGGACCAGCAGCATCGGCCGGCCGGCGCGCTTGAGTTCGGTAACGAGACGTAACGCCACGCGCAGATTGGTGGCATCCGCGACGCACAACAGAAGATCGGGCTGCGCTTCGGTATTGATGCGGCCCAGCACCATGTCGCGCGTCACCTCCTCGTCGGGGCTGCGGCCGCGCAAAGAATAAGTGCCAGGCAGATCGACGAGGTCGATGCGGTGGCCCGACGGCGTCTGGAATATACCGGTCTTTCGCTCAACCGTGACGCCAGGATAATTGGCAACCTTCTGACGACTGCCGGTCAGCGCATTGAACAGCGCAGTCTTGCCGCTGTTGGGCGTGCCGACCAGCGCGAAGCGCCACGACCGGGTCTCGGTAATGCTGGTCATGCCCGTTCCGATCAGGCCACGAAAATCGACATCGCCTCACGGCGGCGCAGGGCGATGGTATTGTTGTCAACGCGCACGGCAATCGGGTCGCCCGCGATCGGGCCTTCATGCAGCACCTCGACCCTCGCGCCCTCGACGAAGCCAAGCTCGAGCAGCCGCCGTTCGATCTCCGCCGCGGGCACGCCGTTATGATCACCGGTCACGGTGATGGCTTCGATCAAGCCACGAAAGCCACGCAGGGTGTCCCCGAGGCAGATCGGTCCGTTGCCGCCGTTTGGCTTGTGGTCGTTCTTCATGTCCGATGTCCTTGAGATATCAACTGGCCCAAGGATCGGTCGCGATCAAGTCAATGGAGCTTGATTCCGCGCAAGATTAGAACGGTTTTAAACTACGGCCGCCCATCGACGCGATTTGCCGCCAAAAGACGCGGCGTTATGACGCCAGCGCCTTCATCTCCTTGTAGAGGTCGGACTTGCCCTCGAAGCCAATGCCCGGCAGGTCCGGCATAGTGATGTGCCCGTTCTCGACCCGCACGCCGTCCGGGAAGCCGCCGTAAGGCTGGAACAGGTCCGGGTAGCTTTCATTGCCGCCGAGACCGAGACCGGCGGCGATGTTGAGCGACATCTGATGCCCGCCATGCGGGATGCAGCGCGATGGCGACCAGCCATGGGTCTTCAGCACGTCGAGCGTGCGCAGATATTCGACAAGGCCGTAGGACAGCGCGCAATCGAACTGCAGCCAGTCGCGATCCGGGCGCATGCCGCCATACTTGATGAGGTTGCGCGCGTCCTGATGGCTGAACAGGTTCTCGCCGGTCGCCATCGGGCGCGGATAGAATTCGGCGAGCGCCGCCTGCAACGAATAGTCCAGCGGATCGCCAGCCTCCTCGTACCAGAACAGCGGATAATCGCGCAGCATCTTGGCATAGGCGATCGCGGTCTCGAGATCGAACCGGCCGTTGGCGTCGACCGCGAGTTGCGCGTCGCTGCCGATTTCTTTCAATGCCGCCTCGATGCGCTGCCGGTCTTCCTCCAGCGGCGCGCCGCCGATCTTCATCTTCACGACATTGTAGCCGCGATCGAGGTAGCCGCGCATTTCCGCGCGCAACGCGGAATTGTCCTTGCCGGGATAGTAATAACCACCCGCCGCATAGACGAACACGCGCGGATCGGCCTCGCGCTTGTGCTGTTCGGCGAGCAGGCGAAACAGCGGCTTGCCCGCGATCTTCGCCACCGCGTCCCACACCGCCATGTCGATGGTACCGACCGCCACCGAACGTTCGCCATGACCGCCGGGCTTTTCGTTCATCATCAGCGTCGCCCACACCTTGTGCGGGTCGAGATTATCGCCGCTCTCATCCAACAGCGTCTTCGGATCGGCCTCCAGCACGCGCTGCGCGAAACGCTCGCGGATCAGGCCGCCCTGCCCGTAACGGCCGTTGGAATTGAAGCCATAGCCGACCACCGTCTTGCCGTCGCGCACCACATTGGTGACGACCGCGACGAGGCTCGAGGTCATTTTCGAGAAATCGATATAGGCATTGCGGATCGGCGAGGCGATCGGCTTGGTGACTTCGCGGATATCGACAATGCGGACGGTCATAGGCAAATCCAATCTGGAGGGCACGCTGGCTGGGCCGCCAATCTAGCGATGGATGCCTTGCATGCAATCCCATAAAAGAGAGGTCCTGCTTAACTTCGACAGATTCCCATGCCGCGCGCTCCTTCTATCGCAGATGATCCCCACCTGTTCGACCTCATCACCGGCAGCTTCCGCCGCCTGCTCGGCCGCGATTTAACCGATGGCGCAGCGGACGCGACATGGCTCTATCATCAGGCACCATTCGTCGTGCTCGCGCATGATGGCGGCGCCGCCCCGCGCTTCATCTATGCCAACGAAATGGCGCAGGCCTGCTTCGAATATGCAGCGGATGAATTGATCGGCCTTCCCTCGCGACTGTCAGCCGAGGCACCGGAGCGTGCCGAGCGGCAACGCCTGCTCGATCGCGCGAGCCGCGACGGCTTCATCGCCGATTATTCCGGTATCCGCATCGCGAAATCCGGCAGGCGCTTCCGGATCGAAAACGCCATCGTCTGGCAGTTGATCGACGCGAACGGCACACGTCACGGCCAGGCCGCGACCTTCTCCGAATGGCACGACATCATGCCGTAAGCGGCAATCATACTTATAAAATCGACCAGCCGTGGCTGCCCGCTACCGCGCCGAACACGGTGATCCACGCCAATGTCACCAGTACCCAATGCGCGCGCTGCACCCAAAGGAACGCGAGGTCGGGATACGCGTGCGCCCAGCGATGGAAGCGCGGCTGCAGAATAAACGGCTCCGCGACAAACAGCACGAAGGCGAACAGCGCCCACACGCATACCATCGCATGCATCCACCAGAACGATACCGAATGGAAGCGATCCCACAGGTCGAACTTCCACACCATGTAGAATCCGCTGAGACCGACCAGAAGCACCATGGCGCGCGCCTGCCAGATGAACCGATGCTCGACAGCTTCGAACGCCGCGACCATGTCCTTGCCGAACGCGCCGCGTCGCAACGCCGGAAGGATCACTGTCGTCGCCATTGAGGCACCGCCGATCCAGATCACGACGGCGAGCACATGGATGGCACGGGCCAGAGCAAGATCGTCCATGACAAATCCCCTTCTATTCTATCCGCACATCACGCCCCTGCGGCAGGATAAAGAACGGTGCCATCCGGCGGCGCCTTGGCTGAGGGCGTCATGGTCGCGGTCTCGACATGCCCCTTACCGAGGATGTGAAACACCTGCTTGCCTTGCGCGAGCAGATAATCGGCGATGATGCGGCGATGACATCGCCACCACACTACCTCTGCGCACATGATAGCGCAGCGCTGTTCCGCGCCGAGTTCGAAAAGTCGCGCGAAGCCCTGATGAAAGGCCTCGCCCAGTGCGTAGTCGGCATAATTGTGAAAACTCTTGTTTTTCCAGAAGCCGTTGATCTGCGGATCGACACCCTTCTTGGCCCGCAGGCCGCCGAGTTCGGCGATGTGCTCATAACCGATCTGGAAGGCCGCGAGGCTATTCGGCAGCGTATCGCGATTATATTGCGGGTTGGCGCGCGAGCGCGGAATGGTGCGCACGTCCACCACCAGCGTCACCTCGGAGTCTCGCAGCAGGTCGACGAACTCCTCGATCGTCCTGGTCGAATGCCCAATAGTGAAAAAAGGCTGGTCCATGCCGCAACTGTCCGCCCGGCAAAGCCGGGCTCGTCTTTTTTATAGCTTCGTCATTCTTCCGGAGAACAAAAATGATCCAGAACAATTCGGGACGGATTATTTGCTCCAATTAAAGAGCCGCCTTTTCGAGCGGCCTTTCGTGAGCGCCAACCGCAATAGCAAGATGAATTGCTTCACCCCAACGATCAGCGGAGCGACCCAGCCGTCAGGCCGCGCGCTGTCGTTCGACCGCATTTGCGCTGAGGCCAACACCTGACTTGAAGCCGCACTCATTTCAGTCGCGCCATCCGATATCAATTGAATCAATCACCGCGCTTCAAGATATCTACCCCAATGACCGAGACGACATTTCACCGCCTGATCGGCGGTGCGCCCGGCCATCGGGAGACAGGTCCTGTCTGCAACGGCAGGGCGATCCGCCCCCCTGGAATGCCCTGAATCGGCTCGGAACCCTTAAATATTAGGCCTATTTGACCCGCGAATGCCTCTAATCCCTGGTGAGAAAGCGTATCTGGGCCACTGGACACGCGGAAAATCGAGTATTGTCAGCCGCCCGAATCAATGGAGTCGATATGGCAACCCAGATGACAAAATCGCAGTTGATCGAGAAGATCGCTGAAGCAAACGAGCTTTCGAAGCGAGACGTAAAAGGCGTTCTCGAAGCGTTGGCGACGATCGGTTATAAGGAACTGAAGAAGAACGGGCTGTTTCTTGTCCCGGGCTTTGCGAAGTTCGTTGTAATCAAAAAGCCGGCCACCAAAGCCCGCAAAGGCACCAATCCCTTCACCGGCGAGCCGATGACGTTCAAGGCGAAGCCCGCCCGGAAGATCGTCCGCGCACGCCCCGTGAAGGCTGCAAAAGACGCCGTTTGATAACAAAGAAGCGAAGACCTCAACGGTCTTCGCTTCTTGATCTCAGTCGATGATGTGTTAAAGCGCATCGATTGTGATCAGGAGGGTTGAATGGCAAAGAAGGTCAAGAAGTCTGCGAAGAAGGCTGCAAAGAAACTCGTTCGTCGGCCGTTTAGCAAAGACGATATCAAAGCCTTGAAGGCTCATTCGAAAGCCAGAACGCCTGTCGCAAAAATTGCGAAGCAGATGAAGCGTACCGAGGGCTCGCTCCGCCAGAAGGCGTTGAAGCTCGGCATCGGTCTCGGCCACCAGCGCTAGAGAAAATCTCCCCAGTCAGACTGTCGATCTGCGGGCTTTCCCCGCAGCTGTCGGCTATCTGGACTTCTTACTTGGTTCTCCCAAGACCGCCGAACGTCCAGATCAGGACCGCTAGCGGTAACGACCGGCCGCGACAACCGGCCTGAAGGTATCAGGCCGGTTGGGAGTGTCGGAGCGCAATCTCTATCTCATTTACCTGGATAGGCTGCGAGCGCTTGTCGAACCGACAAGTCGAAGAGGGGTTCTACTTTTACGCCAGCTCTCCCGCTCTGGCCTTGGTGGACACCCAGCCGCCATCAACTTTCAACTCTGCTCCAGTGATGTAGCTGGATTCGTCGAGCGCCAGGAAAACCGCAGCATTGGCGATATCCTCCGCCGTTCCCCAGCGCCCCATCGGCGTTTCCTTGCCCCAATCATGCTCGGCATCTGCTGCCTGGGCAGCGTTCATCGGCGAATTGATGGACCCGGGCGCAATAGCGTTGCAGGTAATTCCCATCGGACCGAGATCAATCGCCATCGCCCGCGTCATGCCAAGGAGACCTGCCTTTGCCGAAACGTAAGCAACGCGATTTGGCCGGCCGACAAAACTTGCGATCGAGGCCGTGTTGATGATCCTGCCCTTGCCTGCGCGTTTCATGAACGGCACCACGGCGCGGGAGCACAGAAATGGCCCGGTGAGGTTGGTCTGGATCATCGTATTCCAGTCAGCATCCGTATGATCCAGAAACGGCTTGGTGATACGCACGCCAACGTTATTGACGAGGATGTCGATCCGGCCGAATTGGCGATCGACTTCTTCCGCCATCTTGTTCATGGAGGCCGAGTTCGTCACGTCCGCCTGCAGGCTGGTGCTCTGTCCGGCGATTTCCTTTGCCGCCTCTTTGCCCTTCTGCTCGTCGATATCGACCACGACAACATTCGCACCTTCCGCAGCGAAGGCCTTGCACATGGCCTTGCCAATCCCGCTGGCACCACCCGTGACGATTGCCACCTTGCCTTTAAGACGCATCATTCCATTCCTTTTTGCATTTTGTTTTACTGTTCAGCCTGGAGCAAAAGCTTTCCGCGCGTTTTGCCGCCTTCCATGTAACGGTGAGCGGCCGACGCATCGGAGAGCGGGAAGATCGTATCGATCGTCAGGAACAGCCGCTTCTCCCTCGCCATCCCGAACAATTCGGCCGCCCGGCCACGAATCTCGTCAGCATTCGCCATGTAGTCCGCCAGATGCGGCCGCGTGAAAAACACCGACCCGGCTTCCGCAAGCGCAAGCGGTTCGATCGCATCCACAACGCCCGAACTCGCTCCGAACAGGACACAAAGTCCTCTTCGCCGAACGCATCGGATGCTGTCGGCGATTGTTGTCTTGCCGACCGAGTCATAGACGACATCAACACCCTTGCCGGATGTGAGCTCCATGACTCCTTCGCGGAAATCGGTGTCGCGATAGAGAATGCAATGGTCGGCACCTCGGCTGCGAGCAATGTCAGCCTTCTCCGGCGTGCTGACAGTCGTGAACACGGTCGCACCCAGATTTTTCGCGAGTTGAATCAGAAGCTGGCCAACACCGCCTGCACCGGCGTGAATGAGGCAGCTCTGCCCACGCTGCAGGGGGAAGGCCGCGTGACTGAGGTAATGCGCCGTGCATCCCTGCAGCATGGCCGCGGCACCAAATTCGAAGGAAATGTCCTCTGGCAGTGGGACAAGCTTCCACGCAGGGACCGCAACATATTCGGCATAAGAACCGCGCGACAGACAGAAGGCGACACGCTGGCCGACTTTCAAATCCTTCACGTCTTTACCGAGAGCCTCAATCGTACCGGACGCCTCCATACCGATCACCATCGGCAGCGGCGTTTTATACGTATGCGAACGCGCGTAGGTTCCGTTCCGCATGTAAATATCGATGAAGTTCACACCGGCATAGGCCACGCGGACAAGCGCCTCGCCATCTGCAGGCACCGGAGTGGCCGTATCCTGCATCTCGCAGACTTCGGGACCGCCAAACTGACTGATACTGATTGCCTTCATTCCATACCGCCTTCTCAGAGCAACGATAGCAACCCTCGAACCACAACAAGCAGACCGGCCATGGCGACACAGACTGTCGAGACGGCGCGATATCGCTTGGCATCGATTCGAACGAAGAAATGCGTGCCGACCATTTGACCCAGAAGCAGTCCCGGCACCGTGACGGCTGCGATCATCAGACTTTCTCTGTTTACGATGCCGTGGATGGTGCCGAACACCAGACTTGCTGTGCCCAGAAGCAGGAAGATGAAAGAAAGCGTGGCGCGGCAGCGGGCGGCAGTCCATGACGATGACAGTATGAGCAAAATGATCGGCGGCCCGGCCATCGCCACTGCGCCTTGCATCAACCCGCTGAGCGCTCCTGCCCCGACCAGTTCGTATGACTTGGGATCACGATTGAGCTTCCGACCGAGCGCTAGCGCCACAGTCGAGAAAACAACCACACCACCTACGATCAATCGCATGACGTCGGCAGGAAGAACGCCGAGAAAGAAGACGCCTGGAATCAAAGCAGGCATTCCGCCGATCCATGCGATCGCTGCCGCGCGAAAATTCGTATCATCCCAGTCGCGCAGAACCGTCGGCAGGCCTGAGGGGATTTGAAGGAGAGTGGCAATGGGAACGGCAACCGCTGGAGGATAAACGAGAGCCAACAGCGGCGTCGCAACGATGGCAAAACCGAAGCCTGTTAGTCCGCGCACGAAGGATGCGACGGTGACAGCCAATACCGCCCCTGATACGGCCAGCCAGTCCATGCACCCCTGCCTTCCCTATTCCTCAGCTCGTTTGATGGAGAGCGGCACGATTTATGCGCGAACGAACCATTCGCCGTTGTCATGGCGCAGCTCGAAAATTTCCAGCGGAAGCTCCGCGAGTCCAACCTCTTCGCCCGTTCGGATATCCCATTGCCAGAAATGCAGCGGGCACGTCAGGATCGTCCCCTCGACGGAGCCTTCTGCAAGCGGCGTATCTTGATGAGGGCAATCGGCGCAGACGGCGTGAATCTTTTCTTCTGCCCTGATCAGCAGGATGACCTTGCCGGTCGGCAGCGTGACTTCCCGCCGCTCGCCTTCTTCCATATCTTCAAGAGGCCCCAAAGGTAGCCAGGTCTCAGCCGAAACGGTCATAACGGATCTCTGTGGGGCTAATCTTGCACTGTGTGATGAGGGCACGCATGGTCGCGTCCACCATCGGCGGCGGTCCCCCTACGAAAAACAGAGGCTTCTGCGCGCCGTCTGGCTCCGCCGCGCCGCGAACATGATCGCGCGCGATCTCATGCACCGGCCCGAAGCTGAATCGAAGTAAAGGGTATCGCGCAGCGATAGCTTCGGCACTCGTGACATCCGAAAAAGCCACGGTCACCTGTAATTTTCCGGATGATTGTTCGACAAACTCCGAGAGCTCATCGAGCAAGTAACTTGCATCAGGATGGCGCAGGCCGAAGTACAGATGCGACGGATATTGCGCAAAATGATGACCGGCGAGGGCATGCCGGATGATGGCCATCATCCCCGCGATGCCTGAGCCACCAGCTATTGCAACAAACGGCCTCTGCTCGGCGGTTGTGAAAGTCGCGCGACCAAGAGGCCCAAAGACCTCGACGCGCTCGTCGCACTGGCCTTCGAATATGCGCGATGTAAATTGGCCGTCCCGACTGCGCCGAATGAGAAGGCTCAAACGCGCCTCGTCAGGCTCGTGGCTGATCATGGAATAGGCCCGAGGCCCTTCGATGCCTGGAAGAGATAGAAGAACGAATTGCCCGGGCAGATATTTCATCGGCTCGTCAAGCAAGACATCGAACAGACCAACCTCCGACGTCAGCAGGCGTTTGAGCATCAGCCGACCGGTACGAATGGCGCACGGCGGCTGATAGGGCGCGAAGAATGCCGAATTCAGCTTGACCTGCAGAGCACTCGTCGCCGCTGTCTGGCACAGCAGAACCTCTCCCGAACGGCGGCAGACTCGCGCGCCAGGCGCTTGCGGCCACAAATTGCTGACCGTGCCGGTCATGACCGACGCCTTGCAGTTGCCGCAAGTCCCCGTCCCGCATTCGTGCGGCAGACCGATCCCCTTCATCAGACCGGCATGAAGAATCCGTTGACCGGGTTCGACTGCAAAGGCAGCTCGTTCGCCTTTTCGATCAACGACCTCAACCAGCATCATGTCGTGACCACAACCTGGTTGCCTTCGACATGGACGTCGTAGAAGCGCAGCTTCATCGGCAGCCGTGTCTCGTCCTTGACCGTGGGCAGGCCATCGACCAGCGAAAACTCGAACCCGTGCCACGGGCAGCGCAGAGTTTCGCCGTAACTACAAAACGTCATTTCGTTCACGGCATCGCTTTCGGTCGTCCCGGAAATGCAACCGAACTCGAGGTCGGCACCTTGATGAGGGCACCGGCCGCCGACCGCCCGAATTTCGCCTGACGGCAACTTCGAAATGATAATCGGCGATCTTCCGATCTTGGCCGGGGTAATTTTGCCAACGTCCAATTCATCGACGCTGCAGACAACATGTTTCGCCATAATTTATTCTGCCGCCTCGCTTGGGATCTTCTTGTTGTGTCCACCGAGCTCGTAAAACTCTGCCGCATTGCGCCACAGAATTTTTTCTCGCGTGGTCGGCGGCAGTGATTTCGGTATCGCCGCGTTCGGATCGTCGAAATCGAAATGCGGATAGTCGGTGGAGAAGACGAGGATATCGTCGGTCCCCATCAGATCGATCAACTTCATCCAGTCTTCGCTGGAGATGTCCTCCGTCGGCTGCGTGGACAGCCGCAGACGCTCGCGGCAGTGCTGGCTCGGGAGCTTCTTGAGCCACGGCACTTCCACCCGGCCCTGCCTGTATTCGCGATCCATTCGCCACATCACATGTGGCAGCCAGCTGAAGCCACCCTCGAGAATCATGAACCGGAGGTTCGGATAGGCATCGAATACGCCGTTACAGACCAGGCTGATGACCTGGGGCATCAGCGAAATCGGAATCAGGCAATGCCGCTCCATGTAATGGAGGCCCATCCCGTAGGGGCCTTGCGCGAACGTCGTGTGATGGAATGCGACCATCAGACGATTCCGTTCCGCCGCTTCAAAGATCGGCCTGTACATCGGGTGCCCGTAAGCGATGTCGTCAACGACGGGCAACATGACCTGACGCATCTTCGGATGGGCGGCCATACGATCGATTTCGCGCGCGGCGGCTTCCGGGTCGCGGGCATTGATCTGAATGCTTCCGAGGAAGCGCTCGTCCTTCGATAGCCAGTGCTCAACGACATAATCGTTGTAGGCGGCCGCCAAGGCGGTCGCCAGACCGTACTGAAGCTTGAGCCCGGTCGGATAGAAATAGCCGGTCAGCACGGCATGGCTGAGGTCGTACTCGTCCAGCAATTGCCGCCGCATCAACGAATAGTCGGACACCGACGCGGAGCCATCCGTGCTGCGTACATCCGCACGGTTTCCAAGCCCCGGCGAGGTGTAAGCAAATGGCTGACTGAAACCGCGCCACGCACCATTCGCAATCCAGCTCTTGTAGGGCTCCGGAAGATACGGAACCAGATCCTTGATGCTGGAAAAGCTCTCGTGAACGTCGGTGTCGATGATGCGCATAGTCGTCCTCGTAGTTTCTCGAATGTGTATCAATCAGTTGGGATTGGCCGCTGCAGTCGCTTCAGCCATCTGCAGGTCGGGACGCTTGTCTTTTGAAGAACGGAAAATCATTTTCTTCAGCGTCGGGAACACAAGCGACAGCAATGCAAGGAACATCAGCGTTGCACTGATTGGCGACCGGAAGAACATCGTCCAGTCGTCGTGATAAGTGATCATGCTGCGCGTGAACGAGTCCTCGGCGATCGGTCCAAGAATGGAGCCGAGCACCATTGGCGCGACCGGCAGCTTGACCCGTTCCATGATCCAGGCGAGCACGCCGAAGATCACCACGACCCACAGATCGGACATGGCGTTGCGGTCGGCAAAGGCGCCGATCAGCGCGAACATGGCGATTATCGCGATCAGGATACCCGGCGGCACCTTGAGCACCTTGATGATGAGCCGGATCCAGACAAATCCGAGCAGGCACATGCCGATCACCGACACGAACATCGAGGCCAGAATGGTGTAGACGGTCAGAGCCGATTCTGGATTCTTCAGCATGAAGGGGCCGGGCTGCACGCCATGCAGCAGGAACGCTGCGAGGATCACCGCAGTCGCACCGCTACCCGGCAAGCCGAGCGTCAGCAGCGGCACCATATGACCCGCCACCGATGCAGTGGATGCGATCTGCGGGGCAACAATGCCTTCTGGAATGCCGGTGCCGATCTGGCGACCCCGCTTACCGTACTGACGCTCGACGCCGTAGGACACGAAGGAAGATATCGTCGCGCCTGCACCGGGAATGAGACCGAGTAGCGTGCCGATGGTCGTGCTCCGCGCCAGGGTCGCACGCAGTCCCCACAATTCGCGCAATGACGGCAAGCTGGTCGCCGTGCTGGTGGCACCCGGCAAAGAGACGGACTTTGAGCCCTGCCCGATCTTGTCGAGAATTTCGCCAAAACCGTACATGCCGACCAGCACCATCACGAACGGCACGCCATTGATGAGCACATCGGAGCCGAAGGTGAACCGTTCCGAGCCGTAGGTGGCGTCGATGCCGACCGTGGAAACCAGCAAACCGATGCACATGCTGATCAGCGCGTTCGGGAGAGACTTACCTGCCAACGCGACGACGGTCGTCAAGCCGAAGAAGACGGCTGCGAAATATTCCGGCGCACCGAAACTCAGAGCGATTTTGCTGAGCGGACCGGCAAGACTGACCATGACCGCCGAGGACACAAGACCTCCGATGAGTGCAGCAACCAGCGCCCAGCCGAGCGCCTTCGCCGCATCCCCCCGCATCGTCATGCTCCAGCCGTCCCAAAGTAGCGGGACGTCCATTGGTTCACCCGGAATTTTGTAGAGGATCGCTGTGTAGCAGCCGGCATAAGTGCCGGACATGTAGATAGCGGTGAGCAGAATGATCGAGGTCTCGAGGCTCATCGAATAGGTAAAGGGCAGTGCGAGCACGACACCCATGACAAGGCCAAGACCGGGCAGCACGGACACGGCCATGCCGACGCACAGGCCGATCACCAGCGCAATCATGTCCTGCCATTTGAAGACTTCGGCAAAGCCGGCAATCAGAAGATGAAAGGTATCCATTCCATTGCCCTCAGTTAGCGCCGACGAGTTTCATGACAATCAGGGATATCTGGGCGAACGGCCCCTCCCCGAGCGGCAGGGCGACATAGATCAGCTTCATGAAGAAGAATGAGAACCCAAAGCTGATGGCCAGCGACAGCAGGCCGAGGAAGACCGGTCTGCGAACCCCGCCGATCCACATCACTGCGGCGACGTACAGGACCGTCGCGATGAAGAATCCGACAAGGTCGAACAGCAGCAGATAGCCGACAGTGGCGGCGGTCGCGGCGGCAACCAGCAGCGGATGGGCTTCCATCCGCTGCGAGAAGCCCTCGTCATCCATCTCGTTCGCAGCGTCCGCAACAGGACGCGGTCTGACCCAAACCACGATCCGACGCAGAATCTCGAATGCGGAGACGGCGATCAGCAAAGCGATGATGATCTTGGGCCACCGCTCCGGCCCCATCTGGCCGGGAACTTCGGCATAGGAAATCTCAGATGCGACGCGATAAAGAAAGATCGCGACGGCGACGATGAGAACGTAGGGCCCGAGTTCACGGAGCCATTTCAGCGGAGACATAGGAGCGCCGGACTCGGCGCCCCCATCTATTGGTTTGCTGGACATCGTATCACCAGACATGGCTGCAACGCGATTACTTGGCGGCCGCAGTGGCGGCGTTGGATTGCGAAAGCGCACTTGCCTCGCTCAACCAGTCCGTCATGAACTTCACGCTGCTCTCGGAGCCGACGAAGCTGTCGGCTTCGGCGTACTGCAGCTTGAGGTAGTCGCGATACTCTTTGGCCTGTGCGACCTTGGCCAGCGCAGTCGACAAGGTCTTCACGATCGCCGGGTCGGTGCCGGAACGAACGATGACGACGCGGAACTGCGGAAGGAAGACGTTGTAGCCAAGCTTGCCCGAGTAAGCGACGCTCTCGAAGCCTTCGACCGGCTTCTTGCTGAAGAACAGCACCGGCTTGATCTGCTTGCCGTCGATGAAGCTGCGAATGTCACCGGCCTGTTCGTAGAGAAGGTCGCTCTGGCCACCGACCACCGACGCATAGCGCATGCCCGGCTCGGCGAAGCCGACGCTCTGGAATTTCATGCCCTTGTTCTTGAAGTAGTTGACCGACATGTCGTCCGGGCTGCCATAGCCCGTCACCGCCATGCGCATTTCCTTGTCCTTGACCGCCTTTTGCACGTCGTCCCAGGTCTGCAGCGGCCCGGTCGCGTTCGAGAAGAATCCCGACGGCTGCTGGATCATGACCGCGATCGGCGTGATCTGCTCAAGCTTGAAGCGAGAGTTCTTCGCAGCGAACAGCGCGAACGTATCACCCGTCATGACTTCGATGGTGTAGCCGTCCGCCGGCGAGGTCACGAGCTTGGTCAGGCCGGTCTGCCCGGTCGCGCCCGGCATGTTCACCACCGGCACCGACGTCTTCAGTTCGGGCTCAACCAACTTGCTGATGATCCGCGCCACCTGATCGGCGCCGCCGCCCGGTCCCCAAGGCACGATGAAGGTGATCGGACGGGACGGATAATCGGCTGCAACCGATGCAGCCGGTGAAATAGCCACGGCACCGGCCAAGCCCGCAGCGAAAGCCAAGAAAAGACCCCTCATTAGCTTACTCCCTGATTTATTTGGATTTTTTGGAAGAACGTTTTGCTTCTTTTGATTTGGATCAAAACTTGACAGCAAATCTCCTGGGAGTCTACAAAAAAATGGTACATTTTATGTAAGAAAATGGAACGATAATTCATGTCCTCGAGCCTTTCCAATTCCAAAATCACCCTCGCCGCCGCCAAATTGCGGCTACCGCTCACCGTCCCCTACCGATTGGCGTTTGGTGAACAGACGCATTTCGACGTTCTGCTCGTGGCAGCGCTCGGCAGCGGCACTGTCGGTTGGGGTGAAGCGACCATCCTGCCCGGCTACACTGACGAGACGATCGAGCAGGCCTGGTCACTGGCAAGGGACCTCACGGATCGCTGCACGACGATTCAGGATCTGAATTCCGCATGTGACAAAATGCTGGATAGCGCGCCATTCACCGCGACCGCATTCCTGACGGCACTCGACTGGCTCGCAGGAAATCCTATCCTCCAGCGCAGCGGCCGCTTCGAACTGCTCGGCACCGTGAATGGCAAGGCCGACAATCGCGACAAGCTTGAGCAGGAAGTCGAGACGCTGCTCGGGCGCGGCTACAAAACGCTGAAGGTCAAAATCGGATGGGAGCCGGAAGCCGATCTCAAGCAGGTCAACGTGGTCCGGGAGATCGTGAACGGGCGCGCAAAATTACGCGTCGATGGCAATCAGGGATACACCCGGGATCAAGCTATCCATTTCCTGAGCCGACTCGAGCCGGAGGATATCGAGCTTGTCGAGCAACCTTGCGCCGCGGAGGACTGGGACTCGGCGGCGGCCATCACCAAGGCCAGCAAGGTGCCCTTGATGCTCGACGAGTCGATCTATGCTCTGAGCGACATAGACCGTGCAGCCGATCTGAAATGCGCCGATTACATAAAGCTCAAACTCATGAAGCTGGGCCGATTGAATACGTTGGAGAACGGTCTTCGCCAGATTTCCGATCGGGGCATGACCGCAGTTCTCGGAAACGGCGTCGCAACGGACCTCGGCTGCTGGATGGAGCTTTGCGTGGCGCTCGGCAATGTCAAAACCGCCGGCGAAATGAATGGATTTTTGAAGACCCCTGTTCAGCTTCTTGAGCCGGTGCTGAAATGCGAGGGCGCATCCGTCATTCTCGATGGAAGCATGCCCAGGATTAATCTAGATGCTGTAAGGGGCCACGCGATTGATCGCGCCGGCGCCTGGAAAGAACTGGACTAGAGCGAAACATCCACACGGGCTTAAGCGAGCTATGGCGACAAAAACGAACGATGATGCAGACAGCAAGATGACCGCGGTTCAAAAGGCCGCGCGTCTGCTTCAAGTCATTGCCTCCGCCGAAGAGCCGAAGTCGCTCGCGGACCTCGCCGAACAAGCAGAAATGCCGAAACCCTCGGTCCATCGCCTTCTCCTCCAACTCGAAGATGTCGGATTCGTTCAGCGCGATCTCAGCGGCCGGGGATATACGGTCGGCGCGTCATGGCTGCGGCTCTCGGTCGATGCACTGGTCGCCCAGGCGCGCCAACCGATCGTGCGCGGGATCATGCAAAAGCTCGTCGACCGCGTGAAAGAATCCTGCAACCTCTCCGTTCTGCAAAATCACGAGGTGCTCTATCTCGAGCGCGTGGAATGCGACTGGCCGCTGCGCATGCAGTTGCAATCCGGCTCACGCGTTCCCATCCACGCGACCGCATCAGGCAAACTGTTGATCGCTCAAATGTCCGAGAAAAACCGGCGAGCGCTTCTCAACAGCATTCACCGCGAAAAATTTACCGACACCACAATCGTCGATCTGGATGAGATGGAAGAAGAATGCCGCCTCATCCGGAAAAACGATCTGTCGATGAACAAGGAAGAATACCATCGCGGACTGATCGGCGTTTCCGTGCCGCTGCGGCGTTCGGACAACACGGTCATCGCCACCCTTTCAATCCATGCACCGAGCTTTAGAATGTCCGTTGAAACAGCGCTCAGCTATGCGCCGCTGTTGAAGGAATCAGCGAAAGAAATCGTGGCCGAGCTTGGGCTCTAGCGCTTCTTCCAGCCGACTAGCCGGAAGCGGAAAGGAACTGGGAGATAGTCGCCATTAGAGGACCACGCTGGCGCTTGAACATTGCCGATTCCGCATGAACTCGCAAGATTTTGGCGTCATCGCACGCGAGAAGGTACAGCTTTCGACATAGCTCCTTCTTCATACCAGCCCCTTGTTGCCTTCACTATTTTAACAACCGAAAGCATCACCGGCACTTCCACCAGAACGCCGACAACGGTGGCAAGCGCAGCTCCCGAGGTCAGACCGAACAGGCTAATGGCTGCTGCTACCGCCAACTCGAAGAAGTTGCTGGCACCGATAAGAGCACTCGGCGCGGCCACACACCAAGCAACGCCTAGCTTTCGGCTGAGCCAATAAGCGATACCGGCATTGAGATAAACTTGGATCAGGATTGGCACGGCCAGCAAGGCGATCACCACCGGCTGCGCGAGGATTTGCTGCCCTTGAAAGGCGAACAGCAAGACCAAGGTTGCGAGTAGAGCAACCAGCGAAACAGGCTGGAGCGTTCGCAGTGTTCGCTCCAAGCGTCCCGGACTTCCGACGATAGAGCGCCGCCATACCTGAGCGATGACGACCGGAATGACGATGTAGAGGCCGACCGATAAAAGGAGCGTCGTCCAAGGCACCGTGATGGACGCGACGCCAAGCAGCAGCCCAACCAGCGGGGCGAACAGGAAAATCATAATCACATCGTTCAGTGCCACTTGGCTGAGCGTGTAATGGGGCTCGCCTTCGCAGAGATTCGACCACACGAACACCATTGCCGTGCATGGTGCAGCAGCAAGCAAGATCAACCCTGCGATGTACGACGAGACTTGCGAGGTTGGCAGCAACGGGGCGAACCAATGGCCGATGAACAGGGAGGCAAGAAGAGCCATCGAGAAAGGCTTGATGGCCCAGTTGACGAGGAGCGTAACTCCGATCCCGCGCCAATGCTGTCGGACCTCTCCAAGTGCTCCGAAGTCAATCTTGAGGAGCATCGGAATAATCATCAGCCAGATCAGCAGGGCCACCGGAAGGTTGACCTTGGCGATCTCCGCTCTGGCAATGACCTCAAAAAGCCCCGGAAGGAAATGCCCCAAGGCAACACCGAACACGATGCAAAGGGCAACCCACAGCGAAAGGTAACGCTCGAATACGCTCATGTGTCACGCCACATCGTTACGAGGCGACGTGCTACCCTCGCTTTGTCCAATGTCGTGGAGCTTAGTCTTGAGCGACAGCTTGTCGATGCTGGCAAGGGGTAAGCTGACAAACGCATCAATCCTGCTTTTCATGTAGCGGAAGGCTGCAACGAAGGCTGCTTCCTTCTCTATCTCACCGCTAGTGACCTTTGCGGGGTCATCAATGCCCCAATGGGCCATCGCAGGATGTCCCGGCCAAACCGGACAAACCTCACCAGCCGCGTTGTCGCAAACGGTGAAAACGAAATCCATCACGGGGGCGTCAGGCTGCGAGAACTCAAGCCATGTTTTGGAGCGCAGTCCCTCGGTCGGATAGCCGAAGCTCTCAAGGGTCTGGATCGCGAACGGGTTGACACGGCCATTCGGAGTGCTTCCCGCCGAGAATGCACGGAAGCGTCCCTGCCCATCTTTCCTCAGGATGGATTCGGCAAGGATGGATCGTGCGCTATTGCCGGTGCAGAGAAACAAGACGTTGTAAATTGGATCAGTCATGTGAGCCTCACGCATGTTCCTTTTTCCGCTTCTTGGTGCTGGCCGGGGTGCAGCATGTATCGGCCAACGCGGGAGCGCAGATTTCCGGGTGGCCGCTACAGCAATCCTTCATCAGGAAGGCGATCAGCCCTCGCAGCGTTTCAAAGTCTGCCGAATAGATGATCGAACGCGCCTCACGTCTCGAACTGACAAGGCCAGCGTGTTCTAGGTCTTTCAGGTGGAACGACACGTTGGACGCGGCCACACCCGCGCGTTCGGCGATCAGCCCTGCTGCCAAACCAAGCGGCCCCGCTTTCACCAACATCCGAACAATCGCCAGTCGTGTGTCTTGAGCGAGGGCTCCGAAGGCGGAGATGGCTTGACGCTGATCCATCGACGATCCTATATTTCAAGAAATATCAAAATGAAGGTACAACAAAATGGGCGAGATTGCCAACCCCCTTTCGTCCTCAGACGAGCTTTCCCTTGATGCGTTGCTAGGTACGTTGGCCGCCCACAAGGAAAAAGCGCTGATCTTTCATTACGACGGGCAGGACGTTCGTCCGAGCTACCACGTCACCGAAGTGAAGGCGGGCGCGTTCAATGCGCTGGACTGCGGCGCAAACCCTGAGAGCTGGCAGGAAACCTTTATCCAGCTATGGGACATCGTCGAAGAGAATCGCGGACACATGCCGGTCGGGAAGTTCTTGGCGATCATGGGCAAGGTCGCCCAAAGCGTCCCATTCCCGCGAGTTGGCAAGTTGACCTTCGAAGTGAGTGACGGCGTGAGACCGATGCAACTCTACAAGGCGGATACACTCACCATTGAAGGCGATGCAGTTCGTGTACCGCTCTCGCCACGTCCATCGAGCTGTAAGCCGCGCGACCGCTGGCTTGAAGAACAGAAGGCATCGTGCTGCACTCCGAAGAATAGCCAACCCTGTTGCGGGTGAGGTTCGATTGCTTGCTCAGGGTTAGGTGACGGTGCCAGGCCAAATCAGAATTGTCGTCCCTCTCGGCATCACGCAAACTCTTGCGTGGGCATCCAGTTACTATCTTCCGGCGATTCTGGCGGACCCTATCGCTCACGATCTCGGACTAACGGCGAACTGGATATTCGGAGCATTCTCAGCCGCACTCGTGATTTCGGGATTACTGGGTCCAAGGATCGGTCGCCAAATTGATCTCGTTGGTGGCCGGTGGGTGTTATCCGGGTCGAATATCGTGCTGGCTGGAGGGCTTGTAGCCCTTGCATTCACCCACTCAATCCCGATGCTTCTCTTCGCGTGGCTCCTTCTCGGCATCGGCATGGGGCTCGGGCTCTATGATGCGGCTTTCGGCACTCTGGGGCGCATCTTCGGCCATTCAGCAAGATCAGCGATTACGGGCGTGACCCTTTTCGCGGGTTTCGCGAGTACTATTGGATGGCCTCTAACCTCACTAGGGCTTGGCACCATCGGCTGGCGGGAAACATGCCTTGCATGGGCTGCGATTCATATTGCTATCGGGCTTCCGTTGAACCTGATCTTTATTCCCAAAGCGGCGCCACATGACTCTTTAGCGGTAAACAGCAGCAAGCCGTCCATTCCGATGGACCGCACAATGATTCTCTTGGCGTTTGTGTTCGCTGCCGCGTGGACCGTGACAGGCGCGATGGCTGCACACTTCCCAAGAATACTTGAGGCGGCAGGAGCTTCGCCCTCGCAAGCAATCTTAGCAGGCGCTTTGATTGGTCCGGCGCAGGTGGCGGCTCGGATCGCAGAGGCAGGATTTTTATCGCGCTACCATCCGTTGATTTCTACACGGCTGGCTTGTCTCGCGCATCCAATCGGTGCGGCATTAGTAGGAATCTTTGGCGGCCCGGCCGCAATGGCTTTGGCAATCCTGCATGGTGCAGGCAACGGCATACTGACGATCGCACGAGGCACGCTGCCGCTCGCTATCTTCGGTCCTCAAAACTACGCCTATCGCTTGGGGATCCTCGGAGCGCCTTCCAGAGTGGCGCAGGCGATTGCGCCGTTCGCCTTCAGTATTCTTCTAGAGAAGGCAGGATCAGGAGTGCTGATTGTCTCATCTGTCTTAAGCCTGCTCGCCTTTGGCGGTCTGTGCATGCTGCGAATCACTTCTCCCCATCAGAACAAGCTGCCGGGCGACCACCACCGGTAACGCAATCTCGATATTTCCACGGCGGTGCCCACATCCCACCCCAAATGCCCTTCTCTCCTTGACGAGCACTGTCTCGAGCTGAGCCGTACCGACCATGCGAGTATCGGGGCCAGTCCAGTGCAAAGCCATTCCTGATCAGCCATTCTGCGATGTCGGCCCCATCGTCCGAGCAAGACTTGTCTCAAGAGGACTTAGCCCATGAAGCCCTCGTGGACCGAGCTCACGTCAGCAAAATCGAGCGCGGTGTGATCTATGTCGGGTTGGAAATCATCGAGAAATTCTCGAAAAAGCGCGGTGTACCAGCGTTTTGCGCAATCATAACTGGGCGCGAAGACCTATGTTGCCTTTGAGGACATAGCTGCTCCCGAAATCGCGGAATGGCGTGTTGGCAGAAATCTCACCGTAGAGGGTGAGATCCTTGCGCCAGTTCATGCTCGCGCCCAAACCGAGTTCGCCCCAGAGCCGTCCATCCGCCTGATTGACGAGCGTGTTCGAGACGAGCGTGCGCATGCCGTCCAGCCATTCATAGCTGACGTTCGCAATTCCGTATATTTTGCTGCGGTTGCCTGCCCAGTTCGCCTGATGATCGAAGGCAATGCCCCAACGCGTCCTCAGGCTATCGTTTCCATCGGCCGATACGGCGGCCCCCGATGGATCCACGAATCGATCGAACCGGACATTGGAATAGACCATCTGGAATTGCGGCGTGATGCCGAGCTTGTCGTAAACTGCAATCCGCTTGCCCGCTTCGATGCTGAATGCTTCGCCGCGACCACCATTGTCCTGCGCGAGGGTGCCGAGAAGTTCGGAATTGAGCGTGCTATTATAGCGGCTGACCTGCGCTTGGCCGTCGACATAGAAGCCTTGCTCGCCATACCAGGTCAATGTCGCGCCAAGACCATAGCCGTCCGTCCTCAGCTTGCCGTTGCCGAAGATGGAGTGAATCTGGCTGTTGGCCTGCCCGTAGGAAACGTTCACACCTGCGATCAGCCGCCCGGTATCGGCATCGATCAGCACACGATCTGCGCCTGCCTGCATTTTCCAGGTGTCGATGCTTTGATTCAAACCTGCCGTCGAGACAGCCGAGTTGAAGCGGCCATGAGCACTTTCAGTGCGCCCCCAAATGCCGTTGCCATCGGCACCGGAGCCGGGTGCCCAGACACGATTGCCGACACGTTGCTGAAGCGTCGACAGCGTATTGAGCGATTGCAAGTTGGCGCCGTAAGATTCGTAAAGTGGAACGCCGGGCTGATAAAGCGGTGGCGAGTTATCTGATCCGCCCGATGGTCCCGGATCGATCAAGGCAGACCGCAGATACCAGTCGCCATCCGAAGGCGTGACGACGCCACCCTGATAGAGACGATAGGCATAGGCGCCAGCGATCACTGCCGGTGCGCCCTGGAAGACATAGTTGCCGTTGAGCACGAAAGTGCCGTTGGACGCCCCCACGACATCGACGATCTTGATGCCTTCCACCGTCTGTGCGCCAAGGCCGCCACGGTTGATGATGTCGACCTGCGTGCTGCCGGAGGTCGTGCCGTTGACCACGAGGCGGCTGGTCTGCGAACTGTCGCTACCGAGAATGGTCGCGATTTCGAGGCGGCCACCGCTGCTGGCATAGTTGCCCTGGATGGTGAGCGTGCCCATCGCGCCATCATAGCCCGGTGCGATGACGCCGCTGTTGGTGGTGGTGCCGACCTGACCGGTGCCGATCAGCCGTCCGGCCGTATTGACCAACATGCTGCCGCCCAGCACGCCGTTCACGGCCAAGGTGCCACCGTCAACTTCCGCCGCGCCGGAATAGCTGCCGCTATTGCCGGTCAGGGTCAGCATGCCGGCACCGGTCTTGATGAAATCACCCGCTCCGACAAAACGGGGCGAAATACCGATATCGTGGCCAGCCGTATCGATGATCGCGCCGTTCGCGCCAATTGTGATGTCTTGTGTTCCGAAATTGTCAAAGAAGGTGGGATTGTCCCAAGTGGCGCGTAACAGCCCGCCGTTGATGGTGACGTTCGCGGTCCCGAGACCACCTTGGATCCCCGAGGTTTCCAAGACCCCGCGATTAGCTGCCGTGCCTTGCAAAGTCAGAGTGCCGCTGGCCGCGGCATCTAGACCAAGTTGAACACCTCCATCGGCGCGAACGCGAGCGCCATCGTCGATTGTGAGCGAGCCAGTCCCAAAGTTGCCGATGGTGAGGGCAAATGTCGTTACCCACCAATTTGCCCCTGGTCCAGTCACGAACACTTTGCCATCCCCGCCGGGGTTGGCGCCAATGTAGCCCTGGTTGCTGGTGACACTTGCACCGTTGTCGATATGCAATGTGCCGGCGCTGCCGTTGCCAACAGTCAGTTGTGTTGTGCTCACCAACGTCGTGCCTGTACCAGTCACGACAGCATCGCCCTGGGCAGAACTGCCAATAATGACGTTTGTGCTCGAGACATTGGCGCCGGCTTCAATTTGCAAAGCTCCAGCGGCGAAAAGGCCAACGTCAAGCCGTCCGATGCTTTCCCAAGACGAACCGGCCCCGGTCACCGTCACCGTGCCGCTAAAATTGCTCCCCACGGCGCCGGAGTTATTTGAAACCTTGCCGCCATCCTTGATGGTGAGCGTACCGGCAGCGGAATCGCCGACATTCAGATCGTCGCCGACGTTCCAGTTCGGTGACTGGATGGGCCCCGCGCTTAAACCGCTGCCTGTCACCGATTGCGCGCATGCCGGTCGAGAATCTCCCATCGCGGCGATCAGTGTCACGATCGCTGTCGACAGAAATAGGGATCGGCGATATCCGGAAGTGTCGCTTTTCTTCGCGGCCAGGCGCACGATTTTCCGCATTCCTTCCCCAGCAAGGGGCGGATTAACAAAGAAGATTCAATGAGCTGTCCGGCGGCACGACGGATACACGCTCCGCATGCAAAGCCCGAGCCTAACGACACCTCAACCACAGTAAGCAGGCCGGATTATTGCCGCTTACGGTTAAGGCGCGGTTATCGGTTTCGCTGTGGCGGATTGAGTTGGGCGGTCGAGGAGGCTGAGGCTCGCGCGGATGCGAAAATAATCTGGCGGAGAGAGCGGGATTCGAACCCGCGATACGGTTTCCCGTATACACACTTTCCAGGCGTGCGCCTTCAACCACTCGGCCACCTCTCCGTGGCGCCTGTCATGACGGCGTCAGCCCGATTTTGCAAGCAGGCAGACCCATTCCCACTCACATTTTTGAGGAATAGCGAGATTTTTCAGGGCGATGGGCCGAAAACAGCCCCGGCGGCCGCCTTCAATGCAGGGCGGTGCTGGCCTGCCACTGCAACAATGCGCTGCCGCGCCTCAACGTCTCCCGCTCGGCCTGTGACTCGTCCGCCGCGGAGGGGCCACTGTCACGGGTGCTTTCCAACGTAGCGATGAAGGATTCGAACCAGTGCTGGATGTTACCGGCCCGCAGCTTCGTCATCATCGCTTCCCAGCGCAGCCGTCGCTCCGGCGCGGGCATCGCCAGCGCCATGCCGATCGTGCGGGCCATGCCGTCTATGTCATGAGGGTTGACGATCAGCGCGGTCGAAAGCTCGTTCGCGGCACCGGCGAATTTCGACAGGACCAGCACGCCGGGATCCGCCGGATTCTGCGCGGCAATATATTCCTTGGCGACGAGATTCATGCCGTCATACAACGGCGTCACCACGCCAACATGCGCGGAGCGATAGAAGCCCGCGAGCGTGGTCTGGCTGAAACCCTTGTTGAGATAGCGGATCGGCGTCCAGTCCACCTCGCCATGACGACCGTTGACGTCGCTCACAAGCTGCGCGAGCTCTGATTGAAGATTGCCATACGCCTCGATCGAGCAGCGCGAGGGATTGGCAATCTGCAGAAGCGAAACGGCGCGCTTCAGGGACGGCTGCATCTCGAACAAGCGGTCAAAGGCACGCACGCGGTTGAGAAGACCCTTGGAATAATCCAGCCGGTCGACGCCGATGGCGAGACGTTCGCCATGCAGGCTCTTGCGCAGGCGAGACACGTCAGGATGAGACACCGCGCGCATCGCCTGCGCGGTGAAGCCTTCGACATCGATTCCGATCGGGAATGCGGCAAGCCGCGTCAACCCGAAGCGCGAATTGACCACGCCGTTCTTGACGTTGAGACCAAGTTCCAGCGTGAGATAACCCGCGAAATTCTCGCAATCTTCCTCGGTCTGAAAACCGACGAGATCGTAGGCGAGCATCGCCTCGATCAGTTCACGATGATGCGGCACGCCGGACATCACGCTGTGCGGAGCCCAGGGCGTGTGCAGAAAGAAGCCGACTGGATTTTTCACATCGAGTTCACGCAACTCGGCACCCAGCGCAAGAAAGTGATAGTCCTGTACCCAGAACGTCGTGTCTGATTTGAGAAAACGCATCAGCGCGCGGGCCATGAACGCGTTGACCTCGCGATAGGACTCATAATCGTCCTGCGATACGCGGATCAGATCCGAGCGCGAATGCAACGCCGGCCACAGCGCCGAGTTGGCGAAGCCTTCGTAATAGCCACCGTAATGCGCTGCCGGCAGATCGAGCAGCGCGAGCGCGCCGCGACCAAGCGATTCGATTTGCGCAAACGGCTCTCGTTGCAGGCCGTCACGCACACGACCACTGGAACCGACCCAGATGGCGCCAGTCTTTTCCACCACCGGCAAAAGTGCTGCTGCAAGTCCTCCCGTCATCGGCTCATTGGGCTTTGCCCGAGCCACGCGGTTGGAAACGACGACCAATGTCACAGGAAGCACTCCGTTTGACGCACAGATAAACGTCTGTTCATCAATATGGTTCCTAAGTGCTGCTTTGTGGATTTAGCGGCGAGACTGCGGCGCACGCCGATGGAACTCATAGAGCACGTTGAGAGTGCGAAGATTTTGCGATCGTTTCAACCTTGACTTGCGGAAAAAATTCCGGCTCGAAATCGTCTCGAGTGATTTTAATTCGTCATCGAATCGTCAAGCAGGCTCGCGAGCCAATGCCTGACATCCGCAGGCATTGCGAAAAATCCATCAACACCATGTGCGTGGCGGCTGACTGAAAACGAAATGCCCTTCCAGTCCGGCATGATGGCGAAAACACTTTCATCCGTGATGTCGTCGCCGACAAAAATCGGACGCCGGCCCGCGAACGGCTCGTGCTTGAGCAGTTCCTGCACCCCGGTCGCTTTGCTGATGCCGGAATTCTTGATCTCGCACACCGACTTGCCCGGCAGCACATCGATCGGCGCTTCCGGCAGATCCGCACGGATGGCGGACACTGCGTCATAGATCACCCGTTCGAAATTAGGCGCCTGACGATAGTGCAGCGCGATTGAATAGCCCTTGTCCTCGACGATGATTCTCGGATCAAGGCCACCAATGGCGGCAAAGCGCTTCTTCAGATCCTTGTCCATCGGTGGCGCGTGCACAGCATCGGCCTCGCTGTCGATCGACAGGCGCATTTCTGCGCCGTGACCTCCTACCGCAGGCAACAACATCGGGCTGAAAATGCGGTCGATGTCGGCGAGCGAGCGGCCGCTGACCAGCGCCAGCGCACCGTCGGTGCGCATATGCAGGCCGCTCAATGCGTCGGCGAGGCCCGGCGGAACCACGACTTCGCTCGGCGTCGGCGCGAGGTCGAGCAGCGTACCGTCGATATCGAGTAGAAAGGCACAATCTTCGAGCAGCGGCGAGAACACCGGATGGTCCGTATCCGGATAGGACGGCAGCAAAACGCGGTCTTCAATCTTCGTCATTATTCACTCCGCGACGGCCAAAGGCCGCGCAATTGTCTCGAGCGATTTACGCTCGGCATCAATTCCGAACCGCCAGGCGACAGCCGCGGCAACGATCATCAATAATGAGCCAAAAAGATAGCCTCCAAATACGCTGACGCGCGAGCCGGTATCGACCAGCGCGCCAAGCAAGGACGGGCCTGCAACGCCGCCAATCGCGGTACCGATCGCATAGAACAGCGCGATCGCGAGCGCGCGCACCTCCAGCGGAAAGGTTTCGCTCACCGTCAGGTACGCAGCGCTCGCCGCCGGGGACGCGAAGAAGAACACCACCATCCAGCACAACGTCTGCTGAGTGGCCGTCAGCGCGCCGATGGAAAACAGATAACCGGAGACGATCAAGAGAATGCCCGAGATCGAATAGGTGAAAGCGATCATCTTGCGGCGACCGAGCGTGTCGAACAGCCGCCCCAGCAGAAGAGGCCCGAGAAAATTTCCGGCGGCGAACGGCAGAATGTACCAGCCGACATGGTCCGGCGAGATGTGGAAGAAATCTGTCAGCACCAGCGCGAAGGTGAAGAAAATCGCATTGTAGAAAAAAGCCTGTGCGGCCATCAGCACCAAGCCTACGAGCGCGCGCGGGCGATGCGTGACGAACAACGTGTGCGCGACTTCGCGTAGCGGCGTGTGATCGCGCATCCGCAATTTGATCGCCGGCAGATCGTCGGCGCGCTCCGGTCCAACCCGCGCATGCTTCTCGATGTCCTGCATGATCCGCTCCGCCTCGTGCGGGCGGCCATGCACCATCAACCAGCGCGGGCTTTCCGGAATCCACAGCCGCATCACAAACACCACGAGGCCCAATATCGCACCGATCAGAAACGCAAACCGCCAGCCGATATCCGGGTCGATCACCGCAGGATCAAGCAGCACGATGGCCGCCACCGCACCTAGCGCCGCGCCGATCCAGAAACTGCCGTTGACGACGAGATCGGTCCAGCCGCGATAGCGGGCGGGCACCAGTTCCTGAATCGTCGAGTTGATCGCGGTGTATTCGCCACCAATTCCCGCGCCGGTGAGAAAGCGAAACGCCGCATAGCTCGCGATATTCCACGACAATGCGGTTGCCGCCGTAGCGCACAGATAAACCGCGAGCGTAATGAAGAATAGCTTACGCCGCCCGATGCGGTCGGTTAACCAGCCGAAGCCCAGCGCGCCGAGCACCGCGCCCGCGAGATAGGCGCTGGAGGCAAAACCGATATCCAGATTGCTGAACTGCAGCGTCTCCGACTGCTTCAACGCACCGGCGAGCGAGCCCGCGAGCGTCACTTCAAGACCATCGAGAATCCAGGTGATGCCGAGAGCCGCGATAACACGGGTATGAAAAGGGCTCCACAACAGCCCATCGAGCCGCGCAGGAATGTCCGTCACCACGACCGACCCGCTGGGAATTATCCGCGCGGAAGAAGGACTGTCAGAACGCTGCACCGCTCACCCTGCTTCGATCCTCACAATCGGCCGCCCCCCGGGAAAAGAGTAACGGCCCAAGCAAAAACAATCGGAAGGACGATGTCCCTCCGATTGCATTGCCTTCAAGCCGATAACGAAATCAACCGACGAAAAGTTCCCGTACGATCACGACGGAATGGTCTGTGCGAAGATCGGCGGATGCTTCTTGTGGAAGTCCGTCGCCTGCTCGTAGGCATAGGCCATCCGCAGAAGCGCCGCCTCGCTGAAATGATCGCCGACGATCTGCAGTCCGATTGGCAGGCCTTGCGGATCGAATCCGCACGGCACCACCGCCGACGGCAGCGCCGTATAGCTGAATGGAATCGTGAACTGCCGTCCGCGCCCATAATCCTGCGCCGAAGCCTTTAGCAGCGGCGCTGTGGTCGGGAGCGCGGGCGTGAGCAGCGCATCGACCTTTTCGAACACCTTCTTCACTTCCGCGATGATCGCGGGGCGCTCGTTCATGGTCTTCTCGTAGTCCTCCTTCGTCACCTTCGAGCCGGCCGCAATGTTGTTCGTCACGATCGGGCCGTAGAGATCCGCCGCGTTTGGCGTGCTGCGGTATTTGTCGCCGAGGATCTGGTTGAACTCGTAGAGCAGGATGTTGGTGAACAGCTTGTTGTAGTCGAGCTGACCTTCCAGCGGCTTGATTTCAACCTCGACGATTTTGGCGCCAAGACTCTTGAGCTTCTCCGCCGCCTTCGCCACCGCGTCGGCCACCGGCTTGTCGACATCCTTGTAGGTATAGTTCTTTACGGTCGCGAAGGTCATGCCCTTCACGCCGTCCTTGATGCCCTTGGTGTAAGACGAGGTGCGTTGCGCCAGCGCCGAATGCTTGTCCTTCGGATCATATCCGGCCATTGCGTCCAGCAGCAGGCCGAGATCGAACACGTTGCGCGCGAGCGGGCCCGCGCAATCGAGACTATAGGCTCGCGGGAAAAGACCGTGCAGACTCACAAGACCATAGGTCGGACGAATACCCGCGATGCCGCACCAGCTTGCCGGAACGCGGATCGACCCTCCGGTGTCGCTTGACGTGCCGCCAAACCCGATGCCTGCCGCCAGCGCCGCACCGTTGCCGCTCGAGGAGCCGCCCGGAGAGCGATCGAGCGCCCAGGGATTATGGCAATCGCCAAAATAAGCGTTGGTGCCGGACACGCCGGCCGCGAACTCGTTCATGTTGGTCTTGCCGAGCACCACGACGCCCGCTTCGAGCAGATGATGGACCGACGTCGCGTCTTCAGTGGACTGGCGATCGACGAAGGCTTTCGAGCCCACCGTCGTCTTGGTGCCCGCCATGTCGTAGAGATCCTTTACCAGGATCGGGATGCCGTGCAGCGGCCCGCGATCCTTGCCCTGCTTGAGTTCGGCATCGCGCTCCGCTGCCGTCTTCAACGCCATCTCTTTCAGTTGCGAGATGAACATATTCAGCTTCGGCTGGTACAGTTCGATGTAGTGAAAATAGGCTTTCGTCAGATCGACACAGGACAGCGAGCCGTCGCGCATCCGCTTGCCTGCCTCGCTGATCGACATCGGCATCGCGCCGCCTGCTTTCGCCGCGAAGGCATAACCCGGCATTGCCGCCGCCGCGAGTGCGGATGCGCTCGCAAGCGTGAAGTCGCGCCGCGTCAATCCCGGCTTTTCATTCTCGTCTTCATTCTTGCCGCAGGATTCAACATCAACCCTAGTCATGGACGATTTCCTCTCGACGACCTTGTTTGTTCATGGCGCGTCGGTCGAAATCACGCCATTGCGAAGAAGCGTTGTTCTAACCAGTGCAAGTACGCGGCAACGATCGATGCGATAGTCCGGAATCAAAAGCGTCGCGCGACGACACGCTAGATTGGCGCGGCTCCGAGTCAATCAGCGCGCGCGCAAACGCCGCGGTTTCTTGATGAATTCGCAGGTATGCGTGAGAGGAATTTTCAAAATTCGAAACGAGTTCGAAAAATTCTCATAAAGCGGAATGGTGAACGGCGGATGTCCCGCGAGAGGACGCGCTGCACCATTTATATCAGGACTTCTTTTTGTCCTTCTCTTTGTCTTTATCCTTCTCCCCTTTCTTGTCGCCGTTCTTTTTCTCTCCGTTCTTTTTCTCGGCACCCTTCTTCTCATTGCGCATGGTGAAGCGCGCATTGCCGAGCCCGGTGCCGATGGTGAGGATACCCCAGCGCTTGTGGTCCTGCATGAACGGGATTTCGCTCAAGCCCTGCGCAACGCCGTCATTGTGCATCAGCACCACGGTGTCGTGATCGCCGATGGTCGGAATCTCCTCTGCGAGGATCGCAGGCAAATTGAAGCGGCTGCTTTCCCAATTGCCGGGCAGGTTCTGCGCGCCCTTCTCGATCGCACCATCAGCATCGATCGCGCCGGGGCACGAGACGCCGATGAACGGCGCGAGCTTCAATCCTTCCGCCTCGGCCTTCGCGATCAGACCCCTCAGCATCTTCACGAGTTTCTTGATCGCGCTTTCACGCGTCGGCTCGTCATCGGCATGACGCCACAGTTCGAACGCCCACACTCGCGCCTTGGAGAGATCAGGCGCCTTCTTCTGCAACGTCTCGACCACGCCGCAGCGGATGTTGCTGCCGCCGATATCAACCGCAAGGAGGCTGTCGTAGCCCTCGAATATCCATGACGGCGCGAGATGCGCGCAGCCGATCAGCCCTGCCTCATCGGGATCGAACCGGATCGGCACCATCTGCACCTTAAGCCCCTCGGCCCTGAGGATGATGTCGGTACGCGCGATGGCAAGTTCGCCGACCCGACTTTGCCGGAAGCCGCCACCGACCACGATGGCTTCGGTCTTCTCCCAGGCCTTGCTCTTGAGGAAACGCCGGGTAACGAAGGCCAGCTCCTGCGCGAACTCCTCGATCGCGCTGTGAACCAGGGCTGCAGCCTCGACGTCATCGCCGATCAGAATTTCGTCGAGCTTCTTCTTGCTCAGTTCGGACGAGGCCTTGCCGCCGAACGGATCGTCGCCGCTCTTCTTGAGTGGCTTGCGCCAGGTCTCGAGGATGTCCTGGAAAGCGCCCTTGCTGGCGCGGTCGCCCAGAAAGCCGTCCTCGTCCTTCAGTTCGATGTTATAGCTGTCGACCTCGACCGACGGCAGCCGTGAGGCTCCGTGGTTTCCGATGCCGACCGCACGGGTCTCTTCCGCCATATTGATTTCCGCCCCTCGGCCTTGCGATGGGGGACAACGGCGCGGGAACCCAATGGTTGCATCGCCGGACGCCGTCAAAATGCCCGGAATCGGCTGATTTTCCTTCGATTTTGGCCGAATTGACAGCCTCCTTGCCTTGACTCATCGGCTTGCGCCGCTATAAGTCACCCACCCGGCGCGGAGGATTTCGCGCCGTTTGTTTTTGCGTGAGCGCGGCCTCGACGCCTAGCCCGCATCGACAAATGAACCCGTAACGACTGAACAAGAAGCCGGCCCGGACCTGTCCGAGCGCCGGGATCGAACACGAAGGAATAAAACGATGTTCGCAGTCATCAAAACGGGCGGCCGGCAGTTCCGCGTCGTCCCGAATGATGTGCTTGAGATTGGCAAGATCGCCGGCGATGTCGGCTCGATCGTGCAGCTTGGTGAAGTTCTGGTGGTCGGCGGCGACACGCCGGTGCTCGGCAGCCCGCTAGTGGCGGGTGCGTCGGTCGCAGCGGAAGTGCTCGATCACAAGCGCGGCCCGAAGGTCATCGCCTTCAAGAAGCGCCGCCGCAAGAATTCGAAGCGCAAGCGCGGCTACCGTGACGAGATCACCGTGATCCGCGTCACCGAGATCCTGACCGACGGCAAGGCGCCTTCGATCGGACCGCGCCCGAAGAAGGAAAAGAAGGTCGAGGCAGCGCCTGCTGAAGGCGACGCTCCGGCCAAGGCCGCCAAGAAGGCTCCGGCGAAGGCTGCAGCCAAGCCGGCGGCGAAAAAGGCGGCTCCGAAGGCCGCCGCCAAGAAGGCCCCCGCCAAAAAGGCGGCCCCGAAGGCGAAAAGCGACGAAAAGTGAGATGATTCCGTTACGGAATCGGGTTAGACACTGAGACGAATTCTGGAGACGAGCCATGGCTCACAAAAAGGCAGGCGGTTCATCCCGCAACGGACGTGACTCGGCTGGCAAGCGTCTTGGCATCAAGGCGTTCGGCGGCGAGATCGTGATTCCGGGCAACATTATTGCGCGCCAGCGCGGCACCACCTGGCATCCGGGTGCGAACGTCGGCATGGGCACCGACCACACCCTCTTCGCCAAGGCTGAAGGCCGCGTGGAATTCCGCGCCAAAGCCAACGGCCGTACCTTCGTCTCCGTAGTCCCGGTGGCGGAAGCGGCTGAATAGACGGCAGAAAATTCTGTTCTGCCGGTCCTCGTTGATCCGGCAGAGCACGTAAAGGCTCTCAAGGGGAGACGGGAAACCGGCCTCCCCTTTCACTTTTCCGGCCGCTGGGGAACGGCCTGCAAAAGGAGCGAGCCATGCTACAGGAACATCCCACACTGCCTTTGCGGGAGCTGAGAACCGTCGTCCTCGAGACGGCACGACTGGTTCTGCGCCAGCCGACCCTCGCGGACGTAAAAGCCATCGCGCGCATCGTCGCCGACAAGCGCGTGGCCATGAACCTGCGTCGCGTGCCGCATCCCTATACCCTGGATGATGCCGCGCAGTTCGTTTCGTCCGTCGTTGCAGCCGATGGCATGACATTTCTGATCGAGCACAAGGGCGCAGCCATCGGGCTTGCAAGCCTAACATGGGAGCGGCAGGACGCCCCGGAGCTCGGCTATTGTTTCGCCGTGGAGCATTGGGGCAAGGGTTTCGGCACCGAGGCCGCCCGCGCGCTGATCGATTTCGCGTTCGAGGAGTTCGCCATCGACGAGGTCCGCTCCGGGGCCCGCGTGGTAAATCCGGCCTCGCGCCACGTGCTGGAGAAGTGCGGCTTCCAGTGGACGGGCGTCGAACTGCATCGCTTCCTGGCGCTCGGCTCATCCACCCCGGTGGACCGTTTCCGGCTGGAGCGGGCGGTGTGGTCGTCGCTCCGGAGCTGGGGTACGTCCCGGCGATATTAACGAGACCATACGACGGGCATGTCCGGCGGTTGTCGGACGTGCCCGTTCGCGTTACGGGTAAGCCATGAAATTCCTCGACGAGGCCAAGGTCTACATCCGCTCCGGCGACGGAGGGAACGGCTGCGTCGCGTTCCGCCGCGAGAAGTTTATCGAATATGGCGGGCCGAACGGCGGCAATGGCGGCCGCGGCGGCGACGTCATCATCGAGGCGGTCGACGGACTTAACACCCTGATCGACTACCGCTACCAGCAGCACTTCAAGGCCCAGAAGGGCGGCCATGGCATGGGCTCGGACCGCCATGGCGCGGGCGGCAAGGACATCGCGCTGAAGGTGCCGGTCGGCACGCAGGTGTTCGACGAGGATCGCGAAACGCTCTTGTATGATTTCACCAAGCTCGGCGAGAAATTCGTAATCGCCGAGGGGGGCAATGGCGGCTTCGGCAACGCGCACTTCAAGAGCTCCACCAATCGCGCGCCGCGCCACGCCAATCCCGGACAGCCCGGCGAGGAACGCTGGATCTGGCTGCGCATGAAGCTGATCGCCGACGCCGGTCTCGTCGGGTTGCCGAACGCAGGCAAGTCGACCTTCCTTTCCGTCGTTAGCGCCGCGAAGCCCAAGATCGCCGACTATCCGTTCACCACGCTGCATCCGCAGCTCGGCGTCGTGCATATCGACGGTCGCGAATTCGTGCTCGCCGACATTCCAGGCCTGATCGAGGGCGCGCATGAAGGCACCGGCCTCGGCGACCGCTTTCTCGGCCACGTAGAGCGTTGCCGCGTGCTACTCCATCTCGTCGATGCCACCTGCGAGCATGCAGGCAAGGCGTACAAGATCGTGCGCAATGAACTCGCCGCCTACGAACATGACCTCACCGACAAGGTCGAGATCGTCGCGCTAAACAAGATCGATGCGGTGACGCCCGAGCAGCTTAAAGAACAGAAGGCGCGACTGAAGCGTGCCGCGAAGCAGACGCCGATGCTGGTCTCCGGCGTCTCCCGCCAAGGCGTGCCGGAAATCCTGCGCGCGCTCGCTGACGTCATCAGCGAAGCGCCTGTTTCGTCCAAGGCGAAGGGCGTGCCGCCAAGCGAGGGCGAAGCCGAGCCACCAGCGACCGGCTGGTCGCCGCTCTCGAATTGAATCTGATTTTGCTACGTCGAAAAAAGTTTTTTCATGTCGCGCTCAAAGATGCACCCCCGGCTGAATGATTTTCGCCGCATCGTCATCAAGGTCGGCTCCTCGCTCCTGATCGACGCTGCACGCGGCGAAGTAAAAAGCACGTGGCTTGCCGCGCTCGCCGCCGATATCGCCAAGTTGCATCATGCGGGCAAGGACGTGCTTGTCGTCTCGTCCGGTTCGATCGCGCTCGGCCGCTCGCGGCTGAAGCTGCCGTCGGGCACGCTGAAGCTCGAGGAAAGTCAGGCCGCCGCGGCCGTCGGTCAGATCGCACTCGCGCGTATCTGGTCCGAGGTGCTCGACCATCATGGCATCGGCGCGGGACAGATCCTCGTCACGCTGCAGGACACGGAAGAGCGCCGCCGCTATCTCAATGCGCGTTCCACCATCTCGAAACTTTTGGAATGGCGCGCGGTGCCAGTCATCAACGAGAACGACACGGTCGCCACCAGCGAAATCCGCTACGGCGACAACGACCGTCTCGCCGCCCGCGTCGCCACCATGACGAGCTCGGATCTTCTGATCCTGCTGTCCGACATCGACGGACTTTACACCGCGCCGCCCGGCGCCAATCCGAACGCGAAACTCATTCCGGTCGTCGAATCCGTCACCGCCGACATCGAGGCGATGGCCGGCGCAGCCGAATCCGAACTCTCGCGTGGCGGCATGCGCACCAAGATCGAGGCCGCAAAAATCGCAACGTCCGCAGGCACCCACATGCTGATCGCCTCCGGCAAGATCGAGCATCCGCTGCAGGCGATCGTCGACGGCGGCAAGTGCACGTGGTTTCTCACGCCCGCCAATCCCGTCACGGCGCGCAAGCGCTGGATCGCGGGATCGCTGGAGCCGAAGGGTGTGCTCGTGATCGACGCCGGTGCGGTGAAGGCGCTCTACGCCGGACGCAGCCTCCTGGCCGCAGGTGTCACGCGCATCGAGGGCACGTTCGCCCGCGGCGATGCCGTGCTGGTGCGCGGCCCGGACGGCCACGAGATCGGCCGCGGGCTTGTCGCCTACGGCGCCGACAATGCCGAACGCATCAAGGGAAAATCCTCGGCGGAGGCGTCCAGGATTCTGGGCCTCGCAGGCCGCCCCGAAATGATCCACCGCGACGATCTCGTCGTCTCTCACCGGCATGATGTCGAAACGATCGAATCCGGACCGGAGGGCCCGTGAAGCGGCCTCACTCAGCCATTGGCCGAGTGGCGGCAACCTCCCCGCACTCCTATTTCTATGCTAGTGCATGGACCTGACGATCCGGACCAAGACAATGAATGCTCCGCTGAAAGCCGTTGACGACACAACCGACCTGCCCGCGCTGATGTCCGCTCTTGCGGAACAGGCACGCGCGGCAGCAAAGGTCCTGGCGCTCGCGCCCACGGAACAGAAGAACGCGGCGCTCGCCGCGATGGCCGACGCTCTGCGCGCCTCCGCGCCGTCCCTGCTGGCCGCCAATGCGGAAGACGTCAAGGAAGCTCGCGCATCGGGCGCGACGGAGTCTTTTGTCGATCGCCTCGCGCTGACCGACGCTCGCATCGAGGCGATGGCGGCGGGACTCGATATCGTGCGTGACCTCGACGATCCGGTCGGCAAGGTCACCGAGAAATGGACCCGTCCCAATGGCATGACCATCGAACGCGTGCGCGTCCCGCTCGGTGTCGTCGCCGTGATCTTTGAGAGCCGCCCGAACGTCCTGGCGGATGCCGGCGCGCTGTGCCTGAAGTCCGGCAACGCCGTGATCCTGCGCGGCGGCTCCGACAGTTTCCGCTCCTGTCAGGCGATCCATGCCTGCCTCGTCGACGGATTACGCAAGGCCGGACTGCCGGAAGGCGCGATCACGCTGGTACCGACGCGCGACCGCGCCGCTGTCGGTCTGCTGCTTTCCGGTCTCGACGGCCGCATCGACGTGATCGTGCCGCGCGGCGGCAAGAGCCTCGTCGCGCGTGTCGAGGCCGAGGCGCGCGTGCCGGTCTTCGCGCACCTCGATGGCAACAACCACGTCTTCATCGACAAGGCCGCCTCGCTCGACATGGCCAAGACCATCGTGCTCAACGCCAAGATGCGCCGCCCCGGCGTGTGCGGCGCGGCCGAAACGCTGCTCATCGACGAGGCCGCAGCGCCTGCGCAACTCAAGTCGCTGGTCGGGATGCTGATCGATGCCGGCTGCGAGGTTCGCGGTGATGCCGAGGTGCAGCACGCCGATGCGCGCGTAAAGCCCGTGACCGAGGAAGACTGGGCGACCGAATACGAGGCGCCCATCATCGCAGCCAAGGTGGTCGGTGGATTGAGCGAAGCCATCGCCCATATCGAGAAGTACTCCTCGCACCATACCGACGCGATCGTCACCGACGATGCGCAGGCGGCGGCGCGTTTCCTCAACGAGGTCGATTCCGCCATCGTGCTGCATAACGCCTCCACGCAGTTCGCCGACGGCGGCGAGTTCGGCTTCGGGGCCGAGATCGGGATCGCCACCGGCAAGTTTCATGCGCGCGGGCCGGTCGGCGTCGAGCAACTCACCTCATTCAAATATCGTGTCCACGGCACGGGGCAGACCCGCCCGTGAACCACACACAGGCGCTGCGCGAAGCGATCCCGCCCTACACCGACGGCATGCGCATCGGCCTGCTCGGCGGCTCATTCAATCCGCCGCATCAGGCGCACCGCGACATTACGCTGTTCGCGATGAAACGGCTCGGCCTCGACCGGGTGTGGTGGCTGGTGACGCCCGGCAATCCGCTGAAGGATCGCGCGCCGCACGGGCTCGCGCAGCGCATGGAGGCGGCGCGCCACCTCGCGCATCATCCGCGCATCGACGTGAGCTGTCTCGAATCCGTCATCGGCACCCGATACACTCTCGACACCATTGAGTTCCTGCGCAGGCGTTGTGCGGCCGTGCGCTTCGTCTGGATCATGGGAGCGGACAATCTGGCGCAATTCCACCGCTGGAAAGGCTGGCGCACCATCGCCGATCTGGTTCCGATGGCCGTGATCGACCGGCCACCCGACAGCTTCGGCGCGTTATCCTCGCCTGCAGCACAAGCCCTGATGCAGCATCGAATTCCCGAACGCGACGCCGGGCAACTCGCCGCCATGGAGCCGCCAGCCTGGATGTTCCTGACCGGCATGAAATCGCCGCTGTCCTCGACCACACTGCGGAACCCGGACGGGAGCTGGAAGACGTGACGCAAACAACACAGTGTAACGGTTGCGCGAAGCTGGACGATTGAAAGCTTTAACCCCACATGAGTAGAGTAGGCCTGCGGACATCGGAAGATTCGATGCCCGCGATACAGTGAAAGGAGTGGTCCCTGACCGCATCTGCATTGTCCCGGACGGAAGCAAAGTCTCCGTCCATTGCTGTCCTGAAGGCGCGTCCTGACGCCGACGAGACACTTCACCTGATCCTCTCCCGTCTTGATGACATGAAGGCGGAAGAAACGGTCACCATCGACCTGCGCGGCAAGTCCTCCATCACCGACTACATGGTCGTCACCACCGGACGGGTGAACCGTCACGTCGGTGCGATCGCGGAGAATGTCGCCAAAGGATTGAAGGAGAGCGGGATCGAAGCGCCGCACATCGAGGGGCTCGCCAATTGCGATTGGGTGCTGATCGATTCCGGCGACGTAATCGTTCACGTTTTCCGGCCGGAGGTTCGCGAGTTCTACAATCTCGAAAAGATGTGGACCTCGGAGAAACCGGCGAAGAAGGCACGCTGAAACCGGCGAGACTTCGCTGGCGCGTATGGAGCGATGTTGCCCGTCATGCGCGGGGATATCTTCTTCGCGCTCTTGAGAACGGGCGGTTCACGGCACATCCGATATAGTTTCAATAAAGAGACGGCCTGTCCGGCCGCCTCTTTATTAGCTTTGAAGCCTGTCAGCGGCCAAAGTGATAATTGACGCCGAGCCGAACAAGGTCGCCGGTGTTCTTGATGCTGAAAGCCGACGAGGTATTCGCCAGCATAACCGTTTTGCTGCCCATGTCGTAATGCAGGTATTCGGCCTTCACCGACCACTGGTTTGCAAACGCGTATTCCCAACCACCGCCGAGCGTCCATCCAGCCTGCGTCCCGGTCGGCGGGCTGATGAAATTGCTGAAGCTTACAACCTGGCTGTTGAAGTCACCCCACGCGGCGCCGCCTGTCACGTAGAACAGATTGACGCCCGATGCGAAGCCGAGCCTGCCGCGAAGCGTCGCAATGTAACTGCTGTTAGTGGTGATGAAGGTATCGAGGTCTCCCGCATTGTAGAGGCCTGTACCTTTCAATCTCAATGAACCGATGTCGCCTTCGACACCAGCCATCCAGCTGCCGAACTGATAGTTGTATCCGGCCTGACCGCCGCCATTGAAGGATGATGGGCTGGTCGAGAATTGCCCTCCGATTTGGTACCACGGCACACCGCTGTAATCCGGCAGGTCGGTCGCCTGGGTTTTAGCCCAACCGTAGCCGACGTAACCGCCAGCATAAAACCCGCTCCAGTCGTAAGCCGAGGGGGCGGGAGCCTTATATGAAGGCCCCCGGGCGGGCAAATCCGCCGCATGCGCGGCCCCACAAGTGAATGCAATCGCAAGTCCGGCAAGAATTCTTTTCGACACGACCTATTCTCTCCGATTCCAAATCGGAGAAGATGGTAGCGGCCGGCGAAGCAGCGCTCTTGGACTGGGCGCGACCGGACCCGGACTGGACGCGCATCTTCCCTCTTTTTGAACCGGCTGTTACATCAAAGCGACATATATCGTAGCGGGATTTTTTTGAGATCTTTTAAGAACACAGCCTGTCAGGTCGGCAATGCAACATATCGTTTTCAACTCGACGGAATTGCCCGGCGACGAAAGCTTGCGCAAAAATCAATGGATCGAACAGCTCTCCTCGGGCTATGTGCGTTTGAATGCAGATCCGGTGAAGGATACTCCGTTCTGCGGTGAACTGCGGATAGCCGCGTTGAAACAGGTGGCTGTCGGAACGATTGAGGGGACCGTCGAGGCCGTCCGGAGAACGGCGCGGGAAATTGCACTGGAGGATACCGACAACCTTGTCCTTTTGTGCAATGCCGGCGAGACGCCGATGCGTATCACGCAAAACGGCGCGGCGGTTGATCTGTCCAAAGGCGGGTCGGTTCTGATCGAGCAATCACGACCGTCAGCAATCATCACCCCGCACGGGAAATGCCGCCTGCTTGCACTTCAGGCTCCCCGCTCATGGTTACGCGCGCGTCTGCCGGCCATCGAGACCCAAGTTATGACGCCAATCATCCGTTATTCAGCGGCACTTGGTCTCGCGCAAGCTTACGCCAATGCCTTGCTGCAGAGTAGCAGCGCCTCTCCAGGTCTCATCGCAACTTATGCGCCGGACCACATTGCCGACCTGATGGCGGCAGCCATCGCGCAGGATCATCCTGAAACGGGCAAGGCAGGCGTGCGCGCCGCACGGCTTCGTGCTCTCAAGGACGATATCGCCATCTATCTGGGATCGCGGTCCCTGTCCGCCTCTGACCTTGCGTCACGGCACGGCATCTCTGTGGCTTACGTGCGCAAGCTGTTTTCCACGAGCGGGACGAGCTTCAGCGATTTCGTGCTCGCCGAGCGGCTCGGTCGCACCTACCGCATGCTGCGCGATCCCCGCTTCGCTTCGCGGCCGATCAGCGCCATCGCCTATGAGGTCGGCTTCAGCGATCTTTCTTATTTCAACCGTACGTTTCGCAGGCGCTACAACGCGACACCTTCCGACGTCCGGGCGGGTGCGCGCTGATTCCAGAATGCGCGGGGCCGTGATAAGACCACGCCATGCGTCTTCTTGTCATTGCCATTGGCCGCCTCAAGCAGGGGCCAGAACGCGAGCTTGCCGAGCGTTACCGTGAGCGCTTCGAGGGCCTCGGGCGCAAGCTCGGCTTCCGCGGCCTCGACATCCATGAAATCCCCGAAAGCCGCCACGCCGATGCCGCAGGACGCATCGCCGAGGAAGCTCAGGCCATCGCCGCCCATATCCCCGACGGCGCGATGGTGATGGCGCTCGACGAGCGCGGCGACAATCTCGACAGCGCCACCATCGCCCGCCATCTTGAGCGCTGGCGCGACGATTCGGTGCCGTGTGCGGTGTTCCTGATCGGCGGCGCGGACGGGCTATCCGCGGATTTGAGCCGCCGCGCCAAAGTCCGTCTCGCCTTCGGCAAGTCGACATGGCCGCATCAGATCGTGCGTATCCTGCTCCTGGAGCAGATCTACCGGGCCGGGACGATCCTGTCCGGTCACCCGTATCACCGAGCTTGACGGAGACCAGTTTGATTTTCGGCGCGCGCATATCGTCCCGTCACTCGCGGCTTTGCTGCTGCCTTACGCTGGCCGCGTGCCTCGGAGCGACAAGCGCACTTGCCCAGACACAAGCGCCTCCCTCGCCACCTGATCAGGCGACACTCGATCAACGCAATCAGGAACTGGAAGCGCTGCGCGCCAAGCAGAAGGAGGCGGCTGAGGCGCAGCAGCGTCTGAAGGACGAGATCGCCGCGATCGGACAGGATCGCACCAAGCTCAATCAACAACTGATCGACACCGCCGCGCGCATCCGTACCATCGAGACCAACATCAGCGACACCGAAGGCCGTATCCGCCCGCTCGACGCGCGCGAGACGGAGATCAGGCTGTCGCTCGAGACGCGTCGAGACCGAATCGGCGAAGTGCTCGCAGCGCTGCAGCGCGCCGGACGGCGTGCGCCGCCAGCCCTTCTGGTGACGCCGGAGGATTCGCTGCAATCGCTGCATGCCGCGATGCTGCTCGGCGCGACCGTGCCGGAAATGCGTGCCCGCGCACTCAAACTCGCGAGCGATCTCGGCGAACTCATTCAGGTCCGCAAAAACATTGCGGAAGAACGCGACCGTCTTTCAGACGAACGCGACAAGCTGAAAACCGACAACACGCGTTTGGCTGCGCTCGTCGACGAGCGGCAGAAGAAGCAGTCCGATATCGAGCGAGACATGGAGGCGGAAAAGAGCCGCGCGGCAACGCTCGCCAAGGAGGCCGGCAGTCTTCAGGACCTGATTGCCAAAATGGAACAGGACATCAAGAGCGCCGCCAAGGCGGCCGCTGCCGCAGAATTGAAAGGAACTCCGCCTTCCGTCAACGGAAAGCCTAATTTGCGCGGCATGCAGGACCCAGCGCGCCTCAGTCCGGCGATCGCCTTTGCTGCGGCAAAGGGGTTGTTGCCTCTTCCGGTCAATGGCACGAAGATTCGCGGTTACGGCGGGCCGGACGGCAATGGCGGGCAGGAAAAGGGCATTTCAATCGCAACGCGCCCCGGCGCCCAGGTCACAACCCCGTGTGATGGGTGGGTGGTTTATGCCGGGCCGTTCCGGAGCTATGGACAACTCTTGATCCTCAATGCGGGCGGCGGGTATCATATCCTGATCGCCGGAATGGACCGTATTTCGGTCAATATTGGCCAGTTTGTACTCACGGGGGAGCCGGTGGCGACAATGGGATCACAGTCTCAGGTCGCCTCTATTCTGGCAGCGCCATCGAGCCAGCCCGTACTCTATATCGAGTTCCGTAAGGACGGGACCCCGATCGATCCAGGCCCATGGTGGGCCGCAAAGGAAGGCGAAAAGGTTCGCGGATGATGCGCAAGACTTCTCTGATTCTTCTCAGCGCCGCAGCCGGCGCTGCCGCGACTCTTCTGGTAACCCAGCCCCGCGCTTCGCTGATGGGCACCTCCGCCCGCGCAGCCGCCGCCGATACCTACCGCCAGCTCAATTTGTTCGGCGACGTATTCGACCGCGTTCGCAGCGACTATGTGGAAAAGCCGGACGACAAGAAGCTGATCGAGAGCGCCATCAGCGGCATGCTGACCGGCCTCGACCCGCATTCCAGCTACATGGACGCGAAGAGCTTCAAGGACATGCAGGTGCAGACCCGCGGTGAATTCGGCGGGCTCGGCATCGAAGTCACGATGGAAGACGGCCTCATCAAGGTGGTGTCGCCGATCGACGATACCCCGGCCTCGAAGGCAGGCATCCTCGCCAACGACATCATCACCAATCTCGACGATGAAGCCGTGCAGGGCCTCACCCTCAATCAGGCCGTCGACAAAATGCGTGGTCCAGTCAACACCAAGATCAAGCTGAAGATCGTCCGCAAGGGCGTGGACAAGCCGATCGAAGTGACGCTGACGCGTGACAACATCCGCGTTCGCGCGGTACGCGCGAAGGTGGAGGACGGCGACATCGCCTACATCCGCATCACCTCCTTCAATGAGCAGACCACCGAAGGTCTCAAGAAGGAGATGGCCAATCTTCAGCAGCAGATCGGCACCGACAAGTTGAAGGGCTACATCCTCGACCTGCGCAACAACCCCGGCGGCTTGCTCGAGGAAGCCGTGTCGGTCTCCAATGCGTTCCTCAATCGCGGCGAGATCGTCTCGACGCGCGGCCGCAACGCCGAGGAAACTCAACGCCGCGTCGCCAAGCCGGGCGGTGATCTCGCCAAGGGCAAGCCGGTTGTCGTGCTGATCAACGGCGGCTCCGCCTCCGCGTCCGAAATCGTCGCGGGAGCGTTGCAGGATCAGAAGCGCTCGACCACGATCGGCACGCGTTCGTTCGGCAAGGGCTCGGTCCAGACCATCATCCCGCTCGGCTCGGGCAACGGCGCACTGCGGCTGACCACCGCGCGCTACTTCACGCCGTCGGGTAAATCGATTCAGGCCAAGGGCATCATCCCCGACATCGAAGTGATGCAGGACGTGCCGGACGAGCTGAAGTCCAAGACCGACACCAAGGGCGAGGCCTCGCTGCGTGGCCACCTCAAGGCCGACGGTCAGGAAGAGACCGGTTCGCAATCCTACGTGCCGCCGGACGAGAAGAACGACAAGGCGCTGCACACCGCCATCGACCTGCTCCACGGCATCAAGCACAACGCCGCCAACACGACGCCTCCGGCGACATCCGGAGACAAGGACAAGGCGGCGAACTGAAGCTTTCGCCTCGCGATTTGAAAAAGGCGGCCTCTGCGGCCGCCTTTTTTATTGTCCCGTTTCTATCCTCATGCCCACCACCGGAGACACCATGACAAGCGAAAAGCAGAAGATGATCGCCGGCGAATTGTATCTGCCGAACGATCCCGAGATTCAGGCCGACATCGCCGCGAACCAGGTCTGGCTTGCGCGTTACAACGCGATGCTCGGCAAATCCTCTGCCGAGCGGCTTACTGTACTGCGCGAACGGATCACGGCAGGTGATTTTTGCGACCTGCGGCCGCCGTTTCATTGCGATTACGGCTTCAACATTCGCCTGGGAACCGGCGTGTTCATGAACTTCAACTGCGTCATCCTCGATGTCACCCACGTCACCATCGGCGACCGCACCCAGATCGGACCGGCAGTCCAGATTTATGCCGCCGACCATCCGCGCGATCCGGTCCAGCGCCGCGAGGGCTTCGAGTTCGCCCGGCCAGTCACCATCGGTTCCGATGTCTGGATCGGTGGGGGCGCCATCATCCTGCCCGGCATCACCATCGGCGATAACGCCATCATCGGTGCCGGCAGCGTGGTGACCCGCGACGTTGCCTCCGGCGCCACAGTCGTCGGCAATCCAGCTCGAACGGCGGCCCGGCCGGCCTAAAGGCCGCGGCCGGGCAAGGTTATCCCATTCTCTCATGGTAGGATTCGGCGGATGATTCGCGGGATCCCCTGTCGTGACCGATGACCTGAGTGCGCCGTTGGGGCAGAACGCGCCGCGCAAGCGCCGCTTTCGCCTGCCCTTTACCGCGCCGCAGGCGATCGCCACAGTTTGCGGCCTGTTTCTGCTGACATTCCTGGGCTTTGCGCTCTTCGGGCGGGACCCGATGGGCGGTGAGCCGGTCGTCGTCGCGAAATATGACCCAGCCAAGCTGCCGGGGGCCGTCCAGTCCGCGATTCCTCCCGCCGCTCCGGCTGCGCCCGCAGCACCCAGCGGCCAGAGGACCGTCACCATCATCGACGGCTCGAGCGGCGAGCGGCGCGAAATGAAGGTCGGTGACGACGGCGCGTCCACGAACACCGATGCTGATGCGCCTGTGATGATGAGCGGCATCAACCAGCGCCTTCTGGAAAATTCACGCTACGGCATGGTGCCGGTCGCGGTGGATGGGCTGAAGCCGTGGCGGGTCTATGCCTCGGGAACCGATCTGCAGCGCGCCCGCTCCGCCGCCGTGCCGACGATCTCCATCGTGATTGGCGGGCTTGGTGTCGGCGCGGCCAAAACCAACGATGCCATCGTGAAGCTGCCGCCCGCAGTGACGCTCGCCTTCACACCCTACGGCTCCGATCCCGGCAAGCTCGTCGAGCGCGCCCGCGCCCGCAAGCACGAAGTGCTGCTACAGATTCCGATGGAGCCTTACGACTATCCGGACAACGATCCCGGCCCGCAGACGCTGCTCGCGACTGCGGGGCCCGAGCAAAACGTCGACCGGCTGATGTGGCTGATGAGCCGCTTTCAGGGGTATGTCGGGTTCGCGAACTTCATGGGCTCGCGCTTCCTCGTCACCGACTCCGCATTACAGCCGATCATGCAGCAGGCGGCAAAGCGCGGTCTCGCCTGGCTCGACGACGGCAGCGTGCCGCGGAGCCTCGCCGGACAGCTCGCCACCGCGCAGGGCGTGCCCGCCGCGACGGCGGATGTGGTGGTCGATCAGGTTCCGACCAGCGCCGAGATCGATAAGAGCCTCATGAAGCTCGAGACGCTAGCGCGCGAGCGCGGCAGCGCTGTCGGCATGGCATCCGCGTTGCCGATTTCGATCGAGCGGATAGGCACATGGTCGCAGCGGCTGGAGAGCCGGGGCATCCTGCTGGTGCCGTTGACAACCACCCTGATGAAATCAAAATCAAGCTAACCCCCGGATTTCGCGCGCGGTTGCGCGGCGATCCGGTCACGGAACCAACTGAGGTCTGCACGATGTCGCGTTACGATGATCTGCCCTACCGGAGTTGCGTCGGCATGATGCTGCTCAACCCGAAGGGGCTGGTCTTTATCGGCCGGCGGGCCGGCGGACCTGAGCATGTCGATCAGTCTCACGTCTGGCAGATGCCGCAAGGCGGCATTGATCCCGGCGAGGATCACTGGGAAGCCGCGCGCCGCGAACTTTTCGAGGAGACCAATGCGCGCTCGGTGGAAAAGCTCGCCGAGGCACCGGACTGGCTGACCTACGACATTCCACGCACCATCGCAGGGCGCGCGTGGAAAGGCCGCTTCCGCGGACAGCGGCAGAAGTGGTTCGCCATCCGCTTCACCGGCGAGGACAGCGAGATCAACGTCATTTCACCCGCCGGGCACAAACCAGAGTTCATCGATTGGCGCTGGGAGCCGATGGAGAATCTTCCCGACCTCGTCGTGCCATTCAAACGCCCGGTCTATGAGCGGGTTGTGCAGGAATTCTCGCGCTTCGCCGGGAAGTGAGCGCCTGAGCAAGTATCGCTCTACGCGCGGCATGGCCAGAACACCAAATGAAAAAAGCCCCGCAAAAGCGGGGCTTTTTAATTTTCAGAACAGGAAGTCTCAGTGCATCCCGGTCGAGGTGATGCGCTGCTGGATGATCTTGAAGTGGTCGAGCCGCGAGATCGCGCGATCGAGCGCGTTGCCCGGCTCTGTATCCTTCAGGTTTTCTTCCATCTCCTCGATCTGCTTGGCGAATGCCGCGCGGTCGAGTTCGGCAAGCGAGGTCGCGGTGTCGGCCAGCACAGTAAGTCCCTTGTCGGAGACTTCGGCGAGGCCGCCGAGCACGATGATCTTTTCCTGCTTGCCGCCGACGGTCACCACGAGGATGCCAGGACGAACACTTGCGACCAGCGGCGAATGACCCGCCAGCACGCCGAAGTCACCTTCGACGCCCGGAACGTCGACCTGCTCGACTTCACCGGAGAAAGCGATCTTCTCCGGCGAAACGAGGTCGAAGTGGAAGTTGTTGGCCATCGCGATTACGCCGCTTCCGCTGCGAGCTTCTTGCCCTTCTCGACGGCTTCTTCAATGGTGCCGACCATGTAGAAGGCCGCTTCCGGCAGGTGATCGTACTTGCCTTCGCAAAGGCCCTTGAAGCCCTTGATGGTGTCGGCGAGCTCGACGAACTTGCCCGGCGAGCCGGTGAAGATTTCAGCGACGTGGAACGGCTGCGACAGGAAGCGCTCGATCTTGCGGGCGCGGGCGACCGCGATCTTGTCGTCTTCCGACAACTCGTCCATGCCGAGAATGGCGATGATGTCCTGCAGCGCCTTGTAGCGCTGAAGGATCTGCTGCACCTGACGGGCCACCGCGTAATGCTCGTCACCGACAACCAGCGGCGACAGCATGCGCGAGGTCGAGTCGAGCGGGTCCACCGCCGGGTAGATGCCCTTTTCGGCGATCGAACGGTTGAGCGTCGTCGTCGCGTCCAAGTGGGCGAACGACGTCGCAGGCGCCGGGTCGGTCAAGTCGTCGGCCGGAACGTAAATCGCCTGAATCGAGGTGATCGAGCCCTTGGTCGTGGTGGTGATGCGCTCCTGCAGCGCGCCCATGTCGGTCGCGAGCGTCGGCTGATAACCCACCGCCGAAGGAATACGGCCGAGCAGCGCCGACACTTCCGAACCCGCCTGCGTGAAGCGGAAGATGTTGTCGACGAAGAACAGCACGTCCTGACCCTTGTCGCGGAAATCTTCCGCGATGGTGAGGCCGGAGAGAGCGACGCGCGCGCGGGCGCCCGGCGGCTCGTTCATCTGGCCGTACACGAGAGCGCACTTCGAGCCTTCGCCGCCGCCCTTCTTGTTCACGCCGGATTCGATGAACTCGTGATAGAGGTCGTTACCTTCGCGGGTACGCTCGCCGACACCGGCGAACACGGAGTAACCACCGTGGGCCTTCGCCACATTGTTGATCAGCTCCTGAATGAGCACGGTCTTGCCGACGCCCGCGCCGCCGAACAGGCCGATCTTGCCGCCCTTCGCATACGGAGCCAGCAGGTCGACGACCTTGATGCCGGTGACGAGAATTTCAGCCTCAGTGGACTGGTCGGTGTAGCTCGGCGCTTCCTGATGGATCGCACGGGTACCGTCCGCCTTGACCGGACCACCTTCGTCGACCGGCTCGCCGATGACGTTGATGATGCGACCGAGCGTGCCCTCACCGACCGGCACCTTGATCGGCGAGCCGGTGTCGGTGACTTCCTGACCGCGCACCAGACCCTCGGTGGTGTCCATCGCGATCGCGCGCACGGTGGATTCACCGAGATGCTGCGCGACTTCGAGAACGAGGCGGTTGCCCTGGTTCTTGGTTTCGATCGCATTGAGGATCGCCGGCAGATAGCCGTCGAACTGCACGTCGACGACGGCGCCGATGACCTGCGTGATGCGTCCGACCTGGTTGGCGGGTTGGGCCATGGAAACTCTCTCCTTGATAACTTAGACGGCGGTCAGCTTGACGGGCACGTTGCCCTTGGTCGCCTTCGAATACGGACAAATCGTGTGAGCATCTTCGATCAGGGCCTGAAGCTTGGCCTTGTCGGCGCCCGGCAGGGCGACTTTCAGTTCAGCGGCGAGCGAGAACGCGCCGTCGTTGACGTTGAGGGTGACATCGCAGGTCACCTTGGCAGCCTGGCCGTCGAGACCGTGCTTCTTGGCGAGCACGAGAATGGCCTGACCGAAACAGGCCGACCAGCCGAGCGCGAACAGCTGCTCCGGGTTATGACCGTCGCCGTTGCCGCCGAGCTCCTTGGGGAGCGCCATCGCCAGAGCGAGGCCGCCATTGTCGAGAACGGCGCGGCCGTTGCGTCCACCCGAAGTCGTTGCCTTGGTCGAATAAGACATTTCGCTTCTCCTCAGACTGCTTCAGCACCGGAGATGATTTCGATCAGTTCCTTCGTAATCATCGCCTGGCGGGTGCGGTTGTAGATCAGGGTCTGCTTGCGGATCATCTCACCCGCGTTGCGGGTCGCGTTGTCCATCGCGCTCATCTGCGCGCCATAGAACGACGCGTTGTTTTCGAGGAGCGCGCGGAAAATCTGGATCGCGAGGTTGCGCGGCAGAAGGTCGGCGAGAATCTCGTTCTCCTCCGGCTCGTAGTCGTAAACGGCGGAAGCCGACGTGGTCGCATCTTCCTTGCCTTCGACGACCAGCGGGATCACCTGCTGCGCGGTCGGCACCTGCGCGATCACCGATTTGAACTGCGCATAGAACAGCGTGCAGACGTCGAACTCGCCAGCGTCGAACATCGTGACGATCTTCTTGGCGATCTCTTCGGCGTTCTTGTAGCCGAGCACCTTCACGGAGCGCAGCTCCATGTGGCCGACGATGTTCTTTTCGAACTGGCGGCGGAGCTGCTCGTAGCCCTTGCGGCCGACGCAGAAAATCTTGACCTCTTTGCCCTGGTTCATCAGCGCCAGCGCACGTTCGCGCGCCAGGCGCACGATCGAGGAGTTGAACGCGCCCGACAGGCCGCGCTCGCCGGTGCAGACCAGCAGAAGCTGAACCTGATCGCGCCCGGTGCCGGTCAGCAGCAGCGGCGCGCTGTCGGAACCCGCCGCAGCGCCGGCGATGTTGGAGATCACCGCATCCATGCGCTCGGCATAGGGCCGCGCGGCTTCGGCCGCGGTCTGCGCACGGCGCAGCTTCGAGGCCGCGACCATCTGCATGGCCTTGGTGATCTTCTGCGTCGCCTTGGTCGAGGCGATGCGGACACGCATGTCCTTGAGCGAAGCCATTCTCTCTATTTCACTCCGACAATCAGATCATCGATCCGATCGTTAAGACGTCCTGCCACTTCAAAGAATGGCCGGGACGAGCCCGGCCATGATGGTATTTACGCAAACGACTTGGCGAAGCCGTCCACCACGCTCTTGAGCTTGGCGGCGGAGTCGTCGGACAGATCCTTCGAGTCGCGGATCGCGTTGAGAAGATCGACGTGCTTGCCACGCAGCAGCGACAACAGGCCGTCCTCGAACGCGCGCACCTTGTTGAGCGGCAGGGTATCGAGATAACCGTTGGTGCCGGCCCAGATCACGGCGACCTGCTCTTCCATCTTCAGCGGCGAGAACTGCGGCTGCTTCAGGAGTTCGGTCAGGCGCGAACCGCGGTTGAGCAGGCGCTGGGTCGAGGCGTCGAGGTCGGAGCCGAACTGCGCGAACGCCGCCATTTCGCGGTACTGCGCGAGCTCGCCCTTGATCTTGCCGGCGACCTTCTTCATCGCCTTGGTCTGCGCGGCGGAGCCGACGCGCGACACCGACAGGCCGACGTTCACCGCCGGGCGGATGCCCTGGAAGAACAGGTCGGTTTCAAGGAAGATCTGGCCGTCGGTGATCGAGATCACGTTGGTCGGAATGTAGGCCGACACGTCGTTCGCCTGCGTCTCAATGACCGGCAGCGCGGTCAGCGAGCCATTGCCGTGATCGTCGTTCAGCTTCGCCGAACGCTCGAGCAGGCGGGAGTGCAGGTAGAACACGTCGCCCGGATACGCTTCGCGGCCCGGCGGGCGGCGCAGCAGCAGCGACATCTGACGGTAGGCGACGGCCTGCTTGGAGAGGTCGTCATAGATGATGACGGCGTGCATGCCGTTGTCGCGGAAGTACTCGCCCATGGTGCAGCCGGTGAACGGCGCCAGGTACTGCATCGGTGCTGGGTCCGAAGCGGTCGCGGCGACGACGATGGAATATTCCAGCGCGCCCTGCTCCTCGAGCACCTTCACGAACTGCGCAACGGTGGAGCGCTTCTGGCCGACCGCGACGTAGACGCAGTAGAGCTTCTGGCTCTCCGGAGCGCCCGCGACGTTGAGCGGCTTCTGGTTGAGGATGGTGTCGAGCGCGATCGCGGTCTTGCCGGTCTGACGGTCACCGATGATCAGCTCGCGCTGGCCGCGGCCGACGGGGATCAGGGCGTCAACCGCCTTGAGGCCGGTCGCCATCGGCTCGTTGACCGACTTGCGCGGAATAATGCCGGGCGCCTTGACGTCGACGCGCTTGCGCTCAGACGCCTGGATCGGGCCCTTGCCGTCGATCGGGTTGCCAAGCGCGTCGACGACGCGGCCGAGCAGACCCTTGCCGACCGGGGTGTCCACGATGGCGCGGGTGCGCTTGACGGTCTGGCCTTCCTTGATCTCGCGGTCGGCGCCGAAAATAACGATACCGACGTTGTCGCTTTCAAGGTTCAGCGCCATGCCGCGCGTGCCGTTCTCGAACTCGACCATTTCGCCCGCCTGGACGTTGTCGAGACCGTAGACGCGGGCAATGCCGTCGCCAACGGAGAGAACCTGACCCACCTCGGAAACTTCAGCGTCCTGGCCGAAATTCTTGATCTGGTCCTTGAGGATTGCGGAAATTTCCGCGGCGCGGATGTCCATCAGCCTGCCTCTTTCATCGCGTGCTTGATCGAATTGAGTTTGGTGCGAAGCGAACTATCGACCATGCGGCTGCCGAGCTTGACGATAAGCCCGCCGATGATCGAGGGATCGACATTCACGTTGAGATCGACGTCCTTGCCTGTCACTGACTTCAGCGAAGCCTTCAGCGCGTCGAGATTCTTGTCGTTGAGCGGTTCAGCGACGGTGACGTCGGCCGTGGCTTCGCCACGGAATTTCGCCACCAGCACGCGGAATGCGCGGATCACGTCATTCACCGCGAAAAGGCGGCGATTGGCGGTCAAAACCTTTAGGAAGTTGGCGGCGATGCCGGTGATGCCCGCCCTGGCGAGCACCGCGTCGAGCGCCTTGCCCTGCTCCTGCGCCGTGAAAACCGGGCTGCGGACGAGCCGCACCAGATCTTCATTTTCGGCGAGCAGGCCGGCGAATTTGTCGACATCGGCCCGCACCGAATCGATGGATTTCTGGTCTCGGGCCAGTTCGAACAGGGCGGTCGCGTACCGTCCGGCCACGCCTGAAACTGAGGTATCGTCAGTAGCCACGAAATGCTCTCTGCTGTTGAAGACCCAAGAAAAATCCATCGCGATTTGAACAGGCGCCATGAATTCGCGCCGAGCGATGTAAGTCCTTGAGATTCAAGCTGGACTTCGATTTCCGGCCGAACCGATATGTTCAGCATCGTGAAAACGCGGGCTTGCTAACATAGGGCGCTGGCAGGCGCAATATGACCATAACTACCAGTCGAAAATCGAAGGTCGCAGACGCCTGCCGTTCCGGAAACTGATCCGTCCGACTGTCGCAGATCGTGAGACCTTCGAAGCGGTCGCCATGCGCAGCGTCCCGCCTGCCTCATGACGATATGCAAAATGATAGGAACTGAGACGTCCGCGCCCATTCGCCGTTTACTGTGCGGGGCCCAACCCTAACCTTCGTTATTAAGTATAGATAAGTATATTATTATCTGAGCTTTATATAACTTCAGTATTCAACAGCTCATTGTAGGTTCCGCCACGTTCTCTCCCAATATGCGAAGGGGTACGGAACTTGATAAACGCCCTGTTTATGCCTCATTGATCGACGAACCAGCCGCGAACCGAGCAACGGCAATCTTTCTATAGCCTGCTCGTCGGATGGATAGACAGGCATAAGGACGATTGGATGTTGAAGACTTCAGGGAAGGCGCAGCGCGCAGCCTCTACAATTCGGAATACCTCGCTGGCCGCTTTCTCGGTGGTTTGTGTTCTCGGCCTCAGCACCCAGGCGAGCGAAGCTCGCAGCCACAAGAAGTCCTGGCGCGAAGCCAACGCTTCTCTTGATGTTCCTGTTTCCAGCGGCCATAGCCACGGCCGCAGTTTTTCGGGGATAGCTTCCTACTACGGCAACGAATCCGGCAGCCGCACCGCTTCGGGCCAGCGTTTCAACCAGAACGCCATGACCGCCGCCCACCGCACCCTGCCCTTCGGCACGCGCCTCAAGGTCACCCACGGCGGCCGCAGCGTCGTCGTCACCGTCAACGATCGCGGCCCGTTCATCCGTGGCCGCGTGCTCGATCTCTCCAAGGGTGCCGCGCATGCCATCGGCCTGACCGGCCGCGGCGTCGGCCGAGTGGTCGCAGAAGTTCAGTAAGCGTTGCGTCTGCGTAAAGTAAGTTGAGTATGAGTGATGAGAGCCGGCGCGAATGCCGGCTCTTTCATTTTGAGCTTACAAAAAGCTCTGCGGATCGACATCGACTTCCAGGGTGAGACTGCCCTTGGTCTTCGGCGCTTCCGCAAGCCACGCGCGCAGATATCCCGACAGATCGAAGCCGCGCGACGATTTGACCAGAAGACGAAAGCGGTAGCGCCCCTTGATGACGGCAAGCGGCGCCTCCGCAGGTCCCAGCACCACGACATGCTCGTCGCGCGGCGCGAGGCCCGCGAGCTTGCGCGCAAAGCCTTCCGCATCCGGCCGGTTCGCCGCCGAGACGATCAGCGCCGCGAGCCGTCCGAACGGCGGATAGGCGGCGCGTTCGCGCGCTTCAATCTCGCTGTCGTAGAACGCCTCGCGATTCGAGGCGATCAGCGCCTTCATCACCGGATGTTCGGGCTGGTGCGTCTGCAGATAGCCGACACCGCGCCCCTGCTCGCGCCCGGCACGCCCGATCACCTGATTGAGCAACTGGAACGTCCGTTCGGCGGCGCGCGGATCGCCGTTGCCGAGACCGAGATCGGCATCGATCACGCCGACGAGATTCAGGCGCGGGAAATTATGTCCCTTCGCCACGAGCTGCGTGCCGATGATGATGTCGACGCGGCCTTCTGCAATCTCGTTGAGTTCCGCGCGCATCGTCTCGATCGAGGTGATGAGATCGCTCGACAGGATCATGGTGCGCGCGTCGGGAAAGAGATTCGCAGCCTCTTCCTGCAACCGCTCCACGCCGGGGCCAATCGCGGCGAGCGATTCCTCGGCACCGCATTGCGGGCACAGATGCGGACGCGGCATCGAGAAGCCGCAGTGATGGCAGACGAGGCGCTGGCGGAAGCGATGATCGACCAGCCATGCGTCGCAGATGTTGCATGAGAAGCGGTGGCCGCAGGCGCGGCACAGCGTCAGCGGCGCATAGCCGCGGCGGTTGAGAAACAGCAACGCCTGTTCCTTGCGCTCCACCGCGAATTTCACCGCTTCCGCGAGTGGCGGCGAGATGAAGCGCCCGCGCGAAGGTCCTTCGCGCTTGAGATCGATGGCCTCGATATGCGGCATGTGCTGACCGCCGAAACGCGACGGCAGTGCGATGCGCCGATAGCGCCCGGTGCGCGCGTTCACCTCTGTCTCGACCGACGGCGTCGCTGACGCCAGCACCACCGGGATCTTCGCGATGTGTCCGCGCACCACCGCCATGTCGCGGGCATGGTAGTGCGCCCCGTCGCTCTGCTTGTAAGCTTGATCGTGTTCCTCATCGACCACGATCAGCCCGAGATCGGCATAAGGCAGGAACAGCGCCGACCGTGCGCCGACCACGATCTGCGCTTCGCCGTTCGCGACCGCAAGCCAGTTGCGCGCGCGGGTGCGCGGCGTCAGTTCGGAATGCCATTCGACCGGCCGCACGCCAAAGCGCAGTGCGAAGCGTTCGAGGAACTGCCCGGTCAGTGCGATTTCCGGCATCAGGATCAGCGCCTGCCGTCCCTTGCGGATGATCTCGGCAACCGCCTCGAAATACACTTCGGTCTTGCCGGAGCCGGTGACACCGTCGATCAGCGCGACCGCAAATCCATCATGCGCGGCGAGTTCGCGCATCTGCTCTGCCGCGGCCTTTTGTTCCGGCGAAAAATCAGGCTCGGCGAATGACGGGTCCGGCGGCTGCATCGGCTTTTCGCGCGGCATCGGCTCGATCGCGAGTGTGCCTTCATCGACAAGCCCGTCGATGACCGAAGCGCTGACGCCCGCCTCCTGCGCGGCTTCGGATTTTGCGCGCAGCAATCCATCCGAGAGCAAATCGAGCGCGCGGGCCCGCGCCGCCGTCATCCGCGCAGGCGGCGCGCCCACAAGCCGCACGCCGAGGCGCACGCGCTCGGGACCGAGATGCTCGCCCATGCGCAGCGTCATCCGCGCCACCATGCCGCGCGATGCCAGCGTGTAATTCGAGACCCAATCGACGAAGCGGCGCAGCTCCTCGCGCAACGGCGGCACGTCGAGCTTGCCGCTCACGTCCTTCAGCCGGTTGTGCAGGCGGGGATCCGGGCTGGGATTGTCCGCCCAGACGACGGCCGTGACCTCGCGTGCAGCGAGAGGAACCGTCACGACATCGCCGACCGAAAGGTTGAGATCGTCCGGCACGGCGTAGGAATAGGTCTGGTTCAACGCCACTGGGACGAGGACGTCGACAACTCGTCTGGGCATGAGGGCACATCCGGCGTGGCGATTTAAGAAAGGATAAACGGCCCGGTGTGAGTATCGCAACCGAGCGGCGGCCGCCAATCCTTCGGGATCGAGGTATTGCCGTGATCCCGGCGAGCGATTCTCGCCTCTATTTATACGTCAGGCGGCATGCCCAAACCAAAACGCGCGACCGAGACGATCCTGCCCGCCGGCGCCGACATTCAGGCCGAGGCGGCGCTCTGGCTCGCGCATCTCAAGAGCGAACGGCGGCTGTCGCCGAAGACGCTGGAAGCCTATGAGCGCGATTTGCGTCAGTGCCTGGCCTTCCTGGCGGAGCATTGGGGCAAACCTGTTTCGCTCAGGGCCTTCGCCGCCATTGAGGCGACCGATGTCCGTGCCTTCATGGCCTCGCGCCGCTCCGACGATATCGGCGGCCGCTCGCTCATGCGCGCGCTCGCTGGCCTGCGTTCGTTCGGGCGGTTTCTCGAACGCGAAGGCAAGGGCAAGGTCGGCGCGCTGTCGGCGATCCGCGCGCCGAAGATTTCCAAGAGCCTGCCGAAACCGCTCGCCGTCTCCGCCGCGCGCAATCTGACGGAGACCGACATCCGCGCGGGTGAAGACCGGCCGCCGTGGATCTGGGCGCGTGACGCCGCCGTGATGGCGCTGCTGTACGGCTCCGGCCTGCGCATTTCCGAGGCGCTTGGGCTCAATCGGCGCGACATTCCCGAACCGGGGCGCGGCGATGTCATTACAGTGACGGGTAAAGGCAACAAGACGCGGATGGTGCCGGTGCTGCAGAGCGTGCTGGAAGCCGTGCAGGATTATATCGCCCAGTGCCCCTATCCGCTCGCGCCCGAAAAGCCCGTCTTTGTCGGTGCCCGCGGCGGGCCACTGTCGCCCCGCATTATTCAATTGACGATGGAGCGGCTGCGCGGCGCGCTCGGCCTGCCCGACAGCGCCACCCCGCACGCGTTGCGCCACTCCTTCGCAACCCATCTTTTATCGCGCGGCGGCGACCTGCGCGCTATTCAGGAATTGCTCGGCCACGCTTCACTTTCGACCACCCAGATTTATACCGGGATCGACGCCGAACGGCTGATGGATGTCTATCAAAGCGCCCACCCCCGCGCGTAAGCGGTCCCTCGTCATCGGACGATGATAAAAACGATCCCGATCGCAACCATGCCAAACGAAACAGCCGCCAGCGGCAGCAGCATATCGACCATGGCTTCCGATGTTCTGATATGACTGCCCCATACAGGAAATTCGCCGGACATCCACTCGCGGAACGTCACAATTCTCCGATCCGCCGCCGATAAGTCCGCCTTTCGCCGCCATACACGCGCTATGATCGCAGGTATCCCAATCGCGATCACAAAGAACATCGTGATCATCGAAAGCGGCAGCTCCGTATCCGCCTTGCGGTCAAATACCAGCCACGCCGAAACCGTGAACAAGATGATCAATCCGATGGCGATATCGTAGACCACCGGATGAAGTCGGCGTCGCAGCGGCCGGTCACGTGGGATGATGTTGTTGGCCATCGCACCGTCCTTTCCCTTGTATTTTCCGCCCTCCTTCAATGATTTAAGCGTCAGAACGCACGTCAGGTTTCATGGAATCGGACGCACGCGCATTATCTTTTGTTCAGAAAGCCGGTCGGGCACCGCAGCCTTGAAGGCCCAAAATCGGCTGATCCGATACAATCAAAAATTTGCCGTGACGGCTCTGCGCGGCCCTTGCGCGGCGACAGGCGTTCAGCCAATCGTGGCGCATCGATAGCGGGAGAATCACCGATGAGCGCCCACGAGAGCATGGAACACGCCGAGCATGCCGAACATGCATCCGGCTCCAACAAGAAGATCGCCCTCCTGATCGCCATCATCGCCTTGTGCCTCGCGTTGTCGGAGACGCTCGGCAAGAGCGCGCAGACCGAGGCGATCAGCAAGAACGTCGAGGCTGCCAACCTCTGGGCCTTCTTCCAGGCCAAGAGCATTCGCCGCACCCAGGTGCAAACCGCGATCGAGCAGATGAAGGTTGCGAGCGATACATCATCGGATGAAGCGCTCAGGACCGCCGCCGCCAAGCAGATCGAAATCTGGCAGAAGACGGCGGCGCGCTACCGCTCCGAACCCGAGACCGGCGAAGGCTCGGAACAACTCGCCGCCCGCGCCAAGCATGCCGAGCATGACCGCGATCTCGCGTCGGCCCGCTACCATCATTTCGAACTGGCTTCAGCCGCATTCCAGATCGGCATCGTGCTGGCCTCGGCCACCATCATCACCGGCATGATGGCGCTGGCCTGGGGATCGGGCCTGCTCGCGGTGATCGGCATCGTCTTCACCGCGATCGGCGTATTCGCGCCGCACGCCGTGCATCTGATGTAGCGCGAAAGAAAAGCCCCGCCCTTCGCGTGAAGGGCTGGGCAAAGCATCGCGATTGATACTGCCTGACGGCAGCGTTCCTCACATATGAATGGCGCGCTTGGCGACCGCCATCGCCGCTTCCTTCACCGCCTCCGAGCGGGTCGGGTGCGCGTGGCAAGTGCGCGCAAGATCTTCTGCCGCGCCGCCGAATTCCATCAGCACCGCGCATTCGTGGATCATCTCGCCCGCTTCCGCGCCGATGATGTGCGCGCCAAGCACACGGTCCGTTTTCGCGTCGGCGATAATCTTCACAAAGCCGTCGGTGGTCTGGTTGACCTTGGTGCGACCATTCGCGGTGAAGGGAAACTTGCCGACGTTATAGGCAACGCCAGCCTGCTTGACCTCCTCCTCGGTCTTACCGACCGACGCGACCTCCGGGAAGGTGTAGATCACGCTCGGGATCACGTCGTAATTGGTGTGGCCGGCCTGGCCCGCGAGCGTCTCTGCCACCGCGACGCCTTCATCTTCCGCCTTGTGCGCGAGCATCGGCCCGGCGATCACGTCGCCGATCGCGTAGATGCCCTTCACATTGGTCGCAAGGTGCGCGTCGGTCTTGATGCGGCCGCGCTGATCCAACTCGACGCCTGCTTCCTTCAGGCCGAGACCATCCGTGTACGGCACGCGGCCGATCGCGACCAGCACCACGTCGGCTTCCAGCGTCTCGCTCTTGCCGCCTGCGGCCGGCTCGATATTCACCTTCAGCGTCTTGCCGGAGGAATCAACACCGGTGACCTTGGAGCCGAGCTTGAACTCGAAGCCCTGCTTCTCGAGGATACGCTGGAAGGATTTGGCGATCTCGCCATCCATGCCCGGAATGATGCGGTCGAGGAATTCGACCACCGTCACCTTGGCGCCGAGACGCCGCCATACCGAGCCGAGTTCGAGTCCGATCACGCCGGCACCGATCACCAGCATCTTTTCCGGCACTGTCTCGAGCTTCAACGCGCCGGTGGACGACACGATGCGCTTCTCGTCGATCTCGACGCCCTTCAGCTTCGCGACATCCGAACCCGTAGCAATGACGATGTTCTTCGTCTCCAGCGTCTGGGTCTTGCCGTCCGCGCCCTTGACCTCGACCTTACCTGGCGCTGCGATCCGGCCGGTGCCGACAAAGGTCTCGATCTTGTTCTTCTTAAACAGGAAGCCGACGCCCTTGACGTTGCCGTCGACGCCATCGTCCTTGAACTTCATCAGCGCGGGAAGATCGAGCTTCGGCGCGCCGACATTCACACCCATCTTCGGCAGCATGTGCGCCGCTTCCTCGAACCGCTCGGAGGCATGCAGCAAGGCCTTGGACGGAATGCAGCCGATGTTGAGGCAGGTGCCGCCGAAGGTCGGATTCTTCTCAACCACCGCGACCTTCATGCCGAGCTGCGCCGCGCGAATCGCGCACACATAGCCGCCGGGGCCGGTACCGATGACAACCAAATCGAAAGACATAAGAGACAACTCCGAACGAACTTTTCATCGTCGGGGCCGGTTCGCCCCAACCATCCGCATCGAGACGTGAACGCCCGGCGCGAGGCCGGACGTGACGGAAAAACGTAATTACAGATCGAGCACGAGCCGCGCCGGATCCTCAAGATTTTCCTTAACCCGCACGAGGAAGGTCACCGCTTCCTTACCGTCGATGACGCGGTGATCGTAGGACAGCGCCAGATACATCATCGGACGTATCTCGATCTTGCCGCCGACCACGACGGGCCGCTCCTGAATCTTGTGCATACCGAGAATACCGGCCTGCGGCGCGTTGAGGATCGGCGTCGACATCAGCGAGCCGTAGATGCCGCCATTGGTGATGGTGAAGGTGCCACCCTGCATCTCGTCGATCTTGAGCTGACCGTCACGCGCACGCTTGCCGAAATCGGCGATGTTCTTCTCGATCTCGGCGATCGACTTGTGATCGCACTCGCGCACCACCGGCACCACGAGACCCTTGTCGGTGCCGACCGCGACGCCGACATGATAATAGTTTTTGTAAACGAGATCGGTGCCGTCGATCTCCGCGTTAACGGCGGGGACTTCCTTCAGCGCCTGCACACAGGCCTTCACGAAGAAGCCCATGAAGCCGAGCTTGGAATGATGCTTCTTCTCGAACAGATCCTTGTACTGCGCGCGCAGTGCCATGACGTTGGTCATGTCGACCTCGTTGAAGGTCGTCAGCATCGCAGCGGTGTTCTGCACGTCCTTGAGGCGGCGCGCGATGGTCTGGCGCAACCGGGTCATCTTCACCCGCTCCTCGCGTGCGGCGTCGTCGGCCGGTGACGGCGCGCGAACCTGCAGCGACGCCGCAGGCTGATTGATCGGGGTCGGCGTCGAGGCCGCCTTCTCGATCGCGGCCATCATATCGCCCTTGGTGACGCGGCCATCCTTGCCGGAACCCGGAACGGTGCCGGCATCAATGCCGCTCTCGGCCGAGAGCTTGCGGACCGACGGCGCCTGCGGCGCATCGGCGGGTGCGGACTTCTGCACTGGGGCAGATGCGGCAGCCGCCGGAGCAGCGGCTTTCGCCGGCGCGGCTTCGGCGGGTTTCGCAGCAGCGGGCTTGCCCGCGCCTTCGGTGATCTGGCCGAGCAGCGCGCCGACCGCGACCGTCTCGCCATCCTTGGCAACGATCTCGCCGAGCGTGCCGGCGGACGGCGCAGGCACCTCGATGGTCACCTTGTCCGTTTCCAGTTCAACGAGCGGTTCGTCGACGCTGACGGCATCGCCGGTCTTCTTGAACCAGCGGCCAATGGTGGCCTCGGTGACGGATTCGCCGAGTGTCGGAACGCGGATTTCAGCCATGTCTTGCCCTTTTTGCGTTTTCGGCGGCGGGGGCCGCCAACGCGATCAAAAAAATCCAGGAGGCGGCGCATTGCGCGCCGCCTGCAAATTGTCTCAGCCGAGCGCCTCGTCGAGCAGCGCCTTCAACTGGGCCAGATGCTTCGACATCAGGCCCGTCGCGGTTGCGGCGGCAGGCGCGCGGCCCGCATAGCGCGGACGCTTGTGGGTGGCACCGATCTGGTTCAACACCCACTCGAGATACGGCTCGATGAAGTGCCATGCGCCCATGTTGCGCGGCTCTTCCTGACACCAGACGAACTCGGCGCCCTTGAAGCGTTCGAGCACCTGCACCAGCGTCTTCAGCGGCACCGGATAGAGCTGCTCGATGCGCAGCAGGTAGATGTCATCGATGCCGCGCTTCTCACGCTCCTCAAGCAGGTCGTAATAGACCTTGCCCGAGCACATGATGACGCGGCGGATCTTGGCATCCTCGACCAGCTTGATCTCGCCACCCGTCTCCGCGTCGTCGCGCAGGATGCGATGGAACGAGGTATCCGGCCCGAATTCAGCCAGACTGGAGACAGCGCGCTTGTGCCGCAGCAGCGACTTCGGCGTCATCAGGATCAGCGGCTTGCGGAATTCGCGCTTGAGCTGACGCCGCAGCACGTGGAAGTAGTTCGCAGGCGTCGTGAGGTTGGCGACCTGGATGTTGTCTTCCGCGCACATCTGCAGGAAGCGCTCCAGACGCGCCGACGAATGCTCCGGTCCCTGACCTTCATAGCCGTGCGGAAGCAGGCAGACGAGGCCCGACATGCGCAGCCACTTGCGCTCGGACGAGGAGATGAACTGGTCGAACACCACCTGCGCGCCGTTGGCGAAATCGCCGAACTGCGCTTCCCACGCCGTCAGCGTGTTCGGCTCGGCCAGCGAGTAGCCGTATTCGAACGCGAGCACCGCCTCCTCGGACAGAGCCGAGTTGATGACCTCGTACTGGCCGACCTTGCCGCCGAGATGGTTGAGCGGCGTGTAGCGGCTCTCATCTTCCTGATCGAACAACACCGAGTGACGCTGCGAGAAGGTGCCGCGCTCCGAATCCTGTCCCGACAGGCGGACATTGTGTCCTTCACGCATGAGGGAGGAGAACGCCAGCGCCTCGCCGGTCGCCCAGTCGATGCCTTCGCCGTTATCGATCGCCTTGGCGCGGTTTTCGAGGAACCGCTGCACCGTACGATGCAGGTGGAAGCCCTCGGGCGCCACGGTGATCTTCCTGCCGATGTCCTTGAGCTCTTCGATCGGCACGCCGGTGATCACGCGGCCAGCTTCGACGCCAGTTTCCGATGACTTGAAACCGGTCCACTTGCCGTCGAGCCAGTCGGCCTTGTTCGGCTTGTAGCCTCCGCCCGCCTCAAGCTCGGCGTCGAGCCGCGCGCGCCAGTCGGCCTTCGCCTTGTCGACTTCGCCTTCGGTCATCACGCCATCGGCGATCAGCCGCCTGGAATAGATATCCAGCGTTGAAGGATGCGTCGCGATCTTCTTGTACATCACCGGCTGGGTGAACGCGGGCTCGTCGCCCTCGTTGTGGCCGTGCCGGCGGTAGCAGAACATGTCGATGACGACCGGCTTATGGAATTTCTGCCGGAATTCGACCGCGACCTTGGCGGCGAACACCACCGCTTCCGGATCGTCGCCGTTCACATGGAAGATCGGCGCGTCGATCATCTTCGCCACGTCCGACGGATACGGCGAGGAGCGCGAGTAACGCGGATAGGTCGTGAAGCCGATCTGGTTGTTGACGATGAAGTGCAGCGAGCCGCCGGTGCGGTAGCCCTTCAGGTCCGACAGCGCGAAGCATTCCGCCACCACGCCCTGGCCCGCGAATGCCGCGTCGCCATGCATCAGCAGCGGCAACACCGAGAGGCGCTCCGGATCGTCGTTCTGGTCCTGCTTGGCGCGGGTCTTGCCGAGCACCACCGGGTCGACGATTTCGAGATGCGAGGGGTTCGCCGTCAGCGACAGGTGAACCTTGTTGTTGTCGAACTCGCGGTCGCTGGATGCGCCGAGGTGATACTTGACGTCGCCCGAACCCTCGACCTCGTCGGGGTTGGCGGAGCCGCCCTTGAATTCATGGAATAGCGCGCGGTGCGGCTTGCCCATCACCTGCGTGAGGATGTTGAGACGTCCGCGATGCGGCATGCCGAGCACGATGTCGCGCACGCCGAGATTGCCGCCGCGCTTGATGATCTGTTCGAGCGCGGGGATCAGCGCCTCGCCACCATCGAGGCCGAAACGCTTGGTGCCGGTGAATTTGAGATCGCAGAATTTCTCGAAGCCTTCTGCCTCGACAAGCTTCATCAGGATGGCGCGGCGGCCTTCGCGGGTGAAGCTAATTTCCTTATCCGGGCCCTCGATGCGTTCCTGAATCCATGCCTTCTGCTCCGGATTGGAGATGTGCATGAATTCGACGCCGAGCGTCTGGCAATAGGTGCGTTCGCAGATCGTCACGATCTCGCGCAGCGTGCCGTATTCGAGACCGAGCACGTGATCGAGGAAGATCTTGCGGTCGTAATCGGCGTCGGTGAAGCCGTAGGAGCGCGGATCAAGCTCCTCGTGGCCGATCTGCTCCTGGATGCCGAGCGGATCGAGATTGGCGTGGAAGTGACCGCGCATGCGGTAGGCACGGATCAGCATCAGGGCGCGGACCGAATCGCGGGTCGCCTGCAGGATGTCCTGGTTGCTGGCGGCCGGCGCGCTGGCGGCGCGCTTGGCGATCTTGTCGCCCATCACCTTTTCGACCTGCGCCCAGTTGCCGTCGAGCGCAGAGGTCAGATCGTCGCTGGGGGTCGGCGGCCAGTTAGGCTTTTCCCAGGACGGACCGCGCGCGTTCTTTTCGACATCAGCGGGAGCGTCATTGAGGCTTTTGAAGAACGACTGCCATTCGGGATCGACCGAGGAGGGGTCCGCATCGTAGCGGGAGTACATCTCGTCGATATAGGTGGCGTTGGCGCCGTCGAGAAAGGAAGTAAGGGCGAAGTTGGCGTTCGCGTCCTGGCGGGACATATCGCGTCCTGATGGGCTGGGATGCGTCAGGAAAACTGAACATTGCGTTCAATTCTGCTGCATCGATGTGATGTGGCACTCTCTACCCTATTTGGGGCGAAAGTTCGCGGAGAAAAGACACAAGATATGAATTTGAAATTCGCACTATCGTCGCAGGCGTTCTGGTGTTTGAAATACCAGAAGTGAATTTTCATAAGAAAACGGCCGGGGGATGCCCGGCCGTTCGACATTCTGAAAATACGAAGAAAATGCGCGGCAGGACGCCGCACATCTCAAACTGCGACTTATTTTCCGAGCAGATCAGGTGCGATCTTTTTGCAGGCGTCGGTGAGGGTCTGCACCGCCTCGACCGACTTGTCGAAGGCCTCGCGGTCCTTGCCCGACAGTTCGATCTCGACGACGCGCTCGACACCCTTGGAGCCGATTACCACCGGCACGCCGACGTACGCGTCCTTCACACCGTATTCGCCGTTGAGATAGGCGGCACAGGGCAACACACGCTTCTTGTCGCGCAGATAGCTCTCCGCCATCGCGATCGCAGATGCCGCCGGCGCATAGAAGGCCGAGCCGGTCTTGAGAAGGTTGACGATCTCGGCGCCGCCATTGCGGGTGCGGGTCACGATCTCGTCAATGCGAGCCTGGGAGGTCCAGCCCATCTTCACGAGGTCCGGCAGCGGGATACCCGCAACGGTGGAATACTTCGTCAGTGGGACCATGGAATCGCCGTGTCCGCCGAGCACGAACGCGGTGACATCCTCAACCGAAACGTTGAACTCATCGGCGAGGAAATAACGGAAGCGCGCCGAGTCCAGCACGCCGGCCATGCCGACCACCTTCTTCGCCGGCAGCTTGGAGGCCTTCTGCAGCGCCCAGACCATAGCGTCGAGCGGGTTGGTGATGCAGATCACGAAAGCTTCGGGTGCGTATTTCGCAATGCCCGAGCCGACCTGTTCCATCACCTTGAGGTTGATGCCGAGCAGATCGTCGCGGCTCATGCCCGGCTTGCGCGGCACGCCGGCGGTAACGATGCAGACATCCGCACCGGCCAGCGCCTCATACGAGTTGGTGCCCTTCATTTCGGCATCGAACCCGCTGATCGGCGAGGACTGCGCGATGTCGAGCGATTTGCCCTGCGGAATGCCCTCGGCGATGTCGAACATCACAACGTCGCCGAGCTCTTTCAGACCGACGAGGTGGGCAAGGGTGCCGCCGATCTGGCCAGAACCGATCAACGCAATCTTGTTACGTGCCATGAGAATGTCCTTGTGAAGTAAGGTGACGGGAAAGTCGCAAACCCGTTAAACCTTTCGGCAGGGCCGTTCAAGTCAACCTTGGGGCCAAACGATGCCTCTGTTTTCCGGCTTTTGAGACAGGTCAGGTTTCGACCAGGCCGGTAGATGCTCCGCTGGCGGCGGAATCGCTGCGACCGTGCGGCAGCGCGAGGTACGAATCCGACCCCATCTCGATGATGCGTGACACCGTGCGGGCGAATTCGCGCGCCTCGACGCCTTCTTCGGAACGGTAGATCGAGGACGGCTCGGCCGCCGCCGACGCCATCAGCTTCACCTTGTTGTCGTAGAGCGCATCGATCAGCGAAATGAAGCGCTTGGCCGGATTGCGCTCCTCGAATTCCATCACCGGAATGTGGTCGATCAGCACGGTGTGATAGTCGCGTGCGATGCGCAGATAATCCGGCGGACCAAGCGGACGCTCGCACAGACCCTCGAAGGTAAAGCGCGCGACGCCGCGGGCGGAATGATCGATGTGCAACACGCGGCCTTTCAGCGCGATGTCGCGCGACGGCGCATCCACGCTGCCGGTGAGCTTGAGCCAGGCCGCATCGAGCTTCGCGCCAGCCTCTGCATCGTCAGGCACCAGCCACATCTTGATGCCGGAAAGTTTTTCCATCCGGTAGTCGGTGCGCGCATCGAGCCGCAGCACCTCCATCCGCTCTTCGATATCCGCGATGAACGGCAGGAACAGCGCACGGTTGAGACCGCCTTTGTAAAGGTCTTCCGGCGCCACGTTCGATGTCGCGACGATCACGGTGCCGAGTTCGAACAGCCGCGCGAACAGCCGCCCCAGGATCATCGCGTCGGCGATATCGGTGACATGGAATTCGTCGAAGCACAGCAGCCACGCTTCCTCGAAGATCGAGTTCGCGGTGAGGTGGATCGGATCGGCGTCGGCGATCTCGCGCTTGGCGATCTTCTGGCGGAAATTGAAAATGCGCTCGTGGACATCGGCCATGAATTCATGGAAATGCGAGCGGCGCTTGAACGCGACGGTACTGTTCTGGAAGAACAGGTCCATCAGCATCGTCTTGCCGCGACCGACCTCGCCATACACGTAGAGGCCACGCGGCGGCGGCGTGCCCTCGGCGAACAGCCGGCCGAACAAACCCTGTTTGCGCGGCTTGTAGCGATCGAGATGCGTCTCGAGCGTTTCAAGTTTTGAAACGGCTTCCGCCTGCGCGGCATCGGGCTCGATGGCGCGTGAGGCGAGGAGCTGCTCATAGCGGGCGCGCAGCGGCGAAGACGTGGACACATCCATGCCCGCAACCGGCCCCACCACAGCGAAAAATGCAACCGCTACGGAGGTCGAACCCCCCGTTATGAAATGAAATATCGCCCCTGCGCGGCACGATCCCTTTCACGAGACGAAAACGCGTAGGAATCCTCGATCACATACGGGCCGCCGCCAACCGAGGCGCGCGAGGAAAACAGCACGAAGCGGGAGGCGATGAATTTCTTCGCCGGGAAATAGCCGCGGACCGAGAGGTAATCGGCGACGTCGCGGCTCGAGGCATCGCGCAGACGCGCCAGCGTGACATGCGGAATGAATTTCCGTCCTTCGGGATCAAGCCCGAAGCGACGCATCAGCCGTTCGAGTTCCGCCTGCAGTTCCATCAGAGGGCGGCTTGGCTCGACGCAGGCGACCACCGCGCGCGGTTTCTTGCCGCCGAAACTCGACAGGCCCTGCACCGTCACCTCGAACGGCTTGCGGTCGACGCGCTCCAGCGTGTTCGCGATCTCGCGCGCGACGTAATCGTCGATGTCGCCGATGAAGCGCAGCGTGACGTGATAATTTTCGGGATCGATCCAGCGGCCGCCGGGCAATCCGCCACGCAGCATCGACAATGATTGGGAAATGTCAGGCGGGATCTCAAGTCCAGTGAATAAGCGAGGCATCGCATTCCCTCGACGCTGTGCCCCGTGTCGGTCTTCCGTCGTCGCTGACGAAAGCCGCCGGGCGCGAATCACTCACCCGAATCAATTGCCGCATTTGTAACGCAGCTACATGACGATGCGAAGCGAGCCGGTGGACAGTTTCTACGCAACCACCTCACAACGCCGCCCGTACAGGCGGCAATGTCTTCACGAATGCCTCAACCGCAGGCAGAATTCGCTGCACGATGACGTCGACGCCAGCTGCCGTAGGGTGCAGGCCGTCGGCCTGCTTCAGCGCGCTGTCGTTCACGACGCCATCGAGAAAGAACGGATAGAGCGCCACGCCGTATTTTTTCGCGAGATCGGGATAGATGCTGTTGAACGCCTGCCCGTAAGGCTCACCGAGATTGGGCGCGGCATACATGCCGCACAAGAGCACGGCGATGCCCCGCGCTTTCAGCCGCTGGATAATCTCGCTCAGCGCGGCGCGCGTGACCTTGGGCTCGATGCCGCGCAGCATGTCGTTGGCGCCGAGTTCGACGATCACGGCCTGCGTGCCTTCGGGGATCGACCAGTCGAGCCGGTCGCGGCCGCCCGATGCGGTATCGCCCGACACGCCCGCATTGATGATGTTAGCGGCGATGCCCTTCTCCTTCAGCGCCTGCTGCAGGCGCACCGGAAACGCGGCCGAGGCCGGCAGACCGTAACCCGCGGTGAGGGAATCGCCGAGCACGGCGAGCTTCAAAGGCGCGCCGTTCGAGGTTTCCGCCATTGCGGCATTGCTCAGGTTCACGAGCACAAGCGCAATCGTGAACAAAAACATCTGCGCGAGCCTCTCGACCCGGCCGATGGAACCCCCATATGGCAATCGCATGGATACTCGCACCGCACCCTCACACACAGTCCTCACGGACCAACCCGTCATTTCGCTCTCCGGCATCGACCTCTCTCTCGGGCGAGGCGCGGCGAAAGTCCACATCCTCAAGGGAATCGACCTGAGCGTCGGCTCTGGCGAGACCGTCGGGCTGATCGGCCCTTCCGGCTCGGGCAAATCGACGCTGCTCATGGTCATGGCCGGACTGGAGCGGCCCGATGCAGGAGAAGTGGTGGTTCAGGGCACCTCTTTCAACGGCCTCAATGAAGACGGTCTCGCCCGGTTTCGTGGCCACGAAATCGGCATCGTGTTTCAGTCGTTTCACCTGATTCCGACAATGACCGCTCTGGAGAACGTCGCGGTGCCGCTCGAACTCGCAGGCAAGCCTGACGCGACCGAGCGTGCCACGCGCGAACTGCAGGCGGTCGGGCTCGGCGAACGGCTGCATCATTATCCCGCGCAACTCTCCGGCGGCGAGCAACAGCGCGTCGCGCTGGCCCGCGCGCTCGCACCCGATCCCGCAATCCTGCTCGCGGACGAGCCGACCGGCAATCTCGACGAAACAACCGGCAAGCAGATCGTGGACCTTCTATTTTCGATGCACGAGGAACGCGACACCACGCTGGTGCTGGTGACGCATGATGCTTCGCTCGCGCAACGCTGCGATCGCACCGTCAAGCTGCGCTCGGGCCGTATCGATGCGTAACGATTACTCCCTCGCGCTGCGCTTTGCGTTGCGCGAATGGCGCGGCGGCTTGCGCGGCTTCTATGTGTTCATCGCCTGCATCGCTCTCGGCGTCTTCGCGATCGCGGGCGTCGGCGCGATCTCCGCGAGTCTCAGCGACGGTCTGAGCCGGCAGGCACGTGTGCTGCTCGGCGGCGACGTGACCTTCGCTTTATTCCAGCGCGAGGCGAACGCGCAAGAATTGTCATTTCTGCACGGCGCAGGCGAATTCTCGCGCGTCGCGACGTTGCGCGGCATGGCGCGCGCGGCCAATGACGATTTCACGCTGATCGACATCAAGGCGGTGGACGACCAACACCCGATGCTCGGCGAGCTGACGCTCGATCCGCCGATGTTGCCTGCGGATATTTTCGCGCAACGCGACGGCGTGTATGGCGCGGCCGTCGATCCGGTGCTGCTGGCACGATTGAACCTCAAGGTTGGTGACACCGTCAGCGTCGGCCAGACCCATTTCCAGATCCGCAGCAGCCTCACCGCCGAACCCGACAAGCTGCTCGGCGGCATCAGCATCGGCCCTCGTTTCCTCATCAGCCTCGACGCACTCGATGCCACCGGACTATTGCAGCCCGGCGCGCTGGTGCGCTGGACCTATCGCGTCAAGCTGCCCGATCCGAGCGAGGCCGCGGTCACGCAGTTGACCGAGCGCGCACGGCAGCAGTTCCCGCAGGCCGGATGGGAAATCCGCAACTCGCTCAACGCCTCCCCGCAACTGGAACGGAACGTCTCGCGCTTCACCCAGTTTCTGACGCTGGTCGGACTTGCCGCGCTCCTGATCGGCGGCATCGGCGTCGTTAACGCGGTGCGAAGTCACCTCGAGCGCAAGCGCGACGTGATCGCGACTTATAAAGCGCTCGGCGCGAGCGCGGCGATGGTCTTCGCGATCTATTTGATCCAGGTGCTGCTGCTGGCGCTGCTCGGCTCGCTGATCGGCGCTGCGCTGGGTGCAGCTCTGCCATACATCGTGCTCGCGCTGTTCGGCCATCTATTGCCGCTGCCGATCGCAGCGAGCATCCACCCCGCCACGCTCGCGCTTGCGGTCGGCTATGGCGTGTTCGCCGCGCTCGCTTTCGCGCTGTGGCCGCTCGGTCGCGTGCGCAACATTCCCGCCGCCGTGCTGTTCCGCGCCGAGGTGTCCGATGAGATGCCGCGCGCCAGCCTGCGCCAGATCGCCGCGCCTGCGATCGCCATCGCGCTGCTCGCGGCGACGGCGGTCGCACTCGCCTATGACAAGAAAATCGCGGCGATCTTCGTTGGCGTGAGCCTCGCGGTGTTCCTGCTGCTGCGCGCCGTCGCGCTGCTGACGATGGCGGTCGCGCGTCGCGCGCCGCGCCCACGCAACACCATGCTGCGGCTCGCGCTCACCAATACCTACCGCCCCGGCGCGCTGACGCCATCCGTGGTGCTGTCACTCGGGCTTGGACTCGCTGCACTCGTAACGGTCACACAGATCGACGCCAACCTGCGCCGCCAGTTCAGCGCAGCGCTGCCTGAACGCGCGCCGTCGTTCTACTTCCTCGACATTCCCTCGGCGCAATCGGCAAGCTTCAGCCAATTCATCGGCGCGATCGCGCCCGACGCCAAGGTCGAAGTGGCGCCGATGCTGCGCGGGCGCATCACCGCGGTGAAGGGCGTTCCCGCCGAACAGCTCAAGCCGTCACAGGACGCCGAATGGGTCCTGCAAAGCGACCGCGGCATCAGCTACGCAGCCGACATACCGGCGGGCTCGAAAGTGGTCGCGGGTGACTGGTGGCCGGCCAACTACAGTGGCAAGCCGCTGGTCTCGCTGGAACAGAAGATCGCCGACGGCCTGGGCGTACGGCTCGGCGACGAGATCACCGTCAACGTGCTCGGACGCAACATCACGGCAACCGTCGGCAATCTGCGGAGCGTCGACTGGCAGAACCTCGGGATCAATTTCGTCCTGGTTTTTTCCCCGAATACCTTCCGCGGCGCGCCCCATACCGACCTCGCCACCCTGACTGCGAACCTCTCCACCCCCGCCGATGACGCAAACGTTATCAGGCAGGTCGCCCACGCGTTTCCCTCCGTCACCAGCGTCCGGGTCCGCGATGCGCTCAAGAGCATCGGCGACATTGTGACTAACCTGACGCTGGCCATCCGGGGGGCGAGCCTCGTCACCCTCGTCGCCGCCCTGCTGGTTCTGGGCGGGGCGCTGGCCGCCGGCCATCGCCACCGGGTTTATGACGCCGTGATCCTGAAGACGCTGGGTGCAGTCCGGTTCCAACTTATCGGCGCTTATGCTGCGGAATATGCGCTGATCGGGCTTGCCACCGCCGTGTTCGGGGTGGCGGCGGGGTCGATCGCGGCCTGGCAGATCGTGACCCGGCTGATGCACCTGAGCTTCGCCTGGGAGGCAGCCAATGCCACCCTGGTTGCCGTCGCCGCCCTGGCATTAACCATAGGCCTCGGCCTTGCCGGTACCCTTCTCGCACTGCGGTTGAAACCGGCCGCGGTCCTGCGCAATCTCTGACATCTGCCGCGCATTAAAAACCTGCAATGACAGATATTTTGCGACATTCAGCCGCGCGGAACGACTTGCGCGCTCTGTGTTATTCTCCCACATACGGAGCAGGTCCGGATTCGCGATAGGCGTCAGTCGATGCTTCGACCGATGCTCGCGACGACCGGAAACAGATTTTCCCGCCGGCATCTCCCTCAAGGGGTGGCGGTCAACCAAGAGGTTTCGACAATGTCGGACTTGGATCGTAACTACGCCTCTCCGTTCGGCCGTGCTGCCGGGCGGGTTGACGCCGCTGCCGTCGACGCCGGCCTGCGCGCGTACATGCTCAAGATCTACAACTACATGACGATCGGCCTTGCCATCACCGGCTTCGCCGCACTCGGCGTGTATATGGGCGCCGTAACCACCGACAGCGCCGCTGCCGTTGGCCGGGTCGGCAATACCATGCTGACCTCGTTTGGCGTCGCGATGTTCGTGAGCCCGCTGAAGTGGGTCTTCATCTTCGCGCCGCTGGTGATGGTGTTCGCCATCTCCTTCGGTATCAACCGTCTCCGGCCGCAGACCGCCCAGATGCTGTTCTGGGCCTTCTCGGCGCTGATGGGCGTTTCGCTGTCGTCGATCTTCCTCGTCTACACGCACACCTCGATCGTGCGCGTGTTCTTCATCACGGCGGCGGCGTTCGGCGCACTGAGCGTCTACGGCTACACCACCAAGCGTGACATGACGGGCATGGGCTCGTTCCTGATCATGGGCCTGTTCGGCGTCATCATCGCGAGCATCGTCAACATCTTCGTGGCGAGCTCGATGCTGCAGTTCGTGGTCTCGATCGTCGGCGTGCTGGTGTTCGCAGGCCTCACCGCCTGGGACACCCAGCGGCTGAAGAACGACTACATCTACGGTTATGGCGCGATGGGTGGCGATATCGCCGAGCGCGCGGCCATCACCGGCGCGCTGTCGCTCTACCTGAACTTCATCAACCTGTTCACGCTGCTGTTGCAGCTTCTGGGACAGCGCGAGTAAACAAGGCTACAGCCGTCCAACGATCAAGCCCCGGCCTTGCGCCGGGGCTTTTGTTTTGGCGCTTTTTGATGCTTTAGTTTCGGCCTGCGCAAATTTATGGTCGCGCCATGAGCGACTTCACCATCAGACTGGCCACCGCCGCCGACATCCCCGCCATCACCGAGATTTACGCCTTCGAGGTGCGGGAAAAGACCGCAAGCTTCGAACTCACCGCCCCCGACGAAGCCGAAATGATGCGCCGTTTCACGGCCATTAGTGACGGTGGCTTCCCCTATCTCGTGGCAGAGGCCAGCGGACGCATAGCTGGCTACGCCTATGCCGGACCCTACCGGCCGCGCCCAGCCTATCGCTACACAGTGGAAAATTCGGTCTATCTCGACCCGGCATTTTACCGGCGCGGCATCGGCAGCGCGCTGCTCAGTGAACTGATCGCGCAGTGTACGGCGCACGGCTACCGCCAGATGATCGCGGTGATCGGCGACTCAGCCAATGCCGCCTCGATCGGCCTGCACCGCCGTGCGGGCTTTGCCATGATCGGCACCCATCCCGACGTCGGATTCAAATTCGGGCGCTGGCTCGATTCGGTACAAATGCAGCTTGCGCTCGGCGAGGCCGGCAAAACGATTCCACCCGGCTAAATTCAGACCAGCGCGAGCTTTCGGTCGATCACCAGAAGCACGCGCTCGAGTTCATGGCCACGTCGCAGGATCTGGCCGCTAGCGGAGATCACGCTGTAGGCACCCTGCTTGCGCGCGAGGCGTGGGTCTTTCTCGATGCGGTAGATCGGAACTTCGGAGGAACGGCGGAAGATCGAGAACACCGCCCGATCCTTCAGAAAGTCGATGGCATAGTCCCGCCACTCGCCGTCCGCGACCATGCGGCCGTAGAGATTGAGAATACGGTTGAGTTCGAGGCGGTTGAAGGTGACCGTTGCAGGCGGCGCGTTCCAGACGCGCTCAGGTGCCCGATTATCCTCACCATCCAAATCGCCGAGCCCCATTCTCATCTCCGTGTCACCGGCATGACATGATTAGCCCCGCCGCCCGGCTTCGCAAGCCCCATTTCGTCTCACTACGCCCTCACGGCATCGTTAGAAAAAATCATAATGCCGCCCGAATTCCGCCTCCCGGCCGCCGCCGGAGATTGAGACGCTTTGTCCGTTGGTTGACCCGGTCCTTTCGGCACCGGATTCCTCAGCCCCCAGCCCCCCGGGGTCGTCAGGATCGGGTCTATTTTGTTTCTTTCTCACCTGGTTGGTCTCCGACCCGGGAAACGACTAAAGGGCCGCACTCCCCGGCCCTTTTATTTTGCCTGAACGAATCGCACGGCCTTTCGCCCGCGTGGGCTCACGCAGCGCAACAACGCCTTTGTCGACACCGGCGGTAGCTATCGGGGGATATCAGACAGAATCAGTTGGCGAGCGAGGTATAGGCTGCCCCTAACATCGGGCCGGGTCTGTCGCGGCTGCCATCCTGCACGTAAGCGGCGGCGGCATCGACACCATCGCGGGAGATATTTTCCAAAGGCACCGACCATGTATTCGCGGTGCCGTCCCAGTCGCCGACCTTGAGCACGTTGCGGACAACGTTATGATAGACGATCTGGTGGCCGCTGTTCTCGCCGCGGCCGATTGTGATCGGAACGGCTTTCGACACGGCACAAATCCAGACCTCGGCATGATGACCGGCAGACGCTGCCACCGAGACATTCAGGTAATGACCATCCCTGGAGAGCTTCACCGGCACGCTCATGATGCCGTGCTCGCCACGACTCTTGTCCAGCGCCGCCTCGATGCCCTTGCGATCGCTGCCGAGCACATGGCGCACACCGTTGACGACCACCTGCGGCGTATAGACGTCGCGATCGCCACGCATCGCCGAATACGCCTTCTGCCGCGCGGAGAAGCGCGAATCGGCCAGCGTGTCCTTCCAGCCGAGATAATCCCAATAGTCGATGGGCAGGCTAAGCGCGATGAGCGAAGGATCCTTCGCAAATTCGCCGAGCATCTTGTCGGCGGGCGGGCAGGATGAGCACCCCTGTGAGGTGAACAATTCCACCACACCGCGAGGCTCGCCGGCGGTTGCAGGCGCCACTGTCAGCAGGACACAGAGAGCCGCTGCAGATCCGGCGCAAAACGATGTGCGCCGGAAGGCCGCAGGCACGGTCTCATGCAACCATGCGGCGATGGGCTCGAAAGACGTCACATGCAACCCTCAAACGAAGCGGCGATACCGCTGCAAATCAGCCTCGTCTTAGGCTTTCTTGCAGGGTAATCGCCACTCACGTCGCGGTGAGCCGCTTCACAGTTCGTTGTGTGCCATGAAGGCATCACGCCGCTGCGAGATTGCGCAGCACGTACTGGAGAATGCCCCCGTTGCGGTAATACTCGAGTTCGTCGAGCGTATCGATGCGGCAGAGCAGCGGAACTTCCTGCTTGGAGCCATTGCTCGAGACGATCTCCGCAACCAGTTTCTGGCGCGGCTTGAGTTCGCCCGCGAGACCGCGGATCGAGACTTCCTCGTCGCCCTTGAGGCCGATCGAAGCCCACGACGCCCCGTCCTCGAAGGTCAGCGGCAGCACGCCCATGCCAACCAGGTTGGAGCGGTGGATGCGCTCGAAGCTCTGGGTGATGACCGCGCGCACGCCGAGCAGGCGCGTGCCCTTCGCGGCCCAATCGCGCGACGACCCGTTGCCGTATTCGGCACCGGCGAACACGACCAGCGGCACCTGCTCCTGCTGATACTTCATCGCGGCGTCGTAGATCGACATCTGCTCGCCGTCAGGCCAATGCTTGGTCAGACCGCCTTCCGGAATGTTGCCATCGGCACCCTTCAGCATCATGTTCTTGATGCGGATGTTGGCGAAGGTGCCGCGCATCATCACTTCATGGTTGCCGCGGCGCGTGCCGTACTGGTTGAAGTCGGCCGGGCGCACCTGATGCTCGGACAGATACTTGCCCGCGGGCGAGGTGAGCTTGATCGAACCCGCCGGCGAGATGTGATCGGTGGTGATCTTGTCGCCGAACATCGCCAGGATGCGCGCGTTGACGATATCGGTGGTCGGCTCCGGCTGCATCTTCATGCCTTCGAAGTAAGGCGGATTCTGCACGTAGGTGGAGCTCATGTTCCAGCGATAGGTATCGCTCGCCGTGGTCTTGATCTTGCGCCAGTTGGTGTCGCCCTTGAACACGTCGGCATACTTCTTCTTGAAGATCGTCGAGGTGACGTACTTCTTGATGAAATCGTTCACTTCCTTCGTCGTCGGCCAGATGTCCTTGAGGTAGACCGGCTTGCCGTCCTTGCCGGTGCCGATCGGATCGACCGCGAGGTTCTTCGTCACGGTGCCCGCGAGCGCGTGAGCAACGACGAGCGGCGGCGAGGCGAGATAGTTCGCCTGCACGTCCGGCGAGACGCGGCCTTCGAAGTTACGGTTACCCGACAGCACCGCCGAGGCGATGATGCCGTTGTCGTTGATCGACTTGGAAATCTCCTCCGGCAGCGGACCGGAATTGCCGATACAGGTGGTGCAGCCGAAGCCGACAAGGTTGAAGCCGACCGCATCGAGATCCTTCTGCAGGCCGGAATTGGCGAGATATTCAGCCACGACCTGACTGCCCGGCGCGAGCGAGGTCTTCACCCACGGCTTCGCCTTCAGGCCCTTTGCCGCAGCCTTGCGCGCCAAGAGGCCCGCCGCCATCAGCACGCTCGGATTGGAGGTGTTGGTGCAGGAGGTGATCGCCGCGATCACGACGTCGCCATGGCCGAGATCGAACTTCTTGCCCTCGACCGGGAAACGCGCGGTGTCATCGGACTTCTTGTACTCGTTCGCCATCGCAACGGAGAAACCTTCCGCCACAGCCGGCAGCGCCACGCGGCCTTCCGGACGCTTCGGACCAGCGAGCGAGGGCACGACGTCGCCGAGGTCGAGCACCAGCTTTTCGGTGAAAACCGGATCGGTCGAGGCCGCCGTGCGGAACAGGCCCTGCGCCTTGGCGTATTTCTCGACCAGCGCGACGCGATCCGCCTTGCGGCCGGAGGTCTTGAGATAATCGAGCGCGGACTTGTCTACCGGGAAGAAGCCGCAGGTCGCGCCGTATTCCGGCGCCATGTTGGCGATGGTCGCCTTGTCCGCGACAGAGAGATGATCGAGGCCAGGACCGTAGAATTCGACGAACTTACCGACCACGCCCTGCTTGCGCAGCATCTGCGTCACGGTCAGCACGAGGTCGGTGGCGGTGACGCCTTCCTTCATCTTGCCCTTGAGCTTGAAGCCCACGACGTCAGGCAGCAGCATCGACAGCGGCTGGCCGAGCATCGCGGCTTCAGCCTCGATGCCGCCGACGCCCCAGCCGAGCACGGCAAGGCCGTTGACCATCGTGGTGTGGGAATCGGTGCCGACCAGCGTATCGGGATAGGCGACCTCGAAGGTGCCGGTCTTCTTGCCGACGGTCATCCGTTCCTTACGGGTCCAGACCGTCTGTGCCAGATATTCAAGGTTGACCTGATGGCAGATGCCGGTGCCAGGCGGCACGACGGAGAAGTTCGAGAATGCCTGCTGGCCCCATTTCAGGAATTCGTAGCGTTCTTGGTTCTGCTTGTATTCTTCCTGGACGTTCTTGGCGAAAGCCTTGTTGTCGCCGAAGAAGTTCACGATCACCGAGTGGTCGATGACGAGATCGACCGGCACCAGCGGGTTGATCTTCTGTGCGTCGCCGCCAAGCGCCTTCATCGCGTTGCGCATCGCCGCGAGATCGACCACCGCGGGAACGCCGGTGAAATCCTGCATCAGCACGCGCGCGGGGCGGAATGCGATTTCATGCTGAAGGGTCTTCTTGCGCGCCCATTTCGAGAAGGCGACGATGTCTTCTTTTTTGACGCTGCGGCCATCTTCGTTGCGCAGCATGTTTTCCAGAAGCACCTTCATCGAATAAGGTAGTCTGGAAATGCCTTTCAGGCCGTTCTTTTCCGCCGTCGGGAGGCTATAGTAGACGTAGGTCTTGCTTCCGACCTTGAGGGTTTTGCGGCTCTTGAAACTGTCGAGGGAGGGCATTAGGCGGGGTCCCGATCTAAAAGGATGACATCACGCAAACACGCTCCGCCGCCTCGAAAGAGGCATCCGCTTTCCACGGTTATGGCATTGCGGGCTGCAACAGGTGCGGGTTTATAGAATCTTTCCAGACTGCGCGCCACACGACAATCGTCTTTGACTCATGCGGTTCTGTAATAGCGGCGCGCCTGATTTCCCGGATTGTGGAATGGGTTGTTTTTAATGGGGCTCTCCGGCCGTGACATATCGTGCACCAGAGGCGGCCGTACGGTTTTTACCGGCGTCAGCTTCGATGTTGCAGCCGGCGAGGCGCTCGCGATCACCGGCGCGAACGGCGCGGGAAAATCGTCGCTGCTGCGCATGCTTGCGGGGTTGCTGCCGCTCGCCGGCGGATGCATTCATTATGCGGGAAATGTTTCCGAATTGACGCTTGCCGAACAGGCGCACTATCTCGGCCACCGCGATCCCTTCAAACCTGCCCTCAGCGTGCGCGAAAATCTCAATTTCTGGCAGCGTTATCTCGGCAACGCCGCCCTGGATATCGAACATGCCCTGACGGCAGTCGGCCTCGGCGCCATCGGTCATCTGCCCGCGGGCTTCCTGTCGGCGGGACAGAAGCGGCGGCTGTCGATCGCGCGCCTCATCGCCGTGAAGCGGCCGATCTGGCTGCTCGACGAGCCCGCGACCGCACTCGACGCCGCAGGTCAAGCCGCCTTCATCGCCATCATGCAGTCGCACCTCGACGGCGGCGGGCTGATCGCAGCGGCCACCCACGGCCCGCTCGGAATCACCGCTCGTGAATTGCGGCTCGGAGCGCGCGCATGAGCGCCTTCATCGCTTTGATCCAGCGCGATCTGCGGATTTCGTGGCGGCTCGGCGGCGGCGGCCTGCTCGGCGTGCTCTTCTTCCTCAGCGTCGTCGTACTGATGCCGTTCGCGCTCGGCCCCGACGTGCCGCTGCTGAAGCGGATCGGCCCCGCCGTGCTGTGGCTCGGCGCCATGCTCGCGAGCCTGCTCACGCTCGATCGCCTTTTCACCGCCGACCAGGACGACGGTTCGCTCGACCTTCTGCTGATGAGTCCGGTGCCACTCGAGATGAGCTGCCTCGCCAAGGGCCTCGCGCACTGGCTCGCCACGGGCCTGCCGCTGATCGTCGCGACGCCTCTGCTCGGCGTGCTGCTCAACCTCGAACCTGAAACGTCCCTGTTTGTCGCGCTGACGCTGCTCGCGGGCACTCCTGCCCTCACCTTCACCGGCATGATTGGCGCAGCGCTCGCTGTGACCATGCGCCGCGGCGGCCTGTTGCTGGCGGTGCTGGTGCTGCCACTCTCCATACCGGTGCTGATTTTCGGCGTCGCAGCCTCCAACGCCGCCATTGTGGAACAGGGTCGGTTCGGCGCGCCATTTTCCATTCTCTGCGCGCTGACGCTCGCGGGTTTCATCATCGGCCCGCTTGCGGCCGCCGCGAGCCTGCGGCAGGGGCTGGATTAAAGCGATGAACGGCCCCGGATGGCATTGATGGACCTCATTGCGCCCTTCCCGCCGCATCGCTAAAACGCCGCCATGTTCCTTGCCCGGCTTGCCAACCCCTCGCGTTTTCTTGCCTTTACCGCCCGCGTCCTGCCGTGGCTCGCGGTGGCGACCGCGCTGTTGCTCGCGATCGGGTTCTATCAGTCATGGACCGCGCCCGACGATTACCAGCAAGGCGCGACGGTGAAGATCATGTTCATCCACGTTCCCAATGCGTGGCTGTCGATGTTCGTCTGGATGGTGATGAGCGTCTCGGCGCTGGGCACACTGGTGTGGAAGCATCCGCTGGCCGATGTTGCCGCCAAGGCGGCAGCGCCAATCGGCGCATCCTTCACGTTTCTCGCGCTCGCCACCGGCTCGCTCTGGGGCCGTCCGATGTGGGGCACCTATTGGCAATGGGACGCACGGCTAACCTCGGTGCTCATCCTGTTCCTGATGTATCTCAGCCTGATCGCGCTGTGGCGCGCGGTGGAGGATCCTTCGCGCGCGGCACGCGCCGCCGCCGTGCTGACGCTGGTCGGCGCCATCAACATTCCGATCATCAAATTTTCCGTGGAGTGGTGGAATACGCTGCATCAGGGCGAATCGGTATTCCGCATGGGCGGACCGACGCTCGACCGCGCCTTCCTCGTTCCGCTGCTCACCATGGCGGTCGGCTTCACGCTGCTGTTCGTTACGCTGCATCTCGCCGCCATGCGCAACGAGATTCTGCGGCGGCGAATCCGAACCTTGCAGATGATGCAGGCCGACGGGCGCGCATCATGAGCGTGCTCGGACCCTACGCTGTCTTTATCGCGACCTCCTACGCACTGGTCGCGCTCGTGGTCGGCGGGCTGATTGCGGCCATCGTCGTCGATTATCGCCACCAGCAGGCTGAACTGCGCCGCCTGGAAGCGAGCGGCGTGATGCGACGCTCCACCGGCAAAACCTTCGAACAGCCATGACGCCTGAATCGACACCATCGCGTTCGCGTCGCTCCTGGCTTGTCGCCCTGCCGCTCATCGTATTCTGCGGCCTCGCGGTGCTGTTCTGGTTCGGCCTGCGCGACGGTGATCCGTCCCGCATTCCCTCAGCGTTGATCGGCCGTCCCGCGCCCGCGACGCCGCTGCCACCGGTTGCCGAATTGACGCGTGACGGACAGGCCGTTCCCGGCCTGGATCCGGCGGCGTTCAAGCAGCAAGTCACGGTGGTGAACGTGTGGGCCTCATGGTGCGTGCCCTGCCACGACGAGGCGCCACTTTTGATGAATCTCGCGCAGGACAGCCGGATTCGCCTCGTCGGCATTAATTATAAAGACGCACCGGACAACGCCCGCCGCTTTCTCGGCCGCTACGGCAATCCGTTCACGGCGGTTGGCAGCGACGCCAACGGTCGCGCGGCGATCGACTGGGGCGTCTACGGCGTGCCGGAGACGTTCGTGATCGATCGCAAGGGCACCATCGCCTTCAAGCTGATCGGCCCGATCACGCCCAGTAATCTCGAAACCGTTCTCAAGCCTGAGATTGAAAAGGCGCTGCACTCCGGCGCATAAAATTGCGACCGCGCTTTGGGAATCGTCGCCCGGCTGCAACGAAAATTATTTTCGCGATTTATCCGCCGTTCATTTCAGGGCCACAGCACGGCCACGAATGGGCCTCTCACTCGGACGCGTTGCAAACCCCGTCCCGGAGGACGTTTCCGATGCGTTACTTCAAGTCTGTTTCATTGACTGCAGCTCTGCTCGCGCTGGGCCTGTTCGCTGCACCTTCATTCGCCCAGTCCACACAGCCCGCGCCCGGCGCCGCGATGGCCCCGAAAACCGCGCCGGTCTCGACGCCGAAATCTGACAAGATGGCGCCGAAGGCCGCCACCAAGACCGAGCTCATCGACATCAATTCGGCGAGCGCCGACGAACTCAAGGCGCTGAAGGGCATCGGCGACACCTATTCCGCCGCGATCATCAAGAACCGCCCCTATAAGGGCAAGGACGACCTCGTGCACAAGAAGGTCATCCCGAAGAAGACCTATGCCGGGATCAAGAATCAGATCATCGCCAAACAGAAATAACGGGAACGGCTCTGGCCGATTGCCTCAATAGCTGACAAAGGCCGCTCATGGGCTCCATGGGCGGCTTTTGCGACGAATCCGGCCCCGATTCTTTCGGAAACCTCGCAAACGAAGTGGCCTGACAGCTTGAGTCTCGGCCCAACCTCGCCTAAAAGTCGGCCCGACCAACGGCCCCGCGCCGACAATGCCGGAGAGGTGGCAGAGTGGTCGAATGCACCGCACTCGAAATGCGGCATAGGTGCAAGCCTATCGGGGGTTCGAATCCCTCCCTCTCCGCCAAAAACTCAAATATTTTAGATACTTAATTATCTCTCGCCCGATCTTGGCGCTTCCAAATCAGTGCCCCCAAAGGCCTCCTGCACCATTCTGCACCTATAGGCCCAAGCTGTGTAAGGGCGGCTCCTCAACGCGAGGACGCGTCGGCTCACTCCAGTCGATGACGTCGCTCCTTCACCGGCAACGCTTGCACGGCCAAAACACGGTGACGCCGCACGTCACAAACATCCCCCATCAAGGTCGTCGGCAACAAGACGATCACCACGTATTCCCGAATGACTTGCAGACCTTCATCAACAAGATGCACTTCGTGCGAGTGCACATTGCCAAGCGTGAAGGCCTCGATGGCATGCGACCCTCGAAAGGCTTGCGCACAACAAGAACTTCCCGCTGCGACGCCCGGATCTTTATCTATCAGTATATTCGACGTTTCAATTTCCTTAGAGCTTCGCGCCTGACCATATTTATCAGTCGCTCATAAGCGGCTGATAAAAAGGCGCGAAGCATCCAGTGGACTGGGGTCAACTTGAGAGAGCCAGCGGGTGAAATGCCCCCTTCGATAGATCTTGGTTGCGCCTTGCATCGCCAACTTTCGACACATCTGCGAACAGCTTGAAAGATTGATCGTATACAAGCACACATCCGATGGAGCGTTCAGGGAGCGCTACGTCATCTGTTTCTGAGCATCTGTTGAGCGAGATCGCAACGTGTCTGAGGCCGTCAAGTCAAATCAATCGCTTCAGACCTATGCGTTTCTGGCGTTGCTGCTCGGTGGCATCTCGGTTGGGTGCGCACCGATTCTCGTGCGGCTATCCGAGGTGGGCCCCTCTGCAACGGCTTTTTGGCGCGTATCACTCGCATTGGTGCCGCTCGGCTTGTTCGTGGCGCTTCTACGCGGTCGAACGGACGCATCTGCAACGCCCCAGACATTGCGCGAGTGGTTGACGGTTTCGGCGCCCGGCATCTTCCTCGGCATCGAACTCATCGCCTGGCACGAGGCCCTTTACAAAACGTCGGTCGCCAATGCGACCCTGCTCGTCAATCTGACGCCGGTCTTCACCGCACTATTCGGCTGGGTGCTGTTCAAGCAAACCATCGAGCGCGCCTTCTTAGCCGGAACCGCCATGGCAGTTGTGGGCGTAGTACTCCTGGTTGGCAGTGGATGGGCTCAGGGCAAGGGAGCGCTTTCAGGAGATGCTATCGCGCTGGGTGCCGCAGTCATCTACGCGGGCTATTTCATGTCGCTCGGGTATGCGCGGCGACGGTTTTCCTCCGCTGTCGTCATGTTTGCGAGTTCGGCCTCGGCCACTCTGATCGCGCTGCCGCCATCACTAGCTGAAGGAATTTTCGCACCCGTAAGTCCCGCGGGTTGGGCATCGGTGGTCGCGCTCGCATGGATCGTGCAAGCCGGCGGTCAGGGACTCGTGACGTTTGCAATTGCGTGGCTTCCACCGACGATCTCCTCGCTCGCCATGCTCATCCAGCCCTTCGTGGCGGCTGCTATCGCTTGGGGGCTGTTCGAAGAACGTCTGTCTGCACTGCAGATCGTTGGTGGCGTGGCAGTGATTGGTGGCATCCTGATCGCACGCCGCGGCTAGCGCGATGGTGTCCAGACAGCCTTCTTAAATCCGCCAACCTAGAGCGACCCCGAATTTGCTTCGGAATGGTCTACAGTTCGTTTCGCAAAGAGTTGGTCGACAGAGTTGGAGCCTCGCGTCGAGTTTTCGCGGGCCGACGCAGGAGATCACGAGACGAGCGCTGACCGGCGTTGCCGCTTGTTGACCACGACGAGTGACCTGCGCTTCACTTGTGATGTCCCGGTCCTGCTATCAACATATTCGCAGCTGCACACCGGCCGCCCTCTGATCTGTCCTGCGATTGAGGCTCGCAGCCCTATCTCAATAGAAGCTGCCCATGACCGCCGAACATAGGGGCGGCCTATTCATAGATCGAGTCAAACGATTTTACAGATCGAGCGATTTAAAGTCGAAATTACAGACTTAATAAAAAATCAGCGGAGGGAACCTAATGTCAGAAAGCACTGCGGCGGACATATTGCCATCTGCGACTGCAGACACGGATATTGTCTCGGATCATACGACAACGGCGGCGGGCACCGTCATTCCCATGAAGCAGGCCATTCTCGTCGCTCTCGCGGCGGGGCTTGGTTACGGGTTCGACGCCTATGCTGTCAACATCTTCGGGATGCTGAGTCCCGTTTTTGCCGAAGAATTGAACATAACGGTCAATGAAATTGGCGCGATCGGTTCGCTTTTCCTCGTTGGCTATACCATCGGCACCGTCGGATTCGGTTATCTCGCCGATCGCGTCGGCCGAAGAAACGCGCTGCGATTTTCCATCCTGCTCTACGGCGCAACGACCGTGTTGGGAGGCTTTGTCAGCAACCTTCACGCCGTCACCTGGCTGCGGTTTCTAACAGGCGTCGGCGGCGCCGGCGAACTCGCAGTTGGCGCACCCTACACCGCAGAAATGTGGCCCCCAAAGCATCGGGCCGTGGGTACGGGCGGAATCATGTTCTCGCTTTATTCACTGGGCTACATCGTCGCGGCTGGCGCTGCCCTCGTGATTGTCCCGATCTACGGCTGGCGCTGGGCATTCATTTTTGCCGCCGTTCCAGCTGCCATCGTCTTCCTGATCCGAAACGTCGTCGAGGATTCGCCGCGGTTTAAGGAAGCCCAGGAAGAAATGGAACGCATCGTCGAGAAGGAAGGCGTCAAACGGCCGCGGGAAAATATCTGGAAGATCCCCGGTGCAAAGAAGCGCATTGTCATCGGCTGGCTGCTCTATGTCGCCAATACATGCGGCTATTGGGGCATTACGTTCTTCCTCACCACCTTCATGATCAAGAAGTTCAATGTCACGGTCGCGGATTCGTTGTTCTATGCGATGCTGTTCTACGTCGCACAGTTCTTCCTGTCCTTCATCGGCACGGGATTGTCCGATCGTATTGGCCGCCGACCTGCCGGAATCCTCGGCGCAGTGCTGATGATGATTTTCACGGTACTGGCCACGACGGCCCATACCCTGCCGCTCTTCCTCGTGTTCGGCGCGCTCATGGTCGGCATGTTGGGTTGGCTGTGGGGCGTCGGCGACACCTACCTGAGCGAGTTCTTCCGCACCTCACTGCGCGGCACGGGTTTCGGCATCATGGTCGGTGGCGGCAGGCTTGTGTCGATCTTCGCACCGATTCTGGTCGGATGGGGCATCACCGAATTCGGCCCCACTGTTCCATTTCTTGCGACGGCCGGCTTATGGGTACTGACCATTATCGGCTACATGATGGGACCCGAGACAGCCGGGCGCGAGCTCGAAGAGGTGCAACTGTAAGCACCTCCATGACTGGAATCCGTTCCATCTAAAATTTTACAGAGTGAGAATTCGTTCTCACTCTGTATTTTCTTGCACGAACCGATCCTTATGCCTCATCATCTTCGGGATATCGTTTGGCACGATAGAAACGCATAATGCGAGGCCCGCTAACCGAACGATGATGTCGGCCGATAAAATTCCATAAATAAAAACAGGAAACGGGGCATGTATCTAAGGCAATTCCAATATCTGATTGCTGTCGTCGATGAGGGGCATTTCGGTCGCGCGGCCGCGCGTTGCAATGCAACGCAACCAAGCCTCTCCAACGGCGTCAAGCAACTCGAATTGGAATTAGGCGTCCCGATCTTCCTGCGCGGCCGGGGACAGCGCTTGCATGGCCTGACGGCAGAGGGACACAAGATCGCAAAGTGGGCTCGCCTGATCGTCTCTCATTGCGAGTCTATGAAAGATGAAGTTGCTGCGATGCAAGGCAACCTTCAGGGGACCCTTCGGATCGGTGCGATGCCGTCGATGTCGCCTGTCCTTCCTCTCATTCTAAAAATGGTGCGCGCCTCATTTCCGAACATCCGTGTCGAGGTGGAATTCATCGGCTACGAGGCAATGAAAATTGCGCTTGATAATTTTTCGCTCGATGTGGCCATCTTCTATACGGACGAGCAGGAAGTTCCGGAACGGCGCAACGTCCTCCCGATTTACACGGAATATCTGAGCCTTCTTGTCCCGGACACTCCGGCCTTCGCCGGCAGAACGTCGATCACTTGGGCCGAAGCGGCGCAGCTACCGCTAGCCCTGCTCCGGTCATCGACGCACGAGCGGCAATTCGTGAACAACGTGTTCGAAACCACCGCCGGCTATCGGCCGATTCCAAAGGTGGAGTCCGAATCCATCCTGCACCTGATGTTCCAGGTGCAATTCACTGAGCTCTGCACGGTCATACCTTCGCATTTCGCGCGCCTGCCGGGGCTGCACCCCGGCACAAAAGCCCTCGAATTGATTGATCCGGTTCGCAGCCGTCAGGTTGGTCTTTTCTGGGCGGAGGCTGACACGATCGTGCCGATGGCACGGGTGATGGTGTCGATCATCAAGACTCTCAACAAGACGCAGGACCTCAAGCACCTGCTGGAAAATCCAACGACCAGCATCGATCCGTTCACGATCATTCAACCTCGCCAATCGCTACTGCCCGAGACAGCAAAAATCGAGCTTGAAGAAGAACGCTAACTGCTGTCAACGACAGATGCGATGCTAGTTCGACGCCAGTCGCCGTGAATCCTTCACTTTCGAGGCAACGTAGTCGACCACATCGGCCCGTGACATCGCATCCCTCGCAATTTGCGATATTGGCAACACGATCGTTTGCTCTCGCGAAACTGGCGATGCTGCAGAAGCGTTGTCAACGAAGAAACCAGGCTGGACGAATTTATCGTCTCCCAGAGTGAAGCCGACTTTGATCAGCCCGTCTGTCGCGCCACTCGCAAAGGTCGGGATTAAAAATCCGATATCGAGGCCATCCGGCCAGCAGATCAGCTCTTCTGACGGTGCCTTGGACGAGGCTTTGTTCTTTGAACCATCGTCTTGAACCGCGACGGCTCTTTTCATTTGAACCAGAATCTCGGCAGCGTCCTCAAACCGCTGGGTCAGATCCCGCAGTTCCTCCGCGAGCCGCTGCGGCGAATATTTCGCCACGTCGCCCGACATGAGATGGCCCCATCTGTAAGGCAACTGCTTCGAGAAGGCGTCACGATCAAAGCCTCTGTGCAGCAATTCAACGAGAAGCCAGGCCTCAACCTCCGTCGACGACTTGCCGTCGATGTCGATCGCATGGGGTGACGGCTTGCCATTCTCAAGGAATTGAAGCGTCAGCGTCGGCAAAGACAGCTCAAGGGCGGTGCCAGGAGCAACTTCAGGCGTGACGATCCTTTGCGCTGCCCGGTCCCAGAGCAACCGCACTTCCTCATCGCCCCCGGAGTGCTCCGCATAACTAAGCGCCAATCGAGCCAGCCATTGCGCCGCGTTCTGCGCCTCGATCCGAGCTTCCACGAAATCCCCGGTATCTGCATCATTGGTTGACTTAGTCATGTGAACCATCCTTATTTTTACAACGGCCTCAAGCAGTGCAGACCCCACAGAGTGGAGTCTGCACTTGAGATCGCTTATTCCGCTGCACTCTCCATGGCGACGTCCTGCAGCCCAAGGTTCAAAAGCCGATTTGCCGTTCTGAAGGTCGCCGCCTCGTAGGCCTCCGGATTCAAACCAAGGTTTCCGAAGTCTTCGAGACCCTGCTTCATGGGACGGAAGGGGTATGAGCTGCCGAACAGGAACTGATCGCGCATAAACCCGTTCGCAGCTTCGACATAAAGCGAACCGCCCGGGCAGAACGTATACATGTCAGGCGACACATAGACGTTCTCGTTCCTGAACGCGACGGTGACCATGGCAGAAACGTTAGGATAAAAACCGTGACAGCAGATGATCGGCAGCTTCGGGAACGTCTTGGCGACGTGATCGACCGCCAGCGGATCATTGAAGCTCAGGTCAGGCGTGGTCGGGCCTGACATGACGAAAGCCGGGACGCCCAGTTCCTGGCAGAGCTCGTAAAACGGCATCAAGATCTCATCGTCGGCCTTGAGTGCCTTTTTATAAAAGCCCGCATCGAGGTTGAGGCCCTTCATGCCGAGATCTTTGATCGCATGGCGAGCTTCCGCCAACGCGGCTTCCCGGCCCAGTTCGATGGGATCAACCGAAGCGATAGCAATCAGGCGTTGGTTGTTCGTCTTGGCAACGGCGCTCAAATCCTTGTTGCTGACACGAACACCGGGGACGCTACGCGCCACCATGATGGCGACGGTAATTCCCGCGTGATCCATCTCCTTAACGAAACCCGCTGGATCATGCTCTCTCGTGAAGTGATCGATATCCCTCGATCCAACGCGGCGATTGAGCCAGCGGACAACATCATATGACGGAGTCCCGGGTTCGGCCCCGAAGAACGGATGGAGGAAAGTGGGCCGATTGCGCATGTCGACAACCGGTGTGTTCTTCGAAGTACGTACTGTCTTTTTAGCCATGATCGCTCCGCAAGATTCTGTGTGCCCAGTTTTTGTTTTCTATATTCAGTCGCAACGTGCCCTTCGTCTTATGAGAATTTATCGAACCGGATACTCCCCGGCCCAATTCCGGCTTGGGTGATGAGGACCTTGAGAGCCGAATCGACCATCGGCTGCGGGCCAGCAACATAACCGATCGCATTCGCCCACTGGCCCGCCGTCAACGTGCGAGCAGCAACGTCATGGACCATTCCTGTCGCGAGATGGATTCGCTCAAAGTCAGGATGAGCTGCCGGAACCGCGCTCTCGTCGGAAAGGGCAATCGTCACATCAAGGCCAACGTCCGCAGCAGCAAGGTACTTCGCAAAATCTTCCAGATAGAACATGTCGCTCAGCGTGCGAACGCCGAAGAAGACATGGCCTCGATGTTGGTCGAAGTATCGCACTTCAGTCGCGTGCTGCAGGATCGACATCATACCGGCGATTCCTGAGCCGCCCGCGATGCACAATACGTCACGATCTTCTTCCGGGCGGAAGGTGGCTCGGCCAAGCGGCCCCAAGACCTGGAGATCGGCACCGAGCAGATTCCGCTCGAACGCGATCTCGGAGAATTTGCCATCGGGCTTCCGCTTGATGACAAACGAAAGGCGCTCCACATCTCGTCCAAAATTGACCATGGAATAGGCGCGACGGCCAATCAGATCCGCGTGCTGGATCGTGACAAACTGCCCCGCGACGAAATTCATCGGCTGCGACAGCGTAATCTCGATATGAACGACATCCTTTGTCAGACGCCGAACGACCTCGACCCGGCCTGTCCGCTCGAGAGTTTGAGCAATCGGCTCCTGCGGCTGGATGACACTTGATTTCACCCTCAAAGAGCAATCGCCCAGGGGGCGGGCCTGACACATCAGCACGTCGCCCTTGTCCCGCCGCAGAGTGCGGTAGCCTGGCGCTTCGGCCCATCCGGGATCAACTGTCCCGTCCATCACTCGCGCGTGGCATGTCCCACACGTTCCCGTCGCACATTCGTACGGCAAGGAAAATCCTGCGGAGAGACCGGCGGCGAGCAAGGTTTCATCCGGCGAGCACGCGTAGGAGAACTCGCCCGTTTTGGTCTCGACCTTGACTGTCGCAAGATCGAGATCGTGTTCACTTGATGGCATTCTGCTCAACATCGCAGCAACCTCCACCATTATCGCGAGAAGAAGTCGTCGTCGTCGTCTCCATCGTCCTCGTCGAATTCGTAGACGATCTCTTTGTCTATGAAGGCGAAGACCTTGCCGTCCTCTTCTTTCGTTTCGTAGGACTGGAGCGGCTTTTCGGCCTCACCGAGCGTGTCGAGCGACGCCAGATTCCACGCCCACAGATGCTTGGTGCAGGTGAGAACGCAATTGGCTATCACCCCGGACTCTTCGAGCGGCTCTTCCATGTGGGGACACACGGGCGGGAGCGCCCTGAAGGTGCCGTCGTAATTCGCAACAACCAGCGAAACGCCACCGGTGACGAATTTCTTCAGCGTATTAGCCGGCACGTCGGCCGCATTGCACACTTGCTTCCACGACATCTCTTCAACCCCTGACGTTACCGACGAGCGTAAGGTGATCATTTTGAACCACGTTACGCACGCACCCGGTTTTCTTCACCTCTTACGAGCTCCCACACCGATCAGATCGGCCAATGAGAGCCCTTATCGAGACGGCGCTCATCGATTCGGACTTCGCGCTTGATGAATTTCGGGGCGCCATCCTTGATGGCAAACGTGTCGTAGTACTTGCCGACAAGGAAAAGATGGCTCTCGCCGGCATCGAGATGCGAATTCACGCCATCGAGCATGTTTTGATATACGACGAATGCACTTATCGCTGTCGCCTGCTTGCCATCGTCGGACAAATCAATGGTGTAGACCGAAGTGTGCCGGCGAAGCAGCGAGTGATCGGTATTGTGCTTCGGCAGCAGACGGATGAGGTTCGCCATGTCGCCCCGCGACCCTTGCAGATACGTCATGTCCTTGTTGATTTCCGGACTGAACGACTTGATCGAGTAGTGGAAATCCTCATCACACAAGCCGAGCCAATCGTCCCAGCGTTGATCATCTAGAAATATCGTCGCACGATATATTGCATTGCGAACATGATCTGCGACATCTGCACCATTCTTGGACATAGCGATACCATCCCCGTTTCAACCACGAAGCCTGGTGCCATCGGCACCTTTTTTTGCGGAAGCACGATCCCATAGGGATCGCACTTCCTGTTTTAGACACGCGACCTTATTCAGCCGCGGTCGCGGTGGCGTATTGGTGCTCCGTGAAGGGGAGGTCCGGGTTGCTCGGCAACCGGTTCATCCAGCGGCCCCACTCTTCATAATAGTGGCGCATGCCGTTTTCGTCGTGGATGGTTTGGTTTTCATGCCGCCCGAGCAATAAGCGGCGCGGTTCCGAGCCGGTTTGCATCGCCGTGCCCTGACCCTGCACGCCGATCAGATCCTCGTGCAGGTTGCGGCCGAACGGGCCCCAGATTGAGTTGTGGTGATTGATGCGGGTCTGCCGCTCTTCCGGCGTATCCCGCTTCAGGCCGAGACCACGGTACTCGATCATCACCTTGTCCGGGCCGAGCGGCGTCACGATATCGCAACGCAGCGCCGAACCTCGCAGGTTGAAGTTCATGCCGGGGAACAGGTCGATCATGTACCACTGGTTCGGCGGCAAATGAGGGAACGACAGCTCGGCGCGACTTTCGAATCCCTCATACTGATCGTAGTTGACCTCGAAGGTACCGACGGTGATGTGCCCATTTTCGAAAGCTTCGTTCTTGCGAGCGAAGTACGCGTCGTTAAACCCGGTCACACGGTTATGGTAGTGCATGAAGTCGTGATAGAATTCGCAATTGGTATCGTGCCACAACTTGTAGTTCGTGTTCACGATCGCCTTGTGATAATGGAAAACCTCGAGCGGTTCGGCGTCGATCGACTTACGCAAACAATCGAACGCCTTCGAGCCCCAGTCCTCCAGCGAGACGGCTGGGTTGTCGTCGAGGTTAACCCACACGAAACCGCCGAACTTCACTTCGCAACGCAACCGACGAAGGCCGATATCTTCCTTGCAGAGGCGGTCCTGATAGCCTTCCTTTTCGCGGCTGATGTAAACGCAGTTCCCCTTCATGTCGTACTGCCAGGCATGGAACATGCAGGTCATGCGCTTCGGGTTGCCCGAGGGCTGGCCCTCAAGGAAGCTGCCGGAGGGGCGACGCTCGATGATCATGCCGCGATGCGGGCAAACGTTCAGAAAGGCGCGAACTTCGTTATCCGGGCCGCGGCAGATGACGATCGGCTCGCGGGCAATGGACATGGTCCGGAAATCGTATGGCTTCGGCAGCTCGGATTCGTGACAGACCGGGATCCAGGTATGTTTGAAGATCTTCTCGAGTTCTTCATCGAAAATGGCCTGGTCCGAATAGATGCGGCTGTTGACCCATTCATCGCCTTGAAGAGGTGGGTTCGCCTTCCATTGCTGGTGATTTTTTGCGACCATGGTATTTGCTCCCTAAATGTGAGGCTGATTATTGGAACTCAGCCTTTGCTCAGTCTTTGGCAGGCAGCTTTCGTATCGGCTCCATCTCATCGGCTTTGAAGCGTCGCCGAAATCTTCGATAAATATCATCGGCCCCGAAGATCATTTTCAAATGAAACCATTTTATACGCTGATCGAGTGCGTGAATAAGTCGGCCGACTTTGAGGGCTTGAGGCTATCGGCGGCCGCGACTGGGCACGCGCCCGAAGGGCCAACGCCCGTCGGGTAAAGTGCATTCTTTGGAGTGTCTTGGAGGCGCCGCTGGCGCTCACAGAACGGCGCGGAGGACCTTGCCGAGCAGCAACAATCCCACGCCAAGCAGCGTCACTGCGACAAGGCCGCGCAGCACACGCTGATCGAGATGGTGGGCCATACGAGCGCCAAACCACGCTCCGACCGACAATCCACCCCCCAGCGCAAGGCTAAGCGTCGGATCGATGACCCCGCTTGGGGCATTTCCGATCGTCGCGAGTACGGCGATCGGTAACTGAATGGCTTGAGCCAGCCCAACGGTCGTCAGGATCGGTATTTCCAGCCACAGCATGATCGGAATCAACACAACCGGACCACCCGTTCCGGTCAGTGACGAGATGAAACCGGTAAACGAGCCCAGTCCGAGACCCCTCGCCTTCGAAAGTGTCTGCTCGCTCGTTTGGACGCTATGCCGAAATCCTCTCAGCAGCGTTTGAATACCCGACAGCGCGGTCAGGAGACCGATAATGAGCTCCAGAACGACTGACGGGGTCACCCGTGCGACGACCGATCCCACGACTGCGGCTGGCATCGCACCGAAACAAAGAAAGCGCGCGAGACTGCTGTCGAGCGATCCCTTGCGAATATAAATCCACGTTCCGATGATGCCGGTCAAAATATAACCGGCCATCGCCATCGCAATCGCCGTGTAAACCGGGAAGCCTGCCTGAACGAGGATCGGCACAATAATGACGCCACCGACGCCGATACAGCCGATCATGAATCCCGACACGAGCCCGAGCAGGGCTGTGCCTAAGAGGTAGATTTCCATCGTCACGCCCCGCCTGAAACGATGTGGCTGGCAACGAAGCGCTTACGATTTCAAGCGCGCGGCATGCCAGCGAAGATGGTCGTCCATGAATGTGGAGATAAAGTAGTAGCTATGATCATAACCGCTCTGACGACGAAGCGTCAGCGGGATGCCAGCTTCCGCGCAAGCGCCCTCAAGCAATTCCGGCCGAAGTTGTTCAGTCAGGAACGGGTCCGCATCGCCGTAATCGACAAGGAATTCGGAAAACCGCGCGCCATCTTCGATTAGCGCAACCGTATCGTGCCTGCGCCATTCCTTGCGCTGGTCACCGAGATAACCGCCAAGCGCTTTGATCCCCCAAGGCACCTGCGATGGCGCGATGATCGGCGAAAAGGCACTGGCGGCGCGATAACGCTCGGGGCGACGCAAGGCAACCGTCAGAGCACCATGGCCGCCCATCGAATGGCCGAGGATCGACTGCCGCGAGAGGTCCGCCGGAAAATGCGCGGCGATCAGCCCGGGCAATTCCTCGGTGACGTAACTCCACATGCGATAGTTGCGCTCGAACGGCGCTTGCGTGGCATCCACATAGAATCCGGCGCCCAGCCCGAAATCATAAGCGTTCGCAGGGTCACCCGGCACATCCGCACCACGCGGGCTGGTGTCCGGCGCGACGAAAATCAAACCGAGCTCGGCGCAGGTCCGGCGGAATTCGCCCTTTTCGGTGACGTTGGCATGCGTGCAGGTCAGTCCCGACAGGTACCAAACAACGGGCAGCTTTACGCCTTCCGCAACACCTGGAGGGACGTAAACCGAGAACGTCATGTCCGTTCCGGTTTCCAGGCTCGCGTGCTTGTACACGCCTTGCACGCCGCCGTGTGATCGATTTGTAGAAACTGTCTCAAGCGTCATGATCGTGGCTCCGCCTGTCGATAGCAGATTAACGAATGGATCAGGCAGCGTCACCCGGACGCAGCGGTGCCCTTTAGACACCGCTGCTCCTGGCAGATCAATGCGCTTTTGATTTCGCCACATGGGTTGCGATCGCATCCATCAGCGGCGGCGACAGGCAGTCGTATGGCTCAAGCCCCAATTCCTTGAGGCGCGAGCGGACGGCGCTCATCTGCGACGGATCAACGCCGGATTCGATGATCGAGGAGACGAAGGCCGCAAAGCCAGGCTCAGCCGAACCGCTTTCGACGAACAGTTCGGGATGCACGAAGTCCAGGCCGTAGAAAGGATGGGACTTGTTCTCGATGCGGCCATACATATGCGTGCCGCAGGCGCGGCAAGCATGCCGCTGGATCGTCGCCGAGGCGTCAACGATGGCGAGTTTGTCGCCGTTCTCCACGACCTTCAAATTTGTGCTCGGGACCACGGCGACGACTGAAAAAGTCGCATCGCCGGGCTTCCAGCACTTCGTGCAGCCGCAGGCGTGGTTGTGGGCGACATCACCCTTGATCTCAACCTTGACCGGCTTGTCCTTGCATTTGCAAACCAACATGCCACCGGCGAATTTTCCGGAGCCCTTCTTAACTCCGCCATCAACGGACGGATGAATGTGAATACCCATAGACTTTTTCTCCCTTGAATTTTTGTTGGCTTCAGAACACGACGACTGAACGGATCGACTTCCCCTGATGCATCAGGTCGAAGCCTTTGTTGATTTCTTCCAGTTTCAGAACATGGGTAATCATTGGGTCGATCTCGATCTTCCCGTTCATGTACCAATCGACAATTTTCGGAACGTCGGTGCGGCCGCGCGCGCCGCCGAATGCCGTGCCCTTCCAGACCCGGCCCGTGACGAGCTGGAACGGCCGCGTCGAGATTTCCTTGCCCGATTCCGCCACGCCGATCACAACCGACACGCCCCAGCCGCGATGGCACGCTTCCAGCGCCTGCCGCATCACCGTGGTGTTGCCGGTACAATCGAAGGTATAATCCGCGCCGCCATCCGTCAGCGCGACAAGATGCTGGACGATATCGCCATCGACCTTCGAGGGATTGACGAAATGGGTCATACCGAAGCGCCGGCCCCATTCCTCCTTCGCATCGTTGAGGTCCACGCCGACGATTTTGTCGGCGCCCACCATTCTGGCGGCCTGGAGCACGTTAAGGCCGATACCGCCAAGACCGAACACAACGACGTTGGAGCCTGGAGTGACTTTTGCCGTGTTGACCACGGCACCGACACCCGTGGTCACGCCACAGCCGATGTAGCAGCTCTTATCGAAGGGCGCGTCCTCGCGAATTTTCGCCACCGCGATTTCGGGAAGAACCGTGAAATTCGAGAAGGTCGAGCAACCCATATAATGATAGATGGGTTTGCCTTTATAACTGAAACGGGTGGTACCGTCGGGCATCACTCCCTTGCCCTGCGTCGCGCGGATCGCCGTACAGAGGTTGGTTTTGCCGGACAGACACGATTTGCACTGACGGCACTCGGGTGTGTACAGCGGAATCACGTGGTCACCCGGCTTCACCGACATGACGCCAGGCCCGATCTCCCGGACGATTCCAGCCCCTTCATGACCGAGAATCGACGGGAAAATCCCTTCGCTGTCGAAACCATCGAGCGTGTAAGCATCGGTGTGGCAAATGCCGGTGGCCATGATCTCCACCAGGACTTCACCAGCCTTCGGCCCTTCGAGGTCGACCTCGACAATCTCAAGCGGCTTTTTTGCTTCGAACGCGACGGCAGCACGGCTTTTCATGAATTTTCTCCTCCCAACCGCTGCAACGCTATCCGTCAAACAGAAAAGTGATAATCCTAGTTTTTTCAAAATCAGTTTTGCTAAATCGCAAAGATGAGGATGTGCAATGCACCGTTGGGAAGGCCTTGATGCACTCGTGGCCGTTGCCGAAACCGGCAACTTCACCCGCGCCGCGCAACGTCTTGGCGTCTCGACCTCGCAGGTCAGCCGAGAAATAACCCGGCTGGAGGAACGCGTTGGTACACAACTGGTGTCACGGAATACGAGACATGTCGCGCTGACGGAAAGTGGCCGGCTGTTCGAACAGCGGTGTCGGCAACTGATCGACGACCGTGATGCGGCCCTCGACGCCATCGTTTCAGGCAAGGACGGAATCAAGGGCCACATTTATCTGACCTGCTCGATAGCCTATGGCGAGCAGACGATTGTCCCACTGATCGGACGATTTCTGGCCGAACATCCGGGAATCAGCGTCAAGATTGAACTCACCAACCGCGTTCTCGATATCATCGCCGACGGGATAGACCTCGGCGTGAGGACCGGAGAGATCGCCGACACCCGGTTAGGCCGGATGCAAATCGGTTCAAGATCACTTCATCTCTGTGCGGCTCCGTCATATGTCGAACGATATGGCACCCCCGCCACCGCCTCGGAGCTCGATACCCACACGTGTCTGGTTGGCAGCGCACAACAATGGCACTTCAAAAGTGATGGACACGAAGCCCAGATCACTCCCCAGGGCCGTTTTCGCTGCAATAGCGGTTTTGCGATTCTGGGAGCCGCACTCCAAGGACTCGGAATCTGCCAGCTTCCAGACTTCTACGTCCAGAAACATCTGAACGATGGAACGCTGGTCGAGCTACTTCCCAACGAGCGGCCTGCCGACGAGGCAATCTGGGTCGTTTTCCAGAAGAGACCGCGACAACAAGCCAAGATCAGCGCATTGATCGACTTCCTTAAAGCGATGATACCCTGATACCCAGGGATCAAGCTCGAAGCCGTCGTCCAGCCAGCCCAGTGAGATTTTCAACCACCGCAAAGGCGCCGTCGAACGTCTCGTGCCTGAAATAGGCGCTCCGCGTAATCAGGACCGGAATGCCGGCGGCTGACGCAGAGATCAGCCCGTTTCGCGAATCCTCGATCGCAAGACATTCGCACGCCGGCAAACCGAGGAGGTCAAGCGCCTTCAGATAAACGTCCGGTGCAGGCTTCTTGTCGATCACATCCTCGCCCGCCACGATTGGATCGAACAGGCCGAGACCACGCTCACCCAATGTCGCCCGCAACAAGGCATCGACATTGTCTCGCGAGGTCGTTGTTGCGATCGCAAGGCGCTGGTTTCGTGCCCGTGCCACATTCAATAGCTCAACGACACCCGGACGCAGCGCGCATGCGCCGGCCGCAATCAACTCGCCGAAGCGCGTGGTCTTGTAGCGATGCAACTCCGCCAGCCGCCCGTCCGTCAAATTCGATAACGGCTTTCCTTCTCGCTCAGCAAAATGACGCATCCGCTCCTTGCCGCCGGTGACAAGCAGCAGTTCGGTGTAAAGCTCGACACTCCAGTGCCAATCGATTCCAAAATGGGCAAAAGATTCGTTGAAGGCCCGGCGATGAATTTCCTCGGTTTCGGCAAGCGTGCCGTCAACGTCGAAAATCAGCGCCACGAACCTTTTCATGCAGCTTTGGCGCGCAGGCTGTCGCAGGCTTGCGCAAACTCGGCATAGGAATCGATCACCGCATCAGGACCGAGCTTGCGCATCGGGGTTTGCGAGTAGCCGAATGTCACGCCGATCACCGCCACGCCTGCGGCACGCGCGCATTGCACATCGAAAGTGCTGTCACCGACCAGGACGGCTTCCTCCCGCGGCATTTCCAAAGCCTCGAGCGTTTCGATCAGCATGATCGGCGACGGCTTGCCCGGCCGCCTGGAGATGCCGCCGACAACCATCTCGGCATACTTGTCGAGGCCAAAATGTGTGGCAACGCGCTCCGCCTTGTCCTGAAACTTGTTGGTACAAATGCCCATGCGGATGCCGCGCGCCTTGAGGTCAGCCATCACCTCAAGTGCACCGTCATAGACATAGGTTCGCTCAACGAGGTGCGTGCCATAGATTGCATCGTAGGATGAAACAGCAATCCGCAGCTCCTCGGCGCCGAGCAACACACCGCGCGTTTGAAAGGCCCTTTCCACCAGCGCCTTGCTGCCATCGCCGACGAAATCGCGCACCGTCTCCTCCGGAAACGGCGCCAATTGTCGCGCGACGAGCAATTCATTCAGCGACGTCGTGATATCGCCCGCACTGTCGACCAGCGTGCCGTCCAGATCGAACACCACGGCAGCGGGCCAAGAAGCTCCCCTCGCGGCAACATGAGGATTGGTCATCAACATAATTTCACTGCCTCCGCTGCCGCACGAATGGCGGCAATATTCGTTGCGTAGGCGTTTTGCGTCCCGCCCTTGAAGACTGCGGACCCAGCCACGATAGTGTCCGCGCCTGCCGCCACGACCTGCGCCGCGGTTTCTACACCGACACCGCCGTCGACTTCCAGCCGGATCGGCCGCTCGCCAATCATCGCACGAATGCGGCGGATCTTGTCGAGCTGCGACGCAATGAACTGCTGCCCGCCAAATCCCGGATTGACGCTCATCACCAGGATCAGATCCAACCGGTCCAGAACATTGGCCAATACGTTTTCAGGTGTCGCGGGACAAATCGTGGCACCCGCCTTCTTGCCCAGATTGCGGATCGCCTGCAGCGACCGGTCCAGATGGGGGCCCGCCTCTGCGTGTACAGTTATAATGTCAGCCCCTGCCTTGGCAAAGGCTTCGAGGTAAGGGTCGACCGGCGCGATCATCAGATGCACGTCGAACACCTTCTTGGTGCGCGGCCGGATCGACTTGATAACATCGGGCCCGAAGCTGATGTTGGGCACAAAGTGCCCATCCATCACATCGCAATGAATCCAGTCCGCCCCGGCGGCATCGATGGCCTCCACCTCTTCACCCAATCGGGAAAAATCCGCTGACAAAATTGATGGAGCGATCACGACGGGCTGAGGCATCGAATCAGGACTTTCCTTCGGCAGAGTTTGATTTGGAAAATACACGGCTAGCCAGGACATCCGCCGCGTCGATCGACTGAATGTCATCTGCCGTGATGATACGATCAAGGTCGGCGACCAGACGATTGGCCTGACGCAAGCGAATACGATCCAGAGCATTGCGGATCGAGCGCGCATTGGAGAACAAAGGCTGGGTCTTGCGCAATGCGATATAGCGGACGAATGCTTCCCTTGCCTCGGCCGTGAAGCGGTAGCTCTGCTCCTTCAGCATCAGTTCGGCGATCGACAGCAGCTCTTCATCGCCATAGTCGGGGAAATCGATGTGATGCGCGACGCGCGAGCGAAAACCTGGGTTGCTGGCAAAGAATTTGTCCATCCGGTCGCCGTACCCGGCGAGGATCACCACCAGATCATCGCGTTGCGATTCCATCACCTGCAGCAGAATCTCGATGGCCTCCTGGCCATAGTCGCGCTCGTTGTCAGGGCGATATAGATAGTAAGCCTCGTCGATGAACAGCACGCCGCCCATCGCCTTCTTCAGGATCTCCTTGGTCTTCGGCGCGGTGTGACCGATATACTGCCCGACCAGTTCGTCCCGCGTCACCGAGACCACATGACCACGGCGCACGAATCCGAGCTTGTGCAGAATGCTCGCGATCCGCAATGCGACCGTTGTCTTGCCGGTGCCGGGATTGCCAGTAAAGGACATATGAAGCGTCGGCGTTTCCGCCGTCAGCCCCATCCGCTGGCGAATGCGCTCGATCAGGAGCAGCGACGCAATCTCACGGATCCGCGTCTTGACCGGCGCAAGGCCGATCAGCTCCTGATCGAGTTGCTCGAGCACCTCACCGATACCGACCTCGTTGAACTCCTTACGAAGGTCGATATCGGTGGCAGGCGCATCCTGTGTTTCTTCAACCTTGGACAACAAGCTCACGCTCCGCTGTAACGCTGACCTTCAGGGCGATCCGCCGCATGGGATGTCGTGGTGTATCGCATGTTGCGGCCAGCAACCTCCTGACGCGCCAGGCGGAAGCCCGGTTCGTCCTTCGGCCGGTTGACGATGAAGGAGATTCGCACCGACTCCCAGCCGTGGCTGGAATCGAAGGCATTGATGCGGATGTAGCGGTCGCCATAGACCTTACGACATTCGGCCAGCTCCATCATGATGCCCGCTGCATCGCGCAGGTCGAACATCGGCAAACCCCACATCTCCCAATAGGTGTTGCGGGGGTGCGGATCGTCGGTGAACTCGATGTTCACCGCCCAATCTTTCTCCAGACAGTACTGAATCTGCTTCTTGATCTGTTCGTCGGTCAGGTCAGGCAGAAAGGAAAAACAACCTTGTGTGACACGCATGATAAACCTCCCGATCTTTAGACAGAAGCGATGGCCGTCGGCACGAAGTCCGGCGCATCGGTGGATTCATAGTTGAAGGTGACGTCCTTCCAGACTTCGAGCGCCGACTTCAGCGGAGTGCAGGTCGCGGCAGCCTTGGCCAGAATCTCCGGACCTTCATTGACGTAGTCGCGGCCCTCGTTGCGCGCGAGGATCATGGCTTCCAGCGCAACGCGATTGGCGATCGCGCCGGCCTGAATGCCCATCGGGTGACCGATGGTGCCGCCACCGAACTGCAGCACGACATCCTCGCCGAGCAGGTCGAGCAGTTGATGCATCTGACCGGCGTGAATGCCGCCTGACGCCACCGGCATTAGCTTGTTGAGGCTGGCCCAGTTCTGGTCGAAGAAGATGCCGTGCTCGAGCTTGACCGGATTGAACTCCTCACGACAGATGTCGTAGTAGCCGCGCGTGGTGTTCGGATCACCCTCGAGCTTGCCGACCACGGTTCCTGCATGGATGTGATCGACGCCGGCGAGACGCATCCACTTGGCGATGACACGGAACGACACGCCGTGGCTCTTCTGCCGCGTGTAGGTCGAATGGCCGGCACGATGCAGATGCAGGATCATGTCGTTCTTACGCGCCCACTTCGCCATCGACTGAATGGCGGTGTAGCCGATCACCAGATCGATCATGACGATGCAGGACCCGAGTTCCTTGGCGAACTCGGCACGCTCGTACATGTCCTCCATCGTCGCCGCGGTGACGTTGAGGTAAGTGCCCTTCACTTCACCCGAAGCCGCCTGTGCGCGATTGACCGCCTCCATGCAGTAGAGAAAGCGCTCACGCCAGTGCATGAAAGGCTGCGAGTTGATATTCTCGTCATCCTTGGTGAAGTCGAGACCGCCTTTGAGCGCCTCGTAGACCACACGGCCGTAATTGCGGCCGGAGAGGCCGAGCTTCGGCTTCACGGTGGCGCCGAGCAGCGGACGGCCGAACTTGTCGAGCCGCTCGCGCTCGACGACGATGCCGGTCGCCGGTCCCTGGAACGTCTTCACATAAGCCACGGGGAAGCGCATGTCTTCGAGGCGCAGACCCTTGAGCGGCTTGAAGCCGAATACGTTGCCGATGATCGAGGCCGAAAGGTTCGCGATCGAACCCGACTCGAACAGATCGAGATCATAAGCGATATAGGCGAAGTATTGACCCGGCGAATTCGGCACGGGATCGACGCGATAGCACTTGGCGCGATACTTCTCCGCCGCGGTCAGACGATCGGTCCACACCACGGTCCAGGTTGCGGTCGAGGATTCGCCGGCCACCGCCGCCGAGGCTTCGATCGGATCGACACCGTCCTGCGGAGTCACGCGAAACAACGCAATCACGTCGGTGTCCTTGGGAACGTAGTCCGGCTCCCAGTAGCCCATCTTCTTGTAGGCCATCACGCCCGACTTGTAGCGATCCTTGCCGCGAATGGTCATCGATTGATCGTTCATATCGCTCTCCTTCATCTCTACGGACCGGTGCGCCACACCGGTTCAGAACCTCCAGGCTTCACTCGGCGGCGCTCGCCATGTCTCCAATTCGCGGATCAAGCGCACCTGCGCGGTACCGTTTCGCCATTTCCGCCAGCGGAATGACCTTGATCTTCGAAGCGTGACCCGCTGTTCCGAACTGCTCAAAACGCTCGCGACACAGATCGCGCATCGCATCCATCGCCGGCTTCAGGAATTTGCGCGGGTCGAATTCGCTTTTGGTTTGCGTCGCCACCTTGCGAAACACCGCAGTCATCGCCAGCCGGCAATCGGTATCGATGTTGACCTTGCGCACGCCGTGCTTGATGCCCCGTACGATTTCCTCGACCGGAACACCCCAGGTTTGCGGCATCTCGCCGCCGAACGAATTGAACATGTCCTGCAACGGCTGCGGCACCGACGACGAACCGTGCATCACCAGATGCGTATTCGGCAGACGGCGGTGGATCTCCTCGACGACATTCATCGCGAGAATGTCGCCGTCCGGCTTGCGGGAGAATTTGTAGGCACCGTGCGAGGTTCCCATCGCAATCGCCAGTGCGTCGACCTTGGTCTCACGCACAAAATCGACGGCCTGATCCGGATCAGTCAGCAACTGGTCGTGGCTGAGAGTGCCTTCGACGCCGTGGCCGTCCTCCTGTTCGCCGCCGCCGTGCTCGAGCGAACCGAGCACACCGAGTTCGCCTTCAACCGATGCGCCGATCCAGTGCGCCATATCAACGACGCGCCGGGTGATCTCGACATTGTAGCGATAATCCGCCGCGGTCTTGCCGTCCGCTTCCAGCGAGCCGTCCATCATCACCGAGGTGAAGCCATGCTTGATGGCTGTGGCGCAGGTCGCCTCCTCGTTGCCGTGGTCCTGATGCATGCACAACGGGATGTGCGGATACATCTCCTCGAGAGCATCGATCATTTTCGACAGCATGATGTCGTTGGCGTAGGACCGCGCGCCGCGCGAAGCCTGCATGATGACCGGCGCATCAACCTTCGCCGCCGCCTCCATGATGGCGAGCCCCTGCTCCATATTGTTGATATTGAAAGCGGGAACGCCGTAGCCATGTTCGGCGGCGTGATCGAGCAGTTGTCGAAGGGTGATACGTGCCATCTGAATTACCTCACGCGTGAGACATCTTGAGAGCATCGACGCCGGGAAGCCCACGCCCCTCGAGCCATTCGAGGAACGCGCCGCCCGCCGTCGAGACGTAGCTAAAATCATCCTGAACGCCCGCGGCCGAGAGCGCCGCGACGGTGTCGCCGCCACCCGCCACAGTGACGAGCCGGCCTGCCTTGGTCAGTCGCGCCGCACACCTCGCCAGCACGAAGGTGCCGCGACCGAAAGGCTCGGTCTCGAAGGCGCCGACCGGTCCGTTCCATAGCAACGTCTTCAGATCACCGAACTGCTCCATGACATCGGCCACCGATTCCGGCCCGATATCGAGAATCAACGAGTCTGTGGGAACCGCGCTAACATCGACAACGCTGTGGCATGCATTCGGAGCAAACTCCTTCGCTACAACAACATCTCGCGGCAGAACGATGTTGCATTGATGGTCCGCCGCACGGTTCAGGATACGCTCGGCCATCTCTTTGAAATCCGGCTCGCACAGCGAACGGCCGATATTGATTCCCTTCGCATGCAGGAAGGTGTTGGCCATGCCGCCGCCGATGATGAGCTCATCGACGCGGGTGACGAGATTTTCCAGCACCGGAATTTTTGTCGATACTTTTGCTCCGCCGACCACCGCGCCGACCGGCCGCGTTGGCTCACCCAACGCACGGTCGAGTGCCGATAGTTCGGCTTCCATGCCGCGACCGGCGAAAGACGGCAGCAGTCGCGCGATCCCTTCGATCGAGGCATGGGCGCGGTGCGACACCGAGAACGCATCGTTGACAAAGATGTCGCCAAGATCGGCCAGCATTTTGGAAAACCCCGGATCGTTCTCCTCTTCGCCGGGATGGAAGCGGGTATTTTCCATCAGCAGGATGTCGCCAGGGACAGCCTTCGTGACCTCAGCCTCATGAATGCCATTACGCCAGTCTGTTTCGATAAACCGCACGGTGCGCTTCAGAGATTTTTCAAGCGCAGGCCGTAGCGGCGCCAGCGAATAGTCCGGCACCACCTTGCCGCACGGCCTTTCGAAGTGAGACAGCACGATCACGATCGCATTCTTGTTCGCGAGTTCGGAGAGCGTGGCTGCCGCGTGCCGCACGCGCATATCGTCCGTCACCTCGCCGTTCCGCATGGGAACGTTGAGATCGGCGCGGACAACCACCCGCTTGCCGGAGACATCGATATCGTCGAGGACACGCAGCGAAGCGCTCACATCAGCCTCCCCAGTGCCACCGCCGTATCGCTCATGCGGCTGGAGAAACCCCACTCATTGTCGTACCAGGTGAGGATGCGAACGAAATTTCCGTCGATCACCTTGGTCTGATCCATGTGGAACACCGACGAGTGAGGATCATGGTTGAAGTCGCTCGACACGTTCTGCTCATGCGTGACGCCGAGAACGCCTTTCAGTGCGCCATTTGATGCCTCGCCGATCGCCTCGTTGATTTCCTTGATCGAAGTATTTTTCCTGGCGATGAACTTGAAGTCGACCACTGAGACGTTCGGCGTCGGAACGCGGATGGCGACGCCATCGAGCTTGCCATTGAGTTCCGGCAACACGAGGCCCACCGCCTTGGCCGCCCCGGTCGATGTCGGGATCATTGACATCGAGGCCGCACGCGCCCGGTAGAGATCCTTGTGCATGGTATCGAGCGTCGGCTGGTCGCCGGTATAGGAATGGATCGTGGTCATGAAACCGCGCTCGATGCCCACTGCATCATTGAGAACCTTGGCCACCGGCGCCAGGCAGTTGGTGGTACAGGACGCATTGGAAATCACCACATGGTCCTTGCCGAGCTTCTGATGATTGACGCCGTAGACCACGGTCATATCGGCGCCATCGGCGGGCGCCGACACGATCACCCGCTTGGCTCCCGCTTTCAGGTGAGCGGCGGCCTTCTCGCGGGTGGTGAAGATGCCCGTGCATTCGAGCGCAACATCGACGCCCAGTGCAGCGTGCGGGAGCGCTGCCGGATCCTTCTCTGCCCTCACCTGGATCGGCCCGCGGCCGACATCGATGGTGTTGCCGGAAATCTTAACTTCGTGCGGAAAACGACCGTGGATGGAGTCATAGCGAAGCAGATGCGCATTGGCCTGGACCGAACCGAGATCGTTGATGGCGACAACCTCAATGTCGTCGCGGCCGGATTCAACAATCGCGCGCAGCACGTTGCGACCAATCCGTCCAAATCCATTGATGGCGACCTTGACTGACACGCCTAGGCTCCCTTGCTGGATGAACGGGCGATGGAACGCTTGGCCGCAAGCACGACGGCTTCAGGGGTGATGCCGAATTCGCGGTACAGCACGTTCGCGGGAGCGGAGGCGCCGAAGCCGGTCATTCCGACAAACTCGCCATTGTCACCAATCAGACGCGCCCACCCGCCTTCGATCGCGGCTTCGATGCCGATACGCGGGCGCTCCCCGAGCACCGCGCGACGATAGTCCTCGGGTTGGCCCGCAAAGAGCTCGAGACAGGGCGCCGAGACCACTGCGGCGAGAACACCAGTTTTTTCGAGAAGGCACGCTGCTTCCATTGCAATGGCGACTTCGGAGCCGGTTGCGATCAGCGTGACGTCGCGCCGATCCTGCGGATTGATCACCAGATAGGCACCGCGCGCTACTTTATTGACGCCATCCGTATCGCTTCGGAATGTCGGCAATGCCTGACGTGACAGGCACAGGATCGAGGGTCGGTCTTCGGCACGCAACGCGCAGTCCCAGGCTTCCGCGGTCTCGACGGCGTCGGCGGGGCGGAATACCAGCAGGTTCGGGATCGCACGTAGTGATGCTAGATGCTCCACCGGCTGATGCGTGGGCCCGTCTTCGCCAAGACCGATCGAGTCATGCGTCATGACGTGGATGACACGCAGCCCCATGAGTGCCGCCATGCGGATCGCCGGCCGGCTGTAATCGGCGAAGGTGAGGAACGTGCCGCCGTAAGGAATAAAACCGCCATGCAGTGCGATGCCGTTCATAGCCGCAGCCATGCCGTGCTCGCGAATTCCATAGTGGATGTAATTGCCCTCGAAGTGGCCGGGCTTGATCGGTTTCTGACTTTTGGCGAGGGTCAGATTCGAATGCGTAAGGTCAGCGGAGCCGCCTGCAAGATTGGGCAGCACCGAGGCCAACATCTCGATCACCTGTTGCGACGCCTGGCGCGTCGCGATCTTCGGTTGCTCGGTCGCAAAGCGACTGCAAAGCTCACGAATCGCCGGATCGTATTGGTGCGACAACTTGCCATTCAGCACTTCGTTGACGTGCTCGCGCTCCTCCCGATCAAGCTGCGCGAGACGCTCCACCCACTTGTCATGCTCGGTCTGTCCGCGCGCGCCAACCGTGCGCCACGCCGCAAGAACGTCGCGCGGGATTTCGAACGGCGCATGCGGCCAGGCCAGCGCCGCGCGGGTTGCCGCAATCTCGTCGGCACCGAGCGGTGCGCCATGGGCTTTCTCAGAACCTTCCCGGCCTGGCGAGCCGTATCCTATCCTGGTCCGGCAGGCGATCAGCGACGGCCGATCCGTTTCGCGTTCTTCAGCAATCGCCTCTTCGACTGCCGTCGGATCGTGACCATCGACGCGACGCACCGACCAGCCGGAGGCTGCCGCACGCGCCAGCGGATCATCTGAGCAAGACAGCGAGGTCGGCCCGTCAATCGAAATGCTATTGTCGTCGAACAGCACGATCAGGCGTCCGAGCTTGAGATGTCCGGCGAGCGAGATCGCCTCCTGGCTAACGCCCTCCATCAGGCAGCCATCGCCACACATGACATAGGTGTAGTGATCGACCAGATCGTCGCCGAGCCGCGCATTGCTCATGCGCTCCGCAAGCGCCATGCCGACCGCGGTCGCGATGCCCTGCCCCAGCGGACCAGTCGTGGTCTCGACACCCACGGTATGGCCATATTCCGGATGACCGGGGGTCTTCGATCCCCACTGGCGGAAGGATTTGATCTCATCGAGCGTCATCTCCCGGTAGCCGGTCAAATGAAGCAACGCGTACAGCAGCATCGAGCCGTGACCGGCCGACAGCACGAAACGATCGCGGTTGAGCCAACCGGGCGCCAACGGATCGAACTTGAGAAACTTCGAGAACAACACTGTCGCAACGTCAGCCATACCCATCGGCATGCCGGGATGGCCAGAGTTGGCCTTCTCCACCGCATCAATGGCCAGAAAGCGGATGGCATTCGCCATCTCGTGGTGCGCCAGCTTGGCATTCGCATCCTCGCCACGCCGTGTGAGGGTGATGATGTCACCGGACATTTTGGCGTCAGCCGTCATGCGCGCCTCTTGCGGTCAATGAGTTGCAGGATCATCGGGGTAAGGATCAGTTGCATTGCGAGATCGAGCTTCGCCCCGTGAATGACGATCGAATTCGCGCGCGACATGAAACTGTTCGGGATCATCGACAGCAGGTAGGGGAAATCGATGCCGCGCGGGTTCTTCATGCGGATCACCACCATCGATTCGTCCGGCGTCGGGATCCAACGCGCGATGAACGGGTTCGACGTATCCACCGTCGGGATGCGCTGGAAGTTGATGTCGGTCTCGGCGAATTGCGGGCAGATGTAATGCACGTAATCCGGCATGCGGCGCAGAATGGTGTCCGTTACCGCCTCGGTGGAATAACCGCGCGCACTGCGATCACGGTGCAGCTTTTGAATCCACTCAAGATTGATGACCGGAACGACGCCAATCTTGAGATCAGCATATTGCGCAACGTTCACCTTGTCGGTGACGACCGCGCCATGCAGTCCCTCATAAAACAATAGATCGGAATTCTCAGGCAGCGGCTGCCAGTCGGTGAACGTGCCTGGCTCCGCGCCATGCAGCGCAGCCTCTTCGATATCGTGCACGTAATGGCGGGTCGTGCCCGCTCCGCTTTCGCCATAAGCCTTGAAAACCTGTTCCAGCTCTTCGAACAGATTGGTTTCGGCACTGAAATGACTGAAATGCCTGTTGCCGCGCTCGGCCTCTTCCGCCATCCGCGTGCGCATTTCTATGCGGTTATAACGGTGAAAGGCATCGCCCTCGATATAAGCTGCAGTCACGTTCTCGCGGCGAAAGATCTGCTCGAAGGTCCGCTTCACCGAAGTGGTGCCTGCGCCAGACGAGCCAGTGATGGAGATGATGGGATGCTTCCTCGACACAATGACGCCCCTCAGTTCAAATACGAAACAGGCCACGGGTGGCGAAAAGCGGCGCGTTGCGCTCGGACTTGATGTCCGGCGACATGTGCATACGCTCGAGACGCTGTACGCATTCGATCGACCCCATGATCAGCGGCACGCGCTGGTGTGGCTTGGTTGCTGCAAGATCGAGAATGCGCGAGCGACCTGTCGAGGCCGCCCCTCCCGCCTGCTCCATGATGAAGGCCATCGGATGCGCCTCGTAAACAAGGCGCAAACGGCCTTCGCTGTAGCCATCTCGCGCATCCGCTGGATAAAGGAAAATCCCGCCGCGCATCAAAATGCGGTAAGCCTCCGCCACCAGCGAGCCGATCCATCGCATGTTGAAGTCTTTTGCCAGCACTCCCTCAATGCCAGCGATGCAATCATCGACGTACGCTTGTATGGGAGCTTCCCAGTGGCGGTGATTCGAAGCATTGACGGCAAATTCCGCCGTGCTCGGAGCAACCCGCACCTGCGATTTGACCAACTTGAAAATCTTGTCTTTGCGATCGAGGATGAAAATATCGACGCCATATCCGAGCGTCAGAACAAGCGATGTTTGCGGGCCATAGACCACGAAGCCCGCAGCGAGTTGCGCCGTACCCGGCTGGGTGAACGCCGCGCGGGCATGCGACGGCGTTCGCACGATCGAGAAGATCGTACCGACGGACATATTGGTGTTGATGTTCGATGAACCATCCAGCGGATCGAAGGCTATGCTGACTGCACTCGTCTGATCGCGGATCTCGATCTCATTGGCCTCCTCGGAGAGGATCGCGGCTATAGAAATGTCTGCAAGCGCGCCACGGATGATCCGGTCGGCCTGAACATCGAGGTCTTTCTGGATGTCGCCGTCGCTATTGAGGGTCTCCCCTTCCCCGGTGATGCCCGCCAGCATGCCACCGGAGATCAGTTCAGAAATCTCGACCGCTGCAGCAGCGAGAGCGGTGACAACCTCGACGAGAACCCCGCGGTCCGGGTCGGTGGCGGCGAAAACCTTTAGATGTTGGTGCAGCGTCTGACCCATCGTCGCCCCCGGTTCCTTGGTGCCGACGGGGTTTCTTTGACCTCGCTCAGCTTGAGGGAAGATTGACGCGGCCCACCAAATAAGTAAAATTTCGATATATTCTATGGGGTAAAAGTTCTGCTTATATCAAAGCTACAGGACGTGACGATCCGCCAGCTTCGTGCGCTTGGCGCCGTAGCCGCCACCGGCAGCGTAACCGGCGCAGCCGCTCGCCTGCACCTCACTCAGCCGGCGGTCACCCTTCAACTTCGCAATCTGCAGAATCTGGCGGGACTGCCGCTGCTCCAGCGCACCAGTGACGGCATGATCCTGACCGGAGCCGGTCACGAGGTCCTCGGGCTGCTCGAGCAGATAGAAGCCGCCGTCGCCAACTGCACCACGTCGCTCGACATGATCGCGGGTCACACCGGCGGGCGGGTTGCAATCGGCGCTGTCAGCACCGCGAAATATTTCGTCCCATTCGCGATAGCGGCTTTCTCCAAGCTCCATCCGAAGGTCGAGATCACGCTCAAAATCGGCAACCGTCAGGAGCTGCGCGAAGCGCTGCGTGGTTACGAACTGGATATCGCCATCATGGGCCGCTCTCCCGCAGAGATTCAGGTCGAGACTCATCTGATCGGCGACAATCCGCACATCATCGTCGCACCGAAAGGACATTGGCTGGAGCATGATTTCGGCCTCGCTCCTGCCGACCTGTCGCACGAGACATTCCTGACCCGCGAGAAAGGATCCGGCACGCGGCTGCTGATGGAGCAACTCTTCGAGGCAAACGAATTCCAGCCGGTCATTGGCATGGAAATGAGCAGCAACGAGACCATCAAGCAGGCGGTGACCGCCGGTCTCGGCATTGCGTTTATCTCCGCGCACACCGTCGCTACAGAACTCGAGGATGGACGGCTGGTGATGCTGGATATCGCCGGCCTGCCCGTGGTGCGGCAGTGGTACGTGGTCCGCAGATCCGACAAGACCTTGCTGCCGCCGGCTCAGGCGATGCTCGATTTCTTCGCTGCGGAAGGGGCGAAGTATTTGCCGAAAGCTCCGCAGAAGCGGCTTTAGAATTTCTTCCACTTAGAGGAAGCAAACAAAAACCCAGCACACCCTTCTAATGTCTGCCTTGCGTGGACCGCAACTTCGCTGCCAGGGAGCGCCGCGACGCCCGCAGCCATCTTCGCCAGCCGCTGGCCTTCCAAATTTCGTTCGAGAACGCAGCAAGGCTGTCCTCGACAACCACAGAAACGTGGAGAGGCACCATATACTTTTCACTGAACCATCGAATGCCTTCTTCCACCAGATCGAACTCCAGGAGATAAAGGCCGGGTTTATGAGGCGCGACGATATCGATCAGCATTCGCCCGCGGGCACCGGGCACGATCGTTTCCGTCAGAGGCGTTCGTCCGTCCGACCAGATGATCACCTCGCCATTGCGCGATAGCCAATGGTTGCCGAGCGCAATGCCGCTTTCATCAAAAGGTCTCCAATCGAGCGGGCTATGATTGTAGACCGTGACATCGACGCGAAACGGCTGTCCCGGTCGCACAACCAGCTTGGAGTAAGGACCGGCGATCGCGCCTACGTAAATAGATTCCGGGTAGCCACCGCAAATCCTGCCACTCATATCTTGAGACAATTGGTACGCCGACCACGCGATCGCTTCTTCCAGATTCTCCGCCAAGCGCTCGCCTGCTTTTCCAAGCATGATGGCCGCATAACCAGCAGACAGCACCGACGTTTTGTGGCCGGCGGGAAAGAGCTTCTTCAACCCGGCATCAGGAAACATGAACTTCCTGTACGGGTTGAACTTGCTTCGATTAGGCAGCAGAAGCGCAACGGGCGCAGCGAAGGGATGGCCTTCGAACAAATCGGCAATGAGCGTGTCCGCAACCGCAAGGAGTTGCACCTGACGTCCTTCCGCCAGCAGTGCACGCGCCACCTCGAGAGCAACAATTGCTCCCTGGCAATTGCCTCCGATCACATAAGGCCCCGCCGGATAAGCCTGCTTGATCTCCTCGACATAACGCGCGACGAACGCCTTCGCTATCGGCGCGCCATAGTCGAGAAACAGATATCCGGACCTCATGGCAAAAGCCGGCCTGCGCGCGCCGACGACCCGGCCGAACTGCAAGGCTTCCTCTTCGGTCTGCAAGCACCAGAAGACAGGTGTTCCTTCCTGTATCCGCCCCATGCGGCGCAAGAAACTGCCTTTCGACGTTTCCTGCCCCGGCCAATGGGCCAGAAGCCCACTCATTCTCTCGACGATCCGGTCCGGAAGTGTCGACACGCTTTGCGATGAAGGATCAGCAGTTCGGTGCTCCGGAGCTTGCTCGATTCGAGCAGAAACGAAATTCACGAAATCCGACAGTGTGGAACGCTCAGCAAGATCTTCCAGGGGAAGGTGAAGGCCGAAGCGCTCCTCGATCGCAAAGCACATCTGAAGCGCCAGAATGGAGTCGCCGCCCAGCGCGAAAAAATCGGAATGCCGATCGATCGCCGACCCGCATTTTAAAAGCCGGGACCAGATTTCGATGATCGTCCGCTCGATGCCGGTCAGCTTCGTATCCGGCACAACATCCACAGGCGGCTCAGCGAGACTATGAAGTTTCCCGCCGAAACGAGGATCATCAACCAGCGCTGCGAGAGAAAAGCGTTGTACTTTTCCAAGCGACGTCCGTGGCACGTCTTCGCTGTTGATCAGCCCGACAACCGACGGAGCGAATTGGTAGGCCGATGTCACGATGGAGCGAATCTCGGCCGCGGTACCTGCCAGATCACGATTCTCGCCGCTTTCGTCTACAACAAATATGGCCAATGGTTTTCCCACGGCAGGGCTGCGCCGGGTCAAATCATCTCGAAGTGGCGCAGCGTAAACCTGACGATATCGGCTTTGAGATATGATGTTTTTCTCGATCTCCAGGCATGAAAACTTTTTGGCGTTAATGACGATCTGATCCTTTTCACGGCCGGCAACCGTGAGGAAGCCGTTGCGAAGAAGTCCGAGATCACCCGTCCGAAGCCAGCCATCAGCCGTTAATAGACGTGCGGTCCCCTCTTCGTCTCCGACATAGCCGCAAGTCATGGTCGGCCCCTGCACCTCGATAAGACCGATCACGTCTTCCGCCAGAACTGTTCCGTCATCGCCGACGATACGTACGGCATGACCCGCAGTCGGCCGGTCAAGAACCACCGGCCCTTCTCCCGCCCCGTCCGATGAAAAAACGGCTCCGCCGCCGGCGACGGGACCGCATTCGGTGAGGCCGTAGCCGAGAATGATCGATTCTTTGCATAAGCCGAATGGTGTCAGGAGACTTAGAAAGCTTTGGCAAAGCGGCCTGGAAATCTGCTCCGCGCCAATGCCGATCTTCCGAACACGGCTGAGGTCCCATCGCCGCATCGGCTCGTTCTTGAGAGCCTCAACGATGAGCGACATGCCGAAATTCGTCATGGTCGCGTGTGTGGCGCCCGTTTGCTCGATGACATCGAGCCAGGAGAGCGGATTTGCCGCAAACCATTCCGCGTCGAGATGGATCTTGCGTCCCAGATTCGGCGCGGCAAGGCCGAGACCCATGATGTGGTCAAAGGGCGACCAGGACAGGAAGGCCGCAGCATCCCGCGCATCCGGCACCTTCGCCCACCAGCGCGCCAGAACCGCGCTTTCGCTCAGCCCCACGAGTTTTGGCTGCGCCGTCGTTCCCGACGTCAGTACCGCGAGCCGCACACCGTCGTGACCTTCGTGGCTCTCGACGATCTCGGCCGGCTGCTTTTCTCCGTTCAACTCATCGAACGAAAGAGCCTTCAATCCTGGTGCTGCTGCCAGCGCACCTTTCAGGTCCGGATCATCGGTGATCACGTACCCGTCGTGCAGGACCGAGCCCAGAAAGGAAAATATTTCCCTGCGGCGCGGCGCGCCGAGTTGCTTGCCAGCATTCTGCACGAGAGGCACAGCCACAAGACCAACAAGAAGTGCCGCCCAAAGAGCGGGAATGAAATTCTCGCTGTTTCGAAGATTGATAACGAGACCGTCGCCCGCCTTCAGGCCATGCCGTTGCAGAGCCCGGGCAAGGCACCTCGCATTTTGCAGTGTCTGCCGATAGGACGCGGTCGAGAACAGGCCATTTCGTTTGGCGTGGACGAACTGGCCTTCCGGAAATCTGTCGACCGAATCGAGGATCGCGCGCACGATGCTGGAATAATGAGCGGCGCTTGCGGTCTCCCCTCGGGAAATGGCGAGCGTCATGGACGCTGACCCGCCAAATCGCTCAATGACATGGCATAGTATCTGTCGATCTTTGCGATTTCTGAATCAGCATTTGATCTTCCGTGCACCGACTTGTGCCAGTCGGCCGCAGAATAATGAACGCTCGGATAGGAAACCCATCCGAGCTCGACCGATACAGGCAAATGCCTTCTCGCCGCCAAGATTGCCCGACGCAGATGATAATGGATCGTCACGAGAGTGACGGAACGAAAATTGCGGAGCTCCGAATGTGCATCCAGAACCTGCCTCGCAAAGATGATGTTTTCTTCCGTGTGAGCAGCACGAGGCTCTACAAGAACAGCCCGGTCTGGCAGACCTGAATCCCGCGCGAAGTCAGACATGGCTGTCGCCTCACACTCTCGGATGTTGATGTTGTAGCCGCCCGTGAAAAGAAGAAACTTCGCTTTGCCGGACTGATAAATGTCAATAGCCCGCTCCACCGGGCGCTTCCAGTTGTTCATGCCGAAGACAATGGCGACGTCCGCCTTGATCAAATTATCTTCCAGAAAAAGGCACTTTCCGATCAGATCAGTATCCATCTGACAATTCCAGCATACCGAGTTCAGATCGAGATCATTTCACGAAAGTTGCGCACGCGCTCGGCGGATCGTCTCAAACCGCTCGCCGATACATCTCCGTCCGCGAGACCTTCAGCGATCCATGTGGCGAAGGATGCCGGCAGATCCGGATCGTAGTTCCTGCGATTTCTGACAATGAACAGGTCGTTGCCCGCTCTCAGAGCCTTGCGCACGATGATCCGACGATCGAACCCATAACCGGCGGCCCCCATATCGAGATCATCGGTCAACGCGACACCATCAAATCCGAGCGTCCCGCGCAGCATGTCTGTAACGACACTGCGGGAAAGAACAACCGGCTCGCTTTCATGGAGCGCATGTCCGCTCATAATCATTGCGGCGCCCTTCTCACGAATGAGCTCTCGGAATGGCGAGAGGTCATGATCGGACCATTCTGAAGGAGCGTTGTTCGGAAGTGCCTGGTGGGTATCGTATCGGGCGCCTCCCTGTCCGGGAAAATGCTTGAGCGAGCACGGGATCCCGGCTGCGGCAAAGCCCGCCATGAATGCCCTCGCGTAGTCGATTACGGTCTCTGGATCTGCGCTGAACGCTCTTCCAAAATGACCCACGGCGAAGTTCTGCGGATCATCCAGATCAACGACCGGCGCCAGGTTCAAGTTGAAACCTAGCCGCGCCAGAGCGTGACCCGCATCCTCGTAGAGCTTCCGCGCCTGATCTAGGGAATAGCTTTGCGCGACGGATCTGGCGGGGGGTAAAGGCGCACAGCCATGCGCCGCGACCAGCCTTTGTACCGCGCCGCCTTCATGATCAATGGCAAGAATCGGCTTCTGAGGTGCGTTATCGGCGAAGAGTTTCGTCAGACTGAGAACATCGGTTTTGCTGCCGATGTTGTCCTTGACAAAGATGACACCACCCGCGCGACCCTCGCGTATTTGTTTCGCAAGCAGTTGCGCCGATTCAGACGTGACGTCAGAGCCTGTAAATCCGCAAATCAGGATCTGGCCGGCGTTGTCCTGCATCTCGCGATCGATGGATACCGAAGGGCGGCGTAATGCCCCGGTACCGCCGATTATCGCTGCGGCTCCAGCCATGCCCGTCAGAAACACACGGCGCCGCATCAAAATCCCTTCAACAAATCACGGGCAACAGATGCCCTTGAGCGCCCTCGGCCGGTGAAGCAGACACGATCCTGCCTGCACCATTCCCGCACTTGAACCAAGTTTTTACGAGCCCCGCTTCTTCCAGAAAAATCGGTCTAAGTCACCGGAGTGGAGATGAAATCAACAAAATCGATCAAAGCCTTGGCGAGCGTGGATCAGCATCCCTATTCGACAATCATGCCGCACCCGTCACGCCTGAGAACAGTCAGCAGGACTCTACTCGACGCGATGACAATGACAACCGCAACGCGCGCTCACGACGAGGGGGACACAGCCAAGGCGCGGTTGAAGAGCTTGTTATTTGTCAATTTTTTACGGCGCTCATGGCGGAAGCCACGTCCACTGCAAAACGCGCCTATCTCACGGAAAATTGCACCGGCACCGTGAAGCTCATCGAGCTCACGGTAATTTCGGGCGGAAACGGCGGCAGCGGTTGCGCCCTTCGGATCATCGCCATGGTCTCGGCATCGAGACCGGCATTGCCTGATGACCCGCTCAACCGGCTCGCGAGCACATGTCCTGAACGGTCGATCGTAAACGTCAACCGCGACGTGCCGCGAATGCCGGCCGCACGCAGTTCCGTTGGGTACTGCTTATAGCGCTGCAAATGCGCGGCGACACGCTGGCGATAGGACGGCAGCACACTTGCCATCGCCTCCATGCCTGACGAACTCGATGCCCCATGTTGCGCGCGGTGTTCCGCGCGAGGCGCCGCCGTGGTTTTCGGCGCGGCCCTGCGGTCGACGGATTTCTTCTTTTTATCGTCAGGCTTCTTCACCGGCGGCGCTTCCTTGGCGTCGCCCTTGTGCGGCTCTTTCTTCACCTCGTCGGATTTCGTTTCCTTCGGCTGAGCCGCGGGCAGTACGACGTCCGACTCCGCGACCGGAAGCGTCGGCGCGAACGCCTCCTCGCTTGAGGCTTGAGGCGTGACGGACGCCGTCGACGCTTCCGATTCCTGCATCACCTCACCCGGGGCAAGGTCGAGTGGTGTATTCTGCGTGGTGGTGGACACCAGCGACAATTCGATGACCACCGATGGATGGGCATCGCCGACCGGAGTCGGAGGTTCCGGCCAGAAATTCCAGCCGACAAGCACGAGACTATGCAACGCCGTGACGATCAGGGCCGATGTCACCCAACGATAGACATCGGCTCGCTCGCGACCATCGAACATCGTGACGGCGGTCATCGACGCGGCCGCCTATCCAACAGGATCCGACACCAGCGCCCGGAAACGGGCAAGCTGGTCGGCTCGAAGCGCACCGCCCTCCTCGCGGCCGATGAACACCTTGTACATGATGCCGCCGTCGACATTGACGAACGCAACGAACGCCGACGACTTGCCGCGGAAACTGCGCTCGACGAAAGCGATGGTGGCGCAACGCTGCGGGCGGAAATGCCCGTGCAGCCCTTTCGGCTGCATCAGGTTGAAATAGCCGTGGCCCATCGCGCCTTTCGGAATTTCGCCGGTGATTTCGAAGATCGCATCATCCGTGTGCACGATGAACGTGATCTCGCCCCACCCGGCGATGTCCTGCATCACCGCCTCGAACCGGTCACCCGGAACGAAGCGCCGCATAGGTTCGGGCAAAGCCTCCAGCACGGCACGTGGCGTCACGCTGTGCTCGCGTGCGGCATCCTCGATCACCGCGCCTGGATTGTCGGCCATGTATCGGCGAAGGCTCGGCCCACCATCCGCCACCGATGTCGCCGTCGCCATCTCAGGCCGCCGCCTGGCTGTTGCGCTCGGTCTGGATGATCTCGAAGCCCTCGAACTTCGGATGACCGAGATAGAGGCTGCCACCAGTGCCGTTGTCCGCGCGGGCATGAGCTTTGCGAAACTGCTCCGACTTAGTCCAACCCTCGAACGCAGCCTTGCTCGCCCAGGTCGTGTGCGTCGAATAAAGCTGATGGTCGTCGGCAACTGGGCCGCGCAGCAGATGAAACTCGATGAATCCTTCGAGCTCGCTGAGATAGGTCTCGCGCGTTGCCCACAGCGTCTCGAACGCCTGCTCCGAGCCCTTCTTCACCTGAAACCTGTTCATTGCGATGTACATGACTTGTCTCCTTTACGATATGAGCGGGCGAGACGCCCGATAGAAGCTGCATTTACAGACGCGTGAGGCCGCGCAGAAAAATCTGCGCGGCTCACGATCCGGTCGATGATTCAAGTGCTCTCGACTATCCTCCGAAGTGATATTTGAGGCCGCCTTTGAATGTGATGCCGGCACCTGCACTTGCCCACAACGCGTCGTTCTGCGTCTCTCCCCCGATTGACGAACGCGGGATGGCGTAGGGTCGATAATACTGATTGAGCAGGTTCTCGACCGAAGCCATCAGGGTCAAATTCTTCGTTGGCTTCACCGACAAATAGAGATTGACGAGATCGTAGGACGTACCCGGCAGATAGTTGGCCGGAATATCCGTGTTGCCCTTGACGTTGGTCCACGCCATCGACAGTTGGGCCTTGTTCTCGGCAAAACGGATGCCTGCCGTGGTGGTGATCTTCTGCGGCTGGATGCTGTAGAGACCGATGCCGGTCTGTTCGTTCTTGCCGCGCTGGAATGTTGCGGAGACGCCGAGGAACCATGCCTGCGCGTCATACATCGTCTCAAGTTCGACACCCTCGATCCGGGCCGCCGCGATATTCTGGTACTGGTAGAACGGCATGTAAACGCCATAGGCCGGAGGTGCCGACGGCGTGCTGAAGGCAACGAGATCGATATAGTCCTCAACATCGTTGCGGAAGACGTTGAACTTGCCGCGGAAGCTGTCACCGGCCGTGAACAGGTCGTTCTTTTTGACGTTGAAGCCGATTTCCTTTGTCTTGCCGACTTCCGGCCGCAAGTTCGCATTCGGCAGGAAACAGAACAGCGACGTGTTGGTGCCCGGCGGCCCAGGAAGCTGCTGGCCCGACGGACATACGAAAAATGCGTCATAAGGCGTTGCCGATACGTGGCTGCCGTTCACCAGCGTTTCGGTGATGGACGGTGCACGGTAACCTTCGGCATAGCTGACGTAAGGCGTCACGACCGCTTCCGGCAGCAGACCGACCGTGATCTTCGGCGAGAAGCGATCACCCTTGTTGCCGCCGACATTCGACGTCAGTTCATAGTTATCGTAGCGGACCGCGCTGACAACTTCCACCAGCGAGCGGTAGTTGGCCTTGTACTGGAAGAAGCTGCCCCACACCGTCCGCTTGCCCGCAGGCGTCGTCTCGTTTGAGTTTCCACTCAAGTCAAACGTCGCAACCTTGTCCTGAAAACCGTCCACGCCGTAAGTGAAGGCGTGACGCCAATCATCGGTCTCGACGCGCGACGTGTTGTGGATATCAAAACCATAGGTATCCAGATTGTAACTGCGCGGATCGCCGATACATCCAGAAATACTGTTTCCGGGCGCTACGCCGATGCAATTGCCAAAGGATGACCCGCTGGTGTGCGCGATCTTGACCTGATCGTTCTCCGTCCGGTTCCAGTAAATCTTTGCGTCCCAATCGAACAGCTTGTCGTCGGGTTGCGAATACTTCCAGCCAAGCGTTGTGGTGTAGTTCTTGACGTCGGAGGCGTAGATCGATGTGCCGCCGGTCCCTGAGGAGGTGTTTGGATCGCCGGCCTTCCGGGGCGGCTGACCGACGTTATACAGGTTCTCCTGGAAGATCGTGCTGAGCTTGATTTCATGACCATCAGCAGGACGCATCGTCAGCTTGCCAATGCCGCTGGAGAGCCTGTTCCAGGTGTTGGCGACCTCGTAGCCGGTGCCGTCCTTGTAATTGCCCTGCGTCGAATAAGTACCGCCGGCAAAAATATCGACGTTCGGATTGACCCGGGCACCCGCGAAGATCGAGCCCATCGCGCGCGAATTGTTGGAGCCGATGATCGAGTGGACGTCGACACCCCAGCGTTCACCGGCACGGACCACATCGTCGATATCCTTGGTGCGGAACGAGGCGACGCCACCGATCGCACCCGAACCGTAGATGTTCGCGGTCGGGCCGCGCACGATATCGACGCCGCTGACGAGTTCGGGATTGAGAAAGAACGAACCGTTCGCGAAATGGCCGGTGCGCTGATAGTTCTGCCGCGCACCGTCGACGATATAGGCGACGCGGCCGAAGTCCTGCAAACCACGGATGTTGATCGAGGTCGAAGGTTCGTCGCCTCGATCCTGCATCCAAACGCCTGGCACGTTATAGATGAGGTTGCCGATGGTGCTCGCCTGAAGCAGTTCAACCTGCTCGGACGTCACGACGCTGACCGGCGCGAGCGCATCAACCGCACGCTCCTCCGTTTTCGAAGCCGTCACCGTGATCGTGTCCAGCGATTGCGGCGCGCGGGCATCTTCCACCTGCGCACGCGCGCTCCGCACGCGCGATTCAGCCGCAACGCTTCGATCGGATGACGATGTTTGAGACGAGCTCGATACTGTCTGCGCCAGCGCGCGACCGTTTGTCGCGCCACCTATGCTCAAAGCAACGAGCGAAACTCCCCACGCCAGCGCACGCGCGCTGCCGGCAACGATTGCCATAACCATTCCCCCAGATTTTCAAATGTAACTGGAATGGCTGGCTTGCGGCTGCGCTCGGCAACGGCTTGCTGGCGATGACCTGCAGATTCCCCCTGCAGGAATTTCCCTGTCTTTGCGTAAGGCGGTGGCACCACACGGTCAAGGCGGGGACAGGCCACCTTATATCGATTGTAAAGTAGCGCTCTTGGATGCGGTGCTGCGGTTTCGATACAAGGCAAACAACACAGCCCGATCGAGATCATGAACGCTGCCTCACCAATAGATCGTATTCCACCGTCGCAGACCGACGAAACCACGCGGCAAATCCCGGTTGCCGGGAATCGCATGGACAGCACCGAATTGTTTCGCCTGTCGCGCGAAATTCTCATCACGCATGGCGGCGAGACCTACCGGCTGCGGCTGACCTCGCAGAATAAATTGATCCTGACGAAATAGGTTTGATGGACGTGCTGGGATTTTTGTCGCGCAAGACATTGAAACGGTTCCTGACCACAGCCCTGCCTGTCGCCGTGCTTGGCCTCCAGCCAGCCTCCGCGACCGACGCCGGGTCAAAACGTATCGTGTCCGTGGGCGGCGCCGTAACCGAGATTCTCTACGCGCTCGGTCTGCAGGACCAGATTGTCGGCGTGGACAGCACGAGCCTCTACCCGCACGAGGCGATCGCAACCAAGGCCAATGTCGGATATATGCGGCAGCTCTCGCCGGAAGGCGTCCTCGGCCTCGCGCCCGATCTGATCCTGGCGATCGAGGGTTCTGGCCCTGCTTCGACGCTGGACGTGTTGCGCCAGGCGAAAGTGCCGCTGACGATCATTCCTGATCGCTTCACCGAAGACGGCCTCATCAACAAGATCAAAATCGTCGCCCGGGAAATGAAGGTCGAAGCACGCGGCGAATGCCTGGCGTCAGCGGTCGCCGCCGACCTGACCGCTATCAAGCAGCTGCGCTCTCATATCGACCGCAAATCGCGGATCATGTTCGTGATGTCGCTACTCGACGGACGGGCGATGGCGGCCGGACGCAATACGGCGGCGGATGAAATTATCACGCTGGCCGGCGGCACCAACGCCATCGACGGTTATGACGGCTACAAGACCATCAGCGAGGAAGCCATCGTCGCGGCGAAGCCCGAAGTCATTCTCGCCATGCAACGCGGCAAGGATTCACTGAACGCGGACATGGTGTTCGCGAATCCGGCGTTCAAACTGACGCCCGCGTCGGCTACGAAATCCTTCATCGCCATGGACGGCCTCTATCTGCTTGGCTTCGGCCCACGTACAGCATCAGCCGCACACGATCTCGCGGCTGATCTCTATCCGTCGCTCGAAAAGGGCGAGCATTGGACCTCCCGTGTCGCCGTGGCCGATTGCCGGACGCGATGACCACCACATCAACAGGCGCAGCAAAGCTGCCGGTGCGATTGCGCCGGCCGCCAGCCGCGCTGACGCTTGTCCTACTGCTTGGCCTGCTTGTCGCCATCCTGCTGATATCCGCCACCATCGGCGCTGCGAATATTCCGTTTCACCGGTTGTGGCCTGCGCTCGGGATTGGTCCGGCCGATGCGTCCGTGATCGCGCGCGACAAGCTCGTGCTGTTTTCGATCCGCTTGCCGCGCCTCGCCTGCGCAGCGATGATCGGCGCCATGCTGGCAATGGCCGGGGCGATGATGCAAGGGCTGTTCCGCAACGCGCTAGCTGATCCGGCGCTGGTCGGCGTCTCCAGCGGCGGCGCATTTGCCGCCGCGCTTACGATTGTCATCGGGGACTCGCTGCTCGCCGGTCATCCCTACTTCAGTCTCGACCTGCTGCCCGTCGCAGCCTTCGCAGGCTCGCTCGCGACTACCTTCGCCCTCTATCGCATCGCAAGCTCCGCCGGACGCACCTCCGTCGCGATCTTCCTGCTGGCGGGCCTTGCCATCGCAGCGCTCGCCAATGCAGGGATCGGCCTTCTGGTGTTCGTCGCCGACGACCGCCAGTTGCGCGACATCACGTTCTGGCTGCTCGGCTCACTCAGCGGCGCGACCTGGACCAAGGCCGCCATACTCGCGCCCGTGCTGTTCGCCATGCTCATCGCGGCACCTATGTTGGCCCGCCCGCTCGATCTGCTGGTACTGGGCGAAGCCGAAGCGTTTCACGCCGGCGTCGCGGTGGAGCGGATCAAGCGGATCGCCATCGTGCTGATTTCGGCGATGACCGGCGCGTCCGTCGCGGTCTGCGGCGTGGTCGGCTTCGTCGGAATCATCGTGCCGCATCTGTTGCGAATCGCGATCGGGCCGGGACACCGCCTGCTTCTGCCCGCATCGGCCTTGCTCGGCGCCATCCTGATGGTTGCAGCCGACAGCTGCGCGCGCGTCATCGCCGCGCCCGCGGAAGTGCCAATCGGGATTCTGACGGCGGCGGTCGGCGCGCCGTTTTTCCTCGTTCTGCTGTTGCGCCAGCGCACTCTGGTGAGCCTGTGACGAACATGCTGAAACTTGAATCGGCCTGCTACCGGATCAAAGGCGCGCTGCTGCTCGATCATGTCAGCATCGACTTCCAACCGGGCAAGACCGTTGCCATCGTCGGCCCCAACGGTGCGGGAAAGTCCACACTGCTGCGCATTTTGTCCGGCGATCTCGGCCCGACCTCGGGGCACGTGCTGCTCGCGGACAAATCCATTGCCTCCTATACCCCGCGCGAGTTGGCGATGCGGCGTGCGGTGCTCTCGCAGCACATCCATGTCAGCTTTCCGTTCACGGTCGAGGAGATCGTGCGGATGGGCGGCGAAGCCGGAACGCTGGCCCAAACCGGCGAGTTGATCGAAGCGTTGCTGGCCGAGGTCGAACTGTCGGCCTTCAGGCACCGGGATTTTCCGACACTGTCAGGCGGCGAACAGCAACGCGCTCATTTCGCGCGCACGCTGCTACAGCTCACACTCGGTGAGCGGGCGCATGGCAAGGGCATACTGTTCCTAGATGAACCGACATCGAGCCTCGATCTGCGGCATCAGATCAAGCTGCTCGACCTCGCGCGTGCCAAGGCTCGGGCAGGCACGACGGTGATCGCGGTTCTGCACGATCTCAATCTTGCCGTACGCTTTGCGGATCGCATCGTCGTCCTGAAGAACGGCCGTATCGCAGCCGACGGACACCCAGCATCGAGCATCAATTCGGACGTTATGGAGCAGATCTTCGGCATCTCGACCGATATCCGGCGCACTGAGGATTCGCTGCCCTTCGTGCTCCAGCAGGATATGGCGATCTTCCAGCCCTCCCGGCAAAACCATTGAACGGCCTTGCCGGGGACGATCCGCCGCCTGCACTCCGATGAAGCGCCTCTGTTATTGTTTCTGGATGGAGACGTTCATTCCGCTCAGGTCGAAATCGAACTGAAGCCCCAATTGCTTGCCTTCGAGGGTGAGGATGACGCCTTTTGCGTTACGCATCTGAATGACGCGCACGCCGCCAATCACCGCCACGCCCGCACCAAGCGCCGTATAGACGCCCTCGATGTCGGTCGGCTGGTGCATGTTGCGAACGGTGCCGACGAAATCCGTCGAGGAACCGCCGAACGTCAGTCCTGCACTGATCCCGCCGATATGGAACGGATAGATCTGCTTGCGAAACTCCAGGATACCGGAGCCCGTCTGCGCGCCCACGAACCAGCCCGCCTTGAAGAATTTGAAGCGAACCGTCCCCGTCTCCGCGTAGGAGGGAGATGCCATCGCCGCAAACAATACGGCCAAGACTGCGATTCCGAGGACAGAGCGCGCCCTGAAAAGGTTGGAGATTCGAGCGCGGATTCCCCGAGCAGACCGTTGACCGTCATTCAGCATCGCGCGCCCCTCATCCCCTATTGGCAAAACACAAGTAGCCGGTATTCAGAATAGGCTGAGAATCAGAGCTTTGAAAGGCCTTGCCATCCCGTGACCCATGAAATCAACCTGCTTCCGCCATGGGCCGCGGATGGGACCTTTTTAAGAAACATTTAAACTCTGCATCGCGAGAACTATACTCGCGCCGACTGCGATCCATTGATGCACACCAGTCGTATTATCTTTGAGGGGACAACGTGACTGCATTTCTGGTGACGGGCGCGACCGGCATGTTGGGCGGCTATGTATCGAGCATGGCGGACGCGCGGGGTTACGAGACGATCGCTCCTCCCCGCTCGGAATGGGACTTGAGAAATCCGGGATCGATCGCTGCCCTCATCAAGAAAGTGAAGCCCGCCTACGTGCTGCACCTCGCAGCCAAAACGGATGTCGACGCGTGCGAGCGAGACCCGGCCAGCGCAGCGCAGATGAACGTCACCGCCACGGAAGAAATCGCAAAGGCAACTGCGGAGGTTGGAGGCTGGCTGGCTTATATTTCCACCGGCTGCGTTTTCGGCGGCGCAGGCAAACCGACCTACAACGAATTGGATTTGCCCTGTCCGGTTCATTATTACGGCCGCTCCAAGCTATGGGGCGAATACGCCGTCAACAAACATCTCCCCTTCAATCACCTGATCGTCCGTGCAGGCTGGATGATCGGAGGCGGCCCCGAGAAAGATCACAAATTCGTCGGGAAGATCATTTCGCAGATCCGAAACGGGGCAAGCGAGATCAAGGCCGTCGACGACAAGCATGGCACCATCACCGTGGCCAGAGATTTGGCGAACTTCCTGCTGGCATCGGCGAACGAAGGACGACGCGGTCTTGTTCACTTCGCCAGCAAAGGCCTTGCGACTCGATTCCAGATCGCGGCAGAAATAGCGAATGCGCTTCACTATCGTGGATCGTTGCTGCCCGTAACGTCGGATATGTTTCCGCTACCTGCGCCGCGGCCGACCTTCGAAGGACTTGAATCCGTCTATCTCACAGGCGAGAGCGGGAGCAACTATTTCGAGCGCTGGCAAGACGATCTCAGAAAGTACGTTTCGGAATTCTAGCCCGAAATTTCAGCACGGACAGAATATCCGCAGCGCCCGTTACAGGTCGTTCTCGGTTTTCAGTACATGCTGCAGATACAGGCCGTATCCGCTTTTGCGAAGCGGTGCGATAAGACGCGTAAACTGACCATCGTCGATCCATTTCTGCCGCCATGCGATCTCTTCCGGCGAAGCGATCTTGATACCCTGACGCTCTTCGAGCGTTGCAACGAACTGGCTGGCATCGAGAAGGGATTGATGCGTGCCGGCGTCGAACCAGGCGAATCCTCGGCCCATGATCTCGCCGTGGAGATTTCCGGCTTCGAGATAACGGCGATTGAGATCCGTAATCTCCAGTTCGCCTCGCACCGAGGGCTTCAGGTCGTGCGCATATTCAACCGCATGGCTGTCGTAGAAATACAGACCAACGATGGCATAATTCGATTTGGGCTGCTTCGGCTTTTCTTCAATCGCGGTCACGCGTCCCTGACGGTCGAAACTCGCAACGCCGTACCGTTCGGGATCCTGAACGTGGTAGGCAAAGACCGTGGCGCCATCGCTGCGTGTGTTTGCAGACTGGATGAGCCGCGTCAGGTCGTGGCCATAGAAAATGTTGTCGCCCAGCACCAGCGCCGATGGACTGTTACCTATGAATTTTTCGCCGATGATGAAGGCCTGTGCGAGTCCATCTGGAGATGGTTGAGGAGCGTAGCTGAGCGAAAGACCCCATTGGCTTCCATCACCAAGCAGCCGCTGGAACAACGGCAAATCCTGAGACGTCGAAATAATCAGAATCTCGCGAATACCGCTCAGCATCAGCGTCGACAACGGATAATAGATCATCGGCTTGTCGAAGACTGGCAGGAGCTGTTTCGAGACGACCTGTGTCGCAGGATGAAGCCTTGTGCCGGAGCCACCTGCGAGAATGATGCCTTTGCGGGTCATGCGATTGCGACTCCAAGCCGTTCGCCGCGATAGACGCCGGAGCGGATGCGTTCCCACCAATTGCGATTGGCCAAGTACCAGGCAACCGTCTGGCGCAGGCCCGACGCGAAGGTTTCACTGGGCCGCCATCCGAGCGATGCGTTGATCTTGTCGGCGTTGATGGCGTAACGGAAATCGTGTCCGGGCCGGTCCGTCACGAATGTAATCAGTTCCGCGTGCGGCGTGGATTTCGGCGACAGCTCATCCATCAGCGCGCAGATCGTCCGCACGACATCGATATTCTTCATCTCTGCGCCACCACCGACATTATAGGTGCTGCCGGGCTTACCTTCGCTAAGAATGAGGTCGAGCGCGGCGACATGATCCCCGACATACAGCCAGTCGCGGACATTCTCTCCACGTCCATAGACGGGAAGCGGCTGTTTCTCCAAGGCGTTCAGGATCGTCAGAGGGATCAGCTTCTCCGGAAACTGAAACGGGCCGTAATTGTTCGAGCAGTTGCTAATAATCGTCGGCAGGCCATAGGTGCGGTGCCAGGCACGAACGAGGTGATCCGAGGATGCCTTGGTGGCTGCGTAAGGCGAATTCGGCGCGTAGGGTGTTTCTTCCGTGAACGCGCCCTCGTCCCCCAGTTCTCCGTACACTTCATCCGTCGACACGTGATGAAACCGGAAACGCTCCTGACGCGCTCTGTCGAGTTCATTCCAATAGGCTCGCGCAACCTCGAGCAGCGCGTGCGTTCCCTGGATATTCGTGCGGATGAAAGCTGCAGCCCCGTCGATCGAGCGGTCGACATGGCTTTCCGCTGCCAGATGCATGACGGCATCAGGCCGGTATTCGCGAAAAATCCGGGCGATCAGGGGCTGATCGCAGATGTCGGCTTTGATGAAGTTGTAGTTCGGCGCCTCAGCGATGGAATTCAGCGAATCAAGATTGCCCGCATATGTCAGGGCATCGACGTTGACGACTTCGACTGACGATCGACCCGAGAAATGGCGAACGACTGCAGAGCCGATAAATCCTGCACCGCCGGTGACCAATAGCTTCATCGACCGTGTCCGTTAAAAGATTTGAGGAAGGTCGCGAAAGGCCGGCAACTTTCCATCCTTTTCGGAGAGATGGACCTCTGATTTGCTCGGCCAATCAATAGCAAGATCGCGATCGTTCCACAAAAGACCCCGATCATGCTCCGGAGAATAATAATTGCTGACCTTATAAATGACCTCGGTGTCTGGCTCCAACGTCATAAAGCCGTGGGCGAACCCGACCGGCACCAAAATCTGATTCCATGCGTCAGTGGAGATGACAGCGCTAACGTGCTGGCCATATGTGGGCGAACGGCGGCGAAGATCCACCGCGACGTCGAACACCGCCCCCCGCACAACGCGAACGAGCTTGTCCTGCGCGAACGGAGGAAGCTGGAAATGAAGCCCGCGCACGGTATGAACCACGGAGGACAGTGAGTGATTGTCCTGCACGAATTCGATATCGATACCGGCTTCGGCAAAATCCTTCCGGCTATAGGTTTCTGAAAAGAAGCCACGAAGGTCGCCGAATTTGCGCGTCTTGATGAGCTTGACGCCTTCCAAACCCAGATTTTGAATTTCTATCGCAGCACTTGCCAAAATTCGTCTATCGCCCGTGTGATTTGCGGTCTGAATGAGACCTAGAATAAGCTCGGCTCACACTAATGGACACCGGCGATTCATGAAAGCGGCGATTGTTCCGGGGGCACCGCCGTCATCGCTGCCTGACCGCAACAGACGGGATTTTCTGCAAGATTGAGCGAAATCAGCCCTGATGGCCACCCCGCCATGATCCGCCGGTCTTTTTATCCGCCAGCTTTGGCCAATACCGCATCAGCGGTTTCGGCGCTCGATTCACGCTGCTGCAACCGGAAAAAAACTGCATAGCGGCCGTTCCTGCGAAGCAGTTCATCATGAGGGCCCGATTCAACGACCACGCCGCCCTCGATCACGAGGATCCGGTCGGCATGTATGATCGTGTGAAGCCGATGCGCGATGACGATCGTGGTGCGGTCCTTGCAGAGATGCGCGATCGCCTCCTGTACAAATTTTTCCGACTCGGAATCCAGCGCCGCCGTGGCTTCGTCAAGCAGGATGATCGGCGCATCCTTGATCAGGGCGCGCGCAATGGCAACACGCTGCCGCTGCCCACCCGAAAGTTGGGTGCCGTGCTCACCGACCGGCGTGTCATAGCCGAGCGGAAAGCTCGAGATAAAATCATGCGCATAGGCCGCCTTCGCCGCCGTCACGATGTCATCCTGCGTTGCGCCGGCTTTTCCGAAAGCGATGTTCTCGCGGATCGTGCCCCGAAACAGATAAACGTCCTGCCCGACATAGGCTGTCTGCCGGCGAAGCGAGTTCCGCGAGCACTTCGAGATATTCTGATCGTCGATCATCACCGCGCCCTCGCCGGGCTCGTAGAACCGGAGAAGAAGCGACAGGATCGTCGACTTTCCGCCGCCCGATGGGCCAACCAGTGCGGTGACTTGGCCCGGCTCCGCAACGAAATCCATCGACTTCAATACCGGCTCTTTCGGACGGTAGGCGAACGTCACATCGCGAAACTCGATCTGCGACCGCGTAAGCTTCAGCGCGGGCTTGTCTCTGTCATCCGGCTCCGACGCCGGCCTGTCGATAATGTCGAGCAGCATCCGCGCACCGACCATCAGCCCGCTCAGATCTATATTGAGACGGGCCAAGCGCTTCGCCGGCTCATAAGCCAACAGGAAGGCGGTGATGAAAGAGATGAACTCTCCCGGCGCGGCGTTCGTGGCGATGACGCGATAGCCGCCATACATCAGCGCACCGGCAATCGCGATGCCGCCCAGCATCTCCATCAGCGGAGCGGAACTGTTGGCGACCTTCGCCATCCTGTTTGCGCGCGCTTCCAGTTCCGCGACGCTCCCGTCGACCCGTCGCTGCATCGCCTCCTCGAGGGTGAAGGCCTTCACGGTACGGATGCCCTGAAGCGCCTCCTGAACGGCTTCCATGATAAAGGCGCCGCTGGTGAACTGACCTGACGCGATCTGCCTGATCAGGCGCACGAGCTTGCGAACGAACAGGAACATCGGCGGCGCGATGACGAGGCTGAGCAGCGACAGCAGGGGATCCTGCGTCACCATCACGATCACAAGCCCGATCAGCGTCAGGAGGTCACGTCCAGCAGTCGTAATCAGCAACGACAGGATTTGCGTAATGGAGGCCGCACCGACCACAAGTCTGTTCAGATGATCTGACGAATGGGATTGCGAGAAAAAGCCGACGCTTTCCTGCATCAATTTTGCAAACAGCTTCCGCTGATTGTTGGCGAGAATGGCATTGCTGATTCGCGACAGGATAACCGCCTGCCAGTACGTCGCGATTCCCTTGGCCGTGAAAAGACAGATCACGATCGCCGACAACGTCATGATGCCGCTGACGTTGCGATAGACATAGGCTTCGTTGATGACCTTGCCGAATAAATAGGCCGAGCCGGCGCTTGCCGCAGAGCCGATCGCCATCAGGACAAACACAACCACATAGCGCCGCCAGTACACGCGCCCCTGTTCAGTCACCAATCGCTTGATAAGCTGAAACATTCCGTAGGGATCATTTGTGATCTTCGAGGAAGATCGCGCCATAAATTGTCCGATCGAATGCAGCGGCTCGTTTCATTGCCCGTTGCAGCGCCGGTTTTCAAGACAAACAGGCGGAAATTTCGCAAGGAATCCCGGCCTGCGAACCGTTGTGGCCGCCCATCCGACCATTCGCGACCGAGACAACCAGACGCGCGAGAATATCGGCGACAAGGTTCTTTCTCGCCTTCTTCTTGAATCTCGCGACCGACGTGGCCGCGATAGATCTGTGTAGAAAGCTGCCCACCGACGCCCCGACATCGACGCGGAAGCAGTACGCCGCGCGCCCAAAGATTCCCCGCCCTCTACAAAAATACCAGACGGGAGCGGTATCAGGCGCTAAAACATTTTTAAAACATGGCATTTTCAGGCATGGGCAATCCACCGCTCCTTTGAGGCCTTTATTTGAGTCCTTTGTCGAGGCCCATTCTCCTGCGGCGAAGATCGACAGGCGGCGTTCCATATTTTTATTATGACCCATTTCCCAAATAGCTTATGTTTGAATCACGAAACCTGCCGGGATGGCGATGCTTTTTTCTCATTCTCATTTGAAATATCGACTCGATACCGAGCCGTCTGTTCTGGCCCTTTCGTCGGACACCGAACTGAATGAGATTCGCGTCCGGCCGTTTCTTGCAGCCCTCCTTGCCCGCGGCGTGATCTCCGACTTTCAGTTTGCGGACCGCAAGATGAACTTGACGGGGTGGCACAAGGACTTTGCCTTCACCCACATCTGGTGTCATCGCAACGTATCGACTGCGCAATATCGCTTCTTGCGAAAGCATCAGCATGTTCCGATCATTTACGATATCGACGACCTCCTGACCGCAGTCCCCGATTTCGTCAAAAACAGGCCGCATGTCGTCGAACGCATCCGCTGGTGCCTCGAGAACGCGCAAGTCGTCACCACGTCCACGGACGCGCTCAGATCGCACCTGCTGTGCGACCAGCACTCAACCGACAAAATCATAACCCTGAGAAACGGCCATCTGGGCCATGAACCGCCACCTCGGATGATTCAAAAGAAGATCATCTGGACGTCGGGCGATCACCCGTTCATGTTGCGCAAAAGCCCTGAATTCACCGGCAAGCTCGCGAACATCGCCAATCACCATGATTACGAGGTGATCTTCATCGGCCGCTTCAATCCCGCCATGGGGCAGCAGTTCAAGCGTTGGCGATACATTCAACGGCTGGACGTCAATTCCTATCGGGAATTCCTGCGATCCTTTGGCGGATCGATCGGGCTCGCCCCATTGCCGTCAGGCTTGTCGACGCACAATCAACAATTCTTCGACGCCAAGTCGGACATCAAGCTGCTCGATTACATCTCGAACGGCCTTGTACCGATCTGCACGAGCACGCCACCCTATGCCAACTCGGAGCTCTACGTGCCGGAGCTCGGTGCGGACGACCCAGACGGACTTCTGCGCAAACTCGATCTCTGCATCCAGGATCATGCGGGCTGGCTCGAACGGATGGATATGAGATTCCATCGCAATGGCGCGCTGGACGAGCGGCGGTACAACAACCTCTCACGGAAACTGGACGTCATCTTCACACGACATGAAGATGACGTCGCAAGCAAACCCGGCCCATCGCCAGCCGCGGCAGCGCTCAGTCGTTGAAGTAACGCCCCTCCTTCACCTCCGCGACGTAACCCGCGCGAATGGCGAAGTCCCCGAAATGCTCACCATTCTTGCGCTCGCGCGCGAAATGACCGAGCACCTTGTCCAGCGCCTCCAGAATCGCTGGCTCGCCGACGTTTTCGAGATACATCTTGTTCAGACGCTCGCCGTGGAATCCGCCACCGAGATAGAGATTGTATTTGCCCGGCGCACGCCCGGTCAGCGCGATCTCGGCGATATAGGGCCGCGCGCAGCCGTTCGGGCACCCAGTCATGCGGATCGTGATCGGCTCGTCCTTGAGGCCGTGCGCATCGAGCAACGTCTCGATCTTGGTGATAAGGTCAGGCAAGTAGCGTTCGCTTTCAGCCATCGCGAGAGCGCAGGTCGGCAACGCCACGCACGCCATCGAGTTAAGCCGCAGCTTGCTGCGAGTCTCGAACTCGTCGAGCTTGTACTCCTTCATCACCGCTTCGATCGCGGACCGATCCTCCGGAGCGATGTCGGCGATGGTGAGGTTCTGATTCGGCGTCAGCAGGAAATGGCCTTTGTGAATGCGGGCCACCTCGCGCAGTCCATCCATCAGCGGATAGCCCGGCCGGTTGATGACGCGGCCGTTCTGAATGAACAACGTGCAATGCAGACGGCCATCCTCGCCGGTGATCCAGCCGAGCGGATCGCCGTTCGAGGTGAAAGTATAGGGTTTCGCCGGAGCGAGGTCGAAGCCGAGCCTGTTCTCGATCTCGCCCTTGATCCAGTCGAGGCCTTTGTCATCGATGGTGTACTTGAAGCGCGCATGTAGGCGGTCGGTGCGGTCGCCATAATCGCGCTGCACCGACATCACCGCGTCGATCGCCGGGATCACCTTGCCGGCATCGACATAGCCGATCACGCTCGCGAGCCGCGGATATGTCTTCGGGGCCTGGTCAGTACGGCCGAGGCCGCCGCCAATGGCAACGTTGAAGCCCTTGAGCTTGCCGCGTTCGACGATGGCGATGAAGCCCAGATCCTGCGAGTAGACATCGATATCGTTGCTCGGAGGAATCGCGAAACCGATCTTGAACTTGCGCGGCATATAGGTGCGCCCATAGAACGGCTCCTCGCTGCCGTCCGGCACCGACTTGACGGTGGAGGGATCACGCTCCTCCTCGTACCAGATCTCGCGATAGGCGCCGGTACGATGCAGGGCATGCTCGCTCGCCTGCTTGGCGAGGGCGTAGACGTCGGCATGCGCCTTCGAGACCAACGGGTTCACTGTGGCCATCACGCCGCGGGTGTCGTCGCCGCAGGCCGCCTTGGTGTCGAGCAGCACTTCGCGCAGCCCCTGCAACGCCGGGCGCAGATTATGCTTGAGTACGTGATGAAGTTGGAAAGTCTGTCGCGTGGTCAGGCGCACCGTATCGCCGCCATAGGCGCGGCCGAGTTCGTCGAGCTTGAGCCACTGACTCGGGCTGCAAACGCCGCCCGGCAGGCGCACGCGCGCCATGAACGAAAAAGCGGGCTCCAATTTTTGACGGCGGCGCTCGTCGCGAATGTCACGGTCATCCTGCTGATAGATGCCGTGAAATTTCATCAGCTTGTTGTCGCTCGGATCGACCGACAGCGTGATCGGATCCGCAAGACTCTTCGCGATCGTGCCGCGCAGCTGATCGCTGTTGGCCTTCAGCGTCTCATCGGGGCCGAGCTTGTCGAGCGGTTGCGACCGATCGCGACTGCGATCAACTTGAACTTTCACATCCATCACATGCGCCTTCAGTAAACGTCGAGCAGATAGCGGCGGTCGCGCTGCAACTCGGTGAGATATTCATTGGCGGCTTCGCGGCTCAGTCCGCCGTGGGTTTCGACGATGGCGGCGAGCGCCGCATGCACGTCGGGCGCCATGTGCGCGGCATCGCCACAGACATAGACCTGCGCGCCCTCTTCAAGCCACGCATAAACATCGTGGCCCTGCTCGCGCAGACGATCCTGGACGTAGACCTTGTTCGCGCCGTCGCGGGAGAAGGCGACATCCATGCGGCTCAGTGCGCCGCTCTTGAGCAGAGCCTGCCATTCCACTTGATAAAGGAAGTCGCTGCGGAAATTACGTTCCCCAAAAAACAGCCAGGAGCGTCCCGATGCCGCCTCTGCCTCGCGCTGTTGCATGAAGGCGCGGTAGGGCGCGACGCCCGTGCCGGCGCCGATCATGATGATCGGAACATCATTCGCCGGCAGATGGAAATGCGCGCTCGGCTGGATATAGACCGGCAGCGTGGCATCCTCACCCGTCAGAGAGGCCAGATAGCCTGAGGCTACACCCGCGCGCGGCGCGTCGTGCAGATTGTAGCGTACGGTGCTGACCGTGAGATGGACCTCGTCCGGCGCGGCCGTGAGGCTCGATGCGATCGAATAGAGCCGCGGCTGCAGCGGACGCAGGCCCGCGAGCAGCGTTGCAGGCTCGATGCCCGACGCCGGGAAGCGGTTCACGATGTCCATAACATGATGATTGTGCAGGAACGCAGTGCGCGCCGCGCCCTCCTCAGGACTGCGCAGCCGCTCCAGCTCAGATGCGCCGGTGACGGCGGCCCAGTGGTCGAGGAAGCGCGGAGTCGCCGCCGTGATCTCGAAGGTGCTGCCGAGCGCTTCATGCAGCGGCAAGGTCTGCTGCTTCACCGTCACGGGCGTATCGGCGTTCAGTTTGAGTTTCTCGATCAGGGTCGAGACCAGCGCCGGATCGTTGCGCGGCACCACACCGAGCGCATCGCCCGGCTGATAGGTGAGACCCGAATCGGCGAGCGACAATTCGATATGCCGCGTCTCCTTGCTGGAGTTGCGCCCCGTCAGCACGATGTTATCGATCACGCTTGCGGTAAACGGATTCTTCTTATCAAAAGATGCCGCTTGCGCAGGAGCAACGGCAGGCGAGCCCCCCGCCGGGGCAACGGTGGATACCTGCGCGGCTGGCGCAAGACGACGCAGCACGTCGGTGTGCCATGCTGAAGCTGGCTCTTCGTAATCGACGTCGCAATCGACGCGTTCGGCGATACGCTGGGCGCCCAGCTCTTCGAGACGGCGATCGATGCGCTTGCCGGCCTCGCAATATTTCTCATAGGTGGAATCGCCGAGCGCCAGCACCGCGAAGCGCAGTTGCGGCAGCTTCGGCGCCTTGCGGCTTTCCAGAAACTCGAAGAAGCCGACGCCAGCCTGCGGCGGGTCACCCTCGCCGTGGGTCGAGGTGATGACGACGAGATCCTCCTCGTCCTTCAGGGCGCGCACCTTGTAGTCAGCCATGCTGGCGGCGCTGGCATTGATGCCCTGTGCCTTGGCATCCTGCGCGAGCGCCTTGGCGAGCGCGGCGCTGTTGCCGGTTTCGCTGGCGTAAAGAACGGTCAAGGTCCGGCTGGCCGCCGCAGGCGCGGGCGTCGCAACCGCCGGCGGCTCGGCCAAGGCCGTTCCACCGCGAGTTCCGAGGCGGAAAGAATCGCTGACTCCGGAAAAATAACCGCTGATCCAGGTCGCCTGCTCAGGCGACAGGGTGGTCGCCAGCGAGCTGATCTGCTGCCACTGGTCTTCGGAAAGGGCCGGGCCGGGGAATACTTTTGTCATCGCAACCTTGCTCTCGATGCAGCACGAACCCGTCGGCTCGCGGAGGCGTCTGTCGTCTCGAAAAGCCGCTGCAGGACCGCTCGCCTGCGCGCCATTTCGGCGAAGGACAACGCCGTTGTGCATCTTCATATGGGGCAATGCAAACGCGAGACGAGGTTTGGCGGCGATCGCAAAAAATCAAGTTATGCTTGCGAGAGAAGGCCTTTTTGCAACGACACGATGGAAGAAAACGTCCTTACTGCGCCCCAGACCGCAGCGAGAATATCCTTCTGTCGGAACCCGGCATTGACCCTTCCGCACCATCGAAAAAATTTTTTTGAGAGGCTGCAAAACGCGGGCGGCGCTTCCCGATTTCCGGAATTTCCGTGGCGGATCTGCGCAAGGACGCTGTCCCTTAAGCCCAGACCCCACTCCTCCGGCCCGAACCGAGAAAGCCATCGCCGCCGCCCTTGATCCAGAGACGGATCGACGCGTCCGGCCAATGCTGAGCCGGTAACCATCCGGGCGATTTTCCCGCCTCAAGCCGCTGGAAAAAGCTGGAACGAACAAGGGTTGCCGATGTTAGTAAGGCCAGCGCGGCTTCCAGGAAGCCCCGTCGTTCAAGGGGTCTTTTTGAGGGTCATGGAATTCTCCGACCGTTCCGCCGCATCCCAGATAGAAGATGGCCGTTACCGCCTGCTGGTCGAAGCAGTGACGGACTACGCCATCTATATGCTCGACCCCAGCGGCATCATCACGAGCTGGAATCCCGGCGCCGAGCGCTTCAAGGGCTACTCGGCGAGCGAGATCATCGGCCGGCATTTTTCCTGCTTCTACCCTGAAGCCGAGCGTAATGACGGTCTGCCCGAGCGAGCGCTGGAGACGGCGCGCCGCGAAGGCAAGTTCGAGAGCGAAGGCTGGCGCGTCCGCAAGGACGGCACGCTGTTCTGGGCTTTCGTCATCATCGATCCGATCCGGGCGCCCGACGGCAGCGTGGTCGGCTACGCCAAGATCACCCGCGATCTCACCGAGCGCCGCAACGCGCAGATCAATCTGGATCAGCACCGCGAGGCGCTGCTGCACTCGCAGAAGATGGAAGCCATCGGCCAGCTCACCGGCGGCATCGCGCACGATTTCAACAATCTGCTGATGGCAGTGATGGGCAGCCTCGAATTGATGCGCAAACGGCTGCCGGACGATCCCAAGCTCCACACCCTGCTCGAGAACGCCATGCAGGGCGCGCGGCGCGGCTCGACGCTGACTCAGCGCATGCTCGCCTTCGCACGCCGGCAGGACCTCGTGCAGGCCGCGATCGATATTCCCAATCTGATCCGCGGCATGACCGAACTGCTGCAGCGGTCACTCGGCCCGTCCATCGATATCCAGACGCAGTTTCCGCTAGCCATCGCACCGGCACTGACGGACGCCAATCAACTCGAAATGGCACTGCTCAATCTTGCAGTGAACGCCCGCGACGCCATGCCGGATGGCGGCCGGATCGTGATCGCCGCGCGCGAGGAAGACATTCCTGAGGAAAACAAGCTGGCGCTCTCACCGGGACGCTATGTCTGCCTCAGCGTCGAGGACGGCGGCAGCGGCATGGATGCGGACACGCTGCGCCGCGCAGCCGAACCGTTCTTCACCACCAAGGGCCCGGGCAAGGGTACCGGTCTCGGCCTTTCGATGGTGCATGGCCTGACCGAACAATGCGGCGGCCGTTTCGTATTGCAAAGCGCCACCGGCAAGGGCACCACCGCCGAATTGTGGCTGCCGGTCGCTACATCGACACTCTCGGCCACACAACAAACGTCGCAGATCACCCGGGTTGCCCCCGGGCAGGAATCGATGGTCGTGCTCGCGGTCGATGACGACACGCTGGTACTGACCAATACCATCGCGATGCTGGAGGACCTCGGCCATATCGGGGTTGCCGCCTCCTCGGCGCAGGAAGCGCTCGATATTTTGCGCAACCATGACGGCATCGACCTCGTCATCACCGATCAGGCGATGCCGCACACGACCGGCCTGCAACTGATCCAGGCCATCCGGGCACAGTGGCCCGCACTTCCCGTGATTCTCGCAACCGGCTACGCCGAACTCGAACCCGGCGCGGGCGACGACGTGGCGAAACTGGCAAAGCCTTTCACCCAGGTCGAACTGAGACGTGAGATCATGGAAGCGGGCGGTTACGTCCCGCGTAATGATGCGAGCAAGGAAGCGGCGCAGATTCTGCCATTCCGGCAGGGCGCTGCGTCCTGATATGTGGCCGGCAATTCCCGCTTGCCTTCAGGCGCGAGAATGCAACAATCGCGGCATGATGAAATCCGGTCTCATCTCACGCTCCGCCATGCTCGCGTGCTGCGTCACACTCGCGATCAACGCCGCCCTGCCCTCACTCACGATGGCGCAGCAGAACGCACCGCTGCGGCCATTCACCTCGACACTGTCGAACACAGCGCCGCTCGCATTCGGCATGGACACTGAAAGCGCGGCTGCGGCACTTGGCACGCCTCTGACTTATGTGCGCGGATCGCCCGGCAACGAGACCTTCGTGGTTATCCGCATGGTCAATGGCGAGGGTTTTCTGTTTCGCAAAGACCCGCTCTATCTGCAATTCCGCCACGGCCGCCTCACCGGATGGAAGGGCGACTGGAGCCGCGACTGGCTTGGTAAATCGCCGCTGTTTTAAAACCAGCGCTCGCCGACGAGGATGGTATCGCCCGGCTTGAGCGTGGTCGCGAGCGGCACGGTCGCGGTGAGCGGCCCTGCGGGGTAAGTTCGCGTCAGCTTGACATCATGCCGCTGCGCACGCGGCGTAAAGCCCCCGGCGATCGCCACCGCGCTCTCCGCCGTCATGTTCGGCACATAGGGATACTGACCCGGTGCTGTGACCTCGCCGAGAATGAAGAACGGCCGATAGGCTTCGATCTCCACCGCCACATAAGGCTCGCGGATATAGCCATGCTTCAGGCGCGCGGTGATGACGCCTGCAAGTTCGGCAGGTGACAGTCCCTTTGCGCGCACACCACCGATCAGAGGCATGGTGATGGAGCCACCGGCATCGACCGCATAGGTGTTGGTCAGCCCCTCCTGACCAAAGACGACGATGCGCAACTTGTCGCCGGCATCCAATCGGTAAGGTCCTTCCGTCGCGGCATAAGCGTTGGCGACGGTCGCAGGCATCGCCGCGTTCGCGGACATCGCAGCCGGCGCACAGCGCGGCGGCGCGCAAGGCGCAGTCTTGTAGATCAGCGCGTCGAGATCGGCACGCGGGGCCACGACCGGAGGCGCAGCAGTACGCATGCAGCCCGACACCGCGAGCGCAAGCAGACCAACACCAATCAATGACACGCGAAACGGGCGCACCAAACGCTCCGGGCTTGCCCTTTCTCAAGAAAGGGTTTGTCCCGGTGTGCAGCATTTATGGTTAACAAAGGGTAAGTGACGCGACATCGGCGCTTTCCCGGGCGGGAAAGCGCCCTCTTCTCAGGCCGTGATACCGGTACCGATCTGGCAGGAGACGCCGGTACCGCCGAGGCCGCAATAGCCTGCGGGATTCTTGGCGAGGTACTGCTGATGATAGTCCTCAGCGAAATAGAAGTGCTCCAGCGGCGCGATCTCCGTCGAAATCGCTGCATAACCCTTCTCCGCCAGCGCTTTTTCATAGGCGGCCTTTGACGCGAGCGCCGCCGTCATTTGCGCATCGCTGGTCGTATAGATCGCCGAACGATACTGGGTCCCGATATCGTTGCCCTGACGCATGCCCTGCGTCGGATCGTGGTTTTCCCAGAAGGTTTTCAAGAGCGTCTCATGGGAAATCTTCGCCGGATCGAACACCACGAGCACCGCTTCGGTGTGCCCTGTCATGCCGCTGCAGGCTTCTTCATACGTCGGATTGGGCGTGACGCCACCGGCATATCCGACCGCGGTGACATAGACCGCATCGCCGAGCTCCCAGAACTTGCGTTCAGCGCCCCAGAAGCAGCCGAGCCCGAACACCGCGCTTTCCAGCCCTGCGGGATAAGGCCCTTTCAGCGCATGGCCGTTGACGAAATGGGTGCGCGCTGTCGGGATCGGCGTCGGCCGCCCGGGCAGAGCCTCGGCGGCGGTCGGAATGGCAAGCGGCTTGCGGGAAAAGAACATGGCGGTCTCCTGCGCTGTGACGAGGATATAGGTACTACGCAGGCGACGGCGAGAGGTTACGTCCGCTCAGTCACGCCCATAGCCGATCAGCGGCTTGGCCGGGCGGCACAGCACCAGCAGCGCGATGCCGAGAACACCGAGCACCACGCAGGTCGGCTGATGCAGCAGAACCTTGACGACGTGGTCCCAGAGGAAGGCCGACGTCTCCTCGACTTTCGCCTGAAAGGCCCGCTGGCTCGCCTGATTGATATCGTTCCAGAAGTCGCCGAGGCGGGTCAGGCGCAGGGTCTGATCGGCGATCGAGCGCGCGCCGTCATAGACCAGAAAGATGAAAGCCCCCGCCAGCAGCAGCAGACCGATGAGGCGAAACAGACCGCGGATCATGAGCCCCCCTTGCCAAGACGAAGCGGCAATACCGGGCAAAGCCATAAAATTCAACCAAATCCGCCCGCTTTTCCTCGAATCCAGGCTGTTCCAGGGCCTGCGAAGTCGTTGACGGTCGAAAGTTGCGCCCTTATAAGGGGCCCCAACCTGGCGGCGGAGAAATCCGGCCGCCGCTGTTCTTTGAGGCACGCCTCATTTGTCTGACCAACGGTCTGACAGGCGCAGGCTTCCGGGACGCGGAACATCAACACTATCGCATCGGCCGCGTGGCCGAGCACGACCAGCCCGGCCTCTTTAACGGAGCGCCGCCGAAGGACGCAAAGAGACCATGGCCAATACCACCTCCGCCAAGAAGGCGACCCGCAAGATTGCCCGTCGCACCGCGATTAACAAATCCCGCCGCACCCAGATGCGCGGATCGGTTCGTCTGGTCGAGACCGCGATCCAGAAGGGCGACCGCGCCGCGGCCGTCGAGGCGATGAAGCAGGCCGAGCCGCAGCTCATGCGCGCCGCCCAGCGCAACATCATTCACAAGAACAACGCGAGCCGGAAGGTGTCGCGCCTCACCGCGCAGATCGCCAAGCTCGCGAAGTAACCAAGTCAACCATTCCTGCTTCAGCAGAATGGATCGAAGGCCCGGCATCGCCGGGCCTTTTTGTTTTTCGGGTTGGTCTCTTCGGATCGTTGTTTTCTTCGAACTGCGCGTCGCCCTGCACACCACCGCCATGCGGCGGCTCGTCACACATCGCAACGCAGCGCGCAAAAAGCAGACACTTACACCTCGCACATGCGCACCGCATCTGCGCGGCAGCACGGTTTCGCGCTGTCAATAGCTTCACCTCACACGCACAGCCGCGCACCGAAAGTTACCCTGCTGCAATGAACAGAAATTAGCGCGACTCGATAATCACTTATCGGCATAGCGTGACAGACCACTTTGAAAGCACGGCGGCGCTCAGGTGAATCGTAAATGATTTATGAATTTTTTTTGGCGCGCCCGGCTTTTGTGACAGTGGATGACGCCTGCGAATCTATGCGGAGATTCAAAAAGTTGGCGAAGCGCATCGCGACCTTCACCGACATCGCGCGCACGCCGCGCTGGTTTTTTCGTCACGCGCTGAAAATCATTCCGTTGCGGGAAGTTTAGCCTCGTGTATCTCTTAACCCGTCGCGGCGCCCCGCGACTGATCGGATCGAACGGTCTTTGAAGCAAAGAACTGTCGAACGAAAGGTCAAGGGCGGACGTGCAGATCAAGGTGCAGGTTAGCGACGCTTCCTCAGCGATGACGGAGAACTCGACTCACACGGTTTGTGAGATTGGCTTGCTATGTCGAATTCGTCTTCCTCGCACCGGGTCACCGGGACGGGAGAAAAGCCGGAGCACAGAGCAGCCGCCTTCGTCGACGCAGGGGATGCAGAGGAACGTAGGGCAAGCGGGTCAAGACGGCAAAGCCAGAAGGCGTTAGGCGCCAGGCAACCGCGATTTAAAAACTGGAATGACACGAGCTCGCTGCGACCCACGCAGTGAGAGGGGGAGTACTATGCCTTTCGAGACGTCCTTCGACATCGGTCTTCGCTCCACAATGGCAGACTCTGCGACGGCAACTGGCTCCGCTGAAAGGCACCCCACGCGCACCCTGCGCTACTGCGTGCTGCGCCCGCCCAGTCCGCATTTAACTCCGCGCTGACTTTCCCGCTTTCGTCCCCGAATTCAGTGACCGCCGCCGGTGCGTTCGCGCCGAACGCGGAGCTGTCTTCGACGGAGCGCCAAGGAAGCATTTTATTCGCCAAACCAACCAGAAACTTCAAACGAGAAAAGCAAACGAAATGGCAATCGCTGAAGGCATCGAACAGGATCGTTGGACCCGAGTGAAGGGGCGGCTGCGCTCCACGGTGGGAGAGGATGTTTATTCGAGCTGGTTCGCGCGCATGGATCTCGAGCGCGTCGGTGGAGAGAGCGTGCATCTGTCGGTGCCGACACGCTTTCTCAAGAGCTGGATCCAGACCCATTATGCCGACCGGGTGCTGAGCTGCTGGCAGGCGGAGTTGCCGGAAGTGAGCCGGGTCGATCTCACCGTGCGCACGCCAGTCCGCGCGCCGGTCGTCACCAAGGACGTCAAGGCGAGCGTCGAGGAACGGCTGAGCGAGCACGAGCATCGCGGTCCTTCGGAATTGCGCGCGGTCGCGACCGTGCCGGTATCGGCCAGCCATGAGGCGCTCGGTGGCTCGCCGCTCGATCCGCGTCTGACATTTGCAACTTTCGTCGGCGGCCGCTCCAACACCCTGGCACTCGCCGCCGCACGTCAGGTGGCCGAAGGCCGCCGCGGCGACAATGTGATGTTCAACCCTCTCTACATTCACGCCGGCGTCGGCCTCGGCAAAACCCACCTGCTGCAGGCGGTGACCTGGGCCGGCAATTCCGCCGACCGCAAGGTGCTCTATCTCACCGCGGAAAAATTCATGTACGGCTTCGTCGCCGCACTGAAGACGCAGACCGCACTGGCCTTCAAGGAAGCGCTGCGCGGCATCGACGTGCTCGTAATCGACGATCTGCAGTTCCTGCAGGGCAAATCCACCCAGGCCGAATTCTGCCATACACTCAACGCGCTGATCGATGCCGGCCGTCAGGTGGTGATCGCCGCCGACCGTCCGCCGTCCGATCTGGAGAGCCTCGACGATCGCGTCCGTTCGCGCCTCGCAGGCGGACTCGTGGTCGAGATGGGCGCGCTTGGCGAAGAGCTGCGCCTCGAAATCCTCAAGTCGCGTGTCTCGGCTGCCCGTGTGCATCATGCGAGCTTCGACGTGCCGTTGCCGGTGCTCGATTATCTCGCAAAGGCCATCACCCATAACGGCCGCGACCTCGAAGGCGCGATCAACCGCCTGCTCGCCCACTCCAAGCTCAACTCCACGCCGGTGACGCTGGAAATGGCGGAGCGCGAAGTCCGCGACCTGATCCGCCCGCAGGAGCCGCGCCGCGTCAAGATCGAGGACATCCAGCGCGTCGTCGCACGGCAGTACAATGTCAGCCGCTCCGATCTCCTTTCCTCGCGCCGCACCGCCAATGTGGTGCGCCCGCGGCAGGTCGCGATGTATCTCGCCAAGACGCTGACGCTGCGCTCCCTCCCGGAGATCGGACGCCGGTTCGGCGGCCGCGACCATACCACCGTGCTGCACGCGGTGCGCAAGATCGAAACGCTCGTCTCCAAGGATGTGACGTTGTCCGACGAGGTCGAACTGCTGAAGCGGCAACTCCAGGAATAACGGAAATCCAGCCGTTAAATCGGCCGGCTCTCTCTTGCGCTGTGCCGCCAATCACGGCACCTTAACCGCCCCGCGACGGGGGCCGGGCACATCGCCCTGGTCCCCTTGCGGTGTCATGACCGGCGCGCCCACGGGGCTGCCCGGTTTCCCAACGATCGATGGCGGAGTGTCATGAAAGTTACGGTCGAGCGCGCGCAACTGTTGAAGTCTCTGGGACACGTTCACCGCGTGGTCGAACGGCGCAACACCATTCCGATCCTCGGCAACGTCCTGATCCGCGCCGATAGCGCCCGGCTGAGCCTGAAGGCGACCGATCTCGACCTCGAAGTCACCGAAACGCTACCGGCGGAAGTTGCCACCGGCGGCTCCACCACCGTGCCCGCGCACATGTTCTACGACATCGTACGCAAGCTGCCCGACGGCTCCCAGATCGTGCTGGAAAGCGACGGCGAACGCGCAATGCTCGCGATCCGCGCCGGGCGTTCGCGCTTCACCTTGCAGACGCTGCCGGAGAGCGACTTCCCCGATCTCGCCGCGGGCGAGATGACCCATTCGTTCACACTCACCGCCGCCGACGTGAAACGCCTGATCGACCGCACGCAATTCGCGATCTCGACGGAAGAGACACGCTACTATCTCAACGGCATCTATCTGCATGCCGCAGGCTCGGCCAAGGAGCAGACGCTGCGCGCGGTCGCAACCGACGGCCATCGCCTCGCGCAATTCGACCTGCCGTTGCCCAAGAGCGCCGTCGGAATGCCGGGCGTCATCGTGCCGCGCAAGACCGTCGGCGAAGTGCAGCGCCTGATCGAGGACACCGAGGCCGAGATTTCGATTGAGCTGTCGCAGGGCAAGATCCGCTTCACGCTCTCCAATGTGGTGCTGACCTCGAAGCTGATCGACGGCACCTTCCCCGATTACGGCCGCGTCATTCCGCAGAACAACGAGAAGGAACTCGTCGTCGACAAGCGCGACTTCGAGGCCGCCGTCGATCGCGTCTCCACCATCTCGAGCGAACGCGGCCGCGCCGTGAAGCTCGCGCTGTCGGCAGGCAAGCTCGTGCTGTCGGTGGTCAATCCGGATTCCGGCAGCGCCACCGAAGAGCTTGAGGTTGACTATGCCTCCGATCCGCTCGATATCGGCTTCAACTCGCGCTATCTGCTCGACATCGCAGCCCAGATCCAGGGCGACGCCGCAGTGCTCAAGCTCGCCGATCCCGGCTCGCCGACGCTCATCCAGGACAAGGCCAACCGCGACGCGCTCTACGTGCTGATGCCGATGCGGGTGTGAAGGCTGTTGCCTTCACTCGCGCTCTTTACTCGGCCATAGCCGTTCGAAGAACGGCGTTGCTACGCTCGCCTATGTGCCGGGCATCTACGTCTTTGCCATTCGATGTCTGGGAAGTATTCAAGACGTGGATGGCCGGGACACGCCGGGCCATGACGAACATAAGTTACCCATGATCCTCTCCCGCATCCTGCGCCTCAGCCTCACGCAATTCCGCAGCTATCGCGCGGCAAGCGTTGCGCCGCGCGGCGATCTCGTCGTGCTGGTCGGCCCGAACGGCGCAGGGAAAACCAACTGCCTCGAGGCGATCTCGCTGCTCGCGCCGGGACGCGGATTGCGCCGCGCGCGTTTCGAGGACATCGCCAACCGCACGGGCGACGGCTCCTGGGCCGTCGCGGCGGAGGTCGAAGGTGCAGGCGGGCTTGCCACGCTCGGCACCGGCATCGACGCCCCCACAGGCGAGGGCACCTCGCCGCGCCGCGTTCGCGTCGATCGTGAAGCCGTGTCCTCCGCAAGCGCCTTCGGCGAGCATTTACGCATGGTGTGGCTCACACCGTCGATGGACGGGCTGTTCACCGGCCCCGCCTCGGAACGGCGGCGTTTCTTCGACCGCCTCGTGCTCGCGATCGACAAGGACCATTCCAGCCGCGTCTCCGCGCTGGAACGCTCGCTGCGTTCGCGCAATCGCCTCCTGGAGGATCGCAATTTCGATGCGCACTGGTGCGAGGCGATCGAGCGTGAGACCGCCGAGCTTGCTGTCGCCGTCGCCGCCCAACGCGGCCATACGCTGCAGCGGCTCAGTACGATGCTCGCGGCGCGCGGCGCGACCTCGGCGTTTCCGTCGGCCCGCATCACGCTCGACGGCTGGATGGAAAACGCGCTGATGAGTGAGCCCGCCACGGCGGTGGAGGACCACTATCGCGATATCCTGCGCAAGAGCCGCCTGCTCGATGCGGCCGCCGGGCGCACACTGAACGGCCCGCACCTCACCGATTTGCATGTGATCTACGCGCCGAAGGACATGCCCGCGAAAGAAGCCTCTACCGGCGAGCAGAAGGCGCTACTGATCGGTCTCATCCTCGCACACGCAAGCCTCGTGGCCGAAATGACCGGAATCACACCGCTGTTGCTGCTCGACGAAGTGGTCGCGCATCTCGATCCGCGCCGCCGCACGGCCTTGTTCGACGAACTCGCAACGCTCGGCGCACAGGTCTGGATGACCGGCGCGGACCCCGCCGCATTCATGGAAGCCGGCGCCCGCGCCGATCGGTTCGAGGTCGAGGACGGGGCGATCAAACCGGCCCGATAGGCGTCCATTTCAGCCTTTCCACGGACCTGAAAACCGCCTTTGAAGGAGCCGCGAATCAGGCTTTTTGCGAGCCCTCGAAAGGCCTGTTCACGGCCTTGAAAAATGGTCAGAAAATACTATTTTTTCAATAACTTGAAGGCACCTACTTTGTCCTAGGCTCTGACCTGGTTTCGTGCCACAAATCAGCGCGTCGCGGCGTCTTTTTTTTCAGACGCGCGTTCGATACCCGCAAAGGTTTCTCATGACCGAACCCGCTCGCCAGCAGACTCCCGAATCCGTGGCCGCCGAATACGGCGCCGAATCGATTCGGGTGCTGAAAGGTCTCGACGCGGTTCGCAAGCGTCCGGGCATGTATATCGGTGACACCGATGACGGCTCCGGCCTGCATCACATGGTCTACGAGGTCGTCGACAACGCGATCGACGAAGCGCTCGCAGGCCACGCCACGCGCGTCGAAGTAACCCTCAATCCGGACGGCTCGATCACCGTGTACGACGATGGTCGCGGTATTCCGACCGGCATCCACAAGGACGAAGGCATTTCCGCAGCCGAGGTCATCATGACCCAGCTTCATGCCGGCGGAAAATTCGACCAGAACTCCTACAAGGTGTCCGGCGGCTTGCACGGCGTCGGCGTCTCGGTTGTCAATGCGCTGTCGAGTAAACTCGCACTGCGCATCTGGCGCGACGGCAAGGAACACTACATCGAGTTCAAGCACGGCGACGCGGTGGCGCCGCTGGAAGTGGTCGGCGATGCCAATGGCAAGCGCGGCACGGAAGTCACGTTCCTCGCCTCGCCCGAGACATTCACCCATACCGAATATGATTTCGACACGCTGGAGCATCGCTTGCGCGAGCTCGCCTTCCTTAATTCCGGCGTCAACATTCTATTGTCGGACAAGCGTCACGCCGTCGAGCGGCGCGAGGAACTGCATTACGAAGGCGGCGTCGAGGCCTTCGTAAAATTTCTCGACCGCAACAAGAAGGCCGTGGTCGATACGCCGATCGTGATGCGCGCCGAGCAGAACGGCATCAGCGTCGAAGTCGCGATGTGGTGGAACGACAGCTACCACGAGAACGTGCTCTGCTTCACCAACAACATCCCCCAGCGCGACGGCGGCACCCATCTCGCCGGTTTCCGCGGCGCGCTAACGCGCCAGATCACCGGCTATGCCGACGGCATGGCGAAGAAGGAAAAGATCGCGCTCACCGGCGATGATTGCCGTGAAGGCCTCACAGCTGTCCTGTCGGTGAAGGTACCTGACCCAAAGTTCTCCTCGCAGACCAAGGACAAGCTCGTCTCCTCCGAAGTCCGGCCCGTTGTCGAGAACGTCATCAACGCCTCGCTCTCTGCCTGGCTCGAAGAACACCCCAACGAAGCCAGGACCATCGTCGGCAAGGTGGTCGAGGCGGCGGCGGCGCGCGAAGCCGCGCGTAAGGCACGCGACCTCACCCGTCGCAAGGGCGCGCTCGATATCGCCTCCCTGCCCGGCAAGCTCGCCGACTGTCAGGAACGCGATCCGGCGAAGTCCGAACTGTTCATCGTCGAGGGCGATTCCGCAGGCGGCTCCGCCAAGCAGGGCCGCAACCGCGAATTCCAGGCCGTGCTGCCGCTGCGCGGCAAGATCCTCAATGTCGAGCGCGCGCGCTTCGACAAGATGCTGTCCTCCGAGCAGATCGGCACGCTGATCACCGCGCTCGGCACCGGCATAGGTCGCGACGATTTCGATCTGTCGAAGCTACGTTATCACAAGATCATCGTGATGACGGACGCCGACGTCGACGGCGCGCACATCCGCACGCTGCTCTTGACGTTCTTCTTCCGCCAGATGCCGTCGCTGATTGAAGGCGGGCACCTCTATATCGCCCAGCCGCCACTCTACAAGGTGACGCGCGGCAAGTCCGAGCAGTATCTCAAGGACGAGCGCGCGCTCGAGGATTATCTGATCGAAACCGGGCTCGACGATTGCACCCTCAAGCTCGCTACCGGCGAGGAGCGTAAAGGCCGCGACCTGCAGACGCTGGTGGAAGACGCCCGCACCATTCGCGGTCTGCTTGCCAACATCCACTCGCGCTATAACCGCGCGGTGGTCGAACAGGCCGCGATCGCGGGTGTGCTGAATACCGGCGTGATCGGCAGCCCCGAAACCGCCAATGCTGCTGCGGATTACATCGCCAAGCGTCTCGATGCGCTCGCGGATGAAGTCGAGCGCGGCTGGATCGGCACGTTCACCGAAGGCCAGGGCTTCATTTTCGAACGCACCGTGCGCGGCGTGAAGGAAGCGGCAATCATCGACGACGCGCTGCTGTCTTCCGCCGAAGCGCGCAGGCTCGACGAATTCGCGGCTGCGCTGCAGGACGTCTATCCGCGCAGCGCCGTGCTTCGCCGCAAGGACTCGGAAACGCCGATCCACGGCCCCGTCAGCCTGTTCGAAGCCGTCACCGATGCCGGCCGCAAGGGCGTCGCCTACCAGCGCTACAAAGGCCTCGGCGAGATGAACCCCAACCAGTTGTGGGAAACCACGCTCGACACTAACGCGCGATCGCTGCTGCAGGTGAAGATCCGCGAGGTGGATGCCGCCGACGATATCTTCACCAAGTTGATGGGCGACGTCGTCGAGCCGCGCCGCGAGTTCATTCAGGACAACTCGCTCGACGCGAATGTGGACGTGTAAGTTTTTGTGCATCCTCGCATAAAGCGAGTTTTCACCACATATACGGCAATCAATGTGCGGTCCTTGCGGGAGGGATATTGCGTTCGATCGTATATCCAACGTTCGCGGGAGGGCGCCCCATTGCACACCAGCTTCGTCGCAACGGTCAGCTATTTCCGCCGAACTAGCTGCACGATAGCTGGCTCCGCTGTCTCTATTGGTGCGCCACTTGCGTTCAAAACTGCGAACACCGGCCTCAGGGACTTGTTGTCGCGGGACTCATAAGGCGGTCAAAGGACCCATAAGAGTGTAACGCTTGCCGGTGTAAAGCCAACACAAAGAATACAACCTGTAGCAGGCAGCAGGATTTAGATACTCTGATTTCTCAAGGACTAAGCTTCCTATTCTGGCCTACGGCGGCGTTAGCCCCTGTTGGCACGTTGAGCAGTTCAAAACGTGAATCCTCTGCCATGAGCAAAAAACGCTGACAAAGAATGTTCTGATCTATCGGCTACAACAGGAACGAAAGCGCCACCTCGCAGCGGTTCTCGACCTTCATCGTTAGCAGGTTGTCAGCGCGTGTTCGGCCGAGATTGACGGCAGCGATCGGAATACCGAGTTGAGCAGCCGCCTGGGCAAACCGAAAGCCTGAGTAGACCATCAAAGACGATCCCACGACCAACATGGCATCAGCCTGCTTCAGGCTTTCCATAGCCCGCGTCACATGGTCTCGAGGGACGCTTTCGCCGAAAAACACGACGTCCGGCTTCAAGATGCCGCCGCATGATGGGCAATCAGGCACGGCGAAGTGCGAGAAGTCCATGTGGTCGAGCTCGGCATCACCATCCGGCAAGGCAGCAGCATCCAAGACGGCCCAGGTGGCGTTAAGGGAAGTCAGATCATCCTGGAAGTCGGCACGGCGTAGGGTCGCTGAACAGGCCATGCAGCGAACCAGGTCGAGCCGTCCGTGGAGGTCGACGACCTCCCTGCTCCCGGCCGCCTGGTGCAACCGGTCCACGTTCTGGGTAAGTAGCATCTGGCTCCGACCGCTGGCTTCCAACCGGGCCAAGGCGTGATGAGCGTTGTTGGGTTGCGCCTGCCCGAACCGGCGCCAGCCGATCATGCTGCGAGCCCAGTAGCGCTGCCGGGTAACATCGTCCGTAACGAACGCTTGAAAGCGTACGGGCGGCGTTCGCTTCCAGCTACCGTCGACATCTCGATAGTCGGGTATTCCGGAGTTCGTGCTGCAGCCGGCGCCGGTCAGGATAAATAGCCTTTGGTGGCTATCGACGAATGCCTTGAGGTCGCTGTTTCCCATGTCGAATGGTACCTAAGCGGTCCCAACCCACATTTCCATAGTGTGGCTACTTGCGCTGAGCCAGCAATTGAAATCACCCACTCAGGCTTATTTCTAGTTGAAACGCCGAATCTACCCACGACGTCACCGAGCAGCAGGCCAACTATAGAACTAAGCCTTGTTCAAAAAGAGAAGAAGCTTTCAGCGCTATCCGCGTCCGCGAAAGATACAGTGCAGCAGCACTTCCAGTTGCGGAGCAAGAATGGCGAAGGATGCCACCGCACTTCCCGTCATGGCATAGGCGAACAGAACGTCTCTTACTGTGACGCTTAGCGTCTGGGCCGCTTCGGCCGCGACGGCCTTTCAAGGCAATCTCCATCGAGACAGTGAACAGAAGACCAATCCTAGAAACAGCTTCAATCTACGTCTTTTAGATACCGCCATACCAGTCGTAGCCATTGTCTTCCCAATAGCCGCCACGGCCACCCCCGATCATCGCGAAAGAAGATACCAGTTCGATCCTCGTGAGGTATTTCGGCATCTTGTAACCAAGCTGTCGTTCGACTCGCGCGCGCAGCGGCGCACCATTCTCGACCGGAAGCGGTTTGCCGTTCAACCCATAAGCCAGGATGGTTTGCGGGTGACGGGCATCGATCAGATCAATGGAGCCGTAATATTTGATATCTCCCGACTGGTCGCGATCGATCGTGTCAAGGCAATGAAACACGACATAACGGGCCTCAGGCTTCACCTTTGCTTGATCGAGCACGAACGCCAGTGGCGCACCGGTCCATTTGGCAATGCAACTCCAGCCTTCCACACAATCGTGGCGAGTGATCTGAGTGCGAGCGGGCATGGCCTGAAGCTGACCGAGGCTTAGCGATAACGGCTTCTCCACCAGTCCCGTCACTTCCAGCCGCCAATCGGCGAAGGCATTAGACAGCAGAGACTTGTACGTATCGTCGTCCGGCGCGGTGACGCCGTTCGGCCGCATTGGTTGCCGGATGTCGCTTTCGGAAAATTCCGGCGCCAAGGCGTCGCGCGTCAGCAGGCGCTGGGCGCGATGAGTGAGGCTGTTCGCTCCTTCGAGGAACGAACGCAATCCGTTGCCGACGCCAAGATGGTCGTCGAAGGCATCGCAGCCACCAAGCAGAAAACCGGAAGCGCCGATGCTGGCTGCGGTAAGGAATTTGCGGCGGTTGATGAGGACTTTTGCCATGTCAGGTGCTCCTTTCCCCATCGCCGCTGGGTTGGTCGGCACGATACCAGCCGGTGATGATCGAGCGCAGCTCATTGATTGGCCCCGCCGCCAGAATCATCAGCATGTGAACAATGAAGAACAACACCAGAAGCACCATCACGGAGAAATGGATGGTGCGCGCCGTCTGCCGCCCGCCAAGCGCCTCGTTGAGCCATGGCAGGATCGAATCCATCGACGGCGACATGGCAAGACCGGTGAGGATCATGAGCGGCAGGGCAAGAAAAAGAACGCCGGCATAAGCAAGCTTTTGCAGCGTATTGTACTCGCGCGCGTGGTGGAATTTCAGACGCAAATGGGCGGCCACATCGCGGGGCAGATTGCGGATATCAGTGCCACGAGGAATAAGATCGCGGCGAATATGGCCGTTGATGAGACCGGCCAGGAGCCATGTCAGCAACGTTGCGCTCAACACCCAGGCGAAGAAAAAATGGACCACCCGCGCCGTGCCGAGATCATAATACGACGGGATCGTCGCCCACGACGGAAATGCGCGGGCGCTTTCCCGACCGGCCGGTCCCGACCAGCCGAGCACGCCCGTCGTGTCGAAGGTGTGGCCGAAGATCCTCGTGAAGCCACGCGGGCCGCTCTTGGTGTCTTCAGCCCCAATCTGGAGGATGGTGTTGTCGTAGCCAAAACCGGATTCCTTGCCGACATAGAGTTGTGGCCGGGCATTGAATATCTGCAGGCCCGACAGAAGCATGAAGAATAATGCGAAGGCCCACAGCCAATGGGTCAACCGCGTCCAGAACGATTGACGATAGATCAGCCGCCCCATGATCGTTCCCTCCCTATGAAAGGAAGACGACCCGCCAGTTTGAAAACCGGCGGGCTGTTAGCTTAATGAGTGGTCTTCGTTCCGTTGGATTTCATGGTGTCATGCTTCATCGCATCACCTTTCATAGCGTCACCCTTCATGGCGCCGCCCTTCATGGCGTCGTTCTTCATCGTATCGCCTTTCATGGCGTCCGACTTCATCGTATCGGGCTTCATGGTGTCATGCTTCGTCGTCTCCTGTGCGAACGCCGCCGGTGTCAAGACAATGCCGGCCAGCAGGGCGAGGGCCGGTAGGAAAACGACGTTTTTGCTGATGGTCATTGCGATACTCCTGTTTGTTCTGGCGCTTGCTGCGCTAACCTGAGAGAATTCGGCTGAAGCTGAAAAATGGTTACATCAATCACGCCCATGTGATCTTCCCGGTGCGCATGTAACCTTATCCATTCTTCCGGCGAAGACTCCGATGAATGAGAGACAACACACGCTGCCCCCTTCAAACGAAGAAAGGTTAAAAGCCTTGATGCTGCTGGCACTGGAGGGCGAGGAAGCGCCTTACAGGGCGCTTCTCAACGAATTGTCACGATTGCTGAAATCTTACTTCGCGCGGCGTATCTATGGCAGCGCCCTCACTGAAGTTGAGGATCTTGTGCAGGAAACGCTCTTGGCCGTTCACCTGCGGCGGATAACTTATGATCGAGATCTGGAATTGCTGCCGTGGGTAAATGGCATAGCGCATCATAAACTGATCGATCACCTGCGCCGCCAGCGCCGTCGCGCCACCAGCCCTCTCGATGATGATCTTCCCGCGGCCTGCGAAACGGAAGCGGCGGAGGCGCGCATAGACGTCGATCGCATGCTCGACGGCGTTTCCGGACGAACGGCCAAGCTGATCCGCAAGGTCAAGATAGAAGGCCAGTCGGTCGACCATGCCGCGCGCGCAAGCGGCTTGAGCGGGAGCGCCGTCAAAGTGGCTATCCACCGCGGACTGGCGTCACTCGCCCATCGGTTTGGAGGCAAGGAAGATGACAGATAACCTGATCGACAGGCTGACTGCCGATCTGAAGCCAATTGCGCCGCAGGCGATGCACGCGCTGTTTCTGCGCCATGCTGGGGTTGGCATTGCCGTCGCGGCAGCTATCACTTTCTTATTGCTCGGCCCCCGTCACGACCTGGCGCTGGCGACGACGACATTGGCATTCTGGTGCAAGCTCGGATACGCGGTCTCGTTGATCGCCATTCTGGTCCCTGCCCTCCTGGCCTTATCGCGTCCATTGCAGACCCAATTGCCATGGCCTGCAATAACCCTTCCTATCTTGGGCCTTGCTGGCATCGCAGCACTTCAATGGAGCATTACCACTCCTGATCAGCGAGAGGTGCTGGCCTGGGGTACGACAGCCTTAGTATGCCCGTGGCTGATCGTCCTTATTTCCCTGCCGCTACTGGCCTCGCTTCTCGCAACGATGCGCAAGCTGGCACCTGCCAACCCATCGCTTGCCGGACTTGCCGCAGGCCTTACCTCGGGCGCAACCGCCGTCTTCATCTACTCATTTCATTGTCCGGAGCCCGGTGTTCTCTTCATCGTGCTCTGGTACACGCTTGGCGTCCTGGGCGCAGGGCTTTTGGGCATGATTGGCGGACGGCTGTGGTTGCGCTGGTAGTTTTGGACCGCGGGTTCGCGAGCACGCCGCTCGCGTCCGCGCCGAAATCGACGCCGCGCTCGAAACCATCCTGCCTGCCGGCGAATTGCGCGGCCGCCTTCGTATCGCCGCTCCGCTATCATTGGGGCCCACACATTTAGCGCCGGTTTTTGCGGACATGGCGCTGCGCCACCCGCTGCTCCACGTACAAGCGAGCTACAGTGATCGCTTGGTGGATATTATTGGCGATGGTTTCGATTGCACGATACGCGTCGGTTATCTCAGTGACTCGAACCTGATCGCGCGTCGTGTCGGAGCGACGGCTCTCTTGAAAAACCGTGTCACCGGTGTTGCCGAGTTGGTTGCGTTATCGCGCGCGCTACGGCTGTTGCGCTTCGAATTCAAAGCGTAAGCAGGATTACGGCAACTGACTGATGATACTTGATCCAATCTATAATCAGTTCTCTCAAGCTATTGATTGATTCTGGCGATATTGGACGATGTTTTTTGGTTGAGAGAAAAACTGATTATAGAAAAACCTCGCTCCAATCTTTTGTCATCAGACGTGCTGTCAATGTTCGCTTGCTTCAGCTCCGTCAAAGCGGGCGCGTGCGGCATGGATATCGGAATGACGACGGTCGGCCCAATCGATGAGGCTCGCCATCGGGTCCAGCAAGGATTGGCCCAGCGGGGAAAGGCAATATTCAACGCTTGGCGGCTTGGTCGGAAAGACATGGCGGGTGATCAGTCCGTCGCGCTCCAAGTCTCGCAGCGTCTGGGTGAGCATGCGCTTGGAGATGTCGCGAATGGCTCGGTGAAGCTCGCTGAAGCGCTGCCGTCGCGTCGCGAGGGTCATGATCATGAGTATGCTCCACTTGTCGCCGATGCGATCGAGCACGTCGCGCACCGGGCAATGAACGGATTCTACTGACTGGGCGTCGTCCGATTGATATCGGCTGAATCGCTCGATCGCGCTCAATGCGTCGTTCATACGGGTTACCTTCTTCGCTCCTGGTTACAAAAAACTGCCTCCTTACGGTGCAGCTAGAAGGTCTTTATATGAGACCTGCTTTCAAATATAGACCCTATCGAGCCAGGAGAAAACACATGTTTTTAGTCATGGGAATTACGGGAAAAGTCGGCGGCGCAACGGCCACGCATCTTTTGGCTCACGGCAAGAGGGTGCGCGCGCTGGTCCGGGACCGCGCGAAGGCGAAAAGCTGGACGGATAAGGGCGTTGAACTGGTCGACGGCGACTGGAATGACACGGCAGCGATCGAGGGGGCGCTCGATGGCGTCGATGGAGCGTTCGTCATGCTGCCGGCAGTCTGGGCTCCTTCGCCGGATTTCAAGGAAGCCAAAGGCATCATTGCGAACTATGTCGAGGTGCTAACCAGGGTCGCGCCGCCGCGTGTGGTCGCGCTCTCATCGATGGGTGCGAACCGGACCAGCGGGCTGGGAATAATCACCGCCCTGTCGCTGCTCGAGCAAGGCTTTCGCGACTTGGCGTCACCGGTCGCTGTCGTGCGCGCCGGCGGGTTCTTCGAGAACTTCCTTTACGGCCTGCACGTCGCTCAGGGCGGCGTACTCCCAGTTTATTACAATCCGACCAGCCGGAAATCGACGATGGTCGCGACGAACGACATCGGTGCCGAGGTGGCGACGCTGCTGACCGGGCCGGCGTGGTTGGGGCATCGCGTCATCGAACTTGGTTCGATGGTCAGCGCGGATGAAGTCGCCGCGCAACTTGGCGATGTCATGCAGCGCGAAGTCAAGGCCTTCGCTGTTCCGCGAACTGAGTGGCCGGCAGCGTTCGAGCAGTTAGGCATCCCGAAGGGCCAAACCGGACCGGCTGAGGCGATGTTCGATGCCGTCAATGCGGGCTGGATGGACCTCGGCGTCGCTGGCACGGAGCACGTCACCGGCACAACGCTTCCCCGCGATATCTTCGCAACAGCCCAGAAGGCCGTCACGGCGTAGTCCGCAGGTCAGCGATGAGATGCGAATTTCGGGCCTGCTCAGGAATACGCATCTCCTTCGAAGTGAATGCGTCGCGTCGTCCTCATCAGAAAAGGATGGACAAATGTCAAAAGTTTCCTGGCGCCAAGTCTTGCCCTTCGCGCTTGCAGCTTTCTTCGTCGTGGGATCGTTCAGCAATATCTTCGCCCCCGGATCCATCTACGAGGAATATCTGCGGTGGGGATACCCGAGCTGGTTTCATTTCGTGACCGGATCGCTGGAACTCACGACCGCCGTTCTGTTGGCGCAGATACGAACGCGGCTATGGGGCGCGGCGCTCGGCTGCACCGTGATGTTGGCCGCGCTCGCGACCGTCACACTCCACGGCGAATACGGGCACGGGGTAGCACCACTTGTCGTGGCGACACTATCGATAGTCGTCGGCTGGATCTCATGGCGGAAGCGGCTCCCCAGCTCGGTCTGATTGACGCCATTGGAGGGTCGAGGAAATGTCCGCGTGCGAGCGTTCGCGGGTGTAACTGGATGTCCAGCCACGGCGGCGCGAAGTTCGTTCCGGGTTAGGAATAGCGCCTCGAGCACCGGATTTGTACACGTTACAAATCGACCTGCTCAGAAATCGCCAGCGCATCACTGGAAGTTCGTTTTGACCCAAGCATCACTCCGCAGTACCTAGGTTGGGCGCTGAAGAGCCTTTGCACTTGAATTTGAATGGCCATCTCACGGCCTACTGTTATCGTATGCGAATGTCGCGCTTCGTCTGTCTAATAACTGCCGTCGTTCTGTCGCTGATATCGGTCACCGCACTGGCTGCGCCAGCTCATAAACGACCTAAATCGCATGAGCACAGCTATGGTTTCTTGCCGGGCTATCAACAACCGCTCAGCAACAGCATGCCACTCTACATGCAGAAAAAGGCGTTACAGCGCATAGCGCGGGAACGCCGCCGTCCTTGGTATATCGACCCTGTGCCTAGCTATTACGGGTACGATGCCGAATGGCACTATTTCGGTCGACCAGGTTTTTATAGGGGTCGATACAACGGTGGGACTTTTGGTCCTTGCTGGACGCGAACACCTATTGGGCCAATTTGGAACTGCGGTTAGTTGACACGGTCGACTTTAGACCCAATGCCCTTTTGAGCCATAACCTGCATCTCGTGTCGAAGCGAATTGTCACTCCGTCCTTCGGATTGCAATCCGCGGGCGTTCGTTGAGTTGCCTTGCAATTGCGCTGAGCTTGGTCTGATTATGTGGGGATGATGGATCACGTCCCGACAGCCAGACTTTCTGCGCTCGTTGCAGAACTCGACGCCACCAGTCCGGGGGTACTGCTGGTTGCTCATTAACTCCTGAGGTATCTCTTAATCCGCACCACGCATCGTGCCGTACGGGCGACGGACCTGCATTGCGATTCGGGTTGGCTCCGTTTCGCCTGACGGGAACAATATCGCGCCATCACTGCAATATCGGCACAGCGTCATCGGTTCAGATGATGCTCTCGCAAGCGCGGGCGCTTACTCCTGTCGAGGCATTACAGGAGGCGATCATGACCAAGTTCGCAGTTTATACAGAACGGCACCGTCGGAGACCGACTGAGTGGCTTCCGGGCGTGCTCACCATCGGCGGCGTGTTAGCCGTGGCGCTGATCGGCGCGACCTTCCGCACCCCGCAATCCGGATCAATGGGCGCAGCCGTAGCGGCGAAGGCTTTGGTCGATTCACCCCGGCCTACGGCCGCTCCAGCAGTCGCAACCATGAAGATCGTGCCGACGGATGCGCATGGAAAGGACTTGTCCTGGTCGCCTCTGACCGGTGATGGCTCGAACTGAACGAGACGTTCGCATTGACCGCAATTGTGCAGGCAATTTTGTGCGTCCTTCGTTCGGCCAGAGACGAACGACGAATTGGTAGAAGATGGAGGCTTAGCTCGATTGCATTTTATGGCTCGATCCTGATCGAACTGATTGTGTTCGCCGCTTTGAGCCCACCGCCTCACGCCAACTTGAGCTCCGCTGATCTTCCCGCTCGTTTTTCCAATGCAGCCAAGTCCGAGGAACCGCCTCAGAGAAAGCTGGCACCATAGCGCAATCAGCGGTCCATTTTGTGCGCATGGCGCAGGCACCTCGTCGAGACATAGCGGACTCTGACAAGCCGTCCGCCCGGCAGATTTATGGTTCACGCCCTAGTGGGGAAAGCCAAGTCGCAGGAAGACCACAGACCGCGGGGACAAAATCCGGGTTTGCGTTCGTGTATGGGGTGGGTTCGGGATTTCGCTGCGCTCAATCCGGGGCACTGGATTGTTTCGAACCGGTCAATCCCCGGTGCTGCCAAAACGACGACCCTTCGCCGAAGCCATCGGCCCTGAGCCGCGCTTCATGCCACTCACGGTCCTGCTGGCGGACGAGCGCGCGGTACTGCTGCGGTGGCAAGCCGAAGCGCGCTCGGAACGCGCGGCTGAACTGACTCGCGCCGGCAAAGCCGCAGCGCTTGGCGACGTCCGTCAGCGAGTACTCGTCCCTGTTATCAGCCAGCAGGAGTCGCAAGGCATGGTCGAGCCGGCGCTGCAGCAACACAGCGCGAATTCCGCCTTCCTCCGCCAGGAGCCGGTAGAGCGACGCGCGCGAGAGATGGACCGCATCGGCGATCTCGCCGGGTCCGAGCTGCGCGTTCGCAAGATGCGCGTCAATGTATTCGAGCGCGGCCTTTCTCCTCGACCTCACATGATCCGCTTCATCGCTTGCCAACCTTGCGCGCGCGCAGGCGGTCGTCAGCGCCACAATGCCCTCGATTGCTGCCTCGGCTTCGCTCACCGTCAGATCGTTGGCCTGGGCATAGAGCTCCTGCATTGCTGCGCCGATCAGACGTGCCGCGCCGCTCCCGCGCCGAAAGACCAGACCGTGCGGCTCCATGGCCAGCAGCGCCGCAGGTACGCTCTCGCGCGCGAGGATGACGATCAGATTTGCGTAATCGGACGTCACACTGTGAAATGGCCGCGCATAATCGACGATCTGAACATCGCCCGCCTCGACGCGTCCGCGCCGTCCGGCCCAGTCATTATTACACGAGCCTTCGAGCTCAAGATAGATCAGTAACTGGTCGGGGCTGCGCGCGACCAGCGCGGGGCCCCTTGTCATGATAAACGCCGTGCCCTGGGAGCGCACCAGGATCGCGCGGGGCGTGAGGTAAGTCCGGCTGAAGATGGTGAAGCGCGCTTCCTCGGATGGGTCCGGCAGCGACAGCGTATAGATGTGCGCGACGGTGTCGCGAAACCGTTGCCAGAACTGCGGACCGAATTGGCCTTGCGGATTGTTGTCCAACGCTTGCAGCTTGGGCGACGAGCCGCCGCCCTTATCCGTCACAGGCGGCTTCGCCGGGGCATCCGTTGGCAAATCGCTCGCCCTGATTTTAGCCACAGCGCTCCCCTATCTCCCAGAATGTTTCTAGCACGGCCTGCAACGCGTGGCGTGCGCCAAATGAATTTGACCCCGTAGATCAATTTGTTGACGCAGCGTCTCAATCTTTGGCGCAGCGCCAATTCGTGCTTGAACCGCAAGAGTATAATGCCTCCCTTATATTCTACGACGCCCGGCTCGTCTGGTCGAACCACGGCTTTTTGGCCCGGATGGTCCGCTCCTTTGGTTGGGAAAGAGCTCAACATGACCGGTTTGCATGGAGTCTCCGCCCAGGCGCTATCCGACACGATCGGCGCGATCTACGACTGCGCGCTCGATCCGCAACAGTGGCCGGACACTTGCCGAAAGATCGCAGGCCTGTGTGAAAGCTCGGCAGGCGGGGTTTGCGTTCACGATCTGCGGCACACGCAAAACGACCAGTTGTTCGTGTTTGGATACCAGCAGCAGTTTCTGGAAAAGCTCGGACAGAACTATTCAGAAAGTCCAATGGCGTCATCGGATGTCGTCGCGAATGTCGGCGACGTCAAAGCTCTGTCCATCGAGAATAGCGACGTATATGAGGGCCGGTTCTTTCGCGAAGTTCTGAAACCGTTCGGACTGCAGGACATTATCTGGCTTCCGGCGTTGCGGACGGGCGGGCGCATGGCCTCCATGCATGCTTCCCGGGGCGACAAGGCGCCGCATTACCGTGAGCGCGAGATCGGATTGTTCAAGCTTCTGTCCCCGCACGTCTGCCGCGTGCTTGCCATCTCCGACGCGCTCGATATCAGGACGCTCCGTTCGGAGATGCTTGAAAAGACGCTCGATGGGCTGGCTTCAGGCGTTTACCTCATGGCACGCGACGGTCGCGTCGTTTACATGAACGCTGCGGCCGAGCGCCAGATCAAAACCGGAAATTCTATTCGCATCGTGAACAGCCGGGTTTCTCCCACCGACCCCGCGACGCGGGCAGCTCTGTCGAAGGTCATTGACGAGGCTGCGCGCGATGACCTCGACAAGGATGCGCGCGAACATTCCCTGGCGATCCCCGATGTCGATGGCGGTGCCGGCTATGTCGCGACGCTCCTTCCGATGTCACACGGCCAGCGTCGTGACATTATTGCCCCATTTGCAGCATCGGCTGCCCTGTTCACGAAGGACCCGATCGAGGCGCCGCTGCTGCCGGGCGAGGCCTTCGCCAGGCTCTACAGGCTAACCGGCGGAGAACTTCGCGTACTGCTGGCGCTGGCGCAGGGGCTCGGCGGAAAGGAGGCGGCCGGCATGCTTAGCATCAGCGAGCCGACCATCCGCACGCACTTGCAGCGCATCTATTCCAAGACCAACACCGCCCGGCAGTCGGATCTTCTCCGCCTCCTCCAGAACGCGACGCCGCCGATCCGGCGGCCACGGCAGTCTGCTCTTTATTCGTGAGTAACATCATCGGCTCCGATGACGCGGCCGCGCCCGACGTTTGTCAAAATCCCCGCTGTCCGGACAATCGGACACACATTGAGGGGCCAGGGCTTTGTCGGTCGCACACTACTCGCTCACAATCTTCGTGGCCTTGAACGTCGCCCGGGCGATCGCGTACTGGCCGCAGATCGTGAGCATTTATCGCGATCCGGGTCGCGCAAGTGCGGTATCACTGTGGACATGGATCGTATTCACCACAGCCAACGTGGCGACGGTGATCTATGCCCTTGTAGCACTCGGAGATCTCATTGTGGCGGGAGTGTTCGGGGTGAACGCAATCGGCTGCGCCGCCATCGTCATGCTCACGACGTACAAAAGATGCCATCACCGCCCGCCGGCCTGGACGAATGTCTGCGCAGGGTTGCTGCCTGAACCAGATAGCCATTTCGATCCCTGCGTTCTGGAACCTGCTGACGTCACGAAACAAGTTTGCCACGGCGGCTAACCGTCCGTTAACGCAACTGCACGCCGCGCCCATGGCGGCACGTCTGTGCGCGCCCACAAACTTTTAACTGCCGTTTGCTAGTCAGGGGTCCCGAAGCGGCATGGGCACGCCTGCCCAAAACGCCACCGAGACCCCTGTGATGCAATCCGTCGCCGTCATTGTCGCCGCCTACAACGCGGAAAGCACGATCGTCGCTTCGGTCGAAAGCATCCTGCTCGGCACAACACCATGTCACATCTATGTTGTAGACGATTGCAGCAGGATTCCCGCTGCGACAGCCCTTTCGCATCTGGAAGACCGGATCGAGATCATCCGTCTCGATCAGAATGTCGGGCCTGCCGCTGCGCGCAACATTGCGATCGACAGAGCAATCAAGGCAGGCTTTGAATTCATCGCGATCCAGGACGCCGACGATATCTCGTTTCCGACTCGCCTCGAAAAGCAGATCGCGTTCATGCGCGGCCACCCGCGTGTCGGCGCCTGCGGCACGTGGACATGCCTGCTGGACGAAAACCTGACCGGCGCTTTCTCGCCCGAACTGGAGGCCAAAGCTGTAGCAGTCCGGGAAACGAAAAAAATCGGCAACTTCGGCACATGGACATTGCTGTTCGACGAGCAGTCGCAGCGGACGGTCCATCTGTTTTCACGCGTGACAGACCCGAAGGATGTCCGCAACACGATGTTCTTCAACATCGGCCTGTCGCACACATCGGCGGTTATGCGGAGCGCAGCGCTCAGGAAAGTCGGACTCTATTCAACCGATTATCCCGCTGCGGAAGATTACGAACTGATGCGCCGGATCGGCACGCAGTTCGATCTCGCGAACATTCCGGAATGCCTCGTGCATTACCGGATTTCGCCGGGCGGCATTTCGCAGAGCCGCCGCCGCCGCCAGTTGTACGACCGTCTCATGATCCAGGTGAAATACTTTGAAGTGACGCAATGGCGCGCCTGGGTCGGCGCGGCGAAAACGCTGGCGACGATGGTCATTCCGCGTCAGCTCAAGGACATGATCCGGTCAGCCTGACGATTGCGTAATCGCACCATTTGGCGTCTGCGCGCTTCGGCGGCTCAGAACCAGCCGCGGGATGATCAGCAACACCCCTGTGAACAAGTACGCCAGGCTCGCGCCTCCCAGACCGAACAGCGGGATCAGCACCGCATAGAGGGCCGCCGACAACGGCACGGCTGCCAAAGCGATAATCGCTATGGCACGATCATGATGAAGCGCGACCAGAACATAATTGTAGCTGTCGACGCCAACCCGGAACAGGGTCGCGGCTACGATGATCCAGAAAACGGACAGATGCTCTGCCAGCAACGGCCGCCCCACATAGGGAATGAGAAACGGCAAAGCGACAATCAGGGCAACTCCCAAAGACACCGCAAAGCCGACTGTGCGCAGCTCGACACGTGCCAGCAACTCGCGGAATTCCGAGATGCTCTCCCGCGCGGAACGGACGAGATTCGAGAGATAGGGGAGGAAGATGGCGGAGAGCGAAAGATTATGAATCACGTTGGCTATCGACCAGAAGAACGTATAGACGCCCGTCAATTCGAGGCCGAGCAAAAGCGAGACCAGAAAGCGATCGATGTAGAGATTCGTCGCGACGCTCATGTCCTTGAGATAGAATGGAACGCTCCGCGGAATGCCTTCCGTGAGCAGCCGGGTATCCAGCCGCACATATTTCCACGCGTTGCGGCGCGTGACAAAGGCCGCGAGAACAATCCACATCAGCACAAGGCCCACAAGCCAGCCGGCAATCAACGCCTCCAGCGTTCGCGCCGACGGCACAAGCAAGCCGAGGGCGATCACGCCGATCGGCCATAGTCCGGCGCGAAGAAAGAACAGCACGTTCGACAGCACCACATGACCGCGATAGGTCAGCATGATGGCGGCGTCATCAGACAGATGTTCGAGCAGCGCTACGCCGCTGAACAGCATCAGAACAGACCAGGGCACAGGCGCACCCATCACAGCGTTGACGACATAGACGATCGCCTGAAGAACCAGATTGAATCCCACCGACAAGACCAGCCGCGTGGCCATCAGCGGACCGACGCGGGCAAGCGTTAAGCGCGCCGCTTGCCGGCCGATCCAGTCATTCGTACCGAAACCCGCAAAGGCAGGCAGTATCGTGGTGCCGGCCACCAGCAGCCCGTAGATGCCGAGCTCGCTCAGGCCGAGATAGCGCGCGGTATAGAGCGACAACGCGAATTTCGAGACCGTGTTGAGGCCACGGATCGCGATGAGCAGTAAGGGAGTCATGAGGCTCGACCAGTTCAGGTCGAACACATTTGCGCGTTTCATAGTTAAGAGGCCTGACAGGCGGCGATCATGGATGGTTTCGCAAACTTTATCATGCCATCCGCATGATGAATCTTAAGAGCGAGGAGCCGACTGATCGGCGCTGTTCGGCAGTGTTAAGAAACCAATAACGAATGGGCATGCCGGCATTGCAGGGTGTCCCCAAAGTTTGTTCACGACACCTCGCTCAATGCCAACCTGATCAACGCTTCATCTCCATTAGCGCTTCCTGCATCGGGGTTGGAGAAACCTTGATGTATCCCGCGAAGGGATGCTCCATATCGACGATCAAATTGACGGCCGCAGCGATGGAGAATGCCGCAACGGCAAAGGCGACGATCACGACAGCATTCGGTGGCGCGAACACCGCGTAGCTGAAGGACAATACGCTCAGCCAGAATATCACCGCGATCAGAAAGAGATGCGGCGTGTGTGCACTTGTTTGAAGAGCCAGCAACCGACTGGTTTGCATGAGGTCGTCGACCATATGCAGACCGCTTGCGCGAGCTTCCCGGCCAACATCGTCTTGCGGTGTGAAGGCACGCAGCCTGCGCTGAATTTCGTTCAGCATTCCAACGCTGCGAGAATGATCGGTCGAGACCCCCGTAGAGGCCGTCCATGTCTGCGCAATTTTTTCTTCCGTGAAGGCGCGCAGCAATTCGCGCACCGGCTTGGCCTCCGGGCCGAAATGTACCGCCTCGCGATCGAACAATCTGAGATTCGTACTGAACTGCTCGATCGCCCTTCTGCTGCTATCCAGATCTGTCTTGGCGTTCGCGATCAACAAGCCGACGACGAGCGCCGCCATAAGACCCACGGCACTCATCGCGAGATGAACTGTTTTGCTTGTCGGTTCAGAGAGGTAGCGTTTAGGGAGCTTCCTGCTGAGCAACAGGCCCGCCAGACTGGCCCCGAAAATGCAAACGAAAGCAATAAAACCCGTACCGGTGAACATTTGGCCACCCCAGACGAGCGTGCAAAGACCTAACGATCCGCGGCCGCCGGTCTGGTGTCAAGCAATCTCATCGAGCGGCCAGAACTTCCCGCCTCGGCCACGTTAAAGCCTGTTACGGCCTCATGAACGGCACCAGCATCGGCACCCTTTTGCGGTAGGCGTCGTATTCGCCTTCACCGAGTTCGGCGCGAAGCCAATTCTCCTCGATCCGTGCCTTGAGCCAGATTCCTGCTGCGATGAAGACAATCGACAGCAGACTCGGCACCGTCGCCAACGCAACGGCCGTCGCGATCACGGCGACCAGCAAGCCAGTATAGATCGGGTGACGCACAATGGCATATGGACCCGTTTCAACAACATGATGCCCTTCTTTCAAGGTCACCGATCCTGACCACAGGCGCCCGAGGTGAATGCGCGCCCACCACGCGAAGCAAAAGCCAAGAATCGCCAATACCGCCAGCGCGTAGCCACCACCGAAACCGACATGATAGAGACGCCCCGCGCCTAGCCATCGCGCCGTCCGATAATAAAGCAATACGCTGCCTGCAAGCAGCAGGGACTGATACAGCCACGTCAGCGGCGTTACCGGCTTGCGCAGGGTCGCACCGCTCCAGAGTGCAGCGACAGCCCATGACACGATCCAAGCCACCCAAGCGCCGAGAAATATCAAGCCAGGTCGCATGGCGCGCTTCCGTCGATGGAACTTGGTAAACGTTATGTACCGCTTCACAGTCACAAGTATGTCAGCGACATTATCGATGGAGCGTCTCGAAGCTTTAGTCTAACCGCCGTGCCCTCGCGGCCCGTTCCGATAGATGTATAATCCCACTTCCGAACAGGGAGACGTGCGATGAGCTGGATGCCCTCCAACGACCCGATCCTCGGCGACCCGCAATCCTGTGACGCGCTCGAACTCGTCATCGTGCCGCGCACCCGCGATCTCGGCGACGGCTTCGCCGTTCGCCGCGCGCTGCCGCACGGCAAGCGCCAGATGGTCGGCCCTTTCATCTTCTTCGATCATTTTGGGCCGGTACAGTTCATCGCAGGTCAGGGCATGGACGTGCGGCCGCATCCGCATATTGGCCTTGCCACCGTCACCTATCTGTTCGACGGCTCCATCATGCACCGCGACAGCGAGGGCAACATTCAGGAGATCAAGCCGGGCGCGATGAACCTGATGACCGCCGGTCGCGGCATCGCCCACTCCGAGCGCACGCCGGACGTGCCCCGCGCCAACGGGCAGAAAATGCTTGGCCTGCAGAGCTGGATCGCACTGCCGCAGAACCGCGAGGAGATCGCGCCGTCGTTCCAGCATTACAGCGCCGCCAGCCTGCCCCTCGTCAGCGACACCGGGCTCAAGGCGCGCATCATCGCTGGCAAGGCGTTCGGCGCAACATCACCAGTCGATCAAACCTCCGAATGGTTCTACGCTGAGGTCAGCCTCGATGCCGGATCGCACGCACCGCTCGATGCCGATCACGAGGAGCGCGCGGTCTATCTCGTCGAGGGCGAGGTGGAAATCGTGCATGAACGCTACGAGGCGCCGCGCCTCCTGATCTTCCGCCCCGGCGACCGCATCACTATCAATGCGGTGGCGCCGACAAAAATGATGTTCCTCGGCGGCACCGCACTCGAGGGACCGCGTTACATCTGGTGGAATTTCGTCTCATCGAGCCGCGAACGCATCGAACAGGCCAAACAAGACTGGAAGATGGGCCGCTTCGCGCATGTCCCCGAGGAGACCGAATTCATTCCGTTGCCGGAATGAAAATTCATGACTGTCCCATGAGCGGAGACGCCTGACCGATGCCAAGCCTGACATTCGACCGCGCCTTTCTCACCAATCTTCTCGGCACCTTGACCGACCGGGGACGTGACCTGATCCGCGGTTTGACGCAAGGATCGCCGCATCGCCTTGCCGACGGCGAACTCGCCGAGCTTGGCGAGACATTGCTGTCCCGGCGTGGCGAAGCCACCGGCGTCGCTCTCGCGCAAGCGCTGCTGGCCGGCTATGAAGCGGCGACGCCCGAACAGCGCCTCGCCTTTCTCGAAGCACTCGCCGATATGTTCGGGCCCGAACGCGAAGCCATCGAAAGCGCAATCGAGAAAGTGCGCGCCGAAGGCTTGAGTCCGGATGCAGTCAGCGCGCTGCATGAAGCCGCCGAGCCGCGGCGACAGGAGTTGATCCGCCGCCTCAATCTCGCGCCCGGTGGCACCGCCGCGCTGGTGCGAATGCGGGAAGAGCTGCTGGCCTATCTCGGCGAGCATCCGCAGTTGCGCGTAGTCGACGACGATTTTGTCCACCTATTCGCATCGTGGTTCAATCGCGGCTTTCTGGTGCTGCATCGAATCGACTGGACGACGCCCGCCAACATTCTGGAAAAAATCATCCGCTACGAAGCGGTGCACGCCATCAAGAACTGGGACGATTTGCGCAATCGGCTCGCACCGCCTGACCGGCGCTGCTACGGCTTCTTCCATCCCCGGCTTGTCGACGAGCCACTGATCTTCGTTGAGGTCGCGCTGACGAAGGAGATTCCCGGCGCCATCGCGCCGCTGCTCGAGGAAACTCGCACGCCGATCGCACCTAAACAGGCCACCACTGCCGTGTTCTATTCGATCTCGAACACCCAGCGCGGCCTCGGCGGCATTTCGTTCGGCAACTTCCTCATCAAGCAGGTGGTCGAGGACCTGAAGCGCGAGTGGCCGAACCTCAATACGTTCGTGACCCTTTCGCCGGTGCCGGGGTTCGCGGCGTGGCTCGCGCGCGAGCGCGCGTCGGATAGTCCCGCGGCCCTTGACGCTGCGGACAAGGAGACACTGACCGCACTCGACCAGCCCGGCTGGATCGACGACCCTGCGATCGCCGAACGCGTGAAGCCGGTGCTGCTGGCTGCGGCAGCCTATTATTTCCTGGAAGCCAAGGACAAACGTGGCCGCGCTGTCGATCCGGTGGCGCGCTTCCATCTCGGCAATGGCGCAAGATTGGAGAAGCTCGATTACCTCGGCGACACTTCGACCAAGGGTCTCAAGCAATCACACGGACTGATGGTGAATTATTGCTACGACCTCGACGACATCGAGGATAATCACGAAGCATTTGTCGAGAAAGGCGTCATCGCCGCCTCAACCGCCGTGCGCAAAAGACTGCAGACCAAGTCCGGCCTGAGCGGCGCGGCATAGCCAGCGTCAGACGCTCACGCAGCGCCTGACAAATAAGCTTCGCGGCGGCCAATCATCCGCTCTGCGGCGATCTTCGCGGCTTCCTTGGTATCGGTCGCGCAGATGCGATACTCGAGCGCCGGCAATACAATCGCGTCACGCCGGATGAAGAACGATTTCAGCGAACGTGAGGGAATCGCCACGCGCGCGAGCGCTTCGGCAACGTTATCGACTGCGCCGAAAGCGAACAGCGCACCGGTCGTAGCCACGCGTACTTCGTAAATTCCGGGACCAATGGGCGCTTCCAGTTTGTCGCCTCGCGCTGCCGTCGGATAGCGCTTCCAGTCGCCCCAAGTGGTAATCATCTCAGCCTCGGAAAAGTTAACGCAAAACTGCTCAGTATTGATTAGTGCGGTTCAACGCCTGCAGGTTCAATTTGTTCCAAATGTGGTTGCCACACGCGCGTTGTTCAAGGATGTCGCGCTTTCGTGAAGATAGAAAGTTCCGGGTCAGATGGGCAATCCGTGCTTCTGCGCCAGCTCTTTCAGCGACGTCTGCGGGCGGGCACCGATGTGCTGGATCACTTCCGCCGCGGCCATTGCGCCGAGCCGGCCGGCCTGCTCGTAGCCGGCTTCACGAACGAGACCGAACAGGAAACCGGCGGCGAACAGATCGCCTGCGCCGGTGGTGTCGACCACGCTCCGTGCGGGGAAAGCGGAGACTGCGGTGATCCCTTCCTTCGCCGCGACGACGCACCCCTTCTCGCTGCGCGTGACGACACCGAGCGCGACATCGTTGCGCAACTGCGCGAGCGCGGCGTCAAAATCCTGCGTGTCATAGAGCGACTGCAATTCCGCTTCGTTGGCGAAAATCAGATCGACCGTCTTGTCACGCATCAGGGCGATGAATTCATCGCGATAACGGCCAACGCAGAATGCATCCGACAGCGTCAGCGCGACCTTGCGGCCGTGCTTGTGCGCGATCTGCGACGCCTTGACGAAAGCATCCTTGGCGTCCTTCGGGTCCCACAGATAGCCTTCAAGATAGATGATCGACGCCGCGGCGATCTCATTCTCAACAATATCAGCCGCCGACAGTTCCTGCGCCGCACCGAGGTAGGTATTCATGGTGCGCTCGCCATCGGGCGTGACCAGGATGTAGGAACAGCCGGTCGCAGGCCCATCCTTTGCGGCTGCTGTGCCGAACGCGACACCCGCAGCACGAATGTCATGTGCGTAGAGCTGGCCGATCTGGTCGTCCTTGATTTTGCCAACATAGGCCGCGCGGGCGCCCAACTGGGCGACGCCGACGATGGTGTTGGCCGCCGAACCGCCGGAGACTTCCGTCGCAGGCCCCATGTCGCTGTAGATCGACGCGGCGCGGGCCTCGTCGATCAGCGCCATCGAACCTTTCGTCATGCCGTGGTCGGTCAGGAACTTGTCGTCCACCCGCACAAGAATGTCGAAAAGGGCGTTACCGATGCCGAGAACATCGTATTTGGCGCTGTTCATTAAGATTAATCCTGCGGAGTGAGGCCGAAACCGGCGAAAGCTGGTAAAAGACGGAGACGTTCGCAGCGGGTTGAACGCCAGCGCGACCTATCACGACAAACCCTCTGCCAGCAAGCAGCGGTACTTTCGATCCATTCCAAGACAGCCCTTCCAAGACGCCGATGATCCGCCACATCCTCACGGTTTCCGCCGGAACGCTGATCTCGCGGGTCTTGGGCTTTCTCCGCGACACCCTGATCGCGGCGCTGCTCGGCGCGGGTCCGGTCGCGGACGCTTTCCTGGTCGCGCTGCAATTCATCAATGTCGCGCGCCGCGCGCTCTCCGAGGGCTCGCTGAACGCTGCGCTGGTACCGATCTATCTGCGGCTGCGCGACAGTGAGGGCGCAATCGCGGCCACCGCTTTCGCGGGACAGGTGATGGGAGGCCTCTGCCTGATCCTGATCGGCATTGCCGTTGTGTTCACGGGGTTGATGCCGCTCGTGATCTCGGTGATGGCGCCGGGCTTCATCGGACATCAGACCATGCAACTCGCAATCGACGATGCGCGGCTGATGATGCCCTACTTCGCTTTCGTCGGCCCTATCACGGTGATGATGGGCGTGCTCAACGCCGAGCGGCGTTTCCTGCTCACCGCATTCTCGCCGGTGCTGTTCAACCTGATGATGATCGCCATCATCCTGTCGCTGCTCCTGTGGCATCACGATGCGCAAACATCCGCGACGATTATCGCGGGCGCGGTCGGCGTTGCCGGGTGCTTCCAGATGCTGGTGCTGATCCAGCGGCGCCCATGGCGCAGCGGCCTCGCCGCGCCCATTCGCATTTCCTTCAATCCGCAGATCCGCGCCTTCTATCGCAAGGCCGTCCCCGGCATGATCGCGAATTCCGGGCCGCAATTCCTGATCGTCGCAGGCGCGATCATCGCCTCGGGCGCGCCCGCCGCCGTCTCCTGGCTTTATTTCGCCAACCGTCTGATCGAACTGCCGCTCGGCATGGTCGGCGTCGCCATGGGCACCGTGCTGATGCCGGAATTCACCCACGCGATCCAGAACGACGACCATGATGCCCTCACCCATGCGCAATCGCGCGGCGTCGAACTCGCCCTCGGTCTGGTGCTACCGGCAACGCTCGGTTTGATGCTGCTGAGCGAACCAATCATCGGCATCCTGTTCCAGCACGGAGCGTTTACCGCAACCGACACCGTCGCAACCGCGCAGGCGCTGTCCGTGCTCGCGCTCGGGCTTCCCGCCTATGTGCTGGTGAAGGTTCTGTCGCCCGCCTTCTTCGCACGCGAGGACACACGGACGCCGCTTCTCGCTACGCTCGCAGGCATCGCAAGCGCGGTAATCGCAGGCCTTCTGGTCAGCCATCGCTTCGGCGTGCCCGGCATTGCCGCGAGCATCTCGCTCGGCGCCTGGATTTGCGCCCTGATCCTCACCTGGCGCGGTGCATCCTCGTTCGGCTTTTCCATCGACGAGACCGCGCGCATACGGCTGCCGCGCATCGTGCTGTGCGCCGCCATTATGGGCCTTACGCTTTTCACCTCGCAATATTTCGTCGCGCCCCTGACGGAGAACGCGCCGTTCTTTCCCCGCCTCACCATCCTGGGCGGAATGATCGCGGCCGGCATTTCGTTCTACGGCCTGTTGCTCGACCTGTTCGATGTCGTGAGCTGGGGCGAGGCTTTCGGCGACTTGCGCGACCGGAGCCCGCGTGGCAAGTGAGCGGCGGAAGCGGCTCGCGGCCTTAAGCGGCGCTTTCACGGGAACGGCATCATGACAGCAATTCAGCGGGTTTTTTCAGGCGTCCAGCCGACGGGCAATCTGCACCTCGGCAACTATCTCGGCGCCATCGTCAATTTCGTCAAACTGCAGCAGACCCACAACTGCATCTATTGCGTGGTGGACCTGCACGCGATCACCGTGTGGCAGAATCCGACCGAACTGACGCACAACATCCGCGAGGTGACGTCGGCGTTCCTTGCGAGCGGCATCGATCCCGACAAGCACATCGTGTTCAACCAGAGCCAGGTGGCCGAGCATGCGGAACTCGCCTGGGTGCTGAACTGCGTCGCGCGTCTCGGCTGGCTGAACCGCATGACCCAGTTCAAGGAGAAGGCCGGCAAAGATCGCGAGAACGCATCCGTCGGCCTTTACGCCTATCCGAACCTGATGGCGGCGGACATTCTCGTCTATCGCGCGACCCATGTGCCGGTCGGCGAGGACCAGAAGCAGCATCTCGAACTGGCACGCGACATCGCGCAGAAATTCAACAATGACTTTTCTGAGTCTATCGCCGCGAAGGGGTACAACGCGAAATTCTTCCCGCAACCCGAGCCGCTGATCACCGGCCCGGCCACGCGCGTAATGTCGCTGCGCGACGGCTCGAAGAAAATGTCGAAATCCGATCCTTCGGATTACTCGCGTATTAACCTCACCGACGATGCCGACGCCATCGCGCAGAAAATCCGCAAGGCCAAAACCGATCCCGAGCCGTTGCCCTCCGAGGAGGAAGGCCTGAAGTCGCGCCCCGAAGCCGACAATCTCGTCGGCATCTACGCCGCGCTGTCCGGCCGCACCAAGGCGGACGTGTTGCGCGAATTCGGTGGCGGACAATTCTCCGGCTTCAAATCGACACTGGTCGACCTGTCCGTGCACAAACTGGGCCCGATCGGTGCGGAAATGAACCGGCTGATGCAGGACCCCGGCCATGTCGATGCCGTGCTGGTGAAAGGCGCCGAGCGCGCCCGCGCCATCGCCTCCGAGACCATGAAGGCGGTGAAGGACATTGTCGGCTTCGTGCAGCCGAAATAATCCACTTTTCTCGACACAAGCCCTTCCGCCATCAACCTTATTTCAGGGCCGCATATCTGCGCTGCGGCCTTGACCGTGCTTTTTGCGGCGCCATCTGTTAGGAGAAGGCATCGCAACCCGATCGCGCCGGCCTTGAACCGGTGATGTGTTGGAGACACCCATGTTTATCCAGACCGAAGCTACCCCCAACCCCGCAACGCTGAAGTTCCTGCCCGGCCGCACCGTACTCGACAACGGCACGATGGAATTCACCAGCCGCGATAGCGCCGCACGTTCGCCGCTCGCGGTGAAACTGTTCGACATTCCCGGCGTCACCGGCGTGTTCTACGGCTCCGATTTCGTCACCGTCACCAAGGACGACGGCGACTGGCAGCACCTGAAGCCCGCCATTCTCGGCACCATCATGGAACACTACATGTCCGGTGCGCCGATCCTTGCCGACGGTGCGCAGCCAGATGCCGGTCCGCATGCCGAGGAATTCTTCAACGAGGCCGACGCCGAGACGGTCGGCATCATCAAGGACATCATTGAAACCCGCGTCCGCCCGGCGGTCGCCAGTGATGGTGGCGATATCACTTTCCGCGGCTTCAAGGATGGCATCGTGTTCCTCGACATGAAGGGCTCGTGCTCGGGCTGCCCGTCCTCGACCGCGACGCTCAAACACGGCATCCAGAACCTGCTCAAGCATTTCGTGCCTGACGTTGTCGAAGTGAGGCCGATGTAAGCCTCCTCGCACCTGCGAGAGCGACGATTTGACGATGGCCGGGCTTGACCCGGCCATTTATTTTTTCGAATGCTTGCGCAACAGCAGGGCCTTTCCGCCTGCGATTTCAGCTTTCACGAAACCCTTCTCCAACAATCATGCTCGTTCTCGCCATCGATACCGCGCTGGAATCCTGCGCCGCCGCGGTGCTCGACACCGAAGCGGAAGCCTTTCGCGCGCGGCAGAGCCTGCCGATGAAGCGCGGCCACGCCGAAGCGCTAATGCCGCTGATCGACGAGGTAATGACGGCCTCCCACCTGCCTTATGCAGCGCTCGACCGGATCGCGGTCACCGTTGGTCCGGGCAGCTTCACCGGGCTGCGGGTGGGCATTTCGGCGGCCCGCGGACTGGGTCTTGCCGCCAACCGTCCTGTTGTCGGCATCACCACACTCGCCGCCTATGCCGCTCCGCTGATCGGAGAGGAAAGCGAAACACCGGTGATCGCGGCGATCGACGCCCGCCACGGCCATGTCTACGCCCAGGTGTTTTCTGGCGACGGCGCAACGCTCATCAAACCCGCCATCATACCGCTCGAGGAGGTTTTCCGCGCCGCGCGCTTCGGCGCAGCGCATATCGTCGGCGACGCCGCCGATATGCTCGCGGCGCAATGGCCGTCGCAGTTCGAACCGCCCATGTCGGTCGACCGGCAGGCAGCCCCGGATATCGCATGGGTGGCGTGGCTCGGCGCCAGCGTCGATCCGGACGAGGCACCGCCGCGTCCGTATTACCTGCGCGCGCCGGACGCCAAGACCAAGGCCGAACTGGCGCAACGCTGATGGCGGGTGTTATCGCGAAATTTCTGTCGCTTTTCTCGCCACACAATAATGCGGCGGTCGAGCCCGCGAATTTGCGCGACGCGCCCGCGATGGCGCGGCTTCACAAATCCTCCTTCCATCGCGGGTGGGATGTCGGCGAGTTCGAGCAATTGCTCACCGACCGCAGCGTGCTCGCACACAAGCTGCGCATGGGCCGCACCGTCGCGGGCTTTATCCTCTCCCGCATGGCGGCCGATGAGGCGGAAATTCTGTCGGTCGCGATCGCGCCCAACCTGCGCGGCCGCGGCCTGTCCGGACCGCTCGTCCGAACCCATCTCGGCTATCTTGCAGGACAAGGCATTCGCTCGGTTTTTCTCGAGGTCGAGGAAAACAACCAGCCCGCGCGCGCTATATATGCGCGGACGGGTTTCAGCACCGTCGGACGCCGTGAGCGTTACTATAAAGATGACAGTGGCGCTCAATTAAATGCCATCGTGATGCGGCGCGACTTGTCGTCGTAGCTTCGGAATGGCAAAATAGAGCCATGCCAGTTGTGAAACCCGTTCCCGCTTCGACATCGACCGACATCGAGTCGCGCTGTGCCGCGACCGGCATGCGCATGACCGAACAGCGCCGTGTGATCGCGCGCGTACTTGCGGAATCCACCGACCATCCCGACGTGGAAGAACTCTATCGGCGCTGTGTCACGGTCGACGACAAGATCTCGATTTCGACAGTGTACCGCACCGTCAAGCTGTTCGAGGATGCAGGCATCATTGAACGTCACGACTTCCGCGAGGGTCGCGCGCGCTATGAGCAGGTGCCAGACAACCATCACGACCATCTCATCAACCTGCGCGATGGCAAGGTGATCGAATTCACCTCCGAGCAGATCGAGGTCCTGCAGACCGAGATCGCCCGCAAACTCGGCTACCGGCTGGTGGATCACCGCCTGGAACTGTATTGCGTTCCGCTGGATGACGATAAAAGCTGAAATTCCATGATTTTCAGCGGCTTTTGCGGCCCGTGATCGCTGGATTCGGCCCCCGATCCGCTATATCTGAAGCGCCTGTCGCGAAAGGGGCCCTGTTCCTTTCGCCATCGCCGCAACTAACCCGGTTCTCATGACGCCGCCGCGCAAGCTGCACATCAAATCCTACGGCTGCCAGATGAACGTCTACGATGCGCAACGCATGGTGGATACGCTGGCCCCTGAAGGATTCGTGGAGACGGCGGACGCCAATGAGGCCGACCTCGTCATCCTCAACACCTGTCACATCCGCGAGAAGGCCTCGGAGAAAGTATTCTCCGAACTCGGACGCCTGCGGGTGATGAAGGAAGAGGCTGCGCGCGAGGGGCGCGAGATGAAGATCGCTGTCGCCGGCTGCGTGGCACAGGCCGAAGGCGAGGAGATCACCCGCCGCGCCTCAACCGTCGATGTCGTGGTCGGCCCGCAGAGCTACCACAATCTGCCGAAACTTCTGGCCAGAACACGCAGCGGCGCGCCCGCGATCGAAACCGAATTTCCGATCGAGGATAAATTCACATCCTTGCCCGCGCCGAAGCCCGCGGCAATCCGCGCGCGTGGCATCTCGTCGTTCGTCACCGTGCAGGAAGGCTGCGACAAGTTCTGCACCTTCTGCGTGGTGCCCTATACGCGCGGCATGGAAGTGTCGCGACCAGTGGCGGCTATCGTCGATGACGTGAAGCGCCTCGCCGATAACGGCGTGCGCGAAATCACGCTCATCGGTCAGAACGTCAACGCCTATCACGGCGAAGGCGAGGATGGGCTGACAGGGTCGCTTGGCCGCCTGCTGCATCGCCTCGCCGCCATTCCGGGGATCGCCCGGCTGCGTTATTCGACGAGTCACCCGCGTGATGTCGACGATTCGCTGATCGAAGCCCATCGTGACATTCCCGCCGTGATGCCGTTCGTGCATCTGCCGGTGCAGTCCGGCTCCGACCGGATTCTCGCGGCGATGAACCGCAAACACACCGCAGCCGATTACATCCGCACCATCGAGCGGTTCCGCAAGGCGTCCCCGACGATTGCATTTTCCTCGGATTTCATCGTCGGGTTTCCGGGTGAAAGTGAACAGGATTTTTCCGATACCCTCGCACTCGTCACACAAATCAGCTACGCTGGCGCCTATTCGTTCAAGTATTCGCCCCGCCCGGGCACCCCGGCGGCGGACATGCAGGAGACGGACACGGCCTTGGCGGTTCCAGCAGCGGTGATGGACGAGCGCCTGGCGCAGCTCCAGGCCTTGATCGACGCCCAGCAGGCGAGCTTCAACAGGGCTGCCGTCGGCCAGACGGTCGAGGTGCTGTTCGAACGCGCGGCGCGTGAACCCGGCCAGATCGTCGGTCGTACCCCCTATCTGCAACCGGCACATGTGATGGCGTCCGCCGACATCATCGGTCAAGTTCTGCCGGTCACCATCGACAGTCTAGAACGCTACAGCCTCAAGGGCCGCTTCGCGCCCACACATGCGGCGGACATACCTCGCATATCTTCGATCCTTGCAACGGAGCCTGAAACCTTTGCCTAAAAGCGCAGCGGATTCATCTTCACTCGCTCCCGGCCGCAAACCCGATCGCGACCTTTCCTCCTCACCGGAAACACAGATCGTCGTTGCCTTTGACGACAACCGCGCGGCCTCCGCGCTGGTCGGGCCATATGGCCAGCATCTTGCTCTGATCGAACGCCGCCTCGGCGTGGTCGCCGACTCGCGCGGCAACCACGTCACCATCGCGGGCTCACGCGATGGCTGCGATGCCGCGCGCCGCGTGCTGGAGACGCTCTACAAGCAGGCTTTGGCCGCAACCGATATCAGCCACGGCGATGTCGAAGGCGCGATCCGCGCCATTCTCGCGCAGGGCTCGCTGTTCGATTTCGAGTCCCGCCCCGGCAAATCCTCGTTCGAGGAAATCAATCTGCGCAAGCGCCCGGTGCGCGCCCGCACCGCCGCGCAGGACGCCTATATCCGCGCACTGAAGCGCAACGAACTCGTGTTCGGCATCGGCCCCGCGGGCACCGGCAAGACTTGGCTTGCGGTCGCGCAGGCTTGTCAATTGTTCGAGCGCAAGGAAGTCGACCGCATCATCCTGTCGCGACCTGCAGTGGAAGCGGGCGAGCGGCTCGGCTTCCTGCCGGGCGACATGCGCGAAAAGGTCGATCCTTACCTGCGGCCGATCTACGACGCGCTATACGACCTGATGGATGCGCGCGTCGTCGAGCGCGCCCTGCAGAGCGGCGAGATCGAGATCGCGCCGCTTGCGTTCATGCGCGGCCGCACGCTCACCAATGCCGCGATCATTCTCGACGAGGCTCAGAACACCACGTCGATGCAGATGAAGATGTTCCTGACGCGCCTCGGCGAAAACAGCCGCATGATCATCACCGGCGACCCGAGCCAGGTCGACCTGCCGAACGGCCAGCAGTCGGGCCTCGCAGAAGCCTCAAAACTTCTGTCCGGCGTGGAAGGCATCGCGCAGGTGACGTTCGCCGCCGAAGACGTGATCCGCCACGAACTGGTCGCGCGCATCGTTGCAGCTTACGAAGGCACGCCGCGTCCCGCCTCTCCGGCCAAACCTGCCTGAGACGATGCCGCTCCCTCCTACCGCCGATGTTCTGATCGCCGCCGATTGCTGGCAGGCGCAGACCGATGCCGAAGATACCGTCCAGCGCGCCATCACGACTGCAGCTTCGTTCGTCGAACTGCCCGCGAATGAGACCGAAGTCGCGGTGATGCTGACCGACGATGCGCGCATTCGTGAACTCAACCGGGAATGGCGCGGACAGGACAAGCCGACCAATGTGCTGTCCTTTCCCGCCGCCCAGCCTCCCGGTGCGACGCCGCAGCCGCTGATGCTGGGCGACATCGCCATCGCCTATGAGACAACACGCAACGAGGCCGAAGCGGAAGGCAAGTCGTTCCAAAATCATTTGAGTCATCTCGCCATTCATGGCTTCCTCCACCTGCTCGGCTACGACCACCTCAACGATGACGAGGCCGAGGAGATGGAGGGACTGGAGCGGGATATTCTGGCGAAGCTCGGCATCGCCGACCCCTATCTCACCAGCGATCAGGCGAAATAAAGTGCCCCCGGATTCCGACGATAACGCGGCCACACCCGCTCCTTCGAACACCTCGCTGCCCGTTCCGGTGCAGCAGGGCGAAGTGCTGCGGCCGGCCGCAGAATCCTGGCTCTCGCGCGCGATCCGTTCGCTGTTCGGCTGGAAGGCGGGCTCCGCGCGCGCCGATATCCAGGTCGTGCTCGACGCCACCGCACCCGACGACGAAACGAGCTTCACCACGGTCGAGCGCACCATGCTGCGCAACATCCTGGCGCTGCACGACCGCCGCATCGCCGACGTCATGGTGCCGCGCGCCGACATCGTCGCCGTGCGCCGCGATATCTCACTTGCCGAATTGATGTCGCTGTTCGAGAGCGCCGGTCATTCGCGTCTTGTTGTCTACAACGATACGCTCGACGAGCCCGAGGGCATCGTCCACATCCGCGACCTCGTCGCCTTCATCACCTCGAAGGCCAAGGTCGATCCCGAGCTCAACGCCAAGCGCAAGAAGCCGTTTCCCGCGGGTCTCGACCTGAAATCCGTCAATCTCGCCGTTCCCCTCGCGGACACGACGATCATGCGCGAGCTTTTGTACGTGCCGCCGTCGATGCCCGCGATCGATCTGCTGGCGCAGATGCAGGCGACACGCATCCACCTCGCGCTGGTGGTCGACGAATATGGCGGCACCGACGGTCTTGTCTCGATCGAAGACATCGTCGAGCAGATTGTCGGCGAGATCGACGACGAACACGACAGCGACGAAGCGCCCTCCGTGGTGCGGCAGGCCGACAATTCCTTCATCGCCGACGGGCGCGCGAGCCTCGAGGATGTGCAATCCGTGGTCGGCGATACGTTCAACACCGGCGAAGCCGGCGAGGACGTCGATACGCTGGGCGGCTATATCGTCAATCAGGTCGGACGCTTCCCGGTGCGCGGCGAAATCATTCCCGGCCCGGGCGAATTCGAGATCGAGGTGCTCGACGCCGATCCGCGCCGCGTCAAGCGCGTGCGCATCGGCCGACGCAAGGAAGAAGCAAGCGGCCGGCCACCCCGCGACGGGCGCCGACGCGATGCATCCACGGAGACAGCGGCCCCCAAACCACCACCGGGTGGAGAGACAGGGACATGAGCATCACCGCCAGCGCCCTGCACTCACCCGCGCGCGCAACCATCCTGAGCTGGGGCTGGCGACGCATAGCGATTGCATTGTTTTCGGGCGCGCTCTCCGCGTTGGCGATGGCACCATTCAATGCATGGCCCGTTCTGTTCATCACTTTCCCGGTGCTGGTGTGGCTGATCGACGGTACCGGCCCCGGCCGCCGCGGTGTGATCAGTGCCGCCATCGCGGGATGGTGGTTTGGTCTCGGTTATTTCGTCGCCGGTCTGTACTGGATCGGCTACGCGTTTCTGGTCGACGCCGACACGTTCGCCTGGCTGCTGCCGGTTGCGATCCTCGGCCTGCCCGCGCTGCTCGCGCTGTTCATGGCCGCGGGCTGCGCGCTGGCACGGCTGATCTGGACGAAGGACTGGTCGCGCGTGTTGTCGCTGGCCGTCGCCCTCACCGTCAGCGAATGGCTGCGTGGGCATATCCTGTCCGGATTCCCGTGGAACCTGTTCGGCTACGCGCTCGCCGAACCGCTGGCGATGGCGCAAGCCGCCTCGCTGATCGGCATCTGGGGCATGAGTTTTCTTGCGATTGCGATCTTCGCAAGTCCCGCGATCCTGATCGACGACCACGCCCGCACGAAATGGCCCTGGCTGCCGCTCGCACTTTCGCTCCTTCTGCTGGCCGCCGCCTGGGGCTACGGCACATGGCGGCTCGATCGCCATCCCACCCAATTCGTGAGCGGCGTGAAGCTACGGCTGATGCAACCGAACCTGCAGCAGGACGTGAAGTTCAACTACTCCGCCAAAGATGCCGTGATCGCGAAATACATGGCGCTGTCGGATCGCGCCACCGGTCCGCAGACGAGCGGCGTGCGCGACGCCACGATCCTGATCTGGCCGGAATCGGCATTTCCGTTTTTCCTGACGCGCGAACCGGCGGAGCTTGCGAAGATCGCGAACTTCCTCCCACCGCAAACCACGCTCATCACTGGCGCGGTGCGCGCGCCCGATCTCTCACCCGCGGTAAGGCCGACGCGCGCCTACAACTCGATCTACGTCATCAATCACGACGGCGATATTCTCTCGATCTACGACAAGCTGCATCTGGTTCCATTCGGCGAATACCTGCCGCTCCAGAGCACGCTCGAGAAACTCGGCTTCCAGCAGATCACCAAGGTGCAGGGTGGCTTCATCCCCGGCGCACGCCGCCGCACCATGACGATCCCCGGCGCGCCGCGCGCGCTGCCGCTGATCTGTTACGAGGCCGTATTCTCCGATGCCATCGTGCCCGCAGGCGAGCGGCCAGGCTGGATCGTCAACCTGACCAATGACGGCTGGTTCGGAATCAGTACAGGCCCCTACCAGCACCTTCAGCAGGCCCGTTTGCGCGCCATTGAGGAAGGACTGCCGATCGTGCGCAGCGCCAATACCGGAATTTCCGCCGTGATCGATCCGGTCGGACGGGATGTCGGCCATCTCGCGCTCGGTCAGGAAGCCGTTCTGGATTCCGCCTTGCCCGTGGCGCTGCCGCCGACCGTCTTTGCGCGCTGGCGGCACGTGCCGCTGGCCGTCATGATCGTGCTGGCGTCCCTTGCGGTGCTGATCCGGCGGCGACGCGAAGCCTGAAGGCGATCTTCAGCTAATTTCATATATTGAAACGTCGCCAAGACTGCCGCCATTTCGCTCGTTTTATCAGCCCAGATGGCGTTCCATTTTTTGACGGGCCGTCGTTGCGACCATATGGGTCAGGACAGCATTTGACGAAAGTCGAAAAAGCAGCTTAGTCGGGCCATCGTGATGTGCCTATGCTCCCTCGGGGACACTCTGTGATGTCGGCGAAAACACCCAACCCGGTCGACAAATATGTCGGCAGCCGCGTGCGGATGCGTCGCATCATGCTGGGGCTCAGTCAGGAGAAGCTCGGAGACGCGCTCGGCCTGACCTTTCAGCAAATCCAGAAATACGAGAAAGGCACGAACCGCATCGGCGCGAGCCGCCTGCATCAGATCGCCGATATCCTGCAGGTGCCGGTCTCCTTTATGTTCGAGGGCGGCCCGGCCAGCAGTGCCGGCGTCGACGGCATGGGCGAGGCTCCTTCGCCCGCTTACGTCTCAGATTTTCTCGCGACCTCCGAAGGGCTCGCGCTGACGCGGGCCTTCACGAAGATCACAGACGCCAAGCTTCGGCGCAGCATCGTCGATCTCGTCGAGCAGATCGCCGCGACGCAGAGTCAGTCCTGATCTCAGGCTTGCCGCGATTTTTCGATTTCCATTTTCGCGCGGAGCCTTTTATTGCGAGCATCACCGTCGCAGGTTTCTCCTGCGCCCAATCTTTCAAGGCTTACTTCCGCCATGCCGGACGATCGATACAGCTCTCATTCCGATGAAGCATCTTCGCGACAGCCCGGTTCATTCTTCGGCCGTCGCAAGGGTCACAAGCTGCGTCCGCATCATGCCTCGCTGATCGAGGATCTGCTGCCGCGCCTTGCACTCGACATCACCGCACCCCCGCCCGCGAGTCTGACCACGCTGTTTCCCGCGGGCACGAACGCAGTGCGCCTGGAGATCGGATTCGGCGGCGGCGAGCATTTGCTTGCCGAAGCGGCGGCATTCCCCGACACCGGCTTCATCGGTTGCGAGCCTTACGTCAACGGCATGGCGAAAATCCTCGCGCAGATCGAAGCACGCGGCCTCTCCAATATCCGCCTGTTCGCCGGCGATGCCGCCGAACTGCTCGCCTGGGTGCCGTCACGGTCGCTGGCACGGATTGATCTGATCCATCCCGATCCGTGGCCGAAGCGGCGGCACTGGAAGCGCCGTTTTGTGCAGCATGCAACCATCGCCGCGATGGCACGCGCGCTGACCTCACAGGGCGAATTCCGTTTCGTCTGCGATATCGACGATTACGTTGCATGGACGCTGTGGCACATGCGGGATTCCAGCGATTTCTCATGGCTCGCTGAGCGCGCGGATGATTGGCGTGCGCCGTGGTCGGGCTACACCATGACGCGCTATGGTGCGAAGGCGACGCGCGAAGGCCGCAAGGCATCCTACCTGCGATTTCAGAGGGTTTGATTGCGTTTCTGCGCGAACTACTTTTCGCGCGCGCGCCAGAACACCAGCACACGTTGGGCCGTAGAGGTCGAAAGCCGCTCGTAATTGAGCCGTGCTTCCTCGATATCCGGCGGCGAAGGCATTTTGCCCGGCCCCAGACGCAGCACGATCAGCGCCCGCGCAGTCGCCCATTCCAGACCGATCGCGCGCGCGATCAGAAGGATCGGATCGTAGCGATCGCCGAGGATCAACTGATCAACCGTCATCAACCGCACGCCTGACATCGCAGACAGCGCGGCAACAGCCTCTTCGTATTTGTGCTCCTTGGCGAAGTTGAGCAGCGCCGCTTCATTCAAGCCGCCGGACTGATGCAGCGCCAGAACAAGCCGCTGCGCCAGCGCGAAGTCGCGCTTCACCAGAAGCGCGCGTGGCGCCGAGGAAATTTCCAGCATCGCCTGGTTAATCGCGAGCCGCTGCTTCGGCTTCGCCGTCTCGAACATACGGCGGCGTACGATGTCCACCGACTTCGACAACAGGTCTTTCAAGCCGTCGGGAGAAATGTCCTCGCGCTGACCGAGCGAGAGCGCCAGCACGCCGTCATCGGCCGCGCGGTTGATGAGACCCGAATAGCCTGCCGCCGAAAACGTCGCGCCGGAGTTCTTCGCCAGCACGCGCACCACCTCGCGATCGGCCCGCCGCAGAATGACGTCAGTCAGCGGTGCCGCGAGCGTATCGCGTTCGGAGATCGCCGCGAGATGCGCCTGTCCCTTGGCGCGCGCAATCTCCAGCAGCAGTTCTTCGCCGATCAACGGTGACTTGCTGAGAATCGGGCCCGCGATGCGGATCTCGTCTTCACGAGCGAGATAATTGATGACGCCGGGCGGGGCATTCGGCAGGCTCGCAAAACGCGCGGCGACACCCGCACGCGCCGCAGGCTCGGCCGACGGCACAAGGCCGATCAGGATGCTATCGAAAAGATCGACGTGTTGCGGGCCGAAGATCGGCGCACCCTGCACGAACAATTCGGCGAGCTTGGTGATCGTGGTCGCGCGTTTTTCCGCGGAGCCGCTTTTCGCGATCGCATCAAGTTCGGGAATCAGGGACGTTGCTGCCATCAAATCAGGTCCGCGCAGGGTTCGAGCGCTAGTTCCCAATCTAGGGACCGCTCATGAATGAAGGGTTTAGCCAATCATTCATTTCCGTCGGGACACCAGGGTTCCCCCTGCCGGGCCTTGCCGGAAGGTCGGAAACGGGCTATATCCTTGCTCAATAAATCATCTCATACGATCGCGTAGGAGAGTGGGCCCTTCCGGACCCGCTCTTTTTTGTTACCTGACGCGGGCGCCTGAGCCGCAGGAAAAACGAGACCTTCCTGCCCGACAAACCGCCGCTGCTCCGGCAGCGTCATGAACCTTTTCTTAACCATCGCAGACGGACCGCTGACGCCCGACATGACCGAACCCGCTTCCCATCCCGAGACCGCAAAATCTGCGGTCGAACGCCGCCTGGTCGTCGAGCCGGGTGTTGCGGCGCGGGTGGCGGCGGTCGCCGAGCCGGTGCTCGAGGGGCTCGGCTATCAGCTCGTCCGCATCAAGATCTCCGGCGAGGCCGGCTGCACGGTACAGATCATGGCCGAGCGGCCGGACGGCACCATGCTGATCGACGATTGCGAGGCAATTTCCAAGGCGTTATCGCCGGTGATGGATGTCGCCGACCCGATCCAGCGCGCCTACCGGCTTGAGATTTCCTCCCCCGGCATCGACCGGCCGCTGGTGCGCCAGTCGGATTTCGAGCGCTATACCGGCCACCTCGTGAAGATCGAGATGGCAGTTCCTCATGACGGCCGCAAGCGCTTCCGCGGCATACTTCAAGGCATCGAGAACGGTCTCGTGCGCGTGACCCGCGACGACGTCAAAGAGCACAAGGGCGCACAGGAGGCGGACGTACAGTTGCCGCTTGCGGATGTCTCGAGCGCAAATCTTGTCCTGACCAACGAATTGATCGCCGAATCTATGCGTCGCGGCCGCGATGCCGAGCGCGAGCAGCTCGAGGATGCAGGCGTGCTGCCGCCGCCGCCGCCGCACGCCAAGAAAGCACGCGAGATGCGGGACAAGGCGAAACCGCGCCAACCGAAACCAGCGAAGAAGCTGCTGCCCAAAAACACCAAAGCTCACAGGCTTGCCGCCGATGCCAAACGGCGCGGAGCCTTATCCGATCCCCACGAAGGAGAGTAAGCCATGGCCGCTGTCAGCGCCAATAAACTGGAACTGCTGCAAATCGCCGATGCCGTCGCACGCGAAAAGTCGATCGACCGTTCGATCGTGATCGCGGCGATGGAAGATGCCATCGCGAAAGCGGCGCGCGCCCGTTACGGCTCCGAGACCGACGTGCATGCGGAAATCGACGCCAAGAAGGGCGAGCTTCGCCTGTCGCGGCACATGCTGGTGGTGGAAACGGTCGAGAACGCCGCCAACCAGATTTCGCTGAAGGATGCGCAGAAGGCCAACCCGACCGCGCAGATCGGCGACACTATCGCCGACACCCTGCCGCCGCTCGAATATGGCCGCATCGCCGCGCAGTCCGCCAAGCAGGTGATCGTGCAGAAGGTGCGCGAAGCCGAGCGTGACCGCCAGTATCAGGAATTCAAGGACCGCATCGGCGAAATCGTCAACGGCATCGTCAAGCGTGTCGAATATGGCAGCGTCATCGTCGATCTCGGACGCGGCGAAGCCATCGTGCGCCGCGACGAGATGCTCCCGCGCGAGGCGCTGCGCAACGGCGACCGCATCCGCGCCTATATCTTCGATGTCCGTCGCGAAACCCGCGGCCCGCAGATCTTCCTCTCCCGCACCCATCCGCAGTTCATGGCGAAGCTGTTCGCGCAGGAAGTGCCGGAAATCTACGACGGCATCGTCGAGATCAAGGCGGTCGCCCGCGATCCGGGCTCGCGCGCCAAGATCGGCGTGATCTCCCGCGATTCCTCGGTCGATCCGGTCGGTGCCTGCGTCGGCATGCGCGGCTCACGCGTGCAGGCGGTGGTGAACGAACTGCAGGGCGAGAAGATCGACATCATTCCGTGGTCGCCCGACATCGCGACCTTCGTCGTCAACGCGCTCGCGCCGGCGGAAGTCGCCAAGGTCGTCATCGACGAAGACCGCGAACGCATTGAAGTTGTAGTTCCCGATACCCAGCTATCACTTGCGATCGGCCGTCGCGGCCAGAACGTGCGCCTTGCATCGCAGTTGACGGGCTGGGACATCGACATCCTGACCGAGCAGGAAGAATCAGAACGCCGCCAGGCGGATTTCGAGAATTCCACGCGCGTGTTCATGGAAGCTCTCAACGTCGACGAGGTCGTCGGCCAGTTGCTGGCTTCGGAAGGCTTCTCCTCCGTCGAGGAACTCGCTCTGGTCGACGTGCGCGAGCTCTCGAGCATCGAAGGCTTCGACGAGGAAACCGCGAACGAACTGCAGAGCCGCGCGCGCGAATATCTCGAGCAGCTCGATGCCGAGCTGGAAGCGAAGCGGAAAGAGCTCGGCGTGGACGATGCTCTCAAGGACATTCCGGGCGTCACCGGCAAGATGCTGGTGAAGCTCGGTGAGAACGACGTCAAGACGGTCGAGGATCTCGCCGGCTGCGCCACCGACGATCTGGTCGGCTGGTCGGAGCGCAAGGACGGCGAGACCGTCAAGCACGCGGGCTTCCTCGATGCCGGCGAAGTTTCGCGCGACGAGGCGGAAGCGATCATCATGCGGGCGCGTCTTGCGGCCGGCTGGATCACCGAAGCCGACCTCGCCAAACCTGCGGAAGCGGACGAAGACGCCGCATCCGAAGACCACCCGGCATAAAGGACATGCCCATCGATGCTTACAACCTCCGAGACAACGGACCTCGATCGCGGTCCCCGGGCCAAGCCCGGGAGCGCGCGGACGTGCGTCGTCTCGCGGCAGGTCAAGAGCACCGATGAGCTGATCCGCTTCGTGCTCTCGCCTGCGGGCGAGGTCGTCCCGGACGTGCGGCGAAAGCTGCCGGGCCGTGGGCTGTGGGTGTCGCTGTCGCGGGCCGCAGTCACGGAGGCGGCCAAACGCGGCCTGTTTGCAAAGGCGTTCAAGCGCGCCGTGACGCTGCCGCCCGATCTGGCAGAGCAAACCGATCATCTGCTGGCGCGCAGCGCACTGGATGCGCTCGCGATGGTGGGCAAAGCAGGCGAAATCGTTTGCGGTTTCGGCAAGGTCGAGGACGCGATCGCTGCGGGGAGCGCGGTGGCGCTGATCCACGCCAGTGATGGCGCGGACGACGGAATCCGCAAACTCGACGCCAAATCGGCCTCCGCCGTGGGGAAAAACCCGCAAATGGTGGATTCACCACGGATTCAGGCCTTTAAAATCGATGAATTGGATTTGGCCCTCGGGCGGTCAAATGTGGTACATGCAGCCCTGCTTTCAGGGCCTGCGACAAGAACCTTCCTGTCCCGCTGGCGAACCCTCGACCGTTTCCGCAATCCGGACGGCTCGACGAACGGCAAGACGGGTGGCAACTAACGGGCCGCGTCGCGGCGCACCGAACGAGATTGGACTGTTGAATGGCTGATACGAAAAATCCTGGCGACAAGCCGCTGAGCGTCGGTTCGAAAACTCTGTCGCTGAAACCGCGCACAGAGACCGGCGTGGTGCGCCAGAGCTTCAGCCACGGCCGCAGCAAATCGGTGGTGGTCGAGAAGAAAACCAAGCGGCGCCTCGCGGGTGATCCCGCGCCGGCTCCCGCAGCCGAAGCCGCTCCTGCGCCCCCGGTCGCACCTGCCGCGCCGCGCGCACCGGCGCCGAAGGCACCGGCTGCCCGCCCCTCCGGCATGGTATTGCGCACGCTGACCGAAGACGAGCAGAGCGCGCGCGCGAACGCGCTCGCCGATGCGCGCGTCCGCGAGGAAGAAGAGCGCCGCGCCGCGGAAGCGGAAGCCGCGCGCCGCAACACGAAGGAATACAAGGAACAGCAGGAGCGCGAAGCCGCCGAAGCTCGCCGCAAGGCCGAGGAAGAGCGTCATCGCGTCGAAGCCGAGGCCAAGGCCAAGGCTGAGCGCGAAGCCACCAAGCGGTTCGGCGAAGCCGAAGCCAAAACGACGGCGAAGACGGCTGCCAAGCCGGCTGCTGCTCCCGCCGCGCGTCCCGGTGCGCCGGCAGCGCGCGCGCCTGGCGTCGCCGCCGACGGCTCCGACGAAGACGAGGCGCCGCGCGTACGCCGCGGGCCCGGCGGCGCGATCCGCGCCGTTACGCCACCGAAAACCACGCAGAAACCCGGCCCTGCCAAACAGCGCGGCCGTCTGACGCTGACGACTGCTCTCAATGCCGACGACGTGCGCGAACGCTCGATCGCCTCGTTCCGTCGCCGCACCCAGCGCCTGACCAAGGGCCATCAGTCGAACGAGCCGAAGGAAAAGCTCATCCGCGAAGTCATCATTCCGGAAGCGATTACGCTGCAGGAACTGGCGAACCGCATGGCGGAACGCTCGGTCGACCTCGTCAAGCTGCTGATGAAGCAGGGCCAGCTCGTCAAGATCACCGACACCATCGACGCCGACACCGCACAGCTCATCGCTGAAGAAATGGGTCACACCGTCAAGCGCGTTGCTGCGTCTGACGTGGAAGAAGGCCTGTTCGACGTCGCCGAGGATCGCGCATCCGACACCACGCCGCGCGCGCCGGTCGTCACCGTGATGGGCCACGTCGACCACGGCAAGACCTCGTTGCTCGACGCGCTGCGTCACGCCAACGTGGTCTCCGGCGAAGCCGGCGGCATCACCCAGCACATCGGCGCCTATCAGGTGACCTCGCCTTCCGGCGCCAAGATCACCTTCATCGACACGCCCGGCCACGCCGCGTTCACCGCGATGCGCGCACGCGGCGCCAAGGTCACCGACATCGTCATCCTCGTCGTCGCAGCCGACGACGGCGTGATGCCGCAGACCATCGAAGCCATCAATCACGCCAAGGCCGCGAAGGTTCCGATGATCGTGGCGATCAACAAGATCGACAAGCCGGACGCCAAGCCCGAGCGCGTGCGCACTGAACTCTTGCAGCACGAAGTGCAGGTCGAATCCTTCGGCGGCGACGTCGTCGATGTCGAAGTCTCGGCCAAGAACAAGACCAATCTCGACAAGTTGCTCGAGATGATCGCGCTGCAGGCCGAACTGCTTGAACTCAAGACCAATCCGGACCGTCCGGCCGAAGGCACCGTGATCGAAGCCAAGCTCGATCGCGGCCGCGGTCCGGTCGCGACCGTGCTGGTCCAGCGCGGCACGCTGCGCGTCGGCGACATCATCGTCGCGGGTGCGGAAATGGGCCGCGTGCGCGCGCTCATCAACGATCAGGGCCAGACCATTCAGGAGGCCGGGCCTTCGATGCCGGTCGAGGTTCTCGGCTTCAACGGTCCGCCGGAAGCTGGCGATCGCCTCGCGGTCGTCGAGAACGAAGCACGTGCCCGTCAGGTCACCGAATATCGCGCCCACCAGAAGCGCGAGAAGTCGGCTGCGACCTCTGCCGGCATGCGCGGCTCGCTCGAACAGATGATGAGCCAGCTCAAGACCTCGGGCCGCAAGGACTTCCCGCTAGTCGTGAAGGCGGACGTGCAGGGCTCACTGGAAGCCATTATCGGCTCGCTCGACAAGCTCGGCACCGACGAAGTCGCAGCGCGCATCCTGCATGCGGGCGTCGGCGGGATTTCGGAGTCCGACGTCACGCTCGCAGAAGGCTTCAACGCCGCGATCATCGGCTTCTCCGTCCGCGCCAACAAGGAAGCGGCGGCGCTGGCCAAGCGCGACGGCATCGAGATTCGCTACTACAACATCATCTACGACCTCGTGGACGACGTGAAGAAGGCGATGTCCGGCCTGCTCGCGCCGACATTGCGCGAAACCATGCTCGGCAACGCGCAGGTGCTCGAGGTCTTCCACATTTCCAAGGTCGGCAAGATCGCCGGTTGCCGCGTCACCGACGGCACCGTCGAGCGCGGCGCCAATGTCCGCCTGATCCGCGACAACGTCGTGATCCACGAGGGCAAGCTGTCGCAGCTCAAGCGCTTCAAGGACGATGCCAAGGAAGTTACCGCCGGCCAGGAATGCGGCATGTCGTTCGAGAACTATCAGGACATGCGTCCTGGCGACGTGATCGAATGCTATCGCGTGGAGACCATCCAGCGCTCCCTGTAAGTCCAAACCTTACGGGCGCGTTGAAACGAAAGACGTCATGGCCGGGCTTGTCCCGGCCATCCACGTCTTACCATTGCATCTCAAGAAGGCGTGGATGTCCGCGACCAGCGCGGCATGACGCTTTGAAGGAACGAAAATGCCCCGTCATCAGCGCGGCAAATCTTCATCATCCGCACCCGGCGGTTCGCAGCGCCAGTTGCGCGTCGGCGAACTGATCCGCCATGCGATCTCCGACATCCTCTCACAGGGCGGCGTGCATGACGACACGCTGAGCGGTCACATCATCACCGTACCCGAAGTGCGGATGTCGCCCGACCTCAAGCTCGCGACCGTCTATGTGATGCCGCTCGGCGGGCACGACACCGAAGCGGTGATCGCTGCGCTCGCAAACAACAAGAAGTTTCTCCGTGGCGAGGTTGCGCATCGCGTTAACCTGAAATTCGCACCTGATCTTCGCTTCCGCGCCGACGAGCGATTCGACGAAGCGGAACGGATCGAGAAATTATTGCGAACGCCTGCGGTCCAAAAAGATCTCAACCACGATTCGGACGACACTTGATGACTGCAACACCCGCTCAGGGCACGCGCGCGGCGCCGCACGACGATTCGCGCGCGACTTCTGAAAAAAATATTTCGCAGGAAGCACCCGCGCAGAACCGCGCAGACAGCAGCGGTGACCATCGCCCGCGCCAGAAGAAACAACAGTTCAAGCGTGAGCGCCGCGACGTTCACGGCTGGGTCGTGCTCGACAAACCCGTCGGCATGACCTCGACCCATGCGGTCGCGGTGCTGAAGCGACTGTTCAACGCCAAGCGTGTCGGCCATGCCGGCACGCTCGATCCGCTCGCCTCCGGCGGTCTGCCGATCGCGCTCGGCGAAGCCACCAAGACGGTGCCGTTCGTGATGGACGGTCGCAAGCGCTACCGCTTCACGGTGCGCTGGGGCGAGGAGCGCGACACCGACGACGTCGAGGGCCGCCCGACCCAGACCTCCGACGCCCGGCCGACCGCCGAGGCTATCCAGACGCTGCTGCCGCAGTTCACCGGGACGATCCTGCAGACCCCGCCGCAGTTCTCGGCCATCAAGATCCAGGGCGAACGCGCCTATGACCTCGCCCGCGACGGCGAAACCGTCGCCCTGCAGCCCCGCGAGGTCGAGATTCACGAATTAACCCTTACGGAACAACTGGATAAGGATCATTCGGTGTTCGAAACCGAATGCGGCAAGGGAACCTATGTCCGGGCGCTGGCCCGCGACATGGGCCGTCTTCTAGGCTGCTACGGCCATATTTCGGCTCTCCGCCGCACCCAGTGCGGCCCGTTCGACGAGGCCGACATGATTCCGCTGGCGGAATTGGAGGCTTTGTGCGATAGAGCCGCGTCTGGCGAGGGCAGCCTCGCCGACGCGCTTTTGCCCGTTGAGACCGCGCTGGACGACATCCCGGCACTGGCCGTCACACGGGCGGATGCCGCAAGGCTCGCAAGAGGCCAAGCGGTTTTGTTGCGCGGACGGGATGCGCCAATTCTAAACGGCACAGTCTATGTCACCGTCGGAGAAAGGCTTTTGGCCCTCGCCGAGCTTGGCAATGGCGAACTCATCCCCAAGCGCGTGTTCAACCTCACCGGGCTCGTTGCGAACCCGGAACGCAATTAAGGATATCTGACGATGTCGATTACCGCAGAACGCAAAGCGGAAGTCATCAAGACCAATGCCAAGAAGGCCGGCGACACGGGTTCGCCGGAAGTTCAGGTTGCGATCCTCTCCGAGCGCATCGCCAACCTCACCGAGCATTTCAAGATCCACGGCAAGGACAACCATTCCCGCCGCGGCCTCCTGAAGCTCGTGTCCACGCGCCGTTCGCTTCTCGACTACGTCAAGAAGAAGGACGAGGCGCGCTACAAGGCGCTGCTTGAGAAGCACAACATCCGCCGCTAAGGCCGCGCTTCCGGCCGCCACCGGCGCGAACGTCAATTCGCATCCGGCGACGGCCGACACTGTACGAACACGCAAAGCATGGCTCGCTTGCGTGAAACCCAGCAGCAATCCGGCGGCTGGGCATGACGGGCAAGGTGCCCGCACCATCGGAAGGATGGCAGCCATCACGAAATTCAGAAGCCATGGCAGGATCGCCGGACGCTGATGCACACGTGCTCAACGTCTCGCAATCTTGCGCATGGCTTTTGCTTTTTCCGGCCACGCCTGATTATCCGAAAACGATGAAAGAACACTCGAATGTTTAATACCCATTCCGTCGAACTCGACTGGGGCGGACGTCCGCTCAAGCTGGAAACCGGCAAGGTCGCGCGTCAGGCCGACGGCGCCGTGATCGCCACCTACGGCGAAACCGTCGTCATCGCGACCGTCGTCTCCGCGAAGACGCCGAAGGAAGGCATCGACTTCCTGCCGCTCACCGTCAACTACCAGGAAAAGACCTTCGCGGCCGGCCGCATTCCCGGCGGCTACTTCAAGCGCGAAGGCCGTCCTTCCGAGAAGGAAACGCTGGTTTCTCGCCTGATCGACCGCCCGATCCGTCCGCTGTTCATCAAGGGCTATCGCTGCGATACCCAGGTGATCGTCACCACGCTGTCGCACGACATGGAAAACGATCCGGACATCGTCGCGATGGTCGCAGCCTCCGCCGCACTGACGCTCTCGGGTGTGCCGTTCATGGGTCCGGTCGGCGCGGCGCGCGTCGCTTTCGTCAACAACGAGTTCATCCTGAACCCGACGCTTGACGAGATGGCCGACACACAACTCGACCTCGTCGTCGCCGGTACTGCCGACGCCGTGCTGATGGTCGAATCCGAAGCCAAGGAACTGCCGGAAGAAGTGATGCTCGGCGCCGTGATGTTCGGCCACAAGCACTTCCAGCCGGTCATCAAGGCAATCATCGACCTCGCCGAGAAGGCCGCCAAGGAGCCGCGCGAGATCGAGACGATCGACAACAGCGAAATCGATAGGGACATGCGCGCCGTCGGCGAAGCCGAACTGCGCAAGGCCTATGCGATCCCGGTGAAGCAGGATCGTTATGCGGCAGTCGGCGCGGTGAAGAAGAAGGTCATGGACCACTTCTTCCCCGAAGGCCAGGAGCCGAAGTTCGACAAGCTGCGCGTCGCCGGCGTATTCAAGGAACTGGAAGCCGACGTCGTTCGCAACAACATCCTCGACACCGGCGTCCGCATCGACGGCCGCGACGTCAAGACCGTCCGCCCGATCGTCGCCGAAGTCGGCGTGCTGCCGCGCGCCCACGGCTCGGCACTGTTCACCCGTGGCGAAACCCAGGCGCTGGTGGTCACCACGCTCGGCACCGGCGAGGACGAACAGTTCATCGACGCGCTCTCGGGCACGTACAAGGAAACCTTCCTGCTGCACTACAACTTCCCGCCCTTCTCGGTCGGTGAAACGGGCCGCATCGGCTCGCCGGGCCGCCGCGAAATCGGCCATGGCAAGCTCGCATGGCGTGCGATCCATCCGGTCCTGCCGGCACACCACGAGTTTCCGTACACGCTGCGCGTCGTCTCGGAGATCACCGAGTCGAACGGCTCCTCCTCGATGGCGACTGTCTGCGGCTCGTCGCTCGCGCTGATGGACGCCGGCGTGCCGCTGAAGCGTCCGACCGCGGGCATCGCGATGGGCCTGATCCTCGAAGGTTCGCGCTTTGCGGTTCTCTCCGACATTCTCGGTGACGAGGATCATCTCGGCGACATGGACTTCAAGGTGGCCGGCACCGACAAGGGTGTCACCTCGCTGCAGATGGACATCAAGATCGCCGGCATCACCGAAGAGATCATGAAGATCGCTTTGACGCAGGCCAAGGACGGCCGCATGCACATCCTCGGCGAGATGGCGAAAGCCCTCACCGCCGCGCGTGCGGAGCTCGGCGAACATGCGCCGCGCATCGAAGTGCTGCAGATCCCGACCGACAAGATCCGTGACGTGATCGGCACCGGCGGCAAGATTATCCGTGAGATCGTCGAAAAGACCGGCGCCAAGATCAACATCGAAGACGACGGCACCGTGAAGGTCGCTTCCGCCAACGGCGAATCGATCCGCGCGGCGATCAAGTGGATCAAGTCGATCACCTCGGAGCCGGAAGTCGGCCAGATCTACGACGGCACCATCGTGAAGGTGATGGAGTTCGGCGCGTTCGTGAACTTCTTCGGCCCGAAGGACGGCCTTGTCCACATCAGCCAGCTCGCGCCCAACCGCGTGCAGAAGACCTCCGACGTCGTCAAGGAAGGCGACAAGGTCAAGGTCAAGCTGCTCGGCCTCGACGATCGCGGCAAGGTTCGCCTGTCGATGAAGGCGGTGGACCAGACCACCGGCGAAGACCTCGAGGCCAAGCAGAAGGCCGAGAACGCTCCCGCCGCCGAGTAAGGCGACCCATCAAAAGTTTGCGAAGAGGCGGCATTTTGCCGCCTCTTTTTTGTTGGGATACCGCAAACGCCAGCAGCGGTGCTGGCGTAGCTTTCAAGGACTGCGCGACCTGATCGCGCAAGCCAGTCAAGGAGACGTTCGCATGATCAGCCTTTCCCGCCGCCATCTGCTCGCAGGCGCTGCCGGCATCGTCGCCGCCACGGCCGCATTGCCCCGCATCACGCTTGCACAGGCTCCCACCGCACCTGCTGCAGCCGAAGGCCCCTTCAAGCTGCCGCCGCTGCCCTACGCAACCAACGTGCTTGAGCCGCACATCGACGCCCGCACCATGGAAATCCACCATGACAAGCATCATGGTGCGTACGTCGCCAACATGAACAACTTCGCGAAGACCGCGCCGCAGCTCGGCCAGACGCCGGTCGAAACAATCCTGGCCAATCTGGTCAACGTGCCCGACAGCATCCGCGTCGGCGTCCGCAACAATCTCGGCGGCCACGCCAACCACACGATGTTCTGGGAGATCATGGCGCCGAATGGCGGGACGCCGGATGGCGAGGTGCTGGCCGCGATCACCCGCGACTTCGGCGATCTCGAAAAGATGAAGACAGCGTTCAACACCGCAGGCGCCGGCCAGTTCGGCTCCGGCTGGGTGTTCGTCACCGTCACCAAGGACGGCAAGCTCGGCATCGAAACGACAGCCAATCAGGACACGCCGCTGATGTACGGCAAGCGCGTCCTGTTCGGCAACGACGTGTGGGAACACGCCTATTATCTGAACTATCAGAACCGCCGCGCCGACTATCTCAAGGCATGGTGGAACGTCGTAAACTGGCAGAAAATCGGCGAGCGCTACGCCGCCGCGAAGGCCGGTACGCTGACGCTCTGAGCCGTTTGCTGTATCATTTGAGGCGGCTGAGATTCAGCCGCCCTTTCTCTTATCGCGACGTGGCTCGAAGCATTCCTTCACCAGTTCGCCGAGAACCTGAAAGTCTTCCTTGCGCGGCGAGGTGCGGCGAAACACGAGGCCGATGCTGCGCCCCGGCTGCGGCTCCTTGAAGCGCAACATCTTCACCCGTTCGTCGCGCAATTCGACATCGGCGGCGATCTGCGGAATGAGCGTGATGCCGTACCCGCTCGCGACCATCTGCATCACCGTCGCAAGGCTGCTCGCGCCGAACGTCATGCCACTCGCATTGCGTCCGACGCCGGCGGTCGCGCAAAACGCCAGCGCCTGATCGCGCAGACAATGGCCGTCTTCGAGCAGGATCAACCGCTCCTGATCGATATCGCTCGCCAGAACCCGCTTCTTCTCGTCGCGCGGATCGTTCACCGGCACCGCAAGCAGGAATGTGTCATCGAACAGCGCGATGCTGTCGATATCATTCTCCTGCACCGGCAAAGCCAGCATCGCCACATCGAGCGCGCCGTTTTTCACTTCATCCAGCAACTGGCGGGTCTGCGTCTCGCGCAGTTCGAGTTGCAGGTCGGGAAAGCGTGCCTGCAGGAGCGGCAGGAATTTCGGCAACGCATAAGGCGCAAGCGAAGGAATCATACCGAGCGTGAGCCGCCCCGCCAGCGGCCGCGCACGATGATGCGCGAAATCCACGAGATCGCGCGCCTTCGCCAGCACGTCCTCGCCCCGTTGTGCAATTTCACGTCCGGCGTCAGTCAGCGTCACCGCCCCGGGGCGGCGCTCCACCAGCGCAAGCCCCAGTTCTCCCTCGAGATCGCGGATTTGCATCGAAAGCGCGGGTTGCGTCACCGCGCAGGCTCCCGCGGCACGCCCGAAATGCTCGTGCTGCGCCAGCGCGGCGAGATAGCGCAATTGTTTCAATGTGATCATGCCGATCAGATTAACTTATCGCAGACCAAAGGCAATTCGACTGGACCTGATACTGGAATAAATCCAAACTGATGACACATGAACCCGTCAAACTGACCTCCTCGGGTCAAAGCGCGGAGACTGCGGCAAAGCCGCAGTCGGGACAGCGCGACGGACAATCAAAAATCACAAGCAATCGGAGAGAATTCATGGACGCCAAAACCGACGACAAAGGCGCAGGCAAATGCCCCGTCATGCACACCAAGGGTCGCAGCAACCGCGACTGGTGGCCCGAACATCTCGACCTGGGCGTTCTGCACGGGCATACCCCGGCCGCCGATCCGATGGGCGAAGCCTTCGATTACATCAAGGAATTCGAGAGCCTCGATCTCGATGCCGTCATCAAGGATCTGCATGCCCTGATGACCGACAGTCAGGACTGGTGGCCGGCTGACTTCGGTCATTACGGCGGCCTGATGGTCCGCATGGCATGGCATTCGGCCGGCACCTATCGCATCACCGACGGCCGTGGCGGCGCGGGCGCGGGCCAGCAGCGCTTCGCCCCGCTCAACTCGTGGCCGGATAACGTGCTTCTCGACCGCGCACGCCGGCTGCTGTGGCCGATCAAGCAGAAGTACGGTCGCAAGATTTCGTGGGCCGACCTCATGATCCTCGCCGGCAACGTTGCGCTGGAATCGATGGGCTTCAAGACCTTCGGCTTCGCCGGCGGACGCGCCGACGTCTGGGAGCCGGAAGAACTCTACTGGGGTCCCGAAGGAACCTGGCTCGGCGACGAGCGCTACAGCGGCGAACGCCAGCTCTCGGAACCACTCGCTGCGGTGCAGATGGGCCTGATCTACGTCAACCCGGAAGGTCCAAACGGCAAGCCGGACCCGGTCGCGGCCGCCAAGGATATCCGCGAGACCTTCTTCCGGATGGCGATGGACGATGAGGAAACCGTCGCGCTGATCGCGGGCGGCCATACCTTCGGCAAGACCCATGGCGCGGGCGATGCGTCACTGGTCGGACCTGCGCCGGAAGCCGCCGCGGTCGAGGATCAGGGCCTCGGCTGGAAGAGCCGGTTCGGCAGCGGCCAGGGCGGCGATGCGATCGGCAGCGGCCTCGAAGTTACCTGGACACAGACGCCGACGAAGTGGGACAACAACTTCTTCGAGACGCTGTTCAAGTTCGAATGGGAGCTGACCAAGAGCCCGGCGGGCGCGCATCAATGGCAGGCGAAAAATGCCCCTGCCATCACCCCGGATGCCCACGACAAGTCGAAGAAGCATGTCCCGACCATGCTAACCACCGACCTGTCGCTGCGGTTTGACCCGATCTACGAGAAGATCTCGCGGCGCTTCTACGAAAATCCGGATCAGTTCGCGGACGCCTTCGCCCGCGCTTGGTTCAAGCTCACCCACCGCGACATGGGCCCACGCGTGCGCTACCGTGGCAAGCTGGTGCCGAAGGAAACACTGATCTGGCAGGACCCGATCCCCGCCAATGATCGTGCGCACCTCAGCGACAAGGACATCACGGATCTGAAGGCAAAGATTCTCGCCTCCGGACTCACCGTATCACAGCTTGTTTCAACGGCGTGGGCCTCGGCCTCGACGTTCCGCGGCTCCGATAAGCGCGGCGGCGCCAATGGCGCGCGCATTCGCCTCGCGCCGCAGAAGGACTGGGAAGTTAACCAGCCGAAGCAGCTGGCAACCGTGCTTGCCAAACTTGAAGCGATCCAGAAGGAGAGCGGCAACAAGATCTCGCTCGCCGACCTGATCGTGCTCGCAGGCAATGCCGGCGTGGAGAAGGCTGCGAAGGATGCCGGTGTGTCGGTCACGGTGCCGTTCGCACAGGGCCGCATGGACACCACGCAGGAGCAGACGGACGTGGATTCGTTCGCGCCGCTTGAACCGCGTGCTGATGGCTTCCGCAACTATATCGGCGGCAAGACGCAGTTCATGAAGCCGGAAGAAGCTCTGGTGGACCGGGCGCAATTGCTGACGTTGACGGCACCGGAGATGACGGCCCTTGTCGGCGGGCTGCGCGTGCTCGGCGCCAATTTCGGCGATTCCAAGCACGGCGTCTTCACCAAGACGCCTGGCAAGCTGACCAACGACTTCTTCGTCAACCTGCTCGACATGGGCACGGAATGGCAGCCAGCGGGCGACACCTATGAAGGCCGCGACCGCAAGACCAAAGCTGTGAAGTGGACCGCGACCCGCATCGACCTGATCTTCGGTGCGCACTCGCAGCTTCGCGCACTCGCGGAAGTCTATGGAAGCTCGGACGCCAAGGAGAAGTTTGTGAAGGACTTCGTCAAGGCGTGGGCCAAGGTGATGAACGCCGATCGCTTCGATCTCGCGGACAAACCACGGACCCTGCAGGCGGCCGAATAATCTTCGCTGTAAAACGGCTGACACATCAAACCTCCGCGATTTTTCGCGGAGGTTTTTCTTTCCACCCTCGCTCTTGCCCTTTTTCAGTGCTTGCCTCAAAGCATCCGCGAATTCCACTTCGGGAGGCTCGACGATGAAGCTCTACTGGTCGCCACGCTCGCGCTCGTTCACCACGCTGTGGCTGATGGAGGAGACAGGCGAGCCCTATGAGCGCGTTCTCACCGATATTTCCACCGGCACGAACAAGACGCCGGAATACCTCGCCATCAACCCGATGGGCAAGGTGCCCGCACTAGCCGATGGCGACGCTGTGATGGCGGAATCCGCCGCGATCTGCACCTATGTCGCGGACCGCTATCCGCAGGCGAAGCTCGCGCCACCCATCGGCGATCCGCGCCGCGCCAAATATCTGCAATGGATGTTCTTCGCGCCGAGCTGCATCGAGCCCGCGATCCTGCAAGCCTATCTCAAGCTCGACATTCCCACTGTGAGCGCCGCATGGGGCAGCACGACGCAGACCTTCGACGTTCTCGACCAGGCTCTGGCGAAAGGGCCGTGGCTGCTCGGCCCTGACTTCACGGCCGCCGACGTCGTCATCGGCGCGGGCATGAATTTCGCCATCCGCATGTTCAAGATGATTCCAACGCGGCCGAATTTCGATCGCTATCTCGACGCCTGCGCGGCGCGGCCGGCATTCCAGACCGCAGCAAAATTGACGGCCTGAGGCTTAGTCGGCGTTGCCGTTATCCTTCAACGCATCGGGATGCGGCATCGAGATGATGTTGTAGCCGGCATCGACGAAATGAGTCTCGCCGGTGACGCCACCCGACAGATCGGACAACAGATAAAGCGCGGTACCGCCGAGTTCGTCGAGCGTCACGCCGCGGCCGAGCGGCGAATGTTTCTGCTGGAACGCGAACATTGCCCGCGAATCGCCGATGCCCGCGCCCGCCAGTGTGCGAACCGGCCCCGCTGAAATCGAATTGACACGAATGCCGTCGCGGCCGAAATCGGCGGCGAGATAGCGCACCGAAGCTTCCAGTGCTGCCTTGGCGACACCCATCACGTTATAGTTCGGCATCACACGGGTGGAGCCGCCGAATGTCAGCGTCACCATCGTGCCGCCGTCCGGCATCAGCTTTGCTGCGCGCGCCGCCACTTCCGTGAATGAGAAGCAGGAGATCACCATCGTACGCGAAAAATTCGCGCGCGTGGTGTCGACATAGCGGCCCTTCAGTTCGTTCTTGTCCGAGAAGCCGATGGCGTGGACGAGAAAGTCCATCTTGCTCCATGCATTCTTGATCGCATCGAACGTTGCATCGACGCTGGCGATATCCTCGACGTCGCAAGGTAGGACCAGTTTGGCGCCGAGCGATTCCGCGAGTGGCTTCACCCGTTTACCGAGTGCTTCGCCCTGATAGGTGAAGGCCAGCTCCGCACCGTGCGCGGCCAGCGTTTTCGCGATGCCCCAGGCAATCGAGTGATCGTTGGCGACGCCCATGATGAGCCCGCGCTTGCCATGCATCAGTCCTGACATCGATTCGTCCTACGCAAAGAAAGAACCCGTCCGGGCGGACGGGTCGGGAATTCAGGTATCCAGCCGCTTGAACACCAGTGTGGCATTGGTGCCACCGAAGCCGAACGAGTTCGACAGCACGGTACCGACCTTCGCGTTGTCGATGCGCTTGCGCACGATCGGCATGTCGGCGAACACCGGGTCGAGTTCCTGGATGTTAGCACTCTCGCAGATGAAACCGTTGTTCATCATCAGCAGCGAATAGATCGCTTCCTGCACACCCGTTGCACCCAGGGAATGACCGGTCAGCGATTTGGTGGCGGAGATCGGCGGGCACTTGTCGCCCGTGCCGAACACGTTGCGGATGGCGTTGATTTCCGGCGGATCGCCCGCAGGCGTCGAGGTCGCGTGCGGATTGATGTAGTCGATCGGCCCCTTCACGGTGGACAGCGCCATGCGCATGCAGCGCTCCGCGCCTTCGCCCGAGGGAGCGACCATGTCGTAGCCGTCGGAGGTCGCGCCGTAGCCGACGATCTCACCGTAAATCTTCGCGCCACGCGCCTTGGCGTGTTCGAGTTCCTCCAGCACCACGACGCCCGCACCACCGGCGATGACGAAACCATCGCGGTTGACGTCGTAGGCACGCGAAGCGGTCGACGGCGTGTCGTTGTACTTCGACGACATCGCACCCATCGCGTCGAACAGCACCGACAGCGACCAATCGAGTTCTTCGCAGCCGCCCGCGAACATCACGTCCTGCTTGCCGTACTGGATCATCTCATACGCATTGCCGATGCAATGGTTCGAGGTCGCGCAGGCCGAGGAGATCGAATAGTTCACGCCCTTGATCTTGAACCAGGTGGCAAGCGTCGCAGACGCGGTCGAGGACATCGCCTTCGGCACCGCGAACGGGCCGACGCGCTTCGGTCCCTTGGTGCGCGTGGTGTCGGCCGCTTCGACGATGGTGCGCGCCGAGGGACCGCCCGATCCCATGATGATGCCGGTGCGCACATTGGAGACGTCGGATTCTTCGAGACCGGAATCGCGGATCGCTTGGTCCATCGCGACGTGATTCCACGCCGCGCCTTCCGCAAGAAAACGCATTGCACGGCGATCGACGACCTCTGCGGGATTCAGCGTCGGCGCGCCCTGCACCTGCGAGCGGAATCCGAGCTTGGCGTATTCCTCCGCGCGCGTAATGCCGGGCTTCGCCTCGTGCAGGCTTGCCAGAACTTCCTGAGTGTTGTTTCCGATGGACGAGACAATTCCCATCCCCGTGACGACAACTCGTCGCATGATCGCCTCACTTGATTCCGTTTTTGGCCTTGTGTCCGGCCGTTCCCCGGGCCTGGAAGTTTAATCCAGGCGCCTCCCGCACTGAATTACTTTCCGGTCTGCGCCGGCGCGTCCTGTTGAAAAAGCCCAACTTTCAGATCAGTAGCGCGATAGATAATCTCGCCATCCGTCGAAAGCCAGCCATCGGCCACGCCAAGCACGAGCTTCGAGCGCATCACACGCTTGATATCGATGTGGTACTGAACCTTGGTGACATGCGGCAGCACCTGGCCGGAGAACTTCAGATCGCCGAGGCCGAGAGCGCGCCCGCGTCCGGCGCCACCGGTCCAGCCGAGGAAGAAGCCCACCATCTGCCACAGCGCATCAAGGCCGAGGCAGCCCGGCATCACAGGATCGCCCTTGAAGTGACAACCGAAAAACCACAGATCCGGCTTAACATCGAGTTCGGCCCGGATGACCCCTTTGCCGAATTCGCCTCCGGTATCCGAAATTTCGGTGATCCGGTCGAACATCAGCATCGGCGGCAGCGGCAACTGAGCGTTGCCGGGTCCGAATAATTCGCCGCGGCCACAAGCCAGCAAGTCCTCGTAATCATAGCTGTTTTGCCGCTCGCGCATCGACTCTCCCCCACTCGGCCCGATGCCGGTTGCGAACCGGTCCTAACATAGCCATTTCAGCCAAGCAAAGTGATTGGTTTCGTGAAACACCCAATCAAAGCCTTTGATCCAGTTGCGAAAAACTTGCATGTAACTGCATCTTTCGATACGATACGCCTACATCTTGGGGAACTCCGTTTCCGAGCGTTGCGTATTTTCAGGGATCCGAAAAGTGAACGAGATCGACAACATCGAACGTCATGGTCAGGACGATGCCAGCCGCGCACGTGAGCACGTTCATGGCCATGCACCGGTCCTCACTGGCTGTCCGTGGCATGACGTCAACGAGATGTTGCAATCGGTCGGGCTGCGCCCCACCCGCCAGCGCATGGCGCTCGGCTGGCTCCTGTTCGGCAAGGGCGATCGTCACCTGACTGCGGAAATGCTCTACGAAGAAGCGACGCTCGCCAAGGTGCCGGTGTCGCTCGCGACCGTCTACAATACGCTGAACCAGCTCACCGAAGCGGGCCTGCTGCGTCAGGTCAGCGTCGACGGTACCAAGACCTATTTCGACACCAATGTCACCTCGCACCATCACTTCTACCTCGAGAGCAATCACGAGCTGGTCGATATTCCTGACCAGAACCTGATGCTGCAGCAGGTGCCGGAAGTGCCGGAAGGCTACGAGATCAGTCGCATCGACATGGTGGTCCGGCTCCGCAAGAAGCGTTGAACCGCGCCCGTCATCCGGGATCAAAACAAAACGCCGACCGGGATATTCCGGTCGGCGTTTTTATTGTGCCTGACATGATCTGCAAACGGGCGCGTCAGTTCACCTTCTCGTCAGAGTAGACGCCCCACAGCCGCTGCTGCTCGATCCAGCCATCGAAGCCGTCGCCGGTGATGCGGCACCACGTCCCGGTGCACCGTTTCACCTGGGCGATCACACCGGCTTGCAGACGCGCCGCAACGGCGCTGTCCTCATCCGGTCGATCCCGCAATGCGGCAAGCTCGTCCTTTTTCTTCATGGTGACGACGGCGGTGCGACGGCCGGACAACAGCGAGTGATACACCCAACCTTCCGCACCTTCGGAATCGCGCACCCGCCGCCAGTTCTCGAATTCCGCCGTCACTTCGACCGGCAATCCCGCCCGGGTGTATATCCAGCTGACGTCCTGATCCTTGGTCGGGCCGACCCGGACATTGACGTGATCGGACTTCAGGCTGACGTAACGCGGCACCGGCAGCCCGCTCGTGGTCTGCACGTCCTTGGCCGCATGTCCGGTTCCGCCCGTCATTCCCCAGGTTGCGAGCGCCATCAGCATTGCCCAGATCGAAGACCGTAATTCCATCATCCGCATTCCGTCACTTAACCCCGCCACAATGGCCCTAGACGTTCGAACGAGCCGCGCCCCGCCGCAGTCATCGTCATCAGGCCATCCTGGTTCTTGTCTTGATCCGGCCTTCTGATAGAGAGGACCGAAGCCTCCAATACGGGACACCTTGGGCATAGGAACGGGAAACCTTGCAGCTGGCGTCCAATTCGTACATTCGAACAAGCCGGTTAATGCGGACTGAACGCCGGTCGATCTGGTCTTGAGGATGAGCAATGTCGGGTAAGAAAAAGCCGCTGATCGTCGTCACGCGCAAATTGCCGGACAGCACCGAAACGCGCATGCGCGAATTGTTCGACACCCGCCTCAACATCGACGACGTCCCGATGACCAAGGCGCAGCTGATCGAGGCGGTCCAGACCGCGGACGTGCTGGTGCCTACCGTCAGCGACGAGATCGACGCCGAAATTCTCGGCCATGCCAACGGCAAGCTCCGCCTGATCGCCCATTTCGGCAACGGCGTGGACAATCTCGACGTCACGGCGGCGGTCGCGCGCGGCATCACGGTGACCAACACGCCAAAGGTCCTGACCGAAGACACCGCCGATATGACGATGGCGCTGATCCTTGCGGTACCGCGGCGACTCATCGAGGGCGCGTCCGTGCTGACAAGCGGTGAATGGCCCGGCTGGTCACCGACCTGGATGCTGGGCCACCGTCTCGGCGGCAAGCGACTCGGTATCATCGGCATGGGCCGCATCGGCCAAGCCCTGGCGCGGCGCGCGCACGCCTTCGGCATGCAGATCCACTACCACAACCGCCGCCCTGTCAGCCCGGCGATCGAAGAAGAATTGGGCGCGACCTACTGGGAGAGCCTCGACCAGATGCTGGCGCGGATGGACTTCATCTCGGTGAACTGTCCGCATACGCCAGCGACCTATCACCTGCTCTCCGGGCGCCGCCTGAAGCTGGTCCGCAAGGACGCCTACATCATCAACACCGCGCGCGGCGAGATCATCGACGAGGCGACGCTGGTGAAGCTGATCGAGGACGGCGAGATCGCCGGCGCCGCGCTCGACGTGTTCGAACACGAGCCCGCAGTGCACCCCAAGCTGCTGCGCCTCGCCAAGACCTACAAGGTGGTGCTGCTGCCGCATATGGGCTCGGCCACGGTCGAAGGCCGCGTCGACATGGGCGAAAAGGTCATCATCAACATCCGCACTTTCCTCGACGGCCACAAGCCGCCGGATCGCGTGCTGCCGAGCATGCTGTAATCGCGTCTTAACGGTGCGCGGACAAATCTCTGATCGTCGGATGGTCACCATTGAGCGGATTGGACGGATCGCGCGTGTAGCGCAGCGTCTCGAAGCGCATCGCGCGCGCGTCGATCATCAATAGCCGCCCGACCAGTCCCTCGCCGAAGCCGACGATCTCACGGATCGCTTCCAGCGCCATCATTGAACCGAGCACGCCTGCGAAAGCGCCGACGAGCCCCGCCTCCTCGCAAGTCGGAATCGTGCCGGGCGGCGGCGCTTCCGGAAACAAGCAGCGATAGGTCGGATTGAACGCACCTTCCGCATTCTTCTCGTGCGCGCGGATCGTCGTCAGCGAGGCATCGAAAATCCCGAGGGCGCCCGCGACCAGCGTTTTTCCCGCGAGATAGCAGGCATCCGATACCAGATAGCGCGTGGTGAAATTGTCGGAGCCATCGACGACGATGTCGTAGCCGCCGATGATCTGCATGGCGTTGGACGCATTGAGCCGCATCTCATGCGTGATGAATTCGACATGTGGATTGAGCGCACGGATTTTGTCGGCCGCGCTCTGCGTTTTCAGATGACCGACATCGGGCGTGGCATGAATGATCTGGCGCTGCAGGTTCGACAGCGACACCGTGTCGTCATCGACCACGCCGAGCGTGCCGACACCGGCGGCGGCGAGATACATCAGGGCTGGCGCACCGAGCCCGCCCGCGCCGATCACCAGCACCTTCGCGGCCTTGAGCGCGGCCTGGCCCTGCCCACCGACTTCGCGCAGGACGATGTGACGGGCATAGCGTTCGAGTTCTTCGGACGTCAGCATGATATCGAATACCTACTTCTGACAGCTCGGGCACCAGAAGGTGGAGCGCCCGTTCTGGGTAAAGCGTTTCACGGTGCCGCGGCAACCGCGCGTGCGGCATGGCTCGCCCTCGCGATCGTAGACCTGAAACGAGTGCTGGAAATAGCCGAGTTCGCCAGAGGTCTGGCGGTGGTCGCGCAGCGACGACCCACCCGCCTCAATCGCCGCATTCAGCACAGTACGGATAGCGGCCACGAGCCGCACGGCATGCTCGGCCGGCGCGCCACTGCGGTTCGCAAGCGTGGACGCCTGCCGCTTGGGCGACAGATGCGCGCGAAACAGTGCCTCGCAGACATAGATATTGCCGAGCCCCGCGACGACGCGCTGGTCGAGCAGCGCCGCTTTCAGAGAGGTTTTCTTGCCATTGCAAGCCTGCGCCAGCATCGCTGCGTCGAACGCATTGCCGAGCGGCTCGGGGCCCAGCGCCTTCAAGAACGGCTCGTCGTCGAGATCGGCCCGGGCCACGATCTTCATGTAGCCGAAGCGACGCGGATCGTTGAACGAGATCACCGCGCCGTTATCCATCTCGAATACGACGTGATCGTGCGTGCGGCTTTCGCCGCGCGGATGGTGAAACGCGCCCGGCGTTTTTCCGTGATCGCCCGCCATGACACGAAACGAGCCGGACATGCCCAGATGCATCAAGAGCACGTCGCCGGAATCGAGATCGGCCAAAAGGTATTTGGCGCGGCGGCCCAGCCCCGTCACCTTCCGCTTGTTCAGGCGGGCGGCAAAATCCTTCTGCAATGGAAAACGCAGATCGCCGCGATGGGCGGTGACGCACTCGATTCGCGCACCCTCCATAGCGGGAATCAGACCGCGACGGACCGTCTCAACCTCGGGTAATTCGGGCATTTCGGATTCACCTTGAGCGCCCAAGGTGATAGCGCCATTGCGCTCGCCACGCTATGGTGCGCCCCGGAGAGCCAGACATGAGCCAAGCGCCAGATAATTCGACACATTTCGGCTATCGGGAGGTTTCGCCCGGCGAAAAGCAGGGCCTCGTCAACGAGGTCTTCCACAACGTCGCGAAGCGCTACGACCTGATGAACGACCTGATGTCGGGCGGGCTGCACCGCGTCTGGAAGAACCTCATGGTGGAGACGCTGAACCCGCCGCGCGGCGAGGCTTCGTTCCGGATGCTCGATGTCGCGGGCGGCACCGGCGACATCTCCTTCCGTGCGGCAAAAGCGGCTGGACCCAATTTCCATTCCACCGTCTGCGACATCAACACCGACATGCTGGCAGTTGGTCGCGAACGGGCGCAGACTCAGGGTCTGGACGACCGCGTCGATTTCGTCGAGGGCAATGCCGAGGCGCTCGCTTTCGCCGACAGGACTTTCGACGCCTACACCATCGCCTTCGGCGTTCGCAACGTACCGCAGATTCCGCTGGCGCTGCGCGAAGCCTATCGTGTGCTCCGGCCCGGTTCGCGCTTCCTTTGTCTTGAGTTTTCTTCCGTCAACGTGCCTGGTCTCGACAAAATCTACGACATGTTCTCATTCAACGTCATTCCGCAGATCGGCAAGGCGGTAACGGGCGACGCCGAATCCTATCGCTATCTTGTCGAATCGATCCGGCAGTTTCCGAAACCCGATACCTTCGCCGACATGATCCGCGAGGCCGGTTTTTCGCGCGTGACCCACGAGGTCTTTTCGGGCGGCATCGTCGCGCTGCATTCGGGCTGGCGCCTGTGATTTCATCGCTGACGCACATTTCCCGGCTTGCCCGCGCGGCCTTCGTATTCGCGCGCGAAGGCGTGTTCGGCATCATCGATCCCTCGCCGTTGCCGCCGCCCGCACAGGCCGCGATTCGCGCCGCGCGATTGATCGAACGCCGTGGATCGAAATCCGGCGCGCGGCTGTCGCGGGCACTGACGCGGCTCGGCCCCACTTACGTCAAGCTCGGTCAGTTTCTCGCCACCCGGCCCGACGTCGTCGGCGTCGCGATGGCGCGCGATCTTGAAAGCCTGCAGGATCGTCTGCCGCCATTCCCGCAGAACCAGGCCATCGCTGTGGTCGAGACTGGGCTGGAAAAGCCCATTTCATCGGTATTTTCGCATTTCGGCGAATCGGTCGCCGCCGCCTCCATCGCGCAGGTGCATCGCGCCGAGATTTCGGACGCCAACGGCACGCGGCCCGCTGCCGTCAAGATTCTGCGCCCGCATGTCGGCGCGCGCTTCAATCACGACCTCAGCGCATTCCGTTACGCCGCGCGCAAGGCGGAAGGCATTTCATCGGAGGCGCGCCGATTACGCCTCAGCGAAATCATCGAGACGCTGGCGCGCTCCGTCGCGATGGAAATGGATCTGCGCATCGAAGCGGCGGCGCTCTCGGAGATGGCGGAGAACACGCGCGAGGATACCGACTTCCGCGTGCCGACCGTGGACTGGGATCGCACCAGCCATCATGTGCTGACGATGGAGTGGATCGAGGGCATCGCGCTCAACGACCGCACGCGGCTCGAGGCTGCCGGCATCGATCTGCCCGCGCTCGGCCGCAAGGTGATCCAGAATTTCCTGCGCCACGCGCTGCGCGACGGCTTTTTCCATGCCGACATGCATCCAGGCAATCTGTTCGTCGACAAGAACGAGCGGCTGGTGGCGGTGGATTTCGGCATCATGGGCCGCCTTGGGATGAAGGAGCGGCAATTTCTCGCCGAAATTCTCTACGGCTTCATCACCCGCAATTATCGTCGCGTCGCTGAGGTGCATTTCGAAGCAGGCTACGTGCCCGCGCATCATTCGGTCGAGAATTTCGCGCAAGCGATCCGCGCCATCGGCGAACCGATCCACAACCGCGCCGCCGACGAAATCTCGATGGCGAAGCTGCTGACGCTGCTGCTCGAGGTCACCGGCCTGTTCGACATGCGCACGCGGCCAGAACTGATCCTGCTGCAAAAAACCATGGTGGTGGTGGAAGGCGTCGCGCGCTCCTTCGATCCCAAGCTCGACATCTGGAAGACCGCCGACCCCGTGGTGCGCGAATGGATCGAGCGCAATCTCGGCCCGCTCGGACGCATCCAGCAGGCAGCACACGGCGCGGGCGACCTCGGCCGCATTCTCTCCGGCCTGCCATCTATTGCTGCGCGTTCGGTCGCGGCGCTGGAGCAATTCGAGGGGATGACCCGCGAGGGGCTGGTTTTGTCGCCCCAGACCATCGCCGCGCTGGGCCGGCAGCAGGCCCGCAACCGCCGTTGGGAAACCGTCGCGTTGTGGATTATCGCCTTGAGCCTACTTGGATTTTTCTGGCTGTCGCGCTGAGTGCAATCATTCCTGCGATGATTTGATTGCATTGCAATCAGATGCTAGGGTTGCGCCATGGCCAGCCTGACCGTCCGCAAGCTCGACGACGACATCAAGACCGCGCTGAAACTGCGCGCCGCGCAGAACGGACGTTCGGTTGAGGACGAGGTGCGGGTGATTCTGCGGCAGGCCGCCTCGGACGGCGAGCCCCCCGCGCTGCCGCCAGTCCCGTCCACTTCGGAAGCCGCCGCTCGTCCGGTGCAAGGACAGGCACGCCACCGCGTTACCCTCATCATCGGTGGCGGCATCGCCGCCTACAAGGCGCTCGATCTGATCCGCCGTCTGAAGGAGCGCGGCTGTGAGGTTCGCTGCGTACTCACACGCGCGGCAGAACGCTTCGTGACCGCGCTGAGCGCCAGCGCGCTTGCCAACACCCGCTGCTACACTGATTTGTTCGACGCCGAGAGCGAGTTCGATGCAGGCCACATTCGTCTCGCACGCCATTGCGATCTGGTGGTGGTCGCGCCCGCGACCGCCGACCTGATGGCGAAGATGGCGCAGGGCCTCGCCGACGATCTCGCCAGCGCCATCCTGCTTGCAACCGACAAACCGGTGCTGCTCGCGCCCGCGATGAATCCGGCGATGTGGAATAACGCCGCAACAAAACGCAATGTCGCGCAACTCGGACGCGATGGCCGCATTCTCATTGGCCCGAACCGCGGCGAGATGGCGGAAGCCAATGAAGCAGGCCTTGGCCGGATGGCGGAGCCGCTTGAGATCGCCACGCGCGCAATCGCCCTCCTGCAGCCTGCCCAAACTCAAATTCTAAAAGGCCGCCGCGTGCTGATTACCGCAGGGCCGACGCACGAGCCGATCGACCCGGTGCGCTATATCGCCAATCGTTCCTCCGGCAAGCAGGGCTATGCAATCGCTGCCGCCGCCGCCGCTACCGGTGCGGATGTCGTGCTGGTATCCGGTCCGGTGAATCTCCCCGACCCGCAGGGTGTCAAAACCATTCGCGTCGAATCCGCGCGCAACATGCTGGCCGAAGTCGAGAACGCGCTCCCGACCGATATTGCGATCTTCGCCGCTGCCGTCGCCGACTGGCGCGTCGCCAATGCCGGCGAACAGAAGATCAAGAAAACCAAGGACGGCATGCCACCGCTGGAACTGGTGGAGAATCCTGACATTCTCGCCACCATCGCAAAGCGCGCCGCGAACAGGCCGTCGCTGGTGATCGGCTTCGCCGCGGAGACCGAACACGTCGCGGAAAACGCCGCCGCGAAACTCGCGCGCAAGGGCTGCGACTGGATCGTCGCCAATGACGTCTCACCCGCGACCGGCATCATGGGCGGCGACAGCAACGCCGTGCAGATCTTCATGAAAGACGTTGAAGCCCCGGAAATCTGGCCCGCCATGAGCAAGGACGATGTCGCGGCACGGCTGATCGTACGGATCGCGCAAACATTCTCTCCATAGAAAGCAACTCACGACCATGACCAAACCGCTGCGGATCGCCGTCACCCAACTCCCGCATGGCCAAGGCCTCGCGCTGCCCGCTTACCAGACCGAGCACGCTGCAGGTCTCGATCTGCTCGCCGCCGTACCGGAGGACAAGCCGGTGGTGCTCGCACCTGGCGACCGCGCGCTGGTTCCCACGGGGCTCGCAATGGCGCTGCCCGCTGGCTACGAGGCTCAGGTGCGCCCCCGCTCGGGCCTCGCCGTCAAGCACGGCGTGACCGTTCTCAACTCGCCGGGCACGATCGATGCCGATTACCGCGGGGAGATCGGCGTGCCCCTCATCAACCACGGTCGCGAAGCCTTCACCATCAAGCGCGGCGAGCGAATCGCGCAGATGGTTGTCGCTCCTGTGGTGCAAATCTCGTTTGAGACCGCCGTGGAACTTCCGTCGAGCGTGCGCGGTCAAGGCGGTTTCGGCTCCACGGGCCGCTAATCGACGTTCCTCATCCACGTTCACGATCTGGACTCTTACCCCCCGAGTCCCCGGGAGGTTATTGTGTTTTGATTCGCGGGCGGTGGTTGAGAATCGAGAATGTCAGGCGTCCTTCGGACGATGCGTCGAAGCTTATTGTCATGCACGTCAATCGTGCAGGGCGGCTTCGCCATCCTCGCAGGAACGGTGCCTGCCCATGCCGCGGGGAATGGCGCCATCGACACCACACTCGCCATCCTGAGCAGTTTGAACCGGCCTGAAATCACGAGCCTTGCACTCTCCGCTTCCGTGCTCTGCTTCTCGGTGGTGGCGACGGTCCTGCTGATGCGCACGCGCATCCGCGCGGAAACGATGGAAGCGCAGCTACGCGCCGACAATCAATCGCTGCAGAATGAATCCGACCGCCTGCGCGCTCTGCTATTCGCCGAGCCGCAGGTGCTGATCGCATGGTCCGCCGGCGACGAGCGACCCGACATTACCGGCGATATCGCGCTCCTGATGCCGCAGGGCCAGACTATGTCCGCCCAGCGCGTCCTGGCGTTCGGCACCTGGCTACTGCCCGAACAGGCGCTCGCGATGGATCATGCTGTCGACGCCCTGCGCGAGCGTGGCGAAAGTTTCCTGCTGACCATGTCAACCTCGAACGGCCGCGCTATCGAGGCGATGGGACGCGCGGTCGGTGGACAGGCCATCGTGCGCATCCGCGAGTTGAATGGCGTCCGGCTCGAACTCGCCGAGATGACGCAGCGCCATCTGCACCTGATCGAGGAAACTGACGCGCTGCGCGCCTTCGCCGCCGAAATCCCGCAGCCTTTGTGGGCCCGGCGCGCCAACGGCACGCTGCGTTACGCCAACGAGGCCTATGCCCGCGCCGCTGAAGCGGCGAACGCATCGGACGCCATCGAACGCGGCGTCGAACTGCTCGACAGCGAGGACCGCGCCGCGATGCGCCAGACGCTGGCCGAGGGTAAGCCCTACCGCGCGCGGCTGCCGGTCGCGATCGGCGGCGAGCGCCGCATCTTCGACGTGTTCGCCTACAACGTCACCGATGGCAGCGTCGGTGTCGCGATCGATTGCAGCGAGACCGTCGCGTTCAAGGATGCTCTGACGCGCATGGCGGATGCACACCGGCGCATGCTCGATCAACTGTCATCCGGCGTCGCCGTGTTCGATGCCGACAAGCGGCTTGCCTTCTACAACGATTCCTACCGCCGGTTGTGGGATCTCGACCGCGCCTTCCTCGATTCGAATCCAAGCGATTCCAGCGTGCTGGAAAAACTGCGCGCGATGCGCAAGATTCCCGAGCAGCCCGATTTCCGCGCATGGAAAAATCGCCTGCACGAGGCCTATCGCGCCATCGAACCCGCCAAGGACACCTGGTACCTGCCGGACGGCCGCGCGGTCAGCATCGTCACAACGCCCAATCCCGAAGGCGGCGTGACCTATCTGTTCGACGACGTCACCGAAAGCCTCAAACTGCAACGCCAGCACGATGGATTGCTGCGCGTCCAGCGCGAGACGCTCGACAATCTGTCAGAAGCGGTGGCGGTGTTCGGCGGCAACGGACGCGCGCAGCTTTTCAACCCACCCTTCGCGCAGCTCTGGAAGCTGTCGACTGACGCGCTCCAGCAGCAGCCTCACATCGAGACCATCGAGCAATGGTGCAAGCCGCTGTTCGAGGATGCCGCGACGTGGCAGGCCATCCGCGCCGCCATCACCGGCATCGACAGCCGCGCGGCGTTGCAAACCCGGGTCGAACGCAAGGACGGCAGCGTGCTCGACTGCACGACGATCCCACTGCCCGACGGCGCCACCATGCTGGCCTTCCAGGACGTCACCGACAGCGTCAACGTCGAGCGCGCACTACGCGAACGCAATGACGCGCTGGAAGCCGCCGACCAGATGAAGGTGGATTTCGTCCACCACGTCTCCTACGAGCTGCGCTCGCCGCTGACCACCATCATCGGCTTCGCCCACTTCCTCAGCGACCCTGCGACCGGGCCGATGACGGTGAAGCAGAGCGAGTACCTCAACTACATCACCACCTCAACCAACGCGCTGCTCGCGATCATCAACAACATCCTCGATCTCGCTACTATCAACGCAGGCGCGATGACGCTTGATCTCGGGCCGGTCGATCTGCACAAGACAGTCGAAGAAGCAACCACCGGCCTGCAGGACCGGCTGGTGCACGACAACATCCGGCTCGTGGTCAATATCGACCCTGCCGCCGGTGACTTCATCGCCGATGAGCGGCGCATCGTGCAGATTCTCTACAATCTGCTTGCCAACGCGATCGGCTTCTCGCCCACCAACGGGACCGTCCGCCTTAACGCGTGGCGCGAAAATGGCCTTATCTGCTGCGCTGTCGCCGATGCAGGCCCCGGCATTCCGGACGAGGTGCGCGACAAGGTGTTCGACTGGTTCGAGAGCCGCGCCAACGGTTCGCGCCACCGCGGCGCGGGTCTCGGCCTGTCGCTGGTGCGCTCCTTTGTCGAACTGCACGGCGGGCGGGTCAGGGTTGACTCGGTGGTGGGTGAAGGCACTACGGTGACGTGCGAATTCCCCGCTGACCAGACCGCCCACCGCAGCGCCGCCGAATGAACGAACCCTCCTCCTTCTCGGTTGCCCTTCCCAATGAGATCACGACGGCCCAGTTGATGGCCGATCTCGCACTGCTGGTCGGCCCCGGCGATACCATCACGCTGTCGGGCGATCTCGGCGCCGGCAAGACGACGGCCGCGCGCGCGATGATCCGCTATCTCGCGGGCGATGAGGCGTATGAAGTCCCGAGCCCGACCTTCACGCTGACGCAGACCTACGACCTACCGCCCTATCCGGTGCTGCACGCGGACCTTTATCGCATCGCCGATCCGAGCGAACTGGAGGAGATCGGACTGGCGCCGTTGCCTGAAGGCACGTTGGCGCTGATCGAATGGCCCGAGCGCGCGCCAGATGAGATGCCGGACAACCGCATCGACATCGCTTTCAGCCACAGGCCCTCTCTCGGCTCGTCGGCGCGCGCCGCCGAGATCACCGGCCATGGCGAGGCCGCCGCCAAAGTCGCGCGCCTCGCGGCGTTGCGTCATTTTCTCAATCTGTCCGGCCAAGCGAACGCCGTCCGTCAGCGCATGCCGGGCGATGCGTCGACGCGCTCCTATGCGCGCGTGATCGGCGATCAAGGCTCGCTCGTGCTGATGAATTCGCCGCCGCGCCCCGACGGCCCTGCGATTCACAACGGGAGATCCTACAGCGCCGCGGTGCATCTCGCCGAAGATGTTCGCCCCTTCGTCGCACTTGCCAACGGGCTTCGTCGCCAAGGCTTCTCCGCGCCGGCGGTATATCATGCCGACCTCGATGCGGGTTTTCTGCTGCTCGAGGACCTCGGCGGCGCGACCTTCGTGCAGGGCACGCCGCCCGAGCCGATCGGCGAGCGCTATCAGGCGGCAGCGACAATGCTCGCCGCGCTTCACGCCATCGACCTGCCCGACACCTTGCCGCTCGCACCAAAGATCAACTACCGGATTCCGGCGTTCGATTTCGACGCGATGATGGTCGAGGTCGGATTGATGCTGGACTGGTATCTGCCCGATCACGGCGTGACATTGGGCGGCATGATGCATGCCGACTTCCTCGTGATCTGGAAGGATTTGCTCGGCCGGATCGAGCGCACGCGCAAGACCTGGATGCTGCGCGACTTCCATTCGCCGAACCTGATCTGGCTCGGCGGCCGCAAGGATATTGCGCGAGTCGGACTGCTCGACTTTCAGGACGCGGTGATGGGGCCGGAAGCCTACGACCTCGTATCGCTCTTACAGGATGCGCGAATCGACGTGCCGGATTCCGTAGAGATTCCGCTGCTCGGCCGTTACGTCGCCGCGCGACGACAGGCCGACCCCGCTTTCGATGCTGCAAGCTTCGTCGAGCAGTACGCCATCATGTCCGCGCAGCGGAATACGCGCCTGCTCGGCACCTTCGCGCGGCTCAACCGCCGCGACGGCAAGCCGCAATATCTGCGGCATCAGCCCCGGATATGGGGCTATTTGCAGCGTGCGTTCGCGCACCCCACCCTGAACAGCCTTAAGGATTGGTTTACGGCGAACGTCCCGCCCCCTATCGATCACATTTGAAATGAAAATTTACGCGCCATTAGGTCGCCAGCGGTATTTTTGGCGACCTCGTCTTGCTGCCGTCACACCGACGCAGGACTCAAACGGGCGGAGACCCCGAAATGGCAACAGAGCGACGCAAGGGAGAGCGGGTCGTTTTCGAACGCGGCTTCGCAGCGCATATGATGGGCATCGACGGCACATGGCGCCGCAGTTGTCTCGTCGAGGACATTTCCGAATTTGGCGCAAAACTCACGGTGCAAGGCAATATCGAAGGGCTGGCGCTGAAGGAATTCTTCCTGCTGCTGTCCTCGACGGGTCTCGCCTATCGCCGTTGTGAGCTCTGCTGGGTGAATGGCGAACAGATCGGCGTGCAGTTCCTCAAGCAGGACCCGAAACGTCGCGGCGCATCGTCACGGAAAAACAAGAACGATCAGATGATCGAAATCTGAGTCCGATCGCGCACCGCACAGCGCGGGTCGCATTGCCGTCACACAAGCGAATTACAGCGATTCAACACCCTGCGTCACGCCCGGTGATGGCAGGGCTCGTCGCGATGCTCTAGGCTTCGTCCAGATCATCCGGCGATTCGCTTGAGAGACGACGATGCCTGTTCAACCTCATACCGCCATGGTGCTCGCGGCCGGTTTCGGCACGCGGATGCGCCCTCTGACCGATCATACGCCGAAACCGCTGGTCGAAGTCGCAGGCAAGCCGCTACTCGATCACGTGCTGGATCGCCTCGCCGAAGCCGGTGTCGATAAGGCCGTCGTCAATGTTCACTATCTCGGCGACCAGATCATCACGCACACCGCTTCGCGGCAAAAGCCTAAGGTCGTTATCTCCGACGAGCGCAATGAGGTGCTCGGCACCGGCGGCGGCGTGGTCAAGGCGCTGCCGCAGCTCGGCAACGATCCGTTCTTTCACCTCAATGCCGATACGTTATGGATCGACAGCGTCGCGCCGAACCTGCAGCGACTCGCCGAGGCGTTCGACCCCGCGCGCATGGACGTGCTGCTGCTGATGGCGCCGACCGCCGGCAGCATCGGCTATGACGGAACCGGCGATTTCACCATGCTGACGGATGGCCGCCTGCAACGGCGCAAGGAGCAGCATGTGGTGCCGTTCGTCTATGCGGGCGTGGCGATTCTCTCGCCCGCGCTCTTCAAAGGTGCGCCGCGTGGCGAATTCTCGCTGACGAAACTGTTCGACGAAGCGGCCTCGCGCGAACGGCTGTTCGGCCTGCGGCTCGAAGGCGTGTGGATGCATGTCGGCACGCCCGAGGCCATTGCGGCAGCGGAAAAAGCGTTTCTGGCCAGCGCCGCCTGATACCCTATATTGTCTCGACAAACCCTGCCCGACCGTGATCCGCTCGGCTGTCAGCGGAATCCTGCATGCGCGTCTTCAACATTCCCTCATCGGCACCATTTCTGCGTACGCTTTTGAGCGCGCTGGTCGACGGCCGCCTGATCGAGGGATTTCGCGCGCGCGAGAACCCCGAACCTCTCGCGCAGGCGACGCTCTATCTGCCGACGCAGCGTGCCTGCCGCATGGCGCGCGAGATGTTTCTCGACGTGATGAGCCAGGACGCGGTGCTACTGCCGCGCATCGTCGCGCTCGGCCATGTCGACGAGGACGAACTCGACTTCACGCAGACGGACACCGCCGAATTTCCTTCGCTCACCGTGCCGGATGCACTCGACGGCCTGCCGCGCCGCCTGGTGCTGATGCGTCTCGTCAGCGCCTGGGCCAAGCAACTCGGCTCGCGAGACCTTGCATCCGCGCCGTTGGTGGCCGGCGGCCCGGCCTCGACGCTGGCGCTCGCCGACGACCTCGCCCGCCTGATCGACGACATGACGACGCGCGGCGTCGACTGGGATGCACTCGACAACCTCGTGCCGGACGATCTCGACCATTACTGGAAGATCACGCTCGATTTTCTCAAGATCGCCAAAGAGGCGTGGCCTGCGCATCTGCGCGAAGCGGGATTGATCGAGGCCGCGCAACGGCGCGATCTTCTGATCGAAGCAGAAGCCGCGCGGATCGCGGCACTGCCCGGCCCCGTCATCGCAGCAGGTTCGACCGGCTCAATGCCATCGACCGCGAAATTCCTGCGCGCCATCGCGCAGCATTCGCGAGGCGCAGTGGTGCTGCCCGGCCTCGACACCGATCTCGACAATGAGGCCTGGCGCGCCATCGGCGGCGTGCGCGACTCTGAGGGGCGTTTCGCGGAGCACCCGCTGTCGAGCCATCCACAGTATGCGCTGCACGGTCTTCTTGAATTGCTCGGACTGGAGCGCGGTGCAGTCAAGGTCCTCGCTGACCCCGTCGCGGATGGTCGCGAACTGCTCGCCTCCGAGGCGATGCGGCCTGCGACGGAAACCGCGCAATGGCATCGCCGCCTTACCGAAGTGAATGTCGCCGCGCGCATCGAACGAGGCTTCGACAATCTCGCCATTGTCGAAGCAGTCAACCCCGAGATGGAAGCGCTCGCCATCGCGGTCGCCATGCGCGAGGCACGGCAACAAAACAAAACCGCCGCGCTGGTGACGCCGGATCGCGCTCTGGCGCGCCGCGTGATGGCCGCGCTCGGCCGCTGGAGGCTCGCCTTCGACGATTCCGGCGGCGATTCACTGATGGACACACCCGCTGGCATTTTCGCGCGGCTCGCCGCGGAAGCGGTCACAAGCGAATTATCGCCGCCGACGCTGCTCGCATTGCTCAAGCATCCACTGTTGCGGTTGGGACAGGCGGAAGGCGCATGGACCACGGCGATTCAGCATCTCGAACTCGCGATTTTGCGCGGTACACGACCCGCGGCCGGCTGCAGGGGTTTACGGGCGACCTTTGCGTGGTTCTCGGACGAATGGAGCAAGGCGCAACGCAAGGAACTATCCGCGTTGCACCGCTCCGAGCCGCGTTGCCGACTGACACAGGGCGCGCTCGATGATGTGGCACGCCTTCTCGACGCGCTCGCAGCCGCTCTAGCGCCGCTTGAGACATGCGCGCGCGGCGCACATGATTTCGCGACGCTTGCGCAGCTTTATCGCGAGACCGTCATCCGCCTCTCATCGGCGGATGACGACCGCATCGCTGCGTTCGAAGGTGCCGATGGGCAACAACTTGCGCAGGCCTTCGACGAGTTGCTTGCGCCCGGCGACGATGAAGCTTCCCCCACACCAACCCACATCGCGCTCGAACTTGCGGATTACCCCGACCTGTTCTCAACCGCCTTTGCCAACCGCGTGGTGCGGCGCCCGCAGAACGCGGATGCTTCGTTGCGGATTTACGGCCTGCTGGAAGCGCGCCTCACGCAATGCGACCGCGTCATTCTCGGCGGCCTCGTCGAAGGCGTGTGGCCGCCCGCGCCGCGCATCGATCCGTGGCTGTCGCGCCCGATGCGCCACGACCTCGGCCTCGACCTGCCGGAGCGACGCATCGGCCTCACCGCACACGACTTCGCGCAACTGCTCGGCGCAGGTGACGTGATCCTCACTCACGCAACCAAGGTCGGCGGCGCGCCATCCGTCGCCTCGCGTTTCCTGCATCGCATGAAGGCAATCGCGAAGCCAAAGACATGGGAGTCGGCACTCGAACGCGGCGCGCGTTACGTGCGCTACGCCGAAGCGCTCGATCATCCGGAGACCGTTCAGCCGATCGCGCAGCCGATGCCGAAGCCTGCGGTGGCGTTGCGGCCGTTGCAGATGTCGGTGACGGAGATCGAGGACTGGCTGCGCGATCCCTACACCATCTTCGCCAAGCGCATTTTGAATCTGACGCCGCTCGATCCCATCGATCTTCCACTGACAGCGGAGGATCGCGGCTCCGCGATCCATAACGCGCTGGGAGATTTCACCGAGGCGCACCGCAAAACCCTGCCGGACAATATTGCGGCAGAATTGCGCGCTTTCGGAGAACGGCATTTTGCGGCGCTGATGGAGCATCCCGAGGCGCGGGCGCTGTGGTGGCCGCGCTTCCTGCGCATCGCGGAGTGGTTTGCCGGATGGGAGATCGAGCGCCGAGCGGACGTCGCCGAGATCGCGGCCGAAGAGCGCGGCGAGATTGCCATTCCGCTCGATGGCGAACGCCGCTTTATCCTGACTGCACGCGCCGACCGCATTGAGCATCGCGCCGACCGCACCTTCGCCATCGTCGATTACAAGACCGGCATTCCGCCGACCGGCAAACAGGTACGGCTCGGCCTGTCGCCGCAACTCACACTGGAGGCTGCAATCCTGCGCGGCGGCGGGTTCAGCCGCGCTTTTGCATCGTTCCCGACCCAACCTTCCGTCAGCGAGCTCGTCTACGTCCGGCTGAACGGCAACAATCCGGCCGGCGAAGCCAGGGTGGTCGATCTGCGCGTCGAGCGTGGCGACGAACCGCAATTCCCCGACGATGCCGCCGATGAGGCGTTGGCGAAACTGACGGCGCTCGTCAGGAAATTCGAGAATCCCGAACAGGCCTACACGTCGCTCGATCTCGCAATGTGGTCGAATCGCTACGGCACCTATGATGATCTCGCCCGCATCAAGGAATGGTCGGTCGCAGGCCACCTCAGTGGGGGCGGCGAATGAGCACGCCCCGCACCAACATTCCCAATGTGGTCCGCGAGGCGCAGTTGCGTGCCTCGCACCCACAATCCTCGGCCTTCGTCGCGGCGAATGCGGGCTCCGGCAAAACTTATGTGCTCGTCAACCGCGTGATCCGCCTGCTGCTCGATGGCGTCGCGCCGGAAAAGATCCTCTGCATCACCTTCACCAAGGCGGCGGCCGCCAACATGGCGCAGCGCGTGTTCGAGACGCTGGGGACATGGATCACGCTGTCCGACGACGAACTCGACGCCGCGATCCGCAATTCCGGTGCGCAGGTCACGCGCGAGGTGCGAACGCGGGCGCGAAAACTGTTCGCCTGCGCGCTGGAGACACCGGGCGGGCTGAAGGTGCAGACCATCCACGCACTCTGCACCCGCCTGCTGCAGCAGTTTCCGTTCGAGGCCAACGTGCCCGCGCATTTCACGGTGCTCGACGAGCGCGATCAGACCGACATGATGGAGCGCGCCAACCTCGCGGTGCTGCTGGAGGCAGCGTGCGCGCCGGACGGCGCGCTCGGCCGCGCGCTGGCCTTCGCGATGGCGCAAGCCGCCGACGTGACGTTCAAGGAAGTGGTGCACGAGGCGTGTCTGAGCCGCGAGCATTTCATGGCCTGGGCCGATGGCGCGGGCAGCATCGAGATCGCAATGGCGCAGGTCTGCCGCGCACTCGGCGTTGCGCCCGACGCACAGCTCACCGATATCGAGCGCGAGATGGTCGACGGGCCGCACCTGCCACGCAGCCGCTGGCTTGCAGTGGCGAATGCTTTTGAACAGGGCGGCAAGACCGATGCGGCGCAAGGCGCCCGCCTGCGCACCGCGGCCGCGTTGTCGGGCGCGGCACAGCTCGACGAATATCTCAGCCTGTTCGTCACTGGCGAAGGCGGCGCGCGCAAGACGCTGATGACCAAGGCGCTCGCCGCCTCGCAAGGCGCGCTCGCGGCAGCGCTGACAGAGGAACAACCGCGCCTTCTGCTGCTCGACGAACGCCGCCGTGCCGTGTTCCAGCGCGACCGCACCCATGCGCTGCTGGTGATCGCAAGCGCGGTCGCCACGCATTACCGGCGCGAGAAGCAGGCGCGCGGCCTGCTCGACTACGACGACCTGATCGACAAGACTCACGCGATGCTGACCGGCGGCTACGCCTCCTGGGTGCATTTCAAGCTCGATCGCGGCATAGACCACGTACTGATCGACGAGGCGCAGGACACGAGCCCGCGGCAGTGGGACATCATCGAGAGCTTCGTTTCCGAATTCACGGCCGGCGCCGGCGCGCGAGGCGATGTCCGCCGCACCGTGTTCGCGGTCGGCGACGAGAAACAGTCGATTTTCTCGTTTCAGGGGGCCGAACCGCGCGAATTCGACCGGCGCCGCCGCACGATGGAACGCCGGCACGCACATGCGCAACTGCCGTTCGAATCGGTATCGTTCAAGCACTCCTTCCGTTCCGGCGCGGCGATCCTCGAATCGGTCGATTACGTGTTCCGCGAGCAGGCGATCTACAAAAGCATCCACATCGACACCGCTTATCCTGTTCACGACGCGCTGCCTGATGCCGCGCCCGCGATGGTCGAACTGTGGAATCTGGAAGAGCCTGAATCGCGCGAACAGATCGAGGGCTGGGACGCGCCGTTCGACGCCGTCTCCACCACGAGCCCGGACGTCAAGCTCGCGCGCCGGGTGCAGGCCGAGATCAAGGCGCTGATCGCGGCTGGCACCATGACCGGCACCTCGGGCCGTCGCCGCAGGCTGCGCTATGGCGACGTGATGATTCTGGTGCGGCGGCGCGGCAAGACTTTCGACGCCATCATTCAGGCGCTCAAGCACGCGGGCATTCCGGTCGCGGGCGCGGACCGGCTGAAACTCACCGAGCACATCGCGGTGATCGACCTCATGCATCTCGCCGATGCGCTCCTGCTGCCGCAGGACGACCTTGCGCTGGCGGTCGCTCTGAAAAGCCCGCTGTTCGGCCTCGACGATGACGACCTTCTCGCCATCGCGCCTGCCCGCACCGGATCGCTGCGCGAGGCACTGCAAGCGCATGCGGACACGTCATCGAAACTGCGGCTGGCGAACGATTTTCTCGTTCAGTGCGAGCAGCGTTTCGCACAGGCGACGCCGTTCGCGTTCTTCGCGTGGCTGCTCGGCGGCGAAGGCAGCGGGTCCGGCGGCCGCGCGCGCATTCTGCGCAGGCTCGGGCTGGAAGCTAACGATGCGCTCGACGAATTCCTCGAACTCGCTCTGACCTATGAGCGCAAGGCCGCCGCCTCGCTGCAGGGCTTCATCGCCTGGCTGCGCGCCGCCGACACCGAAGTGAAGCGCGACATGGAGATCCTGCGCGACGAGGTGCGCGTCATGACCGTGCATGGCGCCAAGGGCCTTGAAGCCTCCGTGGTGTTTCTGGTCGACACCACGACGTCCCCGTCGGATTCGCAGCGGCTGAAGCTGATCCGCATGCCGCACGGCAATGCCGGTCCCAGCGACGTCGTGCTGTGGGCTGGCTCCAAGCGCGACGATACCGAGGCCGTTGCGCAGGCGCGCGCCGCAATGCGCGAGGACACCGAGGACGAATATCGCCGCCTGCTTTATGTCGCGATGACGCGCGCCGCCGAGCGGCTGATCGTCGGCGGCTGCCAACCCGGCAACCGCAACAACGTGCGCGAGCTGTCGTGGTACGATCTGATCGACAAGGGGCTTGCGGCCTCGCCGCTCGCCATGACGGAGGCGGAGACGCCGTTCGGCCGCGTCAGGCGCTACACCCGCGCGGGCGATGTCGAACCTGCGGCTGCGGCGGAAGCATCTGCGAAGCCCGCTGCAATCGAACCGTTGCCGGGCTGGCTGCGCGCAAACGCGCCACCCGAGACACCGCGCGAACGGTCGCTTGCGCCTTCCGACGCAACGGATGACGTGCACTTGCCGGTTCTCGCGCCGGAAGCCGCGCTCGCACGCCAGCGCGCCCGGTTGCGCGGCCAGTGGGTGCATCGTCTGCTGCAATCGCTGCCCGACATCGCACCCGACCAACGCAAGGCGGCGGCGGAGCGTTATCTCGCACGACATGCGAAGGACGGATTCAGTCAGGGCGAACTGGACGCACTCGCACAACAGATTGTCGATCTGATCGCAGAACCGCAATTCGCGGCTTTGTTCGCGCCGGGCAGCCGCGCCGAAGTTTCGATCGCAGGCCGTGTCGATATCGGAGCTAAGACCGTGCGCGTGTCGGGACAGATCGACCGTCTTGTCGTCACACCCGATACAATCATGATTGTCGATTACAAAACCGGACCCGCGCCGCATGCAACGGCTGCAGAGATGCCGCCGCATTACGTCCGGCAGCTTGCGCTTTATCGCGCGGTGCTCGCAAAACTCTATCCCGGTAGGGCCGTGCGCGGCGGGCTGTTGTGGACCGAGGAGGCGCGGCTCGTCGAGGTCCCGTCTGCAACATTGGACTCAGCGCTGATGGCAATCTTCGCGGGCCTCTAGGTTAGCCATTGATATCGTTGGATAATTTTACCATCGGCGATTCGGCATAGCAGCAAGCCGTAATCTTCGCCAGCCTTGACCGGGTCAACACCCCTTCTTACGTTTGCGCCAATCAAACGGGCGCCGATTCTCAATTCGGCGCCTTCATCAACGAGGCAGATCATGGGCGTAGGCAAAGTTTCGGATACCGACTTCGAGGCGGAAGTTCTCAAGGCGGAAGGTCCGGTCGTCGTGGACTTCTGGGCGGAATGGTGCGGCCCGTGCCGCATGATCGCTCCGGCACTCGACGAGATCGCAGGCGCGATGGGCGACAAGGTCAAGATCGTCAAGCTTAACGTCGACGAGAGCCCGAAGACCGCGTCGAAGTACGGTGTGATGTCGATCCCCACCCTGATGATCTTCAAGGGCGGCGAGATGGCCTCGCGTCAGGTTGGCGCCGCGCCGAAGCAGAAGCTGCAGCAGTGGATCACCGCAGCGGTCTAATCTGCTCGCGGATTTTATCTAAAAAAACGGCCGGTGAAATTTTCACCGACCGTTTTGTTTTTGGGGATGGTCACACCGGCAGCGTGCCGTTTTCCGCCAGCACATGGCCGGCGAGATAGAGCGAGCCGGTGATGAGGATGCGCGGCGGCGTCTCGTAGGCCATCGAGGCGATGAAGCTCAGCGCCTCCGCGACGCCCGGCGCCACGTCGGCACGCATCTCCAGCGAACGCGCGACGGCCGCGAGTTGCTCCGGTTCCATCGCGTTGTCGTTGTCCGGGATCGGCACCGCAACGATATGGCGGGTCAGGCCCGAGAAATTCGCCAGAAAAGCCCGTGCGTCCTTGTTGCCCATCATACCGGTGACCAGCACCACGGGCCGCTCGATGCGTTCGCCGAGATCGGCCAGCGCTGCGGCCGTAACGCGCCCGCCATCGGCGTTGTGGCCGCCGTCGAGCCAGATTTCGCAGCCTTCCGGCGCGTGAGCGAACAGCGTACCCGACGGCAGCCGCTGCATCCGCGCCGGCCATTCGGCGCGCGCGATGCCCTGTTCGAACGCTTCAGGCTCGATGGACAACGAGTCGATCGCGCGCAGCGTCGCGATCGCCAGCCCCGCATTGTCGAACTGGTGACGGCCAAACAGGCGCGGCGCCGCGAGATCGAGCAGGCCGCGCTCGTCGTGATAGACAAGGCGCCCATGCTCGACGCCGACATGCCATTCCTGCGTCGCGGAAAACAGCGGCGCGCGCATCTTCTTCGCGGTCTGCTCGATCACCGCCTGCGCTTCGGCCTGCTGTTCAGCCGCGATCACCGGCACGCCGCGCTTAATGATGCCGGCCTTTTCGCCCGCAATCTTGATGAGCGTATCGCCGAGGAATTCGGGATGATCCATGCCGACCGGCGTGATGACGCTCGCGAGCGGCGTATCCACGACGTTGGTGGCATCGAGCCTGCCGCCGAGGCCGACCTCCAGGAGGAGAACGTCGGCGATATGCTGCGAGAACAGCACAAAGGCGGCGGCGGTTTCGATCTCGAACAGCGTGATCGGCGCGCCCTCATTGGCACGTTCGCATTGCGCGAAGGCGTCCTCGAGTTGCTCATCAGTCGCGAGCACGCCCGCGATGCGAAACCGCTCGTTGATGCGCACAAGATGCGGCGAGGTGTAGACGTGGACGCGCAGGCCCGCAGCCTCGAGGATCGCGCGCAGGAAAGCGACGGTCGAACCCTTGCCGTTGGTGCCGGCAACGTGGATCACCGGTGGCAGGCGGCGCTCGGGATGATTCAGTGCCGCGAGGATGCGTTGCATCCGCGACAGATCAAGATCGATGCGCTTGGGATGCAGCGCCGTGAGCCGCGCCAGCAGACTGTCGAGCTCGCGAGGCGCGGGTGCGGCGGCGCTCACGCTGATGACGGCACCGCGGCATCTGGCGGAAGCACCTCGACATCCGGCAGCCGTGGCGCGGCCGCCTGATCCGGATGCGCCGAGGGTGCCTTCATCAGCAGACGGCACAACCGCGCCAGCGTCGCGCGCATGTCGTGACGGTGCACCACCATGTCGACCATGCCGTGGTCTCTCAGATATTCGGAGCGCTGGAAACCTTCCGGCAGCTTCTCGCGGATGGTCTGCTCGATGACGCGCGCACCAGCGAAGCCGATCAGCGCGCCGGGCTCGGCGAGTTGCACATCCCCCAGCATCGCGTAGGACGCGGTGACGCCGCCGGTGGTCGGATTGGTCAGCACCACAATGTAGGGCAGCTTTGCTTCGCGTAGCAACTGGATCGCCACCGTCGTGCGCGGCATCTGCATCAGCGACAGGATGCCTTCCTGCATCCGCGCGCCGCCGGAGGCCGCGAACATGATGAAGGGCGAATGCTTCTCGACCGCGAGCTGCAGCCCCTTCACGATCGCCTCGCCCGCCGCCATGCCGAGCGAGCCGCCCATGAAATCGAAGTCCTGCACCCCGACCACGGCGGGCGAATTCTCGATCCGGCCATAGCCCACCTTCACGGCATCGTTCATGCCGGTCTTGGTGCGGGCATCCTTGATACGGTCGGCATATTTACGCTCGTCACGGAATTTCAGCGGATCGGCCGCAACATCCGGCAGCGCGACATCGAACCAAGTCTCGTTGTCGAACACCGATTTCAGCCGCGCGGTCGCGCCCATGCGCATGTGATAGTTCGAGCCGGGAATGACGAACTGGTTGGCCTCGACATCCTTGTAGAATACAAGCTGGCCGGAATCCGGACACTTGATCCACAAATTCTCCGGCGTCTCGCGGCGGATCATATTGCGGATCTTGGGACGGACGACGTCGGTCAACCAGTTCATGGCGGGCTCCCGCTTCAATTCAGTCGATATATGGACGCCCGGCGCGAGCCGGGCAACCCGAACATTTTCAAATAAATCTATTGCGCAGCGGCCTTGAAACCGCGCACGCCGGCGGCAAGCGCCGCCACGAGGTCGGTGACCGCGGATACCGTCTTCGCGGTCGCCTTGCCGTCAGCATCGAGCGTCGCGCGCATGGCGTCGATCAGCGCGGAACCGACCACCGCACCCTCGCAATGGTGCGCGATGCGCGCCGCCGCCTCGGGTGTGCGGATGCCGAAGCCGACGCAGACCGGCAATTGAGTGTGACGTTTGATCCGCGCCACCGCTTCGCCCACCTGCTTGTCGTCGGCCGAGGCGGAGCCGGTGATGCCGGTGATGGAGACGTAATAGACAAAGCCCGACGTATTGGCGAGCACCGCAGGCAGGCGCTTGTCGTCCGTCGTCGGCGTCGCAAGGCGAATGAAGTTCACGCCCGCCTTGAGCGCCGGAAGACACAATTCCTCGTCTTCCTCCGGCGGCAGATCCACGACGATGAGACCATCGACACCGGCGGCCTTCGCATCCACCAGAAACTTGTCGACGCCGTAGATGAAAATTGGATTGTAGTAGCCCATCAGCACGATTGGCGTCGCGGGCTCGGTTGCACGGAATTCGCGCACCACAGCAAGCGTCTTCTTCAGCGTGGTGCCGGCCTTCAGCGCGCGCAGGCCAGCGGCCTGAATCGCAGGTCCGTCCGCCATCGGATCGGTGAACGGCATGCCGATCTCGATCACGTCGGCGCCAGCCTTCGGCAACGCCTTGAGAATTTCAAGCGAGGTGTCGAGGTCGGGATCGCCGCACATCACGAAGGTGACAAGCGCCGCGCGTCCCTCTTTCTTCAATTCGGCGAAACGGGTGTCGAGGCGCGTGGTCATGACTTGCGCCCCCGCAGAATGTCGCCGACCTGCGGCACGTCCTTGTCGCCACGGCCGGAGAGATTGACGACCATCAGATGATCCTTCGGACGCTTCGGCGCGAGGTCCGACAGCTTCGCGATCGCGTGTGCCGACTCCAGCGCCGGGATGATGCCTTCCAGCCGCGACAGCAGCTGGAACGCGGCGAGCGCCTCCTCGTCGGTCGCGGACAGATACGTCACGCGGCCGGTCTCGTGCAGCCACGCATGCTCCGGCCCGATGCCGGGATAATCGAGGCCCGCCGAAATCGAATGCGCGTCCTGGATCTGGCCGTCATCGTCCATCAGCAAATAGGTGCGATTGCCGTGCAGCACGCCGGGGCGGCCGCCCGCGAGCGACGCCGCATGCAGATTGGTGAGGCCATGCCCCGCCGCCTCGACGCCAAAAATTTCCACGCCGGGATCGTCGAGGAAGGGATGAAACAGTCCCATCGCATTCGAGCCGCCACCGATGCAGGCGACCAGCGAATCCGGCAGACGGCCTTCCGCCGCCATCATCTGCTCGCGCGTCTCAACACCGATCACCGACTGGAAGTCACGCACCATCGCGGGATACGGATGCGGGCCTGCTACCGTGCCGATGCAATAGAACGTGGTGGCGACATTGGTGACCCAGTCACGCAGCGCGTCGTTCATCGCGTCCTTCAGCGTGCGCGTGCCGGACTGTACCGGCACCACCTTGGCGCCGAGCATCTCCATGCGGATCACGTTCGGCTGCTGCCGTTCGACGTCGACCGCACCCATGTAGACGATGCACTCAAGGCCGAAGCGCGCGCACAGCGTCGCAGTCGCAACGCCATGCTGGCCCGCGCCGGTTTCGGCGATGATGCGCTTCTTGCCCATGCGGCGCGCGACCATGATCTGGCCGAGCACGTTGTTCACCTTGTGCGAGCCGGTGTGATTCAGCTCCTCGCGCTTCAGGTAAATCTTCGCGCCACCGAGATGCTCGGTGAGCCGCTCGGCAAAATACAAAGGCGACGGACGGCCGACATAGTCCTTGAGATAGGCGTTCATCTCGCGCTGGAACGATGGATCGGCCTTGGCCTGCGCATACGCCTTTTCCAGATCGAGGATCAGCGGCATCAGTGTTTCGGCGACAAAGCGGCCGCCGAACGTGCCGAAATGGCCGCGCTCGTCGGGGCCGGAACGGAAGGAATTTGGTTTCGGAAGACTCATGATTGTCCCTGACGATGACCGGACCTGTTCCGGCCATCCACGTCTTGCTTATTGTATGTCGCAACCGCCGCCGAGGCTGTGAAACTATCCCGCATGCGAGACCGCCGTGCGCAGACTGGCGTCGGCTCCGCGCGCTGCGCCAATGAAGGCGCGGATCATGTTGGCATCCTTGACGCCGAGCGCGCGCTCGACGCCGGACGACACGTCGACGCCATGCGGACGCGCGATGCGAACGGCCTGCGCGAGATTGCCGAGGTTGAGCCCACCCGACAGCACGAACGGCTTGCCGAGATTGAGCCCCTCGAGAATCCGCCAGTCGAACGGCACGCCGAGCCCGCCGGGGCGCGTGGCGTCCTTCGGCGCGCGGGCGTCGAACAAAATGCGATCCACGGCGGCGGCATAGGGCCCCACTTTGTCGAGGTCGGCGGACGTTGCCACCGCAATCGCCTTCATCACCCGGGTATCGTAGGTCTCGCGGATCGCAACGGCGGCTTCTGGTGTCTCGCTGCCGTGCAACTGAAACCAGTCGGGACGAACCTGCTCCGCGATGGCATCGAGCAGCTTCGCGTCGGCATCGACGGTGAGCGCCGCGAGCTCGGCGCGCCCGCGCGCGCGCGCGGCCAGCTCCGCCGCCTTGGTCAGATCGACATTGCGCGGCGAGGGCTCAAAGAACACCAGCCCGACCATGTCGGCACCCGCATCCAGAGCCGCTTCAAGCGTCTCCGGTTCGGACAGGCCGCAGATTTTCACGATCAAAGACATGTGTTTCGGGCTGGGTTTGGGCGATCCAAGCAGTGAAGGCGCGTTCTACAACGTCGCGTGCTGCTTGTCTTGTGCAATGGCCAGCGGCGGGGCGTCCGGGCGCGCTCCCGGGGCCGGAAAAGCCGCGTTCCGCCGCAGTTCCGCAAGTTCGGCGCGGGCCTGCGTGGCCTCCGCCTCGAAACGGCGGGCCGCCTTGCGATGGCGGCGCTGCCCGAACCAGACGGCGAGGCCGCCTGCCAGCACCCCCAGCATCGCGGAGGCGATGATGACAATGAATAACGGCAGGGTCAGCGCCAGCGAGGGGTCACTGGGGTCGAAGGGATTGAACGAGACGGTGATGAAGCGGCGGTTGGCGAGAGCGAAAGCGAGCAACACCAGCGCGAGCGGCACAATCACCACGGTGTTGACGATCTTGCGCATCCTGCCCTTTCCCGAATGGTCCGGTGCATCACGCGCCGCGAATACTACGCGCGATTGCGCGAAGCGATCAGGACGTCGCGGCTTCCTCGTCGTGGCCGTTGCGGTTCAGCCGTTCGCGCATTTCCTTGCCGGTCTTGAAGAACGGTACGCTCTTCTGCTCGACAGGAACGTGCTCGCCGGTGCGCGGATTGCGGCCCGCGCGCGCCGGACGGTGCTTCACCGAGAATGCGCCGAAACCTCGTAACTCGACACGATCGCCGCGCGACAGCGCCGAGACAATTTCCTCGAGGATCGCGTTGACGATGTTCTCCACGTCCCTCTGGTACAGGTGCGGATTATGCTCGGCAATGCGCTGAACGAGTTCTGATTTGATCATCGGTTCGGGGGCTCGCGGTCGTTGCGGGTGACATTTCCTTGAAAAAGCCTTGAACTGTCAAGTCGCATAACGCCCCATAAGAGAGCGATTTTGCGTGACAATTGAAAGCATTCGCCGCGGCAGACAGGCCGCGGGAGCGATGAAACACGATTCAGACATTCAATTTACGCCCGCTGGCCGCCACAATGCCAGCATGCCTTCGAGTTGCAGGTGCTCGCTCAGGCTGCCGACGGCACCACCGCCGACAAAACGCGCCACGCTGGGCAAACCAAGCGATCCAAGCGTTGCGGCCGCTGCCGCCCGCAGGAATGTCATGTCGGAAAAGCGCGGTGTGAGGTTGTAATTGCGCACCGGCAGGTCACCCTTGATCTTGTTCTGCGCCTGCAGCCACTTCACCGCGGTCTTCTCGTCACCGAGTTCGTCGATCAATTTCAGTCCAACCGCCTGGCGGCCGGTGAACACGCGCCCGTCGGACACCGTCTGCAATGTCGCGTCGTCCATATGCCGCCGCGTCTTCACCAGATCCTTGAACCAGGCGAAGGAATCCTTCACCAGCGCGTCAAGCGCGGCACGGGCTTCCGGCGAAGTCGGCTCGTAACCGTTCGGCGCAGCCTTCAGCGGCGCGGACTTCACCTCTTCGACCTTGACGCCAACGGTCTTCAGCAGATCTGTGAAGTTCGGAAACTGAAACAGCACACCGATCGAGCCCACCAGCGAGGTCTGCTGCGCGATGATGTGATCCGACGCGAGCGCGGTGATGTAGCCGCCCGACGCCGCCAATCCCTCCACCACCACCACCAGAGGCTTCTTCGCCTTCAGCCGCGTCAGCGCGTCGAACAACTGCTCGGAGCCCGCGGTGGTGCCCCCCGGCGAATTAATGTGAACGATGACGGCTGCTGCGTTCGATTTCTCCAGCCGCTCCAGCGCCGCGATACGCTCATCGTTGCTGCGGATCAGCCCTTCGATCTTGACGCGCGCGATCGCGCTTGTGCCGGTCAGCGCCTGACGGCCGCTCGAGGTGAACAGCATTCCGCCGCCCACCACCGCGATGATGACGAGCAGGCCGCTCACCACGCGCCAGAACGTCAGCTTGCGGCGAATACGGCGGCGATCAACGATCAGGTCGGACTCGAACGACATGCGGCTCTCCGGTGCGGCTTCTTCCGCGGGCGCGTTATCCCCGCGCAATGCTTGCGATTGCATGACTTCGATACATCAAATGCAAGGTAATTTGAACTCTTCCCCGTCCAACTCCTTGCAAACAAAAAGGGCCCCGAAACCGGAGCCCTTTCTGCATCATTGGGAATAACGCTTACTTGTCACGCTTCTTCAGCGCGTTGCCGAGAATATCGCCGAGCGTCGCACCCGAATCCGAAGATCCGTACTGCGCGATGGCTTCCTTCTCCTCGGCGACTTCCAGCGCCTTGATCGACACCTGGACCTTGCGGGCCTTCTTGTCGAACTGGATGACGCGGGCATCGACCTTCTCGCCGACGGCGAAGCGTTCGGCGCGCTGGTCGTTGCGGTCACGCGCAAGCTCCGAGCGCTTGATGAAGGTGGTGAAGTCGGTACCGACGATCTGCACGTCGATGCCGGCATCCTTGACGTCGAGGATTTCGCAGGTCACGACCGCGCCCTTCTTGACGTCGCCCGGCTCCGCGAAGGGGTCACCTTCGAGCTGCTTCACGCCGAGCGAGATGCGCTCCTTCTCGACATCCACGTCGAGCACCACGGCCTTGACCATGTCGCCCTTCTTGAAGTTGTCGATCACCTGCTCGCCCGGAAGCTTCCAGTCGAGGTCGGACAGATGCACCATGCCGTCGACGTCGCCGTCGAGACCCAGGAACAGACCGAACTCGGTCTTGTTCTTGACTTCGCCTTCCACGGTCGCGCCGACCGGGAATTTCTCGACGAAGACTTCCCACGGATTGCGCATGGTCTGCTTGAGACCGAGCGAGATGCGGCGCTTGGCGGAATCAACTTCCAGCACCTGCACTTCGACTTCCTGCGAAGTCGAAACGATCTTGCCGGGGTGCATGTTCTTCTTGGTCCACGACATCTCGGAAACGTGGATCAGGCCTTCGATGCCCGGCTCGAGCTCGACGAACGCACCGTAGTCGGTGATGTTGGTGACGCGGCCGGTAACGCGGGCGTTGAGCGGATACTTCGCCTCGATGCCCTGCCACGGATCATCCAGCAGCTGCTTCATGCCGAGCGAGATGCGATGGGTCTCGTGGTTGATCTTGATGATCTTGACCTTCACCGTCTGGCCGATGGTGAGCACCTCGGTCGGATGGTTGACGCGGCGCCACGCGATATCGGTGACGTGCAGCAGGCCGTCGATGCCGCCGAGGTCAACGAACGCACCGTAATCGGTGATGTTCTTGACGACGCCGTCGATCACCTGACCCTCTTCGAGGTTCTGGACGAGTTCCTGACGCTGTTCGGCGCGGGTCTCTTCGAGAACCGTGCGGCGGGAAACGACGATGTTGCCGCGGCGGCGATCCATCTTGAGGATCTGGAACGGCTGCGGATTGTTCATCAGCGGCGCGACGTCGCGGATCGGACGGATATCAACCTGCGAGCGCGGCAGGAACGCCACGGCGCCGTCGAGGTCGACCGTGAAGCCACCCTTGACCTGGTTGAAGATGATGCCGGTGACCTTCTCGTTGGCGTTGAAGGCCTTCTCGAGCTTGCCCCAGCTCTCTTCGCGGCGCGCCTTGTCGCGCGAGAGAACGGCTTCGCCGAGGGCGTTTTCGATCCGGTCCAGGAAAACTTCGACTTCGTCGCCGACCTTGAGGCTGTTCTCGCGGCCGGGACCGTTGAATTCGCGAAGCGCCACGCGGCCTTCGGTCTTCAGGCCGACGTCGATGACGGCCATGTCCTTCTCGATCGCCACAACCTTGCCCTTGATGACAGAGCTTTCCTGAAGGTTGCCGCCCGAAAAGGATTCATCGAGCATCGCCGCGAAATCGTCGCGGCTCGGGTTATAGGAAGATGCAGTCGAAGCCATGGATTCTCCAGATGCGGTTGGCCGGCAGTGGGTTGATGAACGCATTGCGCGGGAAGGGCCAAAGGTTCCGCGACCTTTGACGACCGCCTCGTCAACCTTCACGGTTCACGAGAACGGGCCGGCCGGTGCCTGCACGAGCGATGCGATGATTTCTGTCGCGGGTCTTAAATAAATTTCGACCTCAAAGACCTTCAGAGCGGGCTTTCCTCCAATGACGGCAGGGATCAACCCGGTGCCGGCCCGCTCGGGAATGGCCTCGATCCTGTCGAGCAACCCGAACCGGGGCGATATAGCCTTCAACAGCCTTTCGGGCAAGGCCGGAATCGCCGCGGATGGCCCGGAAACGGCCTTTTGGGCGCGGTTTCGGGCTGTTTTTGGCCTGCCGCCAAGGCTCGTCGGGAACCGGCTTACCGCCCCGCGCGAACACGCTCGATGATCGCGATCGCCGCGCGCACGCCGCCTTCGATGTCGAGGTTGGAATTGTCGAGCACGTGCGCATCGGGCGCGCATTTCAGCGGCGCGGCGGCGCGGTTCTTGTCACGCTCGTCGCGCTTGAGGATGTCGGCGAGCACCAGCGCCTCGTCGGCGGTCTCGCCGCGCGCTAGCGCCTCCAGCGTCCGGCGATGCGCCCGCACTTTCGGATCGGCGACGACGAAAATCTTCACCTCGGCATCGGGGCAGATCACGGTCCCGATGTCGCGCCCGTCGAGCACCGCACCCGGCGGGCCGGCGGCGAACTGGCGCTGGAAATTGAGCAGTACCTCGCGCACCTCCGGGATGGCCGACACGACGGACGCCGCATCGCCGACGGCCTGCGTCTTGAGCACGGGATTGCCGAACTTTTCCGGGTCCAGTTCCATCGCCGCGGCGACGGCGGCGGCCTCATCGCTCAGCGCCGCGCCGGATTCAAGCAGCGCCTGCGCCACAGCGCGATAAATCACGCCGGTGTCGAGATGACGGTATCCGTAATGGTGCGCGAGCCGCTTGCCGAGTGTGCCCTTGCCGGAAGCCGCGGGTCCGTCGATGGCGATGATCATGAGAAATCCGCCCCCAAGCGGCGCATCATCGGAATGAAATCGGGAAAGCTCGTTGCGATGAAGGCGGTGTCGTCCACCGTGACCGGCGCTTCCGACACACAACCCATCACCAGCGCCGACATCGCGATGCGGTGATCCATATGGGTTTTGACGGTACCGCCGCCCGGCACGAAGCCCTCGCCGTGGACGATGAGGTCGTCGCCGACGATCTCGACCTTGACGCCGTTGACGCGCAGCATGTCGGCGGTCGCCTCCAGACGATCGGATTCCTTCACACGCAGTTCCTGCAAGCCGCACATCCGCGTGGTGCCTTCCGCAAAAGCGGCGGCGACCGCGAGCACGAGATACTCATCGATCATTGAGGGCGCGCGCTCCGGCGGCACGGTGACGCCACGCAGTTTCGAGGCACGCACGCGCAAATTCGCCATCGGCTCGCCCGCCTGCCGCACATCGCTCTCCTCGATCCACGCGCCCATTTCCCGCAGCGTGGTGAAAAGCCCGGTCCGCAGCGGATTCGTCATCACGTCGGTGAGCGTCAAATCCGAGTCCGGCACGATCAGTGCGGCGACCAGCGGAAACGCCGCCGATGACGGATCGGCCGGCACGGCGACTTCTGCGCCGTGCAGTTCGGGCTGGCCGGTCAGCGTGATGCGGCGACCGTGCTCGCCCTCCTTCTCGGTCACGATCTCGGCACCGAACTGTTTCAGCATCAATTCGGTGTGGTCGCGGCTTGCCTCGGTTTCCACCACCGTGGTCACGCCAGGCGCCGACAGGCCCGCCAGCAGCACGGCGGACTTGATCTGCGCCGACGCCACCGGCGTGCGATAGGTCATCGGGATCGGATCTTTCGCGCCCGTCAGCGTCAGCGGCAGACGCTTGCCGTCGCCGCCCGACACCCGCGCGCCCATCAATTCCAGCGGATCGAGGATGCGCCGCATCGGCCGCGAGCGCAGCGAGGCGTCGCCGTCGAAGGTCGCCGCAATCGGCGAGCCCGCGACCGCACCCATCGCAAGGCGGCAGCCGGTGCCGCTGTTGCCGAAATCGAGCGGCGCGTCGGGAGCCTTGAAGCCGCCGACGCCGACACCGTGCACCCGCCATGCACCCTCGCCGGTGCGTTCCACCTTCGCGCCGAGTGCCGCCATCGCCTTGGCGGTATTGAGAACGTCTTCGCCTTCGAGCAGACCCGTGATTGTCGTTTCGCCCACCGCGAGCGCGCCCAGAATGAGCGCGCGGTGGGAGATCGATTTGTCGCCCGGCACCCGGACCTTACCGGTCAACGGGCTGCTGCCTCGCGCTTCCAAGGGGGTCGGTTTGCTGGACTGGCTCACGGCGAAATTCCTGTACAATTTGAACGGCTCCTACCATGAGGGCCGGGTTACGTCACCCGCTCTGGCACGACCGCCCAGAGCACTATTGACAGAGCGCCCGCAACCGCCCAAGTGAAGCACCGCTTTTTTCGAAATTCCCAGGATCCCGCCCGTGGCCAAAGCCGATCTCGGAACCAAACGTACTTGCCCCGTGACAGGCAAGAAATTCTACGACCTCAACAAGACGCCGGTGATCTCGCCCTACACTGGCGAAATCGTGCCGATCGCGCCGATTGCACCGCCTCGCGGTGCCCGCAACGACGCCGCCTCACGCGCTGCCGCCTCCGAAGCTTCGCAGGAGACCGAGGTTGCGGAGAACGAGGAGGAATTGGTGTCGCTGGAGGAGGCCGATGCCGAGGAGAACACCGGCAAGGTCAAGACCAACGTGCCGGAATCCGAGGATGACATCGAGGTCGACGATTCCATCGACGACGATGATGACGATTCCACCTTCATCGCCGAGGATGAGGAAGAAGACGAGGACGTGACCGATATCATCGGCGACGTCTCCGGCGACGAGGAATCCTGAGACAAGAGACTTGAGATACGGCCTGAAACGTGGTTTCAGGTCGGTCCTGACGATTCACGGGGCAGGCTGAACGGCCTGACCCGATTGGCAGACGCATCGGACCCATCCGAACGCGGTTGAGACAAGGGGCCATAGCTCAGCTGGGAGAGCGCTTGCATGGCATGCAAGAGGTCGGCGGTTCGATCCCGCCTGGCTCCACCAACCGCCTCTTTCCGAAACACATTCCTGTTCTGCAGTCTGTCGTGCACGGCACGTCCCACAGGCTCCGGCGGCCTTGAACAACCCTCAAAACATCGCCATATCCGTAACAGCCGGGCGAGCGGGAACGCTCTTCCGGCAAGGGGTGCCGAAAGGGCCCTTGGCGGAAGGTCCATCCGGGCCGGAAGCCAGCAAAGTCGCTTCGAGAGGACTTTGGAATGTCACGTGTTCCTTCGTTATCCAGTCCGTTCCTTCTGGGATTCGACGAGATCGAGCGTGCGCTCGACCGCGTCGTGAAAGGCGCCGACGGGTATCCTCCCTACAACATCGAGCGATGCGAGCGCTGCAGCGGTCAGCCTGAGAAGCTGCGCATCACGCTCGCGGTGGCGGGCTTCACCCGTGACCAACTCGATGTAACCATTGAGGAAAACCAGCTCGTCATCAGGGGCCGCCAGCAGGACGACAAGGCGAGGCAATACATCCATCGCGGTATTGCCGCGCGCCACTTCCAGCGTACTTTTGTGCTGGCAGAGGGGATGTACGTGCTTGGCGCGGATTTGAAGAACGGGCTGTTGTCGGTCGACCTCGCAAGGCCGGAACCCGAGCGGGTCGTTAAGACGATAGCCATCAATGAACACGAATAATGCAATTGGCGGACTCGACCGCTGTCTGAGTTAAGAGGAGTCGAGGACATGGCTGAAGCAATCCTGCATCACGAGCCAAGAGTTTCGCTGGAGGCGCTTGCCACGATGGGCGAAGGACATCTCGCCTACATCAAGCAAATCCGTTCAGAAGACGTGCCGGGCCTGTTCCCGCAGGCGCCCGAGATCGCGCCGGGCGTGACGCTGTTCGCGCTGCATAGCGCCGACGGCACGCCGATCATGCTGACCGACAGCCGCGAGGCTGCGATCGCCAACGCCTGGAGCAACGAGCTTCAGACCGTCAGCCTGCACTGAAGGCTTTCGAGATCGCGTCATGACGATGAGCGCCCGCACCCACGGGCGCTTTTTTATTGGGCCGCAGATTCTCTCTCGTCGTGCCTGCGAAAGTGGGAACCTCCGCGCCCGCGAGGTCTGCGCGGATTCTCAATTCTCCCATGCGCGCGGCCTCTTTGATCCCGGAACAGCAGCTAGTATGGTCCTGAAATCAACGCGGCGCTTTTCGTGCTGCGTAATCTTCCATGCGATCTCGCACCAATCCTGATTTCAGTCCATCTGCCGCCGCGAGGCGGCAAGACCCATTCGAGGACACTCCATGCCTCCCTATCGTTCCAGAACGTCCACCCACGGCCGCAACATGGCCGGCGCCCGCGGCCTGTGGCGCGCCACCGGCATGAAGACCGAGGACTTCGGCAAGCCGATCATCGCGGTGGTGAACTCGTTCACGCAGTTCGTGCCGGGCCACGTCCACCTCAAGGACCTCGGCCAGCTCGTCGCGCGCGAGATCGAGAAGGCGGGCGGCGTCGCCAAGGAGTTCAACACCATCGCCGTCGATGACGGCATCGCCATGGGCCATGACGGCATGCTCTACAGCCTGCCCTCGCGCGAGATCATCGCCGACAGCGTCGAATACATGGTCAACGCACATTGCGCCGACGCCATGGTCTGCATCTCGAACTGCGACAAGATCACGCCCGGCATGCTGATGGCGTCGCTGCGCCTCAACATCCCGACCGTGTTCATCTCCGGCGGGCCGATGGAATCCGGCAAGGTCGTCATCAAGGGCCAGAACCGTTCGGTCGACCTGATCGATGCGATGGTCGCCGCCGCCGACGACACTGTGACCGACGCCGAAGTAGAGGCGATCGAGCGTTCCGCCTGCCCGACCTGCGGCTCGTGTTCAGGCATGTTCACTGCGAACTCGATGAACTGCCTCACCGAAGCGCTCGGCCTCGCACTGCCGGGCAACGGCTCGGTGCTCGCGACGCATGCCGACCGCAAGGGCCTGTTCGTCGAAGCGGGTCACCTGATCGTCGACCTCGCCCGCCGCTACTACGAGCAGAACGACGAGACCGCGCTGCCGCGCAACATCGCGAACTTCAAGGCGTTCGAGAACGCGATGACGCTCGACATCTCGATGGGCGGCTCGACCAACACCGTGCTGCATCTGCTCGCCGCCGCCTATGAAGGCGAAGTGCCGTTCACGATGGCCGACATCGACCGTCTGTCGCGCCGCGTGCCGGTGCTGTGCAAGGTCGCGCCCGCGGTGGCCGACGTGCATCTCGAGGACGTCCATCGCGCCGGCGGCATCATGGCCATTCTGGGCGAACTTGACCGTGCCGGGCTGATCGACACAAGCCTGCCGAACGTCCACAGCAAGACGTTAAAAGACGCGCTGGACCGTTGGGACATCGTGCGCTCGAAGAGCGACAGCGTGCGCACGTTCTATCGTGCCGCGCCGGGCGGCGTGCCGACCCAGGTCGCGTTCAGCCAGGACCGCCGCTATGACGAACTCGACACCGACCGCGCCAAGGGTTGCATTCGCAACGCCGAACATGCGTTCTCGAAGGACGGCGGCCTCGCCGTATTGTTCGGCAATCTCGCCACCGACGGCTGCATCGTGAAAACCGCGGGTGTCGATTCCAGCATCCTGACATTCAAAGGTCCGGCACGAATCTTCGAGAGCCAGGACGCCGCCGTCGAGGCGATCCTCGGCAACAAGATCAAGGCCGGCGACGTCGTGCTGATCCGCTATGAGGGTCCGCGCGGCGGCCCCGGCATGCAGGAAATGCTATACCCGACGAGCTACCTCAAATCGAAGGGACTGGGCAAAGCCTGCGCGCTGATCACCGACGGACGTTTCTCCGGCGGCTCATCAGGCCTGTCGATCGGCCATGTCTCGCCGGAAGCGGCGGAAGGCGGCACCATTGGGTTGGTGGAGGAAGGCGACATGATCGAGTTCGATATTCCGAACCGGAAAGTCCACCTCGCAGTCGACGACGCGGAATTGCAGCGCCGGCGCACGGCGATGGACGCGCGCGGCGACAAAGCGTGGAAGCCCGGCCCGCGCACGCGGCGTGTGACGATGGCGCTGAAGGCTTACGCCGCGCATGCCACAAGCGCGGCCCTCGGCGCCGTGCGCGTGGTCCGCGACTAAAAGGAGCGCGTTCGCGATCGTTCGAAAATAATGATGAGAAGAAACCGCCGCGCAATCCGCGGCGGTTTTTTTATGCCGCGGTTGCCGGCGGCAGCGCGAGCACCGAATAGAGCGCCTGCGCATCGCTCGAGGCACGCAGCTTCTTGGCGACCTCCTGATCGCGCAGCAGCCGCGCCACGCGCGCCAGGGCCTTCAGGTGATCGGCACCCGCGCCTTCCGGCGCGAGCAGCAGAAACAGGAGGTCGACCGGCGCTCCGTCCATCGCCTCGAAATCGATCGGCCGCTCAAGTCGCGCGAACATGCCGAACATTTTTTCGAGCTTCGGTAATTTGCCGTGAGGAATAGCGATTCCGTAGCCGACGGCAGTGGTGCCGAGCTTCTCGCGCTGCAGCAGCACTTCGAAAATCGCGCGCTCATTCTGCCCGGTCAGCTCAGCCGCACGCGCTGCAAGTTCCTGCAACGCCTGCTTCTTGCTGTTGACCTTCAGCGCGGGAAGAATCGCCTCCGGCGCAACCAGATCGGTGATCGTCATGGAGCTGTCCGAGAGTGAAGGGTGAAACCGTAAGCCGTTAAAAGGCATGAAGCCGTTAGATGGCATGGACCGAGCTTGCCCGCCCCGGGTCCGTCGAGGCGGCGGACCATAGGGAGGGCTCGGCAGGGCGTCAAGGTCTTCCTCAGGCTATTTCGGCCCAGGATATCAACCAAGATCCCGACCACGATTACTTCGCCGCGGGCGGGTCGATCCAGCCCACATTGCCGTCGGACCGGCGATAGATGATGTTTACACGGCCGCTCGAGCCGTGCTGGAACACGATGACGGGCGCGCCCGTCATGTCGAGCTCCATGACCGCTTCGCTGACCGAAAAACGCCGCAGCGTGTGCGTCGATTCCGCGATCACCACCGGATTGAAGGCGGTGACTTCGCTGTCTTCGCCATCATCATAGGAAGGACCTTCGAGCACATAACTCGATGCGTCGATGCCGTCCAAGGCTATCGCGGCCATCGCTTCCGATTCCGCATGCGCCTTGCGCGCGGAGCGATCCTTGAGTCTGCTCTTGTAGCGGCGCAGCCGCTTCTCGATCTGCGCCAATGCCTGATCCGCGCTGGCATAAGCATCGGCGGCCATTGCGTCTGCTTCAAGCGTTACACCGGAATCAAGATGTAACGAGCAGTCCGCCTTAAAACCGAAACCGTCCTTGCTGAAAGTGAAATGCCCCGAATAATTCCCGTCGAAATATTTTCGTAACACCTCTTCCGTTCGACCCGCGACACGACCGCGAATGGCTTCACCGATGTTGATGCTTTTACCGGAAACTCGAAGCGTCATGGACGCACCTCGTGTTCTTGTTTCAACATCACCACAATGCCAAAGCCCCACAAGCCGTCAAGCGGGAGCTATGTCGCGAGGTCGGTCGTTGGAGGAAGGAATTGCACCGCCCGAATGGCCAAGCGCGTACCGCTTTTCGCGACGACGCTGAACGGAAGACGGAATCCGCAAAGCTTCCCGGTATTTCGCGACGGTGCGCCGGGCGATATCAACGCCTTCGGCGCGAAGACGTTCCACCAGCGTATCGTCCGATAGAACGTCGTTCGGCTCCTCGGCGTCGATCAACTGCTTGATGCGATGGCGAACCGATTCGGCCGAATGCGCCTCGCCGCCGTCGGCGGACGCGATCGAGGCGGTGAAGAAATATTTTAGTTCAAAGATGCCGCGATTCGTCGCCATGTATTTGTTCGCGGTGACGCGCGACACGGTCGATTCGTGCATCTGGATCGCGTCCGCCACCGCCTTGAGGTTGAGCGGACGCAAGTGCGCTACGCCGCGCGTGAAGAAGCCATCCTGCTGGCGCACGATTTCGGTCGCGACTTTCAGGATCGTGCGTGCGCGCTGGTCGAGCGCGCGGACAAGCCACGTCGCGTTCTGCAGGCAATCGGCGAAATAGGTTTTGTCCTCGTCCTTGCGCAGCGTCTTGGTGAGGCTTGCATAATAGGATTGGTTGACGAGAACTTTCGGCAGCGTGTCGCTGTTGAGTTCCACCAGCCAGCCGCCATCCGGGCCCGGCCGCACATAGACATCAGGCACGACGGTCTGCGTGCGCCCGGTCGCGAATTTCAATCCGGGCTTGGGGTCGAGACGGCGAATCTCGCCGATCATGTCGGCGATATCGTCGTCGTCGACACCGCAGATTTTTCGCAAACCCGCAATGTCGCGCTTGGCGAGCAGATCGAGATTCTCAACGAGCGCGCGCATCGCTGGATCGTAACGATCACGCTCGCGCAACTGGATCGCGAGACACTCGCTCAAATTCCGCGCGCAGATGCCTGGCGGATCGAAGGTCTGCAGCACCGCGAGCACGTCATCGACGGCGTCCTGCGTGGCGCCGAGCTTGTCGGCAGCCTCGCCGAGGTCGGGCGGCAAATAGCCCGCCTCATCGACGAGATCGATCAGGTATTGCCCGATCATGCGCTGCGAAGCATCGGTCAGCGCGACGGCCAGTTGTTCGGCGAGATGATCCTGCAGCGAGGTCTCGGCGGCGACGAAGGCCTCGAGATTGTAGTCCTCGTCACTGGAAGCGCCGCCGCCCCATTCGGTGTAGGAGGTCGGCGCGGCATCCTGCGCAGCGCGGGTGGCCGTCTCCGAGGGTTCCTCGGTGAAGACGTTGTCCATGCTGGTGTCGAAGGTCTGCTCGATCTCGGCGCGGCTGCCGAGTTCGCGTGACACCCAATCGTCCGACGGCTCGCCATTGCCGCGCAGGGTCTCGCCGCTCGCGCCGCCTTCCGCGCCATCATCGTTGCCTGAGAAATCGGCGTCGGCTGCCGGCCCTTCCCCGCGCACCGGCGCGTCGTCCTCGTTGCCGCGCTCCAGAAGCGGGTTCCGCTCCAGTTCGCCCTCGACGAAAGCCACCAGATCGAGATTGGACAACTGCAAAAGCTTGATCGCCTGCATCAGCTGCGGCGTCATCACCAGCGCTTGCGATTGGCGAAATTCCAGGCGTTGCGTCAGCGCCATAATGGCATCCAGCTCGAAGAATCGCCCCAATTGGTCCAATTCTTGCTTAGCTGTTTTAAATGCTGCTGTACACGGCTTGACGGCGCGGAGTTTTCGCCCGCAACGGGCCACTTGCGCGCCCAAGAAGGGGTACCGCTAAAGGCGGAACTCCTCGCCGAGGTAGAGACGTCGCACGTCGGGATCGTTGACGATCTCTTCCGGCTGGCCTTCGGTCAGCACCTCGCCGGCATAGACGATATAGGCGCGGTCGGTGAGGCCGAGCGTTTCGCGCACATTGTGGTCGGTGATGAGTACGCCGATGCCGCGATTGGTGAGATGGCGCACGAGTTGCTGGATGTCGCCAACGGCGATGGGGTCGATGCCCGCGAACGGCTCATCGAGCAGCATGTAGTTCGGCTTGGTCGCCAGCGCGCGTGCGATCTCGACACGGCGGCGCTCGCCGCCCGACAGCGCGATCGACGGTGACTTGCGCAACCGCACGATGTTGAATTCCTCGAGCAGCGAATCGAGTTCGTATTCGCGCTTGCGCCGGTCAGGCTCGGCGACCTCGAGCACGGCGCGGATGTTGTCTTCGACGGAGAGGCCGCGGAAGATCGAGGCTTCCTGCGGCAGGTAGCCGATGCCGAGCCGCGCACGCTGATACATCGGCAGGTTGGTGACGTCGTAGCCGTCGAGTTCGATACGACCCTTGTCGGCCTTGATGAGGCCGGTGATCATGTAGAAGGCCGTGGTCTTGCCCGCACCGTTTGGACCGAGCAGACCGACCGCTTCGCCACGACGTACATAGATGTTGATGCCGCGCACGACCTTGCGGGTGCCGAAACTTTTCTCGATACCGTGCACGGCGAGATAGCCCGCTCGCGGCTGCGAGCGTTGCGGCGCGGCTCTGTTCTGTGGCGCCTGCCGTTGTTCGGTTTGTCTTGGTGCTTGTCTTGGCGTCGCGCGGCGCTCGTCACGCTGCGGCTCGCCGCGCGGGATCGGCGGCGACGAACGCTCGAACGCGGTCACATCCTCTTCCGCCAGCATCAGTGGCGCATCGCCGTAGGCGGCCCACTGTTCCTGAACTTCAGTCAGTTGAAACGTCTGTCGCGATGTCGGCTGGGGCTGTGCAGGCGTCGGAGCCGCCGACGATACGCCTTTGACGCTCTTGAACATGTCGCCCATGCGGGCGCTGAAGGAGGTGATGTCACCGCCGGCGCGGCCAAAGCCCTGCTTGCCCCGCGAAGGGGCACGACGGCGAAACATGCGCAGGAGATCCACCATCCGCTTGATCGGCCTTTCAAAGCCTGGTTTGCCAGCTTGCGACCCCGCGGCGGGAACGGCGCGCTGGCACCCCGCCAGCACGCCCGCCTGTCAGAATCTGTCCCCGGCCCTTGATATAGGCTCGCGGGCCAAGGTTCAACCGCGCGCTCCCGCGCTGCTTTGCAAGTGATTGAGTTTCATCGGTTTTCCGGGCGCTCGCGAAGGTTGTGAGCCCTCCGTCTTGGGACCGGAGCCGGGCACAAGACTGAGCCCGCCGCCGTTCTTGTTCGGCGCAGTCGAGTTGAACAGGCCGGAGACGCCGCGACCGCCGCTCGATTCGACGCGCGAGACGCCGGTCGTCATATCGACCACCAGCCGGTCGCCCTTCAGCACGTTCTTGTCCTTGGTCAGCACCACGCCGCCGGTCATGGTCACGGTGTTGGTCTTCATGTCGAAGATGCCGGTCTCGCCGGTCACGGTCTGGTCGTTCTGGGTGACGACGACGCCGCCGCGCGCTTCCAGCCGCCGCACGCTCGAATTGCCGCCGGGTCCCGGCTGCGCGGTCGTCATGCCGGGCTTCGTGCCCGCCTTGTCCTGATCGTAGAACACCACCAGCGTCTTCGAGCGCATCGTGGTGTCACCCTGCACCACCTTCACATTGCCGGAGAAGGTGGCGATCTTGTCCTTGTCGCGCACTTCGAGCGACAGCGCATCGATCTGAATCGGCTGGCCGCGATTCTTCGAAAAGCCCTGCACCGCATTCGGCACGCCCGACACCGTGCTGGTCTGCGCCTGCGCAACGGGGACGCACAGCACAACGGCAATGATCGCGGACAGGCCGAATGCCGCGTAACGCATCGCGCGCACTCCAAAACCGCCTGCCAGATTATGCCTCATTGCTTTCATCGTGAATCCATATCCGATTTCGCGGGCCGCCTCACCGGGATTCCGGCGGCGCCTTCGCAGGCGCGGCGCCAGTCCCCTCGGAAGCATCCGCATTAGTCTTGTCAGCAGGCGGATCGAGCAGCATCGTCACGCCGCCGCCGAACACCGCCGATGCGCCATGATCGGTGATGCGCAAATTCTGCGAGTTCAACGTGCCGTTGGTGAGCTTCACCGCCACCGGCTGGTCCGAACTGATGACGCCGGTCGCAAGATCGACGCGCGCCTGCGTGAGCTCCGCCTGATAGCCGCTCGTGGTTTTCAGCAAAATCTGGTTCATCAGATCGAGCTGCTGCGACTTGGTGTCGAAATGGCCGTTCTGCGCATCCACCCGCAGTGTCGACTTGTCTTCCATCTGCACCTGCGCGCGGATGTTGAGCATGTCCACTTTGGTCGGGTCGGTGACGTCCTGCGTCGCAGCCTTCGCCCAGACCTCATACGGCCTGCGGTCCGGCAGATAGCCCGCGAGATGCGGAGCATCCATCGTGATCTTGGTGCCGGACACCGATAATTTGCTCAGGTCGATCGGCAGCTTCTTGAGGAAGCGAAACGGATTGAACACCGACGCGCCGACGATGACCGCAAGCGACAGGATCACGACCGCAGGCACGGCGCGGCGCAGCCACCGCACGCGGCGGCTGTGGCGTGCGGCGCGCAAGAAGCGGGGATCGTCTCCCTGATATGTCGGCGCCTGTGTGACCACCACGGTTCCCGAGTTTACGCCCTGTCGCACAATATAAGGGCCGCATCAGGGCCGCGCTGCACGACGCAGCACCCCGCCCCCCACGACTTTTGGACGGCGTACGCTTACGAATGCGCGAAAATGTCGTTTTCTTCCCAGCCCTGCAGATCGAGCTTTGCGCGCGTCGGCAGGAATTCGAAGCAGGCTTTTGCCAAAGCTGAGCGGTTCTCGCGCGCCAGCATGGCGTCGAGCTTCTCGCGCAGCGCATGCAGATGCAGCACGTCGGATGCCGCGTAACTCAACTGCGCCTCCGACAAGGACGCCGCGCCCCAGTCGCTCGACTGCTGCTGCTTGGAGATTTCGACGCCGAGCATCTCGCGCACCAGATCCTTCAGGCCGTGCCGGTCGGTATAGGTGCGTACCAGCTTCGAGGCGATCTTGGTGCAATAGACCGGCTGCGCCATCACGCCAAAAGCGTGATACAGCACGGCGATGTCGAAACGGGCGAAGTGAAACAGCTTGGTGATCGCAGGATCGCCGAGCAGCTTCTTCAGGTTCGGCGCATCCGTGTGGCCTGCCGGAATCTGCACGACATCGGCGCTGCCGTCGCCGTTCGAGAGCTGCACCACGCACAACCGGTCACGATGCGGATTGAGGCCGAGCGTTTCGGTGTCGATCGCAACGGAGTGAGTGTAGCGTGAAAGGTCTGGCAAATCGCCGCGATGCAGCCGGATGGTCATGTTGTTTGTTCCGAATCGAATGGCGGGCAGGCTAACGCGCCAACCCTGAAAAATCCTGAAGCTGAAAAATCCCAATTGGCGCAAGAAAGCAAATTTTAGCGTCCCTCGGGGGTAATTTTAAAATAATACATAAAAATCAATATTTTAATTCGCTTCTCGCCCACAATTTTCTTCGTGCCGCCCCGCACAATGTCAGTCTCTGGCCTTAATCTTTGTTTGTTCTGGAACCCGCCGCGCCGCTTTCCGGTTTGTTGCGCGGGATGAGTTGGCGATCACGCAACACGAGCAAAGAAGAGTGAGGGTGGCGATTGAATATTGCCAAGACTGTGCTTCCCAAGGGCGCGCCCGCAAGGGAGCGGCCGAGCGACTACGATGTGGCGGCCATTCGCGACGAGATCAGGGCCAAGATCACACGCGTGCTCGGCCACGAGATCGAGCGCGCGACGCTGCATGACTGGTATCTCGCCGCAGCGCTGACCCTGCGCGAGCGCATCGCCGCGCGCTGGCTGCCGGGCGCGCGCGAAACCCGCATCGAGGGAAAAAAGCGCGTCTATTATCTGTCGCTGGAATTTCTGATTGGCCGCCTGTTCACTGACGCGCTGAGCAATCTGCAGTTGATGGAGACCTACGTCCGCGCACTGCGCGATCTCGGCGTGGAGTTCGGCGACGTGAAGGAAATGGAGCCGGACGCCGCGCTCGGCAATGGCGGACTCGGCCGTCTCGCCGCCTGCTTCATGGAGAGCATGGCGAGTCTCGCAATCCCCGCGCTCGGCTACGGCATCCGCTACGGACACGGCCTGTTCCGGCAGGCGATCTCGCAGGGCTGGCAGCAGGAATTTCCCGAGCGCTGGCTTGAGAGCGGCAATCCGTGGGAGTTCGAGCGCTTCGAGGTGTCCTACGACGTCCATTTCGGCGGACGCATCGAACATCATGCCTCGCCGCAGGGCGATGCCATCTCCTGGACACCTGGCGAGACAGTTCAGGCCGCAGCTTTCGATACACCCATCGTCGGCTGGCGTGGCGCGCATATCAACGCGCTGCGGCTGTGGTCGGCGCGGCCAGTGGCTCCGCTCGATCTCGAAGCCTTCAACCACGGCGATTATGCCGGCGCATCGGAACAGAGAACCCGCGCGGAAGCGATCTCGAAATTTCTCTATCCGAGCGACGAGACCGCCGCGGGCAAGGAGTTGCGGCTGCGGCAGGAGTATTTCTTCGTCTCGGCATCGCTGCAGGACATCGTCGCGCGCCACCTGCGCGAACAAGGCAACATCCGCACGCTGCCGTCACACGCCGCGATCCAGCTCAACGACACGCATCCCAGTCTCGCGGTGCCGGAGCTGCTGCGGCTTCTGATCGATCATCATGATGTGCCGTGGCCGCAGGCACGCCGGATCGTCTCGCAGACCGTTGCCTACACCAACCATACATTGCTGCCGGAAGCGCTTGAGAATTGGCCGGTCGAGCTGTTCGAACGGCTGTTGCCGCGCCATCTCGACATCATCTACCGGCTGAACGCCGACAATCTCGCCGCCGCCGAGCGGCAGAGGCCTGGCGATATTCGTTTTCGTGCGGCGACCTCGCTGATCGACGAAACCGGCGGCCGCCGCGTGCGCATGGGTCATCTCGCCTTCATCGGCTCGCACCGCATCAACGGCGTCTCCGCAATGCATTCGGAACTGATGAAACACACGGTTTTCGCCGATCTCAACACGCTTTATCCCGACCGCATCACCAACAAGACCAACGGCATCACCTTCCGGCGCTGGCTGCAGCAATGCAATCCGGGCCTCACGGCATTGCTGCGCGAAGTCTGCGGCGAGCGCGTGCTCGACGATCCATCCGCGTTGCAGGGGCTCGAACGCTATGCGCAGGACGGCGCCTTGCAGGAACGCTTCCGCGCCATCAAGCAGCACAACAAGGTCGCACTCGCGGGCATGATCGAACGCACGCTATCGCTGCGGGTCGATCCGGCAGCGTTGTTCGACATCCAGATCAAGCGCATTCACGAATACAAGCGCCAGTTGCTCAATGCGCTCGACACCGTCGCGCGCTATCTCGCGATCCGCGACAATCCGGGCACGAACTGGACGCCGCGGGTGAAGATCTTCGCGGGCAAGGCGGCCCCGAGCTATCATCAGGCCAAGCTCATCATCAAACTCATCAACGACATCGCGGAGACGGTCAATCGCGATGCGACGATCCGTGGGCTGCTGAAAGTCGTGTTCGTACCGAACTACAATGTCAGCGCGGCTGAGATGATGGTGCCCGCCTGCGACCTGTCCGAGCAGATCTCAACCGCGGGCATGGAAGCGTCCGGCACCGGCAACATGAAGCTTGCACTCAATGGCGCGCTCACCATCGGCACGCTCGACGGCGCCAATATCGAAATCCGCGATCAGGTCGGCGCGGACAACATCTTCATCTTCGGCATGAATGCCGATCAGGTGGTGGAGCGCCGACGCGCGGGTCTCGATGCATCCGACGCCATCGCGGCCTCGCCGATGCTCGCGCGCGTGATCGAGGCCATTGACCGTGGTACGTTCTCACCCGACGGCCCGGCACGCTTCGCGCCGATCGCCCATAGCCTGCGCTATCTCGACCATTACATGGTGTCGGCCGATTTCGACGATTACCACCGCACTCAGACCATCGTAGACGGACGCTGGAGAAGCCCCGATTGGGAAACGTCCGCGATCCTCAACACCGCGCGGATGGGCTGGTTCTCCGCCGATCGCACGATCCGCGACTACGCCGATGACATCTGGGGCGTGTGAGGCGGACGAACCAAACGTAAATGCCCGGCATAAAGCCGGGCATCACGAATTGCCGATAAAACGAATCCGCTTTAGGCGACCCTGACCGCGCTGATGAAGTTCACGACCTCGGACTTCAGGCGGCTGCTGTCCTGCGCCAGCGATTGAGCAGCGGAGAGAACCTGCGACGAAGCCGATCCAGTCTCGACCGCGCCGCGCTGGACCTCGGTGATGTTGGACGACACCTGCTGGGTGCCTTCGGCCGCGTGCTGAACATTACGAGCGATCTCCTGCGTCGCCGCGCCCTGTTGCTCGACGGCCGCCGCGATCGCAGACGAAATCTCGGACAGCCGTTCGATGGTGGTTCCGATCAACCGGATCGCCCCGACCGACTCCTGCGTCGCAGCCTGGATGCCGGAGATTTGCTGATCGATCTCGCCGGTGGCCCGCGCCGTTTGCTCCGCCAGCGCCTTCACTTCGGAGGCAACCACGGCAAAGCCCCGGCCTGCGTCGCCCGCACGCGCCGCCTCGATGGTGGCGTTCAACGCAAGCAGATTGGTCTGGCCCGCGATCGTGTTGATGAGCTCGATCACATCGCCAATTCTGGCGGCGGCTTTGGAGAGTTCGCTGACATGCTCGTTCGTCCGATGCGCCTGTGTCACCGCTTCCTTTGCGATCTGCGCGGACTCCTGAACCTGCCGGCTGATTTCGGACACGGAGGACGACAATTCCTCGGTCGCCGAGGCGACCGACTGGACATTGGCCGATGCCTCCTCAGACGCCGAGGTGACGAACGTGGCGAGCTCGCGCGAGCGATCCGCCGTCTGGGTCAGGCTGTCGGCGGAAGACTCCAATCCGGACGACGCGTCGGAGACGGTTTCGACGATTTCGCCGATCGCCTGTTCGAATCGCGTCGTCAGTTCGTCAAGACGCTTGGCGCGCTCGATCTTGACCTGGGCATCGCTGGCCGCTTCTTCGTCCGCCGCCTTCTTTGCGATCAGGGCGTCCTTGAAAATCTGCAACGCGTCGGCCATCGAGCCGATTTCCGTCTTTTCGCCGCGCCGTGGAATGTCGGCCGCCAGATCGCCGCGACCCAGCGCCTGCATCGGGCGTATGATCGAACTGATTGACGAGGAAATATCCCGGATAAGCAGAAGCCCGGCAAGGCCAGCCATAAGAACAGCGATCAGGAGGACCGCGCAGATGATCGAGAAGGTCCAGGCATAGCTGTCCGCGGCACTCTTCGTCTCTGCGTCGGCTCCGCGGTCATTGAGCTCGATGGCTTCCTTCAGATAGCCGTCCGATTCGTCCGCAATCGGCCGGATCACCTTGACGAAAATCCTGTTGGTTTCCTGAGACGAGCCCGCACCCTTGCGGGACAGATCCACGATGGCTTTGGTTTGCTCGACATATTTCGTCCAGCTCCGCGACCAGTTTTCGAACAGCTCTCGCTCCTTCGGGGAAGAGATCAGCGCCATATAGGAATCGCGGGTGTTAGCGATGAGGCCGAAGCTGGCTTTCATCTTCTTGTCGAGAATGACCCGGTCCTCATCATTGTCGACCATCGCGTAAGCGCGAAGCTGCGCACGATTAAGATTGATGGCCGACCGCAGTTCACCAAGATAGCGAACGCTCGGCAGCCAGGTTTTGGCAATCTGCTCCGTGTGTCCGTTCAAAACCTGGACGCTGTGGACCGCGAGGGCGCCAAGCCCTGCCATTGCCAAAAGCAGCAAAGCGATGATGGCAATCAGTTTCGATCGGATCGAGATTTTCGACATGGAGGACCTTTGAAATTCGAACGCTTGCCGAAGGGAGGAAAGGCAACGGTCGACAGGAGAGACAGGTCCTCTTCCTAGCCGATGAATTCTCCAAAAAAGGTTAAATTAGGCACGCCTAATATAGGTGCACATGTGCATTCGATCGCGGCATGTTATCGCGCCGCGACCACGATGCACCAGACAATGTCACGAGGTGTGAGACGCAGGCGAACCGACCGGCGTCAGCGCCAGAGTCCGTAGGACGCCCATTTCGTTTCGGGGATCGGGCCGCCGATCTTGTAACTGAACGACAGCACGCTGTAGTGATCCGGCGATCCCTTGCAGACGAAGGAATACGAGTACCACTTGCCCTTGCTGCGGAACGCGCCGCCACTGCCCTTCACCGTATCGCCGACATGGCGCGGCGTGCTCAGCACGTCGCTCTTGGCGCGGTCCGGATGATAGGGGCTGGGATCGCGATCGATCCGCTTCATGGCTTCGACATCGCAGACCTGCTCCAGCCGCGTCGCGGGATCGAGCCGTTTCAGACTGTTGTAAAATCGGGTGTCGACGGCATGGGCCGGTGCAGCCCAAAGCGCGGGCACAGCAACCAAAGCAAGAAGCGCGTATTTCAAAGCCACTCCTGGAAGATTCTCTTACAGAATGCGCTTGCCGAAACCGTGCCTGAGAAGGGCACCGGCTCGCCAACGAGCATTGAAGTTGCTCGCAAGTTCGAGCGTTGTGTAGCGGTTCGGCGGATTCTCCGCAACCCTGGTCAGTTCACCAATGGGAGAGCGAACTGACCCGCAAGCCCGCAGAGAATCACGACAAGCCACGGCGGCGCTTTCCACACGAACAGCAAGACGAACGCGCCGAGCCCGAGTGCGTAGTCGTAACTATTGGTGATGCCCGCCGTCCAGACCGGATCGTAAAAGGCGGCAAGCAGCAATCCGACGACGGCCGCGTTCACGCCCGCCAGCACCGACTGCGCCGCCGGTTTTCTTCGCAGCGCATCCCAGAACGGCAGCGCGCCGATCACCAGCAGGAAGGACGGCAGGAAAATGCCCGCGAGGCATATTGCCGCGATCGTCCAGCCGCCGATCACCGCGCCCAGATACGCGGCAAATGTGAACAGTGGGCCGGGAACGGCCTGCGTCGCACCGTAGCCTGCGAGAAACGTGTCGCTGTTCACGAAGGCCGGAACGACTTCGGCCTTGAGCAACGGCAGCACGACATGGCCGCCGCCGAACACCAGCGATCCCACGCGGTAAAATGTGTCGAAGAGCCTCAGAGACATATTCTCGGTCATCGCCGCGCCGAGAGGCAGCGCCACCAGCAGACCGCCGAACACGATCAGCATGGAGATGCCCGTTGCCCGGCTGACCGGCAAAGGCAGAACGGACTGATCGGTAGGAAGCGTCCCTTTGATGCAGAACCAGCCGACGCACCCCCCGAGCAGGATGCCTGCGATCTGCCCCCAGGCCGACGGCAGCACGAGCGCCACCGTCATCGCGGCCACCGCTAGCGACGCGCGGATACGATCCGGCGTTAGCGCCCTCGCCATCCCGAGGATGGCCAAAGCCACGACCGCAACGGCGGCGACCTTCAGCCCATGCAGCCAGCCGCCGCTGAACCCACTGTCGAATGCCGCGATGCCATAGGCAAAGAGAACCAGCGCGAGCGCCGATGGCAGCGTGAACGCGGTCCACGCCGCGAGCGCGCCGATATAGCCGCCGCGTATCAGGCCGATGGCGATACCGACCTGACTCGATGCGGGGCCTGGAAGAAACTGGCAAAGCGCCACCAGATCGGCGTAGCTGCCTTCGCTCAGCCACTTCCGTCGCTCGACGAACTCGCCCCGGAAATAGCCGAGATGCGCGACCGGACCGCCGAACGAGGTCAGCCCCAATTTCAGGAAGGCCGAAAAAACTTCGGCAGGATTGCCTCCGGCCGTCCGATTTCCCATTGCTTCCCGCCCGCGTCCAGCGCTTCACCTGCCGGATTGATATCAGGTTGCCGAAAGAAAAATCAAAGCCCGTGCGCCAGATGACGCACGGGCTTTGAACCAGCCAGCCACTTCTTTTTAGGCTCGAAAGCCCTGAGCTTTGCGGCTAGTCGCTTTCGACTTCGAAAATCGCCTCGACCTCGACAGCGGCGCCGAGCGGCAGCGAACTGCAACCCACCGCGGCGCGGGCGTGACGGCCCTTTTCGCCAAGGGCATGAACGATCAACTCGGACGCGCCGTTGATGACGGCCGCCTGATCCTTGAACCCGGCTCCGCTCTGCACGAAACCGCCAAGACGGATGCAGCGCACGCGATCGAGCGAAGGCACGGCGGCCTTGAGCTGGCCGAGAATGTTGAGCGCACACAGGATGGCGGCCTTCTTGGCGGTCTCGACATCGAGATCTTGTCCGACGATGCCCTCATAAGCCAGCTTGCCGTCCTGCACCGGCAATTGGCCGGACACGAAAACAATATTGCCCGCGCGGTTCACCGGCACGTAGTCGGCGAGGCTCTTCGCCGCGGCAGGGACAGTGAGGCCACGCTCACCAAGTTTACGTTCGACTTCAGTCATCGTGTTCTCCTTGAAATCAGATCGAGCCGCCGCGGGAGCGGCGCAGTTTATGAAAATGCGGGGGCCTAGCCGTGCCCGTAGCGCGTGTACGACAATCCCTCGACCGGAATATCGGTCCTGTGCCCGGTGATCTGGTCGGCGACGATTTTTCCTGCGCCGCACGCCATGGTCCATCCAAGCGTACCGTGTCCGGTGTTGAGAACGAGATTGTCGAGATGCGTCGCGCCGATCACCGGCGGGCCGTCCGGCGTCATCGGCCGCAATCCGCTCCAGAACAGCGCGCGGGATACGTCGCCGCCTTCAGGGAACAGATCGCCGAGCGAACGGTCGAGCGGCAGGCGTCGCTCCGGCCGCAGCGTCACCTGATAGCTGCCGACCTCGGCGGTGCCGCCGACACGGATGCGATCGCCGAGTCGCGTGATCGCAACCTTGTAGGTTTCGTCCATCACGGTCGATTCCGGCGCGGCGGCGGCGTCCACGATCGGCACTGTGAGCGAATATCCCTTCACCGGATAGACCGGAATGTCGATGCCGAGCGGTCGCAGCAGCAGAGGCGAGAAGCTGCCGAGCGCGACAACGTATCGGTCCGCCGTGAACACGCCCTTGTCGGTCGTGACCTGCGCAACGGAGCCGCCGGCGACCTCGATGGACTTGATCGTAGTGTCGTAGACGGTCTTAACGCCGAGACCGGCGGCGATCTTCGCAAGACCGTCGGTGAACATATAGCAATCGCCGGTCTCGTCCTCCGGCAGACGCAAGCCGCCGACGAAAGGCTCGCGCGCACGCGCGAGCCCCGGCTCGACGTTCACGCACCCCGCGCGATCGAGAACCTCGTAAGGCACGCCATACTGCCGCAACACTTCGATGTCGCCACCGATGGCATCGAGCTGCGCCTGCTTGCGGAAGAGCTGCAACGTGCCCTGGCTGCGTTCGTCATAAGCGAGCCCCTCGTCGCGCCGCAGGATACGTAGGCAGTCGCGGCTGTATTCGGCGATGCCGACCATGCGCGACTTGTTCACGGCGTAGCGCGCCGACGTGCAGTTGCGCAGCATCTGCAGCATCCAGCGCCACATCGCAGGATCCCATTGCGGGCGAACGACGAGCGGACCGTATTTGTCCATCATCCAGCGCACCGCCTTGACCGGCACGCCCGGCCCGGCCCACGGCGAGGCATACCCCGGCGAGATCTCGCCGGCATTGCCGAAGCTCGTCTCCAATCCCGGACCGGACTGACGATCCAGCATCGTCACGTCGCAACCAAGCTTCGCCAAATAATAGGACGTCGTCACCCCGATGACGCCGGCGCCCAGAACCAGAACTCTCATTGTAGGCTGTCCTCAAGCAGGGCGGACGGCACGTTCTCCTCCGCTCCCAGATAAATCCGCTGATAACGCGAGCCGAGCCCGGTCAGCACTTCATAACCAATAGTCCCCGCAGCTGCGGCGAGATCATCGACCGGCTGATAATCGCCGATCACCTCGACTTCCGAGTCCGGACCGATACGTCCCGGGGCGACGGCGCTCGCATCGATCACGATGCTGTCCATCGAGACGCGTCCCACCACCGGCAGGCGCAGACCTTCGAAGAACACCGCGCCGTTCTTTCCCCACGCGCGATGAAAACCGTCGGCATAGCCGATCGAGAGCGTGGCGAGACGCATCGCACTCTCAGTGCGATAGTCCCAGCCATAGCCGCTGCAATCACCCGGCTGCACGTCGCGAAGCTGAATCACCCTCGCCGCGAGTTTCACCACGCCCTGCATCGGGTTGGCTCCCGCGGAATTCGGATTGACGCCGTAGAGTGCTGCACCGGGACGGGCGAGACTGAAATGATATTCGGGCCCAAGGAAAATCCCGGATGAATTCGCGAACGACCGCGGCACCTCGGGAAACAAAGCTGCGAGCCGCTTGAAGGCTGCCAGTTGCATCGCGTTGGCCTCGTGCTCCGGCACATCGGCGCAGGCCAGATGACTCATGATGTAGCGCAGATCGAACGCGCCCGTCCGCGCGTGCGTATCGGCGAGGATTGCGGCATCCTTCGCCGGCAGGCCCAGCCGGTTCATGCCGGAATCGACCTGGATCACGGCAGGCAGCGACCGCTTGAGCTGATGCGCGCATGCGGCCCACGCCTCGGCCTGCTCCAGCGAATTGAGTACCGGAACGAGACCGCTTGCGGCGCAATCCCGCGCAGCCCCGCGCGGCAACCCGTTGAGAATGTAGATTGCGGCCGTGCGCGGCAGGTAGGGCCGCAGCGCCACGCCCTCGTCGAGATGCGCGACAAAGAAATGGCGGCATCCTTCCGCGAACAGCGCCCGCGCGACATAGGAGGCCCCGAGCCCATAGGCATTGGCCTTCACCACGCCCGAACACAGCGCAGGAACGCGAAGCCGGGAGCGCAGAAAGCGGTAGTTCGCCCGGACGGCCCGCAGATCGACTGTTAGCGTCGCTCCTCCGAACTGGCCGTGATGGGTCACTTGCGCCTCGCCTGCACATTTTCTGACATGTTCAGGCAGGGTATCAGCGCATTTCTGGCGGAACCCGGCTAATATTACTCGAAAATTCGCAATCTACGCAGGATAAATGCTGATACTATGGGTTTAGCGACATAATCGAGCAAAATTTAAACGGGGAACGGCAAAATGACCTTTGAACCAACCGACATGGACCTGAAAATCATGCGCGAACTGGTCAAGGACGCCCGGATCAGCCATGTCCTGCTCTCCGAGCGGGTCGGCCTGTCCCCGACCGCCTGTGCGCGCCGCCTCCAGCAGCTCGAGCAGTCCGGCGTGATCCGCGGCTACTCCGCAGACATCGACGCCGCCGGCCTCGGTTTCATGATGACCGTCCTGGTTCACATCACGCTCGACCGCCAGAGCGAGGACGCGCTGACGCGGTTCGAAAAGGAGATCGAGAGGTGCCCGGACGTGGTGTCGTGCCATCTGATGTCGGGCAGCGACGACTATCTCGTTCAGGTCCAGGCCCGCGACATGGCCGACTATGAGCGCATCCACAAACAACATCTGTCGCGGATGCCCGGCGTCTCGCGTCTGCACTCCAGTTTCGCGATGCGTGCCGTGGTCCAGCGCAACGTGTCGCCTGCGGTGTTGAACGGCTGACCCTTACCCCGGTCAGCCGATCAGCGCGTGGCCGCTGCGATACAGCACATAGGCCGCGACGATCAGCACGATCGCGGAGAACACGTAGCGCAGCAGATTCTTGCCGCGCGACAGATGGTTCGCCAGCAGCATGCCGAACAAGCCGCCGACAATGCCACCCGCAATGAAGTAGCCGGCCACCGACCAGTCGACATATCCGGACCACGCATAATTCAGCGCCGTGGCGAGGCCGAAACAGCCGACCGCGAACAACGACGACCCGACGGCGTGAATCATCGGAATGCCCGTGGCCAGCACGAGCCCAGGCACGATCAGAAATCCGCCGCCGATGCCGAAAAAGCCGGAGGCCGCGCCAACAACAAAGGCAACCGCGATCACACCCGAGCACGTTTTCAGGTCGGTCTCGCGCTCGCATGTGCCGTCCGGCTGCGTCGGACGCAGCATGGCCAACCCCACCGCCACCATCGCGAGGCCAAAGAAGAACAGCAGACGCTGCCCGTCGATTACCTTGCCGATGCTGGAGCCTGCGAAGGCGCCGAGCGTCCCGGCTGCTGCGAACATGCCTGCATAGAGCCACCGCACATTGCCCGCGCGCGCATGACCCGCGAGCGCAACGAAGGCGTTGACGGCAACCGCGAGCGCGCCGGTGCCGATCGCGACATGCGGCTGCGCCACGCCGACGACATAGAGCAGCAGCGGCGTCGCGAGAATCGAGCCGCCGCCTCCGATCAGCCCGAGCGAAAAGCCGACTGCGCCGCCTGACGCCAGCGCCGGTGCAAATGCTATGGCCGTCATGGCTTGCTCGCTTTGCTCAAGATGGCGACGCCGCCGATCAGCCCCATGACACCTCTCCGAACGCATCGAGCGGAATTTTCACGTAACGCTTGCCGTTGTTTTCAGGATCGGGCAGCCGGCCGCCGCGAACGTTGACCTGCAGCGCATGCAGAATGAGCTTCGGCATCGGCAGTGTCCGATCCCGCGCTTCGCGCAGCGCGACGTAGTTTTCCTCGGTCATCCCGGCGACATGCGGATTGAGCGCCTTCTGTTGCGCCACCGTGCTTTCCCACAACGGTTCGCGACCGCCGGGCTGATAGTCATGTCCCGTGAAGATCCGGGTTTCGTCGGGAAGCGCCAGAATGTCCTGGATCGAAGACCACAGCTTGACGGCGCTGCCGCCCGGAAAATCCGCGCGCGCCGTGCCGCTGTCCGGCATGAACAGCGTGTCGTGCACGAAGGCCGCGTCGCCGATCACATAGGTAATCGATGCCAGCGTATGCCCCGGCGAGAACAGCACATGCCCCTCAATGTCACCGACATTGAAGCGATCGCCGTGAGCGAACAGGCGATCCCATTGCGAGCCGTCGGTCGCAAGGTTGGGGAAATTGTAGATGCCCTTCCACAGCCGCTGCACGTCGACGACGTGTTCGCCGATCGCTGTCGGCGCGCCGGTCTTCTTCTTCAGATACTGGGCGGCGGAAAAATGATCGGCGTGCGGATGGGTGTCGAGAATCGACGTCAGCTTCAGCCCGTGCTCGGCGACATAGGCCAGCATCGTATCGGCGTTACGGGTCGCGACCGAGCCCGACTTCTCGTCGTAATCGAGCACTGGATCGATAATCACGCATTCCTTGCTGCGCGGATCCGACACCACATACTGAACGCTCCATGTACGCGGATCGAAGAACGCCTTGACGTCGGGCTTTCCCGAATTGAGGGCCGTCATCTCTTCTCCATTCTCTATTTGCACGCGCGCGACATCGCCCGGCCTCACGGCCGGTTGCGCCTTCGTGCAGCACCCTTGGCGGGCGAATGCCCGATTAACTTGCTTCTGAGAAAACCTGTGTTTCTGCGTTGCGCGGAAAGAAAATCGCCCGGCTGACATCGACCGAGTAGCGATCCACGAAGGCGGTCGCATCGCTGGCCAGTTGGGCAACCGATTCGATGATGAAATTCACCTTGTCGTCCGGCAGCAAGACGCTGAAGTTGAGGCGGGTAAAGCCCGGCTTGCGGATCTCGTCGCCCTCAGCGATGACCTGACGCAACGCGCGCGATTCCGCATCGTCGATGTGCAGCAGGCGATGGACATAAGGCCCCGCACAGGCGCAGCCGCCACGCGTCTGAATACCGAAGCGGTCGCTCAGCATGCGTGTCACCAGTTGCTGGTGGATATATCCGCCGTTGCCGTCCTTGATGCGGAAGGAAAAGATCGGAAGGCTTTCGGCCTGCATGTTGCCGAGCAGCTCAAGACGTTCGAGACCGCTCCACGCCGCGAGAGCACGCGCGCGAACTTCGGCGTTGCGCTTCGCCGCCGTATCATTGCCGATGGCTTCCTTGACGAGGAAGGCAAGCGCCGCACGGATATCGCCCACCACATTCGGCGTTCCGCTTTCCTCGCGCACTTCGAGGCTGTCGCTGTAATCGTGTTCGGTCGGCGTGACGAACTTCACCGTGCCGCCGCCCGGCCATGTCGGCTTCTTCACGTCGACCGCATCGCGTCGCACGATCAGAATGCCCGACGCCGCCGGACCGCCGATGAACTTGTGCGGCGACACCACCACCGCGTCGATCAGCGCGCCGGGAGCAGGCTCCATCGCGATCGGCAGATAGGGGCCCGCGCCCGCATAATCCCAAACCATCTTGGCGCCGGTCGCCTTCACCCGCTTCGTCAGACCACCGACGTCGGCGATGATGCCGGTGACGTTCGAGGCCGCGGACAGCGCGCAAATGACAAGACGTCCGCTGGCGCCCGCGAGCGCGGCATCGAGCTCATCGAGATTCGGGCCGCCCGATGCGGCTTCCGCGATCTCGACAATTTCCGCGCCGCTTTCGCGCCAGGGAAGAATATTCGAATGATGCTCATAGGGTCCGATCACGATGCGGGGGCGTTCGCCCGCACTCATGGCGGCGTTGACCCCGAGCAGATTCACGAGGCGGTTGAGACCGGAGGTTGCACCGGAGCCCGTGAAGATCACGGCATGATCAGCGTTCGCGCCACAGCAGGCAGCGACGGTCTCGCGCGCGGCGCGGCGGAAGCCGGTCATCGCACCGCCACAGAAGGACGCCTCGGTGTGGCTGTTGGCGTAGTACGGCAGCACATTCGACAGGATGAACTGCTCGACGCTCATCAGCGCGCGCCCCGACGCAACATAGTCGGCATAGACAAGCCGCTTCAGACCGAACGGACCGACGATATTGACGTCCTTGCCGATCAGATCGGACGCCATGCGCTGAAGGTGATCCGGCGTGGCGAGCCCCGTTTTGAAATCGTCCAGCAGCTTGCGTGCGTGCAGATAATGGGGGCTGACCATGGCCATTCGATAACTCCGAGAATTAAAGCGTTTGACTTGTGCCCGCCTTGGTGGGGCACTTTCGATGAAGGGAAACGGAAGCGAATTCGGTGTCACATCGGCGGCTACTGCCGCTCAGCTTCCGAACCTCCGACGGCCCGCCAGGGCCTCACCCGTCCTGCGCCGGTTTCCACGTCGGAAGCGAACTTTCCGACATCCCACTCCGGCATCTTTTTTGGCTTCATTTTTCTCAGGGACTTCATTCATCATTCCACCTTGCGAACGGGCCAGGGCGTCACGCGTGTAACGTCCCGGCCCGCACGTACTCACGTCATCCGTTACCCGTCGTGGAGCTGCTGGCCGGCGCGACGGCCGGAGCGGCTTCAGGGGTTCCCTTGAAAAGGTTGCTGAGGGTCATCACCACGAGCGGCACCGCCAGCGCAACATAGGCGTTGTCGATCCCAAAGGGGTTGCCCATCATGAACCAGGCGATGGTTGCGATCAGCGACATGACGATGCTCAGGAACGCACCGCCCTTGCTGCCGAACGCTGGCATGTAGAACACGAACAGCACCAGCACCGAGAGCGAGGCACGCAGCGCCTTGCCGAGGAAGGTCATCGACAGGACGTTTGGCGTGTAGATCGCGAGAATGATCGGCAACAGGCCCATCACGATGGTCGCGGCGCGGATGAACATCAGCGAATTCTTCTCACTCGGATTCTTGACGATCATGCCGGCATAGAAGTCCTTGTAGAGAAGCGTGGCGGTAGCCACCGAGAACGCGGCGAGCGATCCGAACAGCGATGCCGCAAGGCCCGCCGCCACCACGCCAGCCATCACACCGTCCATCTTCGAGATCAGGACCGAGAAGGCCTTGATCGACGGGATGTTCGGATACAGCGCGAGCGAGCACATGCCGACCAGCGCGGTGATGATGCCGAACGGCACCAGGAACGCCGCCGTCGAGAAGCTCGCAATCTTCGCGCTGCGGGCATCGTCGGTCGTGTTGATCGCCTGGATGACGTACTGCGTGGAGAACGTCGCACCCATACCGGCGATGAACCAGGCCAGGATCTGGCTCCAGCCGACATGCGTCCAGTTGAACATCTCCGGCGGAAGCTTGGCGTGAAGCGCGGACAGGCCGCCGACCTGAGTGAGGCCGAAATACAGCGCAACGCCGATGCCCACATACTTGGCGATGGAGTGGACGATGTTGGTGTAGACCACCGACTTCATGCCGCCCATGAAGACGTAGAGCACGGACACCACGCCGCAGATGACGATGGCCATGGTGCGGTCGATTGCGAGCAGCGCGCTGAGGATCGTTCCACCACCCGCGTAAATCGCAACGGCGACGATCTCGAGCGCGAAGATCATCACGAGCGAGGTCGCAAGCTTGGTGTTACGTCCGTAGACGTCGTTGAGAATCGCCGAGATCGTGTTGTGGCCCGAGCTCTTGTATTTTCCGGCGAGGAAGAAGCCGTAGAAAATGAAGCCCGCCGCGAGTGCCGTGATGTTCCACGACGCGGAGATACCGTGCTTGAAGGCTTCCTGCGCAGTACCCACGCTGGCCGACGTGCCGATGAATTCGGACATCAGCATCATGCCGACCAGAATGGCCGGGACGCCGGTTCGGCCGGTCGTGCCCGAAGTAAAAGTGTTCGCTGTTTTGACGGAACGCTGGATGATCGATGTGACGATTCCCAGCCCGACGATATAGACCGCAACAATTGCTAGCGCGACGTAATTGGCATGCATCTCAGTCCCCTCACTGTCAGATTCGGATGGATGGCCCCTGTGTCGCTTACCGCGACATCTTAAACATGTTTAAATGGAGTTGTCATGCACTCTAACGCATTCATCGACATTTTTAAGCCCTGCCATTTCCATTTCCGGTACTATGGTAGGGGTAAAACGGTGGCGCGGTAGCCTGCATCAGAATGATAGCGATTAAACCGACGTCATCGTCTCTCTCCTTCACTTCGGCAGGCACTGATCCATTCAGCGCCTGATCATGTTTTTATCGCCCGGCCGCATACGCCTGCATGCCACGCGGATTGGCCGCGGCGCGAAGCCAGCCATCGTCTCCGCGAGAAGCCGCCGTCAGGCGACCTTCCGACCAGTCGTCGCCCACCTCGACAATATGCCCGCGCGCGCGCAGGTCCTTGACCACCTCGGGCGCGACGCGCCCCTCGAGAACAAGAACGCCGGGCCGCGCCAAACGGGGCCAGAACGACGCCGGGAAATGTTCAGTGTGCCAAGCCGGCGCATCGATCGCCTGCTGCAGATTATAGCCGGCGTGGATATGGCGAAGCAGAAGCTGCGTCGCCCACTGATCCTGCTGATCGCCACCCGGCGTGCCCCAAGCGAGATACGGCTTGCCGTCACGCATCGCGAAGGTCGGCGACAGAGTCGAGCGCGGACGCTTGCCCGGCTGCAGCGAGGCCGGATGTTCCTCGTCCAGCCAGAACATCTGCGCACGCGTGCCGAGACACAGGCCGAGTTCCGGAATGATCGGCGATGACTGCAACCAGCCACCCGACGGCGTCACCGAGATCATGTTGCCGTCGCGGTCGATGATGTCGAAATGCACGGTGTCGCCGCGCTCGGCGCTGATCTTTCCAACCGTCGGCTCGCCGGTGCCGAAAGCAGACACCGCCTCGCGTGAGTTGCCTTCACGCATGCCGATGGCCTTGCCGAACCCTGGAATGGTGCCAGGCAGAAGCTCCATCGACGCCTTGTCGGTAATCTGCTTGCGCCGTTCGGCGTTGTAGGAATCCGACAGAAGCTGCGCGACCGGGATCTCGCTGAATTTCGGATCGCCGTAGAACACGTCGCGGTCGGCAAACGCGAGCTTGGCGCATTCGACCTGCAAATGGATGAACTCCGCACCGCACGGATCGAGCTTGTCGAGATCGTAACCCTTCAACAGCGCCAGTTGCTGCAGCAGCACCAGTCCCTGGGTCCAGGGGCCGGCCTTGTAAACCGTGTAGTTGCGATAGTCGTAGCTGATCGGTGCTTCGACCGACGCGCTCCAGCCCGCCATGTCCTGTCCGGTGAGCAGGCCGCGATGCGGCGTGCCGGAGGAATCCATCACGTCGTTGTTGCGGCAGAATGCGTCGATTGCCTCGGCGATGAAGCCCTGCGACCAGACCTTGCGGGCACGCTCGATCTGCGCATCACGATTTCCGCCAGCGGATTTCGCCTCGCTGAGAACACGTGCATAGGTGTCGGCGAGCTTCTCGTTGCGGAAAATCTCGCCCGCCTTCGGAATTGCGCCATTCGGCAGATAAAGCGCCGCCGAGGTGTGCCAGTGCTCACGGAACAGATTCTCGACCGTCGCGATGGTCTCGCAGATGCGCGACACCAGCGGATAGCCGTTCCTCGCGTAGCTGATCGCGGGCGCGAGCACGTCCTCGACAGACATGGTGCCGTAGTCGCGCAGCAGCAGCATGTAGGCGTCGAATGAACCCGGGATACAGGCTGCGAGCAGGCCGGAACCCGGCACGAGATCGAGGCCCATATCCCGGAAGCGGTCTATGGTCGCGGCAGCCGGCGCCGGACCCTGACCGCAGATCACCTGCGGCTGCTTTTTGCGCACGTCGTAAATCAAGATCGGCACGTCGCCGCCGGGGCCGTTCAAATGAGGCTCGACCACCTGCAGCACGAAGGCCACCGCAATGCCCGCATCGAACGCGTTGCCGCCACGCTCGAGAATCCCCATGCCGACCGCGGTCGCGATCCAGTGCGTCGTCGTAACGACGCCGAACGAACCCGTAATCTCGGGCCGCGTCGAGAAGCTGGTATCAAACGAGGTCGTCATGCGGTTTAGGCTCCCATCTCTTCTTATTGTGACGATGCCCCGCCGTCACCGGCGGGGCATCACATTCAGTTCTTTTCGGTATTCGACAACTCTCTCGCACGGTTCGCAAGCAAAGCCCGATCGATCTTGTTCGTTGAGGCGAGTGGAAACTCATCGATGAACCAGATCGAGCGCGGATGCTGATACGCGGCACCGTTCTCCAGCGCGAAGGCCTTGAGGCCGCCGACATCAACCTTGGCGCCCGGCGCCAGACGGACGAATGCAACCGGCTTCTTGCCCTTGAGTTGATCGTCGATCGGCACAACGCAAGCCTGCATCACGTCCGGATGGGCTTCGAGCATCCGCTCCACTTCGCCGGGGAAGATATTCTCGCCGCCGCTGACGAACATGTCGTCGGCCCGGCCGATGAAGTAATAGAACCCATCGGCATCACGATGGAACACGTCTCCGGTGTTGTAATAACCGTCCTTGGTAAACGGCACCGGAATGTCCGGCCGGTTGTGGTAGCCGTTCATCATCGCAGGCGAGCGAATCTGGAGAACGCCCTCGTCCGTCTCCGCGCCGTTGGCGTCGACGATCCGGAGATCCACGCCGCGATGTTTGTAGCCGAGCGAAAGCAACGGCGTCGGCTTGCCATCCGGATGGGGACCAAACACCACCGGGCTGCCTTCGGTCGTGCCGTAAGCATTCAGCACACGCGCGTGCGGCATGACGCGATGGATTTCGTCGAGCAAAGCCTCGCTGGCGGGCGCCGAGCCCATGCGCAGACTTTGCACAGACGACAGGTCGGCCGTCGCCATCGCCTTCTTGTCGTCGAGCATCATGGCGATCATCGGCGGCACCGATGTCAGCCAGGTGCATTTGAAGCGGCTGATCGCATCGACATAGGCCTGCACCTTGAACTGCGGCATCAGCACCATGCTGGAGTGACCGGCCAGCACGAGATGCGACAGAGCCAGCGCGTTCATGTGGTAGAGCGGCGCAGCGACCAGAGCGCGGTCGTTCTCAACGGCACGATCCGCAAGCCGCGTTTCGACCACCCATCGCTGCGAGTCATGGGACAGGATCACGCCCTTGGGACGCCCGGTCGACCCGGACGTATAAAGGAAGGTCGCTGGCTCGTCCTTCTCCGGAATCACAGCCTCGAACGGGCCGGGATCGACGAAAGCGGGGAAGTCCGGCTTGTCGAAATTCACCACCTCGACATTGTCGGGAATGACCGAGCGACGCTCCTCGTCACAGAAGACGAGAGGGGCGCCTGAGTCCTTGATGATGTAGTCGACGATGTTGCGCGGCAGGCGGTGATTGATTGGCACCGACACGAAGCCGGCCCGCATGATGCCGAAATGCGCGGCAAGACAATCCGAACTGTTCGCGGACAGGATCGCAACCCGATCTCCGCGCTTGTAGCCGCGCTTCGTCAGAGCACGGGCGATGCCGTCGGCAAGCGCATCGAGCGCTGCGTAGGTGACTTCCCGGCTGTTAGTACCATCGAAATCGATGATCGCGATCTTGTCCATCAAACGCGAGCGATCGATCAATGCTCCAAGATTAGGTGAAAGTGTCATACCAAGCTCACATTCGTTGCAAGAAATTCGATCGCCACCCCAAAGCACTCCGATGCGGGGAGCAACGAACAGGACTTGTCAATGTCGACCAGTTTTTGCGCGAGGCTCGGCTGCATCGCAGCCTTCAGCGCGGAAATGGACGCCACGCCAATGCCCATCACGGCGACCTTCGCCTTGCCCGATCCCGGGTCGGCATGACCGTGATAAAGATTGTCGAGGCGCTTGCGCGAAACAAAATCCACCCGCGTGCCCCGGCTCCACACCCGCGCATCGGGATCGGGCCGCAGCCCCAACACCCGCGTCAAGGATTGAGCCTGCGCATCGAAATCGTCAGCGACGATGGCGAGGCGCTTCAGGCTATGCGCGGAATTGAGATGCGACATGAACGCACGATGCCAGACCAGATGAGGGGTCTGGTGCTCGCAGAAGTAAAGCCGCGAAGCCGGGAAATAGCCGGGATCGAGATGCACCGTCCGGAAGCGCGCCTCATCGGCCACGCCTTCGATCACCACTTCACGACTGAACGACTTCGGCTCGAGCACGGGCAGCTTTGCCGCACGCAGCCGGGCCGCAGTCACATCGATATCGTCGCTTCCATAGACGAGGCCGTTGAGACCGACCGGCCAGTCCAGCAATTCCTTGCGCGGATTCGGATTCGAAGGATCGAGGCCGATCAGCTCAAGATAATTGGTGCCGAACACGATGAGGTTATTCATCGAGCCGAGCGTATGGTAGCTCCGCGGCGTGACAGTGAACCCGAGCGCCCTGAACAGCTGTTCGCCGGCGTCGAGATCGTAGTGGAGATTGAGGACGGCGTGATCGAACACGCCCTCGCGCTGCAATGATGCGGCGGCCGAAACCGCCGCATCAGTCGCTTGGCCTTCATTGACGGGGACCGTCACGATGGCCTCCCGATCAGCCCTTGGGAGGAGCAGGGGGAGCAGTCAGGTAAACGCCGCGGCCACTGGCCAGCAGCTTTCCGTCCTTGTCGTAGACGCTCGCCTCGGCGACCGAGAACTGACCGCCCATCTTGACGATGCGGCCCTTGGCCGTGAGATCACCCGGCATCGCAGCGCGATGGTAGTCGACCCGCATGTCGATGGTCGGTACGCCGCGCCCGGTGTGGGACACGAGCGCCCAGTCCGCCGTGAGGTCGACGAGTGCAGCAAGGATGCCGCCGTGCGTGTAGCGACGCTCGGGGTTCACCACCCACTCTTCGCGCCACGTCGCGGTCAGCTCGATACCTTCTTCATCGACCTTCTGGACCTTGATACCCAGCCACTGATGGAAGGGACCTTTGGTGAGCATCGCCTCGACGGCGGCCGGCGTCAGTTTTTCTGCCATTTTCTTATCCTTTGCGTTTCCTTTAAGTGACCGGGATCAAGGCGTGATAACGACCTTGCCCAACACTTCGCGGTTCTCGATGAGCCGAAGGCCCTCAACCGCCTTGTCGAGCGGCAGCACCTTGTCGACGACCGGGCGCAGCTTCTTCTCCGCGATCAGCTTCATCAGATCGGCGAGGTTGTCGTCGTAGAAGCTGTTCGAACCGATGATCTGCAGCTCGAAGCTCCAGACGTAGCGCAGATCCTCCTTCGGATCGTGACCGGCGGTCGCGCCGCAGACCAGCAGCTTGCCGCCGCGCTTGAGGCAACGCAAGGACGGAACCCAGGTGTCGCCGCCGGTGAAGTTGATGACGACGTCGACGCCGCCTTCATAGTTGCGGCGCTGCGGCTTGCCGTACTTCTCGATCGCCCACTTGGAGAAATCGACATCCTTGTAGTTGATGACTTCGTCGGCGCCGAGATCGCGCAGGCGCTGCATCTTGTCCGCGCCGCCGGCGCAGGCGATGACTTCAGCGCCGAGATGCTTGGCGAGCAGAACGCAGCCCGTGCCGACACCACCCGAAGCGCCCAGCACCAGAACCCGGTCACCCTTCTTGATGGTGTTGTGGGTGATGATCATGCGGTGCGCGGTGCCGTAGGCGACCGGCAGCGAGGCCGCCTCCTCATAGGTCACGCCGTCCGGCATCTGGATGAGCTGTTCGGCGTCGACCAGGCAGTATTCCGCCATGCCGCCATCCATCATCTCACCGAGAAGACCCTTCTTCTTGTTGAGCGGATTGACGAGAACGCGATCACCCTTCTTCCAGCCGCTAACGCCTTCGCCGACTTCGGTAACTTCGCCGGCCATATCGAGACCGATGACGACCGGAAGCGGGACCTTGATGCCCGGCATGCCGCGAACGGTGAAGACGTCATGATAGTTGAACGATGATGCCTTGACGCGGATGACGACGTGGCCGGCTACGGCCTTCGGCACGGGCTTGTCGTTGACAATCTTCAGATTGTCCAAGGTGCCGTGGGCGTCGAGGACCAGGGCGCGCATAGTTGCAGACATCAAATAACCTCCCATTGATATGTTCAAAACCGATTTTATAGATGTCTAAGCAAGGGCTGTCTAGCTGACAATGGCCTTTTGGTGCGACAAACGGTATCTGCGGGCCTTTCAGGCATCCTGATTAAATCTTGGGCGATCTCCTGATCCATTTCTTGACATTTTCAAACCTTCCGAATCTATCTAGATTCAACCAGGAGGAATACATGGGACATGTAGTTTCGCTTCCGGAGTCGCCTGAGACAAAAACCAAGACCGGCGTGCGGCAAAGCGATATCGCCTTCGACACTATTCATAAGGCCATCGTGCGCTGCGAACTGATGCCCGGTTCAATCGTCACTGAGGTCGACCTCGCCAATCAATTCAACTTCGGGAGGGCCGCGGCCAGGGCTGCGGTGGATCGCCTGTCGTTGATCGGCCTGCTCCAGCCGGTGCGCCGCCAGGGCTATCGGGTCAAACCGATCACGCTGCGCGACTTGAACGACCTGTTTCAGCTTCGTGAAATCGTCGAGGTCGCGTGTGTCAGGCTCGCCGCCGGACGCGTGGATTCCGCGGACCTGCATCGCCTGGACCGGCTGTGCCGCGCCGACTACCAGCCCGGCAACAAGGAAAGCGAAGCCAACTTTCTGCAGCGAAACAGCGATTTCCATCTGAGCATTGCGGCCGCGACCGGCAACGACCGGCTCGTCTCCGTTCTGAAGCAGACGCTGATGGAGCTTGAGCGGATGTTTCACTTCGGTCTGTCGTTGCGCGACCGTGGCAGCGAGATGCATTCCGAGCATAAATCGATCATCGATGCGTTGGCCGAAGGCGATGCCGAAACCGCCGAGCGGGTGACTGTCGATCAGGTCCGGTCTTCCCGCGCGATGGTTCTGGATGCCTTGCTGTCGAGCACCTCGCTGCTCGATGTGAAGATCGGCGTCCCCCACGAAAGCCAGCTGGCCTGAAAACTGCCGTGCAGCCGGAAAGCCATCGAGGCTTCCGGCTGCACGCTCGCGATACTCTGGCTGCGTTGTCAGAATTTCACGTGCGCCTTTGGATCGAGCACGGCATCGAGATTGATCTCCTGCTCACCGGGCACCCGGATGCGCTTGTACTTCATCTCCGGCGAATTGACCGGGATGGTGGCATCGAGACCCATCTTGGCGCCGACACCCTCGTTGGTCGACGGATCGAGCTTCGACCCCTGACTGTCCGGGATGACGACGAGGTCGCGATCCGCCTGAAAGCGCGTCGCGACTGCCCATTCCACTTCGCGCGGATTGTGGATGTCGACATCCATGTCGACGACAACCGCATGCTTGATGTCGTAGTGCGCAGCGAATGCCGCGAGCAGCACGTTCTTGCCCTGACCTTCCTGCGTCTTGTCGAGCTTGACGTAGAGGTGGTAGCGGCCGACGCCGCCGAGCGCGAGATGCACATCCTTGACGTCGGGAAAGCTCGCCCGCATCGTCGCCAGGATGGTGGCCTCGCGCGGAATCGCGCCGAGCAGCAGATGCTCCAGCCCGCCACCGACGATGGTGTGAAACAGCGGATCGCGGCGATGCGTGATCGCATCAATCTCGATGACATGCCGCTCCGCACGCTCGCCGTAATATTGCGGAAACTCGCCGAACGGCCCTTCCAGCTCGCGCGTCTTCGGCAGAATCCGCCCTTCCAGAACGATCTCGGCATCGGCCGGCACGCGAACGTTGTTGGTCACGCATTTGACGACATCAAGCGGCGCACCCTTCAGGGCACCGGCAATTTCCAGTTCGTCATGATCGATCGGCACGATCGCCTGGCTCGCGAGCAGACAGGCCGGCTCGACGCCGACCACAATCGCAATCTCGAGCGGCTTTCCGGCCTTCTCCGCCTTGCGATAGTAATGGTGGGTATGGCGCGGCAGCAGCAGCACGCCGATGCGATTGGGTCCGCTGATCTGGCAACGGTGAATCGTCACATTCTGCACGCCGCTTTCCGGATCGCGGCTGATCAGAATGCCGGCGGTGATATAGGCGCCGCTGTCGTGCTCGTTGTGAATCGGCACCGGCAACTGCTTCAGGATGTCGACGTCGCGATGGACGACCTCCTGGCAGGGCGCCTTGTTCAGTTCCTTCCATGCAAGCGGCTCGGCCGACGCCTTGCCGAAGCGAGACACCAGTTCGCCCGGCGCGATCCCGAGTGCCTCGGCCATCCAGTTCCGGTCGGAAACGATGCCGGACACGACGGTTCCGTCCTGACCGCCGGCCTTGGGAAACAGCGTCGCCTTGCGGCCGTCCATCCGGTTGGCAACGCCGGCGATCTCGTGACGCAGCGACAGGCCAGGCTTCGCGACCGCAAGCCGGTCCGTCCGCTGCAGGTGATCGAGCCACTCGCGCAGCGAAAGCGCATGATTAGGATAATCCATCGGTGGCTCTCCCCCGTTTTTGTTGAAGTATTTGGCGCACTCTACGCACGGGTGATATAAAAAGAAGTAAGAAATCATGATGCCCATTATCAGCAGTCATGATCGTATGGGTGTGCGTAAATGGATTTCCGCCAAATCAGCTACTTTGTCGCCTTGTACGAGGAAGGCAGCGTGACCCGGGCGGCGCATCGGCTCAACGTGGTCCAGCCGGCGGTGTCGATGCAGATCGCCAAGCTGGAACGCGATCTCAACCAGAAATTATTCGAACGTCTCTCCAAGGCGATGGTCCCGACGGTCGCGGGCCGCACCCTCTACCGGCTGGTGGTGCCGGTGCTGCGCGGGCTGACGCTGGCGCGCGGACACATGGCGAAACTGTCGGGAGTGACATCAGGCCGCATCACGATCGGCATGCTGGCCTCGCTCGCCGTCAGCTTCGTGCCCGACATGCTGATCGCCTTCGCGAAAGATTATCCCGAGGTCGAAGTCGCCGTGGTCGACGGCTACAGTTCGACCTTCATCGATCTCGTCAACCAGGGCGCGCTCGACTTTGCGGTCATCAACAAGCCGCCGCGACGGCTGGGGCTGAGCGTCGATCCGCTGGTCGAGGAGCGAATGGTTTACGTGACCGCCGCGGCCCGCAAGCAGACCGACGCCCCGATCGAGTTCGCCGAACTGCAACAGGCCCGGCTGATCCTGCCCTCGCAGCGCCACGGCCTGCGGACCGAACTCGACCGTCATTTCGGGGCGCGCGACGTGTCGCTCGACCTGCAACTCGAAATGGATTCGATCCAGGGCATCTGCGAAATCGTGGCGCGCAGCGACTGGTCGACGATCCTCCCGAGCCTCGGCGTCAGCCGGGGCATCGCCGACGGCCACCTTGCCGCCCGGGCCATCACCCCGCCGATGACCCGGCAACTCGCGATCATCCACCATCCGCGCCATCCGTTGACGCCCGCGGCCGACGCGTTCATCGAACGCCTCCGCGAGCACGTGGGGAAAGCGATCGACCGCGGTGATCACGGCGGATGATATGGCTGATAACGTGACCTTATTCGACGCCGCTGGGGAATGGCTCTAGCGTACAGACCAAAGGCAGGTCAGGAACGGCCCGCCAGGGACGAAACGGCAACCAGCAAGGGCATGGCATGACCGGACTTCCATTGATCGTCGGCATCTCCGGCGCCTCGGGCGTGATCTACGGCATCCGCATGCTGGAAGTGCTGCGCGATCTCGGCATCGAGACGCATCTCGTGATGTCACGCTCGGGCGAAGTGACCATCGCCCACGAGACCGACCGCAAGATCGCCGACATCAAGGCACTGGCGAGCCACGTGCATGCCCAGAGCGACATCGGCGCGGCGATCTCGTCGGGATCTTTCCGCACGCGCGGCATGATCGTGGCGCCATGCTCGATGAAATCGATGGCTGAAATCGCAACCGGGACCACCTCCGGCCTGCTGGCGCGCGCCGCCGACGTGGTGCTGAAGGAACGCCGCCGTCTGGTGCTGATGACGCGCGAGACGCCGCTGCACACCGGTCACCTGCGTTCGATGACGCAACTCTCCGAAATGGGCGCAATCATCGCCCCGCCGGTGCCCGCTTTCTATCCGCGCCCCGCGACCTTGGACGACATGATCGATCACACCGTCGGCCGCGTGCTCGACCTGTTCGACATCGACACCAAACTGGTCCGCCGCTGGAAGGCGGACGAAGCTGCTGATATTACGCCGGGCGAACCGGCAGCTGAATCAGCGTCGAAAACCGCATCACCTCGCGGCCGTCCTGATTTGCGACGCTTGTCCTGACACGCACGGTGCCCCGGTCGGGCTTGCTGCGCGAACGCGTCAGTTCGACGATCTCGCGGCGCGCGCGCAGCACATCGCCGGGCCGCACCGGATGCAGCCAGCGCAGCTCATCGACGCCGATGCCGAGCGCCGGCGTGCCGCCCCAGGGGTTCGTCTCGATATAGTCGCGCATCACCAAGGCGGCGACATACCAGCCGGTTGCGATCAGCCCACCGAACCGGCCCTGTGCCGCAGCGACGGGATCGATGTGCATCGGCTGCGGATCGTATTGCCGCGCGAAGGCGATGGCAGCGTCCTGCTCGATCGGAATCGGATGTCCGTCCCAATGGTCACCAACAGCAAGATCGTCGAGGTAGCGATCAGGATTCATCGCGATGTCCTGCTCAAGCCGATGCCGGCGCATCGGTTGCAACGGGCATGCGCTGCAACGTTTCCGGAATGATCGTCGCACCGATCAGCAGCACAGCAGAGACCGTGCCGATGAAGACGGCCAGCGTTCCTGGCAATTCAGCCGGGCTGCCCGCGACCAGCGACACAACGGTCGGCATCATGCCGCCGATGGCGAAACCGATATTCCACGACAGGCCCGTGCCGCTGGCGCGAATGGCGGTGGGAAAGCGCTCATTCAAAAAGATCAGGATCGGGGCCAGCCCCATGCAGCCGAGCGCACTCAACAGCACGGTATAGGTGCCGATGGCGAGCGGGGTACTGGCCGCACCGAGTTGCATGTAAAGCCAGGGCGCGGCCACGATCTGCACCGCACCGACCAGCAGGAATGTGCGCTTGCGGCCGATCAGCGTGCTGAGATGTCCGGCTGTGGTGGATGCGATGATCACAGCCGTGCTGCCGAGCATCAGAATCGCGCCCGCCGTGCTGTTCGGCAATTGCGAGACGACCTTCAGGATGGTGGGAAGATAACCGGACGTGAGATAGTAGCTGCTGCCCCCGCCGATGGTGATCAGCAGGTTGATGAGTAGCACGCGGCGATGCGGAGGCGAGAACAGCGTACGCAGAGGCGACGCCGCCGGCGCTTCCGAAACCACATGCCCCGCTTCGGCTGCACGCGCTTTCTGCGCGGCCAGTTGCTGCCACAACGGCGACTCCTCGAGCCGGGTGAAGATCACGAGACCGAGGATCGAGCTGACGATGCCGGTGAAGAACATGCAGCGCCAGCCCCATTCATTGAAGCTGTCGCCGGGAAACAACGTGGACATCGCGAAATAAGTAATAGACGCCAGCAGCGCGCCGATACCCGCGCCGCCGCCGCCGATCAGGCCGGACACCGCGCCCCGGTAATAGGCTGGAACGGATTCGGTGCCGATGGTGTGCGTCGAGGCCACGACGCCGCCGACAAACACGCCCTGCACCAATCGCAGCAGCAAAAACAGGATCGGCGCAATCACTCCGGCCTGCGCGACGGTCGGCAGCAAGCCAAACGCGGCCGTCGCGATGCCGACGCCGGTCACCGCGATGACCATTGCGCCCTTGCGCCCGTTGCGATCCGCATACGAGCCAAACAACGCCGAGCCGAGCGGCCGCATCAGCAGCGTGACCGCAAAGGAGGCGTACACCGCAGCCAGCGAGAGCAAGGGATGATGGGATGGAAAGAACAGCTTGCCCACGATCGGAGCGACATAGAGCAGCATGAACAAATCGAACAGATCCAGCGCCCAGCCGAAACAGGACGCGGTCACCGCGGTCAGAACCTGACGGTTGGAGGGCGCGGGCACCGCGGCAGAGACCTCTGTGACTCCCGACATGTTCAGTTTCCCTTTGTCGTTCCGCTCATCGATGAAAGTGTCCGCGATCCTGCATGGATCGCGGACACCTTGAATCAGCGTCCCTTGAAGTCGGGCTCGCGCTTCTCGTGGAACGCCTTGACGCCCTCGGCGAAATCTTCCGACGAGCGAAGACGGCTGTAGCAATGACCCTCGAGTTCAATCGCAATCGCCAGCATCGAGTCCTCGGTGTCGTTGAGCAGCTTCTTCGCGGTGCGCTGCGCGAGCGGCGAGAAACCGACCAATTCCTTCACCAGCGCGTCGGTCGCGGCTTCCAGTTCGCCGTCAGCGACGATCTCGGTCGCGATGCCCCAATCGTAGGCCTGCTGGCCCTTGATGCGGCGCGAGCGCATGACGATGTCCTTGGTCCGCGTGATGCCGACGATCTTCTGCAGCCGCGCCGAACCACCCGAGCCCGGAATCTGGCCGAGCTTCTGCTCGGGCAATGCATATTGCGTGGTCTCGGTGACGAGACGGAAATCGCAGGCCAGCGACAATTCAAAGCCTACGCCGAAGCAATAACCGCGATTGGCGGCGATCACCGGCTTCGAGCAGCGCGCGGGCGCGGCAATATTCCAGGCGAGCTTGGAGACGTGCTCCGGCGAAGCTTCCAGGAAGCCCATGATGTATCCACCGGACGAGAAGTGCTTGCCGACCGCGCGCACCACGATCACGCGCACGCGGTCATCAGCATCGAGCGCCTCGAACACCGCCTTGAGCTGGTCGCGCTGTGCCATGCTGATGGTGTTGTACTCACCGCGATCGAGAATGATGTCGCCGCGCTTCTGCTCAACATCGATTTTGACGGTGAAGCCGTCGAGGTTGGAATAAGGATCGGTCATGCTTCGGTACCTTTGAACTCAGAGGGTGGCGGTTTCGTATTCGCCGGAGACAAGCTTGCGGCGCAGCAGCTTGCCGACGGGCGATTTCGGGATTTCGCGAACGAAGATGAATTTCCTCGGCCGCTTGAAGTTGGCGAGCGACGATGTCGCGCAATAGGCGTCGAGATCTTCTGCGGTCACCGGCGTCTTCGCCGCGATGAAGGCGGTGACGATCTTGCCCCAGCGCTCGTCGGGAAGACCGACAACCGCGACCTCCGACACCGCCGGATGCAGCGACAGCATGCTTTCGATCTCCACCGGCGAGACGTTTTCGCCGCCGGAGATGATCATGTCGTCGAGCCGGCCGGTCACGAACAGGTCGCCATCCTTGTCGAAATAGCCGGTGTCCGAGCTGAAGAACCAGCCGTCGCGCAGCGATTTCTCGTCGGCTTCCGGCCGTCGCCAGTAGCCCTCGAATGCCTCGTCGCCCGCGAGCAATGCGATGATCTGACCTTCCTGGCCCGGCGGCACGATATCGTTCGGCCCCTTGGCGTCGAGCGCGACGACGCGGATCATCTGGTTGATGCCCGACTTGCCGGCGCTGCCGGGCTTGCGCCGGGCGTTCTGATCGATGGTGCAGGTGTAGATTTCCGACGATCCGTAATGATTGACGAGAAGGTCGGGCTTGAACAACCGGTCGAGCTGCTGGAGCAGGTGGTCGGTCATCGGCGCGCCAGCGAAGCCAAGCTTGCGCGCGGTCTTCACGCGCTCCGGCGCGAAGTCCGGGTGGCGGACGATGTCGTGATACAGCGTCGGCACCAGATAGAGATTGTCGATTTTCTCGCGCTCGATAGTGGCAATCGCCTCGCCGGCATCGAACTTCGGCATGCACACGAACGTGCCGTTGGTCAGCACAGACGCCAGCAGCGAGCGCACACCCATCGTATGATACAGCGGCATCACGCCGAGGGTCCGCTCGCCATAGCCGTAAAGGTTCTGCGCGATATGTGCGATCGCGGCGGCGCGCTCGGCGCGCTGGCGGCGCGGCACGCCTTTCGGCCGCGACGTGGTGCCGGACGTATAGAGCATGATCGACCATGCCTCGGCGTCGGCGCGCGGCTTTACGCCGGGCGCATCGCTGCTGATGAGATCAGCAAAACTCATCTCGCCGTCACGGCATTCGTCGAGCGTGATGCGCGGCAGGCTCGCATCGAGCTCGGCGCCACGCACGCCTTCCGCCGAGGCGTCTTCGAACACAATCGCGCGGGCTTCGGAATCCGTCACCGCGTAGTTCACTTCATCCGCCTTGGAGCGCCAGTTAACCGGCGTCAGGATCACGCCGGAAAACTGACAGGCCCAATGCAGCACGGCGGCCTGCCACCGATTGCGCAGCGCGCTGACCAGACGATCACCCGGCTTCAATCCCAGACGGTCGAACGATGCGACCAGACCCGAAATGCGCTTGTAATAATCGGCATAGGTCAGCCGCACGTCGCCATCGACAATCGCTTCGCGATTCGGTTCGCGTTCGACCGCCGCAAGGAACGTGGTGCCAAGATCAAGCATGCGCCTTCCCCCGTGTATTTTCTTGAATGTTTAAATTGGAAACGCCGCACAGCCGCTTCTGGGCGGCAAGCGCGGCCTTCATGATCGGTGCGTAGCCGGTGCAGCGGCACAGATGACCCGACAGCACTTCGCGAATCTCGTCCGCGCTTGCCTCCGGCTGCTTGCGGAACAACGCGTCGAGCGTCATCAGAAAACCCGGCGTGCAGAAGCCGCATTGCAGCCCGTGATGGTTGCGGAATTCATCCTGCAAAATCGAAAGCGTCGTCCCGTTATCGGGCGACAGGCCCTCCACCGTGCGCACATCGCAGCCATCGGTCTGCACCGCGAGCGCGAGGCAGGACCGCGCCAGTCCGCCGTCGATCTGAACCGTGCAGGCGCCGCAGACACCATGTTCGCAGCCGACATGCGTGCCGGTCGCGCCGATCTCGTGACGCAGAAAATCACTGAGCGTCATGCGCGGCTCGGCCATGCCGGAGACGAGCTTGCCGTTCAGCGTGAACGAAACGCGATGCGGCTGGTCGGCCTTCAGGCGCGGCATCGGGCAGCCTCCTCGATCGTTCGGCGGCCCAGCTGGCGGATCAGATCGCGCCGATAGCGGCCGGTGGCGTGGAGATCGTCGCGCGCGTCGAGATCCCAGGCATATTGATTGAGCGCATCGGTGAAATCAGGCGCGTCCGGCAACGGCAATGTGCGAACCGTCGGCACATCGGCCACGCCGCCGATGCCGAGCGTAGCCTTGTTGCTATCGACCACTGCCGCGCAGGCGACGATGGCAAAGTCGCCATGACGGCGTCCAACCTCGGTGAACGCATAGCCCGTTCCCGCAACGGCCGTCGGGAAAGACACCGCCTCGATCATCTCGTCGTCGGCCTTCGCCGTCGCCATCATGCCCGTGAAGAATTCGCTTGCGGCAAGTGTCCGACGCTTCTTGCGTGTGCGCAGATGAACGCTGCCGCCGAGCGTCATCAGCGACAGCGGCAGTTCGGCCGAAGGATCGGCGTGCGCGATCGATCCGCAGATCGTGCCGCGCGCGCGGGTCTGTGCGTGACCAACCCAGGCGAGCGCACCGGCGAGCAGCGGCTGACGCCGCGCGAGTTCGGCATGCCGCTCCAGTTTTGCCTGCCGCACGGCAGCACCGATACGCAAGGTTTTGCCGTCATCGTCGATGCGGCGCAGCGCATCGACATGCATGATGTCGACGAGCAGGTTTGGACGCGCGAGCCGCATCGCCAGCATCGGCATCAGCGACTGGCCGCCCGCGATGATCCGCGCATCGCCGCCTTCCTCGCGCAACGCATCCAGCGCTTCGTCGATCTCGCCGACGCGCAGATAATCGAACGGCGCGGGCTTCATCGGGAAACTCCCATCAGCGCGAGCAGCCGCCGGATGGCGCTCATCAACGGCGAGCCCCGCTTGCCGCTCGCCTTGTTGGCGAGCGCCTCGAAAAACTGGCCGATGACGACCTTGGCCGCGCCATCGAGCAGGCGCCCGCCGATCGAGGCGACCTTGCCGCCGACCGCAGCCTCATAAGTGTACGCAACGGTCGTCTTGCCGTCGGCTTCGGTGAGCGTGATGAAGCCGGTGCCGCGGCCCGAGCCGAGCGCACCTTCGGTGCCGCCCGACAGCGTCACCGATTCAGGCTCGTTCATGTCCGAGAGCTTGATCTTCGCCTTGTAGCGGCCCTTCACCGGGCCGATGCCAAGCGTGACGTCGGCGTGGAATTCGCTCTCGCCGACTTTCTCGACATTGTGCGCGCCCGGAATGACCGACATCAACGTGGCGGGATCGAGCAGCATGTTCCAGATTTGCTGCCGTGACGCTGCGACCACAGCCTTGCCCGATCCAGTCAGCGCGCGCTCGCCAGCCTTGGCGGCGCTTGCCTTCTGAACAACTGGCGGGTTTTTCGGTTCGGGCTCCGCGCCGTGAACATGAGGCGCAAGCTTCGCCGGGGTCACCGGCAAGGTGACGTCCTCGACGCCCAACGCATCGGCGATCGCATTGGCGATGCAGACCGGCGTCGACATGCAATTGCCCTCACCGACGCCTTTGGCGCCGAGCGGCGTGAACGGCGACGGACTCTCATGATGAAGGATACGCAGTTCGGGCACTTCCATCATGGTCGGGATCAGATAATCCGCCAGCGTGCCGGACGACAGGCCGCCATCGGGCGCGTAGCTCGATTCCTCATAGAGCGCCGCGCCGAGCGCATGCGCGAAGCTGCCCGTCACCTGCCCCGCCACCATGCCCGGATGGAGAATGCGCCCACAATCATGCATCGTGACGTAACGGTCGATCTTCACCTCGCAGGTTGCGCGATCGATCTCGACCGCGCAGATGTCAAAGATGAAGCCGTGGCACAGCGAGGAATTGACGCGGTCGTCCTCGGTCGGCGCGGTGAGTTGCGGCGGTGACCAGAACACCGTCTCGCGGATGGTCTGATCGATGCCCTGCGGCAGTTCGGCGGGTGCCCAATGGCTCGACGACGCGACACGTGCGAACGGCAGCGACTTGGCCGGATCGCCCGCATGGATGCGGCCGTTCTCGAATACGATCGCATCGAGATCGGCGTCGAGAAGCCGGGCGGCCACGGCGGCAAGCTTGCCGCGCAACCGCGTCGCGGCGATCTGCGTTGCGCCAGCAACGGCGGCGGCAAAGCGGCTGGAATAATTGCCGGATGCGATCGACCAGGAATCGCGCGCGGTATCGAGTTCGGTGATGACGCGGATGTCGCTCGGCTTCAGCCCGAATTCGTCGGCAACGACTTGAGAGAGTACGGTGCGATGGCCCTGCCCCTGCGGCGTGGACGCGACATGGACCGCGACCGAGCCGACGGCGTCGATGCCGATGGTGGAAGTCGCCTGCGCGCCGTTCTTGGGGCCCGCCTTGGCACGCTGCTCCGGCGTCAGTACCGCCGTGATGTAACCCATGTTCGAGACGCTGGGTTCGACCACCGCCGCATAGCCGATGCCGTAGAGCCGTCCCTCGCGGCGCGCGGCTTCCTGGCGCGCCTTGAGTTCGGCCAGCCCTCCCTCGTCGATCGCGGTCGCCACCGCGGTCGGGTAGTCGCCGCTGTCGTAGAGCGCGCCGGACGCCGTTCGATAGGGAAAGGCTTTTGCGGAAATGAGATTGCGCCGAAGCACGTCGAGCGGATCGAGCTTCAGCGTCAGCGCGATCTTCTGCACCAGCCGTTCGAGCGCGAAGTAAACCTGCGGCCCGCCGAACCCGCGGTTGAGGCCGGTCGGCATCTTGTTGGTCAGCACGATACGGTTGCGGATGCGCAGATGCTCGATCGCATACGCGCCCGTCATGTTGCCGTGCATGCGATAGAGCGTCGCCGGCTCGGGCGCGCGCAGATGTGCGCCGGTATCTTCAAGCTGATCCCAGTCGAGCGCGAGGATGCGGCCGTCCTGCGCGACTGCGGCCGTCAATGTCGTCTTGCGGTTGGTTGCGACCGCGGACGCCATCAGATGCTCGAGGCGATCCTCGATCCATTTAACCGGCCGCCCCGCAACGCGCGCGGCGATCGCGGTGAGCACCACATAGGGAAAGACCGCCTGCTTGACGCCGAAGCTGCCGCCGCTGTCGCCGGGCGTCCGCAGCCGCAGCCGGTTGCCGGGCACATTGAGCGCGCGTGCCATCACCGCATGAAGCGAGAATGGCCCCTGAAAATTCGCGATGACATCATAGCTGTCGGTGCCCGGTTCGTAGTCGGCGATCACGCCGTAGGTCTCGATCGGGGTGCAAGCGTTGCGCGGATAGGTAATGTCGATGCCGACGCGGTACGCCGCCTTGGCGAAAGCGTCGTCGGGATCGCCATAAACGTAAGAGCGTTCGTTGGCGAGATTCGAACCAAGCTTCTCGTGCAGCACCGGCGCGTCAGCTTCGAGCGCCTCTTGCGGATCGATCACCGCCGGCAGGGGTTCGTAATTCACCTCGATCAGGTCGAGTGCGTCTTCGGCAATATAGCGGGTGTCAGCGACAACCATCGCGACCGGTTCGCCGTAATAGCGCACCTTGTCGACCGCGAGCGGCCAGCATTCGACCGGAATCTTCAATCCTGCGACGAGGGGCGAGCCGAAGCGCTGAAGCTCTTTCGCCGTCACGACGGCATGGACACCGGGCAGCGCCAGCGCCTTGCTGGTGTCGATGCCGAGCAGTCGGGCGTGTCCATGCGGCGAGCGGAGGATCGCGCCCTCGGCCGTGCGGGTGCTGACGCCGAGATCGTCGATATAGCAGCCCCGGCCGGTCAGCAGTTGCCGGTCTTCGTCACGCGGCAACGACTGGCCCGTCCAGCGCACAACTGGCCGTTGACCAACATTCACGTCAGCAACAGCGGTGGAATTGCCAGTCACGAACATCCTCTTAGCCGCGTCACCTTCAGGACCTCCTATGGCACGCGCGCGGGAAAATGCCCGGCACGCCCTATCAGAGCAAATAATCGATACTTATCCCTATAATCAGCAATTATGATGCAATGTTCCTCCGCATGCGGCGATGGATGGTTGCCACCCCGCTGCTGCTCGCACCATTCAGGATGGACGATAGGACGATATCCGGGAAATTTCAGCCCGCGATCTGCACATGCGTCCGCGCGGCGCGTGCCTTGCCAGACATCCTGCCTCCGCTTCAGCGAAGCACGTCGTGCGATCTGCGATTGAGCGGCGTTTTCCTCGCGCCGGCTTGAGCCTGAGCCTACAGCCTTAGGCCAGAGGGCTAGCGCCTTCTGATTTTGCGGAAGCGTCCGTGGACCAGACGTTCAGAAAGAATGGATGGTGCCCAGGAAAGGATTGGCGACTCCTGAGCATTCATCTAGCAAAATCAGTAGGTTATTAGGGCCCCACTGCACTCCTTTGTACCACTAAATTGTCCCGAATCAACCCTCCAAAAAATCCGTGGGCCCTAGCCGCAATCGCTCCGAAAGCAACGGCGACTGCCTGCGAACACGAGCATTCACAGTCCTTTCACCGATCTCCTCCTTTGTTCGACGAACGCAGATATTTGACCAGCGCGGCCACCACAAGCAGCAGGACAACAACAACCAATAATCCAATGAGACCCATTCCCCACATCATGCCTGGCACCATGTCGTGCATCATGGTTCACCTCATTTCGTCGGGCTTCGGAATGCGCCCCCGTTTCGAGCACGTCCATCATGATGAGCTTCGGCAAACATCAAGCCGCACAAGTTGACGTTGCCGTTGAGCGTTGCGACCGACCGATCGCCGTCCCTCATAAAACGTCCATGATGGGCTTCATCTGCACCGACAATGACAACTAGAAGTCAATTCAACGAAGGCTTGCGCCGTTGATGAGGTTGGACGTTCGTTCACACGACCATGTGCCCGTTTTAGGTCCGCCGCGATAGTTGCAAGCTTTCGGGCCGAGATGCCGAGTAGCGACCCAGTTCTGGGGCGAGACCGTAGGAATCATCCGCTCCGCGGCCGTAGTCCGAAGACCAGAATCGGTCTTGGTCGCATGCGCAAAGCTTGGCGATGCGGAGGCGATCAGGAACAGCGACAGTAATGCAACCCTGTTTGATTTGCCCATTTTTCATCTCCCGGCTCGGCTTGATGGTCACAGCATGGACCTCATGTAAATGAGTTCGAACGTGAGGTCTGACGGGTTACAGGTCACGACGATGTGAGCGCGACCGTGCATACTTAGAGCCGAGCGGAAGCAGTGATCGAGATATGCCCCGTTTTCGACGCTCTGGTGTTCCCCGGCCGTCTCGGTTGATTTGTCCGACAACGCCAGACAGACCGAGCCCATCGCCGTTGCGATACTGCAATTTGCCCCGGCCAAAGGCACGCTATAATCTTGGGTGAGGTACCGAAGCGTTGAATGATACGATCGATGCACCCAAGCTGTTGCGCTCATCTTTTGTGACTTCTCCTGAACTTCGCCTGTCGCAGCCACCTGCACTCACTATCTCGTGAGTCTGTAACCACGGGCATTGTCCGTTCGAATCTAACGAGGGAGAGATGACAAAGGAGTCGGACCTCAAAGCGCTCATGACGGCGAGCCTCGAAGGCGACTCCAACGCGCATCGATTACTGCTGACGACTTTGGGCGGACATCTGCGGAGCTACTACAAGACCAGGCTTTTGCGATCCGGGCGGACAGCCGAGGAAACTGAAGACCTCGTGCAGGAGGCCTTGATCGTCATCCATACGCAACGTCACACCTACGATCCGGAACAACCGCTGACGCCGTGGGTATACGCTATTGCCCGCTACAAGCTCATCGACCATTTGCGACGCACCAGGGCTACGACGGCGGACGTACCGTTAGAAAACGCCGACAACATCCTGGCATCGGACGACAATGCTGCCGCAGAAAGTCAATTCGACCTTTCCAAGCTATTGGAAAGGTTACCGGAACGAATGAGACTTTCGCTCCAATACGTGAAACTCGAAGGCTTGAGTGTAGCCGAAGCCGCCGATCGTAGCGGGATGTCGCAATCTGCCGTCAAAGTGAATGTTCACCGTGGGTTAAAGATACTCACCGCGTTAATTGCTCGGGAGACAAAGGCGTGAAAACCAACGAATTGATTTCCATGCTCAGTTCACAGGTCGATCCGGTCGATACGCGAGAGGTCGTTCGGAATGTCCGGATTGCAATCTTGATAGGAGCTGCGGCATCCCTGCTGGCGGTAGTTTTTATCCTCGGCGTTCGCACCGACCTCGATGAACTGCATGCTCAAATCTTCCTAGTCGCGAAACTGGCCTTCAGTTTGTCGATCGTGATTTTGGCCTCGCATTATCTGGTCAAGTACATCCGCCCCGGCGGCGAATTCCGGGTCCGGTTCGCCCTCACCGTCCTGCCGTTTCTTGCAGCCATGATTATCGCGGCCATCAATCTGGCCACAGCACCACGGTCACACTGGGAGACCATGGTGTTCGGCAGCTACTGGCTCGAATGCCTAATCGCCGTTCCCACGGTGGCGGTCGTACCATTCGCCACAATCATGGCGGCAGTCCGCCTCGCCGCCCCGACCGATTTGGTCCGCACCGGTGCGCTGGCCGGGCTGGTCGCGGGCGGCGTCAGCGCGACCGCCTATGCTTTGCATTGCATGGATGACCTGCTTCCCTTCATTGCGCTTTGGTATGGGGGCACGATCGTTCTGTGCACGGTCGCCGGCGCCGTGCTCGGCCCCAAACTGCTGCGTTGGTAAGGTTGGCATTGGCCGCGCTCGGCATTGCCCGGTGAAAAGACCAAATTCTTACTCCGTCTACACCAATGAGAGCTGAAGGTCGTGGCGGCGCGGATGAGCCCCGCCACGAAGGAAGACAGCACGTCACCTGTTTGTCCCCGCCGAGAAAACTGCTTCTCCGGTCGGTCTCACGAGAGCGTGAGCTTGTAACCGGCATGCGCCCCTTCGCGAACTAACGGATGATGATCGCCCTCTTAAGCAAGCGGCGAGGGTGCAGGTGCCTGGCGGGAGACGCAACCATGACATCGTTAAAGTCGGCATTGGATCGACAAGACCTGCGGCGCAGGATTCCCGGTGCGTTTAGTTTTTGTAAACGCACGCTGTGGCTGCTTTTGGCTGCATTGGCGTTGCTTGCCGGAGTCGCGTTCAACTGGCGGTGGCTCGTAGCATCAGGTGTCCTGCCATTTCTCCTGCCAGCCCTTCCCTGTCTAGCCATGTGCGCCCTGCACCTATGTTCTCATGGCAACGATGCCTCGGGATGCGACGAGCGGAGCGTCGCAGTTTGCCCCAAACCGTACCGCAGCACGCATTGATCACCGATCCGGGCCATCCTTTAGAAAGGCAACAAAATGAAGATCACCACCACTCTCATCCCGCTCGCATTGATTGCGTCGTTAGCGGCTTCCGCCGCCGTCCAGGCGGACGAAACGTCCACGCCATCGAATCCGCTGCCAGAAACCAATCAACCCATGATGGGCAACGGCTCACAGGGCATGCAGGAAATGATGGGCATGATGAGCCAAATGAAGCAGATGATGAAAAGCTGCAATCAAATGATGAAGGCCAGCAACGAACGTCACGACAAGCAAAATGCACCGAAGCAAAAAGACCATCACGGCTGAAACAGTCGCCGTCCGATCGCCATGCCGGTCGATGAATTTTGCACACCCGGAAGGGCGCCCATAAATCGTTCGGCCTCGGCATTAATCGACTTCGGAGCATCGAACGACCATTCAGGTGGGTCTTTCACATCGGCGTGAGCCTGTAACCGGTCCGGAGTCCGATGCGAAATAATCGGTGGTTCGTTTGCAAATAGGATTTTCGATCCGGTGCACTGATGTGCCCGGCAGAGCACGGCTCGGTCGGGTACGGAGGGATAGCCAGAATATCATGGAACGGGCGACCTACTTGCGATCGCTTCCCGGACTGGCATCGTTTCTGCCGGAAAGACCTAATCAGGTTCAGTTGCGGCATTCCGCAGCAGTGCCAGGGGTACACGGATGGATAAGTTGACTGAACACCGTCCATTCGAGGATGGACGCGTGAGGCTCCGCGCCCAAACCGGAAGATCGACCGCGAAACAGATCGCGCTCCTTGCGTTTGCAATAAGCGCACTTGTCGCAATGCTGGGAGTTGGCTATCGACTCGGTCACGCCAACCAAACGTTGCCTGGCTGGGTCCCGCTTCGTGTCGCAGCCCTCCTCGGATCCCAGTCCGCCAAGCCCGCGGCAATCGGTCCGATCATTTACCACCGCGACCCCGACGGCAAGGCGCTCTATTCCAAGAACGCGAAGACGACACCGGACGGGCGTCCGTATATCGCAGTCCATGCCAACGAAGACGTCAGCTTCGATAATCCTTCGGAAACTGCGGCGCCAGCCCAGGACACTGGAGCCAAGCGGATTCTCTTCTATCGCAATCCGATGGGCCTGCCCGACACCTCTCCTGTTCCGAAGAAGGACTCAATGGGGATGGACTACATCCCCGTGTACGAAGGTGAGAACGACGCCTCCACGATCCAGATTTCACCGGGCAAGCTGCAACGCACCGGCGTCCGATCGGAACCTGCCTCCCTGCGCACCGTGACACGGCCCGTTCGTGCTCCCGGAACGATCAAGCTCGATGAGCGACGCGTGGCCGTCGTCTCGTTGAGAGCGCAGTCGTTCATCGAGAGCGTCGAGAACGTCACTACAGGCGATCACGTCACCAAGGGGCAACCGTTACTGAAGCTATATTCGCCCGATGTGGCGGCTGCGGGTGCCCAATACCTGTCCATCGTCAGCGACAGCGGTGGAACGGCCAATCTTGCTGGGCGCAAGCAACTGATCGAAGGCGCACGGCGGCGGCTCGAGAACCTAGCCGTACCCGCCAGCGTGATCGCCGAAATCGATCGTACCAAAACGGTCCCACTGACCATAACCTGGACGGCCCCGCGCGATGGCGTGATTCTGGAGCGAACGGCGATCGAGGGCATGCGGGCGATGCCGGGCGACGTGTTGTTTCGACTGGCCGACACCTCCGTGATCTGGGTGATCGCTGACGTCGCCGAACAGGATATCGATGCCGTGAAGATCGGCGCGGCAGCGACGATCAAGGTTCGCAGTCTGCCGGGTCGGGTATTCAAAGGATCTGTCGCTTTGATCTATCCTGAGGTGAACACGCAAACACGAACCACCAAGGTGCGCATCGAACTTCCCAATCCTGACGGCGTACTCCTTCCCGACATGTTCGCCGACGTCGAAATCGCGTCCGGTGCCGAAAAGCCAGTAGTCGCAGTACCAAACGGCGCGGTAATCGATACCGGAGCGCGGCAGATCGTTTTCATAGACAAAGGCAAAGGCCGTTTCGAGCCACGTGAAGTCAAGGTCGGCATGCGTGGCGAGGACTACACCGAGATCCTCGAGGGTGTCAGCGAAGGCGATCTCGTCGTAGTCGCCGCCAACTTTTTGATCGATGCCGAAAGCAACCTGAAATCGGCCTTGCAGGCATTTACAGATGGAGAAAAATCGAAATGATCGCCCGCCTGATCGCCTGGTCGGCGCGGAATCTCATGCTCGTCCTGATCGGGACGGTGTTCGCAGTTACGGCGGGCATTTATGCGCTGCGCACCCTGCCGCTCGACGCCATCCCCGATCTCTCCGACGTACAGGTCATCGTCTACACTGAATATCCCGGGCAAGCGCCCCAGGTCGTCGAAGATCAGGTCACCTATCCGTTGACGACGGCGATGCTGACGGTGCCGAAATCGAAGGTGGTGCGGGGCTTCTCGTTTTTCGGCGCGTCTTTCGTCTACGTCATTTTCGAAGATGGCACCGATCCATATTGGGCTCGCAGCCGCGTGCTGGAATATCTCAACACCGTAGCGCGCAGACTCCCGACGGGTGTGACCCCAACTCTTGGGCCTGACGCAACCGGCGTTGGATGGGTCTATCAATACGCCGTTGTGGCCAAGAACATGACCCTTGCTGAACTGCGTTCCCTCCAGGATTGGACCATCCGTTATGGAATCTCCAAAGCCGAAGGCGTCGCGGAAGTGGCCAGCGTCGGCGGCTTCGTCAAGCAATACAACATTGTCGTTGATCCACAAAAATTGCGCGCCCAGGGCATTTCCCTGGACAAGCTTCGCAGCGCCGTCCGGGCGAGCAACATGGATGTCGGCGGGCGCACCGTGGAGCTGTCCGAGTTTGAATTCGTCGTCCGCGGCCGTGGCTACCTCAGAGGCATCGAGGACATCGAGAACATCGTTCTGAAGACTGATGCGGGCGCTCCGCTTCGATTGCGGGATGTTGCGCGCGTCGAACTTGGTCCTGACGAGCGCCGCGGCATTACCGAACTCAACGGCGACGGCGAAGTCGTCAGCGGTATTGCGCTGCAACGGTTCGGCGCCAATGCTCTCACCGTGATCGACAACGTCAAGGCGCGCCTCGCAGAGATCGCCTCAAGCCTGCCCAAGGGCGTCGAGATCATCCCAGTCTACGATCGCTCCGAACTCATCAAAGCTGCCATCAAGACGCTCAAGGGCACCCTGCTCGAAGAGAGCATCATCGTTGCCTTGGTTTGCTTTGTCTTCCTGCTTCACCTGCGCAGCGCCCTCGTTGCCATCCTAATGCTCCCCGTCGGCATCCTGATGGCGTTCGCGGCCATGAAGTTCATGGGGCTTGGCGCCAACATTATGAGCCTCGGCGGCATTGCCATCGCGGTTGGCGCTATGATCGACGCGGCGATCGTCATGATCGAAAATGCGCACAAACATCTCGAGCGCGCGGAGCCTGGCACACCGCGGATGCAGATCCTGATCGATGCGGCCAGCGAAGTCGGGCCGTCGCTATTCTTCAGTTTGTTGGTGATCACCGTCTCGTTCTTACCGATCTTTACCTTGGAGGCGCAGGAAGGACGCATGTTCGGGCCGCTCGCCTACACCAAAACCTTTTCGATGGCTGCGGCCGCCCTGCTCTCGATCACGCTGGTGCCGGCTCTCATGGTCATCTTTGTCCGCGGGCGCATCATCTCGGAACACAAGAATCCCGTGAACAGGTTCCTGATCTGGGTGTATCGACCGGTGATCCGGTGGGTTCTCAAGGCGAAGACATTGACGATCGTACTTGCGCTGGCGGCGCTGGCGGTGACGATCTGGCCCGCCCGCCAACTCGGCAGCGAGTTCATGCCGACCCTCAATGAAGGCACCCTGATGTACATGCCGACAACGCTGCCCGGCCTGTCCATCACCAAGGCTGCTGAGCTGTTGCAGACCCAGGACCGCATCATCAAGTCATTCCCCGAGGTTGCGTCGGTCTATGGCAAAGCGGGCCGCGCCTCGACCGCCACCGACCCGGCGCCGACCGAAATGTTCGAGACCATCATCAATTTGAAGCCGAAGTCGGAATGGCGGCCTGGCGTAACGATCGACAGCCTCAAGGCCGAGATGGACAAGGCGCTGCAGTTTCCGGGGGTCTCAAATGCGTGGACGATGCCGATCCGCGCCCGAATCGACATGCTGTCGACCGGAATCCGCACGCCCGTCGGGATCAAGATTTTCGGCAAGGATCTTGCGGAAATGGAGAAGCTCGCCCGCGAAGTCGAAGGGGTGGTCAAATCGGTGCCTGGTACCTCAAGCGCCTATGCTGAGCGCGTGATTGGCGGATACTATTTGGAGATCATTCCCGATCGTTTGGCGTTGGGCCGCTACGGGTTGACGATCAGCGACGTCCAAGACGTGATCGCCACGGCGCTGGGCGGCGAAACCGTCACCACGACGGTCGAAGGTCGGGAACGCTACGCCGTCAACATCCGGTATCCGCGCGCATTGCGCTCTAGCCCACAGACGATCAGCACCGATGTCCAGGTACCGCTGGCGTCCGGTGGGAGCGTCCCGCTCGGCCAGGTCGCCAGCGTGAAATTGACCCGCGGCGCCACCTCGATCCGCACCGAGAACGGTCAACTCGCGGTTTACATTTACGTCGACATTACCGGTCGCGATCTGGGCGGCTACGTCGCCGAGGCGCAGCAGGCGGTCGCGCAAAAAGTAAAATTTCCGCCGGGCTACTACGTCTCCTGGAGCGGACAATTCGAGTATCTGCAGCGTGCCGAAGCGCGACTCAAGATAGTCGTGCCGGTGACTTTGCTGATCATCTTTCTGCTGCTCTACCTGAATTTCCGGAAACTGGCGGAAACCCTGATCGTGATGCTGTCATTGCCGTTTTCGTTGGTCGGCGGCATTTGGTTGATGTGGTGGCTCGGATTCAACATGTCGGTCGCGGTCGCCGTCGGCTTCATTGCGCTTGCGGGTGTCGCGGCCGAAACCGGCGTCGTAATGTTGATCTACCTCGAGCAGGCCATGTCCGAATTGAAGGCGAAACGATCGGCCGCTGGAGAGCAGTTCACGCGTGCCGACCTGTACGATGCGATCATGCTTGGCGCGGTGGACCGGGTACGGCCCAAGATGATGACCGTCGTCGCCATCATGGCGGGCTTGGTACCGATTCTCTGGAGCACGGGGACCGGCTCGGAGGTGATGCAGCGAATTGCCGTGCCGATGATCGGCGGCATGGTTTCCTCGACCGTGCTGACCTTGGTTGTCATTCCCGCGATCTTCGCGGTGGTCAAGGGAATCGGATTGCCCGCCGTGCCGTGGCAGGACAGCGACGAGAAAGGTACCGGACATCGAGGCCCGACGCGAACGCTCGAACTGCACCATACGGAGAATGTGCAATGACGGCGAAACAGCTTCACAAGAATTGCGCACCGAAAACGGCGGCAATGGACGCGAAGACGATCCTAGCGGATTCAGTTCGTTCGCTCATCACCCTATCCACGCCCACCGTGGCATCCACAAATCATCACGCCAAACAGGAGAATATCAATGTATTACGTCGATAACCATCGCCGGACCCAACGTGCCGGAGTTCTTGCTGCCACGCTGCTCGGTGCCGCATTGACGCTGCAGGCAGGCGCCACTTTCGCTCAGGGAGGCGCGGGCATGTCCGACATCAATGGCATGAAGAACATGAAGAAGATGGCGCCGATGAGCGACGCGAAGGAGGTAAGGAGCGCGACCGCCTCCGGCACGGTCACGGCGCTGAACGCCGCGGATCACAAAATCACCTTCGATCACGGCCCAATTCCGGCTATCGACTGGCCCGCCATGAAGATGGAGTTCGCTGTTGCACCGTCGGTCGATCTCGCGAAGGTGAAGACCGGAGACAAGGTGAATTTCACCCTGAGCGGCTCCGGTGGCACCTATACCGTCCAGTCGATCACACCGACGCCCTGACGCATGCGGCAGGCAGGATCGGATCGCAAGGCATCCTAACCGCACTCCGATCAGGTCAGGGCATCCGGTGCCGCTTACAAACTCCTCTGAAATTTGAGCGGCTTGCCCTGAGGAACATTTGAGCAGTCCAACGGCGGTTAATCAACCGACGGGACGCAAGCCTTCGAATTCCATGTAGGCACGTCGACCATCCGGCCCGAACAGAACAACGACATATCGTTCGGGCTTGCCGCCCTCCATGCCGGGAGAACCCACTGGCATTCCCGGAACCGCCACGCCGGTGGCAACGGGGCGCTCCTTCAGCATCCGTTGAATGGCCGCGGCCGGAACATGTCCCTCGATGACATATCCGCCCGCTTCGGCTGTATGGCATGCGGACAGATCGGTCGGGACGCCCAAACGCTTCCGGATGACCCGGAGATCGGTGTCTTCTACAACCGCGACGCCGAATCCCGCAGCTTCCAAATGCCTCACCCATCCCGAGCAGCAGCCGCAATTCGGATCCTTGTGAACACGAATGACAGTGGTCTGTGCAGCCACAGAAACCGTCGGAGCGATCAATGCCGCCGCGACAAGTCCGAGCGCGCTCCGTCGCGATACGTCACCTGTATTCATCTTGATCCTCCCTTTAAGTTCATTTCCTTCATCTTCGATCATCTCTTTGCGTGAAGCCATTATCACTGCCCGACGGCCGGCTGCATAGTTCCGAGGATGCTTACCGCCAAGAGAACCGCGCATCCCAAAAACTGCTCACCGAGCACGTGACGGCGCAGCCTTGTGGACCACATGGCCAATTCACCTGCCGTATCCGTTCGAAGCTTGCTCATCGACGGCACGAGCCAGAACCGATTCGCAACCGCGAGCGCGAGCATTCCGACAAACAGCACAAGCTTTCCAAGGAGGATTTGGCCATAGGCAGTGTCCAGTAATCCGGAAAACGATCCAACCAAGAACCAACTGTTGACGAGACCCGACCCGATCAATGTGGCGACCGCGGCATAACCCATTCCGGAAAATCGCGTCAAAATGCAATTTAAGTCCTCCGACCTCACATTCACGTCTCTTATTTTGGAGCGATGCAGGATCACCGCAAGCGGAATGAGCCCTCCGAGCCAAGTCCCGGCGGCGAGAAGATGTGCGGCGTCGGCAACAACGTGAATGATGCCAAGCCGCCCTTCCTCGATCTGGGCGTGCCCCGTCCCGGCCAGCGATGCCAAAAGAACCGCGGTTAGGAGCGACATCATCCAATTATAATGATGCGCCGCTACCTTCGAACGGAGACCTGATGCCGCGACGCCAATCGTGAGCACCGCAAGAAGCATACGTAGCGCCCAGACATGACCGAAACTCATGTCGTGGACGATCGTCCAGAGCGTTTCTGCATCAGCGAGATCGCGCATGCTCCCGCTCATGTTCGCGGCAGCAAATGTGAACCAGCAAAGACCGCTCAACAGTGCAGCAATGGCGGTCCACAAGAGCCATTTGTGCCGCCAGCGGCCTAAGACTTCCGGTTCGGCTCCCGAGTATGCGTACAGCGGAAAAAACGATAGCCCCGCAAGGGCCGTCGTCGCCAGATAATGCAGAAGCCGCGCGATAATAAGCCCGACCTCAATCATCAGCGGGTCACGCTGAACGAATAGGTCCCCTTGACGCGATGGGTATCGTCCGAGACGGCGTGCCAATCGACCCTGTACTCGCCAGAAGGCAATGCCTCTTTCACCGGCACAATCAATCGCTTCTTGTCGGCGGGATCGACGGCCGGCTTCCCGACCGTGATCGTTCGGCCCGCCTTGTCCTTGATCTCAATTCCGGAAAATTGCGGGATGACGGTTTCGTTGAAGGTGATCTTGATCTGCTTGGGTGCAGTCGTCGCTGCTCCTGCGGCAGGTTCAGACGTCTCGAGTTGTGGATGAGCGAGGGCTGCTCCGCTTGAAAAGATTGCTGCGATCAATGCAATGGTAGCCGTTGAAGTCTTCGACATTTGTTTTCCTGTTGCGGTGAAGCGGAGGCTCATTTCACGTCGAGAACGAGCATCAGGCCTCCGCCGCCGTGCTGCTCGACATTGTTGTTAGCCGTGTGATGCGGAATGTGGCAGTGCACCAGCCATTTGCCGGGCTTGCGGGCGGTCCAGATCACATCGTATCGCTGGCCTGGGCCGACGTTGACGGTGTCCGCTTGATAACGCGCGCTTTCGTTCAACGTCACACCATCGACCGCAACGACCTCGAACGGACCGCCGTGGACGTGCATGGGATGAATGAAGTTATTGTTGGTGCCGATGAACCGCAGCTTGATGGTTTGCCCGACCTTCATTGCAATCGTGTCGGTCGAAGGATAGGCCTTGCCATTAATGGTGAAGTAGTTCGGCATCGCTCCTTCCATCGACATGGCGGGATAGGTGAGCCATTCGCGTTTCAGCCATTCCTGCAACTGGATCGTGTAATCCAGATCGGCTTTCACTTCAGCCGATGGATCCTTGGGCGCAATCAGCAATGCGCCATAGAGCCCGAGCGCCTGCTGCCGGTCCGGGTGGTCGTGGCTGTGGTAAAAATATGTGCCGCTTTGCCCGACCGTGAATTCGTAGGTGTAGGAACCACCTGGAGGCACCGGATCCTGAGTGATCTTCGCCGGTCCATCCATTTCGTTTGGCACGATCAGGCCGTGCCAATGCACGGTCGTGGATTCCGGGAGATTGTTGTGGAAGTTGATTCGGACGTGATCGCCCTCGGTCATCTGTAACCGGGGCCCCGGCACCTGATGATTGTAGGCGTAGGCATCGACCGCGACGTCGGGAAGGATGTTCCAGCGGATGACGGAAGCTTCCAGCTCAAACACTTTGACGCCATTCTCGATCCGCGGTTGCAGCACCTGGTCGCCCTTTGCGTCGGGCGGAGCAATATAAGTAACCTGTCGCGGCTTCACAGCGGCCATGTCCTTCATGGCCTCGCCGGGTAGATCGAACGTGTTGATCATACCTGGCGGCATGATGGAGGCATCGACGTCGCGGGCGCTGAGACCGAGGTTCACGGAAAAGCCGGGAATGACCATTCCGGATATCAGGAGAAATCCCGTCACGCCGGCGAGCGCCACCAACTGCGGAGTGGTTGCGTCGCCGGCCATCTGATGGCCGCTGCCGTGAGCCATCCTAGAATGGGCCATCTTGTCCATGGCCGGCTTCTTTGCGTGGTCATCGTGGGCTTTTGCGTCATCATTGGAGCGAACGGTCATCAGGCCGTGCTTGACCTTCTTCTTCACCATCCAGACGTTGAATGGATAGGCGGTCGAGAATCCGACCATGACGCCGATCGACATCACACCCCAGAAGACCAGTTCAAGCGGATCCATGGCGCGCATGTCGCGGCCCATCATCAACAAGCTCATCGTCGGCGCCATTCCCGCCATCATAGCATTCATGCTGATGAATTCGGGCATGAAGCTCTTGCGCACGTTTTCCCAGTAGGTGCCGCCCATCATCTTTTTCATGAAAAGCGACTGGAAGATGAAAAGCCCGAACGAAAACCCGGCGATATATTCGACGATCAGGTCGATCCACATCGGCAGTCCGAGCGACGCCGTCACGACCGCCGCGAGAATAATCCCGGTGGCGTCGCCAGCGACACAATGGATGGTGCTTCCGATTCCCTGCTTCCAAAGAGGCGCGGTGAACCGTTCATGTTCACCGGGACGCGGCTCCTTGTCCGCCAGTACGTAGAGCAGCAGACCGAATGGCCCCATGTAGAGAGTGACGAGGATGAAGCCCCACTTCATCACCGTCGGTTCCGGGTTGCCGTTGAACTGGTCGAACGCAACGTACGCCGTGGAAGCGGCTGCGAGGATGAACCAGACGATCAAGAAGTAGTCATATGGAAGAGCAATCATGGAGACCTCCTCGTTCAACCCAATCGCTGGCATATGTGGACCATCGACCGCAGGTCTGTTCCCGGTGCTTTTTAGACGCCCTAGCTATCTCATTGTTCTTTCCAAGAAGGCCGCCCACGTCGCAAAACGCGATGACCGGTGGGTGCATCATTCATTCTCCCTTTTCCGGCTGATTGCGTTGCGTGACCGGAGCGTTGGGAGAACGCGCGTCAAGAGTTCGGGACCACGTCCGATAGAGCGCGACGGCCGTCATCAGAAGAATTCCACCAACGCTCACTCCAATTTGGGTAAGCAGGCGGTCCGAATACATCTCCAAAATGAAATGCCCGACGAACGACAGGAAAATCCCCGTGCAGAACACTTCTAACGATCTCTGCCCGCACACGATGGCCGGGCGAGCCAGTTTTGAATCGAGACCTTTCCAGTTTCGTGGAACGAGGTGAACCACGATCACGGCAAGGGCTAAAAAATGTAGGATCCTATAGGGCGCGAGATTGGTTTTCTCACTGAGAACATTGAACATAGGCGACAACGCCGATAGCCCAAGGCGAGCGCCGACCGTCACGATGAATGCGAAAACCACGAAAGCCACGCTCGCGGTCAGGATCATTCGGGAGCGAGCCAACGCCTGTGCCCGGGAGGCGCCTCCCAATGCCGCCCAAGCGCCCATCGTGAACAGAAGCTGCCATGTGAACGGATTAAAGTACCAGCCGCCGGAAGGATGCGCAGGGAAATTCCAGCCGAAATGACGCGCCAGCACATAGACCAAAATTGCCGCAGCCAGCGCCGCGTCCGGAGCTCGCATCATCAGCATCAGCAACGGTGCAAATCCAGCCATCAGCACGATGTACAAAGGCAGGACGTCCAGGTTGAGCGGCTTGAACCTGAGAAGGAGTCCCTGCGTAAGTGTCGCCACTGGTTGCTCGATCAATCCGGCTACGTTGAATTCGTCCAGAAGGTGGGAATGTCCGTAGTCTTGCGCGACATACCCAATGGCGGCGGCGTAGAACACGAACAACAGGACATGCGCCACATAAAGTTGCCAAACGCGGCGGACCAGCAGGGCCGTCCCCGCGAGGTATCCCTGCGCGGCCATCCTGCGTGCGTAGATGAACGCGGCGGTGTAACCGGAAATGAACACGAAAACGTCCGCCGCATCGCTGAAGCCGTAGTTTCGCGTGGTTATCCAGGCAACCAAGTTGTTCGGAATGTGATCCAGGAAGATCGCCCAGTTAGCCAATCCACGGAACAGATCCAGCCGGAGGTCACGCTTGGCGGGTGAACTTTCTCGCTCCTTTGTGATCGCTCTCTCCGTCGGCATCGATATGGGCGCACCGGGCATGACGAGGCTCATCGCGGCCCTTCCGGTCCAGTGTAATTTCGTTCTGTTTCCAACGCCGTCGCTCTCCATGCGAACTTCTACTCCGCCGTATCCGACGCCGCCGACGTGAGATCGACGGCGTCGAACTGCCGGGTGCTATTTCTGCTTCTCGATCTTGGTGACGGTGATGCCCGCCGTTGCTCGTTCAGCCTGGAATTGCACTTTGTCGCCGACCTTGACCTGTTTCAGCATCGCTGGGTCCTGGACGCGGAACACCATTGTCATGCCGTCCTCGTCCATATCGAGGTTCTTGATCGGCCCGTGCTTCATGGTGATCTTGCCCGCGGACTCGTCGATCTTTTTGACTTCACCCTTCACCATGTCCGCCTGCGCCAATGCAGCGGAGGACGACAAGGCGAAAGCGAACGCGGCAATTCCCGCTATGATGTTACGTGTTTTCATTTTTTACTCCTCTTCAGTTACTGCACCTTCCCTTGGAAGGTCTTCTTTCACGCCGCCCGCGGTGTATCCTGTTGTGCGCGTCGCGGAGGATGAACAGTTCCGACGACCACGCGCTCGGTCACGTTTAGGCAGCAGTGAATTTTCGGACGGCAAGTAGATCGCCTCGCTTGTTCACGAGTTTTTTTGAATGCCGATGAAATGGACTCCCGACAGAATATGGCTCGATCGTTCGCTCCGTTGCCCGGAGCCATAAATTTCCGTTGGTCTTCCCTGCATGGCAATCATGCGGGTTACTTGACGACAACCGTGCCGATCATTCCCGCCTCGCGGTGACCTGGAATCAGGCAAGAGTATTCAAACGTGCCACTCTTCGTGAATTTCCAGACGATCTCGCCGGTCTTCTTCGGCGCCAGGCGCTTGCCGTTCGGATCATCATGCTCCATGTCGGGATTTTTCTTCATCGACTCGGCATGCTTGAGATTTTCGGCCGTGGTCGCGAGAATGAACTCGTGGTCGAATTCGCCGTTGTTGCGCAGCATGAACTTGATCTGCTCGCCTTTTTTGACCTCGATCTTGTTCGGCGTGAACGTCATCTTGCCATCGGCTTTGCCCATCGTCACTTGAACGATCCGTGCTGGTTTATTCGCCTCGCCCGGCTCACCAGCCGAAAACGTGTCGTCCTGATGTCCGGCAGGCCCTGCCCCGGCCCATGCCGGCGCCGCCAAGATCAGTGTTGCAAATAATGCGACGCCAGTTCGATGCAGTTCTTTCATGTCGCGTCTCCTTCGTTCGGTGAAACATTCGGTCTGAACGTCGCACTCACATCCCCTTCATCTTCATGCCTTTCATGCCTTTCATCTTTGCAGCGCCCGCATCGTCTTTGCCGTTCTGCGGTCGGACCGGCTCCGCGGCCGGAGCATCGACTTCATATGCGACGGTGCCAGGCGGGTTCTTGTAGGGCCCGGGATCGCTGTAATCGTCGCGGGCCATGCCTTCGCGGATCTTCATCACCGTGAACATCCCGCCCATCTCGATCGGCCCGAATTGTCCCGAGCCCGTCATCATCGGCAGCGTGTTGTCCGGCGCAGGCATTTCCATCTCGCCCATCGCCATGCCCGTCGATCCCATCACCATGGCGTCTGGCGCCAGCTTGCCGACCGCTTTCGCCAGATCCTTCTTCGAGACGCCGATCATGTTGCGCATGTCGTGGCCCATGGCGTTCATGGTGTGGTGCGACTTGTGGCAATGCAGTGCCCAGTCCCCCGGGTTGTCGGCCAACACATCGAACGCCCGAACCGCACCGACCGGAACGTCCGTCGTGGTCTCCGGCCTCTGAGCGCTTTCCGGAATCCAGCCGCCGTCGGTGCAGGTCACTGCAAAGTGGTGTCCATGCAGGTGAATCGGATGGTTGGTCATGGTGAGATTGCCGATCCGGACCCGTACCCTGTCGCCGAGCCGCACCGGCAGCGGATCGATGCCCGGAAACACGCGGCTGTTGAACGTCCACATGTTGAAGTTGGTCATCTCGTTGACCTTCGGCAGATAGGTCCCGGGGTCGATGTCGTAGGTGCTCATGATGAAGACGAAGTCGCGATCGACCGGACGGAACGACGGATCGCGCGGGTGCACAATGACCATGCCCATCATGCCCATTGCCATCTGCACCATTTCGTCGGAGTGCGGGTGGTACATGAACGTCCCACTGTTCTTCATCTCGAACTCGTAGACGAAGGTCTTGCCGGGCTTGATATGCGGCTGATTGAGACCACCGACGCCGTCCATGCCGTTCGGCACGATCATGCCGTGCCAATGCACGGTCGTATGCTCGGGCAGCTTGTTGGTGACGAAGATGCGGACCTTGTCGCCTTCGACGGCCTCGATCGTCGGGCCCGGCGCCTGGCCATTGTAACCCCACAGATACGCCTTCATACCGTCGGCGAACTCTCGCACCACGGGCTCCGCGACGAGATGGAATTCCTTCCAGTCGCCATTCATCCGCCAGGGCAGTGACCAGCCGTTGAGGGTCACGACCGGGCGGTAATCCGGACCGCTGGTGGGATGCAGCGGCGGCTGCATCGTCACCTTGTCCATGATCGGCGCTTCCGGAATGTTCGCCGCCTGCACGCGACCGCTGACGGCGCTCGCGCCGACCAGCGCGGCCGTTCCCAAAAATCCTCTTCGCGATAGCATGTTGGTCTCCATCAATTGCCTCCGCCGCCGGCCTGGGCGGTCGTCGTCGGACTGGACTTCGTTGGTGTTTCTCCCGAGCCGCCGCCGTTGACGGCGGTCTGCAGGTCGGATTGGGCGAGCCAGAAGCTGCGCTTGGCTTCGATCGCCGCGCGCAATGAGGCGGTGCGCTGCCGCGCTTCCGTCAACAGTGTGAACACGTCCACCTGCATGCTCGAAAAGCGCAGTTGCATCTCTTCGGTGATAATCTTCCGGAGCGGCAGAACCTCGCGCTCGTACTGCCGGGCGATCTCATAGCTCGATCGATACGTCCGGTACGCGTCACGCGCTTCCGAGCGCACGTTGATCGCCTTCTCGGTCAGACGATTGAAGGCCTGGTTGTAGGTCTCGCTCGCTTGCCGCACCCGGACCTCGCCGCCGTCGAAGATCGGGATCTGGAACTGGATGTCGAAGCCGCGTTCGCGGGACCGGGAGCCATCGGGGTTCCTGGTGGTCTTCGAAATTCCCGCAACATCGAGCAGCGTGACGAAACGGCTCGCTTCCGTCAGATTGAGCGCTTTTGCCAAAGCAACCAGTTCGATACGGGCGATCTGTAGATCGATACGGTGTTCAACGGCGTCGACTTCGATGCGTGGCAAGGTCTGCGGACGCGGCGGCAAAGCCGGCAGATGGCTCGGCAGCTTGAAATTGAGATCGCCGTCCCACAGCCCCAACAGCCGTGCCAGAGCTTCGCGCGAACTGGTCGCTTCCTGACGCACCGTCGCAAGGTCCGCTGTGGTTTCCGCATAGAAGACCTGCTCACGCGCCTGATCGAGTTTGTTCATCGATCCGGTCTGGCCAAGGTTCTTCGACAATTGCGCGATGGATTCGGCGGTGGCCTTGGCGTCGCTAAGAAGGCCGACCAGTTCGTTTGCGGCAACCGCGCGGTAGTAAGCACGTCTGACATCGGCGGCAAGGCGAAGTGTTTCCAGGGCGGCGCGAAGCTGTGCCTGATGGAAACGCTGTTTTGCGATTTCGGATCGGAACGGTAGCGTCGCAAGTGCGAGGATGTCTCCCACGATCTGGCGCTCGATCTCGGTCGCGCCATTGCCCGAAATGCGCGAGACTGAGAACGTCGGATTGGGCGGCAGGCTTTCCTGGACACGATCGGCTTCCGCCAATGCCAATTCATTGTATGCGGCCTGCAAGCCGCGATTGTTGAGCAGCGCGACCTGAACGGCGGTATCAACATTGAGCGTCCGGCGTAGCAAATGCTTGACTCTGTCGCTGGTCTGCTGCGCCTCATCCACCGAGCGGATCGCGATCACATCCTTCTTGATCGTATGGTCGGCGACATCGGCGACGACGCCCATTCCCAGATCCGGCGAGAAGGTCGCACAACCAGAAAGAAGGAGGGAAACGGTGAGTGCCAACGCCGACCGATTGTTTCGGAGGAGGCTCTGATGCGGCAGCACGCCACGGATAATTTTCATGACGCGCTCCTAGTGCTCGTGCCCGGATTTCGGTGACGGGGTGACGCGCTGGTTCTGCTCCGCCCAGCCGGTAGGCGTGGTCGGGCGGAGGCTGGTATAAGGAGCGATGGTCGATCGGTAGCCGACGCCCGCGACTCTTGCCCCAGCATCAGCAGGGTCTGCGCCGACGAGCGGCCCAGTCGGTACCGTGCAGCCGCCCAGTGTCATAGCCGCCAAAGCCACGCCTGCAAATGCTCTAAGTGTTCTTCCGAATATTTCGCGCACCACCGAACCAACGGCGGCGACGATCGCCCCAATTTGCGCTGACATAGATGTTTCCTGAACTGACGATGGACCACAGGTGCGCGTACCCCGAACGGGTACGGCGCCGCGTCACGCTGTTGTCAGGTCAGGAATTGGGGGGACGATAAAGCTGTGGGGGCGAATTATCCGCAAGCTTCCGATGGTTGTCGGAAGCTTGGATGGCCTTCGGCACTGACGGATGTGCCACGGCGAGGAGCGCGGGCGCAGGGAGCGCGGTGACGCAAATCAGGCCACAACACTTTCCATCCGCCGAATGCGGCGCCTTTGTCGAACCGACATCACTCTTCAACGCGACAAGGTTCGCATCATGATCTGCGGATGAACTCGCGTGGGTCTCGATGCCGGAATGAGGATGAGCATTCCCGTCCTTATGGACGTGGATCGCGCCTTCACTATGCATATGATCGTTGTGCACGTGAACCATGCCCGGCACATGATCATCGTCAGTCAGGCAGTAAGGCGTTGCCTGACTGCCTGGTAAGGCGAAGGACAACGTCGGCGCCATCACGCAAAACAGATAAGCCAGGGCGATGAACCACCCTGCTTTCCGCCGTTGCGTCTTGGTAAGTCCGACCAACATTAACGCGTTAGTACCCTCGATTTGCCGTGTCCGAATTTGCAACCATAGTCGCGAATCCTTGTACCGCCAAGATGGAACCTAGAGCTTATCGTTCCGTCCGTCCAACTACAGCCATCAATTCCGCGATCTTGCGGCGCTGATCCGCTTTGTCGCCACTCGCGATCGCATGCTCGACGCAATGGGCGACATGATCCTTCAACACCTCTTCCTCAACGCGGCGCAGAGCGGCACGAACGGCGGAGATCTGCGTTACGATATCGATGCAGTACCGGTCTTCATCCACCATCTTAGCAAGGCCCCGGACCTGACCTTCAATCCGGCTGAGGCGTTTCTGGCACGAAGTCTTGATGTCTTTGCGCATTCCTCCTATATACCCCCATAGGGTATAAGTTGCAAGTCCCACAGGAGACTTAGATGACCAGTCCGGAAAAGGCTAATTCCAAAGGAGAATGCGGCTGCTCCTCGAAAACGATCGCGACACCGGGCCCTGACGAAACCAAAGCAGCTTGTTGCGGTGGCGGCCATGATCACGACGCTCATGAGCATCACCACCATCCCGTTTCGGGAGACGGAAAGGTCGTGGACCCAGTTTGCGGGATGACCGTCGATCCGACGACGAGCAAGCACCGGTTCGATTACCAAGGTCACACCTACCATTTCTGCTCGGCCAGCTGTCGTACGAAGTTCGCCGCCGCCCCCGAAACGTATCTCGATAAGTCCAAGGCCGCACCGAAAGAGCCTGTTCCGGAAGGCACCATCTACACATGCCCGATGCATCCCGAGATCCGGCAGATCGGACCCGGCAGCTGCCCGATCTGCGGCATGGCTCTGGAGCCCGAAGTGGCAACTCTGGACGCCGCACCGAATCCCGAGTTAGCGGACATGACCCGGCGGTTCTGGATAGGCTTGGTGTTCGCCCTGCCTGCAGTCGTCCTTGAGATGGGCGGGCATTTGGTCGGCGGCCACGGCTGGGTCGACCAAACATTGTCGAACTGGATACAACTCGTCTCGGCGACACCGGTCGTGATCTGGGCGGGTTGGCCGTTCTTCGTGCGCGGCTGGCAGTCGCTGGTGACCCGCAACCTCAACATGTTCACCCTGATCGCGATGGGGACTGGCGTCGCTTACGTCTACAGCGTCGTCGCCACGGTCGCCCCGCAGATCTTTCCGCTCGCGTTTCGCGGACACGATGGTGCCGTTGCCGTCTATTTCGAAGCGGCGGCCGTGATCACCGTTCTGGTGTTGCTGGGCCAGGTGCTCGAATTGCGTGCCCGCGAGGCAACGTCGGGAGCGATCAAGGCTCTGCTCGACCTCGCTCCGAAGACGGCGCGCCTCGTTGCAGAGGACGGCACCGATCATGAAGTCCCGCTCGACGGCCTGAACGTGGGTGACAAACTGCGCGTCCGGCCCGGCGAAAAGGTGCCGGTCGACGGCGTTATCCTTGAGGGGCGCTCATCGCTCGATGAGTCCCTGGTGACCGGAGAATCCATGCCCGTCACCAAAGAGGCCGATGCCAAGGTCATCGCAGGCACCCTGAATCAATCCGGCAGCTTCGTGATGCGGGCCGAGAAGGTCGGTCGCGATACCATGTTGTCCCAGATCGTGCAGATGGTGGCGCAGGCCCAGCGCTCGCGCGCGCCGATTCAGCGGCTCGCGGATCAGGTTGCCGGATGGTTCGTTCCAACAGTCATCGTCGCGGCGCTTGTCGCCTTCGCCGCCTGGTGGATTTTCGGGCCCGAACCGCGCCTGGCGTTCGGTCTCGTGGCGGCTGTCAGCGTTCTGATCATCGCATGTCCGTGCGCCCTCGGGCTGGCCACGCCGATGTCGATTATGGTTGGCGTCGGGCGTGGTGCCCATGCTGGCGTGTTGATCAAGAACGCTGAAGCGCTGGAACGTCTCGAGAAGGTCGACACCCTGGTGGTCGATAAAACGGGTACGCTCACCGAAGGCAAGCCAAAGGTCGTCTCCATCGTTGCCGCTGCGGGATTTCAAGAAGATGAACTCCTGCGATTGGCGGCCAGTGTCGAACGCTCCAGCGAGCATCCGCTGGCCGATGCCATTGTACGGGCGGCCAAAGAGCGCAATCTGACATTGATTAATGTGGAGGAATTCGACTCGCCAACAGGCAAAGGTGTAACCGGCAGGGTGGAGGACAAATCGGTCTTGCTTGGTAATGCGGCCTATTTGAAATCGTTAGGTGTCCAGACACAAACGTTGGAGTCACAAGCCGAAATCCTGCGCGGTGAAGGTGCAACCGTGATCAATATCGCACTCGATGGAAAGTTGGCGGGCCTGTTTGCAATCGCCGATCCAGTGAAGCAATCGACGCCCGACGCCTTGAAGGCGCTGGCGGCAGAAGGCATCAAGGTCATTATGCTGACCGGCGACAATAGAACGACGGCAAATGCGGTCGCGAAACGGCTCGGCATCCCCGATGTGGAGGCAGAAGTGTTGCCGGATCAGAAGAGTGCAGTCGTTAGCGATCTGCAGAAGTCGGGTCGCATTGTCGCAATGGCCGGCGACGGTGTAAATGATGCCCCTGCCCTTGCTGCAGCCGAAGTCGGCATCGCGATGGGCACCGGCACCGACGTCGCGATGGAAAGCGCGGGAGTAACCCTTCTTAAGGGCGACTTGATGGGAATTGTTCGCGCTCGCCGTCTTTCCGAAGCGACGATGAGCAACATCCGGCAGAACCTGTTCTTCGCGTTCATCTACAACGCTGCCGGAATTCCGATCGCGGCCGGCGTCCTCTATCCGACGTTCGGATTGCTACTGTCACCCATCATTGCCGCGGCGGCGATGGCGCTATCTTCAGTCAGCGTCGTGGGCAATGCGCTCCGATTGAAGTCCGTGAACTTGTGAGGTGTGGCTGCTCGAACTTAGCGGATCTGCGATTGAGTACTCGCTGAGTTCGAAGATGATCGAGCCCCAAGATGTTCATATCCGAGCCTTGACCATATCTGTTCACGGGGAGACGCATTCAGATGTCACCTCGTTTTTGAAGCTGCTCCGAACCGATGTCGATTGACAATCGACATCGCTTCCAGTCAATTTTGATATCTGCTGAATCCGCTCTTTGACTGCGATGCCCGTCAAGAACGTGAAGCTGGACGTCTTGGACGCAAGACCAAGGGAGACAGTCCATGGGCGCGGAACAACCTACATCCGGCCGGACGACCAACGTGCCGCCGGCCCAGTATCTTGATGCAAGGCACGCCATCGAGGCAATAGCGATGTCCAGCGGACGGCGCATGCTGGATGCACCATTCACTCATGTCTGCGTGATGGCGGCATATGCTGGCGCACTGATTGCCCTGGGAGCGCTGTTCTCGGTACTTCTCTCCGCAGGGGTGGACACGCAGGGCCCGCGGCGGTTGCTTGAGGGCCTCGGTTTTAGTGCCGGATTCTTTTTCGTGATTCAGTCGCAAGCTGCGCTGTTCACCGAAATCAACGTCGTCATGCCTGTGACCTTACTTCACTACTCCAAAGGAGCTCTCCTGGCGAAAGCGGGACGATTCTGGGTATTGGCGTTTGTCGCCAATCTGGTTGGCGCGCTGGCAATTGGTTATCTCGTGCCGACAGTGCAGTCCTACCCGCCCGAAATGGCTTCGCGGCTGGCGGAAATTGTCTCGACCAAAATGGCGTATCGCGAAATCGGCGGTATCAATGGATGGATTCAGGCCGTCCTATCCGGGATGCTCGCAAACTGGCTCGTGGGTTTAGCAGCCTTCTTCGCCACAATGGGACGTACGATCATCGACAGGTTCGTCCCCGTGTTCCTCGCTGTGTCGCTGTTCGTCGCTGCGGGATTTCAGCACAGCCCGGCAAACATGGCGTATTTTTCGCTTGCTGCCGGGGCTGGAATGGGACCCGGATGGGGGGTGGCAATGGGTTGGAGCATCCTCCCTGCTGCCCTCGGAAATCTCCTCGGGGGATTTCTGCTCGTCACCATGCCGTTATGGATTTCCTTCGGCTCAAAGCACAGCGCCATGATCGAAGACGATCAATCAGGCTCTGGCCCCTGATCTACCGTTGGACTTCGATTGTTAGATGCGAGAGATCGGAAAATCTGGCCAATCTCTCGCGGTAGTATCCAACATCACGCGCTTTCGTAGTCGAAACAGACACGATGGCGCCAAGGTGTCCGGGTCCCAGTCGCCAGAGGTGCAAGTCAGTCACCCGGTCTCCGTCGCCTTCGATCGTCTGTCTGACCTTTTCCGTCATCCGCGGGTCCGGATTGCGGTCAAGCAGGATACCGCCGGTGTCGCGCAACAAACCGAATGACCAGTTCGCGATGACGACAGCGCCGATTAAGCCGGCGAGCGGATCCATCCAAAGCCATCCGAAGGTGCGCGCGAGGAGAAGCCCGACGATGACCAGCACCGACACGGCGGCATCGGCCGCGACATGGACGATCGCGGCGCGCATGTTGTTGTCACGATGATGGGCGCCCGCAGGCGCATTGTGATCGTGCTCTGCGAAACGTTCTTCAAATTCCTTGAACTGATCGTCATGCTTCAGACGAAGCTTGACCATGAACTCATGAGGTTCCGGAATCTCATCGAGCGATTCCAGATAATCTCCACGATCCGCGAACGTGAATGTCTGTCTGCTGTCGGCGGGTCTTATGGTCTCAACGGCGACGTGTGAAACTTGCAACCGCGAGCCATCCGGAAGCCGCAATCGGAAACGAGGCGGCACACCGCTTTCAAAAATCTCAAGTTCGATCACGCCGGCTCCGGACCCGAGATTTATCCGGCGAATATCATCACCGTGATCGTGTGGATGCTCATGGCCGTGCCCGTGCCCGTGGTCGTGCCCGTGATGACCGCCGGACAACAGCCACGCACTTGCCAGATTGACCGCAAGACCGAGCACGGCAATCGGGATAGCCTCGTTGAAACTGATGGCGACCGGGGAGAGAAAACGCGAGACCGCCTCGTAACCGATCAGCAAGGCGATCATCGCCAATATGATCGCACTGCTATATCCGGCGAGATCCCCGAACTTCCCGGTGCCGAAAGTGAAATTCCGATCGCCCGCATATCGGCGTGCATACGTGTAGGCCAACGCCGCCAGTAAAAGTGCGCCGGCGTGTGTCGACATATGCAAACCGTCGGCGATCAGAGCCAGCGATCCGAATAATGCACCGCCGACGATCTCAGCGATCATCATGGCCGTGCACAGCGCGATGACCGCCCAAGTCCGGCGCGCTGCCTTGTCGTGGTCCTCTCCCAAAAAAATGTGATCATGCACAGCGAGAGGATCGATCGTTCGGTCGGCGGTCATGGCGTGCCCTTACTTACTTCAGGTAGGTGTGAACGACTTCGATCAATTGATCCGTCGCATCCGCATTGAGCGCGCCGGGGTTCTTCTGGGGATCGACCAGATGAGTGCGGATGTGATCCTCGACCACCTCAGCCATCAGACCCGCGACACTGCCGCGGATGCCGGCGATCATATGCATAATGCGCTCGCACTCGGCCTCGTCGCCCAGAGCGCGTTCGATGGCTTCGACCTGACCGCGAATACGACGAACGCGAGCAAGCAGTTTCTTCTTCTCTCGGACGGTGTGACTCATGCGACAATATAGCCTACTCCCCTAACCTTAGCAACCTCCGCGCTCCGGATTGGCTTATCCCCCCGGGGAGGATAAGGTCCACGGATGGCAAAAGTTCATGTGCACGAAACTCATCCCAATATCGTCAAGCGACTCCGTCGCGCCGAGGGACACCTTCGCCGTGTCATCGGCATGTTCGACGAAGGTCGGTCATGCTTGGATCTGGCTCAACAGCTTCATGCCGTCGAGAAGGCCGTTGGCGAGGCGAAGAGAACGCTGATCCACGACCACGTGGACCACTGCCTCGATCTCGCCGTGAGCGGCCCCGGCAAATCGACAAGAACCGTCGTCGACGAGTTCAAGGCCATTTCCAAATATCTGTGACGGTGCCGCGCTGGCAGCACGTCGGAAGAGTATCATGATGAGTCGCTCGACAATCGTTGCGCTTGCGTTCGCGGCAGGAGCCGCGATTTTCGCGTTCACTCCGGGGCTGTCGACGATCGCCCAACGAGCGGTCGGAATAGGCCCCCAGTCGAAGAGAGCAATTTCGACGAAGCCGTCGGCACCTGAGCCGATCTCCGGCTTTCTTTCTATGAGCGATGAGCAAATCAAGCTCGCGCAGATCGATCTGGTCGATGTCGGACCGGCAGCAATCGCCAAGCGTCTCGTCGTTCCGGGTTCGGTCGTTCCCGACGCGAACCTGGTCGCGCATGTCTCAGTCAAGCTATCCGGGACGGTCGCAGAGCTGCGCAAGAATATCGGTGAAGATGTCGCAAAGGATGAAGTGGTCGCCGTCCTAGAAAGTCGCGAGGTCGCAGATGCCAAGAGCGAATACTTAGCAGCCAAGCTCACAAACGATCTGCAACAGGATTTGTCCACGCGTGACAAGACGCTTTGGGACAGCCGTGTAGGCACCGAACAGCAATACCTACGCTCACGCAACGCAGCGGCGCAAACCGAAATGCGCGTCAAGATCGCGCGGCAGAAATTACTCGCGTTGGGCCTCGGCGAAAGGGAGATCACCGCGGTGCCCGAGGCTCCAGAGGCCTCGCTTCGACGCCAGGATGTACGTTCGCCAATCTCTGGGCGGGTGGCCGAACGCAAGGTGGAGTTGGGCACAGCCGTTGGACGGGACAGTCTGGAGACCGAATTGTTCGTCGTGGTCGATCTGAGCCGCGTCTGGGTCGAATTGTCTGTCGCCTCCTCCGACCTCCCGTTGATCAAGGAAGGCCAATCGGTCAAAATTTCTGCGCGAGGTCTTGCCGACACAACCATCGGCAAGATCGTCTTCGTGAGCCCGCTGGTCGACAAGGATACGCGCACCGCGCGCGTTGTGACTGAAATCTCGAATCCCGACCAGGCCTGGCGTCCGGGATCGTTCGTCACGGCGGGGATCGTCCTTGATGAGCAGACCGTAGCTGTCGCGGTGCCAGCGACCGCAATTCAGAAGCTGGACGGCCAACCGATCGTGTTCGTCCGGACGAAAGACGGCTTCGAGAAGCGCAACGTCGTGGTCGGCGAGAGCGAGGATCAGGCCGTCGAGATCGTATCCGGTCTGACGCCCGGCGAGGCCATCGCGGCGACGAACACGTTCCCGCTTAAGGCCGAGCTTTCGAAGCTGCGGGACGAGGACTGAGCGATGATTGAACGCATCATCGATTTTTCGGTTCGGCGCCGATGGCTCGTCCTACTGATCACGCTCGCGGCGGTCGCCTCAGGTCTCTGGTCGCTAACCAAGCTTCCGATCGATGCGGTTCCAGACGTCACCAACGTCCAGGTTCAGGTCAACGCCGTGGCCCCGGCACTGACGCCCGTAGAAATCGAGAAGCAGGTCACCGTGGCTCTAGAGACGGTGCTGGCCGGCACGCCCGGTTTGGAATCGACGCGGTCCTTTTCGCGAAACGGTTTTGCCCAGATTACCGCCGTGTTCACCGATCGCACCAACATCTACTTTGCGCGCCAGCAGGTCTCAGAGCGCATCAACGAGGCCAAGGCCAATCTGCCGCCCGGCGTGGACATCAAGCTCGGGCCGATTTCGACCGGACTTGGTGAGATCTACTGGTGGGCGGTCGAATACGCCAAGCCGGGCGCAACTACGCCGGTGCGCGACGGGCAGCCGGGCTGGCAGTCCGACGGCACTTACCTGACGCCCGAAGGTGAGCGCCTGACCGACGATTTTCAGAGGACGGTGTATCTGCGCACCGTGCAGGACTGGATTATTCGCCCGCAGATGAAGACGGTCCCCGGGGTGGCCGGAGCCGACGCCATCGGTGGTTTCGTCAAGCAGTTTCAGGTGCAGCCCGACCCTTCAAAGCTGATCAGCTTTGGACTGTCGCTCAATCAAATCATCGAGGCGATTGAGGCCAACAATGTCAGCCGCGGCGCCAACTACATCGAACAAAATGGCGAAGGTTACGTCGTCCGCGCCAGTGGCCGGGTCGAAAACATCGAAGACATCTCGCAAATCGTCGTGGCCACGCGGGCCGGCGTCCCGATCCGCGTCAAAGATGTCGCCGAGGTCGTGATCGGAAAGGAGTTGCGGACCGGCAGCGCAAGCGTCAACGGCCGAGAGGTCGTTCTAGGAACGGCTCTCATGCTGATCGGAGGCAACAGCCGTACGGTCGCAGCGGCGGCGGATGCGAAGATCAAAGAAATCAGCCGCACGCTTCCGCCCGGCATCTATGCCCATACCGTGCTTAACCGGACGCAATTGGTCGATGCCACGATCGAGACCGTAGCCACCAATCTTGCGGAAGGTGCCCTGCTCGTCATTGTCGTGCTCTTCCTCCTGTTGGGCAACCTGCGGGCCGCAATGGTGACTGCATGCGTCATCCCAGTCACCATGATGCTGACTGCAACTGGCATGCTGCAGGGCAAGATAAGCGCCAATCTCATGAGCCTGGGCGCCTTGGATTTCGGGCTGATCGTGGACGGCGCCGTGATCATCGCAGAAAACAGTCTCCGTCATCTCGCTGAACGTCAGCGTGAGTTGGGGCGAGCGCTCGGGCTGGACGAACGGCTCCAGACCATCAAGGAATCTGCCATCGAAATGATCCGGCCGACTGTCTACGGCCAACTCATCATCATCCTCGTCTATGTGCCATTGCTGACGTTCACTGGCGTCGAAGGCAAGACGTTCGAGCCGATGGCGCTGACGGTCATCATCGCACTCCTTGCGGCTTTCGTTGTCTCGTTGACGTTCGTCCCAGCCATGATTGCACTGACCGTCACCAAACCCGTTAACGAGCAGGAAAATGCCATCATCCGCAAGCTGAAAGCCGGCTATGCGCCGCTGTTGACGCGAGTGATCGCGTCGCCGCTACCGGCGGTCGCCGTCGCTGCAGTGCTGTTCATCGCTGCGGGTTTGCTGTTCACCCGACTAGGGCAGGAGTTCACGCCAACGCTGGACGAAAAGAACATCGTGATGGAGGTCAAGCGCATCCCGAGTACGTCGATAACCCAATCGCAGGCGATGCAACTCCAGATCGAGAGTCTCGTTAGCAAGTTTCCTCAAGTGGCATTCGTATTCTCCCGCACCGGAACGCCGGACCTCGCCGCCGACCCGATGCCGCCGAACGCGTCCGACACCTATATTATCGTCAAGCCGCAGGCCGAGTGGCCCGATCCATCGATGACGAAGGACGACCTTATCAAGCAGATCGAAGCGGAAGCCTCCAAACTGCCGGGCAACAAACTCGGCTTCTCCCAGCCCATCGAAATGCGGTTTAATGAACTGATCGCCGGCGTACGCGAGGATCTAGCGGTGAAGGTATTCGGCGATGATTTCGAGCAAATGCAGCGGACCGCTGGCAGCATCGCAAATGTGCTGCGGCGCATTGACGGTGCTCAGAACGTGAAGGTGGAAGAGACCGCCGGTCTTCCTTTCCTGGAGATAAAGATAGACAAGGCTGAAATCGCACGCCGCGGCCTTAGCCTGCTCGCAATCCAGGACGTGATCGAGGCCGCGGTCGGCGGCCGGGTTGCTGGACTGGTCTTCGAGGGCGATCGGCGTTTCCAGATCGTCGTTAGACTGAACGACGATCTGCGCAACGACATCGCAGCACTCGAAAATTTGCCGGTTCAATTACCGCGCCTAACCGCGAACGCTGCAATGGCGTCTGTCCCTCTTCGCACTCTGGCGACGTTCAAGCAAACCGAGGGTGCCAACCAGATCAGCCGCGAGAACGGCAAGCGGCGTGTCGTCGCGACAGCTGAAGTCCGTGGGCGGGATATCGGATCGTTGGTTGCCGAGGCGCAGGCAGCAGTTGGAGAGAAGGTCAAACTAGCTCCGGGGACTTGGCTCTCCTGGGGCGGGCAGTTCGAGAATTTCTCCGTCGCTCGGCAGCGTCTGATGTTCGTGGTCCCCGGCTGTTTTCTCCTGATCTTCCTGCTGCTGTTTAGTGCCCTCGGTTCCGCACGCGACGCGCTTCTTGTCTTTAGCGCGGTGCCCCTCGCGCTTACCGGCGGCGTTGCCGCACTGTGGCTGCGCGGAATGCCATTCTCGATCTCGGCTGCTGTCGGCTTCATTGCGCTGTCCGGCGTCGCGGTGCTGAACGGATTGGTGATGATCACCCAGATACGGAAAATGATTTCGGAAGGTGTGGACACAGGCGCGGCCATCAGCCAAGGGGCACTGACGCGGTTTCGTCCGGTCATAATGACTGCGCTGGTCGCCTCACTCGGCTTCGTTCCGATGGCACTTGCGACGGGTACCGGGGCGGAGGTGCAGAGGCCGTTGGCCACCGTGGTGATCGGCGGTCTGTTGAGCGCAACGCTACTTACCCTGCTCGTTTTGCCGGCGCTTTATTCTTACTTCGTGCCGTTTGAAAATCAGGCAAAACCCGACCGCGCGTTCGTTCCGAGCCGGGTCGCTGAGTAGAGGTGGTCTTGAGTGGCAGACATAGAGAGCAATGTTATGGCACGCGGAATTCCAAGTATTGGATATCAACGTGGCGTCTTGAAGTTCACGCCAATGCCATTTTCCTTTTTGTAGGCATCAGCCCATTTCGCAAGAATTGGGTTACACGAAGGTCGAACTGGGCCCCGAGATGTCGGTCGCGAATGCTGGGACCGCCGAAGCAACGGCGAAACCGACAGCACTAGAACCTTTGTGAATTTCACTGGCCCTCTCCTGTTTGAGCGAGGCGCAGGTGACACCATCGGGCATCCCTTCGGGATTGGCCAATTGCGCTTCTATGCCGTTAGAAATACCGACATATTATGTCATAAGGTCGAATTGCGCATTTAAATCGGTTAGTCTCGACTTATTGAAGTTCGCCTCGGAGGCGGGGCGAACCGACAAATCAGGATGAACCACAGATGGGAGATTTTGGACCGAGATGAACCGTGGTGAACCAAATGGTCTTAGAATCCAGCCGCAGACATACTGGAAATGACGCATCGTCAGTATTCTGAAAATAAAAAATCATAAATTATGAAAACTGACGTGCTTAATTCTCAGGGCAGAATGATGATTTGGCGCTTCGATGTCTAATTAGGTATATGATTTAACATTTCTTTTATCGACGACAGAGCCTCTGTACCCCTTGGGCCTTTTAAAATCCATATTATGAAAATAACGGCCTTCCTGCTTCTCGGAGCTTTTCCCCTTTGGCCCATTGTTCACGGAGAGCCCTAAGACGCAATTCGTGATCTGCGTGTTGCATAGCCACCTTTTCAAGGCCGTTACGTTCATCGATCAGCATTTTTCGATATTCGTACTGCTCTAATTCCCACCCCGAACAGGCATCCACATCGCGCTTTTCTATTGCGAAAATTACTTTCAGGTCGTTTCCGGCTTTCCTCTGAGCATCTACGTCGATAAGCCGCGAAACACCTTTTCTCTGAGACGTAATTTTATCACCTGGCACCCAACCTAAGCGATGATCGATCTGCGTACGGTTGAAAAAGGCTAGATTGGCTCGATCGGATGGGGCCAAACCAGCACATAATTGTCTTATGAGATTCAGATGGACAGCCAACGGCTGACTCTTCGGGAACAACTCGATTTGAACCGGAGTTTCTGGATTCATCGCTAAAGCGCGCCGTCTGAAGAATTTATTCAGAATCCAGTTTGAAACGTCCGTCGCACAAGGAGGGAAATGGGCAGCTATTCGAGTAATAAGCCCATCCTTCGGATCGTTCTGGTGAACATAAAGCCAATGAAGATGATCGTCTGCCGATAACTTCGCTCGGTTGACGAAATCACGAAGCTCCCTGCCAAAATCAGTCAGATGCTGCTCGGACCCGCCCTTCTTATGCGGCCGAAGATGCTCGTGGCGGATCAAAATGCGGGTATTGAGGAGCGCACCATAGGCTTGGACCATGAAGGAGGCGGAATGCCAAAGCTCCTTTGCCTCGTCCAAATTCAAGAATTTGGTTTCCGGCGTCTCCACGCTCTGCACTGAGCTTACTTTTGCTTCCCGTTTTGTCTCACGGCTATACCTTTGTCGTCGCTCTGCAGTGACTTGCCAACGATCGACAATATCGCTCGCACGCTCGTGGTCTCCGATGGATACACCACTCACCAGGTCCTCAAATTCACTGGCTTTGCGAAGGAGCGTCGTTGGCCCCATCGCGGGCTCTGGATCCCATATTTGCAGCAATTTGCGAGCAAACAGAGTGGGCTGCTCCTTTAGGCTAGACAGGCATCTGTTCAGATCCGTCGCGAACTCGGCGCGCTGCTCCAAGCTTATGCGATCTGCCCTGCTACCGATGTGCGTCCTGAAAACCGTACTCAGATAGTCTCCCACCTGCCGCACCTTGTCTGGCGCAGGCGCCGACCATTCGTCCAAAAATGCAACTTGTTGAGCAAATGGCTTTCGTTCGAAGACGAGGCTAACATATCGAGAAGGCAACTTTCGGCCAAAGAGCCTTTCTACCGATTGGAGGGTAATGCTCCCCTCGTTCATCAGGACTTCCAAATCGCGTGCTAAGTCCCGAAATGAGCCTCCGGTGTACTCAGACAGCAATTCGAGTGCTCCTGAGTCAAAAGACACTTTTTCCTCGCGGCACAAAAACGATAGGTAATCCGATTGCGCTTTGGCGGTTCGTGCGTGCAGAGGGAGCGGATAAAATAGAGCGCGTGCCTTGGCAGGAACCTGATCTTGGTCCTCGCAACAAAGGATGAAGGTCACACCTAGATAAGGTCTGGCCATCTCTTCATGCAGGATATCGAAGGCCCGCATCGACATCAGCTGTGCTTGCTCGACTAAAACGACAAGCCGTCCACTCCCGAACGATTCTAGCCGAACACTGCGATCGACGCGCTTGGCAAATTCGACATCATCTATATGGCCGTGTCTCAGCCTTTTCAGATTCGGGTGATTGCCCGTCCGCAGATATTGGCAGGATTCACATTCAGACGACCCGCATGGTCGATTATTCAACGCCGGACACAGAAGAGCAGCCGCATACGCTTCGGCCAACGATGTTTTGCCAGACCCCGCAGGTCCAAACAGAAGCACGCTTCTACCTGCATCGGCTTGCACCTGGTCGAGAAGATAAGACGAAGCTGCCTCTTGTCCAAAAACGTCACCGAACGTTTCCGGTCGGTATTTTTCCGCCAAACTCAGGGTTTTCATGATGCTTTGCTGAGGCGTGAAGAAAGGTCGCTGTTTTCCAAACGAATCAAGAGAATGACCTATATATCGCTGACTTCCACTCAGAGATTGCTGAAAACACATGACGGAAAATGCTTCAACTGAAATGCCTTCGGCTGAAGGTGAAAATACCGGGCCAGATCTCTTCCAGGACGCTCAGTCGCATATAGATCTTGGGCCCCGACTTGATCCCAGTGAGATTTTTGACTTTGAATCGATCGATTTGGTCGACCTAGAAGACCGCGCCGAAGCAAACAATTTTGGACAGTTATCGACCGATTTCATCCCGCAAGCCTCAACCGGTGTCCAACGCCCCGAATTGACTGCTCCACTAGAGGAGTCCGAAATTGCCTTCGCGCTTCCCGAGACAGAGCTCCATCAAATTGTTGCGACCTTAGATGTTTTGTTTCGCCATTTGTCCAATCAAAGCCGACGTTGCCGTCTGACGATTGGTAATCAAAAGCTTGTTTGGCATGCGAACTATGGCAATGCCTTCATCGAATATATCTCGCACGACTTCGATGGGAACATTACGCCTAGACAAGAGGCCCCTCATGTCGTTGCATTTGACTTCGCTGATTTCGTCGCAGCTGCAGCGGCAACAAAAGGTCTCGGCACGTTTCGAATTACCGGAAAAGAGAAAGATCGGTCGATCGAATTCACGTCTGAGGGTTTTAGTCGTCCCTTGGCTCTCGCCAAAGATCCGCATGACCGAAAGTTTTCATTCCCGACCGATAAGCGGCTCGCTCTGCTCGATGATGTAAAATCATCTGAGTTTGTACCCTCGGACACGCTACATTCCGCTTTAACGTTCGTGGGGAAATTAGCAACTAATCATCCTGCGGAGCAACGCTTCGAGGTCGTCGAACTGAAAAACGGTGTCTGTCGATCAATATCGTCGGCGGGTGCAGCAACCGCAGCGTCAAAATTATTTCAAGATCTCGATTTTAGCTTTCGCCCGTATTTTCTAAGGCTGATCTTGCCTGCCCTGAAGCTTAGTCCGGGCTATCGCTTCACTCATGCGAGTAATTTTTGCGTTGCTCTCTCCGATCACAAAGTTTTCGGCTTTGAGGTCATCGAAGCTGCCCTTCCTGAAACACCTAAAATGAAGGCAGATGGCATCGTGCTGCTGCCACGACAGCCATTGATAAAATGTCTTTTAGCGGCGGCGCGGACATTCGGTGAAGAAGACACTTTAATTGAGCTCGACTACGAGAAGGTTGGCTCCCGAAGACTCCATCTGCGCTGTTACGAGCGCGAAAAGCCCCAGCGCTTGATGTTGTTCGACGCCGTTTGCGCCTTTGAGGGTGAAATCAAATCTTCTTTTAAGTCTAGACTCGATTTCAAACATCTCTTCCATGCACTCAGACAATTCGAGTCGCCCAACGTGGTAATGGAAATCGTTGAAAAAAACGGGATTGGGGTGCGTTTCACAGAGAAGCTGGAGGAGATCGAATACCTCTTTCTTTGCGCTGGAGTTAAACAATGAGCACACATACAAGCGCCGATGAAACTAACGCCGAAGTTATCCTGCCGATGGAGAGCTCCTCAAACGCAGAGAGCGCGGTGTTAAGCAGTGAGAGCGTCACAGACGTAGATACATTGAGCGTGAAGGCCCTCCCGACTTCGTTTTCGAACGTGGGGTTTACTTTGCCAGCTAAACAAGCTCGAGATGCTTGGCGTGCTGTCGCAGCGGTCAAAGATCGCGACGACTTTTGTTTGTTCGTCTCAGAGGACTGCATACGGTTCAGCGCAGCAGCAAACGGAGAAAGCCTCGATGTAGAATATAAGCTTGATCCCTCTCTGAAGCCGCGTCTTGGCGCCACCCAGCTTAGTTTTGATATCGAAACGAAGGGTCTGGCGGCACTCGGGGTCATCGACACCGAGGGAGATGTAACTTTCAAATTTCCGGAAATCGATCTGGCTGTGGGCTCGACTGGCGCCTTCATCATCACGGTCGCGGATGCCTTCACCGTCAACTGGGATTACGTTCTGACAGCTGCGACGCCCGTAGGTCAGCCGCCTGATGAACGGCCTTCCGATGTTTCAGAGGAGGGGCGTCCGATTGATCCTCGTGTCCTTCGAAAAGTCATCAGCCGACTTCGTGATTTTACGGCGGAAGAAAACGTGATGGGAAGTGATTATACCGCAGTGCAGGTGGGTGGTGGAGCTGCCAGGGCAGGCATCCATGGTGCGGGATGCGAAATAATCTCCACCGAGATCAAGGACATCTCATTTTCCGTCGAACGAAAACTCGCAGGGTCAATCAATACGCTGTTGGGCATTCTAGCGCCGGAACGCACAACCCTTTGCTCAAATGAAGAAAGACAAAAGCTGACTGACGGTCAGATGACTATCAGTGTTAAGCAAGGCGAATATGTGCCGGCGTTGCCAAAACTACAGAACCCGGTTGCGCAAATTCGTTCGGACGGTTTTGTATTCGACGAAGCGCTCACGCGGATACGCGCCCAAATCAAAAATCAAAAACGGACTGATGATGTCGTTGTCGAAATGGTACTGTCGCCAGACGACCAGACACTGACGTTTGCAACCGAAGTCAATGGCGGTGTGGCCCGCGTCGCAGCGAACGTCACTGCTGGGACGGGTGATCTTACGCCCACGTCGCTTAAATTTTTCAACTACCTCTTTGAAAAACTTGACGTCGAGATTCAGACAGTTGTCGAAATTGCCGTTTTCAAAAATGCTGTTTCGTTTATCCAAGATCACGACAAAGAAAGCTATCGGACGCTCATTGCACCGCGGCGCGAAAAGCAGCCGGAGGCCCAATTCGTTCAAGTTGACGGATAAATAAAGAGCGCCTTTCTTCAGCGCGAATCATCAATCAGCGGGACCCATATATTTCGCGCCTGACATTCGCTCGGATTCGCTACTTTCCTAAGTGACACCTTGGATACAGATTCTTGGCGAGGTTTCAGAGCAATGAAAGTTGCTCTGAAATAGCCAGCCCCCGATGGGCTCCGTTTCTTCAGGCTAGCCAGGCTATGAAGAGACTGCGGATCGCAAGCCGAAGGGCATCGGCAAAAGCGTTGAGATAAACTCATTTCAACGCAGGAGTGGGCTCCGGTGTCTCCCGACCCACAGCAGTCGCGCGGTTGATGGATGTGCCGCGTGATAGCCCCGCCATAAGAAGCGGCGCGTAAAGGCCGACCGGATGACCCCGGCCTACCCGTAATAGGGTGCGCTTATCCAAATCCCGACCGACGGCGTGGCTCCACAGTTTCGGCCCCCTTAGGAAAGCAGCTTCGCCTCGCAGGCGAAGCTGTGCCTTCGGACACAGACCCCTTCCTCAAACGTCCACCAAGTTTCGGTTCAAAGAAAAACAAGCCTTGGGTTATCCGAAACCTCCACGCTGACCGCTATATCTTTCAACTGAACGAGATGAGGCTTATGCACGTCGGATCTAATTATTCACGTCTGGAGAAGCGGATCACCCAATCCCTTGAAAGTCCCGGGCTAAATCTCCGTGAGGCATCATTTCTTCAGGAGCTTTCGGAAAAGATCGGCATATACCGCGCCGACACTTTGATTTCAGACTCTGCGGCCAAATGGCTTTTTAATATTCTTAATCGAGGCGAGACATTCGCCCAAAAGAACAAACGGGCGGGGGCCCGGCCAGTTGCAGGTCGCTCTCCACGGAAGATCCCGCCGGCAGGTCTTGCTCCTATCGACCTAAAAAGTGTCGGATCGGCGGAAACTAGGCCCGAGCCATCTCCGCAAAAGCCCGTAACCTCTTCGCCACCCGATCGTGCCACTTCAACTCCACGGCCATTGCCGGACGCCGCCACCGTTATTCTCCGAAGTCTCGAGAACTCTCAAAAAAGAAGACAACGGGATTTTCGTCTGCAGGAGGAATTTAAGCGCGGCATGCGACGCTCTTAAATCCCGAGTGTCCTCGCTTATTTAAGAACTCCCTAGATTCTAATCTTAGGATTATTTACCTATTCTGGTGAATACTTGAATTTTCCAGCTTTGGAGTTATTATACTCCAAATATGGAGAGAGCTATGGGTGCTTTGCCCCACTATCCGGCTTCCCGGTACGCGCCGTCCGCCCTCGTGAACTTCTCAGAGAAATCCGAGCGCGAGAAATTGAGCCCGGCCGCGGTCAAGGCGTTCTTCAACATCATGGACAAATGGTCCGTTCGTGACGAGGACGCGCGCGCCCTTATGGGCGGCGTGTCCAACGGCCAGTTCTATGGAATGAAAAAGGATCCGGAGCGCACGCTTGACGCGGATACCCTCACGCGCGTGTCCTTTCTCATCGGCATTTTTAAAGCGCTCAACATCCTGTACTCGGAAAAACTCGCAGACGTCTGGATTCAGCGGCCGAACACCAATCCGATCTTTGGCGGCCGGACGGCTCTCAGCTACATGGTTGAAGGCGGTCTGCCGGCCATGCAAACCGTTCGTCGCCTGCTCGACGCACGACGAGGCGCCGCGTGACACCAAGGGTACAGCTTGTCCGCCAAAACGACACCCACCGCCTGATCCCGTCCAAATACAGCGCTAACGGCGACAGCGTTCTGGTCCGAATCGCGGATGACGATGATCACTTGGAAGCCATCTTCGAGCTCGACAACGCGACCAACGACCGGCTTCTTGCCGAGAACAACCGGCTTCCTGGAATAGGCATCGACGAGCTCGTCTTCGGCATTCCCTACTTCCGGATTGTGAATGCCGCTTTCTGCCATGCGCATCCGAGCGGAAGCCGATTCAACAGCCCCGACCGCGGCGCGTGGTATGCCGGCTTTGACCTTGAGACTTCCCAAGCCGAAGTCGCATTTCATAAGTCGGTGGAGCTCGCGGAGGTCGATTGGCTCACCGAAGAGATCACCTACGACGATTACCTCGCGGACTTCAGCTCCAACTTTCACGACATTCGTGGCGACGCCAAATATGTCGACTGCCTCAATCCCGACAGCTATCTCGCATCACAAGACCTTGCCGAGACACTCCTCAAAAATGAAGCCCTTGGCATTATCTACCCAAGCGTTCGGCACACTGGCGGGACTTGCCTCGCATGCTTCCGGCCCGCTTTGGTCGGAAATGTTCGAAAAGCCAAGACTTATCTCTTCGCCTGGAATGGGACTACGTCTCCGGTGATCGTAGAAATATAGAGGACTACTCCCGTTCCATCGACGACCGCCCAATCGGCTATTCTGAAGTCGTTGTAAGACTTCGCTCAAGAAGTGTGACTGCCTGCCATTCCTGTTGTCGAAACTTGTATCCCGGCAGGCTATTGCACTCGAGTGCGCGTTGCACGCCAATAAGACCAACGACGTGGTCGCAATGATCTTCATGAACGCGCATACGCCCCTTGCGAAGGGCGAGATAGAGAGCTTCGGTCGAGTCTGGCACACCGAGGATTTCTATGACCTGCGGATGTTGAAAAATGTCTAGTGACCAGCACGGCAAGTTGCCATCGCAATTTGCTGGCACCCGTGACCGTCCTTTCCGCTCATCCAGGACCGGAAGATAGTTGCGGCAAGCGGCAACAGCGATCGTCGCTGCCTCGCCATCGTCTAGTGACGGCGTGGTTGACGTTAGCGTTTGGAAAACCTCGAACTCCGTCTCCGTCAAACTGACGAGCGTTACGATTCCATTCGTGATGAGAGAATTTAGAAAACTGTACTCTCCATCCCTGCGACTCGCCTCGAGCTCTAGTTCTCCGGCTACGACGTCCGAAATGACGATGTGATTGGGGAGGGCCGAGAGAATCCGTTCGCCATACATACAAGCGTGAAGATTAATCAAAACGCTCGTGTCGAGAACCAGTGAATCTGCAACATCAATCAGGGAGCTTGAGTAACTCATCAATCTCCCTTTCTTCCAACTCTATTTGATCGATGATGCCGCGAAGCTCTACTCGGCCAACCTTGAGCAATTCCGCCAGTTGTCCTTCTGACATAAGCCCCCGCTTCCAGGCGGCATGTGCCATCAAACTTAAGCGATGAGAGATTGCTCGGTTCGCATCATTCTTCCCCAGATCGAGATTATCGGGCATTTCACCGAGAACCTCCCGAACATGCTCCTCGGTAATCCCGCCGTTGTTCTCGAACCATGCCCACGTGCCTTTTTTCGCGAGCCCTAACTCCTCCAGCCGAAGTCCGCATGCTTGGCGCGAAATATTATATTGCCGAGCTAGGAGAATGATAAGCCGTCGGGTGATTCTGCCGGTGATTTCCTTTAGCTGGCGGAAGCTTTCCGAAAAGCTCTCAGCCGGCGTTAAGAATGCCCGGCCGAAAGCGTTGGCATAGCGCTCATCCCGTGACAGAAATTTCTCATCCACTTCCAATACTTCAGGAGTCTGGCGAGTGCCGTAGAAATGCCCAACTTCGTGAGCCGCGGATTGGATACGCCTCGGCAGTGGGTGATTGGCATTAAGCAGAATGCACGCTCCCACGCTTTCATCGTAAGTGAATAGACCTGCGACCTTTGAACCCGAAGAAAGGCGCCGCTGGTACAGCCGGATGCCGAGACCAAGTTCAATGATCGAGAAAATGTCTGGGATCGGTCCTGATCCAAGACCCAGCCAATCCCGTAATTCCTTGGCGTGCCTTTCGGCGAGAGCCACAACGTCACCCTCATTGATCCCACGTTCGGGAGGGTAATTTCGCCGACGTTGAACCCCAAGAACGTTCTCCATTTCAACGTCGGCTTTGATCAAATCGTTGAATAATTGAACGGCTTCGGCGGCATGAACGCCCTCGGCTTCTCGCAACTTACGGAAGCGAGGCATAAGATCGGTATGCACTGCTTCCCGGCGGAGAATTGAATTCACCGATACGCCGTAGTGGCGCGCGAGCATCTGGATTTCCTGGATGCGCACACGACGGACGCCCTTCTCGATGGACACCAGCGTGGGACGCGACATCCCAATGACTTGAGCTGCGTCATCCTGGCGAATCTCTGCATTTTCCCGTGCTATTCGGAGGCGGCGTCCTATTTCATGTGAGCTGAGCTCATTTAGATTGGACATAGCGTCCTCCATCCATCCAGCTTTTCAAAAAGCCTTGTTCTCCTTGTGCAGACAAAAAAGTCTGCCATTCCTGAGCATGGGTTACCAACATCGTCCTTAGTTTCTTCAGAGTGTCCTCGTAGCTTTCACCTATCGCCCGCGCGATTTGCGAGGCGTGAGCGCGAAGATCGTCATCGGGCCAATCGCTCATGTCCGCGAGATGCTGCAGGTGACGAGCACCAACGCTCCCGTACTCCACCATGATGTCTCGATCAGCCTTTTGAGGTATGACCGACAGGGCATCGCTCCCTGTGGAGACGGTAAGGTCGGATACGACATACGCGCCTGGCACCTCGTCAACGCCAGCGGCGTGCAGGCTGAGGCGTCTCAGCAAACAGGCAGCGCACAGACCGCAGTGCTTCCTATCGCCTACATTGACAACCCGGCGGCTCTGCCAACAGGAGCGAGTATCCGTTAAATGCGCTTTGGATTTCCCGTCTACACCCAGAAATGCTCGTAATGTCTGACCTTTCGTCGACCACAGGCGCGGTTGTTCAAATCGAAGCTGATAGCCCTGCAGCGACTTAATAAAGCGCTCCATCTTCCGGAAGAAAGTCGGATGGTTACGATAGTCGGCATAAATGTTATGCAGCGGCAGGAGCACTGGCCCGAGCGCACCCTGACCGCTTTCCGGAACGATGATACGTGACACGTTGGAGAGCTGTGCAGCAATTGCCGTCAGTGCAGCAAACTGAAATCCGCGCGAACGAAAACTACTCTCGTTACTGGGGCACCTCTTAACTTTGAATGGAATTTGCGTGAAGAACCTGTCGCCATTCCTTCGATTCTGGTGACTGCCAGCCACTCGAATGCATAGTGCTTCGCTCTCGTTACCACTCAGAGCGGACACCGCCCGCGAGTCCAGCCCCTCGCTGTAGGCAATGGCGAAGGTCTTAGTCTTGCCGAAGTCCAACAGCATCTGCCGCGAGCCGATTGGCGATAGGTTCTTCGCCTTTATAAAGGTAAATCGCCACGTATCCCCGGTCAGGTAGTTCAAGACGCCATGAAGGCTCTTCAATACCTCCGGCTTTTGCCAAGTTTTAAGATCTACAACAGGCAGCGTTACATTCAAGTTGCGGCGCCAACCTAGCGGACGCTTCCAGCGACGGTCAGCGAATTCAACGGCGGCACTCAGAACCAGCATATCGTAATGCAGCGACTCACATCCCTTCACGTCAAAGGTATCTAGAACCGCCGGGTCGAAGTAAATATGCTCCCCGATCTCCGCGGTCGCGGAATACTTCGAAGAGATACGAGCCGACTTCTGCCCCTTTTCGATGACGTGTAGATTTTTGTTGGACATTGATGGTTTTTTCGGGTTAGCGCTCACTATTCAGGCCCTTCATCCACGCCGTCTTTTTTCTGAACAGCTTGCTTAAAAGCTCGCTTATTACCGGTGACCAAAGCGTCGCACAGATCGCTGGACTTGATGGCACTGAACGTCTCTCGATTGCGGTCGATTCCCGTCTGGTAATCTTCGCGGCTCATATCGCCGAGTTCGCGAGCGCGTATGCATTCCTCATCGATTCGGTTCTTAGTGGTGCCGATCCACTCTCTTGCCGTGCTCTCGAGCGCTTTATCGAGCGCGTTCTCAGGAGAGACTTGATCTCCGAAGTTGGCAATCAAATGCCGTTGCAAAGCGTCAGCTAAAGTCGCCGTCGAATGATTTTCAAAAATCGTTTCGAGCGCCGGGATGGGATCAAGATCCATTTGGCGACGCTCAAGGTGCGCCTTGAGCTCTCTCAGAAGAGGATTGAACGTCTCCATCTCCGCATCGCCAATCATGCTAAGGCATGCTTGCGCTACGCGCTCTTCCTGGCTCGCAGCGTCGCTAACCAGTTGCTGGCCATAGCGCTTCCAGCAGCTAGGTAGCTTCGCGTTTCTGAACGGTCCATCGGTCATGACGCCCCTCCAATGTCTGGAGATAAATATATAAATCTGACAAAGTCAATATCTAATATAAATAATCTGACATTAACTGCGAAGCCAGAACCTGGCGCCTACATCGACCGGATCCGTTTAGGGTGGCTTTGGCAATACCTCGGCCCAAAGGCGATGGAGCCTATCGAGCAACTTATTCGGCTGCAGGATACTCGTTAACGCACACTGTCTATTTCGATCGGTCTTCGCTGAATCTCCGGCGTCAATAACCCGGAGACCAAAATGTCGACCAAGACTTCATCCTCTGAACGATCATCTCGCAAAGGGGCGCCACCGCCTCTTCTTCGCACGCCCTTCGTCAGCGACACCGTGGCCAAACACTACGACTCGCATTGCATGATCGATTCGCGCTTCCGTCGGGCAGCGCGCCTTCTCCAGATCCTCTGGATGCGCGATCAAAGCATTCCTAACGCGGCAGAAGAAGAACGTGGCGCCCACCTCGGCTCTTATCTGCGCGCCGATGCCGCCGAGGATGGCCTTAACTTCATCTCACCTCAGGTTCATCTGCTCGCGCTTCGTGAGCTTCTGCTTCGTGAGGAAGATGCCGCGATCGACGAAGACCGCCTGATCACCAACACCCTGAGTTCGATGCCGCTGGTATTCAACGCGTTCGGCCCACTCGCACTCGACACGAAGCTTGCGACGTCCGTGTTCCGCCAGTTGCTGCCCGACTTCGTTCATTCGGTCGAGGGGATCGCCTTCGAACATTCTCCTGGCCGCCGTGACGAGCGCTTTCTAGCCGACCGCTCCGCGTTCGACGTTGCCATTTACGTCGTAACGCCCGAAGGCGAGCTCGGGATCGTGTACTGCGAGGTCAAGTATAGCGAGGATATGGCTGGGCCATGCGCTCGTTGGCGAGATCGCTACGACGAAGCTCTGCAAGAAGTCGCGCTCTATAAAAATCCCGACAGCGCGATGCTTCGTACACCGCCGATCGAACAGTTGATGCGCGAGCACATGCTCGCTCAACTTGCGGTCGACCACCGTATCACACCTCGCGCCATGTTCATCGCGATCGGGCCGCGCTTGAATCGTCGTGCACAGGCGGCGTTCCGCGTCTACGAAAAGGAACTGCTGCCCGTCGACGACAGTGACTCAACCCGGGTTCGTTTCCAGCATTTTACGTTGGAAGCTTTCATCGACGCCATCGATGTTGCCGGCGATCAAGAGATCGCTGACAAGCTCTGGACGCGTTACTGCGACTTCCGGCGAGTTTACGATGCCGCGATGGCTGTCATCGCTCCCAGAGCGGATGACTCTTCAAATTCGATCTCAGCCAGTGAAAACATTCCGGCCGAAAGCGGAAGGCAAAAGGCTTCTCCTCGGGGCAAGCGCTCGACGCGCCGGACTCCCACGGCCCAGAATTCGGAGCCGATGGAGGCTGCCCATGGCTGAGAGGGACCTTCTTTCAGTGGAAGATCGCGTTCGCCTTCTGGTGAACGCGCTGGCCGACGAAAAAGACCACGAGCCGGTTCTGAAACTCTTTACGCCGGATGGCAAGGCGACTTGGCTTCTCACCGAGTCCGACCCTGACGATCCCGATCGTTTATTCGGGTTGTGCGACCTTGGTCTTGGCTCGCCAGAGATCGGTTACGTTTCTCTGGCCGAGCTCACCGCTCTTCGCGGGTTGCTCGGGCTACCGATCGAACGTGATCTGCACTTCATCGCCGACAAACCGCTTTCCGCTTACGCTGAAGAGGCAAGGCTTAAGGGTCGGATCAGCGCCTAAAGACAAATCGGCGGTGGCCTTCCAAGGCTGCCGCCATTTTCTCTGATTCGGGAGTGACCAATGCCGTTGTTTCGGAATTTCTACACCTGCTACCGGTGCGACTACGACTGGCAGGATACCTGGTCGGCGACCTGTGACGACGACTGTCCGCATTGCGGAGCTCGGCACGTGTCGCCGACAAAGAGTGAGAATGCTCAGCCTAACCTCGAAGTGGAATAATCACTTCTTTTTCCGGCCTTTCCGAAGAGTGGACGGCGGCTTTTCTCCTTGCTTAGGCACGGTAAGCATCTCGGAGACGGCAACGTCCAGCGCGCCAGCTAGTCGATCCAATGTCTCAACCGTGGGATTTTCTACGCCGCGCTCAATCCGCCCGACGTAAGAGCGGTCCACGCCGGCGTCTACCGCCAATGCCTCTTGAGAGATGGCACATTTCACGCGGAGACGTCTGAGATTCCAAGCCACGAGAGCCGTTGCCTTCATGGACCCAACAAACGGCTTGGCGGTCCATAAAAACACGCACTATAATGTCCCTATTTCTTGATTTCTGGTCCGAGGCCGCAATATCGGCCCCGCTCCAGTGAATTCCCGTCGCGGACATCCGCGTCGATCCATTAGAAAATTTGGGGGTTAAAGTGAGCGATACGATGCAGGGGGCCGGAACGGCTGTCGGAGAATGGTTTTTCACGGAGAACGGCCAGCGGAAGGGCCCGGTTTCAGCGTCGGCCCTAGTCGAGTTGCTAGGGGCCGAAAAGATCAATGGCGATACGCCGGTTTGGCGAAGAGGGATGTCGGAGTGGAGTCTTTTGAGGGCCACCGATCTCGCCATTCATCTTCAAGACGCTCCCCCGCCGGTGGCATCGTCCGAGATCAACAACGGCTTGGTCTGGACGATCGCGCTGGCACCGATCCCATACACGTTTCTGGCCGCCTATCGCGACCTTCAACTCGTCCAATTCCCTTATGAAGACCACACCTTCATTAAACTGGCGACATTCCTCGTCCCGGCAGTCATCAATGCCGTGCTCTGTTTACTGGATGAACGGCAGCTAAAACGGGCCGGGTATGCCAACAATTGGCTAACCGTGTCCGGCATCCTGCTTGCGCCCGCGTATTTGTTTCTGCGGGCCAAGCGGCTGAAGCAGACGCCGTACTATGGCTTTGTATGGATCGCCCTTTTCGTGATCGGTACCATCCTGATCGGGACCGACCGGTAGCAGCGTCCCAATGTCCTGGTCTGTTGCGGCCTTCACTCATCGCGGTCTTGTTCGATCCTCCAATGAGGATGCGATGGCCATCGCCGGTCAGCTCCTGACCGGCGATATGGACCATGTTCATCATCGTCATGTCGATGGAGGCAATTGCCTTCTGATGGTCGCGGACGGGATGGGTGGCCACACCCATGGGGCGCTGGCCAGCAGGACCGTGCTCGATCATCTGATTGCGAACGCTGATGAACTACTCGAACCTGAGGGTGCCGCTGCCGCAGTCGATGCAGCCAACGCACGGCTCTATACCGTGATGGCAGAGCGCCCTGAGAGTGAGGAGATGGGAACCACCTTGGTGGGGGCCGTGCTCTTCGCCGGATCACTGCTTGTCTTCAATGTTGGCGACAGTCGCTGCTATCGGGGCCGTGAAGGTGCGCTCTGTCAACTCAGCCTGGATGATGTTGCAAACACCGCGAAGGATGCATCTGGGCATCGGCAATCGCATGCCATCACCCAATGCCTGGGTGGCGTTCCGTTCCAGTTACCGCTGAGCCCGCACATCGCGGTTCATCCGCCGTTAGCAGTCGGTGAGACCCTGCTGCTCTGCAGCGACGGCTTGGCCGACATGGTCGACGACGAAGCCATCTCTCATCTTCTGACCGACGCCGCCGGTGGCGTTACTGAAGTTGTTCGCAAGCTAGCACGAGCTGCGATGAAAGCAGGCGGTGCCGACAATCTCTCGATCATCGCGATGAGGTCCGATCTGTACTCCTCTCCGATTGCACAAAAGGACCTATGAAATGATGCTCGTTATTCGAGGGTTGCTGCCGATCGTTTTGTTACTCATGGGATGCCATCAAACTGTCCAAGCCGCACCTGCAATGAACGTTCCGGCTGCCATTCAGGTTGGCTACTATGTCCAGGTCGGCTCGCGTTCTACGTTACCGGCCCGACCACCCGTGGCCGGCGGGATGCAAGATGCCAACGCGGTTAAAGCCGTCCTGCCACTTCCCGACTACGCGCAGCGCCTTAAATCCGGCGATCTCGACCTCAATGACATCGCTCAGGCCGAACTTTACGCCTTCAATCCCGAAACGCGGAAAGAAGACAAGGTCGGCATCGAGGTCCGGATCTTGGCTGTGCTGTGCGTCTACGGTCGCGGTCAATCTAAATGGTATCACGTCAGCGATCGCGAAGCGGTCCTGCGCTGCAAGATGGCTCCTGATCGGGATGGCCAAGTCGACGTGTTGAGCTACCGGTTCGTACCGACCCACGCCTTCCCCAACAACTATTCCAGGTTTCTGTTGGGCGGGATCAGCGTGAACGGACGACCGGTCGAGGACGTAGGCGCTATCTATCGCACCGCCTTCCGCACCCTCGCCGTGATGCCAGAGCTGAAAAAGTTCATGAGCCAGGATGACGATCAATGATCCTCAGACATTTCCTGATTGGATGCGCGGCTGCGGTTGCCATTAGCTCATCGGCTCTGGCTCAAACACCTTCCGAATCCTTCCTCAAGAGCCCGATCGTGCTGTCTTATCCCTCGGGCTTTGGCGGCATGGGCTACGATGTCCAGCATCTGGCGGACGTCTGCACGCGAGCCAACGGCACGGTGAGCTGGGAAGCCGTCAACACCGACACCATCCTAACCTGCAATCGGCTGGACCCGCTCACCAACGGCCGACTTATTATCCGCTGGTTGCTACGCACAGTTCATCAAGGCGAAGAAACCGGCACAGCTGTGGTCGAAATCTCGGCCAACCAAATCGTTCTCGACCGCACTGCAATGGAGCAACTGATGTCGCGGCTCTGACCAAATCTAAATTCGCCGGGAAAGCGAACGCCTTGCGCGACTCGTCTGATAGACCCTGACCGGCGCGCGGGACCGCGGCCGGACCGCCAGTTTTGGAGAAAAGAGAAGAGGGTAAGGGCTTGCTCTTTAAATGATCCACGGCTTCACATAGATGGCCAATTCATTGAAATAAATATACTATTGATAATATTGACATTTCCATTGATTGTTGTCAGGTTTTTGTTATATTGAATGTCAGGTTTTTGCAAAGGAGGCAGCTATGGCCGCCCATACGGCAAGAAAGTCTGCACCGAAGAAAACACTGCGCGGCAAGATCGAACACCACATCGCCCGCAAGGTGAATGATGAAGTGTTTTTGACCCGCGAGTTCAAGAAGCTTGGCGGGGAGAGCCAAGTGCTGCGCGCGTTGCGCGAGATGGTGCACGAAGGCCGCCTCGTGCGGCTCGGCTACGGCATCTATGGCCGCGCGCGCCCGTCCAGCTTGAGTGGCAAGACCGTCTTGAGCAGCCGTGAGGGTTTCTTGGGTGTCGCCCAGCAGGCGCTTGATAAACTCGGCGTGGAGTGGGAGCCAACGGAGGCGCAGAGCGCCTACAATGAAGGCCGTTCCACGCAAGTCCCGGTCAACCCGGTCGTGCGCGTCAAAGGCCGTTTCTCCCGGCATTTAAGTTACCGCAACGCGGAGTTGGTTCTTGAACGGTAAACCGTCGCTCGACGACTTCGTCGACGTGCAGGATCACTTTGGCTTGCCGAGCGCAGGCCTTGTTGAGAAGGACTGGCACGTGGCGCGGGCGCTAGCCGCCATTGCCGCTGTCGACACGGGCGATCTTCGCCTTGTGTTCGGCGGCGGCACGGCCTTGAGCCGAGCGTACAAACTGACTAACCGCATGTCGGAAGACATCGATCTCAAGATTGTCAGCGACAATAAGCCCTCATCCAACACACTTCGCAAGTTCCGGCAAAGCATCACCAATGCCCTGCTTGGGGTGGGCTTCGTGTTCGATCCCGCTAACGAAGCCCATCGCCGCGTGATGTATGGCGGCGAATACACGAAATATATGTTGCCCTATGAAGCGGTAGCGCAAGGCGCTGGGTTGCGCCCCGGCGTGCAGATCGAGTTTTCCGTCTGGCCCCTGCGCCGGCCTGCGATCGATAAGCCGATTGCGTCTTTCTATGCCGAGGCGAAGGGGCTTGACCCCGAGGTCGCCTCGATTCCGTGCTCGTCCGTACTGGAGACGGCTGCGGAAAAGCTCACGGGCCTCACATGGCGTGCGGGCTCGGAGCTTGCTGGATTGCGCAAGGATCGCGATCCGACCTTGGTGCGGCACATCTATGATTTGCACATGACGCGCGAGGCCTATGACGCCAAGGAAGTCGCCACGCTCGCACGCGAGGTGATGAAGGACGACGCCGCAACGCGCGGCAAGAGTTTTCCGGCCTATCGGAAAGACCCGTTGGCCGAGACGCTCCGCGCCATCGAAGGCATCCCGAAAGATAAGGTTTTTATCGACGGCTACGCCACCTTCCAGCGCGACATGGTCTATGGCGACAAACCGGACTTCGCCACAGCAATGATATCGCTCGACGCACTCGCGGATCATCTCAAGAAGCTATAGCCCGCGATGAGCACTGTTCCTTTCACACGTCCAACCATCGTCGCCGCGGTCGCGCTTCTCGGGAAGTCGGGACAAGCGCATTTCAATGACCTCGCCCTCCGGCTAGGCCTCGAAAATGAAATCCCCTTCGACATGGGATTGGCCGTGGCCAAGAAGGCAAACCTTCTCGGGCGGGAAGTATTGCAGCGGTCTCACGATACGATCGATACACTGGAGGGCAGCATGTCTCTGGCGGAGGCTGTTGTCCGGGAGGCCGTCAAACAAATACGACGGGAGCTAGCGCAAGAATCCGAGATCGCACTTGCTCGGGGATTGGCTAGAGATGGCTATGTGGTTTCGTTTGACGAAGATAATCATCCCCACTTGCGTGCCGCTCTCCCCGACGAACTCGGCCTGCCAGCGGTGGATGACGAGCTGCATACGCTTTTGAGGCATTTCGGTTTCGTTAAGCCGCTTGGCCATCTCGATCAGGGGATCGAAGCCCATGCGCGGGGCGATTGGGCGGCGGCGAACGCACAGTTCCGTACCTTTCTCGAAGGCCTGCTCGACGATATCGCGCGGCACATCGAAGGGCCGCAAAAAACTGTAGCGCTGACCTCGGAGAACCGCCGCCAGTTACTTCGGCAGATCGGCTTTCTGGCCGAGGACCGCAACGAAATAAACGCGGACGGAAGGGGTTACATCAACGGCCTGTTCAAGATGCTGCACACGGATGGCTCGCACCCAGGCCTTTCGGATGAGGATCACAGCACTTTCCGCCTTCATTTGGTGCTGGTGACGGGTCGCACTTTTTTGCGCCGCCTTTACTATCAGAAATAAGGAGCGGCGACGGAGCGGTGCCCCGTCGCCGCTCCGATTTTAAGCCGCTTCCTGTTGCGTCCCACCCTCGTCAGGTATCGCGGGCGCCCGCAGGACATTGGCAGCCAGCCTTTGCCCTTGAGCCGCTGGACGGCGGCTTCCGCTGTTGCCTGCTTCTTAAGCCCTGCGATGTTGCCGGCAACTTCAGGGGATGCGCCCTCTCGCACGGCTTCAAGGATACGATCTTTGGAGACACGCGCGAGGGGGCCGCCCAGAGCTTGGCCGAGAAGCTCAAGTCACTCCCCGTCATTAATGGACAGCCGGACATAGCCGCGCTTGGCGATCCTGCGTTAGTCGCGAAGCAATGGGCGGTAGAGTTGCATCTGAAACCGGAAGATGACCTAAAGCAATTCCTCGACTATCTGGAAGATATGCAAGCTAGCGCGCAACCGCAAAGCTAGTGAGCGAATGCCCCCGGTAACAAGCAGGCCACGATCGCAGGCACACCTCGCTGGCTATTATGTAAGCGCTTCAAACGCTGATCGTCACGAACTTGCTGAGGCTCTTTCCTCGCCAATCAATCCCCATGTAAAAACTGATAATCTTTCGCATGAAAGCTTATCAGTTTGGGCATATTGGATAGCCTTGCAGCCAAATCTTACCAGCTAAGTGATGGTCACGTCCGATCTAGCCCGAAAGCACACGTCATTTATTTGGCCACGACAGATGATTTCAAATCAATCTCCGGAATTTTACAGAGTTCGCGGTAGAGAGCTTCGATCGGGTATTCGCCGTAGTTGTCGGCAACACTCTTTTGTCCGTGACCCGTAATGGCCTCCAGGATGTCTTTTGCCAATCCATGTTTGCGACCGAGCGTCTTAATCCTGTGACGCCACGAGTGACTTGGGGAAAGGCGAGTATCAGTGATGCCAAGTGCCCTCACCCAGCGGCCAATGACTTTGGTGCCATTACCGCCTCGCTTTCCAAACTTGTCGGGCTTTAGATGGGGAAAGATCGGGCCGGGTTTAGCCTCCTCAACAAACTTTAGGAAACCGCTCTCAATCAGAGCTGGATGCAGCGGCACTGCACGTTCGGAGTTTGAATTTTTTAGAGGACCAGCCTCAGGATCGAATTTCATGCACCAAACACCATCGATTCGGATGATGTCACTTGTTCGTAACTGACAAAGCTCAGAGACACGAGCGCCAGAGTATGCGCCCAGCCAGGGTACCCATCGCCGAACAGAATCCTTCTCGCTGAGAGCATTTGAAAGAATGAGCCGCGCCTCTTCATCAGTGAAGCTACGCTTACGTTCGGTGGCAATCACTTTGATTTCGACAGAAACCTTTTCCGCCGGGTTATGCGCGAGCTTCCGGTTCTCGTAGCCCCACTGGAAAATGGCTCTGACCGGCGCAAGCTTTGCGTTCTGCACCGTACGCGTTCGAAGACCGCCTGAGATCATCGCCTCTTTCCAACGAACAACATCGTCGGCTGTAACGCGACCGGCGTCGTCGTGACCCAGAAACTTTTCGAATGCTCGCAGAACCCGCGTCCATTCATAGAGTGTCTTCTTCGCTGGCAAACGCTCGTTAGACCAGCCGCGAAGCAATTCATCGAATTTGACGCCGACCTTAGCTCCTAAGATAGGCCTCGGCACAATATCACTGCTCAATCCTGCCCCGAAATCACCTTTCGCATATCGAGCAAGTGTAATGCTGGCTCGCTGAACTGCATGACCGATCGCTCGAGCGACCAACCTTATGTTTTCCGGACTCTCAGCGAGGCCGCGCCATTGCAATGTTTCCTTCGCGCAGTCGCGGCAGGCCGCCTCCATATCCATGATGGCTCGAACATCAGGATGCAGTGGCGCAAAAATGTCGATGTCGAGTTTGTTTGTCCTGGGCGGCGGCATAAACAATCGATCGGCAAGGTCAACACGCCACGATGTCTGTGACGACGGACTGTCCTTGTATAGTTCGAGCCAGCGGTCGTGCCACGTAACTGCGAGTTCGTGCGCTTCCCGCTCGGTTAGCTTGGAAGAGCCTGCGCGTAAATTTGCCCAACGCTCTTCGACTTCCGCTAGTACCTTTGCGTGGCGTTGACGCGCCACTGCGGGGTCTTTCGTTTTGAGGCTCTGCTTCTCTTCTAGTTTGCCGACAAGCGCACGCAAATCCGCAGGGACGCCCCTGCGAAACCAATACACACCACTATTTGGATGTTGCCACGGACGAGACATTGATAAGGGCATTTGTACCAGCCTATTGTACCAAGCCGGAAGCCCTAAGTGTCTGATTTTGCGGATATGCTCTGCGTTTCAAGCGCTTAGCAAGCTAATGGTGCCCAGGAAAGGACTCGAACCTTCACGCCTTGCAGCACAGGTACCTGAAACCTGCGTGTCTACCAATTCCACCACCTGGGCGTGAGGCGGTTAGTAAGGACCGACCGCGCGCTTGTCAAATTCCCAAGAAAATTCCCCGACCGGTGGCACCATGGCCCCTGTACAGCCCAGAACCGATGGCGTATCGCAAAATCCGCAAATACCCGCTCGGGTTACCCTTATCGAGGCAGGAATTCGACCATGACAGCCCCCATCGACACCCTCGTCACCGTATTCGGCGGATCGGGTTTCCTCGGCCGTCACGTGGTCCGGGCGCTGGCGCAGCGGGATTACCGGTTGCGCGTCGGCGTGCGCCGGCCGGAATTAGCCGGCCACCTGCAGCCGCTCGGCAAGGTCGGGCAGATCAATCCGGTGCAGGCCAATGTCCGCTATCCAGCCTCGCTCGATGCGGCGATGCGCGGCTCGCGCGTCGTGGTCAATCTGGTCGGGATTCTCTCGGAAGGCGGCGCCCAGCGTTTCAACGCGGTGCAGACGGAAGGCGCACGCGCCATCGCGGAAGCTGCTGCGCGAATCGGCGCCCGCGTGGTGCACGTCTCGGCGATCGGCGCGAATGCCAATTCGGCCTCCCGCTATGCCGTCTCCAAGGCGCACGGCGAGCAGGCCGTGCTGGATGTCACGCCGGATGCGACCATCATCCGCCCCTCCATCGTGTTTGGGCCGGAAGACCATTTCACCAACCGCTTCGCCGCATTGGCACGCCTGTTCCCGGCGTTGCCGCTGATCGGGGCCGACACGAAACTGCAGCCGGTCTATGTCGGCGACGTCGCATCCGCGATCGCCGATGCGGTCGACGGCAAGACCAGAGCGGGCGCCACCTATGAGCTCGGCGGACCGGAAGTCATGACGATGCGCGAGGCCATCGAACTGATCCTGCGGGTTGCCGAGCGCGATCCGATGCTGGTGCCGCTGCCGTTCGGGCTCGCGAAGCTCCAGGCGGCGTTCCTGCAATTCGCGCCGGGCGACCTCAAGCTGACGCCGGATCAGGTCGAGATGCTCAAGACCAACAATGTGGTGTCGGATGCGGCCAAGAGCGCGGGCCTGACGCTGGAAGGGCTGGGTATCGCGCCGGAATCGATGGCGGCGGTGTTGCCGTCCTATCTCTGGCGCTTCCGCAAGACCGGCCAGTTCGCCCACAAGAGCGCCTGAGTATTGCCGCCCCACGCAGGCGGGGGCGACAATCTATTGTTCCGTGTTAGGCCCCCAGCGCGAGCGCGATCAGGCCGAGCGTGCCGACGATCACGCGCCACCACGCGAAGAACGTGAAGCCGTTGCGGGTGACGAAATCGAGGAACGACCTCACCACGATAATCGCGGTGATGAACGACACCACGAAGCCAACCACGATGATCAGAGAGTGATCCATCGTCATGTCGCCGCGGCCCTTGTAAAAATCATAGACGAACGCGCCGATCATGGTCGGGATCGCGAGGAAGAACGAAAACTCCGCCGCAGAGCGTTTGTCGGCGCCGAACAGCATCGCCGCCACGATCGAGGCGCCTGAGCGGGACACGCCCGGAATCATCGCCGCACACTGCGCGATGCCGATGCCGAGATACATCGGCAGCGGGAACGTCATGGCATTGTGATGACGTGGATTGAGGTCCTGCTGATCGACCCACAGCAGCACCGCGCCACCTGCGATCAGCGAGAAGCACACCACCCAAGGATTGAACAGCACGCTCTTGATGAAGTGGCCGAAGATCAGGCCGAGTATGACGGCAGGTAAAAACGCGACCAGCACGCCGATCACGAAACGTCGCGCGGCGGGATCGGTGAACATATGGGTCGCGACATGCCAGAGTCGCTGGAAGTAGATCACCAGAATGGCGAGAATCGCGCCGAGCTGAATCAGCACCGCGAATGTCTTCCAGAAATTATCCTGGTCGAGATTGAAGATTCGCTCTGCAAGCAGCAGATGGCCGGTGGAGGAAACCGGCAGGAACTCGGTGACGCCCTCCACGATACCGAGGAACAGCGCCTTCAGAAGATCAGCCAACATCAGGAAAATCCATGGTGCCGGGGTGGCCCGCGTTTGTGACTTATTCGCTGCCCCCCCGCAATGCGGAAAACATGCAAAGATACCTTGCCCCCGGCTCACGCTCGGTTAGGTTCGGCACCTTGCTCGCGGGCCGCCACCAAGCGAGAGCAGAAAGCCTTTTTTAAGGCTCTCTTTAAGAATCTTCCGGCTAACACGGTGCCTATGATTACCCTTTTCCATCACGCCTTCTGTCCCCATTCACGTTTCGTGCGTCTTGCGCTCGGCGAATACGGACTGGAATCCGAACTCGTTGAGGAGCGGATTTGGGATCGGGACGAAGCGTTTCTGGCGATGAATCCGGCCGGCACCACGCCCGTGATGATGCTCGACGGCGAGCCGCCGATTCCGGGCGCCGCGATCATCGCCGAATATCTGGACGAGACCTACGGCGCGCAGCTCCGCGATCGCCGCATGATGCCATCGAACTCGCCCGATCGCGTCGAGGTCCGGCGGCTGATGTCGTGGTTCAACGACAAATTTTACGATGAGGTCAGCGGCCCGCTCGTCACCGAGCGCGTCTACAAGCGCTTCATGAGCGCTGAACAGGGTGGTGGCGCACCTTCGACGGACGTGATGCGCGCAGCGCGCTCCAACCTGCGCTACCATCTCGCCTATATCGGCTGGCTCGCGCGCACGCGAAATTTTCTCGCCGGCGACCGCCCGACCTATGCCGATCTCGCGGCTGCCGCGCATCTGTCGGCGATCGACTATCTCGGCGACGTGCCATGGAGCGAGGATGACGCCGCGAAGGCCTGGTATGTGCGGATCAAATCGCGCCCCTCATTCCGTCCACTCCTGAACGAATGGCTCGCGGGCCTGCCCGCACCCGCGCACTACATCGATCTGGATTTCTGATCTCACGTTTGCGCATTGTCCGGAATGATGCAACCGGACGTCAGCCTTCCGCCAATTCCGTCACTGCTGCCAGAATGCGTGCGATGTCCTGCGGTCGCGACAGACGGTGATCGCCGTCCTGCACCAGTGTCAGCACCACATCGTCGCTTGGCAGGCAGTGCGTCAACTTGAAGGCGTGCTGCCAGGGCACGTCCTCATCCTGCACGCCCTGCAGAATGCGGACCGGACAACCGACATCGAGCATACCGTTAAGTAGGAGATGGTTGCGCCCCTCCTCGATGAATCGTTTGGTGATCGGATATGGCTCGCCGTAGTCGGACGGGCGATACCACACGCCGTTGCGCTCCATCTCTTCCCGGATCTCCGGCGTGAACCGCTCCCACATCAGATCTTCGGTGAAGTCAGGCGCGGGGGCGATCAGCACAAGGCCCTTGAGCGTCGCGCGCGATCTGGCTTTCTGCGCTGCCATCGCGCGCGCAACCAAAAGCGCCATCCAGCCGCCCATCGAAGAGCCGATCATGATCTGCCCGCCTTCGCAGCAGGCCTCGACGACGGCGAGGCTTTCCTCAAGCCACGCGCCAATGGTGCCATCCTTGAAGTCACCGCTGGATTCGCCGTGGCCTGAGTAATCGAAGCGGACGCAGGCGCGACCATGTTGTTGCGCGTAAGCGTCGAGCTCGCGCGCCTTGGTACCCAGCATGTCCGACTTGAACCCGCCGAGCCAGACGAGACCGGGGCCGCCTCCTTCACGACGGCGCACCGCGATGCGGCGTTCGCCATGCGACGTTCTGACATCTATAAAATCAGGCGGAGCATCAGCAGGGAGGGTCATCGGAGAGCCGTCATGATGATTTTGCGGATCGCTTGTATCGTGCGATGATGATCGACCGTGTTATTGATGGTGCGATCATGTTCGTCAACGCCCCGGTCACATTCCCTTTGCATTCCAGCAATCTGCTGTGCGCCCGCCTCGCGCCGATCGCATTCGCCTGAACGAGACACGCACCCGATGCCGGATCCTTCCGCGGCAACACACCGTCTATCCGAGACCGAGCCGCAATCCGGGCACGGCGGCGATGGCGCAGATCGGAACGGCACGGCGCCGCACCCCGCGCAAAACACGCAGACCCACGCGCTCACCGTTCTGATCGCCGTGCCGACGCTGGAATCCGGCGCGTCCGATCTCAATGCGCTGGCGCTCACGCAATATCTCGCGGCGCACGGTCACCATCCTGTCGTGGTGTCGCAAGGCGGCCGCCTCGTGCCGGAGATCGTCGCGGCAGGCGGCGAATTCATCGAGATGAATGTCGCGAGCCGCAATCCATACAGGATGCTGCGTTGCATGCGGCAGTTGTCGCTGCTGATCGCGAACCGCCGTTGTGATGTCGTCCACGCACTCGGCCGCGCACCGGGCTGGAGCGCCTATCTCGCGGCGCGCGCGCAGCGGCGTCCGTTCGTCACGACCTGGTTCAAGGGTTTTCGCGAGCAGAACCGGCTCAAGCGGTTCTATAACAGCGTGATGGTGCGCGGCGACCGCATCATCGCCGCGAGCGACGATCTCGCCGATCTGATCCGCGACCGCTACCCGGCCGTGCGCGAGCGGATCATGACGCTGCCGCTCGGCTTCGATGCAACCGCTTTCGATCCCAACCGCGTCACGCCGGAGCGCATCGCGCGCATTCGCCATGCGTTCGGTGCCGGGACGGACACCCGCATCATCCTCGCGCCGGGCCGCATGGTCCGCCGCAAGGGCCACCATCACATCGTGCAGGCAGCGGCGTGGATGAAAGCCGCTGGCGTCCGGGATTTCCTGATCGCCTTCACCGGCGAGGATCAGGGCCGCACCCATTTCACCGGGCAATTGTGGGATCTCGTGCTCTCGACCGGCACCACCGACGTGGTCCGCTTCGCCGGACTGAGCGACGATCTGCCGGCGGCGCTCGCGGTCTCGGCGGCGGCGGTATTCGCCTCGACCCAGCCGGAAGGCGCGCTGCGCACCATCCTTGCCGCGCAGGCGATGGGCGTTCCGGTCATCGCCTCCGATCTCGCAGCCGGTTCCGGCATCATGCTGGCCCCGCCCGCCATCAGCGAGGACCGGATGACCGGCCTCCGTTTCCCGGCCGGCGATATCGAAGCGCTGGCGGAAGCGTTAACGCGCCTCTTAAATTTGTCCGAACCCGCGCGGCGGGCCATCGGCGCGCGCGGCCAGGCGTGGGTTTCCGACCTGCAGGAGCCCGCGGCTGTTGCCGAACGGACCCTTCGTCTCTACATGGAACTGACAGCGGCACGGACACCGTGACCGGAATGCGGCTCTCCGGCTTTTTCGCACGGGCCGCGCTCGGTTGCCTTGCTCACGTCACCGAATTCCTTCAAAATCATCGCTTCTTTCAATAATCGTGGAGACCCTCCCATTCGCCGTCCTAACAGAGCCCCGCCCACAGTCGCCAAAGATGGGCCCCGCACCAATGATGAGATTCGGAATCTCGAAGTCCAACTGATCGATCAGCACGGCGTCAATGTCGGCGTGACCGAAACGTCGGTCGCCGTGAAAATGGCGATGGAAGCCGGCATGGATCTCGTGGAGATTTCGCCGAACAACTCCCCGCCGGTCTGCAAGATCATGGACTACGGGAAGTACAAGTTTCAGGCGCAGAAAAAGGCCGCCGAAGCGCGCAAGAAGCAGAAGATCGTCGAAATCAAGGAGATCAAGCTCCGCCCGATGATCGACGACCACGATTACGACGTGAAGATGCGCGCGATGCTTCGCTTCTTCGAGGAAGGCGACAAGGTCAAGATCACGCTGCGCTACCGCGGCCGCGAAATGGCTCACCAGGAGATCGGCACCAAGCTGCTCGACAAGGTGAAGGCCGCCGTCGCCGATATCGCCAAGGTGGAGCAGGACGCGAAGTTCGAAGGCCGCCAGGTGGTGATGGTGCTCGCACCGCGCTGAGCACCGTGGATCGGACCTTCAAGCGACCAAGACAACGAAAAGGCGCCCGTAGGGGCGCCTTTTTCAGTTTAGAAACCAGAAGCTCCAGCAGCCTAAAAACCGGCCTGCTTAAAATCCCCGCGCGATCAGGGCGCCGATCACCAGCGCGCCCGCACCGAGCCATACGGCCAGACGGCCGGCATCGGCTTGAATCGCGGCAACCTTGACCTTGGCACGGCTCTTCGTTTTCGGCATTTCAAATCCTTCCGTCTCGGTGACCCCAAGAATATGGGGGCTTTGGACGATTCTCCAATGCGACATAGCATGCGCAGGCCTCATGGCAGGATGGCGGCAGACGCCGTTTGGCGTTGCAAATTGGGCCTTGCTCTGCCATAAGCCCCATCTCATCGCCCGGCTGATCAAGGGCTGCCGTGGCGATGTTTTTTGCTGGCTTTGCCATACGGGCAAATTATCCAAGCAATTCAACGCTCTAGCGAGCATTCAGCCACTCCGGCGAGCCGTTTCGGCGCGCGGATGGTGGCGTTAAGGAGAGCCAAATGCCCAAGCTGAAGACCAAGTCGGGCGCCAAAAAGCGCTTCAAAGTGACCGGAACTGGCAAGGTGGTATCCGCCCATGCAGGCAAGCGCCATGGCATGATCAAGCGGACCAAGAAGCAGATCCGCCAGTTGCGCGGCACGCGCGTTCTGTTCAAGACCGACGGCGACAACATCAAGCAGTACTTCCTGCCAAACGCCTGATCCACTTACGCCGCGTCCGCGCGGCGGTCTGTCACCATTCACATTCAGATTTAGGAGATCAGTCATGGCACGCGTCAAACGCGGTGTGACGGCTCACGCCAAGCACAAGAAAGTCTACAAGGCCGCCGAAGGTTTTCGTGGCCGTCGCAAGAACACCATCCGCGCCGCCAAGGCCGCCGTCGACAAGGCCGGCCAGTACGCCTATGTCGGCCGCAAGCTGAAGAAGCGCAACTTCCGCGCGCTCTGGATCCAGCGCATCAACGCAGCCGTCCGTCCGTTCGGCATGACCTACAGCCGATTTATCAACGGCCTCGCCAAGTCGGGCGTCGTTGTCGATCGCAAGGTGCTGTCGGATCTCGCCATCCACGAGCCGGCCGCGTTCCAGGCGATTGCCGAGAAGGCCAAAGCCGCTCTCGCGGCGTAAGCCTGCCGATGGCCGCGCGCGGCCAGGCATGCCCCTCTTGCACGAGGCCGACATGACCGGGACGCCCTGAGGCGTCCCGCTTCGTTCGGCTGGGCCGATTGCACCCCGCCGGGCGGTTTCAAATGAACCGTTCTGCTGGGGCTGTATATGTCCGATCTCGTCAAACTCGAATCCGAAATCCTGAACCAGATCGTCGCCGCTTCCGATGAAGCTGCGCTCGAGGCCGTGCGCGTCGGCGCGCTCGGCAAGAAGGGATCGATCTCCGCGCTCTTGTCGACGCTCGGCAAGATGTCGCCCGAACAGCGCAAGACGGAGGGCGCGGCGATCAACGCCGCCAAGGATAAGGTCACGGCCGCTCTCACAGCCCGCCGCGACGTGCTCAAGAACGCGGCGCTCGATGCGCGGCTCGCTTCCGAAACCATCGACGTCACGCTGCCGACGCGCGAGACGCCCGCCGAGCAGGGCCGCATCCACCCCATCTCGCAGGTGATGGACGAACTCACCGCGATTTTCGCCGACATGGGATTCTCGATCGCCGAAGGGCCGGACATCGAGACCGACGATTACAACTTCACCAAGCTGAATTTCCCCGAAGGCCATCCGGCGCGGGAAATGCACGACACCTTCTTCTTCAACCGCAAGGAAGACGGTTCACGTCCCTTGCTGCGCACCCACACCTCGCCGGTGCAGGTGCGCACGATGCTGTCGCAGAAGCCGCCGATCCGCGTGATCTGTCCGGGCCGCACCTATCGCTGCGACAGCGATCAGACCCACACACCGATGTTCCATCAGGTCGAGGGCCTCGTCATCGACAAGGGCTCGCATCTCGGCCACCTGAAATGGATTCTCGCGGAATTCTGCAAGGCTTTCTTCGAGGTCGACAACGTTAACATGCGTTTCCGCCCGTCCTTCTTCCCCTTCACCGAGCCGTCGATGGAGGTCGATATCCAGTGCCGCCGCGGCAAGAACGAAATCCGTTTCGGCGAAGGCGAGGACTGGCTGGAGATTCTCGGCTGCGGCATGGTGCATCCGAACGTGCTGCGGAATTGCGGCATCGATCCGGATGAATATCAGGGCTTTGCCTGGGGCATGGGCATCGACCGCATTGCGATGCTGAAATACGGCATCAGCGACCTGCGCCAGATGTTCGAGGGCGACGTGCGCTGGCTCAATCATTACGGTTTCAAACCGCTCGATGTGCCCACGCTCGCGGGAGGGCTGTCGTCATGAAATTCACCCTCTCCTGGCTGAAAGAACATCTCGACACCGACGAGCCGATCGAGAAGCTCGCCGAGACGCTGACCATGATCGGCCTCGAGGTCGAACACCTTGAGGACAAGGCGAAGGCGCTCGCACCTTACGTCATCGCCAAGGTCATCACCGCCGAGCAGCATCCCAATGCAGACCGTCTGCGCGTGTGCATGGTCGACACCGGCGAAGGCGCGCCGATTCAGGTCGTCTGCGGTGCGCCGAACGCGCGCGCGGGACTCGTGAGTGTGTTCGCACCTCCCGGCACCTACATTCCGGGCAAGGACATCACGCTCGGCATCGGCAATATTCGCGGCGTCGAGAGCCGGGGCATGCTGTGCTCGGCCGCTGAGCTCGAACTGTCCGACGATCACGACGGCATCATCGAACTGCCGGCCGACGCACCTGTCGGCAAGCCGTATGCGGAATGGGCCGGCCTCGGCGACCCCGTGATCGAGATCAATCTCACGCCGAACCGCGCCGACGCCACCGGCGTGCACGGCATCGCACGCGATCTCGGCGCGGCCGACATGGGCAAATTCAAGAACGATGCTCCGAAGCCGATCAAGGGCGCGTTCGCGGCGCCCGTTGCGGTGACGATTGAAGACCCGACCTTGTGCCCCGGTTTCGCGCTGCGTCTGGTGCGCGGTGTAAAGAACGGCCCGTCGCCGGAATGGCTGCAGCGGCGCCTCACCTCGATCGGACTGCGTCCGATCAACGCGCTGGTCGACATCACCAACTTCATGACCTTTGACCGCGGCCGTCCGCTGCATGTGTTCGACGCCGCCAAGGTGAAGGGCAACCTCGTCGTGCGCCGCGCGAAAGCGGGCGAAAGCCTCGTTGCGCTCGATGGCAAGACCTACACGCTCGATGACACCATGTGCGTGATCGCGGATGATAGCGGCGTCGAGTCGCTCGCGGGCATCATGGGCGGCGAATCGACCGGCTGCGACGAGACCACCACCGACGTGCTGATCGAATCGGCGCTGTGGAACGAGATCAACATCGCCCAGACCGGCCGCAAGCTCGGCATCAATTCCGACGCGCGCTATCGCTTCGAGCGCGGCGTCGATCCGGCCTTCATGGTGCCGGGCCTCGAGCTCGCCACCAAGCTCGTGCTCGACATCTGCGGCGGTTCGCCGTCGGAGATCGCGCTTTCGGGCAAGGCCTATGGCGACGACCGGATGATCGAATTCCCCATCGACGAGGTGAAGCGCCTCGCCGGGATCGACGTGCCGCTGGCCGATATCAAGCGCCACCTCACCCATCTCGGCTTCATGGTCGCGGGTCAGGGGCCGGTGGTGAAGGTCGCGGTGCCGTCATGGCGCGCCGACGTGCACGGCAAGGCCGACATCGTGGAAGAGATCGTGCGCATCGTCGGTGTCGACCGCGTGCCGCTGACCCCGTTTCCGCGTGGCGAGGCCGCGCGCAAGCCTGTTCTGACAGCGCTGCAGTTACGTACCCGCCGCGCCAAGCGCGCGCTTGCCACGCGCGGCATGGTGGAAGCTGTAACGTGGTCGTTCCTCTCCAAGACGCAGGCCGAATTGTTCGGCGGCGGCAAGCCGGAGCTCGCGCTCGCCAATCCGATCGCATCGGATCTCTCTGACATGCGGCCCTCGCTGGTGCCGGGCCTGATCGCAGCCGCGCAGGCCAATGCGGATCGAGGCTTCGGCGACGTCGCGCTGTTCGAGGTCGGACAGATTTTCCTGGGTGATCAGCCCGAGCAGCAGCTCACCGCCGCTACCGGCGTGCGCCGCGCGATGGCTTCATCGAAGGGCTTTGGCCGTGCGTGGTCCGGCTCATGGAGCGTCGATGCGTTCGACGCCAAGGCCGATGCGCTCGCCGTGCTCGCCGCTTGCGGCGCGCCGATGCAGGCGCTGCAGATCGTGCCCTGCCGTGAGGCAAAGGGCGCACCCGCATGGCTGCATCCGGGCCGCTCTGCCACGATTCAGATCGGACCGCAGAATGTGCTTGGCACTTTCGGCGAACTGCATCCGCGCGTACTGGATGCGCTGAAGGCCGACGGCCCGCTGGTCGCGTTCGAAGTGCTGCTCGATCGCCTGCCGGAACCGAAGGCGCGCGCAACGCGCGCCAAGCCGCCGCTCGAACTCGCGGCGTTCCAGCCGGTGTCGCGCGACTTCGCCTTCCTCGCCGACCGCGACGTGAAGGCCGCCGACATCATTCGTGCGGCACAGGGCGCGGACAAGAAGCTCATCACGGACGTGACGCTGTTCGACGTCTATGACGGCAAGGGCATTCCCGAGGGCAAGAAGTCTGTCGCCATTGCGGTGACGTTGCAGCCGCGCGAGAAGACGCTCACCGATCAGGACATCGAGGCGGTAGCAACGAAGATCGTCGCGGACGTGTCGAAGAAAACCGGCAGCACGCTGCGGGAGTAATTCTCGCCTGTTCGGCGTAGAATCCTCAATCGTCAGTCGCAGATTGTGCTTCAAAAACGTAGATGGCCGGGTCAAGCCCGGCCATGACGCAAAGACGAGTGGTCAACTCCAATCGCAGCTTAACCGCTCAGCGGCGCTCCATGAGGGCTTCGGCCGCCGGCGGCGCCATGTCCTCGTCTTCATGTCCCGCGCCGGGGACTTCGCGAAGATGCCATCCAAACTTTGCGCCCATGCGCTTGGCGTCAGCAGCCGCGCGGTTGAAATAGAAGTGGCCGCGCTCGAAGCGGGTCTTGCCCTGCGCGCTGGTTTCCCTGTTGTTGCGCATGACGCCGCCGGTCTGCACGTCGGCCTGGCCGAGCAGCAGCACGAAATCCGTCGCGAATGCACCGCGCAGCGTGACCGGCGAGATCGGCGTACCCTTGATGCCATAGGGATAGCTGAACTCGTCATCCGGCAGCATGTACCAGCCGGGATTCGCGGCCACCGCACGCTCGATGTAACGGCCGCCGCTGTGGAGCACATAACGCTGCACCCACTGTGCGCCGCCGCCATGTCCGAAGATAGAGAAGCGCTGGCGATGGCTGCCGGTCATCGCGACCGCGCGCTTGAACGCCATCTCGACGACTGCGAAGCCTGAGTCTTCCCACGGCACCGGCTTCAGCGACTTCGTCATGACGTTGCCGAACTGAAACTGCCACGAGGTCGGCCATGACTGCTCGACGAATTCCGGCACCAAGAGCAGCGCGCCTGCTTTTTCGGCCAGCGGCGCCCAGACATCGTAATAGTCGAACGCGCTGTGCTCGGCGACATTGCGCTTCTGGCCGTGGATCACGACCCAGATCGGACTGTTCGCCGTGAAGGATTTCGGACGGTAGGTGAAGACGTTCACCGGCCCGCGCTTGACGACAAGCCGAAACTCACCTTCGCCGACCGGAATCGTCTTGTCCTGCTGCGCAAAGGCATCGTTCGTCTGCGCGGCCGCGCTGTGAACCTGTGCCGTCCCAGTGATGCATGCGGCGAACAATGCGACGCAAGCGGCGGAAACCAACTTCTTTGTCTCGATCATGTGCCTGCCCTGACTCAAACGGTGCCGCTGCTGGACATTGTCCGGTTAGAATTTGATCCGTATGCCCGAGAATACAAGGTTGATGTCCTTGATCGGCGCAGGCGATGCGATGGCGCCGCCCGGCTGGCTATTGCTGTCGCGCAAACCCGTGATGTCGAAGGAATAGTGGCGATAGCCGAGATAGATCTGCGTGTTGTAGGCATCGATATCCTGCATCACGCCAGCGCCCACCATGTTCAGCTCACTTGAGGTGACGACCTTCGGTCCGCCTTCGCGCAATCCGGTCAGACCGTTCTTGGCGATGGCCGTTTCCGCATAGAACTTGGTATCACCAAGCGCATTGAACTGCCGGCGCAGACCGGTCTTCAGATAGCCATAGCGCAGGTCCGGACGGACGGTGCCGGGAATGACGTTGCCAAGAACATCGACCATGTTTTCACCGAACACCGCCTGGTTCGATGAATCGTAGCCGCCGAACTGGCGATTGACGAAAGCCGTCGTCAGGAACAGGCCGGTCGGATTGTGAATGACGCTGGCGCTGCCCTTCCATTCGCGGCGATCCTTGGTGAACCCAAGCGCCGCGCGATCGCCCGCATCGGTATCGCGCAGATAGCCAACTCCGGCACGGAAACGCCAGTTCGGCAGATCGACCCGATAGCTCAGCGCCGCATCCCAGAACTTGTCACGCGCGGCGACATCGAACTGGAAGCCCTTGATGATCGGCGTCTCGTAATGCACCACGTTGCGGCGAAGCGTGTCGATGGTCGCACCGCCGACGAAATCGCTGATCGAGGTGCGGGTGATGAGGCTGCCCGAACCAGTATCAAGCGCATCAGCAGCACGTAGCATCAGATCGCCGCCGATCATCGCGATGTTCGCCGAAGCCGCCGCGTTGGTCTCGCTGAAGTCGTTCAGGACAACACCGTCAGTCGCGGTCGAGGTATGACCGACAGTGAGCGTACCGTAGCGGTTGCTGCGAATGAACCAGTCGAGGTAGCGCAGATCGGGCTGCCAGCCGGTTTCGCCGCCAGGCAGATCCTGACTGACCGAGATGGAGCGGGCCTGAAGGAAGCCCATTTCAGCGTGAAAGCCGGTGGTCCAGCCGCGCGCGATTTCGACAGCACCACGGGCACCGAAGATGGACGGCGCCGAATAGTTGTCGACGACGCGTGTGGCTTTCTGCACGCCATCGTCCCATGACAGGGCCATGCGGTTGATTTCACCGTAGACCATGAAGGGAAACGGCGTCGCACCCTGGTTTTCAAGAATTTTCGCTTCCAGATAGCGCTTGCTCATCGGCGGCGGCGAGTATTTCGCAAGCGTATCGAGATCGACGCTCACGCCGGCCTGCACGCCGTAATAGAAGACGCGATCCTTTGCGCGGACGTTGCGATCCTGAAGATCGGTTACCGTTGCGTATTGAGAGAACGGCGTGCTGACATTGTTCAGCCAAAGGAAGGTGCCGCCCGCGGTGAGCTTCACGCCGGGCATCACCGGCACTTCGATGCGCGGATTGAGCTCGTAGCCCTGAGCGAACGCGGTGTCGTTGAGATAATTCTGCTGCGCGCGCGCCTGGGTCTGGTTGCGCGACACGAACGAGCGCTCGCGTTCGACGAGATTGGCGAAGAAGCCGGCCTTGGCGCTGCCGCCGATCTTGATACCGCCGCCGATATCGAACATGCCTTCGAAGCCGATCTGCGGACCGAGCAGGAAATTGCGGGTCTGCACGGTGACGGCGTCGATCGCCGTCGTCGAGTTCAGCTTCTGCGTGACGGTGTTGAGATCTTCGCCGAAATAGATCGACCGCACGCCGAGCATCAGGCCGGGAATGCCGAATACCGACTTCGCATTCGCCTCAGCGCCGAGCAGCTGGCTGCTGTGGTTGACGTACATCTGATCGATGTTCTGCGAGTTGGTGTAGTTGGAAATGTCGCCGCCCGGATCGTTGGCATAGATCGCGTTGGAGCGGATCGACGACGTGGAGGTGCCGGTCGAAAGCCCGTTTCGCTGCAGCACGCTATTGGTCGGCGCGGTGTAGAATGCGGAGAATTCGAACGGCGTGTCGAACAGTTCGGCATCGACCGTCGCCCGGAACCCACTCGCCATCTTCGAGCCGATGTTGAGATCGGACGACGTCAGGGGCGTGAAGCGCGTGGTGCCGTTGGGCGCGGTGAACGCCGTCTCCTTCGGGCCGCTACGGTGAAGCATCAGATATTCGACGCGCAGACGGGTCGAGAGATCGTCGGACCAGAGAGACTTTGGCGCTTTATAGAGTCCCGCCTCGGCTCCCGGCGGGGGCGCGGCATTGAAATTCAGGACAGGAAGCGTGAACCAGGACGGCGGCAGGATGGTGCCGTCTGCCGCTTTCGCGGAGCCCGCCGTGTTCAGCAGGCCGAGCGCGGCCACCAGACTGCCGACCGCAACACCACACCGATAATTCGCACAAGTTCTGGCGAACTTTGCCTTGGTACGCATGCCCCTAATCCCCGCCTTGGATGCCTGTTAAAACGGCAGCCGCTTCCCCCGAAGCGTTCTTTTATGGGGATCATTTTCCGTGAGGGGTTTTCAAAAGAAAATTTGAAATAAGGCAAGACTTCCTGCAAAAAGCGGAATGGTTGGAATAATATTCCATAATATCAAATACTTGTTTGCTGCAACAAATATTGCCGAAGTGTAAACGGGCTCTCGTTCTAGGGCGCGTCCGCCGTTTGTGCCGTCACTGGGGCCTTATCAATCGAGCGGCACGATGGATTCCGCATAGTCGGGACCCCGCGCGCGCAGTTGCGCCACGATCCGCTTCAGGCAATCGAGAAAATGCAGCGCATGGGGCGACAGAGTCGCGCCGCGCTGGTGAATGCAACCGAGCGAAATCCAGCGTGCGGGCTCGATCGGCCGGAGCGTCAGGCCCTTGAGATCGATCGCCTGTGCGCAGACACGGTCGAGCACCGCAATGCCCGCGCCGTCGCGCACCATCTGGCACGCCATCAGCGACGAGCGCGTCTCCACCGTGTAGCTCGGCACCGCGCCGCCGGAACGAAAGAAATCATCGACCTGCTGCCGCCAGATCTGGCTCGGCCACAATCCGAGCATCGGATAGGGCGCGAGATCGGAGGCAGTGAGCTGCTCTTTCTCGGCCAGCGGGTGATCCTCCGGCAGCAGCGCTTCCGCACGCACACGCATCAAGGGCTTGTTGTCGATCTCGACCAGTGAATGCGAGACCGGAAGCGACACGATGCCGAGGTCGTAGCGCCGCGTGCCAATACGGTTTTCAAGATCAAACCGCGACTGAATATCGACAATGCAGCGTACGCCCGGCGTTTCCTTCTGCATCAAGGCGAGCGCGGGCGACACGAGCCCCTGCCCGATGCGTGGCGCGGTGACGAGGCGGAAATTGCCGCCGGTCTTGGCCTTGATGTCCTCGATGATGCGCGGAATTTCATCGAAGCCCGCGAGCAGATGCTCGGCCTGCCGGTAGAACGCCTCGCCTTCCGGCGTCAGCGTCAGACGCCGTCGCGTACGATAGAACAGTTGCAGCTTCGCTTCATGCTCAAGCAGCGAGATCAGGCGGCTGACCGCAGGCTGACTGAGATGCATGGATTGCGCGGCGGTCGCGAGCGAGCCGTTGATCACGATCAGCCGGAAAGCCTTCAGCGCCTTGATGTTCATGCCGCCTCGCGCCAGTCAGTTAAGATGCTGATATCAATCGACAAGTTTCCGAATCATCATAAACACGAAAACGTTCATTCGTTATTTCACATTTTGTTTCTGGTCGGGCCCGCTAACATGAGCCAAGCCCGACAACAAGAGCGGTTATGATGCGGAGAGGCGAAACCAGGGGGCGCGTGCGCGCAGCGATTGTTGCCGCGTGCCTGACAATCATCGGCGTGCAACCCGCATTTGCGGGCCGCGCGAACGATACGCTTGTCGTCGCCATCGAAGGTGAAATCCCGACCCTCGATCATCTCTACACGACCGCTCGCGACACGATCGTCGTCTCCGAACTCACCGACGACGGCCTGTTCTATGTCGATCCCGACACGCTGGCCTATGTGCCGCTTGTCGCCGAGTCCTACGTGCAGGTCGACGACAAGACCATCGACGTGACCATCCGTCCCGGCGTGCGTTTTCACGACGGCTCGCCGCTCACTGCGGACGATGTTGTCTACACGTACAATTGGGTGATTGATCCCGCGACCAACACCAACCGCGGACGCCTGATCGCGAACTGGCTCGGCAGCGTCGAACGCACCGGCCCGATGACCGTGCGCTTCCGTCTGAAGCATCCGTATCCGCTGGCGATCCGCGACATGGCCTTCAGCGTCCAGCTGCGCAAGAAGGGCAGCTATCAGGGCGCCGACGGCAAGCCGAACCCGAATGCGGAGTCGCTGTCGCTCAACGGCGCCGGTCCTTACAAGGTGGTCGATTTCCAGCCCGGCAAGAGCGTCACGCTCGAGCGGTTCGATGATTACTACGCCGGAAGCCCGAAGGGTCGCCCCGCAATCAAGACCATGATCTTCCGCACCATCCCGGACCTCTCCACGCAGCAGGCGGAGCTCGTCAGCGGCACGGTGGACTGGATGTACAACGTGCCCGCGGATGTTGCGGCCAATATCGGCGCAACCGGCTATGCGGTTCATCTCACCGGACCAACGCTGCGCGTGAATTTCATTCCGCTCGATGCGGCGGGTCTGACGGGTGCCGACAATCCGCTGACCAAGCTCGACGTGCGCCGCGCCATGATCCACGCGATCAATCGTCAGGCCATCGTCAAATATCTGGTGCAGGGTGACGCGGAAGTGATCGATTCCGCCTGTCATCCGCTGCAGTTCGGCTGCGAACAGGACGTGCACAAATATCCTTACGATCCGGCTGAAGCACGCCGCCTGCTCGCCAAGGCCGGCTATCCCGACGGTTTCGAGTTCGAGTTGTGGTCCTATCGCGAGCGGCAGGTGGCGGAAGCCATCGCCGCCGATCTCGCCAAGGTTAGCATTCGCGCGAAGCTGCGCTTCGTGACGCTGACGACGCTCAACCAGGCACGCAAGAAGCACCGCGTGCCGGCCTTCTTCGCAAGCTGGGAATCCGGCAGCACCGCCGACACCGCGACCATCGCCGAGACGCACTGGTCGCTGAAGTCGGACCGCAACCTGTCGAACGATGCCTTCGTCGCGCGCAACATGGAAGCGGCCGCCAAGACCATCGATCCCGAGGAGCGCAAGCGCCTCTACAGCGAGGCGCTGCGCCGCATCGCCGATCAGGCCTACTGGATTCCGCTCTACACCTATTCGCAGAACTATCTCGTCTCGAAAGATCTCGCTTACCCGGTGCCGAAGGACGGCCTGCCGCGGCTGTTCCGCGCGCACTGGCGCACGGCTCCAGCCAAGACGTCACCGGCCAAGGGCTCCTGAGGGACCGGAAGGAACATCGATGCTTCGCTACGCTTCCAAGCGCGTCGTTCTCGCCATTCTCGTGGCGCTCGCGGTCTCGTTCGCGGCGTTCCTGCTCTTGAGTGTTGCGACCGATCCAGCCTCGGCCATCGCGGGCGAAGGCGCGGAGCCGGAGGTGATCGAGCAGATCCGCGAACAGCTCGGGCTGAACCGTCCGCTGCTCGTGCAATATGGAAGCTGGCTTCTGCACGTCTTCCACGGCGATTTCGGCACCAGCTATTACTGGCACCAACCGGTCGGCACGCTGATCCTGGAGCATCTGCCGGTGACACTGACGCTGGCGCTGTCGGCGATCTTCGTGACGCTGATCGTCGCGATCCCGCTCGGCACCATTGCGGCGCTTTATCCCAATTCGCTGATCGATCGTCTCTCGCTCGGCATTGCCGTGTCGGCGCAGGCGATGCCGTCGTTCTGGCTGGCGCTGGTGCTCATCATCGTGTTCGGCGTGATGATTCCGATCTTCCCGATCTCCGGCGATGCCCATGCCTGGAATTATGTGCTGCCTGCAATCGTACTCGGCGCACATTCCGTGCCCGCGGTGATGCGCCTGACCCGCGTCGGCGTGATGGACGTGATGGCATCGGACTACATCCGCACAGCGCGTGCAAAAGGCTTTTACGGCTACCGGCTTCTGTCGCGGCAGGTGATGCGTAACGCGCTGCTGCCGGTCGTCAGCGTTCTGTCGGTGCAACTCGGCTACAAGCTTGGCGGCTCGGTCGTCACCGAAACCGTGTTCGCGATGAACGGCCTCGGCCGCTTCGCGCTGCAATCCATCGTCGGCGGCGACATCCCGACCGTTCAGATGCTCGTCGTGCTGTTCGCGATGACCTTCATCGGGCTGACGCTGCTCGCGGACCTTCTTAATGCGTGGCTCGACCCGCGTATCCGGCTGGCGTGAGGCTGAGATGACCGAGATGGATCTTCAGTTCAAGGCGGCGATCGGCGCGGAGCCGGGCAGCGAACTGCTCGACACCACGCCCGTCAAGAAGGCGCTCTGGCGAAACATTCTACATCACCCCGGGCTCGTGATCGGGCTGGCGATTCTCGCTGGCCTGATCATGCTCGCCGTGTTCGCGCCGTGGGTGTCGCCCTACAGCCCCTACGACCAGAACCTGCCGCAACGCCTGATGCCGCCGTTCTGGGTCAAAGGCGGAAGCACTCTGCATCTGCTCGGCACCGACCATCTCGGCCGCGACTACTTGAGCCGCCTGCTCTATGGCGCGCGCATTTCGCTGCTGATCGGCTTCGGCGCGGCCAGCATCGGCTGCGTGATCGGCGTGACGCTCGGCATGTGCGCCGGTTTCTTCGGCGGCATCATCGACCGGATCGTATCCTTCATCCTGACCTGTCAGCTCGCGCTGCCCGGCCTGCTGCTGGCGATGGCGCTGGTGTTCCTGATCGGCCCGTCTGTCGGCGTCGTGATCTGCGTGATCGGCTTCCTGCACTGGAGCTACTATCTGGTAGTGACGCGCGCGGCGACACAGAAGATTCGCGATCTCGAATACATCACCGCCGCCCGCGCCATCGGCTCCAGCCGGTTGCAGATCATGGTCACGGAAATTCTGCCGAACCTGTTCAGCGAGATCATCGTGATCTTCTCGCTCGAGGTCGGCGTGGCGGTGCTGGCGGAAGCAGCACTCTCGTTTCTCGGTGTCGGCATTCAGCCGCCGACGTCCTCGTGGGGCCTGATGATCGCCGAAGGCAAGATCTCTGTGTTCCTGCGACCGTGGCTCGTCATCCTGCCCGGCATTTTCATTTTCCTGCTGGTGCTCGCCGCCAATCTCGTCGGAGACGGGCTGCGCGACCTGATGAGCGCCGAGAGCCGGAGATAGATGATGACCTCAGATCGACCGCTGCTCGAAGTCCGCAACCTCTCCGTCACGCTGCCGGTCGGCGAGCGCAAGCTCCACGTCGTACGCGATGTGAGTTTCACGCTGGAGCGCGGCGAGGCGTTGGGCGTCGTCGGAGAATCCGGCTCAGGCAAGTCGATGACCTCGCTCGCGCTGATGAATCTGCTGCCGCGCAACGCAATCCGCGAAGCGGCCACGCTGCGGCTCGGCGAACACGATCTGCTCGCGATGGACAGGCAGGACTTCTCCCGCTCGCTCGCCGGCAAGCGCATGGCGATGATCTTCCAGGAGCCGATGACCTCGCTCAATCCGGTTTACACGATCGGCCAGCAGATCATGGAAATGACGACGCCGAGTTCAGCGAAAAGCGCGAAGGACATTCGCGACCGCGCGGTTTACCTGCTTGAGCGGATCGGCATTCCCGATGCAGCGAGCCGCCTCAAGCAATATCCGCATGAATTGTCCGGCGGCCTGCGCCAGCGCGTGATGATCGCGATGATGCTGATGAACGAGCCGGATCTGCTGATCGCCGACGAGCCGACCACCGCGCTCGACGTCACCGTGCAGGCGAGCATCCTCAAGCTCTTGATGGAGCTGCGCAAGGAGCTCGGCATGGCGCTCATTCTGGTGAGCCACGACCTCGGCGTGGTGTCGCAGAGCATGGACAAGATCGCGGTGATGTATGCCGGCGAACTGGTCGAGACCGGAGCCGTGGCCGACGTGCTCGGCGCACCACAGCACCCCTACACGCAGGGGCTTCTCGCCTCGATCCCGGCGGCCCGCGACGGCGGCGAGCGGCTGCCGAGCATTCCCGGCACCGTGCCCGCGCTGTTCGCGCCGCCTAAGGGCTGCGTGTTCGCTCCGCGTTGCATTCACGTGCAGCCTGAATGCCGGGCGTCACACCCGCCCGAACAGTCGGCGGACGACGACCATCTCTATCGTTGCGTGATGACGCCGGACTCCGGCCGCATCGCGCTCGACAGACCGCCTGCCGCGCAGGCCGCCGCATCGACGGCCGCGTCGAATGCCCTGCTCTCCGCGCGCAATGTCGGCTGCACCTTTACGATCAGGACAGGGTTGCTCGCCAAGAGCAAAACGCTCACCGCCGTCGACAATGTATCGCTCGATCTCGCCGAAGGCGAGATCGTCGCGCTGGTCGGCGAGTCGGGCAGCGGCAAGAGCACGCTCGCGCGAATTCTACTTGGCCTGCAGGCGCCCGACAAGGGCGAGGTATTGATCGCGGGCACGCCGGTGCAGTCGGTGCCGCCGTTCGAACGCGCGAAGCTCGTGCAGCCGGTGTTTCAGGATCCGTATTCGTCGCTCAATCCGCGCAAGACCATCGGCCAAAGCATCGGTCGCCCGCTCGAACTGCACGGGCAGCAGTCTGCGGCCGAGCGCAAAAAAATCGTCGAGCGGACCATGGAGCTTGTCGGCCTGCCGAAGCGGCTGCTCAACAATTATCCGTCGCAACTCTCCGGCGGCCAGCGCCAGCGCGTCGCCATTGCGCGCGCGATCATTCTCAAGCCGAAACTTCTGATCTGCGACGAGCCGACCTCGGCGCTCGACGTGTCGGTGCAGGCGCAGATTCTCAACCTGCTGCTCGACCTGCGCGACGAACTCGGGCTGTCGTACCTGCTCATCACGCACGATCTCGCGGTGGTGGATTGCGTCGCGACGCGGATCGCGGTGATGCATTGCGGCCGGATCGTCGAACTCGGCAGCAAGGACGACGTGCTATCGGCGCCGGGACACCCCTATACGCGGACGCTGCTCGGCTCCGTTCTGAAAATCGATATGCCTGCTTTGAAGGACCGTGCCGACCGGGCGTCGGCTCAGCAGGACCACACAAGTTTGTTGCGTTAATTTCGAGGGAAGACATGAATCAGGTCACGATGAGCGGCGTTCGCGAGCAGCCGCCTCCGGAGCGGAAGGTAGTCCAGACGCCAGGCGGCATCATCAGCTATCGCGAAGCCGGGCAAGGGCCCGCGCTGTTTCTGCTGCACGGGATGAACGGCAATTCGCGAAGCTGGGCACCGCAGCTCAACGCGTTCTCGGATAGCTACCGTGTCATCGCGTGGGATGCGCCGGGTTACGGTGAGTCCGATCCGGTCGCGCCCGACGCCGATGCCTACGCGGCGCAGGCGGCGCATCTTTTCGATCATCTCAAGGTCGGGCAGGCCCACGTCGTCGGCCATTCCATGGGCGGCGTGATCGCCGAGCGATTCTGCGCGCGCCATCTCGATCGCGCGATGTCCCTCGTGCTGTCCGGCACGCACTGGGGCAACGCCGCACCCGAAGGCGCGCCGCTCGCCGCCAAATATGCGCGGCGACTGCAGGAACTCGAGGAGATGCCGGCGGAAGAATACGGCAAGGTGCGCGCCGAGAAGATGCTCCCGGCCGAGCCGCAAACCGACGTGTTCGATCTGGTGGCGGATGTCGCCTCCGAAATGCGCCGCGAAGGTCTCCTCAACGGCGGACAGATGGTCGAGAGAACCGACAATCGTCCGTTCCTTCCCACCCTCAAGCTGCCGGTGCTGATCGTCACCGGCGACAGCGATCCCGTGGTGAAGCCGCAGCGTTCCGAAGCGATGATGGAGTTTCTGCCATCCGCGCGCGCCGTCAGCCTGCCCGGCGTCGGCCATGCCGCCTATCTGGAGGCACCTGAAATCTTCAATCAGGCGGTTCGGGAGTTCCTCAACTCGCTCGCGCGCTAGCGACCAAAGCCCGGCCAGCGCAAACCATTGCCGCGCGCAGGAGGTTGCGCCGGCGCGGGATGGTGTGCCGGGCGCGAAGAGCGCTTCGCGGACTTCTTCGCGGGCGCCGGCCGTTCCGCTTTGCCACTCGCGACCTTGCGCAACGCGGCTTCCGCCGCGCGCTCGCCGGAAATCCAGGCGCCGCCGACCGTGCCGCCGAGTTGCTCGTGCAAGGCTTCGCCTGCGAAGAAGAGAGGCCCCAACGGCTCGGCCAGAATCTTTCGCGCCGGCAGTCCGCCGGGTGACGCCACCGACATCGCGCCCAGCACATACGGCTCTGCGTTCCAGCGCGTCACGCTCGTGCGCGTCACCGCCTTCGGGATGTCGCCGCCGAACAGATCACGCAACCATGTTTGCGCGAAATCGACCATGGCCGCTTCGCCCTGCGCCGACAATTCGCGGCCAAACGAGCCGCCGACATCGACCTGGCACAGCGACGAACCACCGGCATTAGCAAGCAGAAGCCCGGTGCGTGGGCCGCTGCTCTGTTCGATGAACACTTCATCGCGACCAAGTCCGAGCGGATTGCCGGGCAGATCAAGCGTGATGCGGTCGCAACTGCCGAGCGTGAGATGCGACAGCGCGTCCGCCTGCCGCTTCGGCAGATCGGGGGTGAACTTGATCGTGCCAGCATTGAGCACATTCACCGAGGCGGTGACGATCACCGCGCGCGCGCTCAAGGTGCCGGCACGCGTCTCGAGTTCGACGTCGCGGCCGTTCCAGCGCACGTTCGTCACCGGCGTCTCGAGCGCGACCGGTAATTTTCCCGCAAGACGCTTGATGAACGTGCCGAGGCCCTCGCGACAGAACATCGATGGATCGCGCGGTGCGAAGTTCAACAGATCCGCGGTCGACATGCGGTCAAGGTCGCCGCCATTGGTCAGAGGACCGAGCTGGAATTCCACGGTACCGCGCCACTCGCGCAGATCCTGCGGCAGCGCCTGCGCGACGGCAATATCCCCGCGACTGCGTACGGCCTCGCTCATCGCGCGGTTGACGCGCACCATCAGCGCCAGAAAATCCTCCAGTTCGCCCGCGCGCGCATTACGCCGCCCGACACGAATGCGTTGCCCGCGTGCGGCCGGCGCCAATTCGACCCGCTCAAGACGCGCAAGACCTGCGAGCGGATTGGAGGCGCTCGCATAAAGCCAGCGCGCACCGCGATCGAATGGCACGCCAAAAGTCGTCGCGTCGGTCACGCACCGCCCGCCGAGCCGAGCCGAGGCTTCCAACATCAAAACCGAGCGGCCCGCGGCCGCGACCTTGCGCGCGGCGGCGATTCCGGCTGCCCCCGCGCCGACGATTGCGACATCGACCTCGCGCGGCAGGGTGGCGGCGAACGCATTCCGGCGCGGCGCAGCGGTTGCCAGCAAGGCAGCGGCAGCGATCAGCTCGCGGCGCGTCAATTTCATTGTCATGGTTTCCGAAACTTCAATCGCGCGGGGAGGTTCGGCGTCAACTTGCCGCAATGACACGACTTTCGCAACGGTCATGGTGAATTGTCCGTGAATCTCATGCCGTCACTTATCAACGAAGTTGCAATCGCTTTCCGCAACACTTACGACCGGAAACTGGCTGGCATGAACGCATCATGCCCGGGAGACCAGAATGGGCTTCGTGCTCGATACCTTTGGCAAGCTGCTTGCGCGCTACCTGCAGAAGGAAGCGCCGGGCATCGAGCCATTTACATCGAGCGATCCGGAGCGCCTGCGCAACCTTCTGCAGGAAGGCGATGTGTTGCTGATCGAGGGCAACAACCGCATCGCCGGTATCATCAAGTACCTGACACAATCGACGTGGTCGCACTCGGCGCTGTATGTTGGACCGATCAAGGGTGCGGCTGAGCCGAACGGCGAGCCGCACGTGCTGATCGAGGCCTATGTCGGCGAAGGCGTCATCAGTTCGCCACTGTCGAAATATGACACCTATCACACCCGCGTCTGCCGGCCGGTCGGGCTGTCCTTCGAGGATCGCAACACAGTGTGCCGCTATGCGATCAACCGCATCGGCTTCGGCTACGACACCAAGAACATCATCGATCTGCTGCGCTATCTCTTTCCATTGCCGGTGCCGCAGCGCTGGCGACGGCGGATGCTGGCGCTTGGCTCCGGCGACCCGACCAAGATCATCTGTTCGGCGCTGATCGCACAGGCGTTCGGCGCGGTCCGCTATCCGATCCTGCCGCGCATCACGCGTGCGGGCAGCCGTCAGGCGCGTCTGGAGATTCTCTACATCCGCGACTCTTCGCTCTACACCCCGCGCGATTTCGACATTTCGCCCTATTTTGAGATCGTCAAGCCAACCATCGAATACGGGTTCGACTACACCAAGCTGCACTGGGCCGATAAACCGAAACCGCCCCAGGAGGTGGCGGCTGAAGACGATCCCTTTCCAGAGGGAGTCTTCGAAGGCGCCGAAACCGCGCCGGCCCTACGGCTTGCCGTAGACGGCAGCCGCGCAACGCTGGTGCCCGCGCCCGAAAACCGATCCACGCCTGTCTCCGAGGCAGCCGAGTAGCCGCTCGCCTCAGCAGAATCTATCGCGCACGACATCGCAGGCCCGTCTCAAGGCTTGCCGTTGCACGCGCGCATCTCCATCTTTCCCCACGAGGAGAGGGAGACCCGTCATGCTTGATGCCGCCGTCCGCGCGCTTGCCGAAATTTTCTCGAAGCCAATGCGCGCGATCCTGTGGAAGTCCGTCGGACTTGCCCTGATCCTGATCGTCGTCGGCGCCATCACCCTGCAGCGCGTGCTGAACTGGCTCGCGGGGGCAGGCGCTGCCTGGGCGGAACAGGCGCTGAATGGCGGATATCACTCGCTGTTGGAAACACTGGCATGGATCGTCTCGATCGCCGCAGGGTTTGGTGTGGTATTCGGCGCGATCTTCCTGATGCCCGCGGTGACATCACTCGTTGCAGGTATGTTCGTCGATGAGATCGGCGAACATGTCGAGCGCAAGGACTATCCGGCCGAGCGCGTCGGCACCGCCGTGCCGCTCATGCGCGCGCTGATCGAAAGCATCAAGATCGCGGCTTTGACGATCGTCGTTTATCTCGCGGTGCTGCCATTTGTGTTCTTCGCCGGCGCAGGCTTCATCGCGTTTTTTCTTGCGACCGCCTGGCTGCTCGGGCGTCAATACTTTGAGTTCGCCGCCATGCGCTTCCGCACCCTCGAAGAGGCGAAGGCGATGCGGCGGCGGCATGCAATGGCAATCTTCATTGCAGGGCTTTTCATTGCGGCGTTCGTCTCGATCCCGATCGTGAACCTCGCAACACCTGTATTCGGCATGGCCTTCATGGTGCACATCCACAAGCGGCTGTCCGGGCCGCGGCCCGAACTGCTGGAGCCGGAACACAAGGCCCGCCTGCAAACCTTCCCTGAATAGGACCTAGGCGTTGTCCGCCGCTTCCATGAACGTGGTCTTTTCCGGCCAGCGGCACAGATCGTTGATGATGCAGACCTCGCAACGCGGTTTGCGTGCGATGCAGGTATAGCGGCCGTGCAAGATCAGCCAGTGATGGGCGTGACGCATGAACTCGTCCGGCACCACGCGCAGCAGTTCAAGCTCGACCTCCAGCGGCGTCGCGCCCGGCGCGAGATAAGTGCGGTTGCCGACACGAAACAGATGCGTGTCCACCGCGATGGTCTTCTCGCCGAAGGCGATGTTGAGCACGACATTGGCGGTCTTGCGGCCGACACCGGGCAGCGCCTCCAACTCCTCGCGCGTGCGCGGCACTTCGCCGCCATGCTGCGCGATCAATTGCTCCGACAGCGCGATGACGTTCTTCGCCTTGGCGCGGTAAAGCCCGATGGTCTTGATATGCTCGCGAAGGCCCGCCTCGCCGAGTTCCAACATCTTCTCAGGCGTATCGGCGATCGGAAACAGGTTGCGCGTCGCCTTGTTGACGCCGGCGTCGGTCGCCTGCGCGGACAGCACCACCGCGACCAATAGCGTGAAGTGATTGAGGTGCTCAAGCTCGCCCTTGGGGTCGGGATTGGCGGCACGGAATCTTTCAAAAGCGGTGTGAACCTCCGCTTCGCTCCAGCGTTTCAGCCTCGAAGAAGATTTTTTCGCAGCCCCGGGTTTCGATCCGGCCTTCGACTTGGCCTTTGATCCGACCTTGGTTGCGGCCTTCACCGTGGTCCCATGTTTACGCGGTTGTGAGGCTCGCGCCGCTTTTTTTGCCATGAACAGGGATATACTGAACAGCGATGAGCAGCGGCAACGATTTTCCCGACATTTTCGAACAGCCTATCTTCACGGCCGAGTTGACGCCCTACCGTTCGCTCAGCCGCAGGGGCTTTATTATCCTGATGACATTTCTGTGTGTCGTGAGCTTCACGGCCGGCATCGTATTCCTGCGGATGGGCGCATGGCCGGTGTTCGGCTTCTTCGGCCTCGACGTGCTGCTGATCTATTGGGCATTCCGCGTGAATTATGCCCGTGCCCGCGCATCCGAACATCTGGTGCTGACGCCGCATGAGTTGCGGCTGCGCCGCGTCAGCCATCGCGGCCACGTCATGGAATGGACCTTCAATCCGCACTGGGTGCGGCTTGATCAGGAGGAACACGAGGAGTTCGGCATCGAGCGGCTGTACCTCACCTCGCACGGCCGCAGCGTCGCCGTCGGAAGCTTTCTCGGGCCCGACGAAAAAGCAAGCTTTGCCAAGGCTTTGCGCTTGGCGCTGCAGGACGCCAAACGCGGGCCAACCTATAATCCACTCTGATAGATCGAAGCACGTTTTCCAGAAAACGGGTGGATGGGGCGCTATGGCGCGCCTAGCTTTGCCCGATGATGATACAAAGCCCCATGACGTCATTCGAGCCGGCCTCGCCCAAATCGCTGCGCGCGCAGATCGCGCAGACGCCGGCAGCAGGCGATGCGCTGCGCGATTACGAGACCGTGCATCGCGCCATCGCCTTCATCTCCGAGCACTGGCGCGGCCAGCCGACCATCGAAGAGATGGCGGAAGCCGTGAGCGTGACGCCGGACGAGCTGCATCATCTGTTTCGCCGCTGGGCCGGCCTGACGCCGAAGGCGTTCATGCAGGCGGTGACGCTCGACAATGCCAAGCGACTGTTGCGCGAGTCGGGCAACATTCTCGATGTCGCCTACGATTCCGGACTGTCAGGTCCGAGTCGGCTTCATGATCTGTTCGTGACGCATGAGGCGATGTCGCCGGGCGAATGGAAGAAAGGCGCGGCGGGCCTCACGCTGCGCTACGGCTTCCATCCCTCGCCGTTCGGCACCGCCGTGATCATCGCCACCGAGCGCGGACTCGCTGGACTTGCCTTCGCAGACCCCGGCGAGGAAATCGCGGCGTTGCACGACATGCAGGAGCGCTGGAAGCTTGCGACCTATATCGAGGATCAAGCAGGCACCGCCGCGCTCGCCAGGCGCATTTTCGAATCGTCGGAGTGGCAGGCCGACAGGCCACTGCGCGTGGTGCTGATCGGCACCGACTTTGAAATTCGCGTCTGGGAAACCCTGCTGCGCATTCCGATGGGCAAGGCCACCACGTATTCCGACGTCGCTCGCACCATCAATGCGCCGAAAGCCTCACGCGCGGTCGGTGCCGCTGTCGGTAAAAATCCGATCTCGTTCGTGGTGCCGTGCCACCGCGTGCTCGGCAAGAGCGGTGCCATTACCGGCTATCACTGGGGCCTGACGCGCAAGCGCGCGATGCTCGGCTGGGAGACGGCGCGCACCAACGGCTGCGATTAGCTTGCGAGGTCAGCCTTCGATTCCACCGTGGAATCAGCATTGAGCCGATAGATAATCGGCGCACCAGTCGCGAGTTCGCGCTTCAGAATCGCTTCAGGCGACAGTTTCTCCAGCACCATGATGAGCGCGCGGAGCGAATTGCCGTGCGCGGCCACCAGCGTGCGTTCGCCACGCAGCACGCCCGGCAGGATTTCCTGCACGTAATAAGGCAGCGTGCGCGCCAGCGTATCCTTCAGGCTTTCGCCGCCGGGCGGTGCGATGTCGTAGGAACGGCGCCAGACATGCACCTGTTCCTCACCCCATTTCTTGCGCGCATCGTCCTTGTTGAGACCGGAGAGATCGCCGTAATCGCGCTCGTTGAGCGCGAGGTTCTTCGTCACCGGAATGTTTGTCTGACCAAGTTGCTCCAGCATCAGCGACAGCGTGCGCTGGGCGCGAGTCAGTTCGGACGTGAAGGCGATATCGAAAGTGAAGCCTTTCTCCTTCAGGAGCTTGCCTGCGCGTTTCGCCTCGTCGACGCCCTGCGCGGTGATGTCAGGATCTTTCCAGCCGGTGAAAAGATTCTTCAGATTCCATTCGCTCTGGCCGTGACGCACGAGCACGAGAAGACGATCACTCATTCCTTACACTCTCATCTCGAAATTGAATCAGCCGCCGATGCCAAGCACGTCGGCCATCGAATAATGTCCCGGCTTGCGGCCACGCGCCCAGCACGCAGCCTTGATCGCGCCGCGCGCGAAAATCATTCGATCCTCCGCGCGATGGGTCAGCTCGATGCGCTCATAAGGCCCCGAAAAAATCACGCTGTGATCACCGGTGACGGTGCCGCCACGCAGCGTCGCGAAACCGATGTCGCCGCGGTTGCGCGCGCCGGTGTAACCGTCGCGCGACCGCACGGACTTGCCATCGAGCGCGATGCCGCGCCCTTCCGCCGCCGCCTGACCGAGCAGATAGGCCGTGCCCGACGGCGCATCGATCTTGGCGCGGTGATGCATTTCCAGAATTTCGATGTCGAAATCGTCGTCGAGCGATTTTGCGACCTGCTTCACCAAGGCGGCCAACAGGTTCACGCCAAGGCTCATATTGCCGGACTGCACTACGATGGCACGCTGGGTCACGCTCTTGATTACCGCGTTGTCGGACGCCGACAGGCCGGTGGTCCCGATGACATGCACGATACCGCGTTCAGCTGCGATCGCGACATTGGCGATGGTCGCCGCAGGCACCGTAAAATCGAGAATGCCATCGGCATCCTTCGACAGGGTCCACAAATCGGCTGACAGCGGAATGCCGTTGGGCGCAAGCCCGGCCAGCACGCCGGAATCCTGGCCGAGCAGTTCAGAGCCCGGCGCTTCCAGCGCGCCGACAAGCGTTGCGCCTTCGGTCTCCGCCAGCGCGCGGATAAGCGTGCGGCCCATCCGGCCGCCTGCACCCGCAACGATCAAACGCATATCCGACATCTTACGGCCTCACACTGCTTTCGGGGTATAGCGGGGGCGGGCTGCGGCGGCAATCCGCTATCGGGCCCAAGGACTTCCGGGTCAAGGACTTCAGGATGGCCTCAGGAGGCTGCTGCGATCTCCGCAACGATGGCCTGCGCCGCCGCTTTGGGATCCGCCGCTGCAACGACGGGTCGGCCGACCACAAGGTAATCGGACCCGGCGGCGATGGCGCGGCCGGGCGTCATCACCCGCTTCTGGTCGCCGAGCACGCTGCCCGCGGGGCGGATACCCGGCGTCACCAATGCAATGTCGCGGCCCAGGATGGCACGTAGATTTTCTGCCTCCTCGGCCGAGCAGACGATGCCGTCGACGCCGAGCGCCTGCGCCTGCCGTGCGCGCTGCGCCACCATGTCGGCCACGCCGAGCGCGTAACCCGCTTCCTTGAGATCGCTCTCATTGTAGGAAGTGAGCACCGTCACCGCGAGAATCTTCAGACCGGAGCCACGGCTCGCCTCGACCGCGGCCTTCATGGTCTGCGGATAGGCATGCACGGTGAGAAACGTCGCGCCGAGCTTGGCGATACCGGCCACGCCGTTCGCCACCGTGTTGCCGATGTCGTGCAGCTTGAGATCGATGAACACCTTCTTGCCGGCGCGGATCAGATCGTGCGCCATCGGAAGCCCGCCCGCATAAGCGAGCTGATAACCGATCTTGTAGAACGTCACGCTGTCGCCGAGCGTGGCGACAAGCTTTTCCGCTTCCGCCACGCCGGGCACGTCGAGGGCCACGATCATCCGGTCACGCGGATCGGTCGGTGTCTGCGTCACGTCATCTCCTCACATCATACGTTGCGCGGCGTCGATCAACGCCCGCACCAAAGCCTGCATTCCGGCAAATTCGTTATCGTCCTGCAGACGATCCATTCGGTCGAATGCATCGTTGCCGCGCGCGACGATCAGTTGCGGCGCGATCACCTCCGCGCCGAAGCCCGCCGTCAACATCTGACGCAGCGTGACGGCTGCATAGATGCCGTCGGCGCGTTCCGATATGGACGCGATGGCGAACGGCTTGCCGCGAAAGGCGTGCTGCGGCGGTTCGTTGCGTTCGCGCACCGACGCCAGCCAATCGAGCGCATTGAGAAGCAACGGCGGCGGCAGCGCATGCCGCTCCGGCGTCACCAGCATCACCGCGTGATGCGCGCCAATCATGCGCTTGAGATCGAGCGCAACGGAAGGTGTCGTGCTTTCGCCGTCCTCGTGCAGCGGCAATGCGAAATCGGCGAGTGAAATCCGCGTCGCCTCGTGGTCGGCGAGCGCGATCTCCTTGACGATGGCGGCGGCGAGGCGCACGTCGGCGGCGCTTTCGCGAACCGAGCCCGGAATGACGAGGATTTTGACTGCTGCCATGCGCGCAGTCCTAAAACGCTTTTATGGATGGGGAAAATTGAACGGAGCGCGACCGCGTCATGCCTTGCGATAGACCCAGACGCGTGCCGGCGGCACATTCATCCAGATGCGCTCGGAAGCCTGGGTCAGGACGCCCGGCAGGGATTTCGGAATCGGCGGCGCAACGGAATAAGTGAACTGCACGAAGGGTGCGCCGGGAATCAACTTCATGAAGGCTTCGCGCATCAGCCGCAGCCGCGTCAGCATCGGCTTGGTGACCAGCGGCAGACCTGACACCACCGCGCTCGCGGGTTGCGCGATCGCAGCGAGCGTCTTGTCGAGCTGATAGGCATCACCCTGCACCACAGTCGCCTGCGGATAACGCTCGCGGAGCAGCGCGCAGAAACCGGGATTGAACTCGACAAGCACGAGGCGCTTCTGCTCGACGCCGTGCGCCACCAGCGCGTCGGTGATCGCGCCGGTGCCCGGCCCAAGTTCGATGACGGGTGCCTCGGATTGTTTGTCGACGTAGCTCGCCATGGTGCGCGCGAGCATTTTGCCCGAGGGCATCACCGCGCCCATGTGCAGCGGCTTTTCGATCCACGAACGAAGGAAGCGAACCTCATCGTCGAGGCGAAGAGGTTTTTTGAGGACGCGCGCGGACTCTAAAGCCATGGCGGGGGTACCAGCGGGGAGCCCGACGAGCCCGGGCTTTTTCAATTTTTCTTCACAAAGACGTACATAGGCAAAGTTAAACGGTCAAGTTTCCGCTCAGGCCGTTCCAGCCCGGTTGCCGAAGAAGTCCTTGACCATCTTGAAGAAACCCGCAGCCTCGGGTTGGGTTTCACCGGAGGAGAGTTTTTCGAACTCCGCCAGCAATTCCCTTTGTTTTTTGGTCAGATTCTGTGGTGTTTCGACCACAACCTGGACGTACATGTCGCCGGTCTGACGGGACCGCAACACCGGCATACCCTTGCCTGAAATCCGGAACCGGCGGCCCGACTGGGTGCCGGAGGGAACCTTGACCCGGGCCTTGCTGCCGTCGATCGCGGGAACCTCGAACTCGCCGCCAATCGCCGCCGTCACCATCGAGATCGGCACCCGGCAGTGGAGGTCGGCGCCGTCGCGCTGGAAAAGCTGGTGCGAGCTGACGGACAGGAAGATGTAGAGGTCACCCGACGGGCCGCCCTGCACGCCCGCCTCGCCCTCACCGGAGAGGCGGATGCGGGTGCCGTCCTCGACACCGGCGGGAATATTCACCGACAGCGAACGGTCCTTGGTGGCGCGCCCCTGACCCCCGCAGGCCGTGCACGGTGTGTCGATGCTCTGGCCGCGGCCATGACAGCTCGGGCAGGTGCGCTCCAGCGTGAAGAAACCCTGCGCCTGGCGGACCCGACCCGCGCCGCCGCAGGTCGTGCAGACCTTCGGCTTGGTGCCGGGTTTGGCGCCGGTCCCCGAACAGACCTCGCAGGCGACCGCGACCGGAATGTTGATCTGCGCGGTCTTGCCGAGGAAGGCTTCCTCGAGCGTGATTTCCATGTTGTAGCGCAGGTCGGCGCCCCGCTCGCGGCCGCCGCCTCTGCCACGTCCGGCCATGCCGAACAGGTCTTCGAAAATATCGGAGAAGGAGGAGGCGAAGCCCGCGCCGAAGCCGTGGCCCCCGCCGCCGCCCATGCCCGGCTCGAACGCGGCATGGCCGTAGCGATCGTAGGCGGCGCGCTTGTTGCCGTCCTTGAGGACCTCATAGGCCTCGGAAATTTCCTTGAACCTGTGCTCGCACGCCGGATCACCCGGATTCTTGTCCGGATGCCATTTCATTGCGAGCTTGCGGAAGGCCGACTTCAGTCCGGCTTCGTCGACGGTGCGCTCAACTTCCAGCGTTTCGTAATAGCAAGTCTTGGACATGATCGGTCAGGGATAAATCTTTTCGAGTCCGGAAAACCTGAACGATAGCTCTTCCGCGAAGGCCCCTCCCTTGCGGGAGAGGCCCTCGTGAAGCGCTTACGCTGACTTCTTGTTGTTCTTATCGTCGTCGACTTCGGTGAATTCCGCGTCAACGACATCGTCCTGCGCGGCATCCTTCGCCGCGTCGCGGGCCGCATCACTTTCGGCCTGCTGCTGATACATCGCCTCGCCGAGCTTCATCGAAGCCTGCGCCAGCGTGTTGGACTTCGCCTTGATGGCTTCCGAATCGTCACCCTTCAGGGCTTCCTTCAGATCGGCCAGCGCGTCCTCAATGGCCTTGCGGTCACCTTCGGGCACCTTGCTGCCGTGCTCGGAGAGTGCCTTCTCGGTGGAGTGCACCAGCGCGTCGGCATGGTTCTTGGCGTCGACCGCCTCGCGGCGCTTCTTGTCCTCGGCCGCGTTCGCCTCGGCGTCCTTGACCATCTTCTCGATCTCGGATTCCGACAGACCGCCCGATGCCTGGATGCGAATCTGCTGCTCCTTGCCGGTCGCCTTGTCCTTCGCCGAAACGTTGACGATGCCGTTGGCGTCGATGTCGAAGGTGACCTCGATCTGCGGCATGCCGCGCGGTGCCGGCGGAATGCCCATCAGATCGAACTGGCCGAGCGCCTTGTTGTCGGCCGCCATTTCGCGTTCGCCCTGGAACACGCGGATCGTCACGGCACCCTGATTGTCCTCGGCTGTCGAGAACACCTGGCTCTTCTTGGTCGGGATCGTGGTGTTGCGCTCGATGATGCGCGTGAACACGCCGCCCAGCGTTTCGATGCCGAGCGAGAGCGGGGTCACGTCGAGCAGCAGAACGTCCTTGACGTCGCCCTGCAGCACGCCGGCCTGAATGGCGGCGCCGATGGCGACGACTTCATCCGGGTTGACGCCCTTGTGCGGCTCCTTGCCGAAGAACTGCTTCACGATTTCCTGGATCTTCGGCATGCGGGTCATGCCGCCGACCAGAACCACCTCGCCGACTTCGCCAGCGGAGAGACCAGCGTCCTTCAGCGCCTTGCGGCAGGGCTCGATCGTTTTCTGCACGAGATCGTCGACCAGCGCTTCGAACTTGGCGCGGGTGAGTTTCATCGTCAGATGCTTCGGACCGGACGCATCCGCGGTGATGAAGGGCAGGTTGATTTCGGTCTGCGTGGTCGACGACAGCTCGATCTTGGCCTTTTCCGCAGCTTCCTTCAGACGCTGCAGCGCGAGCTTGTCGTTGCGCAGGTTGATGCCCTGCTCCTTCTGGAATTCATCGGCGAGATAGCCGACGAGACGCATGTCGAAGTCTTCGCCACCGAGGAAGGTGTCGCCGTTGGTCGACTTCACCTCGAACACGCCGTCGCCGATTTCCAGGATCGAAACGTCGAAAGTGCCGCCGCCGAGGTCGTAAACCGCGATGGTGCCCTGCTTCGACTTGTCGAGACCGTAGGCGAGCGCGGCAGCCGTCGGCTCGTTGATGATGCGCAGCACTTCAAGGCCGGCGATCTTGCCGGCGTCCTTGGTGGCCTGACGCTGGGCGTCGTTGAAATAAGCGGGAACGGTGATGACCGCCTGATCGACCTTCTGGCCGAGATGGGCTTCAGCGGTCTCCTTCATCTTCTGAAGGATGAAAGCGGAGATCTGCGAAGGCGAATAAGTCTTGCCGTCGGCCTCGACCCAGGCATCGCCGTTCGACGCCTTGACGATCTTGTAGGGGACGAGCTTCTTGTCCTTCTCGACGGTCGGATCGTCGTAGCGGCGGCCGATGAGGCGCTTCACTGCGAAGATCGTATTTTCCGGGTTGGTGACGGCCTGGCGCTTGGCCGGCTGACCGACGAGGCGCTCACCGTCGCTGGTCAGCGCGACGATCGAGGGCGTCGTGCGCATGCCTTCCGCGTTCTCGATGACTTTCGGCGATTTGCCATCCATGACGGCAACGCACGAATTGGTGGTGCCGAGATCGATCCCAATGACCTTTCCCATTGTCCCTCTATCCTTCTTTTTGCGGCGGGTTGGCCGGGCCCTGTCGGCGCACCGCACCCAACCCCCAGAGAATCCAAAGCGCCGCCCTGCGACGCTCCGCCTCATATAGGAGGGGCGGTAGGGGCCGCAAGGACCGAAGGGGCGTAAAGCCGTTATTCGGAGGCATTTGTTTTCACCGGTTAACATCCCGGACAGGCTGTTTCGGGAACGGCGCGCCGGGCCTGTCGGCGCACCCCGGAAGCTGCTATCGAACGCCCATCCATCGATCCGCCTCAATCGCGCGTCAGGGACACTAGCGATGAAGACCATTTTGAAGACCCTTCGCCGGACGGCGCTGACGCTTCTCGCTCTGGCCTTCGCCGGATTGGCACTTCCTGCACACGCCGCCGATGCGGTTTTCCCGCAGGGTGTTCGCGTCGGCCTCGTCCCGCTCGGCGGCCTTGAGCCATCGACTCAGTTTTCCGGCTTCATCAGCGCCGACCAGAAGGTTCGGGTCGGCCTGTCCGAAATCCCCGAGGCAGCCTTCACGGCCGTCGAGACCGCGGTGAAGGAAAATTCCACGCCCGCAGGCTCGCCGAAGCCGGAGGCCTTCTCCACCACCGCACGGCAGGGCTATTTGCTGACGGAAAGCGGCAAGGACGGCGACACCGAGGTTTCGAACTACACGCTGCTGCTGCCGGGCAACAAATTCACCGGCTACGTTATCGTCCAGATACGCGGCGATGCGGGTGACGCCTATTCCGACGCCAACATCCGCAAGATGCTTACAAGCACGGTGACGCGGTCCGAAGTGCCGGTCGAGGAGCAACTCTCTCAGCTCAGCTTCAAACTCGGCGATCTCGCGGGCTTCAAGCATGTGCGCACCATCGCGCCGCGCTCGGCGGTGCTGCTCAGCGATGGCGACGACGATGCCAAGCTCGACAGCGCTGCCTACATCATGGTCGGCGTGATGCAGGGCGCGCCCGCCCAGCCGGACGATCGCGGACGCTTCGCGCGCGACCTCGCCGCTAACATCGCGGGCCTGCGCGACGTCAAAATGACCAACAACGAGCCGTTGCGAATCGACGGCAGCCCGGGTTTCGAGACACGCCTGGAAGGCGTGACCGGCACCGCAAACACGCCGGTGCGGGTGGTGCAATGGCTGCGCTTCGGCTCAGGGTCCGCGACGCTGCGCATTGTCGCAAGCGCACCGCAGTCCGAATGGTCGGAGGCCTTCACGCGTTTCCGCACCGTGCGCGACAGCATCAGCGCGAAATAACGCCGAGACTCATCGATCAGCTTGCGGATTTGGGTTCGTTCTTCGAGACCCCGACCAACGCCGGACGAAGCATGCGCTCGCCTATCATGTAGCCAGTCTGGATCACCTGCACGACGGTGCCGGGCGCGACGGAATTATCCGGCACCTCGTACATCGCCTGATGCACGTTCGGATCGAACTTCTCGCCCATCGGATCGAACTTCTTCACGCCGTTCTTCTCGAGCGAGCGGTGCAGCGAGCGCTCGGTCAATTCGACGCCTTCGATCAGCGCCGTGAGGCCCGCATCGGCGGTGGCACGGTCCTCCGCAGGCACCGCGTCGAGCGCGCGCTGCAGATTGTCGGCGATTTCCAGAATGTCGCGCGCGAACCCGGCGATGCCATAGGCGCGTGCATCCGCAACCTCGCGCTGGGTGCGCTTGCGCAGATTTTCCATCTCCGCCAGGGTGCGGAGCATCTTGTCCTTGGCGTCAGCCGCTTCCTTGACGAGCGCCTCGGAGGGCGTTTCCTCCGGATCGTCGGGCATGATGTACGGCTTGGAGACGCGCGGTTCGCCGGGCTTGCTGCCCGCGTTGTCCGTCGCTTCAGAAAATTCCTTCTGGCCGTCTTTGTCGGTCATCACGCTTCCACTGTCTGATTGAACTGATTGAGAGGTGTTCTTGTTGGCATATCGTCGTTTGGCCGCCAAAAATCAAGCGCAGCCGCCAGTCCAAAATACCTATTTGCCGAGCATCTGGCTGACGATGCGCGCGGCATAGTCCACCATCGGGATGACGCGCGCGTAGTTCAGCCGCGTCGGACCGATCACGCCGAGCACGCCGACGATGCGGCCGGAACTATCGCGATAGGGCGCGGTGATGGTCGAGGAGCCCGACAGCGAAAACAGCTTGTTCTCCGAGCCGATGAAAATCCGCACGCCGTCGCCACGTTCGGCGAGGCCCAGCAGGTCGGCGACGCCCTTCTTGGTTTCCAGATCATCGAACAACAAGCGCACGCGCTCGAGATCTTCCATGGCGTGAAGATCTTCGAGCAGGTTGGCATGGCCGCGCACGATCAGGCGGCGTTCGTCGGTCGAGCCGCCCGACCATGAGGCGACGCCCGCCGAAATGATCTTCTGCGTGAGCTGATCGAGCTCGTTGCGGCTTTGCGCCAGCGCCGCTTCGAGATCGGCGCGCGCTTCGCTCAACGTGCGGCCGCGGATGCGGGCGTTGAGGAAGTTCGAGGCCTCCACCAAGACCGAGGACGGCACGCCCGGCGGCAGCGGCAGAATGCGGTTTTCGATCTGCCCGTCTTCCGACACCAGCACGACCAGCGCCTGTTCCGGCTCAAGCCGCACGAATTCGATGTGCTTCAGCCGCGCGTTGGACTTGCCCGTCAGCACCACGGCGGCGGCGCGGGTCAGGCCAGAGAGCCGCGTCATCGCATCGCTCAGCGTCGCCTCGATCGACTGCTGCTTGCCGATGGCGGCGAGCTGCGCCTGAATCGATTGCCGCTCGGATTCGGTGAGGTCCCCGACCTGCATCAGCGCGTCGACGAAGAAACGCAGACCGAGATCGGTCGGCAGACGGCCGGCGGAAGTGTGCGGCGCGTAGATCAGGCCGAGATGTTCGAGATCCGCCATGACGTTGCGCACCGAGGCCGGCGACAGCGGCACCGAGATCATGCGCGAAATGTTACGCGAGCCAACCGGCTCGCCGGTGGCGAGATAGTTCTCGACAATTTGCCGAAAAATATCGCGCGAGCGCTCGTTAAGCTGGGACAGCGCCGCGCTCGGCGTGATCAGCGAGTCTTTCGGGTCGTGATGCGACAACCATGTCTCCTGTGGAAGCATCAATCTAATCCGGGGCTTAATGTGTTCCCCTCGCGCGCGGCTGACAAGCACCTTGATGCCTTTCGGCCTTGCCGCGCGCGGCGCACCCTCCTAAAAGCAGCTCCAAGATCCTTCCTGCTTTTTTGGAGAGAAATATGCGTCCCAGCGGCCGCGCGCCCGACGAACTGCGCCCCGTCTCGCTCGAGCGCGGCGTGGTGAAATACGCCGAAGGTTCCTGCATGGTGAAATTCGGCGACACCCATGTGCTCGTCACCGCGACGCTGGAGGAACGGCTGCCGCCGTGGCTCAAGGGCCAGGGTCGCGGCTGGGTCACCGCCGAATACGGTATGCTGCCGCGTGCCACCCATGATCGCGTCCGCCGCGAGGCCTCCGCCGGCAAGCAGAGCGGCCGCACCGTCGAAATCCAGCGGCTGATCGGCCGTTCGCTGCGCACCACCGTCGATCTCGTCGCGCTCGGCGAACGCCAGATCACCGTCGACTGCGACGTGATCCAGGCCGACGGCGGCACCCGCACCGCCTCCATCACCGGCGCGTGGGTTGCGCTCGCCGATTGCCTGCAATGGATGAAGGCGCGCAACATGCTCAAATCCGATAACGTGCTGCGCGATAACGTCGCCGCAATCTCCTGCGGCATCTACAACGGCACGCCCGTGCTCGATCTCGACTACGCCGAGGATTCGGAAGCGGAAACCGACGCCAATTTCGTCATGACCGGCGACGGCCGCCTCGTCGAGGTGCAGGGCACCGCCGAGCGGACGCCGTTCTCGCAGGACGAGTTCCTCAAGCTGATGGCGCTCGCGCAGAACGGCATCGGCCGTCTCGTCGAGTTGCAGAAGATCGCGATGGCGTAATGTCCGACCACCGCAAGATCACAGGCCGCCTTGTCATCGCGACCCACAATTCCGGCAAGCTTGCCGAGATGCGCGAACTGCTCGCGCCTTACGGCATCGAGGCAGTGTCCGCGGGCGAACTGAATCTGCCGGAGCCGGACGAGACCGGCACGACGTTTGTCGCCAACGCGCGGATCAAGGCGGAAGCTGCTGCGAAGGCAACCGGACTTCCCGCCTTCGCCGATGATTCCGGCCTGTGCGTCGATGCGCTCGACAGCCAGCCGGGCATTTATTCGGCGCGCTGGGCCGGACCGTCCAAAGATTTCATGGCAGCGATGACACAGATCGAGCGGCTGTTGCAGGAGCGCGGCGCGACCGAGCCTACAGAACGCAAAGCGCAGTTCGTATCCGCGCTGTGCGTGGCGTGGCCAGACGGACATCTTGAAGAAGTGGAAGAGCGTGTCGAGGGCCAGATGGTCTGGCCGCCGCGCGGCGATGCGGGCTTCGGCTACGACCCGGCATTTCTGCCGGACGGCCACATCCGCACCTTTGGCGAGATGACGAGCATCGAGAAGCACGGCCTGCCGCCGCTTGGCCTCGGCCTGTCGCACCGCGCGAAGGCGTTCGTGAAGCTCGCGGAGATCAGCCTTGCACGCTGAAGCGCAAAATGCCTTCGGCGTTTACGTGCACTGGCCGTTCTGCCTGTCGAAATGTCCGTATTGCGACTTCAACAGCCACGTCCGCCATACCGCTATCGACGAGGAGCGTTTTGCCCGCGCCTTTGCGCGCGAGATCGCAACCACGGCGGCGCGGGTCCCCGGCCGCACCGTAACCTCGATCTTTCTCGGCGGCGGCACGCCGTCGTTGATGAAGCCGCAGACGGTCGGCGCGATTCTCGACGCCATTGGCGAGCACTGGAACGTCGCCGGCAATGTCGAGGTCTCGCTTGAAGCGAATCCGACCAGCGTCGAGGCAACCCGCTTCGCGGGCTATCGCGCGGCGGGCGTCAACCGCGTTTCGCTCGGCGTGCAGGCGCTCGACGATGCTTCACTGAAAGCGCTGGGCCGTTTGCACAGCGCCCGCGAGGCGCTCGATGCGGTCGCGATCGCGCGCGGCGCCTTCGACCGTTATTCGTTCGACCTGATCTACGCGCGCCCTGACCAGAGCGCTGCGTCATGGACGCAGGAACTCAATCTCGCGATCTCGGAAGCGGCCGAGCATCTGTCGCTCTACCAACTGACCATCGAGGAAGGCACGCCGTTCTTCGGTCTGCACCGCGCGGGCAAACTCAAGACGCCCGATGAAGACCTCGCGCGCGCACTCTATGATGTGACGCAAGACGTCTGCGCAGCGCATGGCCTTCCGGCCTACGAGATTTCCAATCACGCGCGACCTGGTGCGGAGTGCCGCCACAACCTCGTCTACTGGCGCGGCCAGGAATATGCCGGCATCGGTCCCGGCGCGCATGGACGGCTCGACATCGGCGGCATCCGCCACGCGACCGCGACCGACAAGCGGCCGGAAGCGTGGCTCCTGCGCGTCGAGGAGGACGGCCACGGCATCGCCAGCGACGACCTGCTCGACAGCGAACAGCGCGCCGACGAATTTCTGCTGATGGGCCTGCGGCTCGCGGAAGGCATCGATCCGAAACGTTATGCGGCGCTCGCCGGACGCCCGCTCGATCCCCACCGCATCGCCGCGCTGAAGGAAGACGGTGCCATCGTCATGGACGACAACGGACGGCTGCGCGTGACGCAAGACGGCTTTCCGCTGCTCGACGCCGTCGTCGCCGATCTCGCGGCGTAATCGGAAAAATTACGCTCCGAAACTCTTCGGCGAAGCCGATGCGATCTGACCGCCGCCCGCCGCGACGCGCAGCACGGCAAGGCCGCGCTCGTTGGTGCCGTTGGAGCGAAACCGAAACAGCCCGTCGATGCCGGTGAAGCCCGACACGTTCGTCAGGACTTCGGCTGAGAAGCGTGGGCCGCCGGAATTGACGCGCGACAATGCAGCGATGAGCGCCACCGCATCATAGGCGAGCGTCGCGGTGCGCACCGGGTCCTGCCCGTATTTGCCGCGATAGCGCTTGGCGAACGCGCGATAGCCGGACGGATCGGGCGCGGCGTAGTAGCCGCCCTGCAGATGAGAATCGGCGAACACTTTCGGATTGTCCCACAACCCGGTGCCGAGCAACTGTACACGCTTGAGATCCGCGCCGGCGCCAGCGAGTTGCGAGGACAATTGCACCAGCACGTCGCCGTCATCGGCGAGCAGCAGTGCGTCGGCGCCGCCGAGCCCCTGCGCGACGTTGCGCACGGCGTTCTGCATCTGGTTGGGATCGGTCGTGTATTTCTCAAAGGCGACGATCCGCGCACCCTTGCCGGCCACCGCCTGCTTGAAGGTGGCTTCGACGACATTGCCGTAGGCATTTTCCGGCAGGAGCGCCGCGAAGGATCGTTTGCCGGTGCCGAAGGAGTAATCTGTAATCCGATTGACGTCGGTTTCCGGCAGGAAACTCAGCAGATAGACGCCCTGCCCGGCAACGCTGGCATCGGTGGAAAATGCGATCACCGGAATATTGCGCGCGCGAGCCTGCTGCGCCACGCCCGCGACCGAAAGTCCGAACAGCGGGCCGAGAATGATTTCCGCGCCTTCGCCGATCGCCTGTTGGGCCGCCTGCTGCGCGCCCTGTGGAGTGCCGGCGTCGTCCTTGATGAGAAGCTGGAGATCTGGGTTCTGGAATTCCGCCAGCGCCATTTCGGCGGCGTTCTTCATCGAGTTGCCCGCAATGCCGGCATTGCCTGCACCCGACAACGGCAGGATCAGGCCGACCTTGACCTGTCCCTTGCCGACGGCGACGGCCTCCTGCGGCGGGCCTGACGGACCCGGCGGCGGCTGGTCGTTGCCGGTGAGGCCCGACATCCCGGCGCATCCGGCCAGAAGCGGCGCGCCCAGAATCAACCCGACGGCGCTGCGGCGGGTGGTCAACAGACTGGCTTTCGGAGGATGGGTCGGGACCGTCATCAATTCTCTTTCGGACCGGCTCCTTGATCGGCCCGGACACCATGACGGACCGATCTGGAGGCGAATTCAGACTTCTTGACGGCCACCATAGGGGAAAACGAACAATTTGTGACCCCGCGAATTCCCGACTCTGGATGGTTCATTCCTTGCGCATGCCGCAAGACGATCGCACGCGGAGCGGTTACACTGATCCGATGCCGCCTCGTTCATCTCCGCGTCCGGATACCGACACCGCCGCAGTTCCGCGTCAGATTCTCGTGGCGGGACACGCCATCACTGTTTCAAAGGCACCGCCGGGGCTGCACATTGCCGCCACGCCGATCGGCAATCTCGGCGACATCACGCTGCGCGCGCTGGAAACACTGGCGGGCAGCGACGTGATCTGCTGCGAGGACACCCGCGTTACCCGCAAGCTGCTCGACCGCTACGGCATCACGACACCGCTGTCGCCCTATCACGAGCACAACGCGGCTTTGATGCGGCCGAAGATTCTCGCCCGTCTCGCACAAGGCGATTCGGTTGCACTGGTGTCGGATGCCGGCACGCCGCTGATTTCCGATCCCGGCTTCAAGCTGGTGCGCGAGGCCTGCGCGGTCGGCCTTGCGGTTCATGCTCTGCCGGGGCCGTCGTCGATTCTCGCGGCGCTGTCGGTCGCGGCGCTGCCAACCGACCGTTTTTTCTTCGAGGGCTTTTTGCCCGCGAAGGAAGGCGCGCGCCGCAACCGCATCAATGAGCTCGCGCGCATCGGCGTCACGCTGGTGCTGTTCGAATCCGGTGCGCGCGTGCAGGACTCGCTGCGCGATCTCGCCGAAATTCTCGGACCACGCGACATCGCGATCTGCCGCGAGATGACCAAGCTGCACGAGGACGTCCGCCGCTTCTCGCTCGCGGACGCTGCAGCACAGGCCGAGCGACTGGAGACGCGCGGCGAATTCGTGCTGGTGATCGGCCCGCCATCCGAAGAAACCGGACGCATGAGCGAGGATCAGCTCGACATGCTTCTGCGCGAGCAGCTTGCGCATGGCAGCGTCAAGGATGCCGTCGCCGCAGCCGTCGAACTGTCTGGCCACCCGCGCCGCGAGGTCTATGCCCGCGCGCTGGCGCTCGCCCACAAGGACGAGCCCGAATGAGCGCGCCTTCCGAAAACCCCGCCACGAATGCCGAGCGCGTCACCGCGTTTCAGACCGGCCTCTCCGCCGAGCGGCGCGCCTGTCTTTATCTCACCGCGAAAGGATACCGCATCCTGGCGCGGCGCTACCGCACGCCGCATGGCGAGATCGACGTGGTAGCGAAGCGGCGCGCGACGCTGGTGTTCGCCGAGGTCAAGGCACGCAACACGCTCGACGATGCCGCCCATAGCGTCACGCCGCGCCAGCAGCAGCGCATCGCCACGGCCGCTTCGCTATGGCTTGCCGCGCATCCCGACCATGCAAATCTGGATTGCCGTTTCGACGTGATATTGATTGCGCCAAGGCGGCTTCCACGCCATCTGGAAGCAGCGTTCGAGACTTCCTCTTTCTAATTCCTGATTTCCATCCCACAGCCGGACCGACCATGACCTTGAAAGTTGCCGTTCAGATGGACCCGATCGCGCGCATCAACGTGCGCGGCGATTCGACCTTCGCAATGCTGCTGGAAGCGCAAAAGCGCGGGCACCAATTGTTCTATTACACGCCCGAACGTCTCTCACTGTCGGGCAAGGATGTGGTGGCATTCGTGCAGCCGCTTACCGTACGCGATGAACCCGGCAATCATTTCACGCTCGGCGACGCCAGGCGTACCGCACTCGAATCCTTCGATGTGGTGTTGCTGCGGCAGGACCCGCCGTTCGATCTCGCTTATGTCACGACGACCCATCTGCTCGAGCGCATTCACCCCAAGACACTGGTGGTGAACGATCCCACGAGTGTGCGCGACGCACCGGAGAAAATCTTCGTGATGGAATTCTCCGACCTGATGACGCCGACGCTGATCTCGCGCGACAAGGAGGAGATCGAACTGTTCCGCAAGGCGCACGGCGACGTGGTGTTCAAGCCGCTCTACGGCCACGGCGGTGCGGCCGTCTTCCGCATCGCCGCACAGGACATGAATTTCGGCTCGCTCTACGATCTGTTCTCGATCACCTTCCGCGAACCGTGGGTGGTGCAGAAATTCCTGCCCGGCGTGAAGGCCGGCGACAAGCGCATCATTCTGGTGGACGGCGAATTCGCCGGCGCGGTCAACCGCGTTCCCGCGCCCGACGACCTGCGCTCCAACATGGTGCGCGGCGGTGCCGCCAAGGCGACCGACCTCACCCCGCGCGAGCGTGAAATCTGCGAACGCGTCGGTCCCAGCCTGAAGGAGAAGGGCCTGTTGTTCGTCGGCCTCGACGTGATCGACGGCCACCTCACCGAGATCAACGTCACCTCGCCGACCGGCATCCGCGCCATCGCCAACCTTGGCGGGCCGGACGTCGCCGCTCACATCTGGAACGCCATCGAGGCCCGGCGACGGTAATGTTTTCCGTTCCACTTTAAGGAATTACTGACGATCGTCTGCCAAATTGACGCGGCCTTTACCCTGGTTTCATTGCAGGTAAGCGGCACCGTTTTTTATTTGCAGATTGTCGGTTCATGTCCCTCGAAGTTTTCAGTGGCACATCGATCCCGCGCGAGCTCACGACGGCCGCGATGGAATTCCTGTGGGCCAAATGGAAAACCCTGCATGCCACCGGCGACCTGACGCTGCAGCGCCTGACCGAGGAATCGAGCTTTCCGCTGCGCGAGCACCTCGTCTTCCTGATGACCACGGGCGACGACTTCGTCTACACCTATGTCGGCGAAGCCGTGAAGAAGGCGATCGGCCGGGACCGTGCAGGACTGCTGTTATCCGCCAGCGGCAATCCGATGAGTTGCGAATACGCGCAGGTCTATCGCAAGGTCGCCGACAGCCTGATCCCTGCCTGCCTGCGCTACACGCTGCCGACCACGCAGAACGGCAAGATCTGGCAGCGCCTGGTGTTGCCGGTGCCGATCGCCGAGGCTGCCGTCTGCATCGTGGTCTATTCCGAACTGATCGATCACCACCGGGAAGTCTACGACCAGCTTTTCAAGACCGCGCCCGATGCCATGGTGGTGGCCTGCCCGATTGCCAACGATGTTGGCCACACCAAAGACGGCTGGGTCATCATGATGAACGACCGCGCCCGCGAGATGCTGAACTTCACCGGTAGCATCGGCAATCTGCGCCTGTCGCAGGTGCCCCAATTTGCCAGGATCGATGTCTGGGGCCGTCTCTACGGCCCCAAGGCCGCCCAAGGAACGGTCCCGATTTCCACGCCCGACTTCGACATCGAGCTGATGCGCTTTCCGCATGTCTTCGGCCTCAAGCTGCGGCCCCGGGTGCCGGAACGCATCATCGAACATGTGACTCTGGCGCCTGCTCTGGGCTGACGCTTTCAGGCCACACAATCCCCATTTGTTCTTTTAATGTTCTTGCGTTGATCCTCCAAAAGGGTAAGGTTCCACCAGTTCTCCCGTCGAGGTGGGCTCCCGATGGTTCAGCACGTCTCCACCATGGCCTTTGAGGGCATCGAGGCACGCGCCGTCGATGTGCAGGTTCAGGTCGCGCCGGGGCTGCCGGCCTTCACTATCGTCGGGCTGCCGGACAAGGCGGTGTCGGAAGCCCGCGAGCGGGTGCGCGCGGCGCTCATCGCCTCAGGCCTTGCGCTGCCGGCACGGCGCATCACCGTCAATCTCGCGCCAGCCGATCTGCCGAAGGAAGGCAGCCACTACGATTTGCCGATCGCGCTCGGCCTGATGGCGGCGATCGGCGCGATTCCCACCGACGCTTTGTCGAATTTCACCGTGCTCGGCGAGCTTGGTCTCGACGGCTCAATTGCACCGGTGGCGGGCGTCCTGCCTGCCGCGATCGGTGCCAATGCGCGCGACTACGGCCTGATCTGCCCGGCGGCCTGCGGCGCGGAAGCAGCGTGGGCCAGCCCCGATCTCGAAATTATCGCGGCAAGCTCGCTGATCCAGATCGCCAACCACTTCAAGGGCACACAGGTGCTCGCACGCCCCGAACCAAAGATCGCGGAGCAAATGGGCGAGACGCTCGATCTGCGCGACATCAAGGGCCAGGAAAGTGCCAAGCGCGCGTTGGAAATCGCTGCCGCCGGAGGACATCACCTTCTGATGATCGGCGCGCCCGGAGCAGGCAAGTCGATGCTCGCCGCGCGGCTGCCTTCGATCCTGCCGCCGCTGTCGCCATCCGAACTTCTGGACATCTCGATGATCGCCTCCGTCGCGGGGTTGCTCGACGGCGGCGCATTGACCTCGAAGCGGCCGTTCCGCACGCCGCATCACTCCGCAAGCATGGCAGCCCTGACCGGCGGCGGCATGCGCGCGAAGCCCGGCGAGATTTCGCTCGCCCATCACGGCGTGCTGTTTCTCGACGAACTGCCCGAATTCGACGCGCGCGTGCTCGATTCGCTGCGCCAGCCGCTGGAGAACGGCGAAGTCTCGGTGTCGCGCGCCAATCACCGCCTGACCTATCCCGCGCGCTTCATGCTGGTGGCAGCGATGAATCCTTGCCGCTGCGGTCACGCCTATGAACCGGGCTTTTCCTGCAAGCGCGGGCGCATCGACCGTTGCAGCGCCGATTATCAGGCGCGCTTGTCAGGGCCGCTGCTCGACCGCATCGATCTGCGCATCGAAGTGCCTGCCGTGACCGCCGCCGATCTCATTTTACCGCCGCCTGCGGAAGGATCGCGCGAGGTGGCGGCCCGCGTCACCGCCGCGCGCGACATTCAGCTCAAGCGTTATGCGGCGCTCGGCCTGCCGCAGATACGCACCAACGCGGAAGCGCCCGCCTCTGTGCTGGAAGAAATCGCAACGCTCGACCAACAGGGCAGCACACTTCTGCGCGAAGCCGCCGACAGCATGCGGCTGTCCGCGCGCGGCTATCATCGCGTGTTGCGGGTGGCGCGCACGCTCGCCGACCTCGACGGCGCGGACCGGATCGGCCGCGTGCATCTCGCCGAGGCGCTGTCGTATCGCGTGCTCGCCGAAGACCTGCAGCGCGCCGCCTGATAACGCGAAAGTAACGATCGCTCTTTACACTTTGCCAACCATGGGCCGCGTTTCGGCCGGTTGTTTTGTAAGCGTTGAGTAGCGTCATGTTGCACTTCCGGATGCTGGCGTCAGCCATTCCCCTTCTCACCGTCGGCGTTCTGGCGGGCGGACAGTTCACCGCCACCTCGCAGCCCTGCATCGCGCTCGGCCGCTCCTCCGTGCAACTCGCCACCGCGCCGTGGCAGCCGCAGCAGCGCGTCTCCTTCACCGACGATGCAGGCCGCGCGACCGTGCGCGTGCAGATCGTCGATCGTCCCGAGCTTGCAGATTTCACGGTCGCCGATGATGTCGACGTCTCCGGCGACGCCGCGCCGACGCGGAAGGGCTGCCCGATCACAGCTGCGACGCGTTACGTCACCGTCGCAAGCCACGAGAAAGCATCCGAACCGATCATCTATCTGTCGGAGCAACCCGGCGATTACCGCCTTTACGTCAACTCGGCCAAGGTCTCGGTTCGCGATGCCGCGGCGCTTCTGATCGGAGCCGCGCCGCGTCCTGGCAAGCTGGTGCTGTCCCAGCTTTAAGACCTCGTTAGCCATCTTTTCATCTCGCGCAATGCGCGCCATCGGCCTCAAGCCATTCGCAAGGGAGCGGCGGCAGTCTTTCGACAGGGCGATCGGGATCACGGAAGCGGGGATGCGGCCATGAGCGGAACGAAGCGTTTGAGGGCACGATTGCGCAGGTTCTCCCGCCGTCATCGCCGGATCGCCAGCATCATCCGCTTGACGTTGATTTTCTTTGCGACCTTCGGCGCCGGCTACGGCTTCGTGCGCGGCAGCCTTTCGCAATCGGCGGATTACGATCCGCAAGCCTTCGCCATCGGCGTCAGTTTCCTGTTCGCGCTTGCGTGCCTCGCACTCGCCGCCCTGAGCATGCGGATGCGCTGGCTGAAGAAAAGCGTGCGCAAGGTCGCGCTTCACAATGAAGCGCTGATCGACCGCAACTGGGAACTGAAGGAAGCCGAGGAGCGTGCGCGCAATCTGTTCGAATCGCAGAGCGACCTCATCGTGCTGCGCGACGCGAGCCAGCGCCTCACCTTCGTCAACGACACCTTCTGCGCCTATGCGGGCCGCGCGCGCGCGGACCTGATCGGCACGAATTATCTTCTGCCGGTGATCGAACAGGGCGACGACGCCACCGAATCCAACGGCACCCGCGTTCACGACCAGAAGACCCGGACCGCGCTCGGACCGCGCTGGATCGCATGGCGCGAGACCCTCGTCCGTCCCCATGCCAATGAGCCGGCGGAATTCCAGTGCGTCGGCCGCGATGTCACCGACCGCGCCGAGAGCGAGCATGCACTCGGCCTTGCACGCGACCACGCAATCTCCGCCAACCGCGCCAAGTCGAAATTTCTCGCGGTCGCCTCGCACGAGATCCGCACGCCGCTCAACGGCATTCTCGGCATGAGCACGCTGCTGCTCGATACCCCGCTTAACCCCGAACAGGCCGCCTACGCCAAAGCCGTGAAGACTTCCGGCGAGGCGCTGATGTCGCTCGTCGAGGAACTGCTCGACTTCTCTAAGATCGAGGCCGGCAAGATCGACCTCGAACACCGCTCCTTCCATCTCGGCGGCATGATGGAGGAGATCGTCGAACTGCTGGCGCCCCGCGCGCAGGCGCGACAGATCGAGATCGCCTGCTATGTCGACGAACGCCTGCCGCTCGACGTCATGGGCGATGCCGCACGACTGCGGCAGGTGCTGCTCAATCTTGCCAGCAATGCAGTGAAGTTTACCTCGCACGGCGGCGTCGCCTTGATTGTCGAGCCGGGCATCTGGCCGAACGAAATCAGCTTCCTGGTGCGGGACACCGGCATCGGCATTCCGCCGGATGCGCAGCAGCGCATCTTCCGCGAATTCGAACAGGCCGACGAACACATCGCGCAGCAATATGGTGGCTCGGGGCTGGGTCTTGCCATCAGCGAGCGTATCGTGCGCCGGATGGGCGGCCGCATCGCGCTGGAAAGCATACCCGGCGAAGGCACGACGTTTGAGGTCTCGATCCCGCTGCAGGCCTCCAACACGTCGTCCACGACGACATGGACCGCACCGGACCTAGCCGGCAAGGCCGTGATGGTGGTGACACCGCAGACGATCGCTGCCTCGCTGGTGGCGCGGCGGCTTGGCCGCTGGGGCGCGCAGATCTGCGAGACGTCCGACCTCGCCGTCGCGGAGGCACTGCTGCCCGAGCGCGCCTGGGACGCGATCGTGGTCGATCACGCGCTCGGCGCCGATGCCATACGGGCATTCGGCGAGCGTGCGATGTCCCACGCCACGCATCGCCTCGCGATGTTCACGCCCGCCGAGCGCCACGATTTGCGGCCCGCTGAAATGGCGGCCTTCACCGGCTATCTCGTCAAGCCGGTGCGCGCGGCGTCGCTCGCCGCACGCCTCACACCGGAAGCGCCGCTCGCGCCGGAACTGCCCGACGAGTCCGAGGCGCCGCGCACGCCTGTCGCGCCAAAGAAGCTTTCAATCCTCGTTGCAGAGGACAACGAGATCAATGCGCTGCTGATCCGCTCGCTCCTGACCAAACTCGGCCATGAAGCCGTGATCTGCACCAATGGCCGCGAGACTCTGGAATCCTGGATCGCAGCGGAAACGGCGGGTGCGCGTTACGACGTGGTGCTGATGGATGTGCAGATGCCCGAACTGAGCGGCATCGAAGCGACGCGGATGATCCGCACCCGCGAATCCGAGCGTGGGCTGTCGCGCACGAAAATCCTGGCGCTGACCGCGAATGCGCTGGTCGAGGATCGCTATGCGTGCTTCGAAGCCGGGATGGACGGCTTCCTCGTCAAGCCGCTCGATCGCGACAAGCTCGCGCAGGCTTTGAGCGAAGTCATTCCCGCGCATCTTGCGGCCTGAATCGTCATCGCATTGTCGCATGCGGGCTTGTCCACCGCTGTCATAAAACCATTGGGCTAGGCGTGCTTAATCCGCCGCGAGACCGCTTCTGATCGATTCGCAGAAGCGCCGCGGGGAAGAAGGATGCGTGGCGACAATGATGCCGGGTTGATACCCGGCCCGATGCAAAACTGGTTCAAGCCCGATCTCGCGCGCACCGCCGCTCTGGCTGCCGCAAACTGGCTGAAACCGGCCCGCCGCGGCATCGATATCCTCCGGCCTGATTTTGCAACACCGCGCATCGACACGCTCGGCCGCCTCGGCTCGCTCGAGGTACGGCTCGCCACGTCGCGCGACGACATCAAGCGCGCGCAGAAACTGCGCTACAAGGTTTTCTATCGGGACGGCACAGCGATCGCGGATGCACCGACGCTGCTGGCCCGGCGCGACAAGGACGTGTTCGACAAATTCTGCGACCACATCCTTGTCATCGATCACGACGCGCCGCCGACGCGGCGCGGCAAGCAGCCGGTGGTGGGCACCTATCGCCTGCTGCGTCAGGAGATCGCGCGGCCTCATGGCGGCTTCTACACCGACGAGGAATTCGACATCTCCGCGCTGATGAAGCATCACGCCAGCTTGCGCTTTCTCGAGCTCGGCCGTTCCTGCGTGCTGCCGCCCTACCGCACCAAGCGCACGGTCGAACTGCTCTGGCACGGCATCTGGACCTATGTCCGCCGCCACCGCATGGATGTGATGATCGGCTGCGCGAGCCTGCCCGGCACCGATCCGAACCGCCTGGCGCTGCCGCTGTCGTTCCTGCACCACTATGCAGCCGCGCCGGAAGAATGGCGCGCGCGAGCACATGCCTCACGCTATGTCGAGATGAACCGGATGGCGAAGGACACCATCGACGCCAAGGCGGCGTTGCGCGAACTGCCGCCGCTCATCAAGGGCTATCTGCGAATCGGCGCGTTCATCGGCGATGGCGCCGTGATCGACCACCAGTTCGGTACCACCGACGTGCTGGTGGTAATGCCAGTCGCGGCCATCGCCTCGCGCTATATCGGCCATTTCGGCCAGGACGCGAGCCGCCACGCGGCCTGACTCAAAGCCGCCGCAGCGAGACTTTTTCCACCACATGCTCGCTGCCCTTCTTCAGGATCAGCGTCGCGCGCGGCCGTGTCGGCAGCACGTTTTCATGCAGATTGACGAGGTTGGTCTTGTTCCAGATCGACAGCGCCTTCTTGCGTGCGTCCTCGTCGTTCAAACTTGCGTAGCGATTGAAATAAGATCGCGGATCGTTGAACGCGGTGTCGCGCAGTTTCAGAAAGCGCTCGACATACCATTCGCGCAAAATGTCTTCATCGGCGTCGATATAAACGGAGAAGTCGAAGAAGTCGGACACGAACGGTATTGCCTCGCCGCCAGCCGGCAGGCGACCGGTCTGCAACACGTTCAGCCCCTCGACGATCAGGATATCGGGCTGATCAATCTCGATGGTCTGGTTCGGCACGATATCGTAGGTCAGATGCGAATAGACCGGCGCGCGCACGCCGCGGCGGCCAGCCTTGATGTCGGACAGAAAAGCCAGCAGCGCGCCGAGATTGTAGCTTTCGGGAAAGCCCTTCTTGACCATCAGCCCTTCGCGCTCGAGATACGCGTTAGGATGCAGGAAGCCATCGGTGGTGACGAGATCGACCTTCGGCTTCGGCGACCAGCGCGCCAGCAACGCCTGCAGCACGCGCGCGGTAGTCGACTTGCCGACCGCGACCGAGCCCGCGACTCCGATGATGTAGGGCATCTTACGGTCGCGGATGCGCAGGAAGCGCCGTTCCGACTCGAACAGCCGCTGCGCCGCGCTGACGTAATAGGAGAGCAACCGCGACAGCGGCAGATAGATTTCCTCGACCTCCTTGATGTCGAGGCGGTCGAGCATCGAGTGCATCCGCTCGATCTCCGCCGCCTTCAACGTCATCGGCGTATCGTCACGCAGTTTCGCCCATTGCGCGCGCGTGAACGACCGATAAGGATCGTATTTCTGTAGTTCGGCCCCCGTCGTCATGGCCCCGGTCTCTTTTCTCTCTCATTCCGTAACGGCGAGCCGCGACGGATACGCAAACAAGTTTGGCGCGCTTCACTCAGTCTTGCGCGACGCCTTTTCTTCCAGCCCCGACATCTGCGTGCGGCGCGCGAGTTCGGCCTCGACTTCCGACAGCGCGACGCCGCGCGATTTCAACAACACCAGCAGATGGAAAATCAGATCGGCGCTTTCGGCGATCACGTGCTCGCGCGCGCCGTCGCTCTCGACCGCCGCGATCACGACCTCGATCGCTTCCTCGCCGAGCTTCTTGGCGCAGTGCTCAGGCCCCTTGTCCAGCAGCTTGCGCGTATAGGACACCTCTCCGCTGGAGGCGGCGCGGGCATCGATGATGCCGACCAGATCGTGAATGGTGAAACCGCTCATCGCGTTGTCCTTGGGGCTTTCCGGGCTTCCTGTTGCCTCATTATATCGCCTGCCGGTCTAGCAAAGACCCGACGGCACTTACGGGTCAAGCCGCATCGGTAGTCCGGCGCGAGCCATATGCTCCTTGGCCTGCCGGATGGTGAATTCGCCGAAATGGAAGATCGAGGCGGCGAGCACGGCCGTGGCATGACCCGAACGGATGCCCTCCACCAGATGATCGAGATTGCCGACGCCGCCAGAGGCGATCACCGGCACGGAAATGCTGTCGGCGATCTGCCGAGTGAGCGGAATATCGAATCCCTGCCGCGTGCCGTCGCGATCCATCGAGGTCAGCAGGATTTCGCCCGCGCCGAGCGATACGACTTCCTGCGCGTACTCGATCGCATCGATGCCGGTCGCCTTGCGGCCACCATGCGTGAAGATTTCCCAGCGTTCGGAATTGCCCGCGCGCGGCACCCGCTTGGCGTCGATCGCCACCACGATGCACTGGTTGCCGAACTTCTCTGCCGCCTCCTTCACGAATTCGCGGCGACTGACGGCGGCGGAATTGATCGACACCTTGTCGGCACCGTGATTGAGCAGCGTGCGGATGTCGTCCACCGTGCGCACGCCGCCACCCACGGTGACCGGCATGAAGCAGGCTTCCGCCGTGCGCTTCACCACGTCGAGAATGGTGCCGCGGTTCTCGTGCGTCGCGGTGATGTCGAGAAAACAAAGCTCGTCCGCGCCCGCCGCGTCATAGGCGATTGCAGCCTCCACCGGATCGCCGGCATCGCGCAGATCGACGAAATTGACGCCCTTGACGACACGGCCGTCCTTGACGTCGAGACAGGGAATGACGCGGGCCTTGAACATCAGACCGCCTTTGCCGTCGCGATCAGGGCGAGCGCCTCTGCCGGATCGATCCGCCCGTCATAAAGAGCGCGGCCGGAAATCGCGCCTTCGAGCTTTTTCGCGCGCGGCGTGAGCAACGCCTTGACGTCATCGATGGAGGCGAGACCGCCCGAGGCAATCACCGGGATCGAAATGGCGTCTGCCAGCGCAATCGTCGCGTCGAGGTTGAGGCCCTTGAGCAGGCCGTCGCGCGCGATGTCGGTGAAGATGATGGCGGCGACGCCCGCATCCTCGAACCGTTGCGCGATCTCGAGCGCGGTGACGGTCGAGGTTTCAGCCCAGCCTTCCACCGCGACCTTGCCATCGCGCGCATCCAGCCCGACCGCGACACGGCCGGGATATTTTTTCGCGGCCTCCTTCACGAAAGCCGGATCGCGCACCGCGGCCGTGCCGATGATGACGCGCGCGATGCCCTTCTCCAGCCACGCTTCAAGCGTGGCCATGTCGCGAATGCCGCCACCGAGTTGCACCGGCATCTTCACGACTTTGAGAATCGCCTCGACCGCTTGCGCGTTCTGCGGCTTGCCTGCAAACGCGCCGTCGAGGTCGACGATGTGCAGATATTCGAATCCCTGACGCTCGAAGGTCGCCGCCTGCGCGGCCGGATCGAGGTTGAACACGGTGGCGCGCGCCATGTCGCCCTGCTGCAGGCGGACGCACTGGCCGTTCTTAAGGTCGATGGCTGGAAAGAGGATCACGGCTTCCACTTCAGAAAATTGGCAATCAGAGCGAGACCGAAACGCTGGCTCTTCTCGGGATGAAACTGCGTGCCGAACATCGTGTCCTTGGCGACGATCGCAGTGAGCGGCCCGCCGTAATCGGCGCGCGCAATCACATCGCCCTCGTTCGCGGCATTGAGGTGATAGGAGTGCACGAAATAGGCGTGGCGGCCTTTGTCTCCGAGCGGCAATTTTTCCAGCACCGGATGCTCGCGCAGCAGATCCAGCGTATTCCAGCCCATGTGCGGAATCTTCAGGCTCTCATCGCGCGGCGCGATCTTTTCGACATCGCCGGAAATCCAGTCGAGCCCCGGCGTCGTCACGTATTCCTTGCCCTGCGTTGCCATCAACTGCATGCCGACGCAGATGCCGAAGAACGGCCGCGCCTTGTCCCGCACCGCCTGCGTCATCGCATCGACCATGCCGTCGAGCGCATTGAGGCCCTTGCGGCAGTCGGCGAAAGCGCCGACGCCCGGCAGCACGATACGGTCGGCGCGATAGACCGTCTCCGGATCGCGGGTGACGACCACCTTCTCCGGCAATTCGAGCGCGCGCGCGGCACGCTCGAAGGCTTTCGCCGCCGAGTGCAGATTGCCGGACCCATAATCGATAAGAGCAACCGTCACCGCGAACCGTCCGGCATCGGAAAGAAACCCGCCGCATCATGCGCGACGATGGAAGACCGCGGCATCGGCACCGAAGATGATGTCTTTGCCGGATAGGCAAAACTGTCGAACGAGGCACGCTCGAAGAACCGCCGCTCGGCGGCTTCCTCGTCGTCGGCCGCAACAAGGCCGATCTGCTGCCACTTGCGCCGCGACAGCGTCCAGCGACGCAGCGAACCTGCCTCAGTCCCGAGGAACAGCGCGATCACCAGCATCACCGCGAAATGCGCAAAACTCGACGCATGCGTGAGCCGCAGCACGATTTCCGCCGCGATCTGCACCACGATATAACCGAGCAGCACCAGCCACAGCCGGCGATAGATCAGCCAGATGAAGCCGAGCAGGAAAGCCCAGACGTGAAAGCCGTCGCGCACGAACACGACCTTTTCCGGCGCCGCACGGAAGTCGGCGCCGAGGCTTTTCGGGGCGTGGACGGTGTAAACCGGCATCGAACCTCTCCGGCGGCACGCTTTTAGCGCTAGCCGCCCAACTGACCCTTGGTCGAGGGCACCGCGCCGTTGGCGCGCGGATCGATCGCCACCGCGGCACGCAGCGCACGCGCGAGCCCCTTGAAACACGACTCCGAAATGTGATGGCTGTTCTCGCCATACAAGGTCTCGACATGCAGCGTGATGCCGGCATTCATCGCGAACGCGTGGAACCATTCGCGCACCAGCTCAGTGTCGAACTCGCCGATCTTGTCGCGTGGAAACACCACCCTGAACACCAGCACCGGGCGGCCGGAAATATCGATCACGACGCGCGACAGCGTTTCGTCCATCGGCAGGTGCACGCCGGCATAGCGGGTGATGCCCGCCATGCCGCCCAGCGCCTGCTTCACGGCCTGACCGAGCGCGATGCCGACATCCTCGGTGGTGTGGTGGTGGTCGACGTGGAGGTCGCCCTTCGCCTTTACCGTGATGTCGATGCCCGAATGGCGCGCCAGGAGGTCCAGCATGTGGTCGAAGAAACCGATGCCGGTCGCAACGTCGGAGGTGCCGGTGCCGTCAAGATTGACGCTGACGGCGATATCGGTCTCCTTGGTCTTGCGCTTGATCGTGGCCGTGCGCATGAAATCCGCTCCAGAACCCAATTTTGAGCGCCTTTTAACAGGCAGATGACGCCTTCGCTACTGCAACAGTGGCCGGAAAACCTGCCAATCGCTCCTATGGTGACCGGATTTTTCCGGATTCCGGGGTCCCGCAGCCGCCGTTTGCATCCAGGGCGCGCCTTTCCTAAATGGGAGCCAGCAGGGGACAGATCATATGCAGAATTCGCAAGCCGAGAGCTGGCACGGCACCACGATCCTCACCGTCCGCAAGGGCGGGAAGGTGGTCGTGGGCGGCGACGGCCAGGTCTCGATCGGCCAGACGGTCATCAAATCCAACGCCCGCAAGGTACGGAAGCTCGGCAAGGGCGACGTGATCGGCGGCTTCGCCGGGGCGACCGCCGATGCTTTCACGCTGTTCGAGCGGCTGGAGAGCAAACTCGAGCAATATCCGGGGCAACTGACGCGCGCCTGCGTCGAGCTCGCCAAGGACTGGCGCACAGATCGCTATCTGCGACGACTTGAAGCCATGATGATCGTCGCCGACAAGGACGTCTCGCTGGTGCTCACCGGCACCGGCGACGTGCTCGAGCCCGAGGACGGCATCATCGCGATCGGCTCCGGCGGCAATTATGCACTGGCCGCCGCACGCGCTTTGGCCGATTCCGAACATGAAGCCGAGACTATCGTGCGCCGCTCGCTCGAGATCGCAGCCGACATCTGCGTCTACACCAACCGCAACTTGACCATCGAAACACTCCTCACATGAGCGCGGCGAAAGTCGCGGCAATTCCTGCTATGGCCGGATTGTCGCCGCGTCACGGTTTCCTTCTCGGCACACTTTTGCTCCTTCTCCAGGCGGCGGCGCTTTACATGATGGGCCGCGTGCCGATCTGCACCTGCGGTTATGTCAAGCTTTGGCACGGCGTGGTGCAGAGTTCGGAGAACTCACAGCACATCGCCGACTGGTATACTTTTTCGCACATCATTCATGGCTTTCTGTTCTATGCCCTGACATGGCTACTGCTGCCGAAGGCATCGTGGATCGCCCGGTTGCTGATCGCAATGGTCATCGAAGGCGGCTGGGAACTTCTGGAAAATTCGCCGATCATCATCGAGCGCTACCGTGCAGGCACGATTTCACTGGACTACTACGGCGATAGCATCATCAATTCGGTGTCGGACACGCTGGCAATGGTTCTGGGCTTCGTGTCCGCACGCAAACTGCCGCTCATGGCGACAGTCGCCATCGCTATCCTGTTCGAAATCGTGGTCGGCCTGCACATCCGGGACAATCTGACGCTGAATATCATCATGCTGATTCACCCGTTTGAGGTAATCAAACAGTGGCAAGGTGGCCCGCCGATCATCTAGCCGCTTGCGAAACCGATCATTCAACCTAATTGAAATGCCATGACCGACTTCTCCCCCCGTGAAATCGTCTCCGAACTCGACCGCTTCATCGTCGGCCAGCACGACGCCAAGCGCTCGGTCGCCATCGCGCTGCGCAACCGCTGGCGCCGGCTGCAACTGACCGGCGCGCTGCGTGAAGAAGTGCTGCCGAAAAACATCCTGATGATCGGACCTACGGGCGTAGGCAAGACCGAGATCGCGCGAAGGCTCGCAAAACTCGCGGGCGCGCCGTTCATCAAGGTGGAAGCCACGAAATTCACCGAAGTCGGCTATGTCGGCCGCGACGTTGAACAGATCGTGCGCGACCTTGTCGATGTCGCCATCGCCCAGACCCGCGAGAAGAAGCGCAAGGATGTCGAGGCGCGGGCCGAATTGGCCGCCGAGGAACGTGTGCTCGACGCGCTGGTCGGCGCCAATGCCTCTGCCAGCACGCGGGATTCATTCCGCCGCAGGCTGCGCGCGGGCGAACTCAACGACAAGGAAATCGAGGTCGAGACGCAGGCGGGCGGCGGCCCCTCGATGTTCGAAATTCCCGGCATGCCCGGCGCGCAGATGGGCGCAATCTCGCTCGGCGACATTTTCGGCAAGATGGGCGGCCGCACCAAGACGCGCAAGCTCACGGTCGCCGATTCCCACGAAGTGCTGGTCAACGAAGAATCCGACAAGCTACTCGACGACGAGGCGCTGACGCGCGACGCCATTCATGTGGTTGAGAACAACGGCATCGTGTTCCTCGACGAGATCGACAAGATCTGCGTGCGCGAGGGCGCGCGCACCGGCGACGTGTCGCGTGAAGGCGTGCAGCGTGATCTGCTGCCGCTGATCGAGGGCACTACCGTCTCCACCAAGCACGGCCCGGTGAAGACCGACCACATCCTGTTCATCGCCTCGGGCGCATTCCACATCGCCAAGCCGTCCGATCTGCTGCCGGAATTGCAGGGTCGCCTGCCGATCCGCGTCGAACTGCAGGCACTCGCGCGCGACGATCTCCGCCGCATCCTCACCGAGCCGGAAGGCTCGCTCATCAAGCAGTATGTTGCGCTGATGGCCACCGAGGGCGTGACGCTCGACATCACCGATGAGGCCATCGACGCGCTGGCCGACGTCGCCGTTGCTGTGAATGCGAGCGTGGAGAACATCGGCGCGCGCAGGCTGCAGACGGTGATGGAGCGTGTGTTGGACGAAGCTTCGTTCCACGCGCCCGACATGCAGGGACAGACCGTGACCATCGATGCGGAATACGTGCAGAAGCACATCGGCGATCTTGCGAAGAACATCGATCTGTCGCGCTTCATCCTGTGAGGTTCAGCGCGCTCGCCGCAGCCGCACATACAGCGCGCCCGCGCCGCCATGGCCGATGGAAGCTTCCTCGAAGCCGACGACAAGCGAGCGGAATTCCGGCAGGCCGAGCCATTCCGGCACCTGACGCCGCAACACACCGCGCTCGGACTCGAGCGCGCCACTGCGGCCCTTGCCGGTGATGACCAGCACGAAGGTCAGCCCGTCTTCGCTTGCGCGCGACAGAAAGCCGATCAGCACACGATGCGCGCGCGCCTGCGTCATCCCATGAAGATCGAGCCGCGCCTCGATCTCCTTGCGGCCGCGCGCGAGGTGAGACCGCTCGCGCCGCCCGAGCGCGACCAATGGCGGCGGTGCATTTTTCGGACGTGACGCGACCGTTATCTGTTTTGCTGGAGCACTTGAACGAACCGAACCCGCAGTCGTTTTTTCGGCGGCAGCTTCCTCGTTCGCCTGCACAGCGATTTCTAGCGCCTCCGTCTTTGTCTTGGGCCGCCGGCGCAGCGGCTTGATCTGTTTCGTCACCGTCTCCCATAGCGCCCGCTCCTCGGAATCGAGTGCACGGCGCCGTCGTGAAGGCGGCGGCGACAGATCCGGCGGGCGCACGCGCTTCATGAGTTCTCCGCATGGCGGCGGCCGCGCCGTTTCGGCTTCGGCTTCTCCTCGGCCGGGCGTGCATCGGGCAGCGGCACAGTTCGGCCGCGCGCGACCGGATCGAGCGATCTCGGCAGCAGGATCGTGAAGCGCGCGGCGTTCTTGATACGGCCCGCGATCTTGCCCGCCTCCTGGCCTGCGCCGAAATAAAGATCGGCGCGCGCAGGGCCGACAATCGCCGAGCCGGTATCCTGCGCGATCATCAGACGGCGGAACGGCGTGTTCGAGGTGTCGCTTTCAATCGGCAGATCGCCGTCAATGAAGAACGGCGTGCCGTAGACATGCAGCGCCTTGTCGACGGCAATCGAACGCCCTGCCGTGAGCGGCACGCCCTGCGCGCCGACGGCTTCGTCGTCCGCCTTCAGCGGCACTTCGTGGAAAAAGATGTAGGAGCGATTCTGCCGTCGCAGCTCATCGGCCGCGCCGGAATTCTGTTCCATATATTCGCGAATGCGCTGCATCGACATCTGGTCTTTGGGGATGATGTTGCGTTCGATCAGAACGCGACCGATCGGCGTATACGGAAAACCATTATGCGAATCGTAATTGATCCGCACCATCGATCCGTCCGCGAGCTTGATCCGCGCGGAGCCCTGAATCTGGATGAACAGCAGATCGGTCTGGTTTTTCAACCAGACGATCTCGAGGCCGCGTCCGGCAATCGCACCATCCTCGATCTGGGCGCGGTCGTAATACGGCACCAGCATGCGGCGGCCGATCTTGCGAAACACATCGCCTTTGTTCGGCAGGCTCGGCGAGGCCTGATTGTAGCCGCGCACGAACAGGTTCGAGGGCCGGCGATAGACCGGCACGGTGTAGACATCGGTCTTGGTGCGTGAGCCTTCGACGATCGGCTCATAATAACCCGTGACGAAACCTGCATCCTCGCCGAGGCGCGAGAGCGTGACCGGCGCGAAGTGCTCCTCGAAGAACGAGCGTGCGGAGGCAACGTCATGCACCTTCACCTTGCGCGCAGCGAGGCATGGCTCGCGCAAGGCATCGCCCAGAAATTTGTCGGAGGAATCGTCCGGTTTTTTCGGCTTACGCGCGAGAACCGGCGCACAGCTTGCCCGGAATGTCTTGAACGCCGCGAACTGATCGTCGTCGGCCCAGCCGCGCAGATCGTTCCAGTTGACGGGATTGTATTGCACGCCGGGAATGGCGAGCGGCCAGTGGATGCTTTCGGGACGCGGCCTCACATGGTGGGTTGTCGCGACCTCTGGCCGGGCCGAGCGGCGGTGACTGCGGGCATCCGCGACCGCGCTGCATGTCAGAACAACCGCCGCGAACACCAGAGCCGCGGCGGAGCCGTAGGGAAAATGCCCGTCAGTGTCCGCTTTCCGTTCCAACCAGCTTCCAATTCGGATCGCGGGAGGAAACGTCACGTGAGAACGTCCAGACATCGGTGACATCCGTGAGCTTTTCAGGGTTGCCATCGATGACCGCGCCGTCCTTATCGCGCGTGGCGGTGATCATCTGCGAAACAAAGCGCACGGTGAGATGCGCGATCTTGTCACGGACACCGGCACTGACGAGTTCGGCCTTGTCGATCGAAGCGAACTTCGTCTCGACCTTCTCGCTGCGCTGCTCGCGGCCCTTGATGACGGATTCGAACCCGTCATAGACGTCCGCCGACAACAGATCCTTCAGCGTGCGGTGATCGCCATTGGCGAAAGCCAGCACGATCATCTCGTAGGCGCTCTTGGCGCCGGAGAGAAAATGCTGCGCGTTGAACGCGGGATCGGCGGCAGCGATTTCATCGAGACCGGTCGCCAGTTGCGAATCCGGCGCTGCGATCCCCTTCCAGCGATCGCGCGGCGAAACCGGTTCGGCGGAGGGTGCAAGCGTTGCCTGATCGACGGCCGTGCCCGGCATGCGGACGACGTTGTTGTCGTTGCCGGTGGGCGCGACATCGCGCGTCACGCGATCATACGGCGGCCGCTCGCTGCCCGTGCGCTGCCCGAGGACGTTGCGCAGCCGCAGGAAAATAAAGACGGCCAGGGCCAAAAAGATGATGGTGTAAATGTCCACGTTACGTCACTTCCGATCTGGCGTGTTCCCGTTCGGGTCCGGGATTATGTAAGCACGAAAGATAGCCGCGCCACCGTCTTTTAAATCCTTAACGTGGCGGCCGTCGGGCTCCCGATTGCGGTAATTGTTGCGATTCTAGCTCAATCCCTCGTCCCCGGCCAAGCTTTTGGCTCCGATTCGGGCAGCCGTCCTTGTCGAGAGCGGCAGCCCTATGATAGCCACTGCGCCCAAACCAGCTTCCCGAAACGAGATTGCAGGAGAGATCGATGACTGACACCAATGCCGCGCCGGCCCAGGCCGCCGCTCCTCCGCAGCTCGGCGTTTTGACGCAATATATCAAGGATCTCTCCTTCGAGAATCCGAATGCGCCTGCCTCATTGTCGCAGCAGGACAAGCAGCCCGAAATCTCAATTCAGATCAATGTCGGCGCCACCAACCTCGGCGGCACCGATTTCGAGGTTCTGCTCGCCATCGAAGGCAAGGCGGCGAGCAACGACAAGGTGCTGTTCGCGTTCGAACTGGCCTATGCTGGCGTGTTCCGGATCGAGAACGTGCCGCAGGACAGCCTGCATCCGTTTGTGATGATCGAATGCCCCCGGCTTTTGTTCCCGTTCGCCCGCGAAATCGTTGCGACCGCGACCCGCAATGGCGGCTTCCCGCCCCTGATGCTCGATCCGGTGGATTTCGTCAGCCTCTATCGGCAAAATATGGCGCGGCAGGCCGAGCAGGCCAAACCGAACTGAGCGGGACGATATAAGCGAGACAGCAAAAGCGGGCCCGGCGGCCCGCTTTTTTATTCCGCGTCGGAGAATTCCCGCCAGATCGGATTATCACCGAGTGTGGCGACGAAGGCGCGATGCGCTTCTATCTCGTCCGACGTCACGCGCGGCGACAGCGGCGTCTCGCGCACACGCCGCTCGACCTCGACGATTCGGATCGATGTCGTCTGCGTCTCCGCGAGAATGAGCGAGGACTGCCGCGCGCCGATCAGGTCGATATAGACTTCGGCGAGCAGTTCGGCGTCAAGCAGCGCACCGTGCTTGGTGCGGCGCGAATTGTCGATCGCATAGCGCGAGCAAAGATCGTCGAGCCGGTTGGAGACGCCGGGATGCTTGCGGCGCGCCAACAGGAGCGTATCGACCAGGCGATCCCGCGGAATGGCCTGCCGCTTCAGCCGCTCCAGCTCCATGTTGATGAAGCCGATATCGAACGAGGCATTGTGAATGATAAGCGGCGCGTCACCGATGAATTCAAGGAACTCGTCCGCCACCGCCACGAACAACGGCTTGTCGGAGAGGAACTCGGACGACAGGCCATGCACCGCAAAGGCTTCCTGTGGCATGTCGCGTTCGGGATTGATGTAGACGTGAAAAGTCTGCCCCGTCGGCATGTGATTGAACATCTCGACACAGCCGATTTCAACCAGCCGATCGCCGCGCAGCGCATCGAGGCCGGTGGTTTCGGTATCGAGAACGATTTCGCGCATGCCGCCTATCTCTTGGAAACTTTATATTTTGGAATCAGGGTCGCCGTCGCGGCATGGTAGCCACTTTTGCGAGAACGTGGCGGATTTGTTCACGCGCGGAATCAAGCCCGTTCGACGTATCCACCACAAAATCAGCCCGCGCTCGCTTATCGCTATCGCGCATCTGCCGCGCCAGGATCATCTCGAGTTTGGCTTCGGTCATGGTCGGGCGCGACAGGATGCGCTGGCGCTGCACCTCTTCTGGCGCGCTCACAACAAGCACGGCGTCGACGCGGTTTTCGCCGCCGGTCTCGAACAGCAGTGGAATATCGAGTACGGCCACCGGCGCGCCGGCCTGTTCCGCATGCGCGAGGAATTCCTTTTCATGCGCGCGCAGCATCGGATGCACAATCGCCTCGAGCCGCTTCATCGCTTCAGCATTGCCGACGACATGACCTGAAAGCTTTTCGCGGTCGACGCCTTTTGCTCCGGTGGTTCCGGGAAAGGCCTGCTCGATCGCCGCAACGGCTTCGCTCTCGTACAGACGATGCACGGTCGCGTCCGCGTCATAGACCGGCACGCCCAGTTCAGCGAACAACTGCGCCGTGGTGGACTTGCCCATCCCGATCGATCCGGTCAATCCGAGCACAAACATCGGCAAACCTTAAGGCAACGGGGCGAGGCCGATGCCCCGCAGAAAACCGAGCAGCGGCAACAACGGCAGGCCGAGGATCGTGAAGTAATCACCTTCTATCTTCTCGAACAGATGCACGCCCGCGCCCTCCAGCTGATAGCCGCCGACGCTCGCGGTCACCGCTTCGCCCGCAAGATCGAGATAGGCCTCAAGCTGCACATCGCTCAAAGACCGCATGGTCATGTGCGCGGTCGAGATGGATTCGAACAGAATTTCATCGCCCTTCACGACCGCCACCGCCGAATGCAATTCGTGCGTTCGCCCGCACAGCGACTTCAACTGTTCGCGCGCCTGCGCCCGATCATCAGCCTTGGCGAAAATTTTTGTCCCGAGCGCCAAGGTTTGATCGGCTCCGATCACGTAGGCATCGGGATGCGCGCGGCCGACATGAAGCGCCTTTTCTTTTGCCAACAATGCCGCCACCGCCGCCGCATCGCTCAGGCGCGAGGTTTGTTCGATCCCGCGTTCATCGAGGTCGGCAGGTCGCGCCTCGAATAGAACTTTCGCACGACGCAGCAAGGCCTGACGCGCAGCACTCTGCGAAGCGAGGATCAAACGAGATGATGGATTGTTCGCCATGCCTTACGAGCGCTGCCGTTGCCGGTCGGCATGGAGCTTCATCACCGCGGCCGCCGTCTCCTCGATCGAGCGGCGGGTGACGTCGAGCAGCGGCCAGTCATACCGGGCGCTGAGCTTGCGCGCGAACGCAACCTCCTCCGCCACCGACTGGCGTTCGACATAGGCATCTTCGCCGACCCGGCCGAGACCACCGCCAGCACCCATGCCAAGCAGCCGATTCTGCCGTACCTGCACCAGACGCTCCGGCGTGGCGTGAAGGCTGACGACAAGCGGCTTTTTCAGCGTTTCGAGTTGCGGAGGAATCGGAATGCCGGGCACCAGCGGCACGTTGGCGGTGCGGATGCCGCGATTGGCGAGATAGATCGAGGTTGGCGTCTTCGACGTGCGCGACACCCCGACCAGCACCACGTCAGCCTCCTCCAGCCCTTCGACATGCTGCCCGTCGTCATGCATCATCGTGTAATTCAGCGCATCGATGCGCTTGAAGTACTCAGCATTGAGCGTGTGCTGCGCGCCGGCGCGTTTGGAAGTTTCGCGGCCAAGATAGGCGCGGAATAATTCCATCACCGGCCCGATGATCGACAGGCTCGGAATATTGATTTCCTTGCACTTCGCTTCCAGCCGCTCCACCAGATCCTTTTCCAGAAGCGTGAACAGCACGATGCCCGGCGCTTCCTCGATCTCGGCCAGTACGCGGTCGAGCTGCTTCTGGCTGCGCACCAATGGATAGACATGTTCCACGGGCGTGACATTGGAATATTGAGCCGCAACCGCGCGCGCGACCATGATGATGGTTTCGCCGGTCGAATCCGAGATCATGTGCAGATGAAAATAATTATTGGTCGCGGCCGACATTACGCTTCGACCCCCTGCCCGATATTCGTTTCCAGTCTGTGCATTGTTGTGAATCCGTGTGGGCAGATTGGCCTGTTCGTCGCCTGCCTCGAGCGGCCTGCGTAAAACACCGCCGGTTGTTCACATCGCTGTTTTCGGGATGCAACCAACCGACCTATAAAAAGTGTAACGGGGTTATGTGGATTTGTCTCGGACAATGGGGCTGGAAAATCCCACCAAGATCTTGCGATGAATACCGTTTTCGTAAAAGCGCAGGAGAGTGCCGGAATCGGGGATAACATTGAGCGGTGTTGAAAACAGCCTGATACAGGCGGGACGGTTTTGAACTGTCGCAATCCACCGTCACTCAGACTCAAACCTTAAGAATCTAAAAGATTGATAAGAGAAGGGGTGGATACGGAAAGCTCCCCTTTTGAAGATCTGTCCGTAACGGTCTTGCAACGGGTTCGTTCCGGAAAATCGCATGATGACCTGTTGCAGGGCGATGGGTTTTTGGCGATATCAGGCTCTCCTCTTCCGACGAAAGCTGTTTCCCATGTATGAGTGGATCAAGGCGCTGCACATTCTCGCTGTGATTTCCTGGATGGCGGGGATGCTCTATCTGCCGCGGCTGATGGTCTATCACTGCGCGGCGGAGACCGGTTCGAAACAGTCCGAGACCTTCAAGGTCATGGAGTGGCGGCTTCTGAAGATCATCATCAACCCGGCGATGGTCGTCACCTGGCTCGCCGGTTTATGGCTGGTCTGGCAGGGCGGCTGGTACATGTCGGGATGGTTTCACGCCAAATTCGCTCTCGTCATGGTGATGTCGGCGATTCATGGCATTCTGGTGCGGCGGGTGAAGGATTTCGCTGCCGACCGCAATACGCACAGCGCCAGATATTTCCGGATTATCAACGAAGTGCCTGCCGTTCTGATGATCGGCATCGTGATTTTGGTAGTGGTGAAGCCATTTTGAGGCTTTTCACGGCTTTTGCCCTGACCTTGATCAGACGACTTCTCCGATTTGCCTGAAGGATATCCTTGCGCGGCAAAGACTGATTTTCTATATTCGTCTCATCCTTCCGAACGCAGGCAGATGTGACGCGTTCCGGTTCTTCCGGTCATCGCATCAAGCTCGAAGCCGCCCGGCACCTTTCTCAGCCAAAGACCTGCGCCAACCGAGACCTTCTTTTCGCATTTCGCAGGCGAAAACCCCCTTTTCCTCTCTACTTCTCATCAGGATACTCCCATGCGGGAAATGAAACTTCAGGACCTCAAGGCCAAGACACCGGCCGAGCTCGTCTCGTTCGCCGAAGAACTCGGGGTCGAAAACGCCAGCACCATGCGCAAGCAGGAGCTGATGTTTGCCATCCTCAAGCTGCTGGCGAGCCAGGAAACCGACATTATCGGCGAAGGCGTCGTCGAGATCCTCTCCGACGGCTTCGGGTTCCTCCGCTCCTCGGACGCAAACTATCTGCCGGGCCCGGACGACATCTACGTCTCACCCTCGCAGATCCGCCGCTTCGGTTTGCGCACCGGTGACACCATCGAGGGCCAGATCCGTTCGCCGAAGGAAGGCGAACGCTATTTCGCGCTTCTCAAGGTCAACACCCTCAATTTCGAAGACCCGGAAAAGTCCAAGCACAAGGTCAATTTTGATAACCTGACGCCGCTCTTCCCCGACGAGCGCTTCAAGCTCGAGCTCGATGATCCGACCCGTAAGGATTTGTCGCCGCGCGTGATCGACATCGTCGCGCCGATCGGCAAAGGCCAGCGCGCGCTGATCGTTGCGCCGCCACGCACCGGCAAGACGGTGTTGATGCAGAACATCGCCCACGCCATCACCACCAATCATCCGGAATGCTATCTGATCGTGCTTTTGATCGACGAGCGCCCGGAAGAAGTCACCGACATGCAGCGCTCGGTGAAGGGCGAGGTCGTGTCCTCAACGTTCGACGAGCCTGCGGTGCGTCACGTTCAGGTCGCGGAAATGGTGATCGAGAAGGCCAAGCGCCTGGTCGAACATGGCCGCGACGTCGTGATCCTGCTCGACTCGATTACCCGCCTCGGCCGCGCCTATAACACGGTCGTGCCGTCCTCGGGCAAGGTGCTGACCGGTGGTGTCGACGCCAACGCCCTGCAGCGTCCGAAGCGCTTCTTCGGTGCAGCTCGTAATATCGAGGAAGGTGGTTCGCTCACGATCATCGCGACCGCGCTGGTCGATACCGGCAGCCGCATGGACGAAGTGATCTTCGAAGAGTTCAAGGGCACCGGCAACTCCGAACTCATCCTTGACCGCAAGGTTTCCGACAAGCGCACCTTCCCGGCAATCGACATCGCCCGTTCCGGCACGCGCAAGGAAGAACTCATCACCGATCCGCAGACGCTCAAGAAGATGTACGTGCTGCGGCGTATCCTCAACCCGATGGGCACGATGGATGCGATCGAGTTCCTGCTCGACAAGCTGCGTTCGACCAAGAACAATTCCGAATTCTTCGATTCGATGAATACCTGAGCGGTGTGTCATCGTTCAGTTTCAAGGCCCGGCCTCGCGCCGGGCCTTTTGTTTTGGTGCGACGAACGTCTCCAAACCGCCTGTTAACGCGCCTGCCCTAGCTTTGCAGGCTCTGATCGAGGGCGCGTGGTGACAGAGATTTTAGGCGAGCCTCAGCAAAAAGTGGGCGGACGTTGGCCGGTATCGGTTGATCGCGTCCGTGCGCTTGCGCACTGCTGGCTGATCGCGGCTCCCTTGATGTACGCGTGGGATCTATGGGGCCAGACGCGCAACGGGCTGACCAATGGTCTTGGCCGTCCGTTCGGGGATGATTTCATCAATTACTGGTCGGGTGCGTGGCTCACCTGGCATGGCCAGATTGCAGACGTCTACAATTTCGAGGCGTTTCATCTCTTCGAGCGCGCGCTGAGCGGTCCGGATCTGCTCTACTATCATTACGGTTACCCGCCGGTGTTGCTGCTGTTGACCGCGCCGCTGGCATTGGTGCCCTATATGCCCGGCCTCGCGCTCTGGCTGATCTCGAGCTGGTATGCGTTCTATCGCGTATTGCGGCTTGCCGCGCCGGATATGGCACTGTTGCTGTCGCTGGCTGTCCCGGCGCTGTTCGTCAACGCACTCGGTGGCCAGAATGGTGCGTGGAGCGCAGCCTTTCTCGGTGGCGGACTGATGTTGCTGGATCGCCGTCCGATTGTCGCGGGCGTATTGTTCGGTCTTCTGGTTTACAAACCGCATCTCGGCCTGTTGCTGCCGCTCGCGCTGCTGGCAGGCCGGCGCTGGACGGCGTTCGCCTCCGCGACGGTTACGGTGATTGCTCTTGTCGGAGCGAGCCTTGTTCTGTTCGGCCGTGCGCCGTGGCTTGCTTACGCCGACAACCTCGCCGTCCTGAAACATTTCATCCTGGAAGACGGCACTGGAGTCTGGCATCGCATGATGTCGATGTTCGTGATGATGCGCCACTTCGGGTTCAGCGTCGATGCGTCCTACATCGCGCAGGCTGTCAGCGCGGTGATCGCCGCGGCTGTCGTGGCGCGCTCCTGGTGGCGCGACGATCCGATGGAAGTCCGTTACGGCCTGCTGGTTCTCGGCACCTGTCTCGTGACGCCTTATCTGCAGGACTACGATCTGGTGGTCGGTGCGTTCGTGGTCGTGTGGCTGCTTGCACTGCAACGGCAGAGCGTGATTTCACGCGCGGTCGCGCAGCTGGCGATGGCGGCCATTCTATTGTGGCCGCTGGTCAACGGAGCCGTCGGCAAGATGACCGGATTTGCGCTCGGGCCGTTTGTGATCGCTCCGCTGTTCGTGCTGTTCGCGAGCCGCAAACAGCAGCATCCCGGCACATTCTAGATTCTCTTTTTCAGCGCGAGATAAAGGTTCGACGAGAACGGCCCGAGATTGAGGCCCGTGGTACCGATCTTGGCGTCGATATCGGGCGCTGCCTCGGCGGCAAGATGTGCGAGTTTTGCGCGCGTCATCAAAATGAGATTGGCCTCTTCAGACCAGCTTGATTTGCCGAGCAGCGCGCAGGCAGCGCTGAAGCTGCGATCGTTGTAATGCAGCAGTGGAATCGCGGTGTGGTGCTCGACCGGAAAATAGCGGTGCGGCACGCTGATGAACACACGGCGGGCGATACGTGCCAGTTCGCGCACGAAATTGATCTGGTTCACAGTGCTGCCGACGTGTTCGAGCACCGCATTGGCGGTTGCAATGTCGAATGTGTTGTCAGCGAACGGCAGCGGCGCATTCGGCTCGATCTGCTTGTAATGGACCGCGGGAAACGCGCGCTGGAAATTCTCGGCGCTGCCGATGCCGCACGCGGTGACGTTTGCGAGGTGCGGATAATTCCGCTCGAGTACGTTGGCACCATCGGTCACGACATCCGAGATACCGATGTCGGCGATGCGGCTGTCATGTGAAGGCTGCATCTGCGCAAGAAAATCGGCGTAGATCTTTTCCCGCGCGGCGATCAGGAGCCGCTCCGCGAAACCCGCAGGCTTGATGACCTGATAATATTTGTCGTCGACCGTGCCGCTCATTGCAGGCGCCCTTCCGAGGCTTCTCCGCGAAGGACGAGAGCCGCCAACGCATGCGGCTCCGTCACCGGCAGCGAACATGTTTGGCCCCGGCAGATGAAAGCGGCGGCTTCGCCACCCGGCGCGATCTTGTCCGCCGCCGGATGATGCGGCGGCAGTTTTGCCGGGTCGGGGACGTGCAAGACGATGGTGTTGGCATGCGGCAACGCGCGCGCGGTCTTGAGCAGTGCGTCGGCCCCCTCGCCCTGACCGGTGACCACGATTTCCGCGCCTGCAAGGTAGAGATCGAGCGCGTTCAGAAGTGACAGATGGCCGAACATGTTGCGGGCTGCCGCCGAGAGCATATGAGCGAACAGCATGTCGAGTTGGCGCCGCCAGCGTTCGTCACCGGTGAGCACCGCGAGGCGCGCGAGATTCTGCGCGGTCAATCCGACGTGGTTCGGAATGGCGTCGTCCACGCTCGAATGCGGCCGCAGGATCAGCCCCTCCGCGTCGTCGGAGGTGAGGAAGTAACCGCCGTGCTGCGGATCACCGTAATGGGTGTCGAGATCGGCCTGCCACAGGATGGCCTGATCGAGGAACAGATGGTCGCCGGTGGCTTCATGCAGCGCGAGCGCGGCGCGGATCATCGCGGCGTTGTCGGAGGCAAGCGCGGGCTGCAGCAGTTTGCCTGCGCGCCAGGAATGACCGAGCCTGTCATGACGGCTCATGGTGGTGGTGACGAATCCGAACACGGTGCAGGCGAGCGTCAGCCAGTCCGGCCGGTTGAAGGCACCCGCCGCGTGCGCAAGCGCGGCGATCATTAATCCGTTCCAGTCGGCGAGCACCTTGTCATCGAGGCCGGGATGCACGCGCTTCTCGCGCGCGCGGAACAGAATCGCGCGCAACGCGGCCAACTGTTCGGCTTCGGTCGCGGTGTCACTGCCATCGTCGAGGCGGTTGAGGATGTTGTGACCCTCGAAATTGCCTTCGGCGCTGACGCCGTATTTCGCGGCGAAGAATGTCGCGTCATCCGGGCCGAGCAATTGCGCAATGTCCGATTGCGACCAGACGTAGAAACGTCCCTCCTCGCCCTCGCTGTCGGCGTCGAGTGACGATGAGAAACCGCCCTCTTTTGTCAGCATCTCGCGCTTGAGCCAGCCGACGGTTTCCTCCGCGCGCTGCAGATAAAGCTCATTCGGCGCGCGAGCGTGCTCCAGCGCCAGCATGTCGAGAATCTGCGCACTGTCGTAAAGCATCTTCTCGAAATGCGGCACCAGCCAGCGTTCGTCGACCGAGTAGCGCGCATAGCCGCCACCGAGATGATCGTAGATGCCGCCCTGACTCATTCGCGTCAGCGCGAGATTGGTGGTGATGAAATAACGCTCGTCGCCGGTGCGCGCGCCTGCGCGCCAGAGAAATTCCAGCATCGAACATTGCGGAAATTTCGGCGCACCGCGCAGGCCGCCATTGTCGGGATCGGTCGCGCGCGCGATCGAGCCGGCGGCGTTGTCGAGTTCGTTGAGGCCAATGGAAGCTGTGTCGGCGGAATGCCGTTCATTGAGGCTTCGCGCGATCGCCTCCTTGTTGGCGGCGATCTTGTCCGGCTCGTCGCGATAGATCCGCATGAACTGCTGCATCACATCGATGAAGGATGCGCGGCCGTATTGCGCCTGTTTCGGAAAATAAGTGCCGCCCCAGATCGGTGCGCCGTCGGGCGTCAAAAACATCGTCAGAGGCCAGCCGCCCTGCTGTCCGAGCAGGTGCAGTGCGTTCATGTAGATCTGGTCAATGTCGGGCCGCTCCTCGCGGTCAACCTTGATCGCCACAAACTGCTCGTTCATCACCGCCGCGGTAGCCTCGTCCTCGAAGCTCTCGTGCGCCATCACATGACACCAATGGCAGGCCGCGTAACCGATGGAGAGCAAAATGGGCTTGCCGGTCTTCTGTGCCTCGGCCAAGGCTTGCGGCCCCCAAGGCCACCAGTCGACCGGATTGTGCTGATGCTGGAGCAGATATGGGCTGGTTTCGCCGGCCAGCCGGTTTTTGTGCGTTGCAACATCGCTCATGCTGCGGCTCCCTCAGCAATATGTTGCGCCGCAGCAATACGGCGAAACTCCCTTGAACACGGTTTTCGGTTGCCCTCGCCCGTGCTGTCGAACAAATAAGCCATGCCGTTCCAACAACCAACCATTTACGCACTCGCTTCGGGCCGTCCGCCCTCGGCCATCGCGATCGTTCGGGTCTCGGGCTCGCGCGCCGCGGCGGCGCTGGAGATTTTGTGCGGTCGCCTGCCTCGTCCGCGCTTGGCGACACTGGCGACCTTGACCTCGCCGGAGACCGGCCCGATCGACCAGGCCGTGGCGCTCTGGTTCCCGGCGCCGCATAGCGCGACCGGCGAAGACGTCGCGGAATTCCAGCTTCACGGTGGCCGCGCGGTGATCGCGGCGCTGTTCGCGGCACTGGGAAAAATCGATGGTCTGTGTCCGGCGGAGCCCGGCGAATTCACACGCCGCGCGTTCGAGAACGGCAAGCTTGATCTGACCGAGGCCGAAGGTCTCGACGACCTCATTCACGCCGACACCGACCGGCAGCGGAAGCAGGCGCTGCGGCAGTTGCAGGGATTGCTCGGCCATCGCGCGCAGAGCTGGCGCAGGCAGATCATCGAGGCGATGGCGCTTGTCGAAGCGGGCATCGATTTTTCCGACGAGGGCGATGTCTCGGAAGAACTGATGGCACCGGCGCTTGTGCGTGTCGATGCGCTGAAAAGCGAAATCAAAGAAACCCTTGCGGCATCGGCGCAAAGTGAGCGTCTGCGCGAAGGCCTGCAAGTTGCGATCGCGGGACCGCCGAACGCAGGCAAGTCGACGCTGCTCAATCGTCTCGCGCGCCGTGAGGCTGCGATCGTTTCGCCGCATGCTGGCACGACGCGCGACGTGATTGAAGTGCACCTCGATCTCGACGGTTATCCGGTGACGCTGATCGACACGGCGGGTCTGCGGGAGACAATCGATCCCGTCGAGCAGGAAGGCGTGCGCCGTGCGCTGGCGCGCGCGGAATCCGCCGACCTCGTGCTGTGGGTGTGTGAGGCGGACGAGGTCGCGCGGAAGTCGCCGGAGTTTGCCGGTGGCGCCGCGCCGATCTGGGTGATCCGCAATAAAGTAGACCTAGCGCCAACGCGGAGCGAGGGTGCCTTTGCGATCTCGGCCGTGACCGGCGAGGGCGTCGATGCGCTGGTCACAGCGCTGGTCGATTACGCCCGCGATTATTTCGGTGGCGGGGAGGCGGCGCTGGTCAGCCGCGCACGGCATCGGGCCCTGCTGACTGAGGCGGCCGAGGCCCTGGAACGGGCCGGGTCGCGGGCAGGCGAGGGTGACGAAATCGTCGCGGAGGAACTTCGAATCGCGATTCACGCGCTGGGGCGGCTCCTGGGGCGAGTAGATGTCGAGGAGATTCTGGATTCGATCTTTCGCGAGTTCTGTATTGGTAAATGAACGGTTGTTTCACGTGAAGCGATATAGAGGCGTAGGGCTGGTTTAGGGCGGACAAGCCTTGGGTGTTTCACGTGAAACAAATGGAACCGGCGCCCTGTTTCACGTGAAACAGGCTCGCCATCCTCAATCGATATTGTTTTGGACGATATTCAGCTCCCGCTGTAGAAGGACGCCATGCGCGAAACATTCGACGTCATCGTCGTGGGAGGGGGGCATGCCGGCTGCGAGGCCGTGGCGGCGTCCGCGCGCTTTGGCGCCAGAACTGCGCTTCTGACCCACCGTTTTGCGACCATCGGTGCGATGTCCTGCAATCCCGCCATCGGGGGACTCGGCAAGGGGCATCTGGTGCGGGAAATCGATGCACTGGACGGCGTAATGGGCCGGATGGCGGATGCCGGGGGCATCCAGTTCCGGGTTCTCAACCGCCGCAAAGGTCCAGCGGTGCGCGGCCCGCGTGCCCAGATCGACCGCGCCCTCTATGCGGCGGCGATGCAGGCGGAAATTCGCGAAACGCCCAATCTTACCGTGATCGAGGGCGAGGCCGACGCGCTTGTGCTTGAGGATGGCCGGATCGCGGGGCTGCAACTGGCCGATGGCCGGGAATTCGCCTGCGGGGCGGTGGTTATCACCACGGGCACATTCCTGCGCGGTATCATCCATCTCGGTGAAAACAACTGGCCGGCCGGACGCATCGACGAGGCCCCGGCGATGGGCCTCTCGAACTCCTTCGAAAAAATCGGATTTACTCTCGGGCGGCTGAAAACCGGCACCCCGGCGCGCCTCGATGGCACCACCATCGACTGGAATGCGGTCGAGCGGCAGCCCGGTGACGATCCGGCCGAGCCGTTTTCGACTCTTACCGACAAGATCACGACCCCGCAGGTCGAGTGCGGCATCACTCGCACCACGGCCGCGACGCATGACCTGATCCGGGCCAACGTGCACCGCTCGCCGATGTATTCGGGGCAAATCAAGAGCACCGGGCCGCGTTATTGTCCCTCGATCGAGGACAAGATCGTCCGTTTCGGCGACCGCGACAGCCACCAGATTTTCCTGGAGCCGGAAGGGCTTGAGGATACGACGGTCTATCCGAACGGGATCTCGACCTCGCTGCCGGAAGAGGTCCAGAAGGCCATTCTGACGACGATTCCGGGACTTGAACGGACCCGGATGATCCGCCCGGGCTACGCCATCGAATACGACCATGTCGATCCGCGCGAGCTGGAGCCGACGCTGGAAACCAGGCGCGTGCCGGGGCTTTTCCTGGCCGGGCAGATCAATGGCACCACGGGCTATGAGGAAGCGGCGGCGCAGGGCCTTGTTGCCGGGCTGAACGCCGCGCGGACGGCCGGAGGCGGCGAGGGCGCGGTGTTCGACCGAGCCGACGGCTATCTCGGCGTTATGATCGATGATCTGACCTCCCGCGGCATCACCGAGCCCTATCGGATGTTCACCTCGCGGGCGGAGTATCGCCTGACGCTGCGGGCGGATAATGCCGACCGGCGGCTCACCGAGCGTGGCCTCGCGCTCGGTATCGTCGGTTCAAAACGTCAGGCGAGTTTTGCCGCCAAGATGCAGGCGCTGACGGCTGCCAAGGATGCAGCGAAATCCCTGTCGCTGACACCTACCGAGGGCATTCGCCACGGCCTGGCACTCAATCGCGATGGGCAGCGGCGCAGTGCGTTCGAATTGCTGGCCTATCCGGAGATCGGCTGGGCCGATGTCGCGCGGATTTGGCCGCAGCTCGCGGATGTTGTGCCGGCCATCGCCGAGCACGTGGAGATCGATGCGAAATACGACGTCTATCTCGCCCGTCAGGCGGCGGATGTCAGTGCCTTCCGGCGTGACGAGGCGCTGGTGCTGACAGGGGTCGATTATGCCGCCGTGCCGGGGCTGTCCAACGAGGCGCGGCAGAAGCTGCAAACGGTGCAGCCGCGCACCATCGGGCAGGCCGCGCGGATCGAGGCGATGACGCCGGCTGCGCTCGGCATTCTGGCCGCATACTTGCGGCGGCAGGCGCGTCATCGGCCTGACGCCAAAGCGGGATAGGGCAAAAGGCCTCGGAATCGTTCGAGGAATTGCCGCTGCGCATTCGGACCGCTATTTTCTTTCCGCGCAACAACCGCGCGATGAGTCGATCAAGGCAGACAGACCGTGAGCAAGGCCCGGCTTCCTGAGCCCACTTCCGCTGACAAGGCTGCGGCGCTGGCGCTCGCGCCTGTTTCACGTGAAACGCTGACGCGGCTGGAAGCCTACGTCGACCTGCTGCTGCAATGGCAGGCGGTCACCAATCTGGTCGCGCCCTCGACCCTGCCAACCCTCTGGACCCGGCACATCGCCGATTCGCTGCAGCTCCTCGATCTCGCACCCGGTGCCAAGACCTTCGCTGACTTTGGTAGCGGCGGAGGCTTCCCCGGTGTGGTGCTGGCCTGCGCGCTGGCGGATCATCCCGGCGCGCGGATCGATCTTGTTGAGCGCAATGCCAAGAAAGCGGCCTTCCTGCGTGAGGCGTTGCGAATCACCGGCGCGGCCGGCGAAGTTCATCACAGGGACATCGTGGATTACGTGGATAGTCGCACCGAGCCTGTCGATTGCGTCACCGCACGGGCGCTGGCCCCGCTACATCAGTTGTTCGGCTTCGCGGAACCCTTGGTCCGGAACGGTGCCAAAGCTTTGTTTCTCAAGGGCCAAGATGTAGAGAGTGAATTGACGGAAGCCACTAAATATTGGACAATTGAGAGCGCCTTGCATCCAAGCCGCACCGGCGGCGACGGTTGCGTGGTCGAGGTGACAGGAATTGTGCGACGCGGCATGGCTGCGGCGGGAGGGGCGAAATGAACGGGATCGACGGGATTTTTCAGGACACGCCAGCGGATCGCGGCGGGCAGCCCCGGATCATCGCGCTCGCCAACCAGAAGGGCGGCGTTGGCAAGACCACGACCGCGATCAATCTCGGCACCGCGCTGGCCGCGATCGGTGAACGCGTGCTGATCGTCGATCTCGATCCGCAGGGCAACGCCTCGACCGGCCTCGGCATCGACCGCCGTAACCGCAGCTGCTCGACCTATGACGTACTGATCGGCGAAGCGAAGCTGCGTGAGGCCATTGTGCCGACCGCCGTGCCGCGCCTGCATATCGCGGCCTCGACGATGGATCTGTCGGGTCTCGAGCTTGAACTCGGCACCGCGCGTGACCGCGCCTTCCGTCTGCGCGATGCGATTTCCGATCTCAACACCGACGCGTCGGAAGGTAGCGACTACACCTATGTGCTGGTCGATTGCCCCCCTTCGCTCAACCTCATCACCGTCAACGCGATGGCCGCGTCGCACGCGATCCTGGTGCCGTTGCAGTGTGAGTTCTTTGCGCTCGAAGGTCTGTCGCAGCTTCTACAGACGGTCGAGCAGGTGCGCTCGACGCTGAATCCGACGCTGTCGATCCACGGCATCGTGCTGACCATGTTCGACTCGCGCAACAATCTGTCGAACCAGGTCGTCGCGGACGTCCGCGAGTTCATGGGCGACAAGGTCTACGACACCATGATTCCGCGTAACGTGCGCATTTCGGAAGCGCCGTCTTACGGCAAGCCGGTGCTGGTCTACGATCTGAAATGTGTCGGCAGCGATGCGTATCTCAAGCTCGCGACCGAAGTGATCCAGCGCGAGCGCGCGCTGCGGATGCATTAGAGACGAGCGGGTTCGCTGTCATTGCGAGCAAGCGAAGCAATCCGGAGCAGCAAAGACAGGCTGGATTGCTTCGTCGCTGATGCTCCCGCAATGACAAACTGCGATGGCTTTAGAGCTGTCGCTTCGAAAAGATTGGTTTGGAGTGCGTGAGATGAGTCCGAGGGAGGCGACGATGGCCGAGGAGCGTTCGCGACTGGGTCGCGGTCTGGCAAGCCTGATCGGCGATGTTGGCGGAGAGGCCGCGCATGTCGAGCGCCCGTCCCGCACGCCGCGCAAGGTGCCGATCGAATTCATCAAGGCCAATCCGAACAATCCGCGCCGGACGTTTTCCGATGCCGAGCTTGACGAGCTGTCGGCCTCGATCAAGCAGCACGGCGTGATCCAGCCGATCGTCGTGCGCGCGGTGAAGGGCGCATCGGATCGGTTCGAGATCATCGCCGGCGAACGGCGCTGGCGCGCATCTCAACGCGCGGGTTTGCACGACGTGCCGATCGTCACGATCGAGGCGAATGACGGTGCCGCGCTCGAGATCGCGATCATCGAGAACGTGCAGCGTTCCGACCTCAATGCGATGGAAGAAGCGCTCGGCTATCACGCGCTTGCCACCACCTACAATCACAGCGCCGACGACATCGCCAGGCTCGTCGGCAAGAGCCGCAGCCATGTTGCCAATACGATGCGGCTGACAAAACTGCCCGAGAGCGTGCAGGCCTATATTTCCGAAGGCAAGCTGTCGGCCGGTCACGCCCGTGCGCTCATCAATGCGACGGATCCCGCCGCCGCCGCGAAGCAGGCGGTTGAGCAGGGCCTGTCGGTGCGTCAGGTTGAGGCGCTGTCGCATGAGGAAGGTGTGCCATCGCGCGGTGCGCAGAAGGCGCGCGGCAAATCCTCCGGCGGAGCGAAGAAGGATGCCGACACGCTGGCGCTGGAGAAACGCATCAGCGACGTGCTCGGCCTCAAGGTCAGCGTTGATCACCGCGATCCCGGCGGCAGTGTGCACATTGCCTATCGCGATCTCGAGCAGCTCGATGAAATCCTGCGCCGCCTCGAAGGCGGTCACTAAGTACTATTCAGGACGAAAATAAGAAAGGCCCGGTTTCCGGGCCTTTTTCCGTTATGGCGGTGTCGCGTCCACAATTGCGGGCCGGGTAATGCGGCGGCGGTCTTTCACCACGCCAATCAGCGTATCCTCACGCATGATAGTGGCGACGGATTGACCCTTGAGCACCTCGTCGCAATTGCCGTGGGTCGGTGCGATGAAGAAATCGGCATGGGGCCAGTCGGCTGTCCAGCGTAGGCGCTGGCTCAGACCCTGTACCTTGAGCTCGCGCTCGAAGGATTTGCGTTCGCCGCAGACACCGACGCTGTAGATCGCCGGCACCGGCTTGTGGTGACCTTCGGTGCGATCGAGAAAGCGCCCCAGTTGCGCGACCGAGGCCGGCATCACCTCGACCCAGTAATCCATCACGTAGCGCCGTGCCGCGCCGTGTATCCCGCCGACCAGCCGGTTGTAATAGAGATACTCATAAGGGTGCAGCTCATAGAGTTGCCGCGCATTCATGCCGACATCGGCGAGCACCAGCGCCAAGGCCGCCGTGGCGAAGGCGAAATGTCTGCGGCCGAATGAGCCGATCACCGCGTTGAGCGCGACGGCCGCGAGTACCGCGAGGAGCGGCACCACGAACAGGAAATGCCGCATGCCGGTGAAGGCAGGTCCGTGTCCGATCACCTGGCAAGCGAGCGGGAACAACACCATGAAAATCACCATGGCGGTTTCGCGGCGCTGTGTTTGTGGAAACAGCCGCGACATGGTTTGCGGCAGCATCACGAGTGCGAGCGAGAGCGCGGCGGCGCCGAGCAGCAACAGCGGAAGGCGGATCGCGAGATAGATCGGCACGTAAAGCCGCGGCGCGGTCGCCATTTCGTAGCGCTGGCCGTCGAGCCATGTCTGGATGTGATAGTGGAACTCCGCGAACTGAAACAAGCCGCGTACCGGATTGAGCGGCGACTGCGCCGCCCACGGCCACGCCGCGATCATGATGAGATAGGCAAGCACAAGCGCGGGCGCGAACCGCAGAATGCAGGTTCCAATGAATCGCAACGCATCGCGCATCGTTGTCGGGCGCGGGATGCGTGCGAGCACCAGCAGGCCCGCATAAACCACGAGCAGCAGCCCAAGCACCTTGATGCCGAGCGCAAGCCCGGTGAAAAGGCCGAGGCCGATCACATCGCGCCAGCGCGGCCGCGGCAGGTCGCGCGCAGTGCGAATCAGGAAATAGCCCGCCGTCGTCATCGCTGCGGCGAGCGGAATATCCTTGGTGTGGTTGAACATGGTGCCGTACCACGCCCCGCAAGTCGCAAGCAGCAATGCTGCGAGGAAACCCGCGCGTGGTCCGGCGATCCGGCGCGCCAGCGCGGCTGCGGCGGCGATGCCTCCGATGCCGGCAAGGCCGGTCATCAGATGGCGCAGGTCATAGACTTCCAGCGGGACGATCGGGCTGAGCGCCGCGGCGACGATGTCAAACAGACCGCCGTAGAGATAGAGGTTATCGAACTCAAACAGCGCGCGGTCGGTGAAGCCGCTTTTGTAGTAGTCGAGGATCAACTCGCCGTAATGATGCTGCACCCATTCGTCGTTGGTGACGGCATAGACGCGGAAGGTCAGCACCACGAGAACGAAGACCGTAGCCAGCAGCGCGAGCGTGGCGAGATCGAAGCCGTGAAGCCGGGACAGATGAAATCGAAAGAAAGACGGTTTCGCGTTCGGCGATTTGTCGGTTCGCCGCAGCAACGCACCATCACTCTCTTGCCGCTCTCTATCGAGAACGGTCATCGACGCACACAGGCAGGCAAGGGAATCCCCGGCAGAACTGCGATCAGGCGCGCGCAGCCAATCACAGCGAGGGAACCCTGACAATTACTTTGAATGTGCTGCGCCGCACCGTGCGACGAAAGGTTAACCGCGCTGCCGCGCGTTGACCGCAATCGCCATCAAGGCCCGTTGGCCGATGGTGGCGGCGAGGTCGGCTTGCCGGCGCATCTCGAGCGCTGCATCCGCCAGAAGCGTGATGATCCGCAAAAGCCGCTCGGAGGAGAGGTTGCGCAGTGCCGCTTCGACTGCTGTGCGGCGCGAAAAATGCAGCCGCGGGAAGCCGCCGTCGAGCGCATCGCTTTCGCTACGGCCGTCTTCGAGCAAGAGCCGCGCCTTGTGCAGTTGCGCCGCGTGGCGCTGAGCGGAGGCGATGATCTGGCCGGGGTAGGTGCCAGCCGCGATCGCCTTGGCGTAGGCACCTTCCATCACCGCGACCCTGCCGGCGAAGGCGCCGTCGATGATCGGGTCGAGCGCGAGCGCCGAGGCATCGGTGACGACGGCCGCGACATCAGCCAGCGTCACTTCCTTCGCACCATGAGCGTAGAGCGCGAGTTTGCGCACTTCGTTGCGCGAGGCCTGGCGGTCGCCGCCGAGCAGGCCGACCAAGGCGGCGCGGGCCTCGGAAGAAATGGTCGCGCCGATGGTGCGCAATTCCTCGTCGATCAGGCGGGCGAGGTCGCGCTCGGTATCGGCGTAACAGGCGATCGCGACGGCGGTGCGGGAGCGCTCGCACGCTTTTCGCAGAGGCGCGTCGGGTCGCAATTCACCCGCCTCGATGACGATGCGACAGTCCTTCGGCGGCATGTCCGCGAGCGTATCGATGCCGCTGGCAAAATTGCGCGAGCCCGCGCGAATCCGGATCGCGCGACGGCCGCCGAACAGCGGGACGGTCATCGCTTCGTCGACAAGGCGCGAGGGATCGGCGGCAAGTTCGTCGCCGTCCATCTTCACCATCGAGAATGGATCGTTGGGATCGTCCACCGCCGAGGCAAGCAACGCGTCCGCGCGCTCGCGCACGAGGCCCGCGTCAGGCCCATAAAGCAGGATCACCGGGCGCGCCGGGTCCGGCCGGGCGAGAAAGGAATCGATCTCTTTGCCGCGCAGCGCCGTCACGGCCGCGGTTACATGTTGGAGAAGAAGAACGAGGCGAGACGGGTGGAAATGTTGTCGGCGATTTCCTTGGCCGCGCGGTCTTCGGCGTCACGCAATCCGCGCTGCTGGGCGAAGCGCTGTTCCTGTCCCGGAATGTCGTAGGACACGCGCGCGGTGGTGCGGCCGCTTACCAGCGGCTTGTTGGTCTCGATTTCGCGCAACTCGTAGGTGGCGTCGATGCCGTAATTCTCGATGTCGGGTCGCGCGGTGGCCGGATTGATGATGATCGACAGCCGCTGGGTGGAGAGCCGAAGCGTCAGCTTGTAGCGCGGTGGCAGGCCGGTGGCGGAACCATAGGCGCTGAACATCATGGCGTTGCGGATCGCGACGCCGAGACGCGCCTCGCGCGAGCCGTTGCTGACGTTGAGCGGCACGAACTCGACTTCCTGCAGCTTTTCGCGCAGGCCGGGTCCGCCATTGGGGGTATGTTCCGCATACATCGGCTGGAAACAGCCGGCGGTCAGTGCCCCGAGCAGGGCAATAGCTGCAAGCCGCACGGCGATGCGGGCATTAAACCACGACATTCACGATCCTTTGCGGAACCACGATGATCTTGCGGGGGGTCGCCCCGGCAAGGGCGGTTTTTACCGCATCGAGGGCCAAAACGGCAGCCTCAATTTCCGGATTCGGCGCATTTCGGCCGACCGTGACATCGGCGCGCTTCTTGCCGTTGATCTGGACCGGCAGCGTCATGGAGTCCTCGACCAACAGCGCCGGATCGGCTTCCGGCCAGGCGGCCTCGGAGACCAGCCCCTCGCCGCCCATCACCTCCCAGCATTGCTCGGCGAGGTGCGGCATCATCGGCGAAATCATCCGTAGCAGGATGTCGATCGCCTCGCGGACGGCGCCGGCCCAGGCCGGATCGGTCTTCAGCCGGGGATCGTCGATCGCCTCGGCCAGCGTGCCGACGAAGGTATAGAGCTTGGCAATGGCGGTATTGAAGCGCAGCCGCTCGATGGCCTGGGAGACATCGGCCAGCGTGCGGTGGGCAACAGCGCGCAACGGTTTGGCATCGCCGTTGCCGCCGGAGGCGGCAGCGGCTTTCGGCAGATGCGGCGCGGCGAGATTCACCAGACGCCACACCCGCTGCACGAAGCGGTTCGCGCCCTGCACGCCTTCCTCGCTCCAGATCACGTCGCGATCGGGCGGCGAATCGGAGAGCATGAACCAGCGCGCGGTATCGGCGCCGTAGGTGCCAATGATGTCGTCGGGGTCGATGGTGTTGCGTTTCGACTTCGACATCTTCTCGATCGAGCCGATCTCGACCGGCGCGCCGCCATCGAGCAGCGTGGCGCGGCGGGCATCGCCCATGCCCTCGATGCTGATTTCGCTCGGTGCGGCCCAGCTTCCGTCGGCCTTCTTGTAGGTCTCGTGCACCACCATGCCCTGCGTGAACAGGCCGGCGAACGGCTCGTCGATGCCGACATGGCCGGTGGCCTTCATCGCGCGGGTGAAGAAGCGCGAATAGAGAAGATGCAGGATCGCGTGCTCGATGCCGCCGATATATTGGTCGACCGGCATCATCTTGTCGGCGACCGCGCGCGTGGTCGGCGCGTTCTCGTTCCACGGATCGGTGAAGCGCGCGAAGTACCACGACGAGTCGACAAACGTGTCCATCGTGTCGGTCTCGCGTCGCGCCTGGCCGCCGCATTGCGGGCAGGCGACGTGCTTCCATGTAGGGTGTCGGTCGAGCGGATTGCCGGGGCGGTCGAAATTGATGTCGTCCGGCAGTTGCACCGGAAGATCCTTCACCGGCACCGGCACGATGCCGCAGCTCTCGCAATGGATGATCGGGATCGGGCAGCCCCAATAGCGCTGGCGCGAAATGCCCCAGTCGCGCAGGCGATAGTTCACCTGACGTTTGGCGACCGTGCGGTTGCCGAGCGTCGCGGTCTCCAGCCGCTTTGCGACCTCTTCCTTCGCCGCCGCGATAGTCATGCCATCGAGGAAGCGCGAATTGATCATGCGGCCGTCGCCGTCATAGGCGGTGTCGGTGATGACGAAGGTTTTCGGGTCCTGTCCTTCGGGACAGACCACCGGCGTGTTGCCGAGCCCGTATTTATTGACGAAGTCGAGGTCGCGCTGGTCATGCGCGGGGCAGCCGAAGATCGCGCCGGTGCCGTAATCCATCAGCACGAAGTTCGCGACGTACACCGGCAACTGCCAGCTCGGGTCGAACGGATGCTGTGCGCGAATGCCGGTGTCGAAGCCCATCTTCTCGGCGGTGTCGATTTCTGCCTGCGCGGTGCCGTGACGGCGGCACTCCTCGATGAAGCTTGCGAGTTCGGGATTCGATTTCGCCGCCTCGGCCGCGAGCGGATGATCCGGCGAGAGCGCTACGAATTTTGCGCCGAACAGCGTGTCGGGACGTGTCGTGAAAATCTCGACTTCGCTTTCGCCGTTCGGAGCGGTTTTGCCGTCGAGCGCGAAACGCACCAGGAGGCCCTCGCTGCGGCCGATCCAGTTGCGCTGCATCAGCCGCACTTTGTCGGGCCAGCGGTCCAATGTGTCGAGTGCGGCGAGCAATTCTTCCGAATAGTCGCTGATCTTGAAGAACCATTGCGTCAGTTCGCGCTGCTCGACGAGCGCGCCGGACCGCCAGCCGCGGCCGTCGATCACCTGCTCGTTGGCGAGCACGGTCTGGTCGACCGGGTCCCAGTTCACCTTCGACTGTTTGCGCTCGACCAGTCCCGATTTCAGGAAATCGAGAAACATCCGTTGCTGGTGCTTGTAGTATTTAGGATCGCAGGTCGCGATCTCGCGCGCCCAGTCGAGCGACAGCCCCATCGACTTGAGCTGCTTCTTCATTGTGGCGATGTTTTCGTAGGTCCATTTCGCCGGATGCGTCTTGTTCTGCATTGCGGCGTTTTCCGCCGGCATGCCGAATGCGTCCCAGCCCATCGGATGCAGCACGTTGTGGCCTTTGGCGCGGCGGTAGCGCGCGACCACGTCGCCCATGGTGTAGTTGCGGACGTGGCCCATGTGGATGCGCCCCGACGGGTAGGGGAACATCTCCAGCACATAGTATTTCGGGCGAGGATCGTCGTTACGGGAGGCGAAAACCCCTTTTTCGTCCCAGATCTGCTGCCAGCGAGGTTCGGCCTCGCGGGCGTTGTAGCGTTCAGTGCTCATAAGGATAAGACGGCCTGCATCGGAGGAGAAAAGCTGACCATCTCATAAAGGGTTTCGGCGGTTGAGGAAACCGCCTCAAAGCGCGGCGCGGGGCCGCCCTGTCGGCTCAGCTCGCCAGAGACAGCGGCTTTTCGTCCGAGCGGATCAGGGCGTGGGCGACCACATTGTTCCGTCCGCGATGCTTGGCGACATAGAGGGCCGCGTCCGCCGCCTCGATCAGGTCCTGCACCGAGGAGGCCTGGCCCGGCGCCACGGCGGCCATGCCGGCGCTGACGGTGACCCGCTGGAACGTGCTCGTGCTGTGCGGAACATTCAGAGCCTCGACCGCGGCGCGGACACGTTCGCCGATCTCCATTGCGGCGATGCCGTCGGTCCTGGGCAGCAGCAGGCAGAATTCCTCGCCGCCGTAGCGCGCGGCGAAGCCCGCGACCTCGCCCGCGATTGCTGCCAGCACCTCGCCGACCTGACGGAGGCACTTGTCGCCTTCGAGATGACCATAGGTGTCGTTGAACAACTTGAAGTGATCGACATCGATCATGATGAGCGATACCGGACCGCCGGTCTGCTCGGCCTTTTTCCATTCGAATTCAAGGCGGCTCTGAAGGCCGCGGCGGTTGGCGAGGCCGGAGATCATGTCGACCGAGGCCATCACGCGGAGGCGATCGTTGGTGGCGACGAGTTCGCGCTCGCGTTCGCGCAACTGCGTTGCCATGCGGCCGAAGGCTGTTGCGAGCGGTTGGAATTCGGGCGGCAGCCGGATGTCGGATTCCGGCGATGAGAGGTCGCCTTGGCCGACCCGATCGGCGAGATTCGTGATGATGCTGATAGGACGAATGATCAGCCGCTCGCCCGCAAGCCAGCCGCCGAGTAGAGCGAACAGCACCAGCAGCCCGAGCTGCATGTAGGCGGTGTGGATGCTGCGGTCGATACTGCCGAGCATTTCGCTTTCGTTGATCGAGACGATCATGCGCGCCCGGGTGCCGTCGACGCGGGCGAAGGTGATCTCCTTCTTTCCTTCCTCGGAATGAAAGAGCAGCGATCCGGAATCCGTCGCGTTGCTGTTCTCGTGATTCGTCACCGCTGTGAGCAGCTTCTGCTCCAGAAGCGGTTTGCCGATCATCTGCTCGTCTTCAAGGCGCGATGCCGCCAGGACAGTACCGTTGGTGTCGACGAGCAGGGCCGAAAGACCTTGGCGCTGGGTGCGGCGGCTCATCAATTCGGAAATCCATTTCAGGTCGATCGCGGCGATCATCACCGCATGCGCGCCCGCAAGCGAATTCGAGATTGGCAAGGCCGTCATCAGCGTCGGAAGATTGGCCGCACGACTGAAGATGTAGTCGCTGACGATGAAGCTTTTCGCGTTCCGCGCGCGAGTGACATACTCGCGGTCGGCGAGATTGATGCCGACGACACGATCGGAGGTCGAGCAGGAGATGGTTCCCGAATCATCCACCACCGAAATGCTTCTGATCCAGGGCAGGTCCGAGCGCATGCTGGCGCGCAGCATCTCGCAGGCCCGTTCCGGCGTTCTCGCCGAGCCGTATATGAAGGCCGAGGACTTCAGCACGGCCTGAACGGTGAGAATAATTTCGCGCTGCGCATCCGCGGTGTGGCGCGCGAGCTCGGTCAGTTCATTGCTGGCGATTTTGATCTGCTGCTGGCGGCTTTCTTCAAGCAGCCGCACGCGGTCGAACATCATCGGAACGACGAGAATTAGCGCGAGCAGGATCAGGCGGGCACGGATGCCGACAAGCGTCTTTATTTTTGACGTGCCCCTGACGAAACTGGTATTTGGCATGCTCTTCCCTGTCCCCGGCGGAGACTCGTAGGGCAAAGGCCTCAAGAAGAGTTTTTCCGATCCGATAAAGTTTGATCTAACTTCTATCTGTCGTCGGATTTGCGAGGGATGATGACCGACCGTAAAGCATCTTTGGTAACGCAGGATTCACCAAGCGGTCTCGAGGCCGTCGAGCGCGAGATCGCGCGCGCCTGCGCCGATGCACGGTGCGATCGCGCGTCGGTGGAGTTGATCGCCGTCTCGAAAACCTTCGATGCTGACGCGATTTCGCCTGTCATTGCAGCGGGTCAGCGGGTGTTCGGCGAAAACCGCGTGCAGGAGGCGAAAGCGAAATGGCCGCCGCTGAAAGAGGCTGCGCCGGATATCAAGCTGCATCTGATCGGCCCCTTGCAGTCCAACAAGGCGCGCGAGGCGGTGATGCTGTTCGACGCGATCCACTCAGTGGACCGCCCCAGCATTTGCGAAGCGTTAAGCAAGGAAATCAAATCACGGGAACGTATTCCGTTATTGTTCGTGCAAATCAACACTGGCGAGGAGCCGCAGAAGGCGGGCGTCACCCCATCGGAGGCTGATGATTTTCTCGTCGCCTGCCGCGAGCGTTACGGCCTCACCATTTCCGGCCTGATGTGCATCCCGCCGGTGGATGAAGCGCCCGCGCCGCATTTCGCGCTGACTGCGAAGATCGCGAAGCGCAACGGCTTGAAGCTTCTCTCGATGGGCATGAGCGCCGATTTTCCAATCGCGATTCAGTTCGGCGCGACGCATATCCGCGTTGGCTCGGCGATTTTCGGAAAACGATAGATTTTATCGGCGCGCTCAATCGATCACGATTCGCGTTTCCGGCCCGACCCGCGCCAGCAACCGCAGCATTGCTCCGCGCGTCATGCCCACACATCCGGCGGTCGGTGCGAAATCCTTGCGCGCCAGATGCAAAAACACCGCGCTGCCTCGTCCGGGAATTCGCGGACGGGTGTTGTGGTCGATCTCGATGATGAAGTCGTAGAGGTGATCCTCGCGCCGCAGCCGGTCGCCGGGTCCGCCGTCCCTGATTTTGATCGGTTGGTTGTAGCGGCGGTCGGCGGGATCTTCCGACCAGGCGTCGGTGGCGGTGATGCGGCGTACCGGCAATGCCGTGCGCGGTCGTGCGTGGCGATCGTCCCGCCACCACAGCCGTAGCGGGTGAAACACCCCGCGCGGCGTCCCGCCGTCGCCTTCGCGCTTGTCGGTGCGGATGCCGCCGCGCCCCAGCGCCACCGGGATGATCCGCCCGTCAAGCCGGAGCCAGCCGCGCTTGCGGTTTCCAGCGGCCGTGCGGATCATGATTTCCGCCACCGGTGCATCACGCAGGTTTGTGTGATAAGTATATGTATTGGCTCGGCTTCTCATGAATACGCCGAACTCCTATCTTGCGTCGTAAGCGTCAAATGCTATGCCGGACATCGTTTTGCCCCGGTTCAGCGTCTTTGGTCGAGATTCTTATTTCAATAATCTCAAAGGATTGGATGTATGCCCACCGCTCGCAAGATCCTGATCGTGGACGATGACAACGATCTGCGCGAGGCGCTGATGGAGCAGCTCGCCTTGCATGAAGAGTTCGAGCCGACCGCTGCCGAGACCGGGGCGAAAGGCGCGCATGCGGCGAAAACCGAAGCGCCCGACCTCGTGCTGATGGATGTCGGCCTGCCCGACACCGACGGGCGCGAAGTGGTTCGCGGCCTGCGCAAGAGCGGCTTCAAGGCGCCGATCATCATGCTCACCGGGCACGATGGCGAATCCGATACGATTCTCGGGCTGGAATCGGGGGCGAACGACTATGTCGCCAAACCGTTCCGCTTCGCCGTGCTGCTTGCGCGAATTCGCGCGCAATTGCGTCAGCACGAGGCGAGCGAGGACGCGGTGTTCACGGTCGGACCTTACAGCTTCCGGCCCGGCTCGAAGATGCTCACCGGCGCCAACGCCAAGAAAGTCCGGCTCACTGAAAAAGAAACCGCGATCCTGCGCTTCCTCTATCGTGCGGGCCAGCAGCCGGTGACGCGCGAGACACTGCTGCAGGAAGTGTGGGGCTACAACTCCGGCGTCACCACGCACACGCTGGAAACCCACATCTATCGTCTGCGCCAGAAGATCGAAAAGGACGCCGCCAATCCCGAAATTCTGGTGACAGAGTCGGGCGGCTACAAACTTGTCCCCTGATTTGTGGCATAGCATGATGCGGGGTTCGCGTCGCGGCCCCGCAGGCCGCCATAGTCCGGGACCTTATGTCGATTGAAGACGATATTGCTCTGCTTGCCCGCGTGCCGGCGCTGAACCTGCTTGGCATGTCTGCCTTGCAGGTGCTGGCGATTGGTGCGGAGCAGCGTGACTATGGTTATGGCGACGTGCTGTTTCACGAGAACGATATCGCCGACGCCGGCTATGTGATTCGGCGCGGGTCGTTTCGTGTTACCGCGGAGGGTGGTCCCGAAGTGGTGGTAGGCGCGGGCGAACTGATCGGCGAACTTGCGTTGATTATCGACATGCGCCGGCCTGCGACGGCGACCGCGCTGGAACATTCCACAGTGGTTCGGGTGTCGCGCACGCTGTATCAGCGCGTGCTGGAAAGCCATCCCGAGGCGGCGCGCCGTATTCGCGATGATCTCGCCGAGCGTACCAACGCGGCGACTAGTGCGATCGCGCGCCTGACGTCGAAGCTGGTTTGATTTTTTCGCAAAAGAACGTGCGTTAAATATCCAGCACTGCCGTCACCGGCACGTGGTCGGAAGGGCGTTCCCAGCTTCGCGCGTCGCGCAGGATCTTGAAGTCGGTGACCTTGTCGCCGAGCGCGGGCGAGACCCAGATGTGATCGAGCCTGCGACCGCGATTGCCCACGGTCCAATCGGCGGCGCGGTAGCTCCACCACGTATAGACTTTCTCGTCCATCGAAATGCGCTGACGCGCGATGTCGACCCAGCCTCCACGAGCCTGCACGGCGAGAAGCTTTTCGCATTCCACCGGCGTGTGCGAGACGACATTGAGAAGCTGTTTGTGCGACCACACGTCGTGCTCGTGCGGCGCGACGTTGAGATCGCCGACGAGAATATGACGTGCATCGCTCTGCGGATGCAGCGGCGCGCAATCGGCCATCTCATCCAGGAACGAGAGCTTGTGCTCGAATTTCGGATTGGCGACCGGATCGGGAATGTCGCCGCCGGCTGGCACGTAGAAATTATGCAGCACCAGCGGCGCGGCAAGGCCCGCGCTGTCTCCGAACGCGACCGAGATGTGGCGCGAGTCGATCTTGCCGCAGAAGGTGCGCACGTCTTTCGAAACGAAGGGACGCTTCGAGACGATGGCGACGCCGTGATAGCCCTTCTGTCCGTTCAGCGCGATGTGCTCGTAGCCAAGCCGCTGGAAGCGCTTCAGCGGAAACGCATCGTCGATGCACTTGGTTTCCTGCAGACACAGCACATCGGGCCGCCGGCTTTTCAGAAACTTGGCGACCAGATCAATGCGCAGGCGGACGGAATTGATATTCCAGGTGGTGATCGTGAAGGGCATGAGACGATGCGAGAGGGCGAGGCGCGCCTTATCGCATAGTTGAAGCGGGATGTCTAAAGCCTGCGGCTGGAAGCGCAGCGCTCAGTTCGAGCCGCCCTGGTAATTGGTGTAGTCGATCTTGAACAGCGCCGGATCGAGCTTCTTGGCGGTGTCGAGATTGTAGACGGCCACGGTGGTGTCGTAACCCTGCGGATCGGTCACCGTCCACTGCTTGAGCTTGCCATCCTTGACGCCGGTCATCAGCGTCAGGCGGCTGGTGCCGGTGACCGCCTGCTTCTCCTCGATGGTGATGCTGACATAGAGGTCATCAGCGCTGATGCTCGTGACGTTGGTGTCCCTGAGCAGATCGAGTTTCGAGGCGAGCAGATAGCGCAGCGGCGTCTGCGACAGCGGGTAGACATCCTGCGTCGCCAGCCTGCGGTCGCGCACGATCACGCTGGTGCCGTCGGCGACGAGCGCGATCGGCGAGGGATCGTCATATTCGAAACGGATCTTGCCGGGCTTTTGCAGATAGAAATTGCCGGTGGTGCGGCTGCCGTCGGGACCGACCTGAACGAAATTGCCCGACAGGTTTTGCAGCGTCGACAGATAGGCGCTGACCTTGTCCGCAAGCGCGCGCTGGTTGGCGTCGAACGCCTGCACCCTGGAGGCCGGGTTGTTGTCGCTGCCGCCGAACAGCTTCTTCAGCGCTGGCATGATCGGATTGGGCATCGGCTCGGATGTCTGCTGCCGTGGCGCGTCGTTGACGGCGGCAGGCGGTGCGGGTGTTGGCGGCTCGGACGCTGCAACCTGCATGTTGCGCGCTTTCGGAGCGGGGCGCGGCAGCGGCACGGCCTGCGCCTGCGCGATTGACGCGGCCACGAAAAGGGCTGCGAGCGTGACGCGCTGCCAGTTCGCAAAAGCGGGAATGCGGGACATAAAGAGAAGGCCGTTCTGATGTTTCAAGGAAGGTCCTGCGGGACGAGGAACCTCGGTTGCACGTCTAGCGGCGAGTAATGGCGTTTTCACGGCCCATTGTCCTGCCGCGCTCAAAAACCTTCCTCCTCGGGCACCAGAATCTCGCGTTTTCCGGCGTGATTGGCCTGCCCCACGATGCCGGCCTCTTCCATCCGTTCCATCAGCGTGGCGGCCTTGTTGTAGCCGATCTGCAGGCGGCGCTGGATGTAGCTCGTGGAAGCCTTGCGGTCGCGTTTGACGATCGCAACCGCCTGCGCGAACAGATCACCCTCGCCACCACCGCCCATGCTGGTGTTGTCGAACACCGCATTGCCGTCCTCGTCGGTCTCTTCTTCGGCGGTGACCGCTTCGAGATATTCCGGGCTGCCTTGTGTCTTGAGGTGCCGGACGATTTTTTCCACTTCCTCGTCCGACACGAACGGGCCGTGCACGCGGCTGATACGTCCGCCGCCCGCCATGTAGAGCATGTCGCCCTGGCCGAGCAGCTGTTCGGCGCCCATTTCGCCCAGAAGCACCCGGCTGTCGATCTTTGACGTCACCTGGAAGGAGATGCGGGTCGGGAAGTTCGCCTTGATGGTGCCGGTGATGACGTCGACCGACGGACGTTGCGTCGCGAGGATGACGTGCAGGCCCGCGGCTCGCGCCATCTGCGCAAGGCGTTGCACCGCGCCTTCGATGTCCTTGCCGGCGACCATCATCAGGTCGGCCATCTCGTCGACGATGATGACGATATAGGGCAGCGGTTCGAGTTCGAGCTTTTCTTCCTCGTAGATCGCCTTGCCGGTTTCCTTGTCGAAGCCGGTCTGGACGGTGCGGGTCAACTCCTCGCCCTTGGCCTTCGCCTCGGCGACGCGGGTGTTGTAGCCGTCAATGTTGCGGACGCCGAGCTTCGCCATGTTCTTGTAGCGCTGCTCCATCTCGCGCACCGCCCATTTCAGCGCGACGACGGCTTTCTTCGGATCGGTCACGACCGGCGTCAGAAGATGCGGAATGCCGTCATAGACGGAGAGTTCGAGCATTTTCGGATCGACCATGATGAGGCGGCACTGGTCGGGCCGCAGCCGGTAGAGCAGCGACAGGATCATGGTATTGATGCCGACCGACTTGCCCGAGCCGGTGGTGCCCGCGATCAGAAGATGCGGCATGCGTGCCAGATCGACGATGACCGGCTCGCCGCCGATGGTCTTGCCGAGGCACAGCGGCAGCTTGGCGGTGCTGCCGGTCGCTTCCTTCGCGGTGAGCAACTCGCGCAGATAAACCGTCTCGCGCTTGGCGTTCGGCAGTTCGATGCCGATGGCGTTGCGTCCGGAGACGACCGCGACACGTGCGGAGACGGCGCTCATCGAGCGCGCGATATCGTCGGCAAGGCCGATGACGCGCGACGATTTGATGCCGGGCGCAGGCTCGAGTTCGTAAAGCGTCACCACCGGTCCGGGGCTTGCTTTCACGATCTCGCCGCGCACGCCGAAGTCCTGCAGTACGGTCTCCAGCGCGCGGGAGTTTTCTTCTAGTTCGTCCTTGCTGAGCGTAAGGCGGTCGGATGCCTTGGGTGCGGTGAGCACTCCGATCGGCGGCAATGTGAAGGCGGAGGCTTTGCGCGAAGACGGCTTCGAGGCTTTCGCCGCGCGCTTGCGCGGAGCCGGCTCCTCGTCCTCCTCCTCTTCTTCCTCTTCGTCCTCGTATTCGGCGTCGAAGTCTTCCTCGTCAGCCGGCACCAGCGAGGGTGCTGCGCGGCCGCGCAGCGTCGGTTCGGTACGCTCGAACGAATGGCCGCGCGTGGTTTCGTTGCGGCCGACCGCGAGCGAGAACAACGCCTTCAGGGCGCGACCGATCCGCGCCTTGGTGCTGATCGCGGCATGCAGGAAGAAGCCGAGCGAGAACAGGCCGGGCGCGGCTTCTTCCTCGAAGGTTTCCTCATCGTCCTCGATGGAGGCGATATCCTCTTCCGGATCGGCTTCGCGCGCGCCGTACCCACCCGCGATCGCGCAGGTGACGATCACGCCGATGCCGAGCAACAGTCCGAGGCAAAGCCGATACAGAAAGCCGGGCGGGCCGAAGATCACCGCAGGCACGCGCACGATGGCATCGCCGACCACGCCGCCCAACCCCGTCGGCAGCGGCCAGGACATGCTGTGCGGCCAGCAGCTTGCAAAGCCGGCCGCCAGCACGGCGCACAGGATCCAGCAGCCGATGCGCACCGCTTCGCGATCAAACGGGCGATGGGTGAGAAGCCGCCAGCCCCATACCGCGACCGGCAGCACGAACATGAGGGTGCCGAGGCCGAGAATCTGCATCAGAAGGTCGGAGCCGATCGCGCCCGGCCAGCCGATCAAGTTGCGGATCGGGCCGGAAGTCGCGTGGCTCAGGCTCGGATCCTGCACCGACCATGTCATCAGCGCGGCGGCGACCACGCCCGCGAAGACGATGACCGCAAGGCCGATCAGTTCGCGCAGACGCCGCATCAGCATCTCGCGAATGGGATCGGACAATTGCCCGACCAGAGGAACGACGCGTTCGATTGCCATGTCCCGCCCTCAACCCCGCGGTTCGTGATCGTTCAATACAGCCACCATGCGCTTCAGCGCTTCCTCGGTGACGTCAGCCGGCTGCACCAGCGCGAGGCGGATATAGCCCGCGCCGGGATTCGTGCCGTCGGCGCCGGAGCGCGCGAGATAGCTGCCGGGCAACACCCGCACGCCGCCGTCCCGGAAAAGCCGGATCGCAGCCTGCTCGTCGCCGCCATGCGCGGAGACGTCGAGCCAGGCGCAGAAGCCGCCCGCTGGGCGGCGATAACCGAAGCGCGTGCCGAGGATGGTGTCGGCGTGATCGAATTTCAGCCCATAGAGGCGGCGGTTCTCGTCGACATGCGCCTCGTCCTGATAGGCGGCGATGGCGACATGCTGCAGCGGCATCGGCACCTGCGGCGCCGCGACATTGCGCCATTCATGGAAGCGGCGGATGAAGGCCCTGTCGCCCGCGACGAAGCCAACGCGCAGGCCGGGCAGGTTCGAGCGTTTCGAGAGCGACTGGAAGGCGACGACGTTTTTGAAGTCGGTGCCTGCGTTTTCCAGAATGCTGCCGGGCGGCGTGCGGGTGTAGATCTCCGAATAGCATTCGTCGCTCAGCACCATGAAGCCGTGGCGGCGTGCGAGTTCGCTCAGTCGCGCGAAGTAAGCGGGCGTCGCGACAGCGCCTTGAGGATTCGCGGGCGAGGCGAGATAGAACGCGACCGTGCGCGCCAGCAATTTCTCGTCGAGCGCGTCGAGGTCGGGCAGGAAGCCGTTGGCGCGCGTTGCGGGAAGAAACACCACTTCACAGCCCGCGCCGCGCGCACCTGCAGCGTAGGCCGGATAAAACGGATTCGGCATCAGGATCGCGGGCGTGCCGCTCCGCGGACCGACATGGGCGGCCGCAGCGATCGCCGCATGAAACAGTCCCTCGCGGCTGCCGTTGAGCGCCAGCACTTCGCTGTCGGGATCGGGCGCGCGGGGCAGCCGATAACGCCGCGACATCCAGTCGGCGGCGGCAGCGCGAAAGGCGGGAATGCCGTTGGAGGCCGGATAGCGTCCGAAATCGGCAAGGTTTCTGGCCAGCACCTCGCCAACGAACGGGGGGATCGGGTGCTGCGGTTCCCCGAGCGACAGGTTGATGAGCTTTTGTCCGGGCTGATAGGGCGCGAGCAGCTCCGTCAGGCGCGCAAACGGAGAACGTTCGCCGGCCGCGGGTGCGACGGCGGTCTCCGGGCGGGAGGAAGCAAACGAGACCATTACAAAAAGCCCAGCACTTTCAACGAGTCAGCCATCACCGAGAATGTGGAAATGGATCGCTCCACCATAGCGGCGGTGAGGTTAAGACGCGATTAACCATCGGACGCAGCAGCGATTTTAGGCCAGACAATAAAGACAGGGTCGTGACCGCTCCTCCGGTCGGTGAGGGCCAAAGAAAAGGGCCCCGGCTTGCGCCGGAGCCCTCCGCGGTTGGGGCGTTGCCGGGAAACAGGCCCCGACCGTATCCGTGGCTTGCGCTTACATGTTGTAGGCGCGCTCGCCGTGGTCGGTGATGTCGAGGCCTTCGCGCTCGGCATCGACCGGCACCCGCAGGCCGACGATCAGGTCGACGAGCTTGTAGAGGATCGCCGAACCGATGCCCGACCACAGCAGCGTGGCGATTACCGCCTTGCCCTGCGAGATCATCTGCGTGACGAGGTCGTAGGTACCCGCGTTGTTGCCGGTGATGTTGGTGTAGTCGGTGATACCGACGCCGCCGAGCGCGGGGTTGACCAGGATGCCGGTCATCAGCGCGCCGAAGATGCCGCCGATGCAGTGCACGCCGAACACGTCGAGCGCGTCGTCATAACCGAGTGCGTTCTTCACGGTGGAGACGAAGAACAGACAGATCGGCGAGACGAGCAGGCCGAGTACCAGCGCGCCGATCGGACCCGCAAAGCCTGCCGCGGGCGTCACCGCGACAAGACCCGCGACCGCGCCGGAACAGATGCCGAGCAGCGAAGGCTTGCCCTTCGCCATCCACTCCACCATCAGCCACGAGAACGCAGCGCCCGCGGTCGCGACCATCGTGTTGACGAAGGCGAGCGCGGCGCCGCCATTGGCTTCGAGGTTCGAGCCAGCGTTGAAGCCGAACCAGCCGACCCACAGCAGCGAGGCGCCGATCATCGTCATGGTCAGCGAGTGCGGAGCCATGATCTCCTTGCCGTAGCCGACGCGCTTGCCGACCATCAGGGCGCCGACGAGACCGGCGATGCCTGCGTTGATGTGCACGACGGTGCCGCCGGCGAAGTCGAGTGCGCCCGCGCCTGCGAGCCAGCCGACCGAGCCGGTGATGCTGTCGAGTTTCGCCTGTGCCGCAGCCTTTGCCGCGTCACCGCTTGCATCTGCGAGTGCCTTCGCGGCGGCGGCGATATCGTCGGGAGCCGCGACGTACCAGACCCAGTGCGCCAGCGGGAAGTAGATGATGCTCACCCACAGGAACACGAACAGCATCGCCGCCGAGAACTTCATGCGCTCGGCGAACGCGCCGACGATCAGCGCGGGCGTGATCATCGCGAACGTCATCTGGAACACCATGTAGGCGTATTCGGGAATGACGACGCCGTTGGAGAAGGTGCCGACGGTCGAGTTCGCATCGATGCCTGCGAGGAATGCCTTCGAGAAGCCGCCGACATAATTGGTCAGGCTGCCGCCATCACTGAAGGCCAGCGAGTAGCCGTAGAGCGTCCAGATGATGCCGACCATCGCGACGATGGCGAACACCTGCGTGAGGATCGACAGCATGTTCTTGGCGCGGACGAGACCGCCGTAGAACAGCGCGAGGCCCGGAATCGACATCATCAGCACGAGCAGTGCGCTGACCAGCATCCAGGCGGTGTCGCCCTTGTTGGGAACGGGCGCGTCAGCGGCAAAGGCTGCACCGGTGCATCCGATCACGGCGAATGCGGCGATCAGTGCGGCCGATCCCAGACGCGCGGGACGGTGAAAACTCATGTTGAAGACTCCTGATTGAATGGAATGGAATGCGTGAAAATCAGAGGGCTGCGTCATCGGCTTCGCCGGTGCGGATGCGCACCGCGTGTTCGAGGCTGGTGACGAAAATCTTGCCGTCGCCGATCTGGCCGGTCTTGGCGGCCGAGGTGATGGCTTCGATGGTGCGGTCGACCTGGGCATCGGTGACCGCGACCTCGATTTTGATTTTGGGCAGGAAACTCACGGCGTATTCGGCGCCACGATAGATCTCGGTATGGCCCTTCTGTCGGCCGTACCCCTTCACTTCCGTGACCGTGAGACCATGAACGCCGATGGCGGTCAGGGCATCGCGAACCTCTTCCAGCTTGAACGGCTTGATCACAGCCATCACGATCTTCATGCGTCTGTTCCCCGCTTGGCCCGGCTTGCCGGGCGCTTTCGATCGGGACTCACCGCGCGAAGAAGGACACTCCGCGGGCACCCGCCGGAACATGACGAATCAAAAGCTGTGCCAGAGCGAGCGCTGGCTTTATCGATCTGAAAAATATGATGTTTCTGCCTTGGCCCCGGATCGGCCAACTGCACCGCACAATCACGCGCTTAAAACAGCGACAGTGCAGCCCATAAAATAGGCAGGACAGGATGTTGCCGCAAAGCTGCTCATGCAGCGGGCAAGAGTTACCACGCCCTTAACACGCCGCACGGCCCCGGGGCGGCGTTTCAGGGGTCCCGGCTGAACAGCGTCCGGTTCAGCCGGCCGGTTTGGACCGCCGCACCCGGACCGAGCCCTCTTGCGCCACGGACGCGACCAGCGTGCCGTCAGCGCGGAAGATCGAGCCACGGGAGAAGCCGAGCCCTTCATGGGCATTCGGGCTGTCCTGAGAATAGAGCAGCCATTCATCGGCCCGGAACGGGCGATGAAACCACAGCGCATGATCGAGACTCGCGCCGCTGATGCCGTTCTCAAACACGGTGCGGCCGTGGCAGGCGAGCGAGGCGTCGAGCAGCGAGAAATCGGACGCATAGGCCAGCGCGCACATGTGCAGGGCCGGATCGTCCGGCAACGGCTTCGCTGCCTTGAGCCAGATGGTGACGTGACCATCATCGATCTTTTCGCCGACATATCGCGTGAGATTGGTCGGGCGCAGTTCGAACGGCATTTCGGCTTCAAAAAAGCGGCGGATGAAGTTCGGCATTTCGCTCTGCCGCTTTTCATCGAGCACGTTGTGGAGATCGAGCGGCCTGACGTCATCCGGCAACGGTACCTGCGGCATCGCGGCCTGATGTTCGAAAATGCTGTCCTCGTGGACATGGAACGAGGCGATCATCGAAAAGATTTCGGCGCCTTTCTGCGAGGCGATGACGCGGCGGGTGGAGAAGCTGCCGCCGTCGCGCAGCCGCGCGACGTCATATTCAATCGGAACGGCCGGATCGCCGGGCAGGATGAAATAGGCGTGCAGCGAATGCGGTAGCCGGCCTTCCACCGTGCGGCAGGCCGCGACCAGTGATTGCCCGACGACCTGACCGCCGAACACGCGTTGCCAGCCGCTCGGAGGACTGAAGCCGCGAAATCTGTCGCCTCCGAGCGTTTCGAGATCGAGAATGGAGATCAGGTTGGCGAGCGAGGCGGGCATTGCTTTACCTTCTGCGCGCATCCGGCGCGGGTGACGGTGCCGCGGAGGTATCCGCAGGGGAGGCAAGGGATTATAAAACCCGTTATAAAACGCGGGATGCCGGGCTCCGCAAGCGGTCTCGTGCGTTGAGGTAACGGCAATTTGGTTGGAGTGGCGATGACAAAATCGCAGGGCATCGTGATCGGCGGCGGTGGGCTGACAGGGCTTTCGCTGGCGTTGGCGTTGCGTCAGGGGCTCGGGCCGGAAATTCCGGTGATCGTGGCCGACCCGGCCTTCGCCGTGCGGCCGAGCCGCGATCAGCGCGCGTCTGCCATCGTCGCCGCCTGCCGCAGGCTGTTCGAGACGCTCGGCGTGTGGGGCGAGGTTGCGCCCGATGCGCAGCCGATCCTCGACATGATTGTCACCGATTCCAAATTGCGGGATGCGACACGGCCTGCGTTCCTTACCTTCACCGGTGATGTCGCGGCCGGTGAGCCGTTCGCGCATATGGTCGAGAATCGTCACCTGATCGACGCGCTGACGCGCCATGCCGAAGTGAACGGCATCGAAATGCGCACCGACAGCGTGACGGCGTACGAGTCGAAGGACGACGGTGTGCAGGTGGCGTTCGGCGGCGGCGATGTCATCACGGCGCGCTTGCTGGCCGCAGCCGACGGCGCGCGTTCGAAATTGCGCCAGCGCGCAGGTATCGCGACCCATGGCTGGGATTACGATCAGTCAGCGATCGTCGTCACTGTCGGCCATGAGCGCGATCATGAAGGCCGTGCCGAAGAACATTTTCTGCCCGCCGGGCCGTTCGCGATCCTGCCGCTCACGGGCAAGCGCTCGTCGCTGGTCTGGACCGAGCAGCCCAAGGAAGCGGCGCGCATCGTGGCGCTCGGTGCGGATGGTTTCAAAGCGGAGTTAGAGACGCGTTTCGGTCTGCATCTCGGCGAGCTCGAGGTGCTGGATAAGCCGCGCACTTTCCCGCTCGGCTATTTTGTCGCGCGCTCCTTCATCGCGGATCGGCTCGCGCTGGTCGGTGATGCCGCGCATGTGATTCATCCCATCGCAGGGCAGGGCCTCAACATGGGGCTGAAGGATGTCGCCGCGCTGGCGGAAGTCGTGGTCGACGCTGCGCGCCTCGGCACGGATTTCGGTGCGGCTGATGTGCTTGAGCACTATCAGCGCTGGCGGCGGTTCGACACCATGGCGATGGGCGTTGCCACCAATGTGCTGAACGGCATGTTCTCGAATGATTTTGCGCCGCTGCGTGTGGTCCGCGATATCGGGCTCGGTCTGGTCGACCGGGTGCCGCCGCTGAAAAACGCGTTCATTCGTCAGGCGGCTGGATTGACTGGCGAAGTGCCGCGGCTGCTGCGCGGCGAGACGCTCTGAATCAAATCAGTCGATCTTGCGCGCTTCTTCCGGGAGCATGATCGGAATGCCGTCGCGGATCGGGTAAGCAAGCTTCGCGCCGCGCGAGATCAATTCCTGCTTCGCGGCGTCGTATTCCAGCACGCCTTTCGTCACCGGGCACACCAGAATTTCCAGGAGCTTGGAGTCGACGGGGTCGGACTCGCTGGCGGGCGGAATGTTGGTCGTCATCTGCAATCCATCACTAGACAAAAAATTACTGTACCGGCGGATCGCCCGAAGTCTGCTTCTTGGCGAGATCCATCTGCGTCACCGCGATCAGGATTTCGGCGCGGGTCTTGAGATCAGGCGCTTCCAGCAGTGCCTGCTTCTCCGCGGGGCCGTAAGGCGACATCATCGCCAGCGCATTGACGAGCGCCTCGTTCGGCGCGGCGCGGATGCCGTCCCAATCCACCTTCAGCGAGTTGGCTTTCAGGAATTTGGTGAGAGTGTCGAGCACGGCGTCGCGGTCGACGTCCTCCTCGCCCTTGCGCGCGACGAAATCGTCGACGAAGGGAAAGAAGTCGACCTTGCACTGGCGGTAGGGCGTCAGCACCGTGAGTTCCTCGACCACCTGGAAGCGCGCAATGCCGGTGAGTTCAAGGATGTAGCGGCCGTCTCCGGTCTCGCCGAACTGGGTGATGCGTCCCACGCAGCCGACTTGAAACAGTTTGGGATGTTCCTCGCTTTTCGAATGCGCGGCGTCGGGCTGGATGATGCCGATCATGCGGTGGCCGTCGCGTAGTGCGTCGTCCACCATTTCGAGATAACGCGGCTCGAAAATATTCAGCGGCATCTGCCCGCGCGGCAGCAGCAATGCGCCCGGCAGAGGAAACACCGGAATGGTTTCGGGAAGATCGCCGGGCCCGTGATATTCGGAATTGATGGCCATTCGATTTGATCCCCGATGGCTTTGCGCGTTTACGAGAACAGGATGGTGGACAGGCGCTTGCGGGCGTCCACTGTGGCCTCGTCCTCGCCGCCCCACGCCTCGAAGAATTGCAGGAGCTGTTTGCGCGCGCCGTCGTCGTTCCATTTGCGGTCGCGCCTGACGATTTCCAGCAGATGATTGGCGGCGTCACTGCGCGCATGCTTCGCGTTCAGCGCGATCGCGAGGTCGTAGCGGGCCTGATGGTCGAGCGGATTTGCGGCGATCTTTTGCTCAAGCTCCGCGACCGGACCGACCGACTGCGCCTGTTCGGCGAGATCGAGCATCGACTGCACGGCGGCGACGGCGGCGTCGCCGCGCTTGGCTTCCGGCACCATCGCGAGAGTCTGCTTGGCCTGATCGAGCGAACCCGCGACCACATAGCACCGCGCGAGGCCTGCCATCGCCGGAACGTTGGCGACATCCTGCGCAAGTACTTCGGCGTAGATCTCGGCGGCGGTGGCGGCATCGCCCTCGGCCAGATGGGCTTCGGCCTCCGCAAGGAGATCCCCATCGCCGCCCGGCATGCCCTTGGTCAATTTTTCGATGAAAGCGTTGATCTGGCTTTCCGGCTGCGCGCCCATGAAACCGTCGGCCGGCTGGCCGTTGACGAAGGCAATCACGGCGGGAATCGACTGGATGCCCATCTGGCCGGGAATCGCCGGATGCTCGTCGATGTTCATCTTGACGAGCTTGACCTTGCCTTTGGCGGCGCGCACCGCCTTCTCGATGATCGGGGTGAGCTGCTTGCACGGGCCGCACCAGGGCGCCCAGAAATCGATCAGCACCGGCTGGCGCTTGGATTCCTCGATCACGTCCCGGACGAAGGTTTGGGTCGTGGTGTCCTTGATAAGGTCCGGCGCAACGGTGCCCGCGGCGGAGTCATTGTCGAGTATCGTCACGTCGTTTCATCCCGGCTGATGGCTGTGTTTGGGCACATTTACCATGCCCGGTCCTAAAATGGCGGCGAAAGTGACGATTTCAATCGCGGAAGCGCTTGAAATCGTTCCCGAACACGAACTTAAAGCAGGCTTCAGGGTGAAAAAGACCGCCTTTCTCTGTTGCATTGCCGTGCGGGGTTTGGCATAGGTTGCGCCCGGCGGCGCGAGCCGTCCATTTCTGATGCGGGTGTAGCTCAGGGGTAGAGCACGACCTTGCCAAGGTCGGGGTCGAGGGTTCGAATCCCTTCGCCCGCTCCAGAATCTTCAGATCATGAAGACAATTGGCAACCACGCAAGCCGCCGCAAGGCGGCTTCGTCGTTTCTAGGCCTCCCCAACTTTTGGTTCCCTCGGGCGTTATTCTCCACGGAGCTGGAGGATAAGCCATGAGAGAAAGAGACGGGGCGGACCTGCAACGCTTCATCGACGCGCAGTGGTCGCTCTACGACCGGGTGCTTGGCGAATTGCGGGGTGGGCAGAAGCGGACGCACTGGATGTGGTTTGTGTTTCCGCAGATCGAGGGCCTCGGCCACAGCGCGATGGCACAGAAATACGCGATCGCCTCGCGCGCGGAAGCGGCGGCCTATCTTGGTCATCCCCTGCTCGGCGGGCGGCTCGAGGAATGCACCGCGCTGTTTAACGCCATCGATGGGAAATCGGTGCACGACATTTTCGGCTCACCCGACGATCTCAAGTTCTGCTCGTCGATGACCCTGTTCGCCAAGGTAGCCAAGGGGCACAGTCTCTTCGACGCGGCGATTGAAAAATATTTCGGCGGACGGTTTGATGACGCGACGCTCGCAAGGATCGGAAGCGCATGAAAATCAGTGGCCACCGCTCGCACATCGTCAGCGTTAAGCCCGACCTTATCGCGACCTCGACCCTGACGGTGAAAACGCCGCGGCGCGGCTTCTTCGACGTCACGGCGGAAGCTCGGGATTTTCTGCATGAAGCGCAGGCGGCTGGCGGTGCCCTGACGCTGTTCGTCCGGCACACCTCGGCATCGCTCACGATTCAGGAAAATGCCGATCCCGATGTGCTGACCGACCTGATGGATGCGCTCGACCGCCTTGCGCCGGAAAACGGCGGCTGGATCCACCACAGCGAAGGTCCCGATGATATGCCCGCGCATATCAAAACCATGCTGACCTCAAGCAGCCTGCAGGTGCCGGTGGAAAACGGCGAGATGATGCTCGGCACATGGCAGGGCATCTATCTGATCGAACACCGCGCACGGCCGCATCGCCGCGATGTCGTGATGCAGTTTGTCGGCAGCGCGGCGCATTAATTCACTTCAGCGTTACGCATTTCGACGAACAAATCCGACGTCAACCATTCGAGATGGCTGCGCACGTCCGTCGGCCAGTCGGCGATCAGCGTATGGAAGCGTTCACCGTCAGGGGCATAGAGCGCCCGAAGCACGTCCTCATAATGCGGCTTGTTGCCGGCGATGGCCGACAGGAAACGATGCACCGATTCCTGCCGCTCGCGGGCCTCGTCCTTGTCAGCGGTCTTGCGCCGTGCCTCGTCGATCAGTTTCCGCAGCGTGACCGATGCGCCGCCGGGCTGCGCGGCGAGCCATTCCCAATGGCGCGGCAGCAGCGTCACCTCGCGGGCGACAACGCCAAGCTTCGGCCGTCCCGGTCCGCGTTGAGGTTCGAGCGAGGCCTTGAGCCGCGTGGTGACGTCCGCGACAGAGCCGCGAAAATCGATCTCCACCGGGCGGCTGCTCACGAGATCGAATAGCAGGACCTGGCTTTGCGGGCGGGTGGAAAGGGTTTGTTTGACCCGGACGGCGACGTCCACGATGTCGCCGGAGGCGATGCAGTGGTCTTCGTCGAAGGCGATGATCTGGGGGGAAGGCATGACGAACCCGGGGCTCGAGGAAAGATGCCTATAATATACCCGGGTAAAATAAGCTTGTCAATATTGCCCGGGTATTATTTGGGGCCGGGAAAGGCCCCCAGCGTCACACCCGGCGGCGGCATATCGTCGTCCGGCACGAAGAAGTCCGGCATCAGCGGTACGGACGGATCGACCCGGTAGGGTTCGAAATCGGTCACGCCGTCGGCGGCGAGAATCTTGTCGTCGATGCAGAACTGTCCGGTGAAGTCGCGCGAGGGCTTGGTGAGAATGACGTGCGCGGCATCGGCAACGATCTCCGGCTTGCGGCTCGCGCGCATCGTCGCCTCGCCGCCGAGCAGGTTGCCGACGGCGGCGGTGGCAATCGTCGTGCGCGGCCACAGCGCGTTGACCGCTATGCCGTCGTCTCTCAGTTCGCCGGCAAGGCCGAGCACGCACATGCTCATGCCGAACTTCGCCATCGTGTAGGCGGTGGAGGGCGCGAACCATTTCGTCTTCATGTCGAGCGGCGGCGACAGCATCAGGATGTGAGGGTTCGCCGCTTTCTTCAGATGCGGAATGCAGGTCTTCGAGACGAGAAACGTGCCGCGCGCATTGATCGCCATCATCAGGTCGAAGCGTTTCATCTCGGTCGTCTGCACCGGCGTGAGACTGATCGCGCTCGCATTGTTGATGCAGATGTCGATGCCGCCGAATTCCTTCACCGTCTGATCGACGGCGGCGATCACCTGCGCCTCGTCGCGGATATCGCAGGCGATAGGCAGTGCGCGGCCGCCCGCAGCTTCAATTTCTTTGGCCGCAGTGAAGATCGTGCCTTCGAGTTTCGGCTGCGGCGTCGTGGTCTTTGCGGCAATCGCGATGTTGGCGCCGTCGCGCGCGGCACGTTTGGCAATGGCAAGGCCAATTCCGCGGCTGCCGCCGGTGATGAAAAGCGTCTTGCCGTTGAGAGTGCCCATGCCGCCTCGCTGATCTCAGTATCCTGCCGCTTCGGCGCCCCGCGTGCGTGGATCGGCTGCACCCAGCCATCCCCGATCGGTCGCCGCAATCGAATTTGCCGAAGTCTGCCCCATCGGCGCCGTGAGCGTGTGACCCATGCTGCGCAGCGCATCGAGCGTCCTTTGCGAGAAGCCGCGCTCGATCCGCACTTCATCGGGCATCCATTGATGATGCAGCCGCGGCAGGCTCACCGCCTGCGCGATGTTCATGTGATAATCGAGTGCGTTGACGATGACCTGCAGCGTGGTCGAGATGATGCGGCTGCCGCCGGGTGAACCCGTCACGAGCACCGGCTTGCCATCTTTCAGCACGATCGTCGGGGTCATGGATGACAATGGCCGCTTGCCGGGCCCGGGCAGGTTCGCCTCATAACCGACGAGGCCATAGGCATTCGACGCGCCGGGCGCGGCGGTGAAATCGTCGAGTTCGTTGTTGAGCAGCACGCCGGTGCCCTCCGCGATCAGGCCGACGCCGTAGCTGAAATTCAGCGTGTAGGTGTTACTCACGGCGTTGCCCTGCGCGTCCGCCACCGAGAAATGCGTGGTGTTGGTGCCCTCATGCGGCTGCATCGCCGCAGCTTTCACCGGCGTCGATCTGTCGAGGTCGATGTCGGCGCGCTGTTGCGCGGCGTAATCCTTGGAGAGAAGCCGCGCGAGCGGCGCCTTGCTGTAAGCGGGATCGCCAAGATAGCGCGCGCGGTCGGCGTAGGCGCGCTTCATCGCCTCGATCAGCAGATGCAGCGAAGCGGGCGTCTGCGCGCCCATCTTGTGCAGGTTGTATCCTTCCAGAATGTTCAGCGTTTCGATCAGCACCGTACCGCCGGATGACGGCAGCGGCATCGACACGATGTCGTAGCCGCGATAGTGGCCGCGCACCGGCTCGCGCCACACCGGCTGGTAGGATTTCAGATCGTCGCGGGTGATGATGCCACCCGCCGCCTGAATGCCCTTCGCGAGCTTGTCTGCGACCGGGCCATCGTAGAAACCGTCCACGCCATGGTCGGCGATTGCTTGCAACGTATCGGCAAGATCGGGTTGCACGAGCCTGTCGCCTTCGCGCAGCGGCGTGCCGTCTGCGTGCGACAGTAGTTTTACGCTCGAGAGCCATGGCGCAAACCGTTGCCGCGCATCGGGCAGCGTGTCCGCGATATCGTCGGTAATGACGAATCCGTTGCGCGCGAGCTTGATCGAAGGCGCGAGCAGATCGCGCAGCGTGAACTTCCCCGAGCCGTAGCGCTCGAGCGCCGCCGCAAGTCCCGCGACGGTACCCGGCACGCCGATGCCGAGCGCGCTGTCGCGCGATTTCTCCGGATCGGGCTTGCCGTCTGGTCCGAGAAACATGGTGGGCGTGGCGGCCTTGGGTGCGGTCTCGCGATAGTCGAGCGCGATATCCTTATTCTCACGTGCTAGATGGATCACCATGAAGCCGCCGCCGCCGATATTGCCCGCGCGCGGATAGGTCACCGCCATGGCGAATCCGGTCGCGACCGCAGCGTCCACGGCATTGCCGCCGCGCTTGAGGATATCGGCGCCGATCCGCGCCGCGATCTTCTCCTGCGCCACCACCATGCCGTGGTGTGCGGCCACCGGTTGCGCGCGCAATACATGCGGGGACGAGATACGGGCATCCTGCGCGAAACCGGCAGCAGGAAGAAGGAGCAGCAGCAAGGCGAGGGCGAAACGGTTCAAACGGAGGCTTTCCTGTCTCGGTATTGTCAGATCCGGCGAATGCCAGATCGCGATAATCGTCGCGATTTGATCTATAAGATGGCGACAACCTACCCGCCCGCCGCTCTCACGCCAACGAACATGAAGGTGAAGATGACCTCACTTGTGCCAGCGCCGAGCCGCACCTATCCGCCGCGCTCGGCCGTGATCGGCTGGATCTTCTTCGACTGGGCAGCGCAGCCTTATTTCACGCTGATTACGACCTTCGTGTTCGCACCCTATTTCGCGACCCGCGTCGCACCCGATCCCGCCACCGGCCAGTCGCTGTGGGGCTTTGCGACATCAATCGCCGGATTCCTGATCGCGTTCCTGTCGCCGGTGCTGGGGGCTATCGCGGATGCGGGCGGGCGTCGCAAGCCATGGATCGCGGCGTTCGGCGCGCTGCTGGTGATCGGCTCGTCGTTGATGTGGATCGGCAGGCCGGGCGATCCGTCTGTGATCGTGCCGGTGCTGATCGCATTTGCGGTCGCGACCATCGGTGCGGAGTTCGCCACCGTGTTCAACAATGCGATGATGCCTTATCTCGTGCCGCCCGAAAAAATCGGCCGCCTGTCCGGCACCGGCTGGGCCACGGGCTATATCGGCGGCATTATCAGCCTCGTTCTCGTGCTCGGATTTCTCGCCGCCAATGAAACGACGGGGCGAACGCTGTTCGGATTGACGCCACTGTTCGGCCTTGATCCGGCCATGCATGAAGGCGACCGCATTTCGGGTCCGCTCACAGCGGTTTGGTTCGTCGTGTTCGTGCTGCCGATGTTTGTGTTCACGCCCGATCATGCTTCGAAGACGCCCGCGCTCGGCGCGGTGCGCGAGGGCCTGCGCGAATTGCGCGACACGCTGAGGTCGCTCCCGTCGCAGCCGAACATGGCGACGTTCCTGATCGCCAACATGGTCTACACGGACGCCCTGGTCGCGCTGTTTGCGTTCGGCGGCATCTATGCGGCGGGCACGTTCGGCTGGCAGACGATCCAGATCGGCACGTTCGGTATCCTGCTAGCGGTCAGCGGCACGTTGGGGGCGTGGATCGGCGGCAAGCTCGACGATCTGCTCGGTCCCAAGACCGTCATCACCGGCGCCATGACGATCCTGCTGCTGGCGATCCTCGCGATCCTGTCGATCGATCGTGATACGCTGTTCTTTGTTATCAAAGTCGCGCCGCCAGTGCCGGGCGGCGGGTTGTTCGCCGCGCCTGCCGAGCAGGCCTATCTCGGGCTCGGGCTGTTCATCGGCTTTGCGGCGGGGCCATTGCAGGCCGCGTCGCGCACGCTGCTCATTCGCCTTGCGCCACATGAGCGCATCACGCAGTTCTTCGGACTGTTTGCGCTGTCGGGAAAAGTCACGTCGTTCTTCGCGCCGCTCGCGGTCGGCATCGTCACCGCCGCCACCGCCAGCCAGAAGGCAGGCATGGCGGTGCTGATCGTGTTCTTCGTCGCGGGACTTGCGCTGCTGTCGCGGGTGAAGGAGCCCGCGCGTCCTTAATGCTTGAAGTGGCGCGTGCCGGTGAACACCATGGCGATGCCATGCTCATCGGCCGCCGCAATCACCTCCGCATCGCGCACTGAACCACCCGGCTGGATCACCGCGGTCGCGCCGGCCTCGATTGCGACCAGCAAGCCGTCGGCGAACGGGAAGAAGGCGTCGGACGCCACCACCGAGCCCTTGGTCAGCGGCGCGGCAAGTCCTAGTTCCTTCGCAGCGTCTTCCGCTTTGCGCGCAGCGATGCGGGCGGAATCGACGCGGCTCATCTGGCCCGCGCCGACGCCGACGGTGGCGAGATCCTTCGCATAGACAATCGTATTCGACTTCACATGCTTTGCGACGCGGAAGGCGAAGCGCAAATCCGCGAGTTCGGCGTTGGTCGGCGCGCGCTTGGTCACGGTGGTGAGCGTCATGTCGTCGACCACGGCGTTGTCACGCGACTGCACCAGCATGCCGCCGGCAACCGTCTTGGCAATGAATCCCTTTGCACGCGGGTTCGGTAATTGTCCGGCGAGCAGCAGCCGCAAGTTCTTCTTTGCGGCGATGATCTGGATCGCTTCCTCGCTCGCGTCGGGCGCGATGATGACTTCAGTGAAGATGCTGGTGATAGCGCGAGCGGCCTCCGCATCGAGCGGACGGTTCACCGCGACAATGCCCCCGAACGCCGAGGTGGAATCGCAGGCCAGCGCCTTCTTGTAGGCATTGGCGATGTCGTCGGCTTCTGCGACGCCGCACGGATTGGCGTGCTTGACGATGACGCAGGCTGCGCTCCTGGCGGGATCGAATTCCGCGACGCATTCGTAGGCGGCGTCGGTGTCGTTGATGTTGTTGTAGGAGAGCTGCTTGCCCTGCACCTGCCGCGCAGTGGCGACGCCGGGGCGCTGCTCGGCGCCGACATAGAACGCCGCGCTCTGGTGCGGGTTTTCGCCATAGCGCAAGGCTTCCGCGAGTCGACCGCCAATGGCGCGATAATCCGGCGCGTCGATTTTCAGTTCGGCGGCGAACCAGTTCGAGATCGCCGCGTCATAGGCAGCGGTGCGCGCATAGGCCTTCGCGGCGAGGCGCTTGCGCAGGGAAAGCGTCGTTGCGCCCTTGTGGGTGGCGAGTTCATCGAGCACGGCCTGATAGTCGGCGGCCTCGACGACGACGGCGACATCGCCGTGGTTCTTCGCGGCGGCGCGGATCATCGCCGGTCCGCCGATGTCGATGTTCTCGATGCAGTCTTCCTCGCTCGCACCCTTCGCGACCGTGGCTTCGAATGGATAGAGGTTGACGACCAGCAGATCGATCGGGGCGATACCGTGGTCCTTCATCGACTTCGCATGGTCGGCGTTGTCGCGGATCGCCAGCAGGCCGCCATGCACCTTCGGGTGCAGCGTCTTGACCCGGCCGTCCATCATCTCGGGGAAGCCGGTGAGGTCGGAGACGTCGGTGACCTTCAGGCCCGCATCCGCGATCGCCTTTGCGGTACCGCCGGTGGAGACGAGATCGACGCCATGAGCAGCGAGAGCCTTGGCGAAGTTGATCAAACCGGTCTTGTCGGAAACGGAAAGCAGGGCGCGGGTCACGCGGCGCGGATGGTCGGTCATGCGATGGTCCAGAAGCTGGGAGGAATGGCGGTCAGGCCGCGGCTACGCGCTAACATAGTTTGTTCCCCGGCTCTAGAGCGGCAATTCCGGCTCGCGCCGCGGGTCGCGTTTGGCGGTCGCGGCTGCGGAATTGGTGGATTTGGCGAAACTCCAGTACACGGTCGCCACCTGCCGGGCATGTTGGCGGATCACGATCTGGGTGGTCCGGCGCGGGCCGTCGGAACCGGCCAGGAATACGCTGTCCTCAAGGTCGATTTTCTGGTCCGGGGCCTCGAAGGTCCAGACGTCGCGGTTGGGCAGCACCAGCATGGCGCCGCGGCCATCGCTCAGCCGATTGACCTTGACGGAAGGGTGCAGGTGAAAGCGGATGGCGTAGTCGTCCATGCTGCCGCGGAATGCTGAGCCGGGATCTTTCGCGAGCGTGTCCTCGCCATCAACGCGACTGCCATCGGCGGCAACCGTGAGGACGCGGCGGTGGACGAAGCCGAATTGCTTGCGATAGCCGTCATGAGACATCGTCAATACGGTGCTCTCGGACGTGACCTCGCGATAGGATTCGACGACTTCTGGGCCTGCGACGATCGGCGAGCCCTGCAGCAGGCGTTTCACCGTCTTGCGTTCGACGAACTGGCAGGACGACGTGTCGCTGTAGGTCAGCGTCGAATGCGCGGCCGTAGAGCGCGCGAAGCTGCGCCAGTTGTCGCGCCCGGTCGAAGGCATGCCGCAATTGACGACGATGCGGTTGGTGCCGTTCGACATCTCGAACGAAAGGCAACCCGCGTGGGCGTCGCGGCTAAGTGGCGGCGGTGGCGGCGTGCCGGTGTCGGCGATGATCGTGAGCGTGCCGGCATCGAGCCGCTGGAATCCGGTGTGCGGCATGTGCGGCATCGGCGTGCCGTGGGTGTCGTCATAGGCGAGCAGCGTCGCGAGCACGCCGGGCGCTGCGGTGTTCATGCCGTTGAACAGCGCGAACGAACCGTCCCCATGGCGGAAGAAGCGCAGCATCGGCATCATCCGGTCGATGGCATTGAGCAGCGCGGGCGGCGGCGCGATGTTGCGCGCGGCGAAGGTCTGCCGCAGCGGCAGAAGGTCGAGGAGCAGTTCGACCAGTGCTTCCGGATTGCGCGAGACGTGGCCGCCGTCCGGCAGGATCTGGCGCTGCAATTCTTCGGAGAGTTTTTTCGTGGCGCCCTTGATGTGCTTGGCCTGATTGGCGAGGCAAAGCGAGGCGTAACAAAGCGCGATCAGCACCTGCAGGCGTGAAAGGCCATCGGGAATGTCGGCCTTGGTGTAACGCAGGAAGCGGATTTCGCGCGTGAGACTCTTGAGAAAGCGGCGATAGAAACGCGCATCTGCATCGTGCAGGACCAGAGGTGCCTGCGACAGCAACGAGATGACGCGACGACCGACCACGTCGGCGCGCTTTGCCACCGCGCTTTTGCGCGGATGCGCGAGCCAGTCGTCCAGCAGCGCGCGTGCGTTGGCGCGGGTGATTGCCGAATCGGCGGCGCGCAGATGGCGCAACCAGCCGAAGCCAAGCAGGGAGACTTCCCATTCCTCGGAGGGAGGATCGAGTTCGAACACCGAGCGACCGTGGCAGGTGACGATTTTCCCCGCGAACACAAAACGGCCCGAATAGATTTCGGCGGCGCGGGTGGCGTCGGTGGTGCGCAGATCGTGCGGGGCAATCAGCAGGCGGTCGGCACGGCCGGGCCAGAGGCGCGCGAGGGCTACCGATGTACCACTGGCGCGCGCCATCATTTTCCGCCCGGCCCGTCCGAGCAGAAGTCCCGATATCCGTCTTTGTCCGGTAACCGACATCATCCCCGCGCCGGAGGGAATCTCCGTGCGTCCTTTTTAATCCGGAATTCCGGACAAGGCACCTCTGTGTGGGGACAAAAGCCGGGAGGTGCCTGCAAAAAAAGGAGAAATGGAGATCAGGTCTTAATCAGCCGCGCGGCATAAAAGCCATCGAGGCCCGAGAGCTTCGGGTCGGCGTGGGGCAGATGGCACGGCAGCGTGCGGACGTCGCCATCCGGGGTGATGAGTTCCGACAGACCGGCCAGCTCGTTCGGTTCGACGGGCTTGCGCTTCATCTGCGGCTCGGATGCGAGCAGCGATGCAATTGCCTGCTCCCCTTCCTCGGGTTCCAGCGAACAGGTGCAATAGACCAGCGTACCGCCAGGCTTGAGCAGCGCGACGCTTTTCTGCAGCAGGCGCTTTTGCAGCGCGTTCAGCACGCCCATATCGGCTTCGTTTTTCAGCCAGGCGACGTCCGGATGGCGGCGAATGGTGCCGGTCGCCATGCACGGCGCATCGAGCAGGATCGCATCGAACGGGCCGGCATCCCATTCGGTGGCATCGGTTGCGACGCAGGTGGCTTCCAGTGAAAGTCGCCCGAAATTTTCCTTCAGCCGCGCGAGCCGCCCGGCGGAGCGATCGACTGCGGTGACATGCGCGCCCGCCTGCGCGAGCTGTGCGGTCTTGCCGCCCGGTGCCGCGCAGAGGTCGGCGATGGATTTTCCTGCAAGGTCGCCGAACAATCGTGCGGGAATTGCTGCGGCAGCGTCCTGCACCCACCATGCGCCTTCGGAAAAGCCCGGCAGCATCGTGATCGGCCCGTGCAGAAGCGTACGCACGGTGCCGGTCGGCAGCGTTTCGCCGTGAAGCCGCGTCGCCCAGCTTGCGGAATCGGATTTTACCGTGAGGTCGAGCGGCGGCTCGTGGCCAATGGCGCGCGCCATCGCGCGTGCATTGTCCTCGCCGTAGGCCTTGATCCAGCGCGTCACGAGCCATGACGGCAGATCAATCATTTCGTCCTTAACCTCTTCGAGCAGCGGTAACCCTTCACGCGCGCAACGGCGCAGCACTGCGTTGACGAGGCCCGCATACTTTGCTGCGCGTCGGTCGGCTTGCACGAGACGGACCGACAGATCGACGGCGGCGTGATCGGGCACGTCCATCCACAGAATCTGTGCGGCACCGATCAGAAGCGCGCTTTGCGCGCGCGGCGCATCGGTGGGAATGCCCCGATCGAGCAGGCGCGACAGCAGATGTCCAAGCGTGCCGAGACGGCGCAGCACGGTCGCGACGAGGCGGCGCATCAGCGCGCGGTCGCGGTCGGAGAGAGTCTTGAGAATGGGATGCGCGGCGGGCCCTTCAAGCTGATCGTCCAGCGTACGCCGTTTGTGGAGAACGCCGTCGATGATGTCGGCGGCTATGCGGCGCGCGGCGAGGCCGGGCACCTCGGTCGGCGGAACGAATCGCGAAGGCTTCATGAAAACGACGCTAACAGGATGGGAAGGGAGGGGGTGTTACGACGAAGCGGCAGGGATGACATGCGAATATGCCAAATGTAAGAATCGTGACGCGGTTTAAATAAGACGCGGGACGAATAAAGAATGGCGATGCGCATCGCCGTTTCGCACTGAATGATACGGAGGTCGATATGGCGAAAGCTGATATGGCGGATGCGCCGAAGACAGAAAGCGCGGCTGAGACGCCGGCGCGCCGACCGCTGCCTCCCGCGGCCCAACGTGCGCTCGCCGAAGCAGAAGCCCGGCGCGCGTCGGCCAAGGAAAATAACCCTGAGCATGACCCTGCCGCTCCGAAAGAGGTCAATGGACCGAAAGGCCCTGAGCCGACCCGCTATGGAGATTGGGAAATCAAGGGGATAGCATCAGATTTCTGAATTCTGAGACGGCTGCCGGGCATTACGTAAAAGCCCGCATCCGCTTGCAAGCATTGGATTTCGGCAGTATCTAGGGATATGTTCCTAGATACTCCGAATCGCATGGCAACCCGGTCCGCGCGCCGCCGCGACCGTATATGGGCGGGCACGCTGCTCGCGCTGATGTTCAGTGCGGGTCTCGTTGCGGGCGTATGGCTGCCGCATCGCGGGTTCAATACGTCCTCGGACAATACTGAGCGGGCGGAACGCGATCGGCTTGTGGAAGCCTCGCGCAGCGGCGATGCAGGGGTCCGTCAATCCGCGCAGGTTCTCTATGTGATCGATGGCGATACCTTCGAGGCGCGCGTGCATCTGTGGCAGGGACTCGACATCACCACACGTGTGCGATTGCGCGGCGTCGATGCGCCGGAACTCAAAGCGCAATGTCTTGAGGAATCACGCATGGCGCAGGCAGCGCGCACGGCACTTGTTCAATTGCTCGCCGAGGACGGCGTCACGATCTTCAATGTCGGGCCGGATAAGTATAACGGCCGGGTGGTCGCCGATGTCGCAACGCGAGCCACGCCAAATATTTCCGCTGCGCTGATCGCAGCAGGCCATGGCCGGCCTTATAGCGGCGGCCGCCGCGCCGGCTGGTGTCTGAACTAACTGGAGTGAAAAGCCCTGTGATTCCGGGGCTTTTTGATCAGCGGTGGGTCACGACCACCGGCGTGCCGACCGATACGCGCTCGAACAGGTCGGTGATGTCGGGATTGTACATCCGTACGCAGCCATAGGAGACGTAGCCGCCGACCGACTTCGGCAGGTTGGTGCCATGGATCGCGTATTCGCCGCCCGCAAGCGTCATTGCCGCGACTCCCATCGGGTTGCGCGGCGAGCCGCCTTCGATCACGTCGGGAATGTTCGGGTGATCGCGCTTCACGTCTTCTGGCGGCGACCATGCGGGATTGCGGTACTTGCCGCTGATGCGCGTTTCACCGGCCCACTCCTTGCCACGCTTGCCGACGCCGACCGGATAGCGGATGGCGTGCTGCTCGTCGAGGATCAGATAGAGCCGGCGCTCGTTTGTCTTCACCACGATGGTGCCGGGCGAATAACCCGCAGGCGCGCGAACCATGTCGGGATGCGCGAGGGCGGGCGCGGCGCTTGCAGCGAGGGCAAGCGAGCCGGCGGCAATGGCGGCTGCAACGGTTGAAATGAACGGGCGCATGGCAATCAGTCTCCGCAAATCCTGTCAGGCCGCGCAGCTTTTCAAGCGCTTGCAGCCTACGCCGCACCGGTGAGCGAACCGTTTCCGCCCGCGCCGTGCGACTGCGCGCCATAAAGGAAAAATCGGCGGAGGTGTAAATGTCCGCAAAACAACAGTTGCGGGGAAACCGCCGCGAGAGTGCCGCGACGTCCTAACAATGCCGTGATGGGCTCACCCGCGGTCAAGAAAAAGCCTCTCCCGGAAGGAAGAGGCTTGAATGCGAGAAAACTTGAAACCAGATCAGGCGTGAACAGCCTTCTTGTTCTGGCGGTTGTTGACGAGATCGGTGACGACGTTCGGATCGGCAAGCGTGGTCGTGTCGCCGAGGCTCGACGGCTCGTCTTCCGCGATCTTGCGCAGGATGCGGCGCATGATCTTGCCGGAACGGGTTTTCGGCAGGCCCGGCGCGAACTGGATCAGGTCAGGTTGGGCGATCGGGCCGATATCCTTGCGCACCCAGGCGACCAGTTCCTTGCGCAGCTCCTCGCTCGGCTCGACGCCCGTCATCAGCGTGACATAAGCGTAGATGCCCTGGCCCTTGATGTCGTGTGGATAGCCGACCACGGCGGCTTCCGACACCTTCTCGTGTGCGACCAGCGAGCTTTCGACTTCCGCAGTGCCCATGCGGTGGCCCGAGACGTTGATGACGTCATCGACGCGGCCGGTGATCCAGTAATAGCCGTCAGCATCGCGGCGGCAGCCGTCGCCGGTGAAGTATTTGCCTTTGTAGCTCGAGAAATAGGTCTGCTCGAAACGCTCGTGATCACCATAAACGGAGCGCATCTGGCCGGGCCACGACTTTGCGATGCAGAGATTACCGCTGCATTCGCCCTCGAGCATCTTGCCGTCAGCATCGACGATCTGCGGCACGATACCGAAGAACGGCTTGGTCGCTGAGCCCGGTTTCTGCGCAATGGCGCCGGGCAGCGGCGTAATCATGATGCCGCCGGTCTCGGTCTGCCACCAGGTGTCGACCACCGGGCAGCGGCTGTCGCCAACCACGCGGTAGTACCATTCCCAGGCTTCCGGATTGATCGGCTCGCCGACCGAGCCGAGCAGGCGCAGCGAGGCGCGCGAGGTCTTCTTCACCGGCGCGTCGCCTGCCTGCATCAGTGCGCGGATCGCGGTCGGCGCGGTGTAGAAGATGTTGACCTTGTGCTTGTCGACGACGTTCCAGAACCGCGAATTGTCCGGATAATTTGGCACGCCTTCGAACATCAGCGTGATCGCGCCGTTCGCCAGCGGACCGTAGAGAATATAGCTGTGACCGGTGACCCAGCCGACGTCGGCGGTGCACCAGTAGATGTCGCCGTCGTGATAGTCGAACACGTAACGGTGCGTCATCGCCGCGAAGAGCAGATATCCGCCTGTCGTGTGCAGCACGCCCTTGGGTTTGCCGGTCGAGCCCGAGGTGTAGAGGATGAACAGCGGATCTTCCGCATTCATCGGCTCGCACGGGCATTCGCTTTCGACCACTGCCGCAGCCTCATGGTACCAGACGTCGCGCGTCGGATCCATGTCGACCGCGCCGCCGGTGCGCTTGACGACGACGACCCAATCGACGCCGCCGACCTTGGCGATCGCTGCGTCGACGTTCGCCTTCAACGGAATCTTCCTGCCGCCGCGCAGCCCCTCATCGGCGGTGATGACGACGTTCGATTTGCAGTCTTCGATGCGGCCCGCGATCGAATCGGGAGAGAACCCGCCGAACACCACGGAATGAATCGCGCCGATCCGCGCGCAGGCGAGGATCGCGTAGGCCGCTTCCGGGATCATCGGCATGTAGATGGTGACGCGGTCGCCTTTCTTGACGTTACGCAACCGCAGGATGTTGGCCATCTTGCAGACTTCGTCGTGCAATTCGCGATAGGTGATGTGGCGCGATTCAGACGGATCGTCGCCTTCCCAGATGATCGCTGTCTGGTCGCCACGCTTCTCCAGATGGCGGTCGATGCAGTTGTAGGCAGCATTAAGAACGCCATCCTCGAACCACTTGATCGAAATCTTGCCGGGATCGAACGAGGTGTTTTGGACCTTGGTGAACGGCTTGATCCAGTCGAGTTGCTGTGCCGCGTCCTTCCAGAACCCGTCCGGGTCCTTGATCGAGCGCGCGTACATTTCGTTGTACTTCGCCTCGTCGACATAAGCGCGTTTGGCCCAATCTGGCGTGACTGGATGAATCGTCTCGGACATCGTCTTCTCCCGGATCGCCCATGAATTGGGCGGCTGATCTTATTGACCGGGATTATGCGCCCCCCGAGGGGAGCGGGACAAGTTGGAAGATTTAGGACTTTTGTCGAGACACGATCGAATTTTCTCAATCGGTTGAGCAAACGGTCGCGCGCGTGAGGGGCGAAACGCCGCAGGCGAAAATATCGATAGAAGGGGCGCGCTTGAGTGCGTCAGATTCCGCCCATTTTGCATACGATCGCCCACTGCTGAGGAGTCACAGCCTGCACTGACAATCGTGACAACCGCAGCAGCTCCATGTCGGCGAGCTTGGCCTCGCTCTTCACAGCCACCAGGGTTACCGGCTTTTTTAAAGGCTTTTTCGCAGCGATATCGACGCAGACGAACTTGCCGGATTCATCGGTCGGGTCGGGATAATGCTCGCGCACGATCTCGGCGATGCCGACGACCTCCTTGCCTTCGTTGGAATGATAAAAGAAGGCGAGGTCGCCCTTCTTCATCTTCATCATGTTGAGCTTGGCGGAATGGTTGCGCACGCCGGTCCACGCCTCGCCTTTCGCGCCCTTGGCGACCTGCTGATCCCATGACCAGACCGAAGGTTCGGATTTGACGAGCCAGTAATTCATCGATCATTCCCTATGCGGATCGCCGATTGGTAAAAACGATGGCGACAATCGCTATTCTCTATCCTTCCGCCCTGAAGGGGCGGGTCAGCAGCATTTCGATCGCCTCGTTGACGGTGATTGCGCCGCCAAGCACATGCGCGACCGCCTCTGCGACCGGCATTTCGATTTTTTTCTCGCGTGCGATCTCGAGCAGCACCGGCGCGGTGAACTGTCCTTCGCTCAACACGTCGGGAGAGAATTTTTCGCCGCGGCCGAGCGCCATGCCGAAAGCGAAGTTGCGCGACTGCGGGCTCGAGCAGGTCAGGATCAGATCGCCGAGGCCGGACAGGCCCGCGATGGTCTCGTTGCGCGCGCCGCAGGCAAGACCAAAACGCATCAACTCGGCGAAGCTGCGCGTGGTGAGAGCGGCGAGCGCCGATGCGCCGAGTTGCTTTCCGGCGGCGATACCGGCCGCGATCGCCAGTACGTTCTTCACCGCGCCGCCGATCTCGACACCGCGCACGTCCGTCGTGTGATAGGGCCGCAGCGAAGCAGAGCCGAGCGCGTGCGTCAGCGCGACAGCAAGTTTTTCTTCCGAAGCGGCAAGCGTCACGGCCGTCGGCAGTCCGCGCGCGACGTCGCTTGCGAAACTCGGCCCCGATAGAATCGCGGGCCGCGCTTGCGGCAGAATTTCGGCGGCGATCTCGGTCATGAATTTGTGAGTGCCGCGCTCGATGCCCTTGGCGCAGATCACGACGGGCGTTCCATCAGCGACATGAGGCGCAAGCGCCGTCATCGCATCGCGCAGGCTTTGCGCCGGCGTCACCAGCAAGAGGATGCCGGCCTTCGCGCTGTCGGCGAGACTGCCAGTCACCTTGATTGTGGGATCGAGCTTGATGCCGGGCAGGCGCGGATTCTCACCGCTTCTTTTCATCGCGTCGAGAGTTGCCGCGTCGCGGCCGATCAGCGTCACCGTCCGGCCTGCACGTGCGCTGGCATTGGCGAGCGCCGTTCCCCATGCGCCTGCGCCGATGACCGAAATGGTGTCGAAGGTTGTCATGAGCCTGCTTTGACGTTGCGTGGAGTACGGTTGAGGAATCTTTTCGCGGTGCGCGTCAATGCCGCGCTCGGGTGTTGATGAATTTTGTCGGCGTCTCGGCGGCCTCGTCGAGTTTCCAGCGTGCGCGTGGCGGCGCCGCCATAGCATCGGTGAGGCCGAGCGCTAGCCGTTCGGCACCGGCCCAGGCGATCATCGCGCCGTTGTCGGTGCAAAGCTGCGGTGGCGGCACGATCATGGTGATCTGGTCGTTGGCCGCGATTTCCTGCAAGGCATTGCGGATCGCGACATTGGCGGCGACGCCACCGGCCGCGACCAGCGCGCGGGAAGCACCGAATTGCTCGCGAAACAACCTCAGGCCGGAACGAATGCGGTCGGCGGTGGATTCAAGCACGGCGGCCTGAAAGCCGGCGCACAGATCGGCGATGTCCTGCGGCTCCAGCGGATCGATCCGCGCCGCTTCGTTGCGCACCGCGGTCTTTAGGCCGGACAGCGAGAAGTTTGCGTCTTTTCGTCCAAGCATCGGTCGCGGGAAGGAAAACCGCTCCGGGTCGCCATCGCGCGCGGCGCGCTCCACCTGCGGACCGCCGGGATAGGGCAGGTCGAGCATCTTGGCGACCTTGTCGAAGGCTTCGCCCATCGCGTCGTCAACCGTGGTGCCGAGCCGGACATAGTCGCTGACGCCGAGCACCGCGACGATCTGGGTGTGGCCGCCGGAGGCGAGAAACAGGCAATAGGGAAACGCCAGCGGCACGGTGAGGCGCGGCGTCAGCGCATGTGCCTCGAGATGATTGACTGCGATCAGCGGTGTGTTGTGCACGAGCGCGATGGCTTTCGCAGTCGTGAGCCCGACGATGACGCCACCGATCAGTCCGGGGCCCGCCGCCGCCGCCACGCCGTCGAGTTGCGAGAATTCGACGCCCGCTTCGGTCATGGCTTTTTCCACCAGTACGTCGAGCATTTCGACATGGGCGCGCGCAGCGATCTCTGGCACCACGCCGCCAAACGGCGCGTGCTCGGCGATCTGCGAGCGCACAATATTGGAGAGAATCCGCCCGCTGCCGTCCGCGTGCCGCTCGATCACGGCGGCGGCGGTTTCGTCGCAGGTCGTTTCTATTCCCAAAACGAGCATTGTCGAATCTTGCGCCAAATCAACCTTCAGGCGGGATTGCCGAATGAGATCGGCTGGGCCACTTGTGTTTGCCGCCAAAGCGGCGTTTTGCTTGGTTCTCGGGTAGCATTAGCGGGCGTCCGGTAAAAGTGGGTTCCGCAGATTGAGGTACGAATGGCGATATTGGTGATGCGGCCTTTTCCGGACAATGAAGCGACCGCGAGCGCCCTGCGCGCGGCCGGATACGGCGTTTTGCTGTCGCCCGCGCTGCGGTTCGAGCCGGTTGCCGTGCGCGACGAGCTGGATGCACATTATAATGCGGTCATCGTCACCAGTGCGAATGCCTTGCGCGGCATTGAGGGGCAGGTGCTGCCGGAGCGGCTGCGCGACACGAAAGTGTTCGCTGTCGGCGATGCTACCGCGCAGGCGGCCCGTGCTTTCGGTTTTGCCGATGTGGAAAGCGCGTCGGGTGACGCGGTCGCGCTCTGCGAACTGGTGGAGAAGCGGCTGCGCGGCTCCGGTCAAATCTGCTACCTCGCGGGCGCCGATCTCAGCCGCGATCTGGGAACGGACCTGAATGCGCGCGGGTATCACGTCACCACGCTCACGACCTATCGGATGATCCCGCTGCCGCGTTTCTCCGAAAGCGTGGAGGCGGCGTTCGCCGCCGGTGATGTCGAGGCTATATTGCATTACTCCAGGCGCAGCGCGCGCTCGTTTGTCGGCGCGGTTCAGGCGGCGGGGCTCGAGATTTCCGCGCTGGCTCTGCCGCAATGCTGTATTTCCGACGTAGTGGCGGCAGTCTTGCGCGATGCTGGCGCCTCACGGGTGCTGGCCGCGTCGTCGCCTGACGAAAGTGGGATATTCGAGGTGCTTCATCGTGCAATTCCGCTGGAGCGGCGCAGGGCCAAATCTGATAGCGTGTAGGAAACCGGGCAGGCTATGGGCACAGACGACGACCAGCGTGAGACCAGCGAGGCTGCCGCTCCCAAGCGGGCCGGGCCGACTATCGATCTCGATCCCTCCGAAGTGACCGACACCACGCCCGGTGCCGAGGACAAGGCACCCGCGGGCGAATATTCTTCGGACAAGCCGCGAACGGGCTGGCGTGCCCGTTTTGGCGGCAAGTCCTCGCCGAAAGACAAAGACACCTCGAGCGATTCGGCATCGGCGCCAGCCGTGGTGCCGTCGCGGATCATTCTGGCTGCGGTGTTCAGCGCGGCTGTCGTCGCGCTGCTGGTGAGCGGGCTTTGGAGCGTCCTGTCGCCGAACAATTCCGACCCGGACATTCCACCCGCACAGACCTCGACCATCGAGGATCTGACGACGCGTGTGACCAATCTCGAAGACAAGCCGGCAACGCCTGCGGACATCAGCGCACTGGCAAAACGTCTCGATGCGCTTGATGCTTCGCTTGCCGCGATTCGCAATGATGTCACCGCGCTGCGCGACCAGATGAAGGACGCGTCCGCCAAGATCGCAGCGCTGGAATCGTCTGCCGCCCGAAGTGCAGCCGCGCCGGATTTGTCTGGCATCGAAGGACGATTGTCGAAGATCGAACAGCAAATCGTGAGCGCGGAGGCCGCGAAGCCGACCGCTCCGCCGCCGGATGACACCGCGCTGCGCCGCGCGCTCGCAGCGTCCGCGCTCGATCAAGCCGTGCAGCAGGGTCTTCCTTATGCAACCGCGCTCGCCACGGCCACGCGGCTTGGTGGCGGAACAGTCGATGCGCTGAAGCCGCTCGAGCCCTTTGCCACGACCGGCGTGCCGAGCGCTGATGTGCTTAGCCGCGATCTGGCTTCGCAATTGCCGCGCCTCCAGGTCAAACGCGAGGATACACAGGCAGCGAACGGATGGATCGCGCGGCTGCGCAACAGCGCCTCGCGCCTCGTGCGTGTGACGCGGATCGACGACGCAGGCTCGGATCGCGCGGCTTTGCTCGCGCAGGCAAAAACGGCGGCGGCACGCAGCGATCTGCAACAGGCCGAGCGTATTATCGCCCAACTGCCGGAGAGCGACCGCAACGCGTTGCAAGGATGGATCGACAAGATTCATGCGCGCGCGGCGGCGCTTGCCGCTTCGCGTGCTTTCAATCAGGCCGCCACGGCGGCGCTGCCTTCGCCGTCTCACTGATGTTCTGAAGCCTCGCGATCGGAATCCGCATGGTTCGCATCTTCTCCTTCCTGATCCTGCTGGCGGTGGTGGCGCTCGGTGCGGCATGGGTCGCCGATCAGAGCGGCGGCGTTGTGCTGTCATGGAACGGATGGCGTGCCGAGACCTCGCTACCGGTTCTGGTGCTCGTCATCTTGATCCTCGCGATTGCCGCGATGCTTGTGTGGACGATCGTCCGCGCGTTCTGGAAGGCGCCCGCGCGGTTGCGCCGTCGCCGTCACGAGAAGCGCCACGCGAAAGCGCGGCATGCTATCACGCAGGGCCTGATCGCCGTCGGCACGGGGGACGCATTGATTGCGCATCGTCATGCGGGGACGGCAAAGCGACTGGCGGAGCACGATCCGCTGACGTTGTTGTTGCAGGCGCAGACCGCGCAGCTTGAGGGCGACCGCGCCGGCGCGCAGCACGCCTTCCATGCCATGGCCGAACGGAAGGACATGCGCCTTCTCGGCCTGCGTGGTCTTTTCATCGAGGCGCAACGCAACGACGACCTCCACACCGCGGTCGCGACAGCGGAAGAAGCCCTGAAGATCGCGCCGAATTCGCCGTGGGCTTCGCACGCGGTGCTTGGCTTTCGCTGCGCGCAAAGCGACTGGGACGGCGCGCTCGCGCTGCTCGACGCCAACAAGGCGGCAGGCCTGATCGAGAATGCGCCATATCGGCGTCAGCGTGGCGTACTTCTCACCGCGCGCGCGCTCGAATTGGAGGAGCGCGACCGCGATCTCGCACGCAAGAGCGCGATGGAGGCGATCAAGTTCGCGCCGCAACTGGTGCCGGCAGCCGTGCTGGCCGCGAAATTCTACAGCGAGGACAATCAGGTTCGCCGCGCCATGCGCACGATCGAGGTGGCGTGGAATGCCAATCCGCATCCCGACTTGGCCGAGGCCTATGCGCATGTTCGGCTCGGCGATTCGGCGCGCGAGCGATTGGCGCGCGTCGAGCTTCTCGCGCAGAAGATGCCGGATCATCGCGAGAGTCGCCTGGCGGTGGCGCGCGCCGCCATCGAGGCGAGTGAATTCGATCGGGCCCGCGAAGCGCTCGCGCCGCTGCTGGCTACGCCTACCCAGCGCGTGGCGTTGTTGATGGCGGAGCTGGAGCGGGCCGGCAATCATGACGAGGGCCGTGCTCGTGAATGGACCGCGCGCGCGGTGCGTGCCGCGCCCGATCCCGCATGGACGGCGGATGGCTATGTGTCGGATCGCTGGCGGCCGGTGTCCCCGGTCACCGGACGGCTCGATGCTTTCCAGTGGGTGACACCGGTGGCGGCGCTGACTTCCGAGCGTACGGAGATTGAGGCCGGCGCCCCCCAACTTGCAGAGGCAAGATTGCCGGAGCCCGCGGTTCCACCGGCGATTGAATCGAAGGCCGTGGTTGTCGAGGCTGACGAACCTGCCGCCGAGGAGGCTGACCTCATGGAGGCGACTCCCGAACCAGTGAAGCCCGAGAATTTGGCTCCGCCGGTATTCCGGACCCGCCCGGCAGGTGAATCGCGCCCTCCTGCGGCATCTGCCATTATTCCGCTGGTGCGCGCGCCCGACGATCCGGGCGTCCCGGAGGACAATTTTTCTGACGATCTAGAGGGCGGGCATGAGCGGCAGCCCGGCGGCTGGCGGGGGTTCGTGTCGCGGCTGGGCGGCTGAAATGGCCCCGAGAATCTTGCAAAACCGGGCCGCGACCGATAAATACGCGCCTGTTCACGCTGGTTGTCGAACCGGCGCTCACGGTTCGCCGCAATAGCTCAGTTGGTAGAGCACGTCATTCGTAATGACGGGGTCGGGGGTTCGAGTCCCTCTTGCGGCACCACCTCTTTTACAATCGAAAGTTGGTCAGGACGGTAACGGAGCGCATTCCCGTACAATACGGAATTGCAGCCATGGCGGTGTGGCGGGCCGGTCGATGGCCGTGGTTACACGGCGGTTACCGTGGAGCCCGCCCAAGCGGGGCGAAAGCGGTGTCGTATTTCGGCATTGGTCGAACATGATGCTGGTCCATCCGGGGGATCTCATATTTTCATACGCGGACCAATCCATCGGCGTAGTAGGGATTGCTTCGTCTGGGGCTTAAGACTCGCCGCAGCGACGCAAATGTAAGATCGGTCTGGCTATGCTCACGTAACGATGCCATCGGCAACGTGGCCGTGATGTTTGCGGCGCTGGGCGTCGGGGGCACGGCAACGGCGTGGCCAGATTTGATCGTCGCTGCGATCATGGCGGGAATATTCTTGACCTCGGCCTTCCAGATTTTGCGGCGGGCTAGAGTGTCACCAGATGATGCTACCTTGCCGGAATCGTGATGTTTTACTATTTGCGAGACCATGCCGGTCATGCGAAAATAGGGCATGCGCTTGAAGCGGTTAACCAATTTCTGGATCATGCTTTTTGTCGGGGTGGGGCTCTTGCTCGCCCCGTTGACGGTTCCGGTATTGGGCACACCAGCGATGGCTGCGGTCAGCCAGATGCAGGCTATGTCGATGGCCGACGATATGCCTTGCTGCCCTGATCAAACTCAAAACAAGAATTGCGATGGATGCCCCTTCGTCGCGTTGTGCATGTTGACGATTTCCTTTCCTGCACCGTCCAGCGCGGCCTCGCTTATTGAACGCCATTCAGTGCGTGAAGCCCTGCTTCCTGCCGACGATCTTCTGATCGACGGACTTGGCGCCAAGCCTCCCGATTATCCCCCTCGAGTACACGTCTGACCTGCGTGAGTTCGCGTGCCGGATGGCGCGCGCATTGTTGTATGCCGCTATGGCGGCACGTCAGACATATCGAGGATCTAAACCATGAAGGGTCTCTATCGCGCGCGCGCCGCAACGGTCGCGCTATTCGGTGCTGCATTGGTAGGCATGACGTTGCCCGCGCATGCCGACATCAAGGACTACGAGTTTCAACTCATGCAGCCGACGGTCCAGGCTGGGTCGGATCGCATCGTCGCCGTACGTCTCGTCAACAAAACCACCGGCAAAGCCGTGCCTGATGCTGTGATTTTTGCAACCCGGCTCGACATGGAGCCGGATGGTATGAAGGAGATGGCAACAAAGGTCACCGCGATGCCAGGTACGGAGCCAGGAACCTATCGGTTCAAGGCAAACTTCAGCATGGCAGGACGGTGGCAGCTTTCACTTGGCGCCAAGGTGCAGGGTGAGACCGGCACTGTTGAGACCAAGTTAGTCGTCACAGCCGAAAAATGACTCCGCACCGTCTCTCCGCGACTGCCGCTGCAATCATCGCAGCGGCAGGTATCGCTTTGATGTCCAGCCCCGAATTGGGGCTGCGGCATCCTGAATATTCAATCGTATCCGCCGCTATGGCGGCGGGTGCGCCTATCTACTTTCAAGATCCGGACGGTAGACCGTTCTACTCCTTGACGCCGAAGAAAACCCCGGATGGCCGAGACTATCGCGCGGTGCCCGCGGGTGCCGACGTGAGTTTCGACGACCCTGCGCACGAGGACGCCGATTCACAATCACACGTCGAAGCAGACGCCAAAGAACGCCGTAAGATCAAATATTATCGCAACCCCATGGGATTGCCGGACACGTCGCCGACGCCAAAGAAAGATTCGATGGGGATGGACTACATCCCTGTCTATGAAGACGAGGATACGAATGACGGATCGGTCAAGCTCTCGCCGGGAAAGATTCAACGCACAGGTGTGAAATCTGAGCTCGTCGTCAAGAAGACAGTGACGTCGCTGATCCGCGCGCCAGGAACCGTTCAGGAGGATGAGAGACGCGTTTCGGTTGTCGCGTTGCGATTTGAGGGATTCGTGGAGAGCGTCGCCAATGTCACAACCGGCGACCACGTTCATAGGGGGCAATTGCTTATGAACGTTTACAGTCCGGCACTATCGAGCGCGGCTGCGGAATATCTCTCCGCCATTAATGCTGGAGCCACGGGCAAGGATCTGAAAGGCGCACGGCTCCGATTGGAGAACCTGGCCACACCGGATTTAGCCATCAAGGAGCTTGAGCGCAGCCGGGAAATCTCACTCTCGGTTCCTTGGGTTGCTCCGCAGGACGGAGAGATTCTTGAACGCAATGCCGTGAATGGCATGCGTGCGGCGCCTGGCGAAGTGTTGTTCAGGATTGCTGACCACCGCCTTGTCTGGGTGCTCATCGATGTGGCGGAGCGCGATCTGGCGCAAATCTCTGTCGGAGCCAAGGTGACTATCCGGCCGCGTGCGCTCGTCGGCCAAACGTTCGATGGCACCGTCGCGCTCATTTATCCGCATCTCAATGCAGCAACGCGCACCGCGCGGATTCGAGTCGAGGTGCCTAATCCCGACGAACTATTGCGACCCGAGATGTATGTCGATGCTGAGATCAAGGCTGGTACGACCGATCCGGTACTCGCGGCACCTGAAAGCGCGGTATTGGATAGCGGAAGCCGTCAGGTCGTTCTGATCGACAAAGGCGAAGGACGCTTCGAGCCGCGTGAAGTGAAGCTTGGTCGTCATGGCAGCGGTTTCGTCGAAGTCACTCAAGGCGTGTCAGAGGGCGAGGCTGTCGTCACCTCAGCAAGCTTCCTGATTGATGCCGAAAGCAATCTTAAAGCCGCGCTGAAAGGATTTGCTGCCGCGAACGACGAAAAGCCGACGCCCCCGAGACCTCACAGCACGGGAACACGGCCATGATTGCCCGTGTCATCGCGTGGTCGGCGCGCAATCTGCTGTTGGTTCTGTTCGGTGCCGGTTTTGCGGCTGCCGCGGGCATCTACGCGCTGGCTCATCTGCCGCTCGATGCCATTCCAGACCTCTCGGATACGCAAGTTATCGTCTACACCGAATATTCCGGACAGGCGCCACAGGTGATCGAAGATCAGGTCACCTATCCGCTCGCCACCGCGATGTTAACGGTCCCAAAATCGAAAGTGGTGCGTGGGTTCTCGTTCTTCGGCGTTTCCTTCGTCTACGTCATTTTCGAAGACGGCACCGATATCTATTGGGCGCGTTCGCGCGTGCTTGAATCCCTCAATAGCGCGGCTTCGCGGTTACCTTCAGGCGTCACGCCAACCATTGGGCCGGATGCGACCGGCGTAGGCTGGGTCTACCAGTATGCAGTGGTATCCAAGGAATTGAACCTCGCAGACACACGAACAATCCAGGATTGGAATCTGAAGTTTGCTCTTGCAAGGGCGGAGGGCGTCTCGGAAGTGGCGAGCGTCGGCGGCTTCGTCAAACAATACAACGTGGTTCTCGATCCGCAGCGAATGCGCGATCTCGGCATCACCATGCAGAAGATGCGCGATGCAATCCGCGCCAGCAATGCAGACGTTGGCGGGCGCACTGTCGAACTGTCCGAGTTCGAATACGTCATTCGGGGGAAAGGCTACCTCAAAAGCATCAACGATCTCGGAAACATCGTTCTGAAGGCCGACAAAGGCACGCCAGTGCTCTTGCGCGACGTGGCGCGTGTTGAGCTTGGACCCGACGAGCGGAGGGGGATTGCCGAACTGAATGGTGAAGGCGAGGTGGCGAGCGGTATCGTTCTGCAACGCTTCGGCATCAACGCGCTCGACGTCATCAACAATGTTAAGAAGCGCTTCAAGGAGATCGCAACAAGTCTACCAAAGTCAGTTGAGATTGTGCCGGTCTATGACCGCTCGAACTTGATCAACGCAGCTATCACGACGCTCAAACACACACTGGTCGAAGAAAGCATCATCGTTGCTCTGGTGTGCATCGTGTTTCTGCTACATGTTCGGAGTGCGCTTGTTGCCATCCTGATGTTGCCGGTCGGCGTGCTAATGGCATTCGGAGCGATGAAATTATTGAATATCGGCTCCAACATCATGAGCCTCGGAGGCATTGCGATTGCGATCGGCGCCATGATCGACGCCGCAATCGTCATGATCGAAAACGCGCACAAACATCTCGAACGGTCCAAAGACGGCCAGTCGCGCATCTCCGTCCTGATCGATGCAGCGTCGGAGGTAGGCCCAGCACTATTCTTCAGTCTTCTGATCATTACTGTCTCGTTCATGCCGATCTTCACGCTGGAATCGCAAGAGGGCCGGCTGTTCAGCCCGCTTGCCTTTACCAAGACCTTTGCGATGGCAGCTGCGGCATTGCTGTCAGTCACTTTGGTGCCTGCGCTGATGGTGATCTTCGTTCGCGGCCGGATCATCCCGGAACACCGGAATCCGATCAACCGATTCCTGATCTGGATTTACAAGCCGGTGATCAAATGCGTGTTGCAGGCCAAAGTATTGGTGATCCTTCTTGCCCTCGGAGTTCTCGCAATTTCGGTCTGGCCCGCGCGGCAACTCGGGACAGAGTTCATGCCGAACCTGAACGAAGGCACGCTGCTGTATATGCCGACGACGCTGCCCGGTATCTCGGTGACCTCGGCCGCCGAACTGATGCAAACTCAGGATCGGATCATTCGTTCTTTTCCAGAGGTGGCCTCTGTCTTTGGCAAAGCGGGACGTGCGTCGACGGCCACAGACCCAGCGCCCATGGAAATGTTTGAGACCATCATCAATCTCAAGCCAAAGGAGCAGTGGCGCCGCGGCGTGACGATCGACGGCCTCATCGCAGAATTGGACAAGGCGCTACAGTTCCCCGGTGTCTCCAATGCCTGGACCATGCCAATCAAGGCTCGCATCGACATGCTTTCGACTGGCATCCGCACGCCGGTTGGCGTGAAGGTGGTCGGTCCTGATCTCGCCGGGATCGACAAACTCGCGCGACAGATCGAGCAGGTACTTAAGGCTGTTCCGGGTACATCGTCGGCGTATGCGGAGCGTGCGCTCGGCGGCTACTATCTTGAGATCACACCAAATCGTGAGGAATTGGCGAGGTACGGCATCTTAGTGCAGGACGTACAGGACACGATCGCAACTGCACTTGGTGGCCAAAGCATAACGACCACTGTCGAAGGCCGGGAACGGTTCGCTGTCAACATGCGCTATCCTCGGGATCTTCGCGACAGTCCGAAGGCAATCGCGAACGATATTCTCGTGCCGATGCCCGGGGGCGGGGCTGTGCCATTGGGAGAAGTCGCCAGCGTGACACCTGCGCGCGGGCCAACCTCGATCAGGACAGAAAACGGCCAACTCGCAACTTACATTTATGTCGATATCCGGGATCGCGACCTCGGAGGGTACGTCGCCGACGCCCAGCATGCTGTGCAGTCCGGGATTCAGTTTCCGCCAGGCTATTACGTGATTTGGAGCGGTCAGTATGAATATCTCGAACGTGCGACTGCCCGGTTGAAGGTCGTTGTACCTGTCACGCTCCTGATAATTTTCCTCCTGCTTTATCTCAATTTCCGCTCGATCACCGAGACCCTGATCGTCATGCTCTCGCTGCCATTCGCGCTGATAGGCGGACTCTGGCTGATGTGGTGGCTTGGTTTCAATCTTTCTGTCGCGGTTGCCGTTGGCTTTATTGCTCTGGCCGGTGTCGCGGCGGAAACGGGCGTCGTTATGCTGATCTATCTCAACCACGCGTGGGCTGAAGTACAGGCGTTGTGTCAGGCGCAAGGTCGACCGGTCTCGCGGCGTGACCTCGCCGACGCGATCATGGTGGGCGCTGTGGATCGTGTGCGGCCCAAAATAATGACCGTGGTAGCAATCATGGCAGGTCTCCTGCCGATTATGTGGAGTACAGGTACTGGTTCCGAAATCATGCAACGGATCGCAGTGCCGATGATTGGCGGCATGGTCTCATCGACGCTGCTAACGTTGGTCGTGATCCCAGCCATTTTCGGACTGGTGAAGGGTGCTCACTTGCGAGATGAGCGCCGCTCCTAATTTATAGAAAATGAGTTCACTCCAGATGATTCTGGGGTCGATGAATTTCAAACCTCAGTTCGGTTTCATACTAAGACCGCGTCGCTTTTACGATCTTTACAACCGACTGCATCATGGGCACTTCCACCAGAACGCCTGGGGGGGCGGGGGTTCGAGTCCTTCTTGCGGCACCAGTCTTTTAGCTCAGTCGGCTCGAATCACGCACCTGAATCCGACGTGACTCGTAGACGTGTCGATGGGCTGTGCTTGACGAGCGGCGGGTCTGTATCGTCGGCAATAATTCGGCGCACACAGGTGCGAACCGCCTTTCACAACTCTCCTTGGAATACGAGTGTTGCGGTCTCCAGCATCGAAGCTGTCTTCCTCTCGTGCTCCCCGGGGATTTTCAGGTATGCAGCAAGCCTTTTGCGCATCCGCTTGATGGCGTGAACCGTACCAATCCTTTGTCCATTCCCAAACGTTTCCGATCATGTCGTGAATGCCGTAACCGTTCGGCGGAAAGGCAGTCACAGGCGAGGTGCGGGCATAGCCATCGAGAGCCAGGTTCTCATGAGGAAATTCTCCTTGCCAAGTATTTGCGAGATACGTGCCTCCGGGTGCGAGCTCGTTGCCCCATGCGAAGTCGGCATTCTCCAGCCCGCCGCGCGCGGCAAACTCCCATTCAGCTTCCGTCGGCAAATCCTTTCCGGCCCATTGAGCGTATGCAAGGGCATCAGCGAAAGTGATGTGAACGACAGGGTGGCTATCGAGCGTATTGATATTGCTCTTGCGGCCGTATGGCCTGCGCCAATTGGCTCCCTTCATAAGAGTCCACCATTGCGCCCAGCTGTGCCGATGAGGGGACGACGCCGGAGGCGTGAAGACCAACGAACCGGCAAACATCATATCTGGAAGTATTCCCGGATAATCTTTTGGGTCTGGCATCCTCTCCGCGAAGGTGATGTATCCGGTTTGTCTGACAAAGTTTTTGAACTGACGATTTGTCACCGGTGTCCGGTCGATCAGGAAGCTGCCGACTTTTACCCGATGTTCGGGTGCTTCTTCGGGATAGTGTCGATCAGAGCCCATCATATAGATACCGCCGGAAAGGCGGATCATATCCGACACATCAGTCGTGTTCTTTATGTCCGAGATCTGATGGTTCATGTTCCGATCCGCATCGCAACGGACGTATGATTGGTCGACCCTGCTTGAGCTCTCGAACGATAAAGACCATTCCGATCGATATCGCGCCAAAAATCCTTCGGAGCAGATCAGGCTGCTCCGAAGGCATAAAAGACGTTCTGATTCCGGCTCGATTTGTTCTCACGCCCGAGTCTTTCTTGGGCGTTGGTCAGCCGAGTTCGGCGGCAACGCCTGGCGGTGGCGAAAAGCCGAGATCGCCGCGTGCAATCACAGCTTCCCGGCCACCATTCTTTTCAAGCAGTGAACTCTGTCGAACCCGGGCACGCGCATCGACTCCTTGCGGATCGCAAATCTCTTCAAGCCGGCGGCGCATGGTGGCTTCGACATCCGCGTATTTCGGATTGCCGGCGAGGTCATTCAGCTCCTCGGGGTCGTTTTCAAGATCGAAGAGCTGCGGTGGATAGTCGAGATAGTTGACGTACTTCCAGCGGCGGCTACGCACCATGAAGGCGGGCCTGGTCGTTCCCATCCCGTGGTATTCCGAAAATGCGACGCGGTCCGTTGGCTGCTCTTCGATGATATCGAACAGCGAAGCTCCCGGAAGAGTCTCCTTCTCTTCGGCCGTCAAGGCTTCACCGGCCGAGCCCAGGATCGTTGGATACAGATCGACCAGCGAGATGGGAGTTTCACATGTCAGTCCGCGCGGGATATCGGGACCTGACATGATGAAGGGCACCGCTGCGGTTTCTTCGTACATGGTGGACTTACCCCACAATCCACGCGTTCCCATGTTGTCGCCATGGTCACTGGTGTAGATCACCCGCGTGCTGTCGGAGAGATTGGCATCCTTCAGGCAGGCAAGCAGCTTGCCTACGTTTTCATCCAGGAAGCTGCAGAGGCCGAGGTATCCCGCCAGACCCCGACGCAATTTGTCTGGAGTGTCGAAAAACTCGTCATAGACGAAGCTGCCCGCATAATCTTGCAAATAGGGATGGTTAGGGCGATGAGCGCTTTCGTAAAGCTTCGGCGACGCCAATCGCGGATCATTGTAATAGCGGTAGAAATGCTCTGGTGGCGCCGTAAGCGGAAAATGCGGACAGACGAGTGATACAAAAAGCACCCACGGCTTGTCGGCGTACTTCGGGGCTTCTTCCTGAAGCCAGGTCTGCGCGCGCGCAGTGATATCGCGATCGTAAAATGTGTACGGAGACTCGCCCGGCCCGGCGAGTTTAGCCATTTTCCAGGACATTCCCCGCCGTGGGAGGTTTTCCCGAACCAGCCCCATGAGGTCGCCCTTGCCCTCGATGACATGCATCGGGACGATTTCTTCGCTGAATCCGTTGTCGTCTTCACTCGAGCGGAAATGCAGCTTTCCAATGGAGACAACGCGGTGCCCTGTTGAGCGCAGCCGATGGTGCCAGCTGGTTACAGACCCATCGTAAGGATCGGCATTATCCCAGAAGCCAACCTGATTAATGTATCGTCCTGTCGCAAGAGATGCGCGAGAGGGGATGCATACCGGAGAGTTGCAATACGCCGCGTCAAATCGAACGCCGGAAGCGGCAAGTCGATCAAGATTGGGCGTATGGACGAGCGGATGTCCGTAACATCCGAGTGCCTTGGCGGAATGTTCGTCGGAAAGTATCACGACCAGATTTTTCGGGCTGGGCATTGCAGGGACCAATCTTTTAATTGACAGCGCTGCCATTTTGATCTGACAATGACAGCGCTGTCAATAATAAATGATTGCGCTATCATTTTGGCGCAAGCTTATGGGAAGCGCTACTAATCGGGAGGGATCTTATGAGCGCATCAGTGCCGATATCGCAAAACCGCTGGTTTCGAATACTTGGCGTATCATTCGTCATGTACGTTCTGTCGTTCATCGATCGAACCAACATTGCGATGGCCATTCCCGGCATCCGGGCCGACCTGGGCCTTACAGCTTCCCAAATCGGGTTTGCGACCGGCGTTTTTTTCTGGGGGTACGTTGTCCTTCAGGTCCCGGCAGGGCGTCTTGCGTCGACCTGGAGTCCCAAGAAAGTCATTCTGGGTCTGCTGGTCCTCTGGAGCTTTATGTCGATGACGACGGCGTTCGTGCATACGACCACCGAGCTCGTCGCCAATAGATTTCTGCTTGGCGTGACGGAAGGTGGCGTTCTCACATCCGTTATCGTCCTGATCAGCCGGTGGTTCACCCGCGCCGAGCGGGCGCGCGCAAATGTGCTTTTCCTGATGGCAATCGCCGTCGGGCCGATGATTGCAAACCCGATTACGGGATTTGTTCTCACATTCATGAACTGGCGGTGGATGTTTGTGTTTGAAGCGGTGCCCGCTCTTCTGTGGGGCATCGTCTGGTGGTTCGCCATTGACGACACGCCGGCCGAAGCCGAGTGGCTTCCGAAGGCCGAGCGGGAGATGTTGGTCAGCGAACTGTCCAACGAGCGAAAGCTTGCCAGCGAGCCAACCGGTCATTGGGCAAAAACACTGATGCACCCAGCCGTGTTGCTGCTCGCGCTCTATAATTTTCTCGCGCTAATGGCTGAATGGGGCGTGATTTTTTGGCTGCCAAGTGTGATCAGGGATAGTTCGCACGGCATGCCCATCTACGTTGTTGGCCTTCTGGCTTCTCTGCCCTACCTTGCCGGCGTCGTCGTGATGTATTTCGTGGCCGTAAGCTCGGATAAGCGGCAAGAGCGGAAATGGCACATGCTGATCATGTCGTCGCTCTCGGGTATTTTTCTCATCTGCGCGCAGTTTGCCGTAGGCTGGAATATCTGGGTCGTCCTGGGCTTCCTGATCCTCTCCACCGCATCGTTCTTCGGCCGCTACGGCCCGTTCTGGACAATGCCAACCGAAATCCTCCCGCCGTCGGTTTCGGGCGTCGGCATCGGACTCATCAATGGCGCAGGGAATATCGGTGGAGTCTTCGGGCCGCTTATGTTCGGATACTTCCGCGAGGTCACCGGCAATTTCTCGACCGCGCTGGTTCTGGCTGGTGTGTCGCTGATCCTGAGTTCGATCGTGGCGCTGCCAATCTCGAACAAGCCTCCGGCGAAAAGTGGCAATCGACAGATGGCCACTGCGTCAGCTAAATGATGGTTCATGAGCACTGAGAAATCCAACATCACTTTAGACGATGTTGCCGCCAAGGCGGGCGTGTCACCAATAACGGTGTCACGCACGCTGCGGAAACCAAATCTGGTTGCGGAGAAGACCCGCAAACAGGTCGAGCTAGCGATCTCGAAACTTGGTTATGTGCCCGATTTGATCGCGGGCAGTTTAGCCTCGCGGCAGACTCGGCAGATAGCCGTCGTTATTCCGTCCCTTAACACGCCCGCATTCATGCGCATGGTGCGGGGCATTTCGGAATATCTATCCCCGCGCGGCTACCAATTCGTGCTCGGCGACAACAATCTTTCCGGTGATGACGAAACAAAGCTAATAGCCTCACTGCTCGGCCGCCGATCGGACGGCATCATATTGGCTGACATTGTCCAGACACCGGAAGCACGTAGAATTTTGGAGCGAAGCGGCGTTCCTGTCGTTGAAACCTGGAGCCTGACACGCCGCCCGGTCGATATGAACGTTGGCTTCAATAACCAAGCGGCGGCACGAGAAGCTGTCCGCCATCTGGTTGATATTGGCCGCCGTCGTATCGGCATGATTTGCGGTCCACTGCGAGCCAACGAGCGGGGGCGGCAGCGAGCGCTAGGTTTTCGACGCGCGATGGAAGAAGCCAATCTGAATGCCGATCTGTTCGTTGAGCTCCCGTTGCCAATTAGTTTCAGCGATACCTCCGTAGCGCTGCGTACTCTTTATGACCGCGATAAAGGGCTCGATGCAGTATTTTGTAGCGGCGATAGTTTTGCCGTCGGTGCGCTTTTTGAGGCGCAACGACAAGGCCGCGCCGTGCCCGATGATTTAGCGATTGTCGGTCTCGGCGACTTGGACCTGGCCAGCTATGTCGTTCCGGCACTCACGCGTGCTGAAGTACCCGGCTACGAAATGGGACGCTTGGCCGCAGAGATGATTGTCAGCCGGCTGTCCGGCAACACGATTTCGAAGAAGGTAATCGACGTAGGCTTCAAGCTGGTTGTCAAAGGAAGCACGGTGAAACCTGCCTAGCGTGGCAGAGCCCCCAACCGGGTGCTGTCGCGCTCACGCGACGCCGCCTTATGCCATTGTTGATAATGTAGGAATCTGCGTCTCGTAATGCGGGGCGGGGGCAAATCGCCTCTGGCGAGACCGCTTAATCTCCCCGCTTGGATAGCCGTCCTCCCGCGCCGTTAGCATGTCGGCGATTGGCGCCTGCTGGCGTTGGGGACCTTACTTCCGCCCCTGTTTAACCTTCGGCAAGCGTCCAAAGCCGTCTGGCTTGACGAAAGCACTTGGTCATCGGCTGTCTCAGCCTTATGAGTTCGAACGGAAAGTCGGACTGATGACCGTATGCCGTTCGAAACTGGCTCGGGTTGTTCGCCGATTGCGGCCGAAGGGAAGGCGATGGAACAAGGCAAGAAGGATCCTCAGACTGTCACCGCGACGGGTGCGCGTGCTCAGTCCTTTAACATCCAAGGTGTTTGTACCATTGCTTTGAACAACGTGCTCACGCGCAGCGGCGCTGTCACGGAGCTGTTCCGCACGGACTGGCCTGAGATTTCCATCGAACCGCGTCACATGATTCTGGCCACGATGAATCCCGGAGCGGTCACGGATTGGCATCGCCATACACGACAGACGGATCACCTGATTGCCATCAGTGGGAATATCAAGCTGGTGCTGTGGGATGGACGCGAGAATTCCAAAACCAAGGGACAGCATGACATCATTCGTTTCGGTGTTTTGCGGCCGCTCATTGCGGTTGTGCCTCCGGGCGTGTGGCACGGGTTGCGCAATGAGAGCGGATCGATTGCTCAATACGTCAATGTCAACGATGTACCCTACGATCATGCCGATCCGGATAATTTCAGGCTGTCGTCGGAGCACGGCAAAGCGCCGATTGATCTGTAGAGTGGATCGATGCTCAGCGACACGGAGTCATTCGGGCAGGACTTTCTTCTGACGCTGCTCACGGCGGACCCCGCTGTTGCTGTCGAGGGAGAAAAAGCCGGCGTTCAGCGAATTGGGATAGATATCGAGCGGTTGGGGAAGGCAGCTCGGCAGGCTGGGCACGATACCCGGCTATCCGAGCATACGTGGGATAATCTTTCGGAGATCGCGCGCGCCCTGCGCTCCAGCGATGTTTTTGTCCGGTTGAATCCGCCGCATCCCGGAACGGCTGAAGAAGTTGAGGTGGCGATAAGGTGCGGGGCAACCATTTTGATGTTGCCCTATTTCCACACGGAGGTAGCCGCGGCGGCCTTTGCTAATCTTGTGAAGGGGCGGGCTTACACCATGCTCCTTGTCGAGACCCCCCGTGCGCTTGTGCGCATTCAGGAGATCGCGGCAACCAAGGGCATAGATGAGATCATGATTGGTCTCAACGATCTGCGGCTATCCATGAATCTTCGTGGGCTCGAGCTCGTATCATCTCCCCTAATGAGCACAATTGCTCGGATCGTGAAGGATAGCGGAAAGGGATTCTCGTTTGGTGGCCTAGGCCGTCATGACGATGCAACCCTGCCGCTCGATCCGGATATCCTGTATGCTCAGTACCCACGCCTTGGCGCGACCGGAGCATGGCTTTCCAGATCGTTCTTTCGAAATCCGCCGGCACATTGGACCATGAAAGACGGGGTCAAAGCATTGAGAGCGCGCCTGTCATTCTGGGCCGCGCAGTCCGAACACGACCTGACTCTTGCTAAGGACGCCCTCGCATTGCAGTCCATAAATTCCGAGGTCTAAACTTTAGCAAGGAGCGGTCGATAGCTCGACCAATTCCTCGCAGCCTCGTTCGAGGAATGCGACGCCAAATTTTCCGACCCGGGTGGCGTTTACGGCTCCAATGATCGCCTTTGATGTCGATAGCCGATCGCTCAATCTCCGCCCATTGCTTGCGGAGTTCGACGTCCGACCAGGTGTATTGAGCGCCCCATCCACGTTTCAGGTCTTTTGATCGTTGACGGGTGGCGTAAAGTTTATGACGTGCAGCAACGCGTGCCATGTCCAAATAACGGAAGTGAAATAAAAGAAGTTCATCAGGTTTCGGCGCTAACACGCGTCCTTCAAATGCGGCGCGATGACGGCCGGCAATGAAGTTGCTTTCACGAATTTCATTCGGATCAAAAATACTCACCTTCGAATAACTTTGATCCGGCGCGCCCCTTGAGCAGAAGTCGAACAGGGATTGATCATTGCTGTTCGGAAACGAATCCGAGACCATCTGAAATCCCAAGGCGGGAATGATCGTGACCGAACTGTCTTTGCATTCCTGCAAATATGAAACGATCGAAGGGTGATAAAGATGCTCATCCAGATCGGTCACGACAACCCAATCCGCTTTACCCCGCGCGTCTTTCCAAATCTCGTTCTGTAATCGACGTTGGGATTCGATGCGAGACTCCGGGTCTGAAAGGTCCGGTTGCGACCTCACTTCCACGCGCGGGTGGGCCTGAAGCAGGGCGATTGAATCGTCGGTCGACCCGTCATCATAGACAAAATAGCGATCGACCCAGGGATCGTAATGCCTGAAGAAGAACGGCAGCATGTGTCCATCGTTCCAGCAACGGGTATAGAGATAAACGGTCATGTCCCCTCAGGCACAGTCAAAGCAGGCAATGCTGCGCGATTGAGATCATGATGCGTGCCCATATGCAAACCATCCACTGGTCTGCGCTACGGTCGCCCAGATATTTTCTGTTGATCCAAGTCGGTCTCTGACTGCCGATCAGCTTAAAAGCAAAAACGTCGGTCGGATAGGGTGGGCGCTTAGCTTCAGCCAGCTACGCGTTCTTCTGGTCCGGGCTTTGAGCATTCGCGAAATCGAACGTGCTGGCGTCGCGCGCCAGCTCCGCGATACGCGCCTGAAAGGTTGTCGAGGTTGAAGAGCGATAGATCGCGAAAAACTCGACGTTTGGGCCAGAAGGCTTTGTTCGCAGCAGCCGCAAATGGCCCGACTCAATGTCCGGCATATATCGTTTGACCGGAAGCAGGCTTATTCCGACGCCCTCTCTGGTCAGGGAGGCGATCACATCCATGCTGTCGCACAGGTCGACCTTGGTCTGGGCGCCGCCAATCGAAGTCAGCCATTGCTGGACGGTGTGATGATGGAAGCTGTCCTTTCCCAAAGACAGGATCCTGACGTTTTTTAAATCGGCCGGCTCAATGACACGATCAGGAAGCTCCTGCCTGCGTCCCGCCATCCAGGCGAAGCGAACGCTTCCCACGGGCTGGGTTTCGAAGTTTGCATCAAACGTCAATCCCGGCGCCAGAATGAGATCGAATTCATCGGCGTGCATCCGTCGCAGAAGTTCTGCAGTCAGGGACACATTCAGTTCGAGAGACAGTTTCGGAAACTGCTCATGGATGAGGTCCACCAGCCGGGGCAGCCAGGTCACCGCGATCATTTCGGCAACGCCGAGCCGTAACAGTCCTGCGGACATATCCGCGTCGGTCACGAACGTCTTGATATCGGCGACGGCCGAGGTGACCTTTTCGGCATAGCGGCACAATTCCCGCCCTTTGGGTGTCAGTCGAATTTTGCGCTGAGAGCGGTCGAAAAGAATGACGCCCAGGCTTTCTTCCAGCTCCTGGATGCGCGCGGAGATGGTGGATGTCGTGGCGTTCAGCTTTTCGGCGGCGGTTGCAAAACTGCCATGCTCGACAATGGCGAGAAACGTTTCGAGTTGGCGGATATTCAAGCGCGGCCTCATTACTCAAAGGCGCAACCGCCCCAACGTCATTCAATCGCAGTGCAGGCATCGGAGCAAGTCGGAACAGGCTTGTGCGTTGCGGCGAGCGTTCCAAATAAAAACACGGCGCGCACTGTTCGGATTTTTCAAACGTAATCGTTCAAAATTATTCGCTTTTTATCGGGAGGGCGGTCGCTACCCTTGGCAGCGGATGTTCAATCGAGCCGAAGAGGCGAAACCATGCTTGCCAATCAGACCGCGATCGCTTCGCAAAAGAATTTCAGCCCGATGATCGATCATGCTCCCATCATGCCGGACCAGTTCAAGGCGGTCATGAGGCGGTTTGCCGCAAGCGTGAACGTCATTACGTCGGCAGACAGCGACGTTCTGAACGGCATGACCGCAACTGCGGTCTGCAGCGTGACGACGGAGCCGCCGAGCGTTCTGATTATCGTCAACCGGGCCAATCGGTCCCACCCGATCATCAAAAACTCGCAGGCCTTCGCGGTGAATGTTCTGTCGGAGGAGCAAAAGGTCCTTGCCCAGCATTTTGCGTCGCGCGCGAACGATCCCTTCGCTTCGGTCGAACACTTCATCGGCAAGACCGGCTGTCCGATCATCAAAGGCGCCGACGCCTTTCTGGAGTGTGTCGTGACGCAGGAAACCGAGGTCGGTTCGCACACGATTTTTGTCGGACAGGTCGTTGCGAGCGAGACGTTCGATGAGCGGCCGCTGCTTTATCACGCCGGACAGTATCTTTGCCTGAAAGATGCAAAGGGTGCTGCGTGACTCTGGCCCACCGGGACCGAAGACAGGAGAACTATCGGACAGATATTTGAATAGCCGCTAAAGGCCACTCAATCACATATAAAAATGCTGGGAGGAGAGTATGACCTTGAATGCACAGACAATGGAAGACAACCAACTGAACCGTTTCTACGCGAAACAGGCCAAACGGGCTGTTATTGCCTCGACGGTCGGTACCATGATCGAATGGTACGATTTTTATCTATACGGCCTCGTCGCGGCGCTGGTTTTCGGAAAGCTCTATTTTCCTTCGCATGACCAGTATACCGGCACGCTGCTTTCGTTTTCGACGTTGTTTCTCGGGTATGTCGCCCGGCCGGCCGGCGCCGTTCTGTTCGGGCACTTCGGTGACCGCATCGGTCGAAAGGGCACTCTGGTCGCCACGCTTTTGCTGATGGGCGGCAGCACGGTCATCATCGGCCTCGTGCCCACGTATGAAGTGATCGGTATCTGGGGCGCGGTCGCGCTCACGGCTCTGCGCATGCTGCAGGGAATCGGTGTTGGCGGCGAGTGGGGCGGTGCAATCGCGGTGGCAACCGAATGGTCACAGTTTAACAAGAGCCGTGGTCTCGCGGGAAGCTGGCCGCAATTCGGTTCGCCGCTCGGACTTCTGCTAGCGGTAGGTGTTCTTACCATCGTGAGCCATGCAGGATCTCCGGAATGGTTCGAAACCATCGGATGGCGTATCCCGTTCCTGCTCAGCGCTATCTTGATCGGTGTCGGCCTCTACATTCGCCTCGGCGTACTTGAAACGCCGGTGTTCGAGAAGGTGCGAGCGGAGAACAAGATCGTTCGCGCACCGGTGCTCGACGCGATTAAATATCACTGGCGCGAAATCATCCTGACTTGCCTTATCCGCACTGGGCAGATGGCGCCGTTTGTCGTCTTCACCGCATATCTCCTCTCCTATGGCACAGGAGTGCTCAAGCTCGAACGATCTTTCCTGTTCAATGCAGTGCTGGCGGCATCGTGCGTCTCGCTGGTTACGACGCCGCTCTTCGGCTACATCTCGGACAAGATCGGGCGGAAGCGGATGTACCTGATCGGCGCGGCGACGATGTTCCTGTTCGCCTTTCCGTACTATTTCCTTCTCAACAGTCAGGTCCCCGCATTGATCGTGCTGGCGATCATCGTGTCCCTGCCGGTGCACGACATGCAGTACGGACCGCAGGCGGCCTTCATTGCGGAAAGCTTCCCGCCTGCCGTGCGCTACTCGGGCTCGTCGCTTGGCTACCAGCTTGCGTCCATCACCTCGGGCGGTCCGGCACCGATTATCGCTGCGTGGCTGTATCACACCTACGGCACGTCGCTCGCGATAAGCGCGTATCTCGCGTTCATCGCGGCGATCAGCTTCATCTCGACGTTGTTCCTGCCCGATCGCTCGAAGCAGAACTACGGCGCGGACGGCCCTCTGCCGGTCTCACGAGAGGCACTTGAACTGGCGCAGGACGTCGCCATTGCGCCGGCCAAGGCTTGATTGAGAAATCCAGGAGGAAATACCGATGTCAGTTGAAACCCTCACGAAGGCCGCGGCCCAAAATCCCGTCGATCAATGGCACGAGGTGTCGCCTCTGACGCGATTGCCGGATCACAAGCTGCTGGTCGGTTTGTTCCTCCCGATGCAGGAAGGCGCGTGGAGCCCATCAACGGCTCCACGCGGGACAAGCTGGACGTTCGACTATCTCGCGAAATGCACGACACGCGCCGACGAATTCGGGTTTGACCTTGCCTTCGGTCTTGCTCAGTGGCTGAGCAAGGGTGGCTACGGCGGAGCGATGAAGTTTCGCGAGCACGAGCTCGATCCGATCATCGTCAACACCGCATTGGCGACGATGACCAAGAAGATCGTGCTCATCAATACGGTTCACATTCTCTATGCGTGGCATCCGCTTCATCTGGCGAAATTCGGCGCGGCGATCGATCACATCAGTCACGGCCGTTGGGGTGTCAACGTCGTCACCGGCTACAAGCCGAGCGAATACCGGATGTTTGGTTTGCCGACGATCGAACACGACCTACGCTACGAGATGGCCGATGAATTCACCACGATCATGCGCAAGCTGTGGGCGGACAATGAGGACCTCACGTTCAATGGCCGCTACTGGCAGACGGAGAAGGCCTTTCTCGCGCCGAGGCCGGGAGCCAAACGACCTTTCCTCGTCAATGCCGCATCGTCGGGGGCCGGGCTGGAATATGCCGCCAAGCATTCGGACATCATCTTCATCACGAGTCCGGCCGGCGCCGATCCGGTGAAGGCATGTGAATCGCTTCCGGCAGTCAACGCAAAGGTCAAGGACCTGGCGGCCAAATATGGACGCAAGGTCAAGACCATCATCAATCCGCATGTGATCTGTCGGCCAACTGAAAAAGAAGCGCGAGCGGCTTATCAGGCTATACTTGATCACGAGGATACAACGGCGGCTGATAATTTCGTGCAGACCTTCGTCAGCGGTGACACCAAGTCATGGCGTGGACACAGCCGTGCGCAGTGGGTGATCGGCGGCAACGTACATCTTGTCGGTACTCCCGAGCAGATCGTGGACTGGTTTGGCAAGCTGAGCGACGCCGGATGCGACGGCGTTCAGGTGAACTTCTTCGACTACCTGCCGGACCTTGAATTCTTCGGCAAGGAAGTCATGCCGCTCCTTAAACAAGCGGGCCTCAGGAACTGAAGAATCTCTTCCAGGCTGCTTATTCAGGAAAACCCGGCGTACTGCCGGGTTTTTGTCATCCGCCGCTCGAAGGTGCGGACGGATCAACTACCTGCCGCTTTCCAGCCGCCGCCGGTGCGCGATTTCGACGGCGTCGTCGACATGCCTTCGAGAAAGCCGGCCGTCTGTCAGTCGCGAACGCCAAAGTGGCCTGATCGCGGTAGTCCATGTGGGGTTCCCCGAACACCCCTACGGAGCCTTGGACGAGGACGGCGTCGCGTCGCCAGGGCCCGTCACCACCACGGTGGCGGTCATGCCGGCGCTCAGTGTTACGCCATCCGGCACGTGGTCGATTGCGATGCGCACCGGAATGCGCTGCGCCAGCCGCACCCAGTTGAAGGTCGGATTAACGTTGGCGATCAACTCGCTTCCCGGCGCATTGTCGCGGTCGGTAATGGCGCGCGCGACGCTCTCGACATGGCCGCGCAATTCGGAGCTATATCCCAGGAGTCGGATCGAAACATTGTCGCCGATATGGATCGAGCGCAGCTTCGTTTCTTCGAAATAACCGGCGACGTAATAGGAGTCGCTGTCGACGACGGCCACCATCGCCTTTCCGGCGGTGGCGTAGTCGCCCTTGTCGAGCAACAGGTTGGTGACGTGGCCGTTGACCGACGAACGCACCTGGGTGCGCGCGAGGTTGAGCTTGGCAACATTGAGCGCGGCCTGTGCCTGATCGTATGCTGCTTGCGCAGAGAGTGCGGCGCTGTGCGCCTGCGCGAGTGCTTCATCCGAGATGGAGGCGGAAGAAAGTCTCTGCCGCCGCGCGTATTCTTCCAGCCGCTGGTCGCGCAGGCTCTGCGCTCCGGCGAGCGCGGCTTCCGCGTTCGATACCGCAAGCTGGAAGCGGGCTTGGTCGATCACGAACAGCACGTCGCCAACCTTGACGCTCTGGTTGTCCTTGATGCGGACGTCGATCACCACGCCTGACACGTCCGGCGTGACCTGCACCACATTGGCGCGCACCCGCGCGTCACGCGTCCAGGGGCTGTCCTCATAGGTGCGCCACAAGTACCAGCCTGCGACCGCCGCGACGGTGAGGGTCAGCAGGGTCACGAAAAGACGCAGAAGCGGCAGGCGTTCGGACATCCAGTTGTTTCCAGTCGACTTGGATTTTCGTTTAAAGCGTCGTGACCACAATGATGCTGAGTAAAATGACATAGAGAGCGGTGTTGAACAAAGGCGGGTGCCAGACGAAACGATAGAAGCCGGCGCGCGTCAGCCCAAAGCGTAGCACCAGCCAAAGGAGGCTCGCTGCAAGCGCATATCCCATCAGGGGCGGCAGCAAGATGCCGGCGAGGTTGATTTCCTTGATCATGCGGTCACCGTCTCCATCTGCGGAGATTCGTCCTCGGGCGGTTGCCCGAAGAAGACCGCATGCCGCTTCAGGATCATGTCGATGTTGTAGAGCGCCTCGGCAGCACGCAGCGTCGCTGTGCTGTCGTCGCGGTTGAGGAGACTGGCGCTCGCTGCTCCGAGTGAAAGCAGTGGCTTTTTGCTTGCGCGGTTGCGCGCGGCGCGGGCGAAGTAATCCGAAATCGCCCGGCAGGCTGCGGCTACGCGGCGAGCGGCGGGCGGCGGCAATTGATGCCGTAAGGCGTGCAGCGCCATCACGTTCAGGCCGAGGCGAAGGCTGCCGAGGCCGCCCTGGATGGTGGCGCGCTCGTCCGCCTTCATCGGATTGAGCCGCGCAAACAGCGCATTGTTGCGATCGAACATCCGGCTTTCGAATGCGCCGCGGTCGGCATGCTCGTTCCGGCTGATGGCAGCGAGATCGAGGAACATGCCGCGCATCAGCCGCTGCACGGCCCAGTCTGTCCGCAGCGGCCAGAGCAGGCCAAGTGTCACGACGCCCATACCGATGCCGGTGACGTAGCCGAGCGCGCTGTTGATGAAGGCGGCGAAGTCGTAAGTCATGGTGTTGACAATCGGTGTCAGGCCGCCCGCGGTCATGATCAGAGGCAGAGTAAAGCGGGCCGACTGAGGGGACGCGAGAAACGCGCCCGCGATAAGATAGAATGGGGCCAGCGCGACCGCCAGCGCTGCGAAGCCAGAGAGCGGCGGCAGGACCGCGAACAGATAGAATGCGGCGAGCAGGGCACCCGCGAAGCTCATCCAGAGAAACACGGCGGATGCGGCGGCGGGATTGTCGCGGCCACCCATAATGGCGCAGATGATGCCGGCAAAGGTGACGGCGGTCGGGCCATTCGGCCAGGCCGAGAGAATCCAGAAAGCGCTGGCGAGCAGTACGGTGAATGTCGCGATCGCGCCACCGAGCAACGCGGCCGACAGGTCACGGTAGGGACGGAAGGACGGCACGGCGGGATTTCCGGGAAGGCGGCGGCCGCTGGCGATATGGGTGCGCAGCCACACCGCGTCGCGCCAATGGTCGAGCACGTCGCCAAGGCGTAGCAACATGCTGCGCAGCAGAAAGGAGCGGGTGTCGGCGCGCAGAGTTGCGGTGTCCGGCAAATAGGCGTCGATCTGGCGGTGAAGCTCCGTTTCGTCGAAACGCTCCGCCTGCGCGTCGCTAGCGGTTTTCGCACCGGCCGTTTGCGCCATGTGGGCCGCAGCCTTTTCCAGCAGGGGACGCAGCGCCTCAGCCGTGGCGGGGCGTTCCTGCACCAGCGCCGCGAACCGGTCGTAGACCGACATCAGCATCGCGAGCAATGCCAGCAGCTTCCCTTCGAGTTGCCGGATCGCCGGATCGACCACCCGGATGGCGGGCGTATCGAAGATCGCGAACACGCGCAGCGAATCCAGCGACACCACGGCATTGAGGATACGGCGGCGATCGAGCAGGCCGGTGACCTCGTTCTGCTGGCCCTGCAGCGCGTCCTGCGCCCAGCGCGCCATGCTCGGCAGGGTCGCGTCCAGTGCCCTGCGGAGTGCGTCGCCTGCGCGCTGCGGAAAGATCAGGTGATGCACCAGCGTGGCGCAGCCGATGCCGATCGAGATTTCCAGGCAACGCGACACCGCATAGTCGAAGGCGGTATCCGGTGCGAGCGCGGCGGGCAGCCCGATGATCGCCGCCGAATAGCCGGACAGCATGCCGACATAGGCCTGCGGAGCGTCGCGCAGATAGATCGTGATCGTCGTGCCGAGCCCGATCCAGAGCGCGAGCGCGAGGCAGAACAGTTCCGGGCTGTTGTTGAACAGCGCCACGAAGACCAGCGAGGCGACCGCGCCGATCATGGTTCCGAGCACGCGGTAAACTGATTTCGACAGCACCATGCCCGCGAGCGGCTGCGAGACGATATAGACCGTGGTCACCGACCACATCGGCTGGGAGAAATTGAGCCGAAGCGAAATGTAGAGGGCCAGCATCGCTGCCGCGAAGCTCTTCAGCGAAAATACCGCTTCGCGCCAGGTCAGGTTCTGGAAGGTTTTCAGCATGCAGGCAGGCTCGAGCCGGGTGGCCAAGATTCTCTTACTGGGTAAATCGCGGATTCAGAAGGCCCTGCGGGAGTTTCATTGCCGGAGTTTCATGTTCTCGCCATGAAATGACAAGACGGCCCTGATTAGGGTAAGAACGCCGTTCCCCATTCGAGGACCACCCCGGATGCTTGATAGATTGCGCCAGTTCATCACCGATGTCGTATCCCCTGCCGGGCCGGAGCAGGCCGGTTTCGCCGACGATGATTATCGTCTGGCGGCGGCCGCCTTGCTGATTCACGTGATCTCGCTCGATGGCGAGCCTTCGGCTGCCGAAAAGCGCAAGCTGCACGCCTTGCTGGAATATCGTTTCAATCTCGATCCCGGAACCGCCGACGTGCTGATCCGCGATGCCATGCGGGTCGAGGGCGAGGCGGTCGACCTCTATCATTTCACCAGCGTCATCATGCGTTCGGTGAGCGAGGAGGGGCGGCTGCGGATCGTCGAGATGATGTGGGAACTCGTCTATGCCGACGGCCATGTCAGCGAGTTTGAAGAAAACGTGATCTGGCGTGCCGCCGACCTGCTCGCCGTCTCCGCTCGCGAACGGATCAATCTGCGCCAGCAGGTGGCGGATAGCGCGCTGGATTCCGACGCCGTAAACTGACCGCCGACGTTCACATCTCCGACAGGTTGAGCCGAATGGCCGAGCGCGTGACACTGATTACAGGAGCGTCGTCCGGTATCGGTCTTGAACTGGCGCGGATTTTTGCCGCCCATGGACATACCTGCGTGCTGATCGCGCGCCGTGCGGATCGTCTTTCTGAATTGTCCGATGTGATCGGGGCCACTGGCGCCAAGAAGCCGATCGCCATCGCCTGCGATCTTGCGGCCGAAGGCGCCGGAGCAAAGCTGGAGGAAGGCCTCGCGGCGCTTGGCTTCGAAGTGGAGTTTCTCGTCAACAATGCGGGCTTCGGACTGGCCGGTGCGGCGCTTGAACTTGATCGCGCGCAGCAGCTCGAGATGATTGATCTCAACGTCCGCGTGCTGACCGATCTCACGCTGCGCTTTGCCGACAGCATTGTCCGCCATCGCGGTGGCATCCTGAATGTCGCGTCGATCGCGGCATTCCTGCCGGGACCGGGAATGGCGGTCTATTACGCGACTAAGGCGTTCGTACTGTCGTTCACCGAGGCGATGCGGGGGGAATTGCGCAAGACCGGCGTGCGCGTCACCGCGCTCTGCCCTGGCCCGGTGCCGACGGAATTCCAGTCACGTGCCGGATTCGTTCCGGGAATAGATTCGAAAGTGCTGACCGTGTCGGCTGTCGAGGTTGCCCGCGCCGGTTACGAAGGATTGATGGCGAACCGGCAAGTGGTGTTGCCGGGCTTTGCGGTTCGCAGCATTCCGCTGTTGCTGCGGTTCGTTCCGCGCGCATGGGTGCTGGCCGCGGTCGCGAAGGTGCAGCAGCGCCGTCGTTAGACGCGCTTCAAGAATCCCGTTCGGCTTCGCGCGTGACGATGTCGATCTCCGAGGTCAGCGTGCGATGCACCGGGCATTTGTCGGCGATTTCCATCAACTTGTGGCGCTGTTCGCCATCAAGTGTGCCTTCGATGGAAATGACCCGCTCGATCCGGCTGATCATGCCGTCCTTGGTTTCGCACTCGGCGCAATCCTTGGCGTAGATGCGCGAGTGTTTGAGTTTCACGGTCACGCGGTCGAGCGGAAGTGCCTTGCGCTCGGCATACATCCGCATTGTCATTGAGGTGCAGGCGCCGAGCCCCGCGAGCAGGAGGTCGTAGGGGCCGGGGCCGCTGTCGAGGCCGCCGACGCCGACCGGCTCGTCGGCGAGAAGCGTATGACGGCCTGCCGTAACAAGTTGCTGGAAGCGGCCCTCGCCAGTCTCCTGCACGGTGACGCCCTCTTTCTCCGCGAGATCCTCCATCGCCCCAGGGACCGCATCGAGATAACGCTCCGCCCATGCCGCCACCATGTCGGCGACGTAAAGCGCGTCCTCCTGCTTCGTCAGCAGATGGTCCGCGCCCGCGAGGGAGATGAAGCTCTTGGGGTGCTTGGCCGCGACAAAAATCTCCGTGGCGTTCTCGATCCCGACCGTGTCGTCGGTCGGCGCGTGGAAGATCAGCAGCGCGCGCCGGAGGTTGGCGATGTGATTAGCTAGGTTTTGGCTGGTGACATCGTCGAGGAAACTGCGTCGGATCGTGAAGCTGCGTCCGGCAAGAGACACCTCGGCTTCGCCCTCGGCGCGGATGGTCTCAACATGATTCCGGAATAGCCCGACGACATGCGCGGGATCGGAGGGGGCTGCGATGGTGACGACGGCCTTTGCCTCTGGAATCCGTTCCGCTGCCGCGAGCACGGCCGCGCCGCCGAGGCTGTGGCCGATCAGCAGAGCGGGGGCGTGGTGGCCAGCGCGCAGATGATCGGCAGCCCGGATCAGATCGGCGACGTTGGATGAAAAATGCGTGTTGGCGAACTCGCCCTCGCTATTGCCGAGGCCCGTGAAGTCGAAACGCAACACCGCGAAGCCACGCTGCACCAACCCGCCGGCGATGCGGCTCGCGGCAAGATTGTCCTTGCTGCAGGTGAAGCAGTGGGCGAACAGCGCATAGGCGCGGGGTGTGCCCTCGGGGCGGTCGAGAGCGGCGGCGAGCATCCCGCCCCCGGTTCCCGGAAACTGAAAACGCTCGGTCGGCACGCCAGCCTCCATTTCTGCGGCAAGTCCAGCACAGGATGCCAGACAAACGGCAACGATGCGAGGCGGCCCTGGCATGAGCGGCATCACGGCGCAGATGGTAATGAAGGAGGGGGTTGGTGGAGCCAGGCGGGATCGAACCGCCGACCTCGTCATTGCGAACGACGCGCTCTCCCAGCTGAGCTATGGCCCCGTCGGCCGGTGGGTTGAACCCGGCAACGCGCGCCATTTACAATCCGGTCCAACCCCAAGTCAAGGACTCCGGCCGGGCTTCCGCGAGGGTTGAAATGGCCACATTTAAGGCCCTGAGACCGAGAGCCGAAGGCCTTCGGCTCTCTTGTTTGGTTCCCCCTGAGACGATAAGAGGGGCCTTCAACTGGAAAACTCGCCATGCGCGCCGTTCTCGATATTGTTCTCATCATTCTCGATCTTTACGTCTGGTTGCTGATCGCCTCCGCCATTCTGTCCTGGCTGATTGCATTCAACGTCGTGAATACGCGAAACCAGTTCGTCGCCTCGGTCGCCGAGTTTCTTTACAAGATCACCGAGCCGGTGCTGCGTCCGATCCGCAACATGATGCCGAACTTCGGCGGTCTCGATATCTCGCCGATCATCGTCATTCTCATCATCATGTTCCTGCAGCGGGTCATCACCTATTACATCTACCCGAACGTGATCTGATCCGGGTGCGCGCGGCGAGGGGCTTCTGATGGATCCCTGGCGCTACGCGGCGCACGGCGTCATGGTTTCTGTCCGGGTTACGCCGCGTGGCGGTCGCGATGCGGTGGACGGCATCGAACAACTCGCTAACGGCAAATCTGTCGTCAAGGTTCGTGTGCGCGTGGTGGCGGAAGGCGGCGAGGCCAACCGCGCGGTGACCGAGCTTTTCGCGGGACTGCTGCGCGTTCCGAAAAGCAAAGTGCGCGTCGCCTCGGGGGTGACCTCGCGCATCAAGCAGATCGCGATCGACGGCGATCCCAAACAACTCGGCGAGGCCTTGAAGGCCGCGGCCGCGACAACCGACAAGAATTGAAAGGACATCGATGCCGGCCAGTGTGATCGACGGGAAAGTGATTGCAGCGAAGCTGCGCGCGGATGTGGCGGCGGAAGTGGCGCGGCTGAAGCGCGATCACGATCTCACGCCCGGCCTTGCCGTGGTGCTGATCGGCAACGATCCGGCAAGCGAGGTCTATGTCGGCAGCAAGACCAAGCAGACGCTGGCCGCGGGCATGGCGTCGTTCGAACACAAGCTCGCCGCCGACACGCCGCAGGCGGAGGTGTTGGCTTTGATCGAGCGGCTCAACCTCGATCCGGCCGTGCATGGCATTCTGGTGCAATTGCCGCTGCCCAAGGGGCTCGATGCCAATACCATCGTCAACGCGATCGATCCGGCCAAGGATGTCGACGGCCTGCATCCGGTCAATGCGGGGCGGCTCGCGAGCGGGCTGTCGGCGCTGACGCCGTGCACGCCGCTCGGCTGCATCATTCTGGCGAAGACTGTGCATGCCTCGCTCGAGGGCATGAACGCCATCGTGCTCGGTCGCTCCAATCTCGTCGGCCGTCCGCTGGTGCAACTGCTGCTCAATGAAAATGCGACCGTGACGATCGCGCATTCGCGCACGCGCGATCTGCCCGCGTTGTGTCGTCAGGCCGATCTGGTGTTCGCGGCGGTCGGGCGGCCGGAAATGGTGAGGCGCGACTGGATCAAGCCCGGCGCGACCGTGATCGATGTCGGCATCAATCGCCTGCCGGGCGAAGGCGGCAAGAGCCGTCTCGTCGGTGACGTTGCTTATGCCGAGGCGATGGAAGTGGCGGGTGCGGTGACGCCGGTGCCGGGTGGCGTCGGTCAGATGACGGTGGCCTGCCTGCTCGTCAATACGGTGCGCGCGGCCTGCGCCATTCACAAACTGCCGAAGCCTGCGGTCTGACCGCAGGCTTCGCAGCGTCTTCTCTTACTTCTTTTCGTTCTTGGCGCGGGCGATGCCCTCGAGGATGAGCTTCTGCGCTTCTTCCGCGCCGCCCCATCGCACGATCTTCACCCATTTGCCGGGCTCCAGATCCTTGTAGTGCTCGAAGAAATGCTGGATCTGCTCCAGCGTGATTTCCGGCAGGTCGCTGTAGGTCTTGATGCGGTTGTAACGCTTGGTGAGCTTCGGCACGGGCACCGCGATGATCTTCTCGTCGCCGCCGGCCTCGTCTTCCATCAGCAGCACGCCGACCGGACGCACCGCCATCACCGCGCCCGGCACGATGGCGCGGGTGTTGGTGATGATGACGTCGCACGGGTCGCCGTCCTCGGACAGGGTGTGGGGGATGAAGCCGTAATTGCCCGGGTAGCGCATCGCCGTATGCAGGAAGCGGTCGACTACCAGCGTGCCCGCGACCTTGTCGAGTTCATACTTGATCGGCTCGCCGCCGATCGGAACCTCGATGATGACATTGACTTCGTGCGGCGGGTTGGCTCCCACCGAGATAGCGTCGATATTCATGGATAACCCTGGACTAGGAATAAAGACCGCGAACGGCGGCCGACGCGCGCTGTTTAATCGCTTTTGCGGGCGAGGGGAATCACCTGCGGTCGATCCGGCATGATTTGATGAGATGCCAGAGGTCGCCGCGAGGCGGTTAGTTGCCCCAGGCGAAGGCGACTTTGTCGAGCGCCTTGGCGCCGAATTGCTCCGAGGAACGCGCCACCATGCGGCCGCCGAGGCTCTGGTAGAAGCCGACGGCCGGTTCGTTGTCCGACAGCGCCCAGACCACCATGCTTTTCAGCCCGCTCTGGGTGAGGTCGCGCTTCGCGGCGGAGAACAGACGGCGACCGAAGCCCAGCCCCTGGAACTCCGGGCGGAGGTACAGTTCGTAGATTTCGCCGTCGAAATGCAGGCTGCGGGCGCGGTTGCGGCCGTAATTCGCATAGCCTGCGATCTTGTCCCCGAACGACAGCACGCTGACGCGGCTACCTTTGCGGATGGCGCCGTTCCACCACTGCGGACCACGGCGATTGATGAGCTTTTCCAGTTCCGCGCCGGGAATAATACCCTGATAGGCCGAGCGCCACGCCTCATCATGGGTGGCAGCAATCTCGGCGGCATCGGCTGTCCGGGCGGGCCGGACTTCGATCAGGATCGTGCTCATGAGATAATCAAAGCAACTCGCCGGGCGCTCGACAAGGTCTATCGTTAATTATCGGTTAACATGTGAGGTTTTTGCATCATCGCGCTGTGACCTGTCCCGAAATAGGACGAAAATCGGCAGGCGCAGCTTGGCTCATCGCGCCGCAAAATCGATAGTGCGGATATGGCGACGCGATGGCTTTTCACGACGGTATTCGCGGCAGGGTTGATGAGTACGGTGTTCGCCGCATGCGCACAGCCGCTCTCGCTCGGCCCGGTTGGACCGGAAGGCATGCCCGCGCGGCGGCAGGAATGGCGTGTACCAACGCCAGATCCCGCGACAGCCTCCCATGCGCTGTTGTTTCGTCCGCAAGGCGAGGGACCGTTTCCTGTTGCGATCATCGCGCATGCGTCGGTCGAGAATGAGATCCAACGCGCACAGATGACGCAGCCGAACTACGCGCATCTCGCTTTGGCGCTGGTCGCGCGGGGCTTCGCGGTGCTGGTGCCGCAGCGTCCCGGCCATGGCGATACCGGCGGTCCCTATCTCGAAGGCCAGGGTGGATGCGATGCGCCGGATTATCTCCGCGCCGCGCAGGTCACTAGCCGCGCAATCGGCATGGCGCTGGATTTTCTGCGAAGGCAATCTTTCGTGCGCCACGATGGCGCGGTGATCGTCGGCCATTCGGCGGGAGGTTTCGGCGCACTGGCACTCGCGCAACGCGATCCGCGCGACGTTGCTGCGATCATCGTCTTCGCGCCGGGCCGCGGCGGACACGCGCATGGCGAGCCCAACAAAGTCTGTGCGCCGGACAAACTGATGGCGGCAAGCAGCGCGCTCGGGCGGAATGCGCGCGTGCCAGTGACATGGCTGGTGGCGGAGAACGATTCCTATTTTTCTCCGGCGCTGTCGAAGCGCATGGCGGATGCGTTTCGCGCGGGAGGTGATCGCGTAACGTTCAACGCGTTGCCGCCCGCTGCGCACGAAGGGCATTTTTTCGTACAGGAGGAGAGCGAGGCGCGACTGGAGTTGATCATCGCGCCTGCTCTCGGCAAGCGTTAGTGAGCTCAGCGGCCGCGCGGCGCCGTCACTTCCTTCGCTGCGCGAAAACCGCTTTCCAGCGCGCCGTGGGCGGTGGAGAAGAAGCTCGGCGAGGTTGCTTCGCCCGCAAAGAACAGTCGTCCATCTACGGGTGCGGCGAGAATGGCACGATCACCAGCATGGCCCGGCAGCGCATGTGAATAGGAGCCGCCCGCGAATTCGTCGTGCGCCCAGCGCGACGATGCAAGCGGCGTCAGTTTCTTGCGAAAGTCATTGCCGAGCAGACCCGCGATCTCGCCGATTGCAGCCTGCGCCAGCGCGCCTTGGCCCGCGTCTTCGAGTTCGCGCGCGTAGGCGCCGCCGAAATAGCCCTCGATGCAGGCCATGCCCTGCGGCCGCAGATGATAGGCGCCGGTCTTCACGGTGCCGCTGCGCCCGCGCAGATTGCCGTCGGCGGGCAGGTCGGTCGGCATCGCAAGCGCCAACATTATCTTGTCGGCGAGGCCGAGCGGCAGACCGGCGGCGGCGTTCACCTTGTCGGACAGCGCCGGCGTGAAGCGGATTGTTTCTTTCGCGAGCAGGTCCGTCGATACCGTGACGATGATCTTGTCTGCCGTGAGCGTGCCGCGCGAGGTGTGCAGCACAAGACGCGGTCCGGAATGGTCGATCAGCGTCACCTGCGTGCCCAGCACGATGGTGCAGGCAGCGCCATAGGCCGCGATCAGCGCGCCGTAACCCTTGGCCACTCGCCAGTTGATCTCGGTGTCTTCGTAGGCGGCCATGTCGTGCACCGAGACCTGGTCGAGTTCGCAGCCGTTGATGTAGGTCGAGACCGCGTCGATCTGTGCATTCCAGCGATTGCCGGGTGTGAGGAGATCGCTCGCCGGGCGGTCGGGTTTGTCCGCTGCAGCGAAGGCGCGCTCGAAAAAATCATCGAGCGCAGCGAGGAATTCTTCGCGCTCGGCGCGGGGAAAGCCGGCGTCGAAAGTCTGCTGCTGCCACGGCGGCCGGTTTCGGTTGATCGCAAATCCAAGTTGCTCCGCGATCCGCACGAATGGGTTTTTGTCGGCGGAATGCAGCCAGCCGCAGCCCACGTCGAAGATCACATTATTGGGCAGAGACAACGTCTGCGCGCGTCCACCGGTTCGGTCCCGCGCTTCCAGCACGAGCGTCGAAAGGCCGGAGCCCTGCAGTGCATGCGCAGCGCCAAGCCCGGCTGCGCCCCCGCCAATGATCGCGACGTCGATGTGAGAAGGAAACAACATTGAATTTGGGCCGATGAGAACGTCATGGACGTATGAGACGAAAATGCCCGGCGCAAGGCCGGGCATTTTGGAGATTGTTCGAAGCGACTAAGAGATCAGCTCGCGAGAGCTTCCTTTTCCTTTTCGGCGCGTTTGCGCTCGTTCGGGTCGAGGTGGCGCTTGCGCAGCCGGATCGACTTCGGCGTGACCTCAACGAGCTCGTCGCTCTCGATATAGGACAGCGCCTTTTCCAGCGTCATCTTGATCGGCGGCGTGAGGCGCACTGCCTCATCCTTCGATGTCGTGCGGATGTTGGTGAGCTGCTTGCCCTTGAGCACGTTGATCTCGAGATCGTTCTCGCGGGTGTGCTCGCCGACGATCATGCCGCGATAGACGCGCCAGCCGGGCTCGATCATCATCGGGCCACGATCTTCGAGCTTCCACATCGCGTAGGCGACGGCTTCGCCCTGATCGTTGGAGATCAGCACGCCGTTGCGGCGACCTTGAATGTCGCCCTTGTACGCGGCATAGCCGTGGAACAGGCGGTTCATGATCGCGGTGCCGCGGGTGTCGGTGAGCAGTTCGCTCTGGTAGCCGATTAGGCCGCGGGTCGGCGCGTAGAACACAAGCCGCAGGCGGTTGCCACCCGACGGGCGCATTTCGATCATCTCGGCCTTGCGCTCGCTCATCTTCTGCACGACCACGCCGGAGAATTCCTCGTCGACGTCGATCACGACTTCCTCGATCGGCTCCTGAAGCTGGCCGTTGTCGGCCTTTTCCAGCACGACGCGCGGACGCGACACGGCAAGCTCGAAGCCTTCGCGGCGCATGTTTTCGATCAGAATCGCGAGCTGCAATTCGCCGCGACCCGAGACTTCCATCGAGTCCTTGTCGGTGGCTTCCACCACGCGCAGCGCGACATTGCCTTCGGCTTCGCGCAGCAGGCGATCGCGGATCAGGCGGCTCGTCACCTTGTCGCCTTCCGTGCCTGCGATTGGCGAGTTGTTGACCATGAAGGTCATCGACACGGTTGGCGGATCAATCGGCTGCGCCTGGATCGCCACTTCAACGGTCGGGTCGCAGAAGGTGTCGGCGACCGTACCCTTGGTGAGGCCCGCGATGGCGACGATGTCTCCGGCTTCGGCAAGTTCGATCGGCTGACGCTCGATGCCGCGGAAGGCGAGAATTTTCGAGATGCGGCCCGTCTCGACGGTCTTGCCGTCGCGCGAAAGCACCTTCACCGTCTGGTTCGGCTTCACCGAGCCCGAGGCGATGCGGCCGGTGATGATGCGGCCGAGATAGGGGTTGGCTTCCAGAATGGTGCCGAGCAGGCGGAACGGACCTTCCTCGACGACGGGTTGCGCAACATGCTTGAGGACGAGTTCGAACAGCGGCTTCATGCCGTTGGCGTTGTCTTCCTCGTTTGTGCCCATCCAGCCATTCTTGCCGGAGCCGTACAGGATCGGGAAGTCGAGCTGCTCGTCAGTGGCGTCGAGAGCTGCGAACAGGTCGAACACTTCGTTGACGACTTCAGTGACGCGCGCGTCGGGGCGGTCCACCTTGTTGATGGCGACGATCGGCTTGAGGCCGAGCTTGAGCGCCTTGCCGACCACGAACTTGGTCTGCGGCATCGGACCTTCGGCGGCGTCCACCAGCACGATCACGCCATCGACCATCGAGAGGATGCGCTCGACTTCGCCGCCGAAATCGGCGTGGCCGGGGGTGTCGACGATGTTGATCTGGGTATCGCCCCAGTTCACCGAAGTGCACTTGGCGAGAATGGTGATGCCGCGTTCTTTTTCGATGTCGTTGGAGTCCATCACGCGTTCGGTGATGCGCTGGTTTTCGCGGTAGGTGCCTGCCTGCTGGAGCAACTTGTCTACCAGCGTGGTTTTGCCATGGTCGACGTGCGCGATGATCGCGATATTACGCAGGTTCATAAATCATCCTGGGGCCGCCGTGGCGGCGTTCAAATCGGGCGGCCAAATCGCGGCCCGAAAAAGAGGTGCCCGGCTCTATCGAACCGGGCACTCATTGCGGCGCAATATAGTCGGGAATCACTCAAAAACAACGGATAAATCGTTAAAATCGGCCTCGAGGCAAAAATTGATTAAGCGACATGCATGGGGGGGGGGGGACGTTGCGCCCGCGCCATTTCCGGCAGGTTGATCAGGAACATCTTCCGGTCGGCGACCGCGTTATGGAACTGTTCCAGCGCGATGCTGAACGCCGTCAAGGAACCCTCCTCGATGGCGCCGTCCTCGAAACAATGCAGCGTTTCCCGCATGATGGTGTCGGCCTCCGCCTGCATGGCGTCGAGTTCCTCCATCGAGGTGCTGGTTCGTGCCGCGGTGAGCATTTCGAGCAGCCGCTCGCGCAGGCCTGAATTGGTGACGCGCTCATCCTTGCGCAGGTAGCCGCCGAACCAGGCGATCACCGAGCCCATCACCGAGAGCAGCATGATGCCGCCCCACATGTAGTCGCTGTACTTGTCGAGGAAGCTTTTCTCCTCGCCGTCCACGAAGGCAGCCGCGCCGGGGTGGGCCGGAATGGCGGCATCCTTGTCGGTGTCCGGAGTCTCGATCTTGGCCGATTGCGGGAACTCGTTAATAACGGCTTGCCGGGCGCCGAATAATTGCCTTGCGAAGGTGGCGACCGTCGTATCCGACAGCGAGCGACGCGCCATGAAGTGATGGCCGACGGTGATGGTCGTCACGGTATCGTCGGGCCGTGGCGGGGAGGCGCTGAAAGTACCCGCGGGAATTTCACCCGAGTCATAGGCAGCGAATTTCTGCGCGATCGCGTCCGCTGTATCGAGCGAAAGAAAACGTGGCTCAGCTCCCGCGCGCGAGGTCGCAGCGATAGCCTCGGCAGTGATGCGGCTGTTGAGCGGGCCGACCGCCATATAGGCGTCGAGTTTAGCGCTGCGCAGCGCCTCGGAAATGCCTGCGGTCGAGAACTGGGTGACATGCACCGACTCCGGAGACACCCCGGACTGATCGAGGATGACGTGAAGCAGATTGATGTTGGCCTGAGTGCGCCCGATCACGCCGATATTCTTGCCCGCGAGTTGCTTGATGCTGGTGATCTTCGGCTTCTTCGAGGCGCCGCCCGGCACCCAGATCACCGCGAAATTCTTGCGCAGGAAGGCGACCGCGCCGGCGTTCTTCGGCAGATCGACGTCTGCACGCACAATGGCGAGATCGGTCTTGCCCTGCGCAAGATCAGCGGCGCTTTGGGATGCACCCTCCGTGATGACGGGACGCAGGCGAATGTGGGCGTGGTCGCGTGCGAAGGCCTGGCTGAGTGCCTGGATCACCTTGACGTCATCGCTGCTGGGCGGCCCGACCGCGATGCGCAGCGTGATCGGCCGTAGTGCGTAATAGGTGATGCCACCTGCGAGCGCGAAGACAGCGAGCACGGCGGCGATCACCATCAAGATTCCGCGCATCTGCCGTCGTGCTCGCGAGGAGGAAACCCCGGGAGCCTGCAAAGCGGGTCGCGCCAACAGGTTGTCCTTTGCCATATTCCACCGCAGCAGCTTCTTAAGTCCTCCGCCCGGGCTAGGCGTTAAGGACCATCACCACTATCGTACCAGAGATTGAGGCGGAATGCGGCCGGAACCGGGATGTTGGTTAGCGTCCGGGTTGGGGAACGGTCGGAAATACCCCGGGTTGACGCGATAGGTAATGGGAGGCGTGGCATGGTCGATTTGCTCTCGGAAGCGGCGCGGAAGCAGGCGCTGGTGGGCCTGAAAGGCTGGAGCGAGGCGGTGGGTGGCAAGGCGCTGAACCGCACCTTCACGTTCCGGGACTTCAACGAGGCGTTCGGTTTCATGACGCGCGCGGCGCTGGCTGCGGAAAAGAGCGATCACCATCCTGACTGGCGCAATGTCTATAAAACCGTCGAGGTGAGTCTCTCCACTCATGATGCCGATGGCGTCACCGAACGCGATATCGCGCTCGCCAAAACCATGAACGAGATCGCGGCGAAGCTCGGCGCATGAGGAGCGCTGCCTCCGGCGGCTTTCCTGATGGGTTGTCGCGCGCGGTACACATCCCCATTTGAAGGGATGCGGGTGAAGGAGCCGCGCAAACAGCCATGTCCAGATCGGAACAGAGCATCGAGTTCGACACCAACGCGCTGGTGAATAATCCCGAGCGTTTGCGCGAGAGCTTCTGGAAGAAGCTCAAGCGGGTGGCGGCGCAATTGCCCTTCGCCGAAGAGCTTTTGGCCGCCTATTATTGCGCGTTCGACCGTGAGACACCGCGTCATGTTCAGGCGGCGCTGCTTGGCGCGATCGCCTATTTCGTGCTGCCGTTCGATTTTATTCCCGACATGCTGCCGGTGCTCGGCTTTACCGACGACGCAGCCGTGCTCGCGACCGCAATCCGGCTGGTTTCGAGCCACATCACCTCCGAACACCGGCGGGCGGCCCGCGTTGCGCTGGGGCGCGGGTTCGAGGATAATCCGCACTGAATTTTCTAAGCCCCAAAAGCGGCGCATTGCTGCGGTTTGGCTGATCGGCGGAATCAGTGCAAACTCCGAGGAATCTTCGCCGATTCCCGTTTTCGACAAGGCCGGGCGGCGCTTTCGCGTCTTGCCCGATCAAAGAGGTTCTTCATGATGTTGCGGATGCTGGCACCTATGACCGCTGTGGCGCTCATCGGATGCATGGCCGTGCCTGTTTCATTGCAGGCCCAGACGCCCAAAGCACACTCGTCCAAGGCGCCGGCTGCGAAATCCAGCAAGGCCAAACCAGCCGCGAAGCCGGCTTCGAAACCCGCTGCCGCGCATGCCGGCGGTGCGGAGCCGACGCTGGTCGGGCAGTACGCGACATGGGGCGCCTACGTCGCGACGCCGAACGGCAAGAAAGTCTGCTTCGCGCTTGCCAAGCCCTCGTCCTCGAAAACCAATCCGCCGAACCGGCCGCGCGATCCCGGCTACGCGTTCGTGTCGACCCGTCCCTCCGAGAAGGTGACGAACGAAGTGTCGATCATGATCGGGTACCAGATCAAGCCGGGCTCCGACTCCACGCTCGCGATCGGCAATGCGCGTTACGCGATGTACGCGCAGGGTGACGGATTGTGGATCAAGAACGCCGCCGAGGAGGACCGCCTGATCGACGCGATGCGCAAGGGCGCGGATGCGACGGTGAAGGCGACATCGGCCAAGGGAACGGACACGACCGACGTGTTCTCATTGAAGGGGCTTTCCCAGGCGCTCGACAAGGTCGCGCAGGAGTGCCGGAAGTAGCCGGTTCCCGATGCTGCCTCCTTGCGAGGGGAGCAGGTTTTTGACGTCTCCGGCGCAGAATCTTTAAGTCCAAGGCCGGAATCGCCCCGGCTGCGGCTTTCCACGGCTGCGTGAAAAGCCTATTTGAAGCGCCATGAACCCCACGATGACGCAAGCGGAGGCGCGCATGGACGCGCCCTTGGAAAAGACCGCCCAGGAGGTCTATGTCGCTCCTGACAGGCCCTCACTGATCGGCCTGTCGCGCGCGGAGCTGATGGCGCGACTTGGCGAAGTCGGCGTGTCCGAGAAGCAACGCAAGATGCGCGCGCAACAGCTCTGGCACTGGATGTATGTGCGTGGCGCGCAGACGTTTGCCGACATGACCAACGTCTCGAAGGATATGCGCGCGCAACTCGAAGCGCGCTTTACCGTCGATCGGCCGGAAGTCGTCGCCGAACAGGTTTCCAACGACGGCACCCGCAAATGGCTGCTGCGTCTGCCGGGCGACGGCGTCGGCCGCGCGCATGAAGTCGAGTGCGTCTATATTCCCGAAACCGATCGCGGCACGCTGTGCGTCTCTTCGCAGGTCGGCTGCACGCTGAACTGCTCGTTCTGCCATACCGGCACCCAGCGGCTGGTGCGCAATCTCACCGCGGGCGAGATCGTCGGCCAGGTAATGGTGGCGCGTGACCGCCTGAACGATTGGGTCGATCGCGAAACGCCGAACGGCAACCGCCTCGTCACCAACGTGGTGATGATGGGCATGGGCGAGCCGCTGTACAATTTCGATGCCGTGCGCGATGCGCTCAACATCGTGATGGACAATGAAGGCATCGCGCTGTCGCGCCGCCGTATCACGCTGTCGACTTCGGGCGTGGTGCCGAACATCGGGCGAATGGGCGAGGAGACCGGCGTGATGCTCGCGATCTCGCTGCATGCGGTGCGCGATGAATTACGCAGCGAACTCGTGCCGCTCAACCGCAAATATCCGATCGCCGAACTGCTGGAAGCGTGCCGCAACTATCCCGGCGCATCGAACGCGCGCCGCATCACCTTCGAATACGTGATGCTGAAGGGCGTCAATGACTCGCTCGACGACGCCAAGCTTCTGGTGAAGCTGCTCAAGGGCATTCCGGCCAAGATCAATCTCATTCCGTTCAATCCGTGGCCCGGCAGCAAGTACGAATGCTCGGACTGGGAGCAGATCGAGAAATTCTCCGAATACGTGTTCAACGCCGGCTATTCCTCGCCGGTCCGTACGCCGCGTGGTCGTGACATTCTCGCCGCCTGCGGACAATTGAAATCCGAGACGGAGAAGTTGTCGGTGCGCGAACGCGATGCCCTGCGCGCGATGGCGATGACGGATTAGTTGTCGCATGGCTCTGATCGGACGATTGTTCGCGACCTTCTTCGGCTTCCTCGCCGCCTGCTTCGCCGCGGGCGCGGTGGTGGTGTTCGCGCTGGTGTTTCCCGAGATGGACGTGCAGACGCTCGATATCGACAGCGGCACGATGAACGTCATTTTCGGAATCGGTTTTATGCTGATCAGCGGCTTCGCGCTGCTGCCCGCGCTGATCGCGGTGCTCGTCACCGAAGCCTTCTCGATCCGTCATATTCTGGCCTATGCGATCTTCGGCGGCCTCGCGGGGCTTGGCTGCTACCTCGCCTTCATCCCGTTCGACACCGTGACGATGACGTTCGAAGGCATCGTCCGGCGTCACGTCGAAGTGATGGTGGGCGCGGGCATTGTTGGCGGCGTAGTTTACTGGCTGATCGCAGGCCGTAACGCAGGAGCATGGCGCGAGCCGGTGTGAGGGTGCTTTCCTCCGTCGGCACGGTCTGGTAGGCAGGCGCCATGAACAAGACGGGCCTTGTAATCGCTCTCGCTGTCGGTGCTGTTGTGGGCATCGTGTTCGGCGTATTTCCCGAGCTCGATCTGAAAATCGCGGCGCTGTTCTACGATCCTGCGAGCCATCGCTTCCCGATGCAGGCTTCGCACCTGGCAAGCTTTGCGCGCGATGCCGCGATGTGGATCACCTGGGCCTTTGCGCTGCCTGCACTGGTCTCGCTCGCTGTGAAGATCGTGCTGCCACGCCGCCGGATGCTGGTCTCGCCCCGAGTTACTTTGTTTCTGACGCTTTCCATCGTGCTGACCGCCGGGATCATCTCGAACGCCGGTTTCAAGACCTATTGGGGGCGTCCGCGTCCGGTGGCGACCGCCGAATTCGGCGGTCCCTGGCAGTTCAAGCCGTGGTGGAATCCGACCGGACAATGTCCGCGCAACTGCTCATTCTATTCGGGCGAAGCGACCACGGCATTCTGGACCTACGCGCCTGCAGCGCTTGCGCCGCCGCAATGGCGGCCGCTTGCTTACGTCGCCGCCACGGTGTTCGGTCTTGGCACCGGACTGCTGCGCATGAGCTTCGGCGGCCATTATTTCACCGACGTGATATTCGGTGGCGTGATGGCATTCCTGATCGTGTGGGTGATGCACGGTATCTATTATCGCTGGCCGACGCGACAGAGCGACGATGAGATCGACGCCCGGCTCACGAGATGGTTTCTGGCGTTCTTCAACGCCATAGGCGCGCCATTCAAGCGCCGCACGCCGACGCCTCCGGAAGGATAGGCGGATGAGTGTGGCGGCTGCTTCCGGCGCGGGCAAAGGCGGCAGACCGGCGGTTTTCGCCGTCCTTGTCGTGATGCTGACGTTGGTGCGGCTTATCGGGCTGCATCTGTCGGTGGTCGATCTGTTCTTCGATGAATCGCAATACTGGGCGTGGGCGCAGGCGCCCGCGTTCGGCTATTTCTCCAAGCCGCCGCTGCTGGCGTGGATCATTACCGCATCGCAGACGGTATGTGGCGCGTCGGAAGCCTGCATTCGTGCACCGGCGCCGCTGCTGCATGGCGCGACCGCCTTTCTGATTTATGCGATCGGACAAAGGCTGTTCAGCGCCCGTGCCGGTTTCTGGTCGGGACTGATCTATCTGCTCGCGCCCGGCGTCGTGTTTTCGACGCGGATCATCTCCACCGACGTGCCGCTCTTGTTCTGCTGGGCACTGGCGCTGCTGGCTTTCGTCGAATTGCGCCGCGCGCCGAACTGGGGTTGGGCTGTTCTGCTTGGCCTCGCGATCGGCATCGGCATGCTGGCGAAATACGCGATGATTTACTTCGTCGCCTGCGCCGTGCTGGCCGCGATCATGGATGAAGGATCGCGGCGGCTGTGGCGCAGGCCGCAGCTATGGGTGGCGTTGGCGATCGGTGTCGTGGTGCTCGCGCCCAACCTGATGTGGAATGCCGCGAACGGCTTTGTCACGCTCAAGCACACTGGTGACAATGCCCGCGGCAACGGGCTGATGTTCAGCCTTCCTCATGCCGCCGAGTTTGTCGCCAGCCAGTTCGCTGTCATGGGCTTCATCACCTTCGGCGTGTTCCTCGCGCTGCTCGTGCGCCCGCGTCATTATCTGCGCAATGCCGACATGCGGATGCTGATGGCGTTTGCGGTCCCGCCGGTCGCGATCATCACGGTGGTTGCGTTTCTCACCCATGCGAATGCCAACTGGGCGGCGCCATCGGCGATTGCCATGACCATCCTTGCGACCGCCGTGCTGGTGACTGAAGATCGCCGCGTCTGGCTCGTGGCGAGCATCGTCATCGGTCTCGTGGTGCAGGGGACGCTGCTGGTCGGCGATCATATCGCCGATCGTGTCAGCATTCCCGGCATCCGCAATGGCGACGTCTACGCTCGCACGATGGGCTGGCATCGCCTTAGCGATGACGTCGCCGTCACGGCCAAAGCGCATGGCGCACGCGGCATCGCCGCCGACACGCGTGATCTCGTCTCGTCGCTGATTTACTACACACGTACGAGCGGCTTGCCGGTGCTCGCCTGGCCGTTGTCGGCAGTGCCGAGCCATGAGTTCGATATCTCCCGGCCGCTGACGGCGGCGGCATCGATGCCGATCCTGTTCGTCACGGAATGTGAACTGCCGGCACGTCTCGAGGCGCAGTTCGGCAACGTCACATCGCTCGGGCCGGTGACGATGGTGAGGGGCCCGACCTCGCGCCGAAGCTTCTCGTTGTTTCTGCTGGATCAGCCGAAAGGCGCACTCAGGCCGCTGGCAGGTTGTAGCTAGGTATCGCTGGAGCCCCCTGCCGGACCTTGCTGGCCGCCGCGCTGGTCCCTTCGACATGGCGGCCGCTGGGCCAGGACGGCGAAAATGAGCCTTTTCGGGGCCTCCCAATCTTTCTATAGAGAGCCGGTCTGATCCTGGCGCCGCCTACACTCCGGCCGCCAATCCACGCATTCCCGTCCGCGCGATGTCTGGTCATCGTGTATCCAAGTCGCCCAACGAAACTGCCCGAAGGAAGTCCCATGAGCACGATTCTGAAAAACCTTCCCAAGGGAGAAAACGTCGGTATCGCATTCTCGGGCGGGCTCGACACCAGCGCCGCGCTGCTTTGGATGAAGCAGAAAGGCGCGCGCGTCTTTGCCTACACCGCCAATCTGGGCCAGCCCGACGAGGCCGACTACGACGAGGTTCCGCGCAAGGCCATGGAGTTCGGCGCCGAGAAGGCCCGCCTCGTGGATTGCCGCACGCAGCTCGTCCACGAAGGCATCGCCGCGATTCAGGCGGGCGCGTTCCATGTCTCGACCGGCGGCATCGCCTATTTCAACACCACGCCGCTCGGCCGCGCCGTCACCGGCACCATGCTCGTTTCGGCGATGAAGGAAGACGGCGTCAACATCTGGGGCGACGGCTCGACCTACAAGGGCAACGACATCGAGCGGTTCTACCGCTACGGCCTGCTGACCAATCCGGACCTGAAGATCTACAAGCCATGGCTCGACCAGCAGTTCATCGACGAACTCGGCGGCCGCGCGGAAATGTCGGCATTCATGACCGTGCATGGCTTCGCCTACAAGATGAGCGCGGAGAAAGCATACTCGACCGACAGCAATCTTCTCGGCGCGACGCACGAGGCCAAGGATCTCGAACATCTCAACAGCGGCATCAAGATCGTCAATCCGATCATGGGCGTGCCGTTCTGGCGCGACGATTGCGTTGTCAAGGCCGAGACGGTTTCAGTGCGGTTCGAGGAAGGCCAGCCCGTCGCGCTGAACGGCACGATCTTCGCCGATCCTGTCGCGCTGTTCCTCGAAGCCAACGCCATCGGCGGCCGGCATGGCCTGGGCATGAGCGACCAGATCGAGAACCGGATCATCGAGGCGAAGAGCCGTGGCATCTACGAGGCGCCGGGCATGGCGCTGCTCCACATCGCGTATGAACGTCTCGTCACCGGCATCCACAACGAAGACACCATCGAGCAATACCGGATCAGCGGCATGCGGCTCGGCCGGTTGCTTTATCAGGGGCGGTGGTTCGATTCGCAGGCCTTGATGCTGCGCGAAACGGCGCAGCGCTGGGTGGCGCGCGCGATCACCGGCGAGGTAACGCTCGAACTGCGTCGTGGTAACGACTATTCGATCCTGAACACCGAGAGTCCGAATCTGACCTATGCGCCGGAGCGGTTGAGCATGGAGAAGGTTGAGGACGCGCCGTTCACGCCGGGCGACCGCATCGGTCAGTTGACCATGCGCAATCTCGATATTTCCGATACGCGCCGCAAACTCAATCTCTACACGAAGACGGGCTTGCTCTCGGCGGGCGAAGGCGCACACATTCCCAAGCTCGGCAGCGACAAGGGCTGAAGCGCATCAAGAATTGCGTGGCGCAACTAACCCGTCTTGTCCGCCCAATAGACGACGGTGTCGTAGGGAACGGTGACGGTGTCCTTGCCCGCAAGTTCAGGTGTCGATGCGATCAGGGCGCGGATCGCGGCCACGACCTTGGCTTCTTCGTCGGGTGGCAATGCGGCGATAAAGCTCGTCGAGCGGAAGCGGTCGACGATCACATCCTCCGGCGAGCTGGTATGGCCCGGATGAGGAAAGCGGTTCGCATGCAGCGGGCCGAATCCATCGAATGGGAACACCGAACTCAGGGTCTTTGAGGTGAAACGCGGCGTGTCTCTCTCATAGGGAGCGATGATGTCCCTCAACTGAGCGACCCACGGCACGGATTCATCGCGCCTGTTCCAGACGAGTGCGAGTTTGCCCCATGGCTTCAGCACGCGATGGATTTCGGTGAGCGACGCCTTGGTGGCGAACCAGTGAAACGATTGCGCGCAGGTCAGCGCGTCGACCGAATTGTCAGGCAACGGAATCGCGGTGGCGGTGCCTTCAAGGACATCGATCTCCGGGAGCAGCTTCGCAAGCTGTTCACGCATCTGCCGCACCGGCTCGACCGCGATCACGCGCGCGCCGGTTTTGACCAGATAACGGGTGAACTTGCCCGTGCCTGCGCCAAGGTCCACGGCGGTTTTGCCGGCCTCAATGTTGAGATGCTGGCTCAGCCAGTCCACGATCTCGGTTGGATAATCAGGTCGTCCGCGCGCGTAGGTCTCGGCTTTGGCGGTGTAACCTTTGGCGGCGGCGTGGTGGATCTGTCCAGCAACATCGTTCATCAAAGACTCCTTTTAGTCGCATCATGCGTCCGATCCGCTGGATAAGGCCAGATACAAAAATGGCCGGGACATTGTCCCGGCCATCGCGTTTTTGTGACCAACATTGCAATCAGCGTGGCGCGGCGTTGGCCTCGCCACCGTTGAGAAGCGGTGTGATGTTGCGCACCGTGACGCGGCGGTTGCGGCGCTCCGGAGCGTCGGTTGCAATCTTCAGATACTGCTCGCCGTAACCCTGCGAGGTCAGATTCTCTGCTGGTACGCCGAATTGCTGCGTCAGCAATTCCGCTGCCGCTTCGGCGCGGCGATCCGACAGCGACAGATTGTCGACATCGTTGCCGACCGCATCGGTGTGGCCTTCGATCAGGAACACCGTCTGCGGATTTCTCTGGATGGCGCGGTTCATGCCATCGGCGATGGCTTGCAGCTTCGCAGCTTGATCCGGCGGAATGTCCCACGAACCGGTCTCGAAATTGATGGTATCGAGATCGATCGAAGGCATGCGCTGGCGCACCGAGGGGCTGTAGCGGATTTCGTCGAGCGAATAGGGCCGCTCGAGCCGGTCCACTGGCGGCGCAATCAGCGTGTCGTAGATCAGATCCGGCGGCGCGCCGTCGGCTTCGACGATGTAGCGGTCCTGCGGAATGTGCAGCACGGGCGGCGGCAGCGAGACGAAGTAGCCGCCGATGGCGCCGGCCACCACGCCAGCGGCGAGACCGGCACCAAAACCCGGACCGCCGTGACGCCGGTTGTCGATGATGACCACCTCGCGTCCATCCGGTCCACGGCGGCTGCGCCGCAGAAGACCACCACGCTCGTCGTTGATGGTGATGATCTGCGAGCCGTCAGGACGAACCACGACTGTGCGCGTGTCGTTGCCCTGCCGGTCGACACGGACGTCTCGTGCGCCGTAGCGGAAACGGTCCACATCGTTGTGCCGGATGAACGACTGTCCATTCGGATCGCGTACGATCACGCGGCCCGGTTCGGTGATGATGGTGCGACCGCCTTCGGTGCGTTCCTGGCGCTTGCCGCGGAAGTCGTCGATCCGTCCGCGCTGCATCGTTGCATCCCGGGCAGGCAATGGCGTGGTGGCCGCTGCTGGTGCAGCAGGCAACGGTGCCGCGATCGGCGCGTGCGTAGGCGCAACGGGTGTGCCGGCGGGAAGGCCGGGCGGTGGACCGCGCCGCTCGCTGCGTTGTCCGTTGGCGCCGCCGGGTACGGGTGCTGCGTTGGGCGCAGCATTCGGTGCGGGAGGTGTTGCGTTCGGCAGCGCGTGGCCGCCGGGCGGCGTTTGAATGGCATTCGGCCGCATCGCGTTCGGAGGCGTCGCCTGATTCGGTGCTGCGTTGGGTGCAGTATTCGGCGTGGGGGGCGCGCCGTTCGGCAACGGGCGACCGCCGGGCGGGGTCTGAACTGCATTCGGGCGCGCATTTGGAGGCGTCGCCTGATTTGGCGCAGCATGCGGGGCCGCGTTGTTCGGCGCCGGTGGGCGTTGTGGCGTTACGTCGCGGGCGCCCGGCGCGATCGGCTGGGCGCTGGGTGCGCGCGGAGCTTCACCGCGTGGTGCAGGTGCGGGTTGCTGCTGCGGAGCAGGCGGTTGCGGGCGCGGGGCCTCGCCGCGATGCGGCTGAGTCGGCGCCGCGGCGGGAGGCGTTGGCCGTGCGGGTGCGCCGGGCGGATGAGCCTGTGGCGCGGGAGCGGCATGAGGAGGTGCCGCCGGCGGTGCGGGACGGGCCGCAGGAGCCTGAGGTGCTGCGGGCGGATGTGGAGGTGCGGCCTTCGGAGCCTGAGGCGGCGCGGCATGTGGTGGCGCGGGCGGTGCTCCTCTCGGCGCTACAGGCGGCGGAGCCTTCGGCGGCGTCCTGCCCTCAGGCGCCTTCTGCTGATCGGGAGCGGCCTGGGCCATCATGAAAGATGCTGGCGCGGCATGCGCAAATTGCGAAACGGAAAATGCGGCGGTCGCGAGCAATACCAGTCTCAGGTTCTTCATATCCATCCTTGGTGTTGGAGCCATGTCTCTCATCTCTCACCAGAGTCCACGACGCATCTGATGAGGATGTGTCATGCCCGCAATGGATTGACAATGGTGAGGCGGGAGTGTGGCAGCACGCATCATCGTACGGATTATTTTGCGTGAAGTCGCGCATTGCATGCGGCGATATGAATGAGCGTTCATCGCACATCGTATTTTGTAAAATGTATCGTCAGGATGAAGGATATTCGGCGGAGCAAAGGGCGAGGAGTTCTCAGTCGCTCGGCGGGGAAGGGCCCTGCGGCGTCTGCGGTCCGCGCACCGGAAATTCATCCGGCGTCTGTCCGGGTAATTCCTGCGGCACCTGTGGCGCATCCGGTTCATGCATCGGCGGCGGCACGTCGGGCTTGGGATTTCCCGGCGGCATTTCGCGTGGCGGTTCGGTCGGCGTGCCTGGCGTTGCAGGTGGTACTTCCGGGGGATCGCCCTGTGGCATTTGCGGATCTGGCGCCAATTCGATCTCCTCGCGTATCGGACTAAAAGCAACGGCCACTGCCGCTGCATGTTCCGCGTCGACGCAGGCGATGAGTTGACTTTGCGTTCACCTGCCGACGAAATGCGGCGTCACAGGAGAAGACGATGCCGCTGGCTTATTGGTGTGTTCTGGTCGCTGCGCTGTTGCCGCTGTTCTGGGCGGGATATGCGAAGGCGGGGGGCACTGTCGACAATCATTGCCCCCGCGAGTCGACCAACGATCTGCCACCGAAGCATCGACGCGCTTATGCCGCGCACTACAATGCTTACGAGAATTTCCCGTTCTTCGCCGCCGCCGTCATCATTGCGATAACGCAGGGCGCTACGCTCTCCACCGTCAATGCGCTCGCGGTGATCTATGTACTGCTGCGCATCGTGCACGGCGTGCTGTATGTCATCGATCAGCCGACCGCGCGCTCGATTGTCTACGGCCTCGCGCTGTTCACCAGCATCGCGATTTTCATGTTGCCGGCGTTCGGCTAGCGCCGCCTCACGCCCGCTGGTTCTTTGCCACCTTGGCGAGATTGTCGCGGAGCGTGACGACCGCCTTCTGCAGTTTTCTGAAGTCTTCGGGCGGCAGGCCGGTCTCCTTGACGAGGTTCATGCACAGGCCCTTCTCGCGCAGGCGACGGCCTTCATTAGTGAGATGCACAATGACCTGGCGCTCGTCCGCGGGGTCGCGCTTGCGTTCCACATAGCCCAGTTCCTCGAGCTTCTTGAGGATCGGCGTCAGTGTGTTGGATTCGAGAAACAGCTTTTCACCGAGTCCGCCCACGGTCTGATTGTCCTGCTCCCACAGCGCGACGATCGCGATGTACTGCGTGTAGGTGAGGCCGAGCTTCTCCAGGATCGGCTTGTAGGCTCGCCCGTAGGCGAGATTGGCCGAATAGACCGCGAAGCACAGGAAATCGTCGAGTCTCGGGGTGGGTCTGTCAGAAGAAGTCTTGCCGGCGCTGGTCTTGGTGGTCATCGCAAAATTCCTCACACGGATGTGATATCTCGGACAGCATATATATCGGTTCCGATTAAATCGGAAGCATTGACATCTGGGTATTTTGATATATTTACATCGCATACGATTAGATCGGTAGCGAACATAATGAAAGGAACCCGCCATGACCACCCAGATCGAAAAAGTGCTCTACACCGCCAAGACCCACGCCACAGGCGGCCGCGACGGCGCGGCCCGTTCCTCCGACGGCCGCCTGGATGTGAAGCTGTCGCCTCCTGGCTCGGCCGGTCAGGGTACCAATCCGGAGCAATTGTTCGCCGCCGGCTGGTCGGCGTGCTTCATCGGCGCCATGGGCCGCGCCGCGAGCCTGCAGAAGGTCAAGCTCCCCGCCGACACGGCGGTGGATGCGGAGGTCGATCTCGGAACGGTAGGTGACGGCTTCCTTCTTCAGGCTCGTCTCAATGTCAGCTTGCCGGGGCTCGATCGCGATGTCGCCGAAGCGGTAGTGAACGCCGCCCACCAGATCTGCCCGTACTCGAAAATGTCACGAGGCAACATCAACGTCGAACTGAATGTGCTCTGAGCTGCCGCGGCGAACGATCCGTGCCGCCTATGTCAGTGCGGATCGTTCGCCGCGCCCTCAACGTTACGTTGCAAACCCGGGAAACAGCCATGTCCGACCTTCTCAATGCGAACCGCCGCAATTTTCTTCAGATCGCCTCGACCGGCGCCGCCGCATTGACGGCCGCCGGGTTCGGTTTGCTGCAATCCGCCCGCGCGCAGAGCGCAGGCGCGCCGAGTCCCGCGACGCAATCGAACAGCGCAGCCGTGCTTGCGCCGATCCGGCAGATCAAGGCCGGTGTGTTGAACATCGGTTATTATGAAGCCGGTCCCGCCGATGGCCCCGTGGTATTTCTGTTGCACGGCTGGCCGTACGACATTCACAGTTTCATCGATGTTGCGCCACTGCTCGTCGCGAAGGGTTATCGCGTTATCGTCCCGCATGCGCGCGGTTATGGCACGACGCAATTTCTTTCCGGCGATACGCTGCGCAACGGCGAACCGGCCGCGCTCGCGGTAGACATGATCGACCTGATGGATGCGCTCAGGATCGAGAAGGCGCTGATCGCGGGTTACGATTGGGGCGGCCGCACGGCAGGCATTCTCGCGGCGCTCTGGCCAGAACGAGTCAAGGCGCTGGTAGCAGTTTCCGGTTATCTCATCGGCAGCCGTGCGGCGAATGAGAAACCACTGCCGCCGAAAGCCGAACTGGCGTGGTGGTATCAGTTCTATTTCGCGACCGAGCGTGGCCGTCTCGGCTACAGCGAGAACACCCATGAGTTTGCGAAGCTGATCTGGCAGCTCGCTTCGCCCAAATGGCAATTCGACGACGTGACCTTCGCGCGCTCGGCCAAATCGCTCGACAATCCCGATCATGTCACGGTCTCGATCCACAACTACCGCTGGCGCCTGGGTCTTGCCGAAGGCGAGGCGAAATACAACGATATGGAGCTACGGCTTGAGCAGCTTCCGGTCATCACTGTGCCGACGATCACGATGGAGGGCGACGCCAATGGCGCACCGCATCCCTCGCCGGATTCCTACGCGAAGAAATTCATCGGGAAGTATCAGCACCGGCTCATCACTGGCGGCATCGGGCACAACCTGCCGCAGGAAGCACCGCAGGCTTTCGCCCAAGCGGTGATTGACGTTGATAAGTTCTGATCGTCTGCAGAGAACCGAAATCAAAAAGCCTGCCGTGTTCAGCGGCAGGCTTTTTGATGAGAGAGAGTTGCGCTTGCTTACACCTGGCGCTCGACCAGCTTCGCTTTGAGATCGGCGATGGCCTTCGAGGGGTTCAGTCCCTTCGGGCAGGCCTTGGCGCAGTTCATGATGGTGTGGCAGCGATAGAGCCGGAACGGATCTTCCAGATTGTCGAGGCGTTCGCCGGTGGCCTCGTCGCGAGAATCCTTCACCCAGCGATCGGCTGCAAGGAGCGCGGCCGGACCGAGGAAGCGGTCGCTGTTCCACCAGTAGCTCGGGCATGAGGTCGAGCAGCAGGCGCACAGAATGCACTCGTAAAGTCCGTCGAGCTTGCTGCGCTCCTCGATCGACTGCCGCCATTCCTTCTGCGGCGTCGCGGTGGAGGTGTGCAGCCAGGGTTCGATCGATGCATATTGTGCGTAGAAATTGGTGAGGTCCGGCACCAGATCCTTCACCACCGGCTGATGCGGCAACGGACGGACGGTAATCGGGCCGCTCTCGACTTCGCTCATCGCGCGGGTGCAGGCGAGCGTGTTCTGTCCGTCGATGTTCATCGCGCAGGAGCCGCAGACGCCCTCGCGGCAAGAGCGGCGGAAGGTCAGTGTCGGGTCGACGTGGTTCTTGATCCAGATCAGCCCGTCGAGAATCATCGGGCCGCAATCGGCGGTGTTGACGTAATAGGTGTCCATCCGCGGGTTTTGGCCGTCGTCCGGCGACCAGCGGTAGATGTGATATTCGCGCGTCTCGGTGGCGCCTTCCGGCTTCGGCCAGCTCTTGCCGCCCGTGACGGTGGAGTTTTTCGGCAGCGCGAATTCAACCATGACGTAAAGCCTCTGTCCTTGTCATTCCGGGCATAGACCGTCTCAGACGGTCGTAAACACCCTTTCGCCCGGCAATCGCTCAGTACACGCGCGCCTTCGGCGGAATGTACTGAATGTCGTTGGTCATCGTGTAGCTGTGCACCGGACGGTAATCGATCGTGGTGTTGGCCTTGGTGTCGATCCACGCCAGCGTGTGCTTCATCCAGTTCTTGTCGTCGCGCTCGGAGAAGTCCTCCCGCGCATGCGCGCCGCGGCTCTCGGTGCGGTTGACGGCGGAATCCATCGTTACAACCGCCTGCACGATGAGGTTGTCGAACTCGAGCGTCTCGATCAGGTCGGAATTCCAGACCAGCGCGCGGTCGGTGACGCCGATATCGGTGAGGCCGCCATGAACCTTGTGGATCAGGTCCTTGCCTTCGTTGAGCACTTCGCCGGTGCGGAACACGGCGCAGTTATTCTGCATCACGCGCTGCATCGAATCGCGCAGCTTCGCGGTCGGCGTGCCCCCGGAGGCGTTGCGGAAATGGTCGAGACGGGAGAGCGCCATGTCGGCGGAATTGGCGGGCAGTTCCGGCTGCTTGCCGTTCGGCGTCAATTTCTCAGCGCAGCGCAGCGCCGCCGCGCGGCCGAACACCACGAGGTCGATCAGCGAGTTCGAGCCGAGGCGGTTGGCGCCATGCACCGACACGCAGGCGGCTTCGCCGACGGCCATTAGGCCGGGGACCACCGCATCGTCGTCGCCGTGCTTCTTCACCACCACTTCGCCGTGGAAGTTGGTCGGAATGCCGCCCATGTTGTAGTGCACGGTCGGCAATACCGGAATCGGCTCGCGGGTGACGTCGACGCCAGCGAAAATCTTCGCGGATTCCGAGATGCCCGGCAGGCGCTGATGCAGCACGGCGGGATCGAGGTGGTCGAGATGAAGGAAGATGTGATCCTTCTTCTTGCCGACGCCGCGTCCCTCGCGGATTTCGATGGTCATTGCGCGTGAGACGACGTCGCGCGATGCAAGATCCTTGGCGGAGGGCGCATAGCGCTCCATGAAGCGTTCGCCTTCGGCATTGACGAGATAACCGCCTTCGCCACGCGCACCCTCGGTAATGAGGCAACCCGCCGGGAAGATGCCGGTCGGATGGAATTGCACGAACTCCATGTCCTGCAGCGGCAGGCCTGCGCGCAACGCCATGCCGCCGCCGTCGCCGGTGCAGGTATGGGCCGAGGTGCAGGACTGGTACGCACGGCCGTAACCGCCGGTGGCGAGGATCGTGGTCTGCGCGCGGAAGCGATGCAGCGTGCCGTCGTCGAGCTTGAGCGCGATCACGCCGCGGCAGACGCCCTGATCGTCCATGATGAGATCGATGGCGAAGAATTCGATGAAGAACTCGGCCGAATGGCGCACCGCCTGGCCGTACATCGTGTGCAGCATGGCGTGGCCGGTGCGGTCGGCGGCGGCGCATGTGCGCTGTGCCTGGCCCTTGCCGAAGTCGCGGGTCATGCCGCCGAACGGACGCTGGAAGATTTTGCCGTCCTCGGTGCGCGAGAACGGCACGCCCCAATGTTCGAGTTCATAGACAGCGGCGGGCGCATTGCGCACCATGTATTCGATGGAATCCTGGTCGCCGAGCCAGTCCGACCCCTTCACGGTGTCGTACATGTGCCAGCGCCAGTCGTCGGGATGCATGTTGCCGAGCGAGGCGGAGATGCCGCCCTGCGCCGCGACCGTGTGCGAGCGGGTCGGAAACACCTTGGTGATGCAGGCGGTGCGAAGACCGGCTTCCGAACAGCCGACCACGGCGCGCAATCCAGCGCCGCCCGCGCCGACCACCACCACGTCGTAGGTGTGATCCTCGATCGGATAGGCCGAGCCTGCGGCCGCGGCCGTCTTGCCGCTTGCTGTCATGATTTAACTCCCGACCGAGAGCTTGAAGATCGCGAAGATCGACGCAAGCCCGACGACGAACGAAAAGAAATTGTTGGCAATGATGGCGAGAATCTTGATCGCCTCGCTGTGCACGTAGTCTTCGATCACGATCTGCACGCCGATCTTCATGTGCAGGCAGCCCGCGATGATGAAGAGGGTCAGCAGGATCGCGACGATCGGCGACCCGAGAAGCTGGGCTGCGGCGGCCTGATCGCGTCCCGTCAGCATAACGACGATGATGGCGACCGGCACGATCAAGAGCGCCATTGCGATCGCAGTGACGCGCTGGCGGAAAAAATCCTTGGTGCCGGAATGGGCGGCACCGAGACGTCGTACGCGCGCCAGCGGCGTGCGCATGGATACGTTTTTTGCGGTGTCCCGCGCGCTCATCGGCCGGCTCCGATCATATAAAAGCCGATCCACAATGCTGCGGTGGCGACGATGCCGGCGACGAGAGCCGCCTGGGTCAGACGTTCACGGGCCTCCACGCCGAAGCCGTGGCCTGTATCCCAGACGAGATAACGCAGCCCGCTGAAGGCGTGGTGCAGCAGCGCCCAGGTAAAGCCGATCTCGACCAGGCGGCCAATCCAGCTTGTGGTGAAGGTCTGCAGGCAGGCATAGGCGGCAGGACCGGAGGCGGTGGCGATCAGCCACCAGGCCATCAACAGCGTGCCGGCATAAAGCCCGATGCCGGTGACGCGGTGGATGATCGACATGATCATCGTCAGCGTCCACCGATAGGTCATGAAGGGGGAGAGCGGGCGATCTGTCTGTGCGGCCATCGGCGACTTTTCGAAAAATGCGGCGAAGGAATTTCTTCGCGCCCGAGGGTTAGAGATTTTCTATTTACGGACAGGACAGAATGAGTGCAATGCGAAACTATGATAATTGAGAATATTGATTCATTTTTTAGTTGTGCCGACTGTTTGTGTATTTAGTATGCCAGCGTAAATGTTCACAATATAAAAATGGCCGCTTGTTCACTCCTTGAAAGAGCCGCCCATCGGGGAATTGGATGGTTTGCACCGTCGCCATTCCCCGCTAACCTGCGACAAACTAACGCAGATGGCGCTCATGCCCTTACCTGACATCCAGCCACGCAAAGACGCCGGTCCGACGCGGTCCGGTCCTCGCAAGGGCGAGACAAATGCCCCTTTCATGGGCGTTTTCGGCTTCTCGATCCTCGGGTTGCTGCTGTGCTGCATTCTTGGGAGGCTGCCGATCTCCCGGGATTTTCTGTCGACGAAGATTCTTTTGATCTTCATGGCCGCGCCGGTTGCCGCGTGGCTCGGTTTTTCGCTCGGCGGCGGCGAGTAGCCGGCATCATTGCAAGGCCTTCGAGTTCCGCAGATCGGGCATGCCCTGCCTGCGGAACTCGATCGCCGACCAAGCGCCGCTATTTCGAGTGGGCGTAAAGCTTTACGTATTTGTCGCGCAGAATGTTCTTCTGCACTTTGCCCATCGTGTTGCGCGGCAATTCGTCGATGAACAGAACGCGCTTGGGCAATTTGAATTTCGCGAGGCGGCCGTCGAGCGCGTTCAGCACGGCGGCTTCGTCCAGGCTGATCTTCTTGTCGGGGACCACCACGGCAGTGACGCCTTCGCCGAAATCGGCATGCGGCACGCCGATCACCGCGCTTTCGATCACGCCGGGAATGGCGTCGATCTCGCTCTCGATCTCCTTCGGGTAGACATTGAAGCCACCCGAGATGACGAGGTCCTTGCCGCGTCCGATGATGTGGACATAGCCGCGCTGATCGATCTTGCCGAGATCGCCGGTGATGAAGAAGCCGTCGCGGAATTCCGCCTTGGTCTTCTCAGGCATCCGCCAGTAACCTTGGAAGACGTTCGGGCCTTTCACCTCCAGCATGCCGATCTCGTCGCGCGGCAGTTCGCGGCCTGTCTCGGGATCGGTGACGCGCATGGTAACTCCCGGCAGAGGGAAACCGACCGCGCCCGGCACGCGCTCGCCATCATACGGGTTCGAGGTGTTCATGTTGGTTTCGGTCATGCCGTAGCGTTCCAGCACGGCGTGGCCAGTGCGTGCCGACCATTCACGATGGGTTTCGGCGAGAAGCGGCGCGGAGCCGGAAATAAACAGCCGCATGTGCGAGGCGGCTTCTTTCGTCAGGCGCTGATTCTGCAGCAGCCGGACGTAGAAGGTCGGCACGCCCATCAGCACGGTCGCGCGCGGCATCAGGTCGATGATGCGGTCGGTGTCGAGCTTCTTCAGGAAGATCATCGTCGCGCGCGAGAACAGGCAGGTGTTGATCGCTACGAACAGGCCGTGGGTATGATAGATCGGCAGCGCGTGGATCAGCACGTCCTTATCGGTGAAGTGCCAGTACTTCATCAGCGTCAACGCATTTGACGCCAGATTGTCGTGTGACAGCATCGCTCCCTTGGAGCGGCCGGTGGTGCCGGAGGTGTAGAGGATCGCGGCAAGATCGTTGCCCGTGCGCGTGACGGTCTTGAAATCCGGCGAGGCGTTCACAGCGCCATCCTTGAGCGAGCCATGCCCGTCGGCGTCGAGCGTGTCGACGTTGGCGTTGATTGTCTGCGCAATCTTGCGGATTCCTTCCGCTTTCGAAGGATCGCAGACGATCAGCGACGGCTCCGCGTCGCCGAAGAAATATTCAAGCTCGTTCAGCGTATAGGCGGTGTTCAACGGCAGAAACGCAGCGCCCGCGCGTATCGTCGCGAGATAGAGGACCAGCCCCGCAAGCGATTTTTCAACCTGAGCGGCGACGCGGTCGCCCGGCTTGACGCCCTGCGCCACAAGATAATTGGCGGTGCGTGCCGTGAATTCTTCCAGCTCGCCGTATGACACCTCGCGGCCATCTTCGGTTTCGACCGCTGTCTTGAGAGGCTCCTTTAATCCCTCGAACAGGCGGGCGTAGAGATTGGCGTTGGCGGATGCGGTCATGGTGAAGATCCGAAAGACAAATGAGAATTCGGCTTTACCAAAGCCGCGCTGCACAATGCAATGCAGACCATCGCATGGATTTTGGTGCCGTTTAGCGCGCCTCGCCGCGACTGAAAGGCAGCGCGCGCTGGAAGAGGCTGATCACGACACCGAGCGCCAGCGCGGCTGCGGAGACCGCGAGTGCCGACGACAGAGTCCCGGTGAGATCGCTGATAACGCCGGTGACGAGGGGGCCGAGAATCTGTCCGAGGCTGAAGATGATGGTGATGATCGCGATCACGCGCGGCCAAGCCTGTTCGGGATAGTTGAACCGCGTGAAGGCGGTGGTCGCAATCGTGGTGGCGAGAAATCCGTTGCCGAAGACAACAGCCGACAGCGCGTAGATCCACGGCGATGATCCTGCAAGCGGAAGCGCCGCGCCGATCGTGGTGAGCCCGATCATCAGGGCCATGGCGAAGCCACTCTGTCCGCGCGCCATCAGGCCGCGCCAGATCCACGGCGCGCTGATGCCACCGAGCCCGATCAGGCACCAGAACGCGCTTTGTGCCGCCGCGCCGCCACCATTGTCGCGGATATAGGCGATCATGAAGGTCAGATAGGCGATATAGCCTGCGCCATAGAGGAAATAGCCCGCGAGATACGGCAGGATCGGTTTGATCGAGGAATCCTGCTGGCTGGTGCCGACGCTGACCGGATGTAGGCGGACGCGCAGCAGCGGCACGGCCAGCACCGCCGAAATCGCGGTGAGAACGATCCACACGATCCACCACGAGCCGCGCCCGAATTCTTGCAGCAGGAACGGCGAAATCGCCCCCGAAATGATCAGGCCCATCGCTGGGCCGTAATAGAACAACCCGATCAGCAGCGCCGCGCGCCGTGGATGCATCTGTGCGATGGACGCGGCGAGCGCGCCGCCGCAGATCAGCACAAACGCGCCGCCGATGCCGGATAGGATCCGGGCAAAACCGAAAGGCACGGGGGCGCCGGAGACGGAGCTGATCGCGAGCGAGACCAGGCACATTACGATGCCGAGATGGATGGTTTTCAGCAGGCCGATCCGCTTCGCCACCGGCGCGGCCAGCAGTGCGCCCGCGAGATAGCCGGCAGCGTTGACGGTATTCATCGCTCCGGCTGTGGCGTAGGACCAGCCCAGCGTGTCACGCATATCTGGCAGGACCAGCGAATAGGCGAAACGGCAGATGCCGAGGCCGATGGTGGGGCCGATAGCCAGCGTGAGAACCGCCAAGGCCGGGCGGGCGTCGGCGATCGTGGGAGCGCGCGAGGTCATGCAAATCGCTCAGAGAGCCCTGCAAATGCGGGTGTTTGGCCGATGCGGCTTGCAAAACATGCAGGGGGAATCTAGCAAAGCCGCGACTTTCCATACCCGGCAACCAGCGACAGGACAATTCTACTATGGCACCGCACAAATTATTGCTTCTCCCCGGCGACGGCATCGGCCCCGAGGTGATGGGAGAGGTGAAGCGCCTGATCGACTGGCTGAACGCGCAGGGTATCGCCAGCTTCGAGACCGAAACCGGTCTCGTCGGCGGTTGTGCCTATGACGCCGACAAAGTCGCCATCACCGACGCCACGGTAGCGAAGGCGAAAGCGGCGGACGCCATCCTGCTCGGCGCGGTCGGTGGCCCGAAATGGGATGGCGTGCCGTTCGATGTGCGCCCCGAGGCGGGCCTGCTGCGGCTGCGCAAGGACCTCGAACTGTTTGCCAACCTGCGCCCCGCGATCTGCTATCCGGCGCTGGCGGATTCCTCGAGCCTCAAGCGCGAGATCGTCGAAGGCCTCGACATCATGATCGTGCGCGAACTCACCGGCGGCGTCTATTTCGGCGAGCCGAAGGAGATCACCGATCTCGGCGGCGGCAAGAAGCGCGCTGTCGATACGCAGGTCTACGAGACCTACGAGATCGAGCGCATCGCCGCTGTCGCCTTCGACCTCGCGCGCAAGCGCAGCAACAAGGTGACGTCGATGGAAAAGCGCAACGTCATGAAGAGCGGCCTGCTCTGGAACGAGGTCGTGACCCGCGTGCATGCCGAGAAGTACAAGGACGTGCAGCTCGAGCATCAGCTTGCCGATTCCGGCGGCATGCAGCTTGTGCGCAATCCCAAGCAGTTCGACGTCATCGTCACCGACAACCTGTTCGGCGACGTGCTGTCCGACATCGCCGCGATGCTCACCGGCTCGCTCGGCATGCTGCCGTCGGCCTCGCTCGGCGCGACCGACGCAAAGACCGGCAAGCGCAAGGCGCTGTATGAGCCGGTGCACGGTTCTGCACCGGACATCGCCGGCAAGGGCCTCGCCAACCCGCTGGCGATGCTGGCCTCGTTCGGCATGGCGCTGCGCTATTCGTTCGACATGGGCCAACTCGCCGACACCATCGACAAGGCGATCGCCAACGTGCTCGACAAAGGCGTCCGCACCGGCGACATCGCGACCGGCGGTGCGAAGGGCGTCTCCACCTCGCAGATGGGCGAGGCGGTGCTGAAGGAAGTGCAGGCGCTGCACGGCTGATCGCCGAGCGCCATTCCGAAAATAAAAAATGCCCGGCGCGAGCCGGGCATTTTTGATTCAGGCGGGACGTTCGATCAGTACAGCGGGAACGCTGTCGGATAGCCACCGAGATCGTAATTGTCGCTCAGCGGATTGCGGCCCATGTTGGTGCGGTCGATGGTGCGGCCGTAGTGATAGCCGGGCGCCAGCGCGTAGTCGGTGAACTTGCGGTCGCCGGGCAGCACTTCGGTGCCGCCATCGAGCCAAGAGCGGCGGGAGATGAAAACGCGGGTGCGCGGGCCGGAGCGGTAGGAATAATTGACGCCGCCACCATCGCGCGCGACCACCGTCTGCCGTTTCTTCGGCGCGGCATTCGCATCGCTGACGCCAAACCCCAATGCGGCCACCGTCACTGTCGCCAGCGCGGCTGCCATGACGTTGGTGCGCAACATTTTCAAAACCATCGTGCCCTCGCGAATTCCAGAGTGAAGGACAATTTACCTGTTCCGGGGGCGCCGCCACAAGGTGAATTGGGCCACAGTCGGGCTGAATAACGGTCCAAGGTGCTGAAATGTTTCAAAAGCCCGGCATTTTATCGAAGGGTACCCTATATGAAGGGCCACCGGTGCCGTACGGCCTTGCCGGCCGGGTTGCCAGGGCTTCGGAGGCCTCTTGGCGTTGTCTTGATGGTATTTTTCGCATAGAAGCGCGGCGTCTCGCTCCGCACATCCTGCGGGCGAAGCACTGCTTTGGAGAACTAAAATGGGTTTCAAGGTCGCCTGCGTGGGAGCTACCGGCAATGTGGGCCGGGAAATGCTCAACATCCTGGACGAGCGCGCCTTTCCGGCCGACGAAGTCGTCGCGCTGGCGTCTCGCCGCAGCCTGGGTACGGAAGTATCGTTCGGCGACCGCACCCTGAAAGTCAAAGCGCTCGAAAACTACGATTTCAGCGACGTCGATATCTGCCTGATGTCGGCTGGTGGCGATGTGTCGAAGGAATGGTCGCCGAAGATCGCAGCGCAAGGCACGGTGGTGATCGATAACTCCTCGGCCTGGCGCATGGATCCGGATGTGCCGCTGATCGTGCCGGAAGTGAACGCCGATGCGGCGGCAGGCTTCACCAAGAAGGGCATCATCGCCAATCCGAACTGCTCGACCGCGCAGCTCGTGGTCGCCTTGAAGCCGCTGCACGATGCCGCGACCATCAAGCGCGTCGTGGTCTCGACCTACCAGTCGGTGTCGGGCGCGGGCAAGGACGCGATGGATGAATTGTTCTCGCAGACGAAGTCGGTCTACACCAACGACGATCTGGTGGCGAAGAAGTTTCCGAAGCGCATCGCCTTCAACCTGATTCCTCAGATCGACGTCTTCATGGAGGACGGCTACACCAAGGAAGAGTGGAAGATGATGATGGAGACCAAGAAGATTCTTGATCCCAAAATCGTCCTGACCGCGACCTGCGTGCGTGTCCCGGTGTTCATCAGTCATTCCGAAGCCGTCAACGTCGAGTTCGAGAAGTCGATCTCGGCGGATGAAGCGCGCGAGATTCTGCGCAAGGCGCCGGGCTGCCTCGTCATCGACAAGCGCGAGCCGGGCGGCTACGCCACGCCTTACGAGGCGGCGGGCGAGGACGCGACCTACATCAGCCGCATCCGCGAGGACGCGACAGTGGAGAACGGTCTGGCGTTCTGGTGCGTGTCGGACAATCTGCGCAAGGGTGCGGCGCTGAACGCGATCCAGATCGCCGAAGTGCTCGTCAACCGCAAGCTGCTGCAGCCCAAGAAAAAGGCTGCTTAAAAGGCGGCCTGATTAGCCGCCTTTGTCATCGTGTTGAAACAAGCCGCCTTCGGGCGGCTTGTTTTTTGAAGCTTAGTTTGAAGTTGAATGCGGGCGTGCGCTCTCATATCCGAGAGGCAACGTCTGGGTGACGGCCTGGAATTCGCCGGTCGTGCGGTCAAGGATCGACAGCGATCCATGTGCGACACCGAAATAGGCGCCGTGAAGCTGGATCTTGCCGCGCTCGACCTGAATGCGGATGCAGGGAAACGTCATCAGGTTGTCGAGGCTGGTCGAGACCGCTTTCTTCTCGATGCGTGTGACGTAATCGTGCTGGGATTCGCCGGGCTTACGAGGCTCGCCGTCGAGCGCCGGAGACAGCAGCGACATCCACTTGCCGATGAAATCGCCCGGCGACAGCGGCGCGGAAGGTTCCACCAGCGCCTTGATGCCTCCGCATTGCGCGTGGCCGAGCACCACGATGTGCTTGACCTTCAGCACCTGCACCGCGAATTCAAGTGCGGATGAGACGCCGTGCGCCTCGCCGTCCGGCGCATAGGGCGGTACCAAATTCGCGACGTTGCGGACGACGAACAATTCGCCCGGCCCCGCGTCGAAGATCACTTCGGGAGACACGCGCGAGTCGCAACAGCCGATCACCATGACTTCCGGCGACTGGCCGATGTCGGACAATTCGTGATAGCGCGACTGCTCTGTCGGAAGGCGATGGGCCGCAAAGGTGCGGTAGCCGGAAATCAACTGCTTTGGAAATCTCTCGGGCATGGTCACTCTCGCGTTATTTCCATTGGCTAACCACGATCCCTCCCACGGGGCAAGGCTTTCCTCCCTACATTACCGGTGATACGCCTCTCGAAGTCATGTCTCTGGAGCAATGCCGATGATCCGCCCGCGCCGCAGCGTTCTCTTCATGCCGGGCTCGAACGCGCGCGCATTGGGGAAGGCCCGCAGCCTTCCTGCCGACGGTATTATTTTCGATCTCGAGGATTCGGTTGCGCCTGAGGAAAAGCCGAACGCACGAACGCAGATCGCGCAGGCAATGTCGCAGGGTGGCTTCGGTGGGCGCGAGCTTGTCATCCGTACCAATGCGCCTGCATCTCCTTTTTGGCGGGACGACAGCGCGCTGGCGGCGCAGGCGCGCCCGGACGCCATTCTGGTTCCGAAGATCGCAGGGCCTGAGGATGTCGCGGCAATCGGCGCGCGACTGGATCAATTGGGGGCTAATCCTGCGATCAAGCTATGGGTGATGATCGAAACGCCGCTTGCCGTGCTTAAGATTGCCGAGATCGCGGCTTGCGCGCGCGAGAAGGGTGCGCGGCTTGCCGCGTTCGTGATCGGTCCGAACGACATTTCGCTCGACACTCGCATCCGCATGAAGCCGGGGCGTGCCGAGATGGTGCCGCTGTTTCTCGATTGCGTCGTCGCCGCGCGCAGCTACGGCATTGAGGTTCTCGACGGACCTTACAGCGATTTCAGCGATGCAGCGGGTTTTGCGGCCGAATGCGAGCAAGCACGTGATCTCGGTTTCGACGGCAAGACGCTGATCCATCCGGCGCAGATCGAGATCGCCAATCACGTTTTTCGGCCGGCGGATGACGAACTCGCCGAAGCACGCGGCATCATTGCCGCATTCGAGCAGCCTGAGGCTACCGGCAAGGGCGCGATCCGTTACGAGGGGCGGATGGTCGAGCGGCTTCACGCCGAGATGGCACGCCGCACGCTTGCGATGGCGGATGCGATCGGGAAACTGGAGCACGCGGCAAAAACCTGAAGCCGCCCGGTTTTTATCGTGATGCGAGATTTGACGGCGGCAAGGCCGCTGTCATTGTGATCTCACAGCCAGGGACGCGCGATCTTCTCGCGGGCTTCGAAGCTATCGATTGAAGCCTTCTTCTGCATCGTCAGGCCGATGTCGTCGAGGCCGTTGAGCAGACAGTGCTTGCGGAACGGGTCGATCTCGAAATTGATGACCCCGCCGTCCGGGCCACGAATTTCCTGCTTCTCGAGGTCGATGGTCAGCGTGGCGTTGGCGCCGCGCTCGGCGTCGTCGAACAGCTTGTCGAGCTGCTCGTGGGTGACGCGGATCGGCAGCAGGCCGTTCTTGAACGCGTTGTTGTAGAAAATATCGCCGAACGAGGTCGAGATCACACAGCGGATACCGAAATCGGCAAGTGCCCAAGGTGCGTGTTCGCGGCTCGATCCGCAGCCGAAATTGTCGCCTGCGACCAGGACCTGGGCGTGGCGGTAAGCCGGCTTGTTCAGCACGAAATCCGGATTTTCGCTGCCGTCGTCATTGTAGCGTTGCTCCGAGAACAGGCCCTTGCCGAGCCCGGTCCGTTTGATGGTCTTCAGGTACTGCTTTGGGATAATCATGTCGGTGTCGACATTGATGATCTTCAGCGGCGCCGCGACGCTGCTCACAACCGTGAATTTTTCCATCGTCTCAATCCGTTGGGACCTGCGGAGGCAGGCCAATTTGGAACGGTTCTTATCGTGAATGACGGATTTGGCAAAGGCCCATTGAACGCATGGCCGAATGCGGTGGGCGAAGGTTATTGACGCGGGAAGGCCGATCGGAGAGTTTTCGGGCTTCTCGAGGGGGCAGGCGGATGGTGCGGCATTCATTGTTAGGCATGGTGGGAGCGGTTTTGCTGGCGGCGCTGTCATCCGGTACCCAAGCGTCTGCCGAGCCTGCCGGTGTCGTCCTGTCCCATGCCGCGGTTGCGCCTGCAGAAGCGTCTACTGGAGCAAGGGCAGAGGAATTTTCCGCGCAGAGCCGGGAGCGCCGTCGCCGCCGGCCGCCCCGGGTTCATATCTATACGCCGCGCGGACCGGGACCGAATTCCGTTCGGATTTGCCATTCTCATTACGAGTACGAGCATCGTCCCAGCGGGACAGTGATCGTGCCGCGTGAAAACTGTTACTGGCAGGGTTGAAGCTGTCGCGCATCGCCGAGTGCTTGCTCCGCATCGATGCCACTCTGTGGCCTTGATTCATTCAGCGTAAATTCACCGTCTCGCTTTCAGGCTGACCAATGTCCCTCATCGGGAACCCTCGTGGCTCACGCGGGTTGTAAAGCGTTAGATTGCAGCCGTCGGATGACGGCTGTTTCATTGGTCATAGGAGAGCTTGAGGATGAAGAAACTTCTCGGACTTCTCGCAGTCGCGGGTCTGATGTTTGTTGTGACTCCGTCACAGCAGGCGAATGCGATGTCGCTTGCGGCACCTGGCACGGCTGCGGCCGCCGATCATGCTGCCGTCGGTACGACGGAAGTCCGCTATCGCCGCCATTGGCATCCGCGCCGTCACTGGCATCCTCATCGTCGCCACTGGCATCATCGCCGTTGGTGATCTCCCAACGGATCAACGAGCAGGCCCTTCGCGGGGCCTGTTTTCGTTTGGAACGATTGGAATCGGCGCCGGCGCGGAACATGATATGGCTAGGCCGGGGCCCTGAGACAGATCGAAGGAGGATTTGATGAAATTCAATCTTCAGACATTGCTCGCTGCCGCAGCGATGATGTTTGGTGCCGCTCTGGTGATGCCGGCGGCGCAGGCCGCCACGCAGCAGCCGCAAGCGGCCTCGCAGCAGGCGCATCACGCTAAGCAAACGATGACGGATGTCAGCGCCCGGCGTTACCGCCGCCACTACCGTCCGCCTGTGTATTATCGCCCGTACTATCGGCCGTATTACCGTCCCTACTATTACGGGCCTAGCTACTATCGGCCATACGGCTATTACCGGCCGTATTATCGTCCCTACGGTTATTATTACGGCGGACCGGCCTATTACGGCTGGGGTCGCGGCATTGGATTCAGTTTTGGGTTCTGAAGACAGTAGTGGAAAGAGCAAAGAAAAACGGGCGCTTTTCAGCGCCCGTTTTTTATTGGGGTCATTCCCGGCGAAGTTGCGGTTACGCAGCCTTCCAGTCGCGGATGTCGACGAAGTGGCCCGCGATCGCCGCCGCTGCCGCCATCGCAGGCGACACCAGATGGGTGCGGCCCTTGAAGCCCTGACGGCCTTCGAAGTTGCGGTTCGAGGTCGAGGCACAACGCTCTTCCGGCGACAGCTTGTCGGGGTTCATTGCGAGGCACATCGAGCAGCCCGGCTCGCGCCATTCGAACCCGGCCTTGATGAAGATCTTGTCGAGGCCTTCGGCTTCGGCCTGCTCCTTCACGAGACCCGAACCCGGAACGACCATCGCATTGACATTGCCGTTGACGGTGTGGCCGTTGATCACCTCCGCAGCCGCGCGCAGATCCTCGATGCGGCCGTTGGTGCATGAGCCGATGAAGACGCGGTCGAGCTTGATGTCGGTGATCTTGGTGCCGGCTTTCAGGCCCATATAGGCGAGCGCGCGTTCCTTCGACAGCCGCTTGGCCTCATCTGCGATCTTGGCGGGATCGGGCACGATGCCTGCAACCGAAGCGACGTCTTCCGGCGAGGTGCCCCAGGTGACGATCGGCGGCAGGTTCGCGGCGTCGAGACGAATCTCGTGGTCGAAATGCGCACCCTCATCGGTGCGTAGCGTGTCCCAGTAGCGCACGGCCTGCTCCCACTGCGCAGCCTTCGGCGACAGTGGACGACCCTTCAGAAATTCATACGCCTTCTCGTCGGGTGCGATGAGGCCCGCGCGTGCGCCGCCTTCGATCGACATGTTGCAGACCGTCATGCGGCCTTCCATCGTCAGCGCGCGGATCGCATCGCCGGCGTATTCCAGCACGTAGCCGGTGCCGCCTGCGGTGCCGATCTCGCCGATGATGGCAAGGATGATGTCCTTCGCGGTGACGCCTTCGGGCAGCTTGCCGTCGACGACGGCACGCATGTTCTTGGCCTTCTTCTGGATCAGCGTCTGCGTGGCGAGCACATGCTCGACCTCTGAGGTGCCGATGCCGTGCGCCAGCGCGCCGAATGCGCCATGGGTCGAGGTGTGGCTGTCGCCGCACACGATCGTCGAGCCGGGCAGCGTGAAGCCCTGCTCCGGGCCGATGACGTGGACGATGCCCTGACGTTTGTCGAACTCGTTGAAATACGGCACGCCGAAATCGCGCGCGTTGGTCGCAAGCGCAGCGATCTGCTCGGCGCTCTCCGGATCGGGGTTCGGCTTGGAGCGGTCGGTCGTCGGCACGTTGTGGTCGACAACGGCAAGCGTCTTCTCCGGCGCATGCACCTTGCGGCCGGACACGCGAAGGCCTTCGAACGCCTGCGGCGAAGTCACCTCATGGACAAGATGGCGATCAATGTAGAGCAGGCAGGTGCCGTCGGGCTGCTCGTCAACCAGGTGATCGTTCCAGATCTTGTCGTACAGGGTGGTCGGTTTGGCCATTTTGGTTTTCGCTTTTTCCGGGTCGGGCGCGTTCCGTAGGCGCCTGTTGCAGCGGGCTTTTTACTCGCATAAGGCGCGGCGGGAAAGTATTCTCGCCATATAAGAACTGCATGGGGCTCCTCAATGTCTGCACGGCCGCCGGTCGCACCCTATCTCACGGTTTCCCCCGCAGCGGGTGCCGTCGCCTTCTACAGCGCCGCTTTCGACGCCAAGCAGAAAGCCCTGATGCCAGCGCTGGACGGCATGCGGATTATGCATTGCGAGTTGGAGATCAACGGCGGCACGCTGTTCCTGTCGGATGCGTTCCCCGAATTCGGCAAGGCGCGTTCACCTCTGCCCGGCGAGCCAGTGACGGCCTCGGTCAGTCTCGAATTCGCAACGTCCGAGGAAGTGGACGAAGTGTTCACGCGGGCGACGAAGCTCGGTGCGGTCGGCGAAGTCTCGCCGACAAATTCATTTTGGGGCACGCGCACCGCGATCGTGCGTGATCCGTTCGGCCATCGCTGGATCATGAACGGTCCGCTCGCAACGTAATTGCTGTCGCGTTCACGCATGAAAAAAGCCCCGGTGAACCGGGGCTTTTTTGAATCTTTAATAGAAGCCGAATTACTCGGCAGCCGCAGCAGCCGTCGTGGTCTGACGCTGATCCTGCTTCTCGACGATGCGGGCCGACTTGCCGCGCAGGCCGCGCAGGTAATACAGCTTGGCGCGACGCACCTTGCCGCGACGCACGAGCTTGATCGAGTCGATCATAGGCGAATAGATCGGGAAGACACGCTCGACGCCTTCGCCGTACGAGATCTTGCGAACGGTGAAGCTCTCGTTGATGCCACCGCCGTTGCGGCCGATGCAGACGCCTTCATAAGCCTGCACGCGGGTGCGGTCGCCTTCCTTGACCTTGACGTTGACGGTCACGGTGTCGCCCGGACCGAAGTCGGGAATGGTCTTCCCGGCGGCGAGCTTCTCGAGCTGCTCTTTCTCGAGCTCTTGGATGAGATTCATAGCAAAACTCCATCGGGCAGCGCGCCCGAAAGGGACTGCGCGAAATTTCGTATCCAGCACATGCACGGATTGGGCGCTGCTATACGCCAAACCGCACCCGTTGTCACTGGTCCGTCGTGTTTTTTGGTGTCTTTGAGCCAATTCGAGCCGCCCAGAGGTCCGGGCGGCGGGTTCGGGTCAGGGATTCGGCCTGGGCGCGCCGCCATGCCTCGACCCTGGCGTGGTCACCGGAGGTCAAAACATCAGGAATTTCATGGCCCTCGAAGGTCTGAGGCCGGGTGTACTGGGGATACTCAAGAAGGCCATCGGAAAAACTCTCCTCGGTTCCCGAAGCGAGCTTGCCCATGACACCCGGCAAGAGTCGGATGCAGGCATCGATCAGCACCATGGCGCCGAGTTCCCCGCCGGACAGCACGTAGTCGCCGATCGAGACCTCCTCGAGGCCGCGTGCCTCGATCACGCGCTGGTCCACGCCCTCGAACCGGCCGCAGACGATCATAGGGCCAGGGCCCTCCGCCAGTTCCACCACCCGCTTCTGGGTCAATGGCCGACCGCGCGGGCTCATCAGGAGACGCGGCTGGTCGAAGTCGCATCCCGCGGCGTCGATCGCGGCTGCCAGCACATCGGCGCGGAGCACCATACCCGGTCCCCCGCCGGAAGGGGTGTCGTCGACGCTGCGGTGCCTGTCGGTCGCGGCGGCGCGGATGTCACGCACGTCGAGCCGCCAGATGTCGGACGCCAGTGCGCGGCCTGCGAGGCTGACGCCGAGCGGGCCGGGAAACATCTCCGGAAACAGCGTGAGGACGGTGGCGCGCCAAGTCATGGCGCAGAATCCGCCGGGTCTGGCGAATCGCCCTCGATCTCTTGCGGTAGATCGACGACGACATGTCCCGCCGCAAGATCGACCGTCGGCACTACGGCGTTGGTAAACGGCAGCAAGAGTGATGGCCCGCTTTTCGGCGCGATCTCTATGATGTCGCCCGCGCCGAAATTATGGATCGCGGTAACGGTTCCGATAGCTGCGCCCTGCGGATCGAGGGCGGCGAGGCCGATCAGGTCGGCGTGGTAGTACTCGCCTTCATCAGTATCGGGCAGGGCATCGCGCGAGATGTAAAGCTCGATGCCGCTGAGGCGTTCGGCTTCGTCGCGGTTGGTGACGCCCTTGAGCGACGCGACCAGATGGTCCTTGGCAGCGCGGGCGCGCGCCACCTCGAATTGTCGCGCGCCGTCCTTGGTCGAGAGCGGGCCGTAGTCGATCACCGCCATCGGGTCTTCGGTGAACGGCCACAACCGCACCTCGCCGCGCACACCGTGCGCGGCGCCGATCTTCGCAACGCAGATGCGCGCCGCCCGGGTCATTCAGGCTTAAGCCTTGGGAGCCTCGGCGGCCGCCTTGCGCTCCTTGCGCGGCACGGCCTTCTCGGGGTTGTTGCGCGCGGTGCGCTTCGCAACGCCAGCCGCATCGAGGAAGCGCATCACACGGTCCGACGGCTGCGCGCCCTTGGCGAGCCAGGCCTTCACCTGCTCCATGTCGAGCTTGAGGCGAGCCTCGTTGTCCTTCGGCAGCAGCGGGTTGAAGTAGCCCAGGCGTTCGATGAAGCGGCCGTCACGCGGGAAGCGCGAGTCGGCGACGACGACGTGATAAAACGGGCGCTTCTTGGTGCCGGCGCGGGCGAGGCGAATGACGACTGACATGGTGTTCTCCGTTCGATTCTAAAAATGCTTGTGTGACAGGGGTTATTTCTTCTTGCCCAGACCCGGAAATCCTCCGAGGCCCGGCAAATTCGGTTTCCCGAGGCCGCCCAATCCTGAGGGCAGGCCCGGAAAGTCTTTCGGCAGCGAAGGCATGCCGCCGGGGCCTTGCGGTAACCCTTGAGGCATCTGGTCCTTCAACTGCTGAATCTGTTCAGGCGAGGGCATGCCGCCGCCAAAGCCCATCATCTGCGCAAGGCCAGCCATCGGGCCGCGCTTGCCCTGACCCATGGCCTTCATCATGTCGGCCATGCCCCGGTGCATCTTCAGGAGCTTGTTGACGTCCTCGACCTTCACGCCCGCGCCCGCGGCGATGCGCTTCTTGCGGCTCGCCTTCAGGACGTCGGGGTTCTTGCGCTCCGCGCGCGTCATCGAATCGATCACCGCCATCTGCCGCTTGACGATCCTGTCGTCGAGATTGGCGGCGGCGAGTTGGTTCTTCATCTTGGCGATGCCGGGCATCATGCCCATCAGGCCGCCGAGGCCGCCGAGATTCTGCATCTGGGCCAACTGTTCGCGCAGATCGGCAAGATCGAACTTGCCCTTGCGCATCTTCTCGGCTGTGCGCGCCGCCTTCTCCGCATCGATATTGGCGGCGGCTTTCTCGACCAGCGACACGATATCGCCCATGCCGAGGATGCGGCTTGCGATACGTGAAGGGTGAAAGTCTTCCAGCGCGTCGGTCTTTTCGCCGGTGCCGATCAGCTTGATCGGCTTGCCGGTGACGGCACGCATCGACAGCGCCGCGCCGCCGCGGCCGTCACCATCAACACGGGTGAGCACGATGCCGGTGAGGCCGACGCGCTCATCGAACGCGCGTGCAAGGTTGACGGCGTCCTGACCGGTGAGAGAGTCCGCAACCAGCAGCACTTCATGCGGATTGGCGGCGGTTTTCACCGCAGCTGCTTCACGCATCATCTCTTCGTCGAGCGTGGTACGGCCGGCGGTGTCGAGCAGCACGACATCGTAACCACCGAGCTTGCCCGCCTGCAGCGCGCGTTGCGCAATCTGCTGCGGCATCTGGCCGGCGACGACCGGCAGTGTTTCGATGGAGAGATCGCGGCCGAGCACCGCGAGCTGTTCCTGTGCCGCCGGACGGTAGACGTCGAGCGAGGCCATCAGGACTTTTTTCTTGTCGCGCTGGGTGAGGCGTCGCGCGAGCTTCGCGGTGGTCGTGGTCTTACCGGAGCCCTGCAGGCCGACCATCATGATCGCGATCGGCGCGGGCGCGTTGAGGTCGATGAGCTGGCCGTCGGAGCCGAGCGTTTCCACGAGCTGATCGTGGACGATCTTCACGACCATCTGGCCGGGCGTCACCGACTTGACGACGGTTGCGCCAATCGCCTGTTCGCGGACCTTTTCGGTGAACGAGCGCACGACTTCGAGCGCGACGTCCGCTTCCAAAAGCGCACGGCGCACTTCGCGCATCGCGGCGTCGACATCGGCCTCCGACAGCGCACCGCGCCGCGTCAGCTTGTCGAGAATGCCTCCGAGCCTTTCCGACAGATTGTCGAACATCTCAGCGTCGTATCCCGTTGCGCTCCGGATGGAGCAATGATCCAAACAATTTTACGCCCGAGGGCGCACAGCGCTGTCGGGCGTTGACCTCCGGCGTCTCGCACCGGGCGGCGGGTCGAAAAGAAAACCTTTTCGAGAAGTGGCGCGGTTAAAGCCTTCCCGGCCCGGAAAGTCAAGAAAAGAGCGGAAAAAGCGGCTTTTATGGCTGAAAGCGGGCGTCGCGGAGCTGTTATTTGCCTCCCGGCCCGATTTTGGGGTCAATCGAAGCATGAAACTCACCCGCCGCGGCTTTTTCGGAACTTTCGCCGGTCTTCTGGCGGTCGCAGGCGGGTCCTCGGCGTGGGCATCCCGGATGAAGACTTATAGCGGCCCGGTTTCGGATCATTTCGACGGCTTGCACTTTTTCGACCCGCACGGTGCGCCGCCTCGGCCGCTGGCCGACCTGCTGCGCTGGCGCTTTGGCCGAAACTCCTCGAAATGGCCGGACTGGGTGCCGAGCGGGTTTGCCGATACGCCGCCGTTAAGCGTCACCGGCAGCAAAGTCCGCCTGTCCTTCGTCGGGCATGCGAGCTGGCTGATCCAGACCGCGGGGTTGAACATTCTGATCGATCCGGTGTGGTCGGAGCGGGCCTCGCCGCTTTCTTTCGCCGGCCCGAAGCGCGTCAACGATCCCGGTATCGCGTTCGAGGCGCTGCCGCCGATCGACGCCGTACTGGTGTCGCACGGCCATTACGATCACCTCGATATGCGCACGCTCTCAAAGCTTGCGGCGAAATTCTCGCCGCGCGTCATCACGCCGCTCGGCAATGATGTGACCATCAAATCGAACAATGGTGCGGTACGCGCCGAAGCGTATGACTGGAACGATCGCGTCGAGATTGGCAACGGCGTATCGGTGACGCTGGTGGCGACGCGGCATTGGAGCGCGCGCGGCCTGTTCGACCGCAACAAGGTGCTGTGGGCGAGCTTCGTGCTGGAGACGCCTGCGGGCAAAATCTACATCGTGTGTGATTCCGGCTATGGCGATGGCGGGCACTTCCGCCGGGTGCGCGAGGCGCATGGGCCGTTGCGGCTCGCTATCCTGCCGATTGGCGCTTATGAGCCGCGCTGGTTCATGCGCGACCAGCATATGAATCCATCGGATGCGGTGAAGGCGCTTGGCGACTGCGGAGCCGAGATGGCGTTGGCGCATCATCACGGCACGTTCCAGCTCACCGACGAGGCGATCGACGCGCCCGCGAATGATCTTGCTGCTGCGCTCGATCAGGCGAAGGTGCCACGCGACACCTTCGCTGTTTTGAAGCCGGGACAGATATTCGAGATCTGACCGCTTTCACCGGTTATGGTTTCGGCTTGATCTCGTAGCTCACGTGAACGGAGACCCGCAGCGTCTGTTCGCCGGGCACGATCGGAGTCGGCGCCGCAGCAAGAGTCGCGTCCATCCTGCGGAACGCGATTGGCGGCGGCGCGCCGTCCTCGGCGATGTTGACTGGCGCACCAAGAGTTACGCCCGCGGATTGGGCATAAATCGCGGCCTTACGGTGCGCATCTTCCACCGCCTTGGCGCGAGCCTCGTCGAGCAGTTTTGACGATTGCGAGACCGAAAAGCCGATGCCGCCGATATCGTTGGCGCCGGAGGCGACCAGCGCGTCGATGGTGTCGCCGATCTTGGCGATGTCGCGCAGTCTGACGCTGACGCGATTGGTCGCGCGATAGCCGGTGATCTGCGGCGGCGCGTTTGAATTGTTGCGGCTCGTCATCTGGGGTTGCAGCGAAATTTGCGAGGTCTGGACATCCTTTGGTGCGATGCCGGTTCCTTTCAGGGCGGCCAGCACATCGTTCATTGCCTTGGCGTTGGCTTCGCTCGCGGCGCGCGCGGTCTTTGCTTCCGTTGTCACACCGGCTTCGATCTCCGCCAGATCGGGCGCGGCTGACACGGTGGCCTGTCCGTTGACCGAAATCGAGGGCGGCACAGGTTGAGCGAGCGCGGGCGAGGCGAGCGCGAGGCACGCGGCGGCGACGAGACAACGCATGATGATGAACTCCTTACTTCAGGGGGACGAAGACGTTGATGATGAGTTTGTCTTCTTCGGTCTTGAGCGGGTCAGTGACGTATTCCTCGATGAAGCTGTCTTTCGCCTCCAGCTTCTTCTCATCGAGATAATTGGTGATGGCCTCGTAGGTGTTGTCCATGTTGTCGTAGGAGCCGCGATGGACGAACTTCAGCACCTTGCCTTCGGGCGATTGGGTGATGCTCATGTCCTTGGACAAATTCTTCGGCTCCTGATTGACGGGCATTTCTGCCTGGAAGGTGAAGCCAGCGTCGTCGGTTGACGTGTAGACAATGATCACAGGGCCCGCGGGCTCGATCTTTTGCTTGGCGAGCAAGGTGTTCAGCGCCTTGATAGAATCCGTCAGCGTCTCGAACGCCGAATCCCATACAGCCTTGCCCCTGAGTGCGACGACTTTCTTTGCTGTCAGCGTGGTTTCCTCGCCGAAGGGATCGGCGGGCTGCACTTTGGCCGGAGGTGCTGCTTCGGTCGCGGGTGAAGCAGGTGCGGGCGCTGCTGCTGCGGGTGGAGTGGCCGGAGCGGTGGGTGCGGACGATTCAGGTGGTGTCGCCGGAGCGGTGACGGCAGGAGCAGGGGTGGCTGCAGGTGCGGGGGTTGTCGCTGGAGCGGGCGTAGTGGGAGGCGCGACCGGCTTGTCGGCTGTTGCGGGAGGGGGCGTCGTCGGGGTCGCAGGCGACTGTGCGGATGCCGGAATTATTGCCATTGAGGCCGCCGCGAGAGCGATCGGGACCAGCAAAACCAGTCGGGTCGAGCGGGACGTCATCCGGGAAATCTCCATTTTATCCGGGTTTGCGTAGTCTGAGCGTAGCATGGCGTGATATGCGCGTCTCAAAGGGTCGGGAGGCGGGGCAGTGGGCTGGTCATTGTCGCCATCCTCGCCATATAAAGCGCCTGGATTTTGACCATGACCGTGCTCGCCAATCATAGCTTCGCCAAGATGAACGGAATCGGAAACGAGATCGTCGTTGTCGATCTGCGTACGTCCGATTCACAGATCACGCCGGCCGAAGCCTGTGCCATCGCCGCACCAGACGGCGTGCCTTACGATCAATTGATGGTGTTGCAGACGCCGCGGCTGCCCGGCACCAGCGCCTTCATCCGTATCTATAATAATGACGGCTCCGAGGCAGGCGCCTGCGGCAACGGAATGCGTTGCGTGGCCAAGCGTGTATTCGGCGCAAGCGGCGAGAAGGCCGCGACCTTCGAGACCCGCGCGGGACTCCTGAACTGCTGGCAGGGGCCGTCACCAGATCTTTACACGGTCGATATGGGCGTACCGAAGTTCGGCTGGCAGGACATTCCGCTCGCCGAGGAATTTCGCGACACGCGCTATATCGAATTGCAGGTCGGGCCGATCGATGCGCCGGTGCTGCATTCGCCATCCGTCGTCAGCATGGGCAACCCACATGCGATCTTCTGGGTCGACGATATCGACGCCTACGATCTCGAACGGTTCGGGCCGCTTCTGGAAAATCACCCGATCTTTCCCGAGCGCGCAAACATCACGCTCGCCCATATCGTCGATCGCGATCACATCCGCATGCGCACTTGGGAGCGCGGCGCCGGTCTCACCAGGGCGTGCGGCTCGGCGGCGTGCGCGACGGCAGTGGCAGCGGCACGATTGAAGCGTACCAATCGCATTGTGCAAATGAGCCTGCCCGGTGGCGATCTCACCATCGAGTGGCGCGAGAGCGACGACCACGTTCTGATGACCGGCGCCGCCGTGCTGGAATATGAAGGTATCTTCGATCCAGCGCTGTTCGCGGCGCTTGCCTGACATGACGGTCGAACTCGTCACCTTCGGTTGCCGCCTCAATCTTGCTGAATCGGAGACGATGCGCGCCGAGGCGGGAGCCGCGGGCGTGCACGATGCATTTATCGTCAATACCTGCGCGGTGACGAGCGAGGCGGTGGCGCAGGCGCGCCAGACCATCCGCCGTCTGCGACGCGAGCAGCCCGAGCGCAGGATTATCGTCACCGGCTGCGCGGCGCAGACCGATCCCGCAATGTTCGCGGACATGCCGGAAGTTGACCGCGTGCTCGGCAATGACGACAAGATGCGCGCTCATGCGTGGCAGGAAACGCGCCGCGCGTTCGATCTTGATAACGACGAGAAGGTCGCGGTTGCCGACATTATGGCGGTGCGCGAGATGGCACCGCATCTGGTGGAGGGATTTTACAACGGCCAGCCGCGCGCCTTCGTGCAGGTGCAGAACGGCTGCGATCACCGCTGCACCTTCTGCATCATTCCGTACGGGCGCGGCAACTCGCGTTCGGTGGCGATGGGGGCGGCGGTCGATCAGGTGCGCGTTCTGGTCGAGAACGGCTGTCCCGAAATCGTGCTCACCGGCGTCGACATCACGAGCTACGGCGCGGATTTGCCGGGGACACCGAAATTGGGTGCGCTTGTGAAGCAGATCCTCAAGCATGTGCCGGAGTTGAAGCGTCTGCGTCTGTCTTCGATCGATTCCGTCGAAGCGGATCGCGATCTGCTCGATGTGATCGCAGACGACGAGCGATTGATGCCGCATCTGCATCTGTCGCTGCAGGCGGGCGATGATCTTATTCTCAAGCGCATGAAGCGGCGGCACTCGTGCGCCGACGCCATCGCGTTCTGCGATCAGGCGCGGCGGCTGCGGCCAGACATCGCGTTCGGCGCCGATTTGATCGCAGGCTTCCCGACCGAGGCGGACGGGATGTTCGAACGCTCGCTCGCGCTGGTCGAGGATTGCGATCTCACCTTCCTGCATGTGTTTCCGTACTCGAAACGTCCCGGCACGCCCGCGGCGAAGATGCCGCAGGTCGAAGGCCGCATTGTAAAGGAGCGGGCGAAGCGGCTGCGCGACGCAGGCGAGGCGGCATTGAAGCGCAGGCTTGCGAACGAGGTGGGAAAGATGCGTCACGTTCTGATCGAAAGCGCCACGCAGGGCCGCACCGAACATTTCCTGCCCGTCGCGATTACGGGCGGTGTTGCAGGCGAGGTGCGGGCCATGACCATTTCGGGCCACGATGGTGCACGCCTAAGCGTGTGACACAGCCTGTTCCGGCGATTCGATCTCTTGCTCGCCGTTCCAGCCGCAGGCGCGCAGCCGTTCCTGCAAATGCATGGGCACCGGCGCAACGACGCGCACCGGCGGCTTGTTCTTCGACAGTGGCACGATGATCTCGCGCGAATGCAGATGCAGGCTCGGCTCGCCGAAGCGCGGACCGTTGCCGTAGATATTGTCGCCGACAATCGGAAATCCCATCGCCGCACAATGCACGCGCAATTGATGGGTGCGGCCGGTGATCGGTTCCAGCGCGAGCCATGTCAGCCCCTCACCGCGTCCCATCACGGTCCAGCGCGAGCGCGACGGCAGGCCATTCGGATCTGGCTTCTGCCACCAGCCGCGCTCCGCATCGAGCCGCCCGAGCGGAATGTCGATTTCGCCTTCGTTCTCCGCAGGCCCGCCCTCGACCACGGCCCAGTAGATTTTTCCGATCTTGCCGTGCTTGAACAGAAGCCCGAGCGAAGCGGTCGCCTTGCGATGGCGACCGAGCACAAGGCAGCCGGACGTGTCGCGGTCGAGCCGATGTGCCAACACTGGCGGGCGCGGCAGACCGTAACGCAGCGCGTCGAACGAGGCTTCGAGGTTGGGGCCACCCTTCGGGCCTTTATGCACGGCGATCCCGGCCGGTTTGTCGACCACCAGCATCAGGCCGTCGCGGTGAAGCACGCGCGCCTGCATTTCTTCGGCGGTCGGCTGTGGCGTATCCATGGTGAAGACCGGCTTTTGTTTCTCGGCCGAACCGGGTAACACACCCCCCGAAATGTTGACAGTCAACAAATGACAGATACGCCGCAGGATAAACCTAAGCAGAGCTGGTGGCAGCGACTTTCGGCTGGGCTCAAGCGCACGTCTGGTTCGATCGGCAGCGCGCTCACCGATCTCGTCAGCAAGCGCAAGCTCGACCGCGCCATGCTCGAGGACATCGAGGATGTGCTGCTGCGCGCCGATCTCGGAACTGAGGTCGCTGCGCGGATCGCGGCGAAGGTCGGCGAGGGTCGCTACGACAAGGATGTCTCTGCGCAGGATGTCCAGGAGATCGTCGCCGCCGAGGTTGAGAAAGTACTCGGGCCGGTCGCAAAGCCACTCGTCATCGATGAGAGCCAGAAGCCGTTTGTCATTCTCGTCGTTGGCGTCAACGGCTCCGGCAAGACAACAACGATCGGCAAGCTTGCCGCGAAGTTTATGGCGGAAGGCCGTCGCGTGATGTTGGCGGCGGGAGACACGTTCCGCGCCGCCGCTATCGAACAACTGAAAATCTGGGGTGAGCGCACCGGGGTGCCGGTGATTGCGCGCGCTCACGGTTCGGATGCCGCGAGCCTTGCGTTTGATGCAGCAAGTGAAGCGCGGGCGGACAATCGCGACGTGCTTCTGATCGACACCGCGGGGCGGCTGCAGAATAAAGCTGAACTGATGGTCGAACTGGAGAAGGTGGCGCGCGTCATCAGGAAGGTCGATGCCAGCGCGCCTCACGCGGTGCTTCTGGTGCTGGATGCGACGGTGGGACAAAATGCGTTGTCGCAGGTCGAAGCTTTCCGCAAGACCGCGGGCGTCACCGGCCTTGTGATGACCAAGCTGGACGGCACCGCGCGCGGTGGCATCCTGGTGGCGATCTCGGAAACCTACAAACTGCCGGTGCATTTCATCGGCGTCGGCGAAGGCATCGACGATCTTGCGCCGTTCACCGCGCATGATTTCGCGCTCGCGATCGCGGGCAAGGACACGGTGCAGGGATAATCGGGATCATGGACAAGCGCGTGCCTCATCCGCTGTTCAAGCTCGCGACCGAACTCGGTCCGTTGCTGGTGTTCTTCGCCGCCAACGCCAAGTTCAACCTGTTCGTGGCGACCGGTGCGTTCATGGTCGCGATCGTCGCGGCGGTGATCGCCTCCTACGTGGTGGTGCGCCACGTCCCGCTGATGGCCCTCGTCACGGCGGTGATCGTGCTGGTATTCGGCGGGCTGACGCTCGTGCTGCATGATGAGACGTTCATCAAGATCAAGCCAACCATCATCTACGCGCTATTCGCGGCGACGCTCTTTGTGGGTGTGATGATGGGACGATCGTTCATCGCCATTTTGTTCGATCAGGTCTTCAATCTGACGCCGGAGGGCTGGCGGCTTCTCACGATCCGCTGGGCGATCTTCTTCGCATTTATGGCGGTGCTGAATGAAGTGATCTGGCGTACCCAGAGCACGGATTTCTGGGTCGCGTTCAAGGCGTTCGGCGCGGTGCCGCTGACGGCGGTCTTCGCGATGGCGCAGATGCCGCTCGTGAAACGCTACCAGATCGAGGATGCGACTGCAGAAGCACCGGACAGCGAGCGCGGCGACATCACGAAGAGCTAAAGCGTTCTCCTTGGCGAAATTCCGGTCTCAATGCTTCTTATCGAGATTGGCGATCTGTCCCGGCGTAATGCCGAAGTTATGTGTGAACGCGGCAATGAAGGGCGTGGGACCGGCATATCCAAGATCGTAGGCCGCCGTTTTTACCGGCACGCCGAGTTGTAGCAGGCGAACCGCCGCTGCCATGCGAAGCTGCATTCTCCAAGCCCTCCAACTCATCCCTGTCGTGGTGACAACAATGCGAGACAGGGTGCGTTTGCTAACCCCAAGTTCGCGAGCCCAATCGTTTAAATTTCGCGGATCGACCGGATCGCGGGCGAGTGCGGCGGCGATGGCGTCGAACAATGGATGTGCTCTGGGCAGAACGGCCGTTTGGGTCACCTGCCGGGCCGGGCGGAGCATCTGTTGGATTTCTGTTATAGCGGCCTTTAAAAAGTGCAACTGACTTTTTGCGGCCGTATCGTTGTGGCCCAGCCGCAATAATAATTCTCGCAAGAGAGAGGATATCTCCAGCGCGCCCGCCGTTGCAGGAAGTAATCGCGCGATGCGTGGCGCAAGATAAAGACTGTACGTGTTGCGGTCGCATCGTGCGCTTAATCGATGCGGCAGATCGGGTGGAATCCAGATGCCATTTTCCGCCGACGCCATCCACACCCGTCCATCGACCGTGACTGTGACCAAGTCCCGGGGCGCGAATACGATTTGGCCGTGAGCATGTGAGTGCAGGCCGGGCGCTTGCTGATTGTCAAAATGAAAATGCAGACAGGCGGATTCTTGTAGCGAAAGGGAATGGATTCGCTGCAGCGCTTCGTGTCCCGAATGATGAATGTCGTCTTTTATGGACTGAATGACCTCTCGCATGGATTCATGGGTCCTCTGCCGGTTTCGAAACGTGATTGGATTGCTCGCAATTCAAGGCAAACCAAATCACGGAGGAAACCAATGTCAAACGAATTTGATTTCAGTGCCTCGCGGCGGACGATTTTGAAGACATCGGCGGCAGCCACCGTTGCCGGTGTGGCGTTGGCGACCGGCCTGTCCGATTCTGCAAAGGCAAGCGAAAGCGGAGCTAAGCAACGGGATTATGTGAGTCCGAATCGCGAGCGGTCGGTTCTGATTACGATCGATACCCAGAATGATTTCAGTCTCCACGGTGCCCCGGCCGAGATACCGGGCACAATGGCCGTGGTGCCCAATATCAAGCGTGGCCTCGAGGCCTTCAGGCGCAAAGGGTTGCCGATCATTCATGTCATCCGCCTTTACCAGCCCGACGGCTCGAATGTTGATGTCGCGCGGCGGAAGCTGCTGCAGGATGGCGCCAGGATCGTAAATCCCGGCACGGACGGCGCAGAACTTGTGTCCGATCTCAAGCGCTCGGCGTCAGACAGGCTTGATAGCGCTGCGTTGCTTGCAGGCCATTCCCAGCAGGTCGGTCCAAAGGAATGGGTGATCTACAAACCGCGATGGGGTGCGTTTTACGGAACGAATCTTGCCGATCAGCTTCGGGAACTCGGCGTCGATACCATTGTTCTCGCTGGTTGCAATTATCCGAATTGCCCTCGAACGACACTCTACGAGGCAAGCGAGCGCGATTTCCGCCTCGTTATGCTGACGGACGCCGTGTCAGGGGTCTACGACAAGGGCTTGCAGGAGATGAAAGCAATTGGCGTTAATCTGATGACGACGGACGAGGCAACCAAATGGGTTAACGCCACCACTTAGTCGAAGCTAACGAGGCGGATGATTCAGCGCGGCGATATTACGCCGCGCTGAATGCCCACTTTATCAGCTCAACTGCTTCAGCAGCTTGATCATGGCCGGCGCGTTGCGGCGGATTTCAGCCATGTGGATGCCGGACAGCGCCTTGAGCGCGGCGTCAGCCTTGGGCGTCAGGCTCAGCAGAACGCGGCGGCGGTCTTCCTTGTCGGTCTTGCGCACCACGAGCTTCGCCCGCACCAGCCGGTCCACCAGTTCGACCGCGGTGTGGTGCTTGAGGTGGAGATGCTCGGCGAGGTCGCCGACCGTGACGCCGCTCTCGTCCTCAAACCCGCGAATCGCCAGAATTGCCTGATGCTGCTTCGGGGTCAGGCCGCGATTCTGCGCCGCCTGCTCGCTGAAGTTGAGAAAATTCCGCAATGACCGGCGGAACGAGGCCAATACCAGATAATCCTTATCCTTAATGGCCACGCTGCGAGGCAGGGCTGATATGCGCTTTTGCGCCGTAACGCGAAGTTGCGCGGATTTTCCGGTTTTTGTCGTTGATTTAGCCATCCCTGACCCCGTTGCCTTCTATCGTATAGCGATATATTGACGTGACCCGTCGAAAGGCCATACCGCGCGCTTTCGGTAATTTCAATCCTATTTCGGATCCTTACGAATATGTCACGTTCTCCTACAGTGGCGCCGAGGCTTGGTGACTTCACCGCCGACAAGCGCGTGCTGGTTCTGGTTGCGATGGCGCTCATCGTTGGCAGTGGCGGTGCGGCGTCCGCCTGGCTGCTGCTGCACATGATCGCGCTCGTCACAAATCTGGTGTGGTTGCAAACGTTTAGCACGGCCAATCTGTCTCTTGCGGACCTCAAGCCTAGCCTCTGGATGGTGCTTGCACCCGGGCTGGGCGGCCTCATCATCGGCCTGATGGCGCGCTACGGATCGGAGAAGATTCGCGGTCACGGCATTCCGGAAGCGATCGAAGCCATCCTGATCGGCGGCAGTCGCATGCAGCCAAAGGTCGCAGTCTTGAAGCCGCTGTCGTCGGCGATTTCGATCGGCAGCGGCGGTCCGTTCGGCGCGGAAGGACCGATCATCATGACTGGCGGAGCGATCGGTTCGCTGTTCGCGCAATGTTTCCATATGAGCGCCGCCGAGCGGAAGACGCTGCTGGTGGCGGGTGCGGCGGCCGGCATGACCGCGATTTTTGGAACACCGATCGCGGCGATGTTGCTGTCGGTCGAACTGCTGCTGTTCGAGATGAAGCCGCGCAGCCTCATTCCGGTCATCACCGCCTGCGTGGTGTCTGCGGCCTGGCGCCCGTTCATCATTGGTGTAGGGCCGCTGTTTCCGTTCTCCGGCCATCTCGATCTGCCTTGGTGGGGCGTGTTCCTTTACATCGCGGTTGGTATTGTGGGCGGTCTGCAATCGGGTCTGCTCACGGCCTTGCTCTACAAGGCCGAAGATTTGTTCGAGCGGCTTCCGATTCACTGGATGTGGTGGCCGGCGATCGGTGGCCTGCTCGTTGGATTGGGCGGCCTGATCGAGCCGCGCGCGCTCGGTGTCGGCTACGATATCATTGCGGGCCTGTTGAACGACAAGATCGTCACCTCCCAAGTCTTGACGATTCTGATCGTCAAGTCCGTGATCTGGATCATTGCGCTGGCGTCTGGCACGTCTGGCGGCGTGCTGGCCCCGCTGCTGATTTTCGGCGGATGTCTGGCTTGGCTGGAAGGCCTGTTCTTGCCGGGCGATGCCGGTGCGTGGGCGTTGCTCGGAATGGCGGCGATGATGGGCGGCACCATGCGGTCGCCTCTGACCGGAATCATGTTTGCCGTGGAACTGACGGGCCATTTCGGTCTGCTCGAACCGCTCTTGGTCTGCACCGGCGCGGCCTATGCGCTGACCGTGCTGCTCCTGAAGCGTTCGATCCTGACGGAGAAGATTGCGCGGCGCGGCCAGCATGTCGTGCGCGAATACAGTATCGACCCGTTCGAACTGCTGCGCGTATCTGACGTCATGGTGAAAGACGTCGATACGCTGCCTGCGAGCATGCGCGTGGATGAAGCGGTTTCTTTCTTCTGCGGCGATACGCCGCCCCGTCACAAATCCTATCCGCTGATCGACGAAGACGGCAGCGTCGTGGGCGTCGTCGGCCGCCGCGATATTTTGAGCTGGCGCGCGGAAAATCCCGAAACCGACGAAACCCTGTTCGATTGCATCTCGGATTCAGCGGTGGTGATAGGTTATCCCGATGAACAGGTGTCCGTGCTCGCCGACCGGATGGTGGCCACCGAAGCGGGCCGCGTGCCCATTGTCGATCGCACGAGCGGACGGCTGGTCGGTTTGATGACGCGCAAGGATCTGATGCGCACGCGCGGCAATGCGCTCTCGGCGGAAAGTGATCGGCTGTCATATTTCTTGCGCAGGCGGAAGCTGTCTGCGACAACAGGATAGCTGAGACGCCGCGACCGTAGACAAGATTGCCCGGCCTGATCGACGCCTTCGCGAGGTGAACATTGCATCAAGGGTATCGTCATGGATTTTCGCGCAGCGCTCGGAGAGGCGATTCTCTCCTCGGAATCGGATGCCATCATCGCAACCGGCAAGGATGGCGCCATCACTTTCTGGAATCCGGGTGCGGTGCGGATTTTCGGGTTTGCCGAGAACGAGGCTGTCGGGCAGTCGCTCGACATCATCATTCCTGAAAATCTTCGGGCGCGGCACTGGGAAGGCTACGACAAGGTGATGGAAAGCGGACAAAGCCGCTATTCCCATGGCGACCTTCTGGCAGTGCCCGCGCTGACGAAGGAAGGCACGCGCATTTCCGTTGAGTTCACCATGGTGGTGTTGCCCGGGCCGGACGGCAAACCCTCGGGCACCGCGGCGGTGCTGCGCGACGTGACGAGAAAATTCGAGGAAAATCGCGCGCTGCGCAAAAAACTCGCAGCTGCGCAGAACGCGGCGAGAGAAAATATCTAGCGGGTGCCGATACTTCGCCGGTTGAGAGGGATCGGTCCGGCTCCCTGAACGCCAGACCCCAAGTTTCCGTGTAACCTTTTCCGTGTGGCTCCATCTAACAGGCAGCATGGAGAACAGGAATGACTGACTCTCACAGCCAGGCGCGGCGCCCCGCGCTGGACGAGACCGCAAGTGACAAGGTGCTGGTGCGCGCTGCGCAGGGCGGCGACAGCCGCGCCTTTCGCGCGATTCTCACCAGATACAATCGCAGGCTTTACCGGATCGCGCGCGGCATCCTGCGCAACGACGCCGAGGCGGAAGACGCGGTACAGGAAGCCTATATCAACGCCTTCACGCATCTCGCAGGTTTTCGTGGCGATTCAAGCCTCTCCACCTGGTTGTCGCCCATCGTCATGAACGAGGCGCTTGGCCGCCTGCGGTCTCGCCGTCCTATGGTGGACATCGCCGTAGTCGTCACGCCTGAACGGGAGGCCGAGATCGTGCAGTTTCCGAACACTGTCCGCACCGATCCCGAACGTACCATCGCCCAGCGCGAACTGCTTCGCCTCGTCGAACGCGCGACTGACGAATTGCCGGATGTCTATCGCACCGTGTTCGTGACGCGGGTGATCGAAGGCATGAGCGTCGATGATACAGCCGAGTTGCTCGGCATCCGTACGGAAACCGTCAAGACGCGGCTGCATCGCGCGCGCAAGCTCGTTCGCGAGCATCTCGACCGCGAGATCGGCCCGGTGATGCTCGATGCGTTTCCTTTCGCCGGCAAGCGCTGCGAACGCATGACGGAAAATGTCATGCAGCGCCTCGGTCTTGCCTGATCTGGGAACGCTTCCCGATTTCGCATATTCACCACATGCAAACGCGGCGTCGATGCCGAAGGAGACGATCATTATGGTGTCCAACCTCAAGGTGCTTGAGCGCGAACGCGAGGCGGCTGTCGTTTCCGGGCGACCGGAGCGCGCCGAGGTGGAAGACGCGTTCCGGACCATCATCCGTTGGACCGGCGATGATCCTGCGCGCGATGGCCTGATCGAGACTCCGAGCCGCGTTGCCCGCGCTTTCGAAGAGTTCTTTATCGGCTACAGCCAGAACCCAGTGACGGTGCTGCAAAAGACCTTCGAAGAGATCGAAGGCTATGATGAAATGATCACGCTGCGCGGCGTTCGCTTCGAGAGCCATTGCGAGCATCACATGGCCCCGATCGTCGGCAAGGCCTGGGTCGCTTACATTCCGAACGGCCGCGTCGTCGGCATTAGCAAGCTCGCCCGCGTGGTCGAGATCTACGCCAAGCGCCTGCAGATTCAGGAGAAGATGACGGCGCAGATCGCCAATACCATCAATGAGGTGCTCAGACCGCAGGGTGTTGCGGTGCTCATCAAGGCGCAGCATCATTGCATGACGACGCGCGGCATCCACAAGCCCGGCACCGATCTCGTGACCAGCCGGATGCTCGGCTGCTTCCGCGACAACCCGGCGACGCGACAGGAATTTCTGAGCATGACCACGGAGCGAGACCAGATCTGAACAGCGGAGGTCGCCATGCAGGATGATGCACTCAAGGGACCAGATCTCACCGGCGGCGTCGAACACGCGCAGTTCACCGACGGCAAATTGCTGGGGCATGTCGGCGATGACGAGGTTCTGCTGGTGCAATCCGGCACCGACGTTTTTGCGGTCGGCGCGCACTGCACGCACTATCACGGACCGTTGGCGGACGGGCTGGTTGTCGGCAACAGCATCCGCTGCCCATGGCATCACGCATGTTTCGATCTGCGAACGGGTGAGGCGACGCAGGCGCCCGCCTTTGATCCGATCGCGCGATACAAGGTGGAGCAGCGTGACGGCAAGATATTCGTCGGCGGCAAGATCGAATCCCGCCCGGCAAATCCGCACGCGCTGAACGAGGCACCGGACAAGATCGTGATCGTCGGCGGAGGTGCTGCGGGCTTTGCGGCGGCCGAGATGCTGCGCCGGGAGCGTTTTGCGGGCGAGATAGTCATGCTGTCGAGCGAGGCCGCCGCTCCGGTCGACCGGCCCAATCTGTCGAAGGATTATCTTGCCGGCAGCGCGCAGGAAGACTGGATTCCGTTGCGCCCCGACGACTTCTATCGGGATATGAAAATCGACCTGCGTCTTGGTGTCGAAGTCAGGTCCATTGACGTCACGGGCCATGCGGTTGTTTTGAAGGATGGTGCGCGGCTTGCCTATGACCGGCTGCTGCTGGCGACGGGCGCGGAGCCAAACCGGCTGCCCATTCCCGGCGCGGATCGTCCGAATGTGCATGTGCTCCGCACGCTTCGCGACAGTAATGCGATCATTTCTAATGCAAAAGGCGCGCGCTGCGCGGTGGTGATCGGCGCGAGTTTTATCGGGCTTGAAGCCGCCGCCTCGCTGAGGGCGAGGGATATCGAGGTTCATGTCGTCGGACCTGAGAAAATCCCGATGGAACGCGTTCTTGGCTCCGAGATGGGACAGTGCGTGCGAAGCCTGCACGAAGAACATGGCGTGATCTTCCACCTTGAGGAAGGTGTGGACGCGATCGACGAGCGCGGTGTTGTGCTCAAAAGCGGCGAGGTGATAGCAGCCGATCTCATCGTGTGCGGCATCGGCGTCAGGCCGCGGATCGCGCTTGCGGAGAAGGCGGGGCTTGCGATCGATCGCGGTGTCGTTGTCGATCGCTATCTGCAGACGAGCGCGCCGGAAATCTATGCGGCGGGCGATATTGCCCGCTGGCCGGACCCGCATTCGGGCGAGAATATCCGCGTCGAGCACTGGGTGGTGGCTGAGCGCCAGGGGCAGGTCGCGGCGCGCAACATGCTGGGCGCGCGCGAGGTGTTCGACGCTGTTCCGTTCTTCTGGAGCCAGCATTACGATATCCCGATCAATTATGTTGGCCACGCCGAAAGATGGGACGACATCGTCGTGCACGGCGAGATCATGGCGCACGATTGCCTCCTCGAATACAGGCTCAACGGAAAGACGCTGGCGGTGGCCTCGATCTTCCGTGATGGCGACAGCCTGAAGGCGGCGGCTGCGATGGAAGAAGGCCGTGCGCCGGTGTGAGGCGAAAGGTCGGCAAAGAATCTTTGAATTTCTCGTAACCTTTTGCCGGGCGACTGCATCCAACAGATAGACGACTTCGAGCGTCGTCATCCGCCGTTATTCCACGGCGGCCACTGGAGCAGAGCATCATGTTGGTCAAAATCAGCGCGGCGCTAGCCGCTATTTGCCTTTTGGGTGCGCCGGCTTTCGCGCAAGGCACGAAGCTTACCGATCCGCAGATTGCCCATATTGCCTACACCGCGGGTGTCATCGACATCGCCGCCGCCAAGCAGGCGCTGTCGAAATCGAAGAACAAGGAAGTCATCGCCTTCGCCAACGACATGGTTCGCGACCATGAGGCGGTCAACAAACAGGCGCTCGATCTCGTCAACAAGCTTAAGGTCACGCCGGAAGACAACGACACCAGCCGTGCGCTCGCCAAGCAGGCAGCGGACAAACAGGCCGAACTCGCAAAGCTGAGTGGAGCTGCTTACGACAAGGCGTACGTCGCCAATGAAGTCGCTTTTCATAAAGCGGTCGATGGAGCACTTGCCAAACAGCTGATCCCCTCATCGGGCAATGCCGAACTGAAAAGTCTTCTGGAAACGGGCCTCAAAATCTTCGAGGGCCACCTGCAGCATGCTGAGCACACGCTCGCTGATTTGAAATAAGCGCAACGGTCGAAAGGGGAGACAGCATGCTGTCGAGACACTACTGGTTCGCCCCTATGATTGTCGCGACCATGCTTGGCAGCGCTCCGGTGCATGCCGAGACGGTGCGCGTGACTATCAACAAGCTGGTGTTTTCACCGGCGGTGGTGAAGGCCAAGGTTGGCGACACCATCGAATGGGTCAACAACGACATCCTCGCCCACACCGCGACGGTAAAGGGCGATTGGGACGTCGTGATCCCGCCGAAGAAGTCGGCGACGCTGGTGATCAAGAAAGCGGGAGGGGTCGAATATTACTGTCGCTTTCATCCCAACATGAAAGCACGGATCGACGTCACGAACTGACGCCGATCAGGAAACGGAAGATTCGACCCGCTTGAAGCGGGCGCCCTTGGCCAGCATCACGCCGTTGGCGCCCGCGATCCCGAGTTCGAGGCTTTCGGCGATGCGCCGCGCGCGCTCCATGAAATGCTCGGCCGCGTTCGGCGTGCAGAGATCGTTCACGGTCGCCTCGAACAATTGTAGCCAGCGGTCGAAATGCTGCGCGTCCACCGGCAGCGGCAGATGCTTGCGCATCGGCTGGCCGTGATATTCCCCGCTCATTAGCGCGACCGAGGACCAGAACGCCTTCATCTGCCGCAGGTGAGGTCCCCAATCCGCAATGCGTGTGTTGAAGATCGGCCCGATCAGTTCATCGTCGCGGACGCGTGTGTAGAATTCATCGACGACGCGCGCGATCAGTTCCTCGTCGATCCCCGTTTCGGCGCGGATCGCATTGGTAATCTGGGCGCGTCGTTCGGCCGCTGCCATGGCAGATTCGGACATGGTCCACCTTCAATCTAATGATGCATCCTATATGCATCTTTCTGTGGAAAATCAACCCGCTGGCCCCGGTTCCGCCGTCAGCAAGGCGATGTCGGCGCCGACGCGCAGGTCGTCTTCCGCCCCTAGCGTGTGCTTGCGGATATGGCCCGTCTGGTCGATCAGCACGAGGCTTGGTGTTCCAGTCATGCTATAGGCCGCCATGGTTTGAGGGATCGGCGTGCCTTCGCCCGGCTGATCCACCGCGACCGGGAAATCGATCCGGTATTCATGCAGGAAAGCCTCCAGCGCGATCGGCGTCATGGCGGCGTGATGCTCGAACACAGTGTGAAGCCCGATCACGGCAACCTTGTCTGGAGAGAAGATGCTGGCAATGCGTTGGGCTTGCGGAATCCCAGCCTGAACGCAACCCGGACACAACATCTGAAACGCGTGCAGCACGACGACCCGGCCGCGCAGTTCCTTGAGCGTCAGCGGCGCGGCGACGTTGAACCATTGCGTGACTGCAAGCTCGGGAGCGAGGGTCATGGCGACATTCTCATCGATCGCCGAACATAACGCCGAACGCCGGGTCTGGCCACTCTCGGTTATTTTCTGGTCAGCACGTGGTCGTACAGCATCATGCCTGCAGCCATCGCTGCGGCGAAGATGAAGGAGGGCACAAGGCCGATCGACAGCGCCGCGACGGCAGGGCCGGGACATAGTCCGCCAAGTCCCCAGCCCACGCCGAAAATGGCGGAGCCGAGAACAAGCGGCCGGTCGATGACCGTACGCGTCGGCAGATGAAACTGTTTGTCGAGCGCGGGGCGCGCCATGCGGCGCTGGATCGCGACGCCCGGAAGTGCGACCAGCAGTGCGCCTCCGAGCACGAAGGCGAGACTCGGATCCCAATGACCGCTTGCGACATCGAGAAAGCCGATCACGCGCGCCGGATCGACCATGCCCGACAGCGACAATCCGAAACCGAAAATCGTGCCTGCGGCGAGTGAAACAAGAAGACGAAGCAAGGCACTCATCGCCATGCACCCATAAAGGTGGCGACGACGACACCCGTTGCCAGAAAAATGCATGTCGCCACGAGTGAGCGCTTCGAGAACCGTGCGAGACCGAGAATGCCATGGCCCGACGTGCAGCCGGATCCCATCCGCGTGCCGAGGCCGACGAGAAGGCCTGCGAGCACAAGAACCGGGATGGAGGCGACGATGGTCACCGGCGGCGGATGTCCGGTCGCAGCCGCATACAGCCACGGCCCGAGCAGAAGTCCCGCGAGGAAGGCGGCGTTGAGTCCGATCTGCTGGCCGTCAAGCAAGCGGCCGACGATGCCGCTGATGCCGGCGATCCTGCCGTTGACGAGAAGCAGCACCATGGCGGACAGGCCGATCAGCATGCCGCCGATGAGCGATGGCCAATAGGAGATCATCGCCGCTTTCCTTTCCGGCAGTAGATTGCGTGCAGGGCTTCGATCAGTTGCGCGGCCTTGGCTTCCGCCAGCCGGTAGAAGATTTGCTTGGCTTCGCGCCGCGTCTTCACCACGCCCGCATCGCGCAGGATGCCGAGCTGCTGCGACAGGCTCGGCTGATGGATGCCGAGCCGCTCCTCGAGCGCGCCGACGGAAAATTCGCCTTCGGCGAGCGCGCAAGCGAGCGCGAGCCGCCCGGGATGAGCAAGGGTTTTCAGAAGCGTCGCGGCTTCATTCGCATTGGCCACCATATCCATCGCGCGCGGAAAAGCCCGCGCCGCTGCACCTGGATGCCTCACCATGCCGCGCCCTCCAGCGCATCGAGTGGAAATTTGAGATAGCGTTTGCCGTTGGCTTCCGGCTCCGGCAGACGTCCGCCGCGAATATTGACCTGCAGAGCGTGCAGGATGAGCTTGGGCATCGGCAGCGTCTTGTCGCGCGCTTCGCGCAGCCGGATGAAAGCAGACTCGTCGATGTCGGTGATGTGAGGGTTGCTGCGTTTCTGCTCGCCGACCGTGCTTTCCCAGCGAGCGTGACGTCCGTGAGGCCGGTAATCGTGGCCGGTGAATAGACGCGTGTCGTCGGGCAGCGCCAGAATCCGCTGGATCGAAGTCCACAAGGTCTGCGCGCTACCGCCGGGAAAATCGGCGCGGGCCGTGCCGGAATCCGGCATGAACAGCGTGTCGTGCACGAAGGCAGCGTCGCCGATCACATAGGTGATCGAGGCCAACGTATGACCCGGCGAAAACAGAATGCGCCCTTCGAGCGTGCCGATGCGGAATGTGTCGCCATGGTTGAACAGCCGATCCCATTGCGAGCCGTCGGTCTGCAGAGCGGGCCAGTTGTAGATGGCCTTCCAGAGCTTCTGCACGTCGGTGACATGCGCGCCGATCGCGGTCGGCGCGCCGGTTTTGCTCTTGAGATAATGCGCGGCGGAGAAGTGATCGGCGTGGGGATGCGTGTCGAGAATCCATTCGACGGAAAGGCCTTTACTCTCGATATAGGCGAGCAGGGCGTCGGCATTGGTTGTGCTGGTCGCGCCGGATTTTTCGTCGAAATCGTAGACGGGATCGATGATGGCGCAGCGTTTGGTGGCAAGGTCGGAGACGACATACTGGATGCTGCCGGTGCGCGCGTCGTAAAAGCCCTTCACCGCCGGTTTGTAGGCAGCGTCGCGTGCAAGCCAGCGCTCCGCGCCGGCGAGATCGAAGCCGCGCGTTTTTCCGAAAGCCTCGACGTCCTCACGCCGCATTCGCCCGTCGAGAACCTCGCCGAGAACATAGAGCGTCATCACGCGCGTGCCGCCCTTGCAATGAGCGTAAACCGGGCCGTCAGCCGCATTCACCGCCTGCTGAAACGCACGAATATCTGCTTCTGTGATCGTTGAGCCTGTGACCGGCACGAATGCGTAGCCGAGATTGGCGTTGGCCGCAGCGTCGCGCTCAGTGTCGTTACCTGGCTGATGAGGCTCCTCGCCGTCCGGGCGAAGATTGATCAAGGCGGCATAGTCCTTCGCAAGATCGGAGATCGCGCCGATCTCCGGTTGGCTCGCGACCGTCAGGCGGTCGGTGATCTTCACGGCGCTCATGGGACCTCACGAGGTTCATCAATATACAATATACTAAACTATATATTGTAAAGATGCGTGACGGCAAGGCCCGATGCCATCATTCCGGCGGGTGGGGCGTTTCGGCTCGCGCGGAAGGTGCCTCAGTTTGCCCGCACATTCTGCGCGTCGGAAAAGGTGACGCTGCTTGTTCTGGGAAGTAGGAATAGATGGCCACGGAAATATTATTTCCGGCCGGAAATTCTTCCTAAATCATTGATTTAACTGGCGCACCCGACACGATTCGAACGTGTGACCTTTGCCTTCGGAGCAATTTAGCCTGCCTATCCTAAATGCACGACAGGGCACGCTACAATGCGATATGTAACTGAAGATACTAGACAATTCGTATTTCCGCGCCGAACTGTCTATCCAGAATTTCGCTCCGATATCCATCCGGTTGCTTCCGTGGTGCTTCCGCGGAAGCAGCCCCTCACTAGCGAGGGGAACACCTCATGGCAAAGCTGACCAAGCGGATCGTGGACGCTGCCGATGTTCGCGAGAAGGACTATTTTATCTGGGACGACGAACTGCCCGGTTTCGGCCTCCGCGTGTTCGCCTCCGGCAAGCGCAGCTACCTCATCCAATATCGCGCTGTTGGACGCACGCGACGCTACACCATCGGCCTGCATGGCGTGTGGACGCCGGAGACAGCCCGGCAAGAAGCGAAGGTCCAACTCGGGCGCGTCGCGCGCGGCGACAACCCTTCCGAAGAACGTCAGCTCGATCACAAGGCCATCACGGTCAAGGAGCTTTGCGCCCTCTATACCGCTGATCTGAACGCGGGCCTCATTCTGGGTAAGGGCGGGCGACCGAAAAAGCCCACCACCATCGTCACCGACACTGGCCGTATCGAGCGGCACATCATCCCGCTGATCGGCGCGCGCCGGGTCAAGGATCTCACCAAGGCCGACATCAACAAGGTCTTGAAGGACATCATGGCCGGCAAGACGCGCGTCGCCGTCAAGACGAAAAAGCTGCGAGGAAAGGCCATTGTTCGTGGTGGCGCGGGCACCGCCACGCGCACCGTCGGCCTATTGGGCGGAATCCTCACCTACGCTGTCGATGCTGGGATTATAGAGGTCAATCCGGCGCACGGCATCAAGAAGCCCAAGGACAATGTTCGGAATCGTAGGCTGACCGAGGCGGAGTATCGCACCCTCGGGCAAATGCTTCGCGATGCCGCGGCGAACGAAAAATACGCCATGACCGTGGACATCATCCGGCAGATCGCGCTCACCGGCTGCCGCCGCTCGGAAATGATCTCGCTAATGTGGATCGAAGCTGACACCGACGCGAGCTGCATGCGCCTGGTGGACAGCAAGGAAGGTGAGTCCATTCGTCCAATCGGATTGCCCGTCGTCGAGTATCTGGAGGAACGGCGCAAGACCGCAGCGGGCACCTATGTCTTCCCAGGTCAGGGCGAGGACCATGCGTTCGGCAGCTTCCCGAACCATTGGGAACAGATTTTCAGCGACAGTCCGCTCGCCGGCGTCACCCCGCATGTCCTGCGTCACAGCTTTGCCAGCATCGCCAACGATCTCGGTTTCACCGAGGTGACCATCGCGGCGCTCGTCGGCCACTCCAAGGGCTCGGTGACGAGCAAATACATTCACACGCTCGACACTGCGCTCATCATGGCCGCCGACACGATCTCCGGTTACATCCAAGGGCTACTCGAGGGGATCGAATTCAAACAGACGGCCTACGCATTGGATCGTGATTCTCGTCGAGCTGCGCTTGACCTCTTCCTGACCAAAGCGGTTGGAGAGCCGGGGAACGAAGCCGAGGACGAGGAGCGTCGCTTGGCAGCTTGAGGCTTGCGATCAGCCACTGGTCGGCGAGCAATTCATCGCCGCCCACGATGCAGTCGAAAAAGCTTTTTGAAGAAATCGACGATCTTCGGTTTGGCGCCATCGGCGACCAGGTCATTTGCTCCGAACCGGCAGACCATCCTGACACTCCTGCACACCGAGCGCAGCCGTAGCGGCGCGTTGTCTCGTTCGACCGCTTGATCGCCCGCTGCCGCATTGGCTCCGCCAGCATTGGAGACTTTCTGAGGCAGGAACGTCTCGCAGAGGGGGCATCTGACGCAATCGCCTCACGCCCCCGTTGCGCGCAATTTAGGGCACATATACTTCAAGGATCGGGGCGGAAGGCGCCACCGCTTCGGCCCGACGCTTGGCAACGCGCTTCGCCGCATCGCGGACAAGTGCAAGCTTGCGCCTGTCCTTGTCCACGCATGCCAGAATTTGGTCATCAGTTGCGGCGTCGATCTGTTCGGGCTCACAGAGCTGCGCGGCGGCCAAGCGGCAATAGTCGCCCCGCAGCAAATCGGCTCCAGCGAATTGGGCGAGGTCGACGGCGGCGCTGGGCACGCCATATGTCAACCGGATCGCCAGACGTCTCACACGGTCACCGAGATCGAGCGTGGGGTGCAGGATCTCGGCGACGCGAGCCGCGACCGGCATCAGATCGCAAGTCCGCGCTGCGACCGCGCGTATGGGGCCGGCGGCGCCGCCAAACGCACCACCGAACTGCGTCAGCACGCGCTCGATCTCGCTCATGGCACGACCGGACACGAACAAAAGACAAGCGACCGCCTTCTTCGCACGCAGGGTCGCCTGATGATCTTCTGTTGTCCCGCGCTGAAGCGCGTTCAGGACGTGCCACGGCACATTCTGCCTCTGCAGCTCGTTGGGCCATAGCTGAGGCTCTTTCTGCGTGCTTTTTCGGTTGATCGGAAAAAGGAGTTGATCGACCTCGACCGTCGTTTGAGCTGCGGCAATCAGGACGGGATCGCTGATTTCTTGGGGCTGAAGCGAGCCGAGGCAATCTACGAGCGCGACGATGGACCCGACCTCTGCCGCGCTTTCGCCAGCGAGACGGCCCAGCTTGGTCAATTCATACGCGCCTGTAGCGTTCTTCTGCACCAGGCCGTGGCGTTCCAAATCCGCTAGGGCCGAAAGCAGATCCGGCCGGCTCCACTGCCACGCGCTATGGGCGCGCCGGGCTTGGAACGCGCCGAAGCTCGATTCCAGAAATTCGACAATCTCCTCGCTCGGCACGCCTTCGCCGGCCGCTCGTTGTGCCGCGACTAGGACGCGGATAATCAGGGAGCGTGGGTCGGTTGTACCGTCGAGGAAGCGGGACACCAAGTCTTCCGGCTCCGCGGTCACGTATCGCGACCACAGATCATGCTCGGCGCGCGGATCGAGCGCCAGCAGATACGAAGCTCCCTTCTCGGCGAAGCCAAGCCTTCCCGCGCGACCGACTAGGTTCTTGTATTCGGCTACCGAATAGGGCTCGTCGCCGGGATGATTCAAGCCGGCGATGATGACCGATGACGCGGGCGTGTTCACGCCCATCGCCAGCGTCGTCGTGGCTGCGATGACGCGCAGGCCCGAGCCGCTACGGCGAAATTCTTCCTCGATGACGCGCCGCTCTTCGCGGTCGAGATCCGAGTTGTGGAAAGCGACGCCGCGCCCCAGCGCGCTCCGCAAGTCGGCGCTGGCCTGCGAGGGATCGCCGCCGGGCATCTGCGTCAGCGCCTCGGCAGCCGGAGGCAATCCGAGCGACTCTGCGAGATAGTTGGCGCAGCCGCGGGCTTCGCCCTTGGTTTCGCGAAACACGATCACCTGCTGGCCTTCGGCGACAAGCTTGCGCACCAGCGGGATGATCCAATCCTGGCTGGATCCTTTGCCGCCGACAAGACGCCGAACGAGCGGCCCCTCAACCTGCTCATTGCCATTCTCCGGGTCAAGAAAGCGGAAATGCCCGGTGCCGAGCAACAAGCCCTCCTCAAGCGGAACGGGCCGCTCCGTGCGCCGCAAGAGCCGCGCGCCGAGCCATTGCTCAAGGCCGTTCGTGTCCCCGATCACAGCCGAAAGCGCGATCAGTTGGGGCTCGATCCCCTCACGCCGGCGCATCCGGATGAGCGTCAAAATGAACTCCAGATTCGCGCCGCGGCCACGGTCGGCGATCATCTGCGCTTCGTCGATCACGATCGCGCCGACCTGCGCCAGCACATGAGGGAATGTCAGCGCGATCGCGGCGAACTTCTCATAGGTCAGGAGACCGACATCGTATTGGCCCCGCAGCAGAGGCGCGATGTCGTCCGTCTCGCCCGTCGCTTCCACCGTGCGGACCCCGAAACCGCCATAGACGCTCTCGAAGTGCCGCCGCTTGTCTGCCACAAGGGCCTTAAGCGGCAGCAGAAACAAAGCCCGTTTGCGATCCAGCACGTTCCGGAGCGCCGCGAGCTCGCCCACCATCGTCTTGCCCGAGGATGTCGGGGCCGACACCACCAGGTTCTCGCCGTCCAGCACGCCGAAGTCGGTGATGGCGGAGATCTGAAGCGCATTCAAGGACGGGATCGCTCCAGCCCAGGCGGTGACAAGCGCGTCGGGGAAACCGGCCGACGAGAGGCTGGCAAGATCGGACGTCACCTTGGCAGGCAGACGCGCCGGGAAGGCCGCCCGATACTTAGCGCCCGGCACGAACACGGGCCACGCGACATCGCCGTCGATGCTCCCGCGCATGGTCGGGTTCTGCTCTTTGCCGCCCTGCAGCGCGGCCGCCCGGACGCGGCTCGTGACATGCTCGAGGAGGCGGTAGAGCGAGAGCTTGCCGCCGCTCACGACTTCCTCGGCGCCACATAGCGCCTCAAGCAGAAAGTGGGTCAGAAAGCCGTGCCCGAACCGGCGGTGCTCATAGGCGGGCTCGGTCGCCGCGGAGGCGGTGAAGATGATCCGACCAGCGCCGCCAAGCTGAGCCAGGCGCGCTTCGGCGGACAAAAGGCTGCGCGGCTTCGCATCGACGTGCAGAACCTTCGCCCCAATGCCGCCGGAAAAACAACAGTCGAGGAACAGGATCAGGCGCTTTGCCGGTATCCGCGAGAACCATTCCTGCAACAGCTCGAGCGGGATCGCGGAGCCGGCGAGATCATCTGGATTCGCGTCGTGGGTGACGAGCTCATGTGTCTCCGACCCATGGCCGGAGAACGCGATCACCACCGTATCCTCGGGGCCGCAGCCGGCCAGGTCGGCAAATGCGTCCTCAATCCGCTGCCGCGTGGCCTCCGCATCTGCCAGCAAGACTGTGCTGCCGCCCAGCGTGTCGAAGAACAGTGCCTCCAGCGCCGTCGCGTCGCGACGCGCGCAGGTCAGCTCATCAATGCCGGTCGAGCTATAACGGTCGATGCCGATGAACAGGCCGCGAAACGGCATGAGGCACCACGCTACGCCCGAACGACGCCGACGGAGAACGCGGCTCGTGGCTTCTCAGCCTTCTCCAGCACGACCGGCGCGAACGTGTCTTTCCGCGCGACCTGCTTGTTGCCCACCTTCTCGAACCAGACACACCAGACGGCATCCTCCTCCAGCATGGCCGTCTTCCCGACCTGCTCGACCGTCATGATCGGCCCGCCTGACTTCACCCGCACAAGATCGCCGGGCTTGAATTCGGTAGCATCCATTCTCCACGCTCCTTCTCGATGCCTATCTGTCCTCGCCAGGCACCGGAGGAGGTCGCAAGAAGCTCGCCCACGTCCCCACCACCATGAGTGGAGACGCGCACGTGCTAGGAGATCGCCCCATGCCTAACATCAATATATGGTGTGTCGGTCATTCCTTGCACAAGGATTTCGGCGAAGACCGTGTAAGCTCCTGATAGATGTTCTTGATTTGTCTCTTAGGGCTGCGCTGCGTTCCGAAGCGGGATAGCCCGACGGCAACCTGCCGTCGGGCCTATCGTCACGATCTGCCAGATAGCCAACGCCAGGCGCGGCGCCAGAAGCCGGGAGCCGCCTTGACGGGAGCGGGCTGAACGGCAAGTTCGATCGCTGGCGTCTGCCCGTAGAAGCGCGCTTTGGCAGCGCGGTCACGACGACGCTCGGCTTCGACCTGCTCGTCACTCCAGGGGCCGGCCTCGATCACCTTGCTGCGGTCGATCACATAGTGTGACCGGCATTTCAGCGTCCAATTGCCGATCGACGGCCGAAGGGAGACGGTCTCGCCATCGAACGTCATCTTCCAGTCCGTCGGCGTGAAGGGGGCGACGACCTCCTCGCCGCAACCGCAGCAGCAGCTGTGGGCTGATGTGGCATATTCCATCGAAACATAGAGAATGCCTGCCTCAAGGCGCTCAGGGATGTGTTCGACGAAACGATGTTCGAGTCGCTTGTGCCGTATCACGCGAGATCCCCGTTGATCAGCATGTTGCCGTCGGTGGTGTAGGTGCAGTGATGCTCGCGCTCGAGGTCGCGGTAGAAGCCGCGAATCTTCTTCCACTTGACGACCGCGAGGACAGCATTCAGGGCGTTGAGATCCGCGACCTGGATGTTGGAGGCGTAGATGTCCTTGGCGCCGCCGCCGACGAAGGAAATGCGCTGCCGCGCGTGATCGCGCTTCTCCGGCGTACTGGCGGTGACGCGCAGGATGCCGCCCAGCGACCCCTCGTCGAGCTCGAGCCCCATGCCAACATCGACGAACGCGGCGCCGATCGCCTCGAGCTTCTCTACGATCAGCCGCTTAGCGTCACCCGCATCGAGGGACAGGAACGCGAAGGTGACGCCGTCGAGAAGGTGAATGTTGTCGACGCCGAGCGCGACATCGTGCGCCACGATGTTCCGGTGCATCCGGCTGTAGATGCGCTTCAGGTATTCGACCTTCTTGGGCGCTTCCCGCAATTCCTCCAGGCTCGGAGCGCCCGGCGCGCGAAACGCGTTATGGGTCAGGAACTCGTCGCTGTCGAACAGCCGGATTTCCCGGACAGGCGTCTTGGCGACGAAATCCAGGATGTAGCCGCCGGTCCCCCCGACGCCGATGATGGCGACCCGCTCGTTGACGAGTCGCTCGGTCAGGACGCCGATCCCGACACGGTCGGAGGCGGTCTCGACATAGTTGAAGACGCTGTCCTCCTCCTCTTCCGGTTCGCGGAAGGTGCGAGGCGTCGCGCCGGACTTCAGCACTGCGGCCGGGCCCGCGAGGATATTCGCGTAGCTCGTCATCTTGTGGTGGTAGTCCGAGTAGCCGCCGTCTGGCTTGCTGGAGAAGCTGTGCGTCGCCTTCAGGCCGTGGCCGAGATCGAAGGCGCCGGCCGCATGCGAGATGCCCTGGATGGGCCTGCCGTCGGCGTGGCACGGGAAATCGCCGTCCCAGTGGATGACATGGGTGTCGGGCGGGCGCGTCTGATCTCCGGCCAGCGTGAGGCTGGAGATGAGGGTGCCGATGCGCACCTCCCGGCGCGCATCGACATACGGCACCTCGCGCATAACGAGATACCCGCCCTGCTGCTGGACGAAGTAGCCTTCGTCCCGCAGCCGCTTGAGGTCCGGATTACGACTGAACAGTGCGCGTGACATTGAACACCGTGCCCTTCTTCTTGACGTCGACGGAGCCGCCAACCCCGAGCTCACCGGCGGGCGGCGTCGACGCCGCGTGCCGATAGGTCATCGAGAAGACGACGTTGGGTTCGTGCTGGCCCGGGAAGGCGAGCTGGACGATCTGTTCGAACGTCACCGTGCGGGCGTTCACCGTGCGCGGCCGCGAATTGACGATGATCTCGAACGTCAGCCGCGCGGTGATGAACCGCTCGATGCCGGGCTGGACCAGATCGATCAGCTCGCCATGCTCGATCAGGCGATCTTCACCGCCGGGAACCTCGAGGAAGACGGCCTCCCCCTCGCCGGGCTTGGCGAGGCCGTAGAGCACCGTGCCGCTGATGACCGGCTTGCCCCAGAGCAGCTCGTGGTCGTTGAGGGTCAGCTTGAAGTCGCGGTCGGTCTGGAAGGCGATGAACCGCTCGGCGCCGCGCTCACGCAGGTCGAACGGCTCGTTGAGCCTCACATCCTCGAAATCGCCCGAGGGCAGGATCGCGATGAGGCTGTAACCGTCCCGCGGGTCGAGTGCCGCGGCTTCCAGCAACTGGCGGCCGAGCGGCACGGGATCGCTCACCACACGGGACTGGAAGTTGAGATCGCCCTGCGCGAGGAGAAAGCGATACCCCCGCGCCGGACGCAACGCCCGGCCTTCGCGCAGGGCGTTGCCGAGATCGTCGTAATCAAGAAGTTCTTCGGTGTTCATAAGATTGGGTCCTTAGGTTCGGCCGAGGCAGCGCCGCGGCTCTAAGGGTCCAATCGGAGCGAGGGAGGCCGACCGGTAAGGTCAGACGAACTTTTTTTGCAAGGGGCCGTCGGGGGTCTGCCCGCAGATGAAGAAGGCCGGGCAGTTCGGGCAGGTGCGCGACGAAACCTCGGCCGGAAACCGTCCGGCGCGGATGTCGCCGAGAAACTTTGCGAGCTTGTCCTTGCGCCCCTTCAGCTCCCGATCGGACAAGGCAAGCGCATGTGCCTCGCCGTCGGAAAGATGGACGAGCTCTGCGACCGCGCCGGGAAAGGACTGCCTGACCGCCAGCATCAGCGCCGCCGCGCCGACATCCTTGCCCTCGGCCGACCGCATGTGACCCGTGCGAATGCGGCGCACGGCGCGGATGCCGTCCGGCCGCACCAGCACCTCGTCCGGCCGAACGATGATCTCCTCGCCGCCGAAACTGAGGCTGAGCGCGACCGGCGCTTCGGGGACTGCTTCGGCGCGGTTCGCCAGGAAGAAGCGCAGCATTGCCAGCGCCAGATCGCGGAATTCCGCGCGATAGCCGTGCTCGCCGAGCCCCTCGCCGGCGAGCGCCGCATCGATGCGATCTTGCAGCGCCTGCTCGGACACGGGTCCATCCGACGCGATCACCGCCTCGACCACCACGCGAACCGCCTCATGCAGATGCATGAAGGCGGTCGCGGTTCGCCGGCCGCCGACCTGCAGGACATGCGTGTAGAAGAAGCGACGCGGGCAGGATTCATAAAGAGCGATCTGCGGGGCGCCTAACCGCAGCCGTCCGTCGACCACCAAATCGATATCCCGAGCTTCCGCGGCCACGGGAAGCGGCCGTGCCGGCACGAGCGAACGGCGTGTTAAGGTCGCCCCGAGACGGTCGAGGAATGGCGAAAGCGGTCGGTTGTGGCCGTTACTCTTCTCGGTCGGCGCATAAAGGATCAGGCGATCGCGGGCGCGCGACTGCGCCACGTAAAATAGGCACTCCTGCTCCTCGGCCTGACCTGCGCGGAACGCCTCCAGCGCACTGCCCTCCGCCCCCGCGATCATCCCGTCGGGCGCCGGACAGGGCGGCGCCGGCGGCGTGCGTGGGATCGTGTCGCTGTTAAGCCCAGGAATATGGACGCCACCGAACTCTAGGCCCTTGGCGCCATGGATGGTCATCAGCCGCACGGCGTCGAGATGCTGGGCGGCCGCCGGCAATTGGCGCAGGTCGCGGTCGTCGCCGAGCCGCACGAGCCTGCGCACACGATCGAGCAGGCGCGTGATGGGCAGCCCGCGTCCGGCCGGTTGTACCCGCACAAAGTTGAGGAATTGCCAGATCGCGATGCCCCGTGTGCGGTCGGCGAGATCCTCCGACGCGCCCAGGCGCGCGGCGATGCGTGTGCGATCGAGCAACAGCGTCGCGAGCACGGTCCAGGGCGAGGCCGTCTGATCGAAACCATCGAGCGCAGTCGCGAGCTTGGCAACGGTCTGCCGCCCCCTGTCGCTCAAACCGGGGATCGCCTCGCCATGCCGCAGCCAGCCCGCCGGCGCGTGCTCGGCCGCCCGCAGATGGTCGAAGACCGCGACCACATCGGCAAAGGAGGTGGCGAAGTCTCGCCAGCAGGCAATGCGCACCAGGCCCATGGCGCGCCGATCGACCAGGATCGAGAGGAGAGCCAGGAGATCCTTGACCTCACCCCGCTCGAACAGACTTCCCAGGAAGAGGACCGGCACGCCGAGCCGTTCCAGGTCCTGCCCGATCGTCGACAGCTTTTCGTTGCCGGTGCACAGGACCGCCTGGTCACGATAGGCGTAGCCGTCACGCCGCAGCTCCTCGATAGCGTCGGCCAGGGCGACCTGCTGCTGCTCGGCGCGCTGGACCGTGCGCAACTCGGGCCTATGTCCATTGGCGTCGCGGTCCGCGTCGAGGCCACTATCCGCATCGCCGGCGCGCATCGTGATCGCGAAACTGGAGAAGCTGGCGACAATCTCCGGCACCGAACGATAATTACGCTTCAATCGACCGCGATTGCCACCGGCGAAGTCCTCCTTGCCGAACCGGGTTATGTTGAAGGATGAGGCACCGCGAAACCGGTAGATCGACTGCTTGGCGTCGCCGACCATCCAGAGATTGCGGCCGTCGGGCCGCAGTGCGCTCAGCAGCCGCACGCTGCTGCGGTTCACGTCCTGATACTCATCCACCAGGACATGATCATATTGCGCCTGCAGCGCCGCGCAGATGGCCGCCTCCTTTTCGAGCAGTTGCACCGGCAAGGCGACAAGATCGCCGAAGTCGATGCAATGCGCGTTGCGCTTGAGCTGTTCGTAGGCCGCGTAGACGCGGGCAACCTCGCCGGCGCGTTCCGCCGCCTCGCGCGCATCCGAGTCCTGGGCTTTCGCCTGCATGGCGTCGGCGAGCGCGGCGTAGGTTTCGGCGTCGACCACCTCATCCTTCGCCCGCGATACGGCGGCCAACATGTCGGCAATGATCTGGGTCGGATCGTAAAGATTGCGGTAGTACGCGAGCCTAAGCCGCGGGAACTCCCCCTCGAGGAGTTCGACCGCTTCGGTCCGGTCCATCATCCGCGGGTCCTTCGGCAGGCCGAGCTCCGCATGGAAACGACGGATGATATCGAGGCCGAAGGCATGGAACGTGCCGATCCACATCGCGGCCGCAGCCTCGGGCCGCTTGCGCGCGATCCGCTCGGCCATCTCGCCCGCTGCCTTGTTCGAAAAGGTCAACAGCAGTATGCGCCGTGGATCGACGCCCTCGCCTAGAAGGCCCTCGACGCGCGCGATCAGCGTCTGCGTCTTGCCGGTGCCAGGCCCCGCCTCAAGCAGATAGGCTTCGCCGCGATGCGCCGCAGCGGCCGCTTGCAGCGGATTGAGCGGCCGTTCGACATGCGCCGCAGTCGCGGCGGGAGGCACGGGCGGCAGCAGCAAAGCATCGAACAACTGCTGCGCGACGACCTCGAACGGCGCGCCGAGCTTCGCGGCGATGGCGGACGCGGCGAGCCCTTGGTCGACATGGAGCGCCCGCGCGACGGTGCGCGGAAGCAGCAGTTCGCGCGCGAACAGGTCCATCTGGACTTCGCGGCGTTGCCGGCGTCCATAATCGACAACCCGATCCATTCCGACTGGTGAGGGCTCGGCCGGGCGTGCCGGATCAATCATCGGCGCCGCTTCGCCACCAGGATCGTCGCCCAGCTCGACATGGCCGATCTCATGCGCCACGAGGAAAGCTTGCTCGAACGGAGAGCCCATATTCTCGTGAAGAATCAGATCGTCGGCGGCGACGAAAGTCGCGCGGCCGCCATTGAGGACGGCTGCGCCGGCGGCAGTCCGTTCGACATCAATCCCCCGCCGCTTGGCCTCGGCGACAGCAAAGTCATAGGGCGACCAGGGATCGGCGCCGGATGCAACGAGGCGAGCGTGAAGCTCGGCGGCGACTTGCCTGGCGAGCTCCACACTGTCCATGTCAGTCCGCCTCCGCCAACAGCCGGGCGCGCTTCTCGGCCGGGACGCCGGCATCGATCAGCACTTGCTCGAAGGTGACCTGCTCGCCGGCCACCGGTTTGCTGTCGGCCTTATAGCTGCGCGCGACAATCAGGTGCGCTGGCCCCCAGGACGACTCCAACTGTGCGACAGAGCTGCGCATCGCATCCGCCAATATCGCCAGGAAGCGTCGCGGGATACTGACGAGAGAGACCCGCCGTTCGCGCAGTGCGGTCACGACCTGCCGGGGCACGTCCAGACGCTGCGCGACGGCGCGCCAGTCATCGACCGTCAGCGCCGCGAAAGGGTCGGCTGCTGCCGCCGGCATAACCTTCGCGTGTTGCGACCAGGCAGCGTCGATCAGCGCCCGATCGGTAGCAGAGAGGGGTGCGGCATCTTCATAAGCCTCGCGGCTGAGTTCGCGCGAGAGGTCGATGAGCTCCCCGGCATATTCCGGGTATAGCCGCAGATAGCGTTCCAAGGTCGACCGGCCAGGCTCGCTCTCGACCGCGAACGCGTCGAGCACGGCCTCGCGGGATGGACGTCCGCCGCCGGGGCTCACCGCTCGTCTCCGTCGGCCATGGCAGCTCGCAGGGCGGCGAAGGCCTTGTCGCGGTAGGTTCGGACGGTCTTTTCGGAGCGGCCCAAAGCCTTGGCGATGGTCATGACGTCCGGCTCCTTGGAGTCGATGGGGAAGCCCTGTCTCAACATGTGAATGATCCTGCTTTGTTCTGTCGGTAGAGCTTCAATCGCTGCATCCAGGCGCGACCGGTAAGACGGGTCGTCGAAATCCGACACGGCGAAGGGATCGTGGGTCCCTGCGGCCGCCTCGACCTCCGGTGACAGTTCTCCGCTCTCCTCGTCATATTCGAGGGGCTGGGAACGGTTTTCGTCGCGCCAGGCCTTTTCCTGCGCATCGCGCCGCAGGCTCGCTAGCGCGCCATCGAAGCGCACCTCGAAGTAGTCGACCTTTTCGTCGTAGGCGGCGCGGTCCGCCGAAAAGAGCTCGACGAACCGGCCGAACACCTTGTCGCGCACGACCCCGCGCGTCAGCGATTCCGTCTTTCCATCGGAGCTTTCCGCCCTGGGCAAACTGCGCAGCACCCGTTCGGTCAAGATCCGATAGAGGCGCTCGAACCACACCTCGTTGTTGTCGCGACGGCTCGCGCGAATGAAGTAAACGAGACATTCGCTCGGGACGTAGCCCGGGTCCGAGCGCTTGGTGATTTCCGCCCTGGCGATCAAGCCATCACGCGGCAGGACTGCCAATTCGGCGATGAGGGCTTCTATCTTCGGGTCGCGCTCGTAGAGTTCGCCGCTGAGGCGGCGTTTGCGCAGCGGGGTTACGATCGCTTCGCCCGCGCCACGCGCGTCTGCCTTTTGCCCGGTGTCGAAAGCTCCCTCCAACTGGTTCATCGCGCGGCCCCGCCTCCCGTATCGCCCTTCTTGTTGAGACGCGTCTCGAGCGAGCCGATGCTGTCGAGCACCGCCTCGAAATCCGGTGGATCGCCAAAGATCATGCCCTGCATGGCCCTGTAGTCGACGCGCAGTTGCTCGATCATCGCGTCATGCGGGGCGAGTGCAAACGAGCCAGGCGCAGCGCTCGCGAGATCGAAGTCCGGTCGATTGAAGAACATCCGGGCGTGCGCGACGCAATCCGCACCGAGCGCCGGATCAGCGATGGCGGCGGCGCCGACGCGGGCCGCGGCGAGCTGGTGCAGGTCATAATAGTGACGGGAAACGCGTTGGCCGCCCCCGCGCAGCTCGCCGCGCTTGTCGAACCAGCGCCGCAGCCCATGGAGGATGACAACCTTGTCCCAGAAGGTACGTTCCGGATCGACCGTGCGGACGGCCGGCACGGTCAGGTCGAGCGCCGGCAGATCATCATCGACATAGGGTTTGATCGGCACTTCGCTGTTCGGATCGAGCGCGGATTTCGCGCCCGACTCGATCTTGATCGCTGCCCGCACATAATCCGATCGCGGCGTCGCCGCGGGATACCAGATCAGAAGCGTCTGCCCGTCGGGATCAGCGTCATCGGCTTCCACTCGGGCCGCGCCGGCATCGAGGCCGGCAGCCTGAAGCCGGTCCTGCAGGATCTGCGTCAACTCAGCCCGCAGCGGGCCGTTGATGTAGGCTTGGCAGGCGTCCTTGATCGCATCGAGGCGCGCCCGGCGCTTTTTGCTACTCAGCGCTTCGAGCTCCTCGATGGTCGCCGGCTCGCCGATGTCGTCCCGAAACACCGTGACATCAATGTCTTCGGAGAAGCGATTGATCAAACCAAACCCTTTGGACAGGGAGGTTCCACCTTTGAAGAGGAGGCGGGGTCCGCCCTCTTTCAAGCCATTGAACAAGGCATCCAGCGTCCAGCAGACCCAGAAGTCCTTCTCGATATTCTGAGACGCCGTGCCGAGGCGTAGCGCCGTCGTATCGAAGGCGCTCAACATCGCGTCCGACCCGGCCGCGAGAACCTCGTCGAAAGCCGGATTCATGTCTTCACCGCCCGGGCTGCACCGCGCTTGGCAGTTTGTGCCTTCTGCGGGGAGAGCGGCTTTCGCTTGGGCCGGGCGACGGCAGCATGACGCTGATCATCGGCATCGTCCGCCGTTCTTTGTTGATGACGATCATGATCAGCATCATCACGATCATCATCGACGTGCCGACGACGAACGCCGGCGTCGCTTTCAACGAGCGGCTTGAGAAACACCCACATCCATGTCGGAAGAGCTGTCATACCGGCAGTGAGATCCGCTTTGAGGGGCGGTCCCACCGTGGGATCTTCGAAAAGATTGGCGAGCTTGCGCCTAACCTGATCACTTTCTCCTTCACGAACCAGGAGATCGCGCAGCCAGTGAAGCGCTTGGACGACGCGCATCGCTGGTCGTCCGGCCCAGAATAGCTTGCTGGCCGCGGTTGGACGGAAGGTGATCGTTACGTTGCCGAGCTTGATCGCGCGGCGCCGAGCGTCGGTGTGCACCACGATTTTGGCGGGGACGGCGTCAGTTAGGCCCAGATCGTTCGCCGCGGTCATGCCGTCGACAAGCATCCGGGTTTGGTCACGTCGCCCGACGGCGTCGATGACTGAGCGCGGATCAGGCGGATTGGGTTTCTGGGTGAGTTTGTTGAAGCCAGGCTGATCGTAGAGCCCACGATCAATCCGCCTAAGGATTTCGACCTTCGTCAGCCGCTGCAACGCCTTATCGACCGCGTCCCGCGAGGCGAGATCGACGAAGTCACTGGGCGTCCAGACCTTGCGTGGCGCATCCGCACGGATGCGCTCGAGCATGGCTTTCTTCAGATCGGGCGAGTCGGTGTTCATGTCCGAAAATTGTAGTCCTTTTTCGGACGCGAACCAAGTGGATTGTCCGAAATAAATATACAAATTTCGGACAATATAAATAGGTAGGCCGCCCACCTGAGAATGGCTCCTTCGGCCGTATGCAACTTTGCCGACCGTCCTGGCGAGCCAGCTCGGTAGCTGGGGCGCGACCGCGACGAGTTCGCCGAACGTGGAAGACGGCAACTTGCGCTTCAACGTCATCAAGGCGGCTTCTGCCTTTTCCGGCCCCAGCCAGGCGAGCGCTCGCACCGCCTGTCCGGCGGGCCGATCGGCCAGCGCCAACTGCCAGCGCGGCGCATGCCGCAGCTCGACGACCTGCTGGCCCAGATTCATCGTCCGGCTACGGCCCGATGTCAGATAGACCGACCGGACCGGCACCTGTGTCGTGAGGCCGAGCGCGTTAGCGGCCGCGGCACCGTTCGACACGATGGTTTCGCCGCGCTGGAGCGCGAGGGCTTCGACGGCCTTCTCGACGGAGGGCGCGCGGACGCCGAACCGACTCGAAACCGGGCGCAGATAGACGCCGCGCCCGGCACGCATCAGCCGGCCACGTTCAGCCAGTCGCGACAAGGCTTGATCCACCGCGGCGCGATTGCCGAGATGGAGCAGGCTCTTCGCCGCGATCGGAGCGCCCTCGGGCAAGCCCTCGGTGTGCGCCAGAATCTGTTCGGTCAGTCGTTGCACGGCACTTCTCCTGTCAGAAATATATGCGGTTTTCTGACAGTTTTCAATCTCCCCCAAACCGACTGGAAGGGCCAGCGATTGAGAGGGGGCCTGGAGGGGAAAGCCTTCCCCTGCGGCCGAGCCCAGGGTCTCGGCCGACCCCTTCTGCGGGGAGACCCCGCAACGCCCTCATTAGAGTGAGAGTGTGGACCGGATTTCCGTGACGGGTTGAGGGTCGGGAGAGAGTCTTCCGGCGCCCGTCATGGAGTTTGATCCCATGAACATGCAGGTTCTCGATGCCCGGCGCGACGTGAGTGGCGGCTGGAAGGTGGACATCAACCGCGGCGAGCGCATCGGTCGGGTTTCCTCGGAGTGGTTCTCGCGACCCGACGACGAGCGCTATCTCTCGCTCGCCGAACTCGGCCGGACCGTCCGCGAGCGCACCGAGCGCAGCCGAACGCGCGTTGTCGAATCCGCGCTTATCCATGTCGAAGCCAGCCGCACCGATCCCGAACGGCTTGCCCTGATCCTACCAGGCGCCGACAAGCCCATCGCTCCGACGCACTGGAGTTTCGGTCAGCTCGCGAGCCAGGTCGGCGCGCCGGCCGCCTATCTGCGGCAGCTCCCCGCCGCGCTCGCCGGCATCAACCTGCAATATGGGCTGACCGCCCACCGCGCCGAGCAGATCAAGACCCTCGAGACCGACGACGGCCGCGTCGAGCTGCGCGCCGTGACCGGCCCCGACTACGGCCGGATCTACGACCACGAGCTGGTCGAAGCCGTGCAGCGCATCGCCGGCAACGGCACCGGCGACACCCGTTGGAAAGTGCCCGGTGTCCTCGACTGGTCGACCGGCGTCTATAATCCGCGCGTCGACATCACCAAGGACACCACGACGCTCTACGCTTCCGATCGCGACGTCTTCCTTTTCCTCGTCGACGATCTGAATCCGATCGAAGCCGGCAAGCTCGCGGATGGATCGCCCGATCTCTATTTCAGGGGCTTCTATGCCTGGAACAGCGAAGTGGGCGCCAAGACCCTTGGTATCGCGTCCTTCTATCTCAGGGCCGTGTGCCAGAATCGCAATTTGTGGGGCGTCGAAGATTTCGAGGAGATCTCCATCCGCCATTCCAAATACGCCGCTTCGCGCTTCGCCCATGAGGCGGCGCCGGCCTTGCTCAGCTTCGCGGACTCCTCACCGCAGCCGTTCATCACCGGCATCAAGGCGGCGCGCGAACGCATCGTCGCGCACAAGGACGAAGAGCGCACCGAATTCCTGCGCCGCCGCGGCTTCTCGAAAGCCGAGACGGGCAAAATCATCGACGCGGTGCTGGCCGAGGAAGGCCGCCCGCCGGAAAGCATCTTCGATTTCGTCCAGGGCATCACCGCCGTCGCGCGCGACAAGCCCCACCAGGACGCGCGGCTCGAGCTCGAAGGCAAGGCCAAGAAGCTGCTCGATCGCGCCGCCTGATCCCCGCAATGCCGGAGATGCGGTTGTCCGTGTCTCCGGCTTTGCGTCCCCTAGCCATACTGTTTCCGGGCTGTCTTGTGGCCCAGATCCAGGTCACCTATTCAGTGGTGCGGCATGGAGCACAATCGCCAAACGAGCGACTGGATACAGAATGCTAGAGCAGGCGCCTGCGGAATATTACATCGATGAAAGCGGCAATACCGGCGACCTGAGCACGGTCAAAATCGACTCCTACTTCGTCGAACAGCGCATGTTCGCCTTGGCTGCATTCGGCTGCACGCTCGACCAGGACTTCACCGATAAATTGGGCGCACTAAAAAAGGCGCACCGCATCCAGTCGTCGGAGCTCAAATCAAAACAGGCTTATGACAAGCCGCGCTTCATCTTTGATCTTCTGGACCTCCTTGAGACGCGCCGCGCCCCAATCTTTATCGAGCTTGTCGACAAGCACTTCTTCGTTGTCGTGAACATCATCGAGCGAATGGTGGTGCCCTATGTGGGGGAATGCGACACTCAACCTGGCGCCCTTTGGATGAAGGGCGTTATGGCGAACTACATGGCGCTATATGCACCTCCCGAGCTGGCTCACGCCTTTGCCGCATGTTGCCAAAGCAGAGACCACGCGGAAATACGCGAACTTTACAAGCAAATAATTCGGTGGGCGCAGGGAAGCGGAGTTCCGCCTACTGACGTGGCGGCGGGGATCATCCGTTTTGCGCGCGACAGCTTGAAGGACTTCCGCAAGCTGCCGAAAGCCAAGGCCGTCGAGCGGGCATTACCGATTCCCGACAAGAATCCCGCCGGGAAGCTGCTCTGGGTTCTGCCGAACCTGACATCGTTCACCAACATCTACGCCCGGATCAATCGCTTCGCGCGAAAGCAGGTTTCCGGCGTGACGCTGTTCCACGACGAGCAATTGCAGTTCGGAGACATTCTTCTGCACAACAAGAAGCTCGCAGAGGACCTGGCGCAGCTTGGCGTGAAATTGCCCCTGCAGACGGCCGACTTCGAATTCTCGCAGGCGGCCGACCTGCAATTCCAGCGATCGCACGATTCTATCGGCATTCAGGTCGCCGACGTCCTCGCCGGTTTCATCGCGCGATATGTACAGGACGCTGTGTGGGGCGGCGCCCCCATGCATCCTGACAAGGTAGCGATTTTCCGCCGCCTCGTCGCAACAGGCGACCGCAGCTTGGGTTCGGGTGTCAACTTCGTCGCGCCCGACAACATGATCCGCTTCCTCGGCATCGAACCGCGCTCGAATTTCTAGGGCGGCATCAAGCCGTCATGGGCGAATACGAAGGACTGGCGCGGGATCATCGCCGGTTCTGGCAGTGACCTTACCGATGGCGTTTGATGGTGTCGCTGCCCTCCTAGAGTGAGAGGGCGGTGCTTCGCTTCGTGACGGGTTTAGGGTCGAGAGAGAGGCTTTCGGCGCCCGTCGCGGAGTAAGTCTCATGGCAACTGCCATTCAGAAGATCACCCTGTCGTCGGCGCAGGACATCCCCTTCAACAAGCTGGTGCTGAGCCAGTCGAACGTCCGCCGCGTCAAGGCTGGCGTCTCGATCGACGAGCTGGCCGAGTCGATCACCCGGCGCGGTCTCATCCAGTCCCTCCACGTCCGGCCGGTGCTCGATGCCGACGGCCAGGAAACCGGCATGTACGAAGTGCCGGCGGGCGGGCGTCGCTTCCGCGCGCTGCAGCTCCTCGTCAAGCAGAAGCGCCTCACCAAGACCTCCAAGGTGCCGTGCGTGGTGTCGGACGCCAATGCCGACATCCTCGTCGACGAGGTGTCGCTGGCCGAGAATATCGAACGCGCCCCGCTGCATCCTCTCGACCAGTTCCGCGCGTTCCAGGCGATGCGCGAGAAGGGCATGACCGAGGAGGCGATTGCGGCTGCATTCTTCGCGTCCGTCCAGGTCGTGAAGCAGCGGCTTCGCCTCGCGGCCGTCTCGCCGTCATTGCTCGATATCTATGCCGAGGACGGCATCACGCTCGAACAGCTCATGGCCTTCACCGTCACCAACGATCATGCGCGTCAGGAGCAGGTCTGGGAGTCGGTTCGCAATAGCTGGCAGAGGGAACCCTACCAGATCCGGCGCATGCTGACCGAGACCGCCGTCCGCGCATCCGACAAGCGGGCCGTATTCGTCGGCATCGATGCCTATGAAACCAACGGCGGCTGCGTGCTGCGCGATCTCTTCCAGGATGACGACGGCGGCTGGCTGCAGGATCCTGCGCTGCTCGATCGCCTGGTCGCCGACAAGCTGAAAGCCTCCGCCGAAGCGATCGCCGGCGAAGGCTGGAAATGGATCGAGGTGGCGATGAGCTTCCCCTATGGCGCCACCCACGGCCTGCGCGAGATCGTGGGCACGCCGCTCGACCTGACGGCTGACGAACAGGCGACCATCGAGGCGCTCAACGCCGAGTGCGCCAAGCTGGAGGCCGAATATGAGAACGCCGACGAGTTGCCGGACGAGATCGATCAGCGCCTTGGCGAAATCGAAACCGCGCTCGCCAGCTTCGACGAGCGGCCGGTCCACTACGAACCCGCCGACATCGCGATCGCCGGGGTCTTCGTCAGCCTGGACGCCGACGGCACGCTGTCGATCGACCGCGGCTATGTCCGACCCGAGGACGAGATCGCCAACCAGGCGGGCGATGGCGAGGGTGAAGAGCAGGATGGCGGCGACGATGACGCTGACTATCCGGCGTCGCCTTCGGTCCAGCGCGCGGTCATCACCATCTGCGGCAAACCTGCCGAGCCCGAGGAGGAGGACGAGGACGACACGATCAAGCCGCTCCCCGATCGACTGATCACGGAGCTGACCGCCGATCGCACCCTCGCGCTCCGCGACAAGCTCGCCACCGATCCCTCGGTCGCCTTCGTCGCCGTCCTGCACAAGTTCTGCCAGGACGTGTTCTACGGCGGCAGCCAGTACGGCTTCGCGATGGAGGTCAGCGTGCGGGGCACGACCTTCCATTCGCAGCCCGAAGGGCTTCGTGACAGCGTCTATGCCAAGGCGATCGAGGCCCGGCACGATAGCTGGCGCAAACGGCTCCCGGCCAAAGTCGCTGATCTCTGGGATGGGCTGGCCGCACTGACTGGCCCCGAACAGGCCGAACTCTTCGCCCATTGCGCTTCGTTCGGCGTCAATGCGCTTTATGAGCGGGCCGATCGCTACGGTGGCCGTGTCTCGGCGCATAGTGTCGAACAGCGCATCGCCGAAGCCGATCGCCTGTCGCTGGCGGTCGGGCTCGACATGGCCGAAGCCGGGTGGCGGCCGACCGTCGCCAACTATCTCGGCCGCGTCACCAAGCCCCGCATCCTCGAAGCGGTGCGTGAAGGCGCCGGCGAGCGCGCCGCCCAACTCATCGCACATCTGAAGAAGGGCGACATGGCGACCGAAGCCGAACGTCTCCTCGCCGAGACGGGCTGGCTGCCCGAACCGCTGCGCAATTCCGGCGCCGATGCCGAAAGCACCGAGGCGGACTCTGGCGAGGGCGACGAGGCGTTGCCGGACTTCCTCGACGGCGATGACGAGGAGACCAACACCGATGATGAGGAGGAACGGCACCTCGCCGCCGCGGAGTGACGGCGGTCCTCATCTGACTTGACGAGCCCGGCGTCCCTTCGGGGGCGTCGGGCTTTTTTCATGCGCGCCGATCGAGAGGGAGAGTTTGGCCCGGACGTGGCGAGCCGGACATGGAGGAGAGAGCGCCTGCCGGCTCTCCCGTTCCCTGCTCTCCGGGAGTGGCCTCATGGCCGACTATTTCACCCATTTCTCATGCCTGCTCGATGTCGGCACGCCCGAGACCGCAGCCCGCGCGCTCGATCTCTACAACCAACTGTCCGAGGACGGAGCATCCGAGGAACCGCCGTCCGATGGCTTCCTCCTGTCCATCCAGCCCGAGCATGGCGGCTCCAAACTCTGGATGCGCGACGATGTCACCGGCGATCCCGAACGGCTGATCCAGTTCGTCATACGCTGCGCCGCCGAATTCCACCTCACCGGCCGATGGGGCTTTCAGTACGCCAACACCTGCTCCCGGCCGCGTCTCGATGGCTTCGGTGGCGGCGCGCATGTCCTCGATCTCGCGACCGGCGAAACTGTGGCGTGGATCTATACCAACGGTTGGCTCGCCGAGGTGATCGATGGCGGCGATGGTGCCTGACATCATCGAGACCATTGTCTGTCGCTTGATGGCGCGGCCGGGCCGCGCCCCTTGAGAGCGAGAGGAAGGCCGGGACGGGTTTGAGCCCGTCCGGTCCGAGAGAGAGCGCCGGCGGGCTTTCCCGCTCCGCTCTCCCGAGGACGTCTCCCATGAATGCTCACACCCTTGCGGCGGCGCTGCCGACCGCCGCCGATCAGCCGACCGACGCTGCCGCCATCCATGCCGCGGCACTTCTCCTCCTTCCTCACATCGAGCGCGGCGAGCGCATCGACGCCGCGGTCTTGCGCACCGCCATGGAGACCGCCTTCGGCGCGTCCGATACTGCCGGCGCCTGGGACTGGAAGGACGCCTATGACGCCTGCGAAGCCGCAACCGTCCTCATGCTCCGCAAATACGGAAAGGCGCTTTTGCGCAAAGCCGGGTCTCCGGCTGCGGCGGTTCCTCTGTTCGGCAAGATCGCGGGACTTCTGCCCACCCACACGCGCCGCTCCGAGGAGGCGCAGGCCTTCCAGCAATTCTCGACGCCGATCCCGCTCGGCCTGGCCGCGATCACTGCGGCCGCCATCACACCCGCCGATCGCGTGCTCGAACCATCGGCCGGCACCGGCCTGCTCGCCATCCTCGCCGAGATCGCCGGCGGCACGCTTGTCCTCAACGAACTCGCCGAAACCCGGGCCGCACTCATCTCCTCCCTCTTTCCGGCCATTCCCGTGACCCGCTTCGACGCAGCCCAGATCGACGATCATCTCGACCCGGCGACCGTCCCAACAATCGTGGTGATGAACCCGCCATTCTCGGTCCTCGCCAATGTCGAGGGGCGTGTCGCCGACGCAGCCTATCGCCATCTCGCATCCGCGCTCGCGCGGCTCGCCGATGGCGGGCGCCTGGTCGCGATCACCGGCGCGAATTTCGGCCCCGACATACCGGCCTGGCGCGACGCCTTCGTCCGCCTGCAGGAGAGGGGCCGCGTCGTGTTCACCGCCGCCGTCCATGGCTCAGTCTATGCCAAGCACGGCACGACCGTCGAAACCCGGCTGACCGTGATCGACAAGATCCCGGCCGACGAGCCATCCGCATTTCCGGCGTCCCCCGGCACCGCTCCCGACATCGCCACGCTGATGACGTGGATCGCCGAGCATGTGCCGCCGCGCCTGGCTGTCGCGCCTGCTGTTCAGGTCATGCCGACCGGCGCCACGCCGCGCACCGTTCGCGGCTATCTCGCGCGCACCGCGGCGACATCGGCGACCCGCGTGGGCCTCGCCGATCCCGAGGGCGTGCCGCTCGCCTATGAGACCGTCGACTGGACCCCGGCCGAGGGCGCCCGCCTCAGCGACGCGATCTACGAGCAATACGGATTGCAGACGATCCGTATTCCCGGCTCTCAGGCCCATCCCACCAAGCTCGTGCAATCCGCCGCCATGGCCTCGGTCGCCCCGCCCAAGCCGAGCTATCGGCCGACGCTGCCAGCGACCATCATGGACTCGCTCTCAGACTCCCAGCTCGAAACCCTGATCTTCGCGGGCGAAGCCCATTCCGATTTTCTCGCAGGTTCCTGGACCATCGACGACACTTTCGATGTCGTGGCGGCCGCCGCCGATGATGCAAACGGCGTCGTCCGCTTCCGCCGCGGCTTCTTCATCGGCGACGGCACCGGCGTCGGAAAGGGGCGCGAGTCGGCCAGCATCGTGCTCGACAACTGGATGCAGGGCCGGCGCAAGGCGGTCTGGATCTCCAAATCCGACAAGCTGATTGAGGATGCGCAGCGCGACTGGTCCGCACTCGGCATGGAGCGCCTGCTGGTCACGCCGCTCTCGCGCTTCCCGCGGGGCAAGCCGATCGCTCTGCCGGAAGGCGTCCTATTTACAACCTATGCCACGCTGCGTTCCGACGACCGCGGCGAGAAGGTTTCGCGGGTCAAGCAGATCGTCGAATGGTTGGGCTCCGATTTCGACGGAGTGATCATTTTCGACGAGGCGCACGCGATGCAGAACGCTGGCGGCGGCAAGGGAGAACGGGGCGATGTCACGCCCTCGCAGCAAGGGCGCGCGGGGCTTCGCCTGCAGCACGCCTTGCCCAATGCCCGCGTCGTCTATGTCTCCGCCACCGGCGCCACCACGGTCCAGAACCTTGCCTACGCGCAGCGCCTCGGTCTGTGGGGTGGCGACGATTTTCCCTTCTCGACCCGCGCCGAGTTTGTCGAGGCGATCGAGGCCGGCGGCGTCGCGGCGATGGAGGTGCTTGCCCGCGACCTTCGCGCGCTCGGCCTCTACACCGCCCGATCGCTGTCGTTCGACGGCGTCGAATATGAGCTGGTCGAGCACGAGCTGACCGCCGAGCAGCGGCGCATCTACGATGCTTATGCCGGCGCCTTCGCCATCATCCACAACCATCTCGATGCGGCCATGCAGGCGGCCAACATCACCGGCTCGACCGGGACGTTGAACCGCCAGGCCAAATCCGCCGCGCGCTCCGCCTTCGAAAGCGCCAAGCAGCGTTTCTTCGGTCATCTGCTAACATCGATGAAGACGCCGACGTTGATCCGCTCGATCGCGGCGGACCTGGAGGCCGGGCATTCCGCGGTCATCCAGATCGTCTCGACCGGCGAGGCGCTGATGGAACGGCGCTTGGCCGAAGTTCCGACCGAGGAGTGGAATGACATTCGCGTCGACATCACGCCCCGCGAATATGTCCTCGATTATCTCGCCCATTCCTTCCCGGTGCAGCTCTACGAGCCCTTCAGCGACGGCGAGGGCAATATGTCCTCGCGTCCGGTCTTTCGCGACGGCCAGCCGGTCGAGAGCCGCGAGGCGGTCGCCCGCCGCACCGAGCTGATCGAGAAACTCGCGAGCCTTCCGCCGGTGCCGGGCGCGCTCGACCAGATCGTCCAGCATTTCGGCGCGGACGTGGTGGCCGAAGTCACCGGCCGCTCGCGTCGTATCGTGCGCAAGGGACAGCGCCTTGTGGTCGAGACCCGCGCGGCGTCCGCCAATCTCGCCGAGACCCAGGCCTTCATGGACGACATGAAGCGCGTGCTCGTGTTCAGCGATGCCGGCGGTACGGGCCGCAGCTACCATGCGGAGCTGTCGGCACGGAACACGCGGCTTCGCGTCCACTATCTGCTTGAGCCGGGCTGGAAAGCCGACGCCGCGATCCAAGGCCTCGGCCGCACCCACCGCACCAACCAGGCGCAGCCGCCGCTCTTCCGTCCGATCGCGACCAATGTGAAGGCGGAGAAGCGCTTCCTATCGACCATCGCGCGCCGGCTCGACACGCTGGGCGCGATCACGCGCGGACAGCGCCAGACCGGCGGCCAGGGCCTGTTCCGACCCGAGGACAATCTGGAGAGCCACTATGCGCGCGATGCGCTTCGCCAGCTCTACATCCTGATCGTCCGCGGCAAGATCGAAGGGTGCTCGCTCCAGCGGTTCGAGGACACGACCGGCCTGAAGCTGATGGACGACAACGGCATCAAGGACGAGCTCCCGCCGATCACAACCTTTCTCAACCGCCTGCTCGCGCTCACCATCGACCTGCAGGACGTCCTGTTCGCCGCCTTCGAGCAGCTTCTGACCGCCAAGGTCGAGGGCGCGATCGCCGCCGGCATCTACGACATCGGACTGGAGACGCTGCGCGCGGAGAGCTTCGTCGTCACCGATCGCCAGACCATCTACACCCATCCCGGCACCGGCGCGGAAACCAGCCTGCTGACCATCCAACAGCGCGAGCGCAACCGGCCGATGACCGCCGAGGAGGCGATGGCTTGGCTCGACGATCCGGTCGCCAAGTTGCTGGTCAACGAGCGCTCCCACCGCGCCGCGGTTCAGCTTCCAGCGCCTTCGCTGATGCTCGACGACGGGGAGATCGAACGCCGCGTGCGGCTGATCCGGCCGATGGAGCAGCATCACGCCTCCATCCGCATGATGGACGAAAGCCATTGGATCGCCGCCAGTCGCGCCGAGTTCACCGCCGCCTGGAACGCCGAGATCGCGGAGGTGCCAGCCTATTCCGATTCCACGATCCACATCGTCGCTGGCCTGCTGCTGCCGATCTGGAAGCGGCTGCCCAACGAGTCGAGCCGTGTCTATCGGCTCCAGACCGATGACGGGGAACGGATCATCGGCCGCCGCGTGTCGCCCGCATGGGTCGCCAACGCCACGACAGTCGGAACGACGAACCTGTCCGCCGACCATGCCTATGCCGCGCTCATCGAGGGCAAGACAATCCTCGATCTCGCCGAAGGCCTCCAACTCCGTCGCGTGCGCGTCATGGGCGCCGATCGCATCGAACTCTCCGGCTTCACCGACGCGATGCGCGAGCGCCTGCGCGCCTTTGGCCTCTTCAGCGAGATCATCTCGTGGAAGCTCCGCTTCTTCGTGCCCGTCGGCGCGGACGGCGCGACCATCATCGGCAAGCTGATCGGCACCTACCCGATCCAGCGCGTCGGCGAGCGGGAGGCAGCGTGATGGCCCGTCTCGACGCATCCGATCTCGCGCAACGTCTCGGCCGACAGGCCGAGGCGGTGTGCCGCCATTATCTCAGCAATGGCCACCGTCAGGGCAACTACTGGCAGGTGGGCGACGCCCGTAACACTAAGGGCCGCTCGATGTACGTCCGGCTCAAGGACTCGCCCAAAGGCCCCGCCGGGAAATGGACTGACGCCGCTACCGGCGAGCATGGAGACCTCCTCGACGTCATCCGCGAGAGCTGCGGCCTCATCGACTTCAAGGATGTCGCCGACGAGGCTCGGCTCTTCCTCAGCATGCCACCACCAGCGCCGGAACCCTCCGCCTTCCAGCCGCTGGCGCCCGCACCACATGGATCGCCCGAAGCCGCACGGCGCCTCATCCGCATGTCGCAGCCGATTGCGGGCACAATCGTCGCGGCGTATCTCCGGCAACGCGGCATTACGGATCTCCGTGGAGCCGGAAATCTGTATTTCCACCCGCACTGCTATTATCGCCCGGACGAGCATGCGCCGACCGAGACTTGGCCGGCCATGATCGCCGCTGTCACTGACCTCGACGGCATGATCACCGGGGCGCATCGCACCTGGCTCGACTCACGACGCCACGACAAGGCGCCATTCGAAACCCCGCGCCGGGCGATGGGCGATCTCCTCGGCAACGCGGTCCGCTTTGGCGCTGGTGGCGAAGTGATGGCAGCCGGCGAAGGCATCGAGACGGTCCTTTCAATCCGCCAGGTCGTGCCCAACATGCCGATGGTGGCGGCGCTCTCCGCGGCACATCTCGCCGCCATCCTGTTCCCGGACACGCTGCGGCGGCTCTACATCCTGCGCGATGACGATCCGGCAGGCGATGGTGCGCGTGACAGCCTGATCGAACGGGCGAACGCGGCCGGGATCGAGGCGATCGTGATCTCTCCACAGCTCGGGGACTTCAACGAGGATCTCCGCACCCTCGGCATCGCGACATTGCGCAGTCAGACTCGGGTACAGCTCGGGCCGCAGGACGTCGCACGCTTCATGGCGCTGGCGGCATAGCCGGTAAGGAAGCGGCAGCGGCCCCGCCGCCGTACTCGCTCAGACGCAGCGGATCGGAGAGGACCGCGCCTCGGCCTTCGAGAGGGCGATCGGCCCACAGGCAGGCCGGCCCGGCAATGGCTGCGGCCGACTATTTTCCGGCGCGGCCCCAAGGGGCCGCTTTCCATCGCGAAACAAAATAGCCGGCCTCCGCCATCCTCCGCTGACGCTCCGGCCCTCGCTCGCGCTCCGGGTGCAGGGCCGCCCCGCCGGTGTGCTTCGTCGCCATGAAGGCCGCGACGGTCGCGGTCCATCCGACGGAGCATCCGATGCGCGATCTCGACGACTACGAACCGCACCACGAATCCTCACCGACTGACCACGTCCTCAACGAATTGCAGCTCCACGGCTACCGGCCTTTCGCCGACGAACCCGATCAGCGGCTTCTGCCGGACGGCAACGCGGTCGCGGGCGCGGTCGCCGACATCTTCGACGCCCTGATCGTGACCCTGGAGGACACGCGCCTCGAACCCGACCTCGACGATCTCCTCTGGTCGACCGTGAACGTCTTTCATCGCGCCGCCGAACGGATCAACCGCGAGCTCGACGACAACGAGCAGGCCCAAAAGCGCTCCCAACGCGAACAGGACGGCAGCGAGGTGAAGTCGGTCGATCTCGAGCGCCTGATCGCCGAGGGCAAGACACAGGTCGAACGCCAGACCGCCTTCGAACTGATGCGCGACCAGGCCGCCGAGCACTACGAACGCCAGGTCGGCAAAGCCTGGCTCCCGCGGTCAGGATCGAAGGTCAATCATCGCAACCTCACCTCGGCGATGATCGACAGCCGCGACTTCATCATGGCGAAGAAGCGTGCCGAGCAGGAAGTGCTCCTGCCGCCTGGACCGAAGATCGCCGTCACCGGCGGGCTCGATTTCGACAACCATCACCTCATCTGGGCCAAGCTCGACCAGGTTCACGAGAAGCACCCCGACATGGTGCTGATCCACGGCAAGTCGCCGAAGGGTGCCGAGAAGATCGCTTCTCTCTGGGCCAGGAATCGCAATGTCCCACAGATCGGCTTTGCACCCGACTGGACGAAGCACGGCCGGGCAGCACCCTTCAAACGCAATGACGAGATGCTGCAAATCCTGCCGAAGGGCGTGCTGCACTTCCCCGGCACCGGCATCAATGACAACCTCGCCGACAAAGCCAAGAAGCTCGGCATCCCGGTGTGGAAATTCGGCGGCGCGTAAGCGCCGCCGCATCGGGCACCTGCTAAACGGCCAAGCCTATGGCATAACGCAACGAATGCAGCGACTGAAGCCACTCCCGAAACCGGCACGTTCGGACGCCGTTCTCGCTGCGGTTTTCCTGGAGAATGCCACCGTGAAGGCTGCAGCCGCCGAATGGGCGGCGGATCAAGGATTCGACAATCAAGCCCTTCATGCGATTGCAATTGCCATCGAACTCCTCCTCAAATCCTATCTGCTTAACGTCGCGACCGATGATGTTTGGAACCGCGCGAACATCGGGCACGATCTCGCCAAGGCACTCCATTATTCGGCTCAAGCCGGCTTGGTGCCTCCTTCACGCATCGAGTGGATTATCAGCCACCTCCATCCGCATTTTCAGCGTGGCGGGTTTCAGCGCGAGCCGTCGAGGAAATGGCCACCAGGCTTTGCGGATGACGCAGGTGAGGTCGCACGGCAGCTCGCGCAGACAGTACGGCTTCACCAACGTCACGGCCACATCGACTCGGCTTCCAGCCCGGAGAAGACCACTCCCCGCTGAATGGCGCTGGTCCTTGGTCCAGCCGATGGCCTGACGCCATCAACCCGTAAAGGGTCGGACTACGCATAGCGTGCCGCCGCGCCGGCGTTGCCTGCGCGGTGATTGCGGCCATCGGCCGAACACATCGGGCGCCTGTCAGCGGGGGGATGGTCCTCCGCTCGAAACAGGAGCCGGATCGATGTCCTTCCCCGACGCACACGCCTTCGCCTTCAGCCTCGCCACCACGCTGATGGCCGTCATCGTCATCTTCCGCGCGGGCGACGGCACTCTCTCGGTGACACCCGCAAACGAATACGACGGCGACGTCTCGGAGATCGTCCACGAGGTCGATCCCTTCGCGCCATGACGGCGCGCCACCCTTCCAGGCGACGCGGAGACCCCTGCGGTTTCCGCTCCCGACGGAGCACAGCTTTTGCTATGCTCCCGAATGCGCCGTGGTGGTGGTGGAAGGCGCGACCGTCAGAATTTGCTCTTTCGGAGACACCACCATGATTATCCTCGGCATTGTCCTATCCGTCGCAGCCATCGGCATCTTGTGCTGGTTGCTGTTCACGCTCGCGGTGTTCGCACTGCCATTCTTCGCGGGCGTGACCGCCGGCACCTGGGCCTATGACACTGGCGCGGGCTGGCTCGGCGCCATCCTTATCGGCATGCTCGGCGCCGGCCTGACGTTGGGCGTGGGGCAGCTCTTGCTTGGAATTGTCCGCCCGCTCTGGGCACGCCTGCTGATCGCGCTGGCATTTGTCGCACCCGCGGCGATCGCCGGCTTCCACGCCACGCATGGCATCGTGAAACACACCATGCCGTCGGAGACCTGGCAGCTCGTGTTCTCCGTCATCGGTGCGGTCGCGGTCGGCGTCACCGCGTTCGCGCGCGTCGCTGGGATGGCAAGCACCGGCCCGTCCAGCCAGGGCATTGCACCAGCCTGACACCACGACGGAACCGTCGCCGGGACGACCAGTCGGGGGTTTCAGCCCTCAGCGTTGTGCAGTTGGAGAGGGAGCCGCGTCACCGGAACCTGACTGAAGCCCATCGTGCGGCCGCCTCAACAGCGCCCGGATTTCTGCTCGGCGCCTCTGTGCGCGGGAACGGTGCAACACGAAGTCGAGGGCGTCATCTCCACTGGCCGACTTCGAAACGAAAGCTCGACCCTCGCCTGTACAAGGGGAGGACGGGTCGCAGATGATCTTCAGCTTGCGCCGTCTGCTGGTTGCGACCGGGTCGCCATGATCTTCCGTTCCTGATTGTCTCCAGACCGCTCCGAACGGCCTCTCCAATGGCCTGATCTGACCGAAGGACGGCTGCGCCTCGACCGCCTATGCCGCAACGGCGCGTCCCGACTTTCTTCCCCTGCCGGCCAAGGCCGTCATTCCTCGCGAAACAACAAAGTCGTTCCTGCCATCCTCCGCGTTGCTCCGGTCGCAAGCGATGCGGCGTCGGTCGCCTCCGGCCTGTCGATCGCCATCGAGGCCGCAATGGAGCGGTCCCGAAAACGAAACGGAGACTTACAATGGCGACCATCGGCACCTTCAAGAAGACCGGCTCGAACGAGTTCACCGGCGAAATCGTAACCCTCAGCGTCCAAGCCAAGGGCGTGCGCATCGTCCCCGACACCCGCGCCACCGGCGAGAACGCCCCCAGCCACCGGGTTCTGGTCGGCCGCGCGGAAATCGGCGCCGCCTGGTCCAAGCGCTCCAACGAGGGCCGCGACTATCTGGGCCTCAAGCTCGACGATCCGAGCTTCAACGCCCCCATCTACGCCAACCTCTTCGACGACGAGGACGGCGACACCCACTCGCTGATCTGGTCCCGCCCGACCCGCCGCGGCGACTGAGCCCCGAGCAAGGCCCCGGCCGAACAGGCCGGGGCCTTTCCACTGCTAGCGCGAATCACTTCGGCCGCCCGGCGAGGGCACCGCCAGCCCTGAGACGCCGATTACCCTCGCAATGGGCGCAAAGAACGACTATTATAGTCGTAGTTCTGGCAAGCGTGTGTCCGTCGGTGGGAGGTGATCATGCATGATCACCGCCCGACAATCGCGGGCCGCACGCGCGTTGCTGGGGTGGACACAGGAGACGCTCGCTGACAAGGCCCGGACATCGCTAACCGCGCTCAAGCGCCTTGAGTCCGAAAGTGGATTAGAGGTGTACGAGTCGACGCGCGATCAGGTGCGAAGGGCGCTTGAAACAGCCGGTATCGTCCTGCTTTCCACCGACAAGGGCGAAGGAGTGCTGCTGCTCCATGAGCGGGACGACCGGCCGACGAGGCGTTAGCAGCGCCGTGATCGCGTGGCGCACACCATCCATCGCACGTTGTCACAGTAATGCCGGGCACGAGTGTTAACGAATGCTTTCCGCGCGAATATAGTCGCCTGATGGAATCCGCGATGCCGCCGTTTCTCGATGCGCCTCCGATCAGCCAGACCCTCACGGCCTATGACCGCGAGCATATGGTTCTCTATCTGCGCCTGCTCGATTCCTCGCGCGACGGAGCTGATTGGCGCGAAGCCGTCCAGATTCTCTTTGGCCTCGATACGGCACGTGAGCCGCAGCGGTGCCGCCAGGTCCATGACACGCATCTCGCCCGCGCGCAGTGGATGACCGAGCACGGCTATCGAGACTTGGTCCGCTCCGCACAGTGATCGCCGCGATGCCGTTTCGGCACCACCCTTTGCCGGCCCTCTGACTTCCACTGAACAACCCAGCCGGGAATCCTGACTCTCCCACAAATTCAAAGACTAGGGAGGATCGCGATGACACCAGATGCTTCCGGCTGGCGTTCATCGGAACGCTATGCGCACGTCGCCGACATGACCGCGTCCGACGTCGCGTGGGAATGGCTGCGCCGCAACGAAACCTACGACAGGGATTTTCAAGCGCTCGGCGACAGCGAAAGTGATCTGCGCACGCTGACCGACGGGATCGGGCAGCGGTGGGGGTTGCGATTTCCCCGTAGACCCGATGCAGGCACCTCCCGAAGCGCAGGTGATCTGGCTTCCCCAGGAAGACACAAGCGCCATCGTTCTTGGCCCACCTCCGGATATTCCGTCCGCAAGCGCTGATCCCCAACCGACGATCGACGCCGCCGTAAGCGTCGATGTCGGCAGCGAGACCCATCTGGTTCTCGATCTCGGAAACGGTCAGCGCGTAGCGCTTGTTCATCCGTCCGAGACACGACCCGCCAAATCTCTTGGCGCCTTCATCCCGCTCGGCCTGGAAGGCTTCGACCGGCTCCAATCGGTCGCCCGCTTGCTCTCCGCCCTCCATGGCCGCGCCATACCGCCCGACACCCGACTGACACGGCAGCAACGTGCTCGGCTGTGCCGGATGCTGCAGGCCTTCGACGGTCATCGCGCGGGCGCGACCCAGCAAGAAATTGCGCAGGTCATATTTCGGATCGGCGCTCTCGGTCGCGACGACTGGCAGGCATCTTCCGCCCGCCACGCCACCAAAGCCCTGCTTCGAGATGCCCGCGCGATGATGGTGGGTGGGTATCGCACGTTGCTTCGTCATCGGCGGCAACTTTAGCCGATCTCCATCCGACTCTTGGTGGGCGAATTTAGGCCCCCCTGAATTCGCCCTGCATCTCGCCGGCCCTGCTTCGCCAACGTGGCCTTCGTTACCCGCCGCTTCCCGGCGGCCCCAACGAACCCACGGAGGCCCTCCCATGCGACCTGATCTCGCCGTTCTCCCGCCGCGCTACCTGCGCACCAAGGAAGCCGCCGAATTCCTCAGCCTATCGGCCCGCACCCTCGAAAAGCATCGGACTTACGGAACGGGTCCGGCCTATCGCAAGCTCGGCGGTCGCGTCGTTTATGCGGTCGACGATCTTGAGGCCTGGGCCGAGCGCGGCGCCGTCACCTCCACCTCCGATCCGCGCGGCAGCGTGCTTCCGGCCAAGCGCCATACGCCTGCGCCGCCGGCACATGCCGGACGATACGCGCGCTGATCGCCCCCGGATTCCCGAATGGCGGCGCGACACCAGTCCCTCTCGGAGCGCGGGCAGCTCGATCTGTTCCGTGCGCTCCCCGGCGAGTTCGCAGCACGAGACGCACAGGATCTCATGGCCTATCCGTTTTTCTCCCTCTCCAAATCGCACCGCGTCGCGCCGATCGACTTCGCCGCCGGCAATGTGTCGATCCGCGTCGAGGCCGTGCCCGATCACGGCATGGCGACCATTTGGGACGCCGACATCCTGATCTGGGCGGCGAGCCAGATCGTCGAGGCGCGTGACGCCGGCCTGCGCACGTCGCGCCTGATGGTCGCCACGCCCTATGAAATTCTCAAATTCATCGGCCGCGGCACGTCCTTACGCGACTATCAGCGCTTGAAGGCCGCGCTCGATCGTCTGCAATCCACGACGGTCTGCACCTCGATCCGCCAATCCGCCGAGGGCCGGCGTCATCGCTTCTCGTGGATCAACGAGTGGAAGGAGCGCACCAACCGCAACGGCAAGCCGGACGGGATCGAGATGATCGTCCCGGACTGGTTTTATCAGGCCGTTCTCGACGATGCGCTCGTGCTGACGATCGACCGGGCCTATTTCGATCTCACAGGCGGGCTCGATCGCTGGCTCTATCGCCTGGTGCGCAAGCACGGCGGGCGCCAGCGCAATGGCTGGCGATTCGACTTTCGCCACCTCCACCAGAAATCCGGCGCGTTGTCACCGTACAAACGCTTCGCCTTCGAGCTGCGCGACATCATCCGTCGCCAGCCGCTTCCCGGCTACACGCTGTTCCTCGAGATCGAGGCCGGCGGCCGAACGTTGCTCGCTTTCGAGCGGACGCCGCCCTGTGGAAAAGCTGTGAAAGGCTTCGTGCCATCGGGAACCCGAAAGCGCGTGCCATCAGGAACCGGCCCCTCGTGCCAACGGGAACCGAAACACGGCCTAACCCACGACAGCAGAACCGAAAATCGCCTCGCTAACTTAGAATCTAACAGAGAATCTAACTTTGAAGAGCGCGCGCGAGAGGTGGAAAACCTCGTCCGGCAGGCCGCGAACGCGCTAAGCGCCGCTGGCAAGCGGCGCACCAGCAGCGCCGCTCTTACCAACGCTGGCGCGGCGAGAAACGGGACCTCCGGCCCTCCGCAGCTTCCCTTCGGTCCACGCCCGGGAGGCCGCCGATGATCGTGGCCTTCCTCAACCAGAAGGGCGGCGTCGGCAAGACGACGCTGGCGCTGCACCTAGCCGGCGAATGGGCCGGTAGGGGAAAGCGGGTCACGCTCGTCGATGCGGACCCCCAGGGTTCGGCGCTCGACTGGTCGCAGCAACGCGCCCGCGAGCACGCGCCGCGCCTGTTCGGCGTCGTCGGCCTGGCGCGCGACACGCTCCACCGTGAGGCGCCCGAGCTGGCGCGCGATGTCGATCATGTGGTGATCGACGGGCCGCCGCGCGTCGCCGGGCTGATGCGATCCGCGCTGCTCGCCGCCGACCTCGTGCTGATCCCCGTGCAGCCGTCGCCGCTCGATGGTTGGGCCTCGGCCGAGATGCTGGCGCTCCTGTCGGAGGCGCGCATCTATCGGCCGGAGCTTCGCGCTCGCTTCGTCCTCAATCGCTGCGGCGCGCGCACCGTGATCGCCCGCGAGACGGCCGAGACGCTCGCCGACCACGATCCGCCAGTGCTGCGCACGGCGATCGGACAGCGCGTCATCTACGCCGACGCCGCGCAATCGGGCCGGCTCGCTTTCGAGATCGACGACGACGGACCCGCCGCGCGCGAGATCGCGGCGCTCGTCACCGAGCTCGAAAGGATCTCACCATGAGCGAGCGATCCGAACGGCGCGGCTTTGCGGCACGTCCGACCAATCAAGAGGCCTGGATCAAGGCCGCAGATGCCACCGCGCCGCGCGCGCCGGACGATGAAGCCTTCACCGCCCGCATGACGATCGACGTCACGCCCGCCTTACGTGGACGGATCAAGATCGCTGCCTTCCGGCGCGGCGTTACCGTTGCCGACATGCTGCGCGAGATGCTCGCGCGCGAATTCCCACACATCGAAGGAGACCCCTCATGACCGGCGCCGCGGCCCCCCGCGCGCGCGGCGGCCCGACGCCGACCGCACGCCACCAAGACAATCTCACCCATGTCGAACTGACCTGGGTTGAGAAGAAGATCGAGAACTGGATCCGCTTCGGCACGCACGCCCACGAACAGATTCTCGATCGCCGTCGGCGTGTCCTGTCTTTTCGCCCCGGCGCGGTCTTCGCCTTCGTGCGCTGGGCCTCGAATGACTTCGGAACGATCATCTCGCGCATCGACGTCGTGCGCTCGGTTGCGCGCGGCGAGACGTACCAGACGCTGCCTTTCGTTCGTCCTGGCGGCGAAATCCTGCTGAAGGTCGAGAGCTGGCCCAGGGTCGAGCGCGTGCTGCAGGCGATCGACGCCATCGAGCGCATCGGCATCGATCCCGAAGCGGTTTCGCCCGATCATTGGCGTCACGTCCACAACCGGCTCGCTGCTGGACACGAGCCGCGCACCTACACGCTCGACCATCATCGCGCATTCCTGCTGCGCCGAAAGGCCGAGTCGTGAGCCGCGCCGGACTTCTCCTGGCGACGACGCTCGCCGCGCTCAGCGTCGGCTATCCCGGCCTCACGCCGATGCCCATCAAGCTGATCTGGAACGCATCGGCGAGCGCGCCCATCGGGTTCTATTCGATCGACTTCGACGGGCCGCTCGACGTTACCGATCTCGTTGCGGTCGATGCGCCCGAGCCGCTCGCGACATTCCTCGCCGAGCGCGGCTACCTGCCCAAGGGCGTGCCGCTGATGAAGCGCATCCTCGCCGTCTCCGGGCAGACCGTTTGCCGTTCGAACCTCACTATCACCGTCGATGGTGTGGAGGTCGGTGCGGCACTGGAGCGCGATCGCGCAGGCCGCGATCTTCCCGTCTGGCAAGGCTGCCGCCGGGTCCAGACTGGCGAAGTCTTCCTCATGAACTGGCAGGTCCGCGACAGCCTCGACGGCCGCTACTTCGGCCTGATCTCGACCGACCAGATCATCGGCCGTGCCGTCCCACTGTGGACCGATGAAGACGGCACCGGCCGCTTCGAATGGCGTGCGCCGACACGCTGACCGCCTTCCCATTCGGCGGGAGCGGTGCTCGCCGATGGCTGTCCCAATCCCCACCGCGAAGGAGACTGACATGCCCCAGATTGGCGAATTCACGCGCGACGAGACCGGCTTCGTCGGGCATCTGACGACGCTGGTTTTGAACCAGGACGTCATAATCATCGCAGCCGAACCGACCGAGGTTGAGAACGCACCGCAGTATCGCGTGCATGTCTTCGACGGCATGAACAATGAGCCGGGCGCGGAGATCGGCGCCGGATGGAAACGCTCCGGAGAGAAGGCCGGCGAATACGTCGCGCTGCTGATCGACGATCCGACATTCCCGCACCCGATCCGCGCCAACATGTTCCGCGACGACGATGGCGGCTCGGCCTGGTCGCTGCATTGGTCGCGTCCGCGCGATCGCGGCGAGAAGGACTGAGCGATGCTTGGCTCTCGTCAACCGAGGAGCCGTTCGATTGCGTCCGGGCCGCGCTGCGCTGCCCGGCGCATGGCTCTCCTCCTCCTTTCCGGCCTTAGCCTCGCGAGCATCATGCCGGCGATCACGATGGCGCAGGACTTGGGCGCCGATCGACCGTCGCCACGCGATCCCTATGGCGATCATATCGCCGAGGCTTCGCGGCGCTTCGGCGTTCCGATCGCATGGATCAGGGCGGTGATGCGTGCCGAAAGTGCAGGCGATCCACGCGCCCTTTCGCCGAAGGGCGCGATGGGCCTGATGCAGATCATGCCGCCCACTTGGGCAGGCTTGCGCCTTCGCCACCGTCTCGGCGCTGATCCTTATGATCCGCATGACAACATCATCGCCGGCGCCGGCTACATCCGCGAGCTGTTCGATCGCTACGGATCGCCCGGCTGGATCGCGGCCTACAATGCCGGTCCTGGTCGTTACGAGGACTCGCTGAAGGGCCGGGCGCTGCCCGCGGAAACGCGCGCCTATGTCGCCATCGTCGCGCCGTCGGTGACCAGCGGCGATGCGACTTGGCCGATCGTGGCCGCCGCGGCCGATGCACTCGCCTGGACACGCGCGCCGCTGTTCATCGCGCAAGCTGAGCGCATATCGATACCCGTTCCCGTACCGGCCGAGCGCGCTTCCGATGCCGCGATGACGACATCGTCCGTGCGCGATGTTTCCGCCATCGAGCCGCAGTCGGGCGGGCTGTTTGTCCCGCGTTCGGGCCAAAGGAATGCGCCATGAGCAGCCCGGTTCCTGATCGCACGATAGCGTGCTCAAGCGCGTCATGGTGTGCGTTGAGGGTAGAGGCAGGCAACACGACCGGACGATGGCAGGATAAAAGGCCGCGAGGTGCGGCTTGGGTCGGTTGTGGTTTTTCAATAGGTTATGAGGCGATTTCGCGATGTGCGGGATTTCCCCGCACCTCACGACTACGCCGATTTTCCTGCGATTTCCTGTGCTTGGCGCGATGTGCGAGGCATCAGCCATGACCGGCGACAGTGATTTCCGCATCCGGCCGGGCCGCATCCGCTCGACCCGTGCGCAGCAGGCTCGTCCCTTCATCGCGCAGGCTCTCGCCGCGGCGAAGAAGGCCGGGGCCGGCGTCTCACGCTCCGGCCGGATCGTGTCCGGCAACCGCTCGCGCTTCGGGCGGGGCCAGCGTGCGAGCATCCAGGCGAACCGGCTGCTCACCGCGCGAACGCGCGGCGCTGTCATCAAGGCGCGCGTCGTGCGCCAGACATCGCGCTCGGCGCCGCTCGCGACCCACCTCAATTATCTGCGCCGCGAAGGCGTGACCCGCGATGGGGAGAAGGCCCATCTCTTCGGTCCCGGGGGCGACGACGCCGATCCGAAGGCCTTTGCGGAACGGTGCCAGGACGACCGCCACCATTTCCGGTTCATCGTCTCGCCCGACGATGCGCCCGACATGGCCGACCTGCGGTCCTTCACCCGCGATCTCGTCACGCAGATGGAAAAGGATCTCGACACCCGCCTCGATTGGGTGGCGGTCGACCACTGGAACACCGAGCATCCCCATGTCCACCTGATCGTGCGCGGGGTCCGTGACGACGGGCAGGACCTCGTCATCTCACGCGACTACATCAAGGAAGGAATGCGCGACCGCGCGCGTGACCTCATCACGCAGGAATTAGGGCCGCGCACCGACCTCGACATCCAGCGCAGCCTGAAACGCCAGGTCGATGCCGAGCGCTTCACGCAGCTTGACCGCCAGCTTATCCGCGATGGCCATGCCACGGGCGTCATCGAGACGGCGATCGATCCGAACGTCCGGCTCGACGAATTTCATGCGCTGAAGGTCGGACGGCTCCGCAAGCTGGAAACACTCGGCCTCGCCGAGCAGGTCGGCCCCGGTCAATGGGCGATCGACACGAAGGCCGAGGCGACTCTGCGTGAACTCGGCGAGCGCGGCGACATCATCAAACGCATGCACCGGGCTTTGACGGATCGCGGCATCGAACGCGGCTCGGCGGGCTATGTGCTCGCGGCCGAAAGCCTCGATGCGCCCGTGATCGGCCGATTGGTCGATCGCGGTCTTGATGACGAGCTGAAGGGCTCCGCCTACGCCGTGGTCGACGGCGTCGACGGCCGCACCCATCACATCAAGCTGCCCGATCTCGAAGCCGCCGGTGACAGCGCGGCGGGTTCGATCGTCGAGTTGCGTGCGTTCGATGATGCACAGGGACAGCGCCGGGTCGCAATCGCCGTCCGCTCCGATCTCGATATCGATCGTCAGGTCACGGCAACCGGCGCGACTTGGCTCGATCGGCAGAACATCGCGCGCGAACCTGCCGCCCTGTCCGAGGCCGGCTTCGGCGCCGAGGTACGGCAGGCGCTGGATCGACGCGCGGATCATCTGGTCGGACAGGGCTTCGGCGAGCGACACGGCCAGCGTGTCACCTTCAATCGCGGGCTGATCGACACGCTGCGCCGTCGCGAGCTGGAAGCGGCCGGCGAAAAACTCTCCGCCGAAACAGGCCAGCCGTTCAATCGCGCGGGAAGCGGCGAGTATGTTGCCGGCACCTACCGCCAGCGTTTGGCACTCGCCTCCGGCCGCTTTGCCATGCTGGACGACGGCCTCGGCTTCCAACTCGTGCCCTGGTCACCCTCTCTGGAAAAGCACCTCGGCAAGCATGTTTCCGGCGTCGCCCGCGATGATGGCGGCATCGACTGGAGCTTTGGCCGCAAACGAGGGCTCGGCCTCTAACCTCTCTCCGAAAGGACCGTTCCAATGTCCGCCACGAAGATCCTATGGGGCCAGATCCTCACCGTTTTCCTGATCGTCCTCGCCACCACTTGGGGCGCAACGGAATGGGTGGCTTGGCGATTGGCGTTCCAGCCGGAGTTGGGCGCGCCGTGGTTCACGCTGTTCGGCTTTCCTTTCTATCTGCCACCCTCCTTCTTCTGGTGGTGGTACGGCTTCGACGCCTACGCACCCGCGATCTTCGTCGAAGGCGCTTTCATCGCGGCGTCCGGTGGCTTCATCTCGATCGCCGTCGCCATCGGCATGTCGGTCTGGCGTGCACGCGAGGCCAAGAAGGTCGAGACCTATGGCTCGGCGCGTTGGGCCGAGAAGAAGGAGGTGGAGACGGCCGGCCTTCTCGGTCCCGATGGTGTCGTGCTGGGACGCTACGAGCACGCTTATCTGCGCCATGATGGGCCTGAACATGTTCTGTGCTTCGCGCCCACCCGAAGCGGCAAGGGTGTTGGCCTCGTTGTGCCCTCGCTGTTGACCTGGCCGGGCTCGGCGATTGTTCACGACATCAAGGGCGAGAACTGGCAGCTCACCGCCGGCTTCCGCGCCAGGCACGGCCGCGTGCTGCTCTTTGACCCGACCAACACAAAATCCGCTGCCTACAATCCTCTGCTCGAGGTGCGCCGCGGCGAATGGGAGGTTCGCGACGTCCAGAACATCGCCGACATCCTGGTCGACCCAGAAGGGTCGTTGGACAAGCGGAACCATTGGGAAAAGACGAGCCATGCGCTGCTAGTCGGCGCGATCCTCCACGTCCTCTATGCGGAAAAGGACAAGACTCTGGCCGGCGTCGCGGCGTTCCTCTCTGATCCGAAGCGACCAATTGAATCCACCCTCGATGCGATGATGAAGACGGCGCATCTCGGCGACGCCGGACCGCATCCCGTGATCGCCAGCGCCGCACGCGAGCTCCTCAACAAATCCGACAACGAACGCTCAGGCGTGCTCTCTACCGCCATGTCGTTCCTGGGACTCTATCGCGATCCCGTCGTCGCCGAAGTGACGCGGCGCTGTGACTGGCGGATCTCCGATATCGTGGGCGGAAAATACCCGGCAACACTCTATCTCGTCGTGCCACCATCCGACATCAACCGCACCAAACCGCTTATCCGACTGATCCTCAATCAAATCGGCCGACGCCTGACCGAGGATCTGCAAGCAAAGGGCGAACGCCATCGTCTCCTGCTGATGTTGGACGAGTTTCCGGCGCTGGGGAGGCTCGACTTCTTTGAGTCAGCACTGGCCTTCATGGCCGGCTACGGTCTGAAGAGCTTCCTGATCGCGCAATCCCTAAACCAGATCGAAAAGGCCTACGGGGCGAACAATTCGATCCTCGACAATTGCCATGTGCGCGTCAGCTTCGCGACCAACGACGAGCGTACCGCCAAGCGCGTTTCGGACGCCCTCGGCACCGCCACCGAGATGAAGGCCATGAAGAACTATGCCGGCCACCGGCTGTCCCCCTGGCTTGGCCATCTGATGGTTTCGCGCTCGGAAACAGCTCGGCCACTGCTCACACCTGGCGAAATCATGCAGCTCCCTCCCACCGACGAGATCGTCATGGCGGCGGGCACGCCGCCGATTCGTGCGAAGAAGGCGCGCTATTACGAGGATGCTCGGTTCAAGGAACGCCTGCTGCCGCCGCCCGCGCTCACAACGTCGCAGCAAGGACAGCCCGACGATTGGACCACGCACCAGTTGCCAGCCCGACCACAGATTGCCGAGGCCACCTTGCTAGCGCAGCCCGCCGATGAAGATCCAACCGAGTCGGAACGCCGCCAGCAACCGGAACTCAATCGGGTGAACCCCGTCGAGAAGAAAGTGCCAATCGACAACCCGTTCGAGATCGATACCGATCGGGACGAGTCTGACGACGATGCCGTGCGCACCAGCCGTATGAACCGGCTCATGCAGGGCGTCGCGCGCCAGGTCTCGCTCGACCCCGGTGACGGCATGGAGCTGTGAGACGCCCGTGACGAAACCACCCCGCAAGCAACGCCTCTCCGTCTATCTCGACCCCTCTGTCATGAACCGGCTCGCAGATCACGCCGCGCGCCGCGACCATTCGCGATCGTTGGTCGCGGAGGCGGCGATCGAGTCATTCCTCTCACCCGATGCCGCCGAACGCCAGGAGGCCGTCATCACGAAACGCCTCGACCAGCTCGACCGACGCATGTCGCGGATGGAGCGCGATATCGGAATATCGGTCGAGATGCTCGCAGTCTTCGTGCGCTTCTGGGTGACCACCACACCGAGTTTGCCAGAACCTGCTGCGCAGGCCGCGCGCGCCAAAGCTGGCGAACGCTATGATCAGTTTGTCACAGCTCTCGGCCGCCGTCTCGCGAAGGGCCCGAAGCTTCATCAGGAGATTTCTGAGGACGTTGATGGCGAGGCAGAATAGCTCGTCAGATCGCGCACGCTCCTGCGTGAGCCCAAGCTGCTCTCCAAGGCCGCATTGAAGTCAGCAATAATCGACTGCCTCTCAATCCCTTATTCTTTCCAATCTCTCGGACATCCGCCCGAGTTCAAGCAAGGATGCCGCCTCCATCTTCCGCATGATCTGCGCCCGACACACCTTCACCGTGATTTCGCTGAGTGCAAACTTCGCAGCAATTTGCTTTGTGAGTTTTCCATCAAGTATCATGTCCATAACTTGGCGCTCGCGAACAGAAAGCGAATCGTACCGCGCGCGAAGATCAGCTGTCATTGTCTTCTCGTTTCGTCGGATTTGCGAAGTCTGGAGACCGAGATAGATCGCATCAAGTAGGTCTTGGTCCCTAAACGGCTTGGTCAGAAATTCGATCGCGCCAAACTTCATAGCCCGGACCGACATCGGGATATCCCCGTGCGCCGTAATGAACACGACCGGGATCTCCACACGCGTTCTGAAAAGCTCTTGTTGGAAATCCAAGCCGTTCTGACCCGGCATTCTAACGTCCAATACCAAGCAAATCGGCGTATCAGGAATCGACCACGCCAAAAACTCGTGCGTAGACGCAAAGGTGTGAATATCAAGTCCGACAGAACTCAGGAGATTTCTGAGCGCTTCACGCACGGAAAGATCATCGTCGACGACGGCTACCGTGCCGCCCACAACGACGGGCTGTTTCGACTGTCTCATAGTATTTTCTCCCTGTCGCCAGGCAGAGTAAAACAAAAGGTAGCGCCGCGCGGATTGGTCGGCTCAGCCCAAATATTACCGCCGTGAGATTCAATAATTGATCGGCATATTGAAAGTCCAATTCCCATGCCATCGCTCTTGGTGGAGTGAAAGGCATCGAAAAGATGCCTTACGAAGCCAGGATCGATACCGCCTCCCGTGTCTTCTATCGTGATCATCACGCCGGACGCGCTTGATTTAGCGGAGTTTATTCGAATCTCACGAACACTGCTCTGCAGCGTACCCATCGCATCTATCGCGTTCACGAGAAGGTTGAGTGCAACCTGTTGAAGTTGAATACGATCACCGAAGATCATGGGCAGATCACTCGACACGTTCGTATAAACGGAAACTCGGCTTTCTCGGAAACGGCTTTGCAAAAGCCCCAGCACCTCTCTGATTACGACGTTGATCTCAATCCAGGACCTCTTTGGTTCTGCACGCATAGACAGCGCTTGGACGCGCTTGATGATTTCACTTGCTCGGTTTGCGTCGCTGACGATGCTATCTATCGAAGACGCGGCTTTTTCTAGGTTCGCGGGATCTCCGTGAATCCAGCGTGTACATGCATTGGCGTTGGTCACGATTGCGGCGAGCGGCTGATTGACCTCATGGGCGATTGAGGCAGCGATCTCGCCGAGAGTCGTGATCCGAGCGACGTGCGCAAGGCGGGTCTGCGCCTGTTCGGCCGCCACACGAGCGGTCTCCATCTTGACAGCGAGATAGGTCGTTGCCGCGATCGCCAGCAGGCTGATCGAGGTGTTGACGACTCCGGTTCCGAAGCTTCCACTCGGCGTCAGGATGTAGCTCGCGATCGTCAACGCGATGCATATTCCAGAGACCGTGCCCATGCCCCGCGTGTGGCTGAAGCGAGCCGACAATAGAACGACAATCACATAAAACGTCGCAGCGGATATCTCGTAAGGGGTTATGGTGTCGATGATGAAGATGCCGATAGTGAGGATGCCGATCAGCAAGGGAAGCGTTCCAGACCTAACGAGGCGCCATAGCCCATCGATGAACGTCAGTAGTTCCCTTGAACGGGTGCCGAGCGGGTATCGATGCGTCAAGTTTGCCTCGTGATCTATAGGATCGACGTGGGCAGGCTGATTGACTGGTGTTTTTTGTGGAGCCATCGCAGTTCACTTGATGTAGGTGTGCAAAACGTCGACTAATTCGAGCGCGGCATTACGTTCAGCTTCTGTGGGCGTGCGGTTCGCATCGACCATATGCGCTTGAATGTGCCCATTGACGACTTCGGCCATGATTCCGTTGATCGCACCGCGCGTGGCCGTGACTATCCGCATCACGTCGCCGCAACTCTCATCCGCGATGAGGGCCCGTTCAATCGCATCGACCTGACCTCGAAGGCGTCGGACCCTATTCAGCAGCTTCTGCTTCTCAGCCACCGCATGCGCCATCGCGTCCCTCCGCTATACCCGGGTATAGTTGTAATATACCCCCCAGAGTATATATGAATGTCGCGCGAAGTGAAGACCGGCAGGGTTGTTCGCGTCGTGGTCCAGTTCGTCGTGAATTGGATCCGGATTGGCACAGCAGAGGATCATATGAACCCGCGATCTAGCAACGACCCCTCGGAGGGAGATAGTAGGCGTCAGTCACCTGCTATCGACGCTCCGCTGGGTTGCATCATCGCTCGGGTCGGTTCTGCCGACGTAACTGCGCCAGCACTTCGACGCTGAGCACCGTCCGTCCAGGCCACCCGGGTTCGAGCAACTGCTTGAACAGACGGAGGTGGCCATGGCCGCTCATCTCAACATCGACACACGTCGGGCGCCACCGGTGGTCGCCCATGATGATATTCAATTCGCCGGGGTGTTTCCCGGCTTGAAATTGGGCGCTCGCAACTTGGCGAGACCAAAGCTTCTTGCCCATTGGCATCAGGAATCCGATGGCCGGCTGATTGGGGGCTGGCAATTGGAGACATCCGCCACTCTGAAGAATCCTGACGATTGATCATAGCGACACACGGCAATGCCGTGCGCAGCGTAGCGCTGCTGTTGGCAGCAAAGTTCAAACGAAGGGATTAACTAATGAATGCAGTGGTGGCTTTGCTGCCTGCGCGCCCCGCAGGCACTAATACGACTTGCGCGAATACTATCTTCGCCAACGATTTAGAGCAGCTCTACAACGCGCTGAATGATGTGACATTGACGGAGCATGCTCGCACGGCAGAGCTGATGAATGCCGGATTGCGGAAGATCTCGCAGAAGGTTGTCGAGGAGGCTGCCGAGGTCGCTCTCGAGGCGGTGAGGAAGCGGACCCAAAAGACGGTCAGCGAAAGTGCCGATCTTCTCTATCACTTGGTCGTTCTGTGGCACGCACTCAATATTGAACCCAGCGAAGTCTGGGCCGAGATGCGGCGCCGCGTGGAAAGCATGGGCATTGCCGAAAAGCTTCCTAAGCCGCGTCGGGGAACGACTGATCCCGCCCCGGTCAACGACAGCTCGGAAGGAAATCGCGTACCTGCGCCCTGCATCACCGCCAACTCGCGCGCACCAGCACCGTGTCCCGAAGAGCAGCCCGAAAGGACACGGCCATGCGCCTCCTAGTCTGTGGAGGACGTCACTTCGAGGACGCCGAGATGGTGCATCACGAACTAACTGCACTGCATTGGCGAAAGCCAATCAGCGTTGTGGTCCACGGCAGCATTGCAGGCGTCGGCATCATCGCTGAGGCGTGGGCGCGTCGCCATGGGATCGCTGTGGTGCGTTACCCGCCAAATTGGGAGTTTTACGGCAAGAAGGCCGAAGGGCTGCGCAGCGATTTCATGCTGACAGACAGCCGACCCGACTTTGTCGTGGCTTTCCCAGGGGGGCGCCACACCGCCGATCTCGTCCAACGGGCAATCAACGTCGGGCTCGCCGTGCTCGCCATTCCGCCCAACACGGCTGGAGCTTGCCCAGTCGCAAAGCATCCGCCGCAGCGGGGCCAGCCAACAACCGCTTCGCTCTGATCCAGTGAATTCACCCAAAAACGAGCAAAACTCAACGGAGTTTGAAATGTCCGATACCTCTGCGACATCGCTTGAACAAATCGAATTGGCCTCAAGCGCGCCCGCTGTCCTGGATAGCGCGCATATTGGCGACATCCACGGCGCGTTCGGCACCATCCGGCAGCACGACACCGGTGTACGAAAGACTTGGCGGGCTAGGCTGGCGACCTTGATGGCAATCGTCGGCCCGGGACTGATTGTCATGGTCGGCGACAATGATGCCGGCGCTTTTGGAACCTATACGCAGGCAGGTCAGAACTACGGCACCTCTCTGCTGTGGACGTTGATGCTCTTGATCCCGGTGATTTACGTGAATCAGGAGATGGTGTCACGGCTAGGTGCTGTGACGGGCGTTGGCCATGCACGACTGATATTCGAACGTTTCGGAAAGTTCTGGGGTGCCTTCAGCCTTATAGACCTAGTTCTTCTCAACGGACTAACCATTGTAACCGAGTTCATCGGCATCGTATTCGCACTCCAATATTTTGGTTTGCCAAGAGTTCCGGGACTGATTGTCGCGGCGGTGCTCATAGTGGCCGCCGTCAGCACCGGAAGTTTCAAGCGGTTTGAACGCTTCGCGATGGTTTTGGTCTTTGGCAGTCTGTTGCTAATACCTGTGCTCCTCGCCATCCATCCACCAATCGGTGAGATCGCCCATGGACTGCTCGTGCCGCAATGGCCCGCTCACTCCGACATGGCGGCAGTCATGCTGCTTGTCATTGGCATCGTTGGCACGACCGTCGCACCTTGGCAGCTCTTTTTCCAACAAAGCTATGTTGTCGATAAGCGGATCACGCCCGCCTTCAACGGCTACGAGAAAGTCGATCTTTGCCTCGGGATCCTCCTGGTAGTAATCGGCGCCGTTGCCATGATGGCGTTCTGTGCCGCATTGTTTGCCGGACGGCCGGAATTCGGCAATTTCACGGATACAGGTGCGGTGCTTACGGCGCTGGACAAATATGTGGGTCCATATTCGGCGACGATTTTTGCAATCGCTCTTTTGGATGCTTGCCTCATCGGCGCAGCAGCCGTCTCGCTCTCGACGTCTTATGCGATCGCCGACGTCCTCAGGGTGAGGCACTCATTGCATCGCAAAGTCACGGATGCCATCGGATTCTACGTTGCTTACGGGATTCTCATATTCATTGCCGCAGGCCTTGTTGCCTTCGCAAGTGATGCGCTGCTGGGCCTCTTTGTCAGTGCCGTGCAGGCTCTCGCTGGCGTGCTGCTACCAAGTGCCACGGTCTTCCTGCTCCTCCTTTGCAACGACAAGGCGGTTGTCGGCCCCTGGTCCAACGGTCCTAAGCTCAATGTATTCACCGGAGCAATAATCTGGTCCCTTGTGTTGCTCTCGATCATCCTCACCGTGGCGACCGTCTTCCCAGATGTGGCTGACAGCACAATTCTGAAAATACTGATTGGCGGCTCTTTGCTGGGGCTTTGCGGGTTCGTCTTTTCGTTCGCAGCACGCAAGCGTAGTTATGACGTGCCCGCTGCCGCATATGGCAACGATCAAGATCACCGCTTCGCCAAGATGACGATGCTCGAGCGCCGGAACTGGCGCATGCCGCCGCTTAATCGGCTGCCTGCCCTGCATATGACGTTGATGACGAAGGTCTGGATGGGCGTGCTACGCGGCTATCTTCTGATTGCTGTCGCGCTGATCGGCTTCAAGGTCTTCGTCGCCGCGACCGGCGTCGAGGTCAGCATCCCCCAGATCGGCGGAACGCCAACCAGCAACGACGCTGCTACAAGCAATACCGGCTCGAAGTAGCACGCAAGAAGGCGGGTGACGACGTTGACGCACGGGCGCGAGCACCGACATGTCCGCAATAGCCTCGCGGACGTTGCTATACCCCGCGTCGTCGCCTGCCAACCAAAACGAAAAGGAAACAATCTGAATAGACAAAACTCTTTTGTTCTAACTAGCTGATGGGGGCGCCTCATGTCTGAACAATTCAAGACTCTTCCCGAACGCATCCAGGCGCTTTCCGATGCAACTTCTTGTAGTTCTTTTTCGCTGACCTCAGTCGAGCAGACCAAGGGCTTTCAGATTATCGCTTTTGTCGACAGCTGTTTCGGCGATTCTCAATGCGAGATCGATGCTTGCGGATTGATCGCCGCTATGCTGATCGCTTTTGCCAAAGCGCGCAGCGATCCGTTCACGTTTCATTATTTTGCAACGCGTGCTCTCCATGACGGACTAGAACGTTGCATCGCTATCCTTGTCCAACGCGGCGAAAGGCTGCCCGTTGTCGCCTATGCGCTCATCGCAAATTATATCCGCTGGACGGCTCGACGCCGAGAGATGGCTTTAGCCGCGGCGTTTGAGCGTCTGCGCCTTTATCCGACACTTCCAAACATGTTGATCTGGCCGCCGAAGCGCACGCCAGGATAGCGTGCCAGCGCCTGAGATTCATCGAACAAAAAAAAGCCGTGGCAGATTTTCTCAAAGGAGACGCAAAACAATGAGTAATCAACTATCGCATTGGCCTCCGCCACTTCGGATCCGCCTTCTGCTTTTTGTGGTGTCTCGCATCGAACACTTTCTCCTCTTAAGGTGTCCGAAAGGTCGCATCAGGCGATTGGGATTGGCTTGGGTCGACCAGATTCATGCGCGCGTGCGCAAAAAGCTCAGCCGTGCAGAGCTACCCGAAACGCGTTGATGTTTCTTCCGCGTTCGATCGCGCGTCAAATAGCCTTGAATCAGCGCTGAATGGTGAGGAAGCCTACAAATCTCTTTCCGCGCCGATCGGTCCGTCACCGTGATCTATAATCGACGAGGGCTTCATTGCGCCGCGCCGGTGTTAAACTGTCAAGGAGGGCGTTGGCCTTCTCAATTACCTTGCTGCCGATCTCGCGCTGTTGCCCTTGATTGGCTTTTCGGGCGCCCTCGGCGAACACCGATTCCGCGGGGAGTACCGCCGCAGCAAATGCGGCGGCGGCCAAAACCGATCTAAGAAACATAGGCTACTCTACTCGGCTGGGGTTCATGGCTGCAAAGATGCTATCGTACGTACCGTCCCGTTCAGCCTAACGCCGTGCATGATCCCGATTAAGAAGGATCTCACCCCCCGGATGATCTCCGCGATCGAGGATGTCCATCACCTCCACAACAAATGCATTGAGCGGTCATTGTGCGAGGATCAGACGCTTGCGCAGAGCCGGTCAAGCTCCGCGAGCGTATTGGCGTATCGTGCGTCCGACACCGCCGTTCTCCTGTATTTGCACGCTACACTACTACGTCGATGAATCTTTGTTGAATCGCCCCGAAATCTGGCCCCTTTAATCATCCCCGTCTGGGGAAGGACTGTATCGGCCCCGATAGAAACGGGGCACTATGACAGCATCACACCACAATTCGGAAGGCCTCGCGCGCGGCGCAAGGATGCTGCGCACTGCGCTCGGTCCTGCAATCGCGCGCTATCTTGATGACGCCAGCATCGTCGAGGTGATGCTCAATCCCGATGGGCGCCTCTGGATCGACCGACTCTCCGAAGGACTTTCCGATACCGGTGAGCGGCTGTCACCAGCGGACGGCGAACGTATCGTTCGCTTGGTTGCGCACCATGTCGGAGCCGAGGTTCATGCTGGTGCTCCTCGGGTATCCGCAGAGTTGCCTGAAACCGGCGAGCGGTTCGAAGGCCTGCTGCCACCCGTCGTCGCTGCCCCCGCATTCGCGATCCGTAAGCCCGCTGTCGCGGTGTTCACGCTCGACGACTACGTCGCGGCCGGCATCATGTCAGCGACGCAGGCCGAGATACTCCGCCGGAGTGTCTCCTCACGCGCCAACATCCTCGTCGCCGGCGGGACATCCACCGGCAAGACGACGCTGACAAACGCGTTGCTCGCCGAAGTTGCGAAGACCGCCGATCGCGTCGTCCTCATCGAAGACACCCGCGAACTGCAATGCGCCGCGCCGAACCTCGTGGCGATGCGAACAAAAGATGGCGTTGCCTCACTTTCCGATCTCGTTCGCTCTTCGCTGCGTCTGCGGCCCGATCGCATACCCGTTGGCGAAGTGCGCGGCGCCGAAGCGCTCGAACTGCTCAAGGCCTGGGGCACCGGCCATCCTGGCGGGGTCGGCACCATCCACGCCGGCAGCGCGATCGGCGCACTGCGCCGCATGGAGCAGCTCATTCAGGAGGCAGTCGTCACGGTCCCGCGCGCATTGATCGCGGAAACGATCGACCTCGTTGCCGTCCTCTCCGGTCGCGGGTCCGCGCGGCGACTCTCCGAACTCTCGCGCGTCGAAGGCCTCGGTCTCGACGGCGACTACCGCATCGCGCCGGCCACCACGGATGGCGACGGCAGCTCGAGCTTGTTCGTCCCAGCACCTGAAGGAGAAAGCCTGTGATCCAACGCCTGCGGCGCGCGCGCCATCATCTCGTCTTGACCGTTTCCATCGCCACTCTGTCGGCGGTGATGGCAGCCCCCGCTCACGCTTCCGGTTCGTCGATGCCGTGGGAACAGCCTCTCCAACAGATCCTGCAGTCGATTGAAGGTCCCGTGGCGAAAATCATGGCGGTGATCATCATCATCGTTACCGGCCTGACGCTGGCCTTCGGCGATACCTCCGGCGGCTTCCGCAGGTTGATCCAGATCGTGTTTGGTCTCTCGATTGCCTTCGCCGCGTCGAGCTTCTTCCTGTCGTTCTTCTCGTTCGGCGGCGGGGCGCTGGTCTGATGACGGGCGCTGTCGATCAGGGCGGCGACGTCCCAGGCTATACCGTCCCCGTTCACCGGGCACTGACCGAGCCGATCCTGCTCGGCGGCGCCCCACGGGCTATCGCCATCATGAACGGGACGCTCGCTGGCGCGGTCGGCCTAGGGCTTCGCCTCTGGCTGGTGGGGATCGCGATCTGGGCGATCGGCCACGTCACCGCGGTGTGGGCTGCCAAGCGCGATCCGCTCTTCGTCGACGTTGTGCGCCGCCATCTGCGCGTCCCCGCACACCTTTCGGTCTGAGGGGAGCGCGGCCATGATGAACCTTGCCGAATATCGCAATCGCAACAGCCGCCTGGCCGACTTCCTCCCCTGGGTCGCGCTGGTGGGCTCCGGCATCGTCCTCAACAAGGACGGCAGCTTTCAGCGCACCGCGCGGTTTCGCGGCCCCGATCTCGACAGCGCCGTACAGGCTGAGCTAGTCGCCATCGCCGGCCGCCTCAACAATGCGTTCCGTCGCCTTGGATCAGGCTGGGCAATCTTCGTCGAGGCGCAGCGGCAAGCTTCGAACCTCTATCCCGACAGCCGCTTTCCCGATCCCGCCTCGGCGCTGGTCGACGCCGAGCGCAAAGCGGATTTCGAGGAAGCTGGCGCACATTTCGAGTCGAGCTATTTCCTGACCTTCACCTATCTGCCGCCGGCCGAGGACGCCGCGCGCGCGGAATCCTGGCTCTATGAAGGCCGGGAAAAGTCGGGCCTCGACCCCAACGAGGTGATGACCGGGTTCGCCGATCGCACCGATCGCATCCTGCGCCTGGTCGAAGCCTTCATGCCCGAATGCCGCTGGCTTGATGACGCGGAGACGCTCACCTATCTCCACGGCTGCGTCTCGACCAAACGGCACCGTGTCCGCGTCCCCGAAACGCCGATCTATCTCGACGCGCTGCTCGCCGACCAGCCGCTCACCGGCGGGCTCGAGCCGCGCCTTGGCGCGTCGCATCTGCGCATCCTCACCGTCACAGGCTTTCCAACGGCGACGACACCTGGCCTGCTCGACGAGCTGAACCGTCTCGCATTTCCGTATCGTTGGTCGACGCGGGCGATCCTGCTCGACAAGACCGACGCGACCAAGCTGCTGACCAAGATCCGCCGGCAATGGTTCGCCAAGCGCAAGTCGATCGCCGCGATCCTCAAGGAGGTAATGACCAACGAGGCGTCCGTCCTCGTGGACACCGACGCCGCGAACAAGGCCGCCGATGCCGACATGGCGCTCCAGGAACTCGGCGCCGACTATGCCGGGATGGCCTACGTCACCGCGACGGTGACGGTGTGGGACGAGGATCCGCGCGCTGCCGACGAGAAGCTGCGCCTCGTCGAGAAGGTCATTCAGGGCCGCGACTTCACTGCCATGGCCGAGACGATCAACGCGGTGGACGCCTGGCTCGGATCATTGCCCGGCCACGTCTATGCGAACGTCCGCCAGCCGCCGATCTCCACGCTCAATCTCGCCCACATGATCCCGCTGTCGGCGGTGTGGGCGGGGCCGGAACGGGACGAGCATTTTGCAGCGCCCCCACTGCTCTTCGGCAAGACCGAAGGCTCCACCCCGTTCCGGCTTTCGCTTCACGTCGGCGACGTCGGCCACACGCTGATCGTTGGCCCGACCGGCGCGGGCAAGTCGGTCCTGCTGGCGCTGATGGCGCTGCAGTTCCGACGCTATGCTCGCGCCCAAGTCTTCGCCTTCGACTTCGGCGGCTCGATCCGCGCGGCGGCGCTCGGCATGGGCGGCGATTGGCATGACCTCGGCGGCGATCTCAGTGACGGCGCGACCGATAACGTCAGCCTTCAACCGCTCGCCCGCGTTCACGACGTGCCCGAGCGCGCCTGGGCGGGCGACTGGATCGTATCGATCCTGACCCGCGAGGGCGTGGCGATCACGCCCGAGGTGAAGGAGCATATCTGGACGGCGCTGACCTCGCTGGCATCGGCGCCCGTCGAGGAGCGCACGATCACCGGCCTGGTCGTGCTGCTCCAGTCGAACGATCTCAAACAGGCGCTCAGGCCCTATTGCGTCGGCGGTCCCTACGGCCGGCTGCTCGACGCTGAACGCGAGTATCTTGGCTCGGCGTTCGTTCAAGCGTTCGAGACTGAGGGGCTGATCGGCACCGGCGCGGCGCCGGCGGTTCTCTCCTATCTCTTCCATCGGATCGAAGATCGGCTCGACGGTTCGCCGACTCTTCTCATTATCGACGAAGGCTGGCTGGCGCTGGACGATGACGGTTTCGCCGGCCAGCTCCGCGAATGGCTGAAGACGCTGCGCAAGAAGAACGCCAGCGTCATCTTCGCCACGCAATCGCTCAGCGACATCGACGGCTCGGCCATCGCGCCTGCCATCATCGAAAGCTGCCAGACCCGGCTTCTGCTGCCGAACGAGCGCGCGATCGAGCCGCAGATCACGGCGATCTATCGGCGCTTCGGCCTCAACGACCGCCAGATCGAGATCATCGCGCGGGCAATGCCCAAGCGCGACTATTACTGCCAGTCGCGGCGCGGCAACCGCCTCTTCGAGCTCGGTCTGTCCGATGTCGCGCTCGCTCTGTGCGCCGCGTCATCGAAGACCGACCAGGCGGCCATTGCCCGCATCGTCGCCGAACACGGCCGCGACGGCTTCCTCGCCGCATGGCTCGATCACCGTGAGGTCGGTTGGGCCGCCGATCTCATCCCCACGCTCACCAACAAGGAGACGTCCCAATGAAACTGCGCAATTCCCGCGCAGCGCGTTTTGCTGCCGCGCTGCTGACCGCTCCCGTCGCGCTCGCGCCCATGCTGGCGACGCCCGCTCACGCCATCATCGTATTCGATCCCTCGAACTATGCGCAGAACGTGCTCACGGCGGCGCGATCGCTTCAGCAGATCACCAACCAGATCACCTCGCTTCAGAACGAAGCGCAAATGCTGATCAACCAGGCACGCAACCTTGCGAGCCTGCCGTTCTCGTCGCTGCAACAGCTTCAGCAGTCCGTCCAGCGCACGCAGCAGCTTCTCAACCAGGCGCAGAATATCGCCTACGACGTCCAGCAGATCGACCGGATGTTCCAGCAGAAGTACGGGAACGTCTCGCTGTCCGCTTCGGATCAGCAACTCGTCACCGATGCCCGCTCGCGCTGGCAGAACACGGTCGGCGGCCTGCAGGACGCAATGCGGGTGCAGGCGGGCGTCGTCGGCAACATCGACACCAATCGCACGCAGATGTCGGCGCTGATCGGCCAGAGCCAGGGCGCGACCGGCGCGCTGCAGGCGACGCAGGCCGGCAACCAACTCCTTGCGCTCCAGGCGCAGCAACTCGCGGATCTCACCGCCGTCGTGGCGGCCAACGGCCGGGCGCAGGCCTTGCAGTCGGCCGAGCAGGCCGCCGCCGCCGAACAGGGCCGCGAGCAGCGCCGGCGTTTCCTGACGCCGGGCTCGGGCTACCAGCCCGGCAATGCCCGCATGTTCCCGAACAGCGGCAACTGAGGCTGGCACGATGGACGGCAAGACCCTCGCTCGCGTCGGCGCCATCGTCTTCGTCGCGGTCGCCATCACGGCGACCGCGATCGAGATGAACCGCAAGGACGTTTCGACGGACGTCCTCGCGACGCAGGGCCGTCCGGTCACAACATCGGATCCTCTCGCCGCCGAATTGCTTCGTTGTTCCGAGATCGGCGAGGCCGGCACGCGCGATCCCAATTGCCTGAAGGCATGGGCAGAGAACCGGCGCCGCTTCCTCGGCCAGCCGGCCCCCGTTTCATCACCATCGCCGGTTGCGCCGACCACGCTGTTTCCAAGCGCGCCCGCGTCGGCCGCTCCCATCCACAAAGACAGTGCGCCAGCGGACGTGACCGGGCCTGCGATGCAGGCCGAGCCCGCTCAGCCAGAGGTTCGCTGACATGGGCGGCACCGGTGTCATCGACCATTTCCTCGAGGTCTTCACTCGCTACATCGACGGAGGATTCGGGCTGCTCGGCGGCGAAGTCGGTTTCATCGCCACCACCTTGATCGTCATCGACGTCACGCTCGCCGCGCTTTTCTGGTCATGGGGCGCCGACGACGACATCATGGCGAGGCTGGTCAAGAAGACGCTCTTCGTCGGTGTCTTCGCCTACCTGATCTCCAACTGGAACAATCTCGCCCGCATCGTCTTCGAGAGCTTCGCGGGCCTCGGCCTGAAGGCTTCGGGAACGGGCTTTGCCGTGAGCGATCTCATGCGCCCCGGCAAGGTGGCGCAGACTGGTCTCGATGCCGGCCGGCCGCTGCTCGACTCCATCTCCAGCCTGATGGGCTACTGGTCGTTCTTCGAGAACTTCATCCAGATCGCCTGCATGTTTTTCGCCTGGGCGCTGGTGCTGCTGGCGTTCTTCATCCTGGCGATCCAGCTCTTCGTCACCCTGATCGAGTTCAAGCTGACCACGCTCGCCGGCTTCGTCCTCATTCCCTTCGGCCTGTTCGGCAAATCGGCGTTCATGGCCGAGCGCGTGCTCGGCAACGTCATCTCCTCCGGCATCAAGGTGCTGGTGCTCGCCGTCATCATCGGCATCGGCTCGACGCTGTTCTCCGAGTTCACCTCGGGCTTCAACGGCGCAACGCCATCGATCGACGATGCCATGGCGATCGTGCTTGCCGCGCTGTCGCTGCTTGGTCTCGGCATCTTCGGTCCCGGCATCGCTAACGGCCTCATCTCCGGTGGCCCGCAGCTCGGCGCCGGCGCGGCCATTGGCACTGGTCTTGCCGCCGGCGGCGTTGTCGCAGCAGGCGCGGCCGCTGCCGGCGCCGTCGTGACAGGCGGCGCTGCACTTGCTGGCGGCGCTGCCGCCGCCGCGCGTGGCGGTGCAGCCCTCGCCGGTGGCGCCTCCACCGCCTACAGCCTCGGCGCGGCCGGCCAGGCCGGCGCATCCGGCGTCGCGTCGGGTCTTGGCAGTGTTGCCAGCACCGGCGCGAAGGCGGCCGTCTCACCGCTGAAGCGCGCAGCCGGTCGTGCCGCCGACAGCCTGAAGCAGAGCTATCAGGCCGGTGGCCAGGCCGCGACGGAGATCGCCACCGGCGCATCCGGTGCTGCGACGACCGCCACCGCGGAGGCCGCATCTCCCGGAGCTGCGTCTTCCACCAGCGACGGGCCGCCGGCCTGGGCGAAACGCATGAAGCGCTCGCAGCAGATGTCCCATGGCGTTCAGGCCGCCGCCCACGCCGTGCGTAGCGGCGACAGCCATGGCGGCGGCTCCTCCGTCAACCTCTCCGAAAGCGACTGACCATGTTCAAGCGACCATCCACCCACTACGGCAAAGCCCCTCAGCCCGAGACTCCCTATCAGCGCGCCGCTCAGGTCTGGGACGATCGCATCGGCTCCGCCCGCGTGCAGGCCCGTAACTGGCGCTACATGGCCTTCGGATCATTGGCCCTCGCGGGCGGCCTTTCGGCCGCGCTGGTCTGGCAGTCCGCCAACGGCTCGATCGTGCCTTGGGTAGTGCAGGTCGACCGGCTCGGCCAGGCGCAGGCGATCGCGCCGGCGACCGCCGACTATCAGCCAAACGATCCGCAAATCGCCTTCTACCTCGCGCGCTTCATCGAGCAGGTCCGCTCGATCCCGTCCGACGCCATCATCGTGCGGCAGAACTGGCTGCGCGCCTACGACTTCACGACACAGGGTGGCGCGCTCGCGCTGAACGATTATGCGCGCGCCAACGACCCCTTCACCAAGGTCGGCAAGCAGCAGATCGCGATCGAAGTGTCGTCGGTGATCCGCGCCTCGCCGTCGAGCTTCCGCATCGCCTGGATCGAGCGACGCTATCAGGACGGCTCACTGGCCTCCACCGAACGCTGGTCCGCGATCCTCACCGTCGTCGTGCAGCCCCCACGCGACGCCGACACGCTGCGGAAGAACCCACTCGGAATCTACATCAACGCCATCAACTGGTCGAAGGAGCTTGGACAATGACGCCCGCACTCCGCAAAGCCGCCCCTTGGAGTGCAGGGCTCCCGGCTTTGCTCATCCACGTAGTTCCGGTTTTCCGCAAATCCGCTTTGCCGGGAATCTTGCTCGCCGGTTCGGCGCTGGCAGGGTGCGCCACTCACACCCCGCCGCCGGAGATTTCCTACGACAATGCGGTGCCGGCTGTGCAGACCTCCGATCCGCCAGCGCCCGTCCGGGTGGTGGAGCTTCCCAAACCGCTCCCGCTGCCTGGTCAGTTGAAGCCCATCGGCAAGGACGGCAAGCCCGAGCCGGAACCGTCCGATCCCGCCGCGCGCGTCAACCAGGCCAATGCCGCAGCGCGCGTCCAGCCCGTCCGCAACGGCTTCATCAACTCGATGCAGGTCTATCCCTTCGTCGATGGCGCGCTCTATCAGGTCTACGCCTCGCCGGGGCAGATCACCGACATCGCGCTTCAGCCCGGCGAGCAGCTCGTCGGCTCCGGTCCTGTCGCCGCTGGCGACACAGTGCGCTGGATCATCGGCGATACCGAGAGCGGCGTTGGCGCGGCCAAGCAGGTCCATATCCTCGTGAAGCCAACGCGGGCCGAGCTGATGACCAATCTCGTCATCAACACCGACCGGCGCACCTATCACATGGAGCTGCGCGCGACGCCATCGACCTATATGGCATCGGTGTCTTGGCAATATCCGCAGGACCAGCTCATCGCGCTGCGCCGCCAGAACAGCCAAGCCGAGGCCGCGCAGCCGGTGTCGGGCGGCATCGATCTCGCCCGTGTCAATTTCCGCTACGAGGTGACCGGCGACCGCGCACCGTGGCGGCCGCTGCGCGCCTTCGATGACGGCAAGCAGGTGTTCATCGAATTCCCCCGCGGCATCGGACAGGGCGAGATGCCGCCCTTGTTCGTGGTCGGACCGGAGGGCGACACCTCCGAGCTGGTGAACTATCGCGTGCGCGGCAACTACATGATCGTCGATCGACTGTTCGCCGCCGCCGAACTGCGGTTCGGCGCGGGCAAGAACCAGAAGCGTGTCCGCATCTCCCGCACCGACGGGAGGCCGGCATCGTGAGCGACGAACGCGATCCCGAAAAGGAGGAAGGCCGGACGCCCGGTTCGGCGCCCCAGCCTCAGCCGACCGACGACGACGCTCGGCCGCTGACCGGCGAGCCGGCCGCGACCATGCGGCTGCGCGCCGAGCCGCCGCGTGTGACCCGCCTGTCCCGCAAGGTGCTGGCCGGTCTGGGTCTTGCGGCAAGCCTCGGTGTCGGTGGGGCGCTGATCTATGCGCTCCAGACTCGTCACAGCGGCCAGGGTCAGGAGCTTTACTCTACGGACAACCGCTCGACACCGGACGGTCTGGCTGGATTGCCGAAGGATTATTCCGGCGTCCCGAAGCTCGGCCCGCCGCTGCCCGGCGACCTCGGTCGCCCGATCCTCAACGCGCAGAACGGTGGCACAGTGCCGCCGATCGGCGCACCGGCATCAGGTCCGACGGGACCGAGCCCCGAGGAACAGCGCCGGGCGCAGGAACTGGAGGCGGCTCGGACCGCACGGCTGTTCGCATCCACCGAGACTCGGCCCGCTACGGCTGGAGCTTCGACACAGCCGACTGCGACCGCCACGCCGTCGGCCGATCTCGCCAGCCTCGGCCTTGCGCCGCAGCCAGCGACACCCTCCGCGCAGGATCGTCAGCTCGCATTCCTCAATCAGACGCCCGACAAGCGCACTGTCTCGCCGGATCGCGTTGCCGCGCCAGCGTCGAAGAACGTCCTGCAGGCCGGCGCCGTCATCGCGGCCGCGCTCATCACCGGCATCCGCTCCGACCTGCCGGGTCAGATCACCGCACAGGTGACGGAGAACATCTATGACAGCCCGACCGGCAAGATCCTGCTTGTGCCACAGGGCACGCGCGTTATCGGCCAGTATGACAGTGGCGTCGGCTTCGGTCAGAGGCGCATACTTCTCGTCTGGAACCGGCTGATCTTCCCCAATGGCCGCTCCATCGTTCTGGAGCGTCAGCCTGGTGCGGACGCCGAGGGCTATGCGGGCCTTGAGGATGGCGTCGACTATCACTGGGGCGAACTGTTCAAGGCCGCTGCACTTTCCACGATTCTGAGCATCGGTGCGGAGGCGGGCTCGTCTGGCCAGGACAGCGATATTGTGCGGGCGCTGCGACAGGGTGCCTCCAATAGCGTCAGTCAAACCGGCCAGCAGATCGTCCAGCGCCAGCTCAACATCGCACCGACCCTCACCATCCGGCCAGGCTTGCCCGTCCGCGTCATCGTCACCCGCGATCTCGTTCTCGAACCCTACGGAGGCTGACATGACCAAGCTGAAATTGGGAGCGATCGTCGACGACAAACCGGTGAAGGTCACGGTGGAGTTACCGGCAAGCCTGCATCGCGACCTAACGGCCTACGCAGAAATTCTCGGCCGCGAAGCGAGGCAACCGCCGGCCGATCCCGTTCGCCTCATCGCTCCGATGCTGGAGCGGTTCATAGCCACGGATCGGGGATTTGCGAAAGCGAGGAAGTCAAAAGAACTGCCGAAACCGTCTGAATGATTGTGGCGGCAGCCGAGCGCGACATTGAACGCGCAAGACTGAGGAGGCGGCGCCAGGCCGGGTTATCATTCCGCGGCGACCACACCGCGCAGAACGGCAGAACCTCGCCGGCAAGCTGCCGATAGGCAGTTCCCGGAAACTGAGCCGCCGTCCCGGCCTCGCTCATGACCGTGACGCCTTGGCCGATCGCCACAAGCGACAGGGGATTGTCCCTCCCGACGTATTGGGTATCGATTTCTGGGTGACGCCCAAGATCGGCGAGGCGTTGAACCAAATAGTCGTGAATTTCCGATCCAGGGGCACCGTCACTTACAATGAATCTCTCGTCCACAAGATCACGCCAGCCAAGCTCCGATTTCTCAGAGAGAGGATGATCGCTGGGAAGTACGGCGAATACTCGCTCGGACCAAAGTTGCTCTGTTTCACAGTCCGACCACTGTGTGGTTCCCGTGATAAAAGCCACATCGAGTTGAAGTCGCCGGATCGAGGCAACGTGATCCGCAGGATCGCCGTCAAAAAATTCGACCCGTACACTTGCATGCTCCTTGCCGTAGGCTCCCAGCAGATCGGACAGGAATCCAGACGCGAGCGACGAAAAGATGCCGACCTTGATATGCCCCCGCTCGGAGCGACCTATGGCGGCCACATCCTTCGCGCCGCAGTCGATCTGTTGAAGTGCTTTGCGTGCTCGACGCACAAACTGCTGTCCTGCCAACGTCAGGCAGACGCCGCCGTTGTGCCTCTGAAATAGGGAAGCGCCGAGTTCGTCTTCGAGATCGCGAACGCGACGGCTGATCGCCGATTCCTGTATTCCCAAGGCCAAGGCCGCCTTTCGGAAGCTGCCATATTCGGCCGCCGCAAGAAAATACCGGATCTGGCGGAATTCAAGCATCGGTCAATTGCGACCGAGATCTATTCGAAATGATTCCTGGCCTCGCGACGGTCCATCGTCCGCTCGTTGCGAGCATCGCTCTGTAAGCACCATCTACCACGACCATCGCGCCCCGACCGCAGCTAAGGCAAGACCTCCCGATTCTCACCCTAGAATAGACGGCTACAGACGCTCATTGGCCGATGATCTTATATAGATTCGATATACCAACGTATCTTCGAAATATACCGTGTTCTGAAAGGGGGGGGGTGGCACGCCCGCGCAGATCGCGCACCAGTTCGCGGTGCAGGGGCTCTCCTCTCAGTCGAGATTCAAACGCTCAAACTGTCCGACATTCTAACAAGGTCAATAATCGTCTTGGCCTGCATCTTCTGCATGAGATGGCTACGGCGAACCTTCACCGTGATCTCGCTAACATTCAGGTCGGCGGCGATTTGTTTATTGAGGAGGCCCTTTACAACGAGCTTGAAAACGTCTCGTTCGCCGGGCGTCAATGTCTCCCAACGCGCATTCAAATCCAGCGAACGCGCTTCGCTCTCGCGCCTTCGCCGGTCTTTTTCGATCGCTTGTTGGATAGCATCCAGCAGGTCTTGGTCGCGAAACGGCTTGGTCAAGAACTCGAAGGCGCCATTCTTGATGGCGTTCACGCCCATCGTGATGTCCCCATGTCCCGTGATGAATATCGTCGGCAGATGAATGCCGTATTCAGGCATTTGCCGATGAAAATCGATCCCGCTTTGTCCGGGCATTCTCACATCGAGCAGCAGGCAGCCGGGCGCGTCCGGCATGGAGCTTTCCAGAAATTCGGCAACCGAGCTATACGAGCGCACCTGTAGCCCAACGGATGCGAGCAAATCTTCGAGCGCGGCGCGAACGGACCGATCGTCATCGATGACATAGACGATGGGCTGCGGCCGCGAATCCGCCGTCGGTTCATTTTTCATCAGGCTGCCTCCATGTGGCGCGGCAGGCGCACCTCAAATACGGTCCCGCCTCCAGGGACTGGAGCCGCGGAAATCTGTCCGCCATTCGCTTCAACGATCGTCTGACTGATGGTAAGGCCAAGACCCATGCCTCCCTCTTTCGTCGTCCAGAAGGCGTCAAAGAGGTGCTCACGAGCTCCCGGCGCCAGACCGGTGCCGGAATCGGCCACCGCGAGAACGATCGCATCCCGTCCATCCTGCGAGGCGGCAATTCGCAGACGACGCTCGGGCAATGCGCGGTCCGACATCGCCTCGGTCGCATTGAGGACGAGATTGCTGATGACCTGCTGGATCTGGACCCGATCGGCAAAAACGCGAGGTAGGCCGTCATGCAGGTCCAGTTGCAAGGCGACGCCGCCACGCTCGATCTCGCCGCGCGACAAGGTCGCGATTTCCATGACAGCTTCCCTGAGGTCGAATGGTTGTCGGCGCGGCGCCTCGCCCTTCGAAAGGGCGCGAATGCGCGCGATGACCTGGCTTGCCCGGTTGGCATCGCTGACGATGCGGTCGAGCGCGAGGCGGGCCTTGTCGAGATTTGGCGGCTCCTGGGCAAGCCATCGGGTGCACGCGCCGCCGCTGGCGACGACGGCAGCCAGGGGCTGGTTGACTTCGTGCGCGATCGACGCCGACAGTTGACCGAGCGTCGTGACCCGCGCAATTCGCAAAAGCCGATCGCGCGCCTCCAGCGCCTCGGCCTTCGCAGCCACCATCCTTAAACTGAGATAGGTTGTAACGCCGATCGCAACGATACTAATCCCGGTATTGACGATGCCGACCTCATACGCACCGGAGTGGGTCAAGAAAAAACTGATCAGGGTCAGCGCGACACAAATGCAAGCGAGGGCCACTACAGCCGTGCCAGACAAGATGCGTGTCGCAACGAGAATGACCGCTGTGTAGAATACGGCCGCTGCGATGGCGTAGTCCGTGACCGTATCGGCGATAAAAATGCCGGCCATCGCAACGCCCATCGCGATCAACGTCAGCGCCGATCCGGGACGTATATCATTGGCGATCTTGAGCATTGTTCACCTTCTCGATCAACTTACCTACTTTCAATATTCTTCCCTGGAGAATCTACTCCGCCGTGTACCTAGATAACTATTGCTTCTCGGTCACTCGCCTGGCTCGAACCGCCACCGAGCAGATGTTACCAGCGGCTCCAGACTGAGACGACCGATAATCTGTTCCAAAAGGCGATCCTGCCGAGTGTCGGCTCGCACTGTCGCGCTCACCTGGACTCGGTTTGTGTCCTCGATATTCGTGCTTTCGAGGTCGCGGATGTGCAGCGCACCGGCGAGATCGCGAAGAAGAAGCGCCCGAACATGCGCCTCAGCCTCTCCATGGCAGATGATGCTGATCGCATATGCGCTGTCCAACGGGCTTGCGGCGAATGACTGGCGCTCAACGAGGCGCACGAGCGGGCGCAGAACTGCGTTGACGGCGATGACGAACGTCGTCGCAATCAATGCATGAAAGAAAAATCCGGCCCCACACAGCGCGCCGATCGCGGCGGAGCACCACAGCGTCGCGGCGGTGTTGAGCCCGCGCACATTCAACCCTTCCTTGAAGATGATGCCGGCGCCCATAAAGCCGATGCCGGAAACAATCTGGGCCGCAACGCGCGTCGGGCTCGCCTCGCCGGGGAACAGCCCGGCAAAGAGGACGAAGATGGCCGCGCCGAGCGCGACGAGGGTATTGGTTCGCAGCCCGGCCAGGCGCTGGCGCCATTGCCGTTCGAAGCCGATCAAGCCGCCAAGAAGGAATGCGCCCCCGAGCGTGAGTGCGGTGTGGCCAAGGCTTTGCCAATCCATCTGAATGTGTTCCCATCTCGTTGCGTCGGTCGCGCCCTCCCGAGGCGCAAGCCCGCGCTATTGCTGGAATTGCCACTCCACTCGCTGTCAGAATTCGGCGTGGGCGCGAAGCGACAGAATCGAGGCTGGTCCGCGGTCGGCGTTGTAGGCGGGGTTTGCAACAAACTGATAGTCGAAGGTGACGGTGCTCCAGCCGTTGACCCGCAAGGCGTAATACGCCTCGACGATCGACTCGTGGCCGTAGCGCAGTCTCCCATCACCGATCAGCAACCCCGTGCCTCCGGCGGCGAGGAAGTTACGATGTGCACTCGAGAGGCCGTTGACCGCAGCACCGACTCCGATCGTGTCCGCAGGCCGTCCCCATGCAGAACCCTTTAGGGAGAAACCACCGGAAATGCTGCGGTCGATGTCCGTGAAGGAGAGGATTTCGGTGCGGCCGTCGTTCCAGCTTGCACGGGCGAAAAGCCCGAGGTCAGCTGTCAAAGCCTGTTCGATATTTCCATAAAAGCCATACTTATTCTGATTGCGGCGCAGGGCCGTCATCGCATCGTTGATATCTGTTTGAGGGCTCGCTTGCGCGAGGTTGATAGCGTCGCGATACGCGCCGGTGTAACCACGGTTGATGAAAGCGCCGATCCGAACCTTACCCGGCTGCCCGAACAGGCTGTGCCGTTCCTCGAACTCGACGGCGCCACCGCCGCCCCCATTGAAGACCAAAACATCACTGTTCGGCTCCCTGGGCACTTGGAAGGCCCCGGCTCGCACAGCCCAATCCTTACGATTCAGCTCGATGACCGCACCGCGCGTCATGCCGGGAAGGTCGGCGGGGAAGTCATAGGCCCCCGACGACCAGATTGCCCAATTCATGAAATCCGCGCGCGGATCCTTGGCATAGGCATTCGCGTCGAAGAAATCGCCAACCGCGAAACGACCAACCGTGACAGTGACGCGATCGATATCGCGTCGCCCCGCCAGTTGCAGGGGGCCGTCTGCGACATCCTCCTGCTCGCCACCAAGACCGAATGTCTGCTGAAGATAGTAGCGCTGTGGCCGAAATTTCGGAAATTCAGCGCCGCCTTTTTGCGCTTCTCCATTTGGAAAGCCTGCGAGTCCGAGCGTCCCGTTCAGCCCGAAGCCTTGGGCTAGCTCGGGATTGAAATAGAACGCACCACCGTCCCAAAGCCTCACGCCAAGAAATGCGTCCGCGGTCCACGTCTCACGAACTTGCCCACCACCGGGCAGGCTGGCGCTGGAAGCGTAGGGGGAACGAATCGCGGGATAGCCTTGGGCGATGAATGTGGTCTGGCCATGAATATTCCAGTCCGGCGACATTTCGACAGTTGCCGGTGGTCTTGGGAGTGTCGAGGCCACATCGCCCAGTCGGTAGTTCAGGCCAAGCGTGAACCTCTGGGTTCGGGGGCGGACGGACACATCGCGCAGTCCGGCACCATCGAGTCGATAGGTCGAGGAAGCCAGATCGAGGTAGTCGTACTGGACGCGTGCCGTCCATGGTCCGCCCAAGGCCATTTCGACACCTGCGCCTGCCGTCCACCCAGCGTGCCAGCGCCCCAGTTTTGACAAAACGCTGCCGTCATCGCCATTGATGTCGACGTTCGTTCGTGTCCAAGCGAGGCCTCCCGTTGCATAGGGGAGGAATGGGCCAAAAGCATAGCCGATCCTGCCACGCACCGTCCCCACGACATCCAGGGATGTGTTGAAGGGAGCCGGTATCCGTCGCGTCTCATCGGGCGGGCTCACAAAAGTGACATCGGCTTCCGCGCCGAGCACCCAACGATCGCTGGCCTGAAAGTTGTAGCCTCCCTGAAAGCCGCCGATCATTCCTGTCACCGTAGGCGGCAGGCCAACGGACTGATTCAAGACGGGGTTCGTTCCCGGGCCAAGGCTGCCAGCCCCGAAACCGGTGTGTCCGCCAAAATAGACGCCCGACCAGTCGGGCCCGCCCGATTCCACCTTATTGTCACGCGAGGCCCCCGGTGCCTTCGTTGGCATCGCCAGGATGGGTTGCGGTCCACTAGTGTTGAGCCGTGCCGCATCCGGATGGCCGGGAGTCGTTTGAAGTTCTTGCGCGTGCGCTTTGGTTACCTGAAGAACCGCTACAAGACCGAGCGCCAGCAAGTAGAAAGCGATCACCATCAGTCGGCAAAAAAGAACCCGACGACGCCTGAAAACCTTCAGTCCGGTGGTGATAGTGAAATTGGGAAGTCCGTGGGTCGTAAAATAAGTCATGGGCTACTCCTGGCGTCGGGTTGCGAGAGCGCCCGGCGCCAATAGCCGCGAGCTGCCCTCCTAGTTTTCTCGTGAATTCAAGCGGCGCGAGTTGTTGGTCGCGCCGCGACTAGATGGGTCGTCCATTTGAAGCTCCTTGCTGATCGAAGTCCGGTTCAGGTCCGGGCCTCGTGCTTTGGTTCCATGCAAGCGATCGTTTTGCGCTTGTGTGGCTCACCAGCGGCAACGCCGCATTCGCGATATCGCCGCTCTGTTCAACCGTGCGCCGCAACGCAGCAGGAATCTGAGCTTGAAACCGTCCAGCAGACGGCGACGAGCAAGGTGAACGGCCGCATGCGTCACGAACATCGCCAAAACCGCCAAAGCCCAACACAAACGTCTGTCCAACCGATTCCGAAGCGACGACCTGGCATCGCCCGGCTCGCGATTGTGGGGCGGACGCGGCGCTTGTCGCCTCGGCGGTGGCGGCCCTTGTCGCGGGCAGTCTCCAGCCTGCGGCGGCGCAAATCTCAGGATCAACGGTGATGTGGACATGATCAGGACCTCTCATGCGCTTGGCCGTCAGAACCATTGTCCGAACCGGCGGATGTAGACGGTCTTCATCAGTTGAGCGACGAGGCAGTAGCAGAGCAGCGTTCCGGCCAGCCACGGGAAGTAGGCGATAGGCAGGGGCTGCAATCCGATGGCTGCTCCCAGCGGAGAGAACGGCAAATAGATCCCCAGTACGCAGATGACGCTCGACATCAGCAAGACCGGCAAAGCCGCTGTGCTGTTGACGAAGGGAATCTTCTGGGTACGCAGCATATGGACCACGAGCGTTTGAGAAAGCAGGCCCTCGATGAACCAGCCCGACTGAAAGAGCGATTGATGCTCCGGGCTATTGGCGGCAAAGACGAACCACATCAGAGCGAACGTCGTGATGTCGAAGATCGAGGACGTCGGCCCGATCCAGATCATGAAACGACCGATATTCTTGGCATCCCACTTCCGCGGTTTGCTGAGAAACTCCTTGTCCATGTGATCCCAAGGCAGCGCCAATTGGGAAATGTCGTACATCAGGTTTTGCACGAGCAAATGGATCGACAGCATCGGCAGGAACGGAATGAATGCGCTCGCCACCAGCACTGAAAACACGTTTCCGAAGTTCGAGCTGGCGGTCATGTTGAGGTATTTCATGATGTTGCCGAAGGTTTCGCGCCCCTTCAGCACACCCTCCTCAAGAACCATCAGGCTCTTCTCGAGCAGGATGATATCGGCCGACTCCTTCGCAATATCGGCGCCGCTATCGACGGAAATGCCGACATCGGCATCGCGCAGCGCCGGGGCGTCATTGATGCCGTCACCGAGAAATCCGACGGTATGACCGTTAGCCTGAAGCGCCTGCAATACACGCGACTTCTGGAGCGGAGTGAGCTTCGCGAAGATCGTCCGCTCCTCGACCAAAACGCGAAGCGCGGTGTCGTCCAATTTTTCTATGTCGCGCCCGAGTACGGCTTGGCCCGGTTCAAGTCCTACTTCACGGCAGATCTTGGCACTCACGACCGCATTGTCGCCCGTAAGAACCTTGACCTTGACGCCATGCTCCGCGAGCGCAGCGATTGCTGGTCCAGCCGTCTCCTTTGGCGGGTCGAGAAAAGTAAGGAACCCCTGAATCGTGAGATCGGCTTCGTCCGCGATGGCATAATGCGTCTTGGCCTCGGACGCCACAAACCCTCGGGTGGCGACGACCAGCACACGGAATCCGTCCTCGTTGTACGCCCGAGCCATCGCAGCCAGATTCTTGCGCTCAACGTCACCAAGGCGGATCAGATCTTTGCCTCTTCTGACGTGCGTAGAGATCGACAGCATCTCCTCAACCGCGCCCTTGCAGATGAGCAAGTGATCTCCGTCCTCGCCCTCGACGACCACTGAGAGTCGGCGGCGCACGAAGTCGAACGGAAGTTCATCGACTTTTCGGTAGCTCGCGGCCGTGTTCGTGATGGCTGGCTCCGCCCCGGCGAATCGCACGACGGCCTGATCCATCAGGTTCTTCACGCCGCTCTGGTGGTAGCTGTTCAACCAGCCCAACCGGAGAACGTCAGCGTTGGGTTGCCCGGTAACGTCGACGTGGTGCTCCAGAATGATCTTGTCCTGAGTCAGCGTGCCGGTCTTGTCCGTGCAGAGAACATCCATCGCGCCGAAGTTCTGAATGGCGTTGAGTCGCTTCACGACGACTTTGCGCCGCGCCATCGCTACGGCGCCCTTCGCGAGGTTCGAGGAAACGATCATCGGCAGCATTTCGGGGGTAAGTCCGACGGCGACGGCAAGGCCGAACAACAGCGCTTCCACCCAGTCGCCTTTGGTCAGGCCGTTGATGACAAAGACGACAGGAACCATGACGAGCATGAAGCGGATGAGCAGCCAGCTCACACTGTTGATGCCGCGATCGAACGCCGTTTGAGCGCGCGATCCGACGATCGCCTTGGCTAACGATCCGAAATAGGTGCGAGCACCCGTGGCAACGACAAGCGCGGTCGCCGTGCCGCTCACGACGTTGGTGCCCATGAAGCAGACGTTGGGCATGTCGAGCGCGTTCATTTCGCTGGACGCTACGCTCGCCGCGGACTTCTCGGCGACAGACCCGAGCGTGTCATACTTCTCAACAGGGATGGCCTCACCGGTGAGCACTGCCTGGCTCACAAACAGATCGCGGGATTCGATCAGCCTCACGTCTGCCGGGATCATATCCCCTGCTGAAAGACGCACGATGTCGCCGGCGACGATCTCTCGCATCGGGATTTCGAATGCTTCGGGATTTGACGTTGCCGATCCTCGACGAAGAACCGTCGCCGTCGTGCGGACCATCGCCTTCAGAGCTTCGGCCGCAGCGCTCGATCGGTACTCCTGAACGAAGCGCATCAAGGCGCTGGCAAGCACCATCACGATGATGATGGTGACTTTTGTCGGATCCGCATCCTCGCCATGTTGAAGCCGAAGCCAGATGTCCGTTACAGCGCTGATCCCAGCCAGGATCAGCAGCACTGCAATGAACGGATTCTTGAAAGCGCCAAAAAACTGAACAACCGCTGGCAGGCGTCGCTCTTGCGCAACCTCATTGGGGCCGTCTTTTGCCAGCCGTTCGATCGCATCTCGGGCAATCAGGCCGTTGCGGTCGCCTTTGACGTTTTCGAAGGTGTCATCCAACCCATTCTGGGCTTCACGGACCGCCTTCATCGACAGCTTGCGTTCGTCTTTTCCGCGCGGCTTGAGAGCCGCCTTGAGGATGGGGGCATTCATTGGATGAATCTCCTGCCGCAAGCGCCGAGACCATGCGCCTCTCGGCACGGTCTTCGGCGCTTGGGGTCTTGGTCGGCTGAGGGGATAATGAAACCGATGCATCTTCACGACGCTCGGCATTCGGACCGCGCTTGAGCAGCGCAGCCGCTCTTCACCAGGGAGGGTCCGCACCTTCGCGCGACCGTGCGATTCTGCGCGAGTACGGATTGCCGCCCCGGCGGGGGTGAAGCCCGTCCAGGCCGGCGGACACCAGAACCATCGCCGTGCTGGCCTTATGCAGCGTGAGGGAATGCATCACACGCCTCACGCCGCAAAGCGACCATGCTGGTAAACTGCAAGAAGGAGTCCGGCGCGCTCGATCAATCGGCGCAACCCGCCGCCCGTGTCTGGTTCGGCGTCAAGCATCCAGATGCATTCGAGCCGACCGGTCTCGCCATTGACACGCCACGCCGCGACCAGTCGAGTCCGGTTCGTGCGGGGAGACTTCGTGAAAGGACGGTCACGCTCGCATCGCGGGTCGGCGAATGCGGGATTGCGTTTCGGCGAGGCGATCCGCGAAACGCGGAGCGAAGCCGGCAGAGTAAAAAATTGGAGAGTCATGTCTCACCTCCGTGACGAGCCGCTCGGCCGTCACAGGCGAGACTGATGATTCAGACTCGCGAGAACGACCTGAGCGGCACGCTTGCTCGACTACTGTCGCTTGGCATTGCTCGTTGATCCTCATGCGTCGGCAGCGGGTTGGAGCCGCTAGATGACATTGGCTGGATATCACCGTCATTCCTTGAGTGACAGTGTCTTGCGGGGTTGATCCGATATACAAAACAATATCCGGGATATACCATCGTATATTGTAAGGTCTTCGGCGATAACTACCTGCGCAATATCAAGCCGCTTAGACTCACCGGACACGGGCGCGTCGACTTCACTAGCGATGTGATCGCTCTGATTTATTTCGATCCGAGGTCTAGTGTGGGTATCGATATGGTTCTTGTCGAGCGCATCGTCGCGCGAAGCCCTCGTCTTCGGCGATTGCTTTATTCGTTGTCCTTAACCTTTCTGAAAGCGGCGTTTCGGTTTCGCCGCACGGGCTTGGATGCCTTTGCCCGACCGACATTGCGTTTATCGCAGTGTCTCTTTCGTACTGCCTCTTCGCGGATACGACGTCGTTATGCAGCCGAGCCGAAAATGACGTCGGACTCGCGCTTTGTGCTCCGTCGCCTTTCTCTCAAACTTTTGATCGTGCTGATCTTTGCCGGTGCTCAAAGCCCGCTGCCCTGGGGATTCGGGAAAGCGCTTACGATGATGCTGTTTATGAGCGCGGCTATCAGCTGTGCCTTGGCCCTCATGAACCACCAACGATTCAGATTGGGAGTCTTGAGCTACTGGGACGAATCTTTGGCCTTTGTCCTGCTCGGCCAAACCGCGCGGATGGTGTTTCTACGTTGAAGTATTGCGAGTGCGCTATGCCGGGGGCTCTCGTCTTCAAAATACTCGCCAATAACCTGCCACGCGATACGGGAATCGCGAAGGTGGCCGTCGAGGCGAGACGCGGGGCAGCGACAACCGCCTGCGGCGTCGTTTGGTATTGGTTATGACGGAGCGTCGCACCACTCGCCGTCGCCGCACGCTGTTGACGGGGAAGATCATTCTCAATCAGCGATCGTCCGTGATAAGTTGCGTCGTCCGAAACTTGTCGGACACAGGCGCCTGCCTCGAAGTTCCTGCTGCCCTGAACATTCCGGATGCCTTCGAGCTGAAAATAGAACCTGGCGGCGCTTGCTCACAGTGTCGAATAGTCTGGCGGAGCGCTACGCGCATCGGCGTGGCGTTCGATTGACACAAAGCTAGAACGCGCCTTCACTTTCAAGGGCGAGTGTAAAGGCGCTGGCCCGAGATACTGGCCGCGCGCACGGCGCTGCAGGCGTGACGGCTGATATGGCCGGACGGCAGGCTACAGAAATAACAAGGACAATGTGTGGGGGAAAGAGCCAATCTCACAAGGAGAATGGCGCGCCGTACTGGATAAAAGTGCGAACGCATATGTGATTGAATCTGCGATTAATTTATTTTGGGGCATCGTGATCCTCTCATCTTTCAGCGTTCGCCGGCTGCCGCCAATAGCCCCACCCAAACGGGTGCGCCGAACCGAACGCGGAGCTGATATCGGACCAAGTACAAGGTATCCGGTATTTTGCTTCTCCCGGGTCTATGAGGAAATGACTAGCTCTTTCCAAATCTGGGCCGCGTACGCAGTGGCTCTCTCCTAGTCCTGAAGTCCGCGGCATGTGTGATTGGGTACCGCTGGAATACATCGCAGAAAATCCCATTCTGCAGCGATGCAAATATCGAGTGCAAAATCGATTAAAAAATAGAGAGCTCCGCGAACTAGACGGCTCGACCGATGAGGGCACCAATGGTCGCAGTTGAGGCCATGGCGACTGCTCCCCAAAACACGACCCGAAGAGTGGGTTTCCATATGCTGGCGCCGCCAGCGCGAGCGCCGATCGCTCCGAGAACGCCAAGTCCGATGAGGCAGGCAATGGAGACGGTCCAGGTGGCGGTCCAGGCCGGCGACAGGAGAGCGACGGCCAGCGGCAAAGTCGCGCCAGATGCGAAGGTGACCGCCGAAGTGAAAGCCGCTTGAACTGGCTTCGCCATCACATGACTGGTCAGTCCGAGTTCATCCCGCGCATGGGCCCCGAAGGCGTCCTTTGCCATCATCTGCTCGGCGACCTGTCGCGCCAGTTCGGGCGTTACACCACGCTGCTCGTAGATCGCGGCGAGTTCGGCCAGCTCCGCTTCAGGTTGCGTGGCAAGTTCGCGGCGCTCACGCGCCATGTCGGCTTCTTCCGTATCGGCCTGGGAACTGACCGACACATATTCGCCTGCAGCCATCGACATTGCTCCGGCGACGAGCCCCGCTACGCCAGCAACCAGAATTTCGTGGGAAGCGGCGGTCGCGGCGGCAACACCGACGATCAGACTCGATGTTGAAATCAGCCCGTCATTGGCGCCTAGCACCGCTGCGCGAAGCCAACCTATTCGTTCGATCAGATGGTTCTCTTTATGAAGGGCTCGCATGGAACATGGTCCTGAATTACATTTCTAAGGCTTTGTAACGCGGCGCTGAGCACATAGGAAAAGGCGCCTTGCCTTCGAGATCGATCTGGAAACTTGGCCGGTCAGGCTGATCAATGATGCTATCTTCCGATGAAACGCCTACCGTTCCATCGCCACATACGCTGTAGTCCAAAGCCGCATTCAACTTCAATCGCCGGAGTGTTGTCCAGGCCTCTCAACGTGACTTCATTTGCCCTGACACTCATCACCAGATGATATCGTCCGTGGTGCGACATGTAGACCTGATGGAGGCATTTTCCGCTGCTACAAAACGTAAGGCGGTCGCCACATCTGAGTTCATGAAGATGAAGAGCGATGAGACGAACGTTCCCAACGTCAATGAAGCGGCTGAAGCCACGCGTTGTTGTCAATTCATCGCCACATACCTTCCTGTATTTTTGAAGGCCTGCCCGCACTTCCGCCGGCAGGTTTTGCACGTAGAAAGGACTGGGTTGATTGTCATGGACAGGAGAACTTGCGAGCGAGAGGGCCGGCGAGACAAAGAAAAGTGACGTCATAGCGGCTAAGATTGCCACGTCACGGAGCCGATTCGATCTTTTCATGCTGAAACCTCCACTTCCAACGGCTGTTTCTCTCGTTCGACGACGGCTGCGGAGCGGCGCTCCATCCATCGGTAGATCGCCGGCAACAGCAGCAGCGTCAGAACGGTGGACGACAGGACGCCGCCGATGACGACAGTGGCGAGCGGTCGTTGCACCTCCGCTCCCGCGCCCTGTGAAATCGCCATCGGTACGAAGCCGATTCCCGCGACCATGGCGGTCGACAATACCGGACGGAGCCGATCCGTGGCGGCTTGCCGGACTGCCTCGATAACAGGCAGCTTCCGCCGCAACGCATTGATATGATCGATCAGAACGAGACCATTCAGCATCGCGATGCCGGAGACCGCGATAAAGCCGATCGCGGCGGTGATCGAGAATGGCATGTCACGTAGCCAGAGTGCCAGCACGCCACCGGTGATCGCAAACGGAATACCGGTATAGACGACGGCGGCATGACGGACGCTCCCCAACGCCGAATAAACGAGCAAGAAGATCATCAGCAGCGCCGCCGGCACGACGATCATCAGACGGGCTCGGGCCGCTTCTAGCTGACGGAACTGGCCTCCGAACTCGATGCGATAGGATTCAGGCAGCGCAAGCTTGCCGTCGAGGCGTGCACGCGCTGCGGTCACATAACCTTCGATGTCGCTGGTGTTGAGATTGACCATCAAGGCGGCGCGGCGCTTACCATTGTCGTGCAGGATCGGTTCGACCGTTCTCATCTCGCGCAGACTTGCAACGCGGTCCAGCGGCACAAGGCCGGACGCGCCGACGCGCAATGGAAGGGAGAGGATCGATTTTGTGTCCGCGCGTAAGGACTCGGGCATACGAACGACGATCGCGTGTCGATGCTCTCCGTCCGCGATGAAGCCGACCTCGTCCCCACCGATCGCTGACGCAATGGCACGGTTGACCTCGGCGGTTCCCAGCCCCAACCGCACCATCGCGTCGTGATTGATCTCGACCACCACACTGTGGGTGCGGCTGGCCGCTTCGAATGCGGCATTGGCGGTGCCGGGCACGCCTTGCAATTCCTCTCGCGCCTGCGCGGCGAGCCGCTCAAGCACGTCGTAGTCGTCTCCGAATATCTTGACCGACAGATCCGCCCGCGTGCCCTCCAACATTTCGTTGAAGCGCATCTCGATAGGCTGCGCGAAAAGGAATGACTGCTCCGGCGCCAGCGCAGTGGCAGCCTTTTCGATCGCCGCAACCAGCTCGCTCTTGTTGCGCGGCATGTCCGGACCTTGCGGCCATTGGTCGAGCGGCTTGTAGAAGATGTAGAGGTCGTTCTCATTCGGCGGCATCGGGTCGGTCGCAACCGCGCTGGTGCCGATGCGGGAGAAGGTTCGGGTCACTTGCGGAAAGCGACGCAAAATTTCACGCTCGGTTTGCTGCTCGATCTCAAGGCTACGGTCGAGCGACATCCCCACGGGCTTGTAGACCATCGCCGTGATGGAGCCCTCATCGAGGCGTGGCGTAAACTGCGAGCCAAGGGTCAGGAATATCCTCAATGCCACGGCCAACAGGACTGCCGATGGAACGAGAAGGGCAGCGGGATGACGGAGGGCGAAGTCCAGGACGGGACGGTAGCCCCGGATCACGAGGCCGGCGAAGCCACCGTTATGCGTGATGTGGTTGTCGGCGGTTATCTCCGGGAGAGAATCTTCCTTTTCACTGACGCTCGGCTGACGCACCTTCTCGCCTCGTAGCAGCCGGGCGCACAGCGCCGGCACTAGCGTAAAGGTAACGATCAGCGCCGCTGCCAGCGCCAGCATCACGGCTTGCGCCATCGGCTGAAACAGCTTCCCCTCGACGCCGCCCAGGCTGAGTACCGGCACATAAACCAGCGCGATGATGGCCATGCCGAAGAACACGGGCCGCGCCACGCCCCCCGCAGCGTTGATGACGATGCGACGGCGTTCATCGGCCGTCAGCTCGCGCCCCTTGAGGCGCTGTGCCTCGCCCATCAGACGCAATGTGTTTTCCACGACGACGATCGCGCCATCTACGACCAGGCCGAAGTCGAGCGCGCCGAGGCTCATCAGATTGCCCGATATACCGAGCGCATGCATGCCCGAGATCATCATGAGAAAGGCCAGCGGGATGACCGACGCGACGATAAATGCCGCGCGCCAGTTGCCGACCACGATCAGCAATACGACGGCGACCAGCAACGCTCCCTCGCCAAGGTTGCGCTCGACCGTCGCGATGGTGCGATCCACCAATTCTGAACGATCGTACTGAACCTGAAGGATCATGCCTTTGGGCAGCGCGGCGCGCAGGTTCGGCAATTGCGCATCGACGCGCCGGGCAACGTCCCGGCTGTTCTGCCCGACCAGCATCATCACTGTGCCGAGCACGGTTTCCTTGCCGTTGGTGGTCGCGGCGCCATCGCGTGGAGCATGGCCGATGGTCACGGTCGCCAGATCCGCTACAGTCAGCGGCCGCACGCCACCTGCGAATTTCACGGGTAATGCGCGGATCATCTCCGCCGTCGTGACACGCGCTTCGGTTCGGACGGTGAAGCGTTGGCCGTTCTTGGTGATGGTCCCGCCGCCGGCATTGGCGACGTTGGCGCCAACAGCCTGGGCAAGCTCGCTCGGCGTGATGCCCGCTGTCGTGAGCTTCTTCAGATCAGGCTCGATGACAAACTGACGTTCGAGGCCGCCGTTGGAATTGACGTCGGCGACCCCCTCGATCGCGCGCAGCATCGGGCGCACGATATATTCCTGAGCCTCGAACAACTCCATCAGTTGTTGCCGCTCGTCCAAATCGGACGGCGGTTGCGCCCATTCGAGTGTGTAGTACCAGATTTCGCCAAGCCCGGTGGTGATCGGAGCGAGGCGCGGCGATGATCCGGCTGGCAGCATGTCGCGCACTGCGGAAAGCCGCTCGTTGACGAATTGGCGTGCGCGAAGCTGGTCCGTGCCGTCCTGATAGATGAGCGTGACCTGTGACAGTCCGGTCTTGGTGAGCGATCGCATTTCCCGCAGGCCCGGCTGACCACCCATGCTGCGCTCGATGGGCAGCGTCACAAGACGCTCGATTTCCTCTGGCGCCAGGGCAGGAACAGTCGTGTTGATCTGCACCTGCACGCCTGTGATGTCGGGAATGACATCGATTTGCAGATTCACGAAAGACCAGATTCCAAGACCAGCGATCAGCAAAGCGATGATCATCACCGTGGCTGGTCGACCGGTTGTCCATTCCAGAATCCGCCGCGTCATCGGGACACGCCGTCGAAGCTGCGGCCGCCATTGAGCGCCCGAAGTTGAAGCATCGCTTCCATAGCCTCACGTCGCGTGTCGAGCAGAGCCGACAGCGCGTCCAGATACTGGCGCTGCATCTCGACGTAAGTTGCGATCGGGATCGCTCCCTGGCGATAACTATCGGCGGCGGCGGTAGCTGCGGCCGCAAATTTCTCGGTGGCCCCGGCTGGCCAGCCCGCAAGGGCTCGACGCTTCGCCTCGTAGTAGGCTGCCTGTTCGTAAACCTGCCTCGCGATCCGTCGGTTGGCGGCGAGCAGGGCCGCATCGCCCTGGGATTGACGGCTCAACTCCTGTGCGAGGCCAGCAGCCTGGCTATTCCAAAGCGGCAACGTCGTCGTCAGCCGTATGCCGAAATTGGTCTCGCGGCTGTCTGACTTCGCGCGATTGAAGTAGGGACCGACTGAGACGTTCGGCACACGCGCTGCTTGTGCGAGGTCAACGCGCAACCCTTGCTGCTGCAATTGCGCGCGCAGCGACTGAATCTCGAAATTGTTGATGCCAGCTTGTTGCGCCATGCGCTCGACCGACGGAAGGCCGGGCAGCGTGATATCGGGCGGAGCAATGCGGAGCCGCGCTTTGAGCGGCGCGCCGCGAAGTTGATTCAGTTCGTAGACGATCGTGCTGGTCTCGGAATCAGCCATCGCGGCATTTCGCTCCGCCGTGATGGCACCCGCATCCAGAATGGCCGTGTCCAGCGTGGTGGCGATGCCCGCCGGATCCCGCTGCTCCACAACGCGTGCAAGCTCGCGCATCCGCGCGGCAACGTCGCGTGCCGCGGCGGCTTTCCGCTCGGCCGCGAACAAGGCATATCCCAAAGAGCGTGCCCGGCTTGCGAGCGTTGCGTCGAATTGCGCAAGACCGAGCCGCGCCAGCGCGATCTGATGCTCGGCGATGGCGCGACGGAGCGCCCCGCGTCCGGCAAAGTCGAGCGGCTGCATAATCGACAAGCCATATGTCGGCCCGGCGCCTTTCGGTGCACCTGTCAGGCCGTCGGCCATCCGGCGTTCGCCTAACTCGAATGCAGCTTCAGGGTCCGGCAGGCGATCAGCCGCGTCGCGCTCAACACCTGCAAGCCCGATCTGCTGGAAATAAAAGCGTCGTTCGGGGTTACTTGCCACGACGGAATTGGCAAGTGCATCAATCGACAGCACGGCGGCCTGCTGAGCGAAGGCTGGGGTCACCAAGATAATTGTTGATATGCGAACGATTATCAGGAGCAATTTTAACATTGGCACGAGTCTCAACACTGACTTCTAGACGCCTGATTGCCACGCTAGTCTGAACACAAGCTGTCAGCGTAAATGCAGGTTGATCCAGTATCGGACTGCAGCAATCAGGAGACATGACCATTCGCATTCTTCTTGTCGAAGACGATCAGGACATTGGCGCCCGCCTGAAGGAAGGGTTGGCCAGCTTTGGCTTTGTCGTTGAGCATGTGGAAGATGGTGAGCACGCCCTTTCCTTCGCGCTGCAAGAAGAATTCGACGCGATCGTTCTCGATCTCGGTTTACCCGGCCTGTCAGGCATCGAGGTCTTACGGAGGTTGCGACGTACCGGGGCCGCCACACCGGTCCTGATCCTGACGGCGCGCAGCAGCTGGACTGAGAAGGTGGAAGGTCTCAATGCAGGGGCTGATGACTATGTGGCGAAGCCGTTTCACGTCGACGAAGTCGCAGCTCGCCTGCGCGCGCTGATGCGGCGCGTCGCGGGCCAAGCCACCTCCGAATTGCGCCACGGAGATATCGTGCTTGACCCCGTTGCCGGCACCGCCAATGTTGCGGGCCAGCCGATCGAATTGACGGCACAGGAATTTCGCCTGCTCCACCTCTTCCTGCATCGCGTCGGCCGCGTCGTGACGCAAGCCGAGTTGCTCGACCATCTCTACGGCCTGAATGAGGAACGCAGCTCGAATACGATCGAGGTCTATGTCGGTCGGCTGCGACGCAAAATCGGCCGCGATACCATCAGGACCCTGCGCGGTCTGGGCTACAGGTTCGGCTGATGGTCAGAAGTCTGCGCGCCCGGCTGCTGGTTGGCGTTATTCTCACGACCGTGACAGGTATCGCTGTCGCTGGCGTTTCGATTTCCGCGCTGTTCCGGGCGCACGTCACGGAGCTTGTCAATGCCGAGCTGATCGGTCATCTCGACGAGCTCGAAGGTCTGTTGGCCCGCACGGCCGACGGACATGTCGCTCTGGCACAAAGGCTCAGTGATCCGCGCTTCGCGCAGCCCGGGACTGGCTATTACTGGCAGGTGAGCGATCGCAACGGCATCGTCCTACAATCAGCCTCCCTCGAACCGCAACGGCGTTTTCCGCCACCCGCGCGGGGGGCGGATCGGCAGCTTACTCGCTCAGTCGAAGCTGGCCCGGCTGGTGAGCCGATGATCGCATATGAGCGACCGTGGCAGACCGCTGAAAACGGTTACGTGCTTCAAATTGGCGCCGACCAGCGGATCGTCGATGATGTACTGAGACATTTTAATCAGGCGCTGGCCCTGTCACTCGGCACACTGGCAATAGCCCTAATTGGGGCCGGCACGTTGCAGGCCTGGTTTGGTCTGCGTCCCATGCGCCGTCTGCGCGACGCGCTGGGCGACATTCGCGCGGGCAAAGCAGAAACCCTGCCTGGTGACTTCCCGTCCGAAGTTCGGCCGCTGGTCGATGATCTCAACGCTCTGATCGACGCCAATACCCAGATGGTTCGCCGCGCCCGCACGCAGGCGGGCAATCTCGCGCATGGCCTGAAGACACCATTGGCCGTGCTGACGGACGAAGCGCGCCGGCTGCTCGCGAGAGGTGATACCGAGGGCGCCGCGGTCCTGACTCAGCAAACAGGGCGGATGCAGCGCCAGATTGATTTCCAGCTTGCCCGAGCCCGTGCCGCAGCCAACGCCGGCCTGCCTGGCGTCATCACGCAGGTCGAACCTGCCTTCGCATCAATAGCCGCGGCGATGCGGCGGCTCTATGCTCATCGTGAGCTGACGATCGTCCATACAGCCGAGACGGAATTGCTTGCCGCCGTCGATCCCAACGACCTTGACGAGATGGTCGCCAACCTGGTCGATAATGCCTGCAAGTGGGCTCGTGGTGTTGTCTCGATCAAGGCTACGCGCGATACCCCGACGGGGCAGCTCCTTATTACGATCGTTGATGACGGGCCAGGCATCCCGGCTGATGCACTAAACCGCGCGTTCGCCCCAGGCGAGCGGCTCGACGAGGCCAAACCGGGAAGCGGGCTCGGACTCGCAATCGTCCGCGATCTCGCCACACTGCACGGCGGCTCTGTCGAACTATCCAATGGCAGAAATGGAGGCCTTCACGCGGAGTTGCGGCTCCCATCAGCCTGACAAGTTCAACGGCGTCTAGGTTGGGCGAGTTTCATCGTGGCCGCGTCGTCCGCGCACCATTCGACCTGAGCGATTCGGCGCGCTCGAAATCAGCATCCGCGCCGCTCTGATCTCCAGCGTTCGCTTTCATCGTTCCGCGTTCGAACAAGAAGGTCGGATTCTTCGGATCAGCCTTGATGACCAGATCATAATCCGCGATGGCACGATCAAAGAGTCCTTTACGCCCGAGTGCCTTCCCGCGATTATAATAGGCACCGAGGTAGTCAGTCCTCAGTTGTACGGCGCGATCGAAATCAGAAATCGCGCGATCAAGCTCTCCCTTGCTCATTAAAGCAACGCCTCGGTTGTTGAGCGCGACATAGTAGTCGGGGGACAAACGAAGTGCTCGATCGTAATCCTCCATGGCACGGTCGATATCTCCACTCGACCGCAGCGCGACACCGCGATTGTTATAAGCCGCCGCCAACTGGGTGATCATCCGCTCGCCTGCCTGGATAACCGCTGTGCATCCCCGGATCGAGCGATCGGGTACGATTTCGGCCGCATGCACGCACGAGTCCCAATCCTCGTCGCTCAAAGCTGATGTGGGCGACGAGTTAATTGCAAAGTACGCAATAAATATCGTTGTGCTCAATAACGTAAGAGCACAACGCTTCCAGCGGGTGGTTCGCGCTAGGATCGATGCAGTTCGTGTTCTCGTATACAGCGGCGTAATGCAAATGAGCAAAGAGTAGCCTCAAGTACGTGCATTATATTATTCCCAGTTTGTTCTCTAACAATCCTGTCTGAATTTTCCCTGACAATCGACGTTTGAGACATCCGATCTGGTCGCTTCCCGAACGAGAGTACACCCGTCGAGTGCTATAGAGATTACCAAGCGAGCGCCGTGCGTGCCATCCGACAGGGACAGATCCAAGACTCCCGGACTAAGCCTCAGTCTGGTAGCATGAAGACATCAGCGGTGTTTGATGTACTAGCAGCGGCAATCGACGGGACGGGATGGATCCGGACTCGGTCACGGGAGGGCAACGAGGAGCCGCTATCCGGAAGAAATCGTCCTGCAAGAATTGAACATCGCGCTCTGCGGCGCTGCCAACTTGAATGACCTCTGAAATATCTGGAGGTCAATACGGCGAATTGCTCTGCAACGGCGCTCCGCAAATATGCAAGATATCAACCTAATATTAAGTTGGCGCGCCCGACACGATTCGAACGTGTGGCCTCCACCTTCGGAGGGTGGCGCTCTATCCAGCTGAGCTACGGGCGCATCGATATTCAGATAGTGTCCGAGATCGACCACGGTCAATCGCGAATTCTAGAATCGACATGGCTCAAACGACGCGGGCTAAAGCCTCGCCGATCATCGCCATTCGTACTCCACAACCTCCTTTCGGTTTGCTTCCGTGGTGCTTCCGCGACCTCGAATGCGATTTTCGTGCTTCCTTCGAGTTTCGCCAATCGCTTGGTTTCACTCGTTTTTTACGACACCCTCGACCATCAGAAAGAGCTTGCATTTGCCTTCGGAGGGCAACGCTCTATCCAGCTGAGCTACGGGTGCCTGATGTCCCTTTATCGGATCACGCGGGTCTCGGCAACGCGAACCTGAGGGTCACGCCGGGACGATGGTCTTGCCGATCGGCCAAAGCGCGATGCCCGCGAGCTTGAGATGTGCCCATGCGAACGGCAGGCCGACGATGGTGATGGCCATCAGCAGCGCCGTGCCGAGATGGCCGAGCGCGAGCCACCAACCCGCCAGGATGAACCAGATGATGTTGCCGATCATCCCGAGCGGCCCTGTGCCGACGTCGGAGCGGCCGGTGACCATCTCGCGCGAGATCGCGCGCTGGCCGAACGGAAACAGCGTGTAACCCGCGATCGTCATCGCCGCGCGTGCCCACGGAATGCCGATGATGGTGATCGCCATCAGCACGGCCGCGATCATCCAGCCGACCGCCATCCAGAAGCCGCCGAGCACGATCCAGAGAATGTTCAGGAGAAGCGAAACCGGAGACATGGGCGGTCCTCGTAGTCTGCGTTATGCGCGTCACCTCGTTCGTGCGCGCCAGACTCGATATTGGGTCGGCAGGCAGACCGCGCAAGGACGGTACCCCGCACCGATCGCATTTGCTTCATCCGCGAAGAACACCCGATGTCGCCGGTAAGTGTCGCCCTTGGCCAACGCGCGGGCGGCGGCGCGGCAGTCGAGGCGGCCATAGATACGCTGTCGCGCGTGGCCGCCGAACGGGCCTGGCGTCGTGCTCTCATAAAACGCCCCATCGCTGCCGAGCAGGCGATAGGTTTTGCCGCCTGTTTCTGTCCTGGAGTTCATTGCCATTCTCGGTAGCGCGGCGGATTCTCCTCAAGGCGCGTTGAACAGATCTGAATGGCCGTGCGGCGCGCAGCGCAGATATTGCGGCGGCGCGTGAACGTGATCGCCGAGTTCAGCCGCGGCGTGCCAGGGCCAACGTGGATCGTACAGCGCGGCGCGTGCCAACGCGATCGCATCGGCCTGCCCCTTGGCGAGAATCTCTTCCGCCTGCTTGGGCTCGGTGATGAGACCGACCGCGATGGTGGGAATGCCGGCCTCCGCGCGGATACGCTCGGAAAATGCGACCTGATAGCCGGGGCCGAGTTTGATCTGCTGCGCAGGCGTCAGCCCGCCGCTGGAAACATGGATCGCCGGACAGCCGCGCGCCTTCAGCGCCTTCGCGAATGCGATCGAGCCTTCGATATCCCATCCGCCGTCGGCCCAGTCGGTCGCGGAGAGCCGCACCCACACCGGCTTGTCCGCAGGGAAGGCCGCGCGCACCGCATCGTAGATTTCGAGCGGAAACCGCATCCTGTTCTCGAGACTGCCGCCGTATTGATCGGTGCGCGCGTTGGAGAGCGGCGACAGGAATTGATGCAGCAGATAACCGTGTGCCGCATGCAGTTCGATGCCGTCGAATCCGAGGGTAGTTGCACGCTTCGCCGCGCGGACGAAATCGTCGCGCACACGCAGCAAACCCTGTGCATCAAGCGCGGTCGGCACGTTGTCACCTTTCGCGAAGCCAAGCGCGGACGGCGCCTCGGTCTGCCAGCCGTCCTTCTCGCTAGGTGCGATCTGCTTGCCACCTTCCCACGGCACCTTCGTCGAGGCCTTGCGTCCGGCGTGAGCGAGTTGAATGGCGACCTTGATCGGCGAGTAAGTGCGTACCGCGCCGAGTACGCGGGCCAGCGCCTTTTCGTTAGCGTCGGAATAAAGGCCGAGATCTTGCGGCGAAATACGCCCCTGCGGCGATACCGCCGTCGCTTCCAGGATCAGAAGTCCCGCGCCGGAGAGCGCCAGATGGCCGAGATGGATCATGTGCCAGTCGGTGGCGCTGCCGTCCTCGGCGGAGTATTCGCACATCGGCGCAATGACAATGCGGTTGGATAAAGCGAGTTGACCTAACTGCCAGGGTGCGAACAGTTCACTCACGCGTGATCTCACTATCGTTGTTGCGATGGACTTGGTAGCAGACCAAACCGCATGATCCAAATGCGACTCAAGCATGAGCCGGGGCCAAACGGATGAATCGGGACAATGATGCCGCGTTCTATTCCGGCATTCCCACGTTCGACGATTTCGGCCGGCTGATGGAGCCGTCGCTCTATCGCGCCTTGCCGGGAGGCTGGCTGATCGGCACGGCGGACATCGTGCGTTCGACGGATGCGATCGCCAATCGGCGTTACAAGGCCGTCAACATGGCGGGTGCTGCAGTGATCGCGGCGATGACCAACGCAATGGGCAATCGCAGTTTTCCGTTCGTATTTGGCGGTGATGGCGCGAGCTTTGCGGTTGATGCCGCCAGTCGCGAGATTGCTGCCGAAGCGCTGGCGGCGACGGCGGCATGGGTGGAAGAGGCGCTCGATCTGACGATGCGTGTCGCGCTTATTCCGATTGAAGCGATCCGTGCGGAAGGCTTCGATGTGCGTGTGGCGCGGTATGCGCCGTCGCCTCATGTCAGCTATGCGATGTTCGACGGCGGCGGCCTGAAATGGGCGGATATCGCAATGAAGCGCGGCGTGTTCGCGCTGGCCAAGGCGCCACGCGGGACTCACCCCGATCTCACCGGTCTGTCATGTCATTTTTCCGAAATCATGTCGGCGCGCGGCATCATGCTTTCGTTTCTCGTGGTGCCGCACGACGAAGATAAAGCCGCATTCCGCGCGGTGATCGAAAGAATGCTGGCGCTGGTGGAGATGAGTCCGGAGGGAGGTCGCCCGATTCCGCTGCAAGGGCCGCCGCGCCACTGGCCGTCGCCGGGCGCGGACTATGTCGCGCGGGCCTGGCGGCGTGGTCCGCTCTGGTGGCGCCGCGGTGTGGCGTCTTTGGGTGCGCTCTGGCTGTATGCGATGACGCACTCTCCCGTTCGTATCGGCAGATACGCGATGCAAACCTATCTGCGTCAGGTGGTGGAGAATTCGGACTTCCGGAAGTACGACGATGGCCTGCGCATGGTGATCGATTGCACGGCGCAGACCGCAGGTGCGATCGAGGCGTTGCTTTCACACGCGGCGGCGGCAGGCACGGTCCGCTACGGCCTGCATCGGCAGGATGCAGCCCTGATGACGTGCTTCACGCTGGCGGCGATGGGGCCCGGTCATTTCCATTTCGTCGACGGCGCACGCGGCGGCTATGCCTCCGCAGCGGCCGCGCTCAAGGCTGCGATGAACTGAAGTCCGATCAGGCCATTCCGTTGAGGAATGGATTGGTCAGGCGCTCCTGACCGATGGTCGAGCCCGGACCGTGGCCGCAGATGAAGCCGACCTCGTCACCGAGCGGCAGCACCTTGTCGCGGATCGAGGCGAGCAGCGTTGCATGATCGCCACCGGGCAGATCGGTGCGGCCGATCGAGCCGTTGAACAGCACGTCGCCCATGATCGCGAATTTCATCTCCGGATTGAAGAACACCATGCTGCCCGGCGAATGGCCGGGGCAATGCAGAAGCTCGAACGTCAGTTCGCCGATGCTGACCTTGTCTCCTTCCTCGAGCCAGGTGTCGGGCGTGACGTTGCGCAGACCGGTGAGGCCGTAGCGCCGTGCGCTGTCCACGACATGGTCGAGCAGGAACTTGTCGGCGATGTGCGGGCCGGTGATCGGTACCTTGAGATGTTCGCGCAGTTCGTCGGCACCGCCGACGTGATCGACATGGCCGTGGGTCAGCCAGATATGCTCGACCTTGACGCCGGCCTGCTTGATCGCGTTGAGAATGTCGAGCACGTCCCCGCCGGGATCGATCACCACGGCTTTTTTGGTTTGCTCGCACCACAGCAGCATGCAGTTCTGCTGGAATGGCGTGACGGGAATGATGCTCGCGCCAGCTTTCGGCGCCTCATTGGTCTGCTCGGTCATGCGGCCACAAAGCGCATTTTTGGGCCTTGGCCAAGTGAATTTTGTGCCTGACGGTACGGGTCTCACGCCACCGCTGTTCCCGCTGGGCGACCGCATCCATTCGCTTTATGATGGCGCGATGCTTCAATCTCCCCTTAATGCCGTGGCGTGTCCCGCAGACGGTCGCCAATCCGAGACTGCGCGCATGGTGGCGCGCGGCACATCGCGCTTTCTTGCCTCGCTGGGCTTCTCCTGTGTCGAGGAACTGCCGCTGCCCTCTGGTGGCCGTGCCGATCTGGTGGCGATGAACATGCGGGGCGAGATGTGGATCGTCGAGATCAAATCCTCCCGCGAGGATCTGCGGGCCGACCAGAAATGGGAAAGCTACCGCGCCCATTGTGACCGATTGTTCTTTGCGTTCCCGAGCGAATTGCCGTGCGAACTGTTTCCGCTCGAGACGGGGTTAATCGTCGCCGATGGGTATGGTGCCCATCTGCATTGCGAAGCGCCGGAACATCGCCTGCCGGCGGCGACGCGCAAGGTGATGATGATCCGGTTCGGGATTGCTGCCGCGCGACGGATGAATCGTCTGATCGACCCGCAAGGTCACGGCATGGTCGATGAGTGACGATTACTCGGCTGCGGTGCTGACGATGGGCACCAGCGCGCTCTCGAACATGCCGAACGCGATCTCAGCGCCCTGCACCACGGATCGCGGATCGGACAGCGCCGCCGGGTGGGTTTCGAGCACGTCGAGAAAGGTCGGCCACAGCCGCTGGCCGAAGCCGTGCCGCAGATATTTCGTCGCGCCGATCGAGCACGAATCCGGATGCTCGGCGAGACGCGACAGCATCACCCGAGCGCCCATGCGCGTGGCCTCCAGTACATAGACGGTGCCGAGCATCTGCGCGGGATTGTCGAAATGCGGTTCCGGAAGCGGATCGCACGAGGCATCCATCACGATGAGGTCGTATTCGAGCGCGGCGGAGCGCGCGCGGCGCGGCCAGTCCGGCAGGATCAGATCGATGCCGTTGCGCTCGAGGGCTGCCTCGATCGGAAACAACGCCTCCGCCTGACCGCGCAGGAAGCTCGCGTAATAGCGCGGCTTGCTGAGATCGAGCCAGGACAACGCAAGATCGAGCCGCCTGTGAGAGGTGTGGGTCGCTTCGCGGATGAGATCGTGGATCATGGCCCGCTCGCGAACTGCCTTAGGCGCCGGAGGAAGGGCGCGTCACGACGATCCCGCGCGCCGGCACCAGTTCGGCGAGAAGGTCTGCGATATAATTTTTGGTGATCTGCGCAGGATAGGCGGGGCGGCCGCGCACGGTCACGCGGGGCGTACCCAGCGGTCTGTCCCAGTCCACCCGGTAATCCTCAAGTAGGCCGAGACGCTTGGTGGCTTCGAGCCGTGTCGAGATATCGATGTGGTGGGCTTTTCTCATGGCATGCGCAGCGAACTGCTCTCCGTTCGAATTCGTCGGGGCAACGCGCATCAACCCAAAAAAGTTCCGGCCCGCTTGGAGGCGGGCCGGATGACGATTTCGAGATATGTCGTTTGGCGTGTCAGCGCGGCGCGCGCTTCGCCAGAATGCGCTGAAGCGTGCGGCGATGCATGTTCAGCCGCCGCGCCGTCTCGGAGACGTTGCGGTCGCACATCTCGTAGATGCGCTGGATGTGCTCCCACCGCACCCGGTCGGCCGACATCGGGTTTTGCGGTAGTTCCGACTTGGCACCGCCAACCGCGAGCAGGGCGGCTGCGACCTCGTCAGCGTCCGCCGGCTTGGCGAGGTAGTCGACCGCACCAAGCTTCACAGCGGTGACAGCGGTGGCGATGTTGCCATAGCCCGTCAGCACGATGGCGCGTGCGCCCGGCCGCTTGCTTTGCAGCGCCGCCACGACGTCGAGCCCGTTGCCGTCGCCGACGCGCAGGTCGACCACCGCGAAAGCCGGCGGCGACTGTTCGATAGCGGCAAGACCCTCGGGGACGTTGTCGCAGCTTGTGACGGTGAACCCGCGGGTTTCCATCGCGCGCGACAGGCGTTCGAGAAAGGCTTTGTCGTCCTCGACGATCAGCAGGGTGCGGGGCGCCGGCTCGACAGGCAACTGGTAGGAAGACGATTGGGTGGCTGCGTACATGGGTTTTCCTTTGTCCATGTTCATCCTATTCCAAATTGATCCGGCATTATGTCAGCCCTATGCGTCAGAGTGCCTCACCCGTGAGTGAACCTCAAGTCAGGCCGCTGACACCCGTCTCGAAGCGGTCGCGGGGCCAGGAAATGGCGACGATCGCGCCGTGGTCCGGGAAGGCCCGGTTGGAGAAACCAACTTTGGCGCCGGTCCGTTCCAGCAGGGTGCGGGCGATGAAAACGCCAAGCCCGAGGCCGCGATGGCCGCTGCGGCTGTCGCCGCCCACCCGGCGGGAGAGGTAGGGTTCGCCGATTTTTTTCAGGAGGTCGGGCGGGATGCCGGGGCCGTCGTCGGAGATGATGATGTTGACCTGCTCGGCGTCCCACCAAGCCGCCACCTCGACCGCATCGCGCGCGAAGTCGACCGCGTTCTCGACAAGGTTGCCGATGCCGTAGAGCACGGCCGGGTTGCGCAGGCCCACGGGTTCGGGCGGGCTGCCGCCGGAGATGCGGATCTTCAAATCGATGCCGAATTCGCGATGCGGCGCTACCACCTCCTCGATCAGGTTGGTGAGCGGCATGCGATCGAATGGTGCGCCGCTGGACGAGAGCTGGGTGATCTTGGCGAGAATATCGCGGCAGCGCTTGGCCTGCTCGCGAATGGTCGCGACGTCGGAGATAAGCGGATCGTCCGGCGCGCGGTCCTTCGCCGCGTTCTGCAATTCGTTGGCGATCAGGAAGATGGTCGAGAGCGGCGTGCCGAGTTCATGTGCGGCAGCGGCGGCGAGGCCGTCGATCTGGGTGAGGTGTTGCTCGCGGGTGAGGACGAGTTCGGTGGCGGCGAGCGCGTCGGACAGCTTGCGGGCTTCCTCGGTCACCTGAAACGCGTAAAGGCTTGTCACCACCAGCACCATGATGATGGATAGCCAGACGCCGAACATATAGGTCGGCGGCAGCACCAGCGGTTCGTCGCCGTTCCACGGCAGCGGCAAATGGAAGAAGCCGAGAATGGTCGCGCAGGTCGCGGCCAACAGACCTAGCGCGATGGTGTAGCGGGTTGGCAGCGCCGTCGCCGAGATCAGCACGGGCGCGAGGAACAGAAACGAAAACGGGTTTTGCAGGCCGCCAGTCAAAATCAGCAGCGCCGCCAGTTCGAGGATGTTCATGCCGAGCAGCGCTGCGGCAAACACCGGATCGAGCCGGTGAGTGGGCGCGAAAGCGATCTGCAGGGCCAGGTTCAGGCCCGCCGAGAGGCCGATCACGATGAGGCAGGGCAGGATCGGCACTTCGAAGTCGAAGCCTTGCGCCACGATGAAGATGGCCGCGAGTTGCCCCAGAACCGCCAGCCAGCGCAGCCGCAGGATGGTGTGCAAACGCACGTCCGGGCGGGGATGCCGGAAATCCGAATGTAGAGTGTCGCCCATGACTGGCATTTATACGTGAACCCTCGGTTGCGGAAAGTTCCGAGTACGGGGGGAAGGGGCGACTAAGGTTGAGAAAGTTTTCCTGCACTCCATAGGGCGGATTGACGCAGATCAATGGTACGCTCATGCTGTTGCAGCGCAAAATCGAAAAGGGATTCGCGATGCCGATTGGAGAATTTGGACGGCCGCCGTCTTTGCCACAGGATGTGGGCGCGCCTGTCGTCTCTCCGATGTACTGGATGTATGAGATGGGGCAGGCGTCTCTCAGTCCGGCACGCGCTGTCGCCGACGCCACCAAATTGATGTTCCAGAATCCGCTCAACCCGATGGCGAGCACCGAGATCGGCAAATCGATCGCGGCGGGCTGCGAAGTGTTCGAGCGCACCACGCGCCGTTACGGGAAGCCGGAATGGCACATCGATCATACTGATGTGCAGGGCATCTCCACGCCAGTCGAGATCAGGACGGTCTGGGAAAAGCCGTTCTGCCGGCTTCTGCATTTCCGGCGCAAGCTCGTGCGCCCGCTGCGCGAGCCGCAACCGCGCGTGCTGATCGTCGCGCCGATGTCGGGTCATTACGCGACGCTGTTGCGCGGCACGGTGGAGGCCTTCCTCCCCAGTCACGACGTCTACATCACCGATTGGGCCGATGCCCGGACGGTGCCGCTCGCGATGGGGCGGTTCGATCTAGACGATTATGTCGATTATGTCGTTGAGATGCTGCACGCGCTTGGCGGAAACGTGCATGTCGTGGCGGTTTGTCAGCCGTCCGTGCCGGTGCTTGCTGCGGTTTCGGTGATGGAAGCACGCAACGATCCGTTCGTGCCGGCCTCGATGATCCTGATGGGCGGACCCATCGACACGCGGCGCAATCCGACTGCTGTGAACAATCTCGCCGCCGAAAAGGGCACGGACTGGTTTCGCGGCCACGTCATCAGCAAGGTGCCGTTTCCGCATCCCGGTTTCATGCGCGATGTCTATCCGGGCTTCCTGCAACTGACCGGTTTTGTCAGCATGAATTTCGACCGGCATCTCGAAGCGCACCAGAAGCTGTTTGATAATCTGGTGAAGGGCGATGGCGATCTCGTGGACAAGCATCGCGAGTTTTACGACGAGTATCTCGCGGTGATGGATCTCACTGCCGAGTTCTACCTGCAGACGGTCGAGGAAGTGTTCGTGAAGCACTCGCTCCCCAAGGGGGAACTGATGCATCGCGGCGTGCGTGTCGATCCGTCGAAAATCCATCGTGTCGCTCTGATGACGGTGGAAGGCGAGAACGACGACATCTCGGGTCTCGGGCAGACGGAAGCCGCCCACGATCTCTGCACGTCGATTCCCGCCGAGCGGCGGGTGCATTACATGCAGAAAGGTGTCGGCCATTACGGCGTGTTCAACGGCTCGCGGTTTCGCGCGGAAATCCTCCCGCGGATCGCGGATTTCATCGTCTCGGTTCCCGCTGCGGCGGGTTCCAAAGCGGCCGCCGAATAGGCCAGTTGCGAGCCGGATTCGCAAGAAGTGCCGATTTGACGGCCTTTTCTGGCCACAGAGCACCATCGCATGCCGCTCGTCCGGTGCAAGCCTTTGAATAGGCGTAACTTTCTGGGCTTAAACTCTGTGGCATCAAAGTGACGGTACCGATGGTCCGGAAAGCCGGGTTTTCTGATAAAAATGAATAGCGAATCTCTGTTCCTTGCCCCCTGATATGGGAGAGGAACCCCTAAGCCCCACGAGATATTGGGCAAATGATTTGTTTTAGCCAAAGCGGATTTCCCTGGCGGCGGATATGGCAGAATCCGGGCCTCGTTCTCGCCCTCGGATCTCCTGACATGGCTTTTCGCGCCCTCCTTTATCGTCGTCCCACTGAGCCTCGCACGCTTGCCGTCAAAATCGGCTCCGCGATTTATGCGATTCAACTGCGAAGGCATCGGCGCGCGAGGCGATATACGCTGCGCATTCATCCGAGCCGTCGCGAAGCCATCCTGACCATGCCTCCGCGCGGCAATCTGGCCGATGCGAAGGATTTCGCGCAGCGTCACGGCGCCTGGATCGCGGCGCGCCTCGGCGGTTTGCCGAAAGCTGCGCCGTTTGCGCCCGGCACCTCGCTGCCGCTGCGCCATGTGGCGCACAAGATTGTCCACCGCGCAGGCGAACGCGGCACCGTCTGGGCCGAGACGCGCGACAGCGGCGAGAAGATTTTGTGCGTGGCCGGCGGCGTCGAGCATGTCGAGCGCCGCGTGCTCGATTTCCTCAAGCGCGAGGCGCGGCGGGAACTGACGCGTGCTTCCACCTATTACGCCGAGATGCTCGGTGTGAAGGTGAAGCGGCTCTCGATCCGCGACCAGTCGAGCCGCTGGGGTTCGTGCACCTCGGCAGGCGCGTTGTCATTTTCCTGGCGGCTGATCCTCGCGCCGCCTTACGTGCTGGATTATCTCGCCGCGCATGAAGTCGCGCATCTCGTCGAGATGAATCATTCCGCGCGGTTCTGGCGGGTCGTCGGGAAAATCTGCCCGCAGACCGAGCGCGCCAAGAAGTGGCTCGATGTCCACGGCAACGATCTGCACCGTTATGGCGTCAGGGATTAAGCGCGCCGCTTAAATTCATCGACCGAACAGCCGATCCATCAGCCAGCCGCCGCCGGACAATCCGGCGTCGGCTTCAGGCCGCCCCGAAGTCTGTGCCGGACGCGGCTGCGCATTGCCGTTGCGGGAGGGATAAGCGGGCTGGCTGTAGCGTCCTGCGCCGTAAGACGGCTCCCGCGCGTAGGACGCCTGATCCGACGGCGCCGCGCCAAGTGGCTGCGGCGGGGGCGGCGAACCACCGCCACCACTGCCGCCGGAAAGCGACTGAAAGAAATCACTGATCGGGTTGTTCGGCTGCGGCACCGGCAGGTTGGCGACCCGCACGCCCTGATGAGCCGCTCTCATGAAACGCGTCCACACTTCGACCGGCAGGCCGCCGCCGGTGGCCTTCTTCGTCGGTGAGCTGTCGTCGTTGCCGAGCCAGACGCCGGTGACGAGATGTGCCGTGTAGCCGACGAACCAGGCATCGCGGAAATCCTGGCTGGTTCCGGTTTTGCCTGCGGCGTACCAGCCCGGAATGTCGGCCTTCTTCGCGGTGCCGATCACCAGCGTCTCGTGCATCATGGCGTTCATCATCGCCACATAGCGCGGATCGATCACCTGCGAGGCCGGATCCGGCGGGCGCACGTAGAGGATCTTGCCGGTATCGGAGGCCTTGATGCGCGTGATGACATGCGGGGAGACGGCGATGCCGTTATTGGCGAAGGTGGCGTAGGCGCCGACGAGTTCGGTCGGCGACACTTCCGAGGTGCCGAGCGAGATCGTGGCGTTCGGTTCCAGCTTCGAGGCGATGCCGAGCCGATGCGCGGTGCGCACCACGTTCTGCGGCCCGACCTCGATGCCGAGCCGCACCGCCACGGTGTTGAGCGACATCGCGAGCGCCTGCGTCAGTGTGACGGGGCCGAAATACTGGTGGCTGTAGTTCTCAGGCTTCCAGCCTTTGACGTCAATCGGTGCGTCCTGCCGCACCGTGTCCGGCGTCAGCCCCGCTTCGAGCGCGGTGAGATAGACGAACGGTTTGAACGCGGAGCCCGGCTGGCGTTTGGCCGTGACCGCACGATTGAATTGGCTCTCTGCATAATTGCGGCCGCCCACCATCGCGCGGACCGCGCCGTCGGGCGTCATCGCCACCAGCGCACCCTGGCTCACATTGAACTTCACGCTCTTGGCGGCGAGTTCATCGATGATGGCGGCTTCCGCGACGCTCTGCAGTTTGGGATCGATCGTGGTTTCCACCACGATGTTCTGGTCGACCTGACCGATCAGATCATCGAGCACTTCGCCGATCCAGTCCGCGACATAGTTGATCGTGCCAGCGCCGGTCGGCTTCACCGCGAAGGATGGATGTGCGATCGCGGCTTTCTCCTGTGCGGGCGTAATCAGTTTGGCGTCGACCATTGCCGCGAGCACGACGTCGGCGCGCTTCTCCGCGCCTTCCGGATTGCGATTCGGCGCAAGCCGCGACGGCGATTTGACGAGGCCCGCGAGCATGGCCGCTTCGAACAGCGTCACGTCCTTCGCTGGCTTGCCGAAATATTTCTGGGCAGCGGCTTCGACGCCGTAAGCGCCCGAGCCGAAATAAACGCGGTTCAGATAAAGTTCGAGGATCGTTGTCTTGGTATACTTGCGTTCGAGCCATAGCGCGAGTTCGGCTTCCTGCAGTTTTCGCTGCAGCGTGCGTTCCTGGGTCAGGAACAGGTTCTTGGCGAGCTGTTGCGTCAGCGTCGAGCCGCCTTGTGAGACGCCGCGATGCAGGACGTTGGCGATGGCCGCGCGCGCGATGCCGATCGGATCGATGCCGAAATGCGAATAGAAGCGCCGATCCTCAATGGCGATGAAGGCGTTCGGCAGATAGGGCGGCAGATCCTTCAGCGAGACGTTGGCGCCCGGCATCTCGCCGCGCGTGGCGATGACGGACCCGTCGGTTCCGACGATCTGGATCGTCGGCGGCCGCTTTGGAATTTCCAGCGAACTGATCGAGGGCAAATGCGCGCCGACCCAGACCACACCGCCGACGACGGCGATCATCGCCCACAGGCCAAGTACGACGCCCCAATAAGCGACGCGGCCAAAGCGTTTGCGAAGGGACACCTTGCTGGCGCGGCTGGGCCTGCTTTTATCGGCCTTGCGCTCGCGCGGCTCGGGCTTCTCGCGGCGGGTACGCACGGGCGGCTCGTCCTCGTCGTCGAAATTGCTGTTGTCACCGACGCGGTCGCTGCGGTTCAGGCGCAAACCGTCGAGGGACGCCTTGCCCTCGAATTTCGGTTCGCGGCGTCCGCCTGATTTCTTCCGCGCCATCCGCTTGCGTCCGTGCCTCTCTCCGGTGACCGGGTTGGAAGCTAACGGCGGCGGTTTAAGGGCAGGTTACCGACTGGTTAACGCCCATTAGCACTCTGGTTCCCCGCTTATGCAGCGCCGCGCGCCACATCGGGATTTGCGAGCAGGTGCACCAGCGCCCGCTTGATCGCAGCCTGCCGTGTCGGCGCGGTGATCTGCGCGCCCATCAGGTCGGTGACATAGAACACGTCGCGGACGCGTTCGCCGAAGGTCGCGACATGCGCTGAGCCGATGTTGAGGCTGAGCTTCGAGATGGCGGTGGTGAGCTGATAGAGCAGGCCCGGCCGGTCAAGACCGGTGACCTCGATCACGGTGTAGACGTCGGACCACTGGTTGTTGATAACGACTTCCGGCTCGACCACGAAGACCTTGTCTTTCGTCCTCGTTTGCGTGCGCTTGGCGACCGTTTCGGGTAGACGTATCTTGCCTTCCAGAACCTGCTCGATCATTTCGCCGATCCGCGTGGCGCGGCGGGCCTCGTCCTCGTTGCGGTCGTATTCGCGGGAGATCGCGATGGTGTCGAGTGCAAGGCCATCGGTGGTGGTGTAGATCTGCGCATCGACGATGTTGGCGCCGTTGGCCGCACAGGCGCCCGCGATGATCGAGAGCAGCCAGGGATGGTCTGGCGCGAGCAGCGTCAGTTCGGTGACGGCTCGCCCTTCCTCGAAGCCGACTTCGATTGCGAATTTCTTGCCGCCCGCATCGGCGTTCTTGATGAAACGCGCGTGGTTGATCTTGCGCGGCAGTTCAACCTTGAGCCAGTAGGCCGGGTATTGCCGTCCGATATAGGCATCGATTTCGGACTCGGGCCATTCGCTGAAGGCGTTACGGAATTCGGCATGCGCGACATCGACGCGGCGGGCGCGGTTGACCTCGGAGAAGCCGCCGGTCAGCGCGGGCTCGGTTTCGTAGTAGAGCGTGCGCAGAAGCTGCGCCTTCCAGCCGTTCCACACGCCCGGGCCGACGCCGCGGATGTCGGCGGTGGTGAGGATGGTCAGGAGCTTCATCTGCTCGACCGACTGCACGACGGCCGCGAAATTCTCGATGGTCTTGCGGTCCGACAGATCGCGCGATTGCGCGACGGTGGACATGGTGAGATGTTCCTGGATCAGCCAGGCGATCAACTCGGTCTCCGCGGCGTTGAAGCCGAAGCGTGGACACAGCCGCCGCGCAACCTTTGCGCCCGCGATGGAGTGATCCTCGGGGCGGCCCTTGGCGATGTCGTGCAGGAACACGGCCATGTAGAGCACCGAGCGATGTTCGGGCCGGATCTTCTTGAACAGATCGTTGGCAAGCACGAACTCCTCGTGGGTGCCCGCCTCGATGTCCTGAAGGATGCCGACGCAGCGGATCAGATGCTCGTCCACCGTGTAGTGATGATACATGTTGAACTGCATCATCGACACGATCTTGCCGAAGGTGCGGATGAACTGGCCGAGCACGCCGGTCTCGTTCATGCGCCGCAGCACCGTCTCGGCGTCCGGCGAGGTCAGGATTTCCATGAACAGCCGGTTGGCTTCCGGATTCTCGCGCACCTGCGGGGTGATCAGGTTCAGCGAACGCGTCACCGCACGCATTGCGTCGGGATGGAAATCGAGATTGTTCTTCTGCGCGAGGCGGAAGATGCGGATCAGGTTGACCGGATCATGCTTGAAGACGTTGGGCGCCGCGAGGTTGATGCGGGCATTGTCGACGATGAAATCCTCGGTGCCCGCGATCTTGCCGCGGCGCTTCTGCGGCCGCAACCGCGCCATCACGCGGTTGAGCACTGGCGCGGGCTTGGCTTCCTGCTCTTCGAGTTTCGCGCACAGGATCGCGGTGAGGCCGCCGACCTGTCGCGCCACCATGAAGTAATGCTTCATGAAGCGCTCGACATCCTGCATGCCGGGGTGTGAGGTGTAGCCGAGACGCTGCGCGATCTCTCGCTGGATGTCGAACGACAGCCGTTCTTCCGCGCGGTTGGTCAAGAAGTGGATGTTACAGCGGACCGACCAGAGAAAATCCTCGCAGCGGCGGAAGGTGCGATACTCGGTAGCATCGAAGACGCCGCGCTTGACGAGTTCGCTCGCATCGCGGACGCGGTAGACGTATTTCGCGATCCAGAACAGCGTATGGAGATCGCGTAGGCCGCCCTTGCCGTCCTTGACGTTAGGTTCGACCAGATAGCGCGATTGTCCGGCGCGGTTGAGTCGCTCCTCGCGTTCAGCGAGCTTCGCGGCGACGAACTCGGATGCGGTGCCCTGCACCACGTCCTTGTCGAAGCGCACCATCAATTCGTCATAGAGGTGCTGGTCGCCGATCAGATAGCGGCTCTCCAGAATCGCCGTGCGGATCGTCATGTCGGCGAGCGCCTGACGGATGCACTCGTTGACCGTGCGGGTGGCGTGGCCGACCTTCAGTCCCATGTCCCAAAGGCAATAGAGAATGACCTCGGCGACCTGCTCGCCCCACGCGGTCTGTTTGTAGGGCAGCACGAACAGCAGATCGATGTCGGATTCCGGCGCCATCAAGCCGCGGCCGTAGCCGCCGGTCGCGACGATCGACATCCGCTCTGAATCGGACGGCGTATGCGAATGATAGAGATGCCGGGTCGCGGCCGTGTAGAGAATACGGATGATGGCGTCATGCAGCGCACACAGCCGTTCGGCGGTACGTCGTCCATGCCGCTCGGCGAGCAGTTCGGCCTGCGCGACTTCGCGTGCTTTCACTAGTTCGGCTTTTAGCAGCTGTGCCATCGCCGAGCGGAATGCGTCGTCGTGACCTTCGTGCTTTTCGGCGAGCGCATCGATCCTGCTCATCACCGCTGCGGCTTCGAAACCGAGCACGGGCGTCTCGCTGCTGCGTTCCCGCGCGGCGTCGGCTGGGGAGACTTCAAGGGTTGAGGATGGCGACGGCGTCATGGGCGAGGATTGCAATTGTCGAACCGGAGCGCGGGATATTCCGTCTCCTGGGAGGCCTTTCGGCTGACATTTGATGACAACGCTTTGAAAAACAAGCGCAATATTTCATCACCGATCACAAAAACGCGCCGGCGGAAGTTAAATCCTTAGCCGTTCAGCTTGGCTTTCAGCGCGTAGAGCGCATCCAGCGCCTCGCGCGGGGTCAGTTCGTCCGGCTGGATGGCGTTGAGCGCCTCGATCAGCGCCGCGGCTTCGGGCGAGGGCGCGGCTTCGCTGTCGCTTGCCCGCGCGGTGACGGCGAACAGCGGCAGGTCGTCGATCAGCGCCTGCGCCCCGGTGCCGCGATCCTGTGCTTCGAGTTTCGCCAGCACCGTCTTGGCACGCGCGATCACGGCGGGCGGCAGGCCCGCGAGCTTGGCGACCTGAATGCCGTAGGAGCGGTCGGCCGCACCCGGTAGCACTTCGTGCAGGAACACGACGTCGCCGTGCCATTCCTTGACGCGTACGGTGGCGTTGAACAGGCGCGGCAGCTTGGCCGAGAGCGCGGTGAGTTCGTGATAATGTGTCGCGAACAGTGCACGGCATTTGTTGGCGTCGTGCAGATGTTCGATCGAGGCCCACGCGATTGACAAGCCGTCGAACGTCGCTGTGCCGCGCCCGATCTCGTCGAGGATCACCAGCGCTCGCTCGCCTGCCTGATTGAGGATTGCGGCGGTCTCCACCATCTCGACCATGAAGGTCGAGCGGCCGCGCGCGAGATCGTCGGCGGCGCCGACGCGAGAGAACAGCCGGTCGATCACGCCGATCTTCGCGCGCTTGGCCGGCACGAAGCTGCCAATCTGCGCCAAGAGTGCGATCAGCGCGTTCTGGCGCAGGAAGGTGGATTTGCCAGCCATGTTCGGGCCAGTGAGAATCCAGATCTGGCCCGAGGTCTGCGATGGTGCGGGCGAGAGGTCGCAGGTATTGGCGATGAAAGACTCGCCATTGCGCTTCAGTGCGCGTTCCACCACCGGATGGCGTCCACCCTCGATGTTGAACGCGAGCGAGCCGTCGACTTCGGGGCGGACATAGTTCTCGTCTATCGCGAGCTGGGCGAGCGAGGTCGCAACGTCGAGCACGGCGAAGGCGTGAGCCGCCGCGCGCAGATCGTCGCCGATGGCAACCGTCTGCGCGACCAGTCGTTCGAAAATTTCGAGTTCCAGTCCCAGCGCGCGTTCGCCTGCGTTGGCGATGCGCGCCTCGATCTCGCCGAGTTCTGACGTGGTGAAGCGGACCTGGCCCGCCAGTGTCTGGCGATGGATGAAGGTCGCGTTCAGCGGCGCGGACATCAGCTTGTCGCCGTGCTGCGCGGTGACCTCGACGAAATAGCCGAGCACGTTGTTGTGTCGGATCTTCAGGGCTTTAATGCCGGTGTCTTCGGCGTAACGCGCCTGCATCGAAGCAACGACAAGGCGGGAGGCATCGCGCAGCGAGCGGGTCTCGTCGAGCGTCGCGTCATAGCGCTCGCGGACGAAGCCGCCGTCGCGCTTAGACAGCGGCAACTGCTCGGCGAGGGCGCGGGCGAGGACCTCGGCGAGATCGCGCGAGGGCTTGCTCAGCGCCTCGATGGCGGCGGTAATTTCCTGCGGTGGCTCCTGCATTTTTTGCAGCCGCGCGATGGCGGCGTCCGCTGCCGTGATGCCATCGCGCAATCCTGCAAGATCCCGAGGTCCACCGCGACCGACCGAGAGCCGCGCCAGCGCGCGCGACATGTCTGGCGCTTCGCGCAGGATTGCGCGCAGGTCATCAGCGGCGGCGGGATCGGCCACGAAAGCTTCAACCGCGTCGTGTCGCCGCGTAATGGCGGCGATGTCGGTGAGGGGCGTTGCGAGCCGCTGAGCGAGAAGGCGCGAACCTGCCGCGGTGACAGTCAGATCGATCGCGTCGAGCAGCGAGCCGCGCCGTTCGCCCGCCAGTGTGCGGGTGAGTTCGAGATTGGCGCGCGTGGCGGGGTCGATGGCGAGCGTCGAGCCCGCGAGTTCGCGCGCGGGCGGCGACAGCGGCGGATGCTTGCCGACCTGCGTGCGCTCGACATAAGTGACGGCGGCGGCAGCCGCGGTCGCTTCCAGCCGTGACAGTGTGGCGAGGCCGTCCATCGTGGCGACGGCGAAATAAGCGCACAGCCGCTGTTCGGCGTTGGCGCTGTCGAACACGTCGCGGGTCAGCGGCGTGACGGCGGTGTGCTCGCGTAAGGTTGGACCGAGCGTTTCATCGCTGAGGATCGCGTCGGGCACGACGATCTCGTTCGGGCTGACGCGTGCGAGTGTGGTGGAGAGTTCGCTTACGCCGCATTCGGTGACGGTGAATTCAGAGGTAGAGATGTCGATCCAGGCAAGTCCGAGGCGGTCGTCGCCGCTGGACGCGCGGGCGCGCGCGATCGCCATCAGATAATTGTTGGCCTTGGCGTCGAGGAGATTGTCTTCCGTCAGTGTGCCCGGCGTGACCAGCCGCACCACGTCGCGGCGTACCACGCTTTTGGAGCCACGCTTCTTCGCCTCGGCCGGGTCTTCCATTTGCTCGCACACCGCGACGCGGTGGCCGAGTGCGATCAGCCGGTGCAGATAGTCGTCGGAGCGCTCGACCGGCACACCGCACATCGGGATGTCTTCGCCCTGATGCTTGCCGCGCTTGGTGAGCATGATGCCGAGTGCGCGCGAGGCGGTCTCCGCATCCTCGAAGAATAGTTCGTAGAAGTCGCCCATCCGATAGAACAGCAGCAGGCCCGGATTGGCGGCCTTGATTTCAAGGTACTGCTCCATCATCGGCGTAACGCGCGCGACCGTGTCCTTCGGCTCGGGGGGTGCGTTCGTCGCGGCGGGAGAGGGGGCGTGCATCGTCATGGCGGCGCACGCTAGCAAAATTAGGGGTGGGCTTCACACCCCGGAACGGCCGCGAAACCGGGGTTTTCCCCGTTCCGCGCCGGTCTTTAGGCCCACTCGACGCCGGATTCGGCGGCTAAGTCGAGAGTGCCGCGCTCGCCGATGTCGTCGAAATGTGCGTCGAGGAATGCCGTGGCAGCGCGGACGCCTTCCTCGTGCAGCGATTCGAAGAAATCGTAGTCGGTCTTCAGCTTGCTGAGACCGTCGAGTTGGGATGCGAACTCACCGAGTTCGATACGATGGATGTTCAGCCGCCTGTACTGGTTGTGTCCCTTGCCGCGCGGCAGCCGTCCGTCGTCGATCAACTGGTTGACGAAATCCATCGTGCGCAGTTCGGAGATCAGCGCGGAGTTGAAGGTGATTTCATTCAGCCGCTTGACGATCTCGCCGGAGGTTTTCGGCGTGATGTCCTGCGAGACCGGATTGATCTGCACCACCAGCACGTCCTCGGTGTCGGTTGCCTGCAGGAATGGAAAGATCACGGGATTGCCCATGTAGCCGCCGTCCCAATAGGGTACGCCGTCGATCTCCACGGCCTGAAACAGATAGGGCAGTGCGGCGGATGCCATCACGACATCGGCGTCGATGGAGTTGCGGCAGAATACCTTGAGCCGTCCGGTATGAACGTTGGTGGCGGAGATATAGAGCGCGAGGTCGCTCGCGTGGATCGCGTCGAAATCGACGAAGCGGGCGATCAATTCGCTCAGTGGATTGATGTTGAGCGGGTTGAAGTCGTAGGGCGAGAAATAATGCGACATCGTCTCGAACCAGTTCTGCACCGGCGAGGTGGCGAACGGGAAAATCGAGAACAGCCGGTCGGCGATCGCGCGCTGTACCGGCGGCAGGTCGCCTCCGACGCTCGCCGCACGCCAGAACTCGGCGAGGCGCTTGCGCGCTTCCTCGGGGCCGCCGCGCGCGAGGCCGTCAGCGAGCATCACTGCGTTGACCGCGCCGGCCGATGCACCGGACAGGCCGGTGATCTCCAGCCGTCCGTCGGCGAGAAGATGATCGAGTACGCCCCAGGTGAAGGCGCCATGCGCGCCGCCGCCCTGTAGAGCGAGGTTGATCTTCTTGGTGCTCGCCGACTCTTTTCTGTTACCGGCCATCACCCAGGGGGCGAGGCTGTCGAGATAGGATTTCAGATTTGCTGCCACGAGCCTGCTTTCTGTGATCCCCATGAGTATTATATGATGTAATGACCGCAGCGTTGCGGCCACAGGCGAAAGCTAGGCCTGTTATGTTGCATTGCAATAGCAATAATGTGAACCTAGCTTCACCAGTATGTTATGCTGGTGTAAGTCATTGATATAAAACGGTATGCTGCGCAGCATGGCTGCAATAACAAAGGCGTTCCCATGCCCTTGAAGCCCGCTTTCCCGGCCCCCGACCATGATCACGGCCGATGTGCGTCCGATGCGATGTCCCATGCCGAGCGGCAATGCGAGGCGCGGGGACAAAAATTCACGCCGATCCGCCGGCAAGTGCTGCAGGCGCTGCTGGCGAGCCACAAGCCGCTCGGAGCCTATGAAATCATTGACGATCTGGCCCGCGCCATCCCCCGCCCAGCACCGATCACGGTCTATCGCGCGCTGGAATTTCTGATGGAAAACGGGCTGGTTCATCGCATTGAAAGCCGCAATGCCTTTCTTGCCTGCGTGCACAATCATGACGCGACCCCGGTGGTGGCCCTTCTGATTTGCGACCGCTGCGGCTCGGTCGGTGAGATTCCGGCCGCTCCGCTGGCCCGGAGTGTCGCCGAGATGGTCGACGGAACCGGATTTTCACCAAAACTCTCGGTGGTGGAGATCAAGGGCCTGTGCGGCCATTGCCAGCGAACGGCCTGAAAACGGCTCCGAAAACTGCGAAAGGCTCCTTTGCAAAGCCATTTTTGACGCCCATCTACGATAAAGCATCGAAGAAAGCCCGAACCGCCTTCGCTGGCGTTCGCCAAGGTCTTTAGGCTAAACAGGCTTTTCTGGTAGATGTCTCCATTATGCCGGCGGATGGCCGGCTGTCACACAAAGCTGATATTTCAACGCCATGACCGATGCCGATTTGCTAGCCCGCCCGCGGGACGTGAAGGAAATTCAAGCCGGACCGAAGGGCCGCCACCAGACCGTTCAGGTCACGGTCGGCAACGTCAAGGTCGGCGGTGGCGCACCCATTGTGGTGCAGTCGATGACCAACACCGACACCGCCGATGTCGAATCCACGGTGACACAGGTTGCTGCTCTCGCTCGTGCGGGCTCGGAGATGGTGCGCATCACGGTGGATCGCGAGGAAGCGGCGGCAGCCGTGCCGCATATTCGCGAGAAGCTCGACAAGATGGGCGTGGACGTGCCGCTGATCGGCGACTTCCATTATATCGGCCACAAGCTGCTCGCTGAATATCCGGACTGTGCGGCTGCGCTCGCGAAATATCGTATCAATCCCGGCAATGTCGGCTTCAAGAACAAACGCGACAGCCAGTTCACCGACATCGTCGAGATTGCCATCAAGAACAACAAGGCGATCCGCATCGGTGCCAATTGGGGTTCGCTCGATCAGGAATTGCTGACGCGCCTGATGGAAGACAACGCCAAGTCGCCGAACCCGATCGATGCCCGCGCGGTGACCCGCGAGGCCATGGTGCAGTCGGCACTGCTGTCGGCGAAGCGTGCCGAAGAAATCGGTCTGCCGAAGAACAAGATGATCCTGTCGGCGAAGGTCTCGAACGTGCAGGATCTGATCGCGGTGTATCGCGAACTGGCCTCACGCTCGGATTACGCGATCCATCTCGGCCTCACCGAAGCGGGTATGGGCTCGAAGGGCATCGTGGCGTCATCCGCAGCGCTTGGCATTCTGCTGCAGGACGGCATCGGCGACACCATCCGCGTCTCGCTGACGCCTGAACCCGGCGGCGACCGTACGCTGGAAGTGAAGGTTGGTCAGGAAATCCTGCAGACGATGGGCTTCCGCACCTTCGTGCCGCTGGTCGCGGCATGCCCCGGTTGCGGCCGCACCACCTCGACCGTGTTCCAGGAGCTGGCGCGTGACATCCAGAGCTTCATCCGCGACGAGATGCCGAACTGGAAGACGCGCTATCCGGGTGTCGAGCAACTCAACGTCGCGGTGATGGGCTGCATCGTCAACGGCCCCGGCGAATCCAAGCACGCCAATATCGGCATTTCGCTGCCGGGCACCGGTGAGACGCCAGCCGCTCCCGTATTCGTCGACGGTCAGAAGTTCCGCACCCTGCGCGGTCCGACCATTGCCGCCGACTTCAAGGCGCTGGTGATCGACTACATCGATCAGCGTTACGGCGCGAACGCCAAGGTAACAGCGGCAGAATAATTTTAGCTGCCTTTGCAATTTTGCATCTGAATGGCCGGGCATTGCCCCGGCCATTTGCGTTTTGGCCGCGTATTTAAACCGGCGAATTCTTTTCGCGGTTGTCGACCACGGCTTCTTCCAGGTCGAGGTCGCGCTCGATGCGCCGTCGTGTTTCGTCGGTGATCTTGCCGTCGCGCAACAGCTTGTGCAGCAGCTTGCGTTCGATGGAGATGATCTCGCGCACCATGATGGCGCCCCGCGTGGCGGGCGTGAACTCGCCATCCTTCGCAGGCGGATCGGGCAGCGCACGCACGCGCATCTCGTGGCGCGTTTCGAGGAACCGGGCGAGCCCCTCGGGCAGGCCGCGCTCCTTGATGATGCGATTCAGTTCCTTGCGGGAGGCTGCGACCAGTTCGCGTCGTGCCGCAATCTCCTTTTCGCGCTCGTGCTTCGCCTCGTAATGCCCGTACTGAGCGACGCCGAGCGCGCGTACGACGAACGGCAGCGTGCTGCCGATGCCGACGACGGTGATGAAGATCACGCCGAACGACACCAGCAGAATCAGGTCGCGATCCGGGAAGGGTCGTCCATCGGCAAGTGTCAGCGGCAACGCCAGCGCGACGGCGAGCGATACCACGCCGCGGATGCCGGTGAATCCGATGACTGCAATGCCGCGCCAAGGCGGCGCATCCTCGCGCGCGCGGAGACGCTTGCTAAGAAGGCGCGGCAGATACGCGCCGGGAAAGACCCAGAGGAAACGCGCGAGGATCACGATGACTGTCGTAATGGCGATGGCCGAGAGAACCGTATCGACCTGCAGTGATTTCGACGTCTCGACCAGCGCACGCGTCTGGAATCCGACGATCAGGAACAGCACGCCCTCGATCAGCCAGGTCGAGAAATCCCAGAAGAAGATGCCTTGCAGACGCGTCGCCGCGGGAATCCGAAGCGGTCCATTCCAGCTCACATAAAGTCCAGCGGCAACCGTCGCGAGCACGCCGGAGCCGCCCGCGTGTTCGGGCACCCAGAATGCGAGATAAGGCGTCAGCAGCGACAGCGTGATCTCGACGCGCGGATCGTGGGCCCATTGCCGCAGCCGCAGGCTGAGCCAGCCGACGAAAATTCCGAACAGAATCTCGCACATCACGATGGCTGCGAAGGTGCCGGTGGCGGCCGAAAAAGAGAACGTGCCGGTCGACACGGCCATGACGGCGAAGCGGTAGAGAATGAGCGCGGTTGCGTCGTTGGCGAGGCCCTCGCCTTCGAGCACCACGAGAATGCGATGAGGCAGGCCGAGCCTGCGCGCGATCGCAAGCGGCGCCACGACGTCGGGCGGCGAGACGATGGCGCCGAGCAGGAAGCCCACGCTCCAGGAGAGGCCGAGCGTGTAATGCACGGCGACCGCGACCGCGCAGGTCGTGAAGATCACGCAGCCGATGGCGAGCATGGTGATCGGCTGCAGATTCCATTTGAATTCGCGCCAGCTCATCGACACGCCCGCCGAATAGATCAGTGGCGGCAGCACCAGAAGCAGCACGCCTTCCGGCTTCATCTCGATCGGCGGGAAACCCGGCACGAAAGCGAGACCGACACCGACGATCAAAAACACGATCGCGGGCGTAAGCTCCAGCCGCCGCGCCACTGTGGCGGAGGCGGCCAGTACGCTCAGCACCAGAAGGAAAGTGAGAAAGCCCTCGGTCACGCGGGTCGTTATCCTGATGAAAGGGCGCTCGCGGCGATGTTGACCATCAAAGCGAGTAGCGCGGTGTTGAAAAGAAAAGATGTGATTCCATGTACGGTCGCAGTGCGGCGGATCACCCTGTCGGTGATGCCGACATCGGAGACCTGTGCTGTCATGCCGATCACGAAGGAGAAGTAGACGAAATCCCAATAGTCGGGGTCGCAGTCCTCGCCCGGAAATGCGAGGCCGCCGACGCTCTCGCCGCGATAGTACTCGTGGGCATAATGCAGCGCGAACGTGGTGTGGATCGCAGCCCATGACAGCAGGATGGTGACGATCGCAAGTGCCAGTTGCATCGGCCCGTAATGCGGTGCGCCGAGTTCGAACACGATGGCGGCAAGGCTTGCGAAGGCCGCGATCAATGTCAGTGCGAGAATGAGAAAGCGCCCGTCGTCCTGCATCGCTGCGACGCGCCGGAGGCCGGCATGCCCGCCGAGAAAGATCGTGATGTAGGCTAGTACCAGATAAAGCACGAGCGAAATATCCCAGCCGAGCAGCAACCGCGTGGTGACGCGCAGCGAGGCCGGGAGAAGCAGCAGCGCGCCGAGGCCGACCGCGACCGCGATGAAGAAGCGCGGCCTCGCATAGATGATGCGCAGGATTTTCGGCATGCGCCGGAAGCGGGCGAGAGAGTCGTCCTTAGGGAGGCTGGTTCGGGAAGCCGTTTTCTTCTGCGCCATGCCGCCCTTAGTTCTGCCGCTCCGCGACGAAGCGCGCCGCTGCGCGCAGTACGTCGCCCTTCGCCCCGAACGGCGCGAGAGCCGCGTCTGCCTGCTTCAACAGATCCTGCAGACGGCGCTTGGCGCCGTCGATGCCGAGCTGGGTGACGAAGGTGGTCTTGCCCAGCGCCGCATCCTGCCCCGCGGGCTTGCCGAGGGCCGCCGCATCACCTTCGACATCGAGCAGGTCGTCGGCGATTTGGAAGGCTTCGCCGAACGCGTGACCGTAGGCGTCGAGCGCGGCGTATTGCTCCTTCGAGGCCTGGCCGAGCAGCGCGCCGGCGATGCAGCCATATTTGAGCAGCGCGCCGGTCTTCATCTGCTGAAGCTTCGCGACATCCGGCGGCTCCTTGTCGCCGAAGCGGCCTTCGCCCGCGAGATCCATGATCTGACCGCCGGCCATGCCGCCGATGCCGGCCGCTCGCGCCAGCGCCCGCGTCAGCAGCAGCCGCACCGTCGGATCGCGATGAACTTTATCGCGGGTGATGATGTCGAAGGCGAGCGTGAGCAGCGAGTCGCCCGCGAGGATCGCAGTCGCCTCGTCGAATTTCTTGTGCGAAGTCGGGCGGCCGCGGCGCAGGTCTGAATTGTCCATCGAGGGCAGGTCGTCGTGGATCAGCGAATAGCAGTGGATGCATTCGAGCGCCGCGCCTGCCATCAAGGCGCCGTCACGAGGAACGTCGAACATCGCAGCACTCGCCACCGCGAGGAACGGCCGCAGCCGCTTGCCGCCGTTCAGGCTGGAGTAGCGCATCGCCTCGATCAGCCGCTTCGGGCGGAGGATTTCGTCCTGCTCGGGACGCTCCGACAGCAGCTGGTCGAGCAGCGTCTCGGTCTCGGCCGCGGTCGTATCGAGCAGTTTGTTGAAGTCCTGGGCGGTGGCGGTGGTGGCAGAGGCGCTGGTCATCGAAAACTCCGAAATTTGGCCGGACCATGCCTTCATGGACGCGCTCCCGTCAATTCTGCCAAGCGATGGAAATGCCGGATTCGGCCCCCCTCGCTGCTTCTGCTATGGGAGGGGCATGGATTGCTCACGTGCCCGCGGTCTGCGGACCCTTAGCCCATGAAACACCCGATCCGCGCGATCCTGCTCGCCATAGCGGCCCTGCTTTTGCTGCCCTATCTGCTGGTGCCATTTTATTCCGCAGGCCATCCGGTCTCGCTGCTGATGGTGGGGCGCTTTCTGACCGGTGCGCCCGTTTCGCGGACCTGGGTCGATATCGGAGCGATGTCGCCCGCGATGCCGCGCTCGGTGGTGGCATCGGAGGATGCGCGGTTCTGCACCCATCACGGCGTGGACTGGGATTCCCTGAGCGACGTGCTGGAGGATGCCGAGGACGGCGAGGTGACCCGGGGCGGTTCCACCATCACCCAGCAGGTGGCGAAAAACCTGTTCCTGTGGCCGGGACGCAGCTACATCCGCAAGGGGCTGGAGTTCCCGCTGGCGCTCTGGATCGATCTCGTGCTCTCCAAAAAGAGAATTCTCGAGCTTTATCTGAATGTTGCCGAGTTCGGGCCGACCGGCCAATTCGGAGCCGAGGAGGGCGCCCGCTATGCCTTCGGCCGGGGCGTTTCGGCTATTTCACCCCATCAGGCGGCGCTTTTGGCCGCGATCCTGCCCAATCCGGTGACCCGGAGTGCGCGGGCACCCAGCGCCCATATCCGCCGTCTGGCCGGGACCTACACAACGCGGGCTCGTTCAGCAGCGATTTCGCCCTGCTGGACCCGGAATTGAAGATTTTGAAGCATTTTCAGCCATTCCAGCCCTAGCGTCGGCCGCCTTCATCCTCTATAAGCGCGGCCTCAACCGAAATTCTCCAGAAAGCTCCCGAGGGCGGGTTGCTTTCGCTTGAAGGATGACGATCCAATGGCCGTTCCCCGCAGAAAAACTTCGCCATCCCGCCGCGGCATGCGCCGCTCGGCCGATGCGCTCAAGAAGCCGACCTATGTCGAAGACAAGGACTCGGGCGAATTGCGCCGTCCGCACCACCTCGACCTGAAGACCGGCATGTACAAAGGCCGTCAGGTTCTGAAGGTGAAGAAGGAAGACTAAGCGATTTCTCCAGTCGCGGCGCAAGCCGCCGCGACTGTTCTGCCGCCGGATTTGAGGCACGGCAGTTTCGGAGTATCGTTTCAGCAGCTTGCGCCATAGAGGCTTCGCCGATGCCTACAATCGGTTTCCCGCTGCTGCTCATTCCGATCGCGATCTATAACATCGTCGTATTTCTGATGCCCGGCGCGGCTTTGACCACGCCGCTGTTCACGCTGCCGTTGATGTCTGGCGTGGAATGGGGCGTCAGCTTCAACGATCTTATTCTGACGCTCGGCATTCTCCTGCTGCTGTTCGAATTCGCCCGCGCATCCAAGCCCGGTTCGAAATACGCGATGGATCACGTCCTGTCGCTGCTTGTGCTTGGCGGCGCGGGCGCGGAATTCCTGTGGCTCGCGCCGTTCGGCACCTCGGCCTTTTTCCTGCTGGTTCTGCTTGCTTTCGTGGATTTCTTGGGCGGGCTGACGCTTGCGTTGCGTCACCGCCGTGCGCGCCGTGCGATGCTGCGAGCCGAGCCTGTCGCCACACCGGCACCGGTTGCTGCTCCCACTCCCGCTCCCGTTCCTGTCGCGCCGCCGCCTGCAGCCCCCGAGCCGGTCCGCACCGAACCATCACCGCTCGCACCTAAACAGCCGCCATCGTCCCATCCGCAGATGGAAGTCATTACGCCGGAGATCGACAACCCACCGCAAGCGCAGCCGGATACGGCGAAGCCCGGTGACGTTGGCGATGTGATAAAAGTCGAGCCTGCGCACAAGAGCACGTCGGAATGGAGCGCATCCGATCCCGTGCGCGACCCTGACGGGCAGAAGACGGATAAACCGGATTATCCGCCGATCGTGCCGCGCCGGGACTGATTCCAAAAAATCAGGCGATATCCTTGAATCGCGATCCGTCGGACGTGCGCGGCCGGACGGCGATGCGCGCAGCAGCATAACGTGCCACGCCGTCGCTTGCGCTCGCCTGCCGCAGCTTGCGGGTCTGTGGCGCCTGGGTCGCGGTTGCAATCAGATGCATCACGAAAGTGGAATCGGGGCGCACCCTTGCGCCGCGCGGTGCACTCGCCTGCAGGACCGGGGCGACCGGAACGAGAGCCGTCGATGCCGGCGGCATATCGGCGACGGGCTCCGCGCCGGAACTGGGCTTTGCTGCTACATCCCGTCGTGGTGAATTTGCCGCTACCATCGCCGCCATCCGTTGCGGCGTTTGTCCCGGGATGGGACGCCGGTGCCGCTTCGATGGAGGTATCGCAAGGACTATGCCTGACAGAGGCAGCAGGTTCTTACCCTTCTGCGGAATGCTCTGAGCCCGCGCTTTTTTGGATTGTTTAAGGGGCTACACCTAGGCTCGGAGTCCACGAAGGCTCTATGCTTCCGAGCGAATGATTCGAATCTGTCCCGGATCGAGGCACCGTGTCCGCAATCCAACCGTCTTCCGCGTTGTCCATACCAGGCGCTACCGCCGGCCACATTGAGGAATCGTCGGTGGACACGGTTCTGGCGTGCCTGGGACAGGCTGCTTTTACCTGGGACATCGCCGGCGACGCGCTGTCATGGAGCGCCAATATCGATGCCGTGCTGGCCGGTGTCCCGCCGGAGGCGATGGGATCGGGCGCGGAGTTCGCCAAACTGATCGAACCCAATCCGCATGTCCGCCGCGAGGCAGTAATGAACGGCTCGGGCCAGGACGCGGGCCAAGGCGTTCCCTACCAGATCGAATACGGGCTGCGCGCGCGAATGTCGGCGCCTGTCGTCTGGGTTGAGGAGACCGGCCGCTGGTTCGCGGGCGCCGATGACAGGCCGGCCCATGTGCGGGGCATCCTGCGCATCAACAACGAGCGTCACGCGCATGAGGAGCAGTTGCGCAAGCTCTCGCAGCACGATCCGCTGACGGGCGATCTCAACCGTACCCAGCTCGTCGCCGCGCTCGCGGAGGCGATGGAGGAGGCTGTGCGCTTCCGCTCGTCCTTCGCCTTCATGCTGATCGGCATCGATCATCTGGCGCGTCTCAACGAGGCGTTCGGCTTCGATGTCGCCGACGAGGTGATCTGCGAAGTCTCGCAGCGAATTCGCGCAAGGCTGCGCGGCGGCGACGTGCTGGGCCGGTTTTCCGGCAACAAGTTCGGGCTGATTTTGAAGAATTGCACCGCCGACGACATGCAGGTTGCGGCCGCGCGTTTTCTCGCCGGTATCCGCGACGAGATCGTGCCGACGACCTCCGGGCCGGTGTCGCTAACGGCCTCGATCGGCGCGGTCAATGCGCCGCGCTATGCGCGCACCGCCGAGGAGGCGATGTGCCGGACGCAGGAAGCGCTGGAGACGGCGAAGGCGCGCCGCCGCGGCTCATTCCATGCATGGCACCCGAATATCGAGCGCGACGCGCAGCGCCGCGCCAATATCCGCGTCACCGACGAGATCGTGACCGCGCTGAACGAGCAGCGCATCGTCATGGCGTTCGAGCCAGTGGTCGAGACCTTATCGCGCAAGCCGGCCTTCTTTGAATGTCTGGTGCGAATGCAGCACGGCGAGGACGAATTTTCGTTGGCTCCCGACATCGTGCCTGTGGCCGAGCGGCTCGGCCTCATTCGCCTGGTTGATCATCGCGTGCTCGAACTGGTCGTCGACGAGCTTGCACGGACGCCGGACGTGTCACTTAGCCTTAACATTTCGCCCGACACCACGATGGACCCGAACTGGTGGTCGAGCATCGAGTCGCTCTTCCGTACCTATCCGGGCGTGGCCGAGCGAATGATCGTGGAGATCACCGAGACGGTGGCGATCCAGGATATCGACGACGTGCGCGGCTTCGTGACCCGGTTGAAGGATTTCGGCAGCCGCATCGCGATCGACGATTTCGGCGCGGGCTACACCTCGTTTCGCAATCTACGCAAGCTAGGCGTCGACATCGTGAAAATCGACGGTGCCTTCGTGCAGAACGTCGCGCGCTCGATGGACGATCGTGCCTTCGTGCACACCATGATCGATCTGGGGCATCGGCTCGGCCTCAAGACCGTCGCCGAATGGGTGCAGGACGAGGCGGCAGCGAAACTGCTGCAGGACTGGGGCTGCGATTACATTCAGGGCCGGCTGACCGGGCTCGCCTCGATGCAGCGTCCGTGGGGAACGGGCGCGAGGCATTCCTCGCCCAGCGGGCAGATGATCGCGAGATAATTTCGCGGGGCGCCAAAAAACAAATGGCCGGGACAGGCCCGGCCATTTGATGGAATTTTTGAAATCTCAGGTGTTGTGGTCGCCGGACGGCTTCGACATCCGTTCCAGCCGCTCCTGCATTTCCTTCATCTGGCGCTTCAGTTCGTCGATGTCGCCGTGATCGGCTGGCTCTTCGTTCGATGAAGGAGTCTGCGTCTCCGCGCCGTTGCGGGCGGGAGCGGCGAACGGTTTGAACATCGCGAAGGTCCGCTCGAACATTTCCATGTTGCGGCGGACGTGTTCTTCAAGCGGCGCGAACGGCGTGCCGCTGAAGGTATTGGTCATCTGCTTGCGGAATTTTTCCTGCTCACGGGTCAGCGTGTCGATCGACTGCTCCAGATATTTCGGCACCACCATTTGCATGCTGTCGCCGTAGAAGCGGATCAACTGGCGCAGGAAGGTAGTCGGCAGCAAATTCTGCCCTGCCTTGTTTTCCTGTTCGAAAATGATCTGTGCCAGGACCGAACGGGTGATGTCGTCACCGGTCTTGGCATCGTAGACGAGAAAATCCTCGCCCTCTTTGACCATGCTCGCGAGATCTTCGAGCGTCACATAGGTGCTGGTACCGGTATTGTAGAGGCGCCGGTTGGCGTATTTTTTGATTGTAATGGGTTGGTCGGATTTCGCCATGAACTCACACGCTGCAGAATGGAAGACAGGAACTTTCGCAGAGCAAACAGTGCGATGCGGAAAGTAAGCACGTTCGGCCGGGCTCGGCTACCGTTTTGTGGATGCCAGGTTAACGGTCGGGGCGGGTCGCAAACCCTTATTCTCGACGAAAGTAGAGAGGTGGTGGCTGGTCGTTTGGCCGGAAAAGATTAAGCTAATGCGTCCCGGCGTGGCCCACGCCGGTTCAACCCAAGCCTCGCGCTTCTAATGTCAAGGAGATATCCCATGTCAGACGATGTCGTCATCGTCAGCGCCGCCCGCACTCCGGTCGGCTCGTTCAACGGTGCTTTCGCTACTGTGCCAGCGCATGAGCTGGGCGCGGTTGCGATCAGGGGAGCTCTCGATCGCGCTGGCGTCGATCCCTCGCAGGTTTCGGAAGTCATCATGGGCCAGATTCTCACGGCGGGGCAGGGCCAGAATCCGGCGCGTCAGGCGTCGATCAGGGCGGGAATCCCGGTGGGAAGTCCTGCCTGGGGCATTAACCAGCTTTGCGGTTCGGGCCTGCGGGCGGTCGCGCTTGGCTATCAGGCGCTGATGAATGGCGATTCCGAAATCGTCGTGGCTGGCGGCCAGGAATCCATGAGCATGGCGCCGCATGCGCAATATCTGCGCGGCGGCATCAAGATGGGCAACACCGAGCTCGTGGACACGATGATCAAGGACGGCCTGTGGGATGCCTTCAACGGCTACCACATGGGCAACACGGCCGAGAACGTCGCCAAGCAATATCAGATCACGCGCCAGCAGCAGGACGAGTTCGCCGTCTCCTCGCAGCAGAAGGCCGAGGCCGCGCAGAAGGCCGGCCGGTTCAAGGACGAGATCGTTCCTTTCATCGTCAAGTCGCGCAAGGGCGACATCACTGTCGACACCGACGAGTATCCGCGCCACGGCGCGACCATCGAGGCGATGGCGAAACTGCGCCCTGCCTTCGATAAGGAAGGCTCTGTCACCGCGGGTAATGCATCGGGCATTAATGACGGCGCCGCCGCCATCGTGCTGATGACGGCCTCGCGGGCGGCAAAGGAAGGCAAGAAGCCGCTGGCGCGCATCGTCTCCTGGGCGCAGGCCGGCGTCGATCCCGCGATTATGGGCACGGGGCCGATCCCGGCTTCCCGCCGCGCGCTGGAGAAGGCCGGATGGAAGGCCGAGGATCTTGACCTGATCGAGGCCAACGAGGCCTTCGCCGCGCAGGCCTGCGCGGTCAACAAGGATCTTGGCTGGGATACCACGAAGGTCAACGTCAACGGTGGCGCCATCGCCATCGGTCATCCGGTCGGCGCATCGGGTGCGCGCGTGCTGACCACGCTGTTGTTCGAGATGCAGAAGCGTGATGCCAAGAAGGGCCTCGCGACGCTGTGTATCGGCGGCGGCATGGGCATTGCGATGTGCGTGGAGCGCGATTGATCTGGTATACAAAGCGGGTCAGCAAAGACGCGCGATGATTGATACGAAGGATGCCCGGTCGAAAGACCGGGCATTCTTTTTTGGTTTGACGTTTGATCGTGAAACTGTCGTGATGGTCGAATAGTGCAATGACTTATTACTGAGGAGGAGACGTCATGACACGCACGGCATTGGTGACGGGCGGTACCCGTGGCATTGGAGCGGCCATCAGCAAGGCGCTGAAGGGCGCGGGCTACAATGTTGCGGCGAGCTATGCCGGCAACGACGAGGCTGCCGCCAAATTCAAGACCGAGACCGGCATCGCGGTTTACAAATGGGATGTCGCTTCGTTCGAGGCCTGTGCCGAGGGTGTCAAGAAAGTCGAAGCCGAAGTCGGACCGGTCGATGTGCTCGTCAACAATGCCGGCATCACGCGCGACGTGCCGTTCCACAAGATGACGCTGGATCAGTGGAATGCCGTCATTAACACCAACCTCGGCTCGCTGTTCAACATGTCGCGGCAGGTAATAGAGGGCATGCGTTCGCGCAAGTTCGGTCGCATCATCAACATCTCCTCCATCAATGGTCAAAAGGGACAGTTCGGCCAGGTCAACTATTCGGCCTCGAAGGCGGGCGACATCGGCTTCACCAAGGCGCTCGCGCTCGAGACCGCGCGCGGCGGCATCACAGTGAACGCGATCTGCCCCGGCTACATCAACACCGAGATGGTGCAGGCGGTGCCGAAGGATGTGCTGGATCAGAAGATTCTGCCGTTGATCCCCGCCAACCGGCTCGGCGAACCCGAAGAGATCGCACGCGCCGTGGTGTTTCTCGCAGCCGAAGATGCCGGCTTCATCACCGGCTCGACTTTGACGGTGAACGGCGGGCAGTATCTCGCATAATGACGACGCCTCACGGCGGCATCGCTGATTGAACTGCGGCGATGCCGCCTGTGTGAACCATGCGTTCTTCCACCGCGACCTTGATCGGCCTTGTGGCGCTGCTGCTGTGGTCTTCGCTTGCCGCGTTGACGGTCGCGACGGGGTCGATACCCGCATTTCAGTTGTTGGCGATGACGTTCGCCATCGGCGCGCTCGCGGGCATGGCGGGATGGTTGTTCCGTCCAACCGCGATGACTGCCTTGCGGCAGCGCCCGGTGGTGTGGCTCGTCGGCGTCGCCGGGCTGTTCGGGTATCACGCGCTGTATTTTCTGGCGCTGCGCTTTGCGCCCGCGGCGGAAGCGGGATTGCTGAATTATCTCTGGCCGCTTCTGATCGTGCTGATGTCGGCATGGCTGCCGGGAGAGCGGTTGGCTGTGCATCATGTTATCGGCGCGCTGCTCGGCTTCGCGGGCGTTGTGATGCTGTTCGGCGGCGATCTGTCGGGCGCATTTCAGGGGCGCTACGCGCCGGGATTTATCGCAGCCCTTTGCGCCGCGTTTGTCTGGGCGAGCTATTCGGTGCTGTCGCGTAAATTCGGCTCGGTGCCAACCGATGTGGTGACAGGCTTCTGTATCGCGACCGCCGTACTGGCCACGTTGGTGCATCTCGTCCTTGAGCCCACAGTGATGCCGCAGACGGCCGTGCAGTGGTTCGCCGTGATTGCGCTCGGTCTCGGGCCGGTAGGACTCGCCTTCTATGCCTGGGACATTGGCATGAAACGCGGCGACATCCGGCTGCTGGGCGCGGCGTCCTATGCGACGCCGCTCTTGTCCACGCTGCTTCTGATCGTCATGGGCTATGCGAAGCCGACATCCTCGCTCTGGCTCGCGGCACTGCTGATCGCGGGTGGCGGACTGCTCGCGGCGAAGGATGCGTTTCGCGCGAAGCGCTGAGTTGAGCTCACGATCTGAAGGGAGGCGTGCTCGATGGCGGCTTCCTGACTTTTGTCGCCTGCTCGAACGCATAGGCGATGCGGATCAGCCGCGCGTCGTCGAACGGGCGCGCTAGGATATCAAGCCCGACCGGCACGCCGAGCGGCGCATCAGTATCGGAGGCAGAGAAACCCGCAGGCACCGTCACCGCCGGGAAACCCGTCACGCCTGCGAGGATGCCGGTCCGTTCGCTCTGATGCGGATCGCCGATCTCGTGAACGAGGCGCTTTTGCAGCGGATAGGCCATCGCATCGAGGTTGTGCGTGGCCATCAGCAGCAGCACGCGCTCGCGCAACTGCTCGATCCGCGCAAGGCGCGCCAGATATTCTGGCTCGTTCTCCGGCGTCTCAACCGCATCGGCAGTCGCGAGAAAATCTTCCAGCGGCTTGTGGTAGTGGCCGGAGGCGATCAATTCACGCAGGCTAGCCACGGGCGCGCCGCTGCCGAGCGATTTGAGATAGCCGTTGAATAGCTCCTTGAACTCCCATTTCTGCACATCACAGTCGCGCAGGATCGCGTCGGAATCGAGTGCAGGGTCGTCGATTTCGATGATGCTCGCGCCTGCACGGCGAAATGCATCGCGCGCGCCAGCCATCACGGCGTTGACCTCGGCGTGGATCGCCTCCTTGCCGAAGAAGTTCGTGAGCACGCCAATCCGTGCGCCGCGCAGGCCGTCGGCATCGAGATGGTCGGTGAAGCTGTGCGGGATGTGATTGATACTGCGCGCGGTAACAGGATCGTCGGGATCGAAACCCGCTATCACGTCGAGCATAATCGCGGCATCTTCTACGGAACGTGTAATCGCGCCGGCGACATCCTGCGTGTGCGACACCGGGATCACGCCGGCCCGGCTGACGAGGCCCCTGGTCGAACGGAAGCCGACGAGGCTGTTGGCGGAAGCGGGCGAGCGGATCGAGTTCATAGTGTCGGTCGCGAGCCCGACGGTCGCGAAATTCGCTGCCACCGCAGCGCCGGTGCCGCCGCTGGAACCGCCGGGCGTGCGGGTGAGGTCGTAGGGATTTTTGGTCTGGCCGCCGAGCGAGGAGATGGTGATACCAGCTAGCGCCCATTCGTGCATGTTAGTCTTGGCGAGGATGATCGCGCCAGCTTCGCGCAGTTTGCGCGTTACCGTGCTCTCGATTGGCGGCACCACGTCCTTGAACAACACATTGCCGCCGCTCGTCGGCATGTCGGTGGTGTTGTAGTTGTCCTTCACTGCGACTGGAATGCCGTGCAGCGGCCCCGTTAGCTCGCCGGTTTTTGCGAATTGCGCGTCGAGACGTGCCGCGATTTCGCGCGCTTGCGGGTTGACCGCGAGAATGGTGGCGAGCGCGGGACCGTTTCTGTCATACGCCGCGATGCGGGCGAGATAGGCATCGACGATGGCGACGCATGTCGTTCGTCCGCTCAGGATTGCTTCGTGCAATGATGCGATCGAGGCTTCGTTGATGGCGCACGGTACAGCAGGATGCGATGGCATGGTGCCCTCGGAAGGCATGAGCGGCTAGTGTGCCGGATCGAAGTCCAGTGGTGCAAGCTCGAAGCCTGAAAATTCGAATCCCGGCGCGACGGTGCAGCCGACCAGTGTCCAGGCGCCGAGGCATTGTGCTGCCTGCCAGGCGTGCGGCGGCACGATCACCTGGGGAATTTCGCCTGCCGCGAGCTCGCCGCCGAGCGTGATGTCGCGTCGTGCGCCGTTCTCGACGATGCTCAGGACCAGCGGAGCCCCTGCGTAATAGTGCCAGGTCTCGACCGCATCGACGCGATGCCAGTGCGAACGCTCGTTCGCCGCGAGCAGGAAATAGATCGCTGTTGAGCGTGCGCGGCCGTCGTCATCGGTTTGTGTGTCCCGAAAGGTCTCGCGGAAATGGCCGCCTTCGGGATGCGGGGCCAGACCGAGGCGGGCAATCACCTCCGCCGCCGTGAGCCGCTCGTTGCCCATCAGGCGCGGTTCTTCCGCTCGCGGATTTCGCCGAACACGTCCGCCGGCGTCTTGCCGCTCTTGTTGAGGGCGGCGGCGACGGCAGGCACGTCGGCGCGTAGAAACACGTTGGCTTCCTTCTCGTCTCGCATCAGAGAAGGAATGGTGAGCTTGCCCTCGGCGCGCAGCTTCGTCACGTCCTCCGCGCGCTTCTTTAGCGCCGGATTGTTAGGCTCGATGCCGAGCGCGAACTTGATGTTGGAGGCGGTGTATTCGTGGCCACAATAGACGCGGGTGTCGTTCGGCAGCGCGCGTAGCTTCAACAGCGAGTCCCACATCATCGGATAGGTGCCTTCGATGACGCGACCGCAGCCGATCGAGAAAATCACGTCGGCGCAGAACAGCGCATGGTCGGCGTCGAACATATAGCTGATGTGGTCGAGCGTATGGCCGGGAGTCTCGAACACGCGCGCGGTCAGATTGCCGACCTTCACGGTGTCGCCTTCCCTGACGTGAACGTCGAGCCCGTCGATATGCACGCCTTTCTCATAAGGGCCGACGACGCGGCATTTGTATTTGGCCTTCAGCTCCGCGATGCCGTCGGTGTGATCGGCGTGGTGATGGGTGATGAGAAGGTCCGTGAGCGTCCAGCCCTCGCGCTCCAGCGCGGCGATGATCGGCTTGGCGTCCGGAGCGTCGATCGCGGCGGTCGCCTTGGTCGAGGGATCGTGAATGAGATAGCCGATATTGTCGCTCAGGCAGGGAAAGACGCGAATTTCAGCAGCCATGATCACTCCGGGCTTTTCGAGAATGGCGGTGTTTAGCATGTCGCAGGGAAGGGGTTAACCCGCATTCGCAGCAGACTTATGCAAGCGCCGGCGGCGTGGTAAGGAACTGTATGACCATCGACGTCATCGATCTTCGCGGGTTCTATTCGCAGCGCGTCGGCGCGGTGGCGCGGCGTCTCATCAGCCACGGCGTCATGCGGCACTGGCCGGATACGCAGGGCCAGCGGTTGCTCGGCCTCGGCTATCCGACACCTTATCTCGGACTGTTTCGTGAAAGCTGCGAGCGTTGCTTCGCGTTCATGCCGGCCGCGCAGGGTGTACTGAAATGGCCGACGGCAAGGCCGACGCTGTCTACGCTGGTCGATGAATTTTCGCTGCCGTTGGCAGATGCGGCGGTCGATCGCATCCTGCTTGTGCATGCGCTGGAGATGTCCGACGATCCTGACAGTCTCATGCGCGAGGTGTGGCGGGTGCTCGCGCCCTCGGGACGGATCATGGTGGTGCTCCCCAATCGTCGTGGCGTTTGGGCGCGAACCGACAGCACGCCGTTCGGTCATGGCCAGCCTTATTCGCGAAGCCAGGTCACGCAATTGTTGCGGCGGACCTGGTTCACGCCGATTGCATGGAGCGAAGCTTTATTCGTTCCGCCGATCGACAGCGGCTGGATGCTGCGCTCGGCGATGGCATGGGAAAAAATAGGTGCAGCGCTGTCGTCGCCGTTTCCTGGCGTGCTGCTCGTCGAGGCGACGAAGCAGGTCTATCGCGGTATTCCCGCCAAGCGCGAGCGAACACGACTCATCCCGGCGCTGGAGCCCGCGCTTGTACCGCGGCCGCTGCGTCGGGAATGATGCCGATCGTTTAAACCGAAATTACTCGCTGGCGAGGTCGCCGTTTTCCTGCGGCATCGCGGCCTGTGCTTCGGGGCGCGGACCGCGCGGACGACGGCGGCGATGGGCGAAGCGTTCGCCCTGCGGCGGCGCGCCGGTGGCATTGGACTCGAGGCCCGCTGCAGGCTGTGCACCGCCGGTGATGAATGAGGGCAGGCCTGCTGCGCCGGTCTCCGGCTGCGCCTGCGGCTGGCGGTTCTCCCGTGGCTCGCGATATTCACGCGGCTGCGGTTGTTCGCGCGGCTGCGGATAGGGCTGTTGCTCGCGCGGCGTGAACTGCTGGGGCTGCGGGGCGAAGCCCGGCTCCGCGCCGAAGTTCGAATAGCTGTCTTCCTCGCCGGCTTCCTCGCCGAGGTCGTTGTCCATGCGCGGCTGTTGCTGCTGCTGGGGCTGGTTCTGCCGGAGCTGTTCCTGCGCGGCTGCGATCAGGCGGAAATAGTGTTCGGCGTGCTGGTAGTAGTTTTCCGCCGCGACCGGGTCGCCCGAGGAGCGAGCGTCGCGCGCGAGTTGAACGTATTTCTCGGCGATATGGGATGCGGTACCGCGGATCTTGATGTCAGGACCGTTGGATTCGAACACCCGGGTCATCGGGTTCTGGCTACGGCGGTTGTTGTTATGGTTGTTATTGTTGCGACCGCGCATACGCTTGTTGTTGTTCTGACCGTTCCTCATGTCGTGCCTTTTACCGATCCCTGATGGTGTTGATCGAAGTGGTGTTGATCGAAATGGAGTAGTTCCGCGCCCAATCCGGACTCGCGCAGCACACAGCGTCTGCAAGCCATGACGCACCGCCATGGCGGGTTGACCTCAATTCCTGCCCGGAAGGTGGAGCGGGCAGTCGCCGATGTCATGGTTGAATGTTCAAGCCTAAACAGCTTTCATTTGCTGGAAGCGGGCAGCGCGGCTCTATCGTCCTTCGCGCCCAAACCATTCCGCTTTCGGAACCCCTGTTCGGTGGTCCTCTTTCCCGAGGACGCCGCCCTTCCATCCGCTGCGCGGAACCGGAGGGCCAACCGATCTATTCGGAACCTAATCTCTCTCGGGGCAATCGCCAAGTGATTTTTTTGTGGCAGGAAACCCTTTTAAATGAAGGGTTTCCTTCCTATGACGGCCCTCGGAATCCCGTTCAGGTCGGGTTTTGCCGGGACATCCGGACCAAGCCCTGCTGCGGTCAGCAGGCGGGCCACATCGCGCTCCTGGCCCTGTCCAATTTCAAAGACGATAACGCCGCCGGGCGCCAGAAGTTCGAGGGCGGCGGGCGCGATCACGCGATAGGCATTGAGCCCGTCGGCACCGCCGTCGAGCGCCAGGCGCGGATCGTGCGCGCGTACCTCGATGGAGAGATCGTTAATGTCGCGCGATGGAATGTAGGGCGGGTTCGAGACGATCAGATCGAACGGGCCATGTAAGGTGTCGGCGTAATTGCATTCGACGAAGCTTGCTCGTTCGGCCAGGCCGAGCGCGGTGGCGTTATGCGCGGCGGTGCTCAGCGCGTCGGGGTTGATGTCGGTGCCGATGCCGTGCGCATTCAACAGTTCGGACAGCAGCGCGAGCAGGATCGCGCCGGAGCCGGTGCCGATGTCGGCGATGCGAAGCGCGTCGTTAGCTCGTCCTTCCCGCTTGAGGATATCCAGCGCCGCCTCGACAATCGTTTCGGTGTCGGGGCGCGGTACCAGCGTCGCCGGGGACAGCGCAAAGGACAGACCCCAGAATTCCTTGTGGCCGAGGATGCGCGCGACGGGCTCGCCGTCGGTCCGCCGCCGGATGACGGATTCCAGCGCGGCCGTCTCGTCTGCAGTGAGCGTGCGCGCAGAGGCAGCGATCAGGCCGGTGAGGTCAAGTCGCAAAACCTCGCCGAGCAGCAGTCGCGCGTCGAGTTCGGGCGATTCTATTCCTGCAATTTCGAGGCGCGCGCGAATCTCGCGCCGCGCCTGATCGAGGCTGAGACCGCTGAGGCTCACGCGGAATTCTCGGCGGCCAGAAGTGCGGCCTGATGTTCGGTCGTGAGCGCGTCGACCAGTTCACCCAGGCTTTCGCCCGCGATCACCTGCGGCAGCTTGTAGAGAGTGAGATTGATGCGGTGGTCGGTGACACGGCCCTGCGGAAAATTATAGGTGCGGATGCGCTCGGAGCGATCGCCGGAGCCGACCTGTCCGCGCCGGTCGGCGGAGCGCTCGGATGCGGCGCGCTGGCGTTCGGCGTCGAGTACGCGCGATCGCAGGATGTTCATCGCGGAAGCGCGGTTCTTATGTTGCGAGCGGCTGTCCTGCATGTTGACGACGATGCCGGTCGGAATGTGCGTGATACGGATCGCGGATTCGGTCTTGTTGACGTGCTGTCCGCCCGCACCCTGCGCGCGCATGGTCTCGATGCGCAGATCTGTGTCCTTGATATCGATGTCGATATCCTCGGCCTCCGGCAGTACGGCGACTGTCGCGGCGGAGGTGTGGATGCGGCCGGATGCCTCGGTGTCCGGTACGCGCTGCACACGATGCACGCCGGATTCGAATTTGAGTTTTGCGAATGCGCCGCGCCCCTGTACCTCGGCGACGATTTCCTTGTAGCCGCCCATCGTGCCTTCGCTCGCGGAGATCACTTCGACCTTCCAGCCCTGCAGCGTGGCGAAGCGCTCATACATCCGAAACAGGTCGCCCGCGAACAGCGAGGCTTCATCGCCACCGGTGCCGGCGCGGACTTCCAGCATCACGTTGCGCTCGTCCATTGCATCCTTCGGCAGCAGCGCGACGCGGATATGCTGTTCCAGTTCGGTCTGCCGTTCGAGCAGAGCCGGGCGTTCGCTTTCCGCCATTGCCCGCATGTCGGCGTCGGTCGCGGGATCTGCGATCATGGATTCGAGGTCGGCAAGCTCGGAAGCACCGGCGCGATAGGCTTTCACCGCATCGACCACCGGAGTGATCTCGGCCAGTTCGCGGGTCGCGCGCACATAGGTGTGGGCGCTGACCTGCCCCATCAGCTCCGCTTCGAGAGCGGCATGGCGGGCAAGCAGAATATCGAGTTTGGCGTTGGGCAGCATAAGGGTCGTCTCACGAAGCAGCGGGAAGGGCGCAGGCGGGCGTGAGCTTCGCTACAACGGCAGGCCTTCCGCTTCGGCGAATGCCATCAGCTTTTCGCGTATCGGAACGCGGTCGTAAGGCGTGTCGAGCCATTTCTCCATCTCGGCCTCGATCTTCGCGGCGTCGAGTTCGAGGATCAGCGCTTTCACCGGGCCGTGGGCCGTGGCGTTCACCGACATCGAACGGTAGCCGAGCGCGATCAGCGCCAGCGCGCCGAGCGGGTGCGAAGCCATCTCGCCGCACAGCGACACGGATTTCCCGGCTTCCTTGCCCTTGCGCGCGATGTGGCGCAGCGCCCGCAGGATCGGCGCCGACATGGTGTCGAAGCGGTCGGTGACGCGCGCGTTGCCGCGGTCCACCGCGTACAGGAACTGGAAAAGATCGTTGGAGCCGACCGAGACGAAATCGACACGCTCGAACAGATCGTCGAGCTGATAGAGCAGTGCCGGGACTTCGATCATGGTGCCGACATCGATGCGCTCGGGCAGCGTATGGCCGTGCTGCCGCAGATAGGTCAGTTCGCGCTCGACCATGGTCTTGGCCTGATCGAATTCGCGCACCACGGTGACCATCGGAAACATGATGCGCAGCGCACGGCCCGCAGCAGCGCGCAGCAAAGCGCGAATCTGGCCGCGCAACAGGCCGGGACGATCAAGGCCGAGCCGGATCGCACGCCAGCCCAGCGCTGGGTTCTCCTCGACGATCGTATCCATATAAGGCAGTGCTTTGTCGCCGCCGATGTCGAGTGTGCGGAATGTCACCGGCTTGTCGCCTGCGGCATCCAGCACGGTGCGATACAGCGAAAGCTGCTCGCTGGTGCGCGGCAGGCTGGTGGAGACCATGAACTGCAGCTCGGTACGGAACAGGCCGATGCCAGCCGCGCCCGCATCCTCGATATGCGGCAGGTCGATGATGAGGCCCGCATTGAGCATCAGTTCGATCGACTGGCCATCTTTTGTCCTGCATGGCTTGTCGCGCAGCTCGCGATACTGCTCCTGCCGCCTTGCGCGGAAGCGCACGCGCTCGGCATAGGCGGACTGGATTTCCTGCGAGGGCCGCACATAGATCGAGCCGGACGTGCCGTCGACGATGATGGCGTCGCCCGGATCGGCGAGGCCCGGTGCGTTGGCGACTTCGCCGATCGCCGGAATGCCGAGCGCGCGCGCCACGATCGAGACGTGCGAGTTTGCGGTGCCTTCCTCGAGCACGAGGCCGCGCAGCCTGTTGCGATCGTAATCGAGCAGAGCGGCCGGACCCATCGAGCGCGCGACGAGGATCGCGTTGTCGGGCAATTGTTCGCGCGAGGGGGCATGATCGCGGCCGACAAGCTGGCGCATCAGGCGGTGACCGAGATCCTCGAGGTCGTGCAGGCGGTCGCGTAAGTAAGGATCGGTCGAACGCAGCATGCGCGCACGGGTGTCGGACTGCACGCGTTCGACGGCGGCCTCGGCGGTGAGGCCGGTCGCGACCGCTTCGCGCAGGCGATGCTGCCAGCCCTGGTCGTTGGCGAACATGCGGTAGGCTTCGAGCACGTCGCGATGGTCGCCGCCTTCGGCGACGTCGCCCCGCTCCAGCATCCGGTCGAGATCGGCCCGCAGTTTGGTGACAGCGCTGTCGAGCCGCTTGATCTCGCGCGGCACGTCTTCAGCGATATAGTTGGTGATGACGACACGCGGCTCGTGGAGCACGACATGGCCGAGCGCGATGCCTTCCGACAGGATCGAGCCGGACTTGTGGACCGAGATGCGGGCGGCGGGTTCGGCACCGGGCGGGGCGAGTGAGGACAGTTCGCCCGAGGCGATCATCTCCGCGAGCACCATCGCGGTGGTCTGCAGCGCCTCGACTTCTTCCTCGACATAGGTGCGTCGCGCGCGGTTCTGCACCACGAGCACGCCGAGCGTGTTGCCCGCGCGCAGAATCGGCACGCCGAGGAAAGAGTGGTAAATTTCTTCGCCGGTTTCCGGACGGTATGAATAGGCCGGATGGTTCTGGGCGTCGGACAGATTGAGCGGTTGGGCTTCGCTTGCGACGAGGCCGACGAGGCCTTCATGCGCGCTCAGCACGGTCTTGTGCACGGCGTCGGGATTGAGGCCCTCGGTGGCGTAGAGTTCGAGGGTGTTGTCCACGCGCAGCACGTAGGTCGAGCAGACCTCCGCCACCATATTGGCGGCGATCAGCACCACGATCTTGTCGAGGCGGTCCTGCGCGCTGACCTGTTCGGCCATCACTTCGCGCAGCCGCCTTAACAAGACGCGGGGGCCTCCCAGCGCGCTGCGCATCCGCTCGTTCCTCGCTTCCGACATGGTTCGGGACGTCACCATCCGCCTCTCAAGGCTATAGCGAATTGGCCCTCCCTTTGCCAAGCAAAAGGCCTGCCAGTCCGGCGGTATGGAGGGGTTATAAAGGTAACGCCAGCGAGGCGAAGCTGGCCGGCGGAACAAGGCTGCGCAGGCCGCTCCAGATGATCTGGATGCCGATACAGAACAGCAGGAAGGCCGACAGCCGCATCATGACATTGGTGCCGCGTTCGCCGAGTACGCTGACGATGTTGCTGGCGAAGCGGTAACAGACGTAGATCGTCGCGGCGACCGCCAGAAGTCCGGCAAGGGCCCCGCCGCCGAGCACGGCGAGCTGGGTCAGGTCGGTCTCGGAAGCCGGCCGCTGGCTGCCCAGCGTGATCGCGACCGAGATGGAGCCGGGACCGACGGTCAGTGGCATGGTGAGAGGGTAAAAGGCGTCGACCGTGCTGCGCGGGCCGGGGTGTTCGCGGTCCTCGATGTCGTCGCCCTGCTGCAAAAGTTGCCAGCCGAACGCCGCGACGACGAGGCCGCCGGCGATGCGCACCACCGGCAGTGTGATGCCGAAGAACACCAGCACATGCGAGCCGATGAACAGCGAGCACAGCAGCAAGATGAAACTGTTGATCGCGACGCCGCGCGCCAGCGCAGGCAACCGCGCTTTCGGAATGCGGTTGGTCAGCCGCAGGAAGATCGGCGCGCCGCCGACCGGATTGACCACAGGAAACAGCGCCGCATAGACCAGCAGGAACGCATTCACGATCTCTGCGATGTTGTTCACGCGGCGGATGCCTTATGTCAGGTCTTGGCGTCGAGTCCGTAGAGGGTGTGGAGCGTGCGGACCGCAAGCTCGGTATACGCGGCGTCGATCAAGAGCGAAAACTTGATTTCCGATGTTGTGATCGCGCGGATGTTGATATTGCGCTCCGACAGCGCCGCGAAGGCGCGTGCGGCGACGCCCGCGTGGCTGCGCATGCCGACGCCGATTGCCGAGATTTTTGCGACGTCGGTCGCTGTATCGACCCGCTCGTAGCCGATCTTGTCCTTGGCTTTGGCGATCACATCCTGCGCGCGGGTGAAATCCGAGGCCGGCACCGTGAAGGTGAGGTCGGTGAAGCGACCGTCTTCCGACACGTTCTGCACGATCATGTCGACATTGATGTTGGCCTCTGCCAGCGGTCCGAAGATCGAGGCCGCGACACCAGGCTTGTCCTCGATGCGGCGCACCGAAATCTGGGCTTCGTCCTTGGAGAAGGCGATGCCGGTGACGACTTGGCTTTCCACGATTTCCTCCTCGCTGCAGATCAGCGTTCCCGGCGGCGTGCCGTGCGGGTCGATATCCTCTGGCTTGACGAAACTGGAGCGGACAAACACCGGCACGTTGTGCACGAGGCCGAGTTCGACCGAACGGACCTGCAGCACCTTGGCGCCCTGCGAGGCCATTTCCAGCATTTCCTCGAATGCCACCTTGTCGAGGCGCTGCGCCTTGGGCACCACGCGCGGGTCGGTAGTGTAGACGCCGTCGACGTCGGTGTAGATATCGCAACGATCGGCGTGGATCGCAGCCGCGATCGCCACCGCCGACGTGTCGGAACCGCCGCGGCCGAGCGTGGTGATGCGGCCGGATTCCTGATGGATGCCCTGGAAGCCGGCGATAACGGCGACTTCCCGACGGTCCTTGAATCGCTTGATGAGTTCGGACCCGTCGATGCCAGTGATGCGCGCGGATGCATGGGCATCGCTGGTCTCGATCGGGATCTGCCAGCCCTGCCAGGAGCGGGCCTGGATGCCGAGCGCCTGCAACGCGATGGCGAGCAGGCCTGAGGTGACCTGTTCGCCGGAAGCGACGATGGCGTCGTATTCGCGCGCATCGTGCAGGGCCGAGGTTTGCTGCGCCCAGCCGACCAGTTCATTGGTCTTGCCCGACATCGCCGAGACGACGACCGCGACATCATGCCCGGCGTCGACCTCGCGTTTGACATGGCGGGCGACGTTCTGAATACGCTCGATGTTGGCGACGGACGTGCCGCCGAACTTCATGACAAGGCGGCCCATGGAGTGGCGCAGTCCCGTTATGGTTCAGGGTGAGGATCGGTTCCGCTCAAAACCGCAGCGCCGCTCCGAAAACGCGGCTATACATACCTGCGCCGCCCGGGGCAAGCCATGAGTTCCGGGGACTGGGAGAGTGGGCACGATGGGCCGTTATGTCGACGAGATTTTGCAGCCGGGGGAGCAGCTTCGCTATTCGACGACCATCCACGGCATCGTCTATGCGCCAGGCCTCGTTTGTCTCGCACTGGCGGCTGCGGCCCTGATCGGGGCATGGACGACGCTGGAGGGGACGCTGGTCGCGGTGCTGATCGCGGCCGCGGCGGTTCTGGCGGCCCTTGGCCTCGTCTGGCTGTTGAGCGCCTGGTTTCGCCGCTGGACCACGGAGACCGACGTCACGAGCCTGCGGGTGGTCCACAAGGAAGGGTTCATCAAGCGCAATACGTTCGAGATGAGCCTCGACAAGGTGGAAAGCGTCGACGTCGCGCAAAGCATTCTGGGGAGAATCTTCGGTTGGGGCGATGTTACGGTGAAGGGCGTCGGCGAAGGGCATAAAACGATGAACATGATCGCCTCGCCGCTGCAATTCCGCAATCACATCACTGCGCATTGAGGACGGACACCATGACCGATACCTCTCACGCCACATCGAATTCTTCGCCGAGCGTCGATCCGGCCGAGGTCGCGCGCTTCTCGAAACTGTCGTCGGACTGGTGGGACCCGAACGGCCGGATGAAGCCGCTGCACCGGATCAATCCGCTGCGGCTTGCCTATATCCGTGACGCCGCCTGCCGCAAGTTCGAGCGCAACCCGAAAAGCCTGAACTGCCTGTCGGGCCTGCGAATCCTCGATATCGGCTGCGGCGCGGGCCTTCTGTGCGAGCCGCTGGCGCGGTTGGGTGCCCAGGTCGTTGGCATCGATCCGTCCGAGACCAATATTTCTGTGGCGAAGCTGCATGCCGAACGCGGCCATCTCAGCATCGATTACCGCTGCACCACGGTCGAGGAGATCGACCTGCGCGAGCGATTCGACATCGTGCTGGCGATGGAGGTCGTCGAGCATGTCACCGATGTCGGCGCATTTTTGCTGCGCTGTTCGGCCGCGATGAAGCCGTCCGGGCTGATGACCGTCTCGACGCTCAACCGCACCTGGAAGAGTTTCGCGCTTGCGATCGTAGGCGCGGAATATGTGCTGCGCTGGCTGCCGCGCGGCACCCATCAGTGGGACAAGTTCGTCACCCCCGAAGAGCTCACGCATTATCTCGATGCCTGCAAGCTTGGCATCACCGAGCAGACCGGCGTGGTATTCAATCCGCTCGCCGATCGCTGGAGTCTGTCGTCCGACATGGACGTCAACTACATGGTGATTGCTGAAAGCCTGTAAGTCCGCCGCTGCTTTGCGGTTCTGATATGCAGAGGGCTCGCTTGACGAAAACCGCGCCATCATAGCCTTTTGCGGTGATGAAACGTCACCGCCGCGGCCCCGCATGACCGATCTGACCTGGCTCTGGATACCGTTTACCCTCGTGGGTGCCCTCGGCCAGGTCGCGCGCAACGCAATGCAGCGCGGGCTGACAAAGCCACTCGGCACACTCGGCGCGACCCATATCCGCTTCCTGTTCGGCTTTCCGTTCGCGGTCGTGTTTCTGGGGTCGGTCCTGGTCGCCACAGGCGATCATATCGGATGGCCGGCGTCGGGATTCTATCCGTGGCTGCTCGCGGGCAGTGCTGCGCAGATCGCGGGCACGGCGCTGATGCTTGCGGCGATGAACGAGCATTCGTTCGTCGTCACCACGGCTTACCTCAAGACCGAGGCGATTCAGGCGGCGGCCTTCGGCTTCGTCTTTCTGTCCGACGAACTGACCGGGTTGAAACTGCTTGGCATTGTGATCGCCACGCTGGGTGTGGTTCTCACCGCGCTGCGGCCCGGCGCGAAGGGTTTCGGCAGCCTGCGGCCGACCTTGCTCGGGCTGTTTGCGGCCTCCTTCATGGCACTGTCGGCGGTCGGCTATCGCGGCGCGATTCTCAACGTCGAAGGCGTGAGCTTCGTCACCGCAGCGAGCTTCTCGCTGTCCATCGCGCTACTGCTGCAGACGTTGGCGCTCTCGGCCTATCTTGTGGTGCGCAAGCCCGGCGTGATGACGGCGATCTTCCGCCTCTGGAAGCCGTCGGTGTTCGCAGGCTTTATGGGCGCGTTCGCCTCGCTGTTCTGGTTTCTCGCTTTCGCGCTGACGCCGGCGGCGAATGTGCGCACATTGGCGCTCGTCGAAGTGCTGATCGCGCAGGTGGCGGCGCATTACGGCATGAAACAGTCGATCACGGCGCGCGAATTCGCCGGCGTGGTGCTGATCCTGATCGGTGTGACGGCGCTGGTGGCGGGATAGCGGTTCGGATTATCGCTTCCACACGATGATGACGGCACCCGCCGCAATCAGTGCGATACCCACCCAGTTGCTGGCCGTAGGGCGCTCTCCGAGAAACACGACACCGAAGATTGCGACCAGCACAACGCTCAGCTTGTCGATCGGCGCGACCAGCGTCGCCGGACCGAGTTTGAGCGCGCGAAAATAACACAGCCATGATGCGCCGGTGCCGAGACCGGACAAGATCAGGAACAGCCATGTCTTGCCCGAGACCTGTTCGGGCGACCTGAATTCGCCCGTTGCGAACAGAATGAGCGCGAAGCTCAGAAGCACGATAACCGTGCGGATGAATGTCGCGAGATCGGGATTGATGTTCTCGACGCCGACCTTGGCGAAAATCGCGGTGAGCGCGGCAAACATCGCCGACAGCACCGCCCATATCTGCCAGGACGACCAGATGCTGACCATTCGCCCGTCCTCGTCTGGCTAGTTTCGTTCGTCGGGCAGCAGCGGCAGCGGCATCACCTCGACGCCTTCCTCGATCAGCGAGCGGGTTTCTTCCGCAGTCGCCTGACCGTAGATCGCACGCTGCTCGGAATCGCCGTAGTGAATCTTGCGCGCTTCGTTCGGAAACCTGCGGCCGACATTCTCCGCGTTCTTCTCCACATGCTCGCGCAGTTCACGCAGCTTGGTGGCGATCTCCTGTGCCTCGGGCGTCATCATCAGCGGAGATGCGGACGCAGGAACATCCGGCGATGTGGCGGGCTCGGGAGCGGAGACTGTTTTCGTGCTCTTCGAAGCCAGGCGCGGCGCCATGATCGCTTTTTCGACCTTGGCGGAATCGCAGGCCGGGCATGTCACGAGATGCCGCTTGCGCTGGCTCTCATAAGCGCCGGAGCTTTGAAACCAGCTTTCGAAAGTGTGGCCGCATTCGCAACGCAGCGCATAGCGGATCATGGCGATCCCCTGACGGCGCGCAGATAATCGGGCTGCTGGCTCGGGTCGCGGACGCTGAAGCGGCGGCCGTGTTGCAGCGATGGAATGCTTTTGCGCACCGCAGTGACCCGCGCCGGGTCGATCTCTGCGGTGATGATGCCGGGCTCGGTGCCGCCTTCGGCGATCACCGTGCCCCACGGATCGATGATGAGCGAATGGCCGAACGTCTCGCGCTTGTTCTGGTGCAGGCCGCCCTGCGCGGCGGCGAAGATGAAGCAGCCGTTCTCGATTGCGCGGGCGCGCAACAGCGCATGCCAGTGCGCTTCGCCGGTGCGCTTGGTGAAGGCCGCAGGAGCCGCGATGAAGGATGCGCCAGCTTCCGCGAGCGCGCGGAACAGCGCGGGAAAGCGCAGATCGTAGCAGATGGTGAGGCCAAGGCGGCCCCAGGGCAGATCGGCCAGTACTGCGGTTTCGCCTGGCTGGTAGTTGGCTGATTCGCGATAGCTCTCGCCATTCTCCAGATCGATGTCGAACATGTGAATCTTGTCGTAGCTGGCAAGAATGTCGCCGCTCGGCCCGATCAGGAACGACCGATTCACCGCGCGCTCCGGCGAGGCCTTCAACGCCAGCGAGCCGATATGCAGGTGAACTTTCAATTCCGTCGCAAGGTCCTGATACGCCTTCAGCGAAACATCGTCGGCCTCGGATGCGAGCAGGTCGAACAGCGCCTTGCGGTTCTCCTGCATCACATTGGTGACTTCCGGCGTTTGGATGTACTGCGCGCCTTGCGCCGCCGCTTCGCGGATGAGTTGCGTGGCCTGAACGAGATTCTCGGCGGGCAGCAGGCCAGTACGAAGCTGGACCAGCGCTGCCTTGAAAGGCGTGGCAGGAGCCGTCTCGGTCATGTGGGCTCTTTCTGTCCGTTCAGCAGTTCATCGAGCTTGCCGGCGCCTTCCAGCGCATACAACTCGTCGCAGCCGCCGACATGGAAGCCGTCGATGAAAATCTGCGGGAAAGTGGTGCCGCCATTGGCGCGCGCCAGCATCTCCTGCCGGAAGGCCGGATTCTGGCCGGCGTCGAATTCGGTGAACTCGACATGCTTGCGTTGGAGCAGGGCTTTAGCGGCCGAGCAGTAGCCGCAACCCGGCCTGGTGTAGATTTCGACAGCGGCAGACATTGTATATTCCATGAAAAGGATCGCGACTGATTATATGGGAGGGCGGAACGCCTCCACAACCCGCGCGAATACCAGCACATCGACCGAAGCCGCCTTGGCGCGCAACAACGCGCGAGCACAGGCGTCCACCGTCGCGCCCGAGGTCAGCACGTCATCCACCAGAATGAAGCGCCGCCCAGCGACGGCGGCGCGTTGATCGTCACCGACCGCGAATGCGCCCTGTACGTTGCGGGCGCGCTCGGTTCGCGACAGGCCGACCTGCTGGTGGGTGGCCCGGGTGCGGCGGAGCAGATCGGCCCGCACTGGAATTTTGGATTGGCGACCGATGACGTTGGCGAGCGCCGCCGACTGGTTGTAGCGCCGCGACCAGCCGCGTTTCCAATGCAGCGGCACCGGGATCAGCGCGTCGGTCTCATTGAGCAATTCTGCTCCGGCGCGGGCCATCCAGCGGCCCATCGCGGGCGCAAGGTCGGTGCGGTCCTGATATTTCAGTGCATGCACGAGCGTGCCTGCGGCCTCGTCGTAGCGCACGGCGGCGCGGGCGCGTTGATAGGCGGGCGGTGCTGCGATGGCTTCCATCGACAGCAGGCCGGGGCCGGGATCATAGACAAAGGGAATGCCGAGCCGCGCGCAGTAAGGCGGCGCGATGAAGGATAGCTTTGCCCAGCAAGCCGGGCAGAGCCCTTCGCCCGCGACGGGCTCGCGGCAGGAGATGCACAGCGTCGGCAGGGCGATGTCCAGTGCGAGCCGTGCGGCGCGGCGGCCTGCATCGTGGCAGGCACTCCACGCACCGCGCAAAAAAGGCCGCGTCGGAATCGGCTGCATCGGCATGGGTCGAGCCTAGCCTTGCCCATGAAACCGCTCAAGCTGGTTCATGTCTCGCGATTGAACGCGGGCGGGGTTGGGCGTAACAAGCGGCCCATGACATCCTCACCGCCGAAAGTGTTCGATTCTGTGCTGCTCAAGAAGCGGCAGGCGCGCGCTGCGAAAGCTGGCGCCGAGACGTTTCTGCTCGACCGCGTGGTGGAAGATTTGGGCGAGCGGTTGCATGCCGTGGTGCGCGATTTTCAGAACGCCGTGGATCTTGGCTCACCGGGGCATGGCGCAGCGGATGTGCTCGCGGCTTCGGTGAAGCAGTCGCGTCATGTCGATTGGCCTGCGAATGAGCGCGAGGCGCTGCCGTTTCAAGCGCATTCGCTCGATCTCGTCGTCTCGGTGCTGGCACTGCAATTCGTCAACGATCTGCCGGGCGTGCTGGCGCAGATCCGTCGCGCGTTGCAGCCGGACGGTTATTTTCTTGCGGCAACCATTGGCGGCGACACGCTGACTGAATTGCGTCAGTCGTTCGCCGAAGCCGAGGTTGCACTCGACGGCGGGCTGTCGCCGCGTGTCATTCCAATGCTCGATCTGCGCGACGCGGGTGCATTGTTGCAACGCGCTGGCTTCGCGCTGCCGGTGACGGATGTGGATCGCGTCACTGTGCGTTACGACACCATGTTCGGCCTGATGCGTGATTTGCGGCGAATGGGCGCGACCAACATGCTGATGGATCGCCGCCACACACCGTTGCGCCGCGCAACGCTAATGCGTGCCGCCGAAATCTATGCGGAGCGCTTTTCTGATTCTGACGGCCGCATCCGCGCGACGTTCGATATCGTCTGGATGGCCGGCTGGTCGCCGGATGAGAGCCAGCCGAAGCCGCTCAAGCCGGGCTCGGCGAAGATGTCGCTGGAAGAAGCGATCAAAAACCAGAGTCGCAAAGGGTAATCCGCGACCCGAGCGGTTGCTTACAACAACAAATCCGTCAGATGCGAGATCAGCGGAATGTCCGCGGGTGGCATCGGGTAATCGCGCAGCTTGTTGGCGCGCACCCAGGCGAGCGGTTGACCTTCGCGGCCGGTGGCGATGCCTTCCCAGCGCCGGCAGATGTAAAGCGGCATCAGCAAATGAAATGTTTCGTAGGCATGGCTCGCGAATGTCAGCGGCGCGAGACAGGATTCCTGCACCGTGATCCCGAGTTCTTCATGCAGCTCGCGGATCAGCGCGGGCTCCGGCCGTTCGCCGGGCTCGAGTTTGCCGCCGGGAAATTCCCACAGGCCTGCGAGTTGCTTGCCTTCCGGGCGCTGCGCGATCAGCACCCGGTTGTCAGTGTCGATCAGCGCGCAGGCGACGACGAAGACGAACTTGGTGGTGGCAGGTTTGTCCATCACGACCTGTAATCGCCGTTGATCGCGACATATTCCTTAGTGAGATCGCAGGTCAATACGCGGTCGCGGCCCTTGCCCATGCCGAGCGCAACCTTGATGGTTATTTTCGGCTGCTTCATCAACGCGGACACTTCCGTCTCGTCATAGGCCGGATCGCGCATGCCTTTGTGCGCGACGCGCACGCCGTTGAAGAAGATCGCGAGCTTGTCGCGATTGGCAGGCTCGCCCGCCTTGCCGACTGCCATCACCACGCGGCCCCAGTTGGCATCCTCGCCCGCGACCGCGGTTTTCACCAGAGGCGAATTGGCGATCGACATCGCGATCCGGCGCGCGGACATCTTCGACACCGCGCCGTCAACCAGCACCTCGACGAGCTTGCGCGCGCCTTCGCCGTCACGCGCGACCTGTTCGGCAAGATCGGCCAGCACCTCGCGGAAGGCTTTTACGAAAGCCTTCAGGCGCGGGTCGGACGCCCGCGCGATCTTCGGCGCGTCCTTGGCGGTGCCGGTGGCGAACGCGAGCAGCGTGTCGGAAGTCGAGGTGTCGCCGTCGATGGTGACAGCGTTGAAGGTGTCCTCGACGCCGCTCTTGAGCAGCGCCTGCAAAGCGGCCGCCGAAATCGGCGCATCGGTGAACACGAAGGAGAGCATCGTCGCCATGTCGGGCGCGATCATGCCTGCGCCCTTGGCGATGCCGTTGATGGTGACGCGCGCCTTGCCGAGCTTCACGGTTTTGGTCGCGAGCTTCGGAAACGTGTCGGTGGTCATGATGGCGCGGGCAGCCTCGTCCCAGCCGCCGGGGGCAGCCTTTTTCGCGAGGTCGTCGAGCACGCCGTTGAACTTGGTGGCGTCGAGTGGCTCGCCGATCACGCCGGTGGAGGCGAGGAAGATCTGGTCGGCGCTGCTGCCGGTCGCGCTTGCGGCGATCTTCGCCGTTAGCGCGGTCGCGGTCTTGCCGGTCTTGCCGGTGAAGGCGTTGGCGTTGCCGGAGTTGACCACCAGAGCGCGGGCCAGACCCTTCTTCAGCTTCGCGCGGCACCAGTCGACCGGAGCGCTCGGGCATTTCGATTTGGTGAAGACGCCGGCGACCGTCGTGCCCTTGTCGAACAGCGCGAGCAGCACATCGGTGCGGCCCTTGTAACGGATGCCCGCGGCGGCGGTCGCAAGCTTAACGCCGTTGATGACCGGCAGTTCGGGAACGTGAGTGGGCGCGAGGGGGGAGACGGCGGTCGACATGAGATCGGATGCCTTGATGTCTAGACTAAACGATGGGCCTGAAGAGTCCGGCCACTCACGTCTTACATCCTTGTCGATGAAGGCTCCAAGACGTGTTCTGAAGACGTGTATGCCCGGGCGAGCCCGGGCATACAGTCAAATTATCGAAGTCGGTTTGCGAAGTCGATTTACTTCTTTGCAGGAGCCGCCGGTGCAGCGGGCGCGGCCGCGTCGGGCTTCTGGTCGAGCCGCTCGATCTTGGCGTCGGCGCGCAGCTTGGCCACGTACTCGGCCTGCGCCTTGCGGATCACGAACGCCTCGAGTTGCGGCTTTACCTGGTCGAAGGGCGGAGCCTTACGGGCGCGCTTTTCCTCGACCTTGATGACGTGCCAGCCGAACTGAGACTTCACCGGGCCGGAAATCTGGCCGGGCTCCAGCGCGAAGGCGGCGGCGGAGAATTCCGGCACCATCTGGTCCTTGGTGAAGAAGCCGAGGTCGCCGCCGTCGGACGCGCCGGGGTCCTTTGATTCCTTCTTCGCCAGTTCAGCGAAGTCGGCACCCTTCTTCAGCTTCGCGATGATCTCCTTGGCCTGATCTTCGGTCTCGACCAGGATATGGCGGGCATGGACTTCCTGCTCGCCGGAAATCTGCTTGGCGGCGTCGTCATAGACCTGCTTCAGGGCTGCATCGGTGACGGCGGCCTTGCCTTCCTGATCGAGCAGGGTGTCCATCAGGAGCCGGCTGCGGGTGAAAGCGAGCTTCTGTTTGAAATCTGGAGTGTCGGCGATCTTCTTGTCTTCCGCGGCCTTGGCCACGAGTTTCAGGTCGATCAAAAGCTGCACGACGCTGGACTGGCGGGAGGCCGGATCGAGCTGGGCAAGGCTCGGGCCGATGTCCTTTTCCGCAGCGGTGACATCGCTTTGCCGGATTTCGGACCCGTTAACCTTGGCGAGAACCGGATTGTCGTCGGCGCGCAGCGGCTGGGCCGCCATCAGGGTCATGGCCATGCAGAGCGCGGCGGTCGAGAGCAGGCCAAGGCGCACGGCAGACGTCGTGCGGGTCGGGAGGGTCATGGATTATCCTTTTCTGATCAAAAGCGGAGAACAGCGAAGTCGCGGGACACTCGCTCAACCGCCCGCCGATGGCAACGCGAAAACCCGTCAAAATCATGAAATCCCTGAGAGGTTGGCGCGTTGACAAGCTCTGGGGGGCCCCATATCTCTCCCGGCAACCGGCTTTTGGCGCAGGGCTTTTACCGTGCGCCCCTGGGCCGGTGATCTTCAGCATTTTGCTGCTCCATGCCCTGCGGGCTTTGCCTGCAAGGACCGGTCGCAAAAAGGCCATGCGTGCAGTCTTGATGACGGATGGCCTTTACGAACGATCCGGTTTCGGGGTCGCAAGTCAAACTGACAGACGGGATTAAACGATGATCGGCGCGCTCGCCCGCAAACTATTCGGCTCCGCCAACGACCGGCGGGTGAAGGGATATCAGGGGCGGGTCGATGCCATCAATGCGATGGAGCCGGAGCTTGCCGCGCTCTCCGACGAAGCGCTGAAGGCGCGCACCGCGGAGTTCAAGCAGCAGCTCTCCAACGGCAAGACCCTCGACGACATTCTCGTCCCGGCCTTCGCCACGGTGCGAGAGGCAGCCAAGCGCACGCTCGGTCAGCGTCATTTCGACGTCCAGTTGATCGGCGGCATGGTACTGCATGAGGGCGACATCGCCGAGATGAAGACCGGCGAAGGCAAGACGCTGGTGGCGACGCTTGCGGTTTACCTCAACGCGCTTGCCGGCCAGGGCGTGCATGTCGTCACCGTCAACGACTACCTCGCCAAGCGCGACGCCGAATGGATGTCCCAGGTGTACGGCTTCCTCGGCCTCACCACCGGCACCATCGTCCACGGCCTCGACGACGCCGAGCGGCAGGCGGCCTATGCCTGCGACATCACCTACGGCACCAACAACGAATACGGCTTCGACTATCTGCGCGACAACATGAAGTACCGTCTGGAGGACATGGTTCAGCGGCCGCACTTCTTTGCCATCGTCGATGAAGTCGACTCCATCCTGATCGACGAAGCCCGCACCCCGCTCATTATTTCCGGACCGCTCGACGACCGCTCCGAATTCTACAACACCATCGACACCTTCATGCCGAGCCTCGAGAAGGTCACGGATTTCGAGGTCGACGAGAAGCAGCGCACGGTCACGCTCACCGAAGCCGGTATGGAAAAGATCGAGACGCTGTTGCGCGACGCTGGCCAGCTCAAGGGCGAGTCGCTCTACGACGTTGAGAACGTCTCAGTCGTGCATCACGTCAATCAGGCGCTGCGTGCCCACTCGCTGTTTACGCGTGACAAGGACTACATCGTGCGCGATGGCGAAGTCGTCATCATCGACGAGTTCACCGGTCGCATGATGCCGGGCCGCCGCTATTCGGAAGGTCTGCATCAGGCGCTGGAGGCGAAGGAGCACCAGCCGGTGCAGCCGGAGAACCAGACGCTCGCCTCGATCACGTTCCAGAACTATTTCCGCATGTACAAGAAGCTCGCGGGCATGACCGGCACCGCGGCGACGGAAGCCGACGAGTTCTACGACATCTACAAGCTCGAAGTGGTCGAGATCCCGACCAACCTGCCGATCGCGCGCCTCGATGAGGACGATGAAGTCTATCGCACCTCGCGCGAGAAATACGCCGCGATCCTCGACGAGATCGAGCGCGCCAATTCGAGGATGCAGCCGGTGCTGGTCGGTACGGCGTCGATCGAGAAATCCGAAGTGCTGGCCGAATTCCTGAAAGAGCACGGCTACAAGCAGATAGACTTCGCCAATCCGAAATCGATGGCGAAGCTTTACGACGCGGCGCGCGCGGGCAAGCCTTCGAAGCTGTTCGCGGTGCTGAACGCGCGCTTCCACGAGCAGGAAGCCTATATCGTCGCGGAAGCCGGTGTGCCGGGCGCGATCACCATCGCCACCAACATGGCGGGCCGCGGCACCGACATCAAACTCGGCGGCTCGCTGGAGATGCGCGCGGCGGCCGCAACCGCCGGTATCGAAGACGAGGCCGAGAAATCAAAGGTCGTCGAGGGCATCAAGGCCGACATCGAGAAGTTCAAGGCCGTGGTGCTAGCGGCGGAGGAAACTGTCGAACTCGATCCGGGCAAGCCCGGCAAGACGGTGCAGAAGCCGGGCGGCCTCTACATCATCGGCTCCGAGCGCCACGAGTCCCGCCGCATCGACAACCAGTTGCGCGGTCGGGCCGGCCGTCAGGGTGACCCCGGCCGCACCAAGTTCTATTTGTCGCTCGACGATGATCTGATGCGCATTTTCGGCTCGGATCGTCTCGACAGCATGCTGCAGCGCCTCGGCCTCAAGGAAGGCGAGGCGATCATCCATCCGTGGATCAACAAGGCGCTTGAAAAGGCGCAGCAGAAGGTTGAAGCGCGCAACTTCGACATCCGCAAGAATCTCCTGAAATACGACGACGTCCAGAACGATCAGCGCAAGGTGATCTTCGAGCAGCGCATCGATCTGATGCGCGATCAGAACGTCAGCGAAACCGTCACCGACATGCGCCACGGCCTGATCGAGGGTCTGGTCACCAAGCATATCCCCGAGCACGCCTATGCCGAGCAGTGGGATGTCGCGGGGCTGCGTGACGAGTTGAAGCGCGTGCTCGATCTCGACCTGCCGGTCGAGGACTGGGCCAAGGAAGAAGGCATCGCCGACGAGGAGATGCTGGCGCGGCTCGAGAAACATGTCGACGAGCACATGGCGGCGAAGTCTGCGCAGTGGGGTCCCGACGTGATGCGTTACGTCGAGAAGACCATTCTGCTGCAGACGCTCGACCACCTGTGGCGCGAGCATCTCGTCATGCTCGATCATCTGCGACAGGTTATTGGCCTGCGTGGCTACGGTCAGCGCGATCCGTTGCAGGAATACAAGGCGGAAGCGTTCGAGCTGTTCGAGGCGCTGATCGCGCATCTGCGCGAGGCGGTTACCGCGCAGCTCATGCGCGTCGAGATCGTGCCGCCGGACGAGCAGCCGCCGATGCCGGTGATGGAAGCTCACAAGCTCGATTTCAATACCGGCGAGGACGAGGTGGCGCAGGTGCAGACGGCGATGGCCGCCGCGCCGGTGCCTGCGTCAGAGCGCAATCCGTCCGATCCTGCGACGTGGGGCAAGGTCGGCCGCAATGAGGATTGCCCCTGCGGCTCGGGCAAGAAGTTCAAGCACTGCCACGGCCGCTTCGCGTAAGTGTGCTGCGATTGTTGCCGCAATAAAAAACGCCGGTCGAGGGACCGGCGTTTTTTATTGCTCGGCGATGGCTGCCGAAGCGGATCGTCTTACTGGAAGCTCGACCAGCGATTGTTGAACGAATTGGCCGGCGTGGTGGGCTGCGCGCCGGCGATGGTTGCGGGCGGCGTCGGAGCGGTGGATTTGATTTCGGAAGATTTGGCCTCGGACGGCTTGGTCTCGGATCCGGCCTGCGCCGTGCGGCTGAGCGGGATGATCCGCGGCTCCGGCATTTTGGCTTCCGGCGCTCGCGCGGGCGCTGCGTTCTTCGCGACGGCTCTCGCCTTTGGCGCTGGAATCTCCTTCGGCGCAACTACCGGCGTAGCCTGCGGCGCGGCGGGCTGCTCGTGTTTCCAGCCGACCTTGCTAGCGATGGCCGAGAAAACGTTCGGGCCGCCGGTCTGGCCTGTCGCCTCGGACGAATCCAGCGCAGCACCTTCCGGCGCGCGCGGCGGATTGACGTATGAGGGGATCGTGCCCGGCGCGGGCGCAGTTGCAGGGATGGTGTAATCGCTCACGTCGCTCACCGCGATCGACTGCGAGTCGGGCAGCTTGGTCGCGAACACCGGATGCATGCCGCCATCGATGCCCGCGCGCGATTTCGCGAGCCGCGCTCCGCGGGAGATCAGTTCGGCGAGCTTGCTGCTATCGGCGCGCTCCTTCTCCTGCAGAGCTTGCGCGACTGCGGGATTGAGCTGATGCGGTGGGCATTGGCCAGTGGGGTTGAAGGCCAGCGGTCTGCCACCCGGCAGCGGCTCGGCGTCGAAGACGTATTTCTTCTCGCAGACATCAACCCTCGGCTCGGTCTTGGTGACCTCGAAGATGTCGTTGCCCTGCTTCAGCATGCGCCAGAACGGCATGTTCGGATTGTCGCGATACTTCGCCATGTTCTGCGGCGTCATCCGGAACGGATAGGCCTGCACCTGGAACGCGGTCTGGCCGCCGAAGAAAGACTCGCGGCCGAGTGAATAGATTTCCGAGATCTGCTCGTCGGTCATCGCATAGCAGCCGCGCGACGAGCAGTCGCCATGCACCATGAGCTGCGAACCGGTACGGCCCCAGGCGCGGTCGTAGGCGTTCGGGTAGCCCATGTTGAAGGAGAGATAATAGGCGGAGGCCGGGTTCATCTGTCCCGGCGTGATGGAATAGAAGCCCTCCGGCGTCTGGCGGTCGCCTTCGCGAACCTTCGGGCCGAGATCACCGGACCAGCGGCAGATCGGATAGGTCTTCAGCAGCGCGAAATGCCCGGTGCGGTCCTGCTTCCAGACCTCGAGTTCGGACTCCTGCTTGAACAAGCGCACCAGCATCGGCGAGCCCTTGTCCATGTTCTTGGTTTCCATCTCGGCCAAGAGTTTTTCAGGAATCGGCTTGGTGGCCTTGGCGCTCTGCGCAAGGTTCTCGCCATTGCAGCCGGCCAATAGGGTGCCGGTCGCAAGTGCTGCGGAAACCATCAATGCGCGGATGAGGGAACGGTTGATCAAGATGCACCCTGCGCTTCGGATTCCACGGCGCGAATGCCGCGGCGTGCGGGAACCAGAACGAGCGGATATTTCCGATTATTATCCTTAAAGAACCGTCAGCCGCAAGCTGGAGAGGTGCGAGGAACCCTCTCCATAGTGAAAGTAAAGTTAAATCAAATTTCACGAAAAAGCCACGATTGCAGCGTGGCGGCTGTCAGCCGAGGCGGCGTCCGATATCGAGAAACTTCTGCCGCCGCTGGGTGCGGATCGCCAGCGGATCGAGCGAGGCGAGATCGCGGAACGATTGCGCGATGGCGTCACCGGTGCGGGCGATCATGTCGGCGGCGTCGCGATGGGCGCCGCCCGGTGGTTCCTTCAGGATCGTGTCGATGATTCCGAACCGCGCGAGATCCTGCGCGGTAATTTTCAAATTGGTCGCGGCTTCCTGCGCCTTGGTGGCGTCGCGCCACAGAATCGAGGCCGCGCCTTCCGGCGAGATTACGCTGTAGACCGCATGCTCCAGCATCAGCACGCGGTTGGCGGTGGCGATCGCAATCGCGCCGCCCGAGCCGCCTTCGCCGAGAATGACCGCGACATTCGGCACGGTGAGGTTGAGACACTCCTCAGTCGAACGCGCGATGGCCTCGGCCTGGCCGCGCTCCTCCGCACCGATGCCGGGATAGGCACCTGCGGTATCGACGAGCGACAGCACTGGAATGCCGAAGCGATCGGCCATCTCCATCAGCCGCACCGCCTTGCGGTAGCCCTCCGGGCGCGCCATGCCGAAATTATGCTTGAGGCGACTCTCGGTGGTGGAGCCTTTTTCCTGCCCGAGCACGCAGATGCTTTCGCCGCGGAAGCGTCCGAAGCCGCCGATCATGGCGTCGTCGTCGCTGAACTTGCGGTCGCCCGCGAGCGGCGTGAATTCGGTGATGAGGCTTGCGATGTAATCGACGCAATGCGGACGCTGCGGATGCCGCGCGACCTGCGTTTTCTGCCACGGCGTCAGATTGGCGTAGAGGTCATGCAGCGCGATCTTCGCCTTGTCCTCGATCCGGGAGATTTCCTCGCCGATGTCGCTGCCGCCGGCTGCGAGCGTGCGCAACTCGTCGATCTTCGAATCGAGTTCGGCAACGGGCTTTTCAAAGTCGAGATAGCTGCGGATCGGATCGGCCATGAAACAAATATAGGATGGAATGGAGGGATTGTGCGGAGGGCGGAAACTGGACTTAGGGCCTGCCCAAGTCAAGCGCGGCGGAACGAAAGATAAACGTCTGATATATTTGAAATATTATTTTTCGGCGAGCGGGTGTAGGTCGCGCACCAGGCTCTTCAATCGCTCTTCCACCACATGGGTATAGATCTGCGTCGTGGAGATGTCGGTATGGCCAAGCAGCGTCTGCACGATGCGCAGGTCCGCACCATTATGGAGCAAATGGCTTGCGAAGGCGTGGCGCAGCACGTGCGGGCTGATGAGGCGCGGAGAAATACCGGCGGCGACCGCAAGCTCCTTCAGGTCGCGGGCGAAATGCTGCCGCGTCAGATGGCCGCTCTCTCCCGAAGAGGGAAACAGCCATTTTGAAGCCGGTTCGGATTTTGGCTTCTCGCTCTTCTCGCTCTTCTCGCCCTTCTCACTCTTTGCGGTACCGGCGGCGGCGAGATAGGCGGTCATCGCATCGCGCGAACTCAGGTTGAGCGGAACGAGACGCTCCTTGTCGCCCTTGCCGCGGACCACGATCATGCGCGCGTCGCGCCGCGCGGCCGACAACGGCAGCGCTACAAGCTCCGAGACACGCAGACCCGTGGCGTATAGCACTTCGAGCAGGCACCACAGCCGCATCGCGCGCAGCTTTTGCAACGGCGGCTGATCGTGGTCGGCAAACTCGCGTGCTTTTGCAAGCAGGCGATCGACGTCGGCGATAGACAGAACTTTCGGCAGCGCGCGGCCGCGCTTGGGGCCGGAGAGAATCGCGGCGGGATCGTCGCTGCGTTTGCGTTCGTTGAGCAGGAAGCGGAACAGATGCCGCATCGACGACAGCCGCCGTGCGACACTGGAGGATTTGAAGCCGCGATGATCGAGATCGGCGAGATAATCACGCAGCGCCTGCGTATCAGCGCGGGCGAAATCGAGCTTGGCGCGTGCAAGGAAGGCGGCGAGATCCTCGAGGTCGCCGCGATAGGCGTTGAGCGTATTGTCGCCCGCGCCCTGTTCGGCGGCGAGCATGTCGAGAAATAGATCGATCGTTCTTGCGTCGGATGTGGCCATCACGCCTTCCGCCGTTATTTCTTCTGGAACTTGTCCTGCGAGATGTGGATCGTCATCTCGCGGGGCGTCGGATTGACGAAATTCGCCAGCGCGTACACGGCGCCGTAAATCAGGCCGCCGATGATCGCGATCACGCTCAGGAAGCGAAACAGACTTGGCATTGGTTTTCTGGCAGTGGCTTCTGCCGTCCCCATCTCCGGGCCGCTCCGGTGGCATCGGAGCGTTAACGACATCCACCATGTTCCGGCCGTTTCAGCAAGCCTTCCATAATGTCCCCTATGGCAAGGCCGCCGAAGGCGGTAAGATGGCAGAATATGAGCCCCGACGAGCCCGCGGAAATGTCCGAAATCCTTGTCCGGCAAGGTGTTGCCCAGAACCAGATCGCCGATATCGTGTCGGCGCTCGGGGCGCGGACGATTGTCCTTGTCGGCATGATGGGATCGGGAAAATCCACCGTGGGACGCCGGTTGGCGGGGCGGTTGCGGCTGCCGTTCGTCGACGCTGACCATGAGATCGAAACGCGGCACGGCGGCATGACGATCACCGAGATTTTCGCGACCCATGGCGAGCCGTATTTCCGCGAGGGCGAGGCCAAGGTGATCTCGGCGCTGCTCGACGGCGGCGCGCAGGTGCTTGCGACCGGTGGCGGCGCCGTGCTGCGCGAGGACACACGCACGCGCATTCACGACAAGGCGGTATCCATTTGGCTCAAAGCGGACGGCCCGACCGTGCTCCGCAGGGTCAAGCGCCGCTCCGACCGGCCGTTGCTGCAGACCGAAGATCCGGCCTCGACCATCGAGCGCCTGATTGCCGCACGCGAGCCGTTCTACAGTCTTGCCGACATCTCCATCGTCTCGCGCGACGTGCCGCACGACAAAATCGTCGATGAGTGCATCGAGGCGCTCCATGAATATTTGTGCGGGAATACGTCTGTTGCTTTTGCAAACAAGACTTAAATAAGGACTCTGATGCCGGCTGCCGCTGAAACCAAACTCCGTCCTGACGACACGACGACGCTTGAGGTCGGTCTCGGCGCACGTTCCTATTCCATCGCGATCGGACGCGGCCTGCTGCCCTCGCTCGGCGAGCGCATCAAGGCGCTGCGGCCCGGTGCGCGCGCGGCGATCGTCACTGATCGCACGGTGGCGCAGCACTGGTTGCAACCGGCGATGGATGCGCTCAAGGCTGCCGGCGTCGAAGCAGCGGAGCCGATCATCGTCGAGGACGGCGAAGGCTCGAAGAGCTACGGCGTGCTTGAAGACGTGAGCGAAGGGCTGATTGGTGCTCGGATCGAACGCAACGATCTTGTCGTCGCGCTTGGCGGCGGCGTGGTCGGCGATCTCGCCGGCTTTGCAAGCGCCATCGTGCGCCGCGGTGTCGATTTCGTGCAGGTGCCGACCTCGCTGCTTGCGCAGGTCGATTCCTCCGTCGGCGGCAAGACCGGTATCAACTCGCCGAAGGGCAAAAATCTGATCGGAGCGTTCCACCAGCCGATTCTGGTGCTGGCCGACACCGCTGTGCTTGACACACTGTCGCAACGCCAGTTTCGCGCGGGCTACGCGGAGGTCGCGAAATACGGGTTGCTCGGCGATCTCGATTTCTTCGAATGGCTGGAAAAGAACCACGAGGGAATTTTCTCAGGCCAGACCGCACGCGAATATGCTGTTGCCGCAAGCTGCCGCGCCAAGGCGGGAATCGTCGCGCGCGACGAGCGCGAGACGGGCGAGCGCGCCTTGCTCAATCTCGGCCACACTTTCGGTCACGCGCTGGAAGCGGCGACCGGATTTTCGGATCGCCTGTTCCACGGCGAGGGCGTCGCGATCGGCATGACGCTGGCCGCTGAGTTCTCCGCGCGTCGCGGCATGATTTCGCAAGGCGACGTTGTGCGTGTGCAGGCACATCTGGCCGCTGTCGGCTTGCCGACGCGGCTGCAGGATATCGCGGGTTTCACTCAGGAAGGCGTCGGCGACGCGGACGCGCTATTGTCGCTGATGTTCCAGGACAAGAAGGTCAAGCGCGGCAAGCTCACCTTCATCCTTCTGGAAAAGCTCGGCCACGCCGTCATCGTCAACGATGTTGATCCGGTATCGGTGCGTGATTTCCTAAGCGAGAAACTGTCGCAGAAACATAACTGATTGAGCATGGGCTGGTTTACCTTCGCCGTCGTTATTGCCTGTCTGGTGATCTCCGCCTTTTTCTCGGCGAGCGAAACCGCGCTGACCGGTTCGTCCCGCGCGAGCATGATGCGGCTGAAAATGCAGGGCAGCCGTCAGGCCGGCATCGTCACGCGGCTGCTTGAGCATCGCGAGCGCATGATCGGTGCGCTGCTGGTCGGCAACAACCTCGCCAACATTGGCGCGTCAGCGCTCGCAACCGGCGTGTTCACGGCATGGTTCGGCGAGGTCGGTGTGCTGTATGCGACCGGCGTGATGTCGGCGCTGGTCATCATCTTCGCCGAGGTGCTGCCGAAGACGGTGGCGATCAATGCACCGGATCGTGTCTCGCTTCTGGTCGCGCGGCCGATGCAATGGGTGCTGCTGGTCCTGAGCCCGCTTCTCACCGTGATCGACGTGGTGGTGCGGCTCTTGATGAAGCTGCTGCGCATTCCGGTTGGCGCGCATCAGAATTTGCTGTCGCCGACCGAGCGGCTGCGCGGTGCGGTCGATCTGATGCATCATGAAGGCGGTGTCGAGAAGCAGGATCGCGACATGCTCGGCGGCCTGCTTGATCTGAAAGATCTCGACGTCTCCGACGTCATGGTTCATCGCACCGAAATGGTGATGATCAATGCGGACCTTCCTGCAGAAGAGCTGGTGCGCGAGGTGCTCGCCACCGAATACACCCGCATCCCGCTGTGGCGTGACAAGCCGGAGAACATCATCGGTGTGCTGCATGCCAAGGATTTGCTGCGCGCTATCCGGCTGACGGAAGGCGACATCTCCAAGGTCGATGTCAGCGCAATCGCGCTGCCGCCGTGGTTCGTGCCGGAAATGCGGCCGCTGTCGGAGCAGCTCAAGGCGTTCCGACGTCGCAAGACACATTTCGCCCTCGTCGTGGACGAGTATGGCGAGGTGGAAGGCCTCGTCACGCTGGAAGACATTTTGGAAGAAATCGTCGGCGACATTTCCGACGAGCATGACGTCGTGGTCGCAGGCGTTCGCGTTCAGGCGGACGGTTCGGTGATCGTCGACGGTACGGTGCCGATCCGTGACCTCAATCGCGCTATGGACTGGAAGCTGCCGGACGAGGAGGCGACGACGATCGCGGGCCTCGTCATTCACGAGGCACGCTCGATTCCGGACCGCGGTCAGATCTTCACCTTCCACGGCTTCCGCTTCCGCGTACTGCGACGCGAGCGCAATCGTATCACCGCGCTGCGCATCTTCCCGCTGCCGCAGGCGACGGACGAGCCGATGCCGCGCCGCGCGGGCAGGGCGTTCAGCTTTTTCTAGAATCTACGATGAAGAACGTGTGCGGCTATTCGCCGGGCGCCTGCGTCTTCAGCGCCAGTGCATGAACGCCGCCAGCGAGATCGTCCGCCAGTAACGCATTTATCATCCGGTGGCGCTCGACGCGGCTCTTCCCTTCGAAGGCGCGAGACACAATATGAACTCTGAAATGCGTTTGGCCGCCGGGGCGGTGGCCGGCGTGTCCTTCATGCAAATGCGATTCGTCGACGACGCTGAGGCTCTCCGGATGGAGAGCGTCAGTCAGTTTTTTGGCGATGGTGTCCCGAACGGTCATGATATCCGCAATATCGTGCGTTATTGAGCGCCGTCAATGCGCTTGACGCGCGGCCCTTATCATTTGCGGTTGATGGTCGCGGCGATGTATACTCGACGGCTCGCGAAATTCGCGATTTGTCTGTCCTCTTGAGCCACGTTGTCCGAACTGATGTCCTTCGATTCGAAATATTTTGACAAGATCCGCATCAAGCCTGCCGCGAAGGCGAAGACCCGCGTCAAGGAAGAGGCGGTGATGTGCGAATGGCCGGATTGCAAAAATCCCGCGCCGCATCGCGCGCCGAAGGGCCGTGGCAAGGAGCGTGAGTACTGGCACTTCTGTCTCAATCACGTCCGCGAATACAACCAGTCTTATAATTTCTTCTCGGGAATGAGCGACGAAGCTGTCGCGCGCTATCAGAAGGATGCGCAGACCGGCCATCGTCCGACCTGGAAGATGGGCGCGAACACCGGCCCGAAAGGCAAAGGCAAATCCGGCGTTGAGGACGAGTTCGAAGGCGCGCTCGATCCGTTCGCGATGTTCCAGGAAATGAATGGTCGCGGCCGCTGGCGTCCGGGACCGGGCGCGAAGGCGGAAACCAAGACCGAGACGCGGAAGGTGATGAACGCCGAGCGCAAAGCGCTGCAGGTGATGGGGCTAGGGGCGGACGCTACGCTCGAGATGGTGAAGACGAAATACAGGCTTCTGGTGAAGCAACATCATCCCGACGCCAATGGTGGCGACCGTTCGACCGAGGATCGCCTGATCGAGATCGTCAAGGCGTATAATTATCTGAAGACCGTAGTGCGCCCGTAAGGCTGCGGGTCTACTCGCAGGACGAAGCACCCAGCGCGCGGCGGCGTGCCCGCCATGTGCGAAATGCCCATATGGCGACACCGATCGCGAGCAGGCCGCCGACCAGCGGCAGCGCGTAATGCTCGGCCTTCGCTCCCCATTGCTCGGCGGCCGATCCGGCGAGCACGCCGGGCAGGATCATCGCGGGCGCCCAGACCAGAACGGCAAAGATGTCGATGGCGACAAATTTCGGTGGCGGCATGTCGAGCGCGCCGGCTGTAATCGGTACGAAAGCGCGGATCGGCGGAAGAAAGCGGGCGAAGAACACCGCGAACGTGCCGTAGCGCAGGAAGAAGCGTTCGCTCTCCGCGATCAACGCCGGGTATTTCGACATTGGCCACAGCGCCAGCACGCGCCGCTTTTGCGTGTAGCCGAGCCAGTAAGCAAGGCCGTCTCCCAATGCCGCGCCAGCGATGGCGGCGACGAGAATCGGCGCGAGTTTCAGGTTCCCGCTCGGGATCAGTGCGCTTAATGCCAGAATCACCGTCGAGCCTGGCACGACCGCGCCTGCCAGCGGCACGGCTTCGAGAAAGGCTGACAGGAAGATCACGGTATAGGCAGCGACGCCGTGAGAGGACACAAAGGCGACGACGAGATCGAGATATTGGCTCACGCGCGATCCAAAATATGGAATGACCAGACGGTCGGATCACCCATAGGTGGGCATGCACAGCAGAAAACCCAATGCGGGTTGCAAATCTGCAGGCCCAGCCCGGCAAAGATGCGGTACCGGGAGGCCTTCAATAATTCCAATAAATGGACTATCTTTTTGATGTAACGAAAGAACTTTTAGCAGCCGCAAGGCTTCTGCCGTTTGCGGCTCTCTGCTAGGTTCTCCCCGCATCCCACCCGCGCGAACAATGCACGTCTGGTTTCGGGAGCATCCGAGACCACGGAGGAATGATGACTGCCGCCACTTTGCAATCGCAGGAAGCTACGCGTCTGCCGGACATGAAGGTGTCCGTGCGTCAGGTTTTCGGCATCGACAGCGATCTTGAGGTCCCCGCATATTCGGAGGTCGATCCTCATGTGCCGGACGTCGATCCGGATTATCGCTTCGACCGCGCCACCACGCTCGCGATTCTCGCAGGCTTCGCCAAGAACCGCCGCGTCATGGTCACGGGCTTCCACGGTACCGGCAAGTCCACGCATATCGAGCAGGTCGCCTCGCGGTTGAACTGGCCGTGCGTGCGCGTCAACCTCGACAGCCACATCAGCCGTATCGATCTCGTCGGCAAGGACTCGATCGTCGTGCGCGATGGCAAGCAGGTCACCGAATTCCGTGACGGCATTCTGCCGTGGGCACTGCAGAACAATGTCGCGCTGGTGTTCGACGAATACGACGCTGGCCGCCCGGACGTGATGTTCGTTATTCAGCGCGTGCTGGAAGTCTCAGGTCGCCTGACGTTGCTCGACCAGAACAAGGTCATCAAGCCGCATCCGGCGTTCCGCCTGTTCGCGACCGCCAACACCATCGGCCTCGGCGATACCTCGGGCCTCTATCACGGCACCCAGCAGATCAACCAGGGCCAGATGGACCGCTGGTCGATCGTCACCACGCTGAACTACTTGCCGCATGACGAGGAAGTCGAGATCGTGCTCGCCAAGGCGAAGCACTATCGCAACGATGCGGGCCGCGACACCGTCAACAAGATGGTGCGGCTGGCGGATCTCACGCGCAACGCATTTGCGAACGGCGATCTGTCGACCGTGATGAGCCCGCGCACCGTCATTACCTGGGCCGAGAATGCGGAAATCTTCGGCGATCTCGGCTTCGCGTTCCGTGTGACCTTCCTCAACAAGTGCGACGAACTGGAGCGCCCGCTGGTGGCTGAATTCTATCAGCGCTGCTTCAACGTCGACCTGCCGGAAAGCGCCGTCAACGTCGCACTGAGCTGAGCCGGATCGGCATGAGCGCATCGAACGTCAAGTTCAAATCCTCCAAGGAAGCGCCGACGGAGCCGTTCAAGCGCGCAGTGACGTCGTGCCTGAAGGCGATCGCCAAGAAGGCTGAGCTTGACGTCACATTCTCCGCGGAACGGCCGGGTGTCGCGCCCGGCAAGGCGCGCCTGCCGGAGCCGTCGCGCAAGCTGACCCGCAAGGACGCCGCGATCGTGCGGGGGCATGCGGATTCGATCGCGCTGCGGCTTGCCTGTCACGATCCGAAACTTCATCGCAAGCTCGCGCCGAGCAATCAGCAGGCGCGCGCGGTGTTTGAGGCGATGGAGCAGGCCCGTGTCGAAGCCATCGGCTCGAAGCGCATGGCGGGCGTCGCCAAGAACCTCAATGCGATGCTCGACGATCATTTCCATCGCGGCAAATATGACGAGATCACCGACCGCGCCGATGCACCGCTGGCCGATGCGCTGGCGATGCTGGTGCGTGAACGCCTTACCGGACAGGCGCCGCCGGTGGCCGCGCGCCGGATCGTTGATCTGTGGCGGCCGACCCTGGAAGAAAAGGTCGGCCATCGGCTCGATCAATTGCAGGGCCTCACCGAGGATCAGGCCAGGTTCGGCGAATTGATCCAGGACCTCCTCACCGCGCTCGAGCTCAGTGATGAGCGCATCGCCGAGCCGGACGAAGACGAGAACGAGGACGAGGAAAAGAAGGGCGGCGAGAAGGGCGAGGCCGGTCAGGAAGCCGAGGCCGACAAGGACGAGACGGACGATATGTCCGCGGATCAGTCGCAGTCGCAGAGCGAGGATATCTCGTCGGACAGCGCCATCGACGCCTCGCAGCTCGCCTCCAGCGAGAACTATGACGAAGGCGACATGGGCGAGGAAGAGACGCCCGGCGATGCCACGCGTCCGAATGCGCGCGGCCAGAATGAGCCGAAGGGCCCGGAATATCACGCCTTTGCGCCAAAATTCGACGAGGTCATTTCCGCCGACGAACTATGCGATGCCGAGGAGCTGACACGGCTGCGCGGTTATCTCGACAAGCAGCTCGCGCATCTGCAGCATGTGGTCGCGCGTCTCGCCAACCGCCTGCAACGCCGCCTGATGGCGCAGCAAAACCGGGCATGGGAGTTCGATCTCGAAGAGGGCATGCTCGATCCGGCACGGCTGTCGCGCGTCGTCACCGATCCGTTCCATCCGCTGTCCTTCATGCACGAGAAGGAAGCGACCTTCCGCGACACGGTGGTGACGCTGCTGCTCGACAATTCCGGTTCGATGCGCGGCCGACCGATCACCGTGGCTGCGACCTGCGCCGACATTCTGGCGCGGACTCTGGAGCGTTGCGGCGTCAAGGTCGAGATTCTCGGCTTCACCACGCGTGCCTGGAAGGGTGGACAGTCGCGCGAGGCGTGGCTTGCGGCAGGCAAGCCCGCAAATCCGGGTCGGCTCAACGACCTGCGCCACATCATTTACAAGTCGGCCGATGCGCCGTGGCGTCGCGCGCGCAAGAATCTTGGCCTGATGATGCGCGAGGGCTTGCTGAAAGAGAACATCGACGGCGAGGCGCTCGACTGGGCGCACAAGCGCCTGCTCGCACGTCCCGAGCAGCGTAAGATCCTGATGATGATCTCTGACGGCGCGCCGGTCGACGATTCGACCCTCTCGGTGAATTCCGGAAACTATCTCGAACGGCATCTGCGCTGGATCATCGAGGAGATCGAAACCCGCTCGCCGGTGGAATTGATCGCCATCGGCATCGGCCACGACGTCACGCGCTACTACAGGCGCGCTGTCACAATCGTGGATGCGGAAGAACTCGGCGGCGCGATCACCGAAAAGCTCGCGGAATTGTTCAGCGAGACCCACGGTGCACCGCCGGCAGATCGCCGCCGCAAGCTGCATTGAGCGCGTCATGACGCGCCGCATGTCTCGCCGCGCGTTTCTCGGACATGCGGTTGGCGGTCTAGCCGCTGCGCAGACTGTCATCCCGCTTCCGTTTCATGCACGTGCGCTGGCGCGATCGCTCGATGGTGTCGTGCCGGTCGAAGTGAACGCGCGGCCGCTGACCTCTTTCGATCTGCGGGATCCTTCCCATGTCCGCTTCGGCTCGTTTCAATTCCGCAGCGGGTTGGTGCTGACGTCGCCGTTCCGCAAATTCGGCGGGCTGTCGTCGCTGCATCTCGATGCGAAGGGCGAGAATTTCATCACGGCGAGCGATAAAGGCGACTGGTTCACCGGGCGCTTTGTCTATCACGGGGATGCGCTGAGTGGCCTTGCTGATGTTAGATCGGCGCCGATGCGGGGCAGTGACGGCCAGCCCCTGGCGGCGAAAGGTTGGTTCGATACCGAATCGCTGACCTTCGACGGATCGATCGCGTATGTCGGCATCGAGCGGGTCAACAAGATCGTGCGCTTCGACTTCGACAAGGGCGGCATCCTTGCGCGCGCGGAGGAGGTCGCCGCGCCGCCGGAAGTTGCAAAGCTGCCTTATAATCTCGGGCTGGAATCGCTTGTCTATGTCGGCAAGGGGCAGCGGCTCGCCGGTACGCTCCTTGCGATTTCAGAACGCTCGCTCGATACCGACGGCAATATCGCAGCGTTTCTGATCGGCGGTCCTTCGCCTGGTATTTTTCATATCAAGCGATCGAATGACTTCGACATCAGCGATGCTACACTGCTGCCGACAGGCGACGTGTTGCTGCTAGAGCGGAAGTTCTCCCTGGCCAAGGGAGTTGGCATCCAAGTACGTTGTATACCAGTTTCGACAATTGCCCCTGACTCGCTCGTCGACGGCCCTGTTCTCTTCGAGGCGGATATGGGTGCTGAAATCGATAATTTCGAAGGGATCGCGACACATGTCTCGCGAACCGGCGAGACAATTATCACGCTGATTTCTGACGATAATTTTTCATTTATTCAAAGGACCCTGCTGGTCCAGTTCACACTGCTCGCGCGGTGATCGCCGCGCTGTGAGCAATTGCAGCAGAATGGTGCCCTGCAACAGAAATATCGCTATGTGCGACAGAACGCCCTGCGACAGATCGTCTCATACGACCTCAGGACATATGTAAAATTCTTCCAGTCCGTTGCACGATCCTTATCGCGGTAGTGACGACTTACCGCTCCAAAAAGAATCCGGCATTCAAGACCGGCTGGTATTTCAGGGAGGATATGCATGAGTGTACGTACGAAGACGAGTTATGCCTTTGCTGCATTGCTCGGTGCCGCTGCTTTCGGGCTGGCACCGATGTCCGCGATGGCGGCGTGGGAGCCCTCGCGTCCTGTTGAATTGATCGTGCCGGCAGGCACGGGCGGCGGTGCCGACCAGATGGCGCGCGTCGTTCAGGGCATCATCAGCAAGCACAATCTGATGAAGCAGCCGATGATCGTCGTGAACAAATCCGGCGGCGCAGGCGGCGAAGGCTTCCTCGACGTCAAGGGTTCGCGCAACAACCCGCACAAGCTGATCATCACGCTGTCGAACTTGTTCACGACCCCGCTCGCAACCGGCATTCCTTTCTCCTACAAGGATCTCACCCCGGTCACGATGATGGCGCTGGACGAATTCATCCTCTGGGTGAACGCGGACAAGCCGTACAAGTCCGCGAAGGACTACATCGACGCGATCAAGGCCGCGCCTGATGGCCAGTTCCGCATGGGCGGCACCGGCTCGAAGCAGGAAGATCAGATCATCACCGTCGCGCTAGAAAAGGCGACCGGCAAGAAGCTCACCTACATCCCCTACAAGGGTGGTGGTGAAGTTGCCGTTCAGCTTGTCGGCAATCACATCGACTCCAGCGTGAACAACCCGATCGAGGCCGTGGCGCAGTGGCGTGGTGGCAAGCTGCGTCCGCTTTGCGTGTTCGACAGCAAGAAGCTCACCTACACCGACAAGGTTGCGGGTGATCAGACCTGGGCCGACATCCCGACCTGCAAGTCGCAGGGCCTGGACGTCGAGTACCTGATGCTGCGTGGCTTCTTCATGGCTCCCGGCGCGACGCCGGATCAGGTCGCCTATTACGTCGACCTGATGAAGAAGGTGCGTGAGACTCCTGAATGGGCTCAGCTCATGAAGGACGGCGCCTTCAACCAGACCGCTCTCAGCGGCGCGGACTATCTGAAGTGGGTGGACGCGGCTGAGAAGACGCACGAGACCCTGATGAAGGACGCGGGCTTCCTCGCCGCCAAGTAATCATCACAACCAAGAACCCGGCGAACATGATCGTTCGCCGGGTCATCTCTTTCCGCGCAAGGATTCGACTCAATGAGCGAAGCATCACATGAGCAGTCGGGCGGTCCGGCGCATCGCACCGTCGAGATGGGCGTTGCCGTTGCCTGCATCGTTTTTGGCATCATCACGATTTTGGGGAGCATGCAGGTCGGCATCGGCTGGGGCGCCGAAGGTCCGCAATCCGGCTTCTTCCCGTTCTATCTCGGCATCGCCATTGTGCTGTCGAGCTTCATGAACCTGAAGAGCGCCCGGGGCATCGACGGTGAGCGCGAGTTCGCGACCTGGTATCAGCTCAAGCAGGTTCTGGCGGTGATCGTTCCGACCACCGTGTATGTTTTCGTGCTGCCCTACACCGGCATCTACATCGCATCGATGGTGCTGATCGGCGGCTTCATGATGTGGCTGGGCAAATACCCCTTGTACAAGGCTGTCCTGTACGGCGTTGGCGTGCCGGTCGCCATCTACTTCATGTTTGAGAAGTGGTTCCTCGTTCCGCTCCCGAAGGGACCGATCGAGTATTGGCTCGGACTGTGACGCGAGCAATGCGCTCGAACCCATAAAAGAGATCAGGTAGGAAAACGTCCATGCTCGCAGATATCGCCAATCTGTTTCACGGCTTTGCGGTCGTGTTACAGCCCTCTAACATCTTGCTGATGGTTATCGGCATTCTGCTCGGCGTTATCGTCGGCGTGCTGCCGGGACTGGGCGGCGCCAACGGCATCGCGATCCTGTTGCCGCTGACCTTCAGCATGTCGCCGACCGGTGCGATCATCATGCTCTCCTGTATTTATTGGGGAGCATTGTTCGGCGGTGCCATCACGTCGGTGTTGTTCAACATCCCTGGTGAGCCATGGTCGGTGGCCACAACATTCGACGGCTACCCGATGGCCCAGCAGGGCCGCGCCGGTGAGGCGCTTACGGCGGCCTTCACCTCATCGTTCGTCGGTGCGCTGTTCGCGGTTATCGTCATCACCCTCGTTGCGCCGCTGGTCGCAGACTTCGCGCTCGAGTTCGGTCCGGCCGAGAAGTTCTCGGTCTACTTCCTCGCCTTCTGCAGCTTCATCGGCATGGGCAAGGAGCCGCCGTTCAAGACCATCACCTCCATGATGATCGGCTTCGTGCTGGCGGCAGTCGGCCTCGACAGCGTCACCGGTCAGTTGCGTCTGACGTTCGGCTTCACCGAACTGCTGAACGGCTTTGACTTCCTGATCGCGGTCATCGGTCTGTTCGGCATCGGCGAAATCCTTCTCACCATGGAAGAGGGCCTCGCGTTCAAGGGCAAGGCTGCCGGCATCAACCCGAAGGTGGTCTGGCAGACCTGGCTGGAGTTGCCGCGCTACTGGATGGTGTCGCTGCGCTCCTGCCTGATCGGCTGCTGGATGGGCATCTCGCCCGCTGGCGCGACGCCAGCCTCGTTCATGAGCTACGGTATCGCCCAGCGCATCTCGAAGCGTGGCCACAATTTCGGCAACGGCGAGATCGAGGGTGTGGTCGCGCCGGAAACCGCGGCGCATGCCGCGGGCACTTCGGCACTGCTGCCGATGCTCGCACTCGGCGTGCCTGGTTCGCCGACCGCTGCGGTGCTGCTCGGCGGTCTGCTGATCTGGGGTCTGCAGCCGGGTCCGCTGCTGTTCGTCGAACAGCCGGACTTCGTCTGGGGCTTGATCGCTTCCATGTACCTCGGCAACCTCGTTGGCCTCATCCTGGTGCTGACCTGCGTGCCGTTGTTCGCGGCGATCCTGCGCATCCCGTTCAGCATCATCGCTCCGGTCATTCTCGTGATCTGCGCGATCGGTGCCTATACGGTGCACAACTCCAGCTTCGACGTGATCCTGATGATGGTGTTCGGCATCGTCGGTTACGTCATGAAGAAGACCGGTTATCCGTTGGCACCGCTGGTTCTGGCCATCGTGCTCGGCGACAAGGCGGAAGAAGCATTCCGTCAGTCGCTGCTGTCGTCGGGCGGTCACCTCAGTGTCTTCTTCTCCAATGGGCTGGTGTCGACGATCATGGCTCTCGGTCTCATCGCCCTGTTCTGGGGCGTGATCTCCGATCTGTGGGCGAAGATGCGCCGTCCGGCGAAGGCTGCGGCCTGATCTGCCATCGATCTTCTTCCGGGGCGAAAGCCTCGGAAGGGTTTAATGACGAGCAACGAAAAAGCCGGATCGAAAGATCCGGCTTTTTTGTATCGATCCGCAGCAAACGCCGGCCTTGCCAAAAGGTCCGATCACGCATGGCAAGCAAGGCAGATGGCAAACAAAAAGGCCGGGCAAAAACCCGGCCTTTCAAATTCTCGATCGTTCGAAGCTTAGCTTGCCGCGGCGAGCTTCTTCTTCTCGATCTGGCGCTTCAGGTCGGCAGCCTTCGGCGAAAGGGTCGCCGCATTGGCCTTGAGCAGGAAGGCATCGAGACCACCATTGTGGTCGACGCTCTTCAGCGCGTTGGTCGACACCCGCAGCCGCACCGACTGGCCGAGCGTCTCAGAGATCAGCGTGACGTTGCACAGGTTCGGCAGGAACCGGCGCTTGGTCTTGATGTTCGAATGGCTGACCCTGTGGCCAACCTGCGGCCCCTTGGCCGTCAACTCGCAGCGCCGTGACATGGCGAAATCCTTGTGTCTCCCGGAGCCAGAAAGGCCCGCGCGGGGGTTGCTACCGTCCATTTCAGGAACCGCGGACGTATAGTCGGAGGGCGGCCGAGCGTCAAGACGGCGCGGACACCGAAATGCTCGAAAACGCCGGGAGAATAGCGATTTTATGAATAAAGCCAAGCATTTCCCAACATATAATCGGCGTAATCGCGGAAGAGACAAAGCTTTTGCCGGTTCCCGACTTTTCAGTCGAGGGTGAGAACTTGCCCGGCGGCATCAGGATTTTCATTTGATGGATTTTTTCGCCCTGCATCGCTGGCGCCGGCTGCTTTTTCTTGCGCCGTTGCTCCTTGCCGGTCCCGCCCAGGCGCAGAGCCGGATGGACGCCAAATATCAGGCGACCCTGAGCGGCATCGAAATCGGCAAGGGAAGCTGGACGGTGACGATCGGTGACAAGGACTATTCGGGATCGACCTCGGGCGGCACCACGGGCCTCATCAAGGCCATTGGCGGTGGTCATGGCACCGGGGCCACGCAGGGCAGGGTGCTCGCAGGGCGGCTTGTGCCGGACGCCTATCTGAGCTCGGTATTCTACGGCAAGAAGAACGAGACCATCCGCATCGCCTTTGCCGGAGAGCGTGTGAGCGCGTTCTCCATCGAGCCGGAGCCGCCGCCGACGCCGGAGCGCATTCCGGTGGTGGATACCGAGAGGCGCAACGTGAGCGATCCGATGTCGGGGGTGATGTTTACCGCGCCCGGCAAGGACGAACTGCCCAATCCGCAGGCGTGCGCCACAAAGGCTGCGATCTTCGACGGCCGGATGCGTTACGACCTGCAACTCGCATTCAAGCGGATGGAGACGGTGGTGCTCGCGAAGGGTGCCAAGGTTGACGCGGTGGTCTGCACGGTCCGGTTCAAGCCGGTCTCTGGTTACGTGCCCTCGCGCGCCGCGATCAAATATCTTGCCGCGCGTCAGGATATCGACGTGGCGCTCGCGCCGATCGCGGGCACGCGGGTGATGGTGCCGGTGCGGGTCCGGATTCCGACGCCGCTTGGCCTGGGAATGGTGCAGGCGACCGAATTCAACACCGCAGCGCAGCCGCAGGCAGCAAGACGAAGCAATTAGAGCGGGGGGAGACGGCGAAAGATTCCTGTGATGAGTCCGCTTGACTCGCGAGGCAAACGGAGTCCTCCGTGCGGTTAAGAAATTGGGTCCCGATGGGCCCAATTGAGGTGTGCTAAAATCGCGATCTGGTGGCATAGGAAACCCACTCGCACGATATCTTGCGGTGAACGAAGCCGAACACGACATGAGTCAGCGATTCGGGCCGCTTTCGTTCCGGACTCGTTCCAATCCTTAAATCCCGAAGGCTTTCGGAGTCGAAAAGCGTCGCGTTGTGAAACACTCCCTTCCTTCTGCTTCTCATTTTCAGACTGATCGCGCGCCCGGCGCGGGCGTCACCGCCGTGCTCGGTCCGACCAACACCGGCAAGACGCATCTCGCGATCGAGCGGATGCTTGCGCATTCTTCGGGGCTGATTGGCCTGCCGCTGCGGCTGCTCGCGCGCGAGGTCTATAACAAGATCGTCGCGCGCGCTGGTACGGAGTCTGTCGCGCTGATTACGGGCGAGGAGAAGATCAAGCCGCCGAAGGCGCGTTACTGGGTCTCGACTGTCGAGGCGATGCCGCGCGATCTCGACGTATCGTTTCTCGCGGTCGACGAAATCCAGATCGCATCCGATCTCGAGCGCGGCCACGTCTTCACCGATCGCATCCTGCACCGGCGTGGTCGCGATGAGACGCTGCTGCTCGGCGCAGCGACGATGCGGCCTTTGATCGAGCGGTTATTGCCCGGCGCGAACATCGTCACGCGGCCGCGCCTGTCGCTGCTCGAATTCGCGGGCGACCGCAAGATCACCCGCCAGCCGCGTCGCACCGCGATCGTCGCGTTCTCTGCCGATGAAGTCTACGCCATCGCCGAACTGATCCGCCGCCAGCATGGTGGCGCCGCGGTGGTGCTGGGCTCGCTTAGCCCGCGCACTCGCAACGCGCAGGTGGAGATGTTCCAGTCCGGCGATGTCGACTATCTTGTGGCCACCGACGCGGTCGGCATGGGCCTCAATCTCGATGTCGATCACGTCGCCTTCGCATCCGACCGCAAGTATGACGGCTATCAATTCCGCCGCCTGACACCCGCAGAATTTGCCCAGATCGCAGGTCGCGCCGGACGCGCCACGCGCAACGGCACGTTCGGCACCACCGGTCGCTGCGCACCGTTCGAGCCCGAACTCGTCAACGCGCTGCAGAACCACACTTTCGACAGCGTGAAGATGCTGCAATGGCGCAACACCGTGCTCGATTTCTCTTCGCTTGCGGCATTGCAGGTCTCGCTCGCGCTTGCTCCGGGACACGATGCATTGACGCGTGCGCCGCTCGGCGAAGACCAGCGCGTGCTTGAGCATGCGTCGCGCGACCCGGATGTGCGCGACATGGTGGTGGACGCGGGGGCTGTCGAAAAGCTATGGGATGCCTGTCTGGTTCCCGATTACCGCAAGCTGTCGCCGGCGGCCCACGCGGAGCTCGTGACTACGTTGTTCACGTTCCTCATGCGCAGGGGCCGGATCCCCGATCAGTGGTTCGCGACCCAGGTGGCGCAGGCGGATCGGATCGACGGCGACATCGACACGCTGTCCGCGCGGATTTCACAGATCCGAACCTGGACCTTCGCGGCCAACCGCCCCGATTGGCTTTCCGACCCCCTCCATTGGCAGGAAACCACCCGGGCGGTGGAGGATAAATTGTCTGATGCACTGCATTCGAGGCTAACTGAGCGTTTCGTTGATCGCCGGACCAGTGTATTGATGCGCCGCTTGCGGGAAAACACGATGTTGACGACTGAAATTGGAAAGACCGGCGAAGTCACCGTTGAGGGCCATGTGATCGGCCGCCTCGATGGCTTTATGTTTGCCCCCGATGCCGCCGAGGCGGGTTCGGAGGCGAAGGCTTTGCAGGCCACCGCTCTGAAGGCGCTGGCGGGTGAGATCGATGCGCGCGCGGAGAAGCTCTCCGGTGCTGCTGATGATCAGTTCGCGCTTGCCTCCGACGGCACGCTGCGCTGGACCGGTGATGCGGTCGGCAAACTCACCGCAGCGGACGATGTATTGCATCCGCGCGTTCGCATCATCGCCGACGAGCGCCTCACTGGCGCATCGCGCGATGTGGTGCAGGCGCGGCTCGATCTGTGGTTCAAGACCCATGTCGAGAAAATCCTCGGGCCGATGTTCGAATTGTCGAAGGCTGAGGATGTCACAGGCATCGCGCGCGGCATCGCCTTCCAGCTCGTCGAGGCGCTCGGCGTGCTCGAACGGCCGAAGATCGCGGCCGAGATGAAGGATCTCGATCAGCCCTCGCGTGCCGTCCTGCGCAAATATGGCGTGCGGTTCGGCGCCTATCACATTTTCTTCCCCGCGCTGCTCAAGCCCGGCGCACGCACGCTCGCCTCGCTGTTGTGGGCGCTGAAGCAGGACGATGTCGACATGAACGCGCTTGGTAGCGCGCAGCATCTCGCCGCCTCGGGTCGTACATCGTTCCCAGCCGACAAGGCGCTGTCGCAGGATGCCTACCGTGTGCTCGGCTACAAGCTCGCGGGCGAACGCTCGGTGCGTGTCGATATTCTTGAACGTCTCGCCGATCTCATCCGTCCCGCTTTGTCGTGGCGTCCCGGCACCGGCGCTGAGAAGCCTGCGGGCGCGTTCGATGGCCGCTCGTTCACGGTGACACAGGCGATGACGTCGCTCACCGGTTCGGCTGGCGAAGATTTTGCCTCGGTGCTGCGTTCGCTCGGCTATCGCATGGATCGCCGCGCGCCGTTGGCGGAAGTGCCGAAGCCTGCTGAAGCGCCTGCAGAGGCCGCGGTGGAAAGTACGACTGTAGCCGAGAACGAAGCCCCAGCCGTGCAAACGGAAGCTGCGGCTTCCGAACCGGCAACGGAAACTGTCTCTGCGGAGACTGCTGCAGCAGCGGAAGCGGACGCCGTCACTCACGTGACTGTTGAAGCGCCTGCGGAGGTTGCGAGCGCATCGAAGCTTCCGGAAGTTGCATTCGCCCCGGCAGAGGAGGCGGACACAGCAACCGAGGCAGCGCCTTCTGCAGAGAAGGCGGAAGAATCATCGTCATCCGATACGGAGGCTGCTTCCGTGGAAGCCGTGCCTTCTGAAGAAGCTGCGGCTGCACCTGCGGAGCCGGAACTTGTCGAAGTGTGGCGGCCCGCGGGTCGCCACGACGAGCGCCGTCCGAGACATGAGCGTCATCGTCATCACCACCGCGCGGCGCCTGCCGCTGCGACGGATGCTCCCGCATCCGAAGGCGAAGAGAAAAAAGAAGGCTCGCGCCATCATCGTCGCGACCGTCACCGTGACGATCGCCGCAAGCGCGAGGATGAGGGCGCTCAGGCACGTGGTCCGCGCGAGGAGCGCGGCGAGCGTCCGCATCAGCGCTTCAAGGGGAAAGGCAAGTTCGAGGGCAAGCGCGACCGCGATCGCAAGGATGGCAATTCGAACTTCCGCACCTTTGCGACCAGCGCGCCGCGGGAACGCGAACGTGTGGCCGATCCGAATTCGCCGTTCGCCAAACTCGCTGCGCTGAAAGAACAGCTCGGAAACCGCAAGGACTGACGCCTGTCACCGGACCGCCAGCGTCTCGACAAGTGGCTATGGCATGCGCGGATCGTGCGCACCCGGACCGACGCGGCGAAACTGGTGTTGGGCGGCCGTGTCCGCCTCAATGGCATGCGGCAGACCTCTCCCGGACATGCGCTGAAATCCGGTGACGTGCTGACGGTGGCACTTGATGCGCGGGTTCGTGTTCTGAAGATTGTCGCTTTCAGCGAGCGTCGGGGTGATGCGCCGTCAGCGCAGGGCCTCTATGATGAATTGAACGGGAAAGAGAAGTAACTATCTGCGATAGCAGAGCCTTCCTTCTCTTGCAGCGCGGGATATCCTGCGCTAGGCCAACACCCAAATTTGGAACGGTTCCGGAGATCTGGATGACTTACGTCGTCACCGAAAATTGCATCAAGTGCAAGTACATGGACTGCGTTGAGGTGTGTCCCGTCGATTGCTTCTACGAAGGCGAGAACATGCTCGTGATCCATCCGGACGAGTGCATCGACTGCGGCGTTTGCGAACCGGAATGCCCGGCTGAGGCGATCAAGCCCGACACTGAGCAGAATCTGGAAAAATGGCTCGGCGTGAATGCCGAGTACGCTAAGACTTGGCCTAACATCACCCAGAAAAAGGATGCGCCTGCCGACGCCAAGGAATTCGACGGCGTCGAAGGCAAATTCGATCAGTATTTCTCGCCTAACCCTGGCACTGGCGACTGAAACAGAACGGTTCGCTGAATCCTCTTAACCGTAGTTGGTGGTGCATCGTCCAGAAAAGGTAACGAGGCACCAAGAGCGGCCATAAACCTTTGATTTTTACGGAAAATGTGTTATTATTAGCACATTCCGCCGGTTGTTCACGTCCTGTCCATTCCGGATGCAGGCGTCGAAGGGCAGCCGGGTCCATCAGGGGCGTGGCGGTTCCACGCAAGGCGCCGTGGCAGACAAATCGCGTCAGAATAAAACCAAAGCTACCAAGGACAAGAATTCCGGCAAGACGCCCGCCCGTGGCGCCTCCGGTAAGAAGGCTGCCGCTCTGGCAGCCAGCACCTCAAAAAGCAAAAGAAGTGTAATGCCAGCAAAGAAGAGCACGAAGCCCGCCGCGAAGTCCCCTGCCAAGGGAGCGGCGAAGCCGGCCGCTGCCAAGACCAAGCCGGTCGTCAAGCCGGTTGCCAAAGCTCCCGTTGCGAAGGCTCCCGTCAAGCCCGCCGCGAAGGCTGCTGCGCCGAAACCGGCCGCCAAGCCTGTGGTGAAGGCGGAGGAGCCGAAAAAGGTTCTGACGCAGCGCCAGGGCTTCAAGACCAATGAATTCGTGGTCTATCCGGCGCACGGCGTCGGCCAGATCCTCGCGATCGAGGAGCAGGAGATCGCTGGCGCGACGCTCGAGCTATTCGTCATCAGCTTCATCAAGGACAAGATGACGCTGCGCGTGCCTACCGCGAAGGTCATCAATGTCGGCATGCGCAAGTTGTCGGACCCCGCGCTCGTCAAGCGTGCGCTGGAAACCTTGAAGGGCCGCGCGCGCATCAAGCGCACGATGTGGTCGCGCCGCGCGCAGGAGTACGAGGCGAAGATCAATTCGGGCGATATCGTCGCCATCGCCGAAGTCGTGCGTGATCTCTATCGTTCGGAATCGCAGCCCGAACAGTCTTACAGCGAACGTCAGCTTTACGAAGCGGCGCTCGACCGCCTGTCTCGCGAGATCGCGGTGGTGCAGCACATCACCGAGACCGAAGCGGTCAAGGAAGTTGAGGCCAACCTCGCCAAGAGCCCGCGCCGCGGTGCTGCCAAGGCGGAAGCCGGCGCGGATACCGCGAGCGACGCCTCTGATGATGATGGCGACGACGATTCGCTGAGCGAGGACGAAGCGGCCTGAGCGCTGCCATCCGATCGATCTTGAAAAACCCGGCCTCGCGGCCGGGTTTTTTTATTATTGTGCTGAAAATGCAGGACGCGTTGAGAAGGTCTCAATCCACCACGATCTTAACGCGGTCGTTCGGCCTCAGCGAGGCATGCTGATCGAGGCCGTTGAGAATACGAAAGCGCTCCAGCGGGCGGTCGACCCCTTGCATCCGCCGCGACATCGATTCCACGGTGTCGCCGGGCTTCACCGAGACGACCCTCACTCGCAGCGGCCGCGCCGCCTGGATTTCGGCAAGCGTCAGGCGGCGGAACGAATTGACTGTCTCGCGGAACGTCCTTTCCGTCTCAGCCGTCTTGTCCTTGGCCGCGAAAATGAAGCGATAGACGTCGCCGCCGATGCGCAGCGCATAGATTCGGAACTGCCACTGATCGCTGCTGGCGGTCGCGGTCGCTGCGGGATAGCCGCCGATAATACTTTCCTCGACGGACGCCTTGTCGACGTTCTCCATCCAGCCGGAATTGAGATAGGTTGCCAGCGACAGATCCTGCGGCACTCGCACCACGTCGAACCGCAACGCCTGCGCGCCGCCATCGCGCACGCCGACCACGGCCTGCGCGGTGTTGTCGAGCGTGTAGGCTTCGGGAGCCATGAAGGTGAAGCCGAGCTTGGGATGCAGGAAGCGCCGTCCGCGTACGAAGCCTTCGCTCGGATCTTCGCCATAGACCAGATTGTCGATCGCGCTGAGATAGGCGCTGCGTTCGCGTTCATGGCTACCTGACGCGGCGTATTGCCTCGCGCTGGTTTCGGCGTTCTCCACGCGCTCGGGCGTCGCCGGATGCGATGACAGGAAGTCCTGCGAGCGCGGATCGGCGGTGTGCGATGTCTTCAGCGCGGCATTACGCTCCATCGCGGAGAGGAAGCGCGCAGCGCCGTACGGATCGAAATTCGCCTTGGCCGCAAGCGCGACGCCGATCGCATCGGCCTCGAATTCCTGCGCGCGCGAGAAGTTCGCCATCGTCAGCTTGGTTTTCGCAAGCGCCAGCGCCTGCATGTTGGGGTCATTGCCACCCATTTCGCTGACCACATGAGTGACCAGCGCGGCGCGCTTGGCCTGCTCCTCGCGGATCGAGGCATGCTTGGCGAGCACATGTGCCATTTCGTGCGACAGCACGCTCGACAATTCGGACGTGTCGCTCGCCAGCGCGAGCAGCCCGCGGGTGACGTAGAGCTGGCCCGTGGGCAGTGCGAACGCGTTCACCGCGCCTGAATTGAGGATGGTCACCCGGTAAGTGAAGTCCGGCCGGTCGGATGCCGCAACGAGACGATCCACCGCCTTGGTGATGAGTGCCTGCAGCTTGGGGTCGTTATAGGCGCCGCCATAGGTGGCGAGAATGCGCTGATGCTCACGGTCTGTTGCGCTCGTTTCCGGCGATGGACGGGTCGGCTTGATCGTCGGCGGGGGCTTCTCGTTGCCCGAAACCTGAAAGCGCCCCATGTCGGTGCAGGCGCCCAGTCCGAGCGTCAGGCACAGCGCTGCCGCCGCGGCGAAGCGGCCCGGTCCATACTGGTGCGTCAGCGCCTGTCGTCCCACGCGTTTATTTGCCTCCGGCCGCAGCCGTCCTTGTGTTGCTGACGAATTCGATCTGGCCGGGAAGCCTCGCTTCAATGCGCGGCCCGCCATGCTGCGCGATCCACCCCCGGACCCGAACCCGTTGACCCGCCAGCGTCGCGGCCGTCATGCCCGCAGCGGCGAAGGTCGGCATCATGCGACGGGAAATGGTCACGGCAAAGCCCTGAATCCGCCGCCGGCTAAAATTCAGATACAGCGTGGCTCCGGCCTGCCGCGCGGATAATATTGTGCCCTCAACGAGGCCGAAACTGCCGATATATTTCAATATCTCGTCTGTCGCGGCGGCGTCATGGATGAATTGTGGCTGCGACCAGATGCCGAGCCGGGAACTTTCGGCGCGAAGTTCTGCCTCTTTCAGGTCAGCCATACAGGCCTTGTCGCCGGCGCTGGCCGAGACGATGGCGTGACCGTTGCCGCCAAGCGCGCCCTGCAGCATCACATTGCTGCTCTCGGCGAACACGAACACGAAGGCATGCTGTCGGCCGTAGCGGTCGGGCGCATCGTCGCTGCCGCGCAATATGACTCTCTGCTTGAGGGCATGTTCGCGGAGCCATGCAGTGCCCGCTGTCTCGGCCGATTTTGGAATTTCGATTCCGCTCAGGCGGACCTCGCGGCCATCGTCAAGCCGTAGCGTTCGGGCATCAAGGATGGCGGACACCTGTCCGTCCCCTTGCAGGGGGGCGTCGCAGGTCGCGTGTGCTTGTGTGCCCACAAGCGCGGTCCATGCTGCGACGAGAAAAGAAAGAATGCGCCGGCGGCTCGATGATCCGCCGGCGTGCATGATGTCAGCGCCTGCCCGGATCGGAGATCGCGCCGCTCGCGACCAGCCTGTTCCAGATGAACAACACCAGCAGCGCGCCGAGCGTCGCCGTGATGAATCCCGCGCCCTGATTGGGACCGTAATGGCCGATCGCCTGACCGATCCATGTAGCGACGAAAGCGCCCACGATGCCGAGCACTGTGGTCAGGATGAAGCCTGATGGATTGTTGGGGCCGGGCGACAGCAGCCGCGCGATGATGCCGGCGACGAACCCAACCAGAAGGATGTAGAGCATCGCGAAATTCCTTTTTGCGAAAGATGGAAGGATGCCACTGGCTTACAGCCAGCGGGAGATTTCCTGCTCGTTCGGCAGTCGGCCATCGGGCGTGAGCTGATGGATGATGTTCGGGAGCTGTTGTGCCAGACCTTCGAGCAGTTCGTCGCGCGACAGGCCGGTCTGGGTGGTCAGAGTGTTGATCTGATCGGCTCCGAGCGCGCTCGCCAGATCGTTCGATGAAATTTGTTTGTTGGCGCCGGGGCCGACCCACGAATTGGCGGCATCGCCGTGTCCGGCGTCCTGGAATTGCTTGAGCAGGTCGTTGAGGCCGCCGCTCAGTACGCTGCCGGCTGCACCACCGGCGAGAAGTCCGCCGAGAACGCCACCAAGATTGCCCTGCAGAAGTCCGCCGAGGCCGCCACTCAAACCTCCGGTCGCCATGCCGCCACTAGGTGCCGGTGTGCTTCCCGGTGCGGTCGAGTTGCCGCCGGTCGGCGCGGTCGCCGTGCCGGTCGAACCGGTGACGTGCTTGACGGCCTTGTATGCGAGCAGCGCGAGGACCGCCATGGTCATCGGCGACATCCCGCTCGAGGCGTTGGGATCTTTCGGGGCACGAGGACCGTTTTGCATCCCGTTCAGAACATCAAACAAACCCATGGCAACCTCCTTCGGCACTTAGTTCCATTCAAGAATAGGGGGCGCCGAAATCCCCTACAAGGGAACGGCGGGATAGAATTTGCACAATGCCGCCACGGCAGTGTGACGCCTTCAAGACATTGATACCGCCAGCCGAAAGGAGGTCGCGAGCGGGATTTCGCTCCGGGGTCAACGTTTGCGGGCTGCGGTACGCTTTTTCGCCGTGCGCTTGGAAGTTTTGCGCTTCGAGGCTTTACGCGCTGTCTTTCTGGTGACCTTCTTCACGGTTTTCCGGGTGCTCTTTTTAGCGGCCTTACGCGCGGTCTTTTTCTTCGGGACTTTCTTGCCTGCCTTGCGCGCCTCGGAAAGCCCGATGGCGATGGCCTGTTTGCGGCTCTTCACTTTCTTCCCGCTGCGGCCGCTTTTGAGCGTGCCGGCCTTGCGCTTTTTCATCGCGCGCTCAACCTTGCGGGCCGAGCCTTTGGAGTATTTCCTCGCCATGTCGTGCTCCTATTGGTTGAAGTAAAAGCCGCAGGCGCCCGCCTGGTTCCCGATTTCCAGATTTCGCCGTCAAGTCGCGGTACTATGACCCCAGGGGACAATGGTCCGGAGGGGATGGCCGCTGGCGAGAGTGGAACCGCTCTGGTATCAACGTCCGGCGCTTCGCGAAGATCGAAAATGCTTCGCAGTTGTGCTGTCAGTTGTTGACCGATCGCGTTCGAAGTCCGTTCTCAATCGTCACCCGGATGACTCATGACCGTTCCTCCGCCCAACACCTCTTCCGTTTCGGCTGATCCCCGCCGCAACTTCTCGATCGCCTTCGGGCTTGAGCGGATCGGCCTGATCGCGGTGCGCGCCCCGGTCGTGACCCTGATTGTCCTGGCGGCCTTATGCGTCGGAGCCTTCTTCGGTCTTCAGCACATCAAGATCGACGATTCACTCAGTCAGCTCTTTCGTTCGGATACCCCTGAATACAAACAATATGAGGAGGTGACGAAGCGCTTCCCCTCCAGCGAATTCGACGTGCTGGTGGTGGTCGAAGGCAAGGCGCTGCTTGAGCGCAACTCGCTGGAGAAATTGCGCGACCTCGTTACCGATCTTCAACTGGTGGACGGCACCCGCGGCATCATCTCGCTGTTCTCCGCGCGCCAGCCGCCCGAGAACGGCAACCTGCCGGCGGCCCTTTTCCCAGAGACACTGCCGCAGGGACAGGCGTATCAGGATCTGGTCGCCAAGGTCAGAAGCAACGAGATCATTCGCGGCAAGCTGTTGTCTGAAGATGGCACGCTGGCGCTAATCGTGCTTGCACTCGATCCGCAGGTCGTCAGCAGCAAGGGGCTGGGCACGACCATCGGCGAGATTCGCAAGCTGATGGGTGAAGACCTCGCCGGGACAGGACTGACAAGCCAGTTATCCGGCGTGCCGGTGATGCAGCTCGAAATCCGCAATGCGGTCGAGCGGGATGGCATGACCTACAATATCGCGGGGGTTCTCGCCGGCTGCCTGATCGCGATCATTTTCTTCCGGCGGGTTTCTTTCATGGTTGCAGCGGCGTTCCCGCCGCTCCTGGCGATCCTGCTGTCGCTCGGCACACTCGGCTGGCTCGGCTTCAGCCTCAATATGTTCCTGAACGTGATGACGCCACTCATCATGGTCATCAGTTTTTCCGATTCGATGCAGCTCACCTTTGCCGCGCGTGACCGGCTGATCGCGGGCGAGGACAAGCGTACGGCGTTCCGCAATGCTGTGCTGGTCGTCGGCCCGGCCTGCGTGCTCACACACGGTACTGCCGCGCTGTCGTTCATCGCGCTGCAGTTCTCCGACTCCGACCTGATTCGGAAGTTCGGCGAAGCGGGATTATTGGCGACGGTCATCGCGCTGGTCGCGGTACTGTCGCTGGTGCCGGTGTTCGGCGTGTTGCTGGTGCGCAAGGAGAATGTGTTCGTCACCAAGATCAAGGGCGCTGACGCCGGCGTCGAGGCGCTGCGGGCATTCTGCCGCTGGATAGCCGTGCGCATGGTCGGCCGTCCTGGCCTGTTCAGTCTGATTGCACTTTTGGTGGTGATAGGGCTTGGAACGATCTACGCCAATCTGCAGCCGCGCTATCGTCTTGCCGATCAGGTGCCTGACAAGAAGCAGGCGGTTGAAGCCAGTGGACGGCTCGATGCCAAGCTGACGGGCGCCAATCCGATCGACGTGCTGATTGAATTCCCCAAGGGAGAAAATCTGTATTCGCCGCAGACGCTGCAGGTGATCGCCGACGTTCATGGCATCGTCGAGAAGCAGGCGGGCGTCGGCAATGTCTGGTCGCTGGAGACGCTGCGCCGCTGGCTCGCGGAGAAGGCGGGCCGTTCGGACGTCGCCACGCTCAAGGAATACGTGGACATGCTGCCAAAGCATCTGGTTGGCCGCTTTATCTCGCCTGACCACGATGCGGTGGTGGTCTCGGGCCGTGTGCCGGACCTCGATTCCAGTCAGATTCTGCCGACCGTAAACAAGCTCGACTCGGCGATGGCGGCGGTCCGCAAGGCTCATCCCGGCTATCAGATTGCCGTCACCGGGCTGTCCGCGATCGCGGCGCGTAACAGCGCCAGCATGATCGACAAGCTCAATCACGGTCTTACGATCGAGTTCATTCTGGTGGCAGCCTTCATCGGACTGGCGTTCCGCTCACTCACCGTGATGTTCGTGAGCATCCTTCCCGGCATATTCCCGGTGGTTCTCTCCGGCACTGTGTTGTGGCTGTTGGGAGAGGGGTTGCAATTTGCCAGCGTGGTGGCGCTGACCGTTTCGTTCGGGCTTGGCCTCAGCGCCACGATCCACTTCCTCAACCGTCTGCGGCTGGAGGAGCAGCCCGGCGTGGATGAGGGGCTCGCGGTGGAGCGTGCAACCGTTCTGGTGGGACCGGCACTGATCCTGACGACGGTGGTGCTGGCCTGTGGTCTGGTCGTAACGGTATTCTCGGATTTGCCGTCGCTACGGCTGTTCGGCTGGCTCAGCGCCTTCTCGATGGTCGCGGCGCTGGTTGCGGACCTGTTCATCCTGCGCCCTACAGCGATGTTCCTCATCAGCCTGTCGCACCGTCTGCGCGGGACGCGCCGCACTGATCCGAAGCCGGCGGAATGAGCCGGCTCTGAGGCTGGCATCGGCATTAAAAAATCTCCGGGCCGAAAGCCCGGAGATTTTTATTTGGCGATCAGTTGAGGAGCTTATTTGGTCAGTGAGATGTTGACCGCGCGCAGTTCGCCCTTCGAAGCGATGGCGATCGACTGCCTTTTGCCGTGGGTCGAAATATTGAAGGTCGCGGCATAGCCGTTGGTCTGCACCAGTGCGGTGACCTCTCCATCCCGCACGCGCCCCTCGACGGTGCCGTTCACGCCGCGGCTCGATTCCGTCCATGAACCGCTGAGCTGGCCACCGTTCGAGCGAACCTCGCTTGCAAGATCGAAGCGATAGCTGTCGCTCGCGCAACGCAGGTTGATGCCCACCACGTTATTGCCGTTGCTGGTCGTGTACTGCCCGCGGCAGCGAATCCGTTCATTGCTGACGCCGTTGTTGTTGGCGATGGAGATCGTACCGCTGCCCGACCAGTGGCCAGCATAGTCTGAGAAGGCGCCGTCGGCGGCATAACCGGCCGAAGATGGCAACAGCATCGCAGCGCCCAGTGCGGCGGCGACGGCAGCGCCTGGCAAAGTTCTGGAAAAACGGATCATGTGGCGTGTTCCTGCAGTGAGCATGTCTGTTGTGGTCCCGATCTGCGAGCGGACATGACTCGCCTCAGGCCACGACGAAAGTGAGGCAGCACCATAGATTGCTGGCTCGAAGGATATAGGAACCGACCCGGCAGCGCCAAGGGGTTGGAACCCGGCTCCCGGATCGTCTCCATGTCTATAAGTCGGACGAGCCAGGGAAAGGTTCAAAGCATCTGTGTGACATCGGCCGCTCACCGATACCTATTTGTCGTAGGACGAAATCTCGATCAGGCTTCCGTCCGGGTCACGGCAATAGACCGAGGTGAGGGTGCCGCGCGCGCCCTGTTTTTTCACCGGCCCTTCCTCGATCGCGACGCCGCAGGCCCCCAGATGGGCGATCACCGCCTCTGGCCCGGCGGCGGTGAGAAAGCACAGATCGTCGCTGCCCGCAGCCTCATGGTCGGCGGTGAACCATTCCCCCTTGTTGGTTTGGACCGGACGCAGGTTGATCTTCTGCTGTCCGAATTTCATGGAAATACGGGGCGCCTTACCTTGGCCGGGGTCGAAGACGACGCGGGTCATGCCGAGCACGCGCTCATACCATCGGGCGGAAGCCTCCGCGTCCGCGACATTGACGACGAGATGGTCGAGTGCATCGACGGCGACTGTCATGTGATCTCCATATTGCGGCTGCTTGGGATGTCACTGGATTTTGCGGCAGGCTGGGGTCGGTGGCAACCGTGCGACCGTCGTTCTGTCGCCTAGCCGGTGCCTGCGAGGTGCTAATCGCCGCCTAAATTCTGGAAAATGGAATCGGTCGGTAAATTGAGTTCGCCAAAGAATGACGGCGTTAATTCGTTATTGAGTCCCCGTCATTACGGTACCGCCGGGCACTGTATCGGTCAGTTGGGGGTATCGGTGAAATTCAAGTCTATTTCAGTTCGTATCATGGTGGCGATTTCTCTCGTCGCCGCAGGTTCATGCGCGGTTTTGGGAGGCCTCGGTCTGTGGCGCCAGCAGGCGACCATCGACACGGCGCTGGAGCGCGAATCGCGCGCTGATTATGCCAATCTCACGGCGGCACTCGATGCGGATACGCGCACGACGCTTGCCGTGGCGAACTCTCTTGCTGTTATTCCCGAACTCAAGGCGCTCGTTCATGCCGGTGATCGCGACGGCACGATCGCGCTGACGACGAAGGTGCTGGAAAAGATCAAGCCATTGGGACTTGAGCTGATCACGATCCAGACGCCACCCTCGATTTCTTTCATGCGCGCCCATGCACCGAAGGCTTTCGGCGATGACGTCGGTCCTCGCCGCAAGATGGTGGTCGAGGCGATGGCCGAGAAGAAGGCGATTGGCGGTGTTGAAGTTGGTCGCGAAATCCTGAACGTGTTCGGTTCGTCTCCGATGATCGATAATGGCACGGTGATCGGCAATGTCGACATCGGCGAGCCCTTCGGCGAAGCCTTCGTGAAGAACATGAAAGCGCGGTTCGGCGTCGACGTCGCGATCCACCAGATGAACGACGGAAAGATGAAGACGCTCGCGACCACGCTCACGGATTCCGTGACGAGCGTCGACGACGTCAAGCGCGCCTTGAGCGGTGAAATCTTCACGCATCAAAGCGAGCATGCAGGCCGCCCCGTTGCGACTGCTTTCGGTCCGATCAAGAGCTATTCCGGCAAGCCTGTCGCGGTGTTCGAAATTGTTCGTGATGCATCGGCCTATGCCGCTCTGAGGCAGAGTTCGACGATGTGGCTCGGGCTCATGACCCTTGCTGCGGTGATTCTGGCCGGTCTGATTTCGGTGTGGATCGGGCGCGGGCTTGCCGAGCCGATCCGCGCGCTCGAAGGTGCGATGCGCGCCATCACCGCCGGCGATCACGAACTGGTGGTGCCGGGTGCCCAGCGAGCCGATGAAATCGGTTCGATGGCGGCTGCGGTCGAGGTGTTCAAGGACAGCCTCGCGGAAACGACACGTTTGCGAAACGCGCAGGAGCAGCAGCGCGCGACTTCTGAGGCGGAGCGTCGAGAGACGCTGCATGCCTTGGCGATGCGGTTCGAGGAAGGCGTCGGACAGATCGTCTCCTCCGTCAGCACGTCGGCGGACGATCTGCGCGGCACGGCGGAATCGATGGCCAGCACAGCTGAGGAAGCTACCAACCAGACCGATCTGGTGGCACGCGTCTCGGAAGACGTCTCCCGCAGTTCGCAGGCGGTTGCGGCGGCGATCGAGGAAATGAATGCCTCGATCAATGAGATCGCCCAGCAGGTCAACGAATCGACCAAGGTGACGGGCGACGCGGTGGCGCAGGCCAATGAAACCAACGCGGGCGTTCGTGATCTGGCGCAGGCTGCGCAGCGGATCGGCGACGTTGTGAAGCTGATCAGCGAGATCGCCGCGCAGACCAATCTGCTGGCGCTCAACGCCACCATCGAGGCGGCGCGGGCGGGCGAAGCCGGTCGTGGGTTCGCGGTCGTTGCCTCCGAGGTGAAGGAGCTTGCGACCCAGACCTCCAAGGCGACCGACGAGATTGCTGCGCAGGTCGCGGCGATCCAGTCCGCGACGCGTACGTCCGTCGATGCGATCGACGAGATCACGCAGACGATCGGCCGCGTCAACGAGATCGCCAGCGCGATCGCCTCGGCGGTCGAAGAGCAGGGTGCGGCGACGCGCGAGATCGCCAACAACGTCTCGCAGGCGGCCGAAGGCACCAGCGAAGTCTCGAGCAACATCGCTGGCGTCCGCGACGCCGCGCGTGAGACCGGCGTCACCGCGGGCCGCGTGGTCGATGCGGCGGCGGCGCTGTCGGAGAACGGCGAGACGCTGAAGCAGCAGGTCCAGGCTTTCCTGAACGAAGTGCGGGCCGCCTGATCGCTACTTCGTCATTCTTTGCTGGCGGCGGTTACGCCGCCGCCAGCGTGTTACCCTGCTGCGCGAGCGCTAACCTGTTGGAGGCCGTGCGCTCGCGATGAACGGCCAAATCCCGCTCTCGATAAGATGCCGGCGACTTCGTGCGTGCGCTGTTCAGCGCAACGCGCGTACCAGACTATCTCACTAGATCGGCAATATATTGCCTATCCAGACTGCTCAGTACCCGGTAGCGATTAGTTCGGACCGGGATGCAGCCATGATGACCGACAATCTGAGAGCTAATGAACGGGTCGCTCTAGACCTCATCGCAGTTCTACTCGCCTGCGTAATGATACAGTCAGTGGAAGTGGGAGTTAATCTGGCGAACCAGTATCCAGTTTTTGGTTTCTACAGGGCTGGTCTGCTCGGCATTGTGTAGTCGTCGTGCGGCGGAATGGAATCGCTTTGAAGCTACCGTTGCGGGGTAAATTGACGGCGTGGCTACCTGATATGTCGGTTCTAGCCTCATAGCGCCTCCTCTGCTATGAACGGGCCGCCGGTCCCGTAGCTCAGCCGGATAGAGCGACGGTTTCCTAAACCGTAGGTCGGAAGTTCGAGTCTTCCCGGGATCGCCATCTCTCCACCAGACCTGACGTCAATCGCTGCATTGTGATCGGCTGCATTGCGAAACCGCGCAAGTCGGCCCTGTCCTCCGAACCGACACCAATTGACGGCGCGCCGAAATCTTCAGAACCTTCTTGTCCCACTCATAAGAAAAAGAGTTCACGGGATGAGAAACAAACGGGAGTTCGCAGCGCTGCTGCTTGCCGGCATGTTTGCATCAATGATGCCGGCGTTTGCCGCCGAAAAAATCGATCTCGCAAAGAACGGGGTCCTTGATCGTCTGATCGTCCAGACCGGGGTCTACAACAAATCCAAGACCGGCAAGATGCCGGACTTCGTCGCCGATCCGACATGGCCTCAGCCATTGCCGCACAACTGGCTGCTCGGTCAGATCGGTGGCCTTTATGTCGACAGCCACGATCATGTCTGGGTCTACAATCGCCCCCGGACCATGACCAATGACGAGGTGGGTCTTGAAGGGCCGGTGCCGGGCGCTACCAACGCCAAAGGCGAGCCGGTTAACGGTCTCGGCTTTGCTCGCGTGAACGGGTTCGGTGCCGATTGCTGCCGTGCCGCGCCATCGGTGCTCGAATTCGATGTCGACGGAAAATTGTTGCGCAGCTGGGGCGGTCCGTCCGATCCGGATTTCCTCAAAACCAAATGTAAGGCCGAGGACGGCTGCATCTGGCCGAACAGCGAGCACGGCATCTACGTCGATCAGAGGGAGAACATCTGGCTCGCCGGCAACGAAACAGGCGGCAAGGCCGGCATGCCATGGATGACGAACAAGGAGGGCGGCGACGGCTTCGTTCTCAAGTTCGACATGAACGGCAACTTCAAGATGCGGATCGGCGGAACGCCGAAGGCAGCCGACAGCAACAACAAGGATGGTGGGTTGAACGGCACGCCGTTGCTGTATCGCCCGGCCGATATGGTAGTCGATCCGAAAACCAACCGGCTTTACATCGCGGATGGTTATGGCAATCGCCGTATCCTGATCGTCGATGCCGACACCGGAAAATATATCGGGCACTTCGGAGCCTACGGAAACAATCCGGTCGATGATGCGGCTGCGGCCGCGCAGGGGGCCTGGCCGGAAGGTGTTGCAAAAGGCATGAAGAGGCCGGCGTTCTTCCGCAATCCGGTGCACTGCGTGAAGATTGCGGATGACGGCAAGCTTTATGTTTGCGATCGTGGCAACGATCGCATCCAGGTATTCGACAGCAACGATCCTTCACTCGGCAAGGAATGCAGCAATCCAAACGGCGAGGCCGGGAAGTGCGGCTTCGTCGATGAGCGCTGGGTCTCCGCCAACACCTACACCCAGCCGGTCATGCCGGGCACGGCCGTGTCGCTGAACTTCTCGGTCGACAAGGATCAAAGTTGCCTCTTCGTCGGCGATAACACCAACCAGACCATCTATATTCTCAACCGTAGCAGCCTCGAAGAACTCGGACGCTTCGGCCGAGGTGGACGTGCGAGCGGTGACTTCCACTGGCTGCATCAGGTGAGCCTCGACAGCAAAGGCAACATCTACACAGCCGAGGTTGACACGGGAAAGCGCATCCAGAAATTTCTGCGCTATGGCGAGATTGGATGCAGCGGAAGCGGGACTAAAACGGTTGGCGGGGAAGCCGCAGAACTCAAATAAGCCACTTGGCGACAGATCATGCCTGTCGACGGCAGGCATGATCTGGTTCAATAGTAGGTAGAAAGCTGGAATCGACGTCGCCTCGCAGGTGATCAACACGCATATTTGTCGATTCAAACGTTCATTTCGGCAGGGTAAGCGTTCTTTGTCGTGACGCCGTGATGCGTAAGAGGGTAAAAGTGGTCCTGTTATTCTGCTGGGACTGCAATTTTCTTCGAGGCGCTTATGCGGATGCTGCTTCTGCCCTTCACCTCGCGATTCATCGTTCTCACCCTTTGCACGATAGCAACGCTGGTGCTGCTCGTTGCGGGACTCGCGAATGGCGGATTGCCTGCGGTCCTTTGGGTGGCGGTTGCGATATTCGGCGGCCTCACCTGCATCGGCATCAACGATCTGGTGCAGCGACGCCATTCGGTGCTGCGCAACTATCCGATCACGGCGCATTTCCGCTTCCTGCTCGAAACAATCCGCCCGGAGATGCGGCAATACTTCTTCGAGAGCGAGAAGGACGGCAGGCCGTTCAGCCGCGATACTCGCGCTGTCGTCTATCAGCGCGCCAAGATGGCGCTCGACAAACGCCCTTTCGGCACTCAGAAGGACGTCTATGTCGATGGTTACGAATGGATGCACCATTCGATCACGCCGAAGCCACCAACGGAATCGGATCTGCGCATCGTCATCGGTGGCACGGAATGTGCCAAGCCATACTCGGCCTCCGTCTTCAACATTTCGGCGATGAGCTTCGGCGCGTTGAGCGCGAACGCGATCCGCGCGCTGAACGCCGGCGCGCGTCAGGGCAATTTCGCGCACGACACCGGCGAGGGTGGCGTCAGCTCGTATCACCGCGAGAATGGTGGCGACATCATCTGGGAGATCGGCTCCGGTTATTTCGGTTGCCGTACCCGCGACGGGCAGTTCGATCCCGAGGCATTCGCGCGCGTCGCATCTGACGACCAGATCAAGATGGTTGAGCTCAAGATTAGCCAGGGCGCGAAGCCGGGCCATGGTGGCGTATTGCCGGCGGCGAAAGTATCCGAGGAGATTTCATTGATCCGTGGCGTTGCGATGGGCGAGGATTGTATCTCGCCGGCCTATCATCGCGCTTTCTCGACGCCGGTGGGATTGATGCAGTTTATCGGCGAGATGCGGCGGCTGTCGGGTGGCAAGCCCGCGGGCTTCAAGCTATGCATCGGTCATCGTTGGGAGTTTCTCGCGATCTGCAAGGCGATGCTGCAGACCGGCATCTATCCCGACTTCATCGTGGTCGACGGCAAGGAGGGCGGCACCGGCGCCGCGCCGATCGAGTTCGCCGACCACATCGGCATGCCGATGCGCGACGGCGTCAACTTCGTCCACAATGCGCTGGTTGGGATCGGCGCGCGCCATCGCATCCGTATCGGTGCATCGGGCAAGATCGCGACCGCCTTCGACATGGCGCGGGCGATGGCGCTCGGCGCGGACTGGTGTAATTCCGCGCGCGGCTTCATGTTCTCTCTGGGGTGTATCCAGTCGCTGAGCTGTCACACCGACCGCTGTCCGACCGGTGTTGCGACACAAGACCCGGTGCGCGGGCGCGCGCTCGTCGTCGAAGATAAGCGGGTTCGCGTTGCGAACTACCACAGCGCGATGGTGCGTGCGCTCTCGGAGCTGATCGCAGCCGCCGGGCTTGAGCATCCGAGCGAGATCCGACCGATCCATTTTTCCCAGCGCATCTCAGGCAACGATGTGGCGTCGTTCGCGCAGCTTTATCCGCAGCTGGAGCCTGGCGAATTGCTGTCAGTCACCGAAGACAAGCGGTTTGGCAGGGCGTGGGCGCTGGCACAGGCCGAGACCTTCGCGCCGAAGGTGTGAGGTTCAGAACTCGCCGTGCAGGCGGCCGGAGAAGATCGATACCGGGCCGCGGTCGGCGTTGTAGGCCGGATTGACGACGAACTGGTAGTCGGCGGTCGCGGTCAGCTTCGGGGTGATGGCATAGGCGTAATAGGCCTCCATCAACCGCTCCTGCCGATAGTTCAGGCGACCGTCGCCGATCAGCACGCCCATGCCGCCCGCCGCGATGAAATCGCGATGGTCGCGCGACAGGGCATTGATCGCGCCGCCAATGCCGATGGTGTCGTCAGGGCGGCCCCATGACTTGCCCTTGATCGACAGGCCGCCCGACAGGCTGGCGTCGATATCGGTGAAAGCCATGATCTCGGTCTTGCCGTTATTCCAGCTCCAGCGGCTGAACAGGCCCACGGTGTCGCTCAGCGCCTGTTCGAGATTGACGACGTAGCCGTATTCGATGCGCCCTTCTCGCGTCGCGGCGATGTCGAGATTGAGTGCCGGGTTGTCGAGCGTCGCGCGGTAGCTGCCGGCGAACGCGCTGTTGAGCCACCCGATCGTGCGCAGTTTTCCCGGCTGCCCGAACAGTGTGTAGCGCTGTTCGAATTCGGCGACGTATTCACCGCGCCGGAAAAGATGCATGTCGAAATTGTTGGAATTGGATTCGGCGTCCATCAGGAAATAGCCGAAACGCAATGCCCAGTTTTTCTGGTTGAGTTCTGCGGTTGCGCCATAGGTAAGCCCGACCTTGTCGGCCGCATAGTCGAACGCGCCCGGTGCCCAGATCGCCCAGTTCATGAAATCCTTGCGGGGATCTTTCGCATAGGCGTTGCCATCGAAGACATCGACCACGGCAAACTTGCCGACCTGCACCGTGAGGCGGGAGACATCGGCCTTGCCGCTGAGCTGGGTCGGTCCGCTTTCAAGCGTCTCCTGTTCGCCGCCGAAGCCGAAGGTCTGGCGGACGAAGAGACGCGAGGGATTGAAACGCGGATAGGGAAAGCTCGATTTCTGCGCCTCGCCGCTGGAGAATCCGGCTAGGCCAACCGTGTCGCTGAGGCCGAACCCCTGTACGAGATCAGGATTGAAATACAACTCGCCGCCATCCCAGAGCCGCGCGTTGATGAAGAGGCTGTTGCTCCATGTCGCTTTGGCCTGCCCGTTCGGTGCAAGGCTGTTCAGGCCGGAATAGGGGGCGCGAAACGAGGGATAGACCTGCATGAGATAGGTAGACTGGCCGGAGACTTCCCAGTTCGACGGGCCGCCGTCGCCAAAGTTGCTGTCGTTGCCGCCGGCGAAGTCGAGCTTCCGGTTAAGTCCGAAGCGGACGGTCTGGAAATCGAATGAGCCTGCCGATTGCAGGCCGGAACCCAACTGCACATTCGTGCGACCGTAATCGCTGTAGAGGTATTCGACCTTCGCGCTCCATTTCGGCCCGATCGCGTATTCGGCGCCGACGCCCGCAATCCATCCCGTTCGCAACGACAACTTCTTCTCATCGAAAGCCGGAGATGTGTACTCGAAGCGTTCGCCTGCGAATGCGAGGCCGCCGGTGACATAGAGCAGCCAGCGCGGTGCTGCGTAACCGAGCCGCGCGCGCAGTGATCCGGCGTAGTCCAGTCGTTCAGTCAGAATACCGTTCGCCGTTGCGGTCGTAGTGATAACGCCGCCGGAATCCAGATAGTCTGGAAAGGTCAGGTCGCCTTCGACGCCAAGCAAGACACGTGACGGCAGTACGACATTGTAGCCAGCCTGCACGCCCGCGGCGGCGGTGCCGAAATGATCATGCGTATTGTAGGCGGCGCCATCAAACACGTTCGCGCGCGAAGAGCCGAAGCCATAACCGAAATGTGCGCCCACATAGGCGCCGCTCCAGTCGAATGCAGGCGCGGCCTTGAACACTGGGTCTGCCGCGAACACAGCCGGGGATGGCAACGCAGCCGCCATTGCCGCCGCCAGCGCGCATGTGGCGGGTGTGCCGATTGAGAAAAAACGCGGGCGGCGAATCGCGGTCATAGGCCACAGGTGCCATGGCGCCAGCGGGTGCGCCACAGGTCGTTGTGGTGTGTGCACTGTCGTCAGGCCGTCACAAGTCCGGTGCAAAAGGCGGGCGTTCTTCATGGCGGCAACCAACGCTATACGCGAATGATTGTCAACAGCATTGCGAGTAATTCGCAACTAGATAGGAGAACGACTTCCCCGATAGCTCGTTAAGTGGCGCGTCCGATCAGAGCAGTTTGGCGGATCGGTTCGTGCGGCCGCCCTCCCGCCCGATCAAGGGTGGTTGAGCCGTTGAGAGCGGTCTAAGTGGGGAATTCTCAGGCGGTGGGGTGGTTCGCGAGACGCGCCATGTCGAAGGCATGAACGTCGGCGAGCAGTTCGCAGAACGCTCCGGCGCCATGCTCGATCAACTGCCGGCCCTTGTCCGCACTTGCCAGCGTGGCGTCGCCTGCGACGCCGCTGGGGTGCAGGTCCTGCGCCGCCCACGCGAAGGGCGCAGGCCGGTGCGGCGACAGCCAGCGGAATTCGCGCGCCATCGCGATGCTCGCAGGCTCGAAGTTGGCGATCTTGTCCTGACGCACCATCTCCGGCTGCGCCGCCAGCATGATCGAGGTCTCAATCGCGCCACCATGGATGCCGTGAGCGATTTCCTCGTCAGGGAAAAGCCCGTCCGGTGTGCCGAAACGGTGCCAGTTAGTCGTCACCGCGAGCATGCCGAGGCGGGAGCGCAGCTCCTGCGCGACAATCGCCATCGGCGCGCTGTTGCCGCCGTGGCTCGTCACCATAACGATCTTCTTTACGCCGCTGCGCGCGACGCTTTCGCCGAGCGACATCCAGTGACGGATGGCGACGTGATAGGGCAGCGTTACCGTACCCGGATAATCGATGTGCTCGATCGAGAAGCCGATGCTCTGGGTCGGCAGGAATGACGCCGGAATCTGCGCGGGAAGCAGCGCCTGCACGCGCGCGAGGTAGGCCTGCGCGATCAGCGTATCGGTGCCGACCGGCAAATGTGGGCCATGCTGCTCCGTCGCCGCCAGCGGCAGTACCGCGATCCATTGCCCTGCGGCTGCAGGATCGACATCCGGCCATTTGATGGCGGTCCAGTCGCGGGGTGGTGTGACACTCATGAATGAAGATATCTTTGGATGAGATGGAGCGGATCGATTAGAAGGCGATGGGCTCTTTCAGGAACCGGAGCCTTCGGCTTCTATCATGGGCCAGAACGACCAGCGGAGTCCAATCATGCAGCCTGCCCTTTCGTTGCGAGCGTTAACGGCGGCCGGCCTGCTGATCTCGCTTCTGATGCCCGCACAGGCGCAAACTCCGCAGAAGCTCGACAAGGTCACCTTCGGCACTAACTGGCTGGCGGAAGGCGAGCAGGGCGGCTTCTTCCAGGCGCTTGCCGACGGCACCTACAAGAAATACGGCCTTGACGTGACGATCGTGCCGGGTGGCCCCAACGTCAATAACCGCATCCTGCTGCTGTCGAAGAAGCTCGATTTCGACATCGCCGCCAACAACCTGCAATCGCTGGATGCGGTTGCGAACAAAGTGCCGGTGGTGGCGGTCGCGGCGATGTTTCAGAAAGACCCGCAGGTTTTCATCGCGCACCCGGAATCCAAGGTTAAATCGCTCGACGATCTCAAGCCGCTGACGCTGTTCGTCTCGAAAGAGGGGATGCCGACCTATTTTCAGTGGCTGAAAACCGAACACGGCTTCAGCGAGGATCGTGTCAAACCCTACACTTCCAACGCGCAACCGTTTCTGACGAACCGCAACAGCGCGATGCAGGGTTATGTGACCTCTGAGCCTTTCGCCATCGAGCAGAAAGCCAAGTTCAAGCCGACCGTGATTCTGCTCGCCGATTACGGTTTCAACGCCTATTCGACCTTCATCGAAACAAGAACCGATCTGGTCGAGAACAAACCCGATCTGGTGCAGCGTTTCGTCGATGCCTCGATCGTCGGCTGGTACCATTATCTGTATGGTGACAACAAAGCGGGCAACGCGCTCATCAAGAAGATGAATCCGGACATGACCGACGCGATCCTGGATTACTCGGTCGCGAAAATGAAGGAATACGGCATCGTCGATTCCGGCGACACGCTGAAGAACGGGATCGGCGCGATGAGCGACGAGCGCATGGCGGATTTCTTCTCGACCATGGTGCATGCCGGGGTGGTGAAGCGCGATATCGATTTCCGCAAGGCCTATACGCTACGCTTCGTCAACAAAGGCGTCGGGCTTGACCTGCGCCCCGCGCAATGACGGCGATTGTCTGCAAGGGTGTCACACGGCGCTATGCCAATGGCATAGATGCGCTCGGCCCGGTCGATCTGAAAATCGGTGAAGGCGAATTCGTCTCGCTGCTTGGCCCCTCGGGCTGCGGCAAGTCGACCTTGCTGCGGATCATCGCCGGGCTCGATGCGCCGAGCGCGGGGAGCGTCACGGTCAACACCCGTGCGCGGTCATCCCGCAGCATTGGTTTCGTGTTTCAGGAGCCGACGCTGATGCCGTGGGCGAGTGTCCGCGACAATGTCTGCCTGCCGCTGCGGCTCAAAGGAGACACGAGCGCGGCAAGTCTTGCACGGGTCGACGATCTGCTGGCGCGTGTCGGCCTGCGGGAATTCGCCGGCGCCTATCCGCGCGAACTGTCCGGCGGCATGAAGATGCGCGCATCGCTTGCCCGTGCGCTGGTGACAGACCCGGATATCCTGCTGCTGGACGAGCCCTTTGCTGCGCTCGATGAAATCACCCGCTTTCGTCTCAATAACGATCTTCTGGCGTTGTGGCGCGACCTGCGCAAGACGGTGGTTTTCGTCACCCATTCGGTGTTTGAATCTGTCTTTCTGTCGCAACGCGTGATCGTGCTGACCGCGCGGCCCGGTCGGATTTTCACCGAGCGCCGGATCGATGCGCCTGAACCGCGCGACGAGAACTTCCGCACCTCGGCGTCATATGCCGGTTTCTGCCGCGAGGTCTCCGCTCTGCTGGGGCAGGCGAGCGCAGGGGAAAGCGGGCGGGTTGCCTGATGGGCCGGGATAGAGAGCAAACCGGATCGATGTTCACGCAGGATCGCTCGCTGCCGAAGGCGCTGCGCGTTCTGCTGCCTGTTATCGTCTTTGCTGTCCTGATGGGGATCTGGGAAACGACGGTCCGCCTGCGTGATATCCCTCCTTACATCCTGCCTGCGCCGAGCCTGATCCTGCAGACGCTGGTGAAGGATTGGAGCCTTCTGTTTGCCTCTCTGCTCGCGACACTGCGCGCGACGTTGGAGGGGTTTCTGGCAGCGGCAGCCGGCGGCATTGGTCTTGCGCTGCTGTTCAACCGCTCAAAATGGGTGGAGGATGCGTTCTTGCCCTATGCGGTGATCCTGCAGGTCACGCCCGTCATCGCCGTCGCGCCGCTGCTGCTGGTCTATCTGCCGCAGCATCTGGCCGTGGTGGCCTGCGCCTGGATCGTCGCGTTCTTTCCAGTGCTGTCGAACACGTTGCTCGGACTGAAATCGGTCGACCGTAATCTCGTTGGACTGTTCACCTTGTACGACGCCTCCCCGGCTCAGAAACTGTGGCGGCTTCGTCTGCCCTCGGCGCTGCCTTACATCATGGGCGGCCTGCGGATCGCAGGAGGCCTGTCGCTGATCGGTGCCGTGGTGGCGGAAATCGCGGCGGGCTCCGCAGGCTCCGGCTCCGGTCTTGCCTTCCGGATCGCGGAGGCCGGATATCGCCTGAATATTCCGCGCATGTTTGCCGCGTTGGCGCTCTTGTCGGCTGCCGGGATTGTGATTTATGCCGGTCTCTCAGCGGTGTCGCGCCTCGTGCTACGACGCTGGCATGAGAGCGCAATTGAAGGGGACTGATGACGATGGCGAATGAAACGGCGAAACCCGACATCCTGATTTTTGGCCCGAAGAAGCCCTTGATCGAGCGCGGCCTGGCCGAGCGGTTCAACGTGCACATCTTCCACCACCAGGATGATCTCGCCAAACTCTCGCCAGCGCAGGCGCAAAACATCCGCGGCATGGCGATCACAAATCTGGTCAAGGCCGATAGCACGATGCTGGCGCGCTTCCCGAAACTCGAGATGATCGCTTCCTTTGGCGTGGGCTACGATCATGTCGATTTCCGCTATGCGGCAGAGCACAACATCGTCGTCACCCACACGCCGGACGTGCTGACCGACGAAGTTGCCGACACCGCCATCGGGCTTCTGATCGCGACGCTGCGGGAATTCATCAATGCCGACCGCTATGTGCGTGAAGGCCGCTGGCCCAAGCAGAATTATCGTCTCAGCCCGGGCTCGCTGCGCGACCGCACCGTCGGCATCGTCGGTATGGGCCGGATCGGGCAGGCGATTGCCAGACGCGTGGCGGCCTGCGACGTGCCGATCGTCTATCATTCGCGCAATCCGGCTGCTGGCGTCACCTTCAAGCATTATCCGAACCTGATCGAGATGGCGACGGAGGTCGATACCCTGATCGCGATTACCCCGGGCGGCGCTTCGACCGCGAAGATGATCAATGCCGACGTGCTGAAGGCGCTGGGGCCCCGCGGCGTCCTCATCAATGTTGCGCGCGGCTCGGTGGTCGACGAGGATGCGCTGATCTCAGCCCTCCAGGATGGAACGATCATGGCGGCCGGGCTTGATGTCTTCGCACATGAACCGAACGTGCCGGAAGCCTTCTTCGCGATGGATAACGTCGTGTTGCTGCCGCACATCGCTTCGGCGTCGGTGGCGACACGCGATGCGATGGATCAGCTTGTGGTCGACAATCTGTTGAACTGGTTCTCCGGCAAGCCGGCGTTGACGCCGGTGCCGGAGACGCCTTTCGGAAAGCGTGCATGACATTTCGCACTACTGCGCTTGCTGTATGTGTCGCCGCAGGCTTTGGGTCTGCGACGCCGGCGTTCGCGCAGGACGCACGCTCGCTCACCAAGGAGATGGTGGGGCAATGGGAGCTTGCGACGGCAGGGCGCGACCGGACCTGCGTGGTGACGTTGAAGAACGATGACGTGCCGCTCGGCATGAAGCTCGATCTCGAAAAAGGCTGCGAAGAAGCCCTGCCGTTCACGGGATCGATTGTGTCGTGGACGGTGAAGGGCCTCGATATCGTTCGCTTTCAGGATGCGAAGGGCGAGTCCGTGCTGGATGTCTCCGAAGTCGAGAACGGCATCCTTGAAGGGGTCCGCAGCGGCGAGGGCGTCTACATCCTGCAGGGTCTCGCAGCCGCGCGTGCGCTGTCGAAGTCGACCGACCAGATGATCGGCGACTGGGCGATGGTGCGCGGCAACGGCAGCCCGATCTGTGGCCTGACTCTCACCAACAACGAGGCGGGTACGCCGGAAAACTTTCAGGTTTTCCTCAAGCCGAAATGCGATCCCGCTGTGAGCCGCTTCGCGCCGGTGATGTGGCGGATCGAGCGCGGCGAAATGCTGCTGATCTCGGCGAGTGGCGAGGTCTGGCGGTTCGGCGCCGACGATCATGCGCAATGGCGGCGGATTCCCGACAGCGCCGATCCGTTCATCATGGTGCGCCAGTAAAGCGCGCAACGCGCACGGCTACATCAGCTTCATGCCCTTGAGGCTCGAATGGCCATTCTTTCCGACGATGATGTGGTCGTGCACGGAGATGCCGAGCGGGGCCGCGATCGCGACGATGGATTTCGTCATCTGGATGTCGGCCTGCGACGGTGTCGGGTCACCTGATGGATGGTTGTGGACGAGAACGATGGCGGTTGCCGACAATTCCAGCGCGCGCTTCACCACTTCGCGGGGGTAGACCGGCGTATGATCGACGGTGCCGACCTGCTGCAATTCGTCGGCGATCAACTGGTTGCGCTTGTCGAGAAACAGGATGCGGAATTGCTCTTTGTCGGCAAAGGCCATCGCGGCGCGGCAATAGTCGATCACGCTCGACCATGACGACAGTACGGTGCGCTGCTTGACCTGACCCTTGGCGACGCGGCTCGCGGTCGCGGCGATCAGCTTCATTTCGGTCACGGCGGCGTCGCCCAGCCCGCTGATTTCGCGCAGTCGCGCCTCGGGTGCATGGACCACCTCGGCGAAGGAGCCGAATTTGGCGATCAGGGTTTTCGCCAGCGGCTTGACGTCGCGCCGTGGTAGCGCGCGAAACAGCACCATTTCCAGCAATTCGTAATCGCTGAGCGCGTCGGGGCCCGCATCGCGAAAGCGATCCCGCAATCGTTCCCGATGGCCGTGATAATGCGGCGCTTCGGAGAAACCAGACTTGTCTGACTGATCGTCAGCGTTTTCAGGCATGGGCTGGCACGTCGCGAACTTACACGACCACCATGCCGAGCCTGCCGTCTTTTGCAAGACGCAATTGCGGCGCGTCCGCTACGAAATCAGGCGGCGTTGTAGGGAGGCTTGTCGAGCTTGCCGGGGGAGAGCGTGAAAATCTCGACCCCGTCCTGCGTTACACCGACGGAATGTTCGAATTGCGCTGACAGCGACCGGTCCCGCGTCACCGCAGTCCAGCCGTCGGAGAGAATCTTCACATGCGGCTTGCCGAGGTTGATCATCGGCTCGATGGTAAAGATCATGCCGGGGCGCAGCATGACGCCGTCTCCCGGCTTGCCTATATGGATGATGTTCGGCTCGTCGTGAAACAGCCGGCCGAGGCCATGACCGCAGAAATCGCGGACCACGCTCATCTGCTGCGGCTCGACAAAGCTCTGGATCGCATGACCGATATCGCCGGTGGTTGCGCCCGGCTTCACAGTGGCAATGCCGCGCATCATCGCTTCGTAGGTCACGTCGATCAGCCGTTCGGCACGGCGCGAGATCGCGCCCGCGGTGTACATGCGGCTGGAATCGCCGTACCAGCCATCGACGATCAGGGTGACGTCGATGTTGACGATGTCACCTTCCTTCAACTGCCGATCGCCGGGAATGCCGTGGCAGACGACATGGTTGATCGAGGTGCAGGTGGAGTGGCGGTAGCCGCGATACATCAGGGTCGCGGGAATGGCATCGTGCGCAATCGCGAATGTCTGGACGAATTCGTCGATCTCCGAAGTCAGAACGCCCGGCCGCACGATCGGCACCAGTTCGTCGAGGCATTTGGCGGTCAGCGCGCCGGCCTTGCGCATTCCGGCGAAGGCGGCCGGGCCGTACAGCTTGATCTGGCCGGTCTTGCGCGCGGCAGCTTGGGTAGCATCAACGTAGTTCATGAAAAGTCTGGCTTCGAAGGGGGTTGCGGGCACACCGGCCGGATCACACTAATCTAATGCCTTACGGGTAATTCGCAACCTTTGCGCGCAGGCCGGGGCTTCGAAATTAGCCGGCCGTGCCGGGTTTGGCGGCCGCGCCCGGGATGTTGTCGGCTGGAACTTCTACGATGGTTTCCACCGGCAGCGCCCCGCTGCGGACCCGCAGTTCGCGCACCGGATAGGGCACACGGATGTTTTCCTTCTTGAAGGCGGTCCAGAGCGCCTGCATGACCGCGCTTTTGACATTGTCCATTCCGACGTCGAGGTCGGCGACCCAGAAGGTCAGCGCGAATTTCATTCCCGTTTCGGCGAACTCGGTCAGCAGGCAGTTCGGCACCTTGAAGGTCGCGACATTCTGCGTGTTGCGGGCGATGTCGACAGCGAGCTCGCAGACCCGGTGCGGGTCTGCTTCGTAATTGGTGGCGAAAGTGACTTTCACCAGCATGCTTTTGTCGGTGTAGGTCCAGTTGATGACACGCTGGGTGACGAGATCCTCGTTCGGAATCAGAATCGAGCGCCCGTCGCCGGGCGCGACCGAGATGTAGCGGGTGTTCATCGAGCTGATTTTCCCGGTACTGTCGCCGATGGTCACAAGGTCGCCCGGCTTCACCGATTTGTCCGCGAGCAGGATCACGCCGCTGATGAAATTGGCGATGATCTTCTGCAGGCCGAAGCCGAGGCCGACGCCGATCGCGCCCGAGAACAGCGCGAAGGCCGATAGGTCGATGCCGACCGCCGACATCACCATGGCGATGGCAACGACCACCAGCGCGACCCGCACGAGCTTAATCAGCAGGACCTGAACCGACGGGGTAAGGTCGTGCGAGCGGACGATCCGGGCTTCGATGAAGTTGCCGGCTGCGCCGACGAGCCACATCGCGATCGAAAGCAGGACGGCCGCCTTGATGAGCAGGAGCGGGGTCAGCCGCAGCGCGCCCAAGGTGATCGAGATCGAATCGAGCGCATTAGCGACGTCGTCGAGTCGGCCGATGATGCTCAGCGCCGCCACGGCCCATGCTGCGATGGAGACCACGCGGACCACGAACTCGTTGCGGATGACGCTGGTGGCAACGCGGATGATAAGCCAGGCGGTCGCGAGATTGACCGCTGTCGACAGGACGTAGCCGCGATAGAGCAACCCCGTCTGGACCATGATCAACCGCGATATTTCGGCCAACAGGGCAAAAATGATCGTGCCGGCACGTTGCATCACTGTCCGGGCGAGCAGCCTCAGTGGTGCCGGCCAGCCCATCGTCAGCGAAGTAATGTCAAATCTGGTCCGCAGGCCGCTACCGAGCGCGAGCGAGATACCGGCTGCGACCAGGATGATGCCGAACTGCAGATAGAACCATGGCGAGGTGATTTCCCCGCCGATGGATTGCATCGTGCGGTTCAGGGCGTCTCGCAAGTCGTCCCAATCCATTGGTAGATCCCGTCAGATGGAGGCAGGGGGCGTCTTTTCATGCGGCCTTGCGACGCGGGCGTCAATATCGGTAAGGGCTGCATATGGGTCGTGCAGGTCGCGACGCGATGCGTTTGGCGCCGGAAATCCGGCACATTTGTGATGCCGATTTTATTTGGCGATCTGCCGTGGCCACTATAAGCAAGGTGGAAGCGCAAGTCGAAAGTCCCCGCCGCCCATGGCCATTCTCGATTCCGTCAGTCTCTCGATCCTGCTCGGCTCCGTGCTGATCATGGCTGGCATATTATCGAGCTTGCTGGCGCTTCGGTTCGGCGCGCCGTTGTTGCTGGTCTTCCTTGGCCTCGGTCTGCTCGCAGGCGATGGCGGGGTCGGCAAGCTCAAATTTGACGATGTCAGGCTCGCCTATCTGGTCGGCTCCACAGCGCTGGCGCTGATTCTGTTCGACGGCGGACTGAAGACGCGCTTTCAGAGCATCCGCGCCGTTATCGCACCCTCGGCAGTGCTCGCGACCGTGGGCGTTCTGATAACGGCGCTGCTGACAACCCCTATCGCCAAGTATGTACTCGATCTGAGCTGGATCGAGTCCTTCCTGCTTGGGGCGGTGGTCGCATCGACGGATGCCGCAGCGGTGTTTCTGCTGGTCCATGCGCAGGGCCTGCGCCTTCGTCCGCGCATCGGTGCGACGCTGGAGGTCGAATCCGGCACCAACGATCCGTTTGCCGTGTTTCTGACGATGGTACTGGTAGAGTTCCTGTCGCTCGGAAAAGGCTCGGCCTCGCACATCTTCTGGCAGTTCGCGCAGGAAGCGGTGCTCGGCATGGTCATCGGATTTTTGGGTGGCCGGCTTGTTGTGTTTGCGCTCAACAAGATATCCCTGCCGCAGGGCCTGCATGCGCCGTTCGTTACCACGGCGGCGCTGGTGATTTTCGGCTTCGCGCAGATCGATCATGCGTCCGGCTTTCTTGCGGTCTATCTCGCCGGGATCGTGATCGGAAACCGCCCCACGCGCGCTCACAATTCCGTGCTTACGTTCCTCGATGCCGCGACCTGGCTTGCGCAGATCGTGATGTTCGTGCTGCTCGGCCTTCTCGCGTCGCCCGACAAATTGGTGGTGGTGGCCCTGCCGGCGCTGGCGGTTGCGCTTGGGCTGATGTTCTTCGCGCGGCCGGTGGCGGTGTTTCTCTGCCTGACGCCTTTCCCCTTTCAACTGCGCGAAAAGATATTCATCTCCTGGGTTGGCCTGCGCGGTGCCGTCGCGATCTTCCTCGCGTCGATTCCGCTGCTTCTCGATCTGCCGAAGGCTCAGATCTATTTCAATGTGGCGTTCATCGTCGTTATCGTCTCTCTTCTGTTACAGGGGTGGACGCTCGGGTTCGCGGCGCGGCGCCTGCACGTCGCTCTGCCGCGCACTGATCGCGGCCCGCGCCGCATCGAACTGGATCTGCCGGGGCAGCTCGAACAGCAATTGGTCGGCTATGCCGTGCGACCCAACAGTCTGTTCCTGAAGCGGGGACTGATCCCGTCGTGGTCGAAGCCGACGCTGGTTATCCGCGAGGAGAAGATCTTGTCCGCGGCGGAAGCCGCACCGGTTCAGAAGGGCGACTATCTCTACCTGCTTGCGCCGCCGGAGAAGGCTGACGCGCTCGACCGATTCTTCGTCGATATGGCGCCGGTGGCGGCTCCCGATCCGAACTTGCTCGGTGACTTTATGCTCGCGGGCGACGTAACGCTGGACGCGGTGGCCGAAGTCTATGGCATCGATGTGCCTGCGAATTTGCGATCACTGACGCTGGCGGATTATTTCGACATTCATCTGGACGGTGCGCCACGTGTCGGCGCGGCGCTACCCCTTGGTTCCATCGCCCTGGTGGCCCGTGGCCTCGGCGGCAACCGCGTCAATGTCATCGGCCTGCGCCTGTCACAGGATGAAAAGCCCATCCGTGTGCCGCGGCGTATCCCAGCGATCCAGCGCAAGGTCTTGCGGGTCTGGAAGAGGTTGTCGGGCACCTAGTGCTCGTGATTCAGAGCGCGCGGGATGGGATCAGCAGCGGGCCGTCCGGCGTCTCGATCCGGTGCACGGAGATGTTGAAAATCTGCGCGATGCGCTCCGGCGTCAGCGCCGCCCCCGGCGTATCGTTGGCGATGATACGGCCTTCATCCATCAGAACCACGCGGTCGGCGAAACGCGCCGCCAGCGTGAGATCGTGAATGATCGCCAGCACCGCCGCGCCCCGATGGGCGATGCCGCGCAGCAATTCCATGACGATGAGCTGGTGACGTTCGTCGAGCGCGGCGATCGGCTCGTCGGCGATCAGCACCGAGGCCTGCGTCGCGAGCGCGCGTGCGAGCGCGACACGGGCGCGTTCGCCGCCGGACAGCGTGGTGACGATGCGGGTGGCGAGCGTGTCGGTCGTGGTCGCTTCCATCGCGTTCAGGATGGCGGCGCGATCCTCGGGCGTGACTTGCGAAAACGGATCGGCATGCGGCTCGCGCCCGAGCGCGACGATATGCTCGACGCTCATCGGCCAGTGGAATTCATGGCCTTGCGGCAGATAGGCCAGCGCGCGGGCGCGTTCGCGCGTACTCATGGCGGCCAGCGCCGTGCCGTCGAGGCTGATATTGCCCTGCGACGGAATAAGCCCCGCCATGGCGCGGGCCAGCGTGGTTTTTCCGGCACCGTTCGGCCCGGCGAGCACTGTCAGTTCGCCTGCGTTCAGCACGAGGCTTGCATCGGTCACGATGGTGCGCGCCCCGCGGCGGATGGTGAGGTTGTCCGCGTGCAGGCGCGGTGCGGTGTCGGGCTTCATGCCGATTCCTCCAGCACCTGACGTTCGCGGAAGATCATCACGATGAAGAACGGCACGCCGATCAGCGCGGTGATGACGCCGATCTTGATCTCCAGCGGTCCGGGCACGAGCCGCACGATGATATCGGCGGCAAGCAGCAGCGCGGCGCCCGCCAGCGCGGAGGGAAGCAGTGTGCGGGCCGGATCGGAGCCGTAGAACCGCCGCACCAGATGCGGTGCGACAAGGCCGACGAAGGAGATCGCGCCCGCCACAGACACCGCCGCGCCGACACCGAGCGCCACGCCGATCACGACCCAGATCCGCACGCGTCCGACATTGACGCCGAGCGAGGTCGCCGCATCCTCGCCGAGCGTCAGCGCGCGGAAGGCGCGGGCGTTTGCCGCGAGCACGATCCAGCTTGCAATCATGAATGGTGCCGCGATCCAGACATGGATCATGCTGCGGTCACGCAGCGAGCCGAGCAGCCAGAATGCGATTTCCAGTGCGATGTAGGGATTGGGCGCGAGATTGAGGACGAGTGCGATGGCAGCCCCTGCGAGGCTTGCGAGCGCGAGGCCCGCGAGCAGCGTCATGGTCAGCGAGGCGCGTCGCCCGGCGATAGCAACCAGCGCGCCGACCGAGAGCAGCGCGCCAAGGATGCCGCCGAGCGGCACGGCGAGCGAAATAGGGCTCACAAGTCCGAAGGCCATCAGGCCCGCGGCGGTGGCGGCGGCGGCCTGCGGCGCGCCGAACAGCGACGGTTCGGCGAGCGGGTTGCGCAGCAGTCCCTGCAGCGACGCGCCCGCAATCCCGAACGTCGCGCCGATCAGGGTCGCGAGCAGTGTACGCGGCAGGCGCACGTCGCGGACGATGATCGAGGCGACGCCCTGATCGGAGAATAAAGCCTTTGCTACGGTCTCTGCGCCGAAATGCGCCGGTCCCGTCATCAACGACGACGCGAACAGCACCGCAACGAGGGCGGCAAGCAGGAGGCTGAGTAGACTTCCCTGTCGGTCGAAGGCCATGCGATCCGGGTACGATTCAGGGCGCCAGCGGCTGGCGCGATAGGATGGGCGTGGCATAACAGGGGCCCGCGATCAAGAAAATGGCGAACAGGGACATGCCGGCCCGGAAAACATCAGTTTGCGCAGCGTTGATCTTGCTGCTGACGAGTATGATCTGCAGGGCTGCGGAGCCACCGAAGCGCTTAGTATCCTTCAATCTATGTGCAGATCAGTTGCTGCTGACGCTGGCTGATCCTGCGCAGATCGCGGCGCTGTCACCCTATGCGACCGATGCCACGCTGTCGGTCACGGCGAAGCAGGCAGAGGCTTTTCCGAAAATCGACTGGAACTCTGAGTCGGTGGTCAATTTGGCTCCGGATCTTGTTCTGTCCGGCTTCAGTGATCGGCCGACGCAGGCCATTCTTGCCGCGACGGGGCTTCGCGTGGTGCAGGTCGCGCTGGTGCGCAATCTTGCCGAGGCGCGCGCGCAAGTGCGCGAGATTGCCACGCTTCTCGGCCATCCCGAGCGCGGTGAGATCCTCGCCGAAAAACTGCGCCGGGCGGAATCGGACCTGAAAGCGGTCGCTTTGAATCCGCCGCGCACCGCCATCGTCCTGCAGCGGGAAGGCTACACGGAAGGCACAGAGAGCCTTGTCGCGTCGATGCTGGCTGCGGCTGGATTGAAGCCGCCGCCGAATGCGCGCGGCGGCATCGGTGGCTTCATGGATATGGAAACGCTGCTCACGGCAGGTCCGGATATTCTGGTGCTGCAGGAGACGGCGAGCCACGCGAGTGATCAGGGTGCATTGTTTCTCACGCATCCCGCGCTGCGTGCGCGCTACGACGAGACGAAGCGCATCAATCTGCCGTCGCGTTACACTCTGTGTGGCGGCCCTGCGCTGCTCGAAGGCCTCGGTGTTCTGAAGGATGCGTTGAAGAAACTGCGTTAGGGCGTTTTAAGGTGGAAGAATCTCCGGCCCGCCCTGCGCGACGATGCGGCCGCGCTTGAGCATCACCACATGCCCGGCAAGACGGCGCGTCTCGTCCGGGTCGTGGCTGACATAGACCATCGGGATATTCTCCTCGTCACGCAGCCGCTCGAGATAGGGCAGGATTTCAGCCTTGCGGTCCTGATCGAGCGATCCGAGCGGTTCATCGAGAAGAAGAAGGCGCGGTTTCGAGAGCAACGCGCGGCCGAGCGCGACACGCTGGCGTTCGCCGCCGGACAATTGCCCCGGCCGCCGCATCAGGAGATGGCCGATATCCAGAAGGGCGAGGATGTGCTGCAAATGCGCGGCATCCGGTGCGAGCCTGTTCATGCGCCGGCCGTAATCGAGATTCTGCGCGACGTTACGGTGGGGAAACAGCCGCGCATCCTGAAACACGTAGCCGATGCGCCGGCGATAGGGCGGCACGTGCAGGCCTTTGGTGGTATCGTCCACCGTCTCGTCACCGATGGCGATAATGCCGCGATCCGGTTTCGACAGGCCGGCAATCATGTTGATGATCGAGCTCTTGCCTGCGCCGGACGGCCCGAACAGGCCGGTGACGGGGCTGTCGCTCTGGAATGCGGCTTCGAGCTTCAATTCGCCGAGCTGCTTGGTGACGTCGATGCTCAGCATGTCACAGCCCGTGAATGCGGCGCAGTGCGCGCCGTGCGAAGAATTCCGAAGCAATCAGTGCCCCGATGGCCATGACGGCAGAGATGATGACGAGCCGCAACGCCGGCATGTCGCCTTCCGGCGTCTGGATCAGCGAATAGATCGCCGATGAGATGGTTTGCGTTTCGCCCGGGATGTTCGAGACGAAGGTAATGGTTGCGCCGAATTCGCCTAGCGCCTTGGCGAAACCCATGATCATTCCAGCGACGATGCCGGGCAAAGCAAGTGGTAGCGTCACGGTGAGGAACACCTGCCAAGGCGTGGCGCCGAGCGTGCCCGCAGCCTGCTCCAGCCTGCGGTCGATCGCCTCGATCGACAGCCGCATCGGCCGCACCAGCAGCGGAAAGGACATCACGCCGCAAGCCAGCGCTGCGCCGGTCCAGCGGAACGAGAATACGATGCCAAGGTAATGGTCGAGGAAGCCGCCGATCGGGCCTTTCCGGCCGAAGCTCAGCAGCAGAAGATAACCGGTGACGACGGGCGGCAGCACCAGCGGCAGATGGATCACCGCGTCGAGGAGCGCCTTGCCCCAGAAATCGCGACGCGCCAGCAGCCACGCCACGGCGATGCCGATTGGCGTGGATACCAGCGTGGCGACGACGGCGACACGAAGCGAAAGCTCGATCGCCGTCCATTCTTCAGGAGTGATGTCGAACACAGTCGTGCGCGATGTCGCTTACGTTGTGGGCTTGATCAGGTAGCTGAAGCCGTACTTCTCGAACGTGGCTTTTGCCGCCGAGCTCTTCAGGAACGATAGATAGTCCGCAGTGCCGTCCTTCGCGGTGGCGGTCGCTGCCACCGGATAGATGATCGGGGGATGCGAATCCGCCGGGAAGGTGCCGACGATCTTCACGCCGGGATCGACCTTGGCATCGGTGGAATAGACGATACCGAGAGCGGCTTCGCCGCGCGACACCAGCGCCAGTGCTGCGCGCACGTTTTCAGCCATCGCCATTTTCGGCTCGACAGCCTGCCATGCGCCGAGCTTCTCCAGCGCGGCCTTGGCGTACTTGCCGACCGGCACGGCCTTGACGTCGCCCGTGGTGATCTTGCCGTCGCCGACGAGCTTGGCGAGATCGAAGCCCTGCTTGATGTCCACGTGGGTGATCTTGGAATCCTTCGGAGCGATCAGGACGATGCTGTTGCCGAGCAGATCGATGCGGGTGGCAGGATTCACGCTCTTGTTCTTGACGGCGTAGTCCATCCAGGCAGTGTCAGCCGAGATGAAGACGTCGGCGGGCGCGCCCTGTTCGAGCTGCTTGGCGAGCGCAGACGAGGCCGCATAGCTTGCGGTGACCTTGTTTCCGGACTTCGCGGCATAGGCGGCATCGACTTCGTCGAGCGCGTTTTTCATCGAGGCGGCGGCGAAGTTGATGAATGTCTTGGCCGACGTTGCGGCGGCAGGCTTCGCATCCTGCGCAAACGCCGAGGTCGCAAGCGGTGCGCTGACCAGCGCGGCGGCGAGGAAAATACGGGAAAGCAATTGCATAACGCGCTCCATATCCCTCCGCCGCAAAATCCGGGCGGAGTCCAAGTGTCAAATGGGAAGGGACGAAAATTGGAAGCGCCGTTCCAAAGGCTTCGGCAGGCTTACGGCGAGCCAAAGCGTCGTGCGAGGCGCACCATATCAGGCATGAGGCGTGCGTAAAGGGTCGGTGCTGCCGCACTCACGTGGTTTGCCTAGATGTACCAACGACCTAGCTGCGGCTTGGCTATGGAATGGTGCAGGAATACGGTTCAGTTCGACGAGGGCGTGACAGCAACCCGGATCGTTTTGGCCGCGACGCCGCTGATCTGCATGGTGACCGGCCCACCGGCAATATTGAAGCGCATGGTCTTGCGGATTCCCGAGCAGCCAGTCGCGCCGCTGAATTCCGTCGGCTTGAGGTAGTTGCCATCCTGGATCAAGTCGATCCAGGCACCATCCGAAACGCTGATGGCGTAGAAGCCGCCGGGAATTTGGCCGAGACGCAAATATCCGGCGAAGGTACCGGGCTTTTGCGTCCGCTCGGAGGGCTTGGGCAACCCCGCCTCCGTCGGAGGGTGAAGAGACAATGTTGCCGCGAAGGGCGGCAGTGTCGAGACGTCCACGCCCGACTTCAGATTCGGCAAGTCGGGTGTGGTCAGAAGCGCGCGCTCGCGCGTCACCGGCCATTTGAAATGCTCGCAGCCGACAGGCTCGGCTGCATAAGCGGGCGCGAGGCCCAGCATCAGGACAGCGACGGCGAGGCGCTTGCGCATCAGTTCACCGCGATCATCACATCGGATGCCTTGATGACGGCGATGACGTTGTCGCCTTTCTTCAGGCCGAGTTCGTCGACGGCTTCATTGGTGATCGCCGAGGTCACGATCTGGCCGCCGCCGATGTCGACGCGCACGTGCGAGGTGGTCGCACCCTTGGTGACTTCCACGACCTTTCCCTTGATCTGGTTACGGGCGCTGATACGCATGCCGATCTCCTCATTGTTTGCGGCCATCACGCTGAAGGTAACGAGCCAGAAATGGCAAGATTATGAATCCTGAAATGCCGCAGGGTGCAAGCATAAGGACAAGCTAGCAAGTCAGGACGGGCGGTTCAAACGCGGCGGAAAAGCATTGTGACAGCGTCAGTTATCGACGCGGTACATTTTGGCTTTGTCGAGCTTGTAGGACCACGCCATGCCGGAGTTCTTCCAGCCGTTGACGGCACGCTGGCCTGCGTGCGGTCCGTCGGACGCAAGGTCGCCTTCAAAGCCTTCGACGACGGTGTAGACATTCTTGAAGCCGGCTTCGCTCAACAGGTTTGCTGACGCCGCGCTACGATCACCGGAGCGGCAAATCAGTACGATCGGGCTGTCGCTGGTGAGTCCCTTCGCACTCAGACGCTTGCGTACTTCGGGAATGAAGTCGGGATTGGGTTCGAGTTTGAGCGTGTGCTTTTGCTGATCGAACACGGGAATGGCGGGCTCGAGCATATAGGGCACGTTCGCATCCGCTTCGCTCGGCATGCCGAGAAAGACGACTTCGGAGGGCGTGCGCACGTCGAGGAACAGGCTGTCCTTCGGATGCTTGGCGACGAAGCCCGACGCTTCCTGCGCGGACAGATATTTGCCGAGCCGGGTCTGCTTCTGCTTCGGCACTGAAGCGGCGTCGAGTGCGTGAGATGCCGACACCGTCAGTAGAAGCGCCAGCGCCCCGAACAAGAATCGTTTCATGAACGTCTCCCGAAAGAATGAGTGATGATGTTGCGAGCCGGACAGGACAGCTGACAGGCGAGGGCGCACCTCACCGCATGCCGATCCTCGGGACACGTTCCGGGAGGCTCAATAATTTAGATTATTCTAAATTAGCTTTTACTGCAATAGCGCGCAGGTCTTCCGCTAGGGCGCGGTGAGCACCGTGCGGCACGCTGCGGGCAGGTCAGCAAGCGTCAAAGGCGGCTTCGGTTTCGGCGGCACTTTCGGCGGTTTCGGATGCAGCACCGCGTCGCTGAACCAGTAGGCGAGATCTGCAGGCTTGCAATGCTCGTGATCATCCGGCGGCGTCTGCGGTTCGCATCCGGCGCTGCCTGCTGGGCATTTGATGCGGATGTGGAAGTGATAATCGTGCCCGTACATCGGCCGGACTTTTGAGAGCCACTGACGATTCCCGGTCGCCTCGCGGCACAGTGCCTTCTTGATCGCGGCGTTGACGAAGATGCGCTCGACCTGCGGCGCCTCGGCGGCTGCGCGGATGACCTTGAGATGTTCAGGCGTCCAGACGCGCGGATCGATGTCGAGGCGGTCTTTCCGCACCATCTGCACGGCCGACATGTTTTCGCGCTCGGCGCGGGTGAGCGTGCGGTTTGGCATCGGCGTCAGCCAGATGTCGGCATCCAGCCCGATCTGGTGGCTGGCGTGGCCAGTGAACATCGGCCCGCCGCGCGGCTGCGACATGTCGCCGACGAGCAGGCCCAGCCAGCCGAGCTTGTGAGCTTTCGCCGCGAGATGTTCCAGGAATGCGACGAGCGTGGGGTTGCCCCAGTTGCGGTTGCGCGACAGACGCATCACCTGCCAGTACGGCCCGTCGATCGGCAGCGCCTCTGCGCCGGCGAGGCAGCCTTTGGCATAAAATCCGATCGAACGCGGCGCGAGCCGTGCAGGCGAAGGCTCCCGCCCGAACAACTGTTTTGCCGCGAGATGCGGATCGTTCGGATCGGCGAGCGGTGGCAACGGCTTTGGATTCAGCGTGCCTCTGTCTTGCGCCAGCGCGGGAGACGCCATAGCGATGATGGCTGCGACGACGGCAGCGGACAAAAGGCCGGGCGTGAGAATCAGGCGCGAGGTCATCGCGCGGGAGCATAGCGTAAGAGGGGCTTGAGGAGAATCGCCGCGCGCGAGTTCCTTGAAGAGGTCCATCGCACATGGTTGCATTCATCCATCTTTCAGAGGTTGATGATTATCGGGTCGTCTCGCACAGGAAGCATCTGCATGTCCGTTGTCCGTTATATCGCCGCGTTTATCTGGGTTGCCATCGCCTGCCTGGCCTCGCTTCCGGCGCGCGCGGCTCCCATTCCGGCCGGGCCTGCGGGCGATGCCTTCTATGCGCCGCCGTCGCCGCTGCCGAAGGGGCCTCGCGGCTCGGTGATCTGGATGCGCCCGCTGGATGGCACGATGGCGCTACCGGGCGCGGCGAGGAATATCCTCGTGCTGTATCGCTCGGTGGGCGGCAGCGGTGAGAGCGTCGCGGTGTCCGGCACAGTTTCGATTCCGCAAGGCACCCCGCCGCGCGGCGGCTGGCCGGTCATCACATGGACTCACGGCACCACCGGCCTTGCGCCGTCATGCGCGCCGTCGCGCGATACCGACAACGGCCCCGAACACGACTACATCGCGATTATCCGCACGCTGCTCGATAGCTTCGTGAAGAAGGGCTACGTCGTCGTCGCGAGTGACTATGCCGGGCTCGGCACGCCGGGCGACCATCCGTTCCTGCAAGGCGTACCGACCGGGCGCAATGCGCTCGACATGCTACGCGCCGCAAAGGCCATCGAACCGCGGATCGGCAAGCGATACGCGGTAATGGGCCATTCGCAGGGCGGACAGGTCGATCTGTTCGCGGCGGCACAGGGCCCGCGCTACGCTTCTGAATTCCGGCTCGTGGGTAATGTCGCCTTCGCGCCCGGCTCGCATATCGCAGGGCGGCTCGATGCGGTGATGACGTCGCCGAAGACCGAGCTGGCGTTGCCTTATGTGCTCTACACACTCGGCTCTTATGCCAAGACCAATAAGAACATCGATCTCGCGCGCATCCTGACGCCGCAGGCGCTGTCGCATATGCCGGACCTGTTGGAGGGCTGCATGACGCATGCGCTGTCGACCGGCTACTGGTCGACCGCCATCGCCAAGGATCAGTTCGTCGCCAAGCCGGATGTGCGAGCCTTCCTCAAGATGGCGCGCAGGAACGAGCCGGGGCTGCTGCGCATCTTCGCGCCCACGCTTGTCGTGCAAGGCACAGCCGACGTGACCGTGCTGCCCGGCGACACTGACGATGTCGCCAAACAACTCTGCATCCGCGGCAACGATGTCGACTACAGAGTGGTCGCGGGTGCGGACCACAACGGCTCGATGCAGAAAGGCGGCGCCGATGCGCTGGCCTGGATCGATGCGCGCTTCAGGAGCCAGCGGGCTGCAAAAAATTGCCGCACGCTGCCGAAAGCCGGCAAGTGAAGTTTCCGATTCCCGAGCCTTCACGATCTGAAGGCCGGGAATGGATATCAAATCTTACTTGGTCTGATCTTCGATCTCGGCTCCGGGCGCATGGGCCTTGATGGAATCGATGGCGCTGGTCGCGGACGATTTCTGCTTGTAGCCCTGCGAGCCGAACATTTCCTCGCCGTTCGGGGCTCGAAACCGGAACCGGAATTCTCCCGCCTTGTCTTTATAAATCTCGAATTTGTAAGCCATCATGCCTCCCGAAATTCGCAAAGGAAAAGCGCAGGGCTTCATTGCCCCGGCCGGGAGAATGCTTGAGCGGGTCCCTCAGCGAGTCAAGCCCGACAGGGGCCCGGGAACAGTGTTTCCGCCTCGCAGGACCGCGATGTGCGGTCAACTATCGACCTTGAGCGCGGCGATGAAGGCTTCCTGCGGAATGTCGACCTTGCCGAACTGCCGCATCTTCTTCTTGCCTTCCTTCTGCTTCTCCAGAAGTTTGCGCTTGCGCGTGATGTCGCCGCCGTAACACTTCGCGGTGACGTCCTTGCGCAGTGCGCGCACGGTCTCGCGCGCGATCACTTTGCCGCCGATCGCGGCCTGGATCGGAATGACGAACATGTGCGGCGGGATCAGTTCCTTCATCTTCTCGACCATGGCGCGGCCGCGGCCTTCGGCGCGCGAGCGGTGCACGAGCATTGAGAGTGCATCGACCGGCTCGCTGTTGACGAGGATCTGCATCTTGACGAGATCAGCCGCCTTGTAGTCGGTGAGGTGATAGTCGAATGAGGCGTAGCCCTTCGAGACCGATTTCAGCTGGTCGTAGAAATCGAATACCACCTCGTTGAGCGGCAGCTCGTATTTCACCATCGCGCGCGCGCCGACATAGGTGAGTTCTTTCTGCGTGCCGCGCCGCTCCTGGCACAACTTCAGAACGGAGCCGAGATACTCGTCGGGTGTGAGAATCGTCGCCTCGATCCACGGCTCCTCGATCTCGGCGATCTTCACCACGTCCGGCATGTCGATCGGATTGTGAATCTCGATCTCCTGCCCGTCGTTGAGGTGCATTTTGTAAATGACAGACGGCGCGGTCGCGATGAGGTTGAGGTTGAACTCGCGCGACAGGCGTTCCTGGATGATCTCTAGATGCAGCAGGCCGAGGAAGCCGCAGCGGAAGCCGAAGCCGAGCGCGGCGCTGGTTTCCATCTCGAAGGAGAAACTCGCGTCGTTCAGGCGCAGCTTGCCCATCGCCGCGCGCAGCGTCTCGAAGTCGTCGGCATCGACCGGGAACAGGCCGCAGAACACCACCGGGATCGCCGGCTTGAAGCCCGGCAGCATTTCGGTGATCGGCTTGCGATCGTCGGTAATCGTGTCGCCGACGCGGGTGTCGGCGACTTCCTTGATCGCGGCGGTGATGAAGCCGACTTCGCCCGGCCCCAGTTCGTCGACATTGACCATCTTCGGCGTGAACACGCCGACGCGTTCGACGTCGTAGGCAGCACCCGTGCCCATCATGCGGATGCGATCGCCCTTCTTCAGCACGCCGTCGACGACGCGGACGAGAACGACGACGCCGAGATAGACGTCGTACCAGCTGTCAACGAGCAGGGCTTTCAGCGTCGCGTCGCGATCGCCCTTCGGCGGCGGCAGGCGCGTGACGATCGCTTCCAGCGCGTCGGGAATGCCGAGGCCGGTCTTGGCGGACACCATGATGGCGTCGGAGGCGTCGATACCGATAACGTCCTCGATCTGCTGCTTCACCTGCTCGGGTTCGGCGGCGGGCAGATCGACCTTGTTGAGGACGGGGACGATCTCGAGGTTGTTGTCGATGGCCTGATAGACGTTGGCGAGCGTCTGCGCCTCCACGCCCTGCGAGGCGTCGACCACGAGCAGGGCACCTTCGCAGGCGGCGAGGCAGCGGCTGACCTCGTAGGCGAAGTCGACGTGGCCGGGCGTGTCCATCAGGTTGAAGATGTAGTCCTTGCCGTCCTTCGCCTTGTAATGGAGGCGGACGGTCTGCGCCTTGATGGTGATGCCGCGCTCGCGCTCGATATCCATCGAATCGAGCACCTGTTCCTTCATCTCGCGCTCGGCAAGGCCGCCCGTCGTCTGGATCAGGCGGTCGGCCAGCGTCGATTTGCCATGGTCGATATGGGCGACGATGGAGAAGTTGCGGATGTTCGATATCGGGGTGGTTGTCATGCGCGCGGGGATACCATTTGCAGCATTTTCCGGCAAAGGCCGAATGCTGCTTTGGGGCATAAAATAACGGGTGTTGCGGAGGCCGGCCGGACCGGGCGGGAACGGTGTTACTCTTCGTCGAACTTGTTCGTTACCAGCGTGGTGATGGCCTCGACCGCTTCCCGCGCCTCCCGGCCGGTCGCGGTGACAGTGATGGATGTTCCGATCCCGGCGGACAGCATCATCAGGCCCATGATCGAGGTGCCGCCGACGCTCTCGCCGTTGCGCGTGACGGTGATCTCAGCGTCGAACTTCTCTGCCGTCTGCACGAACTTGGCGGACGCCCGCGCATGCAGGCCGCGCTTGTTGGTGATGGGAATCTCCCGGACGATGGCATCGGCCTGTGACGTTTGCTCGTCCGCCATGGTCATTTCCCCGCCAGAACCCGGCTGGCGATGGTGACATATTTGCGCCCCGCCTCCTGAGCTGCGGCGATCGCGTCAGGCAGCGACTTCTCCTCGCGCACCTTGGCGAGCTTCACCAGCATCGGCAGGTTGATGCCTGCAAGCACTTCCACCTTCGGGCGGCTCATACAGGAGATCGCGAGGTTCGAAGGCGTGCCGCCGAACATGTCGGTGAGAATGGCAACGCCTTGCCCGCTGTCTGCGCGCTTGACGGCCTCGATTATATCGCTACGGCACAAATCGGCATCGTCTTCCGCGCCGATTGTGATCGTTTCGATTTGCTTTTGCGGACCCATGACGTGTTCAAGCGCTGCCTTGAACTCGTCGGCAAGACGCCCGTGGGTCACCAGAACCAGACCTATCATCAAAGACTCCTCGCGGGTGCGTTTGGTGCACCGCACGAAAGGGCCACATGTTGACCATCCCGCGCGTGGGCGCAAGAGGGTCAATGGCATTGCCCCGCTGAAACCGCAGGAAGCCGTGCCGGCTAAACTGGAGGTTATAGTGGGATTTATATGGTTACCAAATCCCTTCCGGCAATCGGCGGCAGCCTACCGCGACATAACGGCAAGGTTAATTCGTGGAGAGGAACCCGAGCACCAGCGGCAGCGGATCGTATTCCGGCCCGACCGGAATCCGGGGCAATTCGATCCCTGAAATCAAGGTTTTGAGCCGCTCCGGCGGTGGCATCCGCTCGGCATTGGAAGCGGCGAGATCGACCACCAGCGCAACCTGCGCTTCGGGAACAAATGCGCAGCGGCGGATGCCGAGACCGCGAATTTCGATCATGCCTTCAAGCTCGGGAACAGCACGCACGATAAGATTGCCGTCCCGGGTATCGAGACGCACGCGATCATCGCCGATCAGCCGCGTCTCTGTAATCGCACCGGTGCGGCCTGCGAGAATGAGATCGAGCGCGAGACGCGATTTGCCGGTGCCGGAGGCACCACGAATGAGGATCGCCCGATCGCCGACGCAGACGGCAGAGGCGTGAACGCTGGCGGATGGCGGCGTCATGTCGCGGGCAACCGCACCACGAAACGCGCGCCGGCGACCCGCGCATCGCCTTCGGCATCCGTCGGACCAGCACGGTTCTCGGCCCAGATCTTTCCGCCATGCGCTTCGATGATCTGCTTCGAGATCGAAAGCCCCAATCCGGAATTCTGGCCGAAGCCCTGATGCGGCCGGTCGGTGTAGAAGCGCTCGAAGATTTTCTCCAATGCGCCGGGGCGGATACCGGGACCGTCATCGTCGATCACGATCTCGACCTGATCGCGACGGCGGCGGCAGGTGACGCGGACCTTGCTGCCTGGCTTCGAGAAGGACTGGGCATTGGCGAGAAGATTGGCGATTACTTGGCCGAGACGTGAATCGTGGCCGGGCACCGAGAAGGCGTCGAACGCCGTACCCTCGAAGCGCGTTTCCACCTTCACCTCGTGGCCCTGCTGCGTCTCGTTGGCGACGGAGGTCAGCGTCTCCAGCAGGCGGCGGATATCGACCGGCTCGGCATCCTGACGCTGCAATTCGGCGTCGAGGCGGCTTGCGTCCGAGATGTCGGAGATCAGGCGGTCGAGACGGCGCACGTCGTGTTCGATCACGGCGAGCAACCTGCCGCGGCTGTCGTCCGATCTGGCGAGCGGCAGCGTCTCGACGGCGGAGCGCATTGAGGTCAGCGGATTTTTCAATTCATGCGCGACGTCGGCGGCGAAACGCTCGATGTCGTCGATGCGATTGTAGAGCGCGTCCGTCATGTCGCGCAACGCCTGCGAGAGATGGCCGATCTCGTCGCTGCGCGAGGAGAAATCGGGAATCTCGACGCGGGTCTTGATACGCCGGCGCACGCGCTCGGCGCTGGCGGCGAGGCGACGTACCGGACCTGCGATGGTGCTCGCGAGCAGGAGCGACAGCGCGATCATCACCACGGCGGCGATGCCGAACACTTTCAGAATGGCGAGGCGCTCGGCCGTGACCATTTCGTCGATGTCGTCGCCCTGCGTGGAGAGCATCAGCGCACCGCGCACTGCACGGAATCGCTGCACCGGCACTGCGACGGAGACGATCACCTCGCCTCGGTCGTTGATGCGGACCCGGCTGGCGCTCTGGCCGTCGAGCGCCTGCTGCACTTCCTGATAGCCATTGCCGTTCTCGGGTCCCAACTCGCGATAGAGCGGGAGGTCGCCGCGGTTGAGCCATGTGCGGATCGCAATGACCGTGCGTTCCCACAGGCCGGGCTTGCTGTCGGAAGGCGCGGGCAGTTCGAACCGCATCACATCGCCGCGGCCGTAAAGGCTGCGGCTGTCGAGCAGCAGCACACCGTCGCGGTCATAGATGCGCGCGCGCGTCTTTGTCGGCGAGATCAGGCGGCGCAGCACCGGGGCGACGCGCTCCGGATTGATCGGAAAATCCATGCCGGAGAGCGTTTCGTCGTTCGGGCCATAGCTCTCGCCGGGCTTGAGATCGCCGAGGCGGTCGGGGTCGACGGTGATGGCGTTGGTCTCGACCGTGGCGGAGGCGGCGATTGCGCCCGAGATGATTTCGGCCTGCACCAGCAGGCTCTGCGCGCGGGCGTCGATCAGTCCGGCACGGAATTGCGACAGATAGAGGATGCCGACCACCAGCACGATCAATCCCGCGAGATTGAGCGAGACAATGCGCCGCGTCAGGCTGGAGAATGTCAGGGCAAGGAAATAGCGGCTCGCGCGCTGGAAGACGCTGAGGTGTTTGGCGCGGGTCTCGATGGGTGCGACATCATCGATCGAGGCCTCGTCAGGCGCAAGATCGGCCGGTGCGGCACCGCCGGTGGTCTTGGATTGATCTGATTGCGGGCGGTCGAGCAATCGTAAACCCATTCGCTTGTCAGAGCGGCGGGCGCCTTGACCTCAGGAAGCCCGCCGCCAATCTCGATTCCAAAATTGGAAAGCCACTCAGGCGGCTTCCTTGAAACGATAGCCTACGCCGTAAAGCGTTTCGATCATCTCAAAGTCGTCGTCAACGACCTTGAACTTCTTGCGCAGGCGCTTGATGTGGCTGTCGATGGTGCGGTCGTCGACATAGACCTGATCGTCATAAGCGGCGTCCATCAGCGCGTTGCGGCTTTTCACGACGCCGGGGCGCTGAGCAAGCGCCTGCAGGATCAGGAATTCGGTGACCGTCAGTGTCACCGGCTCGTTCTTCCAGGTGCAGGTATGGCGCTCGGGGTCCATGCGCAGCATGCCGCGCTCCAATGCCTTGGCGTCCATTTCCTTCTGCGTGACGGTGGGGTCCTTCGGCACCGCCCGGCGCAGCACGGCCTTGACGCGCTCCACCAGCAGTCGCTGGGAGAACGGTTTGCGGATGAAATCGTCGGCGCCCATCTTGAGGCCGAACAGTTCATCGATCTCCTCGTCCTTGGACGTGAGGAAGATCACCGGCAGATCGGATTTCTGACGCAGGCGACGCAGCGTCTCCATACCGTCCATGCGAGGCATCTTGATATCTAGGATCGCCATGTCGGGAGGGCTGGTCTTGAAGCCGTCCAACGCGGAGGCGCCGTCGGTATAAGTCATAATCCGGTAGCCTTCGGCTTCCAGCGCGATCGAGACAGAAGTGAGGATGTTGCGATCGTCGTCAACGAGAGCGATTGTTGGCATGGTCTGGTTTCCGAGCGTTTTTGATGCGTCTGGTTGAGACCCTGATGCCGAGCAAAATAAGGCAATCGGGATAATCCACGAGCAATGCAAGCTGGGCTGAAATGTGACCGGGTTCCCCGACCCGGACAAATCAACCTGATTTTGCTCATATAATGCGCCAAACCACGAAAAGAACCACCTTTCGCTTGGAAAAAGTCCTTTAATTTCAAGAAAGATTCTGGGCCATGAAACCGTCGCCGTCGTCCGATTCCGCCGGAATGGTCCGCGAATTGCTCCGTTCCAGCCGTCAGGGGGCGCTGGCGACGCTGATGGTGGAAAGCGGCGCACCCTATTGCTCGCTGGTCAATGTGGCGCCGGATGCCGACGGGGCGCCGTTGCTGCTGGTTTCGGCCCTGGCCCTTCACACCAAGAACATCGCGTCGGATGCCCGCGTTTCTTTGATGCTGGACGAGCGCCGGGCAGGCGATCCGCTTGAGGGCGCCCGGATCATGCTGGCGGGCGAGGCGCGGCCGACAGCGCCGGATGACCTGCCGCGTATCAGGCGGCGGTACCTCGCTTTTCACCCCTCGGCCGCGGATTTCGCCGGTTTCGCCGATTTCTCCTTTTTGAAGATTTTCCCGACGGGCGTGCATCTCGTTGCGGGGTTCGGCCGCATCGTCGATCTGCCGCCCGCGCGCTTTCTCACCGCGGTCGATGACGCGGAGAGCTTGCTCGCGGCGGAGGAGGGGATCGTCACGCACCTCAATGCCGATCACCGCGATACGATGAATCTGTATGCCGTCCATCTCGCAGGTGCACCAGCGGCCGACTGGTCCTGTGTGGCCTGCGATCCGGATGGTCTCGATCTTGCGGCGGAGGGTCGGTATCTGCGGTTGGCGTTCCCGCGGCACGTGACCAGTCCGGAGGTTTTGCGGATGCTCCTGAAGGAATTGGCCGCGCAGGCGCGCGCGAAGGCGGGTTAACCGGCGCTTTCGGTGCGACTCGTCAGCCCGTTTTCGAGGAGATAAGCTCACCTCATTAAATCAACGACTGCGCAGAACGCGTAGCATAATGGGAGACGTTCAGTGGAGCAGAGTGGCGTACATAACGGCGCATTCGGCGTCGACAAGTTCGGTCTCAAGAAACTCAAGGCCGTGCACTGGAATCTCGGCACGGCCGCCCTCTACGAACATGCATTGCAAAGCTACGAGGCGGAGCTGACGCGGGAGGGCGCGCTGTGCGCGGAGACCGGCGAGTTCACCGGCCGCAGCCCGAAGGACAAGTTCACGGTGCGCGATGCGCTCACCGACAAGACGATGTCGTGGAGCACCAATCAGTCGATCACGTCGGAACAGTTCGCGACGCTGCATGCGGACTTCATCAAGCATGCCGAGGGGATGACGCTGTTCGCACAGGATCTCCATGGCGGCGCCGATCCGAAATTCCAGATCAAGGTGCGTGTCTACACCGAGTTCGCGTGGCACTCGCTGTTCATCCGCACATTGCTGCGCAGGCCCGAGACGGCCGAGCTGGCAGGCTTCGTGCCGGAACTCACCATCATCGATTTGCCGAGCTTCCGGGCTGACCCGAAACGCCACGGCTGCAAATCGGAAAACGTGGTCGCCATCGACTTCACCCGCAAGATCGTGCTGATCGGCGGCAGCCAGTACGCCGGCGAGATGAAGAAGTCGGTGTTCACCACTTTGAACTTCTATTTGCCCGAACAGGGCGTGTTGCCGATGCATTGCTCCGCCAATGTCGGGCCGAAAGGCGACACGGCAGTGTTCTTCGGGCTGTCCGGCACCGGCAAGACCACGCTCTCGGCCGATCCTCACCGCACGCTGCTCGGCGACGACGAGCACGGCTGGGGACCGGACGGCGTGTTCAACTTCGAGGGCGGCTGCTACGCCAAGACCATTCGCCTCTCGCGTGAAGCCGAGCCCGCGATCTACGACGCCAGCCTGCGCTTCGGCGCGATCCTGGAGAATGTCGCGGTCGATCCTTCGACTCGCGAAGTCGATTTCGACGACGGCTCCAAGACCGAGAACACTCGCTCGGCTTATCCGCTCGATGCGATTCCGAACGCGTCGCCGACCGGTCGGGCCGGACAGCCGAAGAATATCGTGATGCTCGCGGCCGACGCCTTCGGCGTTTTGCCGCCGATCGCCAAGCTGACGCCGTCGCAGGCGATGTATCACTTCCTGTCCGGTTACACCGCCAAGGTCGCGGGCACCGAGCGAGGTCTCGGCAATGAGCCACAGCCGGAATTCTCCGCCTGCTTCGGTGCGCCGTTCCTGCCGCGCGACCCAACCGTCTACGGCAAGATGCTGCGCGAGCTGATCGCCAAGCACAATGTTGACTGCTGGCTGGTGAACACCGGCTGGACCGGCGGCAAGTTCGGCACGGGCAGCCGGATGCCGATCAAGGTAACGCGGGCGCTGCTCACCGCGGCGCTCGACGGCTCGCTGCGCGATACCAAATTCCGCACCGATCCTTATTTCGGGTTCGCGGTGCCGACCGCGCTACCCGGCGTGCCGAGCGAGATTCTCGATCCGGTCAATACCTGGAAGGACAAGGCTGAGTTCGCGAAGACGGCACAGGCGCTGGTCGGCATGTTCCAGAAGAACTTCGCCAAGTTCGAGAAGCTCGTTGATGCCGACGTGCTGGCGGCAGCGCCCGAGGTGAAACAGGCGGCGGAGTAACGCGTCCCTTATCCATCCGCCGGGCCTAACGCCGCGGCGGGTGGTTTTTGCGATGAGAACAAATATAGAACATTTTTAACGATTGCTGTAGCATGGTGATTCGCCGGGCGCCGCTGGAGGCGCTCTTTTGTTTCGAGGGTGCCATGTCCCATACCGCGCTGAACGCCGTCGCCATGACCCGGATCGCCGATTTCGCGCGGACGCTGACGCGCCTGCACGCCGCCGCGCGCCGCCAGATGATCGACGACGACCAGATCGACCGCGCCTTCAATGCGGTTTGCCTGTCGGTGTGGGGCTACACCATCGAGGATATTTCCGACGACATGCTCTCAGTGGAGGATCACGAGTTTCTCGATACGCTTGATGAGTATCGCGCGCGCCTGTTCGCGGCCGAGTCCGGCTACGATCTTCTCGGCGACGAGGGCATCCTCACCGACTGGTGGGGTTATTGCTGGATGATTTTGGCCGAGAAGCGCGGCCTGCTGACGCCGGAAAACCGTGCCGCCGCGCGGCTCGAGTGGGAAGATCGTTTCCGCTCGGTCCCGAACGTAATCGGCGTGATCGTCAGCCGCTAGCAGCCGTGTCGCCTCAATAAAGCGAGGCGCGGGTTGTCGGCATCGCGTTTTTCGACGCGGCGCCGCTCGCATGCGCAGATTTGGCAATGGGCAGCGCGCCGGTGATCTCCACGTTCGAATTCGGCTCAGCCTGACTGATGTCTGCCCGCACCGGCGCGACCTTCATCTCGCCGAGCTTGGCGCGCAGTTCTGGCGTCAGGCCCGGATAATTCGCGACCGGCGTGAATTCGGCGGTCTGTCCGTTGATCGGCGACACGCCCTTGTAGGCAACCAAACCGTCGGTGGTGGCAACGATGTCGCCGGGCCGCAGCGTGGTGTCGAGCGACAGATCGATCGGCGCAAGCCCTGCGGGATCCCGGCCGTTACAAGTGCAGTCCGCCTTCAGCGCCTTGCGATAGGCGAAGGCGTGAGGCAAGTCGGCATAGCGCTCGCCGTTCGGGCCGAGCGCACTGTCGATGTTGCTTCCGAAGTAAACCTTTGTGGTGCTCGCCGGGCAGAATGACTGACACATCTGGGCGGGCGTCATGCCGGCGCGCGAGGACAGCGGGAAATACTTTCCGTCGCAGGTGCGCACGCAATAGGACGCGGAGCGGCCGCTGCTCACGGGCGCGACGCTTGTCGGACCCGGATCGATCGGGTTGCCGAAGAAATCCGTCTGCTGGGTTTGCGTGGGAGACTGGGTCGCGCGGGGTGCGCGGTCGCCGCCGAACAGAAAATCGAAGAAGCCAGCGGAAGCCGGGCGCGGCGTCAGCGCCAGCAGGGACACAGCCAGCAGCGCGACGTGACCGGGCATGAATGCGAAACGCAAACGCAACGCTTACTCCACCGACGCGACGGGAATGTCAGCCGGCAACCTGCGGCGCCAGCGTCGAAACATTATCGCGGGATGGTAAATGGAGAGTTTAGATCGGTTTCGCGGAGTGTGCGTGCGCTTCTAGAAGAAGATCCATGTGACGAGCAGGAACGTCGGCAGCAGCACCAGCGACGACCAGGCCATGTAGCCGAAGAAGCTCGGCATCTTCACACCGTTCTCGCGCGCAATGGCGTAGACCATGAAGTTCGGCGCGTTCCCGATATAGGTGTTGGCGCCCATAAAGACCGCGCCGGAGGAAATCGCCGCAAGCAGCGCCGCTTGCGTGGTCATCAGAACTTGCGGATCGCCGCCCGCGAGCTGGAAGAACACCAGATAGGTCGGTGCATTGTCGAGGAAGGACGACAGCGCGCCTGTCAGCCAGAAATAGGCCGCCGGATTGCCGGAGCCGTCGGGGTGGCTCACCAGCTTGAGCAAATTCGCGAACGGGCCATGAGCACCCGCCTGCAGCATCGCCATCACCGGAATGATGCAAATGAAGATGCCTGCGAACAGGATCGCGACTTCCTTGATGGGGCCCCACGAGAACCCGTTGGCGGCACGGACGCTCTTCGCCGTGATACGGACGGAGGCGATCGCGACCAGCAGGAAGACTAGGTCGCGCAGCAGGTCCTGCAATTGCAGATCGACGCCGGCGACATGGAAGGCGATGCCCGGTTTCCATTGTGCGCTCATCAGGATCGCGGCGATGATGATGGCGAGAAGCAGAAGATTGGCTTTGCCGTGCAGCTTGAGCGGGGCGTCCGGCGTCGGGTCCTTGATGCGCGAGAAGCGCCCATCACGGTGGTGGAAATAAAGATCGAGCACGCAGAAGATCGCGAGCACGATGCCGGCCGTGGTCAGCGTTTCCAGCCATAGATGTTGGGTGGTCCAGAAGAAATCGACGCCCTTGAGGAAGCCGATGAACAGCGGTGGATCACCGAGCGGCGACAGCGCGCCGCCGATATTGGCGACGAGAAAAATGAAGAACACCACGACGTGGGCGTTGTAGCGGCGGTCGTCGTTGGCACGGATCAGCGGGCGGATCAGGATCATCGCGGCGCCCGTGGTGCCGACGACGCTGGCGAGAGCGGCGCCTACGCCGAGCAGCACGGTGTTGGTGAAAACGCTGTCGTGCAGATTACCTTCGAGATAGATGCCGCCCGCGACCGTGAACAGCGCCAGCAGCAGCAGAATGAACGGCATGTATTCGAGGAACGCCGTGTGCGCGAGCGCGCCGCCGACTGTCGCTATATCCGCGCTGGCCAGCAGCGCGATGATAATCAGCGCGGACCAGACCGCGGCGAATTTGCCGTAATGATGTTCCCAGAGATGGGGATAGAGCACCGGTCCGGTAGCGATGGACAGCAGGATACCGACAAACGGCAGTGCCTGCCATAGCGGCAGATGCGCGCCATTAAGACCTTCGGCGGCGAAGGCTGGCGCCGGGATGGCGGCAAGAAAACCAATCATGACGGCAGAGAGGAGTCCGCGCTTATAGAGACGCGTGTCAGTCACCGTCATGTCGTTTTCAACCTTTCAGGAATTCGTCGGCCTTGAACAGCGTGCGCAGCGTGAGACCGGCTTCACGGAAATTGTCTTCGGCGCCTTCATTGCGGTCGACCATGGTGAGCACCATCACGACATCGCCGCCGGCATCCTTCACCGCTTCGATGGCCTTGATCGCCGAGCCGCCGGTGGTGGTGACATCCTCGACGATGACGATGCGCTTGCCCTTGAGGCTTTCATTCCTGGCGAGCCCTTCGACCGCGAGCCGTGCGCCATGTTCCTTCGGCTTCTTGCGGACGAAGAAGGCCGCGATGGGATTGCCCTTCATCCATGAGAGCTGGGCGATGGCGCCCGCGAGCGGTACCGCTCCCATCTCGAGACCGCCGATGTAATCGATCTTCTCGTCCTTGAGGGCCTCGTAGGACAACTCCGCCAGCAACGCCGCGCCTTCCGGATCGAGCATGGTCGGCTTGAGATTGAAGTAGAAATCGCTCTTACGCCCCGAGGCGAGAGTGATTTCGCCGCGCCCGAACGAGCGGGTGCGGATGATGTCGGCCAGGCGGGCGCGGGAAGAGGTGGACACAAGCTTGCTCGAAAGTTCGTGGAAAGCCGCAATCTAGCGGCGATCGGAAAGGTGAACCACTATCGCGCGAGCCGATCAACAGTTCAATGCGGAATTATGAACGGGCTGTGCTGAAGGCAAACCAGATTGCAATGGCCGCCAGCAGCAGCGCGAGGATGCGACGAATGGTCCTGCGTTTGTCCGGCGTTGCGATCACACCCTGCAGGCGTCCGGCGAGACACACGATCACGAGATGAATGGCCGTGGCGATGCCAACATAGATCGCCGACAGCATCAGGGTCTGCGCCGCGACCGAGCCTTTGCCGAGCTGGACGAAGTCCGGCAGCACCGCGATATAAAATACCGCGGCCTTGGGGTTAAGCAGATTGGTGATGAGGCCGCGGCGGAAGGCGATCCACGGCCGGGCATTGGGATCGTCCGCGTGTTGGGGCGAAGTCTCGGCCTCGCTCGCCCACGCTTCCCAGGCCAGCCACAACAGATAGGCGACACCGCCCCAGCGCAGCACCTCGTAGAGCAGCGGCGACCTGTCGATGATGGCGCTGAGGCCGAGTGCCGCCGCGACGCCATAGACCGACAAGCCGAGCGCGACGCCAATCACGGCAGCAAGTCCCGCGCGAATACCTTGCGACAGCGATAGCGCTGCGAGATAGGCCATGTTCGGCCCCGGCGTCATCTCGACGACGAGCGCGGTCAGGGCAAACGCAGCGAGCGAACTGGAAAGCATCTCGCTCATCCGATCAGGCCATAATGATCTAGTGCGCCTCGTCCCAGTTATGGGCGGCGCGGGCATCGACATGCAGCGGTACCGACAGCCTGGCGGCCGGGGATGCTGCGTTCTCCATCACCTCGCGGATAACGGGAAGGGTCTTGTCCACCTCCCCGTCCGGGACTTCGAAAACCAGTTCGTCGTGCACCTGAAGCAGCATGCGTGCGGCGAGCTTTTTCTCCGCCAGCGCGTCCTCCATCCGGATCATGGCGCGGCGGATGATATCGGCGGCGGTGCCCTGCAGGCGCGCGTTGATCGCGGCGCGTTCGTTGAAGGCGCGAATCGAAGCGTTCGAGGCCTTGATGTCCGGGTAGTGGCACTTGCGCCCGAACAGCGTTTCGACATAGCCGTGCTCGCGGCAGAAATCGCGCGTCGCATCCATATAGGCGCGGATGCCCGGAAAGCGCTCAAAGTATTTTTTGATATAGGCGCCTGCCTCATCGCGCGGGATGCCGAGCTGGTTGGCGAGGCCGAAGGCCGAGATGCCGTAGATGATGCCGAAATTGATCGCCTTGGCGCGGCGGCGCACTTCGGCGGGCATGTCCTTCACCGGCACGCCGAACATCTCGGACGCGGTCATCGCATGAATATCGAGACCGTCGGTGAAGGCCTTCTTCAGCACCGGAATATCGGCGATCTCGGCAAGCAGCCGCAGTTCGATCTGCGAATAGTCGGCCGAGACGAGCTTGTGGCCCTTCTCGGCGATGAAGGCGCGACGGATCTTTCGGCCATCCTCGGTGCGCACCGGAATGTTCTGCAGATTCGGCTCGTTCGACGACAGCCGCCCCGTCGTGGTCGCCGCGAGCGCATAGGTGGTGTGAACACGTTGCGTCTGCGGATTGAGATAATTCGGCAGCGCATCGGTGTAAGTCGATTTCAGCTTCGACACCTGCCGCCAGTCGAGGATCTTGCGCGGGAAGACATGGCCTTCCTCCGCGAGGTCTTCGAGGATCGAGGCGGAGGTTGACCATGCGCCGGTCTTGGTTTTCTGCCCGCCGGGCAGGCCCATCTTGCCGAAGATCACGTCGCCAAGCTGCTTCGGACTGCCGGGGTTGATCTCCTCGCCCGCGATCTCGCGGATTTCGCTTTCCAGCCGCGATGCGGTTTGAGCGAAATCGCCGGACAGGCGCGACAGCACCTGACGGTCGATCATGATGCCGCGCCGTTCCATCCGCGCCAGCACGCCGACCAGCGGTCGCTCCAGCGATTCATAGACGTTGTTCATGCGCTCGGAAATCAGTCGGGCCTTCATCAGGAGCCATAGTCGGATGATAATGTCGGCCGTCTCGGCGCCGTACTCAGTAGCCCGCTCGATGGTCACCTGATCAAGCGACAGCTTGTTGCGGCCGCTACCGATCACATCGCCATGCTTGATGGCTGCGTGGCCAAGCCAGCGCTCCGCGAGATTCTCGATGTCGTGCGAGCCACGCCCGGCATCGAGCGCGTAGGACATCAGTTGCACGTCGTCGACCGTGCGCAATGTGATCTTGTGCTGCGCCAGCATCACGGAAGTAAACTTGATGTCGAAGCCGGATTTCAGCACGGCTTCGGATTCCATGAGCTTACGAAGCGCCTCGAACGCTTCCGCTGCCTCGATCTGTCCTTCGGCAAGTCCACTGGCGAAAAGATCTTCGCCGCCGCCGGACTTTTTGTGGCCGAGCGGAATGTAGCAGGCCTCGTTCGGCGTTAGCCCCAGCGCGATGCCGCAGATGTCGGCCTGCATCGGATCGATCGACGTCGCCTTGATGTCGATCGCGACATGGCCGAGATCGTGAGCGCGAGTGATCCAGCGGTTGAGCTCGTCGAGCGTGCGGATGGTTTGATATTTGCTTCGGTCGATTTTGGTGGTGGCGGCCTGCGCGGTGCGTGTTTCAGCCAGGGCCTGCGGTGAATGGACGGAGGCTGCCGCAGTAGTGGCGCCGCCGGACATCGCCGCCGTGCCTTTCGCCCGCGCATCCGGCTCGCCGCCGAGCGACGGCGTCTGCGGCGAATCTTGGTGGGTGGCTGCCGCAAGCGGACTTTTTAGATGCTCGTCCGGCAAGATATCGGCGGGATCGATTTGCGCGTATTCGGCGACGCGCCGCGTCAGCGTCGAAAACTCCATCGCCTTGAGGAAAGCGACCAGTTTGCGTGAATCCGGCTCATGCACTGCGAGTTCATCGAGCGGCACGTCGAGCTTCACGTTGTTGTCGAGCAGCACGAGTTCTCGGGAGATGCGTGCCTTCTCGGCGTGTTCGATCAGCGACTCGCGCCGTTTCGGCTGCTTGATTTCGCCCGCGCGCTGCAGGAGCGTTTCGAGATCGCCATATTCGGTGATGAGCTGTGCGGCGGTCTTGATGCCGATGCCCGGCACGCCCGGCACGTTGTCGACGGAATCGCCCGCCAGCGCCTGAACCTCAACGACCTTCTCCGGCGGCACACCGAATTTCTCGATCACCTCGGGGATGCCGAGGCGGCGATCCTTCATGGTGTCGTACATCGTGACGCAATCGGTCACGAGCTGCATCAGGTCCTTGTCGGAGGAGACGATGGTGGCGGTCGCCCCACGATCGCAGGCCTGCCGCACATAGGTCGCGATCAGGTCGTCGGCCTCGAAGCCGATCTGTTCGAGGCAAGGCAGGTCGAAAGCGCGTACGGCTTCGCGGATCAGCGCGAACTGCGGAATGAGATCGTCAGGCGCAGGCGGGCGGTGCGCCTTGTATTCGGGATAGATTTTGTTGCGGAATGTGACCTCGGACCTGTCGAACACGATGGCGAGGTGTGTCGGCCGGTTGTCCGGCGGCATATCGCGCATCAGCTTCCACAGCATGTTGCAGAAGCCGAGCACGGCGTTGACCTGCAAGCCGTCCGACTTGCGGTTTAGCGGCGGCAGCGCGTGATAGGCGCGAAAGATGTAGCCCGAGCCGTCGACCAGAAAGACATGGTCGCCCTTGCCGGGAGGTTTCACGCCAGCGGGCGTGCGAGCCTGCGGAGCGGCGGATTTTGCGGAGGACTTTGCCATGGTGCTCATATAGGAGAGAACCTAGGCAATATCACCCTGAACCGGAGGGAAGCTACCCGGAAATGCCATGGAAAGAGGCTTGATAAGCGTTTTCTAAGGTCGGCATTTCGTGGTCCCGGTTACGAAGGAGGCTATGATGGATGCGCAGTTGTCAGAGTTGTTCGAGAAGCTGCGGGTGGCCGAGGCCAACATCGAGGCCGAGTTGACGCGGCGGCGAGAAGCCTTGCGTTACGACCTGCACAATCGCCGCATTGTCTTCGAGCAGGAGGTTCGTCGTCTTCACCACGCCATGAAGACCCACGCGTTGCGCTATCTGTTCGAGGCCAATCTGCTGGTGATGCTGACCGCGCCGGTGATCTACTCGCTCATTGTCCCGATGATCATTCTCGATATTTTCGTGATGGTTTATCAGGCGATCTGTTTTCCGATCTACGGAATTCCGAAGGTGCGCCGCCGCGACTATCTGGTGTTCGACCGTCACCATCTCGCGTATCTGAATATTATCGAGAAAATAAACTGCGCGTACTGCTCATATTTCAACCAGACAGTCGCATTCGTGCGTGAGGTCGCTTCACGCACCGAGGTTTACTGGTGCCCGATCAAGCATGCCCGTCGCGTGCTCGGCCCGCATCCGCATTATGTCGGGTTCGCCGATTTCGGCGACGCCAATGCCTATCGCGAGCGGGTCGCTGACATGAAAAATGGCGTGACGCCTGAGATGTTGCGATAGAGCGGACTATTCCGCCGGCTGGAGCGCAGCTCGCTGTTTCGGCGGCGCGATCCAGAACATCGCCGGCCGCTTGAACAGGAAGCCGAGGCGGGTATCGCGCAGCGCCCACCAGATCAGCAGCGAACCGATTACCCCGACAGTGGTGACGATCAGCGAGATCCAGCCGATGTCGGTGAGAAGCTGGGTTTTCAGCAGCAGCGTACGGGTCGAGGCCATCGGCAGGAAGAAAGCTAGGTAGATCACGATCGAATGCTCGCCGCAGTAGCGGATTGCGTCGATCCATTTCATGCGGGCGAGCAGCGTGGCGATGGTGATGACGGCGCATGCGCCGGCCAGGCCGAGTGCCAGCGAAATCGCCGGCCATTCGCTCATGCCGACATAGACCAGCGTGGCGTTCATCAACGCCCATGAGCCGAGGCCCGCGAGTGCGAATCCCGGATTGCGCCGCACGGCTTCCGCCAGCGCGAACACGTGTTTCGAGAATAAATAGCCCGAATAGAAATAGACGAAGCGCGATGCGAATTCGTCGATCGTGGTCCAGCCGGTATTGAGGTGCGAGGATTCCAGCAATGCGGCGGTGATCCAGATCGCCCACGCCGGGACGCGCAGCGTCGCCTTGGTGACGATGAAGAACACCGGCAGCAGATAGATGAACCACAGCGTGCCGAACGGATCGATGAACGTCTCCAGATACATCAGGCCGACATGCGACCAGCCTCCACCTTCGGCTGCGAAATGCGGCGCCTTGAAGCCGAACTGGATCGCGGTCCAGAGCAGATAGAAATAGAAGAAGTGCACCACCTTGCGGTCGAGGTAGGTGCGCCAGTCGCGATTGATGACGAGCGGAAGGAACAGGCCCGAGATCAGGAAGAAATCCGGCATGCGAAAGGGTTTCGCGAAAGCCACGACCAGATGCATGAAACCGGTCTCGCCCGCCGCGGCCTCTACGCCGAGCGTCGAGTGCATCATCACCACCATGACGATGCAGATGCCCTTGGCGTAATCGACCCAGTCGACGCGCTCTGCGCTCAAACGAGGTGTCGCGGCTGTCTCGTTTTTAGCCACCATCGTCCCATATCCGCTATGCTGGCGGCACATTCGCGGGCCCCAGCTTTCATTCCGGTGTATTCATTCAAATGTCATGCCGGATTGCTCTTTAGGTTTGCGGCATGGGTTTTCTCTCCTTGCCAAAACCGCTAAGAGGCGAAGGAATTTGGCAGGCGGCCGTTAACCATGAGGCGGGTTGAGCAATGCGGATAACGATGATCGGGACTGGCTATGTCGGGCTTGTTTCCGGGGCCTGTTTCGCAGATTTCGGCCATCGCGTGACCTGCGTTGACACTGACGCCGCCAAGATCGCGGCACTTCATCGCGGCGAGATGCCGATCTTCGAACCCGGCCTCGATCAACTTGTCGAAGCTTCCGTGAAAGCGGGCCGCCTCGATTTCCAGACCGATCTTGCAGGCCCCGTCGGCGAGGCGGATGCAGTCTTCATCGCGGTCGGGACGCCCTCGCGGCGCGGCGACGGGCACGCTGATCTCAGCTACGTCTACGCGGCGGCGCGCGAGATCGCGGGCGCTTTGAAGGGTTTCACTGTGGTCGTCACCAAGTCGACGGTGCCTGTGGGCACCGGCGACGAGGTCGAGCGCATTATCCGCGAAACCAATCCGAACGCGGACGTAGCGGTTGCCTCGAACCCGGAATTTCTGCGCGAAGGCGCGGCGATCCGCGACTTCAAGCATCCCGACCGCATTGTGGTTGGCGCGGAAGACGAGCGTGCGCGCAAAGCGATGGGTGAGGTCTACCGGCCGCTCTACCTCAACCAGGCGCCGATCATGTACACGGCGCGGCGCACGGCCGAGCTCATCAAGTACGCGGCAAATGCGTTTCTCGCGACCAAGATCACCTTCATCAATGAGATCGCGGACCTATCGGAGAAGGTTGGTGCCGACGTGCAGGAAGTCGCGCGCGGTATCGGTCTCGACAACCGCATCGGCTCGAAGTTTCTCAACGCCGGGCCGGGCTTCGGCGGCTCCTGTTTCCCGAAGGATACCCGCGCGCTGGTGAAGACCGCGCTCGATCATGACGTGCCGTTGCGTATCGTCGAGGCCGTGCTCGCGGTGAACGACAACCGCAAGCGCGCGATGGCGCGCAAGGTCGCCGCGGCAGTGGGCGGCAGCCTGCGCGGCAAGACCGTGGCGGTACTCGGCCTCACCTTCAAGCCGGAGACCGACGACATGCGCGAGGCGCCGTCGATCCCGCTGGTGACGGGCCTGCTTGATCTCGGTGCGCGCGTCCGCGCCTATGATCCGATCGGCATGGAGCTCGCAAAGCACGAACTGCCGGACATCGGCTACGCCACAGATCCTTACGATTGCGCCAAGGGCGCCGACGCACTGGTGATCGTCACCGAATGGGTGCAATTCCGCGCGCTCGATCTGGTGCGCTTGAAGCAGGAGATGGCGCGGCCGGTGATCGTCGACCTGCGCAACATCTACCGTCGCGACGAGATGAAAGAGCTCGGCTTCATCTATGAGAGCGTGGGGCGGGGGCCGTAATTCGCTTCGGGCATTGCGAGAACCTCTTGCGATGAAGCAATCCAGCCTGTCTTGCTGTTCCGGATTGCTTCGCTTCGCTCGCAATGACGGCTATGTATTGTAGTCGATATGATCTTCACCACGCCTCTTCCCATCGATGCTGTTCTCGCGGACCTCGCGGCGACGCTCGCGCGCGACAACACCGCCGTGCTTGTCGCGCCGCCCGGTGCAGGCAAGACCACGCGCGTGCCTTTGGCGCTGCTCGATGCGCCGTGGATCGGCGAGGGCAAGATCATCGTGCTGGAGCCGCGCCGGATCGCAGCGCGCGCCGCCGCTGAGCGGATGGCGCACACGCTGGGCGAAAAGGTCGGCGAGCGCGTCGGCTATCGGGTTCGCTTCGGCTCGAAGATTTCGCGCAGGACCAAGATCGAAGTGGTGACCGAAGGCATCTTCACCCGCCAGATTCTCGACGATCCCGAACTGAAAGGCGTCGCGGCCGTCCTGTTCGACGAATTCCACGAGCGCTCGCTCGATGCCGATCTCGGCCTTGCGCTTGCGCGCGATGCGCAGAGTGGCCTGCGCGAGGATCTACGCATTCTGGTAATGTCGGCGACGCTCGACGGCGCGCGGGTGGCGAATCTGCTTGGCGATGCACCGGTGGTGGAAAGCGAGGGACGTGCTTTTCCGGTCGAAACGCGTTATCTCGGCCGCAAGGTCGATGCGCCTGTCGAGCGACAGATGGCGGATGCGATTGCATCCGCACTGCGCGCGGATTCCGGTTCGGTGCTGGCGTTTCTGCCGGGCGCTGCTGAAATCCGCCGCACGCAGACTTTTCTGGCCGAGCGCGTCAGCGATCCGAATATCGAGATTGTGCCGCTGTTCGGCGCGCTCGATGCCGCCGTGCAGGTCCGCGCCATCTCGCCTGCGCCCAAGGGCATGCGCAAGGTGGTGCTCGCGACATCCATTGCGGAAACCTCGCTCACCATCGAAGGCGTGCGGATCGTGGTCGATTCCGGCTTTGCGCGTGTGCCGCGCTACGAACCGGACATCGCCCTGACGCGGCTGGAGACCGTGCGTGCCTCGCGTGCCGCAGTCGATCAGCGCCGCGGTCGTGCCGGACGCACCGAGCCGGGTGTCTGTTACCGGCTATGGGATGAGCCGCAGACGGCGTCGTTCGAGGCGTTCACGCGGCCGGAAATTTTGTCCGCCGATCTGTCGCCGCTCGTGCTCGATCTCGCGCATTGGGGCGTAAGCGATCCGGCGACGCTGGCGTTTCTCGATCCCCCGCCGCCGGTCGCGCTCAAGGAGGCGTCCGCATTGTTGCGCGAACTCGATGCGCTCGATGCCGATGGGCGCATTACAGCGGAAGGCAAGGCGCTACGTGCGTTGGCACTGCCGCCGCGGCTTGCGCGCATGATCGTCGATGCCAGTCGAATGGGTGCGGCCGAAGAGGCCGCGCAGATCGCCGCGATCCTCACCGAGCGCGGGCTTGGTGGCGACAGCGTCGATCTTGATGTGCGGCTGGAAAATTTTGCCCGTGACCGCTCGCCGCGTGGACAAAGTGCGCGGCAACTCGCGCAGCGATGGGTCGCGCAGGTGAAAGAGCGCGCCGCGAAAATTGACGGTGCTGCGGATGACGGGCTCTCGACTGGCGCGATCCTTGCGCTTGCCTTCCCCGATCGCGTCGCGCGCAATCGCGGCAAGGCAAGCTTCACGTTGGCGAACGGACGCGGTGCGTCGGTTGATCCCGCCTCGGCGCTGGCGAAGGCGTCCTATATCGCGGTTGCGGAATTGACTGGCACCGCCGCCGGCGGGCGCATCCTGCTCGCCGCGCCAATCACGCAAGGCGAGATCGAGTCGCGCTTTGCGGATCATATTATTGTCGAAGACGAAACGAGCTTCGACAAATCCGCGATGGCGCTGCGCGCGCGCCGGCGCAAGCGGTTGCACGCGATCACGCTGTCGGAGCAGAATTTGCCCGTGATGCCATCGGCGCAGACCGCGCAAGTCCTTGCCGATGGTCTCGCTGCGGCAGGTCTCGACCGCCTGCCATGGTCGAAGCCGCTGAAGCAATGGCGCGACCGCGTCATGTTCCTGCGCGCGACCGCGCCCGATGCATGGCCCGATCTGTCCGATGCCGCGCTCGCGGCAAGCCGCGCCGAATGGCTCGTGCCTGCATTGATGGACAAGACCTCGCTGTCCGATTTCTCCGCGGGTGATCTGTCGGACGCGGTGATGGCGCTGCTGCCGTGGGACAAGCGCGCGCAGCTCGAGCGCGAGGCCCCGACCCATTTCACCGCGCCGACCGGCACGTCGCTGCCGATCGACTATGAAGCGGAGCAGGGACCCACCATTGCCGTCCGGCTGCAGGAATTGTTCGGCTTGAATGTCCACCCTGCGATCGCGAATGGAAGGCTGCCGCTGGTGGTGGAGTTGTTGTCCCCCGCGCATCGGCCGGTACAAGTGACGCGCGACCTGCCGGGTTTCTGGAGCGGCTCCTACGCCGCCGTGCGTGCCGACCTGCGCGGGCGCTATCCACGCCATCCCTGGCCGGAGGACCCGGCTGCGGCGGAACCGACGCGCCGGGTGAAGCCGCGTGGAACCTGAACAGCGCGGTACCAGCTTCGAAAATTAAGACTTTGCTTACCCTATTCGTTGAAACAAGACGGGAGCCTGCCGCGAGGGGACGCTTTCGTTAACTCCTTCTGGCGGGGAGTCGGCCGGCCCGAATCGGCGTGAAGCGGATTTGGCGGGCAATGTCGTTGAAAGGCGTTGGCGAATGCGTACCGTCCTGATCGTTGCGGTCATCATGGCCGCTTCCGGCAGTTACCTGGCCAAGGTCACCGAGCGGCTGGATTTTCCGCTGCCCGCGAAAGCCGACGCCCAGTCCCAGACGATGAACGCCTATGCCGCGATGCCTGATGCGCAGGCAGGCGTGCGCCGGGTGTCGCTGCGCTCCGACCGCAGCGGGCATTTCCGCACCGAAGCGCGGGTCGATGGCCGTGATCTCGATTTTCTCGTCGATACCGGCGCAACCGTGATTGCGCTGACGCAGAAGGATGCCGAGCGGATCGGTATCCGTCCGTTCCTTAGCGAATACACCACCAACGTGAATACGGCGAATGGTCCGGCAAAGGCCGCTCGTACCCGCATTGGTCGCATCGATATCGGCGGGGTGGTGGTGCGCGACGTCGATGCGCTGGTGATGCCGGAAGGCGCACTGCAGCAGAACCTGCTCGGCATGACTTATCTGTCGAAGCTCAAGCGGTTCGAATACAGCAGCGGCAGCCTCGTGCTGGAGCAGTAACCGCGCGACGGTTCATGTTCGTCGAAACACCACGCTGAGATTGTTTGCCGGCATCGGCGTCACCTCCGGCCCTGAAAGTCCTACCTCGCGCGCGAGTGCTGCGACCTCGTCCAGATGGCGAAGTCCCCATTGCGGGTTGCGTGATTTTAGATCGGCATCGAACGCCTCGTTGCTCTCGGCGGTGACGACATCCTTCTGCCGGTAAGGCCCATAGAGATAGATCGGCGCGCCGCGCGGCAAAATGCGTCCGGCATTGCGCATCAGCGCCTGCGTCGCTTCCCATGGCGAGATGTGGATCATGTTGATGCACAGGATCGCGTCGGCCTGTGAAATCGGCCATGGTTCGCGCAGCACGTCGATTGCAAGCGGCGGGCGGATATTGGAAAGCTTCATCTCCGCCGTCCATGCGGCGATGCTGAGACGCGCAGCGTCTTCCGGATCGGAGGGCTGGAACGTCAGGCCGGGCAGGGCGCTCGCAAAATGCACGACATGCTCGCCCGAGCCGCTCGCGATTTCCAGCACCAGTCCCGAAGGCGGCAACACGCTGCGCAGCACCTCAAGGATGGCGTCTCGGTTGCGCTGGGTGGCGGGGTATTGCAGTCGATAGCTGGTCATAGGAGAAAAATGCGTTAGACATCTGTTCGGAGTATGGCTGTCAAACTGCCGCAATTCATTCCTAAAAGCTACGTCCCGCCTTTTCTCAGGCCGTCGCACTCGCTATGGCTTGCCACCGTTCTTTCCACGAGGCCTTTTCATGTTTCCGAAGCCGAAAGCTGAGCTGAAGCCCAACACCTATGCCTACGAGTCCGAGCCGATGGTGAAGGCCACCGGCTTCCGCGAATACGACGCGCGCTGGCTGTTCGGCAAAGAGATCAACCTGATGGGCATTCAGGCGCTCGGCATGGGGCTCGGGACCATGATCGGCGAGATGGGTGTGAAGCAGGAGATCGTGGTCGGGCACGACTTCCGCGGCTATTCGGCCTCGATCAAATACGCGCTGATCTCGGGTTTGCTGGCGGCGGGTTGCAAGGTGCATGACATCGGGCTCGCGGTGACGCCGATGGCGTATTTCGCGCAGTTCGATCTCGACGTGCCTTGTGTGGCGATGGTCACGGCCTCCCACAACGACAATGGCTGGACCGGTGTGAAGATGGGCGCGAACCGTCCGCTCACCTTCGGTCCCGATGAGATGACGCGGCTGAAGGAGATCGTGCTCAACGCCGCGTTCAAGCCGAAGCCGGCGGGCGGCTATCAATTTCATGAAAACTTCCCGGCGCGCTACATCGCCGATCTCACCAACCGCAAGCCATTCTCGCGCCGCATCCGCGCGGTGGTCGCCTGCGGCAACGGCACCGCGGGTGCGTTCGCGCCGCAGGTGCTGGAAAAGCTCGGCGTCGATGTTATCCCGCTCGATGTCGAACTCGATCACACCTTCCCGAAGTACAATCCGAATCCGGAAGACATGGAGATGCTGCACGCGATTCGCGATGCGGTGCTCGCCAACAAAGCGGACGTCGGTTTGGGTTTCGATGGTGACGGTGACCGCTGTGGCGTGGTGGACGACACCGGCGAGGAAATTTTTGCGGACAAGGTCGGCGTGATGCTCGCGCGCGACATGTCGGCAATCCACAAGAATGCGCAGTTCGTCGTCGACGTGAAATCGACCGGCTTGTTCGTGACGGATCCCGTGCTGCAGAAGCAGGGCGTCCACGCGAGCTACTGGAAGACCGGCCATTCCTACATGAAGCGGCGCACGCACGAGCTCGGCGCGCTGGCCGGTTTCGAGAAGTCCGGCCACTTCTTCTTCAATCCGCCGGTCGGTCGCGGTTACGACGACGGTCTCGTCTCGGCGATCGCGATCTGCGAGATGCTCGAGCGTGCGGGCAACAAGAAGATGTCCGACCTGAAGAACGCGCTGCCGAAAACCTGGTCGTCGCCGACCATGTCGCCGCATTGCGCGGACGAAGCCAAGTACGGCATCGTCGCCGATGTGGTGAAGCATTTCGAAGCGGCTCAGGCGAAAGGCGACAAGGTCGCCGGTCAACCGATCCGCGATCTCGTCACCGTCAACGGCGTGCGTGTCACCTGCGAGGACGGAAGCTGGGGGCTCATTCGCGCTTCATCGAACAAGCCCGAGCTTGTCGTCGTGGTTGAAAGTCCGGTTTCCGAGCAGCGCATGCGCGACATGTTCGAGGCGATGGATTCCGTGCTGCGTACCCATCCCGAAGTCGGCGAGTACAATCAGAAAATCTGATTGCCGCTTACTGAGGTTTCTCGACGATCAGCTTCTCGAATTCGCGTTCGGCCTGCGTGACGTGATGCTCCTTGTGGCGCAGCCGGAAGAAGCGCCGCGATGGCAGCGAGATTTTCAGCTCGGTCAACGCGCCTGAATTCAGCAGGTTCGCGACCACGATGCGCGAGATGACAGTCGCGCCGGCGCCGGCGACGACGGCGGCGCGCACCGATTCGTTCGACGGCAGTTCGAGACCGATGGCGATATCGTTGCGGGCGATGCCGAGCCCGGCGAGAACCGTCTCAAGCACATGGCGCGTGCCGGAGCCTGGCTCGCGAACGACCCATTTCCCATCCTTGAGCTGTTCGGCGGTCGGCTTCTTCATCGCTGCCCATGGGTGAGTGGCGGCGACCACCAGCGCAAGCTCATCGTTCGCAACATTGGTGATCGACAGGCCTGTATCTTCGACATCGCCTTCGATGAAGCCGAGATCGGCAAGCCCGCTATGCACCCATGCCGTGACCTGTTCGGTGTTGCCGATCTTCAGCGTCACGTTGATGCCGGGATAGCGCTGACGGTAACGGTGGATCAACGGCGGCAGCCAGTAATTGCCGACGGTCTGGCTCGCCGCGAGCGACAGCGAACCACGGGTGAGGCCGGTGAGATCGGCGAGCAGGGCTTCGGCGGCGGCGGCGCGCGCCAGAACCGCGCGCGCCTCAATGACGAATTGCCGCCCCGCATCGGTCAGCTTGATGCTGCGGCCGATGCGGTCGAACAGCTTGATGGCATAACGGTCTTCAAGTGCTGCGATGGCAGCACTTGTCGCCGACTGGGTGAGATTGAGAACGCCGGCGGCACGAGTCATATGCTCCTGTTCCGCGACCGCAACGAAGATACGAAGCTGCTCCAGCGTCATTCATGGTCCTAAGTCGTCAGCTTGATCAGCATCAGGCTGAACAAGGAAATGAAAATCGATGCCGCCGCGCCGACTGCCAGCGGGCGAAGCCCCTTAGCGTACAGCTTGCCGATATCGGTTTCGAGCCCCATCGCGGCGAGCGCCATGGTCAGCAGGAAGGTTGTAACCGATACAATCACTGACTTGGCTTCGGGAGGTATCGTGATGATGCTATTGAGGGCAATCATCGCGATGAAGCCGAGTACGAACCACGGCATCGGTGGGCGCGCACTGGAGGTGCCGCTGTTGCGGCGGGCCGCGGCCACACCGAGTGCGATGACCAGTGGTGCCAGCAGTGTCACGCGCGACAGCTTGGCGATGGTGCCGAATTCGCCGGCCTGACGGCCTTCCTGGAAGGCTGCCGCCACCACCTGGGCGATCTCATGGATGGAAGAGCCTGCCCACAGGCCGTAGGCGCGCGGATCGAGATGCAGCAGGGTGCCGAGTGTTGGATAGGCGAACATAGCGATCGAGCCGAACACCGTGACGCATGCGACGGCGTAGGCGACATCCTCGTCATGCGCGTCGGTGACAGTGTTGGTCGCGATCACGGCCGATGCGCCGCAGACTGAGGTGCCCGCGCCGATCAACTGGGCGAGCTTGGGGTCGATGCCCATCATGCGGCCGAACCAGCCCGTGAAAAGGAAAGTTGCAGCCAGCGTCACAGCAATGATGCCGATGCCGGTTGCTCCGACTTCGCCGATCTGCGTCGCCGTGAGCTGCAGGCCGAGCATGATGATTGCAAAGCGCAGGATCCGCCGCAGCGAAAAGGTTACGCCTGGCTTGGCGCTCACAGGCGTCCCGACGACGTTATGGAAGATCATGCCAAGCAGGATCGCGATGATCAGCGGGCTGAAGGTCGAGACAACGGGCAGGAGGTGCACGCCATAGGCGGCGCAGGCGACCAGCGTCGTCAGGAACAGGCCGGGCCAGATCCCGGTGATTCGAAAACGGGCGGCGGGGCGTGACTTCTCCTCGTCGGCGGCGGTGTAGGTGATGGTGGACATTGGCCGAACTCCTTGAATACGGCCACTGATCGCAAGTAACGATCAATCGTTCAAACTCATTATATATGTGTTTTTAACATATAAAATCGATCATTCGGAATAAATGATGGAACGCGCAAAAGAAAACGCGCCGCTGATGAGGCGGCGCGTTTTCGATAGGAATTGCGAGCTTGTTATCAGGCCGGATTCAAGGCCGGGACGGGCAGGGCCGTCACAGATTTGATCTTTTCCATCGCGAAGCGCGAGGTGACGTTCTTCAGCGCCACGGCGCTGATGAGTTTCTTGTAGAACACGTCGTAGCTCTGCATGTCGGCGACGACGACGCGCAGCATGTAATCGACGTCGCCCGCCATCCGGTAGAACTCCATCACTTCGGGCATGGCCTTCACGGCACCGGCGAATTTCTTCAGCCAAGCGTCGGAATGGTCGCCGCTCTCCACCGAGACAAAGACAGTGATGCCGAGGCCGATCTTGTTCTGATCAACGAGCGCCACGCGGCGCAGGATGATGCCTTCGCCTTCGAGCCGCTGGATGCGCTTCCAGCAGGGCGTAGACGACAGGCCGACCCGGTCGCCGATTTCGGCAACGGAGAGAGAGGCATCGTCCTGCAGCACGGTCAGGATCTTGCGGTCGATGGCATCAAGCCGGCGAGGTGTATCGAGCGCGGCAGGTGCGAGGTCGGCGTCTGACATTGGAAACATTCTTCTAATGAAGTGAGATATGAAAACTTCATATAGAATAATATTCTAAATCACAAGTCCAAAATCCGGAATATTTTGTCAAGCGAAGTGCGAGACGGCTGATTTGGTCAAAAACTCTTCCACTTCAACGCGTTGAGGCGAGCCGAAGGCCCCACCATGCCGGGTGCATTTCAGCGCTGCTGCGGCGGCGGAAAAGCGCATGGCGGCTTCAATGGGTTGGCCTTCCGCGATCGCTATGGTGAAGGCGCCGTGGAACACGTCGCCCGCACCCAGCGTATCCACCGCTGCGATCGGGAAGGCCGCCATGTGGCGGACATTGCCATCTTCGAGCCAGGTCATCCCGCCCGCACCGTTGGTGACCCCGACGAACGCCGGTGTCAGTGCTGCGATCGTCCGCAGCGCGGCGATGCCGTCCTCGGCGCCTGTGGCCGCGTGCAGAGCCTCGGCGGAAAACACGATGTGTGTGGAAGCTTGCAGGAGAGGCTCGTCCAGCGGCATCGCGCGGTCGGCGTCGAGGATAACCGGAATGCCGCGCCGCTTGGCTTCGAAGCAGAGGTCGCGCACGAAAACACAACGGTTCTCGGTCAGGACCGCCTCGCAATCCTTCAGCAGTTCGTTGGTGTCCGGCAGCGTTACGTCCCACATTTTCGGATCGCGATAGGTGACGATGGTCCGCTCGCCGGTGTGGTCGATCATGATGTTGGAGATCGGCGTCACGAGACCCGGCATCTGCACCATGGCGCTGCCGTCGATGCCTTCGTGCGCGAGGTCTTCGAAAATCTGTTCGGCGGCTTTCTCGCCGGCATGGCCCATGGGACCCGACATCAGGACGCGGCCGCCAAGGCGCGCGATGGCGATGGATGCGTTCAGCGCATTGCCGCCGCTATATTCGGTGAAATGCGTGGCGCGCATTTTGTTGCCCCGCGCGGGAATACTCTCCACGCGAAACACCAGATCGCGCACGGGCATGCCGACACAGAGAATGTTCGGGGCGACCGGTCGAGGCTGTGCAGTCATATGGGTTCCCCTAAATCAGGCAGGACGGCTCAAGGAAAACAGCGGGGGCGCCTGCTGGGTTCCAGCATGCTGGATGCCATCTCGCCAAAGCGCGTGGTTCAGGTGATCCAGATTTTCTCGCGCAGCGCCTGCGTAAATCTTGCGGCCTCCGCCGGATCGTAAGGCGCGGCCGCCACCAAGCCCCAGACCGGCCGCGGCCACGCGGCGTCGCTGGTCCGGCGCGCGATGATGTGGACATGCAGCTGTGGCACGACATTCCCGAGCGCGGCGACATTGAGCTTGTCCGGCTTGGTGATCTCCTTCAGCGCACGCGAGACACGATTGATCTCGGTGGTGAGTTGCGCCTGTTCGACCTCATTGAGATCGACCAGGTCGGAAGCCCCTGCACGGCGCGGCACCAGCAGCAGCCACGGGTAGTTGGAATCCTTGATGATGAGGAGGCGAGACAGCGGCAGGTCGCCGACTTCAAGCGTGTCCTTTGCGAGTTGGTGGTGAAGCGACCACGATGACGACATGCGGGCCTCGAAATTGATTCTGCAATGTGACCACTCTATCAGGCGGAAGCGCGGACGTGGGGAACCCTGTATCCTCGGAATGCGCATCCGGTGCCTCCCTGAGTGTGTCCTGGCGTCCGTGTAAAGCGGTAAAACGGCCGATGCCTTGCTTGCTTTCCCTTCGGTTTAGCCCCAAATAGGCGTCGGGAGATTGGCGGTGGACGAGCCACTCGCCAACCGGGTCAGGTCCGGAAGGAAGCAGCCCTAACGAGGTCCGGATCGGGTCGCTCGTCAGTCTCCTACCTCTTTTCATGCCGGGGCCGGCGCGATGCTGGCCGACTGCCCGCCGTTTCGCGTGGCAGAGCGGCGCGCCCGATGAACCAATGCGGATCGTTCGATGCCCGATTCCGACCTCCCAGGCCTGAGTGCGGGCGATCAAGCGGGCCTTGGCCTTGCCGATACGGGAGCGGCTGGGACCGCAAGCGCATCCGGCTACCGCGTTCTGGCGCGCAAATATCGTCCCTCGAATTTCAACGATCTGATCGGCCAGGAGGCGATGGTCCGCACCGTTTCGAATGCGTTCGAGACCGGACGCATTCCGCAGGCCTGGATTCTCACCGGGGTGCGCGGCGTCGGCAAGACCACGACCGCGCGCATCCTGGCGCGCGCGCTGAACTACGAGCTGCCCGACGGCTCGGTGAAGGGACCGACCATCGCCATGCCGACGCCCGGCGTCCACTGTCAGGCGATCATGGAGAGCCGTCACATCGACGTGCTCGAAATGGACGCGGCTTCGCACACCGGCATTGACGACGTTCGCCAGATCACCGACGGCGTGCGTTATGCGCCGTCGAGCGCGCGCTACAAGGTCTACATCATCGACGAAGTCCACATGCTGTCGGAGAAGGCGTTCAATGCCTTCCTCAAGACGCTGGAGGAGCCGCCGGAGCACGCCAAGTTCGTGTTCGCGACCACTGAAATTCGCAAAGTGCCGGTGACGGTGCTGTCGCGCTGCCAGCGCTTTGATCTGCGCCGTGTCGATGCCGACGTGCTGATGTCCCATCTCGGCAACATCGTCACGCGCGAAGGCGTCGAGGCGGAGCCCGAGGCGCTGGGGCTGATCGCGCGCGCGGCCGAAGGCTCGGTGCGCGATTCGCTGTCGCTGCTCGATCAGGCGATCGCGCATGCGGCGGGTCTCGTGCGCGCCGAAGATGTGCGGCAGATGCTCGGCCTCGCCGATCGCACACGCGTAATCGATCTGTTCGAACATCTTGCCAAGGGCGACATCGCCAGCGCCTTTGCCGAATTCCGCGAACAGTACGACACCGGCGCCGATCCGGTCGTGGTGCTGAGCGATCTCGCCGAATTCGTGAATTTCGTGACGCGCGTGAAGGTGGTGCCCGCGACGGCGGACAACGTCGCGCTTGGTGAAGCCGAGCGCACGCGCGGCCGCGAGTTCGCCACCAAGCTCTCGATGCGCGTGCTGTCGCGGATGTGGCAGATGCTGCTCAAGGGCATCGCTGAAGTGCAGAACGCCACGCGCCCGCAGGCCGCCGCCGAAATGGTGCTGGTCCGCATCGCTTATGTCGCGGACCTGCCGACGCCGGATGAAGCGATCAAGATGATCGGTGAGGGCGGAGGTGCACCGGCTGCGTCGTCGGCTGTTTCCAGCGGGGGTGCTGCGCCTCGCTCGCTTGTGCCATCCGCGCTAGCTGATCGGAACGCGGCGCCGCGTGGAATTGTATCGCCTGTGATGGGCTTAGCTGGTGCACGCACGGGCAACGAGACAATGGCTCGGCAGCAACCGCGACCCGTGGAAGTCGCAGCGCCGCAGGCGGCACCGACATTGCGGCTGTCGAGTTACCCCGAAATCGTCGCGCTCGCGAGCGAGAAACGTGATATTGCGCTCAAGGCCGCGCTGGAGGCTGACCTGCGGTTGGTGCGCATGGAAGACGGCAGGCTCGAGATTGCACTCGAGCGCAGCGCCGCGCGCTCGGTGGTCAACGATCTGCAGCGCAAGCTTGAACAATGGACCGGTCGCCGCTGGGCGGTGATCGTCTCAAATGAGGAAGGCCAGCCGACGCTGCGCGCGCAGGCGCGGGAGCAAAAGGATAAACTGACCGAGGACGTACAAGCTGATCCGCGCGTGCAGGCGGTGATGGCGGCGTTCCCTGGCACCCAGGTGGTTGATGTGCGGCGTCTCGCGCCGGAGCCGCCGCCGGCGGTCATGCCCATCGAGGACGACGCCGATGGGGACGATGATGATCTCTGAGATTGTGAGAAGGACAATGAATGGCTGATTTTCTCGGCATGATGAAGCAGGCCGCCCAGCTTCAGTCGAAAATGAAGGAAATGCAGGAGCAGCTCGACCTGATCGAGGTCGAGGGCTCGGCTGGGGGTAACATGGTCACCGTGCGCATGACCGCGAAGATGGAACTGAAGTCCGTGTCTATAGATCCCTCGCTGATGAAGGCCGAGGAGCGCGAGGTGCTGGAGGATCTTCTCGTCGCAGCCCAGAACGACGCGCGCCGCAAGGCGGAAGAGGCGATGCAGGAGCGGATGCAAGCCATCACCGGCGGTCTCAACATTCCGGGGTTGGGCCTCGGCTGACATGGCCTCCACGGTTGCCGGACCCGAGATCGAGCGGCTGATCCAGTTGCTGGCGCGGCTGCCGGGCCTTGGCCCGCGTTCGGCGCGGCGTGCGGCGCTGCATCTCATCAAGAAGCGCGAAGCGCTGATGGCCCCCCTTACCAGCGCGCTGCAGGTCGCGATCGAGCGCATTCAGGTGTGCAACACCTGCGGCAATATCGACACGCAGAATCCGTGCACGATCTGCACCGACCCGCGCCGCGATCCGTCGATCATCGTCGTGGTCGCCGATGTCGCCGATCTCTGGGCGCTGGAGCGGGCGCATGCGACGCAGGGCCGTTATCATGTGCTAGGCGCGACATTGTCACCGCTCGATGGCATTGGACCGCAGGATCTCACCATCGACGCGCTGGTGACGCGCGCGCAGGCTTTGGACGTGACGGAGATCATTCTCGCCCTTAATGCCACGGTCGATGGCCAGACCACGGCGCATTACGTCACCGATCTGTTGCAGGACGCCGGCGTCAAGGTGACGCGGCTCGCGCATGGCGTGCCAGTCGGCGGCGAACTCGACTATCTCGATGAGGGCACGCTGTCGGCGGCAATGCGCCAGCGCACGTTGTTCTGACACTCAGGGTTTCATCGGCGCGGTCAACGTCTCGAAGTGTCCACGCGCCTGCAGCCACGCCAGCAACATGAAGCTCGGCACCGCCACCACCATGCAGATCGCGAAGAACCATGCCCAGCCCGTGGCCGCCGCGACATAGCCCGCACCCGATGACAGGTAGGTGCGGCCGATCGCAGCCAGCGCGGTGAGCAGCGCGTACTGGGTCGCGGTGTGCGCGGGATTGCGGCACAGCGCGGAGAGATAGGCGACGAAGATCACAGTGCCGACAGCGCTGGTGAAATTCTCGGCGGTGATGGCAACCGCCAGGGCATAATGGTTGATGCCGACGAGGGCGAGCCACGAGAACGACAGATTGGCGATGGCCTGCAGCATGCCGCCGATCCAGAGGCTTGCGACCAGTGAGTAGCGGCTGGCGAGAAAGCCGCCGGCGAATCCACCGAGCAGCGTGGCGGCGAGGCCCAATCCTTTCACGATGGCGGCATAATCGTTCCGCGTGAAGCCGAGATCGATCACGAAGGGCGCCGTCATGGTGCCGGAAAAGGCATCGGTGAATTTGAACAGCACTACAAAGGCGAGAATGGCCCATGCATCCTTGTAGCGGGCGAACTCGGTGAACGCGCCTGCTGCGGCGTGGACAATGCGTCCGAATGCGCGCTCGGTGCTGGCCTCGGCCTTGCGCGAGGCTTCCGGCTCTGTCGCAAAGAGCGCCGTGACAATACCGATGACGACGAGCGTCGCCATCGCGATATAACCCCACTGCCATGCAGCATGGCGAACGAAGCCCAACGCTTCGAATCCGCTGACAAGAAACAGAGCGCCTGCTGTCGAGAGCAGCATGCCGACGCGATAGGCCGCGACATAGGAGGCCATGCCTGCGGCCTGTTCGTTTTCCGGCAGGCTTTCGACACGGAAGGCGTCGATCACGATGTCCTGCGTCGCGGAGGCCGCCGCGACGAAGAGCGCTGCGAGCGCGACGCCGAGCGGTTTGGTCGGATCGCTCACGGCCAGCAGCACGATCGCGATCATCAGCACCAATTGGGAAAAGATCAGCCACGCCCGCCGCCGCCCGAGCAGGCGGGTCAGGATCGGCACATGCAGCGCATCGACCAGCGGTGCCCAGAAGAACTTGATTGTGTAGGGTGTGCCGACCAGCGCGAACAACCCGATGGTCTTGAGATCGACACCGGCTTCGCGCATCCACACCAGAAGTGTCGAGCCCGACAGCGCCAGCGGCAGGCCGGACGAGAAGCCGAGGAACAGCACGACCAGCACGCGCGGCTGCAGATAGACCGCAAGCGCATCGCGCCACGAAGCACGGGTGGTAATGGAGGTTTTCTCGACGCTCTCGGGAGATGTCATGGAGAGGTGTTAGCAGATTCGCACGCTTCCCCGGGAGATGGCTGCGGAGCTATTCGCCCGCCTGCAGTTTCCGTGGTTGAGCCGGAAACAGGTCCGGTCCCCGAGCGCTCTCGGAACTGGCGGGAGCCTCTTCGTTCTGGCCGAAATCCAGTTCCTCGATGCGGCCTGCACGCTTTTCTATCTTGTCGGCGGAAATCAGGATCTGGCGGACGTCCTCGTTCACCTGTCCAAAGTGATTTTGCAGTTTCAGCACTCGCTCGCGCAGCCGTGCGAGATCGTCCGACATGGTCATGACCTCAGTGCGGATTTGCCCGGCGGCGTCGCGCATCCGCGCGTCCTTCATGATCTGCTGCATCACTTGAATCGCGAGCATCAAGAGCGAGGGCGACACCAGCACGACGCGGGCGCGATAGGCCTTTTGTACCACGTCGTCGAAGCCGTCATGAATCTCCGCATAGACGGATTCGGACGGCACGAACATCAAAGCCGTGTCCTGCGTCTCGCCCGGAACAAGATATTTGTCGGCGATGTCGGCGACGTGCTTCATCACGTCCTGCCGCAGGCGCTGCGATGCGAACTTGCGCTCGTCGTCGCTTTTGGCCTCGCGCAGAGCCGTCACAGCCTCGAGCGGGAATTTGGCGTCAATGCACAGCGGCCGCTGATCGGGCAGAAACACCACGCAGTCCGGGCGCTTGTTGTTGGTCAGCGTGTGCTGGAACGCGAAGGAGCCCTTCGGCAGGCCGTCCTGCACGATGGCTTCCATGCGCGCTTGGCCGAACGCGCCACGCGCCTGCTTGTTGGCGAGCACGTCGCGCAGCGTCGTCACCTGCGTGGTGAGGTCGGTGAGGTTCTTGTGCGCGCTGTCGATGATGCCGAGGCGTTCGTGCAGCACGCGCAAACTGTCCATGGTGTTGCGGGTGGTCTGCTCCATCGACTGGCCGACGCGATGCGTCACCGAATCTAGCCGCTCGTTCACCGCACGCGCCATCTCTGCCTGCCGCCCGACGAGCGCCTGTCCCATTTCATGCACGCGGCCCGCGGCTTCGTTCTGGGTGCGCAGCACTTCGCTCAAGCGCTCCTCCAGTTCGTCGGCGCGGATCGCCTGTGCCATGGCGAGCGCGGCGTTCTTGCTCCCCGAGCGGGAGATGATGAGGGCGATGGTTGCAAGCAGCACAAGCGCCAGCACGCCGAAGGCAAGCAGGGCTGCGCCGGTACGGACGGGGACGTCGCCGATGGAAAACAAAATCTCGTTCATCGCCGCACTGTAGCGCGATTCGCGGCGGGAGTGGAACGAACAGGGAACATTTATGGTTAATAATTCCTTGATGCACCGGTTTTCCGCAGCGGAAAGACAGTTGTTTTGAGGACTCAATCCCCGTTTGACCCCGGCAGGCAGTCCGATTACATCGCGGGCATGGCCATTCGTGAAATCATCAGCATCCCGGACAAGCGCCTGCGCGTTGTCTCCGATCCCGTCGCAAAAATCACGCCCGAGGTGCGCGCGCTCGCCGAAGATATGTTCGAAACCATGTATGACGCGCCGGGCATCGGCCTTGCCGCCATTCAGGTGGCGGTGCCGCTGCGGCTCATCACCATGGACCTTGCCAAGAAGGAAGGCGAGACCGAGCCGCGCGTGTTCATCAACCCGGAAATTCTGTCGAAGTCGGACGATCTGTCGGTCTACGAGGAAGGCTGCCTGTCGATCCCGGAATATTACGAGGAGGTCGAGCGGGCGGCGAAGGTGCGCGTGCGCTTCATGGACCTCGACGGCAAGGTGCACGAGGAAGATGCCGAGGGACTTTACGCCACCTGCATCCAGCACGAGATCGACCACCTCAACGGCGTTCTGTTCATCGACTACCTGTCCAAGCTCAAGCGCGACCGTGTGATGAAGAAGTTCACCAAGGCCGCAAAACTCGCGGCGAAATAACAGCGAGCCTCATGCCGCTTCGTTTGATCTTCATGGGCACGCCGGACTTCGCGGTGCCGACGCTGCGCGCATTGCACGCGCACGGCCATGACATCGCGGCGGTCTATACCCGTGCGGCAAAGCCTGCCGGGCGCGGCATGAAATTGCAGGTCACGCCGGTGGAGCAGGCGGCGCGCGAGTTAAGTTTGCCAGTGCTGACGCCCTCAACGCTGAAGACGCCGGAAGCGGAAGCCGAGTTTCGCGCCTACAATGCCGCGGCTGCCGTCGTCGTCGCCTACGGCATGATCCTGCCTGCAAACATTCTCGACGCCGTGCCGCGCGGTTGCTTCAACCTGCATGCCTCGCTGCTACCGCGCTGGAGAGGCGCTGCGCCGATCCAGCGCGCAATCATGACCGGCGATGCCGAATCCGGCGTCATGGTGATGAAGATGGATGTCGGTCTCGATACCGGCGACGTCGCGATGACGGATCGCCTGCCCATCACTGACGATATGACGGCGCAGGATCTGCACGACGCGCTGGCGCCGCGCGGCGCCGATCTCATGGTGCGGGCGATGGCCGCGCTGGAGCAGGGCCGTCTCGAGCTCACGCCGCAGGATGAAGCTGGCGTCACTTATGCGGCCAAGATTGGCAAGGCCGAGGCGAAGATCGACTGGACGAAACCAGCGCACGAGGTGCTGCGCCACGTCCACGGCCTGTCGCCGTTTCCCGGCGCGTGGTTCGAGGTGGACATCGACGGCGCGCCGGTCCGCATCAAGGTGCTTCGCTGCGAACTCGCGCAAGGGTCGAGCAAGCCGGGCGCGTTGCTCGATGACCGGCTGACGATCGCCTGCGGGAGCGGCGCGATCCGTCTTCTTCAGGTGCAGCGCGCGGGCAAGCAGCCGATGACCGCGCCGGATTTCCTGCGCGGCACGCCGCTAGCGCCGCCGCTGAGTGTGGTTTGATGCCGCGCTACAAACTCATCATCGAATATGACGGCACGCCGTTTTGTGGCTGGCAGTATCAGGACAACGGCCCGTCAGTGCAGGGCGCGCTGGAAGATGCCGTGATGGCGATGACCGGTAGCCGCGTGCGTGTTCATGGTGCAGGCCGCACCGATGCCGGCGTGCATGCGCTCGGCCAGGTCGCGCATATCGATCTCGAGAAAACCTATCGCGCCGACCGGGTGCGCGACGCGCTGAACGCGCATGTGCGACCGCACCCCATCGGCGTGCTGTCTGCGGAGATCGTGCCGGAGACATTCGAGGCGCGGTTTTCGGCGCTGAAGCGGCATTACATCTATCGCATCAGCAACCGGCGGGCGAACCTCGCGCTCGATGCCGGGCGCGCGTGGCGCGTGGCGCGGCCGCTCGATGTGGTGGCGATGCAGGAGGCCGCGCAGGTGCTGATCGGCAAGCACGATTTCACGACGTTCCGCGACACCGAATGTCAGGCGAAGTCGGCGGAGAAGACGCTCGACCAACTCGATGTCGTGCGCGAGGGTGATGCCGTCAATATCGTCACGTCGGCGCGCTCGTTTCTGCACAGTCAAGTGCGTTCGATGGTCGGCTCGCTGGTCTGGGTCGGACACGGGCGATGGACCGCCGCCGATATGCGCAAAGCGCTCGATGCGCGCGACCGCGCGGCGTGCGGTCCCGTCGCGCCGCCGGATGGGCTGTATCTGGTGAAGGTGGATTACTGAGCGGTCTGCGCGAGCAGCGGCTTCATCGCGTCCCAGAACAGCTCCTCGCCGTCCTTCACATTGTCTTGCCAGTGATCGGCGGCGTTGTCGTCGGCTTCATCGGTGATGAACTTGAATGCGCGCCACGGCAGCGAATGGCGCTGGCAGACATGGACGATGGCGTAAAGCTCCATGTCGACAATGTCGATCTTGTTATCGACCAGCCATGGGTCAGTTGCGGTGACGAAGCTGTCGCCGGTGCCGCAGATCACGCCTTCTTGCCCCGAAGACAGGCGGTCGATTTCCGGCGAGAACGGCGTGCGGCCGCGCGGCGCGAGCGGCATCGCCATCATGTCGCGCTGGATGACATGTGCGACCTCGACGAGGCCGCTGTGCATTTTGTGAATTTTGCCGGCGGTGCCGTAATTGACGACGAGACGCGGGCGCAGCACCAGCAGCGCGAGTGTCGCGGCGCTCGCAGCGTTGACCTTGCCGACGCCTGTGTAGATCACCTCGACGCCGTCCGGCGCGCGCGCCTTGTCGAGTTCGTCGTCGATGGCGGTCAGGACGAGGATGTTGCCGCTCATGCGCGCGCCCTCACTTGAAGTAGCGATCCAGCACGCCGCGATAGATTTTCGTCAGCGCCTCAAGATCGGTGACCGGTGTGCGTTCGTCGATCTGGTGCATGGTCTGGCCGACGAGGCCGAATTCGAGCACGGGGCAGTAATTGACGATGAAGCGCGCGTCCGATGTTCCGCCGCCGGTATCGAGCTTCGGTCGCCGCTTGGTCACCTCTTCGATGGCCGCGATGACGAGATCGGTGAAGGGGCCGGGTTGCGTCAGGAAGGCGTCGGCGTTCGATGGCTCCCATTCGACGCGCGCGGTGGTGTGGTTGCCGGAGAGCTTTTCGACGCGTCCCTCGATCAGCGCGCGCAGCGAGTCCTGTGCGCGGCAATCGTTGTGGCGGATGTTGAAGCGCGCGCGAGCCTGCGCAGGGATCACGTTCCACGCCGGGTTGCCGGTGTCGATCGACAGGAATTCGAGATTGGACGGCGGGAAATGATCGGTCCCTTGATCCAGCGGATCGGCGTTCAATGCGCTGACGAGTGCTGCGATGTCCGGCAGCGGATTATGCGCGCGGTCGGGATAGGCAGCGTGGCCCTGCTTGCCTTCGACGATCAATGTGCCGGACAGCGAGCCGCGCCGCCCGACCTTGATGCAGTCGCCCATCGTATTGACGTTGCTCGGCTCGCCCAGCACGCAATGATCGAACTTCTCGCCGCGCTTCGCGGCCCAGTCGAGCAGCTTCACGGTGCCGTTGACGGCGGGGCCTTCTTCATCGCCGGTGATGAGGAAGGAGATCGAGCCCTTTGGTTTGCCGCCGTTCGCATTCAGATAATCGAGCACGGCGGCGACCGAGCAGGCGATCGCGCCCTTCATGTCGACCGCGCCGCGGCCATAGAGGACGCCGCCGTCCACCTCGCCTGCGAATGCATCGTGCGACCACGCCTTGTCGTCGCCCGGTGGCACCACGTCGGTGTGGCCCGCGAAGGTGATGTGCGGGGCGCCCGTGCCGATGCGGGCATAGAGGTTGTCGGTGTCGTCCGCGCCCGGTTCGGTGAAGGTGAGGCGATGGGTTTCGAACCCGGCGCCCTTCAGCAGCTTTTCAAGCACGCCGAGCGCGCCTGCGTCTGCCGGCGTCACCGAAGGGCAGCGCAACAGATCGCGGGCGACGTCCAGCGCCTTGGTCATTTGTCAGTCTCGCAGCAGTTCGTTGATGCTGGTCTTGGAACGGGTCTTTTCGTCGACGCGCTTGACGATCACCGCACAGTACAGCGATGGGCCGGGCGAGCCATCCTTCAGCGGCTTGCCGGGCAGCGTGCCAGGCACGACGACGGAATAGGCCGGTACTTCGCCAATGAAGGTTTCACCAGTGGTGCGATCCATAATCTTGGTCGATGCGCCGATGAACACGCCCATCGAGAGCACCGCGCCCTTGCGCACGATGACGCCTTCAGCGACTTCCGAACGCGCGCCGATGAAGCAGTCATCCTCGATGATGACCGGGCCGGCCTGCAGCGGTTCGAGCACGCCGCCGATGCCGACGCCGCCTGAGATGTGGACGTGCTTGCCGATTTGTGCGCAGGAGCCGACGGTGGACCACGTGTCGATCATGGTCGCTTCATCGACATAGGCGCCGAGATTGACGAAGGACGGCATCAGCACGACGTTCTTGCCGATGAAGGCGGAGCGGCGGACGATCGCGCCGGGAACCGCGCGGAAACCGGCGTCGCGGAAGGCCTGCTCGGAATAGTCCTCGAACTTCGAGGGCACCTTGTCCCACCAGTGCGCGCCGCCAGGGCCGCCGGAAATCGGCGCCATGTCGTTGAGGCGGAACGACAGCAGCACGGCTTTCTTCAGCCACTGATTGACCTTCCACTCGCCATTCGCCTGCGGCTCCGCGACCCGCGCCTCGCCCTTGTCGAGCATATCGAGCGCAAGCTCCACCGCATCGCGCACCTCGCCCTTGGTCGAGGCGTTGACGGTGTCGCGGGCGTCGAAGGCTGTGTTCAGCGTGGTTTCGAGAGCGGAGAGAGACATCGGTTTCCCTGAAAATTCAAATGGATAGGAATTGCAGATCGCCTGCAGAATTGCAGATTGTTCTTGGCGGAATTTTCCGGGGAGAGCAAGGCGGGCCGCGATCAGGACTTCGCTAAATGCGCCAGAAATTCCGTCAGATCTTCGGTCACATGATCGACGTGTGGGGCGTCGCGGCCCTCCATTTCCCACGCTTCGCGCACGACCTTCTTGGTGCCGTCCGGCACCACCAGCACCGTGGTCATGCCGAGTTCGTGGGGAATGGCGAGATTGCGGGCGAGGTCCTCGAACATCGCCGCGCGTGAGGCGTCGACGCCGTGCAAATCGAGAAAGCGGCGATAGGTCTGGCGTGCGGGCTTCGGTTCGAATTCGGCCGAGATGATGTCGAATACGCCATCGAACGTAACCCCGAGCGCGAGCCGCTCCAGCACCTTGTCGGCGTGAGCAACTGACGCGTTGGTCAGGATCAGCTTGCGGCCGGGCAATTTGGCTAACGCCTGTCCCATCGCGGGGTTCGGCTCTAGCGGCGAATGGTCGATGTCGTGGACGTAAGCGAGGAAATCGTCGGGGCTGACGCCGTGCTCGGTCATCATGCCGCGCATCGTGGTGCCGTAGCGGCGATAGTAGTCCTTCTGGATGCGGAACGCTTCCGCAGCCTCGACCTTAAGCTGGTTGGCGACGAAATCGCGAATGCGACCGTCCACCTGCTGCCACAGATTGACGTGGTGCGGATAAAGGGTGTTGTCGAGATCGAACACCCAGGTGTCGATATGGTCGAAGCCGCGTATGTCGGTCATGATATTCTGGAAGCGGCGCCAGCCGTTCGCATCCGCTCCGTCACTTGTACATCAGTGTGCCAGTGCCCTGATTGGTGAACAGCTCCAGCAGCACGGCATGTGGCGTTTTTCCATCGAGAATGACGACGCCTTCGACGCCCGCTTCCAGCGCGTAGATGCAGGTCTCGACCTTCGGAATCATGCCGCCGGAAATGGTGCCGTCCGCGATCAGCCGACGCGCATCCTTGATCGACAATTCGGGGATTAGCTTTTTGGATTTGTCGAGCACGCCGGGCACGTCGGTCAGCAGCAACAGCCGCTTCGCGCGCAGCGCACCGGCGACAGCGCCCGCGAAGGTGTCGGCGTTGACGTTGTAGGTCTGCCCGTCGGAGGACACGGCCAGCGGCGCAAGCACTGGAATGAGTTCGTGGCCGATCAACTGATTCAGGAGCGCGAGGTCGACCTTGTCGGGCTCGCCGACGAAGCCGAGATCAATCACCTTCTCGATATTGGAATCCGGATCGATCATGGTACGCGTCGCCTTCACGGCGGTGACCATGTTGCCATCTTTACCGGACAGGCCGACGGCCTTGCCGCCCGCCGCATTGATGTGGCTGACGATCTGCTTGTTGATCGATCCCGCCAGCACCATCTCGACGATCTCGATGGCGGAGGCGTCGGTGATCCGCAATCCGGCTGCGAATTCGGACTTGATGCCGAGGCGCGACAACATGGTGGCGATCTGCGGGCCGCCACCATGGACCACCACCGGATTGATCGCGGTCTGCTCCAGCAACACGATGTCGCGCGCGAAGTCGCGGGCGAGGTTTTCTTCGCCCATGGCGTGACCGCCGTACTTAATGACGATGGTTTCCTCGTCGTACTGCTGCATATGCGGCAGCGCTTCGGACAGAATGCGGGCCTGATCCTGCGGGCTTATCTCGGACATGAAACGAACCTTGAGTGGCGGGTGGCCCAAGGGTTTGGCTGGGCGGGAAGGGTTTAGCCGATTGATGTGACGGTGCAAAGCACCTCAGGCGCGGGGTGTCCGGCTCAGGCTGAGTGCGGCGGCGGCAAGCATCAGCCAGCAGACAATGAACAGGGTACCCCCAGTCGGCGCGGCCATCGGGAAGAGGCTGTGACCGGCATAGTGCAATGAGACGAGGTCGCCACCGAAAAGGATACCGGCGAGTACGAAGCCGTAGGCTGCCGTCAGCCCGAGGCGTCGCCTCACCAACCCTTGATGAACCAGCAGCACCGTGCCAATCACTGCGCAGGCGTGGAACAGCAGCATCGAGGAGGCGATGCCGAGTTGTCTTGCGTCCGCCAGATGCGCGGCAGCGGCGGCGAGTGCTACGCCGATGGCGCCCATCAAGCCTGCAAGAGCCGCCGCGATTCGCAGCGACAGGGTGGAAGTCATGCCCGCTCCCTCAACAGTTTGACGATGGCAGCGCGCATCTCAGCCATGCCTCCGCCGTCGCGCGAGGATGTCACCAGTAGTTCTGGGAAGGCGGCCGGGTGCTTGCGCAGCTTGTCCGCCATCGCGGCCATGGTTTCGTCGAGCGCGGCCTTTTTCACCTGATCGGTCTTGGTCAGTACGATCTGGTAGCTGACGGCAGCCTTGTCGAGTGTGGTCAGCACCTCGTCGTCGGCGTCCTTGAAGCCGTGCCGGGAGTCGATCAGCACGTAGACGCGCGCGAGATTGGCCCGGCCGTGCAGGAAGCTATGGATCAGCTTGGTCCATGACGCGATCTGGGTTTTCGGAGCGGAAGCGTAACCGTAGCCCGGCATGTCCACGAGCCGCAGTTCGGGCGTACGTTCGTCGAGCGGCCCCGGTCCCTTGAAGAAGATCAGCTCCTGCGTACGTCCCGGCGTATGCGAGGTGCGCGCCAGCGCGTTGCGGTTGGTCAGCGCGTTGATGAGGCTCGACTTGCCGACATTGGAGCGTCCGGCGAAAGCGATCTCGACGCCCTGCATCGGCGGCAGTGTCTCGATGGAGGGCGAAGCCCAGAAGAACTGCCAGTCGCCGGCGAACAGCTTCCGGCCGGCTTCCATCAGTTCGGCGTCTGGTTCGGTCATCATGTTCTTTCGAGACTACAAAAACGTGGATGCCCGGCACAAGGCCGGGCATCGCGATGAGATGATGATTGCAACGTTTGGCGCGGCTATCCGGGTTTCTTTGTGCCGGCAAAGGTTGATTTCACATTGTCGAACAGCTCGATCTTCACGCCGTTCTTTTTCATGATCGCGCTCTGCTGGAGCACGGAGAGCGTGTTGTTCCAGGCCCAGTAGATCACGAGACCGGCAGGGAAGCTCGCCAGCATGAACGTGAAGATCACGGGCATCCAGTCGAAGATCATCTTCTGCGTCGGGTCCGGCGGCGCGGGATTGAGCTTCATCTGGAACCACATGGTCACGCCCATAATCAGCGGCCATGCGCCGATCGCGAGGTAATGGCCGATCACCGGCACCGCGCTAGGGTCGTAGGGCAGGAGGCCGAACAGGTTGAAGACATGCGTCGGGTCCGGCGCGGAGAGGTCGTGAATCCAGCCGAAGAACGGCGCATGACGCATCTCGATGGTGATGAACAGCACCTTATAGAGTGCAAAGAAGACCGGAATCTGGATCGCGATCGGCAGGCAGCCCGCGATCGGATTGATCTTCTCCTTCTTGTAGATCTCCATCATTTCCTGCTGCTGCTTCATCTTGTCGTCGGGATATTTCTCCTTCAACGCGGCGAGCTGCGGCTGTACGGCCTTCATCTTCGCCATCGAGGCGTAGGACTTGTTGGCGAGTGGGAAGAAGATCGCCTTCACGATGACGGTGACGAGCAGGATGGCGATGCCGAAATTGCCGAACAGGCGATACAGATGATCAATCGTCCAGAACATCGGCTTGGTGATGAAGTAGAACCAGCCCCAGTCGATCAGCAGTTCGAAACGGTTGAGCTTGAGCTGCTTGTCGTAGGCGTCGACGGTCGAGACTTCCTTGGCGCCCGCGAACAGATGCGTGGTGGTGGTCGCATTGCCGCCGGCCTGCACGGTGACCGGGTCGAGCAAATAGTCGGTCTGGTAGACGCGGGTGCTGCCGGAGAGATTCGACGAGAAGCGCGCGGTCAGTGCGGCGGCGGGATCTGGCAGCAGCGTCGCGGCCCAGTATTTGTCGGTAATACCGAGCCAGGCGTTGGTGACCTTGAATTCGGCCGCCTTGGCCTCGTCCATCTTCTTGTAGGTGAATTCCTGCAGGCCCTTGTCGCCGAGAACGCCGATCGGGCCTTCATGCAGAATGTAATAGCCGGACGTCTCCGGCAGGCCATGCCGCGAGATCAGGCCGAATGGATAAAGCGTCGCGGCAGTCGAGCCGGCGTTGGCGACTTCATCCTTGATGGTGAAAACGTATCTGTCGTCCACCGAAATAGTGCGGGTGAAGACGAGGCCCTGGCCATTGTCGTATTTCAGGACGACCGGCGTCGAGGGCGTCAGCGCGTTCGAGCCCTGCTGGGTCCAGACAGTATCGCTGCCCGGCATTTTGGTGGCTGCGCCCGCGGCGGGTACGAAGCCGAATTCGGCATAGTAAGGCGCTTTGGTGCCCGACGGCGAGAACAGCACTTCCGCCGGGGATTTCGGATCGACCGTCTCGCGATATTTTACGAAGGCGACGTCATCGATGCGCGCGCCCTTCAGCGCGATGCTGCCGATCAGGCTCGGCGTGTCGATTTTGACGCGCGGCGAGGAGGCGATCGCTTCGGCGCGGTCCTTCACCGGCGCAGCCTGCTGCTGCTCGGTGCCGGGCGAATTCGGAGTGGGTGCAGCACTGCCGGCGGCCGGGGTCTGCGTGGTCGCGGCGGGTGCCGAGGAATTGGCCGGGTTGGCGGCCTGCATCTGCGCCTGCTGCGCGGCGCGCTGCTTTTCCATCTGCGGCATGTTGTAGAAATACTGCCAGGCGAGCAGCACGAGGCCGGACAAAACTACGGCGATGATGGTGTTGCGATTGTCGGTCATCGGTCAGGTCTCGCGGGTAGGCTGAGAGAATTTCGGTGAAGGGCGGGCAGAATGAGAATCGCCGTCGCGATCCTTCATACGGGCCAGACGCATGAGCGCGGAACGGAAATCCTCAATCATGACGGAGAATTCACGTTCCAGCGCGCCGCGCCGGCCGACAATGACATAGTCGCGAGGCGATGGCGGCGCGATGACACCGGCCAGCCTGACCATTTCGCGAAGCCTGCGGCGCACGCGGTTGCGCTCGGTCGCAGTGCCGACTTTTTTGGTGACGGTGAAGCCGATGCGGGTGGGGCCGGTATCGTCGCGAAAGCGCGACTGCACCACGAACGCGGGCCGGGCAATGCGGGGGCCTTGGGCGGCGGCAATGAAATCCGCGCGTTTTTTCAACCGGTCCATGTTGTCAACCGGCGCATCGTGATGCCGGTTCAGGCGCTCAGACGCTTGCGGCCACGCGCACGACGGGCAGCGAGAACCTTGCGACCGCCAGTGGTCGCGAGGCGCGCACGAAAGCCATGACGGCGCTTGCGCACCAGTTTGCTGGGTTGATAAGTCCGCTTCACGGTCGTTCTCCGCTGCCGGGCGTCCGCCGATCGCGGTATCGCCCCAGTGAGTGCCGAGCAAATTCGAATTGCCGAGCAAGTTTCAATGGTTTCGTCCGGGTTCAGCCGGTTCAAGGTCCTAAGTGACCATGGCCCTTAAATGAACCGGCCCGGTCGAACCGGGCCATCGCGGACAATTGGCCGGGCTTATACGGGAGCGGGCTGTTTTCGTCAACGGAGCGTGCAAATTGCCCCATTGCGGCGCCGGAAGCCAGTCTGCCCTGAAATATTCATAGATTTCAGGCATTTCGAGCGTTTGACGAGGCCAGCCGCAGGTGCGACTGTGGCGGCGCGGAAGATCGAAAATCAAGGGCCGGATCGTGGCTGAAAGCGTGCCGCCAATGACGTCGCAGGAGAGGCCGGCCATGCCGCGCGGACGCCTCAACCTGTCCGGCAAGCTGTTGCTGCTGACGATCCCCCTCGTGATGATCGCCGAAGTGCTGATCTACGTCCCCTCGATCGCCAATTTCAGCGTCAACCGCCTGAACGACCGGATCGCGGCGGCCAACACCGCGGCGCTGGTGCTTGATGCCGCGCCGGCGGGCATGGTGCCGGATTCGCTTGCGCGCAGCATCTTGCAAAGCATCGGTGCGCGCGCGGTCGCGATCAAGACCGGCCAGCAGCGCCGCCTGCTTGCGGTCGCGGACATGCCGCCCGCCGTGGTGCGCGACGTCGACATGCGGACCATGAACGTGTGGGAAGCTATCGTCGATTCATTCTCGATGATGCTGGAACGCGGCGACGGCGTCATCCGCATCATCGGACCTGCGCCGCAGGGCGAGCAGTTCATCGAGGTCGTGGTGGATGAAGCCCCGCTGCGTCAGGCGATGTATCGCTTCTCCTCGAACGTGCTGTTGCTGTCGTTCGGCTTCGCCATCGCCACGGCGGGATTGATTTATCTTGCTCTGCATTTCCTGTTCGTGCGGCCGATGCGGCGGATGACCGCGAGTCTCATTGCTTTCCACGAAAACCCGGAAAGCGCTGATCGCGTGATCGTGCCGTCGAATCGCGCCGATGAGATCGGCGTAGCGGAGCGCGAACTTGCCGACATGCAGCACGATCTGGTCTCGATGTTGCATCAGAAAAGCCATCTTGCGGCGCTTGGGCTTGCAGTCTCGAAAATCAACCACGACCTGCGCAATCTTCTCGCGTCTTCGCAGCTTCTGTCAGACCAGCTCGCGAGCGTGCCGGATCCGCGCGTGCAGCGTTTTGCGCCGAAACTGCTGCGTTCGCTCGAGCGCGCCATCGCGTTTTGTCAATCGACGCTCTCTTACGGCAAGGTGCAGGAAGCGCGGCCGGAACGGCGCATGGTGGCAGCAGAGCCGATCATCAACGAAGTGCGCGAATCCGCGGGCATCGCTACCGATCCCGATATCGTCTGGAGCAATGCGATCGAGCGCGGTCTCGTCGTCGATGCAGATCCGGATCAGTTGTTTCGCGTGCTGCTCAATCTCGTGCGCAATGCCTTCCAGGCGCTCGAAGGCCAGCCGCATGCCGATATCGCGCCGAAGCAGATTCGGATCGCGGGCCGCCGCGAGGGTGCGGTCGCGGTGCTGGAGATTTCAGATACCGGCCCTGGCATCCCGGAACAGGCGCGCGCCCATCTGTTCGAGGCGTTCCAGGGCTCCTCGCGCGATGGCGGCACCGGACTCGGGCTCGCGATCGCCGCCGAACTCATCCGTGCCCATGGCGGGCAGCTCGATCTGGTGGAGGGGACGATCGGTGCGACCTTCCGGATCGTGATTCCCGACCGAACCATCCCGCTGCATCAACTCCGGCAGGAGCGTTCCCGCGCCTGAAGGGGCGTAAACCGCGGTCTGCCTTGGGAAAACGGGACGTTTCAGCCGGTATACGATCCTGTCAAAACCGAGCTTGCCAAGCCGCACCGGAGCCGTTAGCTATGCCCCCTCGCGAGGGCGTTTTCGCCCCATATCCGCGACACGCGCCCGTAGCTCAGCTGGATAGAGCACCAGACTACGAATCTGGGGGTCAGAGGTTCGAATCCTTTCGGGCGCGCCATTTATCAATGACTTAGCCGTCACCCCGCTCGCTGATACCGAGTGTTACCATAAGCGTTATCGTGAGGTTGGTCGCGTCATTTCAGCGCCAAGGCGATGTCGATCAGGGCTCGTCGTCTAACGATCCTTACCTGAAAAAGACATGGCTTGAGTCCTGATCCAGGGGATCTGAAATCTCGGTGCCTTTGTCGAGGCTTTCTCATTTCGGGCCAAACACCAGAACGTTGCTGTGCCCCCGGTCATCGAGCCAGCGCAATAAGCGGCCCCTAGCTTTGCGAACGTCAAATTGTCCGTGGCCTAGATATCCGAGAGCTTGTTCAGGATTTGGGACCCGCAGAGAGAATCATCAGGGGACAGACTTTGTTGGAGAACAGAGCTCTGAGTTTGTAATTGAGTTGTCGATCTTGAATTTCTGCTTTTGATCCAAAGCGGACATTGACCCGACATACGGTAGCTCTGGGAGGGCTAAGCGTTGTCGTTCAAGTTAACTACTTTGCTTTCCTCAACCAGCGTGGGTCTCAATTCATTCGATCCGTTGAGGAGGCTCGTCGCGGAGTCACGCATAGTTGCCGCGACAAAGTCGGTGATCCGCAAACAGCAGCTTGAAGAATCAAGAGGGTGCAGTCCATATCCGCTGCCTAGTTTAGCAACACACTCTAACGTTCCCCGATAAGGTGCTTTTTGGTGGTTTCCATTCAGACGCGAATCTCTACAGAACTCGGAGTCAAAGAGCAGCAAGTCCAAGCTGCCGTAGAGTTACTCGATAGCGGTGCTACCGTGCCGTTTATTGCTCGCTATCGCAAGGAAGTCACAGGCTCGCTTGACGATGCACAGCTCCGCACGCTTGAGGAGCGGCTGCGGTATCTGCGTGAGCTAGAGGACCGACGCAAGGTGATCCTCGACTCCGTGCGCGAACAGGGCAAGCTCGACGCGACGCTTGAAGCGGCGATTATGGCGGCCGATAGCAAGAGTCGGCTTGAAGATATCTATCTTCCCTACAAGCCCAAGCGCCGCACCAAGGCCGAGATGGCAAGGGAGGCGGGTCTGGAGCCACTTGCAGACCTTTTGATGACGCAGCCTCTGAACGAACCCGAGGCGAGTGCGGCTCAATTTGTCTCAGTCGACAAGAATGTCGCCGACGTCGCAGCGGCCCTCGAGGGTGCGCGCGCTATTCTCGTCGAACGGTTCGCGGAAAATGCGGACCTCATTGGTACGCTGCGCGAGGAATTGTGGACGAATGGTCGCCTTAAATCGACCGTGCGTGACGGCAAGCAGGAGGCCGGCGCGAAATTCAAGGACTATTTCGAATTTTCGGAAGCCCTGAAAAAGATGCCGTCGCATCGTGTTCTGGCGTTGTCTCGCGGCGAAGGGGAGGAGATTCTCTCTCTGACCGTTGAGCCGGATGATGGGGAGACGCGCCCGACCATCAGTGCGTATGAGTTGCGTATCATGAGTGCCTTCGGCATCGCTGATCAGGGCCGTCCCGGGGACAAATGGCTCGTGGACACGGCACGCTGGGCTTGGCGCACGAGGATTTTTACGACGCTGTCGATCGATCTTCGGATGCGTCTGTGGAGCGCGGCCGAAGAGGAAGCCGTGCGCGTTTTTGCTTCCAACCTCCGTGATCTGTTGCTCGCTGCACCGGGAGGTGCACGACCGACTCTCGGGCTTGATCCTGGATACCGGACGGGTGTGAAAGTCGCGGTCGTGGACGCCACGGGCAAGGTCGTGGCCACGAGCACGATCTATCCGCACGAGCCGCAGCGGCGATGGGACGAAGCGCTCGCCGTCCTGATGAAACTCGTGCGCGAGCACAAGGTGGAGCTGGTTGCCATTGGCAACGGCACCGCCTCGCGCGAAACTGACAAACTTGCAATAGAGCTGGTCAAAAAACTCTCCGATCTCAAGCTGCACAAGGTCGTCGTGTCAGAGGCGGGCGCATCAGTCTATTCGGCCTCGGCCTACGCGTCGGAAGAGCTTCCTGATCTCGACGTGACATTGCGTGGTGCGGTCTCTATCGCGCGACGCCTGCAGGATCCTCTCGCCGAGCTGGTGAAAATCGATCCGAAATCAATCGGCGTCGGCCAGTATCAACACGATCTCAGTGAATTCAAACTGTCGAGATCGCTCGGCGCGGTGGTTGAAGATTGCGTCAACGGAGTCGGTGTGGATCTGAACACCGCTTCACCGCCTTTGCTGGCGCGCGTCTCCGGAATTGGAGCCGGCCTTGCTGAAAGCATCGTATCCTATCGCGACGCGCACGGTTCGTTCCGCTCTCGCAAAGCGCTTATGGATGTGCCGAGACTTGGTCCCAAGGCATTCGAGCAATGCGCGGGCTTCCTGCGTATTTCCGGCGGTGACGATCCGCTGGACGCATCCGCGGTGCATCCGGAATCCTATCCGGTGGTGCGTCGGATCATGGAATCCACCAAGAGTGATATTCGCGGCCTGATCGGAAACGCGCCGGTTCTGCGCGCGCTCAAACCGCAAGCTTTCGCCGACGACAAATTCGGTATTCCCACTGTCACGGATATCCTGCGGGAACTCGAGAAGCCCGGCCGCGATCCGCGGCCGGCATTCAAGACGGCGGAATTCAAGGACGGCGTCGAAACACTCAGCGACCTGCGGCCGGGTATGGTGCTCGAAGGGGCTGTGACGAATGTCGCGGCATTTGGGGCGTTCGTCGATATTGGTGTGCACCAGGATGGCCTTGTGCATGTCTCGGCAATGTCGAAGACCTTCGTGAAAGATCCCCGCAGCGTGGTGAAGCCTGGCGATATCGTGCGCGTGAAAGTGCTGGAAGTCGACCAGCCGCGTAAGCGTATCAGCCTGTCGCTTCGTCTTGACGATGAAATCGGTGCGCAGCCGCAGCGCTCTGCTGGAACCGACCGCGTTGCGGCCAAGCGCAGTTTCGCCAACAACCCGAGCCGCAATACGAAAACTTCAGACGGAGCGCTGGCGGATGCCTTGCGACGGGCAGGTCTCCGTGACTGAAGGCAACACGCGGGCTCGGCTGTCGCAATGGCTGTGCCATCACGGTCGCAAAGTCTCCTTTCGGCGCAAAGCGGACATGGCCTCGGCGGAGGTAGATTTCGCCGACAACAAGCGTAACCGGCGAAGAAGGGCGATGCTCCTTCGTTGGTTTGGCGGGATTCTCTATTGCTCGTTCGGGATCCGTAGTGTTCGAATTCGATATGATTACAAGCGGACTGACAAATGGATATTTTCGATCGGCTGAAGGCGGCGGCGATTGCAGACTGGCAAAGCTATATCGGCCATGACTTCGTCCTTCGCCTCGGAACGGGTACGTTGCCGCAGGCAGCATTTCGCGCCTACCTTGTGCAGGACTATTTGTTCCTGGTTCAATTTGCCCGAGCCTATGCGCTTGCCACCTACAAGAGTCGTACTGTTGCAGACATGCGGATAGCGCAGGCAGGGCTTTCCGCCATTCTCGACGAGATGAACCTTCATATACGGCTGTGCGGTCGTTGGGGTCTTTCGCCAAAGGAGATCGAGGCGACCCCGGAACATCAGGCCACTATCGCCTATACGCGTTTCGTGTTGGATTGCGGTGCGGCCGGGGATCTGCTCGATCTGCATGTTGCGCTTGCTCCATGCGTTATCGGCTACGCTGAGATCGGTCGTAATCTGATGCCGAACGGCATCGAGGACTTCAGCAATCATCCTTACCGTGAATGGATTAGTGAATACGCAGGCGAGTCGTATCAGGACGTTGCTGTCGTGGCGCGACGTCATCTGGATGATCTCGCGGCGCGGGCGATGACCGAACAGCGCTTTGCAGAGCTTGCTGCTCTGTTTGGAAAAGCGTCAAGGCTCGAAGCGGAGTTCTGGCAGATGGGTCTCGATGTTGCTGAGCGGCATGCCACTACTTAGGACTTCAATTATCCTCTGTTTTGCGGTTTCTTCCCATTTCCATTGCGTCAATCGCCCGCGGAGTTGAGGCGCAATTAGACATTCGATGGTCTTGCTCGACCTCTTGTTACTAAGGTCCGCCCGACTCGAATAGCCGCTGCTGCGCGCGTGCAGATCCGCGTGCGCACGTTAGGCCCGTTGACTCCGGGCGATCCTCTTCTTGCCAGGGAAGCACACGATTATTTGCTCAAGCCGTCGATCGTGAATGCTGCGTTCGATTACCGATGCCGACAGATACATCAGGCGAATCTGGCGCCGGTGGAGCAGTAAGGCTCTGGAGAGGCGCGAAGCCTGCCTGCTACAGTTCGATCTCAACCTTGCTCATGGGAATGTTTGAGCACATCAGCTGGCAGTGCTCCCGTGTCTTTGCCGACGTGACTCGGATTTTCATCAACTCGCCCAAGACGACCTTGCGCGCGCACATGCCGCACATACCGGTGCGGCAGTTGAAAGGCGCCTTAATTCCGAGGCTTTCGGCGAATTCCAGCAGCGTGCCTTGTTCAGGGGTCCAGGTTGCCTCGATACCCGATGTTGTGAATGTCACCGATTGCGGATGGAGCGGCGGCAGCTCTTTTTCCTCCGCAATTTCTGCTGGCGGAGCGAGTGTTGCACCCATCTCCTGCTTGTAGATCCTACGGCATACGACGCGGCTTTCGCGCAGGGCCGCCTCAGTCGCTGCAACAAACTCTCGTGGGCCGCAAATGTAGGCGTCGAACTCCTCGGAGGGGAGGAATTCCGCATCTTGGTCCAGATGCATCTCGCCGCCGAGATCGTATTCCTTGCCTGGCCGGTCGACCTGACGCGGATTGCTGAACCAGACTTTCCAGACGCTGTTCGGCAGATCAGCTTTCAGCGACCCCAGTTTGCCCTTCAGGGCGAATGTCGAACTGTTGAACGTGCTGTGCAGGAACACGACATGATGCCGTGATGCTCTCACGGCCAGTTCTTCTGCCATCGCGGTAACGGCGGCCTCGCCGATGTCCTTGCTGAAGATGACGACAGGTCGGTCGAGTTCAGCGGTGAGATGGAATGAGCCCTGCGGCCCAGTCGCGTGGATGAGGCCGCCTTTTTCCGCCTGATCAGTCCAGAAGGACGCTGCCCGCGCAGCGTCCTTCACGTCTGTATGAATGACCGTGATACGATAAATCTTCGGGTCGGAGGAAAAGGCTGACAGCACATAAGGGCGCTCGCCGACACCCGGAATGTGGAAGGCAAGATGTTGTCCGGCCTGAAAACGGCTCAGCGTCTCGTCCGATGTCAGGAATACGGAGATCGTATTCGGTGTTTCATTGACCTTCCGGGCGATTTTGTACTGTCGCTGCATGTGCCGTCCCTGAGTTCCGAATGTTTCTTATCAGGAAACTTGAGGGGGATCAAATGATGGGTGGCTGGCAGTTTGCTATAGATGGGATTATCTGCTGAAAACGGTTCCGACTACGCCGGACTATTGATAATCAAGAGTTTCTGGCGCAATTGACGATTCGAAATGACAGCTACCGACATCTTGGAAACTGGGTCTAACAGCGAGCAGGAGACTGACACGCTCGGACGCCGGATCAGGCAACTCCGAAAAGCGCGGGAGCGCACGCTGGATTCGCTGGCGCAGGAGGTCGGGCTCACCAAGGGCTATCTTTCCAAGGTCGAGACAGGCCGCCAGACACCGCCTTTGGGGACGTTGTCGAAACTCGCCAAGGCGCTCGGTACTGACCTTGCCGGGCTCGTTGAAAACGGCACCACTGATCGCACTGAGCTTGGTTATGAAGGTGTTTCGGTGGTGCGGGCTGATGAGCGGCGCAATGTCGTACGTGGTGCGACGTCATTCGGCTACGATTATCAGTCGCTGGTGCAGAATGCCGTGGGCAAGCACATGTCGCCGTTCCTGTTCACTTTCCCCTCGCAGATCCTCAAGGAAGTGTTTTTCGAGCATGGCGGCGAGGAGATGATCTTCGTGCTCAGCGGTGTTGTAGAATTCGAAGTCGGCAGCGAAACCTTCGAGTTGATGCCAGGCGACTGCATTTATTTCGATCCTCGCCAACGGCATCGCGGACGCGGAAAGTACGGCGAGGCCAAGGCGCTGGTTGTGCTGTACGAGCCGAAAAATCGCAGCTAGTTCGCCCTTCTAACTAAAAAAGGGGCGCTGCGAGCAGCGCCCCGAGATCAAGGCTGGGGGAACGATAGTGGCCTTGAATCAGCTCGCGAGAGCGTCTTCTTTCTCGACGCCGAACCCCGCGGTTTCGCCGAATTTGTTCGGCTTGCGATAGACTGCGAGCAGGATGCAGCCTTCGTCACTCTTGGTCTCGTGATAGGAGCCCGGGTGGCGCCAGACGAAATTGCCGGCCCGGCAAATACCGTCATGGTCGTAGAACGAGCCTTCGAGCACGTAGCTCTGCTCGAGTTCCGGATGCTGGTGGAATGGAAGCGTGGTGCCCGGCTCCCACTTCAACAGGCAGGTCAGCTCGCCACTTGCCGGATTTTCATACAGAACCTTGATCTGGATGCCTTCGAACTGGGAAGGCTTCCAGCCCATATCAGTGACCTTCACATAGACCGAGCCGCCTGGTGTGGGTTCCTTGGTGACGAAACGCGGATCCATTGGGTATCCTCCTTGTTAAATAAGTATCCTATTAGGATACAAAATGATATGAGCTGTCAACTCGATTATGCGGCCACGGTTTTTGGTGCGGCGGCGGCCTCGGAAAACGCGCCGTCGCCGCCGCTCCATCGATATTCGATGATGCGCGCGGTTTCTCTCGCGACGTCTGCGCCGCGAAGTCGTGCGATCAGATGCAATGTCGTATCGATTGCCAGGGCGACGCCGCCGCCGGTCACGACCGTTCCGGAATCAACGAACCGCGCTTCTGTACCATTCACTCCGGGGTAGAGTTTTTTCATCAAAGCGAGCGGCGTCTCGACGCCGGCAGGAGCGTAACGGCGGGTGGTTGCCTCCTTGCCGTCGAGCAGGCCAGCGCCTGCAACGATAAGCGCCCCAGTGCAAACTGACGCAACGATGCCCTTGCGTGAGAACGCGCGGATGAAGCTGAGAGTCTGTTCGTCCTTGCTGACCTCCGGCCATGCGGCACCGCCGAGAATCATCAACACATCGCCGGGAGGACAATTCGTCACGCTGTAAGGCGCGAGGATCTCAAGTCCATTGGCCAGACGGACTATACCGGCCTTGTTGGCCACCAAAGCCATCTCAATACCCGGATCGACACGCTTGGCCATTGAAAGAACGCCGAATGTTGCGCCGATGTCGATCGGTTCAACATCATCGTAGGCGTGGATGATGAACGTGGTGTTTGACATGCCAGATATCCTCCTCAGCAAGAAACTTCGTCAAAATAAGTATCGCAAAAGGAAACTTAGTTGACAACTTTTCATTCTGCAACGATGCTCAAGTTTCTTAAGACGGGAAACAAACCCCGCAAAAGTCAACTAGGGAGAAACAAATGTCGACGGCAGAGGTCCTTAATCCCGCTGTTCCCAAGGAAGGGTCCAGCATTAAACACATCGTTGCGGCGAGCGTGCTCGGCACGACGGTCGAATGGTATGACTTCCTTATCTACGGCACCGCGGCTGCGCTGGTGTTCAACAAGCTGTTCTTTCCGAATTTCGATCCGCTCGTCGGCACGCTTGCCGCGTTCGGCTCCTATGCGGTTGGCTTCGTCGCGCGTCCGCTCGGTGGCGCAATCTTCGGCCATTTCGGCGACAAGCTAGGTCGCAAGGCGATGCTCACGCTGACCATGATCATCATGGGCGCGGGCACGTTCCTGATTGGTTGTCTGCCCACCTATGATCAGGTCGGCATTCTTGCTCCGATCCTGCTGTTGATCCTGCGTATGGCGCAGGGCATCGGCATCGGCGGTGAGTGGGGTGGTGCGACCCTGATGGTCATCGAAAGCGGCGATCGCAACCGGCGCGGCTTTCTCGGCAGCCTTGTGCAGGTCGGTTTTCCACTCGGCATGGTGTGCGCGACCCTGATCTTCCTTCTCGTCTCAAAGCTGCCTGATGAGCAGTTCATGAGCTGGGGCTGGCGTCTTCCGTTCTGGCTGAGTGCGATCCTCGTCGCCGTCGGGCTGTTCGTGCGCATGCGGCTCGTCGAAACGCCGAAGTTCGCGAAGGTCCAGGAGCAGGGTGAGATCTCCAACGCTCCACTCCTCGACGTTCTCACCAAGGACTTCAAGAACTTCGTCGTCGCTGTCGGCCTCAAGATATCGGAAGTCGCGTGGGTGTATGTGCTGATCGGCTTCCTTGTCTACTACGCAACATCGCATCTTCATCTGTCGAAGACGGTTATTCTCGACGCGGTGCTTTACGCAGCGATTCTGGAACTGGTCACGCTGCCGCTGTTCGGCCTGTTGTCGGATTATGTGGGGCGCAAGCCGCTCTACATCGCAGGCACCATCCTATCAATGATTGTGGCCTTCCCGCTGTTTACGCTGGTCGCGACCAAGGACCCGACGACAATCGCGATTTCGATTGCGATCATCATGAGTATTACCCACGGTCTGATGTTCAGTCCGCAAGCTGCGTTCATTCCCGAACTGTTCGGCACGAAGGTGCGCTATAGCGGTGCATCGCTCGGTGTGCAGGTATCGGCGGCAATCAGCGGCGGCTTCGCCCCGATGATCGCAACGGGACTCCTTGCTTACTACGGCACCACAACGCCGATTTCCTGGTACCTCATCGCGCTCGGCGCCATCACGCTGATTGCGACACTGGTTTCGCGGGAAACTGCTTTCGAGGACCTGTAGTGAATCATGAGCCGGCCCCTTAGGGCCGGCTCATCTCTGCCGCCCGGTTGATAGATGCGTTGGTCTGGCTAGAAGGCGCGAACGCTGGGCATAAAACGTTCAAGCAAAAAACACCTCGGGAAATACGGAGATAGACTCTGGCCGGCAAGGCCGGTCGCAGCGTCTCCGTCTGCAAAGAGAACAACAATGCCGCACTATAAAATCCTCATCCTCGGCGCGTCCTATGGATCGCTACTCGCCTCCAAACTTCTGTTCGGCGGCCATTCCGTCACGTTGGTCTGCCTGCCCGCGGAGGCTGACCTCATCAACGGCGAAGGCTTCCGCGTGCGGATGCCCATCCGTCGCCGCGAGCAGCCGGTGCTGATCGATTCGCGTGAATTGCCCGGCAAGGTCTCCGCCGTGAGTGCGTCGGATGCGAATCCGGCAGATTTCGATCTGATTGGGCTTGCAATGCAGGAGCCGCAATATGGCTCGCCCGGCGTGCGCGAACTGCTTGAGCGTATCGCGAAGTCACGCGTACCCTGCATGTCGATCATGAACATGCCGCCGCTGCCCTACATCGCGCGTCTGCCGGGCATTGATGCGAGCGCGGCGAAAGCCGCATACACCGATCCGTCGGTCTGGAGTGCATTCGATCCCGGCGCGCTGACCTTGTGCAGTCCCGATCCGCAGGCGATCCGTCCGCCGGAGGAAAAGGTCAACTTCCTTCATGTCACGTTACCGACCAATTTCAAGGTCGCGCGTTTCGACAGTGAAGACAGCAACGCCATCCTGCGCCAGCTTGAGCAGGATATCGATGCGATCCGTATGGAGACACCGGAAGGCAAGACCGAAGTGCCGGTGAAGCTGCGCTTCCACGATTCGCTGTTCGTGCCGCTGGCGAAATGGCCGATGCTGCTCGCGGGCAACTATCGTTGCGTGACGGCGGGCGGCATGCGCACCGCGCAGGAGGCGGTGCACTCCGATCTGGCGCAGTCGCGCGCGGTATATGAGTTCGTCATGGATGTTTGCATCGCGCTCGGCGCTAAACGTGAGGATCTCGTGCCGTTCGATAAATATGCCGCGGCAGCCAAAAGCCTTGCACGCCCGGCTTCGGTGGCACGGGCGCTGACCAATGGTGCGCCGAATGTCGAACGCGCTGACAAGCTCGTGCAGTTGCTGGCGCAGCAGAAGGGCATGAGTCATCCGGTGGTCGACCAGATTGTCGCGCTGGTGGACCGTCGGCTTGAAGTCAATCGGAAGAAAATGAAATCTGCGGCTGCCTGAGGCGGCCGCAGTTCCGCTCAGGTCCTCAAGGGACTTCGCTCACCTGAAGGCAGGTCAACAAGGCGCAGATGGAAACTGGAGACCGAAATGGCGTTAATCGTTTCGTCTTCGCAGCTGGCATGATTTGCTTAGTCCAAATGGCGTCTTACAGTAACAGACTTCAATAATTTCAATGATCTGTCCCAGATTACGAACCGGGGGATCAGAGGTTCGAATCCTTTCGTGCGCGCCATTTGCATTTAAAACTTGTGAAGCCGGAATGAACTCCTTCCGGCTGGCTAGGACCGCTCCTTCGGGGACGCCTTTGCCGTCATCTATCGCGTTGTCCCCCGGGGCATCACCCTCCGCTAAACGCCGACGTGGACCGCAAACACCATCGCACTTTGCCGAAAGTGCATAGCGCGGACGACGCGACAAAGCCGAAATATATCAAGGAATAATGTTGTCGGCTCACGCTGTCGCAAGAGCGCGGGTGCAGCGCCTTTCGGGTCGACAAGTGAAGGCAATGGTGAGCTTGCAATGCGCGTTGCGATTTTTGCCTTGTTCGTGGCTGGCGGACTTACCTTGCCCTCTTACGCGGAACAGGCAGCCACAGCCGTTCCGGTCGGCGTCGTTAAGGCTGAGCTGAAGTCGGTGGGCACGACGCTCGACTTCGTGGGGCGCGTCGAGGCGATCAACCGGGTCGAAATCAAGGCGCGGATAACCGGCTTTCTGGAAGCGGTCTTGTTCAAGGAAGGCGACCTGATCAAGGAGGGTGCCCCCCTCTACCGCATCGAAAAAGGACTATTTCAGGCTGCTGTCGAGCAGGCGACAGGAGCGCTTGAGCGTAGCAAGGCGGCCAAGACGCTTAGTGATTTGCAGCTCCAGCGCGCCCAGGAATTGCTCGACAGGAATGTTGGCACGGTGGTGGCCCGCGATCAGCAGAAGGCAGCAGTCGATCAGGCTGCGGGAGCCATGCTGACCGATGAGGCCACCCTTGCGACGGCCAATATCAATCTCGGCTACACCGATATCACCTCGCCGATCACAGGCAAGGTCAGCAAGACAAACGTGACCAAAGGCAATCTCGTTGGGCCGGATACCGGCACGCTGACGATGATCGTCAGTCAAGATCCCATGTATGTGACCTTCCCCGTAAGTCAGCGTGATTTCCTGAAGGCGCGCCAGAGTGGGACTAAACTCGACGTCGGCGCCATCAAGGCCCAACTCCGCTTTGCTGACGGAACGATCTACGAGCACCCGGGGCGGATTAACTTCATCGATGTGACGGTCGATCGCGCCACCGATACGGTGCTGGCGCGCGCGACTTTTCCTAATCCCGATTTTAGCCTCATCGACGGTCAGTTCGTGCAGGTGCAGATTGATCTGCAAGGCAACAATGCAAAAGACCGAGTCGAAGTGCCGCAGACCGCCCTGATCGCAGACCAGCAGGGTGTCTATGTGTTCGTGGTCGAGGACGGCAAGGCGGTGGTCAAGCGTGTTAAGCCCCTAAGGGGGGCTGGCACCAACGTTATTCTGGACTCCGGACTCAACGGCGGCGAGGAGGTCATAGTCCAGGGACTCCAGGGCGTGCGTCCAGGTGCGCCGGTGCGCGCCACCCCGATTCAGCCGGCTCTCAACCAAAGAGGCTGAGACCATGCTGTCCGCCATTTTCGTCGACCGGCCACGGCTAGCCATCGTCATCGCTATCGTTACGACGATCGCCGGCGCGCTGGCGCTCTATGCGATTCCCATCGCGCAATACCCTGACATTGTGCCTCCGCAAGTATCGGTTACGACGTTTTATCCCGGTGCTAACAGCGCTGTAGTCGACCAGACGGTTGCCCAACCGATCGAAGCGCAAGTCGTCGGCGTCGACAAGATGATATATATGAAGAGTGTCAGCGGCGATGATGGCAGCTACACGCTCACCGTCTCGTTCGAACTCGGCACCAATCCCGACATCAACACCGTCAACGTGAACAACCGGGTGCAGGTCGCGCTCTCCGGCTTGCCGGAGACCGTGCAGCGCCAGGGCGTCACGGTGAAGAAAAAGTCGTCCGCCTTGCTCGGTGTGATCGCGCTCTACTCGCCGAAGCACACGCATGACTCACTGTTCCTGTCCAATTACGTCACCATCAACATGCTCGACTCGATCAAGAGCACGCCCGGTGTCGGTGACGCGAGTCTGTGGGGGCCGCAGGACTATTCGATGCGCGCCTGGGTGCGGACCGATCGGTTGACCGGCCTCAATCTGACGACCGGCGACATCGTCAACGCGATCAAGGCCCAGAACTTCCAGGCAGCGGTCGGACGGATCGGCGCGCGGCCGATCTCGAACGATCAGCAGCTCCAACTCAACATCCAGACAAAGGGCCGTCTAACCTCGAAGACAGAATTCGAGAACATCGTCATACGCACTAATCCGGACGGGTCGATACTTCGGCTCGGCGACGTGGCACGGATCGAGCTGGGCGCGGCAAATGTCGACCGCGAAACTCGCTTTAACGGTGGACCGGCCGCGGCCATCGCGATGTACCAGAGTCCCGGCGCAAACGCGATCACCACGCTAAAAGAGGTGCGAGCCAAGATCGAGGAACTGCAGAAGCGTTTCCCTGAGGATCTCGCCTGGAAAGTCACTTACGATCCCACGGTCTTCGTAACCGATACAATTCATGAGGTGCTGAAGACGCTGTTCGAGGCATTCATCCTCGTTGTGATCGTCGTCTACCTGTTCCTCGGCAGTATACGCGCGACCCTTATTCCGACCATCGCCGTTCCGGTCAGTCTGATCGGAACCTTCATCGTATTGCTTGCCGTCGGCTATTCGGCAAACTCGGTGTCGCTGCTGGCCGTCGTGCTTGCCATCGGCATCGTCGTCGACGACGCTATTGTTGTCGTCGAGAACGTCGAGCGCGTGATGGAGGAACATCCGGAGCTCTCACCCGCCGACGCAACCAAGCGCGCCATGGCGGAGATTACCGCGCCGATCGTCGCCATCACCCTGGTGCTACTCTCGGTGTTTGTGCCGGTGGCTTTTATCCCCGGTATTTCCGGCGAGTTGTTCCGCCAGTTTGCCGTCACTGTCGCGGTTTCGATGTTCCTGTCGGCCATCAATGCGCTCACGCTATCGCCGGCGTTGGCGGCTGTGTTGTTGCGGCCGCATCACGGGCCGCGACGTGGCCCAATCGGCTATGTGATGCGCGGGATCGACCGCGTCCGGGATCTCTACGGCGCAGCGGTGGCTCGCCTCGTGCGGCTGTCGATCATCGGGCTCGTCATGGTCGCGGTTGCCGGTGCGGGTGTGCTCGGTCTAGCGAAAATCACGCCCACCGGCTTCCTGCCGGAGGATGATCAGGGCGCGCTTTTTGTGGTCGTCCAGTTGCCGGGCGGCTCGTCTGTCTCGCGGACCGCTAATGTGATTCAGCAGGCGGAGGCGATCCTCAAAAAGGACCCGGCGGTCGCCGACTACACCTCAGTCGTCGGCTTGAACTTCATCGACAATTATTCTGCGTCCAACGCTGGGTTCATCGTGGTGACGCTCAAATCCTTCGATGAGCGCAAGAAGGATCGAGCGCTCGGCGTATCGGCGCTGATTCCGCGACTCGGCGCTGAATTTCGTCAAATCAGCGATGGCACGGTGGTCCCCCTGGCGCCGCCTCCAATCATCGGGCTCGGTACAGGCGGTGGGTTCACCTATGTGCTAAAGGACCTGCGTGGTGGCGACCCGGGAGCGTTGGCACAGGCGGTGCGTGGTTTGGTCGTGGCGGCGAACCAGGATCCGCAATTGAGGCGTGTGTTCACCACCTTCTCGGCCACCAACCCGTCGATTTACCTCGATATCGACCGCGACAAGGTGCAAATCCTTGGCGTGCAGCTCAACGATGTGTTTCAGGCGCTGCAGACGTCGCTCGGCGGTTTTTATGTGAACGACATCAATCTGTTCGGTCGTCGGTGGCAGGTCAATGTTCAGGCCGAGGCATCCGATCGGGCAAGCATCGACGATATCTATCGCATCAACGTCAGGAACGCCGAAGGCAAGATGATTCCCATGCGCAGCCTGGCAGAGGCGCGTATCGTGGTCGGACCGCCAGCGCTGATCCGTTACAACAATCTCCGCGCCGTCACCATCCAAGGCAGCCCGGCTGCCAACGTCTCGTCTGGACAGGCGCTGAATGCGATGGAATCCGTGGCCGCCAAGACGTTGCCTGATGGCTACGCCGGAGAATGGACCGACACCGCTTTCCAGGAGAAACGCGCGGAGGGTAAAACCGGATTGATCCTCGGATTTGCGGTGCTCTTCGCCTACCTGTTCCTGGTTGGACTGTACGAAAGCTGGACGATTCCTGTACCGGTGTTGCTGTCGGTTTCAATCGGCGTCCTTGGTTCATTCATCGCCATGGTTTTGAGCGGCCTTACTCTCGATCTCTATGCCCAGATTGGCATGGTCGTGCTGATCGGCCTCGCCGCTAAGAACGGCATCCTGATCGTCGAATTTGCCAAGGAGCAACGCGAGAGGGGTGTGCCGCTGCTTGAGGCCGCCGCCGAAGGCTCACGACTGCGATTTCGTCCGGTGATGATGACGTCTTTTGCGTTTATCCTCGGACTTTTGCCGCTGGTCATTGCGACCGGTGCCTCTGAACTCGCACGGCGCAACGTCGGTACCCCTGTTTTTGGTGGGATGATCCTTGCGTCCTTCATTGGCATCTTCGCTATCCCGCCACTCTATGTGACCTTTCAGGCTGTGCGAGAGCGCATACGGCCCGGGTCACGGCCACAGGCAGGCAAACCCGCGATTGCACCCGAGGCAGGCGGACCAACAACGGACATTCCGGCTTGAAAAGCCGACCGCCGTTTCTGCATTGTGCATATCGCCTGTTGCCGCGACGTTGCAGTGATGGACAGCCCGATCGCGATGACCAGCAACGGCCCCGGCGGGGCCGTGCCGTCCTTGCCGCATTTGCTACGAGCTACGAGGGAGGATCGAGGTAAATCGCTCGTTGCTCAGCCAGTTGTCCGCAATGTTTTCGACGGCGATTCTCCGAACAGTGTGCGGTAGGCGACCGAGAAACGTCCAAGCTCCCAGAATCCATGGTCGGTGACGACGCGCGTGACGTTCGTCTTGCCGGCGTCGGCATCGCGAAGCGCCTGACGCACGAGATGCATTCGCCGCAAGGTGAGATAGCGTATCGGCCCCATGCCCAAATGTTCTTCGCACGCCGCGCGAAGTGTTCGCTCCGCGACGCCGATGCCCGAACAGATATCGGTGAGATAAAGCGGTCGATCCGGATGAGCCGCCAGATACTTCTCGAACTTCGTCATGATCGCATCGTACCGGCGGCCGCCGGTCGTGATCTCAATGTCGGCACCTTCCGCGAGGCACCGCACCATGAGATGAATCAATCGTTGCTCAAGTGCCCGGCGAATTTCTGGAAGTTCGAAAATTTCGGGAGTATCGAGAGCCAGCTGTCCGACCATCTTATGAAGCTCCAACAAGCGCAACATCAGAGCTGGACTTGGTCGAACGATCGGCTTTGTAAGCTTCTCCATGAAATTATGACCGATGATCGCCTCGAGCGCCGTGTTGAGATCATCGATGACAAGAGACATGGTGCCGCCGTGAAGATCCGTGTCGGTTTGTTGATGTCTCTCGCCGTCTTTGTTGATGATGATGTCACCGGGCAGGACTTTCAAGCCACGATGACGAACTGACGCCTCTGGCTCAGTCAGAAAGGCAATCACTGCACGCTCTGGCTTGATGCCGAAAACGTTGACTTGCGGCGAGGACAGGCTGTAGCGCGCCATCCAGAGCCGCTCCATGCCGATCTGTGTAAGCTTGAAGTGAAAATGACCCGTTTCCTTAGGAAACGCTTGGAAATTGCAATCTGCAAACGCATCCTGGCAATCGGCCGGGTCGTTAATCTCCCGAGTTCTAATCCAAGGCATCTCTGTCCACCGAGTCAGAAATTGCGCTTTAATTCTCGAGTTGAATTTTCCTAAATCTTTTCAAGTGGTGTCCCAGGAGCGACAGCGTTGCTTGGATGCATCCCTCTGTCAATGAACCGAGTAAGACATAATCGTTGCGCCTCGATATGGCGCGCTTTGTTCAGCACGCGGATTGGCTAAAAGGTAACTTCCCACGACGCAATTTGGCAAACAATTTCGGGGGATGTCGAATCTAAAACGAGGTCGGGCCGAGTTCTCCGATTCTGCATTGGCCGGGTTGCTGGCGCGCTAGAATGGCGCGCCAAATTGCCCCACTTGAAACGGACTTCGAAGGTCGCGTCTCTGCCCGCGCCATCGACAGGTTCTCGATGGTCCATGGCATGTCGCTTTCCCTCAACAGCAAGTCACGACGTGCTACCCTGCCGCGGTGTCAAATGGCTGAGGAGATCCATCGGCAGTGGGAAAACGACGGTCGATGATCGGTCGCCCGCGATGTCGTGCAATGCTGCGAAATAGCGTAGCTGCATCGCCTGCGGCTCCTGAGCGAGAATCCGGCCTGCCTCGACGAGCTTCTCGGCAGCTTGCTGCTCGCCCATCGCGTTGATCACCTTCGCGCGCCGCAACCGCTCCGCTTCAGCCTGCTTGGCGATGGCGCGCACCATGTTCTCATTCAGGTCGATATCCTTGATCTCGATGTTAGTGACTTTGATGCCCCAAGCGTCAGTCTGCTGGTCGAGGATTTCCTGAATGTCGGCATTGAGCCTGTCGCGCTCGGCAAGCATTTCGTCCAACTCGTGTTTGCCGAGCACTGAACGCAGCGTGGTCTGTGCCAACTGGCTTGTCGCAGCCATGAAATTCCCGACCTTGATGATCGCGCGCTCGGGATCGACGATGCGGAAGTAGAGAACCGCGTTTACTTTCACTGAGACGTTGTCGCGGGAAATCACGTCCTGCGGCGGCACGTCCTGCACCATCACCCTGAGGTCGACCTTCACCATCTGCTGCACGAACGGAATCAGGATAATGAGGCCGGGGCCTTTCACGCCGGTGAATCGTCCGAGCGTGAAGACGATGCCGCGTTCGTACTCTCGCAGGATGCGTATGGCCGACGTCAGAAAAACGATCACGACGATCGCGAGGAGAAGATAGCTCAGATAATCAATCATCATCGCACACCTCCTTCGCCGGCTTTCAGGGCCGGCCGGCGACGTACCACAAGTGTGAGGTCCATAACGTTGGCCACCTCGACCATTTCGCCGGGCCTGAAGGCTTCCGCGCCGCGTGCCTGCCAGCGCTCGCCCTGCGTGAAGACGTGGCCTTCAATGTCGTTCCAGTCGAGAACCTCGGCGGACAGGCCACGCATGGCTTGCGCGCCAACTCGTGCCGGGGCTTTGCGAGCACGCCAAAGCGAGCGGAGCACCACGAGAATAAGGCCGATGAACATGGCTGCCGCGATGCCAACGACCGTCCATGAGAGCCGGTATCCCGGCGCTTCGACCTTGAACAGCATCATTGCTCCGAGCAGGAAGGCGATAACGCCGCCGAAACCGAGAACCACTGTCGGATTGAAGGCTTCCACGACCAGAAGTGCGATTCCCAGCAGCATCAAGGCGAGGCCTGCATAGTTGATGGGGAGCATGTTGAGGGCATAGAGGCCCAGCAGCAAACAGATCGTGCCCGCCACACCGGGCGCGACGGCACCAGGAGACATGAACTCGAAGATCAGACCGTAGATGCCGACCAGCAGCAGAATGAAGGCGACGTTGGGATTGGTGATGATCGACAGAAATTGCGATACCCGACCGGGATTGAGCGCTTGGATCGTTGCGTCCTTCGTCGCCAGCCGCCGTGTCTCGCCGCCGGCGACTTCCACGGTACGGCCGTCGATTTGTTTCAGCAGGTCAGCCGGATTGCGCGCAATGAGATCAATGACATTCGCCTGTAACGCGGCGCTCGCGGACAGGCTGGCTGCCTCGCGAACAGCTTTTTCGGCCCAGTCAGCATTGCGTCCGCGCAGTTCAGCAAGGCTGCGGATGAAGGCGACTGCGTCGTTCGTGACCTTCGCCGCCATCGCGTCTTTTGGTTCGGGCTGGTGGGTGTTGTCGTCCTTGCCTTTGCCGCCTTTGTCAGGGCTGGAGCCTGGCAGACCCGGTATTGGACTATCGATTTGCACGGGCGTCGCCGCGCCGAGATTGGTGCCGGGCGCCATTGCTGCGATATGCGTTGCATAAAGGATATAGGTGCCGGCGCTTGCGGCGTGGGCGCCGGACGGAGCAACATAACCGATGACAGGAACGGGCGACGCCAGTACGTCTGCAATGATCGCACGCATGCTGGTGACAAGACCGCCCGGTGTGTTCAGACGCAGGATGACGGCTTCGGCGTGCTGCTCGTTTGCCTTGGCCAGCGCGTCTTTAACGTAATCGGCAGTCGCCGGTCCGATCGCGTCGTCAATCGTGACTGTCAGCACAACATTGCTTTTCTCCGCCGCCGAACCGGCGGTGGGAGAGAGAAGCAAAATGGCGGCTGCAATTGCCGCGGCAAGAGTCGCCTGTACGGTCTGCACGGCGAGGACTCCCTAATCTCGATGATATGGGGAGAACCTCGCTTAACCTCAATATGAGCGGGTTTGGCGAGCAGCCGCGGCGCCTGCCGAAGCGAAGGTAAGTGAGGTCGTGCAAAATGAGAAAAGAATTCAAAATTATGTAGTAATTTCAATATTATATTTGTTTTCTATCCATTCGTTTTTGTGGACTTGAGGCCGTCGCGGCGCCGCCGTCTTCGCATACGTCACGCCTGTCATATCTCTAACTACCGCCGTCGCGGGAGGGCGGAGAGACATGGTCCGGCGATGCGCCGCTGATATTGAGCGACGGCGAGGTATGGTTGCCTTCATTCAGGCGGGTTTGGCAGTCGATTGCCGCGCATTAAGGCCGGTGGTCATGACGCAATGACCGTATTGATATAGAGTGCGATGCATCATGCCACGCGGATGCGTGGCATCTTTTGATATCAGGAGGTTTTCATGCGCAGATTGCTGACGGTTCTCGCCGCGCTCGCGACGCTCAGTCTGACCAATTGCGGCTACAACGCGATCCAGCAGAACGACGAGCAGGTGAAGTCGGCCTGGTCGGAGGTGGTGAACCAGTATCAGCGCCGCGCGGATCTCGTGCCCAACCTCGTCAATTCGGTGAAGGGTTTTGCGCAACAGGAAAAGGATGTGCTGCTCGGCGTCACCAATGCGCGCGCTAGGGTCGGCAGCGTGCAGGCGGGTCCTGAAGTCGTCAACGACCCAGCGGCGCTGCAGAAATTCCAGGCGGCGCAGGGTGAACTGTCGAGTGCGCTGTCGCGTCTGCTCGTCGTCACCGAAAACTATCCGCAGCTCAAGTCCGACCAGTTGTTTCGCGATTTGATGGCGCAACTCGAAGGCACCGAGAACCGCATCACGGTCGCGCGCAACCGCTACATCAAGGCAGTGCAGGATTATAACGTCAACATCCGCACCTTCCCGAACAACCTCACCGCGATGGCGTTCGGCTATAAGACAAAGGCAAACTTCACTGTCGACAATGAGAGGGATATCTCGACCGCGCCGAAGGTCGATTTCAACGTGCCTTCACCTGCGCCCGCTCCTGCGCCGGCGCCTGCCAAATAGCGGGGTAACGCTCGAGGCGCGTCGATGAAGATCGCCAGACAACTCGTTCTAGCGTTCCTGCTGTGCTGGGCTGTGGTCGCCGTGGCGGACGTCGCGGTGCCGCAGCTCACTGCACGCGTTACCGACCAGACCGGCACGCTCAGCGCTACCGATATCGCGAATCTCGATCAGAAGCTCGCGGACTTCGAGGCTCGCAAGGGTAGCCAGATCGCGGTGCTGATCGTGCCGACGACGCAGCCGGAGGACATCGCGCAATATTCCATCCGGGTGGTCGAGCAGTGGAAGCTCGGTCGCAAGGGTGTTGATGACGGCGTGCTGCTGCTGGTCGCGAAGGATGATCGCCGCCTGCGCATCGAAGTCGGCTACGGTCTCGAGGGCGCGCTGCCGGACGTCACCGCCAGCCGCATCATCAACGAGATCATCACGCCGAAATTCAAGCAAGGCGACTTTGCCGGCGGCATCGATGCCGGCGTCGACCGGGTCATCAAGACGCTCGACGGTGAGCCGCTGCCTGCACCCAAGCCGCGGAATGACGTCAGCCAGGGTAATTGGGACGAGGTCGGCCAGGCGTTTCCGGTCTTTCTGGTGGTAACCATCGTGATCGGAGGGATTCTGCGTCAGGTCTTTGGCCGGTTTCCGGGTTCGCTGTTGACGGGAGGCGGCGTCGCCGTCGTGGCCTGGCTGTTCATGGGAATTTGGGCTGTCGCGCTTTTTGCCGGTGCCATTGCGTTCTTTTTCACGCTGATTGGCGATGCGATGTTTTTATCCGGTGGTGGCGGCGGTTATGGCGGCGGCCGCGGCGGATCGAGCTGGAGCGGCGGATCTGGCGGCGGCTTCAGTGGAGGCGGCGGCAGTTTCGGCGGCGGCGGCGCGTCGGGAAGCTGGTAGCGAGGTTGGCGATGCCAATGAATGTCAGGCGATTGGGCAAGCATCTTCTCAGCAATCGCACGCGCGTGCGCAAGGCGTTCGCGCCGCAGGCGTTGAAGCGCATTGAGGATGCGATCAAGGCGAGCGAAGCGCGCCATGCCGGTCAGATTCGTTTTGCTGTAGAGGGTGCGCTCGATGGGCGGCCGTTGTTGGCGGGGCAATCCGCGCGGGACCGCGCGCTCGATCTGTTCGCGCATCTGCGCATCTGGGATACCGAACATAATTCCGGTGTGCTGATCTATCTGCTGCTCGCGGACCGCGACGTGGAGATCGTCGCGGATCGCGGCATCGACGCGAAGGTTGGTGCGGCACGCTGGCGCGAAATTTGCGCCGTGATGGAAAGCGAATTCCGACAGAATCATTTCGAGCAGGGCGTGTTGGCCGGCATCGAGCGCATCACCACCGAACTCGCGGCGCATTTTCCGGCGCATGGAGCGCATCGCAACGAACTGCCGGATCCGCCAGTGGTTCTTTGATGCATCAGTGTGGGGAAAACTTTTTCGCGTCGACGTAAGCCCGCCATCGCACCTTGGCGGTTCGTTCTTGCTCGATTAGCCTTCGTCTCGCTGTGTCAGTCTGAGTTGAGTAGGCTTGTCATGTTCCGCGGTTCATCACTTCGAGGCGTATTTCTGGCAATGGCGGCGATGTCGCCCTTGCCCGCTGTTGCGATGGAGCTGACACCGCCGCAGGCTGATCTTTACACGTCGGTGTCGATCAATCCGCCGTCCAAGAGCGAGATGACGGTGTGCTACGGTTTCGTGTGCCGCCGCCGCGCGATTCTGGCTTTCTCCGACGCGGACCACAGGACGCTCACGCAAATTCTTTCCGCCGGAAAAGCAAGTGCCGCCGCCGAGCGCGTGGCGCTCCAGAGGGCCGTGGTCTGGTTCGATCGCCGCGTAGGACCGATGATCGGCACCACCAAGCGCGTTGCCAAGGCCGATATCCGTGCCGGATCGGACGCCACCAATTTCGACTGTTTCGACACCACCCGCGACACGACAAGCCTGTTGCTGGTGCTGCAGGAATGGAATCTGCTGAAATTCCATAAGGTCGGCAATCCGCGCTACCGGGGCAATCCGTTTGCGCTCCAGACCCCGCACAACACTGCGGTCGTGGTCGACAAGGCGAGCGGCGTTGAATGGGTGGTCGATCTCTGGCCGAAGAACTACGCCGAGGCGCCCGACGTCATGCCGGTCGAGCAGTGGCTGAAGGAAGACTGAGGCCAGTCTCGCGTCCATCCGGGCGTTGCCCTGCTATGGTTAACCTTCCGTTAGCGAATTACATCGCATCTTTCGCGGAAGGAGAGATGCCATGTCTTCCAGCCGCACTTCTTTGGATAATGATTCCTGTCCCGTCGGGGACGAACTGCTCGGCAGCCTGTATCGCGCGAGCGAACACGGTCTTGCCCAGTTGGTCGATACAGTGTCGGGCGACGTACGGGCGATGCTGGCGCTGTTCTGCTATCGGCGGGCTCATTTGCATTCGATGAGCCTTGCCATCGCCGCGACATGCAGCGAGCGGGATTTGAAGGAGCAGGGCGGCACGGTCGGCGCGACATTGTTTGCGATGTCGCGTGAGGCACCCGCCGAGCAAACTGTTTCCGCTGCAAGCGGCCGCCGCGCCATCACGCTCTCGACCAAGCCGCTTCGGGTCATCCCCGAAATGGCCGACGATGATACTGAGTCGCTGAGCGCCTAAAACGGCTTTGCCCGCGCGTCATTGCGCGAGGGCTTTACCGTCTGCGGCGCGTTTACTCGACCAGGATGACCCGGATGTCGTTGACGTTCGTCAGCGTTGGTCCGGTCAGAACGAGGTCGCCGGTCTTCTCGAAAAACGTTGTGGCGTCGTTGTTGTCGAGATAGGCGACCGGATCGAGCTTCATCTCCCGCATTTTCGCAAAGGTCGTTTCGTCAGCCATCGCGCCGGCAGGATCGGTCGGTGAGCCGCCGCCGCCATCGGCGCCGTCGGTATCGGCAGCGAGGATCGAGATGCCCTTGGTTTCCGCCAGCGCCGCGGCTGCGGCGAGCACGTATTCCTGGTTTGGGCCGCCGCGTCCGTTTCCGCGCACGATCACGGTGAGTTCGCCGCCCGACACGATGGCGACGCGCTTACCCTTGGCACGGGCGTCCAGAGCGAGTTTGGCATGCTTGGTGGCAACCGCGCGTGCTTCACCTTCGAGGTCAGCGCCGAGGTCGATGACTTCGTATCCGGCCTGCGCTGCGACGCGCAGTGCGGCATCGAGCGAATCGCTTGGCTTGGCAACGATGTCGAAGCGCGCGCGTTCGAAGGCCTTGTCGCTGGGCTTGACGCTTTCGTTGCGCGGATCGGTCAAAGCCACGCGCACCGCATCGTCCACCTGCAGCTTGTAGCGTTCGACGATGTTGCGCGCGTCCTGCAGCGTCGAGGGGTCGGGAACGGTTGGGCCGGATGCGATGACGGCGGGATCGTCATGCGGCACGTCGGAGATCGCGAGCGTCACCAGTTGGGCCGGATAGGCGGCGCGGGCGAGCCGCCCACCCTTGATACGCGACAGATGCTTGCGCACCGTGTTCATTTCGGAGATCGGAGCGCCCGAGCGCAACAGGCTTTTGTTGACCTGCTGCTTTTGCGTGTAAGCAACCCCTTCAACCGGCGCGATCCAGTTGGCGGAGCCGCCGCCCGAAATCAGAGCCAGCACCAGATCGTCCGGGCCAGCTTCCGCGGCCAGCGCGAGAGCTTTCTCCGCGCCGCGAACGCTGGCCTCGTCCGGCACGGGATGGCCAGCCTCGATTACCTCGACCCGGCGGGTCGGCACGGCATGGCCGTGGCGGGTGGTAGCGATACCTGAAATCCGGTCCGCGCTCAGGCCTGCTTCGTCCATGTAATGGCGCTCGGCCGCAGCGGCCATCGCGGCGGCAGCCTTGCCGACGGCGACGATAAAAACCTTCCCCCGCGGCGGCCCGGGTAAGTGCCGGCGCAGCATCTTGTCTGGATGGGCTGCAGCCACGGCAGCATCAAAAATGGCGCGAAGCAGGGAACGGTGATCGGTCATCAGGTACCTTTTACGTGAGTTCAGCACCGCCGAATATATCCCGGCTACCGGGATACGGAGCTGAAAGGTCTGCGCCGGAATAAGGAAAACTGAAGCGGATTACAACCTTTGGAGTATATCGGAACCCGACGTGGCTAACGTCGGGTGGCCGATCATGGTTTTCGGCTGGTAGATCGTGCAACACTCATTGGGCGCTTGAATCGTTGTCCGCCTGACAAGGGGAAGTGTATGCCCGAGGCCGTTATCGTTTCCACAGCCCGTACCCCGATCGGAAAAGCCTATCGGGGCGCGCTGAATGCAACCGATGGCGCGACCCTGCTGGGCCATGCCATCAAGGCGGCGGTGGAGCGGGCCAACCTCGATCCCGCCGAGGTGGAGGACGTGGTGATGGGTGCGGCCCTGCAGCAGGGCGCGACCTTCGGCAATATCGCGCGCAAGGCGCTACTGCGGGCAGGGCTGCCGGTTAGCGTCGCCGGGACCACGGTCGACCGGCAATGCGCTTCCGGCCTGCAGGCGATCGCTGCGGCCGCACGCTCGGTGCTGTTCGACGGTGTCGACATCGCGGTTGGCGGCGGCGGCGAATCGATCAGCCTCGTTCAGAACGACAAGATGAATATGTTTCACGCTGTCGATCCGGCGCTGATGGAGATCAAGCCCGAGATTTACATGTCGATGCTCGACACCGCCGAGGTGGTGGCGAAGCGTTACGGCGTCTCGCGCGAACGGCAGGATGAATACGCGCTCGAAAGCCAGCGCCGCATCGCCGCCGCGCAGCAGGCGGGCAGGTTTAGCGATGAGATCGCGCCGATCACGACGAAAATGGGTGTGCTCGATAAAGCGAGCGGCGAGGTCTCGTTCAAGGACGTGACGCTGTCGCAGGATGAAGGCCCGCGCCCCGACACCACGGCCGAGGGCTTGGCAGCGCTGAAGCCGGTAAAGGGCGAGGGCTTCAGCATCACTGCAGGCAACGCGAGCCAGTTGTCGGACGGCGCGAGTGCGGCCGTTATCATGAGCGACCGGATGGCGGCGCAGAAGAATCTCAAGCCGCTCGGAATCTTCCGCGGCATGGTTTCGGTGGGATGCGAGCCCGACGAGATGGGCATCGGCCCGGTATTCGCGGTGCCGCGTCTCCTCAAGCGCCACGGGCTCACGGTTGACGATATCGATCTGTGGGAATTGAACGAAGCATTCGCCGTGCAGGTGGTCTATTGCCGCGACCGACTTGGTCTCGATCCGCATAAGCTCAACGTCAATGGCGGCGCCATCGGTGTCGGGCATCCTTATGGTATGACCGGCGCGCGGCTCGCAGGTCATGTCCTGGTGGAAGGACGGCGGCGCAAGGCGAACTATGCCGTGGTAACGATGTGCGTTGGCGGCGGTATGGGTTCGGCCGGATTGTTCGAGATCGTGCACTAGGCGGCCATGATGGCTTATCTTCTTGCCATCGATCAGGGCACGACATCCTCCCGCGCCATGCTGTTTCGCGACGATCTTTCCGTCGCGGCGAAGGCGCAGCAGGAATATACGCAACACTTTCCGGCATCGGGCTGGGTCGAGCACGAGCCTGAGGATATCTGGACAAGCACGCTCGCCACCTGTCGTGCCGCGATGCGCGAGGGTGATGTCACAGCGTCGGGCATCGCGGCCATCGGTATCTCCAACCAGCGCGAGACGGTGGTGGTGTGGGATCGCCAGACAGGGCAGGCGATCCATCGCGCCATCGTCTGGCAGGATCGGCGCACGGCGGATGTCTGCGCGCGGTTGCAGGCTGAAGGCAGCGAGACGCTGATCACCGCGCGGACCGGGCTGATCGCCGATCCTTATTTCTCGGCGACCAAGATCGCGTGGATTCTCGATCATGTCAGCGGAGCGCGAGAGCGCGCCGAACGTGGCCATCTCCTGTTCGGCACGGTTGATTGCTATCTGCTCTGGCTGCTCACCGGCGGTGCGGTGCATGCGACCGACGCCACCAATGCCTCGCGTACCTTGCTGTTCAACATCCACGCCGGCGCGTGGGACGACGATCTGCTCAAGCTGTTACGTGTACCGCGCGCGATGCTGCCCGAGGTGCGCGACTGCGCTTCCGACTTCGGCGTAACGCATCCCGATCTGTTCGGTGGCCCAATCGCTATTCGTGGCATCGCGGGTGACCAGCAGGCGGCAACCATCGGTCAGGCCTGTTTCGCGCCGGGGATGATGAAATCCACATATGGCACCGGCTGCTTTGCGCTGCTCAACACCGGCGAGACGGCGGTGGCGTCAAACAACAAGCTGCTGACCACCATCGCCTATCAATTGAATGGCAAACGCACCTATGCCCTGGAAGGCTCGATCTTTGTGGCAGGCTCGGCCGTGCAATGGCTGCGCGACAGCCTTCATCTCATTAAGACTGCGCATGACAGCGATAATCTTGCGCCGACAGCGGACGAGACGCAGTCGGTCTATCTGGTTCCAGCTTTTGTCGGGTTAGGTGCGCCGTACTGGAATCCGCGCGTGCGTGGCGCGTTGTTCGGGCTGACGCGCAATACCGGTCCGGCCGAACTCGCGCAGGCGGCGCTCGAAAGTGTCTGCTATCAGACCCACGATCTGTGGCAGGCAATGCGCGCCGACTGGCCGGATCTGGCTTCCAAAGATGTAGCGTTGCGCGTCGATGGGGGCATGGCGATCTCGGACTGGACCATGCAGCGCCTCGCTGACATCCTGAAGGCGACGGTCGATCGGCCGGTGATTCCCGAGACCACGGCGCTTGGCGCAGCCTATCTCGCGGGCCATGCCGCAGGGGTCTGTCCGCCGCCCGAAGCATTCGCCGCGAACTGGCAACTCGACCGCCGCTTCACGCCCATGATGGACGATGCCCTGCGCATAAAGAAACTGCGCGGCTGGTCCCAGGCAGTAAAAGGCCTGCTCGCGAGCGACATGGATACCTAGTTCATTGCAGCAATGAGAGGGCAACGACGAAGCGTTGCCCTCTCATTGTCATCGAAGACTATTTACTGGCAGAGCGTAGGCTGCCCGTTCAGCTTGATTATGGTGCCGGGACGGCAGGTAAAGCCATTGCGAGCGTCAAAGCTCGGTGAACCCGGAATGGCGGTGCCGTCATAGTTATATGGGCCGAAACTTTCGTCCATGGACGCAAAGGTGTTGTCGTGGCGGTAATCGTTGCGGTAGGCGACATCGCCATAAGGCCGGCGATACTCTCCATAGTAGCCGTTGTCATAACCGCCACGGAAAGGTGCTGTTGCAATTGCGCCGGCGGTTGCGACTGCGCCGCCGGCAATGCCGGCTGCAGTATCGGCAGGCCAGAAGCCGCTTCGGCGGCCCCGGGTGTGGAATTCATCGCGTCGCGCAAGGCGATCGCCTGAGCGCATGGCGCGAGCATGGTGCACGGCATGAGGGCGCATGGATGACTTCATGTGCATCGTCGAATGCGGTTGAGCCGTATCCTGTGCGAGCGCAGGTGTTGCGATGAGCGCGATCGCGGCGGTGGCTGCGAGGAGAGTTGCCTTGGTCACAGTGAATCTCCTTTTTCTATTGCGAAATTTTATGAGAAGGCCGGAGGAGGAGGTTCCGACGTGGCGCAACGCCGTCAAATTTCCGGCGCTGTGCGGGCAGAACGAACCGGCGCAGATGCAAGTTCCACCTAAGGATCGCGTCACTCAGACGTGAACGGCAAAAGGCCGAACGGAATCGAAGTTCCGTTCGGCCTTTTCTGAAAATCTTCAGAAAAATACGATGCCCTTTAGCCCGGCCGTGCATCCGTGCGCGGCTTCATGGCCAGTCGCATATGGATGGCGCAGCCGCAGCCGGGCGGATGCTGCGCAGGCGGCAGGTTCGCGATGTCGTCTTCCGCGGGTGCAGGCGGCTGAGGTTCGCTGGCCGGAATATAGTTCAAGACTGGTGCGAGCGAACGTTCAGTGTCCACGACAGTCGCACCGATGCGCTCGGCGTAATCCTCGACCTGATCGCGCTCGATCTTGCCGACGCCGAAATACTCGCTTTGCGGGTGGCTGTAATAGATGCCGGACACCGACGAGCCTGGCCACATTGCGAGGCTTTCGGTCAGCGTCACGCCCGCATTGCGCTCGGCATCGAGCAGCTTGAAGATCGTCGTCTTCTCGTTGTGGTCGGGTTGCGCAGGATAGCCCGGAGCCGGACGGATGCCTTGATACTTCTCGAGGATCAGATCGTCGTTCGAGAGCGTTTCGTCGGCCGCATAGCCCCACAGCTCCATGCGGACACGCTGGTGCATCCGCTCGGCGAACGCCTCGGCGAGACGATCCGCGAGCGCCTTGACGATGATCGAGGAGTAATCGTCGTTCGCTTTCTTGAAGCGCATGGTGATCGCTTCTTCGCCAATGCCGGCGGTGACGACGAACGCGCCGATGTAGTCGGCGACGCCGCTTTGCTTCGGTGCGATGAAATCCGACAGCGCGAGGTTATGGCGGCCTTCGCGTTTCTCGAGTTGCTGGCGCAGTGTGTGCAGTGTCGCAAGCGGCTTGGTACGGGCTTCGTCGCTGTAGAGTGTGACGTCGTCGCCGTCGGAGTTAGCGGGCCAGAAGCCGATGGTGGCGTTGGCGGTGAACCAGTTCTCCTTGATGATGGTGTCGAGCATCTTGCGCGCGTCGTTGTAGAGCGACTGCGCGACCTCGCCGACATTGGGATCCTTCAGGATCGCGGGGAAGCGCCCCGACAACTCCCAGGCCTGGAAGAACGGCGTCCAGTCGATGTATTCGGCCAGTTCCGCAAGCGAGTAGTTGTTGAAGTTCTTCACGCCGAGGAATGAAGGCTTCTTCGGCGTGGCCTTCGACCAGTCGATCTTCAGCGCGTTGGCGCGCGCCGCCTCAAGAGACAGCCGCTTCTTGTTCTGCTGGGCGCGGAAATGTGCGTCCGCGATCTTGGTATAGTCGGCGCGAACTTCGGAGATGTATTCGTCGCGCTTCTCTGATGACAGCAGCGAGGCGGCGACGCCGACCGCGCGGCTCGCGTCGTTGACATGCACCACCGGGCCTTTGCGATAGCGCGGGTCGATCTTCACGGCGGTATGGACGCGGCTCGTGGTCGCGCCGCCAATCAGCAGCGGAATGTCGAAGCCCTGCCGCTCCATTTCGGAGGCGACGAACACCATTTCATCCAGAGAAGGCGTAATCAGCCCGGACAGGCCGATGATGTCAGCGCCTTCGTTCTTTGCGGTTTCCAAAATCTTGTTGGCGGGCACCATGACGCCGAGGTCGATCACCTCGAAATTGTTGCACTGAAGCACGATGCCGACGATGTTCTTGCCGATGTCGTGGACATCGCCCTTTACCGTCGCCATCACGATCTTGCCGGCGGATGAGCGCTGGCCTTCGGCAAGGCCTGCGGCCCTGTTCCGCTCCTTCTCTTCTTCCATGAACGGCATCAGATAGGCGACCGCCTGCTTCATGACGCGGGCGGACTTCACCACCTGCGGCAAGAACATCTTACCCGAGCCGAACAGGTCGCCGACGACGTTCATGCCGTCCATCAGCGGACCTTCGATCACCGAGAGCGGACGGTCGACCGTCTGACGCGCTTCCTCGGTGTCGGCCTCAATGTATTCGGTGATGCCGTTGACGAGCGCGTGCGCGAGCCGCTTCTCAACCGGCCATTCGCGCCAAGCGAGATCCTGCTCCTTGACCTGCTTGCCCTGGCCACGGAATTTTTCCGCAAGCTGCAACAGACGCTCGGATGCGCCGGGGTCGCGGTTGAGGATGACGTCCTCGCAGACGTTGCGCAGTTCGGGATCGATGTCGTCATAGATCACCATCTGCCCTGCATTGACGATACCCATGTCCATGCCCGCCTTGATGGCGTAGTACAGGAACACCGAATGCATCGCCTCGCGCACCGGTTCGTTGCCGCGGAACGAGAACGACAGGTTCGAGACGCCGCCGGAGATATGCGCGTGCGGGAGGTTCTGGCGGATCCAGCGCGTTGCCTCGATGAAGTCGACGCCGTAGTTGTTGTGCTCCTCAAGGCCGGTAGCGATGGCGAAGATGTTGGGATCGAAGATGATGTCCTGTGGCGGGAAGTCGAGCTTCGTCGTCAACAGATCATAGGCGCGTTTGCAAATCTCGATCTTGCGCTCATAGGTGTCTGCCTGTCCGGTCTCGTCGAAGGCCATGACCACGACCGCCGCGCCGTGGCGGCGGGCGATCAGCGCCTCGTGCAGAAACTTCTCCTCGCCCTCTTTCATCGAGATGGAGTTGACGATCGGCTTGCCCTGCACGCATTTCAGTCCGGCCTCGATCACCTCGAACTTCGAGGAGTCGACCATCACCGGCACCTTGGCGATGTCAGGCTCTGATGCGACGAGGTTGAGGAATTCGATCATCGCCTGCTTGGAGTCGAGCAGGCCCTCGTCCATGTTGACGTCGATCACCTGCGCGCCGTTCTCGACCTGATCGCGGGCGACCTGAAGTGCTGCGGTGTAGTTGCCTTCCTTGATGAGCTTGCGGAAGCGCGCCGAGCCGGTGACGTTGGTGCGCTCGCCGACATTGACGAACGGAATGTCGTTGGTGAGCACGAAGGGCTCAAGGCCGGACAATCGCAGCCTCGGCTCGATGGCGGGCACCACGCGCGGCTTATGCGGTGCGACGGCCCGCGCAATTGCGCCAATGTGGTCCGGCGTGGTGCCGCAGCAACCGCCGACGACGTTGACGAGACCGGCTTCGGCGAACTCGCCGACGAGGCGCGCCATGTATTCCGGCGTCTCGTCATACTGGCCGAACTCGTTCGGCAGGCCGGCGTTCGGGTAAGCGCAGATGAGCGTATCGGCGACGCGGCCGATATCGGCGATGTGCGCGCGCAGGTCTTCGGCGCCGAGCGCGCAGTTGAAGCCGATGGTGATCGGATTGGCGTGTTGCACCGAATACCAGAACGCTTCCGGCATCTGGCCCGACAGCAGGCGGCCGGATTTGTCGGTGATGGTGCCTGAAATCATGATCGGCAGGTCAATGCCGCGCGCCTCGCAGATTTCCGCGATCGCATAAAGCGCGGCCTTGGCGTTGAGCGTGTCGAAGATGGTCTCGACCAGCAGCAGGTCGGCGCCGCCGTCGAGCAGGCCGTTGATCTGTTCGCTGTAGGCGACGCGCAGATCGTCGAACGTCACCGCGCGATAGCCGGGGTTGGCGACGTCCGGCGAGATCGATGCGGTGCGGTTGGTCGGGCCGAGCGCGCCCGCGACGAAACGCGGCTTGCCGTCATCTGTCTCGGCGCGGTTGGCGGCGTTGCGCGCGAGCCGTGCGCCCTCGCGGTTCAACTCATAGGCGAGCTCCGACATGTCGTAGTCGGCCTGCGCGATCGAGGTCGAGGAGAAGGTGTTGGTTTCGACGATGTCCGCGCCGGCTTTCAGGTATTCGTAGTGAATGTCCTCGATTGCCTGCGGCTGGGTCAGGATCAACAGGTCGTTGTTGCCGCGGACGTCGCGGTGAAAATCCTTGAAGCGTTCGCCGCGGAACGCGGCCTCGTCGAGTTCGAGCCGCTGGATCATCGTGCCCATGGCGCCGTCGAGCACCAGAATGCGCTCGCGTGCGAGGGCGCGGAATTTGTCGGCGGTGGGAGAGGTCACTTTACTCACGGCATTACCCTGCATGCGTCACGTCCGCGACAGGAGCGGGCATGACGAAGAAAAAACACTAAGCGGCTTGCTGCGATCCGTTCGGACGGATGCCGAGCAGATGGCTAATGGCAAACACGAGGTCGGCGCGGTTCATGGTGTAAAAATGGAAATTCTCGACGCCCTGCTTGGCCAGCTTCTGCACCTGGCCCGCGGCGACGGTCGCGGCGACGAGCTTGCGCGTCTCGGCATCGTCGTCGAGACCCTCGAATTTCGCGGCGAGCCAGCCCGGCACGGTGGCTCCAGCGCGCTCGGCGAAATTCTTCGCCAGTTTGAAGTTCTGTACCGGCAGGATGCCGGGCACGATCGGAATTTCAATGCCGGCTTTGCGGACGCGGTCGAGGTAACGGAAGTAGAGATCGTTGTCGAAGAAGAACTGGGTGATGGCGCGTGCCGCTCCCGCATCGACCTTGGCCTTTAGCACGTCGATATCGGCGTCAATGGTCGCGCTCTCGGGATGTTTCTCCGGATAGGCCGAGACGGTGACTTCCATGTCCGGGTGGCGACGTCTGATCGAGGCAACGAGATCGGCGGAGGTCTGATACCCTTCCGGGTGTGCCCGATAGGCGGTGCCGATGCCGCCCGACGGATCGCCGCGCAGCGCCACGATGTGACGCACGCCGATCTCGTGATAGCGGTCAACCACGTCGTCGATGTCGGCGCATGTTGCGTCGACGCAGGTCAGATGCGCAGCCGGAGTCAGGCTGGTCTCATCGAGGATGCGCTTGATGGTCGAGTGGGTGCGCTCGCGCGTCGAGCCGCCCGCGCCGTAGGTCACCGAGACAAAATTCGGCGTCAGCGGCGCGAGGCGATTGATGACGCCCCACAGATTCTGCTCCATCTCCTCAGTCTTCGGCGGGAAGAACTCGAACGAGATCGCGGGTCGCTTGGCCTGCGTATGGGCAGATGGGTTGGTGTCGCTCATGACGCCTCGGGAGCCGGCTGGAATGTGAGTGTGGCGCGCGGTGGCGAAAGCCTACCGCGCAAACGGCAAAATAGGCCATATCGGTCCGCCCGGACAGCCCACTGCGGCCTCTATCACAGTGGGAAATTGCCCATAACATGGGAAATAACTCCCAAAAGTCTAGTTCTTGAGGGGCGAGTGGGCCGTGTCACGACCCCGACAAGGCTGTATTTCAACGAAAGCCGCAAGAGATCGTCAGACCATGAGCGGGAATAGCGAAATGGAGTAGGCCAAGGTGGACTTTTCCGACTGGCGTTGCCCACCGGCGACTTGAGCGTGGCGGCGCAGCCATTACCTGAGAGCCTATGCCTCCCTTGTCTGTTCTCGATCTCTCCGTCGTCACCACCGGTACCAAACCCGCACAGGCGCTGCGCAACAGCATCGACCTTGCGCAGGAGGCCGACCGGCTCGGCTACACCCGCTATTGGCTCGCCGAGCATCATGGGCTCGCGTCCGTCGCAAGCCCCGCGCCCGATCTCATGATCGGGCAGATCGCAGCGGCTACGCAGCGCATCCATGTCGGGTCAGGCGGCGTGATGCTGCCGAACCACGCGCCGCTTGTCGTGGCCGAACGCTTCAAGATGCTGGAGGCATTGTTTCCCGGGCGTATCGATTTAGGCCTCGGTCGTGCGCCGGGTACCGATGGCGTGACGGCTTACGCGCTCCGTAATCGGCTGGAAGTGCGGCCGGGCGATGATTTTCTGGAGCGGCTGCAGGAATTGATGCTGTGGGAGACGCGGGAATTCCCACCGGATCATCCCTTCAACAAGGTCGTCGCGATGCCGGACGATACGCCGCTGCCGCCGCTGTGGCTGCTCGGCTCCAGCGATTACAGCGCGCAATTGGCGGCGCAGGTCGGGATGGGCTTCGCTTTCGCCCATCATTTTGCATCGTTCGATGCGGTCGTCGCACTCACGCACTACCGCACGCATTTCCGGCCTTCGCGTTGGCGACAGACGCCGCACAGCATTCTCGGGGTCGCCATCGTTGCCACGCCAACCGACGCGGAGGCGGAGGAACTGGCGATGTCGATGGACCTCAATCGCCTGCAGCGCGAGCGCGGCGCGTATCTGCCGATTCCGAGCATCGCGGAAGCGAAGGCCTATCCGTACACCGAAGCCGACCGTGCGATCATTGCACGCAACCGCGCGAAGCTGTTCGTCGGTAGTCCGGCGACGGTGATGTCACGGCTGATGCCGCTGATCGAGGAAAGCCAGGCCGATGAGGTGATGGTGACGAGCGCGATCTACGATCACGACGCGCGCAAGCGCTCCTACGGGTTACTCGCCGAGGCGTTCGGGCTAAACAAGCAGGCGGCGGCGTAATGCCGTCTACTTGATGATCCTGTTGTTGAACGCGATACGGAACGGGTGCGCCGGATAAACACCGACGATACGCAGCTCCGCCGAGAAGAACTTCAACTCTTCCAGCGCATAGGCGAGGTTCTGGTCGTCCGGGTGGCCATCGACGTCGGCGAAAAACTGCGTGGCGGCGAAATTGCCGTCCACCATGTAGCTTTCCAGCTTGGTCATGTTGACGCCGTTGGTCGCGAAGCCGCCGAGCGCCTTGTAGAGCGCAGCCGGCAGGTTGCGCACACGGAAGACAAAAGAGGTCACGGTGGCACCGGAATCGTGCGGTGCCCATTTCGGCTCGCGCGCCAGGATAACGAAGCGCGTGGTGTTGTGGTGCTCATCCTCGACGTCTTCGGCCAAGATGTCGAGATTGTAGATGTCGGCTGCGATCTTCGGTGCGAGCGCGGCGCGTGTCTTGTCGCCCGCTGCCGCGATGGTGCGGGCGGAGCCTGCGGTGTCCGGGCTGACGATCGAGCGCAGTCCGAGCTTGCGGATGATGTTACGGCACTGGCCGAGCGCGTGGACGTGGCTTTCTATGGTCTTGAGGCCTTCGAGCGTCGCGCCGCGCGGCGCCATCAATTGATGATGGATCGGCAGGAACCATTCGCCGACGATGAACAGGTTCGATTGCGGCAGCAGATGGTGGATGTCCGCGACGCGACCCGCGACCGAGTTCTCGATTGGGATCATGCCGAGGTCGGCTTCGCCCGATGAAATCGCGGCCAGCGCATCCTCAAAGGTCGGGCAGGGCAACGCCTTGGCTCCGGGATAGGCTTCGTCGATCGCGATATGCGAATTCGCGCCGGGCTCGCCCTGAAAAGCGATGGTTATCGGTTTTGTTGTCATGCTCGTCGTCATGCCTGTTTTGCCAGTGTCCGCCGTGCGGCGTCCAGATCGTGAGGGGTGTCGACCCCGAGCGGCACCGAATCGACGATCCGGACGTCGATCCTCATGCCCGCTTCCAGTGCGCGCAATTGTTCGAGCTTCTCGCGCTGCTCAAGGGGCGAGGGCGGCAGCGCGACGAACCGCGCCAGCGCCGCGCGACGATAGGCATAGAGCCCGATGTGATGATAGCGCGGTCCCTCGCCATAGGGCGCGGTGGCGCGGGTAAAATACAGCGCGCGTAGCGTGTTCTGGGACAGCGGCGAGCCGACCACCTTCACCACGTTGGGATTGCCGTGTTCTTCCGGAATGCGGATTTCTGCGGCCAGGGTAGTGATCTCCACGGCGGGCTCCGAGAAGGGCTGCAGTACGGCGCGAATATCATCCGGCGCGATGGTCGGCAGATCGCCCTGGACGTTGATGATGGTGTTGATACCCCCATTGCCGTCGAGCTTGTCCAGTGCCTCGAAAATGCGATCTGATCCGGAGGGGTGGTCGGCGCGAGTCATCACGGCTTCGCCCCCCTGGGCTGTGACCGCGGCGGCGATTTCGGCCGAATCGGTCGCCACCGCGACGCGCCCGAGTCGCGCCGCCTGCGCCCGGCGCAGGACATGGACGATCATCGGCTGTCCGGCGATATCCAGAAGCGGTTTTCCCGGCAGTCGCGACGCCGCCATGCGGGCGGGAATCAGGACCAGGGTGTCTTGTTCGGTCATGGAAGGGGCCGGGCTTGCGGGGCTGGAAACGCACGGAAACGCGGGATATTTGCGAGACCGGGACATTTATACGGGTTGCCAGAAGCCGGGCAAACCGTTATTCCCTCGGCGCTGCCCTTCGAGCGGCGCGTAGCTGACCCTGCACTGATGTTTTGGTCCGTTTTTCAGCGGAAAATGCAAGGCATCAGGTCAATTTCCCGGCCCGGAGCCTGATCTGAAATGGACTCTTTCGAACTCAACAAGATCATGGGTGCGATTCTCGGTACCTGCCTTGTTTTGCTGGTGACGAATTTTGCTGCCCACGCGATTTTCGCTCCGAAGGCGCCGGCCAAGCCGGGCTTTGAGATCGCGGTGAAGGAAGCGGCGGCTGGCGGCGGCGAGGCAGCCAAGGCGGCGCCCGAAGTGCCGATCAAGGACCTCCTTAAAACGGCCTCGGCCGAGAAGGGCCAGGCGGTTTCCAAGAAGTGCGCAGCCTGCCACACCTTCGAGAAGGGCGGCGCGAACAAGGTCGGTCCGAACCTGTTTGGTATCGTCGACGAGCCGCGTGGCCAGGGCCGCGGCGGCTTCAACTTCTCGGCGGCCATGAAGGCCAAGGGCGGCAACTGGAGCGTCGAGGACCTCAACGAGTTCATCAAGAGCCCGAAGGGTTTCGTCCCTGGCACGGCGATGGGCTTCGCGGGTATCAGCAAGGACTCCGAGCGCGCCGATCTGATCGCCTATCTTGAGACTCTCAAGTAAGGTCAAGTTAGTACGGTCACGTTCGCTCGAGCGCACGTTCCAGCCTAAACGAATTTTTAGAATCCGCGCGACATCGTCGCGCGGATTTATCGTTTCAACAGGCTGGCATCACATCCAAAAACCGACATAATGAACGCGGACGGTAAAGCGGTCGCGCTCTGCGGCGTTGCGTTTATTTCACAACCAACAGGATTTTGACGGTTGCCGATTTCCCGACGCCAACTCCTTCGCAGCGGTGCGTTCGCCGCCTCGTTTCCTCTCCTCAGCTCTGTCCGGCCGGCCTTCGCCGAAACGGCATCGCCCAAAGATGGCACGTGGACGCACGGCCTGTCGCTGTTCGGCGACGTGAAGTATCCGGCGAATTTTCCGCACTTCGATTACGTCAATGCGGCCGCGCCGAAGGGCGGCGTGGTGCGGCAGACCGCGCTTGGCGCGTTCGACAATTTCAACATGGTCGTTGCCGGCGTGAAGGGATCAATCGGCGCCATCGGTGAGATCTATGAGGCGCTGACGGTGTCCGCGCTCGACGAAGTGTCCACCCAATACGGTCTGCTTGCGGAAGCGATGAGCTACCCGGCGGATTATTCGTCCGTGACCTATCGCCTGCGCAAGGAAGCGAAATGGCATGATGGCAAGCCGGTGACGCCGGATGATGTCATCTTCTCGCTTGAGGCGTTCAAGAAATATCACCCGTTTTATTCCGCCTATTATCGCCATGTCACCAAGGCGGAGAAGGCTGGCGACCGCGAGATCAAGTTCACCTTCGATGCGCCGGGCAATCGCGAGCTGCCGCAGATTCTCGGCCAGTTGACGGTGTTGCCCAAGCACTATTGGGAAGGCAAGGACAGCGCGGGCAAGCCGCGCGACATCGGCGCGACAACGCTCGAGCCGCCGCTTTCCTGCGGTCCCTACAAGATCAAGAGTTTCGTGCCGGGGCGTTCAATCGTGCTCGAGCGCGTGAAGGATTATTGGGGGCGCGACATCAACGTGAATGTCGGTCGTAACAATTTCGACGAGTTGCGCTACGAATATTTCCGCGACTCGACGGTGGCGCTGGAAGCCTTCAAGGGCGACCAGATCGACTGGCGCACCGAGAACAGCGCCAAGAACTGGGCGACCGCCTACGACTTCCCGGCAGTGGCAGACAAGCGCGTGGTGCTGGAGGAGTTTCCCAACCGCACCGTCGGCATCATGCAAGCGTTCGCGTTCAACATCCGGCGCGACAGGTTCAAGGATGCGCGCGTGCGCCGCGCGATGAATTTCGCCTTCGATTTCGAGGAAATGAACCGGCAGATTTTCTTCGGCCAGTACACGCGCATCGCGAGCTATTTCGAAGGCACCGAACTTGCATCGAGCGGTCTGCCGCAGGGCCGCGAGCTCGAGATTCTTGAAACGGTTCGCGGTCAGGTGCCGCCCGAGGTCTTCACCGCGCAATACACCAATCCGGTCGGCGGCTCGCCGGAGAATGTGCGCAACAATCTGCGCGAAGGTTTGCGGCTTCTCAAATCGGCCGGTTACGAGATCAAGGATCGCAAGCTCGTCGATGGCAAGACCGGCGCGCCGTTCGAGGTCGAACTCCTCACCTACGATCCGAGCTTCGAGCGCGTGTTGCTGTTCTTCAAGCCGTCGCTGGAGCGTATGGGCATGACGGTGAATGTGCGCACGGTCGACGCGACCCAGTACGAGAATCGTTTGCGCAACTGGGACTTCGACGTGGTGGTGAACTCGTGGGCGGAGTCGCTGTCGCCGGGCAACGAGCAGCGTGAGTTCTGGGGCTCGCAGGCCGCCGACATGCCGGGCTCGCGCAATATCATCGGCATCAAGGATGCCGCGATCGATAAACTGATCGGGCGCGTCATCTACGCCAAGGATCGCGACGACCTCGTTGCGGCGACCAAGGCGCTGGATCGCGTGCTGCTCTGGCATCATTTCGTTGTGCCGCAATGGACTTACGGCAAGATCCGCACCGCGCGATGGGATCGTTTCGGCCGCCCACCTGAGATGCCGAAATACGGCATGTCCGCTTTCCCAGACATCTGGTGGTTCGACGCCGACAAGGCGGGCAAGACCGGGCGGCGCTCTTGACGCGGGTTTCGCGCCGACACGTTCTGGTGCTTGGCGGTGGCGCTGCACTCGCCTGCGCCGTCAAGCCGGTGTTCGCTGATAACGCAAATTTTGTGCACGGCATGTCGGCCTTCGGTGACCTGAAGTACCCGAAGGACTTCAAGCAGTTCGACTACGTCAACGTCAGCGCACCGAAGGGCGGGCTGTTCTCGACGGTGCCCTCGAGTCGCTCCTACAATCAGTCGTTCCAGACCTTCAATTCGCTCAACGCGTTTATTCTGAAGGGTGACGGTGCCATCGGCATGGAGCAGACCTTCACCGCGCTGATGGCGCGCTCCGGCGATGAACCAGATGCGATGTATGGCTTGGCTGCAAGCGGCGTGCAGATTTCCGCTGACGGTCTGACCTATCGTTTCAAGATGCGACCTGAGGCGCGTTTTCACGACGGCTCACGCCTGACGGCGAAGGATGCTGCCTTTTCATTGAACATCCTGAAAGAGAAGGGCCATCCGATCATCCGTCAGCAGATGCGCGACGTCATCAAGGCCGACGCGCCGGACGACGATGCGTTGGTGGTGACCTTTGCGCCGAACCGCGCGCGCGACGTGCCGCTCTACGTTGCCTCGCTGCCGGTTTTCTCGCGTACCTATTACGCCAAGCAGCCGTTCGAGGAATCGACGCTGGACATTCCGCTCGGCTCAGGACCCTACAAGGTCGGCAAGTTCGAGGTCGGGCGCTTTATCGAGTACGACCGCGTCAAGGACTGGTGGGGACGCGATCTTCCCGTTTCGAAAGGTGCTTTCAACTTCGATACTGTGCGTTACGAATTCTATCGCGACCGTGACGTTGCGTTCGAAGGCTTCACCGCGCGCAACTATCTCTACCGCGAGGAATTCACCGCGCGCGTGTGGGCGACGCGCTATGATTTTCCCGCGATCAAGGATGGTCGGGTGAAGCGCGAAACGCTGCCGGACGACACGCCGTCCGGCGCGCAAGGCTGGTTTATCAATCTGCGGCGCGAGCAGTTCAAGGACCCGCGCGTGCGTGAGGCACTCGGCTGTGCCTTCGATTTCGAATGGACCAACAAGACCATCATGTATGGCGCATATGCGCGCACTGTCTCGCCATTCCAGAATTCCGATTTGATGGCTACGGGTGTACCAGACGCCGACGAGCTCAAGCTGCTCGAGCCGTTCCGCGGGCAGGTGCCGGACGAAGTGTTCGGCGAGCCGTTCGTGCCGCCGGTGAGCGACGGCTCGGGTCAGGACCGCGCGCTGCTGCGGAAGGCAGCACATCTGCTGCAGGAGGCGGGTTGGACGATCAAGGACGGCAAGCGTGTCTCGAAATCGGGCCAACGCTTCACGCTCGAATTTCTACTGGATGAGCCATCGTTCCAGCCGCATCACGCGCCCTACATCAAGAATCTCGGCGTGCTCGGTATCGATGCAAGCCTGCGCGTGGTGGACCCTGTACAATATCGCGCCCGCCGCGACGATTTCGATTTCGACGTCACCATTGAGCGGTTCTCGATGGCATCGACGCCGGGCGAGGCATTGCGCACGTTCTTTTCGTCGCAAGCAGCCGCAATCAAGGGGTCGAACAATCTGTCGGGCGTGGCCAGCCCCGTGCTCGATGCGCTGATCGAGAAGATCATTGCCGCCAACAGTCGTGACGAATTGCGCATCGCCTGCCATGCGTTCGACCGGGTGTTTCGCGCCGGCCGCTATTGGGTGCCGCAATGGTACCGTAACAACCATCCCATCGCGTATTGGGACGTGTTCGGTCATCCGGCGAAACTGCCGCGCTATGCGGGCGTGGGCGTGCCGGACCTATGGTGGTACGATGCCGCGAAGGCATCGAAGCCCGAACAGGCGAAATAACCGATGGCTGCCTATATCGCTCGCCGCATCCTGCTGATGGTGCCGACGCTGTTCGGCATCCTGTTTGTGTCCTTTGTGGTCGTGCAGTTCGCGCCGGGTGGGCCGGTGGAGCGGGTGATCGCGCAGTTGTCGGGCGCCGATACGGGTGCGAGTTCGCGCATTTCTGGCGGTGGCGGAGATCTCGGTGCGCGCGGCGCTCCGGGCGCCTCGATGGATGCGGTGAATTCGAAATATCGCGGCGCGCAGGGGCTCGATCCCGAATTCATCAAGAGCCTCGAGAAGCAGTTCGGCTTCGATAAGCCTGCACCGGAACGCTTCGCGCTGATGCTGTGGAATTTCGCTCGCTTCGATTTCGGCAAGAGCTATTTCCGTGACGTCAGCGTGCTGCAACTCATCAAGGAGAAGCTGCCGGTGTCGATGTCGCTCGGCATTTGGATGACGCTGCTGACTTACCTGATCTCGATTCCACTCGGCATCCGCAAGGCGGTGGCGGACGGCTCGCGCTTCGATACATGGACCTCAGCAGTCATTATCGTCGGCTTCGCGATTCCGGGTTTCATGTTCGCGATCCTGCTCATCATCCTGTTCGCGGGTGGTTCGTTCTACGACATTTTCCCGCTGCGCGGGCTGACCTCGGACGGCTGGTCGCAGTTTCCGTGGTACTGGAAGATCATCGATTACTTCTGGCATCTGACGTTGCCGCTGCTATCGATGGCGCTGAGTTCGTTCGCGACCATGACGTTGCTGACCAAGAATTCGTTCCTCGACGAAATCCGCAAGCAATATGTCATGACCGCGCGCGCCAAAGGATGCAGCGAGCATCGCGTGCTTTACGGGCACATTTTCCGCAACGCGATGCTGATCGTGATCGCCGGATTTCCCGGCGCGTTCGTCCATGCATTCTTCTCCGGCTCGCTGCTGATCGAGACGATCTTCTCGCTCGACGGCCTCGGATTGCTCGGTTTCGAAAGCGTTCTGAACCGCGACTATCCTGTGGTGTTCGGAACGCTGTTCATCTTCTCGCTGGTGGGTCTTGTCGTGAACCTGCTCTCCGACCTGACTTACATGTGGGTCGATCCGCGAATCGATTTCGAGGCGCGTCAGGCATGAGCGTCACGCCGCCGATCGAGACGAAAAGCCTGTCACCGCTAGGGGAGGCTGTACCGGCATCGCAGCACGGGTTGCAGCTGTCGCCACTCAATCGGCGGCGCTGGCGGAATTTCAAGGCCAACCGTCGCGGCTACTGGTCGTTCTGGATCTTCTCAATTCTGTTCATCGTCTCGCTGTTCGCGGAATTGATCGCGAATGATCGGCCGTTTCTGATCCAGTACGATGGGCATTTGTATTTCCCTGCTTTCGTCACCTATCCGGAGACGACATTCGGCGGCGATTTCGAGACGGCGGCCGACTATCGCGATCCTTATCTGCAGAAAATGATCGCGGAGAAGGGCGGTCGCATCGTCTGGCCGCTGATCCGCTATTCCTACGATACTCACAATCTCGATCTGCCGACGCCCGCTCCTTCGAAGCCGACATGGATGCTGACCGAGAAGGAATGCGCGCCGGTTGTAGAGCGCAAGGGACTGAAAAGCTGTCGCGATCTCGAATATAACTGGCTCGGTACTGACGATCAGGGCCGCGACGTGGTGGCGCGGCTGATCTACGGCTTCCGCATTTCGGTCCTGTTCGGCCTCGCGCTCACCATCGTTTCCTCGATCGTCGGCGTCGCGGCAGGCGGCATTCAGGGGTATTTCGGCGGCTGGATTGATCTCGGCTTCCAGCGCTTCATCGAAGTGTGGACCGCGATCCCCTCGCTTTATCTGCTGCTGATTCTGTCCTCGATTCTGGTGCCGGGATTCTTCGTGCTGCTCGGCATTCTGCTGCTGTTCTCCTGGGTGTCGCTGGTGGGGCTTGTGCGCGCGGAATTTTTGCGCGGGCGGAATTTCGAGTACATCCAGGCGGCACGTGCGCTCGGCGTTTCCGATCGTGTCATCATGTTTCGCCATCTGCTGCCGAACGCGATGGTTGCGACCATGACGTTCCTGCCCTTCATCGTGTCGTCGTCGGTGATGACGCTGACGGCGCTGGATTTTCTGGGCTTTGGCCTGCCGCCGGGCTCGCCCTCGCTCGGCGAACTGCTGTCGCAGGCCAAAGCCAATATTCAGGCGCCGTGGCTCGGCCTGTCCGGCTTCTTCTCGCTTGCGATCATGTTGTCGCTGTTGATCTTCATCGGCGAAGCCGTGCGTGACGCCTTCGATCCGCGCAAGACGTTCGAGTGAGGAGCATGGACACAACCTCACAGCCCTTGCTTGATGTGCAGGATTTATCGGTCGCCTTCCGGCAGGGCGGCAAGACATCCGTTGCGGTCGACAGGATTTCGTTCACGATCAACCGTGGCGAATGCGTCGCGCTGGTCGGCGAGTCCGGTTCGGGAAAATCCGTCAGTGCGCTGTCGGTGCTGAAGCTACTGCCTTATCCGACCGCATCACATCCATCGGGCAGCATCAAGTTTAACGGGCGCGATCTGTTGCCGCTCGACGAGAATGAGATGCGTGGGGTGCGCGGCAACGACATCTCGATCATCTTTCAGGAGCCGATGACCTCGCTCAATCCGCTCCATACCATCGAAAATCAGATCGGCGAGGCGCTGCTGCTCCACGGTGGCCTGCGCGGTAAGGCCGCGCGCGCCCGCACACTGGAGTTGCTCACGCAGGTCGGCATTCCAGACCCTGAGACGAGGCTTGGCGCGTACCCTCATCAGTTGTCCGGTGGGCAGCGTCAGCGTGTCATGATCGCGATGGCGCTTGCCAATGAGCCGGACCTTCTGATCGCCGACGAGCCTACCACGGCGCTCGACGTCACCGTGCAGGCGCAGATTCTCAAGCTGCTGGCGGACATTCGCGCGAGGCTCGGTATGAGCCTTCTGTTCATCACGCACGATCTCGGCATCGTGCGGCGTATCGCGGACCGTGTCTGCGTCATGAACAATGGCAAGATCGTCGAGCAGGGACCGGTCGAACAGGTTTTCACCGCGCCCCAGCACGACTACACCAAGGCGCTGCTCGCGGCCGAGCCGAAGCCCGATCCCGCGCCGCCGCGTCCCGATGCGCCGGTGGTGATGCAGACGGATGATCTCAAGGTCTGGTTTCCGATCAAGCGTGGGCTGATGCGCTCCACGGTCGGTCACGTTAAGGCGGTGGACGGCGTTTCGCTTGCGGTGCGCAAGGGCGAAACCCTTGGTGTGGTCGGCGAATCCGGCTCGGGCAAGACCACGCTTGGTCTCGCGCTGCTGCGGCTGATTTCGTCCGAAGGCTCGATCGTATTTCTCGGCAAGCCCATTCAAGGGCTGCGCTTCAAGGAAATGCGGCCGTTCCGGCGTGACATGCAGATCGTGTTTCAGGACCCTTACGGAGCGCTCAGTCCACGCATGTCGGTGAACGACATCGTTGCCGAGGGTCTGAGCGTGCACCAGCCGTCATTGTCTGCGGCGGAGCGCGAGACGCGCGTGGTGAAGGCGCTCACCGATGTCGGCCTCGATCCGCAGGTACGGTTTCGCTATCCGCATGAATTCTCCGGCGGGCAGCGCCAGCGCATCAGCGTGGCGCGTGCCATTGTGCTGGAGCCGGATTTCGTCGTGCTGGATGAGCCGACGAGCGCGCTCGACATGCTGTTCCAGGCGCAGATGGTCGATCTGTTGCGCAGCCTGCAGCGCAAGCGCGATCTCACCTACATGTTCATCTCCCACGATCTGCGCGTGGTGGCTTCGCTCGCGAGCCATCTGATCGTGATGCGGCAGGGCAAGGTCGTGGAAGAGGGGGAGGCGGCGTCACTCTTCAAGAATCCGAAGACGGACTACACCCGCGCGCTGTTTGCGGCGGCGTTCAATATCGAGGCAGATGCGGCGATTGCGCTGGAGGGGTGAGGCGAAGGGTGATTATTTCAATCGCTTGACGCTCGTCACCTTGCTGCCTATGGCCTCGATTCGCGCGATGGCTTGTCCCAAGGGCTCATAGGCTGTGGCCATCGCATGAGCGTTGGCATGAACGAGCATGTCGTAGCCGCTGACGATGGCGACATGTCCTTTCCAGAACACAAGATCGCCGCGCCGCAAGTCGCTCCATTGCGACGGCGGCACGGTATTGCCTAGGGCGTTTTCCTGCATATCGCTGTCGCGCGGCGCATGAATGCCTGCAGCGGCAAGGGACACTTGCACCAGCCCCGAGCAATCGATGCCCATGCTGGTCTTGCCGCCCCAGAGGTAGGGCGTGCCGATGAAACGCTCCGCGACCGCGACAAAATCTGTTTCATGAGCGGCAAGCGGTGCCAGATGCTGCGCGGGAATATGATGGCCCTGCCGTGTGACAGCGAAAATGCCGGTCTTCACGACGATCTCAATCCGCGCACCAAGCGGCAGGCTTTCGACAGGTGGAAGCTTGATGGAAGGGCCGGGGAAGGCGAGCGTCTGCAGGGCGATGACATGATGCGTCGGCGTCGTGCGTGGATGCACGAGGGCTGATTCCGGCAGCCAGCCAACATAGCCGTCGGCATTCAACTGCCCCCATGCCCAGCCCTCGCCGTTGCGCTCGTAGATCGTGACGCGCTCGCCCTTTAGCGCCTGCGTAAGTTGCGTGGCGTTGTGCGAGGGTTCGCGGCGCACTGGCGCGATCGGATCAAGCACCTCGTTCTCCTCGCCGTCGACGAAGCGCGGGGCTTCGACCTGGCCGCGCAGATGCGATGCCGCGAGATCGGGCCGTGCAGGCGTCAGCCGTGGATCGAGCTTCGTCTCAGCCATAGCGTTCGCTCAACAGTTTGTAGAATGCTCGCGCGCCTTGGCATTCGCCGCCTTCGGGACGCGCGGGTTTGGCCGATGGTGTCCAACCATAGATATCGGCATGCAGCCAGCGCGTCTCGGCATCAACGAAGCGCTGCATGAACAGCGCGCAGGTGATCGAGCCCGCGAATCCGCCCGAGGGTGCATTGTTAATGTCGGCCACTTTCGAATCGAGCCATGCATCGTAGGGTTGCCACAGCGGCAGCCGCCACAGCGGATCGTTTTCCTGCCGCGCATGACGCGCGACGTCGGCCGCGAGCGCGTCGTCATTGGTGTAGAACGGCGGCAGATCGGGACCGAGCGCCACGCGTGCTGCGCCCGTGAGCGTGCCCATGTCGATCAGCAGATCGGGTTTGTCTTCGCAGGCCAATGTGAGCGCGTCGGCGAGCACGAGGCGGCCTTCGGCATCGGTGTTGCCGATCTCGACCGTCAGCCCCTTGCGCGAGCGGAACACATCGAGCGGGCGGAAGGCGTTGCCAGCGACGGAGTTTTCGACCGCCGGAATCAGCACCCGCAACCGAACCTTCAGCTTCGCGTCCATCACCATCCGTGCCAGCGCGAGCACGTTGGCTGCGCCGCCCATGTCTTTCTTCATGATGAGCATGGCGCTGGAGGGTTTCAGATCGAGACCGCCGGTGTCGAAGCAGACGCCCTTGCCGACCAGCGTGATCTTGGGATGCGCGGCATCGCCCCATGTAAAGTCGATCAGGCGCGGTGCGCGGGTCGACGCCATGCCGACGGCGTGGATGAGCGGAAACTCGCGCGCAAGCTCTTCGCCGCTGACGCAGCGAAAGGCCGCGCCGAATTCGTCCGCAAGCGCCTTGGCGGCGTCCGCAAGTTCATCGGGCCCCATGTCGTTCGGCGGCGTGTTGATGAGATCGCGCGCCAGCGCCGCGGCTTCGGCCATGCGCGTCAATTCGCTTGCATCGATGCCTTCCGGCGGCACGAGGCTGACCTCATAAGGCTCGGCTTTTTTGTACCGGCCGAACCGGTAACTGCCGAGCGCGAAGGCAAGCGTAGCGAGGCGTGCATCGTGCGGCGCGTTCGCGAAGCGATAGGTCCCCTTCGGCAGCTTGGCGGGCAACTGGCCCGCCCGGAACGGATCGGCTTTGGTTGCATCGTCCTCCAGCCCGAACAGGACAAAGCCGAGCTTGCCGTCCTCACCCGGCAGCGTGAGACATTCGCCGGGTTTGGCTTTGAAGGCGTTGGTTGCCGCGAATTCACGCGCAAGCGCGGGCAGGCTTGCGGCAACCGATTCCCAGGTCGGTTTCGTGGCGAACAGGATGGGCGTGGCGAGAGAGGCAGGCGCGGTCGAAAAGAAGGCTGGCATCAGGCAACTCGGAATTGAATCGGCAGGCGCGAAGCGCGGCTTGAGAAGCGGTGTATCATGCCGTCGGTGAAATTAACCACTCATTAGGGTTAACAATTTACTGCTCAGGTATCGGCGGCGTTTGTCGCCCATCTTGCATCGAGCGAACGCGCCATGCGGCCATCCTCCCATGTAGTCCGGTTTCTCGGCTCGGCAGGCTTTCTGGCCATCGTCGCGATCGGCCTTGCCGGTTGCCAGACGATAGGCGCGCCGGATGTCACGGGATCGTTGGGCAGCAAGACGAGCGCTGCCGCTCCGGAGACCGATGCCCGTCGGGCAGTCGAGGTCTATGGCGAGAAATATCGCGCCAACCCGAAGGATCTCGATATCGCACTTCGCTACGGGCAGGCGCTGCGCGCCAACGGCCAGCGCGAGCAGGCTGTGGCGGTGCTGGAGCAGGCAAATCTCACGCATCCCGGCAACCGGGAAGTGCTCGGCGCTTATGGCCGGGCGCTGGCGGAAAACGGCAACTTCAAACCTGCTTTCGATGTGCTTTCTCGCGCGCATTCGCCGACCAATCCGGATTGGCGCATCCTCTCCATTCAGGGGGCGGTGCTCGACCAGATGGGCAAGCCCGAGGAAGCGCGGCGCTATTATGCCAGCGCGCTGAAGATCAGGCCGGACGATCCTTCGGTGCTATCCAATCTCGGGCTGTCCTACGTGCTCACCAAGGAGTTGCCGCAGGCAGAGGCGACGTTGCGTCGCGCCCAACAACTCGCGCCGAACGATTCTCGTGTCCGTCAGAACCTGGGTCTCGCGCTCGGGCTGCAGGGCCGCTTCGCGGAAGCCGAGGCCATCGTGCGGGCGGATCTGCCCCCGGATGAAGCCGCGGCAAACGTCGCCTATCTCAAGGATATGCTGAACAGCGGGCAGGGCGGCAAGACGGCCGCGCAGCCGCGCAACGCGATGTCCTCGCGCTCCTGAAATCTTTCTCTTTTTGAAGAGTAAATGTGGAACTGCCGCGCGTATGGCAGCAGGTCATGGTTTAGTGCATGTAGGCCGCGACCTTGATGCCGGTCGGTCCGAGAATGACCACGAACAGGATCGGCAGGAAGAACACGATCATCGGCACGGTGAGCTTCGGCGGCAGACTTGCTGCCTTCTTCTCGGCTTCGTTCATGCGCATGTCGCGGTTTTCCTGCGCCATGACGCGCAGCGTCTGGCCGAGCGGCGTTCCGTAGCGCTCCGATTGCATCAGCGCCATGCAAACCGATTTCACGCCTTCGAGGCCGGTTCGTTTCTGCAGGTTCTCGTAGGCCATTTTGCGATCCTGCAAATAGGATAGTTCCGCGGTCGTCAGCGTGAATTCCTCAGCGAGCGCCACGGATTGCGATCCGATCTCGTAGCTGACCTTGCGGAAGGCCGCTTCGATCGACATGCCGGATTCGACGCAGATCAGGAGGAGATCCAAGGCGTCCGGAAAGGCGCGTTTGATAGAAAGCTGCCGCTTGCTGATAGCGTTCTTCAGAAACAGCATTGGAGCCTGCATGCCCGTCCAGGCGGCGCCGATGCAGATGCCGATCTTGACCAACGTGGTCATTTGAAGATTCAAGATCACGAAAATGTACAGCGCCGTCGCGATCAGGAGGACGAGCGGCGTGACGAGGCGGAAAAACAGGAAGGTGATGTAGGGTGCGTGGCCGCGATAGCCTGCCATCACCAGCTTGTCCTTGGCCTCCTCCTGCGCAAGCCATTTGCCGAGGTTGAAATCGTGGACGATCTTTCCGACGAACTGCTTCGGGCTTTGCCGCAGAGTGACTTTCTCGTTGCGGCTCATGCGATCGCGCTCACGCTGACGAATCCGCTCGCGTTCGTTGGCGACCGCCTTCATTCGCCGCGTCAACCCGTCGCTGACAAACATTGGAGAGATCAGCGCATAGGCGGTGGCGCTCGCGGCGACGGCGGCAAACAGCATCGTCAGGAAGCGGACGTCGTGGAGTTTGTCGATCAACAAATCGAGCATGGCATATCCATCAGAAATCGAAGTTGATCATTTTCTTCATGACGAGGATGCCGGCGGTCATCCAGACGGCGCAACATGCGAGCATGAAGCGGCCGGTCGGATGGGTCCACAGCAACGAGATGTAATCCGGTGACATGACGTAGACGATAACCATCACGACCGGCGGCAGCGCGCCGATGATGCCAGCGGAGGCTTTCGCTTCCATCGACATCGCCTGAATCTTGGCTTTCATTCTCTTGCGGTCGCGCAACACCTTGGAGAGGTTGCCGAGCGCCTCCGACAGGTTGCCGCCGGATTTGGTCTGAATGCCGATTACGATACCGAAGAAATTGGCTTCCGGCAGCGGCATGCGCTCGTAAAGGCGCATGCAGGCTTCGCCGAGTGGAATGCCGATACTCTGGGTTTCGATGATGGCGCGGAATTCCGAGCGCAGCGGCTCAGGCGAATCGTTGACGACCACCTTGATCGAGTCGAACAGCGGAAGACCGGCCTTGACGCCGCGTACGATGACGTCGACGGCGTCGGGAAGTGCATCGAGGAATTTGTTCTCGCGACGGCGCTTCAGATAGCCCAGCACCCAGCGCGGCAGTCCGAGACCAGCGGAAAGGCCGAACGCGATCGTTGCGATCAGGTTCGCCCCGGTCATATAGCAGACGAGGAATGTCAGGAGGCCAAGCCCTGCCGACCCAATGATAAACTGCTGTTTGGTCCAGCTCACGCCGGCCTGGGCAAGTCGGATATTCAGGGGAATCTTTTTGGCCTGCTTGGCGCGGCTATCCACCTCTTTCAGCGTGTCCTCGACCTGCTCGCGGCGCGAGCGTTGATTGCGCTCGACGCGCCGCGTCGTGACTTCGGGACGCGCGAAGGAAGCGCGGCGTTGCTCGGCTTTACGCTCACCGGACAGGAGGGGATACAGGAACACCCAGGCAAGGCCGCCCAGCGTCACTGCGCTCATGAATGCAATCGCAAGGGTCTGAATCTTCATGAGATCACCCCTTACCGCTCGGGATCGGGCGCTTCCGCCGCGTCAAGTGCCGCGGCCAGCCGCTTCTCCTCGCCATAGTAACGTGCACGATCCCAGAAGCGCGGACGCCCGATGCCGGTCGAGCGATGCCGGCCGAGAATGTTGCCGTTGATGTCCTCGCCGACGATGTCGTAGACGAAAATATCCTGGGTGATGATGGTGTCGCCTTCCATGCCCATCACCTCGGTGATGTGTGTGATGCGACGCGAGCCGTCGCGCAGGCGCGCGGCCTGAACGACGACATCGATGGAGGCGCACATCATCTCGCGGATGGTGCGAGACGGCAGTGCGTAACCGCCCATCGTGATCATGGATTCGCAGCGGGAAAGGGCTTCGCGCGGATTGTTGGCGTGTAGTGTCCCCATTGAGCCGTCATGGCCAGTGTTCATCGCTTGCAGCAGGTCGAACGCCTCGGGTCCGCGGACTTCGCCGACGATGATGCGTTCAGGACGCATGCGCAGACAGTTCTTGACGAGATCGCGCATCGTAACCTGACCCTCGCCTTCGATATTCGGCGGGCGGGTTTCGAGGCGTACGACGTGCGGCTGCTGGAGCTGAAGTTCGGCCGCGTCTTCACAGGTGATGACGCGTTCGTCCTCGTCGATATAGTTGGTCAGGCAGTTCAGCAGCGTGGTTTTACCCGAGCCCGTACCACCGGATATCAACACGTTGGCGCGGCAGCGGCCGATGATCTGGAGAATCTGCGCGCCCTCCGGCGAGATCGCGCCGAACTGGACGAGCTGGTCGAGCGTCAGCTTGTCCTTCTTGAATTTACGGATGGTGAGCGCGGGACCATCAATGGCGAGCGGCGGCACGATCGCGTTGACGCGGGAGCCGTCGGCGAGGCGCGCGTCGCAGATCGGGGAGGATTCGTCGACGCGGCGGCCAACCTGGCTCACGATGCGTTGGCAGATATTGAGAAGCTGCTGGTTGTCGCGAAAGCGGATGCCGGTCTTCTGGATCTTGCCGGAGACTTCGATGAACACCGTGCCGGCGCCATTCACCATGATGTCGGCGATATCGTCGCGGGCGAGCAGCGGCTCCAGCGGGCCGTAGCCCAGCACGTCGTTGCAGATATCGTCGAGCAGTTCTTCCTGCTCGGCGATCGACATCACGATATTCTTTATCGCGATGATCTCGTTGACGATGTCGCGGATTTCCTCGCGTGCCGACTCGATGTCGAGCTTGGAAAGCTGGGCCAGATCGATGGCTTCGATCAGCGCGCCGAAGATCGTCGCCTTGACCTGATAATAGGAATCGGAACGGCGGGATTCTTGGACGGGCGGCGGGGCCGGACGTGCGGGCGCCAGCGGCGGTGTTGCGGCTTTCGGCACGTCGATGACCGGCGCGCGCAGCGCCGGCGCCGGGGGCTCCGCCGGTTTGACGGCGACGCTTCCTGGCCGGAAGTCCGTGTCTACTCCGCTACGCTTGCCGAACACGCTCTACCTCAAACCGGATTACTTCCCGCGCAACTTCCCGAGAAGGGGGGCCAAAAATGAATTGCCTGATTTCTTCGATTCGCCGCGGCCGGTGAGGCGCTGCGCGATCTGCAGGAACATCTCCGCGGTACGATGGTTGGCCGAGATTTCCGCGATCATCTGGCCGTTGTTGGCAGCGGACCCGAAAATCTGCGGTTCGAACGGAATCGAGACAATCGGATCGCTCTCAATCGCCTTGGCGAATTCTCCGGCCTTGATCTCTGGCCGCTTCGGAATTCCGACTTGATTGAGACAATAGATCGGCGCGCGGTCGTTCGGACGGGCGGCCTTCAGCGTGTCGAACATATTCTTGGCGTTGCGCAGATTGGCGAGATCCGGCGCGGCCACGATCAGGATGTCGTCGGCGCCGACGAGGGCACGCTTGGTCCAGCCCGACCATTGATGCGGCACGTCGAGCACGATGCAGGGCATGGTGGTGCGCAGCGTATCGAAGATCGCGTCGAACGCGTCGGTGCCGAAATCGTAGACCCGGTCGAGCGCGGCGGGTGCCGCGAGCAAATTGAGGTGATCCGTGCACTTCGACAGCAGGCGGTCCAGAAAGGCCGTGTCGACACGGTCCGGCGAGAACACGGCATCGGCAATGCCCTGCGGCGGATCCTGATTGTAGTCGAGCCCGGCAGTGCCGAAGGCAAGATCGAGATCTGCAACCACCGAATCCAGCGCGAGATCGCGGGCGATCGCCCAGGCGACGTTGTGCGCGATGGTTGAGGCGCCGACGCCGCCCTTGGCCCCAACGACGGCGATGATGCGGCCGACAGCCTTGGCTTCCGGCGTCGTGAACAGGTTGCAGACCGAGCGGACGATATCGAGTGGACCGATCGGCGCGATCACGTAATCGCTGACACCCCGGCGCACCAGCTCGCGATAGAGCGTGACGTCGTTGACGCGGCCGATGACTATGACGCGCGTGCCGGCGTCGCAAACGGACGCCAACTGGTCGAGGCCCGGAAGGATATCGGTGTGGCCCTCGGTTTCGAGAAGAATGACGTTGGGCGTCGGCGCGGTGCGATAGGCCTCGATGGCAGCGGCCATGCCGCCCATCTGGATTTTCAGGTGAGCTTTGGCGAGCCGTCGATCTTCGCAGGCTGCCTGCACGGCGGCTGCGGTCTCGACGGTTTCGCAGAACGCCTGCACAGACACGCGTGGCGCGGGAGCGATATGCTCATCCATCGCCGCCTGATGTGTCTCGTCGTTCTGCTCGCCCTGACGCGCGTAACTGATCATTTGCCTACCGTACTGAGTTTGGCTTTTTCAACCTCGGGATAATCGGTCGCCGTCGTCTGTCCGTTGCGATATTTGGTGAAAGCCTCGGTACGGCGGGCCGAGTTTGGCGGAGTTTCCGCGCGCGGCTGTACGAGATCGGCCGGATTGGCAACCATCGCAGCCATATTGCGCTGATAGGCGCAGCCGAAGTTCTCGTAGGACCGATTTTCGTAGTACGACTTGTTCTTGACCGAGGGGCCGAGATCCTCCGGCCACAGGCCACATGGGCCTGCATCGGCGATGATGCGTGCATAGCGCACACGAACTGGCGCGAACTGCCGTGGATCGGTCGGGTGATAGGGCACGACCTTTATCCCTCGCGGTGGAATGCCGGTAGCCGCCAGAATGTTCTGGATGTCGCGAGCAGTCACGCCTGCCGCCTGGGCGTTCGGCGTTCCCGCCGGAACGTCGATCGTGATGGCACCAGTGCCTTCGCTGAGCCATGCCTGAGAAAGCCCGGCGATGTCGGCGCGCTGCGCCGTCGTCAGTCCGCCGCGGGCATGGCCGACGAAAATCTCCGTGGTCTTGCTCGCCTCCTGAATGACGATCGGATGGCGTAAGCGGTAATCGTCAGGCAACGAGCCGGTCACGATCTCGGCGTCCCGGCTGTGCATACATCCGCCAAGTGTGACGGCGCTGACCAGCGCCAGCGCGGCCAGCGCGGTGGTGCGGGAGAGGTTGGATACGCGTCTGTTCATCGTCGAAATCCTGTCCAACCTTAATCGGTGATGAAACCGTACTTGCCGCGATAGCTGCTGACCGCGCCTTCGCGGCGCGGCACGCCGTAAATGCGGGTGAGATTTCCGAGCAGAACCGTCTGCGGGTCCGAGGCCGAGGCGAAGCCGTCGTCAGGCCGCGAGAGATCTTTCTGCGCCACGGCGCGCACCACGTAAGGGGTCACCAGCACCATTAGTTCGGTCTGGTTGTTGATGAAGTCGCGGCTGCGGAACAGCGAGCCGAGCACCGGCACCTGCGCGAGACCCGGCAGGCCGTTGATGGCCTGCTTGGTCTGCTCCTGAATAAGGCCGGCCATCGCCATCGAGCCGCCCGAGGGAATTTCCAGCGTGGTTTCGGCGCGGCGGGTCTTGATCGAGGGAATGGTATAAGAGGAAGTTCCTCCCCCGTTGATCGTGATCGAATTGTCGTTCGACACTTCCGAGACTTCGGTCATGACCCGCAGGCTGATGCGGCCCTCGGTCAGCACGACCGGCGTGAAGTTCAACGAAATGCCGAATTTCTTGAAGGCGATGGAAGGCTGGCAAGGGCCGCTCGAAGTGCCGGAGCCGCCACTGGTTTGACAGGTAATGCCGGTGGGAATCGGGAATTCGCCGCCTGCGACGAACGTGGCGTTCTCACCGGAAATGGCGGTCAAATTGGGTTCCGCGAGGGTGCGGACCACGCCCGCGCTTTCCATCGCGCGCAGCGTGGCTTTCACCGAGGGAGCCGAACCGAAGGCGGTGGAGATTTGATTGTCCGCGTTAAGAGGCCGGCCGAGCGCGGTGAAGGCATTGGTATTGTTGAAGTTCACGACGGCGGTGCCGTAGTTGAAGCTGCCACTGAGATCGACGCCGAGCTGCTTGATGATGTTGCGCTGAACCTCCGCGACGGTGACTTTCAGCATCACCTGATCGCGGCCGCGCACGGTGATGTTATTGACGACGAGGGTATTGCCTTTGTCTGGGCCGCCAATCAGCCGCGCGGCCAGCTCGTAAGCCTGCTGCGCCTCGGCCTGGTTGGCGGCGCTGCCGGTCAGCACCACGCCGTCGCCCAAACCTTCGACCTGGATGTCGGATTGCGGCAGGGCCTGACGGATCGCACTGCGGATGCCGTTGAGGTCGCGGGTGACGGCGACGTCGTAGGCGGCCATCTGCTGGCCGTCGGCATCGAAGAAGATGATGTTGGTCTGGCCGACGGCGGCGCCGATGATGTAGGCGCGCCGTGAGGAGCGCACGACCGCATTGGCGATCTTCGGGTCCGCCACCAGCACGTCCTTGACGTCGCGCGGCAGGTCGACGACCAGCGATTTGCTGATGCCGAGCGTTAGCGATCTTGCGTTCAGCGAATCCGGCGATGCGGTGTTGGCGGAAGCAACGCGGTAGTCTGTGGCCAGAACGGGCGAAAGAGCCGAATTAAGGGTGAGAGCGGAGACCGCCACAAACGACAATACGCGGGCAATTCGGGAGGCAGTCTTCATACGCTTCACTTTCCACATCACGCGGCGACGGCTCCGTCGCTGTGAGGGGATTTGACCAGTTATTCGTCAAAGCATGGTTAATGAGGCGTATCTAAATCGGGTTAACGAGAGCTTTATCGCTCGTGCCGATGCTGTTCATTGCATCGCGAGTTGAAACAGATCGACGGCCTTGATCCAGTCAGTGTTGGGATAGATCAGGAGCGCACCAATCGCGAGAGCAATCCCGTAAGGGATCCCCGTATTCTTGTCGTGCAGGCGCGTGAGCCAATCCTGCGACATCAGGAAGGGTGGTAGCGGCCATTTGCGGAATGCCAGAATAAGAAATGTGAGCACGCCACCGGCGATCGCGGCGAAAACGAGATAGTCGAGCAGATAGCCGAAGCCGAACCAGAGCCCGGCTGCGGCCGCGACCTTGGCATCGCCGCCGCCGATCCAGCCGAAGGCAAAGCAGGCGAAGGCAACCACGAGGACGCTCAATCCCGCGAGGCTGTGCCAGCCGATCGCCTCCCAGCTCATCCCGGTGATGAAAGCGAGAGCGAAGAAACCCGCGATCAGCAAAAGCGATACACGGTTGGGGATGGTCATGGTGAGAAGGTCGCTGGCGGCGGCGAATGCCATGAGCGCGGGAAACAGAAACAGGCGCGCAAGGTCCAGCAGCATGGCGTCTCGCAGATTGTCCGGAGCGTTCTTTCCTCCGCACACTAGAAGTCAGATGTGAACAATCACCAAATACTGACGATCCGGATTGCCAGCAGAAGACACGCGAGAGTCAGCCCCGCGCAGATGATGCCGAGGCATTCGACATCGGATTTGGAATGGCCGGGCTTCAGGGCGGCGGCTTTGGAGAGGAGCGATTTCATGGGCGACGCAACGCAGATACGGGTGAAGGAGGGCTGTCGTCCCTTACCAGGAATGAAAAAGGCTTCGGTTCCCCGAAGCCTTTGTTCCGGGCAGATGCCGTCGGCTTAGCCGCCGAGGCTGCTCTTGATGGTTTCAAACTTCGAGGAGATCGCGCTGCCGACACCGTTGACGGCGGCGATGATGACGATCGCGATGCCCGCGGCAATCAGCGCGTACTCGATAGCGGTGGCGCCGGATTCGTCCTTGACGAAGCGAGCGAACAGGTTGGTCATTGGTGTCTCCATAAATGGCTAAACGTGGCTGTCTATTTCAATTGGTCCATCCGGAGCGGGTGGGCGCCGAGGCCAAGCGCGAGACTAAGTTCGAGGAATTGCATCGCAGTTAATTCGATTGCGGAAAGGCGCCTGCATCAGGCTCTTCTTGCACACGGTAAATGCGGCGTTAAACGAATATATCGCATTTGAAAGGCGCTGAATTGACGGGCAAAATTCGAGAAAATGAGAGATGAAATGTCAGCGTGCGTTTGAGTGCAGAGAATGCGCGCACGAACATTTGCAGTTCATTCATCAATTAACGGCAGATTTGCCATACCGGGCCGTGTCGAGGCCCTTGTAATGTTGCGTAAGAGAGTAAGCAGATGAACACCGCGCGTGTTGTGGTGCTGGCCATCGCCGTCAGTGCCGGTGGCGTTGCAGCCTTCCTCGCCAGTGGATCGGATCAAAAGCCGGCGGCCCATGTCGCCGCTCCGGTCCCGCAACTGGAAACAACGGACGTGCTGGTGGCAAAGAGCGACATTCCTCTCGGCCAAACCCTCACCGCCGACGACATGAAGTGGCAGTCCTGGCCGGCTGCCGCCGCAAGCTCAAGTTTCATCCGCAAAAGTGAGCGCGCAGACGCCATCAAAGATATGACGGGCTCGATCGTGCGCTCGCCTTTCCTTGCGGGCGAGCCGATCCGTGAAACCAAGCTCGTCAAGGCGAATGGTTCGGGCTTCATGGCGGCCATTCTGCCGAGCGGCATGCGCGCGATTTCGACGGAGATCTCACCGGAAACCGGCGCCGGCGGTTTTATCCTGCCCAACGACCGCGTCGATGTGTTGTTGTCTCGCCGCAATAAGAACAATGATAGCAACGGCGGCGAAGTCATCAGCTCGGATATTATTCTGAGCGACGTCCGGGTTCTCGCGATCGATCAGACGGTCGAGGAAAAGAACGGTCAGAAGGTCGTCGTCGGCAAGACCGCGACGCTTGAGCTTAAGCCGAAGCAGGCGGAAACGCTGGCACGGTCCCGGCAGAGCGGAACGCTGTCGCTGGCTTTGCGCAGCCTCGTCGATGCCAACAAATCCGCCAAGGTCGAAGACACCAGTGACGAGAAACTCATCACGGTCTATCGCGGCGGTGAGCGTGAAATCTACAATTGCACGACGTCGTGCAAGAAGAACGGCAGCGAAGGCGGTTAGCGCCGCTTTCTTCCCGAGCCCGGATGCCCGGGGAAATTGGTTACCGTTTTCTTAACGGACCCCCTTGCCTTGTCCGGATCGGGCGCAAGCATTCGACAATCTCTCTCGGTTAGTCTCGGCGGTAGCTATTTAATGGCCCGACTGAGGATAACACGATGCCCGCGCCCTCGCCGCGCACGCTGCGCCTGAACGCTGTTTTTCGCCGGTTCGGCGCGAACCGGAAGGGCAGCGCGGCGGTTCAATTTGCTCTTGTCGCGCCGATATTTTTCGCCGTGCTGTTTGCGATCATCGAAGTGTCGATGGTGTTCTTTGCCACGCAAATTCTCGAGACGGGCACGCAGGACACGGCACGTCTTCTCCTGACCCACCAGGCGCAGGATCAGAGCATGACCGCCGAGCAGGTTCATGACGACCTGTGCAACCGGGTTCAGGTGCTGCTGACATGCAGCGGCGTCTATCTCGATGTGCGAGCCTATCCCGCCAACGCGGCCTTCACCGTACCAGCCCTGTTCGACAGCGCAGGAAACGCCACCAATAATTTCACCTATCAGCCGCCGGATGCAGGAAGCGCCAGTGTCGTCGTGGTGCGGGCGTTTTACAAATGGCCGCTCTTCATCACAAATCTTGGCTTCTCGCTGGCGAACCTCGGGCCGGACCAGCGGCTGATATCTTCGACGACTGCGTTTCGCGTCGAGCCGTAATGCGATTTGGGATCGTGGAAATGTCACTTCGTCGAATGGCTGGATGGTTGAACGCACGCAAGTTGATGCGAGATACGAAGGGCGTCGCGGCAGTGGAGTTCGCCGTCATTCTGCCGATCGCCCTGATGTTGTTTTTCGGAACGATCGGAGTGTCGACGGGCGTTGCCGTCGATCGCAAGGTCATCATTCTGACACGTACGTTGTCGGATCTGATTTCGCGAGCGCAGACGATCACCGATGTCGATATCAGCAACGCCTTCAACATCTCGTCTGCGGTAATGGCACCTTATTCCAATGCACCGGTAAAGGCGAAGATCTCGCAGATCTACATCGATCCGAACACGTCGCAGCCCAAGCTGATGTGGAGCAAAGGCTACAACACGGATGCCAATGCGTGTGGCGCTGCGATCACCATCCCTCCGGGGATTGCGATCGGTGGCACCTATCTCATCATGAGTGAGGTGAGCTACGACTATACGCCTGTCGCGGGAATGAGCGGCGGGGTCTTTTCACCGCCGACATTCCATCTGAGCGACAGAACCTTCACCCGTCCCCGCCAGACAGACTCGGTCTCTTACTCTGCCGCTTCGTCTTGCCCTTGAGGCGCGCTTGATGTTCACGCGCCGCTATCGCGAGCGCGCTCAAGCCACAAACTAAAAAGGCCGCGCAGAGCGCGGCCTTAATAGATCACCGACAGATATCGGCGAGATCGGTTTAACCGGCCGCGCGAAGATTGTCGGCCGACGACTTGCCCGAACGACGATCGGCAACGATTTCGTAGCTGATCTTCTGGCCTTCGCGCAGGGTGCCGAGGCCAGCGCGTTCAACGGCGCTGATGTGGACGAACACGTCGTTGCCGCCATCATCCGGCTGAATGAAGCCGTAGCCCTTGGTCGCGTTAAACCACTTCACTGTTCCCATGCTCACGTGGGTAGTTCCTCTCAAGTAGATGTCGAATAACCCGTGTCGCCACGGGTTGGTGAGATCGAAATTTGGAAGAGGTCGTCAGCGCTAACCGGCTATACCGGGGATAGCTATTGTCGTCCGGCCGAAATTCGATTGAGTGATATTATTCGAAACAGGGCCCCAAAACAATCCTGCCTCCCGACGTTTTTGGGAGGCAGGCTCAGGGGCGTGTAACGAGGACCGATCAGCGGCGGCGAAACTGACCGCGCGGCGGCGTGGGGCGCGGTGCGCCCGCGGGGCGCTCGTCCTTGTGGCGGAAAATCAGACGTCCCTTTTCCAGATCGTATGGTGACATTTCGATCGTCACGCGATCGCCTGCCAGCGTCTTGATGCGATTCTTCTTCATCTTGCCCGCTGTGTAGGCAACTATTTCATGCCCGGCATCCAGTTGGACGCGATAGCGCGCGTCCGGGAGGATTTCGGTTACCAATCCTTCGAATTGGATCAGTTCTTCTTTGGCCATAAACGTCTCCGGATCAGGTCAGCGCTGCGGGCGCCGATTGCGATTGGGTTGTGTTGCGGTGCGCGCAGGCGCGCTGCCGCGGTGGAGGAAGGCGACGCCTAGTATACCGCTTCCCTGGCCGGCTTGCGACGGCCGAGTTCGTTCATGTTGCCCCTGTTCGGTACGGGGAGTGGCCGCCGGATCGTGATGCGAGCCATGGGTTGAGCCCTGACCGGGATGCCGGCGCCGGCGCTGCGGCCCGCGAGCTCCCGGGGCGCCCTCGCCCTGGGAGCGGTCGGACTGCTCAAACGAGCGTCCCTTGCCGTGCCCTTGGCCGCCACGGCCCTTGCCGGGGCCGCCGCTGCCACGATGGCTTTTGCGCGGCTGTGAGGTGGGCTGGGCGGCTTCGTGCTTGCCGGTCCGGCGATCCTCGCGCGGGAGGCTGACGCGGGTCAGCCGCTCGATGTCGCGCAGGTAGGTGTTTTCCTCACCCGCGACGAGCGAGATCGCGGTGCCTTCCGCGCCAGCGCGCGCGGTGCGGCCGATGCGGTGGACGTAGGTTTCCGGCACGTTCGGCAGGTCGAAATTGAAGACGTGGGTGATGCCGTCGACGTCGATGCCGCGCGCCGCGATATCGGTCGCGACAAGGGTGCGGATGTCGCCGTTGCGGAACGAGGCCAGCACGCGCTCGCGGTGGTTCTGCGATTTGTTGCCGTGGATGGCTTGCGCTGGGATGCCGGCCTTTTCGAGGCTGCGGACGACTTTGTCGGCGCCATGCTTGGTGCGGGTGAACACCAGCGCCCGGTTGACGGGCTCGGACTTTATCAATTCCGACAAAATGCTAGGCTTGGCGCTGTGATCGACCTGGATGATGCGCTGGACGATGCGTTCGGCGGTCGATGCGACGGGGGTCACGGCGACGCGCGCCGGATCGCGCAGCATGTGCTCGGCGAGTTCGGCGATGTCCTTGGGCATGGTGGCCGAGAAGAACAGCGTCTGGCGGCGCGCCGGCAGCTTGGCCACGACTTTGCGGATGTCGTTGATGAAGCCCATGTCGAGCATGCGGTCGGCTTCGTCGAGAACGAGGAATTCGACCTGATTCAGCCGGACGGCATTGCCCTGCACGAGATCGAGCAGGCGGCCGGGGGTTGCCACCAGCACTTCGACGCCCTGCATCATCGCGCGGACCTGACGGCCCATCGGAACGCCGCCGATGGCAAGCGTTGCGCTCAGCCGGATGTGGCGGCCATAGGCATTGAAGCTGTCGAGGATCTGCCCGGACAGTTCACGGGTCGGGCTGAGCACCAGTACGCGGCAGGTCTTAGGTTGCGGACGGACCCGGTTTTCCAGAATCCGGTGCAGGATCGGCAGCGCGAACGAAGCGGTCTTGCCGGTGCCGGTCTGGGCAATGCCGATGACATCGCGTCCGGTGATCGCGATCGGAATGGTCTGGGCTTGGATGGGTGTGGGGGTGACGTAGTTCTCTTCGGTGAGAGCACGCGAGATGGGATCGGCGAGGCCGAAATCCTGAAAGGAGGTCAAGTGAGGCTTTCTATATGAATCAAAGGGCGAGCCCGGCGGCCATATCGGGCCTCGGGGCGCTCGGGTGTCGGAGACACCCGCGTGCTTGGGGCGTCGGTTCGGTTAGCTAAAAGAAGGCAAGCCAGAAACCGTAAACGGATCCGAACACGCGGCTCGCAAAGACCTGACGATTCTCAAGGTCGTGGTCAGAGCTATGGAGCACGAAGACGGCGCTTTCAAGGTTAAAATCGAAGCGCGGAGCCAGCACGTTCCGGCTCCGCAATCTGCTTTCGGGGCTGGGATAACACCAACCATATGATCCATTAGGCTAATTTCCGCCCTCGCCCGGAACAGGAGGCTGGGTCGCCGGTTGACCCCGCATGCGGCTGAGGACACAAAAGAAACCCCTAGATCACGGCGATTTTCTCCTCGCGATGATCTTGTTCGGGCTGTTCGTTCTCGTGGCCGGACTGATGGCGACTGTCCTGCAGTGATCGCGGCATTGATTTTGCTGACTTTTCCGAAGGAGCCGACAGAGCCTCCGGTTTTGCAGAGCGGGAGAGCTTCGAGGCCGCGAGGAAAGGTCCGGCGGCGAACGAATTGAAATATGGGGTGAAATAGCGGCCGGGACATTCGGCGTTCGGAACTATTGGCGAAGGTGCGCTTTAACGTGGCTTGAGTTTTATCGAACCGGCGCCGGTAAGCTTCGATAGATGGTTCATTGTTATTTTCAGTATGGCCCGGCAACGCTGGGTCGTTTTGTAGATTGGGTGGCCTTTCAGGCCTGTTTCAAAGGGGCGCTATTCCCGATGCAGCACGAGCGGCGCTCAGGAGCAGGCGTTTTTTCATTTGGCTGGTTGAGACGAGGCGTCCGCGTCCGTGCGGGGGCGCCGATTTTTTTGAGTTCGTCCGTCAATCCGGAGGAGTTGCAATCATCTTGAAGCGTCTTTCGCAAATGTTTGCTGCGAGTCGATAAGCGTGCTCCGGGTTGGTTTTTTCATCGGGCTTCTCGCCATCATCGGGATACTGGTCTCCGGGCTGGTGTCCTACCGGATTTATGAGCAGGAAGGCGTCATCGATCGGGCTGCTTTGACGCGCCAGATCGATGCCCATGCCGGTCTCGTCCAGGAGAGGTTGAGCGAACGCGAGGTTCTCGCGCGCGTTTCGGCAGGCACCTTCCGGCCTTCCACGGCGATTTCCTCAACAGCGTTGCAGCCGCTGCGGTCCTCGATCTATGCCTTCAAGACCAATTTCGTGGTGACGGGCTGGATCGCTCATCTGGTGCCGTCCGATTTCCCGCTCGCTGAGGCGGAGCTGAAAAAAGCCGGCTTCCAGAATCCGCACATCAGGAATTTTAACGATACGCCGCTCGACGCTGCGCTCGCGGCGAAGGGCGTCGATGTGCTGATGGACGTCGAGCCGCAGGACGACCACACGCTCAAGCTGCCGGGCCGCGCCTACAATCTGCATCCGGTGATCGGTCCTACGCTCGCGAAGGCTGCGGAGACGGGCGAGCCGGAAGCATCCGATCCACTCAGCCTGTCGCCGGTCGGGGCCCCTTTGGGCGTAGTGCTGGTCGTGCCGGTCCTGAATCAGGACACGAAAGTCCCGGTCGGGTTCATCACCACGTCGTATCGCCTGTCGCTCATGCTCGGAAATGACGATCTCTCGCTGTTCTCCGTGGCATTGCGGGACCCCCGGTCGAATGGCGGCGAGCTTGCGCTCAATGGCGACGGCGAGGTGGTGACGGCTGCGGCACGACCGGAGGAGAACCGGCCTGAAGTCCGCAAGATCCTGTTCGGCGGGCGGCAATGGGCGCTCGATTATTATCCGAGAACCTACACCATGCAGCGCGCGCTCAATCATGCGCTGGTCGCAGGCCTGATCGGTCTGGCGATCACCGTCGTGCTGTGTTCGCTGTTCGGTTACGTGTCCTACAACAACGTGCGTTTGAGCCGGGAAATCCAGACCCGGATAGGCTTCGAACGGCGACTGACGGCAGTGATCGACGAGCTTAATCATCGCGTCAAGAACATCCTCGCGGTGATACAGTCGATCGTAACGCGAACGTTGCGTCACGGCTCCGATATCGACACCGCGCGCGAGTTGCTGATCGGCCGTATCCACGCGATGTCTAACGTCGTCACGCTTCTGAGCGACAGCCAGTGGCAGGGCGTGAAGCTCAAAGGTCTGTTCGACTCGCGCGCTATTCCGCACGGCGACCGTATCGCGCTCGATGGTCCCGACATCACGGTTTCGGCGCGCGCGGCGCAAAGCCTGTCGCTGCTGTTTTTCGAACTGGCTTCGCATTCCGACGAGGGCCTGTCGCTGGTCGGCAAGCATCCGCATATCGTGGCGAACTGGACCGTCTCCGGCGAGGAGCCGCATTCGATCTTCAAATTCCATTGGGAAGAATTCAACACCAGCGTCGCGACCCGCAGGCCCGAGAGCGATTTCGGTATTGTACTGCTCGACCGCGTTGCGCCCGAAGCGCTCGGGGGTACGTCGAAGCGATATTTCACCGATGTCAGCTATGTGTATGAACTGACCGCGCCGATGGCGACGGTGGTGGATGAGAATGAGATGAACCGGACGGGCTACATCTCGCGTACGACCTGAGATCAGTGATTCAAGGCGTTAGTGATTGAGCCCGCCGAAGGCCCAGATCAGCAGAAGAATCGGCAACGGGACGCCAAGCAACCAGAGTAGCAAGTAGCGTCCCATTGCCTTCTCCGCCTGAAGAGCAGCAGCGGTCAGTTGCCGCTGCCGCCGATCACGGCACGAACCGTGCTGTCGGGGCCGAAATCTTCCGTGCCGTCGACATACAGCATGGCGCTGAGTTTCGAGCGGGCGCGGTTGACGCGGCTCTTGATGGTGCCGACGGCGCATCCGCAAATCGCAGCCGCATCCTCGTAGGAGAAGCCGGAAGCGCCGACCAGGATCAGGGCTTCGCGCTGGTCCTGCGGAAGCTTTTCGAGCGCCGCACGAAACTCCTCGAACTCGAGATGCGAGCTTTGCGCAGGCTGCGACTTCAGCGTTTTCGAATAGCTTCCTTCGGCGTCTTCCACCTCGCGCCGCCGCTTGCGGTAGTCGGAGCGAAACAGGTTACGCAGGATCGTAAACAGCCAGGCCGGCAGGTTGGAGCCAGGCTGAAACGAGTCGATGTTGGCGAGTGCGCGCAACAGCGTTTCCTGAACCAGATCGTCGGCACGGTCGCTCTTTCCACTCAGGGAAATCGCGAAGGCGCGCAGGCTCGGCACGGACGCAAGGATTTCGTCGCGAAGGGAATCTGTGAGAGGCATTAATCCCTCCCGATACTGTTTTGCGGCAGGCCCTCGGCGTCAGCCGGGGTTTCGCCGGCATCCAGTTTACGGATCAGATCGGCAAACCGGTCCGGGACGCCCTGTTTGACCACATCGTCGTACATGGCGCGGAGCTGATGGCCGATCCGGGCCTGGATTTCTGCATTGAGGCCGCTTTTGGGGGCCGGCTTGTTTGGAAGCGGCTTGGGGTCTTTCATGGGTGAATCCATGCTGTCGCCATGGGTTAACTCCTTCAAGGAGAATGCTTTTTTCAGTTGGCGCGATAGCTCGCTGGCTATTCTCGAAAAATCTAATGCGGTTCGAACCGGAAAGTTCCGAGAAGAGGGAACTTTAATCGCCCTTGGGGGTAGATAGGTGCACGGCTTCCGGGACATAGTCCTGATCGCCTGCAGCCACACGATATCGATTAATGGAGGGGGTATGTCCCGTTCTCAGCTTGTTGCTGAACATTTGCCCCTGTTGCGCCGGTATGCCCGCGCGCTGACAGGAAGCCAGGCGTCCGGAGATTCTTATGTCGGCGCGATGCTGGAAGCCCTGTTGCAGGATCCCTCCTTGCTGGATGAGAGCCGCGGTCCCCGCATCGGTCTGTTTCGTCTCTTCACCAAGATCTGGAATTCGGTCGCCCTGAACGATGAAGGCGAGCCTGTTCCTCAGGCCGCCTCCGAGCGTCGGCTTTCCAACATCACGCCGCTTGCGCGGCAGGCCTTTCTGCTGCTGTCGCTGGAAGGTTTCTCCGAAGAGGAAGTCGGCTTCATTCTCGACATTCCCGTTGCGGAAGTTCGTACCTTGACCGACACCGCAGGCCGCGAACTCGCGGCCGAGATCGCGACCGATGTGCTGATCATCGAGGACGAGACCTTCATCGCCATGGACCTCGAAAGCCTGGTGAAGAACCTCGGCCACAACGTCATCGGCGTTGCGCGCACCCACAGCGATGCGCTGGCGCTGGCGAAGACCAAACGGCCGGGCCTGATCCTGGCCGACATTCAGCTCGCGGACGGCAGTTCGGGTCTCGATGCGGTGAACGAATTGCTGCGTACCTTCGAGGTGCCGGTGGTGTTCATTACCGCCTATCCCGAGCGCTTCCTCACCGGGGAGCGACCGGAGCCAGCCTTCCTGATTTCGAAGCCGTTCCAGCCAGCGATGGTTTCGGCGGTGGCGAGCCAGGCGCTGTTCTTTCAAAGGAACTCACGCAATCGTAATCAGCGGGCGAATGCCTGACGGTTTACCCGATGCAACAATGCAAAGCCCCGCGCGAGCGGGGCTTTTTTGTATGCGGGGCGGTACGAAGAAGCGGAACTAACTAATCGGGGTACCTCTAAAGACTAACCGTCCGTTGCCGGATGCAGGAACGAAGCCTCCGGGCAATCGTTATCTGGCGCATCGTTTGTGGTGCGTTTGGCAGAAGCGACGACGACCATGTTTCAGTTGGCTTCAGGAATTTTAGGTGCGGCGGCGGCGACGCTGGCTTTCAGCACTGTGCATCTCGAAGTCTCCGCAAAAGGCGACCAGCAACGGCAGACGGTTGCAAGCGTGCAATCCGATGCTGCCGCTCAGGTCATGCGCGCGGGCAAAGGCGACCGCCTGACGACTCCGTCGGCGCAAGGGCAGAATCTCACAGTATCCTTCCGTCTGCCGGGCGCCGACAGTTCGGTGATGATGCGTGTGCAGCTTCCTGCAAGCGGTCAGAACGCGACCGATCGCAACGCGGCTCCTCCAGCCGATCGCGCATCGACCGGCAAGCGTATGGTGGCGTGCGAGCCTTCCGTCAGCGTGCTGACGTCGGTGGCAAAGGTGCTTCAGCCTTCGCGTTGTGTGACCTGAATTTTGCGAAAGGGATATTTTGGTTCTGATCGCCCGCCGTTTGGCGGGCGATTTTTTGATGCCCTTATTCTTTTGCGTGGGTCCGCTTCGCCATAAGGCCCAAGGCTATGCCACCGATCGCGAGTAGGGGTACCAAACGCTTCACGCCGATGATCCGTACAGCCTGCAATGCGGTGGCCATCACCAGCGGATCGCTGAGCGCAGTCTGCAGGGTCGACTTCGCGGCTTCGACAGGGCGCTTCTGGATGGCGCGCTTGCGTAGCGCGTAGCAGATTGCTGCCAGCACTGCGCAGACGAAGAACACGCCGGCCCCTGCGAGGCAGGCATAGACTGGACCGTATTTGCCCAGCACGAAAATGAACGCCGCCGCGCACAGGAATGCTGTGGTGATGAAAAGACAAACGGCAACCGCAACAGCGAGCGATGTGAGCCGTGCCACGGTCCCGGCGCTTTCCTTCAGGTCGTCAACAAACTTGTCGAGCATGAAAGCCTCGATCAATCAAAAGGAGACAAACGAAAAGGCGGCCGCCAATGCGTCCGCCTTGAAGGTGCAGGGAGATCAGCGGCGCCACGTCACGCCGATGAGAAAGCCGAGGCCGATGGCAAGGCCGACGGCCGCTATGGGACGCTCGGTGATTGCATCTTCGATGGTTTCTTCCAGCGAGTTGGCGGCGTCCTGTGCCATGTCGAGCGCCGCGCTGCCGCGCTCGGCCGCATCGGACACGGCGGCATCGACCTGCGCGCGTGCCTGACGATAGCCGCGCCGGGCGCGGGTCTGGGCGTCGCCAGCGAGCGAATTCAGGGACTCGGTGAGTTGCTGTGCGAGATTTGAAACGTCTTTTCTGACGGCATCAAAATCTTTCTGAAGGCGGTCAAGAGCGGCTTGATCGGTCATGTGCTGGATTTCCTATTACCGGGACGCATATCGAATGCCCGCCGTGCGGCGGGGCGTGTGCAGCACAAACGCGGCCCCATCGAGGAAGGTTCCCGCGCGTCAGTCAGTGGGGAATTGTTGGTCGCGCTCGGGCATCATGTGCTCCTTGATGATGAGCCCCACGATCAGCAGCGGAGACGATAGAAATGCGCCCATCGGCCCCCATAGCCAGGTCCAGAACGCCAGAGCGAGAAACACCGCGAGCGCGTTGAGCGACAGACGACGCCCGATGATGGTCGGTGTGACGAAATGCCCCTCGACGAAAGCGATCACGGCGAAGGCCAAAGGTGCGATCAGCGCGCTGGTCAGTGTCGGCATCGCGACGAGACCCACACACAGCAGGATCGCAAACATCAGGATCGGCCCGATGATGGGAATGAAGTTGAGCGTCGCGGCGAGCCCTCCAAGCCCCGCCGGGTTGGGCATGTGTGTGAAGGCACAAGCGAGTCCTGTGGCTATGCCGAGACCTGCGTTGATAAGCGTGACCGTGAGCAGGTAGCCGCCGAGATTGGTCTCGATGGCGTTGAGAATTCTCAGCATCCGCAGCCTGGATTCATGATTGGGGAAGTTCATCACCAGACCGCGACGCAGGTCCGGCCAGCTTGCGATGAAAAGCACCAGCACCGCGAAGAACAGCAGGATTTCCGTGAAGGTCGGCGAGAGGAATTCGATCGTGGGCTGTACCCACGCCACTTTCGGCAACTGAAACGATGGCTCCGCCGTGTCCGGCGTACCCAGCAGCGCTTGCAACTGGTGCCAGATCGCCAGCGGCCGGTCGAATACATGCAGCTTGTCTTTCAGGATCGGACCAAGCTCCGGCAGCTTGCCGAACCAGTCCATCACCGGCACGGAGATCAGCCCGATCATCAGCACGAAGGCAGCCCAGGTCAGGACCACGATCAGTGCGGCCGAAACCGGACGCGGCACCTTGAAGGCTTCGAGACGCTTGGCTGCCGGCGAAAGCATGGTGCCAAGAATGACCGCGGTGACGACCGGCAGGAAGAACGCGCGCGCCACATACAGCACTGCGACGACGGAGAGGATCAACAGCGCTACCAGACAGAAGGCGACGACTTCGGCACGCTGGATAATGGGAGGCGAGATGGTGGCGCTTTCGGGAAGGGGCTCGCCTACGGTCTCGATCGCGCGTTCATGCATGGGTTTTTCGCTCGATCGGCATCCGGCGATGGCCTCAACTTGAACTGGACGACAGAAACGCCGGCTGCCTGTCAGACGCAAAAATCCCTTCCGACGACGAATGCCGGCATCGAGAAGCGCCGATCTGACAGGCCTCATAACGAGGCTGTGCGGGCAATGGTTCCGTATTTGTAGTTCGCGTGTTTTGTGATCGGGCCGCTCAGGCGCGAAGGAACCACAAGGCTTGTCTGCGCATTGGCTTCGCACTCGCATCGTGGGATGCGCGGAGGCGTGGTGTCATGAGTGACCAATCTGGCGGTGCGAGGGGCTTTTTTGCGTTGCGCTCGATGCTCAACTGGAGCGCTGGTGTATCTGTCATGGCAGCGGCGATGCTCATGGCCGCGCCTGCTTCGGCGCAGTCGCTGAGTTATGCGGCACAGCCGGGCCTGTACTGGCCGCAGGGTGCGTCGTTATCTGCTGTGCCTGATGATGAAGCGACGGAGGACAGCCTCTTGCCGGCGCGCCTGAAGCGCACTGTCGTGTCCTATCCAAGCCGCGAGGCACCGGGCACGATCATCATCGATACACGCAATACGTATTTGTACCTCGTTCTCGGCGGCAATCGCGCCATCCGTTACGGCGTCGGCGTCGGGCGGGAAGGCTTCACATGGGCGGGCGTGCAGACCATTTCGCGCAAGGCGGAATGGCCGGATTGGCATCCCCCGGCACAGATGATCGCACGCCAGCCTTACCTGCCGCGCTTCGTCGCGGGCGGCCCGGGCAATCCGCTCGGCGCGCGAGCGATGTATCTCGGCCATAGCGATTACCGCATTCACGGCACCAACGATCCCACCACCATCGGCAAGTTCGTATCGAGTGGCTGCATCCGCCTCACCAACACCGATGTCGAGGATCTCTTCAATCGCGTGAAGGTAGGCTCCAAGGTGATCGTGCTGCCGAAGGGCGGTTCTCCGCAATTTGAAGCAAAACGCGCGATCCGCTCTCAGGCGTCGCTAACCAGCGGCGCGGAAAGGGCAGGCCAGCCGATGCAGTTGTCGAAGCTCGATTAACGCTGCCCCTGTAGGGACGCACAGCAGGGCATGAGGACCAATCGAATGCAGCTGAACAAAACCGTCCGTGGGGCAACATTCATTGCAGCAGGATTGATGGCCGTTACGGCTGTCTCGGGCTCGCCGGTCCAAGCGCAGGATTTCTTCTCATCGCTGTTCGGCGGATTCGTGCAACCGAGCCGTCATGCGCCTGTGATGCCGTTCGCCGATCCCGGTGGCTATGGCGGCAATGGCGATGCGCAGCCGCAACCGCGCGTCGCATCGGGGCCTTCGAAAGCCTATTGCGTTCGGACCTGCGACGGTCGCTATTTCCCGATGGGTGCGACAGGAAACGAGAGTAAGGCCGAGATGTGCCAGAGTCTCTGTCCTGCGAGCGCGACCAAGGTTGTGTTTGGGCATGATATCGACAGCGCCGCCACCGAGAGCGGAAAACCTTATTCGGCGCTTCCCAATGCGTTTCGTTATCGCACCGAGCTTGTGAACGGGTGTACCTGCAACGGCAAGACGCCGGGCGGGCTCGCACATATCGACGTCAAGGATGACCCGACTCTGCGCAAGGGCGATCTGGTCGCTGCTGCGGACGGCACGCTCGTGGCGAACGGCACCAAGTCAGGGCGTCTGTCTCTGAAGGTTAGTCCCGCTCAAACGAAGCGCGCGGCCTCCCGCTTCGAGACCATTCCCGTAATGGCGGCGCAGTAGTCCGTTCCCCGGCGGGAACTTCAGGTTCCGTTGCGCGTTGGCTCGATGAAAGGCGGACATCTCCCTCCGCCGCGGTCAAACAAGCGGGACCTTCATGGCATTGCTCATCAGCGCACTGATTACGTTCGTCGTCGTTATCCTGGTTCTGTATCTGGTCAACATGCTGCCGATCGAGGGGCGCGCGAAGCAGATCATCCGCATCGTCGTCATCATCATCGGCATTCTCTCTCTTGTGCGATACATCACGCTGTAGTGGACATGAAAAAGCCCGGCGCAAAGGCCGGGCCTTTTTTGTTTGTCGCGATGCCGACCCTCAGGACGCCAGCTTCTGCCGTGCGGCTTCCTTGATCTCGCGGCGGCGCGCATGAAGGATGAACTCGGTGTAGCCGTTCGGCTGCTCGCGGCCCTTGAAGATCAGGTCGCAGGCGGCCTGGAATGGGATGCCATCGTAGCGGGGCGCCATTGGCTTGTAGTCCGGGTCGCCCTCGTTCTGTTTGTCGACGATGACCGCCATGTGCTTGAGCGCTTCCATCACCTGTTCAGGGGCGATCACACCATGGTGCAGCCAGTTCGCCAGCAACTGGCTGGAGATGCGCAGCGTGGCGCGGTCTTCCATCAGGCCGACATTGTGGATGTCCGGCACCTTTGAACAGCCGATGCCCTGATCGAGCCAGCGCACGACATAGCCGAGGATGCTCTGGCAGTTGTTTTCGAGCTCCTCCTTCACATCGTCCGTCGACCAGTTGGAGTTGGCGAGCGGAATGGTGAGGATGTCGGAGAGTTTGGCGCGCGGACGCGACTTCAACTCGTTCTGGCGCGCATCGACGTCGACGAGATGATAGTGCATCGCGTGCAGCGTGGCTGCGGTCGGCGAGGGCACCCATGCGGTTGCGGCGCCCGCCTGCGGGTGCGCGATCTTCTGCGCCAGCATGTCCGCCATCTTGTCGGGCGCTGCCCACATGCCCTTGCCGATCTGGGCGTGGCCGGGAAGGCCGTCTAGCAGACCGGTATCGACGTTCGAATCCTCATAGGCCTTGATCCAGGCGCTTGCCTTCATCTCGGCCTTGCGGACCATTGGACCCGCTTCGATCGAGGTGTGGATCTCGTCGCCGGTACGGTCGAGGAAGCCGGTGTTGATGAAGCAGACGCGCTCGGAGGCGTTCTGGATGCAGTTCTTCAGGTTGACGGTGGTGCGGCGCTCCTCGTCCATGATGCCGACCTTGAGCGTGTTGGCCGGCAGGGAGAGCACTTCTTCCACGCGTCCGAACAGACGGACGGTCAGCGCCACTTCATCCGGGCCATGCAGCTTCGGCTTCACGATGTAGACCGAGCCGGCGCGGCTGTTGCGGCGCGCCTTGAGGTCGTGCAGTGCGAGCAGCGCGGTGGTGGCGGCGTCGAGAATGCCTTCGGGGATCTCGTGACCAGCCGCATCGAGCACGGCATCGGTGTACATGTGAATGCTGACATTGCGCACCAGCATCAGGCTGCGGCCGGGGAGCGTGAACTCCTTGCCGTCGCGGCCGGTGTAGGAACGGTCTTCGTTCAGCGCGCGGTGGACTGTCTTGCCGCCCTTGCTGAACTCAGCCTTTAGCGTGCCCTGCATCAGGCCCAGGGTGTTGCGATAGATTAGAACCTTATCCTCGGCATCGACGGCGGCGACGCTGTCTTCCATGTCGAGAATGGTCGTCACCGCGGATTCGATGATGATGTCGTTGACGCCGGCAGGATCGTCCTTGCCGATCATGGCGGTGCGGTCGATTTCGATGTCGATGTGCAGCCGATGATTAACGAGCAGGATCGTCGACGGGGCGGCGGCATCGCCCTTGGAGCCGACGAACTGCGCCGGGTTTTTCAACGCGGTCGTGCCGCTCGCAAGCCGCGCGACCAGTTCGCCCTTCTCGATGGCATAGCCGGTGACGTCGGCATGGCTGCCCTTGGCAAGCGGCACGGACTGGTCGAGAAACTCCTTGGCCTTCGCGATGACCTTGGCACCGCGGTTCTTGTCGTAGCCGTTCGCCTTGTAGCCGGAATCGTAGGGGATCGCGTCGGTGCCATACAGCGCGTCATACAGGCTGCCCCAGCGCGCGTTGGCGGCGTTGAGCGAATAGCGTGCGTTGCTCAGCGGCACGACGAGCTGTGGCCCGTGAATGTAGGCAATCTCGTCGTCGACATTGGCGGTTTTCACCGGCTGCGTCGGCTGTTCAGGCACGAGATAGCCGATCTCCTTCAGAAACGCGGTGTAGGTCGCGAGGTCGATCGGCTTGCCGCGATGGGCGCGATGCCACCCGTCGATCTGCTCCTGCAGTTCGTCGCGCTTTTTCAAAAGCGCCTGATTGTCAGTGGCGAATTCCTTCACCAGCGTAGCGACGCCATTCCAAAATTTTTCGGCGGAAATTCCGGTGCCAGGTACGGCTTCCTTCGCAACGAATTCTGCGAGGACAGGAGCAATCTTCAGGCCGGCGATTTCTGTACGAGTCATATCAGTCCCATTCCCAAACAAACGTCGGCGGCCATTTCAAAAAATGGAATGAAATGTCCGCCGAAATGAAGTGAGTTGGGCTGATCTAACGATAAACGCCTCGGAAAGAGAAGCATTTTGCTGCATAGCACCTATTAGACCTAAGGCGCACGAATGCGACTGCACATTTCGACTTTGCAAATCTATTTTTACAAAAGTTACAATTTGACTCTACCACTAGGCCAATTTTGTCGCAGGTTGTGGGACGTCCGTGACCTGCCGTCAGATATGGGCGGCAATATCCATCGGTTCCTGTTGCAGCACGTGGCTCGCAAGCAGCATCCGTTCGATTTCGCCGACGGCTTCCGCGACAGAGCTTGTGGCAGTGTCGAGCGCGAGTTCGGCGGCGGAGGGCGGCTGGTAATCGGTGCCGGTGCCGGTGAATCCGGGCAGGCCGCCCGCCCGCGCCTTGGCGTAATGGCCTTTCGGATCGCGGCTTTCGCAAACCTCGGCGGAGGTCGACACATAGATCTCGCGGAACAGATCGTCGGCGATGCGCCGGGCCTGGGCGCGATCTTCCGCGGCCGGCGAGACCGCCGCGACGATGGCGATGTGGCCGTTGCGGGCAAGGTGAGCCGCGACCTCGGCGAGACGGCGGATGTTTTCGCGCCGGTCCTGCGGAGAAAATCCAAGGTCGCTGTTGAGTCCAGCGCGCAGCGTATCGCCGTCGAGCAATATCGCGGAGCCGCCGCGGCTGAACAGTCTGCGCTCCAGCGCGAGCGCAAGCGTCGACTTGCCGGCGCCGGGCAGGCCGGTGAACCACAGCACCGCGCCCGCGTGATGATGGCGCGCGGCCCGCTCTTCCGGTTGCAGGGCGGATTCCACCGGCACGATGTCGACCGGGACCGCGCGTTGCCCGGTATCGATGCTGAGCACGAGGCCGCCGCCTGCGATCCGGCCGCCGACTTCGATTACCAGCCGTCCGTTGCGCGGATTGTCGGCATAAGGGTCGGCCGCAGCGGGTCTGGCAAGTGACAGATCGATTTCACCGACGTGGTTGCGCGCAATCGACGTGCTCGCGATGCCTGTCAGTTCGCCGGGGTCGACCGCCTTCTCGACGGCGACCACTGTGGCGCGGCTCTCCATCGTGCCGATGCGCACGAGAACCGTATCGCCGGTCTTCAGTGCCGTCTCGTGCAGCCAGAAGATGCGGGCGTGCAGGCGGCGCGTGTCGCGCGGTGCCGTCGCCGTGTGCGCGATGACATCGCCGCGCTCGAGAAACAGCTCGCGATCGAGCGTGATGCCGACCGAGCGGCCAGCACCTTGTGGTCCACTCAGTGGCGTCTGCGGCCAACTTTCGACGGTCTTGATCTTCGCGATCTTGCCTGCGGGCATGATGACGATCTCGTCGCCGGGCGCAAGGCGCCCCGCCTCGATGCGGCCCGCAATGATGCGGCGGTCGTCGAATTTGTAGATCGCCTGCACCGGCAGGCGCAGCGGCAGGTCGGTGAGCGCCCGCGTCGGCGTCAGCGTATCGAGCGCGCCGACGACCGTCGGGCCCTTGTACCAGGCGATGCGCGGCGTGTTGTGCGCGACGCCATCGCCATCGCGCGCGGAAATCGGAATCACGGCGGTTGGCGTCACGCCGAGCCCGGTGAGATGCTCGCTGATCTCGCGTTTGATTTCGTCGAAACGCGCTTCGCTGAAATCGACGCGGTCCATTTTATTGATGACGACGCAGACCTGTTTCACGCCGAGCAGATGCAGCAGATAGCCGTGGCGGCGGGTCTGATCGCGCACGCCTTCGAGCGCGTCGATGATCAGCACGGCGGCATCGGCCTGCGACGCGCCCGTAATCATGTTGCGAAGGAATTCCGCGTGGCCGGGCGCGTCGATCAGAACGATGTCGCGCGACGGCGTGCGGAAACGAATCTGCGTGGTGTCGATGGTGATGCCCTGGTCGCGCTCGGTCTGCAGCGCGTCGAGCAGAAACGACCACTCGAACGGCATGCCACGCCGTGCGCTGACGGCCTTCAGCATTTCGAGTTTGCCGTCCGGCAGGCTGCCGGTCTCATGCAGCAGGCGGCCGACGAGGGTTGATTTGCCGTGATCGACATGGCCGACGATGACGATGCTGACTTGCGGGCGCTCGCCATTCGAGGCATGCGGAACGGTGGACGGAGAAACAAGAATGGTCATGGCGTTGCTCCCGCTTCACAGATAGCCGGCGACACGCAGTCGCTCGAAGGCATCTTCGGTCTCGTGATCGAGCGCGCGGCCGGCGCGCTCCGGCACCTTGGTGCTGTGCAGTTCGGCGAGAATCTCGGGGATGCTCGTCGCATGCGAGGCAACGGGATGAGTGATGTCCTGATCGCCGAGCGAGCGATAGCGTTTGCCGTCCTTCGCGAGATAAAGCGGGATAATCGGAATGTTCTCGCGCTGGGTGTAGGCCCAGATGTCGGTCTCGGTCCAATGCAGGATCGGATGGATGCGCAAGTGCGCGCCGGTCGGCACCGAGGCGTTGAAGTGATCCCAGAACTCCGGCGGCTGGTCGCGGACGTCCCATCCGCCTTCGGTGCCGCGCGGCGAGAACACGCGCTCCTTGGCGCGGGTGGCTTCCTCATCACGGCGGATGCCGGCGATCAGACCGTCGAAGCCGTACTTTGCGAGTGCGAGCTTGAGGCCTTCGGTCTTACGCGCGGCGGAGCGGGCTGCCGGCGGCAGCGTGGGATCGACCTCCTCGACCGGCGGGCAGAAATCGATCTTGAGATCGAGGCCCCATTCTTTGGAGTAGTGATCCCGGAAGGCATACATTTCCGGGAATTTCTTCTGCGTATCGACATGCAGGCAAGGGAACGGCACCTTGCCGAAGAACGCCTTGCGGGCAAGCCAGATCATGACGTTCGAATCCTTGCCGAGCGACCACAGCAAGGCGAGCCGTTTCAGGCGCGCGAACCCTTCCCGAAGAATGTAGATGCTTTGTGCTTCAAGCTCGTCGAGATGGTCCATGCGTCCTCATCGTTGGTTGCTACTCCGATCCCGGGGCCAGCTTGACGCGCAGGCCGTCGATCTCGGGAGTCATCAGGATCTGGCAGGCAAGTCGTGAATTCGGTTCGACAAAGAACGCCCCGTCGAGCATGTCGATTTCCTCGTCGGTCGGCGGTACGAGCCGCCCGACCCATTCCGGGTCGACATAGACGTGGCAGGTGGCACAGGCGCAGGCGCCGCCGCACTCGGCCTTGATCGAGAGGCCCCAATCACGGATGACCTCCATGACGCGCCAGCCGTCCAGACTCTCCAGTTTGTGCTCTTGGCCGTCGCGGTCTTCGACAAGAAGATACATTTCCCTTGTTTCACTGGTTGGGGAGGCGAAAATTCTTCGTCAGGATCGATTTATAGTAGAATTAAATTCTATGTTGCGTATATTGAAGATACATATATAGAAATAAATTCTAGTCAATCCCAGAATTCGAGCTCCGAGTTGTCATGCGCTTCCTGCCGATCTTTCTCGACCTTCAAACCGGGCCCGTTCTTCTTGTGGGCGCAGGGGATCTGGTGCGGGCAAAGCTGCGGCTGCTGTTGTCAGCGGGAGCGCGGGTGAGATGGTTTGCCGTGGATGGCGACTACGACGCCGGTCTCGATAGCGAGGCTGCCGGCCGGGTCGAACGCGCCGGCGATCCTTTAACAGCCGACCTGAATGGTGTCATTGCCATTCTCTGCGCCGGGGCGGGGGAGTTGGGCGAAAACGTGGCAAGGCGCGCACGGGCAGTCGGCATTCCCGTTAACGTCATGGACGATCTCACGCATTCGACCTTCATTTTCCCCGCCATCGTTGATCGCGGCGATGTCGTTGTCGCGGTCGGTACGGGCGGCAGTTCGCCGGTGGTGGCGCGGCGCGTGCGCGAGAAGATCGAAAGCATTCTGCCCGCGCGCATCGGCGACCTCGCGGGGTTCATTGGTCGTTGGCGCAAGCCGATGCAGGCGCGATTGCCCGAGATGTCCGATCGGCGGAAATTCTGGGAACGCATTGTCGATGGCCCGATCGGCGCGCTTGTTCTGTCTGGACGCGAAAACGAAGCCGAGCATGCGCTGAATGCGATCGAAGATCCTGTCGCCTTCACATCTGAACGCGGCCTCGTCACGTTGGTCGGCGCAGGGCCGGGCGATCCCGATTTGCTGACGGTGAAGGCGCTGCGCGCGCTGCAGGATGCAGACGTGATTTTCTACGACGATCTGGTGTCACCCGAGGTGCTTGATCGCGCGCGCCGTGATGCTGCTCGAATTTCGGTCGGCCGCCGTATCGGCAAGCCGGGCATCGGGCAGGAGGCTACCAACAGGTTGATGATCGAGGCCGCGCGCGAGGGCAAACGCGCCGTTCGCCTCAAGGGCGGCGATTCCTTCATTTTCGGTCGCGGCGGCGAGGAGATCGCGGCGCTGCGCGAAGCGGGTGTGGCTTACGCCGTCGTTCCGGGCGTCACCGCGGGCATAGGCGCGGCGGCGCAATTCGAGGTGCCGCTAACGTTCCGCAAGAAGGCCACGCGCATTACCTTCCTCACGGCGCACAAGACTCATGATGCCGAGACAGTGGACTGGTCGCTGCTAACAGACGTCGCGATGACGGTGGTGGTTTACATGGGCATCACCGCGGCGCCTGCGATCCGCGCGGGAATGCTGGCCGCGGGCCGCTCGCCGAATACGCCAGTCGGTGTGTTCGCGCGTGTGACGCGGCCGGATGCGAAGGCCGTGGTCGGCACGCTCGACCAGCTTCCAGATCTCGTCACGCAGGTGGAGAACGGCCCTGCGATCCTCATCATCGGAGATGTTGTGTCGCGCTCGCTGCCGTGGCGACGTTCGGATTTCGATCGGCTGGCCGCCAGCCTGATGGAGAAAGTCGAGTGACGGCATTGGATATGAAAGTTGCAGATGTAGCAGCGTTGGACGCGCGATTGAACGATGCTTCGCCTGCGGACATCATCCGCGCGGCGCTCGATGCGGTCGGGCGCGACAAGCTCGCGCTGGTGTCGTCGTTCGGCACGGAATCGGCGGCGTTGTTGAAGTTCGCAGCCGATGTCGATCCCGCGATCCCGGTGATCTTTCTCGATACCGGCTGGCTGTTCGAGGAGACGCTTGCCTATCGCAACACGCTGATCGAGCATCTCGGCCTGACCGACGTGCGCACGATCCATCCTCTGACCGAGGATGTCGCGCGGCAGGATGCGGATCGCGAATTGTGGCTGACCGATCCGGATCGCTGCTGTCATCTGCGCAAGGTTGAGCCGCTGACGCGCGCGCTGGCGACATTCGAAGCGTGGCTTAATGGCCGCAAGCGATTTCAGGGCGGAGCACGCGCCGCCATTCCTGTCGTTGAGATCGAGGGTGCTCGGCTGAAGTTCAATCCGCTGGCGAATGTGACGGCAGAGGAATTGAAGGCTCTCTATGCCGACGCGAAGTTGCCGCAGCATCCTTTGGTCGCGTCAGGATTCGCATCTGTGGGATGCATGCCGTGCTCGAGTCGAAGTGCGCCGGGTGAAGACGCGCGGGCCGGCCGTTGGCGCGGAAAAGCCAAGACAGAATGCGGTATCCACGTTGCGAAGACTTGATAGCACGTTCGTTACGCATCGCATCAAACAAAGAAATCCCGTTTCGTTGACGTAAGTACGTGAGTTTCGGACTGTAGCTCCATCGCTGATGACGCTTTGTCGTCAGTTCGAATGGAGATTTGAATGATCCGTCGTACTCTACTTGCGCTCGCGGGAATCGTGATTGCGGGCACCGCGCATGCCGCCGATTATTCGTTGCTGAATGTATCGTATGATCCGACGCGCGAGCTCTACGTCGATTTCAACAAGTCCTTCGCGGCTGCCTATCAGAAGGAAACCGGCAAAACCGTCGAGATCAAGCAGTCGCACGGTGGCTCGGGATCGCAAGCGCGCTCGGTGATCGACGGCCTGCAGGCGGACGTTGTGACGCTTGCGCTCGCCTATGACATCGATGCCATTGCCAATAAGGGAGCGCTAAAAAAGGACTGGCAGAAGAGCCTGCCGCAGAATTCCTCGCCCTATACCTCGACTATTGTCTTTCTTGTTCGCAAGGGGAATCCGAAGGCGATCAAGGACTGGGATGACCTCATTAAGCCCGGCGTGAGCGTAATTACGCCGAACCCGAAGACGTCTGGCGGCGCGCGCTGGAATTATCTCGCGGCCTGGGGCTACGCGCTGAAGAAATACGGCTCCGAGGACAAGGCGCGCGAGTTCGTCGCCAACATCTACAAGAACGTGCCCGTGCTCGATACCGGTGCGCGCGGTTCGACCGTGACATTCGTCGAACGCGGCGTGGGCGACGTGCTGCTTGCTTGGGAAAATGAAGCGTATCTCGCCGTGAAGGAGTTCGGTGCGGATAAGTTCGAGATCGTGGCGCCATCGGTCTCCATTCTGGCCGAGCCGCCGGTGGCAATTGTCGACAGCGTCGTCGACAAGAAGGGGACGCGCGCCGTTGCCAAGGCCTATCTGAAGCACTGGTACACGCCGGAAGGTCAGGAGATCGCTGCGCGCAATTTTTACCGACCGCGCGATCCGGCGGTTGCGAAGAAGTTTGAGACAAACTTCGCCAAGGTTGACCTGTTCACCATCGACGACGTGTTCGGCGGCTGGACCAAGGCGCAGAAGGATCACTTCGCCGAAGGTGGTGTGTTCGACAGGATCTACAAGAACTGACGAGCGACTGTGAACGAAGGCTGCCGGGCGCACCAGCGCTCGGCAGTCCGGTTTATGAAAGCAAGCGAGGCACTGTGAGTGTGTTGATGAAACGGAGCGTGTTGCCGGGGTTCGGGTTGACCCTGGGGCTGTCGCTGACGTGGCTTTCGATTCTAATTCTGCTGCCACTTGCGTGTCTGTTTCTAAAGACCGCGGAGCTCAGATTTTCCGAGTTCGTCGAGACGGTCACGAGCGGGCGCACTCTTCATGCGCTGTCGGTGTCGTTCGGCATCGCCTTCGCCGCAGCTCTGGTCAATCTCGTGGCAGGCGTCGTCGTGGTCTGGGCGCTGACGCGCTATGATTTTCCCGGCCGCCGTCTATTCGACGCGATCGTGGATATTCCCTTCGCCCTGCCGACGGCGGTCGCAGGCATCGCGCTGAGTACTCTGTTCGGCACCACTGGCTGGCTTGGCGCACCGCTGGCTGCGCTCGGGATCAAGGTGGCCTTCACGCCGCTCGGCATTTTCGTGGCCATGATCTTCATCGGCATTCCGTTTGTCGTGCGCACTGTGCAGCCGGTACTGGCCGATCTGGAGCCGGAGCTTGAGGAGGCCGCAAGCAGCCTCGGTGCGCGGCGCTGGCAGGTCATCACGAGAGTCATATTGCCGAGTCTGACACCGGCCATTCTCACTGGCTTCGCGCTCGCTTTTGCGCGCGCGGTCGGTGAGTACGGCTCGGTGATTTTTATCGCCGGCAATCTGCCGAACGTCTCGGAGATCGCGCCGCTGCTGATCGTGATCCGGCTGTCCGAATTCCGCTATGCCGATGCAACGGCGATCGCGGTCGTCATGCTGGTTGCCGCTTTCCTGATCATTTTTGTCATCAACCGCATTCAGCGCTGGGCCCAGACCCGCGGCGCCGCAGGTTACTGAAATGAGCGATTTTGTTCTCTCCTCAAGCCGGGTTCTGCCGTTGGCGCGCCCCGATGCACGCTCGGAGCCGCGCGTTCTGCGCTTCCTCGTCATCGCTTTTGCGATCGGGTTTCTCTCGATCTTCGTGCTGTTGCCCTTGGTGCTGGTCTTCGTCACCGCGCTGGCTAAGGGCGTATCGGCCTATTTCGATGCGCTTAGCGGCCCCGAGACGCTGTCGGCGATTCTTCTGACGTTAACGACGGCGCTGATCTCGGTGAGCGCCAATCTTGTTTTTGGCCTGCTGGCGGCGTGGGCGATTGCCAAGTTCGAGTTCAGAGGCAAGACGCTGCTGATCACGCTGATCGATCTTCCGTTCTCGGTCAGTCCTGTGATCTCGGGTCTTGTTTTTGTGTTGCTGTTTGGCACCCAGGGTCTGTTCGGCGTCTGGTTGCAGCAGCATGGACTTCAAATTCTGTTCGCGACACCGGGCATTGTGCTGGCGACGACGTTTGTCACCTTTCCGTTCGTTGCGCGCGAATTGATTCCGCTGATGCAGGAGCAGGGCACTCAGGAGGAGGAGGCTGCGATCTCGCTTGGCGCGTCCGGGCTCCAGACATTTTTCCGCGTCACCGTTCCCAATATCAAATGGGGCATTCTGTACGGCGTGCTGTTGTGCAACGCGCGGGCGATGGGCGAGTTCGGCGCGGTTTCGGTGGTGTCCGGCCATATCCGCGGCGAGACCAACACGATGCCGCTGCTCGTGGAGATTTTATACAACGAGTATCAGCTCGTTGCAGCCTTTGCCGTCGCCTCGCTCCTTGCGCTGCTGGCGCTGGTGACGCTGGTCGCCAAGACCATCCTCGAAGGACATTTGGAAGGAAAACCCGCAAGTGACGATTGATGTTCGTAACCTCGTCAAACGCTTCGGCGCGTTCAAGGCGCTCGACGATGTCAGCCTTAGAGTGGACGATGGCGAGCTGCTGGCGCTGCTCGGCCCATCCGGCTCCGGCAAGACCACGCTTTTGCGCATCATCGCGGGGCTCGACTGGCCTGATGCGGGATCGGTGCGGTTCGATGGCAACGATGCGCTCGCGCGTGGCGCGGGCGAGCGCAATGTTGGTTTCGTCTTCCAGCACTATGCGCTGTTCCGCCATATGACCGTATTCGAGAATGTTGCCTTCGGCCTGCGGGTACAGCCGCGCGCGGTGCGCCCGAGCGAAGAGTCCATTCGACGGCGCGTGAAGGAATTGCTCGATCTCGTTCAACTGGACTGGCTGTCCGACCGTTATCCCGCGCAACTGTCGGGCGGCCAGCGTCAGCGCATCGCGTTGGCGCGCGCGCTGGCGATCGAGCCGCGCATCCTGCTGCTTGATGAGCCGTTCGGCGCGCTCGATGCCAAGGTACGGAAGGAACTGAGGCGCTGGCTGCGCCAGTTGCATGACGAAATTCATGTCACGTCGATTTTCGTTACCCACGATCAGGAGGAGGCATTGGAAGTCGCCAACCGCGTGGTGGTGATGGACAAGGGCAGGATCGAGCAGGTCGGCTCGCCGGACGACGTGTATGACAATCCCGCCAGCGCCTTCGTGCATGGCTTTATCGGCGAATCGATAGTGCTGCCTGTACAGGTCGTCGATGGGCAGGTTCGTCTCGGCGAGACGACCCTCGCGCTGGATGCGCAAGGCAGTGTTGCGGGGCCTTCGAAACTGTTCATCCGCCGTCACGATGTCGCAGTCGCTGCGGCGGGCAGCGGGCTTCTCGAGGGCGACGTCAGGCATGTGCGCACCTTCGGGCCGACGCAGCGGGCCGATATCGCGCTGCATGTGGGGGGTGGGGAGACCGTGATTGAGATTGACGCACCGCGTGACCGTGGGCTGAAATCGGGTGACGTGGTGGGGCTTCAGCCGCGCCGGTTCCGCATTTTCGCTGAGGCCTGAATCGGCGGCTAAAAGGAAGCTTCCGTCCGGGGAAATCGTCGCCGCGTTCACCTTTCAGCCATTGTTCCTGTGCAACAACGGCCTCTTCGAGGGGCCTTTGCACATATGTTACGAATTGCCGCCGCCATTCTGGGATTGCTGGTGCTCGCCGGTTGTGCCGGGAACGAGGTTTCGACCGAACAGCCGTCGTTTTACGTCAGCATGGCCAATCCCAATGCCAAGCTTGATGCCGTTGCGGCGGCCTCGATGATCTCCCAATACCGTCAGAACAACGGCCTTGGCGCGGTGACGATCGATCCTGAATTGATGGCCGCCGCCGAGACGCAGTCCCGGGCGATGGCGGCGAAGAACAAGCTCGATCACGATGTCGCAGCGCCCTTCGGCAAGCGCGTGAAGGCCTCGGGCTTCAATGCCGCGAAGGCGGTCGAGAATATTTCCGCTGGCTACCACACCATGGCGGAAGCGTTTTCCGGCTGGCGTGACTCTCCCTCGCACCGCGCCAATATGCTGGCCTCCGGCGTGAACAAGATGGGCATCGCCGCGGTCTATGCGCCGAATTCCAAATACAAGGTGTTCTGGACCATGATTCTGGCCGCGCCGGATCGCTAGTGTCCCCTGCGCTTGTCGGGATTGACGGCGCCTCGATCACGCCCCACGTTCTCCGCGACATTCTTCAGGACGCAGGAGCACGCAATGACTTCCCTGGCAGGCAAGGCCGCCGTCATCACCGGATCGACCAGCGGTATCGGTCTCGCTTACGCGCGCACTTTAGCCAAAGCAGGCGCGAATATCGTGCTTAACGGCATGGGCGAGCCCGCCGACATCGAAAAGGAACGCTCCGGCATCGAGCGCGAATTCGGCGTGAAGGCGGTGCATTCGCCTGCCGATATGACAAAGCCTGCCGAGATCGCCGAAATGGTCGCGCTGGGGGAAAAGACTTTCGGCTCGGTCGACATTCTCATCAACAATGCCGGTATTCAGTTCGTCTCTCCAGTCGAGGAATTTCCACTCGACAAATGGGACGCGATTATCGCCATCAATCTGTCATCTGCCTTTCATGCGATCCGTGCCGCCGTCCCCGGCATGAAGAAGCGCGGCTGGGGCCGCATCATCAATACCGCGTCGGCGCATTCGCTGGTGGCCTCGCCCTTCAAGTCGGCCTATGTCGCGGCCAAGCACGGCATCGCGGGCCTGACCAAGACCGTGGCGCTGGAGCTTGCGACCTTCAAGATCACCTGCAACGCGATCAGCCCCGGCTATGTCTGGACCCCGCTGGTTGAGCGACAGATCCCCGACACCATGAAGGCGCGCAACATGACCAAAGATCAGGTCATCAAGGACGTGATGCTGCTGGCGCAGCCGACCAAGGAATTCGTGACGTCCGAACAGGTCGCGGCCCTTGCGCTCTATCTGTGCGGCGACGATGCGAGTCAGATCACCGGCGCCAATCTGTCGATCGACGGCGGCTGGACGGCCGCGTAGCCGTTCGACAAGCTCGCTCTCAGGAGGCCTGCCGTCCGCCGACGACGAGGACGTGCAGGCCGAGCTTGCGCTTGGTGAGGGCGAACAGAACGATGCTTTCGAACACCAGCGCGGTCGAGGTTGCGGCAGCGGCTCCATAGCCGCCGTAGCGCGGCACCAGGATCACGCACAGCACGATATTCACGACAAACGCACTCGCATAGGCCAGCGCGCAGGTGTTCTGATTGCCGCTCATGTTCAGAAGCCGTTCGACCGGCCCGATCGCCGCGCGTGAGATCAGCCCGATCGCGGCAACGAACATAATGCCGTAACCGGCGGTGAATTGCGGTCCGAACAGCCACAGCAGCGGCTCGCCAAATGCCAGCAGCGCTAGCGTCGCCGCAAGCGAAGGCCAGAATGTCCATTTGATCGCGTGCGCGACATAGGCCGAGAGTCGTTCGGTGTCACCGCTCGTATAATATTCAGTGAAGCGATGCGCGGTCGTCGCGGACATCGCGTAGTGAATGAACGATACCAGCGCGAGTGTCTTCACCACCGCGAAGTAGATGCCGACTTCTTCAGCGGATCTGTATTGCTGCAGCACCAGAATATCGATGTGGGACAACAGCAGAAAAAAGCCTTCCACCATCATGATGGGAAGCGACAGCTTGAGCCAGTTCGGAATCTCATAAGCGCGCGGGCCGGGTGCCACACTGCCGCGCAGACGACGATTTAGCACGATCATTTGCCCGATCATCGCAACCCACACCGCGGCGGCGCTGATAAGGGTCGCTGCGGTCGCACCGAGATGCAGCCCGAGTGCGACCATGCCTGCCGTGAAGGCGATGATCAGCGTCTGGCGGACGATGAATTGCGGCATCAGGCCGAGCCGCATCCAGTCGTGCGAGCGCGCGATGCCGTCCTGCATGTTGGCGACCACGAAAGCCGGCAGAATCAGGCAGCCGATGTAAAGCGGTGTCGGCAGGTTTGCTTCCAGCGACGGCGTCAGCAGATGAACGATGCCGGCAAACACAAGAGCCATCACGCTCGACGTGCCGAACACCATCAGGCGACTGCCGGTCAGGAAGCCGCGTAGCAGCGCGTGTTTGCCGCTGCCGCGATACTCGGGGATCAGTTTTTGTGCCGAAACAGAGAGGCCGAAATCGAGCAGACTGCCGATCAGCACCACCCAGGTCCAGACGTAGACGAAGACGCCGTATTCCGAACCGTTCATCCAGCGCGCCAGCAGAATCTGCGACAGGTACGCAAGGCTTGCGCTGAACACGCGAATGACGAACACGGTGCCTGCGAGGCGGTTCGTCAGCGAGGCCTCGCTGGTGCCTCCCAGCGCGCCGCGCAGCCGCTCCAGCCAGTTCGTCGGGCTTTGCGCATCCATGAGGGCCAAAATGATGATCCGTCTGCCGCTTCTGCGGCGATGGCTCGGCCTAGCAAGGATTCGTTAAGATATTGTTGGGCGGCCTATCCGGAGAAACCGCCCTCGGCGAGGAAGGCCGCTTCCTCCGCTGTCGTCTGCCGTCCGAGCATCGCGTTGCGGTGGGGAAAGCGGCCGAATTTGCGAATGATGTCGGCATGGATTTCCGCGAACGCAAGATTGTTTGCGTTGCCAAACGCTCGAAACACCTCGATGCAGCGAAGCTGATCCTTCGGGTCTTCCGAATGCATCAGCGGCATGTAGACGAACGCGCGAAGGTCTGGGCCGATGCGTTGGTCCATGCCCAGTTCGATGGCGCGCTTGGTGAGCGCAAGCGCCTGCGGGTCGGTCGCGAAAGCTTCGGCACTGCCGCGAAACATGTTTCGCGGAAACTGATCGAGCACGATGATGAGCGCCAGCATGCCTTCGGGCGTTTTCATCCAATCGGCATGCTGACCGTCGCGCGCGTCCCGCCACAGCGTCTGAAACCGCTCGCGTACTTCGGCGTCGAAATCCGCGTTCGCCTTGAACCAGCGGTCTTCTCCAGCATTCCGCCAGAACGAGATAATGTCATCGGGAGAAAACGAGGTCGTCATCGCTTGGTGTTCGCCATTTCTTCATCGCGCAGCGCACGGCGCAGGATCTTTCCGACATTGGATTTGGGTAGCTCGTCGCGGAATTCGATGCGCTTCGGCGCCTTGTAGTGGCTGAGTTGGTCCAAAGCGAAGGCGTGCAGCGCTTGTTCGGTCAAATGAGGGTCCTTCCTCACCACGAATGCTTTCACCACCTCGCCGGACTTCCCATCCGGTGCGCCGATCACCGCGCATTCCCGCACGCCGGGGTGGCTGGCGAGCACTTCCTCGACCTCGTTCGGGTAGACGTTGAAACCGGACACGAGGATCATGTCTTTCTTCCGGTCCACGATCCGCAGATAACCCTCCGGCGATAACATGCCGATGTCACCTGTGCGAAAGAATCCATCCGGCGAAATCGCCTTTGCGGTCTCGTCGGGCTTATTCCAGTAACCCTGCATAATCTGAGGGCCGTTCGCGCAAACCTCACCGCGCTCGCCGATTGGCACTTCATTGTCGGCATCGTCGCGGATCGAAATCATCGTCGAAGGCAACGGCAGTCCCACGGTTCCATTGAAGTCGGTGATGTTGGATGGATTGCAGGTCAACACTGGCGATGTTTCGGACAGACCGTAGCCTTCCGCGATGGCGCAGCCGGTGCGCTTCTTCCATTCCTCGGCGACCGTGCGCTGCACGGCCATGCCGCCGCCTGCGCAGGCGATCAGATGCGTGAAATCGATGTCGTCGAATCCAGGCGTATTGAGCAGCGCGTTGTAGAGCGTGTTCACCGCTGGCAGGCTGTGGATGCGGTACTGCTTCAATTCCTTGATGAAGCCTGGAATGTCGCGCGGGTTGGGGATCAGCAGGCTGGCTCCGCCCGCGCGCAATGTCAGCAGGAAGCAGGCGCTCAGCGCGAAGATATGATAGAGCGGCAGCGCGCAGACTTGAAGAAACTGGCCTTCGATATGCTTCTTCTTCAAGGCGGGCTGCAGCCAGGCGTCGTTCTGCAGCACGTTGGCGACGATGTTGCGATGAAGCAGCACGGCGCCCTTGGCGATGCCGGTGGTGCCGCCGGTGTATTGCAGGAAAGCGATATCGTCAGGGGCGAGCGCCGGCTTCTTGAATGCAAGGCCGCGCCCGCGCGCCAATGCTTCGTTGAACGGTACTGCGCCGGGGAGCGAGAACGCGGGCACCAGTTTTTTGACGCGCCGCACGACGAAATTGACGACTTTGCCCTTGAAGCCCATCAGGTCGCCGAGCGTCGCCACGATGATGTGACGCACCGGCGTGACGGCCAGCGCTTTCTCCAGCGTGTGGGCGAAATTTTCCAGCACGATGATGGCGTCAGCGCCGCTGTCCTTGAGTTGCACTTCAAGTTCGCGCGGCGTGTAGAGCGGGTTGATGTTCACCACGACGTAGCCCGCGCGGAGGATCGCGGTGGAGGCGATCGGGTGCTGCAGCACGTTCGGCATCATCACGCCGATGCGCGCGCCCTTGGGCAGGCCAAGACTCTGGAAATAGGCGGCGAGCGCTGCGGAGAATTCGTCATAGTCCCGGTAGCTCAGCGACTTCCCCATGCAGGTGAAGGCGGTGCGGCCGGCGAAGGCCGTCATGCTTTCCTCGATCAGGTCGACAAGCGAGGCGTAACGGCTCGCATCAATATCCGCCGGCACGTCGGGCGGATAGCTTTTGAGCCAGATACGTTCCATGACATCTCCCGAAATCAGCGCAGCTATTGCGCGCGCAAGTATCGGAGAGCGGCTGCATCAACGCAAGACGCAGCATGTGCGTCGTCAGGATGCGCACCGAACATTTTGCCGCGCCGTCTTGTGTTGCGGCGAAAGTGTCGCGTTGTCAGGTTTTGGGAGCGGAGTCTTTTTGCGACGTGGTCGGTTTTGCTTTCGGCTTAGCCGAAGCGTTTGCCGCTGGCTTTTTGGCCGGGTGCGCCACCGGCTTCGCGTGAGCTGCAGGTTTTGTGGACGAAGGTGCTGCGGGCTTGGTTGCAGGTTTCACGGCTGGAGCGGCCGATGCTGTGGCGGTATGTTTCTTGCCCGCGGCTGAGGCCGTCTGTTTCGCTGCTTCCGGTTTGTCTGCTGATGCGACCGCAGGTTTGGCATGCTTGTGCGTGCCACGCTTTGCAGCAGTTCGCGCCTTGCGCAGTGCCTTGTTTGCTGCGGCCTGTTTGGCCGTTTCTTCCGCATCGGCCGCAAGCAGGGAGGAGCCTGTTCGCGTCGGCCCGGTATAGACGATGATCGGTTGCGCCTGCACGGCCGGTACCGACAGGATGTCCGAAGCCTTGATGTTGACCTGAAGCTTGGCGAGCGCGAAAGCCGGATTCGCGGAATCGCTGTTGTTGTCGAGCGTGATCTGGACGTCGTCGTCCTCGTCTTCGGCGGCAGGACGCTTGCGATGCGGGCCACAGACCTGATCGCGCAGGTTCGGCGGCGCGGCCTCGAGAGGAGGCAGTTGCTCGACCGTGCCGAGAGAGGGTTTCAACCAGGCGAGCTTGCTGCCGCTGAATCCCTTTTCCAGAAGCTGGGCTGCCTTGATCGAGCGCTGCGCCGAGGAGGGCGCGCCAAGCACGACCGCGATCAGATGCTTGTCGTTGCGCGTGGCGCTTGCCACCAGGTTGAAGCCCGAGGCGCAGATGAAGCCGGTCTTCATGCCGTCGGCGCCGGGATAGCGGCCGATCAGCTTGTTGAAGTTCATCGTCACGCGGCGGCCGAATTTGATGCCAGGCAGGTGCGCGAAATATTCGTACTCCGGCAGGTCGCGATAGAACGCGCGCGCGAGAATGCCGATGTCGCGCGCCGATGAGATGTGCGCGTCGTCGGGCAGGCCGTTGGGATTGACGAAATGGCTCTGCGTCATGCCGAGTTGCCGGGCGGTCTCGTTCATCATCCCCGCAAAGCCATCGATGGAGCCGCCGACGCCTTCGGCGAGCACGACAGCCATGTCGTTCGCCGATTTCACCATCATCATCTTCAGTGCGTTATCGACCGTCACCGTTGTGCCGGCAGGGAAACCCATTTTCGAAGGCGCTTGGGCCACCGCGTTCGGCGAAACGGTAAGCAGCGTGTTGAGGCTGATGCGGCCCTGCTTCACCGCCGTCAGCGTCACATAGGCGGTCATGATCTTGGTGAGTGATGCCGGATACCACGGCTGGGTGGCATTCTCCGCCTGCAGCACCTTTCCGGAATTGGCGTCGAACAGCAGATAGGCTTCCGCATGTGCGGGCGTGGCCGAGACGTGCAGCGACAACGCGGCGGCGATTGCGATCAGCCACATGCGAAGTGCGCCGGAATGGCGAAGCAGAAAATCAGTCACGCTTAAGTCCGGTTCGTTGTGGCGCCGGCGTAGCAGGCAGGCACGTTGCGATGGAGCCGCTCTTTGCGGATGCATGAAAACGGATGGAGCGACGGGCAAACCTATACCGGCTCGGGCGCGAGAGAAAGCCTGTGGACGCTCTTTGGACAGTCTATCCGCCACGAACTGGGCCAAATTTCGTCGCGGGCCGGTTCCTAGAGTTTCTCGATAGCGATCGGCGGCGCGTCGCGATCCGTCTCCTGCACCATGAACTGCGCCCGGGCAAGGTTCGCGAAATATCCGCCATGCACAACCAGTTCGTCGAAGGTTCCACTCTCGATCACGCGCCCCTTGTCGAATACGAGAATGCGCGTCGCATCGCGGATGGTGGAGAGGCGATGAGCGATCACGAATGTCGTTCGGCCCTTCATCACAGTGTCGAGAGCGGCGTTAACCTTTGCTTCGGTCACGGCATCGAGCGCGGAGGTCGCTTCGTCCAGAATGAGGATCGGCGGGTTCTTCAGCAGTGCGCGAGCGATCGACAGCCGCTGTCGCTCGCCGCCTGACAGCATGCGCCCACGCTCGCCTGCATTGGTCTCGAATTTCTGCTCGCTGCGTTCGATGAAGTCGAGCGCCTGCGCCCCACGTGCGGCCTCACGCAATTCCTCGTCGGTCGCGTCAGGCTTGCCGACGCGCAGGTTCTCAGCGATCGAGCGGTTGAACAGCAGCGCTTCCTGAAATACCACGCCGATGTTCCGCCGCAGTGACGCAAGCGTGATGCCGCGAATGTCCATGCCATCGATCTTGATGATGCCGGATTGCGGATCGAACGCGCGGTGCAGCAGCGCGATGGCGGTGGATTTACCCGCGCCGGTTTCTCCGACGAGCGCAATGGTCTGGCCGGGCAGGGCGGTGAACGACACGTCTTCGATCGCGGGACGCTTGCCGTCATAGGAAAAAGACACGTCGTTGAATTCGACGAGTCCCTGCAGACGGCCGGGGTCGATCGCATCCGGCCGGTCGCGCACGGCGGGCACGGCGTCGAGGACGTTGAAGTATTCCTGCAGCCGCGGGGCTTCCATGAACACGCTGTTGACGAAGCTGACGACCTGTTCGAGCCGCTGGATTAGCATCGTCGCGAAGGAGACGAACATCACGATCTCGCCGACACTGGTGAGCCCCCGCTGATGCAGGATGATGCCAACAGTAAAGATCGCGAGCACGGTGATGGTGGTGGAGGCGCGCGTCATCACCGAGACCAGCGCCCACCATGACAACACTGGCATCTGCGCCGCGAGCAGCTTGTTGGCAATGCCGCGCAGCCCCTGCACTTCGGCGTCGACCCGCACGAAGCTCTGCACCAGCGCGACATTGCCGAGCGCATCGGAGGCACGTGCAGAGAGATTGCTGTATTGCTCTTCCACCTCGTTCTGCATGCCGTAGGTCTTCCGCACCACGAGCGTCGTCAGCACGGTAAAGACAATGCACAGCACGAACAGCAGCATCGCGAGACGCCAGTTGATGTAGAAGGCGAGCGGCAACAGCACGAGCAGCGACAGCACCGCCGCGAAATGCTCGCGGAAGAACGACAGCCACAGCCGCCACAGCGCGTCGGTGCCTTGCAGCATCACTTTCATCAGCCGGCCCGAATGGGTCCCGGTATGGAAGGTGAGCGGCAACTGCATGATATGGTCGAAGTAGTTCGTCAGCACCGCCTGCCGCTGCCGGTGCGACAGCCGGTCGGCATGCCAGGAGACAGCGGCATTGCATAGGATCGTGAACAGGCCGAATCCGACCCATGCGGCGAGCAGCGGCCACGGGGATTGCGTGGGCAGAAGCGTGGCGGCATGGCCGCCGTCCGGATTGGCGGACAGCACGTCGATGATGCGCCCGAACAGCACCGGCTCGGCGAATTGCGCCGTTGCGAGCAGGAGGTTGGCAAAGGCGAGCACCCAGGCCAGCCGGGCTTCGTCGCCGAGCTGATCGAGAACCCGCAGGTAAAGTCGGATAAGGGCCATGGGAGATAAAACCGGTGTGAGAACGACTTTGGCAAACCTGCCGCCGTCGGACAAGCGACTGACAGGGCTCGCTCTTTAGAATGCCGGGCAGGAAGGGATGTGGCCAACTGTCGCTTGACGTGGCTGAATGGAACCCCATGTTCCTAAAAGGGTTTCTTTCCAGAGCGACCCAGCCCATGCAAAGGAGGGACAAGATGCCAAGTCCGATCCAACCGATTTCCCACGCAGGCAAAGGCGCGGCCTTGGCTCTTGCGACAGCCATGCTGGTGGCTGTATCGGGACCGAGCCCCGCCCAGGCAGCGCCGGCAGGTTTTCCGCAGGCGTCGCCACCGGCCATAAACGCCAATGCGAGTGAACGGCTGACGGACGTGAGTGCCAAGGCCAAGAAGCGCCATGTGAAGCGTCAGTACCGTCGGAACGATGCCGCCGCGGCTGCGATCTTCGGCCTTGCCGCTGGCGCGATCGGAAGCGCGATCGCGGAGTCACGCCGCCGCGATTACTACCGGCAGGATTATTATTACGGCGGCGATCCCTATTACGGCGGGTCTTATTATGGCGGCCCAGCCTATTACGGCGGCTACCGCTACTATCCTTACTAACTGAGCGTGATAGCGTTGCGAGTGACGCCGGGGCTTGGACCCCGGCGTTCGTGTATGCCGTGCTTTCCAGCAAAACGGCGTTAACCCGGTGGCGACAAGGTTGGATTAGTTTAAAGACATGAGTGATTCGCTTGAGCGGCTATACCGTGCGGTGATCGCTGCACGGACTCTCGATCCCGCCACATCGCGGACGGCGAAGCTGTTTCAGCACGGCCCCTCCAAGATGGCGAAGAAACTGGCCGAAGAAGCCATCGAGGTCGTGATCGATGCGGTCAGCGGCAAGCAGGACGCCGTCATCCGTGAAAGCGCCGATCTTCTCTACAATCTGACGGTTTTGTGGGTCGCTGCCGGCATCAATCCGCAGGACGTCTGGGACGAGATGGATCGACGCGAGCGTGTTCAGGGCATCGCGGAAAAGCTGCCAAAGCAAAAATCGGCCATCAAGACCGCCGGTGCCGGAATTCCGGCGCCCCGCCGCCCGGTTTTGGCCCGACCTGCGGCAACACGCTAGCGACAAGCAAATTGATTTAGATCGCCGCATGGACAAAACCGCGTCTGCGTGTTTCATCGCGCCATGCTGAGACGGATCTACGATTGGTGCATCGCCGCCGCCGACAAGCCCTATTCACTGTGGCTGATGGCGGCCGTATCCTTTGCCGAAAGCTCGTTCTTTCCCGTGCCGCCGGACATCATGCTGATCCCGATGGCGCTGGCGCGACCGCGCCGAGCCTGGGTTTATGCAGGCGTCTGCACGGTGGCGTCCGTCGCCGGCGGCATCCTGGGATACGCGATCGGGCATCTCCTTTATGATTCCGTCGGGCAATGGCTGATCGGACTTTACGGCTATGGCGATAAGGTCGATGCCTTCCGCGCGTCCTATGCCCAGTACGGCGCATGGATCATTCTGCTGAAGGGTCTGACGCCGATCCCCTACAAGATCGTCACCATCACGTCCGGCTTCGCCGGCTATGACATCTGGCTGTTCATCCTGTTTTCAGCGATCACGCGTGGTGGCCGCTTCTTCATCGCCGCGATTCTTTTGAACCGTTATGGCGAGACGATCCGCCACCACATCGAGGCACGCCTCGGCCTTTGGGTTGCGATCGGTGCGGTTGTGCTGGTCGCGGGTTTCCTTGTCGCATTCCGGCTGTTCTGACCCGAACGCCCTTGCGTGGTTGCGGTGGCGGGATAGTGTCCGGTTCATGGGACGAAAGATCCGGCACTTGAGAGGCCACGCTTTCCGCCTCGCGGCGTGGTTTGCGATATGCGGCATCATCACGCTTGCTGCGCCGTTGCCTGCTTTCTCTCAAGCAACCACGCCGTCTGTGCAGGCACCCGCTCCCACGCCGCCAGCCGCTCCCGCGTCCCCTCCCAATGCTTCGGTCATGGGGCCGCCACCTTCCGCGGCGCCATCTTCTGAACCGGCAAGGCCTGCGAGCAACCCGGGCCTTGTCGAAGAACTCGGCAAGCTGTTGAAGGATTCAGCCTCCCACCTCTCTACGAGCCTGAAAGGTTCGCAGAAGACGCTTGAGGATCTGAACGCCAAGACCAAGGACGCCACCGAAAGCCTGACGCGGGTGCAGTCGGTGACGACCGGCCGTGCTGCGTGTCCGGTCTCGGCCAACGGTGCGCCGGATTGCACTATTGCCGCCGAGCAGTTGTGCAAGAGCAAGGGATTCAAGAGCGGCAAAAGCCTCGACATCGAAACCGCCGAAAAATGTTCGATGAAAGCTTACCTCTCCGGGCGGACCGGTGCTCCGGGCGAGTGCCGCACCGAAAATTACGTCACGCGCGCGGTCTGCCAATAGGCGCGGTACCGGTTTGATATGCCGATCATTTTGCGGCGCATCATGATCGATCTGCGGGCAATCGATTCCGCTTTCGCAACACTTCCTAAACCGCATTGGTATAGACATACAGTCAATTGCTGAGCCTGCGCCTATAACGGGCGTCGGACTCGCGCGGGCTATCGGCTCGCGACAACCCGGCTTCCTGGCGTGTCCCCCGCGATAAATTTCGCGGTGGGATTTCTTACAATTTCAGACCGTAGGTCATGACGCGAATTGTACAGGACGACATGGATTTCGATTCCGCGAAAGACGTCGCGGAAAGAGCCATGGATCATATGGTCCGCGAGAGCGTTCCGCCGACTCCCAATAATTTCACCGTCTGGTTCAATTACTGCCTTGGCACCCCGCCGGATCTGAAACGGACGATCGACATCCTGGTCGGCAACAAGCGTAAATTCGACAGCTTCGTCTGTGACGACCTGCGCACGATGTATATCGCGGCGCCTGGTGTCAGCGTGCCCGCAGCCCAGAATATTTCCGAGCAGCTCGGCCATGTCATGGCTCAGGCACAGCAATATCTGGCGACCGCCATCACCGACAACCGCGATCATATCCGCGAGATCGACGGCGTCGCCACGCAGGCAGATAAGGGGATCAATCCGCGCTCACTGATCGAAAGCCTGATGAGCGCGCTTTCCAGCGCCGCAAGCCGTGCCTCGATCCTCGAATCCAGCTTCACCGAAGCCTCGCAGGAGCTCGACACCATCCGCACCTCGCTGCGCGATGCGGAGGAGCGCGCCAAGACCGATACGCTGACCGCATTGCCGAATCGGCGCGCGCTAGAAGAGTTTTTCCGTGTTGCGCAGATGCAGGCGATGGAAGTGGAAGACCCGCTCAGCCTTCTTTTGCTCGACATCGATCACTTCAAGAAATTCAACGACACCTACGGTCACAGTGTCGGCGATCAGGTGATCCGTCTCATTGCGAGCGTCCTGCGCGAGCGGGTGCGCGAGAACGATCTCCCCGCGCGCTATGGCGGCGAGGAATTGATTGCGGTGTTGCCCGGCGCAGATCTCGCGACCTGTCAGGCGGTGGCGGAGCGGATACGCACAACTGTTGCGGGTTGCCACCTGACCCGCCGCTCGACCGGGGAATCCCTGCCCGATATTTCAGTTTCGATCGGAGTGGCGCAATTCCGTCCCGGCGAATCCATGACGGCGCTGATCGAGCGCTGCGACCGCGCGCTGTACAAGGCGAAAGCGCAGGGCCGTAACTGTGTTGCCACCGAAGACGATCTCACCGACGCCGACCGTGCGGCGTGAGAGTTTCAATAATCCCGGTGCGGCTTGCTGCGATGGCGAGGCGGTCGCGCGGGTTCGGCATACATCGGATTGATGTTGCAATAGGCGACCCGGCCTGACGCCGAGGCCATGCACTGGGCATAGGTATCGTAAGAGCAGTCGCTCGCGGTGTCGTTGTGCTCATAAAGGCAGAAGCGATAGTCGCGCGCCTGCGCCGGAAGGGCGCTCCAGATCCAGCCGGCCAACGCAGACGCGAGAGCCGCAGCCATCAAAACACGCATGTGATTTCTCCTCAGCAATCGGCAGTTCAAGCCCGGCACTGCCAAGATGTTCCGCCTTGTTGTCGGTGCAGGGGCGATATTTGAACCCTGCCTCCGGTACAATCGGCTCCGTAGCGAAGTTACGCGGTCACCTGCTGAACATCCAGAGCTGTTCGCTTGCCATGTAGCCGGTAAGAAGAAGCAGGCCGACGACGATGATTGTTGCTGCCGCGCCGACCTCGATGCCCTTCATGGCAAGCGTTCCGATTCCCGATTGGGAAATTGCAATGCGACCGGCCAGTTCTCGCGCGTAGACGGCGAGCGTTGCGATAGCGGCGACGGTGATGGCGGTGCCGACGCCCATCAGGAAGGTGGAAGCAACCCCCGTCCAGAAGAGATCCTGAGAAAGTGCAAACACCAGGATGATGATGGCACCGGAACACGGACGGGCGCCGACGGACACAACCGCAGCGAGGCCCTTCTTCCAGCCTCCGGGACCTGCAAGCTCTTCCGGCTCGGGGCCATGCGCATGACCCCAGGTATGATCGTGACCGCATTCGGCATGAGCATCCGCGTGGTCATGACGCTCCGGATGATCGTGGCGGTAGCCGCAACTGCAGGGGGCCAACAAGCCGGATGAGCCTGGAATGCGAATCTCGACCGGCTCCGCGACCGCAGCACCAAGACTCCTGGGACGTCTCATGTCACGATAGGAGTTGATGAAGCTTCGTCCCTTGACCCAGAGCAGACGCACTCCGATCGCAACGACCAGGCAATAGCTCGCGATTTCGATCAGCCGCACCGTGTCGCCCATGGCTTTCGCGGTGACCTCCAGAACACCCGCACCGATCGCGACGATCGCAATCGCCACCATCGATTGGAGCAGTGCGGAGACGAAAGACAGTGCGATGCCGCGCTTCCACGTTTCATTGTTCGCGACGAGGTAGGACGAGATCACCGCCTTGCCGTGACCCGGGCCTGCGGCGTGAAAAATTCCGTACAGGAATGACAGGCCCAGCAGCCCCCAAACGGCGGAGCCGTCATTCTTGCTGGCGCGGATGAGATTGGACAGCGAGCGATAGAAGGCGGCCTGCTGGCTGAAGATCCAGCCGAAGAAGCCTGACGTCGAATAAGGTGCTGCCGGCTGTCGGGGCCCGAACGACAGGCTCTGTGCCGAGGCGATGTCGATCAGGCCGATCGCAAGAAGAAGCACGCAGGCGAGCGTTGCGGCTCTTGTAGCATGTGGATACCCAGACCCAGGACGACCAATCATTCGGCTCTCCGACCTGAGCACGGCCCCCGGTATTTCAACGGGCCCGCTGCCTGCAGCCTTGTCACGGGCATTTCACTTCGATCTTGTTCGCAAACATCTGTCCGAAGGTGTCGAACGGATTCAGAGGGTTCTCGTCGAGCTGGCTCATTCGCGCCTGTTCGGCTGGTGTCGGTTGATGAGGAAGATCAATCCTGAGATTGCAGTTCGGCGCAGCACCGCCCAGCGTGACAGGCGTATCCTTGGCAAGCGCGAAATCGATAAAGATCGTGGGATCGTAAACCTCGATCAGCATTGTCCTTGCCGAAACCGGACTCTTCAACGGCAAGGTGAAGTGCAGCGTGAGGGCCGAGTCCTTGTATTCGAGCCAGTAGTCGGTCGGATCGGAGAATTCGATTTTCTTGCCGTCTGCCTTTGCGTAGGTGAAGTATTTGTATTCCTTCAATGACGTGACATTGAGCTTTGCGAGTGAACTCAGTTCTTCGCGCGTGTACTCGCCCTTCTTCGCGTGATGGATGCCTTGAAGGGCGTAGGCGGAAAACATGTCGTCAAAGGTCCAGGCGTGCCGGACGCCGGTCATGGTTCTGTCCGCGTAGACCACTTCGCTGCGAATGGTGGTCCATACATGCGGATGGGCATTCGCCGGGACGGATGGGCAGACAAAAAACGGCAGGCAAAGGGAAAGGCTCGCGGCGATTGTCCGCGCGTACCTGGCGAAAGCGTCGGACATTGTTGCTCGAAGCTTGCAACGGGGGATGAGGTCAAATGGAAGGAAGATCAAGCGAAGTCACCAGGTCGTCTGTCATTGGAAGGCAGATATCATTCAGTGCCACGCATCATCTCTTTGTTATGTTATAGCATAACATATTTTCTGAAAGTGCCAAAGATCGGGCGGGGAGACCAAAACACGCCCGCTGATTTTCAAGGGTATTTTTGACGTCGCAGAGATGCGCCCCAAACAAGGCGATGGTGCCCCTGGCCGGAATCGAACCAGCACTCCTTGCGGAACTCGATTTTGAGTCGAGCGCGTCTACCAGTTCCGCCACAGGGGCGCTTGCACGCACGGGTCAGGCGCGGCGAGCGGGCGGACTATAGCCAGCGGCGTCGGCGGGTCAACCGGCTGTGATCCTTCCTCTCTCGACACCTGGGATAGGCCACGCTAGGAGCGGGCGAAACCCGGAGACAGGCCTTGTCCGACACTGTTTTTTCATCCGATCGCCCGGCGCGCTCGCGCGCCTGCTGGGCGGCGCTGGCGATTTGCCTGATCGCGCTCGCCACCATTGCGGGGGCGTGGTTTTTTCAGCTCGTGCTCGGCATCCAGCCGTGCCCGATGTGCCTCGAGCAGCGGTACGCCTATTACATCACGATCCCGCTCGCGGCGGTGCTGGCCATCGCGGCTGGCCGCGATGCGCCCCGGTCTTTGCTGGTGGCGGGTTTTGCGGTGCTGTTCTGCGTGACGGTTTTTAACAGCGCGTTCGGTGCCTATCACGCCGGGGTGGAGTGGGGCTTCTGGCCGGGACCGACCGAGTGCACGGGCTCGGCCGTCGATTTCGGTGAGCCGGGCAATCTTCTGGAAAATCTGAAGACAGCCAAGGTCGTACGCTGCGATGAGGTGCAGTGGTCTTTCCTGGGTCTGTCGCTGGCAGGCTATAATGCACTGATCTCGGCCCTGATGGCAGCCCTTGCGGGATGGGGCTTGCTCGGGCTCGGTCGCCGCCGTCCGATATAAGATCTTTTTCTGCCGGTCATGAAAAAGCCGGCGGTCAGACCGCCGGCCTAAGTTTCAGGGCAGGTGAGGTACGTCTACGCACACAACGCTAAACGCTATTTCGTCGCCGCATCGTGTTTGCACTTGGAGCGGAACTTATGACGCTCCTTGCCGTGCAAGCCCTTCGCGTCGGCCTGCTTGGAGCAGTCGAGCGAGACGGCGGAGCGCGGTTTCTCAGCCTTGGTCTTAGCGGCAGGCGCAGGCGGCGTCGGGGCCTGAGCGAGGGCGGGCCCTGCAAGCAGACTGACAACGAATGCGGTGCCGATGGCGCGAGTGAGGAATGTCATGGTTCTAGCCTCAAGTTCAGGCCCTCACCTTGTCGCCCGGTGGATGAACTGCTCATGAACGGCGGGTGTCTCCCGGGATCGGAAGGCGATATTTTGGATCACGCTTTCGTTCCTGCATTGAAACCCGCTACCGCTGCGCTAGGATCGGGCCTCTTTATTCAGGAGGCAGGCGATGTTGTTTCAATCGAAATTGCTCTTTGCCGTTGCGACGGCGGGCTTGATCAGTGTCGTTGCGGCAGGCCCGGCAAGTGCGCTGTCGATGACCGAATGCAGTGCTAAATATAAAGCCGCGAAGGCCGACGGCTCGCTCGGCAGCCAGAGCTGGAAGGATTTCCGCAAAGCCCAATGCGGTGCGGAGGCCACGGCTGCTCCGGCTGCTCCGGCTGCGGCACCCGCTGCCGCGCCAGCAAAACCTGCTGCCAGATCTGCAGCGAAGCCAGCCGCCGCCCCCGCGGCGACGACGGCATCTGGACCGGCGATTTTCCCGTCGGCGATCTCTCCGAAATATGCTTCGGAGACGGCCGGCAAAGGACGCATGCACACCTGCGTCGACCAATACAATGCCAACAAGAGCACCGGTGCCAATGGCGGCCTGAAATGGATTCAAAAGGGCGGCGGCTATTACAGCGAGTGCAACAAGCGCCTGAAGGGCGGCTAGGCAGACGACTATCGGCCTGAAAAGCGAATCGCCCGGTCCTGAAGGCCGGGCGATTTTGTATTGCGTGGCTGCCGCGCGCGGATCAGGCGGCGCGGATCTGTCCGAGGAAGTTGTCGACTTGCCGGCGGAGTTGCATCGCCTGGGTTGACAATACCTCCGCCGCTTCCCGGACGTTGCGGGCTGAATTGCCCGTGGACTTCGCATCTTCCGACACGCCGCCGATATTGTCGGAGACGGCCTGCGTGCCCTGCGCGGCCTGCTGGGTGTTGCTGGAGATTTCCTGTGTGGCGGCGCCCTGCTGCTCGATCACGGCAGCGATTGCGGTTGCGACCTCGCTTACCTCCATGATGGTGCCGCGGATACCCTTCATGGCTTCCATCGAATCCTGCGCGACGTTCTGCACGGCCAGAATCTGTGTCGAGATTTCTTCGGTCGCCTTGGCCGTCTGGTTCGCCAGCATCTTCACTTCGGACGCGACCACCGCGAACCCCTTGCCGGCGTCGCCCGCGCGCGCCGCCTCGATCGTGGCGTTGAGCGCCAGCAGGTTGGTTTGCGCCGCGATGTTGTTGATGAGGCTGACCACGTCGCCGATCTTGCTGGCGGTTTCCGAGAAGCCCTTCACTCGGTTATCGGTCTCCTGAACCTGTTCAACCGCGCGCAACGCCGTGTCGGCGGCATGGGTCACCTGACGGCTGATGTCCTGAATCGACACGGTGAGTTCTTCGGACGCCGCGGCCACGCTCTGGACGTTGGTGAGGGCGGCGTTGGCTGCCTTGACGGCGGTCATGACCTGGTCGTTGGTCCGATCCGAAATGTCCGACATCTCCTCGGAGGTATGGTTCATTTGTGCGGAGGACATCGCGAGGGCATCGAGCGCGCTTCCGATCTGCTGTTCGAAAGACGCGATATGGGATTCCACGGCGCGTTGCCGTGCGAGCTTGCGGGCGTTCTCCGCGCCGTTCTCGCTTTCGATCCGCTTCTTGTCTTCGGCATTTTGCTTGAAGGTCGCGAGCGTAGCCGCCAGAGCCCCGATTTCATCGGTGCGTGTGGCAAAAGGAACCTCCACGCTGAGATCGTCTGCCGCGACGCTCTGCATGGCGTCACGAATACGATGCAGCGGACGGATAACGACCTTGTTCACTGCCGCGATGCAGGAGGCCGCAAAAATGATCGCGGTCAGGAGGAGGCCGATCTGCCACATCAGCGATGTGCGGGCCTGAAAATACAGCTCGGAGCTTCGGGCGCGGGTGGCGTCAAGAGCATTTTCGGCGAGAGCCACCGCGCTACCCATCTGTTTGACGGAATAAGGGCTCCAGTAGTCCGCGTTGGTCTCCGGAGGCGTGCCGTTAGTCAACGCGTCGGCGAGGCGCTCACGTAGTGAGGTATATTTCTCGTCGAAATAGACTGTCTTGGTCGCGTTCATCGCAGCCTTCACGGCTTCCGGAAGCTGCATGCCTTCTGCCGCGATCTGCACGCCTTCCCATGCCGTCGCGATTCCGCCCACGTTCTTGATGAATTTCGTATGGGCTTCCGGAGACATTTTTCCGGCACCCAGCGCTGTCGAGACAGCAAGTGATGCTTCGCCGGCTGCGCTGCGCAAGAGCCATGCCGACTGCTTGATGGCGAGCAATTGATCGACAGCGGCATCCGCGTGGTTGATGAGTCCGACTAGCCGCGTGGACAGGTCTTCCAAAAGGGTGAGTAACTTGGTGCTGGTCTCGTTGTATTCCGTCGGCAGTGCGGCGCGGCGAGCCGATTTCTCGTTATGCACTGCGCTCATGGATTCGGTCTGAAGCGCGGCAAAACGATCGGTGAGGCTGAGAAGCTCAGCTCGGATTTTTACCTGGTCATTAAAATCGACGAGCGCAAGGTTTTTGCCGACCTCGCGCATTGCCTTGATCTCACCGGCGTGAAGATCGTCCAGATACTTCTGGATCTTCGGTTCGATTGTTTTGGAGTCTTTGAGTGTGCGGACCATGGTCGACTTGTCGGCGCGCAGGTTGTGCATTGCCTGGAAAGCGTCGGCCGACAGATCGGAGATCACGGTCATCCGCTTTGTCTCGGTCAGGCGTTCCCAAGAATTCCAGGACTGGCGGGCAAGCATCAAAACGATGGACACAGCCATCAAAGCAATCATCAAATTCAAAGTCGAAGCAATGCTAAGGCGTTTCATCAAATGCCCCCGGGCGCTGAATTGGAATAGGGGCAGTGATCGCTTGGCATACGGTACCGCCCGATAACTCCCCCTACTCAAGTACTTTCGCTTTTCCGATTTAAATTTTTGATAAGAGCGATTGTCCGCTGCAGATGTGCGGATTTCCGCTCAAAAAGTATCGTATCGAAGATCTCGTATGAGACGTCCATGCGGTACCGCATGGGTCGTGAAGGAGCCGGTGAAGGCTTTAAACCCTGTTTCGGCGGGAGTTTGCGAAAGTATCAGTCCCTGTCCCCCCGAAAGGTCTGTTTATAAAGGGTCGCATTGCGAGCCATTGTCCTTGGCACCCTTCTTGCTCTTGAGGCGCTGAAAATAAGCGCAAGGGCTGTTGAAGGCTCTGACCAGCACCCCGGGGGAAAGTAATAATGGTCTCGTCCACGAATTCTCTGATCATCCAGCGTTCGATCGCAGTCGCCGGCCGGAAAACCAGCGTGAGCATGGAGCAGCCGTTCTGGGATGCGTTGAAGGAAATTGCCCAGGCACATAACCAGTCGCTGGCGCGTATCGTGACAAAGATCAAGGAAGATCGGGAAGACAGCAATCTGTCCTCGGAAGTGCGCCTGTTCGTTTTCGATTATTTCTTTCACAAAAGGCACGCGAAGGAAGACGACAGGATTCAGAAAATTCTGCTCGCGACCTGACCTTGTGTAGCAGAATTTATCTGCAGGCTTTTGTTCAAAGGTAATCGGCTGTTTCTCGGGCCATGCCGTCGTGCATCTATTGCGCGACGGTATGATCGCCTCATTGCGGAGTAATGGATGCTCATGCAATGGATGGCGCGAGAGAGGCGTGGTCGATGATCGATGCAAGATTTTCCTGATATGAAATGTTCCGCGAATGTGAGGTCGACGCGCATTGCGGGCCTCGGCCATTACGTGCCGGAACGGCGCATCGAGAACTCCGTTCTCGAGCGGGATCTCGGCTTGTCGAACGGCTGGATCGCGCGCCGCACCGGCATCAAGGCACGCCGCTGGGCGGCGCCGGATCAAGCACTGACCGACATCGCCGTGGAGGCGGCGTCATCCGCACTCGCGCGGGCGCAGGATGCGGGCGAGGTCGGGCTTGTGCTGCTCGCAACCTCGACGCCCGACCATCTGCTGCCGCCGTCGGCGCCACTGCTTGCGCATCGTCTCGGACTCACCTGCGGGGCGATCGACTTGACGGGCGCCTGTTCGGGATTTGTCTATGCGCTGTTGTTCGCGGACGGTTTTGTCAGAACAACCGGCCAGTCCGTGTTGATCGTCGCTGCGAATATCCTGAGCCGGCGTATCAACAGGGCGGATACGACAAGTGCTGTTCTGTTCGCGGATGCCGCGGGTGCGATGGTGCTCGCGCCGTCATCGCGCGAAGGGGCGGGGCTTCTGGGCTCGAGCGTTATGTCCGACGGCAGTCTCTACGACATGATTGCGATCAAGGCGGGCGGCACGCGCAATCCCGATTTGAGCATGGCGGAGCCGGAAGACCGCGTGATCCGGATCAAGGACGGCAAGGTTGTATTCGAGAAAGCTGTGAAGACGATGACGCTCTGCTCGGCGCAAGCGCTGGAACGGGCAGGCATTCAGGCTTCGCAGATCGATCACTTCATCCCGCACCAGGCCAATGCGCGCATCTTCGATCTCGTTGCGGAAAACCTGAAGCTCGATCCGAGCCGGACGCTGCGGTCCATTGAGGAGTTCGGCAATTCGTCGGCGGCGACCATTCCGCTCACGCTGTCGCTCGCGGCGCAGGACGGCAAACTCGCGGATGGACAGTTTCTTCTGATGTCGGCGGTGGGTGCGGGTTTCACCGGCGGGGCCGCTGTCTTCCGAACCTCCGATCAGTGATGTCCGGACGACAAGCGAATCCGCGCGGCGACGGTGGCCGTGCCGCTGTTTGCAGCAAAATCAAATGAAACGAAACCAAGACGGAGCATTCCGTCGAACCGGATGGTGAAGACCCGATGCCTGCTCCCAGAGGAAAGGCCGTTATACGAACGATTGCCATGCCTTCGGATACCAACCCGGCCGGAGACATCTTCGGCGGCTGGCTGATGTGGCAGATGGACCTCGCCGCCGGTAGCCTCGCGACGCGGCTGGCGCGCGGGCGCTGCGCGACCGTCGCGGTCGATGCGATGGAATTCATCAGTCCGGTTTTTGTCGGCGACGAGGTCAGTTTCTTCGCGAGCCTGAAGGAGACGGGCCGCACCTCGATGCGCATTTCAGTGGAAGCCTGGCGGCGCAGCCGGGACAGCGAAGAGTCGAACAAGGTCACTAGCGCGATCTTCGCATTTGTCGCGATCGACAATGAGCGCAAGCCTCGTCCGCTGAATCTGAAAAAGAGCAAGGCCATGCCGAGGAATGGCAATGGTCGTGCGGCCTACGGATCGAGTTCGGTGTCCCAGTAGAGATAGTCGAGCCAGCTTTCGTGCAGGTAGTTCGGTGGAAATAGCCGGCCGTTGCGATGAAGCTGATGCACCGTCGGCGCATAGGGCGTCTGGCGGGGAAACATGTTGGCCTGCTGCATTGTCATGCTGCCCTTCCTTAAGTTGCAGGGCGAACAGGCAGCGACGACGTTTTCCCACGTCGTCTGTCCTCCGCGCGAGCGCGGAATGATGTGATCGAAGGTGAGGTCTTCCTGCGAGAGGCAGTATTGGCAGGAGAAGCGATCGCGCAGGAATACGTTGAAGCGCGTGAACGCAGGATGAGTCGTCGGCTTGACGAAGGATTTGAGCGAAACGACGCTCGGCAGTTGCATCTCGAAAGATGGGCTGTGAACAGCGTGGTCGTAATTGGCAACGATGTTCACACGGTCAAGAAACACGGCTTTGATCGCGTCTTGCCACGACCAAAGTGAGAGCGGGTAGTAACTCAGTGGCCGGAAATCGGCATTCAATACCAATGCCGGCCAACCGCCTTGTGAGACATGTGCGTTCAAGTAACGCTCCTGACTCCCCCATATCGGCTGCGAAGCAGCTTTATGGGCAGGATACTACATGCAGCGCGACACGATTGTGAAGGGTACCAGTTATTTTTTCCGCTTCGTTGAGGGGGGTGATCGGGGTTTCGTTGCAGTCTTCACGCGGGATTGAGAGGGCCGCGATGCCGCGGGAACGGTGCGTAATCGGGCGCGTGCCGGTTTTGGTTCGGCGCGCGCGGCATCGTCGGGAAGGATGCCCTCGCGCCGTTTCACCGCGTGATAATAGGCCCACCACAAATGCGCCGCCGCCCCGCGCCAGGGCCGCCATGGTTCCGCCAGAGCCGCCGCCTGTTTGGCGGTGGGGCGGGCGTCGAGGTTCAGTCCGATCCGCATCGCTTCCTGTACAGCGAGATCGCCACCCGGCCACGCATCGCCGTGGCCGAGGCAGAACAGCAGATAGATGTCGGCGGTCCACGGGCCGATGCCATGCAGCGCCGTCAGTGCGGCATGGGCAAGGTCGGCCTCCTGCTGGCCGAGCGTGCCGAGATCGAGGCGCTCGGCTGCAAGCTCGCGCGCCAGCGCCTTCAGGGTTTTGATCTTGGCGGTCGAGAGGCCGAGCCGTGCCAGCCGCGTGGGCCGCGCGGTGCGAATGAGATCGTGATGGAACGGATCGAAGGCATCGCTGACCCGCTTCCAGATTGCGGCGGCGGCGTAGGTCGAGAGCTGCTGGCCGCAGATGATCGCCGCAAGCCCCGCAAAACCTGGCTCGCGACGACGCAGTGCAGGCTGGCCTGCGACTTGCGCGATCCCGACGAGGCGCGGGTCGGCCGCGACCAGTGCGGCGATGGCTTGGTCGAGGTCGACCTGCGTGTTCAGGTATAGTGTCATGCCTTCCAGAATCAGCATGTCGCGCGAACAGGATCAATGCCGCCACCCGTTTTCCGCTTTGCCCCGAGCCCCAATGGGCGACTGCATCTCGGCCATGCCTATTCGGCGCTGCTGAATTTCGACCTCGCGCGGCAAAGTGGCGGGCGATTTCTGCTGCGGATCGAGGATATCGACCGCGCACGGTCCCGTCAGGAATATGAAGCAGCGATCTACGAGGATTTGGCCTGGCTCGGCATCGTCTGGGAGACGCCGGTACGGCGGCAGTCAGAGCATCTCGATCTTTATCGGGACGCCGTGGAGCGGCTCGCGGATGAGGGGCTGGTCTATCCGGCGTTCGAAAGCCGGGCGGAGATCGTCCGCATGATCGGGCAGAGTCCACGCAAGCCGTGGCCGCGCGACCCGGACGGTTCGCCGCTTTATCCCGGCTCGGCGGCGACGCTGTCGCCACACGCGCGTGACGTCCGGATGCAGGCGGGAGAGCCTTTCGTGCTGCGGCTGAACAGCCGGATCGCGTGTAGCCGCGCGGGCGCGCTTGTCTGGGAGGAGCATGGCATCGGCCCGGCCGGTGAGACCGGGCGCGTTGCGGCCCTGCCGGGAGCGTGGGGCGATGTCGTGCTCGCGCGGAAGGAAACGCCGACCAGCTACCATCTCTCGGTCGTGATCGACGATGCCTTGCAGGGCGTGACCCACGTGGTGCGAGGACAGGATCTGTTCTGGGCCACCAGCGTCCATCGCCTGCTGCAGCAATTGCTGGGCCTGCCCGTGCCGATCTATCGCCATCATGGTCTGCTGCGCGGCGACGATGGACGGAAGCTCTCCAAATCGACGCAAGCGACCTCGCTGCAGGTCTTGCGAGAAGATGGTGTGACCCCACAAAATATCCGGGAGATGGTCGGGTTGCCGTGACTCTTGTCCCTCCGGATGGCAGGATGAAATCTCGTTGGGGGATGAGATGGCGACGAAGCCGCGTTCGACGCGCCGCCTGGGGAAGTCGAAGACATCGCACAAGGGAAAGCGGCCTCCGGCCAAGAAACTGGTCAAGGAGCCGGCGAAGAAGGCTGCGCCCAAACGCGCCTCTAAGCGCGCGCTCAAGCCGTCGCGCAAGCCTGCGGGACCGACGCGCGGCGTGGTGGAGACGGCGCTCGCCGCGTTTGCTCATGAAGTACGCACACCGTTGACCGGCATCCTCGCAATCTCCTCACTACTGGAAACGTCCGATCTCGGTCCGCGCGAGCGGCGCTGGGTGGAAACGATCCGCACTGGCGCGGAACATCTTGCCGCGCTCGCGACGCTTTATGTCGATGCCGCCAAAAGCATGGTCGCGCATCTGCCGATGCGTGAGGATTTTTTCGACCTGCGGGCGCTGTCGCACTCCGCGGGCGACGGGCTCGCCGGACGCGCCACGGCCAACGGCCTGCAGTCGCGGGTGACGATCGCCGAAGACATGCCGCAGTTTGTGACCGGCGATGCCGTGCGCCTGCGCGCCGCGCTGGAAAATCTGATCGACAATGCGGTGAAGTTCACACCGTCGGGGCTCGTCGAACTCGATGTGTCTGTCGTCCCACATAACAAGAGCAGGATGGATGTCATCTTTGCGGTGTCCGACAGCGGCATCGGTCTGTCGCTCGCTGAGGTCAGGCGGCTGTTCAAGCCATTCTCCCAAGCAAGCATCGAAGTGGCATCGCGGTTCGGTGGTGCCGGGCTTGGGCTGTGGTCGGTGAAGCAGCTGGCGCGGGCGATGGGCGGCGATGTCAGTGTCACGCAGCGCAAGGATCGGGGCACAATCTTCACGCTGACGGTGCGCGTTGGTCTGCCGCGCGAGGAGTGTGAGGCGTCGTTGGGTTCGCCTTTGTCTTATGCGTCGGGCGGGTTGAAGATTCTCAGCGTCGAGGACAATCCGTTCGGCCGCGTCGTGCTTAACACAGTACTTGGCGAGCTTGGCCACAAGATCGAATTCGTCGGCGAGGGCGAGCTGGCTGCGGAGCGCGTCGCCCGCGGCGATCTCGATGTCGTGTTGATGGATATGGTACTGCCGGGTATCGACGGTATCGAGACCATCCGAAGGGTTCGGGCGCTGGGCGCAGCGGGCGAACGGATTGGCATTATCGGCGTGTCGGGCCGCGAGCAGGATGAGGCCAAGGCCCGCGAAGCGGGGGCCGATGCTTTTCTGATGAAGCCGGTCAGTCCGCGGGCGCTGGCGGCGGCGCTTGGTCAGGCGACGGTTCGGAAGACTGCTTCCAGCGGATGATTGCGGCGTTCAGCGCACCGCCATAGATAAAAATCGCGGCGATGAAATAAAGAAACACCAGCGCGATCACGACCGAGGCAAGCCCCGCGTAGGTTGTGACGTAGTTACTGGCGAATCGTGCCAGATATTGTCCGAAGCCTGCCGCTGAAATCAGCGATGCGATCACCGTGAAAATGATGCCGGGCATGATCTGTCGCAGCGTCCTGTGCCCGGCTGGCAGCCAGGCATGCAGCACGAACAGGGCGCTGACGAGCGAGACTAACGCGATGGCGTAGCGCGCGAGATTGAGCAGGTGTTCTTTCGGCGCGATGATGAGTGGCAGATAATAGCGTGCCGCGGCGAGCAGCAGTGGGCCGAGTACCAGCAGCAGCGCAAGTACGAGCGAGACGAGTGCCGCGATCAGCGTATAGCCGATCGATTCCAGACGCAGCCAGTACCAGGCTCGCGTTTCCGTCACGCCGTAGGCGCGGTTCAAGCCGACCCGCAGGCTCTCCACGCCGTTGGAGGAGAAATATAGCGACAGCACGAGGCCGATCGTCAGCGCGTCGCCGCGTGTCTGCGTCAGCACATCGTGTATCTGAACGATCAGCGTGTCCGTCACCTGGCTCGGCCAGACCTGCAGCATCAGGTCCGCGGCCTGGTCGGCCAGCCCTTGCGAGCCGAAGAATCCCGCGAGCGAGGTGAGCACGATCAGGAACGGAAAGAACGCCATCAGGGCGGATAGCGCGATGTGACTTGCGATCGCCCAGCCGTCATCCGCCAGAAACGCATTGAAAGCGTCAAACCCGATCTGAAAGGTACGGCGCAGGAATGTCATGAGGCTGGATCGGTGAGGTTTCGCCTTTGGCCTGTGAGGCTAACGGGACGGGAAGGACATGTCATGAAGTCCGCGAAGCCCAGCTATGTTCCGAATATCATCAATAGATATTCCTCAAAGCCTTGGGGGGCAGGATGCATGGTGCTATGAACGGCTCATGACATCCTTCTTTTCCATGTTTCTTCTTCCGATCGCCCTGATTGCCGTTACCATCGTGTTGTTGCTCGGTCTGCTCAACATGATGCGCGGCGGCTCGCCGAACACATCGCAGCGTCTGATGCGGCTGCGGGTGCTGTTTCAGTTTATCGCCATCGTGATCGCCATGGCGGCGATCTGGGCGATGGGACGCTAGGCGCACGGGTCCATGGTCACCCTCAATCGCATCTACACCCGCACCGGAGACGATGGCACCACCGCACTCGGCAGCGGCGAGCGGCGGCCGAAATACGATCTGCGGATTGCTGCCATTGGCACGGTGGATGAAACCAATGCCGCCATCGGCTTGGTGCGACTGCATCTTGCGGGTGATGTACGGCTCGATGCGATGCTGGGCCTGATCCAGAACGATCTGTTCGATCTCGGCGCCGATCTCACGGTGCCGGAGCGGGAAGGCAAGGTCGAGCGGCTGCGGGTGCTGCCGGTGCAGGTCGAGCGGCTGGAACGCGATATCGATGCGCTGAACGAGGCGCTTGCGCCGCTGACGTCTTTTGTCCTGCCGGGCGGCACGGCTGCAGCCGCGCATCTGCATCAGGCACGCACGATCTGCCGTCGCGCCGAACGGCAGGTGGTAGAATTGGCGGCAAGAGAAAATGAGCCGGTCGGCGAGGCCGTGGTGCGCTATCTCAACCGTTTGTCGGATTTCCTGTTCGTGGCGTCGCGCGCCGCGAACGGCAACGGGGCGGGAGACGTGCTGTGGGTGCCGGGCCAGAACCGGTGAACGGGACGCGGCATGGTACTTTCGGTGGCGCTTTCGGGCCTTTCCGTCGCCCAAGCGCGTTGACCCGGCTGGGCGACCTCTTTAGGTTCCGCAGCGCACACTAAGTCAGAATGAAGGGGAACCATGAAGGTTCTGGTGCCGGTCAAGCGGGTCATCGACTACAACGTCAAGATCCGGGTCAAAGCCGACGGCAGCGGCGTTGAGCTTGCTAACGTCAAGATGTCGATGAATCCCTTCGATGAAATCGCGGTCGAGGAGGCGCTCCGGCTCAAAGAGGGCGGCAAGGCAACCGAGGTGGTGGCGGTGTCGATCGGACCCGCGCAGGCCGCTGAAACGATCCGCACAGCGCTCGCGATGGGCGCCGACCGCGGCGTTCACATCAAGGCCGATGGGCCTGTCGAGCCGCTCGCGGTGGCGAAGCTCCTCAAGGCTGTGGCCGAGCGTGAACAGCCGGGCCTCGTAATCCTCGGCAAGCAGGCGATCGATGACGATTCCAACCAGACCGGTCAGATGCTGGCGGCGCTGCTCGGCTGGCCGCAGGCCACTTTTGCGTTCAAGCTCGACGTCGATGGTTCGGGCGTTCAGGTGACGCGCGAAGTCGACGGTGGCCTGCAGACCGTCAAGTTGCAGGGGCCAGCCATCGTGACCACGGATCTGCGGCTCAACGAGCCGCGCTATGCGAGCCTGCCCAACATCATGAAGGCGAAGAAGAAGCCGATTGAGGACATGACGGCGGATCAGCTCGGCGTCGATCTCACGCCGCGCATCGAAATTCTCAAGACGTCTGAACCCTCCGGCCGTAGTGCTGGCATCAAGGTCGCCTCCGCGGCCGAGCTGGTCGGCAAGCTCACTGAGGCGGGGGTGCTGTGATGGCGACATTGTTGATGGCCGAGCACGCGGACGGCGTGCTGAAGGATGTAACCGCCAAAGCGTTGACTGCGGCCGTGGCGCTGGGCGGCGACGTCGATATTCTGGTGGCGGGGCAAAACGCCCGCGCCGTCGCCGATGTGGCGGCCAAGCTCTCGGGTGTCCGAAAAGTGCGGCTCGCCGATGATGCGGCTTATGCCCACGATTTGGCCGAGCCGTTGGCTGCGCTGATCGTCTCGCTTGCGGGCGATTACGACGCCGTCGTCGCGCCTGCGACCTCGCGCTTTAAGAACACGCTGCCGCGTGTCGCTGCACTTCTCGACGTGATGCAGATATCGGAGATTACCAAGGTCTTGGCGCCCGACACGTTCGAGCGGCCGATCTATGCGGGGAATGCCATCCAGACCGTGAAGTCGAAGGACGGCAAGAAGGTCATCACGGTGCGGACGTCCTCGTTCGCAGCCGCTGCGGACGGCGGCAATGCGCCGGTCGAGGATGTCGCGGCAGTAACGGGACCCGGCACGTCGGCCTATGTCGGCGAGGAGGTCGCCAAGAGCGACCGGCCCGAGCTTGCTTCCGCAAAGGTCATCGTCTCCGGCGGCCGCGCGATGCAAAGCCGGGAGAACTTCACGAAATATATCGAACCACTGGCCGATGCGCTTGGTGCTGGCGTTGGTGCGTCGCGCGCGGCTGTCGATGCCGGCTATGCGCCGAATGACTGGCAGGTCGGGCAAACCGGCAAGGTGGTTGCACCCGATCTTTACATCGCCGTGGGCATTTCCGGCGCGATCCAGCATCTTGCCGGCATGAAGGATTCGAAGGTGATCGTGGCGATCAACAAGGACGAGGATGCGCCGATTTTCCAGGTCGCTGATTATGGCCTGGTCGGCGATCTTTATCAGATCGTGCCGGAACTGACCGAGGAACTGGGAAAACGACGGCGTTAAGACGCATGCCGGAAGACGCGGCAGGCGGCGGGGTTTTGGTGTAATAAGTAGAGCGCAGGCCCGCGAAGACTTGCAGCGGATGTGCCGCGAACGGATGGCGACGGAAAGATGACAAAGGAAATCAAGTCAATCGGCGTGATCGGATCGGGTCAGATGGGCAATGGCATCGCGCATGTTGCCGCTCTCGCCGGGATGAGCGTCGTTCTGTACGATATTTCGGAGGATCGGCTGAAGTCGGCGATGGCAACCGTCAACGGCAACCTGTCCCGGCAGGTCGCGAAGAAGGTCATCACCGAAGCCGAGCATCAGGCCGCCCTGAAGAAGATTTCGCTTTCGGCGACAATGGATGGCCTCGCCTCCTGCGATCTCGTGATCGAGACCGCGGTCGAGAAGGAAGAGGTCAAGCGCAAGATCTTCCACGATCTGTGCGCGGTGCTGAAGCCAGACGCCATCATCGGTTCGAACACGTCATCGATTTCGATCACGCGGCTTGCGGCATCCACCGATCGTCCCGAGAAATTCATCGGCATTCATTTTATGAATCCGGTGCCGTTGATGGAATTGGTCGAACTGATCCGCGGCATCGCCACGGATGACGCGACCTTCGAGGCCGCGCGCGCTTTCGTCACCAAGGTCGGCAAGCAGATCGCTGTGTCGGAAGATTTTCCGGCATTCATCGTCAACCGTATCCTGCTGCCGATGATCAACGAGGCGATCTACACACTCTATGAAGGCGTCGGAAACGTGCAGGCGATCGACGCCGCGATGCGGCTCGGCGCCCATCACCCGATGGGACCGCTGGAACTGGCCGATTTCATCGGCCTCGATACGTGCCTGTCGATCATGCAGGTGCTGCACGAGGGACTCGCGGATTCTAAATACCGCCCCTGTCCGCTGCTGGTGAAATACGTCGAAGCGGGCTGGCTCGGCCGCAAGTCGCAGCGCGGTTTCTACGATTATCGCGGCGAGAAGCCGGTTCCGACGCGCTGACGGTCCGACGCAGTCACATATCCGTTCGAGATTGTTAACCCTCGCTCGCTAGGTTGCCGATCTCGAATAGGGTGAGTGCGTCATGGATATGAGTCTCGTTGCAGCGGCGATGGCCATGCAGGCTGGAAACACACAGCAGCAGATCGCGACGAGCGTGCTCAAATCGCAATTGAATGCGCAAAGTTCGGTGCTGCAGTTGCTGGAGCCCGCGCAAAATGCTCCGGCCGCAAACAATGCGCCGGGCATCGGCGGGCAACTCGACATTCTCGCCTGATTTAGAATTTCAATATCATTTCGAAGCCGCCGTAGATCATACGCTTGCCGTCGAACGGCAGCCTCTTGGTATCCATCATGCCGGCGAGGCGGGGATCCTTCATCACCTTGGCATTGACGCGGTCGCGATGCTTGCGCGATTTGTAGACGATCCAGGAAAACACAACGGTCTCCTGCGGTTTCAATTTCACGCTCTGCGGAAATGAGGTCAGCTTGCCTGGCTTGACGTCCTCGGCCACGCATTCGCGATATTCGAGTGCGCCATGTTCACGCCAGACCTTTCCAGCCTTGCGCGCGAGCGCACGGTAGGCGGCAAGATTCTTTTTCGGCACGGGGACAACGAATCCATCGACATACTGCATGATCGGCCCTTTCGTTGCTGATGCATCACAGGGCATGGATTGCGTCAAAGGCGACGAATCTAAGGAAAGGGGTGCGGCTTATTGCTCGGTGGCGGCTTTGACGAGCTTGACCGCATCGTCGCTGGCCCACTCGGCAGGCCCCGCGATGGTCGCGATCTCGCAGCCTGAGCCGTCGACTAGCATCGAGGTCGGCATACCGAGCGCGCGCCCAGCCGCCTTCAGGTCCTGAAACACCTTGGCGCTGTTGTCGTGGAAATAGCTGAGATTGGTGAGGCCGCCATCTTTCAGGAAATCCTTCGGCTTCTCGGGATCGCGGGTGTCGATATTGATGGCGACGACTTCGAACTTCGGTCCGCCGAGTTTGGCCTGAAGCTGGTCGAGCGCCGGCATCTCCTTGCGGCATGGCACGCACCACGTCGCCCACAGGTTCACCAGCAGGGTGCGTCCGCGGAATTCCGACAGCTTGCGCGATTTGCCGGAGGCATCGTCGAAGGTAAGATCCGGGACACGTAATGGTTCCGAAGCCATGGTTAACGCTGCGACTTCGCCTTGGGCGAGCGGCTTGAGTTTCTGCGCGAGATTGACCGCCGGCCGGCAGACCGGGTCGCCAGACGCATTGCCTTGCAGGCCTCGCATCCCGTATATCGCCACAGTGGCGAGGCCGACGCCGAGAACGACGGTGGCAAGCGCCATGGGAATGCGGGGGCGGGAACGGGTAGGCGGTGTCTGCTCGGTCATAGGCGCTATTTATCGTAGATTGAGTGCGAAGTCAGGTCGGATAGTCATGAGCAACAAGATGTGGGGTGGCCGCTTCGGGGAAAGTCCTGATGCGATCATGGAGGAGATCAACGTCTCGATCGACGTCGATCAGCACCTCTATGCTCAGGACATCGCCGCGTCAAAGGCTCACGCTGCCATGCTGGCTGCGCAGGGGATCATCACCACCAACGATGCAAAAAACATCGCGGCGGGTCTAGACACGATTTTGTCAGAGATCAAAGCGGGCACGTTCACCTTCAAGCGCGCGCTCGAAGACATTCATATGAATGTCGAAAGCCGGCTCGGCGAGTTGATCGGGCCTGCGGCGGGACGTCTGCATACCGCGCGCTCGCGCAACGATCAGGTCGCGACCGATTTTCGCCTTTATGTGCGTGACGCTATCGACGCTTTCGACGCCGATCTTGCCTCGCTGCAACGTGCGCTGGTGAAGCGCGCGCTCGAGCATGCCGGAACGGTGATGCCTGGCTTCACGCATCTGCAGACGGCGCAGCCGGTGACGTTCGGTCATCATCTGCTCGCCTATGTCGAGATGGTCGCACGCGATCGCGGTCGCTTTGCCGATGCACGCAAGCGTCTCAACGAAAATCCGCTGGGTGCTGCGGCGCTCGCGGGCACGTCGTTCCCGATCGACAGGCGCGCGACGGCATCGGCACTTGGTTTTGAGCGCCCGATGGCGAATTCGCTCGATGCCGTCTCGGATCGCGACTTTGTGCTGGAGACGTTGTCCGCATGCTCGATTGCGGCGGTGCATCTGTCGCGTTTCGCCGAGGAGATCGTGATCTGGACCTCCCCGCTGGTTGGTCTTGTTCACTTGTCGGACAAGTTCACCACTGGCTCCTCGATCATGCCGCAGAAGCGCAATCCCGACGCTGCTGAACTGGTGCGCGCCAAGACCGGACGCATCGTCGGCTCGCTGAATGCGTTGCTGATGGTGATGAAGGGATTGCCGCTCGCCTATCAGAAGGACATGCAGGAAGACAAGGCAGGAGCGATGGAAGCGTTCGCCGCATTGTCGCTGGCGATCCGCGCCATCACCGGCATGGTGCTCGACATCGAACCCGATGAAGCCCGCATGAAAGTTGCCGCAGGCGAAGGCTATGCGACGGCGACCGATCTTGCCGACTGGCTGGTGCGGACGCTGAAAATGCCGTTCCGCGAGGCGCATCATGTCACCGGCCGGATCGTCGCCAAGGCGGCGGAAGCGGGACTGGCGCTGCACAAGCTGCCGCTGGCCGACATGCAGGCGGTCGAGCCTGCCATCACCGAGGACGTGTTCGGTGTGCTGTCGGTGGAGGCTTCGGTCGACAGCCGGACCAGTTTCGGTGGCACTGCTCCTGAAAACGTCCGCGAACAGGCGAAAAACTGGCTTATGCGGCTGGAAAAAGAGCAAAAATCGGGCTGACCCACCGAAGATTGCCGACGCGGGGGCCTCGCCAGAAGCGGCCGTTCTTTGTATGGTGCGGCCCGAATTCAAGGACACCACCGTGAACCGTCTTGTTTCTCACGTTTCCTGGTCGAAACTCGCCACTCTCGGGTTGATTCTGTCTGCCTGCGCGCTTGGCGGCTGCGGCCGCAAAGGCCCGCTCGATCTGCCGCCCGGCGCGGCGCTCACGCCTTCGCAAACTCAGATCGAAGGCAGCGACGCACAGACCTATCGCTCGCAATCGTCGTCAGGCTCTTCGGCCGACGAAGGTCTTTTTGCTCCGACCGGGACTCAGGGCAAACAGATGACTGCGCCCCGCGGCGAGAAGAAGCCATTTATTCTCGATCCGATCCTGGATTGAGCCGTCATGCATCATTTCCATTATCGTGACGGCGTTCTTCATGCCGAGGACGTCGATGTAAGCCGTCTGGCGGAAACCGTCGGCACGCCGTTCTATTGCTATTCGACCGCGACGCTGGAGCGCCACTATCGCGTCTTCAGCGAGGCCTTCGCAGGTCTCGACACGCTCGTGTGCTACGCGATGAAGGCGAACTCCAACCAGTCGGTACTGCGCACGCTCGCGCGGCTCGGTGCGGGCGCCGATGTAGTCTCGGGCGGCGAACTGATGCGTGCCCGCGCGGCAGGGATTCCGGCGGAGAAGATTGTGTTCTCCGGCGTCGGCAAGACCGAGGTCGAACTGCGTCAGGCGCTCGCCGAGAACATCCTCTGCATCAACGTCGAGTCCGAGCCCGAACTCGAACTGCTCTCGCGCATCGCGCACGAGACCGGGACCACCGCGCGCATCTCGCTACGTCTCAATCCGGACATCGGCGCGGGCGGCCACGCCAAGATTTCCACCGGCAAATCCGAAAACAAGTTCGGTATCCCGCTGGAGGGTGCGCGCGCCGTCTATGCGCGTGCGGCGAAACTGCCGGGCATCCGTGTCACCGGCGTCGATATGCATATCGGCAGCCAGATCACCGATCTCGGCCCGATGGAGGCGGCGTTCACGTTGCTGGTCGATTTCGTCCGCACGCTCCGCTCTGACGGTCACGTGATCGATCATATCGATTTCGGTGGCGGGCTTGGCATTCCCTACGAGAGCGATCTGCCGGTGCCGCCGGCGCCGGATGCCTATGCGGAAGTTGTCAAGCGCGTCACCAGGGGCCTCGACTGCACGCTGATGTTCGAGCCCGGACGCATGATCGTCGGCAATGCCGGAATTCTCGTTAGCCGCGTGATCTATGTGAAGCATGGCGAGGCACGCAATTTCGTCATCATCGACGCGGCGATGAACGATTTGATCCGGCCGACGCTCTATGAGGCGCATCACGAGATTCTTCCCGTGCGTGAAACGTCACTGCAGGCCGAAGGTATCGTCGCCGATGTGGTCGGCCCGGTGTGCGAAACCGGCGATTATCTCGCGCTTGGCCGCCATCTGCCCGCGCTCAAAGCGGGCGATCTCGTGGCGGTGATGTCCTCGGGCGCGTATGGCGCGGTGCAGGCAGGTACCTACAACACCCGTGGGCTGGTGCCGGAGGTACTGGTCAAGGGCGATCAGTATGCCGTGGTGCGCCCGCGCATCGATCCCGCGCAATTGATCGCGCTGGACCGGACCGCGCCTTGGCTCTGAGCCTTTGATAGCCGGTTCTTTACCGGTTCCGGCCGTGCCTCATTGAGGCCGCCGTGATAGGCTGATCTTCGTTCAACCGGAGATTTTTGTGAGCGGCCAGTCACCCGATTCCCCGCGGACGCCTCCTTCTGAGGAGGGCGTGCTGCTTCAGACGATCGTGCGCGCGGTGCAACGCGCGCAGCTTGCGATCGCCTGGGAGCGGCTGTGGCCGTCACTCGCGCGGATGCTGACGGTCGCGGGTCTGTTTCTCGCCGCCTCCTGGGCGGGCGTCTGGATGGTGGTGCCGTTTGCCGTGCGCGTCGCGAGCGTTGCGGTCTTCGCCATTGCCGGTATTGCCGCGCTGGTGCCGCTGCTTCGTTTCCGCTGGCCGAGCCGCGAAGAGGCGCTGCGCCGTCTCGACCTCGATTCCGGCATTGCCCACCGGCCCGCCACAGCGCTGACCGACACGCTGAACACGGACGACCCGGTTGCACTTGCGTTATGGAGTGCGCAGCGGGCGCGCATGCGTGCATCGCTCGATCGTATCCGTGCACGCCTGCCGTCGCCGGATTTGCCGCGCCATGACCCTTGGGCATTGCGTGCGGCGGCGATCTTGTTGGTGATCGCAACCTTCATCGCGGCCGGTGACGAGCGGACGGCCCGCTTTATTCAGGCTTTTGACTGGAACGGGGTGTTTTCCGGCACGCCGGCGCGCGTCGATGCCTGGATCGATCCGCCGGCCTATACCAACCGTCCGCCGGTCGTGATTTCGGGTGCGCAGAAGACGGCCTCCAACGACGAGCCGATCTCGGTTCCGGCGGGCAGCACGCTGATCGTGCGCGCGAGCGGTGGCTCGCTCGATGTCAGCCTCGGCGGCGGCGTTGCCGCAGCTGCGGACACCGAGGGCAAGCCAAAGGGCACTGACGAGCGTCGGTTCACCATCGGCGGCGACGGCACCGCGCGGGTGCGCTCGCCGTCCTCGCTGCCGCAATGGTCGTTCAAGGCCATCCCCGACCATGCGCCGACGATCGCGCTTGCGAAGGATCCCGAACGACAGGCGCATGGCGGTCTCGCGCTCTCCTATAAGCTCGAGGACGATTACGGCGTAACCCAGGCGCAGGCCCAGATCGCGTTGCGAACGCCGGACGACGGCACGCCGGAGAAGGCGACGTCGCCACTGTATGATCCGATCGAATTCGCTCTCGGTCTGCCGAGTGCGCGGACGAAGAACGGCGTCGGCCAGACCACGAAGGACCTGAGCGAACATCCCTATGCTGGCGCGGATGTCACGTTGACGCTCATCGCCAAGGATGAGGCTGGCAATGAAGGCCGCAGCGAGCCCTTCAACATGCGGCTACCGCAGCGGATATTCAACAAGCCGCTCGCCCGCGCGTTGATCGAGCAGCGCCGGTTGCTTGCGCTCGACGCAAGCCAGAAGCCGCTGGTGATGATCGCGCTGGAGGCGCTCCTGATCGCGCCGCAGGCCTTCACGCCGGAATCGGGACAATATCTCGGCCTGCGTTCGATCGCCGATCAGCTTGCCCATGCCAACACGCGCGAAGCACTGCGCGATACGGTGGACAGCCTGTGGGCGCTCGCGGTGGCGATCGAGGACAAGGACGTCACTGATGTCGAGAAGGCTCTGCGCGCCGCGCAGGATGCGCTGAAGCAGGCCCTGGAGCGCGGGGCGAGCGATGAAGAAATCAAGAAGCTCACGCAGGATCTGCGGGCGGCGCTGAGCGATTATCTGCGCCAGTTAGCACAGCAACTGCAAAAGAATCCGCAGGAGCTTGCGCGTCCACTCGACCGTAATGCGCGCGTGATGAGCGAGCAGGATCTCAAGGCTATGATCGATCGCATGGAGCGCCTGTCGCGCTCCGGCGACAAGGAGGCCGCGCAACAACTGCTCGAACAGATGCAGCAGATGCTGGAAAACCTGCAGATGGCACAGCCAGGGCAGGGTGATCAGGACATGCAACTGGCGCTCAATGAGTTGAGCGACCTTGCCCGCAAACAGCAGCAATTGCGCGACAGGACCTACAGCGAAGGCCAGAACTCGCGCGATGCGGAGAATGGCCGTAACGCGATGGGTAATTTGCAGCGCGAGCAACAGGCTCTGCGCGACCGCTTGCAGAAGCTGCTCGATGGCATGAAGCAGAAGGGGTTGGTGCCGGGCCAGCAGGAGGGCAAGCAGCCGGGCGAGGATGGCGAACTTAGCGAGGGTAATCCGCTCGGCGATGCGGACAATGCGATGGGCGAGGCGGGAGGCCAACTCGGCCAGGGCAGCGCGGGTGGCGCGGTGGATGCGCAGGGCCGTGCGGTGGACGCGCTGAAGAAGGGCGCTCAGAATCTTGCGCAGCAGAACCAGGGCGATGGCGATGGGCAGGGCAACCGCTTTGGTCAACGGCAGAGCGGCGGTCAGGAGACGGATCCGCTCGGGCGTCCGCTAAAGGGTCGCGATTACTCTGACGACCAGAGCGTGAAAATTCCCGGCGAGATCGACGTGCAGCGGGTTCGCCGCATTCTGGAAGAACTGCGTCGGCGGCTTGGCGATAGCTATCGGCCGCAGATTGAACTCGATTACATCGAGCGCCTTCTGAAGGATTATTGAGCCGGCCGTGAGGCGAGCGCGTCGGCCACGGCCGTGCGAATGTCGGCAATCGCAAACGGCTTCGTCACCACATCATGCACGATAGCCTCAAGGCCGGAGGCGCGTTCGCGTTGGTCGGCGAAGCCGGTCATGAGCAGGATCGTCAGCTTGGGATAGTCGCGCGCAACCGCAAGTGCGAGCGCGATGCCGTCCATCACAGGCATCTTGATGTCGGTTAGCAGCAAATCGAATGTTCCATCGGCGCGGACGATGATGTCGAGCGCCTCGGCGCCGTCCTGCGCGGTGGTGATGTCGTGACCGTCCATTGCGATGGCCCGCGCCACGAGGAGCCGCATGGACTCCTCGTCGTCGGTAATCAGGATTTTTGCCATCAGCTTGCCCCGGCCGCGATGTCCCGACGCTGGAAGAACCGGACGGCGATTTCACGGCCCTCGGCTGGTGGTGATGCAAGACGGGATTTGAACGCCAGCCGTTCGCTGGCCTTCAGTACTGGCTGCTCCAGTACGGAATTCCACGCATAGATGTCGGCGCCGTTCTGATCGCGCACGATGAAGCGCAGGCGCGGCAGTTCGACGGGTTTACGGGTGATGTTCTTCATCGCACCTTCGATCACCAGCACGGGCTTGCCGTTGACCGTCTCCGAGGAGAGCCGGAGGTTGTCGAATTCGAGCCCGCGCAGGTTGACGCTCAGTCCCGCCATCTTGAAGAACGTGCCGGTCTGCGGCATCAGCCGCACGATATCGGCACGCCAGATGACGAGGCCGAGACAGACGGCAGCCATCGCCGTGCTGATGAAAGACAGGCTGACCTTCGGTATCCGCGCGTGCGTCACGACCGGGAGGCGGGAGGTGACCGTGGTCAGGATCGGAGCCTGCAGCATGGGTTGTAACGGGCGCAGCAGGCTTTGCAGCCATTCGGGCTTGCGGGAGGCGCGAGGCTCTTCCTCGACATCGGCCTCCTCGTGAGAGGCATATTCGTCGTTCCAGTCGGCGGCGATGGAAGGGCTTTGTACGTGAGGCGTTTCGTCTTCGCGGACAGGCGTTTCCGCCGCGAGTCCCCAGCCTGCATCAACCCCCTCGAAACTGTCGGGCCCGGCCATCGCGGAGGCGGATTCGGGTTTCACGAGCCAAGTTTCGCCGCAGCGCGCGCAGCGCACATTGCGGCCGGCGGCGCTGAATTTCGACGAGTCCACGTCGTAGAATGTCGTACAATGAGGACAGATGATCTGCATAAAACGAATCGCCGAGAGTGAGCCGTCCGCAGTCTATGCGGCGTCCGTTAACGAATCGGAAACCATAACGGCCCCAAGACTGGCGATAGAAATTTCCCTGCTTTGCGGCGGAACTGTCTCCGCCGCGGGAGCCGCGCCCTTTTCCGAACGGAGCTGAGCTTGGTCCGATTCGAAAATGTCGGTTTGCGCTATGGGCTTGGTCCGGAGGTGCTGCGGGATCTGACGTTTCAGATTCCGGCGCATTCCTTTCAGTTCCTCACGGGGCCGTCTGGCGCAGGCAAGACCTCGCTGCTGCGGATGCTGTTTCTGTCGCTGCGGCCGACACGCGGCCTCGTCAACATGTTCGGGCAGGATATTTCGCTTCTCGACAAGAATGCGGTCGCGCGGTTGCGCCAGCGCATCGGCATCGTGCTGCAGGACTTTCGCCTGCTCGACCACATGACGACGTATGAAAATGTGGCGCTGCCCTTTCGCGTCATGGGCAAAGACGAATCGAGCTATCGCCGCGAAGTAATCGATCTGTTGAAATGGGTCGGGCTTGGCGAGCGGATGGATGCCCTGCCGCCGATCCTCTCCGGTGGTGAGAAGCAGCGCGCGGCGATTGCGCGTGCCGTGATCGCGCGGCCGCATCTTCTGCTGGCCGACGAGCCGACCGGCAACGTCGATCCGTCGCTGGCGCGGCGGCTGCTCAATTTGTTCATCCAGCTCAACAAGACCGGAACCGCCGTTATCATCGCCACTCACGATATCGCCTTGATGGATCAGTATCAGGCACGCCGCATGGTCCTGCATGAATCCAGGCTGCACATCTATGAGTAGGTCTTTCCCGCAGGTGGATCGCAATGGCTGACGCGCGCTACCAGACCGAAGACGATGGTCCGTCGCGCAACTTGTCGCCGATCGTGCCGCGCGGCTCGATGTCCGGCCGCGCCCTGATCGCAGTCGTTGCGATCATGACGTTCCTTGCCTCCATCACCACCGGCGCAGTGCTTCTGGTGCGGGCCTCCGCCGCGCAGTGGCAATCGGATATCGCAAGCGAAATCACGATCCAGTTGCGCGCGACGTCGGGACGCGACATCGAGCGCGACGTCAAGGCGGTGACAGATGCCGTCCGTAGGGAAAGCGGCATCGTCGATGCGCGAGCCTTCACCAAGGAAGAATCCGCCAAACTGCTCGAACCGTGGCTCGGCACCGGGTTCTCCATCGACGATCTGCCGGTGCCACGTATCATCGTGGCGCGGGTGGCGCCGGGCGCCACGCTCGATATTGCCGGCATGCAGCGGCGCCTCGCGGTGATCGCGCCGTCGGTGACGGTGGATGACCATCGCGCCTGGATCGAGCGGATGCGCTCGATGAGCAGCGCGATCGTATTGGCGGGTACCGGCGTGCTGGCGCTTGTAATCCTTGCGACTGTGATTTCGGTGTCGTTTGCCACACGCGGCGCGATGGCGGCCAACAAGCCGATTGTCGAGGTGCTGCATTTCGTCGGCGCACAGGATCGCTTCATCGCCAATCGTTTCTTTCGCCATTTTCTGCGGCTCGGGCTCGAGGGCGGCGTGATCGGCGGGATTGCCGCGATTCTGGTGTTTGGATTCTCGGAATCCATCGCAGGCTGGTTTTCCGGCACGCCAGCGGGCGATCAGTTCGCGGCGCTGCTCGGCACGTTTGCGCTTCCGGCGTCCGGTTATCTCGTGCTTGCGGCGCAGGCTCTGCTGATCGCGGCGGTGACGGCATGGGCCTCGCGCCGGACGCTGTTCGCGACGCTCGACGAGATCGATTGACGGCGGCTTGGGAATGATGTGTTGGGAATGATTGCGGGCGGCAGCCGGTTCGTGCATTTTGGGCGCGGGGAAACGATACGATCGGGACGGAGCGCATCGCGGTCATGACCAGCAGGCCGGATCATTCGAAAATGAGCGAAGCCGAGGCGCAGGCGCGCGCCGGCGGCTGGCCGGTGATGCGGTTTCTGGTTTCGTTCGTCGTGATTTTTCTCGCCGGCTTCGCCTGGTTCGCCTCGCAATTGCGCTCCGAAGAGAAAAAGCCCGACCGGCATGCCGATGGAATCGTGGTGCTGACTGGCGGCGCCTCGCGTGTTGCGGACGGACTCGATCTGTTGTCGAAGGGGTATGGCAAACGGCTTCTGATTTCCGGCGTGCATCCGGCCAACGGCACGGCCGACATCCTGCGGGCGCAGCCAGAGAGAGAGGCACTGCTGAAATGCTGTGTCGATCTCGACCGTTCCGCCGTCAACACCCGCAGCAACGCCACCGAGACCCGACGCTGGGTCAAGGAGCGCGGATTTCATTCGCTGATCGTGGTGACCTCGAACTATCATATGCCGCGCGCGACGGTGGAACTGACGCACGCGATGCCGGATATCGATCTCATCTTCTATCCTGTGGTCAGCGAGGCGTGGCGTGACGAGCCATGGTGGAACAGCTCCGCCGGGGTGCGGCTGGTGGCGCTTGAATATGTGAAATATCTCGTCGCGCAGGTTCGCGTGCGCCTTGCGGCATTCGGAATCGCTTTCCCCGATTGGGAGGACCAGCCCGGCAAAAGCGGCGCGATCTCCAAGCCGTCGGCATCGGCCGGTTGATGCGCATGACGAGGTTTTCGCTGTTCGCGCGTTCGCTGATCTACAATGTCGTGTTCTATCTCAACACGATCCTCTGGTGTGTGATCGGCCTGCCGACTTACGCGATGCCGCGCTGGGGCATCATCTGGATCGCCAAGACCTGGGCACGCACCAGCGCGTGGCTGCTCACGCTGATCTGCAACGTGAAGGTGGAGTATCGCGGCGTCGAGAATATCCCGGAAGGGCCTCTCCTCGTGGCGTCCAAGCATCAGTCCGCGTGGGAAACCTTCGCGCTGATGCCGTTCTTCGATCAGCCCTTGTTTATTCTTAAGCGCGAACTGACGCGGATACCCTTCTTTGGCTGGTATCTCGTCAAGGCGCAGATGATCGGCCTCGACCGCAAATCGGGCGGGCGCGCTCTTCTCCAGATGATGAAGAGCGCGCGCGATCAGGTCAGGCGCGGGCGGCAACTCATCATTTTTCCGGAAGGCACGCGCCGTCCGGTCGGCGCGCCGCCGGATTACAAGGTCGGCGTCAGCCAGATTTATGTCAGTTGCGGCGTCACTTGCCTGCCGGTGGCGCTCAATTCCGGCCTGTTCTGGCCGCGACGGACCTTCCTGCGCTATCCCGGTACGCTGGTGGTGGAATTTCTGAAGCCTGTTCCAGCAGGTCTTTCGCGTGACGAATTCACCGCGCAGATCTCGTCCGTGATTGAGGACGCAAGCAACCGACTGATCAAAGAGGGGCGGGAAGAGCAGGAGCGGCTGATGGGATTCTCCGCGCCGTAGACCTCCCGGATCATTCCGCCTCTTGCAGCGGTACTTCATTTTGCAGCAGCGTCACCAGACGGTGCAATTGCGCGTCGCGGCAGCCGCGGGTTTCCAGCGCCTTCACCGTCGAGATCACGTAGTCGCGATTCGCGCCCGAAATGCCGCGGCTATGGGCGACGTAGTGCAACTGCTGCTCCACCGTCAGCGCGCCGGCGTATTGCGGGTGGCCGCGATCGACCACGAAAGCCAGTGCTTGAACCCGTTCGCGCGCGTCGCCCTCGATCCAGACCGAACGCAGGACCTCGCGGTAGACCCCGGTAACCTGCTCACGCTCGCGCAGGTAATCGAGCGTGACCTTGCGGTTGACCTCGGCGACCCGAAACACGGTCCCCTGGCAGGTGCCGCCGCGATCAAGCCCGAGCACGAGGCCGGGCCGCTCCACCGTTCCGCGGTGATGGTGAGAAAAAACGCACAGCGCGCGGTGTTCACCGATCAGGCGGGCGGGAAACTCGGCGGTGTATGCGAAGCCGGGGCGCCACATCAGCGATCCATAACCGAACACCCACAGGTCGCCCTGGGGTAGATCTTCCTCGGGAATGGGTCTTATCGTCATGAATCGCGCCTTCTGCGGTGAATCATCATCTCTGTTCGGCTGGACTTCAAGGCCTAACGCGGCGATGACTACCTTTCATCCGCCGGATTTGAATGCTTCTGGGACTGTTCATGATGACCTACGCCGAACCACGCGCACCTTTGCCTCGCCGCCGCCGGCTGTGGCCGGTTTTTGTCCCGTCCGCGTTGCTCCTGCTTGCGGCCATCGGCTGGAGCGGGTTCTGGTTCTATGCCGCCAATCAGGTCGACGTGCAGTTTAAGGGATGGCAGGAGCGCGAGGCCAAATCAGGGCGCGTCTACGATTGTTCGCGGCGCGAGGTCGGCGGCTTTCCGTTCCGTTTCGAGGTGCGCTGCGCCGATCCGACGATCTCGCTGACGGCGCAGACCGCCCAGCAATTCGCCACCAAGACGCCGCTGACGGCGAAACTGAGTGAAATCCTCGCCGTTGCCCAGATCTACGATCCCACCCGTGTGATCGCGGAATTCAAGGGGCCGGTCACGGTCAGTGAAACCGGGCAACAGCCGTTCGCAACCGCCAACTGGAGCCTCGGGCACGCCAGCGCCGCAGGTCTGCCGACGCTGCCCAAACGCATTTCCATGGAGTTCAACGATCCTGTCATCGAGCGGATCGTGTCGGGAGTGACTGCGCCGTTCTTCAGTGCCAAGCACGCGGAGTGGCACGTCCGGCTCGTCGAGGGTGAGCTCAACGATCATCCGGTGATCGAAAGTGTGCTGCGCAGCGAGGGAGCGAGCGTGCAGGGCGTCCATCCCGTGCTGGAGGCGCCATTCGACGAGACGGTTCATGTGAAGCTGCGGGGGCTCAACGATTTCGCGCCGAAGTCATGGCCGGAGCGGTTTCGTGAGATCCAGGCCAATGGCGGCGGCATCGATGTTACCGAATCGCGCATTCAGCAGGGCGATACAGTCGCAGTGGCTGCGGGCACGCTCAGCCTGACGCCGAGCGGTCATCTCGACGGCCAGTTGCAGATGACGATTGCGGGCTTCGAGAAAATCGTTCCGGCGCTCGGTCTTGAGAAGGCTCTCGCCGAAGGCGCGCCGCCATCGAATGTCGCGCCGGGCGTCTCGACGCAGGACGTCAACAAGGTGATCGATTCGCTCGACCGGATCATTCCGGGTCTCGGCAAGGTCGCGCGCAAGAACGCCAATGCGGGACTGATCGCAGGGCTCAACCTGATCGGCCAGCAGACGACGCTCGAGGGCCGCCCAGCGCGCGCGATCACACTGCGCTTCATGGATGGCGCGCTTCTGCTCGGGCCGCTGCGCGTGGCGCAGACCCCGGCACTGTTCTAGGCCGCGAAGTTATTTCGACGGCGCCGGCGCGGCCGGTTTGGAATCCTGCGGCAGCTTTTCCAGCGGGCGACCGAAATTGGCGCCGGATGAATCCTGCCCAAGGTTGACGATGCCGCGGCGGATCGCCCGGGTGCGGGTGAAATGGTCGAACAATGCCTCACCGTCACCATGGCGGATTGCGCGGGTGAGCTTCGACAGATCTTCCTGGAACGTACCAAGCATCTCCAGCACCGCATCCTTGTTGGCGAGGAAGATGTCGCGCCACATGGTCGGATCGGAAGCTGCGATGCGGGTAAAGTCGCGGAAGCCGCCCGCAGAGAATTTCAGCACTTCTGCTTCCGTCACCTTCTCCATGTCCTCGGCGGTGCCGACGATGGTGTAGGCGATCAGATGTGGCAAATGGCTTGTCACCGCGAGCACCATGTCGTGGTGATCGGGCGACATCGTCTCGACGTTAGCGCCGATGGTGCGCCAGAGCGTTGCGAGCTTTTCGACCGCGGCCGTGTCCGCATCCGGCAGCGGCGTCAGAATGCACCAGCGATTGATGAAGAGTTCGGCAAAGCCGGAGTCGGGACCGGAGTCCTCGGTGCCAGCGACAGGATGCCCCGGCACAAGGTGAACGGTGTTGGGCAGATGCTTCGCCATGTCACGCGACACCGGCCCTTTGACGGAGCCGACATCGGAGATGATGGCGCCTGCCTTGAGATGTGGCGCGATTTCGGCGGCGACGTCACCACATTTTCCGACGGGCACGCAGACGATGACGAGATCGGAATCCTTCACCGCCTCGAGATTGTTCTGCGCCACGCGGTCGCCCAGTCCGATCTCGGCGGCACGTGTGCGGATAGCGGCGGCCGCATCCGTCACGACCAGTTCGTTGGCGAGGCGCAGCTGCTTGATGGCGCGCGCGATCGACGAGCCGATATGACCAAGCCCGATGATGGTGATGCGATTGAACTGGATCGTGCTCAATTTGACCCCATGAATTCGCGCAGGGCCTCGACCACGAGGCGGTTGGCTTCCTCGGTTCCGACGCTCAGTCGCAGTGCTTGCGGCAGCTTGTAAGCCGTGACCGCGCGCAGGATCAGCCCGCGCTTGGTGAGGAAAGCGTCGGCATCCGCCGCGGTCTTGCCCGGTGTGGTGGGAAAGTGGATCAGAATGAAATTCGCTGCGCTCGGCGTCACGGTGAGGCCGAGCCGCGCGACTTCATCGGTCAGCCAGGCGCGCCATTTTTCATTATGCGCCTGCGCCGCCCGATAGTGTTCGGTGTCGGCGAGCGAGGCGATAGCCGCCTGCATCGCGGGGCCGTTGGCGTTGAACGGATCGCGCACGCGGTTCACCACGTCGATCAGGTGCGACGGCCCGAAGATGAAGCCGAGGCGAACGGCGGCAAGGCCGTGGATCTTCGAGAAGGTCCGCGCCATCACCGTGTTGTCGGTCGCCTTCACGAGTTCGACGCCTGCTTCGTAATCGGCATTCGAGCAGAAATCGGCGTAAGCGGCGTCGAGCACCAGCAGCGTCTGTGGCGGCAGGTTCTCGCGTAATCGCTTCACCTCGGCAGCGGTCACGTAGGTGCCGGTCGGGTTGTTCGGATTGGCGAGCCAGACGATCTTCGTGCGCGGCGTGACGGCCGCGAGTATCGCGTCGACATCGGCGGTAAGGTTCTTCTCGGCTGCAACGACGTTGGTCGCGCCATTGCTCATGGTCGCGATCGGATAGAGCAGGAAGCCGTGGGTGGTGTGAATCGCCTCGTCGCCTGGGCCGAGATAGATGTTGGCGATAGTGTGCAGCAGTTCGCCCGAGCCGACGCCGCAAACGACGTTGGCAGGATCAATATTGAAGCTATTACCAATCGCTTCGCGCAAAAGCCGCGCCGAGCCGTCCGGGTAGATTTCCAGTCCGCCCGCAGTCCGGCTGAATGCCTCTACCGCCTTCGGTGAAGGGCCAAGCGCCGCCTCGTTCGCCGACAGCTTGAACACGCGCCCATGCACGCCGGCGCCGCTTTTGCCGGGGACGTAGGGCGCGATATCGAGGATGCCGGGTTTCGGCACGGGGCGGGACATTATTGGCTCCAAAGAATTCAAGGCGCGGCGGTGCCGGGCGTGGGCACCCTATAGCGCGTTGCGTGGCCGCCGACGAGAGTGGAAGAGCGCACGGATGCGCCCGCATCCGTCAAGGCAGATATGATCTTTTCGACCCCGTCGGTGTGAGCGACTGAGACCAGCAAGGCCGCATTGCCCGACGGGTTATCCGCAACCGCCAGCACGTCGGACAGTGGGGAGAGGGCGCGGGCCGCGGCCGGGCTCCAGCCGCTGACATGCAGGCTCCAGGTCTCGATTTCGGTGACGAGCGCATCGTCCGCCACGCGGGAGATCACGAACACCGGCATCGCGGCCGGATGGTCGGCACGCTCAATAAAAGGCAATCGCGCAATGATTTTCGGTGAGCCTGGCTGTTCGAGCGCGCTCCACCACGGCGTCTGGCTCGACGTCGCCGACACCAGCGCGAGGTCGCCGCGCGATTTCGCTACTGCGTCGACGGCGGCGCCTGCATTGAAATGAGCGAGAAACGGCACGGTGAATCCGAAATGGAAACGTGCGCTGTCGCGCATCGCGCTATCGCCTGATGACAGATCGGCATGAACGGAGAACGGTGCCTGCACGTAAGTGAAGGTCGAGATGATGACGCGCCAGATGCTCTCCACCGTATCAAGCGGCAGAATGCCGTGATGGCGCGTTGCGAGACGACGCATCATGTCTGCCTCGCGCGCAGGCCGAAATGCGGAGCCGACCTCCTGAGTCTGCTTCACGCGGATCAGGCGGTCGATGATGTCACCGCGCCGCATGAGGAGCGTGTGCACCTGCTCGTCGATCGTATCGATCTCTTGGCGCAGATCCTGAAGGGAGACGGATGAAGGTGTATCTGACATGAGAACAGCTTTCGCAACGATGCGTTCTGATTAGGAAAGACGGTGCCTGAAAGCAAAGAAAACCTTCATGCTTAATGCAGTTTGGTTTCCGCTGGCGTCTTGACGGGCCTCGGGTGCAGGACTATTTTTCCCTTGTTCCGTGGTCATTTGAGCCGGCCGGCTTGCAGCCACGTTAAAGAATTCGCTAAACAGGCCGGGGACATCTGGATCCCGGCCGAACGATTTGGTTCAGGCCGGTTTTTTTGGGCCTGAAGGTCTGGAGATACGATGTCCGATGTTGCGAGCCGACAACCGGCCGGCAAAAAGACCATTCTCAGCGAGGAGCGCGCGCGCGAGGCGGACCATCCGTCGTCGCAGCTTGTTGTGTTCGGCGTCGACAAGCCGCTGCATCTTGATTGCGGCGTCGATCTCTCGCCTTTTCAGATCGCCTATCAAAGCTACGGCACTCTCAACAGCGACCGCTCCAACGCGATCCTGATCTGTCACGCGCTCACCGGCGATCAACACCTGTTCAACACGCATCCTGTCACCGGCAAGCCGGGCTGGTGGCAGACGATGGTGGGGCCGGGCAAGCCGATCGATACCGACCGCTATTTCGTGATCTGCTCGAATGTCGTCGGCGGCTGCATGGGCTCGACCGGGCCGTCCTCGACCAATCCCGCAACCGGCAAGCCGTGGGGGCTGGATTTTCCTGTCATCACCATTCCAGACATCGTGCGCGCTCAGGCGATGCTGATCGATCATCTGGGCATCACCAAATTGTTCGCCGTGGTCGGCGGCTCGATGGGTGGCATGCAGACGCTGCAATGGGCAACGGCCTATCCCGAACGGGTGTTTGCGGTGCTTGCGATTGCTTGCGGCGCGCGCCACTCGGCGCAGAATATCGCCTTCCACGAACTCGGCCGTCAGGCGGTGATGGCCGATCCGGACTGGCGGCAGGGTCGATATTTCGAGCACGGCACGCATCCGCGCCGTGGTCTCGGCGTTGCGCGCATGGCCGCGCACATCACTTATCTGTCGGATGCAGCCCTGCATCGCAAGTTCGGACGTCGCCTTCAGAATCGCGACGAGCCGACCTTCTCGTTCGATGCCGATTTCGAGGTGGAGAGCTATCTGCGTCATCAGGGCTCGTCCTTCGTCGAGCGCTTCGACGCCAATTCCTATCTCTATCTGACCCGCGCGATGGATTATTTCGATATCGCGGCGGATCATAACGGCGTGCTGGCGTCAGCATTCCTGGGCATCAGAACTCGCTTCTGCGTCGTCTCGTTCACCAGCGACTGGCTGTTTCCGAGCTCCGAGGCGCGCGCCGTGGTACATGCGCTGAACGCGAGCAGTGCGCGTGTCTCCTTCGCCGAAATCACCACCGACAAAGGGCACGATGCATTCCTGCTCGACGAGCCCGAGTTCTTCGCGATCTCGCGCGCATTTCTGGAATCGGCCGCGAGCACGCATGGCCTGAATACGGTGAGCTGATATGAACGCGCCCGAATTATTCCGCCCGACAGCGCAGCTCCCGAAGATCGACGGCATTCGCGGCGATCATCTGCTGGTGGCCGAAATGGTCCCGCCGGGCTCCAAGGTGCTCGATGTCGGCTGCGGGGAGGGCGATCTGCTGCAACTGCTGGAAGCGCGCGGCATCGACGGGCGTGGTATCGAATTGTCGCGCGAAGGCGTGAACAGTTGTGTAGCCAAGGGCCTTGCCGTGGTGCAGGGCGACGCCGACACCGATCTCGACAATTATCCCGACGACTCGTTCGATTACGTGATCCTGTCGCAGACGCTGCAGGCGACGCGGCAGCCGCGCAAGGTGCTGGAGAATCTCCTGCGCATCGGCAGCCGCGCCATCGTCTCGTTTCCGAATTTCGGTCACTGGCGGATGCGGCTGCAATTGCTGATCAAGGGTCAGATGCCGCGTACCGAGAACCTGCCAGCGACGTGGTACGACACGCCAAACATCCACTTCTGCACCATCAAGGATTTCGTCCAGCTTTGCGATGAAATTAATGTCGGCATGGAACGTGCGGTCGCGTTGGACCTTTATGGTAGGCCCTTGCGGCTCAATGCGCCGTGGTGGTTCTGGAATATGTTCGGCGAACAGGGTGTGTTTCTGCTCACCCGGCGCAGTTAATCTACGCGGCAAAAACAGGGTATTTCCGCGATTCTTCCGATTTTGATCGCTGGAAGTGACCACAGCGTGCTCGTGTAGCGAATACCTGCCATGCATGCGTGAATCGTGCCGTTTTCTCGCCACATCGAAAGGGGTCTTACGCGCCATGTCGCGCTGCGTGCGCGCAAGTATGCGTAAGGAACCTTCGAAGAATGAAACGACCAACTACTCGTCCGCCGTTGCGTCTCGCAGCTTTCGTCATGTGCACCGTTGCGGTTGCGGCGTTCTCCAATCCGGCTGAGGCGCGTCCGCGTCATCACGCCAGGCATCACGTCAGCCACCATCACAGCTACAAGCATCACGCTCATCGTCATGTGCGTCACAGCGCGCGTTGGGGTGCCTTCCGCGCCCAGGCGCAGCAGTTCGGCGAGACCAATGCGTCGATGAACAGCTCCGGCGGTTTTGGTGGTGGCTTCGGTAGCTCCAGCGTCGTGGCGGAAGCCCGCAGCTATATCGGCAGCGGCAATCCCACGGGCCGCGCGCGTCTGTGGTGTGCTCGCTTCATGAACATGGTTTTGCAGAAGACCGGCCATAAGGGCACAGGGTCGGACATGGCGAGCTCATTCGCGCGCTACGGTCACCGCGTTTCGGGCCCGCAGGTCGGCGCGATCGCAGTGATGAGCCGTCGCGGCGGCGGTCATGTCGGTGTTGTCAGCGGCGTCGATGCCAAGGGCAATCCGATCATCATCTCCGGCAACCACGGTCACCGTGTCGCCGAGGCAACCTATTCGCGCGGGCGCGTCTACGCCTATGTGATGCCGTCCAGCTAAAGAATTTCGATCGTGTCGCCGGGAGCCACATCGCCCCCGGCGACGACCTCCGCATAGATGCCGCAATGGGTGTGATCGAAACGATCCATCAGCGCCTGCGGAATGTTCATGTCTCTCTCCGCGGTGACGGGGTCGACATTGGTCGCGGCGCAACGCACGATGTTGCGTGTGACGCGCAGCCGGACATCACCGGCGCGGATTTCCCTTCCCATCAAATCAAGCTCGTGCCAGGCGGGCCATCCCCGGACATACAGATTGGCGCGAAAGCGTAACGGATCGACTGGCTGTCCGACGGCGCCTTCAATCTCCGACACGCTTGCCAGATTGACGATTGATACGACTTTGGCGGCGACGTCTGAAAAGCTGTGACCGGGTGCTTCAAGCAGCTTCGGCGGTCCTCTCAATTCCGTGGCGAAGTTCGTGGAGAAAAAATCCTCGATTGCCGTTCGCCCCGCAGCGGTGGTGAGATCGCCACGCGCCACTTCCGCGTTGTTATAGGCAATGCTCAGTACGTGGCTGCGGTCGTCGAAATGGCTGTGCAAAGCTGCCAGCCGTTCGTCGCGCATCAGCATCAGAAAACGGATTTTGGGAAAATGCTTTGGCTGTGCCGGGTCGAAATCGAGCGAGCCGTTGGCGATGGCATAGCGCCGGTCGGACGGCAGGGTTTGCCCGTTCCTCAGAGCGGTTCGGGTGAGGCACTCGGGGGACAGACCCTTGACGGGATAGCGGTAAAGGCTTGCGAGCGTGCCTTGAGCGAGATCAAGCATACCGCTTTGTAGCGGAGGTTCGGGCTGTGCGCCAACGAGATTGAATTTCCGCCTCTGCCCCTTTCGCAAACCAAACCATAGTCCCACATTATGGCCAAGCCGGGTGCTTCCCGGCCCGCGCCCGGCTGGCTGTGGTCAGGTCGTGCGTAACCCAATGAGGATGCCTACGTCGTGCTTTCGAGGCGATGGGGCAGGCTGAGGGAAGGCCATCGAATGAACGTTGAAAAATATACCGACCGCGTGAAGGGATTCATCCAGTCCGCGCAGTCACTCGCCCTGCGGGAAGGGCATCAGCAATTTTACCCGCTCCACATCCTGAAGGTTCTGCTTGACGATAGCGAGGGGCTTGCAGGCGGTCTGATCGACCGTGCAGGCGGCAACTCGCGCGCCATCCTGCAGGCGACCGAGCAGGCGCTCGCCAAACTGCCGAAGGTATCCGGCGGCGGCGCGGGACAGATTTATCTCGCGCCCGAGACGGCGCGGGCTTTCGCCGCCGCCGAGCAGGCCGCGGAAAAGGCAGGCGATAGTTTTGTCACCGTCGAACGCCTGCTTCTGGCGCTGACGCTGGACAAGGACAGCGAGGCCGGCAAGCTGCTCGCGCAGGGCGGCGTCACGCCGCAAAATCTCAATGCCGCGATCAATGCACTGCGCAAGGGCCGCACCGCCGACAGTGCGTCGGCGGAAAACGCCTATGACGCGTTGAAGAAATACGCCCGCGATCTCACCCAGGCCGCGCGGGACGGCAAGCTCGATCCGGTGATCGGCCGCGACGAGGAAATTCGTCGCACCATCCAGGTTCTATCGCGTCGGACCAAGAACAACCCGGTGCTGATCGGTGAGCCAGGCGTTGGCAAGACCGCCATCGTCGAAGGTCTCGCGCTGCGGATACTCAATGGCGACGTGCCGGAAAGCCTCAAGGATAAGAAGCTCTTGTCGCTCGATCTCGGCGCGATGGTCGCCGGCGCGAAATATCGCGGCGAGTTCGAGGAGCGGCTCAAGGCCGTGCTGCAGGAGGTGACCTCCGCGGAAGGCGGCATCATCCTGTTCATCGACGAGATGCACACGCTGATCGGCGCGGGCAAGGCGGACGGTGCGATGGACGCCTCCAACCTGCTCAAGCCCGCTTTGGCGCGCGGCGAACTGCATTGCATCGGCGCAACCACGCTCGATGAGTACCGCAAGCATGTCGAGAAGGACGCGGCGCTGGCGCGGCGCTTCCAGCCGGTGTTCGTCTCTGAGCCGACCGTCGAGGATACGATCTCGATCCTGCGTGGTTTGAAAGAGAAGTACGAGTTGCATCACGGCATCCGCATCGCGGATTCGGCGCTGGTGGCCGCCGCGACGCTGTCGAACCGCTACATCACCGACCGCTTCCTGCCCGACAAGGCCATCGATCTGGTGGACGAGGCGGCTGCGCGGCTGAAGATGCAGGTCGATTCCAAGCCGGAAGAACTGGATTCGCTCGACCGCGAAATTATCCGGCTCAAGATCGAGCAGGAGGCGCTGAAGAAGGAAACGGATGCAGGGTCAAAAAGTCGGCTGCAGACGCTGGAAGGCGATCTCGCGGACCTCGAAAAGAAATCGGCCGATCTGACCTCGCGCTGGCAGTCGGAGAAGAGCAAGCTTTCCGACGCCCAGAAGATGAAAAGCGAACTTGAGCAGTTCCGCACCGAACTCGCCAACGCCCAGCGCAGGGGCGAGTATCAGCGTGCGGGCGAACTCGCTTATGGCCGGATCCCCGATCTTGAGAAGAAGCTCGCGGCGGTCGAAGCCAGCGAGAGTACTTCCACCATCGATGAGGCGGTGACCGCCGACAGCATCGCGCAAGTGGTGTCGCGCTGGACCGGTGTGCCCGTCGACAAGATGCTGGAAGGCGAAAAGGACAAGCTGCTGCGCATGGAAGAAATGCTCGGCAAGCGTGTCATCGGCCAGGCGCAGGCGGTGCGTGCGGTTTCGACCGCGGTGCGCCGCGCGCGCGCGGGCCTGCAGGATCCGAACCGGCCGATCGGCTCGTTCATGTTCTTGGGGCCCACCGGCGTCGGCAAGACCGAGCTTACGAAAGCGTTGGCGGAGTATCTATTCGACGACGAGACTGCGCTCGTACGCATGGACATGTCCGAATACATGGAGAAGCACTCGGTCGCCCGGCTGATCGGCGCGCCTCCGGGCTATGTCGGCTATGATGAGGGCGGCGCGCTCACCGAAGCGGTGCGGCGCAGACCGTATCAGGTCGTGCTGTTCGACGAGATCGAGAAGGCGCATCCGGACGTGTTCAACGTTCTGCTGCAGGTGCTCGACGATGGGCGGCTCACCGACGGTCAGGGCCGCACGGTCGATTTCCGCAACACACTGATCATCATGACCTCGAACATCGGCGCGGAATTCCTCGTCAATCAGCCGGAGGGCGAGGACACCAACGCGGTACGCGATCAGGTGATGGGCATGGTGCGCACGCACTTCCGCCCGGAATTCCTGAACCGCATCGACGAGATCATTCTGTTCCATCGCCTGCAAAAGAGCGAGATGGGCAGCATTGTCGAAATCCAGTTCAGCCGACTGCGCAAGCTCCTGGAAGATCGCAAGATCGACCTCGTGCTCGACAAGAAGGGGCGCGATTGGCTCGCCGAGAAGGGCTGGGACCCGGCCTATGGCGCGCGTCCGCTCAAGCGCGTGATCCAGCGCAGCGTGCAGGATCCGTTGGCGGAAATGGTGCTCGCGGGCGAGGTGCACGACGGCGCGACCGTGAAGATTTCGGCCGGCAAGGACGGCCTGACCTTCAATGGCAAGCCGGTCGGCGAAGATGCCTCGGACCTCGACGAGGAGCCGATGCCGAAGCGGGTGCTGAACTGAATTTCAGTCTGTTGGATGCGCCTGAAGAATGAAAAGCCCGGCTTAAAGCCGGGCTTTTTGTATCGTGAAGACTAATGGGATCTCAGCGCACGCTGGCCGAGGAAGAAATCGGCGGCAGACTCGGCACGCGGTTGGCAGGCGCTTGCGTGACGACCGGCTGGTTTTGCGCGACCTTTGGCGCGCTGCGGCTCGCCATCATCGCATCGATCCGGTCGCGTTCGCTTTCGAACGCGGTGAGCAGCCCGCCTTCGAGCGAGCGCCCGCGCGGCAGCTTCACGCGCATCGGGTCGACAAAGCGGCCGTTGACGAGAATTTCGTAGTGGACGTGCGCGCCGGTGGACATGCCGGTCGAGCCGACGAAGCCAATCACCTGCCCCTGACGCACGCGCTTGCCTGGCTCCATGCCCTTGGCGAAGGCGCTCATGTGGCCGTAGGCCGTCTCGTACCCGTTGGGATGCTTGATGCGGATATATTTGCCGTAGCCACCTTCCCATTCCGCCTTTTCGATCACGCCGTTGCCGGAGGCGAAGATCGGCGTGCCGTAGGCGGTGGCCCAGTCCACGCCGGTATGCATCTTGGTGTAGCCGAGGATCGGGTGGCGGCGTCCGCCGAAGCCGGAGCGCATGATGGCGTTGTTGACGGGCTTGCGGACCAGAAATTTCTTCGCGCTCTTGCCAGTGTCGTCATAGTAATCGACGACGCCGTCGTCGGGGGTCTGGAAGCGATAGTATTTCTTGGTTTCGCCGCCTGTGGTCAGTGCAGCGTAGAGGACTTCGGGCTTTTCGTTGGCGGAAGGCGTTTCGTCCTCTCCGGCGAAGAACACTTCGAACGAATCGCCGGCTTGCACCTTCCTCTGGAAATCGACGTCGTAGGAGTAGATGCGGACCATGTCGCCGATGACCTGCTGCGGGACCTTGTCGCGCATGGCCGTCTCGTAGATGCTCTGGTAGAGGCGGATGCCGGTGCCGTCATCGTCTTCGTCGTCATCGTCACTCGAATTGGACGCCATTTCCATCGAGGTGTTGAAGCTCTGTACGTCGACCGCGACGTATTTGCCGAGATCGGAGAGGGCGGCGACGGCTTCAATCGCGGTTTCGTTGGCGACGATCACCCGCACCGGTTGCAGTGGCAGACCGGGACCGGCCGGCGCCATCAGGATGCGCAGCTTGAGACCTTCCTTGAGGCCGCCGTCACGCCCGCGCGGGCCGAGCTGGGAGGCGATGGCGCGGGCGTCGCTGGGGCTGGCGCCTTCGTCTCGCAGAATCGATTCGACGCTCTCGCCCTTCTTGACGACGCGGACGCGCTCGGCGGCATCCGAACCGCCGGTGGTCTGCTGACGGGTCTTGGCGAGAAGCGTGACGTTTTCCGGAATCAGGCGGGCCTCGAAACCGCGATAGGGGTCGATGCCGCCTTCCGAGGCATAGGCCATCTTCAGGCCTGACGAGCCGTTATAGGCATAGCGGACACCGGAATTTCCGCGCCAGTTCGTAGCATTGCGCACCTGCATCAGCACGTCTTCCGCAGGCACGGTGGCCGCGATTTTTGCATGCGGCAGCACGCTGCCGAGGTCGCGCATGACGAACGAGACCTCTGCATCAGGCTCGGCGGCCGCACCCGGATTGCGCGAATCGTCGCCATCGGACGCAGGGCTGCCGACGTCAGTCAGCAGGCGCTGGGCGTCGAAGGGAGGCACTTTCGAAGCGAGATCGGTCGAGGAGAGCGACAGGTTACCGGCGATTCGCACGAACGGACGGACGCGCACGACCTCGCGATTACCGACCTTCGCGACCATCGAAACCTTGATGACCTGGCGGGCAGCGGTGGCCTCGCTCGGTGGCGGCAGGCGATCGCTCTTGCGGGCAACGGCGTTCTTGTCGGCGCCGCCGAAGGCGCCACGCAGCGCTGTTTCCATGCGTTCGGGCACCTTGGCGAAAGTGGTTTCGCCATCAAGGGACGCAAAAACGGCGCCGCCGATCAGGGCTGCGCCGCAAAGGCCTGTGAGAATGGTGCCGCTGAACCATTGCACGGAGACGCTGCGGCGATCGATGACGGCGGCTTCCGAGCCGTCGACCGACAATGGCGGTTCATGGCCGAGATCTATCGGCGCGGAACGTCCGTATTGTCCGCCTGTCGTCCTCTGGTGCAAGCCGTAGTCCCCAACTGGTCTGTTCAGCGGGCTGAAAGAGCCGCGCTCAAGCTCGTCCGGTCGATCCGCCGCCCCCGCGGGGAGACACAAGTGATAGCCGAAAACGCCGATCTTCGAAATATGCCGGTCGGGACCAACAAATTTCTTTGCCCAGAACGTCGGAGGAATGTGGCTCAAGTGCGGCGTGAGGCTCATTCAAGCCAATCAATTCAGGGACTTCTTGAATTTTGGTGCGTTGCGACGATTTTTTGACATGGGCGTTGACAAGCTCTGATGCCCGGGCCTATAACCCGACCACTGAGCGCGGCGGCGCCGGGGCAAACAGCCCAGGAGATGCTTCCGCGCCTGTCAAGCTCCTCTCCGCGGTGAGTGAAAAAACAGCCGATAGTTGTCGGTTGTCATTCGGCGTCGGATTGGTAGCGAAGTCTCTTTAAGTAGAGACACTAGAGATTTTCACCCAGTCATGGGTGAGTGAAACCCTCGGGTTTCGGGCTGTTTGACAAGTAAAGATGAAGAAAGAGAAACGTGGACGGCGGAGTCCTTGCGGGTCTCGCAATTGAAAGCTTCGGCTTTTGGTTCGGGACCGGACGAAAGACTTCGGCGGTACACGTTTCAAAGGTTACACCATCGTTGTCAGCGATGTGAATCGCAGACATCTGTTAGTTTCGGCTAACAAAAAATGGTGGGACCTCGTCAAACGTTGTGATCAGCCGGTTCAAAGTTCAAGTCCAACTTGAGAGTTTGATCCTGGCTCAGAGCGAACGCTGGCGGCAGGCTTAACACATGCAAGTCGAGCGGGCGTAGCAATACGTCAGCGGCAGACGGGTGAGTAACGCGTGGGAACATACCTTTTGGTTCGGAACAACACAGGGAAACTTGTGCTAATACCGAATAAGCCCTTACGGGGAAAGATTTATCGCCGAAAGATTGGCCCGCGTCTGATTAGCTTGTTGGTGAGGTAACGGCTCACCAAGGCGACGATCAGTAGCTGGTCTGAGAGGATGATCAGCCACATTGGGACTGAGACACGGCCCAAACTCCTACGGGAGGCAGCAGTGGGGAATATTGGACAATGGGCGCAAGCCTGATCCAGCCATGCCGCGTGAGTGATGAAGGCCCTAGGGTTGTAAAGCTCTTTTGTGCGGGAAGATAATGACGGTACCGCAAGAATAAGCCCCGGCTAACTTCGTGCCAGCAGCCGCGGTAATACGAAGGGGGCTAGCGTTGCTCGGAATCACTGGGCGTAAAGGGTGCGTAGGCGGGTCTTTAAGTCAGAGGTGAAAGCCTGGAGCTCAACTCCAGAACTGCCTTTGATACTGAGGATCTCGAGTTCGGGAGAGGTGAGTGGAACTGCGAGTGTAGAGGTGAAATTCGTAGATATTCGCAAGAACACCAGTGGCGAAGGCGGCTCACTGGCCCGATACTGACGCTGAGGCACGAAAGCGTGGGGAGCAAACAGGATTAGATACCCTGGTAGTCCACGCCGTAAACGATGAATGCCAGCCGTTGGGGAGTTTACTCTTCAGTGGCGCAGTTAACGCTTTAAGCATTCCGCCTGGGGAGTACGGTCGCAAGATTAAAACTCAAAGGAATTGACGGGGGCCCGCACAAGCGGTGGAGCATGTGGTTTAATTCGACGCAACGCGCAGAACCTTACCAGCCCTTGACATGTCCAGGACCGGTCGCAGAGATGTGACCTTCTCTTCGGAGCCTGGAGCACAGGTGCTGCATGGCTGTCGTCAGCTCGTGTCGTGAGATGTTGGGTTAAGTCCCGCAACGAGCGCAACCCCCGTCCTTAGTTGCTACCATTTAGTTGAGCACTCTAAGGAGACTGCCGGTGATAAGCCGCGAGGAAGGTGGGGATGACGTCAAGTCCTCATGGCCCTTACGGGCTGGGCTACACACGTGCTACAATGGCGGTGACAATGGGATGCAAAGGCGCGAGCCCTAGCAAATCTCAAAAAGCCGTCTCAGTTCGGATTGGACTCTGCAACTCGAGTCCATGAAGTTGGAATCGCTAGTAATCGTGGATCAGCATGCCACGGTGAATACGTTCCCGGGCCTTGTACACACCGCCCGTCACACCATGGGAGTTGGTTTTACCTGAAGACGGTGCGCTAACCCGCAAGGGAGGCAGCCGGCCACGGTAGGGTCAGCGACTGGGGTGAAGTCGTAACAAGGTAGCCGTAGGGGAACCTGCGGCTGGATCACCTCCTTTCTAAGGATGATCCTTCAGCTTGCTTCGGCAGCTATCGGATCGTTTTAGAAACATTCAGTGGCCAACAGATCGCCAGATCGTTGAGCTGCATTGGCGGGGCGCCGCCGTCTTCGTTTCTCTTTCTTCGCGGACGAACACGCGCCGGGGGCGGCGCTGAAAGCGATTGTCGCTTCAGTATTGCGCCTCTTGCCGTTCAGGGCTTGTAGC